>JAESGD010000005.1_pt1:0-870000 | contig 1075745 bp, 1029 predicted proteins | sample 9269581 | NCBI WGS metagenome assembly JAESGD01 (sample SAMN14515903, study PRJNA621661) | algae metagenome | isolation source: Cyanomargarita calcarea GSE-NOS-MK-12-04C and co-occurring heterotrophs from... | place: USA: Grand Staircase Escalante National Monument, Utah | collected... | reverse complement strand
GCGTTGGGTCTGGAGAACACGCCTGCGATCTCTTTGGGGATGCAGCATCTCGCCATGTTCGACCGGGTGGCGATCGACTTTGCCAACCGGCGGGTGATGTTCGATGTGCCGGAAGATATCGCACGAGCGATGCGGCAGAACCGCAACCGCGGCTTTCGCGCACCTCTATAAGGGGCCTCTAGAAGAGAGAGTGCAATAGAGCCTCGTCTTGCGCCGGACGGCGCACGCGCCCACATGGAGGGCCATGCCTCCCGATAGCCAACAGCCCGCCGATCCCGACAAGCGTTCCCGCGATGTAGAAAGCTGGGTGACGCTGAGGCGTTTCCTGCCTTATCTCTGGCCGAAGGATAACCGCCCTCTGCGCACCCGTATCGTGGTGGCGATGGTTCTGGTGCTGGCGGCCAAGGCGATCACCCTGGCGCTGCCCTTCGCCTATAAGGGTGCGGTCGATGCGATGTCCGGCCCGGGGTCGGTCGACGAGGGGCTACAGGTCGCGCTCGCGCTGGTGGCGGCCTATGCGCTGGGGCGGTTTGCTTCGGTCGCCTTCGATAACTTGCGCAATATCGCTTTCGAGCGGGTCGGACAGGTCGCCACCACCAATCTGGCCGAGGACGTGTTCCACCGGCTCCACCGCCTCAGCTTGCGCTTCCACTTGGCGCGGCGCACCGGCGAGGTCACCAAGATCATCGAGCGCGGCACCAAGAGCATCGACCAGATGCTCTACTTCCTGCTGTTCAACATCGCACCCACCATCATCGAATTGATCGCGGTGGCGGTGATCTTCTACATCAACTTCGGGATCGAGCTGGTGCTGGCGACCGCTCTCACCGTGGTCGCCTATGTCTGGGTGACGCGCACGATCACCGAATGGCGCACCAAGCTGCGGCGCGAGATGAACGATCTCGACGGCAGGGCGCTGCACCGCGCGGTGGATTCGCTGCTCAATTTCGAGACCGTGAAGTACTTCAACGCGGAAAAGCGCGAGGAAGCGCGCTACGCGCAGGCCGCGCGCGCCTATGCCGAGGCGGCGATCAAGTCGGAAAACTCGGTCGGCCTTCTCAATATGGCGCAATCGGTGATCACCAATGCGCTGGTGGCCGGCGCGATGGCCTATACCGTGTGGGGCTGGAGCAAGGGCGAGCTGACGGTCGGCGATCTGGTGCTGGTCAACAGCTTCCTGATCCAGCTGTTCCGCCCGCTGGACGTGCTCGGCTGGGTTTACCGCACGATCCGGCAGGGTCTGGTCGACATGGCCGAGATGTTCCGCCTGATCGATACCGACATCGAGGTGAAGGACGTACCGGGCCCGCCTGCGCTGATCGTGCGCACGCCGACAGTGGTGTTCGACAATGTCACCTTCGGTTACGAGCCGGGGCGCACCATCCTGAACGGCCTCAACTTCGAGGTGCCCGCCGGTTCGACCACCGCGATCGTCGGCCCCTCGGGCGCGGGCAAGAGCACCATCGGACGGCTGTTGTTCCGCTTCTACGATCCGCAAGGCGGGCGCGTGCTGGTGAGCGGCGAGGATATTGCCCTGGTGGGGCAAGACAGCCTGCGCGCGCATATCGGCATCGTCCCGCAGGATTCGGTGCTGTTCAACGAAAGCCTTGCTTACAACATCGCCTACGGGGCCGAAGGTGCGGATGATGCGATGGTCGAACAGGCCGCGCGCGACGCCGCGCTGATGCCGCTGATCGGCCGCCTGCCTGATGGCTTCGGCACGATGGTGGGCGAGCGCGGATTGAAGCTTTCGGGCGGCGAGAAGCAGCGCGTCGCCATCGCCCGCACACTGGTGAAGAACCCGCCGATCCTGCTGCTCGACGAGGCGACCAGCGCGCTCGACACCCGCACCGAACAGGAAATCCTCGGCACGTTGAAGCGGCTCGAGGAAGGGCGCACCACCATCGCCATCGCCCACCGGCTTTCGACCATTGCGGACGCGGACAACATCCTTGTGCTCGATCACGGCAAACTCGCCGAAAGCGGGACGCATAATGCGCTGCTCGGCCGGGGCGGGCTCTATGCCGAGATGTGGTCGCGTCAGGCGGCCGAGCGGCAGGGCGAGCCTGAACCGGCGGCGGCAGCCGAGGCGGCGGAGTAGCGCTGGGGCGAGGATTGCACGCGCCCGCGTGGCCGGTTACTCCTGTTGTCCGTGCCCCGCTCGGGGTCGTCCCAACTGAGAGAGACCACCGCCCATGCGTCTGAACACCCGCCTGATTGCCATGCTGCTCGCCTCGGCTGCCGTGCCGGCCGCCGGCCAGTCCGCACCCGCCCCTGCTCCCGAAGCGCCTGCCGCAGTGCCTACGGTCCCGATCCCGGCGGCACTCACCGCCGAGCAGATGCCGCCGATCCCGCTGGAACTGGCGGCCCGCGTGCGACCCTATTTGGAGTCCCGCGGCGCCGGGTTTGCCGGGTGGGATCCGAACACTCGCGCCGTGCTGATCTCCACCCGCTTTGCCAATGTCAGCCAGCTGCACCGTGTCGCCATGCCGATGGGCGCGCGCACCCAGATCAGTTTCGAGGCCGAGCCGGTGTCGGGCTCCTATGCGCCGGGCAAGGGAGACATCATCCTTGTCGCCAAGGATCGCGGCGGGGACGAATACTACCAGATCCACACCCTGAAGGACGGGCGGCTTACCCTGCTGACCGACGGCAAAAGCCGCAACCAGATCAACAGCTGGAGCCGTGATGGCGCGCTGGTCGGCTACAGCTCCACGGCACGCAACGGCGTGGATTCCGATCTCTACGTGATGGACCCGCGCGATCCGTCCTCGGCTCGGATGGTGCATGAAAGCAAGGGCGGCGGCTGGGCGCTGGTCGCCTTCGCTCCGGGCAATGCAAGCGCATATGTTGCCGATTACAATTCGGTGCAGGACGTTGATCTCTACACGCTCGATTTCGCCACCGGCGCGATGAGAGCGATCGGCGATCCCACGTCCGAGATTGCCTTTAGCGGGCTGGAAGCCGCACCCGATGGCACGCTGTGGGTAACGAGCGATGAAGGCTCGGATTTCAAGCGCCTCGGCCGGCTTGATCCTGCCACGGGCCGCTTCACGCCGGTCACGCGCGAGGCATGGGACGTCGACAGCTTCGATCTGTCCGATGACGGCAAGACCATCGCCTATGTCGTCAACGAGGCCGGGTCGGACCGGCTGCGGCTCATGGATGTCGCCAGCGGCAAGGTGACCAAGGTCGATGCCCTGCCCGCTGGCCTCATCGGCGGGCTCGAGATCGCGCCGTGGGGCGAGATCGGCTTCTCGTTCAACAGCGCCAAGAGCGCAGCGGATGTGTGGTCGCTGGACCCCAAGACGATGCAGCTCACCCGCTGGACCCAAAGCGAGACCGGCGGGCTTGATCCCAGCGTCAATGTCGAACCGCGCATCGTGACCACCAAGAGCTTTGACGGACTTGAAGTCTCGGGCCTGCTCTACTTGCCCGATCCGGCCAAGTTCCCCGGCAAGCGACCGCTGATCGTCGATGTGCATGGCGGCCCCGAAGGGCAGAGCACGGCGGGCTTCATGGGGCCTGACAACTATCTGCTGAACGAACTCGGCGTCGGCGTCTTCTTCCCCAACGTCCGCGGCTCGACCGGCTATGGCAAGACCTTCGTCAGCCTGGACAACGGCCCGTTCAAGCGCGAGGATTCGGTGAAGGACATGGCCGCGTTGATCGATGCGGTGCGCAAGGATGCGGCGGTCGATCCAGCCAAGGTGGGTCTCACCGGCGGCTCCTATGGCGGCTACATGTGCTATGCCGCCGCGGTGCAGCTCAAGGACAAGCTGACCGCGACCCAGTGCACCGTGGCGATCAGCAACTTCGTCAGCTTCCTCGAAAACACCAACCCATACCGGCAGGACCTGCGCCGGGTGGAATATGGCGACGAGCGTGTGCCCGAGCAGCGCGCCAAGCTGACCGAAATCAGCCCGCTGACCCGCGTCAGCGAGATCACCAAGCCGATGTTCGTGATCACCGGCGCCAATGATCCGCGCGTGCCCAAATCCGAAGCCGACCAGATGGTCGCCGCGATCCGCGCGAATGGCGGCGAGGCATGGCATCTGATCGCTGCCGACGAAGGCCACGGCTTCCGCAAGAAGGTCAATTCCGAATACGCCTTCCTCGCCCAGCTCGTGTTCTGGGAGAAGCACCTGCTGGGCAAGTGACCCAGCAAACCTGGCGTGTTGGAGACACATGAGACACTGTCCAGGAACAGAAAAACCGCTTCCCCGAAAGGCAGCACGGGCTGTCTGCCGGGGGATGCGGAAAGGTGGGAATGGCAGCGCATGGCTGCGATCCTGTCAGGCGCGCGGCGAGTAGGAAAGTGGCGCAGATCAGGAAGGGACGACAGCCAGCCCGCGCAACACTGCCAGCGCCTCTTCGCGCCGTTCCCACGGCACGAACAGGTGATCGTGGTGGTAACCCGCCACGATGTTGCAGGCGATCCCGGCCCCGGCCAGCGCGCCTGATACTGCGGCGGTCAGCCCCACGCCTTCGAGCGCGGAGTGGACCATAAGGGTGATCCGACCAAACGCCATGCCCGCTCGCTCGCCCGAAACAATCGCGGTCACGCCTTCATCCTCGCGGATCACGGCAAAGGCATCGGCAGGCGGCGCGCCGTCCACCTGCACGAAGAACCACTCACGCGGATCAAGCACCGGAGCCATCCCCGCCAGCATCCCGGCAAGGTCGCTGACCGGCCCTGCCACTCCCCCTGCCTTAAGGGAGGGGGTCAGGGGGTGGGTGTGCGAGGCTTCTAGAGTAATGCGCACCTCAGCCGCCGAACCCCCATCCCCAACCCCTTCCCCAAGGGGAAGGGGCTTTTCGGGCAGGCTTTCGGTCACAGGATATACTTCGAAAGGTCGGTGTTGCCCGCCAGCCCTGCGAGCCGCTCCTTCACATAGGCGGCGTCGATCCGCACCGTCTCGCCCTTGCGGTCTTCGGCGGTGAAGCTGATTTCCTCGAGCAAGCGCTCCATCACGGTCTGCAAGCGCCGCGCGCCGATGTTCTCGACTGTGCCGTTCACCTGCGCCGCGATGGCCGCGATTTCGGCGATGGCATCCTCGGTGAAATCGAGCGTCACGTCCTCCGTCGCCAACAGCGCCTTGTATTGCGCGACCAGATTGGCGCGGGTTTCGCTGAGGATCCGCACGAAATCGGCCTCGGTCAGCGCACGCAGCTCGACCCGGATCGGCAGACGGCCCTGCAATTCGGGCAGCATATCCGAAGGCTTGGCGACATGGAACGCCCCGCTCGCAATGAACAGCACGTGGTCGGTCTTCATCGGCCCATATTTGGTGGCGACCGTGGTGCCTTCGATCAGGGGAAGCAGATCGCGCTGCACGCCTTCGCGGCTCACGCTCCCGCCGCGCACGTCGCTGACCGCGATCTTGTCGATCTCGTCGAGGAACACGATCCCGTTGGTTTCGGCATTCAGCAGCGCGGCGCGCGCGACATCGTCCTGATCGAGGCGCTTGTCAGCCTCTTCGTCCACCAGCCGGTCCCAGGCATCGGGCACGCGCAGCTTCTGGCGGCGCGTGGGTTTGCGCCCCAGCGCCTTGCCCATCATGTCGCTCAGGTCGATCATCCCCATCTGTCCGCCCATGTTGCCCATGTTGAACGGCGCAGAGGGGCCGTCGGCGACTTCGATCTCGACTTCGACATCGTTCATCGCATTCTGGGTGATGCGCTGGCGGAAGGCGGCGCGGGTCGCCTCGGAAGCATTATCGCCAACCAGCGCATTGAGCAGCCGGTCCATCGCGGCCTCGGAGGCGGCTTCGCGCACTTTGTCGCGGCGGCGTTCCTTCTCCAGCCGGATCGCCTCTTCGACCAGATCGCGGGCAATCTGTTCGACATCGCGCCCGACATAGCCGACTTCGGTGAACTTGGTCGCCTCGACCTTGATGAAGGGGGCTTCGGCGAGCTTGGCGAGGCGCCGGCTGATCTCGGTCTTGCCGCAGCCTGTGGGGCCGATCATCAGGATGTTCTTGGGGGTCACTTCGTCGCGCAGATCCGCGCCGAGGCGTTGCCGCCGCCAGCGGTTGCGCAGCGCCACGGCAACCGCGCGCTTGGCTTCGGCCTGACCGATGATGTGTTCGTCGAGCGCGGCGACAATTGCCTTTGGAGTCAGCGCCTGCGGAGCGGGGGAAGTGGTCATGGGGTCTTTCTGTCAGGAGTCTTCCCGCTATGTGGCGCCGCCAGCCGCCGGTTCAAGGCCAGCGTCATCGGCCGCTCCACCCACAGGTGGAACAGCCAGCTACCCGCAAGCGTCGCCGCCATGGCCGAGATGAAGTAGTCCCACGGCCCCGGATCGAACCCCGGCACGTGCGGCCAGACCCACAGCCACAGCCACGCGATCGGAACGTGAAAGAGATAGATGGCATAGCTGATATCGCCCCCGCGGTTGATCGCCCGCGTGCCCGGCAGTGGCAATGGCCCGCCCAGCGCGGCGAGCGCGATCAGCAGCGCCGGAAGGCCAGCCCATGCGAGATAATCCCACCCCAGCGCGCTCGCCAGCACCGGGGCAGGCACCAGCCATAGCACCAAGCCGCTTCCCGCCAGCGCCAGCCAGCGTAGCCACGCCGGAGCCTCTCCCCCGCCCGTGCGCCACAGCGCGATGGCCATGCCGGCGGCAAACATCACCGAAACCGGGCGTGTGACGGCAAACAGGAACGGATTGACCGGTGGCACCCATGTCCCTGCAATAATCAACGCCGCCAGCACGCCTGCCACACCCAGCAGCGCGCGCTGGCGCGGCCACGCAAGGAAAAGCCCGAAGATGAAGTAGAAGATCATCTCGTAGAACAGCGTCCAGCCGACCCACAGGAACGGCATCGGGCGCAGGTGGCCTGTATCAGGCCAATAGGGGACGAGCGCGAGCGACTTGGCAAACTTCCCCGCATCGATCGGAGCCGGGAACAGGGTCAGGAAGATCGCCGCCAGCATCAGGGTCGCCAGCCAGTAGGGCGGCATGATGCGAATAAAGCGCCGCCGCCAGAACAGCGAGCGCGCGCCCGGGCTACCGAACTGGCCCGTGGCCGCCAGCACCATTACATGGCCCGAGAGGATGAAGAACAGCATCACCGCCAGCTGTCCGGGCCAATCGCTGCGCCACAGCGGCGCGAGGCCGAGCCCGGGGCCGAGATGATCGGCAAAGGCAAAGGCGATATGCCCCGCCGCCACGGTGATCGCGGCAAGCGCTCGCAGCAGTTGGATCGCGGCGATCCTGCCATCCGGCTGTTGCTTCATGGTGCCGCTAATCGCTTCGCTCCCCCGCGCTTGAGGGAGGCGAATAGGGCTAAACCGTTTCGACGGTCAAATTGCCGTTGGTAAAGACGCAGATCTCGGCCGCGACCGCCATCGCCTTGCGCGCAATCGTTTCGGCGTCGCTCTCGTAATCCGCCAGCGCGCGGGCGGCGGCGAGCGCGAAATTGCCGCCCGAGCCGATCGCGGCAATCTCGCCAATGGGTTCGAGCACATCGCCATTGCCGGTCAAAACCAGCAGCGTGTCCTTGTCGGCGACGATCATCAGCGCTTCGAGATTGCGCAGGTATTTGTCGGTGCGCCAGTCCTTGGCAAGCTCGACACTCGCGCGCATCAGCTGGCCGGAATATTGCTCGAGCTTCTTTTCCAGCCGCTCGAACAGAGTGAAGGCGTCGGCGGTGGCGCCAGCGAAACCGGCGATGACCGATCCGTCGCCAAGCCGGCGCACCTTGCGGGCATTGGGCTTCATCACGGTGTTGCCCATCGACACCTGCCCGTCACCCGCGATGACAGTCACGCCGCCGCGCCGCACGCCGATGATGGTGGTGCCGTGCCACTGGATCAGGCCGTGGCTGTCTGAAGAATTGCTCATGGGGCCGAATATGGCGCGCCTGCCCGCAGGATCAAGCGCGCTGTGCGCGTGGCTTACGGTCCGCCCGGACCGCCGCCGCCCGGCAAGCCGGCCCCGCCAACCTGACCGATATTGCCGAACAGGTCTTCAAGGAACCCGCGCTCGCGGCCCAGAGTCGGCGTCTTGTCGCCATCGGGATCGAGATAGGCGATCTTGTCGACCCCGGTCCGCTCGACCCCGACCACCTTGCCCGCTTCGTCGAAGCGCACGGCAAGCACGGTGTGCTGGCGGATCTTCGGGCGCGAGAAGGGCCGCTGGCCGGTGATGCTCGAGACGTAATACCACGTCGGCGCGCCGAACTGGCTGGTGAAGGTCGGGCGGCCCAGCGCCCCTTCGACCGAGCGCTGGTTGTCGAGCCCGGGCTGGACCACGTCGGCCAGCAGCGGATCGGTGATGTAGCCGCGCGATTCGGTGATCGCGGTGCAGGCGGGCAATGCCGCCGCCACGCCCAGCACCAGACCAGCGCGCAGCAGCGCGTGCCCGCGGTGCGCATTCGGTGTCATTTTCGCCTTCTGCGTCAAATCAGGTCCGTCCCGTAAACTTTCCGCACGCGGCGGCTGTCTCATATCCCTTGGGTCTCGCCCATTAAGGCGCTAGGCACAAGCTTGCAACGCACCATCTGTGGGCAGATGCGCGGGGCGGAGTGACACGGGCGGCTTGAACCCTGCTTGAACGCATCCGCAGCGGCGCGGCCAGCGTAGGTGCAGGCACACCCAAGAACGATTTTTTGCAAAGGCGAATACCCGGCCATGTCCTTCCTCTCCCGCCTGCTCGGCACGGCCCCTGACCCGCGCGAAAGCGTGCGCCCGCTATGGCACCGCGTGATCGAGCTGGCGCGCGATCCGGCCTATTATGCCGAATGCAAGGTGGCGGATTCGATCGCCGGGCGGTTCGATCTGATCACCGCGGTGCTGAGCGTGGTGATGGTGCGCGTCGAGGCGTCCGAGATGCGGGCCGAAAGCGCGCTGTTGGCCGAGCTGTTCGTCGAGGACATGGATGGGCAGCTGCGCGAATTCGGCGTGAACGATGTCGTCGTCGGCAAGCGCATCGGCAAGCTGATGAGCGTGCTCGGCGGCAGGCTCGGGGCCTATCGCAGCGCGCTCAATTCGGGCGATCTCGAACGGCTGACCGGCGCGGTGCAGCGCAATGTCACCTTTGCCGAAGGGGCGGACGAAGCCGCCAGCGCCGCCGCCGTGGCCGAGCGGCTGCTCAAGATGTCGGAACGCCTCGCGCGCTTTTCGGATGACGAAATGCTGAAAGCGAGCGCGATCTGGTGAGCGCCGCGCCGACTGAACTGACCCGCATGGTCAAGGCACGCCCGCTGCAAGGCGAGCCGGTCGTGATCGAGGCAACCGAAGCCGAGCGCACCGCCTTGACGAGCCGCTTCGGCCTGGGCGCAGTCCACAGTCTGCGCGCCGAAGTTGCGCTTGAACAGAAGCCGCGCGCGATCCGGGCGACCGGACGGCTGACGGCCACAATCATGCAGCCCTGTGCGGTTTCGGGCGAGGTTTTCCCGGTCACCATCGACGAACCGATCGACCTCAGGTTCATCGAAGCGAACCTTCGCCCCGTGGGTGAGGACGAAGTGATCGAACTTGAACTCGAAGCCGATGATTGCGACGAGATCGAGTATTCAGGCGATATGTTCGATCTGGGCGAGGCGGTGGCGCAAACGCTCGGCCTCGCGATCGATCCCTATGCCGAAGGGCCGAACGCCGATGCCGCGCGCAAGGCGGCCGGGATTGTGGTCGAGGGCGAACAGGACGGCCCGCTCGCCGCACTGCTGGCGGGGCTGAAGAAAGGCTAGTCGGCGGCCGGGCCGTCTTCGCCCGGAGGCGCATCGCCTTCCCCGCCACGGATGGCAAAGCGCACACGGTCGATACATCCGGTCAGCCCGCTTGCCTGCGGCTTGAACCGCGCGCGGCGCAGCACATTGACGGCGGCCTCGCCGAATTCGCTGCTCGGCTCGGCGGCGAGCACCTTGATCTCGCCAAGCTCACCCCACGGCGCGACATCATAGCGCACCACCGCCCAGCCCTCGATGGCGCGTTGCCGATAGGGTTCGGGATAGGTCAGCACCGGCTCGCGCGCCCAGCGGTCGGGGATCTCACAGGCCTTGTTGCCGTCGTTCTCGCTTCCCGCCGGGATCGGCGGGGCGGCAATCGTCGCTGGCGGGGTCCACCACATCAGGCCGCAGCCGGTGCGCGGCCCGCCCGCATAGCGCCCTTGCGATACAGCGGAGCGTACTTCGGCATCGAGCGCCGCATCGCCCGAACTGATCACGGTGGCAAGGTTGACCGGCTGCCCTTCGGCATCAATGTCGTAGCGCACAAAGCTCCACGACCGCTGGCCTTCGACCATGGCGAGCTTGCGGCGGTCGGGATAGGCGCGCAGCAGCGGCGTGACGCGCGGGCGTTCGCGGCAATTGCCCGGTGCGATCTGCTGCCAACCGGCCGGATCAAGGCGCTGCCCCGGGCTCGCTCCGAGCCGCGCGAGGGATGGCAGATCTGCCTTGGCGAGGGGTTGGAGCGCCGCCGTGTAGGTGATGCGGCAATCACGCTGCGCCACGCCAGCAGCAAAGCGGCTGGCCCGCAGCGACGGCATGACGTCGCGGGTATCGAAGCGCAGGCGCTGCGTCCCGGCCGGACGGATATTGAACGCGCGCCCATCGGCAGCAACGTCGAAGCTAAGGGTAAAGGCCGCAGGCGGCACTGCGGTGGCGAGAGTCTGCGGATAGGGCGCAACCATGGTGGTGGCGGCAATGGCCGCGCCCGGATCGCCCGAATCGCCGCAAGTGACCGCACCGGGCTGCCACTGCAGGACTTGCCGCTCGACTGGCCCTGCGGGTATGACCTGAATAGGAGGCGCCATGTCCTGCGGCGCGGCCGCAAGCAGGAGTGACAGAGTGAGCGCGCTGGACAGCATCAGGACATCTCCCGCAGGGGCAAGCTGCCCGCCGAACCAGTCTAACCGCGCCTAAGCCATTCTGTCAAAACGGAATGTCGTCGTCGAGATCGTCGTAGCCGCCGCCGGTCTGGCCGAAGCCGCCGCTCGCACCGCCGCCGCCCGGCGCACCGCCGCCTTGGTCCCAACTGCCGCCCGAAGCGCCGCCGCCCGAGCGCGCACCGCCGCCGCCGCCGCCGCCCCCGCCACCCATGCTGCCGCCACCACCAGCCGCGCCATCAAGCATGGTCAGCGTGCCGCCGAGGCCCTGAATCACGATTTCGGTGCTGTAACGGTCCTGCCCGTTCTGGTCCTGCCACTTGCGGGTTTGCAGCTTGCCTTCGACGAAGACCTTGCTGCCCTTCTTGAGGTAGCGTTCCACCACGCTGACCAGCCCTTCGGAAAAGATCGCGACGGTGTGCCACTCGGTCTTTTCCTTGCGCTCACCGGTCTGGCGGTCCTTCCAAGTCTCGGACGTGGCAATCCGGAGATTGGCGACCTTGCCGCCGTTCTGGAAGCTGCGGATTTCGGGATCAGCCCCGAGATTGCCGATCAGCATGACCTTGTTGAGCGAACCCGCCATCGAAACGTCCCTTCTGTGTCAAAGCTTTGCGCGCGCAGCTGCGCGACTCTTGCAAGCCTCATAGGACATCAAAGCAGGAGAGACGACAAGCCCCGCCGGGCTAATCCCCGACTCAACGCGCGGGGTAACGCAGCCGCCCCAAAAAGCGCGTCAGGCTCGGCAGCTCGCGGTCCTTGCCGAGCAGCTGCGCCTTGGCCTTCTCGAACTTCATCACCCCGTCGATGCGCCGTTCGAGGAAGGCGTGCGTATCGGCCTTGCCCTCGCTCTCGTCATTGACGAACACGGCAAGCGTGGCCGAGTAGATGCCCGCAAGGATCGCGCGCTTTGTGTAGTGGTTGTAATCGGTCGCGGTATCGCCCGCGAGCCGCCACATGATATCGGCAGAGCACCAGCCCAGCTTCAGGGCGCGCGCCGCGTTCTGCGGCTGCGCCATCACCGCGAGCGCGCGGCGCACCGCCTCGTCGATATCGGCCACCGCATCCAACCGGAAGGCGACCAGCACGCGGATGCGCTCACGGATTTTCAGCGTGGCGAGGCGTTCTGCCGGCCATTCGGCCGCCATCGCCTGATCGACGCTGGTGATCCACGCCTCGATCATCGCCATCGGCAATCCGCCCCGGCCGGCATCGGCAAAGGCCAGCCGCGCGACATCGGGATCGCAGCCCGCCATCTCGGCCGCGGCCAGCAGCGCGGTCTCGTTCCAGCCATCGAAGATCGCGGAAGCCGCAATGTCGGGGGCAAGCGCCACCCGCAGCTCGTCGAGCGTCAGGTCGGAAAAATCGGCGGCAGAAGCAGTGGTCATATCAGAGAGCTGGCCCGTATTTGCGCTTGGTTTCCGTGCCGGCGCGCTTGGCATCGGCATCTTCGAACACCTGCTTCATAAGCGTATTGCCGGTCATTAGTTCCATATACTGGCGCGCCGAGCGGCCCGAATTGTCGGTGTGCTCCGGATCCGCGCCCTTGGCCAGCAGCAGACGCGCCAGTTCGGGGTTGCGCTGGTGGACTGCGGCGATCAGCGGCGACTCGCCGGTCTGGTCGCCGACATTGACGTTGGCCCCGCCCTTGATCAGCGCCTCGACCCCGTCGGTAAAGCTCATCGCAGTGGCGAGCTGGAGCGGGGTCACGCCCTTCTTGTTGCGGATGTTCGGATCAGCCCCGCGCTGGAGCAGAAAGCGGATCCACAGCACATCGCGGCGCTGCACCACCAGATGCAGGCCCGTATCGCCGCTGGTGATATCGCGGGTGTTGACGACCTGGGTGCCCGGCTTGTTGAGCATGTCGGTGGCCACGTCGCCCTCGCGATCCTTCACCGCTTCGAGAAACTTGTAGCCCTCTGACTGAAACTGCGCGGCCACCGGCACCCCAAGCACTAGCGCCAGCACCGGCAGCATAACGCTGGCAATCCGCCAGCGAGCCCCTAACTTGCGCAAAACATCGACAGCCACGGTTTGATCCTTTCGCATTCCCTGTCACACATCAGCCGGACAGACTTCCGGGGTGTGCCCGGGGGTAGGGCAAGCCCGCACCCCATTCGCAAGCGACCAGTTAGCAGAGCATGAACCGCATCAACAAGCCTTCCGCCGCATTCTCACTCGCAATCGCCGCTGTGCTGGCGCTCGCGGGTTGCAGCGCCGCCGCGCCCACCGCAGAGCCGCCGCTGGCAGGCGCGAGCATTGGCGGGGACTTTGCGCTCACCGCGAGCGACGGTCGCACGGTGCGCTGGGGTGATTTTGCAGGCAAATACCGCGTGGTCTATTTCGGCTACGCCTTCTGTCCCGACATCTGCCCCACCGATATGCAGCGCGTGGCGCAGGGGCTGAAAGTGCTCAAGGCCAGCGATCCCGACAAGGCGGCGAAGATCCAGCCGATTTTCATCACCATCGATCCCGAGCGCGATACCCAAAAGGTGGTGGGCGAATTCGCCGCCGCCTTCTCGCCTGACATCATCGGGCTGACCGGAACGCCCGAGCAGATCGCGGCTGCCGCCAAGGCCTTCCGCGTGTTCTACGCCAAGGGCGAGGCCGTGGCGGGCGGCGGCTATCTGGTCGATCACTCGAACATCGTCTATCTGTTCGGCCCTGAAGGCGAGCCGCTGGCAACGCTCCCTGTCGATCAGGGAGCGGACGCGGTGGCGGCGGAACTGGACCGATGGGTGAGTTGAGAGACCGCTTCTGGGAGCTTCCGCTTCGGGACCTTAACCGGCCCGAATGGGAGGCGCTGTGCGATGGCTGCGGACGCTGCTGTCTGCACAAGATCGAGGATGCCGATAGCGGCGAGATTCTCGACACCAACATCGCCTGCCGCCTGCTCGACACCGGCACCGCGCAGTGCAGCGATTATCGCAACCGCAAGGCCTTCGTCCCCGATTGTCTGCGGCTGACGCTGCGGATCGTCGAACAGGTGAGCTGGCTGCCCTCGACCTGCGCGTATCGGCTGCGCGCCGATGGGCGCCCGCTGCCCGGATGGCATTACCTCCTCAGCGGCGATCGCGAGACGGTGAAGCGTGTTGGCGTCTCGGTGATCGGGCGCGTGGTGAGCGAGACCGATGCCGGGCCGCTGGAGCATCACATTGTCGATTGGCCCTCGCCCCGCCCCGACCGTGCGGCGCTGGAGCCGGAGGAAGAGGCGTGATCGACTGGTTGCGCCGCGCCCCGCTTGAACCGCAGCTGGAACTGGCAGGCCGCACCGTGCCGATTGTGCTGCGGCGGATGCATAATGCGCGGCGGCTGACGCTGCGGCTTGCGCCCGATGGCAGCGAGGTGCGCATCACCCTGCCCGCCTGGGCCGAAGCGCGCGAGGCGATCGCCTTCGCCCATGCCCGCGCCGATTGGCTGTCGAGCCAGCTCGCCCGCCTGCCCGCGCGCGCCGCGCCAGTGCCGGGCAGCGCGGTGCATTATCGCGGCACCGGGCTGCGGCTGGAATGGGAACCGCGCGCCCCCCGCCGCCCGGCGATTGCGGGCGAAGTGCTACGGCTCGGCGGGCCCGAGACCGGACTTGAAGTGCGTGTACGGCGCTGGCTCGAGGCCGAAGCGCTGCGCCTCAGCGAGGCCGATATGCAGGAATATTGCGCCGCCGCCGGGCTCGATCCGGTGCCAGTCGGGCTGACGCGGGCGCAGCGGCGCTGGGGCTCGTGCTCGGACAAGAGCCGCATCCGCATCAACTGGCGGCTGGTGCAGGCCCCCGATTTCGTCCGCCGCTCGGTGATCGCACACGAAGTCGCGCACCTCGTCCACTTCGATCACAGCCCGGCGTTCCACGCGCTGCTCGGGCGGATCTACGAGGCCGATATCCGCAGCGCCGATCAATGGCTGCGCGATCATGGCCGCACTCTCTATGCAAGTTTCGGCTAGAGCGCGGACCGCTCGCCCCCTATAGTGGCCCGCATGCTGTCCAAGTCCCGCTTCAACCCCGCGCCGGGCTTTGCCGATTTCTGGAACGAGATCCGGCGCCCGCGGCCCTATCGCTGGGCGTTCCTTACCGTATCGGTGCTGCCGGTGCTGGGGATCCTTTACTGGGCCGTCAGCCAGGTGGAATACAAGGCGCCCGAGCGGCCGCAGATCGACTACATCTCCACCTTCGATCCCGAACGCACCGAAGCCGAAATCATCGCATCGAACCGCGCCAATCAGGAAATGAAGGACCTGCGCGAGGCCGAGGAAAAGCGCATTTCCGAGCGCAAGCGCGACATGTACAAGGCGCTGGGCGCGGCGGCGGGCATGGATGTCGAGGCAATCGAGCGCAAGGCCGAAGCCGAGCGTGCGGCCAAGGAAGCCGCCGAAACGAAAAACCGGACCGTGCCAACAGCCAATGCGGACCCCGCGCCATAGGCAGCCTCGCCCCCAGTGATCACGACTGGATGGCCGCCGCCGCGCGGCTGGCGCTGCGCGCGCGTCCGCTGTCCCGCCCGAACCCCGGCGTTGCCGCACTGGTGGTGCATGAAGGCAGGGTGATCGCACGCGGCTGGACGCAGGCGGGCGGGCGGCCCCATGCCGAAGCCGAGGCGCTGGCGGGACTGTATGCGCAGGTGCTGTCCGAAGCGACGCTCTACGTCACGCTTGAACCCTGCGCGCACACTTCGCCGCGCGGTCCGGCCTGCGCTGATCTGATTGTCGCAGCCAAACCGCAGCGTGTCGTTATCGGCCAGCACGATCCCGATCCGCGCACTAGCGGTGCCGGGATTGCGCGGCTCGAGGCAGCGGGCATTGCGACCACGCTGCTGGATGATCCGGCCTCGGCGGCCAGCCTCGCCGGGTTCCTCACCTGCCAACGATTGGGACGGCCGTGGGTGACGCTCAAGCTGGCGACTTCGCTCGACGGTTGCATCGCGCTGGCCGATGGCACCAGCCAGTGGATCACGGGAGACGCGGCGCGCGCCCATGTCCATGCCCGGCGGGCGCAGCATGACGCCATACTGGTGGGCGGCGGGACGTGGCGGGCGGATAGCCCACGGCTCGACGTGCGGCTGCCCGGTCTGGAAGCGCGCTCGCCGCAGCGGATGGTGCTGACGCGCGGGACCGCGCCGGAAGGCACCACCGCAATTGCCGCGCCGCAAGGCATCGCCGCGCTGGACGGCGTCCAATATCTCTATGTAGAAGGCGGCGCCGAGACTGCCGCCGCTTTCCTCGCCGCCGATCTGGTTGATGAGCTGCACCTCTACCGCGCCCCGATCCTGATTGGCGATGGCCGCCGCAGCCTCGGCACGCTCGGGCTTGCCAGCCTTGCCGAGGCCCATGGCCGCTGGCGCCTCACCGACACCCGCCAGCTTGGCAGCGACCGCTTCGAGACTTATCTGCGCACCCGAACCACCTGAAGGACGCCCCTTTCCATGTTTACCGGCATCGTCACCGCCATCGGCACCATCGCTTCCGCCCAACAGCGCGGCGACATGCGGCTGCGCATCACTGCCCCGCTCGATCCGGCGCGGATCGATATCGGCGCGTCGATTGCGTGCTCGGGCGTATGCCTCACCGTGGTCGAGCGCGGCGGCACCGCAGGCGACGCGTGGTTCGAGGTTGATGTCTCGGGCGAGACGATCAGCCGCACCGTGGCCGCGATGTGGCAGACGGGCGCGAAGCTGAACCTGGAGCCGTCCTTGCGGCTCGGCGACGAGCTTGGCGGGCATATCGTCACCGGCCATGTCGATTCGGTCGGCGAGGTGGTGCTGGTGCGGCAGGAAGGCGGTAGCTGGAAGGTCGCGATCCGCGCCCGCGCCGAGATGGCCCCGTTCATCGCCGAAAAGGGCTCGATCACCGTCAACGGCGTGTCACTGACCGTCAACGATGTGCGCGACCGCGCCGACGGGGCCTGCGATTTCCTGCTCAACATCATCCCCCACACCGCCGAAGTGACGACGCTGGGTGATCTGGTGGTGGGCGATCAGGTGAACCTCGAGATCGACGTGCTGGCGCGGTATTTGAAGCGGATGCAATCGCTCGCCGCCGCGCGGTAATCAGCCGCCGGGGTTGGCCGCACTCAGCCGCACGAACGGCGCACGCAGTTCGTCAGGGCTCGCCGCCTCAAGCACGCCTGCGGCCACATCCTGCGCCGACCAGAACTGCGATGGCGCCGTGTCATCAAGCATCGCCCAGTTTGGAAACAGCCGCTCGCCCATGTCTTCGGACAGCAGCAACTGCACATCGAAGTTGCGATCATCCGCGCAAATCGTGGCATAAAGGGCGTCGATAGTGTCAGCCGGGCCTTCGATAAGCTGCAGGTAGATATCATGGCGGCAGATCAACGCCCCGGTGATGCCCCAGCGCGGATTGTTACGCCGCGCCGCGGACAGGATCCCCGCGAGCACGGACGCATCAAAACCGAAGGGCTGCGAGCGATAGATGATGCGCTTTTCGATGGTAGGCTCCGGGTAAGAGGTAATCCGCATAATCTACGCCAAAGCGGCAGGCGGGGATATGGCCAAGTTGAGCCGATGTGTGCGCAGTGGCCTTATCCCGCCGCCAGCGGCCCGCTCGCAAAATCCTCAGCCGTCATGACATAGGTGAGGTGCGGGATCACTTCGCCGCCCGCCATGATGCGCTCTTCGCGGCGGTCGGTCAGCTTGGCACCGATCCGCTCCAGCGCGGTGCGCGAGCGGGTGTTGGTCTCGCCGACCAGAAATCGGCACTCGGCCACGCTGGCAAGCGCAAGGGCGAGCATCAACCGCTTCATTTCGTGGTTATAGGTGCCGCCCCAATGGCTGCGCGCCAGAAAGGTCCAGCCGATCTCGACCGAGCCGGCGACCCCTTCCCCGGGCGCCTCCTCCAGCCCCTGAAAGCGCGAGGAGCCGATCACCGCGCCGCTTGCGCGATCAATCGCCACCAGCGCGCCCTTGTTCGCCAGCGCATCATCGAAGAAGGCGCGGAACACCGGCTCTTGCCAGCGGTCATGCGCGGGGTGCTGCTGCCAGACCAGCGGATCGGACGCGACCGCAAACAGCGCGTCCCAGTCCGCCGGGACCAGCGGGCGCAGGCGCAAGTGCTCGCCCTCCAGCACGGGCTGGCGGTCGAGCACCGCCGTCGCTCAGGCTGCCACCGCCGCCAGCGCGGCGATGAACTTGGGTAGGTTCGCGGTCGTAAGGCCCGCGATATTGATGCGGCCCGAGGCGGCCATGTAGATCGCGTGGTCTTCACGCAAAGTGGCGACCTCTTCCTTGGTCACTGGCAGCATCGCGAACAGCCCGTTCTGGCTGCCGAGCGGGGTCAAGTCGATCCGCCCCACCGTACCGGCCGCCGCCAGCGCATCGCGCACCTGCCGCATCCGCGCGCGCATGGTATCGAGTTCGGCCAGCCACAGCTTGGTCAGGTCAGGATCGCGCAGGATGATCCGCACCGCCGCGCCGCCGTGATCGGGCGGCATCGACCAGCACGCGCGGGCCAGCGCATTGGCGTTGCTGAACGGCGTATCGAGCCCACCCTGTTCCTGCGCCAGAATGTAGAACGCGCCCACACGGTCACGATACTGGCCGAAGTTCTTGTCGCAGGAATAGGCGACAAAGGCTTCGGGCACTGCGGCGAGCACCTTGCGCATCCCGGCCGCGTCTTCCTCAAGCCCCTGGCCGAGACCCTGATAGGCGGCATCGATGATCGGGAAGGTGCCGCTGCTCGCAAAAGCATCGGCAATCGCGGCCCAATCGTCGGCGGTGTAATCGATGCCGGTGGGGTTGTGGCAGCAGGAATGGAGCAGCACGGCTTCATCATCACCGGCGTTGCCGATCGCATCGAGCACCGCGTCGAGATCGGCGGTGCCATCGCGGCGAGCGTGCGGGAAGGCCACCAGCTCCATGCCGAGATCGGCGAGTATCTGCGCATGGTTGGGCCAGCTCGGCACACCCATGTGGACGCGCTTCACGCCGGCCTTCTGCGCCAGCGCCAGTGCAAGCCGCACCGCGCCGGTGCCGCCCGGGGTCTGCATGCCGTTGATGCGGCCACCCATCGTGGGATCAGCGCCAAAGATATAGGGCATCAGGGCATTGACGAAGCCCATGTCGCCCTCGGGGCCGAGGTAGGACTTGCTCGCCTGCTCGTCCACCAGTCGCTGTTCGGCTTCCTTGATCGCGGCGAAGACGGGCGTGTCGCCCTCTTCGGTGCGGTAGACGCCGACGCCGAGGTCGATCTTGTCCTCGCGCGGATCGGCGCCGTAGAGACGGATGAGGGCGAGCAGCGCGTCAGGCGCCTGGGGGCTGAGTCGGTCAAGCATCATGGCGCGGGCTTTGGCGCGCCCGACCGTTTATCGCAACCTCGATTACGATTTGAACACGATCAGAATGGCGACCACTTCTGTTCCTTGGTGAACTTCATGTAGCCGGCATTGACCCCCAGCCGCAGCCCCGCACCGACGCGGATCGGGATCAGCACAACGTCGCCGCGCCGCAGGTAGCTGGCGTTCAGCCCGCCGACAAAATAGGCCTGCCCCTCGCCCGCCGGGAAGCGTTTGAACAACTCCTCGGTATCGTACAGGTTGTAGACCAGCACGAAAGTGTTGGCGGCATTGGCCCCGACATCGAAACCGATCGACGGGCCGGTCCAGTACACCTGCTGCGCGCCTTCGACCTTGTGGTGCAACGTGCCCGAACCATAGCGCGCGCCGACGATGAACGCCCCGCCCGCCTCGCGCCCGACGATATAGCCATTGGGCTCGCCCTGCTTCTTGAGCAAATCCTCGATCAGCTTGGCGAGGCCTTCCGCGCCCTTGCCGAATACGCCTTCGGCCGCGCCGATCAGGTCATCCTCGCCGTATGTGGCGCCGGGTGCAGTTTGGGAGGTGGTCGCGACAGGGGGTGCGGCGGCGGGATCCTGCGCCGCCGGTGCGGCAGCGTAATCGCCGTAAGCAGGGTCGGCGGTCGGGGCCGGCGCGGGCTGGCTCTGCGGCGTCATCAGATCACCGTCGATGCTGCCCTGCGGCGCGGTATCCTGCGCGCTGTAGGCCTGATCAGGATCAAGCCGCTCCAGTTCTTGCGCGGCAGCAGGCGCGGCGAGCGCGAGCACCGCCAGCAGCCCCGCAGCCCAGGCCGCAATGCCGCCGATCCCGCGATGATGGGTGATGGTCCGTCCGAACAGCCTCGTCATGGTGCAGCCTCTCCTGTGAGCACGCGCGCCCCGCATTTTTGCAGAATCGAGCAGAATCCCAATTTCCCGCCATCGCAATCACCTATCGCCGGAGCGAATCGGATTTGCGACGAGGCGTTCACGGTTAGGTCGGCCATGCTGAACCGCTGCCGAACCGGCTGTTCGTGCGGCGGAAAGGCGGGCGAGCGACCATTTCGGGTTTTTCTCGCAAGCCACCTTGCCGCTGGCGTTCATGCCGATTATAGCGCCCCCCTCGCAGCCTCGCTGTTGCCCGGAGACGTGGGTGAGTGGCTGAAACCAGTTCCCTGCTAAGGAACCGTACTCTATCAGGGTACCGAGGGTTCGAATCCCTCCGTCTCCGCCACTTCTGTCACCTCAGCGGCCCTCATCGCCGCGCGGTGAGGCGCAGTGCTACCGTTTGGGCCCGCGGCTTCGGAACGCCAAGGCCGGTCAGCCCAAGCACCAGCATTTCACCAAGTCGCGCGGCCACCTCGGCTGGCGCCGGGCGGGTTTCGATCAGGTGGATCATCAGCACCTGGCACAGCCCTAGCCAGTAGAGCACACCCGCCTCCGCCGCCTCTGGCCGCAAAAGGCCTTGCGCCAGCGCCGCCGCGACATCTTCTTTCAGGCCGCGATTGAGCGGGTGGGTCTGGCTGGTCGCGGGCATCTGCGAGCGCAGCAGCACCAACATCCGGCGCGGCTGATCCGCCGCCAGCCGTGCAGCAACCGCCATGCCTCCCGCAATCCGTTCGATGGGATCGGCAACGCCGTCATTGGCGCGGGCGACCTCGGCCTCGACCTCGCGGCGCACCTCGGCAGCAACAGCGGCGGCGAAGTCGTGCTTGTCGGCAAAGTGGTTGAAGAAACTGCCCTTGGCGACACCGGCACGGGCGACGAGATCGTCGATCGGGATCGCGTCAATCGGGCGATCAACCAGCAGTTCAAGCCCGGCAGCAATCAGCGCGGCGCGGGTACGCTGGATGCGGGGCGAGAGAGTTTGGCTGGCCATGATCGATGCATACTTGACCATTCGGTCATTTTCAAGCAGATTGACCAAATAGTCAGAAACGAATCGAGATTGGGGGGGAGATGGCCATCATCAAGGTCGAGGACATTGCGCATGTCCGCTTCGCCGCGCCCGACCTTGGTGTCATGCGCGGTTTTCTCGAGGATTTCGGGCTAACCTGTTTCGAGGAGGGCGAGCGGCTCTATGGCAAGGGCAGCGACGGTCGGCCCTTCGTGCATGTCACAGAGCCGGGCGAGGCAAAGCTCCTCGCCGTGGGCTTGCGCGCCGCCAGCGTCGCCGACCTCGAAGCTCTCGCCGCACATGAAGGGCTGGTTGTTGAACCAAGCCATGAACCCGGTGGCGGGATGGTGCTGCGCCTGACCGATCCGGATGGCTATGTGGTCGAGGTGGTGGCGGGTCAGCACTGCGAAACCCCCGCCCCGTGCCGCGAACCGCAGTTCAACAGCGCCGCCGCCAAGCCGCGCCAGCGTGCGCCTGTCCGCCTCGAACCCGCGCCCGCCCATGTCCGCCGCATCGGCCACGCGGTGCTGAAGGTCAGCGACTTCCTCCGTTCCGAAGCCTGGTGGAAGGCGCGCTTCGGCCTCCTCACTTCCGACGAGATCGAGGCCGCAAAGGACGTAGCCTTGGGCGCCTTCATGCGGTGCGACCGGGGGGAGCTGCCGTCCGATCATCACACCATCTTCCTCGCGCAGCTGCCGGGCGCGCTCGGCCTGCTCCACGCTGCCTTCGAGGTCGAAAGCCTTGATGACCTGATGCTGGGCCACGAATACCTCAAGGCCCGCAGCCGCGAGGCCGCCTGGGGCGTGGGGCGGCACATCATGGGCAGCCAGATCTTCGATTACTGGAAAGACCCCTTCGGCAACGAGCTCGAACATTGGACCGACGGCGATCTGTTCACCGCTGCCGATCCGCCCAACACCCAGACGATGCAGGCGCTGCTCGCTGTCCAGTGGGGTGCACCCCACCCGATGTTTGCCGGGAAGATGGCTCCGCCCCCCGGCCTTGTCGCCTTCGTCACCGCCATGCAGCTGCGCATCAAGCGCCTGTTTGCCCGCTCACCCAAGGAAGCCTGAAGCCATGAAACTCTGCACCTTCACCCATGATGGCAAAACCCGCACCGGGATTGTGGTCGGCGACACCGTGATCGAAACCGGCGTGCCCGGCACCATGATCGATCTGATCCGCGCTTGGGACGCTCTGAAGCCCGGCCTTGAGGCCAAGGCGGCGATCGGCGGAGGTATCCCGCTGTCGCAGGTGAAGCTCGAAGCCCCCGTGCAGCGCCCCGGCAAGATCTTCGCCATCGGCCTCAACTATGCCGATCACATCGCTGAAAGCGGCCTCGGCACGCCCGAGCGGCAGGTGTGGTTCACCAAGGCGCAGACCAGTGTGAACGCACCCTATGATCCGATCCTGATCGCGCGTGGCACCATGACACCGGATTACGAGGCCGAGCTGGTGGCGGTGATCGGCGCCGGCGGCAAGCACATCGCCGCGGCCGACGCACCGGCGGCGATCTTCGGCTACTGCGTCGGCAATGATGTGACCGAACGGATGTGGCAGCACGCCGTGCCGCAATGGTCGCTGGGCAAGAGCTTCGACACCCATGCGCCGATGGGGCCGTGGATCGTCACGGCCGACGAGCTGGGCGATCCGCATGATCTCGGCATCCGCTGCTATGTGAACGGCGAGGAGCGCCAGAATTCGAACACCGCCAACCTCGTCTACAACGTGTGGCAGCAGGTCGAGCACCTCTCGGTCGGGATGACGCTGGAGCCGGGCGATTGCCTGTTCACCGGCACGCCGGGCGGGATCGGCGCAGCGATGGACCCGCGCCAGTTCCTCAAAGCGGGCGATGTCGTGCGCACCGAGATTGATGGCCTCAGCCACATCGAAGGCACTATGGTCGCTGAGGGCTGACAGCCAATGACCGACAGCTTCGATTGCGATGTCCTGATCATCGGCGGAGGGCCGACCGGCGTGACGCTCGCGGCCCTGCTGGCTAAGCGCGGGGTCAGCGTGATCGTGGCCGAAAAGGAAGCGGACATCCACCCGCTCCCGCGCGCGGCGCATATTGATCACGAAGGGATGCGCATCCTGCAGGAGGCCGGCGCGGCCGAGGCGGTGATGGCGACCTGCCGCAGCGCCGACCGCTACGAGTTCCGCAATGCCAAGGGCAAGGTTCTGCTTTGCTTTGCCGGCGCGGAACAGATCGGCCCCGGCGGCTGGCCGATTGCCAACATGATCCACCAGCCGAGCGTCGAGGCGGCGCTGCGTGCGGCGCTGGCGCAGCAGCCCGGAGCCGAATTGCGCAGCCGCTGGGAGATGCAGTCCATTACCGATGACGGCGACGGCGTCACCGCCCACTTTGCCACGCCAGATGGCGAACAATCCCTGCGCGCCCGCTGGCTGGTGGGAGCGGATGGCGCGCGCAGTCCGGGCCGCAAGGCTTGCGGGATCACCTTCGAAGATCTGGGCTTTGAAGAGCCATGGCTGGTGGTCGACGTGCTGGTCGATGATCCGGCGCGGCTGCCCAGCGCCAACCTGCAGATCTGCGACCCGGCTCGCCCCACCACCTGCGTGCTGATGGGCGAAGGGCGGCATCGCTGGGAGTTCATGATCCTACCCGGCGAGTCCCCCGAACAGGTTAGCGATCCGGCCTTCGTCGCGCGCCTGCTCGCGCCGTGGGACGTCGAAGGCGCGGTGCAAATCGAGCGCACTGCCGTTTACACCTTCCGCGCCCGCATCGCGCAGGAGTGGCGCAAGGGCCGCGTGCTGCTGGCCGGGGATGCCGCGCATCAGACACCGCCCTTCGCCGGGCAAGGCCTGTGCTCGGGCCTGCGCGATGCGGCAAACCTTGCATGGAAACTGGCCGCGGTAAGCAAGGGCGAGGCCGCAGAGGCGCTGCTCGATACCTATCAGCCCGAGCGCGCGCCCCATTTGCGGGCGACGATCGACATGGCAGTGATGATGGGCCGGATGGTGTGCACCACCAGCCGCTGGCAGGCGGCATTGCGCGATGCCAAATTCGCCCTCGCGCGGATGCTGGGCAAGCTGCCCGATGGCCCGCCCGCCTACCCGCCGCTTTCCACCGGCGCGATCCTTGCCGGCACGCCGGGAGCGGGCAGCTATTTCCCGCAATTCCTCGGCGGGGATGGGACGCTGCTCGATGATGTGCTCGGGCCGGGCGCGGCGCTGATAGCCCGCGGCGATCTGGCTACGCCGCCGCTCATGCCGTTCTCTGACGATCTTGCAGGCTGGCTCGAGCAACACGGCGCGCAGGCCGTGCTGGTGCGACCGGATCGCCATGTCTTCGGGACAGGCAGCGCCGAGACGCTCGTCGCGGCGTGGCGCAGCGCGCTCAGCGGCGCTTGAGCATCAGGTAAAGCGCGCCCTCACCGCCGTGGCGGATGTGTGCGCGGCGCACGGCAGCGATAGCGTCGCCGTGGCGGCTCGCGGCGAGCCAATCGAGCAGTTTGGCACGGATCGCGCCGCGTTTGGCCATGCGGTCAGCCGGATCGACCGGCCGTTCGCGCCCGGCGATCACCAGCACCACGCGGGCATCCATCATCCGCGCCTGATCGATCCCGGCCATGATCCGGTCATAGGCAGTATCGAGCGTATGGCCGTGGAGATCGAGGGTCAGATCAGGCACAATCCGCCCGCCCTTCACCCGCCGCTCCCAATGGGAATCGAGGCCCGTCTGATCCTCCCCCTTCAGGGGAGGGGGACCGCCGGGCGCAGCCCGGGGGGGAAGGGGCGGACGCGGCTTGGAAGCGGGTTTGACCGGCTTGGCGGGAGCAGGTTGCGCGACCTTGCTCGCCTCTCCCCCAACCTTCGGTTGGTCCCCCTCCCCGTTCCGGGAAGGAACGGGCGCCTTGCGTCCCGGGAGCGGCTTTACACTCGAAGCGAGATGTGCCCAGGCCGCCTGCTCTCCGGCGCTCAGCCCGCGCGGGGCCTTCATGGCGCGGGCGCAGCGAGGCGTGCGGCGGCGGTGCGCGGGAGAAGGACATAGGCCCGCCCGCGTGCGCTCATGCCGCCGGCAATGCGGCGCGCATCCTCGCCTGCGCCCCAGAAGGTGTCGAAGCGGTTCGCGCCCTTGATCGCCCCGCCGGTATCCTGCGCGATCCACAGGCCCGCCGCTTCGGGACGGTCCATGTCGAGCCACACCGGCGCGCCCAAGGGCACGAAGGCGGGATCTGCCGCGACCGAGCTTTCACGCCGCACCGGCACGCCCAGCGCACCCAGAGGCCCGTCGCCCTTGAGCTCCGAAAAGAATATCCAGCTCTTGTTGAGCCGCATCAGTTCGCGGCCTTCCTCGGGGCGGTCGCGGATATAGGCCATGATGCCCTGCATCGAACCGGAGTATTGGCCCGGCCCCTCGCCCAGCAATCCTCGGGTCCGCATCACCCCGCCGATGCCGGTATATTCGCGCCCGTTCTGCCCGGCATAGCCGATGCGGATCACCTCGCCCTCGGGCGTGCGCAGGCGGCCGGAACCCTGAATCTGGAGGAAGAAGAACTCGACCGGATCGGCCGCCCAGGCAATCACCTGCGCCTTGCCGACCAAGGCCCCGTCCTCGATCGCAGCGCGATCATGGTAGAGCACGAAGCGGCCAGTCTCGTCATACCGGCCGAGCGGCGGGCGGCCGCTGCGCTCAGTCTGCGGCACATCATCAGGCCATGCACGCACGAGATCGGAGGGCATGGCATAGACCGGCACGTCAAAACCGGCGCGGCGGGTGCGGCTGCCGGCAATCTCGGGCTCGAAATAGCCGGTGGCAAAGGCGCGGCCATCGCCCACCTGTACCACGGCAAATTGCTCGGCAAAAAAGGCGCGGGCGCGGGCGCGGGGCCAGTTGCGCGCCGCTTCGCACGGCGCGCGCCAGTCATCGGCGCGGGTCAGGCCACTGGCGTCTGTGCGGGCAAGCAGTTTGGGGCAGGATTCGATGAACCCGGCCAGCGCGCCTGCGGCATCATTGTCCGCTACGGACAGCGCGGCAAAGGCATGACCGAGCGCGACGCCCGCCAGCAGCGCATTGGCCGCTACCGGAACTGGAGGAGGCGCGACCGGACGGGGCACAACCGGTGCGGGAGCGACAGGAGCGGTGACCACCGGCGGCGGAACGCTGCCTTGCGGGATGACCCGGCCGCACGCGGACAGCACCAGCATCACACCAAGCGCAACAGCCGCGCGCATCACCTGCCCCCTTATCGCACAATCAGCCCCGCTCGAAACCGGCGGGGGTCAACCCCGTCCGATCAGCCCTCGTCGGTTTCGTCGAGCAGCCAGTTGGGATCGCGCGCGGCGGTGTTGCGCGAGAACGTCCAGACATCGCGGCTCTCGATCGCATCGTCGAGCGAACCGGCGATCAGCGTGCCGTCCTTGTCGCGGGTGACGGCAGCAATGTCGGCCACGAACAGCACCGCGATGCGCGCCACGCGCCCATCGAGCGAGGCCGAGTGGATGCGGGTTTCCTCGATCCGGATCAGCGTGTTGTCCACCGTCTCACCCGCCGCAACGCGGGCATCAAGCGCGCCGATGAAACCGGCGTAAACATCATCGTCGCACAGTTCGCGCAGCGTTTCGCGGTCACCCTGCCAGAACGCTTCGAGCACCATGCGATAGGCACCGCGCGCGCCTTCGAGGAACTGCGCCAGGTTGAACTTGCTGTCGGCAGCGGCGATCTCGCGGATGCCGCGTTCGACCGCGGGCATCACGCCTTCAAGCTCGATCGGACGCGGGGCCACAACCGGGGTTGCCGGGGCCGGACGTGCGACGCCGGCGGGCTTGTCATCCGATTCGAAGCGCTGCGGCACGGCTTCTTCCTCGTGCTCTGCCCGGCGCCCGAGCACCGAGTAGAGTCGCAGGCCCAGAAAGGCGGCGACCATGGCAAGGAGAACGATTTCAAGCACTAGACATATCCGATCAGCGAACAGGCCTGATCTGGCCGGGTGGCCGGAACAAGACCCAAGAGACAGCACACTGCCTTAAATAGGCACTCATTACAATTCGCCAACGCCCGATAGGTTGCAGCACGGGATGAATTGTCGCTGCTGTGGGCGCTGCCCCTGCCCCTCCCATCGCGCAGTTGCGGGCCGCGCCCGTGCCTGCTAGGCGCGCCCGGCAGCTCCGGAGCGGCAGCTTTGATGCGTCCGGCGCAATTCCTGTTACCTGATTTGAAAGACACCTGACCAATGGCCGACGAAGAAGGCGTGCTCACCAATCTCGACAATGCAGCGGGCGGCGATCCCAAGCCCAACGGCGCCGACACCCAGCCGGCGATCGGCCTGCTGACGCAATATGTGAAGGATCTCTCGGTCGAGAATCCCAACGCGCCCGACGTGTTCCAGTGGCCCGAGCCGCCGCAGATCGACATCCAGTTCAACATCGGCGCGGAAAGCGTCAGCACGGATGTGCACGAAGTCGTGCTCAAGATGACCATCACCGCCGCCTCGCAGCGCGGCAAGGCCTATATCGTCGATCTGGCCTATTGCGGCCTGGTGGGCATGCGCAACATCGCCGAGGAACAGGCCCATGCCTTCCTCTATGCCGAAGCCCCGCGCCTGCTGTTCCCCTTCGCCCGCCGCGTGGTGGCCGATGCCGTGCGTGATGCCGGCTTCCCGCCGCTGATGCTCGATCCGATCGACTTCGGCGGGCTCTATGTGCAGCGCCTGCAGGCCCGCCGCGCCGAGGAAGCCGAAGGCGGCGATCCGATCGCGCCGGTCACCGGCAACGCGTGATCCGCGCTAACTGCGGGCGCTGATCTGATGAGCCTGCTCCGCCCATGAGCCTGCTGAAGAACGTCGGCACCATCGGCGGGTTGACGCTGGTGAGCCGGGTGTTCGGCTTTGCCCGCGACATCCTGCTCGCCCGCGTGCTGGGTGCTGGCGGCGTGGCCGATGCGTGGCAGCTCGCCTTCCAGCTGCCCAACCTGTTCCGCCGCCTGTTTGCCGAAGGCGCCTTCGCCAGCGCCTTCGTGCCGCTGTTCAACCGCTACATGGCCAAGGACGAGAGCGAGGCGAAGCGTTTCGCCGGCGAGGTGCTGGCGGTGCTGCTGCCGATCCTCGTGCTGTTCGGCGCGCTGATGATGCTGGCGATGCCGTGGGTGCTGTGGGGCTTTGCCAACGAAGACCTGCGCGGCGATGCCCGCACCTATGCGCTGGCGGTGATGATGGGGCGGATCGCCTTCCCCTATCTGATGTTCATGAGCCTTGCGACGCTGGTGGCAGCAATCCTCAATTCGCTGTCGCGCTTTGCCGCGGCGGCGGCCGCGCCGATCCTGCTCAATATCTGCCTGCTGACCGCGCTGGTGTGGGGCGCGCTCCAGCCTGCCAGCGATGCCACCCGCGCGGCGACCGGGATCGGCCTTGCCATCGCCGTTTCGGTGAGCGGGGTGCTGCAGCTCGCATGGCTCTACTGGTTCATGCGCTGCGCCGGCTTCCGCATCCCGCGCGAACGCCCGCGGATTACGAGCCGCGTCAAGGAAATGGGCGTTCTGATCGTGCCGGCGGTGTTTGGCGCAGGCGTGTATCAGATCAGCCGCTTCATCGACCTCGCCTTCATTCGCGGGCTGCCCGATGGCAGCCTAACCTACATGGCGATGGCTGATCGCTGGAACCAGCTGCCGCTCGGCATCATCGGGATTGCGCTGGGCACTGCGATCCTGCCGGCGCTGTCGCGCTACATCTCCAAGGCCGAGGACGAGGAGGCGGTGCGCCTGCAGGCGAACGCGATCGAACTCGCGATGCTGCTCACCCTGCCCTGCGCGGTGGCGCTGTTCATCACCGGCTTTGCTTTCGTCAAAGCCTTCATGCAAGGACAGGCCTTCACGGCCGAGGACGCGCGGGTGACCGGCATGGTCACCTCGGCGCTGGTGGTAGGCCTGCCGGCCTATGTGCTGGTGAAGGTGCTCACGCCCAACTTCTTCGCGCGCAGGGACACCCGCACCCCGGTCTATACCGCCGCTGCCTCGCTGGTGGTGACGATCGGGCTCAATATCGTGCTGGTGCCGATGTTCGGCGTTGTCGGCCTCGCGCTGGCGGGCGCGGTCGGCGCGTGGGTCAATATCGCGCTGCTGGGAGCGATCCTTGCACGGCGCGGTTTCTTCCGCTTGCCGGCGCGGGTGGTAGGGCGGATCGGGCGGATCACGCTGGCAGCAGCACTGATGGGCGCGGCGCTTTGGGGGCTGATGCAGGTCATCACTCCATGGCTCGACGGCCCCTTGACCATGCGCCTTATGGCAGTGGGCGCGATCATGGCCGTCAGTCTTGTCACCTATGGCGCGGGCACCGTGCTGCTCGGAGTGCTCGACAAGGCGACCGTGCAGCGACTAATGCGCCGCCAAAGCTAAGCAACAGGACCCATCATGCGCGTCGTCTCCGGCATCCAGCCCACCGGCAAACCCCACCTCGGCAATTATCTCGGCGCGATCCGCAATTATGTCGCCTTGCAGGACGACGCCCATGCTGCGGGCGGCGAGTGCCTGATCTTCATCGCCGATCTCCACGCGCTCTCGATGCCGCATGATCCGGCCGAGCTGCGCTCCTCGACGCTTGAACTGGTCGCCACGCTGGTTGCCTGCGGGCTCGATCCCGACAAGGCGATTTTGTTCAATCAGGCGCAGGTGCCGGCACACCCCGAAATGCAATGGCTGCTCAACGGCACCGCCCGCATGGGCTGGCTGAACCGCATGACCCAGTGGAAGGACAAGGCCGGCAAGAATCGCGAAGGCCAGTCGGTCGCGCTGTTCACCTACCCCGTGCTGCAGGCCGCCGACGTGCTGCTCTATCAGGCCACCCACGTGCCGGTGGGCGAAGACCAGAAGCAGCATCTCGAGCTCGCCCGCGACATCGCGCAGAAATTCAACAACGACTTCGGCACTGAAGACGCGCCGATCTTCACTCTGCCCGATCCGATCATTCCCAAGGAAGCGGCGCGCATCATGAGCCTGCGCGATGGCAGCGCCAAGATGAGCAAGTCCGATCCCAGCGACATGAGCCGCATCAACCTGTCGGACGATGCCGACACCATGGCGCAGAAGGTGAAGAAGGCGAAGACCGATCCCGAGCCGCTGCCCTCCGAGGAAGCCGGGCTGGCCGAGCGTCCCGAAGCGCGCAATCTCGTCGGCATCTACGGCGCGCTCGCCGGGCAGTCGGCGGCTGATGTTCTGCGCGAATATGGCGGACAAGGTTTCGGCAGCTTCAAGCCCGCGCTCGCCGATTTGCTGGTCGCCAAGCTCGGGCCGATCCGTGAACGCTTCGTGGCGCTGAAGGATGATAGCGAGGCGCTCGACGCGATCCTCGCCCGCGGGGCTGCCAAGGCGCGCGAGCGCGGCGCGCCGACGCTGACCGCAGCCTACAAGGCGCTGGGGCTGGTGCGGCACTGACTTCGCCCGCGACAAGCCGAGGCGCACGCAAGGCGAATATTCAATTTGCGTTCATGCCGTTCGGCTATGCTGTCACGCACAAACACCATTGCCAACGTCGCACTGGTGACCACACAAGGGATGTGTCATGAAGACCGCTATGTCCTCGATCAAATCGCTCCGCCGCTTCGCGCTGCCGCTGGCTCTGGCCGCCGGTCTTGCCGCTTGCACCTCGCCCTCGTTCAAGGCCGATGTCTCGCGCTTTGCCGTGCCGCTCCCGGCGCCGCAGGGGCAGACCTTCGCCGTCGTGGCCGAAGATCCCAAGCTGGCCGGCGGGCTCGAATTTGCCACCTATGCCAATTCGGTCGCTGCCGAGATGCAGGAGCTCGGCTATGCCCGCGCGTCCTCGCCCGAGGCTGCCGATATGCTGGTGCGCTTCGATTACCGCGTCGATAACGGGCGTGAACGCGTGCGCACTGATCTCAACGGCGCGGGCTTTGGCGGCAATCCCTGGGGCCCGTGGGGCGGCTGGGGCGGCGGGTTCGGCCGATGGGGCTATGGCTTCAACGATCCCTTCTTCGGCGGCCCGAATGTGCGCAGCTACACCGTCTACACCAGCGCGATTGACCTGAAGATTGATCGCACCGCCGATGGCCAGCGCCTGTTCGAAGGCAAGGCCGAAGCGGTCTCGCGCTCGAACCGCCTGCCTGCGCTGGTGCCCAATCTGGTGGACGCGATCTTCACCGATTTCCCCGGCAATTCGGGCGAGACAATGCGGATTACCATCCGCGACGACGAAAAGACCGTGCGCCCCACCGATTGATGGTGTAGAGCGAACGCCAAGAGACCCTTGGACGGGAAAAGAGAGGCGGCGCCAGGGGATCGGCGCCGCCTTTTTTTGTTTGAGGGCAGACCGCCCGCTCCGCAAAACTAGAGCTTGGCGTGGCCGCCAGTCGATCCGAAGCCGCCCGCACCGCGATCCGTCTCGTCGAGTTCCGCAACCTCGTCCCACGCCGCCTGCACAACCGGGGCGAGCACCAGCTGCGCCACACGGTCGCCGCGCTGGATCGCGAAGGGTTCGTCTCCCAGGTTGATGAGTATCACCTTCAGCTCGCCGCGATAGTCGCTGTCGATCGTGCCGGGGGTATTCGGCACGGTGATGCCGTGCTTCAGGGCGAGGCCTGAACGCGGGCGCACCTGAATTTCGTAGCCTTCGGGGATTGCTACCGCGAGGCCGGTCGCCACCGCATGGCGCGCACCCGGAGCAATCGTGACCTCCTCGGCGCTGACCACGTCCATCCCCGCCGCGCCGCTAGTGGCATAGGCAGGCAGCGGCAGGCCCGCGCCGTGCGGCAGGCGTTTCAGTTCGACCGAAACACTCATGCTGCGCTACCGCCTTTGGCTACTTGAGCGCGGTTCACTCTGCGGCTTCCGCCTTGAACACCGCCGCGATCCGTTCCGCCAGCGCCATCGCCACCGCGCTCTTGGGCATCTCGTCGAGCGTCTCGACCCCTTCGGCGCTCAGAATGTGGACCCGGTTGCGATCGCCGCCCATCACATCGCCGCTGACATCATTGGCGACGATCCAGTCAGCGCCCTTGCGCTTGCGCTTCGCCTTGGCGTGGTCGAGCACGTTGTCGGTCTCGGCGGCAAAGCCGATCACCAGTTCGGGCCGCTTGGCGCCGGCGGCGACATTGGCGAGAATGTCGGGATTTTCGGTGAGCATCAGCGCTGGCGGGGCCGAGCCGCGCTTCTTGATCTTCTCACCGCGATATTCCTTGGGCCGCCAATCGGCGACCGCGGCGACCATCACCGCGACATCGGCGGGCAGCGCGTGCTTGACGGCCTTGGCCATATCCTCGGCGCTTTCGACATCGATGCGGCGCACACCCAGCGGGGTCTTGAGCGACACTGGCCCCGATACCAGCGTCACCTTTGCGCCCAGTGCGGCAGCAGCGGCAGCGATGGCAAAGCCCTGCTTCCCGCTCGAACGGTTGGCGATATAGCGCACCGGATCGATCGCTTCCCACGTCGGCCCGGCGGTGACCAGCACGTGCCGGCCCGAAAGCGGACGGTGTCCCTTGGCCACGCCGAAATCACCGCCCTCGGGCACTTCGCCGAGCACGGTTTCGACCTCTTCGGGCACTTCAGGCGCGAGGACTTCGGGCGCGGATTTGCGCGGATCGAACTCGTGATTGATCGCGCTGGCATCGATCGGCGGGGCAGCATTGGCCGTCCCCTTGCGCGCCAGCAGCGGCCCGCCCAGATCGGGAGCGAATTCGGGCGCGGGTTCTTCTTCCGAAGGCGGCAGCTCGAGGTCTTCGGCTTCGGGCAGAGCCTGATATTCGGCCTCGATCTCCTCGTGCGTGCGCTTGGCAGTCGAGCGCGGGATGATCCGCGACAGCAATCCGCCAAGACGGCCAGCGGCAAAGGCGTTGTCTGCCCCCTCGCCGTCTTCATCCTCGGGCTCGAGCGCTTCGACCGGGATCGCGGCGGGCCGGGCCTCGGGCACGGTGATGCCGAAATGCGCGGCAATCGCGCGCCAGATCACCTCGGGCTCGGGCAGGCGGCCATAGCCGAACTCGCCGCAGGCCATCGGGCCTTCATCGGGGTGGAGCACGGTCACACCCGCAGACGTCAGCAATTCGATATTGCGCTGGGTCGCCTCGTGTTCCCACATCCGCACGTTCATGGCGGGCACGGCCATCACCGGCTTGTCGGTCGCCAGAATCAGCGTGGTGGCAAGATCATCGGCAATCCCGCTCGCCATCTTGGCGAGGAGATCGGCGGTCGCCGGGCACACCACCACCAGATCGGCCTCGCGGCTCAGCTGGATATGGCCCATCTCGGCCTCGTTCTTGAGGTCGAACAGATTGGTGTAGACCTGGTTTTCGCTCAATGCGGCGAGCGCCATCGGGGTGACGAACTGCTGGCCGCCTTTGGTGACGACGCAGGTGACATCGCCGCCACCCTTGCGGATCAGGCGCACCAGCTCGCAGGCCTTGTAGGCCGCGATGCCGCCGCCCACGACCAGGAGGACGCGCGGAACCATGCCCGTCATCGCCCGTGTCCGCCGTGTGTGCCGATCAATGCCATCGGTCTCGCCAACTCCCCAAACTCACCTGCGCCGCAGCCTGCTTAGGCCGCCGACCTTCATACTAAACCTGCACCGCGCCCGCGCCAAGCGGCACGGATACAGTCTTGGCGCGCAGGTTTGCCGCGCCGTGGTTAAGATTGCGCTACGATTGGCGCAACCGCTTTCGCCCTCAGCCGATCCAGCCCAGCGCCAGCGCGCCCCACACCGCGCCTGCGCCGACGAGGCCCGAAATGACATAGCCCAGCCTGCCGCGTCCTTCGCGCTTGTCGGTGATCAGCGGGATTGCGGGCAGCGGCGGCGCTTCGGGCGCGCCGCCCTTGGGTGGGAACATTTCTTCCACCCGCCGGATAAGGCCCGGCAGGCGGAACAGCGTTTCGGTATCCTGCTTCAATCGGTCGGCGAGCGCAGCTTCGGGCCCCAGCTCGTCGCGGATCCATTCGCGCACATAGGGCGCGGCGGTGTCCCACATGTTGATGTCGGGATTCAGCTGGGTGGCGATGCCTTCGACCATCACCATCGTCTTTTGCAGCAGCAGCAGGTGCGGCTGGGTCTGCATGTCGAAATCGCGGGTGATCGCAAACAGCCCGTCGAGCATCTGGCCGACGCTCAGTTCCTTCACCGGCTTGCCGCGCATCGGCTCGCCCACGGCGCGCAGCGCTGTCGCGAATTCGCCGACCGAATGGTAGCTCGGCACATATTGCGCCTCGAAATGGATTTCGGCGACGCGCTGGTAATTGCCTGTCGTCAGCCCGTAGAGGATTTCCGCCAGCCATTGCCGGGCGCGACGGTCGATCCGCCCCATGATCCCGAAATCGATCGCGACAATGGTGCCGTCGTCCTCCACGAACAGGTTGCCCTGATGCATGTCGGCATGGAAGAAACCGGCGCTGATCGCCTGGGTGAGGAAGCTGATCACCAGCTTCTCGGAGATGGCAGCGAGGTCATGGCCGCGCGCGCGCAGCTCGTCGACCCGGCTGATTTTGATGCCGTCGATCCATTCGATCGTCATCACCCGGCCATTGGTGCGGTCCCAGTCGATGCCGGGGATGCGGTAGCCGGGCACGCCCGCCATCTGCTCGGCAAGTTCGCTGGCCGAGGCGGCCTCGCGCCGCAGGTCGAGCTCAGAATTGGTCCAGCGCTTGAAATTTGCGATGGTGAGGCGCGGGCGCAGTCGCGATGCCTCGCCGCCCATCGCCTCGACATGGGCCGCGGCCCATTCATAGGTCGTGATGTCGCGCGCGAATTTCTCGCGGATGCCGGGGCGCAGCACCTTGATGGCGACCTTGCGGCCATCGGTGGTGACGCCCTTGTGGACCTGCGCAATCGAGGCTGCACCAACGGGTTCGGGGTCAATCTCGGCGAACAAGGCGCTGATCGGCTGGCCGAAGCTCGATTCGATCGCCGCCTTGATCTGCGCAAACGGCACCGGCGGCAGGCTGTCCTGCAAGCTGAGGAGATTGTTCGCGGCTTCCTCGCCGACCAGATCGGGCCGCGTGGCGAGGCTCTGGCCCAGCTTGATCGCCGCCGGGCCAATCGCGCGGAAGGCGCCGGAATAATCGCGCGGGCCGCCCTTGCCCGTCAGCGTGGCGAGCCGGGCAAGGCGCACCAGACGGCGCAGCGCGGCGGGCGCATTGGGATCATTCTCGATCCCCACCAGCGCGCGCCTGCGGGCCAGCGTCACGCCCCAGCGGGCGAGGCGAAGCAGGTGTACCGGAGAACTGGTCACGTGATCAGATCTTCCACCCCGAATGGATCGCCACCAGACCGCCCATGATCGGCTCGACCCGCGTGTTGGCAAAGCCGGCGGCGCGGATCATCTGTTCGAAGGCGGGCATCGGCGGAAACTTGCGGATCGATTCGGCGAGATAGCGATAGGAATCCGCGTCGCCTGCAATCGCCTGCCCCATGCGCGGCAGCAGGTGCTCGGAATAGATATCGTAAGCCTGCTTCAGCCCCGCCCATTCCACCGTCGAGAATTCGAGGCAGTAGAACCGCCCGCCCGGACGCAGCACCCGCAGCGCCTCGGCCAGCGCGCGGTCGATATGGGTCACGTTGCGGATGCCGAAAGCGATGGTGTAGGCATCGAAGCTGTTGGAGGCGAAGCTGACCTTCTCCGCGTTCTGGCAGGTGAAGACGAGGCTGCCGTCTTCCTCGCCCTGCCCCCGCTCCAGTGCGCGCTCGGCACCCACATCGAGCATGTCCTGATTGATGTCGGCGACCGTGATATGCGCGCCTCTGGCCGCCATGCGGAAGGCGATATCACCCGTGCCGCCCGCCATGTCGAGGATCTGCTCGCCCGGCTGCGGCTTCACGCGCTTGACGAAACGGTCCTTCCACAAACGGTGCATCCCGCCCGACATCGCATCATTCATGATGTCGTATTTGCGCGCCACGCTGGAGAAAACCTCGCCCACTTTGCGGGTCTTTTCCTCAGGGGAGACTTGGGTGTAGCCGAAGGAGACAGTGTCGTCGGTGCTTTGGGTCATGCGGCGTTCCCTAGAGGGAATTGAGCCGGGCGCAAAGGGTGTTAGAGGGAGAACAAATGCCAGAGCTCCCAGAAGTCGAAACCACCGTCCGCGGCCTTGCCCGCTTCCTTGAAGGCGAGCGGATCACACGCGTGCAATTGAACCGCGCCGATCTGCGCCGCCCCTTCCCTGCCGATCTGGTGCAGGTGATGACCGGCGCCACGGTCAGCGCGCTGTCGCGCCGCGCCAAATACGGCTTGATGCATCTCGATCGCGGGGCAACGATGATCTTCCATCTGGGCATGAGCGGGCGCTGGCGGATCGACCCGGAAACGCCCGAAACCCATGATCACCTGCTACTCGAGACCGCCAGCCACCGCTTTGCGCTGTGCGATCCGCGGCGCTTCGGCTCGGTCGATCTGGTGGAGACGGGCGCGCTGGATCACTGGCCGCAATTCGCCGCCCTCGGCCCGGAGCCCTTGGGGCCGGGGCTGACGCCAGCCCATCTCAAGGTGGCGCTGGCGGGCAAGACCCAGTCGATCAAGCTATGCCTGCTCGACCAGCGGATCGTGGCGGGCCTCGGCAATATCTATGTCTGCGAGGCCCTGTGGCGGGCCGGGATCCGGCCGACCAAGCCTGCGGGCAAGGTTACAGGGCCGCAGCTTGCCCGGTTGGTGCCGGCGATCATTGATGTGCTCGAAGCCTCGATCCGAGACGGCGGCTCGTCCCTGCGCGACTATGCCCGGCCCGATGGCGAGCTCGGCTATTTCGCCAGCAGCTTCGATGTCTATGGGCGAACGGACGAGCCCTGCCGCCGCGATGATGGCGGGACGATCCAGCGCATCGCGCAGGGCGGTCGCAGCACCTGGTTTTGCCCCATCTGCCAGAAGTAAGGGAGAATCGTTGACCTTCGGGGCAGTTCTGACTATGCGCGCTGCTTTCCGGGGGTTGGGCCATGCGTCCGCTCGCCCATCTTCGAGCAAACCGTCACCAATTTCCTGGCCGCCCAATGCGGCCTGAAGCAAACGCGAGACAGACACGAATATGGCCAATACGCCGCAAGCCAAGAAGCGCATCCGTCGCAACACCGCCCGTGCCGAAATCAACGGTGCGCGCATCAGCCGCATCCGCAGCTTCATCAAGAAGGTCGAATCGGCCTGTGAAGCAGGCGACAAGGAAGCGGCCGCCGTCGCGCTCAAGGCAGCCCAGCCGGAAATGGCCCGCGGCGTCGCTCGCGGCGTGCTGCACAAGAACACCGTGGCCCGCAAGCTCTCGCGTCTGACGCGCCGAGTCGCCACGCTCTGATTCGTTTTTGCTGATCCGGGACACCCCTAGAGGTGTGTTTACGGGTTGCGCATTGCAGAGAATCGCCAAGAGGCCGCGCTGTTGCAGCGCGGCCTTTTTCGTTTGCGACAATTGCGACAGGCGCAACAGCGACAAATGTCAGGATTCCCCGCGATTCGCGTTAGTTTATTGGTAGTTTTTCAATAAAAACAATGACATCAACGCACGTCTGCGGGCTTGCGGGGAGTCAACAGGAATATTTCACTTTTTTTAAATCTCCGTGCTTGCGCAAAGCTCCGATGCGCTCTTTATTCGCATCTCACCCGGGGCGGGACAGCCTGGGTTCTTACAAACTGGTCGACAGGGGGCTCTGGCGGAGACGTGCGTTTCCGGCAGAAGAACAGACTTTGCCTGTTGCAACAAAACGAACACACCAGCGGAACACAGTTCCGCAGGTGCAAGAAGATTGGGGAAGAGCTTGTGCACAGGATCGATAAGGCGCGAAACACGCGCCGCCCTGCGGATGATGATTTGATGGAAGATGCCGAAGCCGTGAATCTGGCCGCTGACTGGTCCGATATCAGTCAGGGGTTGCGCAAGGATCTGGGGCATCAGTTGCACAGCCAGTGGATCAAGCCGATCCAGCTCGGCAGCCTCAACCGCGAGAGCGGGTCGCTCGACCTGTATCTGCCTACCGAATTTTCGGCCAACTGGGTGCGCGACCGCTTCCACGACCGGCTGCAGCTGGCGTGGAAAATCGCGCGCAGCGAAGTGCGCAAGGTCAACATCATGGTCCACCCCGGGCGGCGCCAGCTGCCCGACCTGCGGCTTGATGATGGCCGTCGCCCCGCCAATGATGGCGCCTCCGCGATTGCGGTTGCGGCCGGCACGCTGTCGGATTCAAGCTTTACCTCCTCGGTGGGGCTCGATCCTTCGCTGACCTTCACGGCCTTCGTCACCGGTGAGGCCAATGTCCTGGCCTGCAACGCGGCGCAGCGCATGGCGGCGCTCGAACAGCCGCAATTCTCGCCGCTCTATCTCAAGGCCGCAACCGGACAGGGCAAGACCCACCTGCTGCACGCGATCGGCCATGCCTATCTGCAGGCCCACCCGCGTGCCCGGATCTTCTACTGCTCGGCCGAACGCTTCATGGTCGAGTTCGTGCAAGCGCTGAAGTCGAGCCAGACAATCGAATTCAAGGCGCGGCTGCGCAGCTTCGATCTGCTGCTGGTGGACGATATCCAGTTCATCATCGGCAAGGCGAGCGCGCAGGAAGAACTGCTCTACACGATCGACGCGCTGCTGGCCGAGGGCAAGCGGCTGGTGTTCGCCGCCGACCGCGCCCCTCAGGCGCTGGACGGGGTCGAACCGCGTCTGCTCAGCCGCCTGTCGATGGGCCTGGTCGCTGACATCCAGCCTGCCGATATCGAGCTGCGCAAGAAGATCCTCGTCTCCAAGCTGGTGCGCTTCGCCCCGCTCAGCGTGCCGGAGGATGTGGTCGATTTCCTCGCCCGAACCATCACCCGCAACGTGCGCGAGCTGGTCGGCGGCCTCAACAAGCTGATCGCCTATGCCCAGCTGACCGGGCAGGAAGTCTCGCTTCAACTGGCCGAGGAACAGCTCACCGATATCCTTTCGGCCAACCGCCGCCGGATCACGATCGACGAGATCCAGCGCACCGTGTGCCAGTTCTACCGCATCGACCGCGCGGAAATGAGCTCCAAGCGGCGCGCGCGTGCAGTGGTGCGGCCGCGGCAGGTGGCGATGTACCTCTCCAAGGTGCTGACCCCGCGTTCCTATCCCGAAATCGGGCGCAAGTTCGGCGGGCGCGATCACTCGACGGTGATCCACGCTGTGCGTCTGATCGAGGACCTGCGCCAACGCGATGCCGACATGGACGGCGATGTGCGCAGCCTGCTGCGCCAGCTGGAAAGCTGATACTCCGCAGGGTTAATTCACACAGGGTGTACGCAAGCTTTGCACCGCTGTTTCGGCAGGCCCATCCACAGGCCTGTCGACAGGCGGTGCACAGGCTGTAAACAGCCTCTCCATGCCCAATTCACCGCTTTCCCCCGAGCTTGTCGACCTACCCACGGGATGGATTCCCGCATTGGTGCGGGGGCTGCGCGGCCAGTGCCCGCGTTGCGGCGAGGCTGCGCTGTTCCGCAAGTGGCTCAAGCCGGTCGAACGCTGTCCGCATTGCCGTTGCGACTGGTCGGTGCAGCAGGCCGATGACTTTCCGGCGTATATTGGCATCTTCGTGGTCGGCCATCTGCTCGCCCCCGTGGTGATCACGATGATCGGCACCTTCGGGATGTCAGCCTGGCTCACGCTGGCGATCATCCTGCCGGTGGCTGTTATCATGCTGCTCGCCATGCTGCAGCCGACCAAGGGCGCCGTCATCGGCTTCCTGTGGTGGCACGGCATCGGCGCCTTCAAGCAGGAGCGGCGCGCGGCCGAGGAGGCGCCCGCATCAAAGGATGGGTCGTGAGCCTATCGTCCGCCCGGCTCGAGCGGTTTGCTCGCCATATTGTGCTGCCCGAAGTCGGCGGCGCGGGGCAGGTGAAGCTGGCGGCCAGCCATGTCGCGGTGATCGGACTGGGCGGAATCGGCTCGCCAGCGCTGCAATATCTCGCCGCGAGCGGGATCGGACGCCTCAGCCTCGTCGATGACGATGTGGTCGATGTCAGCAACCTCCAGCGCCAGACGATCTTCACCACCCGCGATGTCGGCTATGGCAAGGCGGTCTCTGCGCGGCGCTGGCTCGCCAATTTCGACGATTCGCTCGCCGTCGACGTGTCGGACGCGCGCATCACGCCCGAGAACGCCGCCAGTCTGATCGCGGGCGCGGACCTCGTACTCGACGGCACCGACAACTTCGCCACCCGCCTTGCCGTGTCCGATGCCTGCGTGGCGGCGGGCATCCCGCTGCTCTCGGCTGCTGTGGGACGCTTTCAGGGCCAGGTCGCAGCCTTTGCCGGGCATTTGCCGGGCGAGGCCTGCTACCGCTGCTTCGTCGGCGATGCCTTCGACGCCGAAGACTGCGACACCTGCGCCGACGACGGGATGCTCGGTGCAATGGCCGGTTGGGCGGGAAGCTTTGCCGCGCTGCAAGCGATCAAGGTGCTGCTGACAGGAGTGAGCGCGCTCGGCGATCCGGGCTTCGGGCGGCTGCATCTCCTCGACGGGCTCGCACCGGGGATGCGCACGATCAGGATCGCCAAGGATCCAACCTGCAAGGGGTGTGGTCGCGGTGTTTGAACGTCGTCTGGCGACAAGCAGCGAGATCGATGAATTCTTGAGCCGCCTCAGCGATGACTTGTCTCCACTTGGAGACTTGGCACGCACCGCAATCGAGGAAGGCGCTTGGATCGATATAGATAGCGGCGCGCTCCTGCTCGGACATGCTCCTGCCATGGCGACAGAAGCGTTTGATATCTGCCTTTTCCCGCCCCTATCAGACCAGAAATCACATCACATTTCGCCGTCGGCACTGCGCTTTCTGCTAACAAGATTGAACGGCGCCAACCTATTTGAGCTGAGGATTTATGGTGAGATCAATAAGATAAATCGAAGCGTCCGCCAGCCACTAGGACTGGGCATGGGCGCGATCTGGTCAGTCGGCTATGAAGGGTCGCAAGAGGATGAGGTCCTCTTCGCTTCGCAGAATGTAAGTTGGACAGGACAGGTCGGCTATTTCATTCGGCAAAGTGGTGAAATTGTCGGCCGTGCGAATGGCAACGAAGTGCCAGCGTCATTCCTCCAGACTTGGCCCGACTTCAAGACCTGGGCAACCGCTGTCTTGACCCCAAATCCGTTAACAGAGCCGCGCAATCAAGGCTCAACCGCCTAGCACTTCCTCGACCCACGCTGGCACCACCGCACTCGCCGGACCAAGCCGCGATTCGTGGAACAGCCGCGAGCCTTCGCTCGGTTCGAGATTGAGTTCGAGCGTATGCGCTCCGGCCGCCCGTGCCTCCTGCACAAACCCTGCTGCGGGATAGACCGCGCCTGAAGTGCCGATGCTCACGAACAGGTCGCAGGTCTCGAGCGCCTGATAGATGCGGCCCATCTGGTAGGGCATCTCGCCGAACCACACGACATCGGGGCGCAAGGACCGCGACTGGCACACGGGGCATAGCGGGCGGTCGATCATGGTGCCAAGCCACGGCGCGCGGGTCTCGCACGACGTGCACAGCGCGCTCTTCAGCTCGCCATGCATATGCAGCACCCGGGCCGAGCCGCCGCGTTCGTGCAGATCATCGACGTTCTGGGTGACCAGCAGCAGCTCGCACCCCGGCTTTTTGGCAAGCTCCCGCTCCAGCCGCGCCAGCGCCATATGGGCAGGGTTGGGCGCGACCTTGGCGAGCGCAGCGCGGCGCATATCATAGAACTTCAGCACCAGATCGGGGTTGCGGGCAAAGCCTTCGGGCGTGGCGACATCCTCCACGCGGTGCTGTTCCCACAGGCCGCCTGCCGAGCGGAAGGTGTCGATCCCGCTTTCGGCCGAAATGCCGGCGCCGGTGAGGATGACGATGCGTTCAATCTCTGCCATGACGCTTTCAAACATGATCGGCAGAGGCGAGGCAATGGCACAGCTCAAATTCGGGGTGATCGGGCACAAGGGCCGCATGGGTCAGGCGCTGGAAACGGCGATTACCGACGCGGGCCATGTGCTGTGCGTGGGCGTGGATGCTGGCGGCAGCATCGGGCCTTTCGCAAGTCAGTGCGACGTGCTGATCGATTTCTCCGCGCCTGACGCGCTCGCCGCCAATCTCGGCGCGGCCAAAGTGGCTGGCAAGCCGATCGTGATCGGCACCACCGGGCTTGAGGAGCCGCATTTCGTGATGCTGGCCGAGGCCGCGCGCGCGGTGCCGGTGCTGCAATCCGGGAACTTCTCCTTGGGCGTCACGCTGATGGCGCATCTGGTGCGCGAGGCCGCTGCGCGATTGGGGCCGGACTGGGATATCGAGGTGCTGGAAATGCACCACCGCATGAAGGTCGACGCGCCGTCGGGCACCGCCAAACTGCTGGGCGAGGCGGCAGCGGCCGGGCGCGGCATCAGCCTTGCTGACAATATCGAAAGCGGCCGGCACGGGATGACAGGCGCACGCAAGGAAGGCGCAATCGGCTTTGCCACGCTGCGCGGCGGCACGGTGGCGGGCGAGCATTCGGTGATCTTCGCCGGCAGCGAGGAGCGCCTCACGCTTTCGCACTCGGCTGAAAACCGGATGATCTTCGCGCGCGGCGCGGTGCGGGCGGCGGCGTGGCTCTGCGGCCAGAGCGCGGGGCGTTATACGATGAATGATGTGCTGGGGCTGTAAGCGCCATGGAGGACGATTTCGACGATCTGGCCTATCTGCGCGAACAGGTCGGCATTCTGATCACGGGCGGGTTCTTCAACGAGGACGACCTCGAAACGTTTCTGACAGAACTCGCCTTTGATCCGCACAGCGCCCCGCACGCATCCTCCGTTCGTGGCCATGCCCGCGCCGCCTTCGCTGCAAAGCGCGTAGCCGAAGCGGACTGGCCGCCCGTGACCGACTGGGACCGGCTCGCCGCAGCCTTCACCGCGCTGGAGGCGGCTGGCATTCTGGCGCTTCATAACGCCGGGACGACCACCAGCGATGCCCATTCCGATGCGTGGGATTTGATCGGGCGGGATGCGAAAGGCGCCTGGCGCGGTTTTGCCTTCTACCACGGGCAGGATGTCGAGCGAGCGATCAGCAGCGGCGCGCTGTACATCGGGTTCGATGCCGTGGCAGAGGGCAGCGCCGCCAAGCAGGCAGTGGGCGCGGCTATTGTCGCGGCGCTGAAGGCCAAAGGTTTTGCCCCCGAATGGAACGGCGATCCCGAAACGCGTCTGAACGTCCCCGGCATCGTCTGGCAAAAACGCACGTTGTGGGTGAGGCCCGCGGCCTCTGCCTCCGCCGCAGCGCGGACCGGCTTTTGGCGAAGGCTAGTGGGCTGACATGAACAAGGCCCAGATCTTCGAGTTCTTCCGCCGTCTGGCCGAAGACAACCCCGCACCGCAGACTGAGCTGGAATATGGCAACGCCTACCAGTTGCTCGTCGCCGTGGCGCTGTCCGCGCAGGCCACTGATGTGGGCGTGAACAAGGCGACCCGTGCGCTGTTTGCCAAGGTGGAAACGCCGCAAGCGATGCTCGATCTGGGTGAGGACGGGCTGAAACAGCACATCAAGACCATCGGCTTGTTCAATTCCAAGGCCAAGAACGTGATCGCGCTGTCCCGCATTCTGGTCGAGGAACACGGGGGCGAAGTGCCGGACACGCGCGAGGCGCTCACCCGCCTGCCCGGCGTCGGGCGCAAGACTGCCAACGTGGTGCTCAATTGCTGGTTCGGGCAGGAAACATTCGCGGTCGACACGCACATCTTCCGCCTCGGCAACCGCACCGGCATGGCCAAAGGCAAGACCCCCGACCATGTCGAAGCCAAGCTCGAAAAGCGCGTGCCTCAGCCCTTCCGCCGCGATTCGCACCACTGGATGATCCTGCACGGCCGCTATGTCTGCAAGGCGCGCACGCCCGAGTGCTGGCGCTGCAAGGTTGCCGACTTGTGCAGTTTCCGGAAGAAGGTGCTCGAGCCGCCCAAGAGCCGCGGCGCCTCGCCGGAGCAAGTGGATTAAGGCCGGGTTCAAGCGCCAGCGCGGATAGACCGGCGATCACAGGTGGAGAGACGCATCATGACCATCCGGAAACTTGCTCCCGCACTGGCTCTGGCCGCTCTGCCGTTGCTGGCCGCAGGATGCGCCAGCCAGAAAGAACGCCCCACCGACTCCAATCCCGCCGCCGGCGCGCCTGCCGTGACCGTGCTGGGCGAGGCCCAGAGCTGCATCAACCGCAGCCAGGTGCGCGCCACAGTCGTGCGAAGCGACCGGGTGATCGATTTCGAGATGAACGGCGGCAAGGTGTTCCGCAACACGCTCACGCGCAATTGTCCGGGCCTCGGCATGGACCGCGCGATCACTTACGAAACCTCGATCGACCAGCTGTGCTCGCCCCAGATCATCTACACGCTGCAGAATTTCGGCGGCCAGCCGCAACGCGGCGCGGGCTGCTCGCTCGGCAAGTTCGTGCCGGTGAAGTATGTCAGAGAATAGGCGATCCTAAGGGGCCGCCCACTGTGAGCGCTAAAGGCCGGTTCTGGAGCATTAAACCGGAACCAGCTAAGCATCGCTAATGGCCCGCAAGCGTAACAATGTGCTGCCCTTCCGCAGGCCGTTCAAGGCGGTGCCGCTGCGGAGAGTGAAAGGACGCTCGCCCGAACCGCCGAAGTGGAAAAAGCCTCAAACAACGTGGAAACAGGCCTGGTTCGAGACCCGGCCCTATGTGCTGCTCATCGGCTTTGTGACCGTGATCGTCATCGCCGCCATGCCTGGAGCCTTCGAGCCGCCCGGATTCCTGCAATCGGAACCAGAGCGGATCGAAGGCAGCTTTACGCGATGCGGCAAGGGCCGGGGATATTACTGCGTGATCGACGGCGACACATTCCGCATCGGCACACGCAGCGTGCGCGTGGTGGGGATCGATACGGCCGAAATCGACGCCAAATGTCCGGCCGAAGCCGAGCAGGCGGAACTGTCCACCGAGGCGCTTCAGCGCTGGCTCAACCGCGGCGCGTTCACGATGACAGCGCGCATTGATGAGCCGAACGATCGGTACGGGCGCGAGTTGCGCATGATAAAACGGATCGATTCCGATAACCGCATCGAACGTTTGGCGGACTGGATGCAGTCAAATGGCGGCGCGCGCAGCTATCTTGGCGGATGGCGTGGCGGGTGGTGCTAGGCTCTCGGCACCGCCCACCATGATCTCAGAGCGGCCTAGCCCTCACCCCTTGCCGTCCTCGAAATTGCTCTCGTCCAGTTCCAGCCCCGCGCGGCCGTCGGCGGCGGTGTGGGTGGGGGCATGGGGATGCTCCACATAAATCGGCTCCTCGACCTCGAGCATCCCTTCCCACTTGGTGATGACGGCCGTCGCCACCGCATTGCCGACCACGTTGGTGGCCGTGCGGCCCATGTCGAGGAACTGGTCGATCGCAAGGATGATCGCCACGCCCTCAACCGGCAGGCCGAACATTGCCAGCGTGCCGGTGATCACCACCAGCGACGCGCGCGGCACGGCAGCGATACCCTTTGACGAGATCATCAGCGTCAGCAGGATCATGATCTGCGTGCCGATGCTCAGATCGATGCCGTAAGCCTGCGCGATGAAGATCGTCGCAAAGCTCATATACATCATCGAGCCATCGAGATTGAACGAATAACCCAGCGGCAGCATGAAGCCCGAGATGCGGCGCGGCACGCCGAAACGATCGAGCTGTTCGAACAGCTTGGGCAGCGCGGCCTCTGACGACGCGGTCGAAAACGCGATCATCAGCGGCTGGCGGATGTAGCGGATCAGCGCCCAGATGCGCCCGCCGAGGAACAGCGCGCCGGCGCTCAGCAGCACAATCCACAAGAGCAGCAGCGAGAAGTAGAATTCGAGCAACAGCTCAAGATAGGTGCCGAGGATCGCCAGACCGCTTGCCGAGACAACATTGGCGAGCGCGCCGAACACCGCCACCGGGGCAAAGCGCATCACATAGCCGGTGATCTGCAGCATCATCTCCGCGAGCGCATCGGCGCCCTTCACCAGTGCCTTGCCGCGCTCGCCGATGGCTGACAGGGCGACGCCGGCGAAGATCGAGAATACCAGGATCTGCAGGATATTGTTGGTCGCCAGCGCCTCGACCGCGTTCTTGGGGAAGATCGAGAGGACGAACTCGGTCGCCTTCAATTCCTTGACCTCGCCCACAGCAGCCGCCGCTTCGGCGACATCGGGGATCGGCGCGCCGACACCCGGCTGGAACAGATTGACCATGACAAGGCCGAGCCCGATCGAGACGAGGCTGGCGGTGATGAACCATGTGAGCGCGCGCACGCCAATGCGGCCCAGCGCGGCGCTATCGCCCATATGCGCAATGCCGACCACGATAGTCGAAAGCACCAGCGGTGCGACCAGCATCTTGATGAGATTGAGGAAGATGTCGCTGAGCAGCTTGAACCACGGCGCGATGTCGGCCTTGATCACCTCGGCCGGAACCAGCTGGTTAAGCGACTGGCCGACCACCACGCCCAGCAGCATGCCGAGCAGGATGTAGAGGGTAAGCTTGCGATCCATATCCCGTGTTCTCCCCGCCGTTGCTGCGGCGCTACGTGTCTGTGTGGTTCAGCGCCAGCGCGGCGCGTGCGACGCGGGCATAAATGCGGGCGAGCACCGAAAGATCGGGGATCGCCGCTGCCTCGTCGCGCTTGTGCATGGTGGCATTGCAAAGGCCGAATTCGATCACCGGGCAGACAGCGCGCAGGAACCGCGCGTCGGACGTGCCGCCGGTGGTCGAAAGCTCGGGCGCGGTGCCAGTCTCGGCCTCGACCGCCGCAGCGACCAGCGTGGAAAACGCGCCCGGCTCGGTCAGGAAAGGTTCGCCCGAAATCACCGGCCGCGCCCGCCCGCCATGCTTTTCGGCAATCGCCATCACGCGCTCGGACAGGCTATGGCCGGTGTGCAGATCGTTGAAACGGATCGAAACGCGCGCCTCGCCCTTCGCCGGGATGACATTGTGCGCCTTGTTGCCGACATTGATATCGGTGATCTCGAGGTTCGAAGGCTGGAACCATTTCGTCCCTGTATCGAGTGTCAACTCGTCCAATTCGGTTAAAATCGCCACCAGCTTGGGTAGCGGGTTATCGGCCAGATGCGGATAGGCGACGTGGCCCTGCGTGCCTTCGACAGTGATGAAGATATTGACCGAGCCGCGCCGCCCGATCTTCACCATGTCGCCGAGGCGGTGGACCGAAGTCGGCTCGCCCACCAGGCACAGATCAGGCTGATGGCCCTGCGCCGCCATGTAATCGATCAGCGCGCGGGTGCCATGGAGCGCAGGGCCTTCCTCGTCGCCGGTGATGATGAAGCTGATTGTTCCCGCTTCGGCCGGCACATTGGCAACAGCGGCCACCATCGCCGCAATCGCGCCCTTCATGTCGACCGCGCCGCGCCCGTGGAGCAGTTCGCCGCGCACTTGCGGCGTGAACGGGTCGGAGGCCCATCCTTCACCCGGCGGGACAACATCAAGGTGTCCCGCAAAGGCAAAGTGGCGCGTGCCTTCCGGCCCGGCGCGCACTGCAAACAGGTTCTCGACCGGAGCTTCCTCGCCCCCCTCGGCCCCGTCACCGCGGGTGAAGCGGTGGACGGCAAAGCCCAGCGGCGTCAGCATTGCTTCGAGTTCATCAAACACCGCGCCGGTCGCCGGCGTCACGCTGGGCGCTGCAATCAGGCGCTTGGCAAGGTCGAGAACGTCGATCATTCTCCATGGCCTAGCAGGAGTTGCCGACAATGCCCAAGCTCGATCTTGCCGCGATCCCCCAGACGAATGCGACCGGCTATCCCGCCCCGTTCGACGCGATGGTCGAAGGGCGCTGGTATCGCCGCCTTGCTCCGGTGGCGGGTCTGACGCTGATGGGCGCAAGCCATGTGACGCTGGCGCCGGGCGGCTACTCCTCGCAGCGCCACTGGCACCGCGGGCAGGACGAGCTGGTGGTGATGATCGCAGGCGAGGCGGTGCTGATCGACGACCATGGCGAGACCCCGGTGCACGCGGGCGATGTGCTGACTTTTCCCGCAGGCGAGGCCAATGGCCACCATCTGCACAACCGCTCGGGCGAGCCATGCGTGTTCGTTGCTATCAGCGCGGGCGCGGGCGAGGCCGATAGCGGGGTCTATTCCGATATCGACATGGTGTTCGATGCCGAGGGCTATGCCCGCAAGGATGGCACCCGCTATGAGGCCCGGCGCACGCCCTAGCGCCGCCGCTCGTCCGGCACCACCAGCGGGCCGGGCGCAAAGGCGCTTTCGAGCAGGTCAGCGATGCGGATGCCCGATTGCTGCACCCGCCGCTTTGCCAGCGGCACCCCGCGCACGATGTCCTCCTGCGTCAGCGCCGTTTTCTCGGGCAATTCGCCAGCGCAGGGCGTGTCGGTATCGAACGCGGTGGGGTAGACGAAACTGCGCGCAATCTCCCAGCTTTCGCGGCCCCAATCGGCCGGGGTGCCGCCGCCGAATTCGGCGCGCTCGGCGCTGGAATAGCGGCGCGCAACCGGATCCGCCGGATCGCTGATCGCGCGCTCGGCCAGCGGCCCGTCCCAGATCGCGTGCAGGTTGTAGCCGGGCCGGATGCCGTAATCGGCGTCGCGGTCATTGCCGCCGCGGTCCTCGTTGTCGCCCGAATGGAGCGGCATGTGCACGTCGCCTGCGAAATGCACCATGAAGGCCAGCGCCTCCAGCCGGATCGCATCGGGCAGGCTTTCATCGGCGAGTATCCGATGCGCGCGTTCGATCTGCGCGGTGACGCAATTGCCGCCCGCACAATTGGCGCGCGGATTGAACGCCTCGCAGATCGGCGCGGTGCGGTAATGCCAGGCCGCGGTGTAACCCCAGCGCCACCCCTCGCTGCGCACGCAATCTGCCCAGACGGACGCATCTTCAAGCGTGGTCAACGGGCATTCGGGCGTGCCGAGCGCCTTGGCCGAGCGCAGCAGGCGGCGGACCTTGGCGCGGGCTTCGGGCGAGAGATTGGCCTCGGCGATGGCGGCGGTCTTGCGGTGGGCATAGGCCCCCCAGGCTTGGGCGGGAGCCGCGGTGAGCAACAGCGCCAGCAGCGCCGCCGCCATCACCGCGCCGTTCAGCCAACCATTTCGTATTGTTCGATCACCCATTGCTCGTCCTCGGCTGCATCGTTCCATTCGCGCATCCATTCATGTTCGGTGATCGCCTGCATATAGGCCTGCGCAAAGCCCGGCATGCCCACACCATAGGTGACAAAGCGCGTCACGATCGGAGCATAGAAGATATCAGCCGCGCCAAAGGTTCCGAACAGATAGGGCCCGGTGCTGCCATGGCGCGCGCGGGCTTCGGCCCACAGCCCGAGAATGCGCACGATATCGTGGCGGGTGGTGTCCGAGACGCCGTCCAGCTGCATCCGGCGGCGGATGTTCATCGGCAGTTCCTTGCGCAAGGACTGGTAGGAAGAATGCATCTCCGCCACCATCGCGCGGGCCATGGCACGCGCTGCATCGTCCTTGGGCCAGAACCGCTCGCGCCCGACCTTGTCGGCGAGGTATTCCATGATCGCGAGGCTATCCCACACCACCGCCTCGCCGTCCCACAGGATCGGCACCTTGCCGCTGGAAGGCTGGACCTCGCCCATGTCCTGCTTCAGCCGGTCCCACTCCTCGCCCATGATCGGCACGGTGAGTTCGTCGAAATGCAGGCCCGATTGCTTGACCGCGAGCCAGCCGCGCAAGCTCCAGCTTGAGTAGTTCTTGTTGCCGATGATGAGTTTCATTGTGCCGCGTGCTCCACCTTGCCGGGCCAGTTTCGTGCCTCCCTCTAGTCGTTCATCCCGGCGGTGTCGACGCTGAACGGGGAGACATTTGAGACACTGTCCAGAAACGGAAACCGGACCCGCGAGCAATCGTGCGACTTCGGCGTCGAATTGCTCGCGGCTCATCGGCTTGGCCATGGCGCGGATCACGTTGCGGGTCTGGTAGCGGCGCATGGCACGATGGGTGGCAGGCGGGATCGCAGTAGGAAAATCCTTTCCTCCGGCGCGGCGCGCGCGCTATGCCGCCGGAATGAGCCTTCCCCCCTTCCACCTCGCCTTCCCGGTCGATGATCTTGCCGGCGCGCGCGCCTTTTATGGCGAGGCGATGGGCTGTGCGGAGGGGCGGTCGTCAGAAGAGTGGATCGATTTCGATTTCCACGGCCACCAGATCGTCGCGCATCTGGCGCCGGGGCAGGCGGGCGACCGCGCCAGTAACCATGTCGACGGCCACGGCGTGCCGGTGCCGCATTTCGGGCTGGTGCTGCCGATGCCCGATTGGGAAGCTCTGGCCGAGCGGCTGCGTGCCAGCGGATGCGAATTCGTGATCGCGCCGACGATCCGTTTCAAGGGGCAGCCGGGCGAGCAGGCGACCATGTTCCTGCGCGATCCATCGGGCAATGCGCTGGAATTCAAGGCCTTCGCCGATCCCAGCAAGCTGTTTGCGACCTGACGCTGGCACGGTTCAATTGGGCAGGCCGCGGTCGCAAGCGATCCTGATGAACAAATCTGGCTAACGAAATACTAACCTCTCATCCGTAATTCCCACGGGTATGACTACTTATGCCCGAAGCAAAACCGCATTTGCCACGATCTCCGTTTCAGCACTGCTGATCGGTGCAAGCCTGTCCGCGCCCGCGATGGCCGGCGGCGTCACTGCTGGCACGCTGATCGAGAACACCGCTGTCGCCAGCTATGACGAAGGCGGCACGCCGCGCACGATCAATTCCAACACCGTCACCGTGCGCGTGGACGAATTGCTCGATGTGACGCTGTCCTCGCTCGATCCCGGCCCCGTCGCCGCGAGCCCGGGTGATGCGGTGCTGACCTTCGAGCTGACCAATCAGGGCAACGGCCCCGAAGCCTTCCGCCTGCTCGCCAATCCGGCGGTGGCAGGCAATGACTTCGACGTTGTCGTGCGCGCGGTTGCAATCGATAGCAATGGCAACGGCACCTATGATGACGGCGTCGACGAAATCCTCACTGCGCCGCAGACCACCGCCGTGCTCGCGCCTGATGCAGCGCTGACGGTGTTCGTGCTGGTGACTGTGCCCGAAGGCGCCAGCGATACGCAGACCAGCAATGTCGCGCTCACCGCCGAGGCCGTGACCGGCACGGGCACGCCGGGCACAGCCTTTGCTGGTGCAGGCGTGGACGGCGGCGATGCGATTGTCGGCACCACCGGCGCGCAGGCCGTGGCCCGCGGCGCGCTCGTCAACACGCGCGCCAGCGTCGCGCTGGTCAAGTCGGTGACCTTGCGCGATCCCTTCGGCGGCACCAGCGCGGTGCCGGGCACGATCGCAACCTTCACCATCCAGGCCGAGGTCAGCGGCACCGGGACGGTTGCCAACCTGACTGTCACCGACGCGATCCCCGAAGGCACCACCTATGTGCCCGGCACGCTGGCGCTTGATGCAACCGCGCTGAGCGACGCGGCCGATGGCGATGCGGGCACGGCCTCGGATGCGCAGGGCATCGCGGTCACGCTCGGCAGCCTCCCCGCCGACACCCGCCGCTCCATCACCTTCGATGTGGTCGTCGATTGACGCCCTCCAGCCACCATCTTTCCAACAAGGTTCCCGCCATGAAGTGCACCTCCAAGCTGATTTTCGCCCTGGCCGCTGCGGCGCTCGCGCTGCCCGCCCTGCCCGCCGCCGCGCAGACCAATGCCCAAGCCGCCAATAATCCGGTCGTGCTGACCGGCGATGTGAAGGCGGTGAAGATCGTCACCGACGCTGACGGCAAGGAACGCACCGAACTGGTCGCGCCCAGCACCATCGTGCCGGGCGACCGGCTGGTGTTCGGCACCGACTACGCCAACCGCAGCGCCGAGGCGGTGACCAATTTCACGGTCACCAATCCGCTGCCCGCCGCCGTGCGCCTTGCGCCGGACGCCGATCCGGCGCTCGAGGTGTCGGTTGACGGCGGCAAGAGCTGGGGCGTGCTGGCTGCGCTTTCGGCCACCAATTCCGACGGGACCACGCGTCCCGCCGCCCATGCCGACGTCACCCACGTCCGCTGGGTGCTTGCGAGCATCGCTCCCGGCGCGTCCGGGCGGCTCACCTACCCCGCCATCATCCGCTGACCATCGGAAGATAACCGCCACGTCTTGCGGGCGGAATTCATCACGCAAGGCAAACACTCAGGACCAGAACCATGAAAACAACCAAGCAGTTGCTGGGGGCCGTAAGCGCGTTGGCGCTTATTGCCATGTCCAGCGCACCTGCATTGGCCGCAGGGACCAGTGCCGGTGACACAATCACCAACAATGTCTCCGTCAGCTATAATGTCGGCGGCGTCACCCAGACTGCCGAAACCGCGAGCGACACCTTCACCGTCGATCGGCGCGTGAACGTCAACGTCAATTACGTCGGCCCCGCCACCTCGGTTTCGCCGGGTCAGCAGGACGCCGTGATCGCGTTCGACGTGACCAACCTGTCGAATGACACCGTCGACTTGGCGCTCGCAACCGCGCTCAGCGCCGGAACGCCGGGCAACATCGCCAACTTCCAGGTCTATCTGGACGATGGCGACAATGTCTTCGATTCCGGCGACACGCTTGTCACCTACCTCGATGAAGTCGCGGAAGATGCCACCGTACGCGTGTTCGTGATCGCCGACATCGGCCTTGGCGCGGTCAACGCCGATGTGTTCGACGTGACGCTTACGGCGAACGCCCATACGGGCGCCACCGTGGGCGCACTGGGCGCCGAACTGGTCGGCACCGCCGGCGCAAACGACGTCAACGGCATCGATACCGTGCTGTTCGACGGCGCGGGCGCCACCGATGCGGCCAATGACGGCGCGTTCTCGGATACGGGCACCTACACCGTGGCGGGCGCGCTGGTCACTGTCGCCAAGTCGAGCCGCGTTGTGAGCGATCCGGTCAACCTCACCACCAACCCCAAGGCGATCCCCGGCGCGACGGTCGAATATTGCATCACCGTGGCCAACACCTCGGGCGCTGCAACGGCGACCAATGTCGCCGTGACCGACGATCTTCCGGTCGACGTGACCTATGATGCCACCTTCGGCATCTTCGTCGATGGCAACGCAACCTGCACCGGCGGCACCGCCGGCGGCTTGTTCAGCACCGGGACCGGGCCTTTGGGCGCGGATCAGGTGACGGGCGATCTCAGCGATGTTGCGGGCGGTGAGACCCGCTCGCTCTATTTCCGGGTCGTGATCGACTAAGCCCAGATCCGGACGTAGGTCTTGCGTGTTTTCCCCTCTCTGCGGCACGTGGCAGCAGCACTCCTTGCAGTGCTGCTGCCATTTGTCGTGCCGCAGGAGGGGGCCACCGCGCAAACAACAAGCGGCGTGCCGGTGCGCACCATCACCAACATTGCCGAAGCGTCGTGGGATGCTGACGGATCGGTACGGCGGATTGTCAGCAATCCGGTCCGGTTCGATGTCAGCACTCTGCCACCAACCGCGCCGCCCACCATCCGGGTGTTCCGCCGCGCGCCCGGCGGCGGTTCCGAACTGGTTTATCGCGCACCGAGCTGCGCCACCACGCCGGGGCCGGTGCAAAGCGGTCAGAGCGGCGGCAGCGCCAGCAATACGCCGAGCGGAGGCGCCGTTTCCGCCATTTCCACCGCCATCGTCCAGCCGACCGACCAGCTGCGCGGCGGCGAACCCCTGTTCTTCGAAATTGCCGCCGTAGCAGGCAACCGCGATCCCGCGGTGATCGACAGCCTGACTGTCATGCTCACCACGCCCGAGGGTGACCACGAGACGATGACAGTCTTCGAAACCGCGCCCGATAGCGGCGTGTTTGCGGGCGTGATCGATACGCAGCGCATCCCGCCGCCGTTGGCGCAGGAAGACTGCCGCCTCAGCGTGGGGCAGGACACCCGCATCACCATCACCGTGATGCGCCCCGGAAGCGACGACATCCTCGTCGAGGCCGATGTCGCCGTGCTGGTCGATCCGTTCGGCGTGGTGTTCGATAGCGAAACCGGCGAGGCGGTTGACGGCGCGCGTGTCACGCTGATCGATGCCGCCACCGGCACACCCGCCACCGTATTTGCCGAAGACGGCGTAACCTCTTGGCCTTCCAGCATTATCTCGGGGCAGGTGATCACCGACGGGTCCGGTCGCAACGTGCCGATGGGCCCGGGTGAATTCTGGTTCCCGCTCACCACGCAAGGCCGCTACCGTCTGGTGGTCGAGCCGCCCGCACCCTACACCGCGCCCTCTATCGCCGATCGGGCGGTGCTGGCGCGCCTGACCCGCCCCGACGGCCGCGCCTACGTGATCCGCGAGGGATCGTTTGGCGATGCCTTCGTGCTCGACAATCCGATCCCGTTTGAAGTCGACATTCCGGTTGATCGGCCAAGCCTTGATCTGGCGCTCGTCAAAACCGCCTCGCGCGTCAACGCCGCGCCGGGCGATGTGGTGTTCTACACGCTCACCGTGCGCAATGCCGACCCGGCGCGGATCAAGCGCGGCGTGACGCTCTCCGACACCCCCTCGCGGTGGCTGCGGCTGCGCCCGGATTCGGTGCGCATCAACGGCGCACCCGCCCCCGCCGACGCCGTGACCATCGCGCCTGATGGTCGCTTGCTGACCATCGCGCTCGGCGATCTCGCCGCCGGAGCCTCGGCGCGCGTGACCTATGCCATGACCGTGCGCCCCGATGCGCCTCCGGGCCGCGCGCTCAATGATGCCGCCGCGCGCGATGCCTTGGGCCGCCTGTCGCGGGCAAGCGCCGCGGTTGATCTGGTGCGCGAAGGCATTGCCGACCGGATGACGATCATCGGCCGCATCACCGCCGGAGCCTGCACCATCGACGAGACGCAACGCATTGGAATTGCAGGCGTTCGCGTTATGCTGGAAGATGGCAGCTTTGCCATCACCGATGCTGACGGGCGCTACCATTTCGAAGGCGTCGTGCCCGGCACCCACGTGGTGCAGGTGGCGCGCATGACTCTGCCCGAAGGCGCAAAAATGGTCGATTGCGTGGCTTCGACCCGCAGTGCCGGCAGCGCGATTTCGCGCTTTGCAATCGGTCAGGGCGGCAGCCTCGTGGTCGCCGATTTCCACGCTGTTCTGCCTGAAACCGCCGCGCCGGTTGCTCCCGCCGCTGCGCCTGTGGCCGCCGCTCCCGCCAAGCCGAGCGAACCGACCACTGCGCCGGCCGATTTCCTCGCACTGGGCGACGGCGAGGACGGCTTCCTTACCCCCACCGAGGACGCCAACCCGCGCGCACCGGCGATCCGCGTCGCGATCCGCCACCGCCGCGGGCAGAGCGTGCAGCTGTTTATCGATGGCAAGCCGGTCGATCCGCTCGCGTTTGACGGCACCCAGAACCCCGAACGCGGCAAATATGCCGTCAGCCAGTGGCGCGGGGTGCCGCTGATCAACGAGCGCACCGTGATCGAGGCGCGCGTCATCAACAGCTTCGGCGAGCTCAGCAAAACCTTCACCCGCGAGGTGTTCTTTACCCGCACCCCCGCGAAGGTCGAATTCCTGCCCGCGCAATCCAAGCTGATCGCCGATGGCCGCACCCGGCCGGTCGTTGCCATCCGCGTGCTCGACCGCAATGGCCGTCCTTTGCGCGAAGGCATCTCGGGCAATTTCACGCTCAATGCCCCCTATCAGAGCGCCGCGCAGATTGACCGCCAGCAGCTTGACCAGCTCACCGGCATGGCCCCGCTCGCCGCGCGCTGGGTGATCGAAGGCAATGAAGGCATCGCCCGCATCGAACTCGCCCCCACGATGGTCAGCGGCTCGCTGCGGCTCGATTTCGCCTTTGATGATGGCGAGATCACCCGCCGGCAGGAGCTGGAAACCTGGATCGAGCCGGGCGACATCGAATGGACCATCATCGGCCTTGCCGAAGGCACGCTGGGCGCACGTTCGGTGGCCGACAACATGGAACGCTCCGGCCAGTTCGACAGCGATCTGGGCGATGATGCGCGCGTCGCGCTTTATGCCAAGGGCCGCGTGCTGGGCAAATATCTGCTCACGCTCGCCTATGACAGCGCCAAGCAGCGCGAAGACCAGCGCGTGCTCGGCGCGATTGATCCGGCCGCCTATTACACCGTGTTCGGCGATGCCTCGGCGCGCCAGTTCGATGCTGCCAGCCGCGAGAAGCTGTATGTCCGCATCGAAACCGCGACCTTCTATGCGCTCTACGGCGATTTCCAGACCGCGTTCAACCAGACGCGGCTAGCCAATTACAACCGCACCGCCACCGGCGTGAAGGCCGAAGCCCGGCTTGGCGGTATCAAGGCGCAGGGCTTTGCCGCCAAGATCGCCAGCCGCTTCCAGCGCCAGGAAATCCAGGGCCAGGGCATCACCGGGCCGTATGAACTCGCCAGCCGCCGGATCCTGCCCAATTCGGAACGCGTGACGATCGAAGTGCGTGATCGCTTCCGCCCCGAAGTGATCGTCTCAAGCCGCACGCTGACCCGCTTTGCCGATTACGATCTTGATCTGCTGTCGGGCACGATCCGCTTTGCCGCCCCGGTGCTGAGCCGCGATGAAAACCTCAATCCGCAATTCATCGTGATCGAGTTCGAAAGCGATGGCGCGGGAGCAGCGGAATGGAACGCGGGCCTGCGCGCCGACTGGACCAGCGATAATGGCGCAGTGCGGATCGGCGCGACCGCGATCAGCGATGCCGGGCTCACCGGCCCCAATGGCACTGCGCGGCGCACCGATATGGGCGCGGTCGATCTGCTCGCGCGGGTGGGTGACAACACCGAGATCCGCGCCGAACTCGGCCTCAGCCGCAGCCAAGGCGACAACGCCACCGGCTGGCTGGTCGAAGCCCAACACCAGACCGCCAGCTTGGATGTGCTCGCCTATGCCCGCCAGATCGACGCCGATTACGGCATCGGCCAGCAGAACGCCGCCGAGCGCGGCCGCCGCAAGCTGGGCGTCGATGGCCGGGTGCTGATCAGCCAGGAACTGAGCTTTGTCGGCAGCCTGTGGCAGGACGAAAGCCTCACCGATGCCGCGCGCCGCCGCGCCGCGCAGGGCCAACTGGTGCTGACCCGCCAGCGCACCGATCTGCGCATCGGCCTCACCCATTTCAATGATCAGCTGGCCGATGGCAGCACGGCGTCCTCCACCGTGCTCGAAGCCGGCGCGACGCAGCGGTTGTTCGACAACAAGCTGGAGCTTTCGGCATCCACCGCCGTGGCGCTGGGCAAGGCCGAAAGCCTAGATCTGCCCGCGCGCCACCGGCTCGGCGTGCGTTATGCGATCACGCAGGATGTGCGGCTGGTCGGCACCTACGAACTGGCCGACGGCAAGAACGTCAAGGCGCGCCAGCTGCGGGGCGGAATCGAAGTCTCGCCGTGGCAGGGCGGGCAAGTGGTGACCACGCTCGGCCAGGAAACCATCGGTGAGAACGGCACCCGCAGCTTTGCCGCCTTCGGCCTGTCGCAGAGCCTGCAGGTCACCCCGAGCCTCACCATCGACGCGACGATCGACGGCAACCGCACGCTGGGCGGCAATCCGGGCACCGCAGGCGTGATCAACCCCGCGCAGCCGCCTGCCAGCGGCGGGCAGCTCAATGGCGGGCTGCTGTTTGAAGATTTCACCGCCGTCACCTTCGGCGCGGCTTGGCGCAAGGATCGCTGGAGCGTGACCGCGCGCGGCGAATTGCGCGATGGCGAGACCGCTGACCGCAAGGGCGTCACCTTCGGCGCGATCCGCCAGCTGGGCGAAGGCAGCCTCGTCGGCTCGGGCGCGACCTGGACGCTGGCCGAAGATGCCGGCGGCGCGACCACCGAAATCCTCGATGCCAGCATTGCCTTTGCGCACCGTCCCGATGCCTCGCCGCTGGCGATGCTCGGCCGCGTCGAATTCCGCAGCGACCGGGTGACCGGCGCGGTGGCGGGCGCAGCCGGCGGGGCCGGACGCACCGCGCTGCTGGTGGATGGTGATGCCACGTCGCGCCGGTTGGTGGCGAGCCTCTCGACCAACTTCGCGCCGCGCAGCGCCGAAAACGGCGCCGAAGTGCGCCGTCACGAAGTCGCCCTGTTCCTCGGCGCACGGCACAATTTCGATGAATTCGAAGGCACGGAGTTTTCCGGCACCAGCGTGCTGGTCGGCGGCGATGCGCGGATCGGGATCGGGGAGCACATCGAACTCGGCGCGAGCACCACAGTGCGCACCAACCTCACCGACGAAGTGATCAGCTTCGCCTATGGCCCGACCATCGGTGTCTCGCCGGTCAAGGGCATGCTGGTGACCATGGGCTACAACGTCGAAGGTTTCCGCGATGGCGATTTCAGCGCAGCGCGCAACACCGACGAGGGCGTGTTCGCCGCGGTGCGGATGGCGTTTGATGCCGACAGCCTCGGCTTTCTCGGACTGGGGCGGCGGTGATGATGGCGGCCACCTATCAGAACGGGTTTGCTAACCGGCTGTTTACCATAATTTCCTATGGCATGGGCATGTTCGCACGCCTGCAGCGCCTCCGGCAGCTGATTGCCTTTGCCGTGATGCTGTGCGCCATGATGTGGGCGAGCACGGCGCAGGCGCAGAACTGCGGTCAGGCAACCTCGCAGGGCACCGCGCCCGCCAGCTGGCAGACCTATTGCTGGCTGAACTTTACCAATTACAACGATGCGACCGCGCGCACGGCGGCAGGCCAGAACCTGACCTTCACCCTGCCCGACGGATCGGTGCTGAGCCTCAATGCGCGGGTGACGGGCAATACCGCCTCGACCGCCTATAATGCGGTCACTGCGCCTTCCTGGACCGGTGCGGCGGTGGGCAACAGCGCCTTTATCGGCATTCCCGGACGGCCCGTTCTATACACAGCAGCGGCTGGCACCCGCACCATCACGCTGTCGAACATCACGATCACCCCGCCCGCCGGGGCCAGCGCTACGCTTTATTCCTTCGTGGTAGCGGACGCCGAATCGAGCAATCAGAACGAGGCCTTGCAGATCACCACCAATGGCGGCGGCTGGCAGCTGCTCGACAGCGTGCCGCCCGCCAGCGGATCGACCTTCCCGCCGCTGACCGGCCTTGGCACCAGCACCGCGAATATCACCGGCACGGGCGGCACTGTCGGCGCCTATATCGTCGGCAGCAACAGCCCCACCAGCGTCTCGGTCGAAACCACGGCGGGCGGCTTGCAGGGGGTGATGTTCGCGATCCGCTTTGCCACGATCCGGCTGCAGAGCACGATCCTGGGCACGCGGCTCAATGCCAACGACCAGTTCCAGTACCAGATCGCCTCAACCACAACCTTGGCGACCATCACCGGCGGCACCACCAGCGGATCGGGCAATGGCCCCTTCTCCACGCCTGCGCTTAACATGGCCGCAGGCGCGGCGATAACGCTGCGTCAGAGCATGGCGGCAGGAAGCGTCAGCACGCTGACCCAATATGCCACAACGCTGACCTGCGTGAACGCGGCGGGCACAACCCGTGCGAACTTGCCCAACAACACGGTCACCACCAGCCTCAATATCGGCCAGCTCGAATTCGGGGAATCGCTGGTCTGCACCTTCACCACCGGCGCCCAGCCGCGGGTGCGGCTGCGCAAACTGCTGGGCAGCGGCGGACGGCGGTTCAGCGGCGACCAGTTCACGATCCGCATTCGCGAAGGCGAGACCGTCGTCGCCACGAGAACCACCACCGGAAACGGGGGCACGGTCAACAATGGCGATACCGGACTGGTCCAGCTCGTCAGCGGCCCGGTCTACACGCTCGATGAAATCGCCGCCGGCACCGCCAGCCTCGCCAACTATACCGCCGCGATGGCCTGCACCAACGCTACCGCCGGATCGGCCACGGTCCTTCCGACCACTGTCGGCGGGGGGATCACCTTGCGTCCGGGCGACAGCATCACCTGCACGATCACCAATACCCGCAGTCAGACCGCCGAGCTGGTGATCGTGAAGTCGAGCACGGTGATCTCCGATCCCGTCAATGGCACCGTCAACCCCAAGCTGATCCCCGGCGCGATTGTCGAATACAGCATCACCGTGCGCAATGTCGGCGTAGCGCAGCCGGATACGGCCTCGATTATCATGACCGACATCATGCCAGCCGAAATGGCCTTTGCAACCGGCACACCGGTCACCTTCACCAACGGCTCACCTACGAGCGGACTATCCGCGTTTAACGCGGCGACGATGGTGCGCTTTTCGTCGGCCACGGGCGGGACGGCGCCCTATACCTACACCCCGGTCGGCCCGTTCGATCCCAGTGTCCGCGGTATTCAGATCACGCCGGCGGGCCGCATGAACGCTGCGACCAGCGGAACCAACCAGCCCAGCTTCACCATCCGCTTCCGCGCGCAAGTGCAGTAGCGCGCGCTAGCCCGCCGCCTCGGCCAAGGCCTGCGCGGTCTTGTAATCGGGCTTGCCGTTGTTGAGCCTGAGCGAACTATCGGTAAACACATAGAGCCGCGGGATCTTGTAGCCCGCCAGCCCAGCCCGCGCGCACGCGTCGAGCGCGTCTTCGAGATCGTCGCTCGCCTGTGCAGGCTGCACCACCGCCACCACCTTGCGGCCAAAGCGCGCATCCGGAAGGCTCACAACCCGCACATCCTGCACCTGCGCGTGCGCCAACAGCACCGCCTCGACCTCCTCGGGGAAGACCTTCTCGCCGCCGGTGTTGATGCACATATTGTCGCGGCCGATGAATTCGAGCCCGCCATCCGCCGCCCAGCGCGCGCGGTCGCCGGTCATCAGCCAGCGCTTGCCGCCGATGGTGGGGAAGGTCTGGCGGTTCTTCTCGTCCTCGCCGAGGTAGCCCAAGGGCAGCGGCCCGGTGCGCGCGACGATACCCACGCCATCGCTGCCGGGCGGGATTTCGGTGAGGTTCTCGTCGAACAGCTTGGTCTCGCGCCCCGGCAGCGGCTGGAACCGGCCCCCGCCCGATGAACCCGCCGCAGTGGTGATGATGATCCCGGTGCCCGAGCTTTCCGAGGAGCCGAGCGCGTCGATGATCATCAGCGACGGGTGATGCGCGATCAGGCGTTGCTTGAGCGCCGGCGAGAACACCGCGCCCGAGGAGGTGATCGAGCGCAAGGACGCGAGCACCTGCGCGCCGTCGGCTCTCGCATCCAGCCGGTCGGCCAGCGGCAGCGCAAAGGCATCGCCGACAATGAAGATGCCGCGCGCGCCGATGCGCTGCACTTCATCAAGCGCCGCATCGGCATCGAACTTTGGCGCAGGCAGCAGCGCCAATGTGCCGCCCTTCAGAAGGTGGATGACCGCAGTGAACTGCCCCGCACCGTGCATCAGCGGGCTGAGCAGCAGCATCGGCGAATTGCTGGCCGGATTGTCAGGGCCGTTGCGAACAGCCTCGGCGACCTGCTCGTCAAGACTGCCCGCAACGAAGGGCGGATTGCCCGGCCCGCGTTGCCACACGCCGATGCTGAACGCGCCCCAAGCCTCGTTCATCGGCCACATCACCGCCTTGGGCATCCCGGTGGTGCCGCCGGTGGCGGTGAGGAACAACGCGGCAGGATCGTCATGCACGGCAAACCCTGCGGGCAAGTCGCTATCGCATAACCCTGCCCAGTCCGGGCTGCCAGCATCGACCGTCAGCGCGCGTTCGGGCATCGCGGCACGCGCGCTGACGGCAAAATCGCTCTCGGTGAACAGCGCCTTCAGGCCAAAGCGCGAGAAGATGTCCGCCAACTCGCGCTGCCGGTAGTGGTAGTTCACATTGACCGGCACCACGCCCGCCTTGATGCAGCCGAAATAGGCCAGCAGGTAATCGGGCGTGTTGCGCAGCATCTGCCCCGCGATGTCACCCGGCTTCAGGCCGCGCGCTTGCAATCCGGCGGCGATCCGGTCGGTCACCGCGCCAAGCTCGCCCCAGTTGACCACCCGGTTCCCATGCACCAGCGCCGGCCGTTCGGGCGGGATGGCAGCCGCCAGAGCCTTCAATACTATCCCGAAATTCGCGCCCTGAAATGCCATCCGGCTGGTTCTCCCTATGCCACTTTCGCTAGCCCCCGAAGCTTGCGCTTTCCCCTACGTAAATAATGAGGACATTCGGAAAATTTCCGCTAGTCTCCCGAATCAGAAAACAAACAGAGAGGCAAGGCCTGACAATGGCTACCAATGTTGTCGAATTGCGCACGCCGCAAGGTCGCGAAACGCTCGATCTGCTGCTCGAATCCGTGACCATCACCTGCCCGGAAGACATCCACGATGCCGCGGTGAACCTTGCCCGGATCGCGCAGGAACGCGGGATGCAGATCGCGGTGTGCGACGACATTTCCTCCAAGGAACCGATGGTCGATGCCGATGGCACGATTCTCAACGCCGATATCTTCCGCTGGCTGGATGATGGCGCGCGCTGGTGGGAAGACCACCGCCTCGCGCTGCATTCGCCGTTGCCGCGTGCCTGCCGTTATGAAAGCGAGCCCTTCTGGGTTAACCGCGAGGGCTTCAACACCCGCTGGCGCAACCATTACCTGGCAGAAATCGATCTCGCCGATTTCGAAAAGCGCGCGCTGTGCAAGGCGGCGATCGTGGTGCCGGTGCATCTGCCGTTCGGCCAGATTTCGGCCAGCAGCTTCATTTCGATGGATCGCACCAAGGAAGACCTCTCGGCAGAATTCGCCGAGCATGGCGCGTTGTTTGCCATTCTGACGCGCTGCTTTGTCGCAGGCTATGTGCAGGCCAACCGCACCAAGCGGCGGATCCCGTCGGACTGCGTGCTGTCGAAGCGCGAAGTCGAATGCTTGCGCTGGGCGGCGATCGGCAAGACCGACAAGGAGATCAGCATGATCCTCAACCGGTCGCACGCCACGATCCGCTACCACATCCACCGCGCGGGCGAGAAGCTGGACTCGGTGAACCGCGCACAGACGATCTTCAAGGCGGGGCAGTTGGGTTATTTGGGAGCGTCTGATTAGGGAACGCGCCTCCGCGCTTTCCTCCTCGGTGCTGTTTCCTTCGCTACGCTACGGGGCACCTGCGGCTCGCGCGCGTGCGCTCGCGGGCCTGCGGCCCGAAGCCGCGCTTCAATTGTTCGTCATTGCGAGCGTAGCGAAGCAATCCATGGACTTACCTTGGGCCAAGCGCTCGGCTCATGGATTGCTTCGTCGCCTGCGGCTCCTCGCAATGACGAGGAGAACTAACCAAGCTTCCTGAGCGGCTCGGAGCCATCCCAGCCGATACCGGCAGCCTTGATCATCCCGAACAGATCCGGCCCGTCCTTCGCCTGCTGGAGGATTTCCACCAGCGTCCCCGGCCCGCCACCAGCATCGACATAGATCGCCTTGCTGGTGCCGAAGGTGCCCTCGATCATGATCTCGGCGCCTTGGGCCTCGCACACGGAACGCGCATGATCGATGTCATCGACAAGGATGCACACGTGGTGGAGGCCATTGCCAGTTGCCCCATACTCCCCCGTATAAACCGAGGGATGATCGTCGCGCGGGCGGATCAGTTCGATCTGCAGGTCGCCCCAATAGGCGAGCGCAAGATCGAACACCGCATCGGTCGGCTGGCCGCGATACTTCATCCCGTCGAGATGGATGCCCTCGATGATGTAGAACGGGCCGACGCCCATGGTCTGCGTCCAGTGCTTTACCGCCGCATCGAAATCCTGCGGCACAAAGGCGAGCTGCATGATGTCGCCAAGGGCGGCAATGCTGCCGGGTAAAGACATATTCCTCTCCAATCCGCTAGGGTGACCCCTCTGCGAACCTGTGTGATATTCCCTGCCCATGACACTGCACAAAGTGCGAGGACGGAAACGAGCCCGATGAACGAGATCAAGGATATCGCCCGCGCGGACCGCTGCCCGGGGATCAGCTACACCGACATGCTCAACGGCGACACCCGCCGTCCGCCCGATTACCTGTTCGAGGAAACCACTATCGAGATGGGGGACGAACCGCTCTCGGTCGCGCCCTATATTTCGGAGGAATTCGCCGCGCTCGAACGCGAGAAGATGTGGCCCAACGTGTGGCTGTTCGCCGCGCGCGAGGATGAAATGCCCGATCCGGGCGATAGCGTGGTGTTTGATATCGCCGGCAAAAGCTTCCTGCTGATCCGCCAGAAAGACGGAAGCGTGCGCGCCTTCTACAACGCCTGCCTCCACCGCGGGCGCAAACTGCGCACTGAAAGCGGCCCTTCGGTGCAATTGCGTTGCCCGTTCCACGGCTTCACCTGGCGCAATGACGGGAGCCTGAAAGAAATTCCCTGCGCGTGGGATTTCAAGCATCTCGAAGAAAAGAACATGGATCTGCCCGAGGCCCGCGTGGAGCTGTGGCAGGGCTTTGTCATGCTGACCGAGAACCACAGCCTGCCCGATTTCAAGACGTGGCTTGGCCCGGCCGCTTCGCACTACGAGCGCTACAATTTCGAAAACCGCTACACTGGCATGTGGGTGCAGAAGAAGATCCCGGCCAATTGGAAAGCCACCGCCGAGGCCTTCATGGAAGCCTGGCACTCGATCACCACCCACCCGCAGCTGCTCGCTTTCCTCGGCGATGCCAACACGCGGTATGATCTGATCGGCGATCACTTCAACCGCGCGATCACGCCTTCAGGGGTGCTGAGCCCGCACATGAAGGGCAAGAATTCGGACTACGTGCTGGAGAAGATGAACGAGTTCTCCGGCGGGGCTGACGCGAAGACGAACCGCCGCTTCAACGCCAGCGAGCAGCCGGCCGAAGGCTATGACGCCGAAGACCCGCTGGGCGCGCGCAAGATCCTCGCCGACGCAGGGCGCAAGGGCTTTGCCGAGAATTACGGCTATGACTATGAGGACGCGTCGGACACCGAGATCCTCGACAATTTCACCTACAACATCTTCCCCAATTTCGCGCCGTGGATCGGGTTCCTGCCGACCTTGGTCTATCGCTGGCTGCCCGGCGACACGCCTGATTGGTGCATCATGGAAATCCGCCTGCTGTTCCCCACCCCCAAGGGTCAGCCACGCCCGCGCGCGGTCGCGCCGACCTATATCCCCGATGACGAACCCTTCGCATGGGCCAACGACATCATGGGCCCGCAGCTCGCCAATGTGTTCGATCAGGACATGGCCAACCTGCCTTATGTGCAGGAGGGCATGAAGACGATGAAGGTCGGCGAAATGCAGCTCGGCCATTATCAGGACAGCCGGGTGCGGCATTTCCAGACCACGCTGAAGAAATATATCGACGGGGAACTGCCTGCCTGATTTTAGCTTCTCTCGTCATTGCGAGCCGCAGGCGAAGCAATCCATCGACTGACGCTGCATCTTGGCCGGGCGTAAGTTCATGGATTGCCGCGTGGCCCTTCGGGCTCCTCGCAATGACGATAGGATAGGAATTACCGTTTGGGCTTTTCCTTTGAACTGACGGGGCGCACCGCGCTCATCACCGGCGCCTCATCGGGGCTTGGCACGCGTTTCGGGCGGATTCTGGCGGCGAGCGGCGCGCAGGTGGCGCTGGGCGCGCGGCGGGTGGATCGGTTGCAGGCGCTGGCCGAGCAGATCGGCCCGAAGGCTGTCGCAGTGCCAATGGATGTCGCGCGCGAGGCCGACATTATCGCCGGGTTCGATGCCGCCGAGGCGGCGTTCGGCCCGGTCGATACGGTGATTGCGAATGCCGGTGTCGATGGCGCAGGCATGGCGACCACCATCTCCGAGGAGGAGATCGAACACACCCTCGCCATCAACCTCAAGGGCGCGATCCTGACCGCACGCGAGGGCGCCAAACGGATGATGGCCCACGGGGTCACCAAGGGGCGGATCGTGATGATCGCCTCGATCACCGCGTTTGAGCCCTCGCCCGGCCTCGTCGCCTATGCCGCAAGCAAGGCGGGCGTGGTGCAGGCGGGCCGCACGCTGGCGCGCGAATGGGCGCGGGCCGGGATCTGCGTCAACACCGTCTCGCCCGGCTATATCCGCACCGCGATCAATGATGCGTGGTTCGATACCGAGCCGGGCAAGAAGCAGATCGCAAAGTTCCCCAAGCGCCGGCTGATGGGCGAGGAGGGGCTGGATGCGATGATGCTGTTCCTGTGCTCGGACGCGGCAGAGTTTGTGACGGGCACCAATTTCGTGCTCGACGACGGGCAGACGCTCTGATGGCGCGCCGGTTGATCTCGCTCGCTGCCGGGATCATGCCGGAAGCAACCCCGGCGCAATTGATCGAGGCCGCCGCTGCGAGCGACTTCGATTTCGGCGGGATGTGGGCCGAGCGCGAGACTTGGACTCCTGCCACCACCCGCGCGGTCCGCCAGCAGGCGCGCGATGCTGGGGTCGAACTGCTCGACCTCGAAGTCGCATGGATCATGCCCGGCGCGCCCGATCCGTGGCTGTGCGAACTGGTCGAGATCGCCGCAGAGCTGGGCGCGCGTAATCTGCTGTGCGTCTCCAGCGATCCCGACATGGCCGCGACCACCGCCAAGTTTCAGGCGATGGTGGACAGGGCCAAGGGTACCGGGGTCAGGGTCAATCTCGAATTCGGCATCTTCACCGAGGTCAAGACGCTGGCGATGGCGTGCGGCATTCTTGAAGGCACTGAAGGCGAGGCCAAGGCGCTGCTGGTCGATACGTTGCACTGGGCGCGCTCCGGCGGGACAGCCGAGGAACTGGCGGCCATTCCGCGCGATTGGCTCAGCTATTGCCAGCCCTGCGATGCGCCTACGGAGGGGCCTGATATCAGCAGTTTCGATGCGATCATCGACGATGCGATCAACCGCCGGATGCCACTGGGGCTGGGCGGCTTGCCGCTCGCCGATATGGTCGATGCCCTGCCCACGCACCTGCCGATGGCGATCGAGGAACGATCCGCTGCCCTGCGCGACAACTTCCCCGACTTGAACGAGCGCGCCCGAGAATGTGCGCGCACCTCGCGCGCATGGCTCGACAGCCGCACGTGAGCATCCTGCCCGTCACGCTGGTGCAGATGGCCTATCTGGTGCCGGACCTCGAAGCGGGCTGTGCGGCCTTGAACCGCGCCTTTGGCTGGGGGCCGTTCCTCGGCGGCACCGAAGGCGTGCTGGCCGATCACACCTACCGCGGCGCGCCTGCCGAACCGATCCGTATCCGCGGCGTGTTCGTGCAGACCGGCGATATCAATGTCGAAGTGATCGAGGTCGTCTCGGACGCGCCTTCGGCCTTCCACGAAATGCTGCGTAGCGACGGCCAGCCGGTGCTCCACCACTGCGCCACCTTCGCCGCCGATTACACCGGCACGCGCGATCATCTGGTGGCGCAAGGCTATCCCGTGGTCAGCGAGTTCGGCTTTGCGGGGCAACGCATCTGCTATGTCGACACCCGGCCGCTGATCGGCTTCATGACCGAGATTTACCCCGAACTGCCGATCATCCGCGCGATGTATGTCGAGACGGTCAAGGCCACTGCAGCGCGACCGGGATCCGCCGCGATCACCCCCTTCACCGCCACCGCCTGATCAATTGGGCCAGTAGATGAATTCCTCGCCCGGCTGAAACTGCGTCGCCAGCGTGCGATCGATCGAGACCGGAAAGCTGAAGGTGCTGGGATAGAGCGGTGCGCGCCGCCCGCGCTGGTGCGCGGCGATCAGCGCTTCAAGCTCGGCGCGCTTGGCCGGATTGGCGGCGGCAAGATTGGTCGTCTCGTTAGGATCGGCGGCGAGATTGTAGAGCCACGCCTTGCCCTGCTTTTCGTTGACCTGCAGCTTCCAGTCGCCCGCCCGCACCGCCTTGTAATAGCCGCTGTTCCAGAACAGCGGAGCCTCGGCGCGCGCGACTGTGCCCTCCCCCGTGAGCGCGGGAAGCAGGTTGCGCCCGTCGATCGTCACACCCGCCGGAAGCGGCGCACCGGCAGCGGCCGCCAGCGTCGGCATGATATCGACCTGACCGGTGGGCAGCGTCACCTGCGCGCCCGCTGCAATCTGCGCCGGCCAGCGCGCCAGCAGCGGCACGCGGATGCCGCCTTCAAAGAAGGTGCCCTTGCCGCCGCGGTATGGCGCATTCAGCCGATCCAGCCCGATATTGCCCGGCGCGCCATTATCGCTCGAGATCACCACCAGCGTGTTGTCGGCCAGCCCCTCGGCTTCGAGCTTGGCCATGATCCGCCCGACAGAGCGATCCAGCGCGCGGATCATCGCACCGTAAACCCGCAGGCGGTGCGAGCCGAGATCGCCCACCGCCTCGTAATCCGCGCGGGTCGCCTGCAGCGGCGCATGGACGCCCCAATGCGCCAGATAGAGGAAGAACGGCCGGTTGCGGTTGGCCGTGATCACCTTGAGGCTTTCGTCGGTCCAGTAATCGGCGAGATAGCCGCCCGGGACGAATTTCTCGCCATTGTTGTAGCTGTTGGCGAAATGCGCCGAGGCCCACAGGAAGCGGTCGATCGGATCGAAATCGACCCTTGCGTTGACCACTTGGGGATCGTCTTCGGGCAGGTGCAGCAGCCCGTCGAGATTGAGGCTCTCGTCAAAACCCTGTGTGATCGGGTGGAACTTGTCGCTCGATCCCAGATGCCACTTGCCGATATGGACGGTGTGATAGCCGCGCGCCTTGAGCACTTCGGCCACGGTCACTTCCTCGGCCGGCAGGCCTTGATCGGCAAAGGGCGGGCTGGCGGCATCGGCGGCGGCATCATACTCCACGGGGGGACGATCGGGCCGGATGTCGTTCGAAACCATCGAGACAACCCGCGGGAAGCCCGCCGGGGTGGGGGTATATTCGAGGCCGGTGCGGGTGGCATAGCGCCCCGTCATCAGCTGCGCGCGCGACGGCGAACAGGTGGCATTGCCGGCATAGGCCTGCGTGAAAATCGCGCCTTCGGCGGCCAGCCGGTCGATATTGGGGGTCGGCACGCGGCCGCCCGCCACTCCGCCGCCGAACGTGCTGAGATCATTGATGCCCAGATCGTCGAACAGGATGAAGACGATGTTGGGCGGGCGCTCGCCCGCAGGCGCAGCCGCCTCGGCAGGGCCGGCCTGCCACGGCACCGGGCGATTGGCGGCAATCGGAATACCGCTGCGCCACTGGACGAAGGCCAGCGCCAGATCGGTGCGGAACACATAGCCCGCCCCGCCCAGCACGCCGAGCGCGGCCAAAGTGCCCAGCAGCGCCTTGTGCCAACGCTTCACGGTGCAACCGCGAGAATGGCGGCGACGAAGCCTTCGGGATCATCCTCCTGGATGAAATGCCCGCCCTTCAAGGTGCGGTGCGGCTGACCCGCTGTGCCGGGAACGCGCCCGATCCAGCGGCTCTCTCCGCCGCGGGTGATCGGATCGCCATCGCTGAAGGCACAGATGAAAGGCTTGTCCCAGCGATCGAACACCTCCCAAGCACGCTTCTGATCGGGCACGGCGACATTGCCTTCGAACGGAACAAAGCTCGGGAAAATCCGCGCACCCGCCTTGTATCGCGCATCGGGGAAAGGCGCGTCATAGGCGGCGATTTCCCCTGGGCTGAGCCCGCGTTTGGTGCCCTTGTTGATGATCCGGCCGATCGGAAACAGCGGGCTCCACTTGGAAAAGGCGCGCCAGATCGCAAAGGCGCGCGGGGCGGGGCCACCTTCGGGCAGGCCCCCGTTCGATAGCGCCACGGCCGCGAACCGCTCGGGCATTTCGGCGACCAACCTCAGCCCCACCAGCGAACCCCAGTCCTGACAGGCGAGCGTGATCCGCGTCAGATCGAGAGCTTCGACCCACTGGCGCATCCAGCCGACATGGGCGGCATAGGAGTAATCCGATTTTGCCGCCGGCTTGTCCGACTTGCCGAAGCCGACCAGATCGGGCGCGACCACGCGGTAACCTGCCGCGACGACGGGGCCGATCATGTGGCGATAGAGATAGCACCAGGTCGGCTCGCCATGCATCATCAGCACCACCGGCGCATCGCGCGGGCCTTCGTCGATGTAATGGACGCGCAAAGGCGTGCCGGTCTTGCCATCGGCAATCTCGCAGTAATGCGGCGCGAAGGGAAAATCGCTGATCGCGGCAAAGGCCGCATCGGGGGTGCGCAGGACGTTCACTTATACCCTCTCGCCGTCGAAGTTGGTTGCCTCGGGTGATGCAGCCTTGCGCACAGCGGGTCAATCGGGCGAGCAAAAGGCAAAGCGCCGGATAGTAGGAGCTATTCCGGCCACCCCTCCCAGCACTCGGCAAATGATCCTAGTCGCGCACCAACTTGTATCACGCCGCAGACGGGATCCTGCGACGCCGTTTCATGCTCGCCCCCTCGCGGCTAAGCCGCTTGATCGGCACGCTCCGCGCTGGTCTGCTGGTGATGCGCCATAGCAAGGATAGCCTCGCTCCAAGGAATAATCAGCCCGCCCAGTCCTCGCCCAGCGCGTCTGAGATAACAGCGGCGCGCAGGGCGGCAATGCCCATGCCTTTTTCGCTGCTGGTGAGGTGCAGTTCGGGATAGGCGGCGACGTGCTTGCGCACTTCGGCAGCGGTTGCTTCGGCGACAGCGGCCAGCTCGCTCGCCTTGATCTTGTCGGTCTTGGTGAGAACGACGCGGTAGCCGACCGCGGCCTCATCAAGCATCTTCATCATCACCCGGTCGACCTCTTTGAGGCCGTGGCGGCTATCGACCAGCACCAGCGTGCGGGCCAGCACCTGCCTCCCGCGCAGGTAGGAGTTCACCAGCGCCTTCCACTTGTCGACCACCTTGATCGGCGCCTTGGCAAAGCCGTAGCCGGGCATGTCGACCAGGCGGAACAGCGGCAGCGCGCCGTCTTCCTGCGGCCTGCCGACATCGAAGAAATTGAGCTCCTGCGTGCGTCCCGGCGTCACCGATGCGCGGGCAATCGCCTTACGCCCCGTCAGCGCATTGAGCAGCGAGGACTTGCCCACGTTCGAACGACCGCAAAAGGCGATCTCCGGCACGTCAGGATCGGGCAGGAAATGCAGCTGCGGCGCGGACTTGAGGAAATCGACCGGCCCCGAAAAGAGCTTGGATGCGGCTTCCTCGCGCGCGGAATGATCGTCAGGTTCGGTCACGCCGCTATCCCTTTTCCGCTTGCTTGCCAGCCGCCGCATTGGCCGCCTTCAATTGCGGGTGCTTGGAATAGAGATAGCTCTGCTGCGCCACGGTGAGGATGTTCGAAGTCACCCAGTAAAGCAGCAGGCCGGCGGCAAACGGCGCCATCACGAACATCAGGATCCACGGCATGATCGCGAACATCTGCTGCTGCACCGGGTCCATCGCCGACGGATTGAGCTTGAAGGTCAGCCACATGGTGATGCCGAGCAGCACGGCGAGCGGGCCAATCGCAAGGAAGCCCGGGACGTCGTAGGGCAGCATCCCGAACAGGTTGAGGATATGGGCGGGATCGGGCGCGGAAAGGTCGCGGATCCACGCAATGAAGGGCTCGTGGCGCATCTCGATGGCGAGCACGAGCACCTTGTAGAGCGCAAAGAAGATCGGGATCTGGAGGACGAGCGGCAGACAGCCCGCGAGCGGGTTCACCTTCTCGTCCTTGTACAGCTTCATGATCTCCTGCTGCTGGCGCTGCTTGTCGTCCTTGAAGCGCTCCTGGATCTCTTTCATCTTCGGCTGGACGGCCTTCATCTGCGCCATCGAAGCGAATTGCTTCTGCGCGATCGGGAACATCAGCCCGCGGATGATGACGGTGAGCAGGATGATCGCCACGCCGAAATTGCCGACAAGGCCGTTCAGCGTGCGCAGCAGCCACAGGATCGGCTGCTCGACGATCTTGAACCAGCCCCAGCTGATCGCGAGACCGAAATTGGTGATGCCCCCGTTCTCGTAACTGTCGAGGACCGCGCTTTCCTTGGCCCCGGCGTAAAGCCGGGTGTCTTGGGTCAGGCTGCCGCCAGCCGGCACAGTGGTGGCGGCGTAGAGCAGATCGGTGCGGAACAGGGTGTCGCCCAAGGAACGGAAGCCGACGCTGTCGGTCTCGCCCTTTCCGGGCACCAGCGCGCCGAGCCAGTACTGATCGGTAAAGCCGAGCCAGCTGGCCGCGCCTTCAGGCTTTTCGCCGCCGAGTTCGGCCAGTTCGGCATAGGAATGCGGATCCCACAGCGTCCCGCCGAACACGCCGACGGGGCCGGAGTGGGCGACGAATTGGTCAATCGTGGCGTTGCGATCGGTGCGCTTGATAAGCGCGAACGGCTGGATGATCGCGGGCACCGCGCCGCCATTGGTCGCGGTTTGGGTGGCGGTGATCATGTAGTTTTTGTCGACCGCGAACCGGACCTTGTAGGTCACGCCGCTGGCATCGGTGCGCGTGAGGGTGACGGGCGTGGTCGGCGTCAGCTTCGTGCCGTCGGCCTGCCACAGCGCGGTCGAGGATTGGCGCACCCCGCCGGCGACAAAGCCGAACTCGGCGAAATACTGGCCGCTCGTGCCTTCGGGCGCGAACAGGCGGACAGGGCCCGAATCCTTCTTCACCGTCTCGCGGTAATCCTTGAGCACGATATCATCGATGCGCGCGCCGACGAGGTTGATCGAACCGGCCACCCGCGGCGTATCGATCGCCACGCGGGTTCCGCTGGCGAGCGCGGCCTTGAGATCAACCTTGCGCGTGCCCGCACCCTCGCTGCCGAGATCGCCCGCGCCCTGCGCCTTGCCAGCTGTGGCCGTGGTGCCGGTCGCGGTGGCAGCAACCTCGGTGGGAACAGCCGCCTCGGGATAGAAATACCGCATGCCGAGATCCCACCCCAGAATGAGCAGGCCCGAAAGCACGACGGCGAGCAGAAGATTGCGATTGTCCAAGATGATGCCCTGAAAAGATGCGTCGAAAGGTGTATTATGGGGTTAAGGCAGTCCGAATTCCAGCCCCTACGGCACCGGATCATGGCCATGCTCGCCCCACGGGTGGCAGCGCATTAGCCGCTTAAATGCCATCCATCCACCCTTGAGCGCACCATACTTGCCGATCGCTTGAATCGCGTATTCGCTGCAAGAGGGTGCATAGCGGCAGGTGGGCGGCAAAAGGCGCGAAGGGCCAAGCTGCCAGCCGCGCGCGACAAGGATGAGGAGCTGCTTCACCGCTTGCGATTTCCTTTGCGCGGTCGCCGCCCGCCGGAAGGATCGCCTTTGCCGTCGCGCGCGCGTTCAAGCGCTTTGGCGAGCTCGTCGGCCAACAGGTGAAAGTCGCGCTCGACCCCGCCCGCACGGCCGATCAGCACATGATCGTGATCGGGCAGGCCCTGCGTCGGCAAAGCCGCGCGCAGCAATTCGCGAAACCGCCGCTTCATCCGGTTGCGCACCACGGCGTTGCCGATCTTCTTGGTAACCGTGATGCCAAAACGGATGCCCCGGCCATCATTGGGACGGGTCAGCAAAACAAAACCGGCGCGCGCATTGCGCAAGCCGCTGTTCGCCGCAAGGAAGTCGGCGCGCTTCGTGATGACGGTGATCATGCTTTCGCCGATAACGCAAACGGGCTCCCGAAGGGAGCCCGCAAGGGCGACTGCCCGCCGCGGCTTATGCCGCGAAAGCCAAGCGGGCCGGACGGCCCGCGCCCGGCGCCTGAGGGCGTCAGAAAATTAAGCGCAGAGCTTCTTGCGGCCGCGGGCGCGGCGGGCGCGGAGCACCTTGCGGCCACCGGTGGTCGCCTTGCGCGCGAAGAAACCGTGGCGACGGGCACGCACGAGATTGCTGGGCTGGAACGTACGCTTCATATCATCCTCGAAACTGAAGGCTGACGGGCTTGCGGAAAAGGAGCCGCAATAGGCCAGCGGGCAGACCACCGGAGCAGCCGTAATCAGGGGCGGGCGCTTATGGGAAAGCAAACCCTGAGTCAAGCAGCGCCAGCTCCCAAGTCCAACAATCGGCATAGGCCAGCTGCGGTGCGGACGCCATAGTGCCGCCCATTATTGCCGCCAGTGAAGCCCGCGCACCTGCCGCAAGCGGCGCAGGCGCAGGCAGCGCGGCGAGCATCACGGGAGCCGACAGAACCGGCAATTCGCGCGCACGGAGCGCCGGGGCCGCGGGCGTGACCCAGCGGGCCATGTCATCACCCTTGAGCCACAGCGCGCTGTGATGCGGGACCGAATTGGTCATCGCGTAAAACGCCTCCGCCTCGGCTGCGCTCATGCCCATTTCGGCGTAGTAATCGAGATAGAGCCGGTTTTCCGGTGCATCGGGGGCAAAATCATCGGGCTCGCGCCCGGTCTGGTCGCGCCACGAATGCACCGCGAACAGCGCCTCTGCGTCCATGCTGCGGTGCGTGCCGGCCAGAAACAGTTCGACCGCGCCCGAGCGCGCCGAGCCGCCGCGCGGCACATAGGTCGCCAGCCCTGCCGCGCGGATCGCCCGGCCAAGCGCGAGATTGGCGATGTCGTTGCTGGTGCCCGGCGCATCGACGAACTCGATCACCTCGAGCTCAGGATGCGCGTCCATCATCGCCTTGAAGGCGCGCGGACTGGCGGTGTCGGTCGATCCGACCAGTGCGGCGCGCTTGTTATCGAGCACGCGGAAGGGGCCATATTGCGCGATCGCCCCGGGGGCCTCGACCATGCGCGACGGGCGGGCGATGAAGCGGACCGGCTCGGGCGCAATCGCCTCGGTGATGGTAACGCGCCCGGAGTGGGTGAAAGTGGTGGCGGTCTCGTAGGCGGCCGGCGCGATGGTCGCGGGGCTATCCTCGATCCGCACCCATTCGCCGCGCACCGGATCCCATTCCTCGACCCAGCTGACCGTGGCGACTACACGCGCTCCCGCTTGCGCCAGCACAGGCGTGCCGGGCAGCAGCACGGCCAGAGCGGCAAGCAGCAGGGCAAGGGCGCGGATCATAAAGGCGACAATCGCCCCGCAACCTTTCCAAAACTGCCAAGATTTATCCTTTCAAAATCCCTTAGCGTCGCTCCTGAGGCGCTCGACAAGTCTCTCTTTACTCTGCACAAACGGGCTTAGCGGGATGAAGGGGTCGCAAATGGTCGCGCTGGTAAGAACCGTTGCCTATCTCGGGCTGGAGGCGCGCGCCGTGGAGGTGCAGTGCCAGGTGGCCCCCGGAATGCCGCGCTTCACGGTGGTCGGCCTGCCCGACAAGGCGGTGAGCGAGAGCCGCGAACGGGTGCAATCGGCGCTCGCCGCAATGGGCCTCGCGCTGCCGCCCAAGCGGATCACGATCAACCTGTCGCCTGCCGATCTGCCCAAGGATGGCTCGCATTACGATCTGCCGATTGCCCTCGCCCTGCTCGCCGCGATGGGCGTGACCGATGCCGAGCAGCTGGGCGACTGGATCGCGGTGGGCGAATTGGCGCTGGATGGCCGGGTGGTCGCCAGTCCCGGCGTGCTGATCGCGGCGCTGCATGCCAGCGAGGCGAGCATGGGCCTGATCTGCCCTGCCGAACAAGGCCCCGAAGCGCGCTGGGCGAGCGGGGTGCCGGTGCTGGCGCCGCGCGATCTCGTGAGCCTGCTCGGCCATCTCAAAGGCTCGCTGGTGCTCGACGAACCACCCCGCGGCGCAGTGACCGAGGCTGCGGGCGGCAATGACCTGCGCCAAGTGAAGGGACAGGAAACCGCCAAGCGCGCGCTCGAAATCGCGGCCGCTGGCGGGCACAACCTGCTGATGGTCGGCCCGCCGGGATCGGGCAAGAGCCTGCTCGCGAGCTGCCTGCCCGGCATCCTGCCCGACCTGACCCCCGGCGAGGCGCTGGAGGTGTCGATGGTGCAATCGGTGGCCGGAACCTTGGAGGCAGGCCGCATCAGCCGCGCCCGCCCCTTCCGCGCGCCGCACCATTCGGCGAGCATGGCCGCGCTCACCGGCGGCGGGCTCAAGGTGCGGCCCGGCGAAGTCAGCCTCGCGCATCTGGGCGTGCTGTTCCTCGACGAATTGCCCGAATTCCAGCGCCCGGTGCTCGATTCGCTGCGCCAGCCGCTCGAGACAGGCAAGGTCGATGTTGCGCGCGCCAATGCCCACGTCACCTTCCCGGCCCGCGTCCAGCTGGTCGCGGCGATGAACCCGTGCCGCTGCGGCTATGCCGGCGATCCGGCGCGCAATTGCAACAAGTATCCGCGCTGTGTGGGCGACTATCAGGCGCGGCTTTCCGGCCCGCTGCTCGACCGGATCGATCTCCACGTCCATGTCGGCGCGGTGAGCGCGCTCGATATGGCGCTCCCCCCGCCGGCCGAGGGCAGCGCCGAGGTCGCAGCCCGGGTTGCCGCCGCCCGCGCACGGCAGGTGGCGCGCGGTGTGCGCTCCAATGCCGAGCTGGAAGGAGAGCGGCTCGACACCCATGCCGCCCCCGACGAGGCGGGGCGCAAGCTGCTGTTGCAGGCGGCCGAGAAGCTGCGCTTGTCCGCGCGCGGCTACACCCGGATGCTCAGGGTATCGCGCACGATCGCCGATCTCGCGGGGGCCGATACGATCGGCCGCGCCCATGTTGCCGAGGCGCTATCCTATCGACTGATGACGGGTTAAGGGGCGGGCAAGGTCGGCTCCCCCATCCCCGGCCCGATCAAGGGCGCAGTGGCGATTTCGGACGATCCTTCAGCACTGGTGGACGAGGCACCGCGCGGGTTTGCTGCCTTTGTGGATGGCGCGCGGCGGCGCAAGTTGCTCAGCCTCGGGATCGCGCTTGTTCTCGAGGCGCTGATCCTCCTCCTGCTGCTCACCCTCGGCGCGCAGATCGCGGGCGAGGCTGACGGCGAAGAGACCATCACCGAATTCGCCGCGAGCGATTTTTCAGCCCCCGCCGAGCCCGAGGCCGAACAACCGCCCGAAGAGCAATCCGACAGTGCCGCAACGCCGGTCGATACCCCGCCGGTGCCCGATCAGCCCACCCCGCTCGATCTGCCCGAGCTGGAACGCCCCAAACCGCCGCTGGTGTCGAACCCCACCCCTGCACCGCCCCCACCGCCGCCGGCCAAGCCCGCCCCGCGCGCCGCGCCCACCATCGGCGCGAAGATCAATCCGGGGCGGACCTATGGCCCGACCGATTCGGGCCCGTCGCGCGCCAGCACCGATAGCCAGCAAGTCGGCACAGCGCCCAATGGCGAGCCGCTCTACGCCGCCAAATGGTATCGCGAGCCGACCGATAGCGAGCTGGCAGGCTATCTCTCCACCGCCAACGGCCCCGGCGCGGCGCTGATCGCGTGCAAGACGGTGGCGGGCTACTATGTCGAGGACTGCGTGTTGCTGAGCGAAAGCCCGCAAGGATCGATGATGGGCCGCGCGGTGCTGGCCGCCGCATGGCAGTTCCGCGTGCGGCCTGCACGGATCGGTGGTCGCGAACAATTCGGATCTTGGGTGCGGATAAGAATCGACTATTCGATCAGGCGCTCGCCCGCGCCCTAACGGCTCAGATGCTCGCGGATCACCGCGACGAAATCCGGCCCCCAGGTCTCGCACTTCTTCGCGCCGACGCCGGAAATCCGCCCAAGTTCGCCCAGCGTTTCAGGGCACTGGTTGGCCATGTCGCGCAGCACCGAATCGTGGAAGATGACATAGGCCGGGATGCCGTGCTGCGACGCGAGCTCCTTGCGCTTGGCCCGCAGCGCCTCGAACAGCGGGTGGCCGACCGGATTGGGCGTTGCGTCGCCGCCGCCCCGGCGGCTGCGGCGCTGGCGGACCGGCGGCTCGGTGATCGAGACCCCGGCCTCGCCCTTCAGCACCGCGCGCGCTTCCGGCCCAAGCATCAGCCCGCCATGTTCGGTCGCCGCCAGCATTCCGCGCGCCACCAACACGCGGGTGAGTGGGCGCAGCAGCCGCGCTTCATCGCTGCCGACGATCCCGAACACCGACAGCTTGTCATGCGCGCGGCTTGCGATGCGCTCGTCGCTCTGCCCGGTCAGCACCTTTTCGATATGGCCAATGCCGAAGCTCTGCCCGGTGCGATAGACCGCCGAGAGCAGCTTGCGCGCCAGCTCGCTGGTATCCACCACCTGCGGCGGGTTTTCGCAATTGTCGCAATTGCCGCAAGTCGCAGGCGGATGCTCGCCGAAATGCCGCAGTAGCACCGCGCGGCGGCATTCCGGCGTCTCGACCAGCGCGGCGAGGCTATTGAGCCGCGCCTGCTCGCCCGCCAGCCGCTCGGGCTCGACTTCGGCGAGCCACTGGCGCGCACGGGAGAAATCGCTCACCCCCCAGAACAGCTGTGCCTCGGCCGGATCGCCATCGCGCCCGGCGCGGCCGGTTTCCTGGTAATAGGCCTCGATCGATTTGGGCAGGCCGGCATGGATGACAAACCGCACATCGGGCTTGTCGATCCCCATGCCGAACGCGATCGTGGCGACCATCACCATGGTTTCCGACGCCACGAACGCCGCCTGCACCGCCGCGCGGCGATCCGGCTCCAGCCCCGCGTGATAGAACACCGCCTCGCGGCCTGAACGGGCGATCTGCGCGGCAAGGTCTTCGGCCTGCTTGCGGCTCGGCGCATAGACGATGCCGGCCCCGGGCAGGCGTTGGAGCACCTCGGTAATCTGGCGCGGGCCATTGTCGCGGGGGGTAATGGCGTAGCGAATATTGGGCCGGTCAAACCCGGCGATGATCATGCCGTCGTCGGGAATGCCCAATTGGCGCAGGATATCCACCCGCGTCGCCGGATCGGCAGTGGCGGTGAGTGCGAGGCGCGGGACGTGCGCGAACCGGTCGAGCACCGGGCGCAGCATCCGGTAGTCCGGGCGGAAATCGTGGCCCCATTCGGACACGCAATGCGCCTCGTCGATCGCGAATAGAGCAATCTCGGTGCGTTCGAGCAGCGCCTGAAAACCCGGGGTCGAAGCGCGTTCGGGCGCGACATAGAGCAGATCGAGTTCGCCGCTGCGGAACGCCTCGGCGGTGGCGGCATTGTCGCTGTCGGCCGATGTCATCGAGGCGGCGCGGATGCCCGCTGCGGTGGCCGATCGGATCTGGTCATGCATCAGCGCGATCAGCGGCGAGATGACAATCGCGGTGCCGGGCCGGGCGAGCGCGGGGATCTGGTAGCACAGGCTCTTGCCCGCGCCCGTCGGCATCAGCGCAAGGCTGTGCTCGCCAGCCATGACGCGCGCGATCACCGCTTCCTGCTGCCCGCGAAAGCCGGAAAAGCCGAAAGTGCGGCGCAGGATATCATGGAGATCGGGGCTGAGGGGCGCGTGCATTGCCGCGGCCCTAGCCGATCATGCGGGGATTAGGCACCCGCCGACGGGCGGCTATCGACGGCTTATCGTGCGGCAGCGGCCTTTGCTGCGGCGAGATCGACCACGTCGCCCTTACCCAGCTCGGTGCCGGGTGTGGCGATGGTGCCATCGGCGCGCTTGCCGAGATTGACGGGGCGGGTCAGCCACAGATCCTGATGCCCGAGAATGCGCCCGTCATGCGCAAGGATGGAAACCGGGCCGATCGGCAGCCGGTCACGCTCGTCGACCAGCACCGGGTCTTCTACCACGAACTCGCCGCCATACTTCTGCCCCCACTGGCGCAGCGCCAGCATGGCGGGGAGCAAATCGAAGCCCTTTTCGGTCAGCCGGTATTCGATCTTGCGGCGATCATCGGCGCAGGGTTCGCGCTTGAGGATGCCGTGCTCGACCAGCTTGGCGAGGCGGTTGGACAGGATATTGCGGGCGATCCCGAGTTCGCTGAGGAATTCCTCGAAGTGCTTGAGCCCGTTGAAGCTGGCGCGCAGGATCATGAACGACCAGCGCTCCCCCATCACTTCCAGCGCCTGCGGCAGTCCGCATTCGATCAGATCCTTCAGCGGCTCTCTCAAATCACCCATTCACATGTCCTTCCCCGGCTAGGGCCATTTGTAACCGCTTTTTGGCGCCGTCACAAAAAATTTCAGTTTTCAGTTGCAACTCGCAACCTAGATATGTAGGTAGCGAATAGCAACTGGTTTCGAATCGAAATGTTGCATTGCAAAATGCAGGCTCAACCGCCAAAGGGCTCCCGCGCCCAAGTCGTTAAAACGAAAGGAAGTCCGCGATGACCAACACCCTCTCCCTCCCCCGTACCGGCAAGCTCGCCATTCTCGGCACCGCTGTGCTGTACACCGCCATGACCTTTGGCGTGGCCACCAGCACCGCTCCGGCCAATGCAGCCGGCGCCGCCTATTACAGCGCCACCCTGTCGGCTCCGGCTGGTGAAGCCCGCGCCGTTGCCGGCGGCGTTGCCTGGTCGTGCGAAGGCAGCACCTGCGTTGCCAACAAGTCGCCGGCCCGCCCGCTGCGCATCTGCCGCGGCCTGAACCGCAAGTTCGGCGAAGTCGCGACCTTCAAGGTCGAAGGTGAAGAAATCTCGGCCGACGAACTGGCCAAGTGCAACGCCTGAATTAGGGCCTGATTTAGGGGCGCAACCGCGCCGCACGCCTGAATCCCTCTCTGTCCGGCCTCCTCTCCCGCCGGACAGAGCACCACAGCCCCCGGAACGCCGTCCCCCCGACGCTGCGTTCCGGGGGTTTGTTTGTTGGGATTAGAGCAGGTTCGCTTTTACCAGCGCCGCCTCGAGCCCGGCCGCGTCCCTGAACAGATGCGCGTTCCAGCCGCGCGCCTGGGCGGCGGCAATGTTGGCCGGGTTATCGTCGGTGAAGAACAGCTCTGCTCCAGAGCGCCCGCTGCGCTGTTCGACGATTTCGTAAATCCGCGGATCGGGCTTGGCGACCTTCTCGACGCCTGAGACGATGATGTCCTGGAAGTGATCGAACACCGGCTGGGTCGGGCGGAACATCTGCCAGAATTCGTCGCCGAAATTGGTCAGGCAGAACAGCGGCACGCCGCGCGCGGCCAGACGCTCCACCAGTTCGTGCGCGCCTTCGACCGGCCCCGGCACCGTCTCGTTAAAGCGCGTCGCATAAGCGCGGATATGCGCCTCGTAATCAGGGAACAGCGCGATCCGCTCGGGCACCATCTCCGCCAGCGCGCGGCCGCGGTCATGTTCGAAATGCCATTCCTCGGTCACCACGTTGGCGAGGAACCAGTCGAGCTCCTCGCGGTCAGCGATCAGCTTTTCGAACAAGGCGCCCAGCTGCCACTGGAACAACACCCGCCCGACATCGAACACCACCGCCTGTTGCACGCCGCTTGCTCCTCAAATGATTTCGGCCCGCGCTCCGGTGAGGAGGCGGGCCGCTATTCTGACAGACCGCTGCATCAAAGCAGCCGGCCCGCGCGCCGTTCAGCCCTGGCGGGCCTTGAAGCGACGGTTGGTCTTGTTGATGACATAGGTCCGGCCGCGACGACGGATCACGCGGTTATCGCGGTGGCGGCCCTTCAGCGACTTGAGGCTGTTGACGATCTTCATGACTGGTCTTTCAAATGACAAGCGCGCCGGAAGCAGCCCGACGCGCGGAAATCGAAGGGAGCCGTTAGCGACAGTGGCCCTTTGCGTCAATGCGAGTCTGCGCCCTCGCGCGGTTCAAGCCTAACGCAAATCGGCCAGTTTGCGCTCCCACGCCATTGCATGGGCGATAATGGTGTCGAGATCGGCGTGCGCAGGCTCCCAGCCGAGCGTGCTGCGCAGGGTCCGCGAATCGGCAATCAGCGAATCGGGATCGCCCGCACGCCGCCCCTCGATCCGGCGGACAAGCTTGCGATTCGTCGCGCGGTCGACCGCATCGAGCACTTCCAGCACCGAGAACCCCCGGCCATAGCCGCAGTTCATCGTTAGCGAACGCCCCGGATCGGCCATCAGCACTTCGAGCGTGAGGACGTGGGCGGCGGCCAGATCGCTGACATGGATATAGTCGCGCACCCCGGTACCATCGGGCGTGGCGTAATCGGTGCCGAACACGCTCACCGATTCGCGCAGGCCCAGCGCCGCCTCGATCGCGACCTTGATCAGATGCGTTGCGCCCGCCGTCGATTGCCCGCTGCGCGCCTGCGGATCGGCGCCTGCAACATTGAAGTAGCGCAGCACGCCGAAATTCATCGGATGCGCAGCAGCGACATCGGCGAGCATCCGCTCGGTCATCAGCTTGGACCAGCCATAGGGGTTGATCGGCCGCTGCGGGGTATCCTCGCGCACTTCGGCCACGCCCGGCATCCCGTAAGTCGCCGCCGTCGAGGAGAAGATGAAATGCGGCACACCCGCCGCCACGGCCGATGCGATCAGCGCGCGGCTTTTGACGGTGTTGTTCTCGTAATACTTGAGCGGATCGGAGACGCTTTCGGGCACCACCACCGAGCCGGCAAAATGCATGATCGCCCCGCGTCCGCCGCCGATGCCCTGTTCGGCAAAGATCCGCGCCAGCAAGGCGGCATCGGCAATGTCGCCTTCGTACAGCGGCACGCCGTCTGGCACCGCAAAGCGAAAGCCCGTCACAAGATTGTCGATCACCGCGACCGGCCAGCCCGCATCGCGCAGAGCCAGCACCGCATGGCTGCCGATATAGCCCGCCCCGCCGGTTACGAGCACGCAAGGTTTGATGTTAGCCGTCATGGGAGGCGCGCCTAACACGAAAGACGCTTAGAAAACGTCAACCTTGGCGAGGCAATGCAATGCTGTGCACGTTCATGTGCGCGCAGTATAAGCGACGGACCACGAAAAGGATTCCCCCGCCATGCGCTCCATTCACCTCTTCGCCCCTGCTCTCGCTGCCGCCGCGCTCGCGCTCTCGGCTTGCGCGACCACGCCCTACACCGGCCCGGTCGAGGTCACCCGTTTTGTTGCGCCTGACCGCGCAGGACTGGGCCAGGGCACGATCAATCTGCACTTCCCCGACGAGATCGGCAATGTCGGCGCACGCGCGGCCTTTTCCGCTGCAGTGAGCGCCGAGCTCGCCCGGTTGGGCTATACCGTTGTCCCTGAAGGCGCGGGCGCGGCGCAGACGGCTGCGATCCGCACCAGCCGGAACGCCATTGCTGCCGCCGAAGACCGCCGCGGGCCGGTCAGCGTCGGGGTTGGCGGGTCAACCGGCAGCTACGGCTCGGGCCTTGGCATGGGTGTCGGCATCAATCTTGGCGGCGGGCGCGAAAGCCCGAGCGTGAACACTGATCTTGCCGTGCGTATCACCCGCGCCGATGGCACGGCGCTGTGGGAAGGCCGCGCCCAGATCGCGACCGGGGTGAAGTCGCCCTATTCCAATGTCGATACCAGCGCACGCACGTTGGCGGCAGGCTTGTTCAAGGACTTCCCGGGTGGCAATGGCGAGACCGTGACGATCAGCGTCAAGAAGCTACAGGCGAACAAATGACCTCTCTTTCCATCGACGCAGGGTTCGACAGCGGCAATATCGAAGTGCTGGGGATCGAGGGGCGCACCGCGCGTCTCGCGATCCGGCGCGACAACCAATCCGAGTTCTTCCAGTGGTTCCATTTCCGCGTCGCCGCCAGCGCGGGCGAGGAAGTGGTGCTCAAGATCACCGGCCTCAATGCCAGCGCCTATCCGGGCGGTTGGCCCGACTATAACGCCTGCGTTTCGGAAGACCGCGATTACTGGGCGCGTGCGACGAGCACATTCGACAAGAACGAGGACGGCGGCACGCTGACGATCCGCTACTTGCCCGCTACCGACCTGTTCTGGTGCGCCTATTTCGCGCCCTTCTCGATGGAGCGGCACCACGATCTCGTCGCCGAGACGGCATCGTGCGAGGGCGTGGATTACGTCCGGCTTGGCACCACGCTTGACGGGCAATCGATCGACTGCCTCGAAATGGGCGAAGGCGATGTGAAGGTGTGGCTCTATGCGCGCCAGCATCCCGGCGAGACCCAGGCCGAATGGTGGATCGAGGGCGCGCTGGAGTGCCTGACCGATCCCGCCGATCCGGTGGCGCGTGCGCTCAGGGCCAAGTGCCGCATCCATGTCGTGCCCAATTGCAACCCCGATGGTTCGCGACGCGGACATTTGCGAACCAATGCGGTTGGCACCAATCTCAACCGCGAATGGGCCGAGCCGACGGCGGAAAAATCGCCTGAGGTGCTCGCGATCCGCAACCGGATGGACGAAACCGGTGTCGACTTTGCAATGGATGTCCACGCCGACGAGGCGATTCCAGCGGTGTTCCTTGCCGGGTTTGACGGCATCCCTTCATGGACGCAGGCGCAGGGCGATGGCTATGATCGCTACGAGCGCATCCTCGATCGCCGCACCCCCGATTTCCAGACCAAGCTCGGCTATCCCAAGGCCGCCGCGGGCAAGGCCAACCTGTCGATGAGCACCAACCAGCTTGCCGAGCGGTTCGGCGCGGTCGCGATGACGCTGGAGATGCCCTACAAGGACTTGGCCGACTTCCCCGAGCCCGAGCAGGGCTGGTCGCCGGAACGCTGCAAGCTCTTGGGCCGCGAATGCATGGCGGCGCTGGTGGAGTGGTTGGAAGGGCGCGCGGATTGAGCCTTCGCGCGGGGGCCCAAGGGGCGCTTTCCTACGCGCCCCGGTCCTGCCAGCATGGCCGCGATGAGCCTGTTTCCCACCTTTCCCGGCATCCCTGACGCAGGGCTTGCGGGGGAAGGTTTTTCGCTTCTGGACAGTGTCTCATGTGTCTCCAACAGGCCCCGTCAGCGCGGGGCTGGGAGACTGCGGCGCGAATCAGCCGAGATGGCCCGGCCCGAAGGCATGGGGCAACAACGCAGAGAGCGGCACGCGGCGCACATCGCCGCCGGGGCTGTTGCCCGCGACGCACAGCACCAGCGGATCGGTGGCGCCGAGCGCGGCGACTTCGTTGAGCACCTGACGGCAGCGTCCGCACGGCGTGATCGGTTCTGCGTCAGCCTTGAGGCCCACCACCGCAACCGCCTGCAATCCGCCGCGCCGGCCTTTACCCAGCGCCTTGGCCGCCGCCACCGTCTCGGCACACAGGGCAAGGCCGTAGCTCGCGTTCTCGACATTGCAGCCCGTGATCACCGCGCCATCATCGAACAGCAGCGCCGCGCCCACGGGATAGTCCGAATAGGGCGCATAGGCGTGCTCGGCCGCGGCAAAGGCAGCGGCGATCAGCGCCTGTTCCTGCTCGGCGCTCAGGCTCATTTCTGCACCACCACCCATTCGATCGGCTCCTCGGCAGCGTCGGTGACGAGCTGGCTGTTGGCACTCCATAGCAGCCAGGGACGCGCCGCATAGTCGGGCCGCGCACGGTCGCGCATCAGCCACAGGTCGCGGGTCAGGGTGGTTGCGGTCTTGTGGCGCGCCTCGAAAGCGGGCGAGAGCCGCAGGATCGCCGGCTCGCCGCTATGCATCTCGATCTGGTTGATCAGCGTCATCAGCTCGCTTTCAACCGCGGCATCGCTCACCTTGGGCGCGCAGCCATCGGCCAGCCGCATCAGGCCGATCGCCGGCGGCAGCAGCGCAGGATCGCGCGGCACCATCTGCGTGAACAGCCCGCTCTGCCGGTCAGCGGACAAGCAGGGATCGAAATCGAGCACCACGCCGACCTGCAACCCGGCCTCGCGCGCGGCGGCAAAGCGGGCGGCAAAATCGCTCTGCCCGGGAGCCAGCGGGAGATAGACGAACTGCGCGCCGATCGCCTTCAGCGTCTCGAACTTGACCGCGCCGCTACCCGGCGGGGCCAGCGCGCCCTGTTCGGGATAGAGCCTCTCGTCCGGACGCCATTCGCGCATGTCCCACCACAGCCACCCGGCAAAGGCGAGGCCGACCAGCACCAGCAGCGCGACGGCGCGCAGCAGCCAGCGTCGCGGCGCCTTGCGCGCAGAGGGCTTGCGTGACTTCACCATGATCAGCCCTTGATGTGGAGCACGCAGATCAGCGTGAACAGGCGGCGGGCGGTGGCGAAGTCGGTGTCGACCTTGCCTTCAAGCCGTTCGAGCAGCAGCTCGGCCGCGCCATTGTGGATTCCGCGGCGGGCCATGTCGATCGTCTCGATCTCGGACGGGGTCGCCTTGCGGATCGCCTGATAATAGGAATCGCAGATCGCGAAATATTCCCGAATCGGACGGCGGAATCGGGCCATACCGATCAGCAGCGTTTCGAGCAGCAGGCCGGCCTCGTCGCTGATATCCATCACCAGCCGCCCGTCGGTGACGGAAAGGTGGAGGTGATAAGGCCCCTTCGCTCCGCGCTCGGCGCTGCGCAGCGGCTTGAAGGTGTTTTCCTCGATCAGATCATAGATCGCCACCCGCCGTTCCTGTTCGACATCGGCATTGCGCCACAAGATCGTCGCTTCATCGAGCGTCACCCGGGCAATGCGGAACGCGCCCGAACCGGGGGCGGCGGGCGAAATCGGCAGGGAATCGGGCGGCGTATCGGCCATAGCGCACCGCCTTCGCAGATGGAGGGGCCGCACTTCAAGCACTTCGATAAAATCTCCCCGCTATCCACAGCACCCGAAATAAATATTGCTGGCATTCGCCCTTGCCTCGCAGCCCCTGCCGGGCGCATCAGGCCGCGATGGCCGAACCTGAAAAAGTCACTCCGATCAACGTCGCAGCCCCTGCAGCCGAGGCGCCGCTGCGCAAGCTGCCGTACAATCTCGAGGCCGAGGCCGCGTTCCTCGGGGCGGTGCTGATCGACAACCGGGTGATCGAAGAATTGCAGGTTCCGGTGCGACCGGAGCATTTCTTCGAGCCGCTCCACCAGCGCATCTATGAACGCATTCTGGTGCTGCTCGAACGCAATGCCACCGCCTCGCCGGTCACGCTGCGCCCCTATTTCGAGGCCGACGATGCCCTGCGCGAACTCGGCGGCACATCCTATCTGGCCCAGCTGACTGCGAGCGGCGCAGGCCTGCTGGTACCGCGCGAACTCGCCCAGCAAATCTATGATCTGGCGCTGCTGCGCGAATTGGTGAGCGTCGGGCGCGGGCTCGTCGAAGGCGCGCTTGATACCTCGGAAGACACCTCGCCGATGGACCGCATCGCGCAAGCCGAAGCCGATCTGTTCCGCGTTGCCGAAGGTGCAGCGACGGGGCGCGAGGCGGCAACCTTCCGCGATGCGGCGCTGACCGCGATTAAGATGGCCGAAGTCGCGATGAATTCGGGCGGCGGACTTTCGGGCAAGACCAGCGGGCTTTCGTCAATCGACCAGAAAACCTCGGGCCTGCACAATTCCGACCTTATCATCCTTGCCGGCCGTCCGGGCATGGGCAAGACCTCGCTCGCCACCAACATCGCCTTCAACTGCGCCGAAGCCCATCTGATGTGGCAGAGCGAAGGGGGTGACCACAATCACGGCGCGCCAGTCGCCTTCTTCAGCTTGGAAATGAGCGCCGACCAGCTCGCCACGCGTATTCTGGCCGAACAGGCCGAGGTGTCCTCGGAAAACCTGCGCAGCGGGAAACTGACCCGCGAGGATTTCCAGAAGCTCGCCTTTGCCAGCCAGCGCCTCGCCGAACTGCCGCTCTATATCGACGATACGCCCGCGCTCACCATCGCGGCCCTGCGCACCCGCGCGCGGCGGATGAAGCGGCGGCATGACATCGGCCTGATCGTGGTCGACTATCTCCAGCTGCTGCAAGGCTCGGGCCGCGCCAACGACAACCGCGTCAACGAAATCTCGGAAATCAGCCGGGGCCTCAAAACACTGGCCAAGGAATTGCAGGTGCCGGTGATCGCGCTCTCGCAGCTCTCCCGCGCCGTGGAAAGCCGCGAGGACAAGCGTCCGCAACTCTCCGACCTGCGCGAATCCGGCTCGATCGAGCAGGACGCCGACATGGTGTGGTTCATCTTCCGCTCGGATTATTACCACATGCTGGTGAAGCCCGACACGCCGGACGGCAGCTCCTCGCCCGACGCACAGGAGAAATACCGGGCGTGGGAGGAGAAATACGAGGAACTGGTGGGCAAGGCGACGCTGATCGTCGCCAAACAGCGGCACGGTTCGACGGGCAACGTGCCGCTCCATTTCCAGAGCGACATCACCAAATTCACCTCGCCCAATTACAAGGACTATTCGGACTACGGGTTCGAGTAGCGCCGCGGCGCAATTTGCTTGCCTGATCCGCGATGTCGGATAGACTTTCGCCCGTCGATTCAATCCGATGGGGGCGGGCAAGTGGCACTCAATCCAACCTATAACGTGATCAATTCAGCCGGCATTGCGCAAAGCGTGATCGACCTGCTGCTCGGGGTCGCGAACGAAGCCTTCCGCCAGTGGAGCGCCGTGCTGGCGGGCAATGCCAATGTTTCTGTGAGGATCGAGCTAGTCGAAACATCCGGCGTCGGGCGCGCCGAGGGCGGCTGGGGCAACGGCACCAATATCGGGCAGGTGGACGGGGTGAACCTCATCATCGGTGGACCGGCGCGCGAGCTTCAGACCGGCCAGAACGTGCCCGACAACGAGCACGATATTCTGATCCGGATCAGCCGCGATTACCTGCTCAATGAGCTATTTCTCGATCCCACCCCGCTGACCCGCAACGATATTCCGGGTGATCGTACCGATGGCCTGAGCGTGATGATCCACGAAATCGGCCATGCGCTGGGCTTCATCGGTTATTATGACACGGCCAACAACAACCAGGGCGACTTTGCCACAAGCTATGATCTGCGGCGCCTTGATATTGCCGGGGAGGACTTCTTCCGCGGGCCAAACGTGCAGGCGCTGCTGGGCGGCGATCTCGAGCTGACGCGCGGCAACTACACCCACTACGGCAACAGCAACGCCTTTCCTGGCACCAGCAATGATCCGCTGACCGGTCTGATGAACGGCGTCACGTATTATCGCGGCTTTGCCTACACCATCTCCGATCTCGATCTGGCGGTGCTGGCCGATACCGGGCTCGGCACAATCCGCGACGACGTGCTCGACAATCCGCTGCACACCCATCTTCGCGGCGGCGCGGGCAATGACCACATCATCGGTGGCGACATCGACAATGTGTTTTTCGGCGACAGCGGCGTCGACTACCTGCAAGGTTTTGGGGGCAGCGACCAGCTGTTTGGCGGGGACGACAACGACACGCTGGACGGCGGGGACGGGGTCGACATCCTGATCGGCGGCGCGGGTGAAGACAATCTCATCGGCGGCGCGAATGTCGACACGACGATCATATTCGGCAACCGTGCGGACTTCGATATCTCCCAGCCAGTGGTCGGGGGCTTTATCGTCCGTCGGACCCTGATTGGCCCCGACACGCCGGATACTGGCGCAATCATGGAGGGTGTCGAGTTCATCCAATTCGACGACCAGACCATCCGCCTGTTGCCCGGCACGGGTGTCAGCGTCAATTTCAATGCGACAGACCCGGCGGTGTATCAGTCAGCCATGAACGCGATCCGCGATTTCGATGGCAATGCGCTGGGCGGAAACGGTTTGTGGCTCCGTATCGGCCAAGCCGACGTCAATGGTGATGGCGATATCGACCAGATCCTCGTCAACGACGGGATCGCGCGCTTCGCCACCGTCGGCACCGCGCCCGATGGCCTTACCTACTTCTCCGATTTCAGCTGGGCGGGCGAGACCCGCGTCGCGGGCATCTATATCGACCCGTTGGTGACGGCCGGGATCGTGGTGGCTGGCAGCGGTAACGACAGCCAGCGCCGCTTCCAGAACGACCTTGCGATCGAGAATATCAACCGCGTGCTGGGCGCCGACGACTACGATAACGACGGGTTGCAGGAGGTCTATTTCGCGCTCACCGATGGCACCGCCTATCTGCGCGCGATCATGGAATTCGACGGGAACATCCGCTACGCCAACTACCAGTCGCAGCAGGAGGTTATCGACTACCTCACCGCTAATGGCTTCGGGCCGGAGACCTATGCAGGCTGGTTCACCGGGCCGAGCAACGCGGCCCTGATCATGCAGGGCAGCATCGACGATGCCGATGCCAATGCACTGGGCCGTGCGAGCCTGCGGGGCGAAGAAGCCATCATGCCGGGCAGCATTGATCCGGCAAGCTTCGCCTATCACGCCCCCGCGCTCGACGATCACCTCCGGGCCGAATTCTACGGGTAGGGCCGCTAACCCGCCCCCAGCTTGCTCACCCGGTAATCGGCAAGGCTCATCCAATAGGCCATCCGCCAGCGCAGCCGGTTGAACCAGGTTGCCTCGCGCGTATACCATGCGCGGGTAATTGGTTCGCTCGCCGCCTCCATGTGATCGATCAGCGCGCGCAGTTTCGCGGCCACCTCGGCATCCTCGATCCGCACCATCATCTCGACATTGATGCGGAAGCTGCGCTTGTCGAGATTGGCGCTGCCGACATAGCTCGCATCATCGGCCACCAGCAGCTTCATGTGCAGTTTGCACGGCTGGAACTCGAACAGCCGAGCGCCCGCGCCCAGCAACGGCTTGTATTGCAGCCGCGCCATGTCAACCGCCGCGCCGATGTCGGATTTGCCCGCCATCACCATCCGCACCTCGCCCCGGCGGGCGACCTGCGCGATCTGGCGGCGGAAGCTGCGCGGGGGCGAGAAATAGGCCGAGACCGTATCGAGCCGCTTGGCCTTCACCAGATCCTGCCGGAACACCCAGGCCCAATGCCCACGCCGCACAAGCGGGCCGCCGACCAGCAGCCGCACCGGACCATCGCCGCCGTCCCATGCCTTGACGATATCGCGCAAGCGCCGCAGCTGCCGCGTGCGCCCCGCCTCCTCGCCTGCAACCCATGCCTTGAGCAGGCCGAACCACTCGGTGAACTTGGCCACCACATCGCCTTCAATGATCGCCGACAGATCGCACCAGCCATTGTCTTCGGGAGGGGCGAAATAGTGGTCTGAGACATTCGCGCCGCCGGTCATCACCCGCGTGCCATCGGCGATCACGAACTTCTGGTGATTGCGCACCAGATAGCGCGTGCCCCATTTGGGCGAGAAGATCGCGAAGCTTCCGCCGGCCTCCGTCAGCGGCTCGAAAAACGCTGCGCCCGCGTCATTGCCGAAATCATCGACAATGAGCTCGACCGCTACCCCGCGCCCTGCTGCCGCCACCAGTGCATCGCGCACGGCCGTTCCCGAGGTATCGCTATCGAACAGGTAGTAGAACACCGCGAGGCTTTGCTGGGCCGTGCCGATCAGATCGAGCAGCGCGCGCAGCCGGTCAGCCCCGGCAGGATAGAAGGTGAAGCTGTGCCCCTGCGCCGTGGTTGCGAACGGCGCGTGGTCGGTATAGGCGGGCGCGCTGGTGGCAGCGGAGGTCGGTGCAGGGTCCATTCACCAACCCTAGCGGCAAAGCGGGTCAATTGCATTATCTTGACTTCGTGCCCCTACGCCCCTAGCTGCCCAACCTTCCCGTATTCTTGCGATTCTGAAAAGGCCGCCCATGGCACGCGTTACCGTTGAAGATTGCGTCGACAAGGTTCCGAACCGCTTCGACCTCGTCCTGCTTGCCGCCCAGCGCGCGCGCGAAATCTCCGGCGGCAGCGAGCTGACCATTGATCGCGACCGCGACAAGAACCCGGTCGTCGCCCTGCGCGAAATCGCCGAGGAAACGGTCTCGCCGCGCCACTTGCACGAATCGGTGGTTGTGAGCCTGCAGAAGATCCTCCCCGATGACGAGGACGAGGCCGACGAAATCGGTTCGCTCAGCCAGTCGGCCGAAGCCCTGCGGATCACCGCTTCGGCCCCGGCCCGCACCACCTCGCTCGGCGGTGATTACGACGGCTGATCCTGAGGTTTCAGGTGTCACAATGATTTCGAAGGGGTCTGGCACATGCCAGGCCCCTTTTTGCTTCTGCCCGGGGCGTCTGCGCGCCCTGCTTGACCGCTTCTTGACGGCGCCGCCGCAGTGCTTGCCATTGCGCGCAGGCACGCTATCCCTTGGCGCTGTAATCAAACGGTAACGCACCGGAAGCGGGCAGCACTTCATGGCATCGATTGCGGTTTACAGCGTCAAAGGCGGGGTCGGGAAGACCACGTTGGCGGTCAACCTTGCATGGTGCTCCAGCGCGATCTCGCGCCGCAAGACGCTGCTGTGGGATCTCGACGCGGCCAATGGCTCGGGCTTCCTGCTGGGCATTGATCCGCACAAGAAACGCAGCGCCGGCAGCGTGTTCGCCGATGGCAGCGACCCGATGAAGCTGATCCAGCCGACCGGCTATGCCAATCTCGATCTGCTCCCCGCCGATGAAAGCATTCGCACGCTGGACCGCCAGCTTGACCGGTTGGGCAAGAAGAAGCGGCTGGCCAAGCTGGTCGAGGGGCTGGCCAAGGAATATGACCGGATCATCTTCGATTGCCCGCCGGTGCTCAACGAAGTGAGCGCGCAGGTGATGCGGGCGGCCGATCTGGTGATTGTCCCGCTGCCGCCCTCACCGCTCTCGGCGCGCGCGCTCGAGGTCGTGGTCGAGGAGGTGCGCGGACAGGGCAAGGGCCATCCGCCGATCCTGCCGGTGCTCTCGATGATCGATCTGCGCCGGTCCCTGCACAAGGATGCGCGCGAGGCCAATGCGAACTGGCCGGTGATCCCGCTCGCCAGCGCGGTCGAACAATGCGCGGTCGAACGCAAGCCGGTCGGCGCCTTCGCCCCGCGCACGCCCGCCGCGCGCGCCTTTGCCCAGCTATGGACCGCGATCGAGCGCAAACTCGCCGCGCGCTGAGGCCAGCGCACAAGCCACTGGTCTTGCCCGCAGTTTCCCGCCATATTCGCGCGCGACAGGGGCAACGAGGCGCAAGACAATGAGCGGTTTCGGCGAAAGCATCGGAGCGGCGATCGAGGGCGGGCTGATGAGCCGCGCGGTCGAACCTGCGCATGGCGAGGCCAGCAAGGCTCACCCTGCGCCGGCTCCTTGCGCCAATTGCAGCGCGATGGTGAGCGGCCATTACTGCGCCGAGTGCGGCCAGAAGGCGCATATCCACCGCAGCCTCGCCGCGATCGGCCACGACATCATGCACGGTGTGCTGCACCTTGATGGCAAGCTGTGGAACACCCTGCCGCTGCTGACCTTCAAGCCGGGCGAGCTGACCCGCCGCTTCATCGCAGGCGAGCGCGCCAAGTTCGTCAGCCCGATGGCGATGTTCCTGTTCAGCGTCTTTGCGATGTTTGCGGTGTTCCAGATGGTGGGCATTTCCGCGCCGACCGACATTGCTACCGACGTGTTCGGCGATGAAAGCAGCAATCCCTTCCAGAGCAATGTGCGCGAGCAGATCACCACGCTCGAGAAGGAACGCAGCAGCCTGTCTGCCGCCAATCCGCGGCGCGAGGCGATCGACAAGGAGCTGACGGTTCTCAATGCCATGCTTGGCAAGGGCGAGGTCAAGATCGCAGGGGTTGAACCCCTCGAGGGCGGCGGAACCGGGATCGGCTGGCTGGACAAGACCATCATCGAGAAGTGGAAGAAGAACCCGGGCCTGATGCTCTATAAGCTGCAGGCCAATGGCTACAAATTCAGCTGGCTGCTGATCCCGCTTTCGGTGCCGTTCCTGTGGCTGATGTTCGCGTGGCGGCGGCGGTTCAAGGCCTATGATCACGCGGTGTTCGTCACCTATTCGCTGGCGTTCATGTCGCTGCTGTTCATCGCCATGTCGATCCTCAGCGTGGTGCCCGGTGGCAGCGGATGGGCAGCGATGCTGTTCTTCGTCGGTGCGCCACTGCATCTCTACAAGCAGCTGCGCTATGCCTATGGCCTGTCGCGCTTCTCGGCCTTGTGGCGGTTTGCGGTACTGTTTGCCTGCGTCCAGATCGTGCTGGTGCTGTTCCTGCTGATCCTCGGGGTGCTGGGCGCGTTTTGAACGCCCGCAATCAACCGCATGACGACCGATGATACGCTGTGCCGGAATAAAACCGGCAGCCGAAGCGTATGGTTAAGGTTATGGCAGTTGTCGCGGTCTACTCATCCAAAGGCGGGGTCGGAAAGACCACCATCGCCACCAATCTGGGCTGGTGTTCAGCGCAGCTTTCGGCACGCCGCACCTTGTTGTGGGATCTCGATCCGGCAGACGGCGCCGGGTTCATGTTCGCGCTCGAGCCGAAGCGCAAACGGCAGGCGCGCAGCCTGTTCGCAGGCGACATTCCAGCCACGGCTCTGATCCAGCCAAGCAGCTATACCGGGCTTGATCTGCTGCCGGCGGACAGCAGTCTGCGCGAGCTTGATACGATGCTGCTGCGGATGGGCCAGCGGCAGCGTATCGCGATGCTCTCCAAACAGCTGGTGCGCAGCTATGACCGGCTGATCCTCGATTGCCCTCCGGTGCTCAACGAATTGAGCGCGCAGGTGATGCGCGCCGCGACGCTGGTGATCGTCCCGCTGCCACCCTCGCCGCTATCGGCCCGTGCGCTGGATCATGTGGTCGAGGAAATCCGGCGCCACACCACCCGGCCGCCGCCGATCCTGCCGGTCTATTCGATGGTCGACCGGCGCCGTTCGCTGCACCTCGCGGCCTTGGCAGAGAACCCGTCCTGGCCGGCGATCCCGCTGGTCAGCAGCCTTGAGCAATGCGCGGTGCAGCAGCGTCCGATCGGCACTTTTGCCCCGCGCTCGTCGGCGGGGCTCGCTTTCATGCGACTGTGGGGCGGAATCGAGCGCAAGCTCACCCAGATTGCGACCGCGCCAGCACCAGCCTGACAAATCGTCACGTCGCTGCTGATCCTCGGGGTGCTGGGCGCGTTTTGACACACGCCCGGCACGCCGGTCAGGATCAGGCGATGCCCCGGTCGGGCACCATCACGCAGCCGCGCGGTTGCTGGGTCCGCTTTTCGACCACGGCGATGCTATCAAAAAACTGGATGCTTTCGATTGCCGGAATCCGCTCAGAGGTGTTGACCCCGTCCACGTGGTAATGCCGGTGCATGGCATCGACCTTTTCCTTGAGCAGCTCGATCGCGGTGCCGGGCCGGCCGACCCCGCCTTCGAAATCAGCCCAATAGGCCGTGTGCAGATCCTCGATCACATAGAGGCCGCCGTCGGACACCAGCGGGAACAAGGCTTCGAAGCTGGCGCGCTGGTGGCGCGCAACGTGCGAACCATCGTCGAGCACGATGTCGACCCCGCCCATTTCCTCGACAACGCTGCGCAGGAAGCCCGGATCATCCTGCGAGCCGATCCGGACCTGGCCCGAAATGCCGTTGTAGGCCGCGCATTCGGGATTGATGTCGACCCCGAAGATCGTCGCTGCATCGCCGAAGAACTTGCGCCAGAGGTTCATCGAACCACCCCAGCACACGCCGATTTCGAGGAAGCGGATCGGCTGCCCCACGTACTTGCCGAAAATACGATCATAAATCGCAAGGTAATGCAGCCACTTGTAAACGGTCTGCTCATCATTGCTGAAGAATATCTCGGCGCATCGCCCCGAATAATCGGCTGGATCGACGTTTTCGAGCTTCAGCAGGAATTCGCTCAGCGCGGTCGGCGTGTAGCCCTTCATTTTCCAGACGCGGTTGTTCAGTTTCGTGACCACATCACTCATAGCTGTCTCCAAGAACCTCGCTGGCCGGATTGTATCATGCGCAGACGACCGCCGCGGCAGTCTGGCATACCTGGAGGCGAGAGCGTTCGGCCAACCGCGCAAGCCCCGGCCACTCCCTGCAGAACGGCAGGTGAGTTGTCACGCGATAATCGTCGCTGAACTGGCAGCGTTGCAGGCAGCTGACAGATCAGGCCGCTTCACCCGCCGCGCGCTCGGGGTTCGGGGGACTAAAGGCGCAAAAAGGGCGCCGGAATTGCTCCCGGCGCCCCTTCTGGTGATCGCTTGTCGCGGTATCAGGCGCCTTGCGGGGCCTCGTCACCCTTCCCGCCGAACCGCTTGCCGGCCTTGGGGATCGCCGAGCCGCGCACCTGCGCCGGAACGCTCGGGCCGCGCGGGGCATCCGGACGGTCGATCTTGCCGTTTTCAAGCAGTGCGTTGATCTCCTCGCCGGTCAGCGTCTCGTATTCGAGCAACGCCTGGGCGAGCAGGTGGAGCTGGTCCTCATGGGTCTTGAGGATATCGGTGGCCCGCTGGTGCGCGCCTTCGACAAGACCCTTGATTTCGCTGTCGATCAGCTCGTTGGTGTTGCCCGAACGGAAGGTGCGCTGCGCCGCGCCCATGCCGAGATAGCCTTCGGACTGCTCCTCGTACTGGAGCGGGCCCAGCTTCTCAGACATGCCCCATTGCGTCACCATGTTGCGCGCCAGATTGGTCGCGTACTGGATATCCGACGAAGCGCCCGAGCTGACCTTGTCGTGGCCGAAGATGATCTCTTCTGCCACACGCCCGCCCATGCTGACCGAGAGGTTCGCATGCATCTTGTCGCGGTGGTAGGAATAGCTGTCACGCTCCGGCAGGCGCATCACCATACCCAGTGCGCGGCCGCGCGGAATGATGGTGGCCTTGTGGATCGGATCGGACGCGGGCTCGTGCACCGAGACGATCGCGTGGCCGGCCTCGTGATAGGCGGTCATCTTCTTCTCATCGTCGGTCATCACCATGGAGCGGCGTTCCGCGCCCATCATGACCTTGTCCTTGGCGTCCTCGAACTCCTGCATCGCCACCAGACGCTTGTTACGGCGCGCGGCCAGCAAGGCGGCTTCGTTGACGAGGTTGGCGAGATCCGCGCCCGAGAAGCCCGGGGTGCCGCGTGCAATCACGCGCGGGTTCACGTCGGGGGCCAGCGGCACCTTCTTCATGTGCACACCGAGGATCTTCTCGCGACCGTCGATATCGGGGATCGGCACCACAACCTGGCGATCGAACCGGCCCGGACGCAGCAGCGCCGGATCGAGCACATCGGGGCGGTTGGTGGCAGCGATGATGATGATGCCTTCGTTGGCTTCAAACCCGTCCATCTCCACGAGGAGCTGGTTCAGCGTCTGCTCGCGCTCGTCATTCGAGTTGCCGAGCCCATGTCCGCGCGAACGGCCGACCGCGTCGATTTCGTCGATGAAGACGATGCACGGCGCGTTCTTCTTGGCCTGTTCGAACATGTCGCGCACGCGGCTCGCGCCGACGCCAACGAACATTTCGACGAAATCCGAGCCCGAAATGGTGAAGAACGGCACGCCCGCCTCGCCCGCAATGGCACGGGCCAGCAAGGTCTTGCCGGTACCGGGCGAACCGACCAGCAGCGCGCCCTTGGGGATCTGGCCGCCAAGCTTGGAGAAGCGCTGCGGATCGCGCAGGAATTCGACGATTTCCTGCAGTTCCTCGCGTGCTTCGTCGATGCCGGCGACGTCATCAAAGGTGACGCGGCCCGAACGTTCGGTCAGCAGCTTGGCCTTGGACTTACCAAAGCCCATCGCGCCGCCGCCACCGCCCTTCTGCATCTGGCGCAGGGCGAAGAAGGCGATCCCGAGGATCAGCAGGAACGGCAGCGAATTGAGCAGGATGAACAGGATCACGCTCTGCTGTTCGCGCTGTTTGCCGGTGAAGCGCACGCCGTTCTGCTCCATCAGACGGGTGATCTCGATGTCGTTCGGCACCGGAACGGTCGAGAAGCTGTCGCCGTTCTTGAGCGTGCCGGTGATGAGCTCTTCGCCCATCTGCACGTCCTGCACTTCGCCTTCGGCCACAGCCGCGCGGAAATCGGAGTAGCGGATCGCGGCGCCCGGGGTCTGCCCGGCGTTGCTGAACAGCGTGACGACCAGTAGCAGCGCAAGGAAAATGCCGCCCCAGATCATCAACTGCCTGACCCAGGGGTTCGGGCCGTCCGGCTGCTGCTGGGGATCGTTCTCGCTCATCGGCTTGATTCCTTTCGTCTGCAGCAATGTAGGATGCCGAGAGTGAATGGCAAGATAATGCGCCATTCCCGCTGTGATGCTAATTTTCGAACAGCATGATGCGAATTATCGATGGTTCGCCTAGTGTTTCCCAGGCGTGCCATAGGCGGCCAGAAACACCTCGACCGCGCCTGCAATCCGGCGCGCGCTGGTTTCCGGCGAAACCTCCGCGCCAAACCGGCGCTCCACGTCGCCCATACCTTTGCACATCGAGACGAATTGTTCGGCGGCAAGTTCGGCATCGGTGATGGCCAGTTCACCCGAAGCACAAGCATGATTGAGCCAGGCCGCAAAGGCGCGTTTCATCGGTCGCGGTCCGGCGTCCAGAAAGGCCGCGCCGATCGCCGGCTCATGCTCGGTCTCGGCCGCGATCCGGCGGTCAAACTGGATCATTTCCGGGCGCGAGAGGAAAAACACCATCGATTCCCCGATTGCTGTAAGGCGCTCGCGGATCGCGCCGGGCTGCGTGCCCTCGATCGAGAATTGCTCGGGCATCCGCTCGCACTGGCCTTCGACAGCAGCCGCAAAGAGCGCGCGCTTGTCGCCGAACTGGTTGTAGATCGTCACCTTGGAGACGCCCGCATCGGCCGCGACCTGCTCGATCGAGGTAGCGGCATAACCATTGGCGAAAAAATGCTGCGCCGCCGTTTCCACAATCGCGCGCCGCTTGGCCGCGTCAAGCGGGCGGCCGGGCTTGCGAGCGGCGGGGGTTTTTTTCGGGGTGGATGGAACGCGAATTGACAAAGTGAACGGCTCCGTTCAATTAAACGCGACCGTTCAATAATGGTGTGATTCGTCCATCGTTGCAACCCTGCCTGCTGATAAAGGTTCCCCTCTGTGCTCTGGATCGCGATCAGGATGCTCACCGGTGACGCCCAGAAGTTCTATGGGCTGTTGTTTGGTATCGGTTTTTCCACCCTGCTCATCACCCAACAGATGACGATCTTCGTCAACCTCGTCGAACGCGGCGCCAGCGGCGTCTACAACGCACCCGAGGCCGAAGTATGGGTGATGGACCCCGTCAGCCGCACCACCGATGTCAGCTACGCCATGCCGGCCACCGCGCTTGATCGGGTGCGATCGGTCGAAGGGGTGGAATGGGCTGTGCCGCATCTGCGCGCTCAGGCCAATGTCCGCACCAAGGAAGGCGATCTGGAAGGCGTGGGCGTGATCGGGGTCGATGATGCAACGCTGATCGGCTTGCCCAAGCGCATGGCAGAAGGCGAGAAGTCGGTGCTGTTTGCGCCCGATTCGGTCGCGGTCGATGATACCGGCGCGCTGCGGTTCTTCCCCGTCGGCGTCAGCCCGATAGGCGAACGGTTGGAGCTCAATGATCAGCGCGCGGTTATCCGCGGCATTGCGGATGCTATCCCGAGCTTCACCAGCACCGTGGTGCTCTACACCCGCTATTCCAACGCGCTCAATTTCGTCCCCGGCACCCGTAACCGCCTGAGTTTCGTGCTGGTGGGCGTAAGCGAGGGACAGACCGCCGCCGAAGTCGCCGCGCGGATCGAGCGCGAGACCGGCTTGAAGGCCGAAACCCGCGAGGAATTCGCCCGCGCCGGGATCAACTTCATCATCGAGAACACCGGCATCCCCACCAATTTCGGCATCACCGTTTTCCTGGGCTTTGTGGTGGGTATCGCCATCGTTGGTCTGACCTTCAGCCTGTTCCTACGCGACAACATCAAGCAGTTCGGCGCCTTGAAGGCGATCGGCGTCACCAATGGCAGGATCGTGCAGATGGTCGGGGTGCAGGCGGGATTGGTCGGCCTGATCGGTTACGCGCTGGGCGTGATCGGCACCGTTGCCTTCATCAAGGGGTTCAGCGCCAATCCGTTCTTCAAAGGCTTCTACATTCCCTGGCAGATCCCGCTCATCAGCCTTGTCGCGGTCGTCATCATTCTGGCGATCACCGGCCTGATCGCGATCCGTTCTGTGCTCAACACCGAACCGGCCTCGGTGTTCAGGTGAGCGGGGGCGTGGCAATGGACACCACAGCCATCGGCGGCTGCGCACCCGAAGCGGCGATCTGCGCGCGCGGAATCGTGCGCGAGTTCGAGGCCGGGCAGACCACCATCCGCGTGCTGCACGGCATCGATACCGATATCCGCCCGGGCGAGATGACCTATGTCGTGGGGGAGAGCGGATCGGGCAAAACGACGCTGATCTCGATCATGTGCGGCATCCTGTGGCCGACCGAGGGCGACGTGCGCGTGTTCGGCACCGACATCTACAAGCTGTCGGATACCGAGCTGGTCAATTTCCGGCTCAACAATATCGGCTTCATTTTCCAGCAGTATAACCTGATCCCGTCGATCGATGTGGCCGCCAACGCCGCCGTTCCGCTGATCGCGCAGGGCGTGCCCATCGCCGAAGCGCGCGAGCGGGCCAAGGTGCTGCTCGAAAAGCTCAATATCGGCAATCAGGCCGACAAGCTGCCGCGCCAGCTTTCGGGCGGGCAGCAGCAGCGCGTCGCCATCGCCCGCGCCTTGGTGCACGAACCGCGCCTGGTGGTCTGCGACGAGCCGACTGCGGCGCTCGATGCCAGTTCGGGCCGCCGGGTGATGGACCTGCTGCGCGAAGTCGCCGTCGCGCCGGATCGCGCCTGCATCATCGTCACCCACGACAACCGCATCTTCGATCTGGCTGACCGGATCATCGTGCTCGAAGACGGGCGCATCACCCATGATGGCAAGGAAATGCCCGATGGTCACTGATGCCGCCCGCTTCCCTCTCCCCTCCCTCTCGAAAAGCCTGAGGACATAATGCTGCGCAACGTGAGCTTTGCCCGCCAGATCCTGCCGATTGCCGCGCTGATCGGGGTCGCGATTGCGGCCTGGCTGATCTTTGTCGGCCTGCCCGACCGTTCGACCAGTGGCCCTGACGAGCAGCCGCCAAAGGCGGTCGGCGATCTCGCCAATGCGCCGCGTGTGGCGGGCGCCGGGATTGTCGAACCGGCGAGCGAGGTGATCGATATCGGCTCGGCGCTGTCGGGCCTGGTCACCGATGTGCAAGTGCGCCCGGGTGACCGTGTGGCCAAGGGGCAGGTGCTGTTCACCGTCGATGCCCGCGCCGCGCGCGCGCAGCTCGATCAGGCAGGTGCCGCAATCCAGGAAGCACGCGCGTCCATCGCTGAAGCGAGCGCCGCGCAGAAAACCGCCCGCGAACAGCTCGCGCTCTATCGCCAGCTTTCCGATCCCGCCGCTGTCAGCCGCGCCGAAGTGATCCGCGCCGAGGGCGAGGAAGCCGCCGCCACCAGCCGCCTTGGCCTTGCCCGCGCGCGTCTGGCCGCGTCGCAATCCGCCGCCGCTGCGGCCCGCACCGAGATTGAACGCCTTGTGGTGCGCGCGCCGATTGCGGGCGAGATCCTTGCCGTCAACATCCGCCCCGGCGAGTTCGTTGCCACCCAGGGGGGCGGCAACAGCCAGCCCTTCATCCAGATGGGCGAGACCACCCCGCTCCACGTGCGCGTTGACATCGACGAGAACGAAGTGGCGCGGGTGGCGCTGGGCGAACCTGCCGTGATCAGCCCGCGCGGTGCCGCCGAGCTCCACGTCAACGCAACCTTCGTGCGCGCCGAGCCGCAGGTGGTGCCCAAGCGCTCGCTCACCAATTCCGCCGCGGAACGCGTCGATGTGCGGGTGTTGCAGCTGATCTATGCCCTGCCGAAGAGCGATGCCTTCCGGGTGGGCCAGCAGATCGACGCCTTCATCCCGGCCAAGGCGGCTGCGGCCAAGAAGGGGAACTGAGGCCATGCGCCGCCCGTCGCTCGCTGCCACCGCCGCGCTGCTGCCGCTGATGCTGCCCCTGTTGCTTGGCGCCTGCGCGATGCAGCCCGCGCCTGAAATCGCGACGCCGACCCCGGAGCTGCCGCCCGCGTTCTTCTTCGCGCCCGATGCCGGTGCCAAGACTGCGCTTGGCGCGCTTATGCCGGCCGATGACCCGGCTTATAACGCGCTATCGGACGCGGCCCTTACCAGCGCGCCGAGCCTTGCCGAAGCCGCTGCCCGAATCGATGCCGCACGTGCCGGTGCCCGCCGCGCCGGGGCCGAACGCTTGCCCAATATCACCGCCGATGGCGATGTGACCCGCAACCGCATCAACACCGCACAGTTCGGCGCAGCAGGCCAGCAGGGCTTCATTCCCGCAGAACAGACCTCCTACGGCGCCAATATCGTCGCCAGCTGGGACCCGGATATCTTCGGGCGCCTCAAAGCCCAGGAACGCGCCGCAATTGCGCGGATCGATGCTGCCAGCGCGCAGGCGCAAGGCGTGCGGCTGGCGCTGCTGGCCGAGATCGCCGCCAGCGTGACCGACTGGCGCGTGCTCGAAGCGCGTGCGGCCGCCATTTCCGAAGACGTGCGCGCCGCGCAACAATTGGCAGGGCTAGCGAAGGTGCGTGAAGACGCAGGGATCGCCCCCGGCTTTGACCGGGTGCGGGCCGAGGCGACTGCCAGTTCCTCCTCCGTGCGCCTTGCCGCGGTGGAGAGCGAACGCGCGCGACTGATCGGGCGGCTGGTCACGCTGACCGCGCAGGATGCTGGTAGCGTACGCGCCGCGCTTGCTGCCCCCGCGCCCACCCTTGCGCCCGCTGCCGCGCCCGCTGCGCTGCCGTCCGAATTGCTCGCCAACCGGCCTGATGTGGCCGCTGCCGCTGCCAATCTTGCTGCCAGCGATGCCGATCTTGCCGCCGCCGCCCGCGCACGCTTCCCGCGTATCACGCTCTCGGGCGTCATTGGGCTGCTGGCGTTCGACCCCGAGGACCTGTTCGACGAGGATTCGCTGATCGGCACGCTCACCGCCGCCGTCGCCGGGCCGCTGCTCGATTTCGGCCGCGTCGGTGCAGGCATCGATGCCGCCGCTGCCGACAAGCGCGCCGCCTTTGCCGCCTATCGCGGGGCCGTGTTCCAGGCCTTGGGCGATGCCGAGGCAGCTTACGGCGTGGTCGCTGCTGCCGATGCCGAAGCAAAGCTCTCGGTGGCCGAACGCGATCAGCTCACCCGCGCTGCCAGCCTTGCCGACACCCGCTACCGCGCCGGCCTCGCCAGCTTCCTTGAAGTGCTCGAAGCCCGCCGCGCCGCCGACGCCAGCGGGGAACGCGCGGCCGCCGCACTGGGCCGCGCCAGCCGCGCGCGGATCGTGCTGTGGCAGGCGCTGGGCGGCGACGTGATGGCCTCAGCCGCGCCGCTGGATCAGGGCTGACCGCTCGCAGCGGCACACCACCTCATCGCGTTGGTTCCACATTTCGTGGACCCATGTGACGATCCCGGCATCGGGGCGCGATTTGCTCTCCCGTAGCTCCTTTACCTCGCTCACCGCGCGCAGCGTGTCACCGATGAACACCGGCTTGGGCGTCACCACCTTGTCGAAGCCCAAGTTGGCGACCAGCGTGCCGAGGGTTGTGTCCCCCACTGACAGGCCGACCAGCAGGCTGAAGGTGAAAGTGGAATTGACCAGAATCTGCCCGTAGCCACTCGCCTTGGCCGCCTCGACATCCAAATGCAGCGGCTGCGGGTTGTGGGTCATGGTGGAGAACAGCAGGTTGTCGGTCTCGGTCACGGTGCGGCGGATTTCGTGCTCGATCCGCTCACCCACGACCCACTCGTCGAAGAACTTGCCGGCCATCAGCCCTGCTCCGCCCAGCGCGCCACCACATCCGCGCCGTCATCCGCGCTCGATCGCACTGCGCCCGGTGTGCGGCTGAAGCGCGGCGCGGGCGCGGTGTGCCATTCGCCCTCGTGCTCCACATAGGCGCCGCGCGCCTTCATGTGCGGGTGCTCGCGTGCCTCGTCGAGCGCCAGCACCGGGGCAAAGCAGGCGTCCGAGCCTTCGAGCAGGGTGCACCATTCGGCCTGCGTTTTGGTGAGGAACAGCGCCGCCAGCTTGGCCGCATAATCGTCCCAGTTGGCCGGGTTCATCTGGCCCTGCGCCAGCTCCGCAGGCGCGCCTGCCTTGCCCAGCATCTCGGCGTAGAATTGCGGCTCGATCGCGCCCAGCGAGATTTCCTTGCCATCGGCGCAAGTGAAGCAGCGGTAGAAATGCGCCGCCCCGCCCAGCATCCCCTTGCCGCGCTCGGTGGTGATGAACGGCCGTCCGCGCACGCCGAAGAAGAAGCTCATCAGGCTGGTCGCCCCGTCCACAATCGCGGCATCGACCACCTGCCCGCGTCCTGAGCGTTCACGCTCATACAGCGCCGCGAGGACCCCGAAGGCGCAATACATCGAGCCGCCGCCGAAATCGCCGACGAGGTTCTGCGGCGGAGTAGCCGTCTCGCCCGCCTTGCCCACCGCGGCCAGCGCGCCGGTTATGGCGATATAGTTGATGTCGTGCCCGGCCGCCTGCGCAAGTGGTCCATCCTGCCCCCAGCCGGTCATGCGGGCATAGACGAGGCGCGGATTGAGGCTCAACAGCTCGTCCGGCCCCAGCCCCAGCCGCTCCATCACGCCCGGACGGAAACCCTCTATCAGCACGTCGGCATTGGCCACGGCGGCGCGGCAGAAGGCCTTGCCTTCCTCGCTCTTAAGATCAAGCCCGATACGATGGCGCGCCCGCTCGACCACCGGGTTGGTCGCGGCAGCGCCCGGCCGGTCGATCCGCACCACTTCAGCGCCGAGATCGGCGAGCAGCATGGCGACGTGCGGCCCCGGGCCAATACCGCTGAATTCGATCACCCGGAGGCCGGAAAGCGGCCCTGCTGGCTGGTTCATGTATCTCTCCCTTGCGCCCAGCCATAAGCGCCCCGCGTGATCAAGGGCAAGCCTCGCCATTGCAGGGCAAAGGCAAAATTGCTTGTGGCTCGGGCCCTAGCGTCTAACTGCACCACCATGCGCACGCTCACCCATCTCGAACGGCTCGAAGCCGAAAGCATCCATATCCTGCGCGAAGTCGTGGCCGAGGCGGACAAGCCCGTCATGCTCTATTCGGTTGGCAAGGATTCGGCTGTGATGCTGCATCTGGCGAAGAAGGCGTTTTATCCCGCCCCGCCGCCGTTCCCGCTGCTCCACGTCGATACCACGTGGAAGTTCCAGGACATGTATGCCTTGCGCGAAAAGGCGGCGCGCGAGGCCGGGATGGACTTGCTGATCCACCAGAACCCCGAAGCCAAGGCGCGCGGGATCAACCCGTTCGAACACGGCCCGCTCCACACCGATATGTGGAAGACGGAAGGGCTGAAGCAGGCGCTCGACTTGCATGGCTTCGATGTCGCATTTGGCGGCGCACGGCGTGACGAGGAAAAGAGCCGCGCCAAGGAGCGCGTGTTCAGCTTCCGCACCTCCAGCCACGCCTGGGACCCGAAGAACCAGCGTCCGGAGCTCTGGAACCTCTACAACGCCCGCAAGAAGAAGGGCGAGAGCATCCGCGTCTTCCCGATCTCGAACTGGACCGAGCTCGACATCTGGCAATACATCATGGCCGAGAAAATCGAGATTGTGCCGCTCTATTTCGCCGCGCCGCGCCCGACCTACGAATTTGAAGGCGGGCTGTTCATGGCCGATGATCTGCCCCGGCTGGAAGCGGCAATGGGCCGCACGCCGGAGATCACCATGCGTTCGATCCGGTTCCGCACGCTGGGCTGCTTCCCGCTCACCGGCGCGGTCGAAAGCACGGCGGCAACCCTTTCCGAAGTGGTGCAGGAAATGCTGCTTACCACCACCAGCGAACGCCAGGGCCGCGTGATCGACAAGGATGGCGGAGACGCCAGCATGGAGAAGAAGAAGCAGGAGGGCTATTTCTGATGAACACCCCCTCCTCTTTCCAGACCGACGCACTCATCGCCGAGGATATCGACGCCTATCTCGAGGCGCACCAGCACAAGAGCCTGCTGCGCTTCATCACCTGCGGCAGCGTGGATGATGGCAAGTCGACCCTGATCGGGCGGCTGCTCTACGATTCCAAGATGATCTTCGAAGATCAGCTCGCCGCGCTCGAAAGCGACAGCAAGCGCCACGGGACGCAAGGGCAGGAGATCGACTTCGCACTGCTGGTCGACGGCCTCGCCGCCGAGCGCGAGCAGGGCATCACGATCGACGTCGCCTACCGCTTTTTCGCCACCGAAAAGCGCAAGTTCATCGTCGCCGACACGCCCGGACACGAACAATATACCCGCAACATGGTGACCGGCGCGTCGACCGCGGATTGCGCCGTGATCCTGATCGATGCGCGCAAGGGCGTGTTGCAACAGACCCGGCGGCATTCCTATCTGGTCCACCTGCTCGGCATCCGCCACGTGGTGCTGGCGGTGAACAAGATGGATCTGGTGGGCTATGATCAGGCGACCTTCGACGCCATCCTTGCCGATTACCGCGCCTTTGCCAGCAGCATCGGCATCACGGATTTCACCGCGATCCCGATTTCGGGCTTCAAGGGCGACAACATCACCGCCAGCCCCTCGGCCAATACGCCGTGGTATGATGGCCCCGCGCTGATTACCCATCTCGAAGATATCGATGTCGATAATGCCGCCGCGCAAGGCCTGCCGTTCCGGATGCCGGTGCAGTGGGTCAACCGCCCCAATCTCGACTTCCGGGGCTTTGCCGGGCTGATCGCCAGCGGCACGGTGCGGGTGGGCGATACGGTGCGGATCGTGCCTTCGGGCAAGACCAGCACGATCAAGAGTATCGCCGCCTATGGTGGTGATCTGGACGAGGCGGTTGCAGGACAGTCGGTCACCCTCACCCTTGCTGACGAGGTCGATTGCAGCCGCGGCGATGTGATCGCGGCCGCCGGCGATCCGCCGCAGGCTTCCGATCAGTTCTGCTCCACTCTGGTGTGGATGGACGAGGAAGCGCTGAAGCCCGGGCGCGGCTACTGGCTCAAGCTCGGCACGCAGACCGTGACAGCCACAATCCAGCCGCCCAAATACGAGATCGACGTCAACAGCCGCGAACATCTTGCGGCCAAGACGCTCGGCCTCAACAGCATCGGCGTGGCCGAGTTCGCCACTGACCGGCCGATCACCTTCGAGCCCTATGAGACCAATCGCCAGCTCGGCGGATTCATCCTGATCGACAAGTATACCAATGCCACCGTGGCGGCCGGGATGATCGCGTTCAGCCTTCGCCGCGCGGACAATGTCCACTGGCAGCCGACTGCGATCACGCGGGATGATCATGCAGGCATGAAGAACCAGGCTCCCCGCGTGCTGTGGTTCACGGGGCTTTCGGGCAGCGGCAAATCGACCATCGCCAACGAGGTCGAAAAGCAGCTGTTCGTGATGAACCGCCACACCTTCCTGCTCGATGGCGACAATGTCCGCCACGGCCTCAACCGCGATCTCGGCTTCACCGAGGCCGACCGGATCGAGAATATCCGCCGGGTGGGCGAAGTCGCCAAACTGATGGCGGATTCTGGCCTGATCGTGCTCACTGCCTTCATCAGCCCGTTCCGGGCCGAGCGGCAGATGGTGCGTGCCATGTTGCCCGAAGGCGAGTTCATCGAGATCTTCGTCGATACGCCGCTTGATGTCGCCGAAGCGCGCGACGTGAAGGGCCTCTACAAGAAAGCGCGTTCGGGCCAGCTCAAGAACTTCACCGGGATCGACAGCCCCTATGAGCCGCCTGAAAATCCGGAAATCCGGGTCAACACAGTGGACATGACCCCCGAACAAGCGGCACGCTACATCATCGAGAGGATCCTGCCGCTCAAATGAAACTTGCCACGCTTGATGACAACGCGCTTGCCGCAAAACTCGCGCTTGAAGCCGGGCGGCTGTTGACGGTGGTACGCGAGGGCTCGGGCCTCGGCGGCAAGGCGCTGGGCGACAAGGGCGACAGCGATGCCAACCGCTTCCTGTGCGAAGCGCTCCGCGCCGCGCGGCCCGATGACGGGCTGCTCTCCGAAGAGGAGAAGGACAATCTCGCGCGCCTCGCCAAGTCGCGGGTATGGATCATCGATCCGGTCGACGGCACGCGCGAATACAGCGAAGGGCGCAGCGACTGGGCGGTGCATATAGCGCTGGCGGTCGATGGTGCTCCCGTGGTCGGCGCGGTCGCACTGCCGGGCCTTGCAGGCGAAGTCGTGCTGCGCTCCGATCGTCCTAGGCCGCTTGCTGCCATGGCCGACCGTCCGCGCTTCCTCGTCAGCCGCTCGCGCCCCGCTGCCGAAGCGCAGACCGTGGCGCAGGCGCTCGGCGGAACGCTGGTACCGATGGGCAGCGCCGGGGCCAAGGCGATGGCTGTGGTGCGCGGCGAAGCCGAGATCTATCTCCACTCGGGCGGCCAATATGAATGGGACAGCTGCGCACCCGTGGCCGTCGCCGCAGCACACGGGCTGCATTGCTCGCGCATCGACGGATCGCCGCTGGTCTATAACCGCGCCGACACCTTCATGCCCGATCTCCTGATCTGCCGCGCAGAATGGGCCGAGCGGGTGATCGCCTGCGTCACCGGGGCCAGCCAAGACCCTCGCTGACAGCCGCGCAGGTTTGGTAAAACTAACGGCAAGCCTAACGCGATTTTAAGGGCTTTGCGGCCAGTGCTGCTCTCGCGATGAGCGGGACCGTGATTTCATGAACGCACCTTTCGATGCCACCTCGGCGCTCGGCAACGAAGCACTGAGCCAACCCGTGCCCGACCATCAGGTCGCGGTGATCGGGCTTGGCTATATCGGCTTGCCGACTGCCGCGCTGCTCGCCTCCTATGGCTGGAGCGTGTGCGGCGTCGACGTGTCGCAGCGCGTGGTGGAAACGGTCAATGCCGGCGGCGTCCACATCGAGGAACGCGATCTCGACAAGCTGGTGCATGACGCGATCACCGCGCAGACGCTGGTCGCCTCCACCGAAGTGCCCACCGCCAGTTTCTACATGATCGCCGTCCCGACCCCGCTGGGGCCGGACAACACGCCCGACATCTCCTATGTCGAGGCCGCCGCCCGCGCGATCGCGCCAAAGATTTTGCCCGGCGCCTGCGTGATCGTCGAGAGCACCTCGCCGGTCGGCACAACCGAGCGGGTCGCGCAGATCATCGCCGAATTGCGTCCCGATCTGGTTGTCCCGCGCGACGGCTGCACCGACGAGGCTGACATTGCGTTGGCCTATTGCCCCGAGCGTGTGCTGCCGGGCCGGATCGTCAACGAGCTGGTGCATAATGACCGCGTGATCGGCGGGGTGACCGCTGCCTGCGCCGAGCGCGCGGCAGTGCTCTACACCAGCTTTGTGAAGGGCGATTGCCTCTATACCACCGCGCGCGTGGCCGAGACGGTCAAGCTCGTCGAAAACAGCTTCCGCGACGTCAACATCGCCTTTGCCAACGAGCTTTCGATGATCGCCGAGGTGATCGGAGTGGATGTGTGGGACGTGATCCGGCTCGCCAATCGCCACCCGCGCGTCAACATCCTCCAGCCCGGCCCCGGTGTGGGCGGGCATTGCATCGCGGTTGATCCGTGGTTCCTCGTCTCCGGTGCGCCGCAAGCCGCGCGGCTCGTGCGCACCGCGCGTGAGGTCAATGATTACAAGGCGGTGCACACAGAAAGCCGCATCCGCGCGCTGCTCGATGCTGCGCCGGACGGCAAGGTCGCGCTGCTCGGCCTCGCCTTCAAGCCCGATATCGACGACTTCCGCGAAAGCCCCGCGCTAGAGATTGGCGAGGCCCTGGCCCATACCCACGGCGAGCGCATTCTGGTGGTCGAACCCTTCACCGAGGATCTGCCCAAGGCGTTTGCGGGATCGGGGGCCGAGTTGGTGACGCTTGACGCGGCGCTGCGGCAGGCCGAGATTGTGGTGGTGCTGGTCGATCACACCGCGTTCAAACATCTCTCGCCCGATGATCTGGCAGGCAAGCTCGTGTTCGACACCCGGGGCATGCTGCGCCGATGATCTCCTCAGGCGCGAAGCCGCGCATTCTGGTGACCTTCGGCACCCGGCCTGAAGCGATCAAGATGTTCCCGGTGGTCGATGCCCTGCGCGCGGCGGGGCAATTCGATGTCAAAGTGGTGGTGACCGCCCAACACCGCGAACTGCTCGATTCCGTGCTCGCGCTGGCCGCACTCAAACCCGACGTTGATCTCGACTTGATGCAGGCTGGTCAGTCGCTTGATGCGCTTTCAGCCCGGCTTATAACGCGTTTTGGCGAGGCATTGGACGCCTTGAAGCCCGATCGCGTGCTGGTTCACGGCGATACGCTGACCACCATGATGGCGACGCTGGCGTGCTATTTCCGGCGCATTCCGGTCGGCCATGTCGAGGCCGGATTGCGCAGCGGCGACATCTATTCGCCCTGGCCCGAGGAAGTGAACCGCAAGGTCACCGGCGCGATTGCCGACCTCCATTTCGCCCCGACCGAAACGGCCGCTGCCGCCTTGCGTGCCGAAAACGTGCCAGAAACCGCGATCCACGTCACCGGCAACACGGTGATCGACGCGCTGATGTTCGCGCAAGCAAAGGTCGCTGCCGACCCGGCTCTGACACCCGCGATCGCCCCGCTCAAGGCGCGGTTCGCTGGTAAGCGGATCATTGCCGTCACGGCCCACCGGCGCGAGAATTTCGGTGCGGGCATGGCCCAAATTGCGCAAGGTTTGCAAGATCTTGCGGCGCGTGATGATGTCGCAATCATCTATCCGCTGCATCCCAATCCCAACGTTTCAGAGGTGATGCGTCCGGCGCTTGCGGGTTATGACAATATCGCGCTGATCGACCCGCTCGACTACCTCGATTTCGTGGCGATGATGGCCGCTTGCGACATTGTCCTCACCGATTCTGGCGGGATCCAGGAAGAAGCGCCCAGCCTCGGCAAGCCGGTTCTGGTGATGCGCGATACCACCGAGAGGCCCGAAGGCGTCGCGGCTGGCACAGCGCGGCTGGTTGGCGCGGATGCTGCTGTAATCCTTCGGGAAACGTCCCGTCTGCTCGACGATCGGGCGGCCTATGAACAGATGGCCAAGGCGCATAACCCCTATGGCGATGGCACCGCCAGTCGCCGCATCGCTGCGCTGATCGCGCAGGCGCATTGAGCGCTATCGCTGTCGGCCGGTCACCACCCGCCAATAAAAGACGCCACTCGCCAGCACGATCGCGCTCGCCCCAAGGTCGATGATCCAGTTGAGCTTGAGCGGCCCATAGAGCAGCTGGTCGACCGAGTGCAGCGACACGATCCGAAGCATCAGCAGGAACAACAAAGTGCAACCGCTGGCGATCGCCACCAGCGCTGCAATGTTGCGGCGCCCGCGGATGGTGCGTGAGATGTGGAAGGTCCAGAACCCGCCGATCATTGCTGCCGTGAGAAACAGCGCAGCAAAAACAGGGCCTTGCAGATCGCGGCGATTGTCATAGGCCCCCTCGGCCCGCAGCAGCAGGCGCAGTTCCTCTCGCAGCAGTTCTTCGATGGCGAACACCCGCATCGCAGCAAGCACCGTGAACAGCAGCGCCAATGCCGACCAGCCGACCACATGCCATCGGATCTGCCGCCGGGCGACAGCAGCGGCCATCGCCAGCAGGCACGATGCCACAACAGCGCCATAAAAGGCCGCCGCAATCAGACTGAGCATTGATGGTTCTGGCTGGATCACGTGCGACTTAGTCCTGGCTCGAATCGTACCACGAACGCTAGCCGATAGTGGGAATTCACCGAATGTGCATCCCTGCGTTGCCGCGCCTGCTGAAAGCCGGTGCGAGAAGTGGCCCGCTATGCGACACGGCGTCCAGCCGCCCCTCGCACCGGCTCAATCATGTTGCGCCGCGGAATTCCTGCGTCTAAGAATTTTCCCCTATCCGAAGAAGGGGACGGTGATGACACACAAGCGGCGCCAAGCATTTGGCACATCGGTTACGTTGATTGCAGCGCTGGCGGTAGCCGGTTGCGCTTCTACGCCCGATCCCGTGATCGGTTCTGCGGCGAGCCAGCCTGTGCAGGCGCTCGGCCAGCAAGGGTACAGCGTTTCGCGTCCCACCAGCTATAACCTGCGCCCGGCTGATCAGATTGCAATCACCGTGTTCCGCGAGCCCGAGCTGACGCTCGAGCGGGTCCGGATCGGCGTCGAAGGAAACGTCTCCTTGCCGATGATCGGATCGATCCCGGCTGCCGGGATGACTGCCAAGCAGTTCGAACAGGACGTGACCCGCAGACTGGCCGCCGCGGGCCTCAAGAGCCCCGTGGTGAGCGTGAACGTCGCCGAATATGCGTCGCATCTCGTGACGGTTGAAGGCGCGGTCGACAAGCCAGGCGTTTATGCGTTCCAGCCCGGTGCGCGGCTTTCTACCGCGGTTGCTCTGGCAAGCGGCCCCAAGCGGACCGCCAAGACCAGCCAGGTCGCGGTATTCCGTGAAAGCCCTCAGGGGATCATGATCGCAAAGTTCGATTATTCTCAAGTAAGCCAGGGCACCATGCTGGACCCGGTGCTCGAGCCGGGTGACCGGGTGGTGATGGGCACGGATGGACTTTCGGTGTTCTGGGAAGACTTGCTGAAGGCCCTGCCCGCTTTCGGTGTTTTTGCTGCAGCGGGGCTCAACAGCAACTAATATGAATGACCGTCAAATCGTGAACTTGCCGGAGCCTGATGGCCCAGGCACTTGGCTTGATGCCTATATGCCGGATCGTCAGCTCGGGCCGCATCAAGCTGCGCCCAAGCTAATCAATATCGCTGTCATTCGTGGGCTCATCTACCGTCAGCGCTGGCTGATTGCCGGGGTGATTGCCACTGCTCTGGTGCTGGGTCTGATCGCGACGCTCCTGGCGACGCCGATGTACCAGGCCACTGCGAAGGTGAGCGTCACGCCCTATGGCCAATATGTTGTCGAAGGGCAGGCCCAGGAAAATGTCCCGTCAAACATGATTGGCGAATACCTTACCACGCTGATCAAACTGATCGAGAGTCGGAAACTGGCGCTGGCGGTGGTTGACGACCTTGACGTGACCGGTCGCCTCGACATCATGGGCAAGGATATCGAGAGCCAGCGTGCGCCCGGCATGACCGACCAGCAATGGAAGGAAAGCAAGCGCCAGATGGCAGCGTCGATGCTGAGCTCCTCGGTGGTGGCCGACCAAAGCGACGGGAGCTGGGTCATCGAAATCGGCTTCCAGTCGGAAAGCCCTACGCTGGCCGCCGAACTCGCCAACGCTTACGCTGAAGCTTTCATTGCCTCCGACACACGCAATTCGGTCGAGAGCAATCGCTACGCGCTCGAATATCTCAAGGAGCAGATCGAAGTCACCCGCGGCAAGCTCGAGAGCGCCGAAGTCGTATCGAACGACTACGCGCGTGACCGCAGCATCATTGTCGCCCCAGTCGGCGGCGGCGGTGACGACGGCGACAGCAGCAATGGTGCGACCCTAACGACCACGAAACTGGCGAGCATCAACGAACAGTACATCGGCGCGCGCGCGGCACGGATCGCGGCCGAACAGCGTTGGCGTTCGTTGCAAGGCCTGCCCGCCTCCCAGATTCCCGAAGTCCTGGCCAGCACCTCTCTGCAGGCCCTGGTGTCCGATCTCACCGCAAAGCGTGTCCAGCTTGCCGATCTGCGCCAGCGTTACAACGATGATTTCCCGCAGATCCGGAACCTTCTCGCGCAGATCGACACGATCAATGCTCAGCTCGAACGCAGCAGCGGGGATATCAAGGCATCTGTCCGGAACGAGATGACGATCGCCCGCAACCGTGAACAGGCGCTAGAGGCCGAGCTGAACGGGCTGACGCAGGAGACACTGAGCGAACAGGACCAGAAGGTCGAGCTCAGCGGGCTCGACCGTGAAGCCCAGGCTCTGCGCGACCAGCTCAGGGTTCTGCTTGACCGTTTCAACGAAGTCAGCAGCGCCGCCAACGTCAATCCCGGCACTCTGCAGCAGCTCGACGGCGCCACCGTTCCGGGTTCGCCGTACTCGCCGAACCTGCTGCGCAATCTGACGCTGGCGCTGGCGCTAGGCATTGCCTTTGCCGCCGGTCTCGCTGTGCTGCGTGAAACCTTCGATGATCGCATCAGGTCGCTCGAGGACGTGGAGGATAAGCTCGGCCTGCCGTTCTTGGGCCACACGCCTTATGTGGCCGAACGCGACATTTCGATGGAGGGATCGAACCGGTTCAGCACGCTGATGGAGGCCTACTCCTCGATCCGTGCGGCGGTCGACTTCTCGCTGCCGCGGACCAGCAATGTCATCCAGCTGACCAGTAGTCAGGCCGGCGAAGGCAAGTCGACCACCGCGGTGATTCTGGCCGAAATGTTCGCCAGCTTTGGCCGCAAGACCCTTCTGGTCGATGCCGATTTGCGGCGTCCGTCGGTAGCAGGCCTGCTGGGGATCGAACGCCCCAAGGTCGGCGTGGTCGAAGTGGTGCTTGGACACGTCGAGCTCGATGACGCGGTGGTCAAGGGCGTGCACGAAAACCTCGAAATCCTGCCCGTGGGCGAAATTCCGCCCAACCCGTCCGAAATTCTGGCATCGAAGGAATTCCGCCAGTTCATCGAACGTTGCCGGGCCGAATACTCGCTGGTGATCTTCGATTCCTGTCCGGTGATGGGGATTGCCGATGCGCCAATGCTGGGCCGTATGGTCGATGCCACCATCTTCGTGCTGGAAGCCAACACGCTGCCCTTCAGCCGTGCACGGGCTTCGGTGCGCCGTCTGAACGCGGCCGGTGCCAAGGTGATCGGAGCGGTTTTGACGAAGTATCGCGCGCTCGAAGCTGGCCAGTCTTACGACTACCAGTATTCGTATTACAGCTATGGCGGCGAGCGCGAATAGCGGCCTGCAGCCGGGACAGTCATAGACTGCGCCCGGCGCACCACTTTTCCGGAGGGGCAGCGGCTTGAGGGATGGTTGATCACTCGGCCAGAGCTGTGCTTCGCCCGCGCGTTCTTCATCTGAGCGCTGACTTTCCCGACCCCATCAACCCGGCGAAAACCCCGGTCATTGCCCGCCTGCTCGATCTGGTCGCCAACCATTATGATCATCAGGTGATCTCGCTCAATCGGCGCCAGCCGGGGCCCCGCGAGTTTGCCCGACTGGCAGCAGGCACGCTCAGCCCGCCGATCGAAGCCAGCCTGCAATCGTTCCCCTACGGCACCTGTCTGGAATATCTCGCCCCATCGAAAGGGCTGCTCCACGCGACCATGCTGGAGCGGTTGGCCGTGTGGATCGCCGATCAGGTTGCGCGGCAGCCCGAACGGCCCGACCTCGTGATCGGGCACAAGCTGACGGTCGAAGGGATCGTCGCCCGGGATGTCGCCCGCCTGCTCGGCATCCCTTTCGCAATCACGATCCAAGGCAACACCGACCAGAAGATCCTCGACGCGCGCCGTGATTTGCGCGGCCTGTTTGGACGCATTTATCACGAGGCGGCCTGCGTCTTCTCCTTTGCACCATGGGCGCGCGAGGCGGTAGAAGAGCGGCTCGGCCGGCGCGCGGGGCTGACCTTGGACCTCCCCTGCCCGACCACGCTGGACCAGATCAGAGCGCCCGTTCCCGGCGGCGATAGCTTGATCAGCGTGTTCCACCTGCGCAACCACATGATCAAGAATCTGGCCGGACTAGCGCGTGCGATACAAATGCTCGAAGCGTCGGGCCAGCCGGCTGCACTGCGCGTGATCGGCGGTGGCAGCGAGGCTGAGACAGCCGCCTGCCGGTCTCTTGTCGCCAAGGCTCCTGGCATGACACTCGGCGGTCCGCAAACCCCGGACACGCTCGGCCCGATCATGAATACGGCCATCGCGCTGGTCATGCCATCGATGCGGGAAACCTTCGGGCTGGTGTTTGTCGAGGCCCTGTTTGCGGGCCTGCCGATAATCTATCCCAAGGGAGCAAGCGTCGACGGCTACTTCGACGGCCTGCCTTTCGCGATTGCCGTAAACGCCCGCAAACCCCGCGAAATCGCCGCCGCGATGCAGTACGTCATTGAGAACGAAGCCGGGCTCAAGCACGCGCTGGCGCAGTGGCAAGAAGGCGGCGGTCTCGCGCAGTTTTCGCGCACCGCAATCGCAGCCCAGTTTGATCAAGGCCTGCGTGCCGCCATCGGTCGGGGCGCGGCTGGAAGCGGCTCGGACAATCAGCAACGTTGAAACTCACCTGACTTGTCATCGACACGCAGCAGTTTCTTGCGCAAGCACGCTGCCATGCGCAGAGGCCCCGGAGACATAATGGACGCCAGCATCATCATCACGACCTTTCGTCGAACGGCGATGCTGGCTGATCTGCTGGCGGCCCTTGGCCCGCAGCTCGATGGCCGCCCGGCCGAGGCGATCGTGATCGACAACTGCCCCGATGCCAGCGCACGGGCGACTGTTGAAGGCGCCGGCTTTGCCGCGATCCGCTACGTGCACGAGCCGCGCAACGGTGTCGTCAACGCACGCAACCGCGGCGTTTCCGAAGCGCACGGCATCTATGTCATCTTCCTCGATGATGACGAGATCCCGTGCCCGGTCTGGCTCGAGGCATGGCTGGCACAGGCCGACGGGACGACCGACATGGCGTTCGGCCGGATCGTGCCGCGCCTGCTCGGCCCCTGCCCTCCCGAACTGCTCGCCCAGACCAATCGCGCCTATAGCCGCGAGATGGCTGGCCCGACGGGGACCGACATTTCCGCCAAAGCCGCCTATGTCGGCACAGGCAACGCGATGTTCCACAAGGCCCGCTGCTTCGCCACGGACGCTCCGTTCGACCTGCGCTTCAATGCGCGCGGCGGCGAAGATGTGTGGTTGATCCGGTCCTTGCGGAGCCAGGGGCGGATCTTGCGCTGGAACCGCGAGGCACTCGTCGAAGAGCTCGTGCCCGCCAACCGGATGACGCTGGAATTCGCCATGCTGCGCAAATTCAATCAGGGGCAGATGCGGTGCATCCTGATGTACGGTGATGGCGGTATCGGCGGCGCGCTGCGTGTGAGCGTGTGGATGGTGGCAGGCGCGATCCAGGTTGCCGTATTCGGTCTGGCTGCACGGCTGCTCACGCGTTTTGACCCGGTGCGGGCAACCGATTTCCGCTGCCGTGCCGAAGGTGGCGCGGGCAAACTGCTGTGGAGGCAATCGCCTGAAATCCGCGAGTATGGCCAGAATTAGACGCCCAGCGCGGACTGGATCATCAACGAGCCGCTAGTAACCCCTGATCCATTCGGCGCGCCTTTGCCAAAGGATGGTCCAAGCGCTGTTGGCATCGCTTTGCCCCTTGATCAGGCCCAACAGCAGGCTCTTGAGCCGGTGATTGAACGACCAGAGCAGCAACAGGCCAAGACCTATAGGCTGCGTCAAGGCACTCCAATGATCGCGGACAAGAGTGGCTCTGGCCATGGTCATCTGAAACAGCTTGGGCGCCAATTGCGGTGTCGAGGCGCCAACCAGATGCATAATCTGCGCATCGGGCGTGATCATCGGGCGATAGCCCGACTTGGCCGCACGCAGACACAAATCGGCTTCTTCGCCATACATGAAGTATTTGGCCTGGAACCCGCCCAATTCGCGCCACAACTTCGTCGGGATCATCAGAAAGCAGCCGACGACAATATCGACCTGTCGGACTGTATCGCGCTGCCAACCGCCGAGGCCTTCGGGATTGAAGAAGCTGCTGTTGGAGAACAGCCGGGAAAGTCCGGTAGCACTGCAAAACAGGCTCCAGGCGGTGATCCGGTTCCAGCAGGATGACGGATTGAGCGTGCCGTCGGGAAAGACAGTCCGCCCCCCGACAATCCCGGCTTCCGGATGGACCTCGGCAAAGCGCAGCAAGGCTTCGATCGCGCGGGGATGCGTTTCGGTGTCCGGGTTCAGGAGCAACAGCCATTCGCTGCGCGCCAGCTCGGCTGCCCGGTTGTTCGCCACGGCAAATCCGAGGTTGTCGGCGCTGCGGATCAGTTCGGTCTGCGGATATGCCGCAGCGACAGCATCGGCCGACGAATCAGCCGAAGCATTATCCCACACGATTACGCGCATGCGCACATCGCCGGCATTGGCATAAAGCGTTTCAAGCGCCTTGAGTGTCAGCTCGCGGGTATTATAGCTGACAATGATTACGGTGACTTCTTCGAACACGTTCGCGTTCTGCTCAACCGACTTCATTAAAGTTCACCTGAATTCGATAAATTTGCATGAAAGCTCGAACGCTATACTGCATCGCCTAAAATAGGGAACATCAGAATAGCACCGGAAAACGAAGGGGATTTTCCATTTTCCTACTCGGATTGACGCCAATAGCAAGACGCTCCCCAATTGCTTTTCCGAGGAACCCCCTATGCCTCTCGACACTTTCGGCGCTGTCCTTGATAGCCTCATCGCTCCTGCCCGCAATTGTTTTTCGATCACCCCGGACGACACTGCGGCCTTGTCCGTTGTGCCCAAGGCGATCTACATCGGGACAGGCGGCAATCTGGTGATCAGGGCAATCGATGGCACAAGTGACGTGACCTTCGCGAATGTCGCAAGCGGCACGATCCTCGACATCCGGGTCGCTGCCGTGCGCTCGACGGGAACGTCCGCCGCCAACCTGGTTGGCCTTGCCTGATGCCGGGCTATGGTTTCGGCCACCGCTTCTCGCGGCGGCGCAGCTTCCAGTCCGACGATACCTCCAATAGCGTCGAGGTCCTCTACGGCCCCAAGATCGGCCCCAAGGGCCCCAAGCAAATCCTTTTCGGGGTCTGGAACCAAGCCCCGACCGGCTATTGCTACGAAACCAACAACCCGAGCGAGAACCTCTACGCCAAGTGGGCCGCGCGCGGAATCAACACGATCAAGGCGTCCCACCCTGACGTTGTGGTCGGCAATCAAGCCGCTTTGCTGGCGGCGGTAGAGGCCAACAACCTGATGCTGATCGCGTCCCCCGTGTGGGACAACACCCTGATCGGCAACCGTCCCGATCCTGCCGCGCACGATTTGCGGGATCTTGCGCTGAACAACCCCTACTTGCGCGTGAACTGGATTTCCTACGCCGCGCAGGACGAGATGGACCTGTTCACCGTCCCGCTGTCCACCCAGATTGCCTTCCTTGAAGCGCAAGCACTGGACGGTGTGTCAAAACCCATCGCCGCCAACTTCACCCGCCGCGCGGCGATCCCTGCGACGAGCGAGCAGTCGGGCACGATCAACTGGCACAACGCCTTCAACCACCCGCTGATCCGGGGACTGTCCATCGACAGCTACGAATGGCACCTCGACAACACCGATCTGAACAGCGCGACCCTTACCGCCTCGTCGCCGCAGATTTTCACGTCCACGTGGCACGGCGGTGGCCCCTACAACAGCACGCCGGGGCAGGAGTTTACGCGCACCATGTTCGGTCGGCGCTTCACCTCCAGCATCACCGGAATGGCTGTCCATCTGATGCGCACCGGGCCGCTCTCGCCGGGGCGTTCGGATGATGGCCTGTTGCCGGTGGACTATCCGCCGATCGCCTTCAACGCCCCGCCCTACACCGCCTACGGCACCATCGTCCTGCCCGTGCCGAACACCTACGCACCCGAAGACAAATGGACTGGGCACTTCGTCTGCACCAGCCGCGGGGAGATTGCCCCGGGCGCCTATGGTCGTGCAGGCCAATGGCAACCAGGCCGCTTTCTGCGTAACGAGTCGTGGTCAGGCTTCACCCATGGTTCGAGCGCGCTGTACCTGTTCCCGCAGACTGTCAGCACGAAGGTGGCGACGGGCTACATCGACACTGTCAACAACACCGTGGTCATCACCACCGAGCCTTCGCAGCCGTTCCTGTTCGGCGGCGCGGTGCGGCTGACGACCGAGGGTAACTTCACGCTCAAGGGATGGGTGCGGCGCGATAACCCGCAGCTTTCCGGCACCCCCGGCGGCGCGGGCGTCTATGCGCTCGACGTGACCAAAGCGGCCCCTGTGGCGACCGGGACGGCGGCTACGCCTGTGCCGATCCAGTTTGCCAGCGAGGCGCGGCCCTGGGGCGACGACAGCAACCCCGAGAACCTCGCGGAACTGGCGGCGATCATCGCCAACATGAACCGGCTGCAGGCGCATCCCACCGGCGGCAACCTCATGATCGACACCATGAACGGCGGCCGTCGCCCGTTCGTCGTGATGCGCTGCCCCGACATCAACGGTGACGCCTCCCTCTACCGCGAAGACATGACGCTGGCCCCGGTCCAACCGGGCTATACCAGTGAAGGCGTTCCGATCCCCGATAGCGGCGGCGGGCTGCCCTTGTGGGACTTCGGGTGGCCGATGGGCTTCGAGGGCTTCCGCGTTACCGGGGATGATGGGGCAACCTATCTCTACGTCCGCTCGCTCTCGAACAGCAACCGCCCGACGTGGTTTCCGGGATACGCGCCGCTCGGCCTTCCGGCGCGCGTGTTCCGTGCGTTCGAGACGGTCGAGTACCGCCGCGCCGGTGCGGACACCGCGGTCGAGACCGGGGGGATCATCAAGGCGAATGTCGACGACGGCCCGGCAACGTGGTTCTGGATCGATACCACAGCGATCACGCAGGCCGAAGGCAACAGCGGCTCGACGGCCTATGCGGTCACCGTTCGGCGTGGTGGTGTCACCTCTGGCACCGATAGCGTCACTGCGAGCGCGAGCGGAACCGGCCTCAACCCCGCCACCGCGGCGGACTTCGGCGGGACTTTCCCGAGCCAAGTCCTTACGTTCGCTCCTGGAGAGACGAGCAAGGTCTTCACCGTCAACGTCTCGGGAGACACCTCTGCCGAGGCCGACGAGACTTTCAAGGTGGCCCTATCCGCGCCCTCGACCGGCACCGCACTGGTCGGATCGAACCGGAGCGAGATCACCTGTACCATCACCAACGATGATGCGCAGGTGGCAGCTAGCTTCGTGTGGCTGGTCAAGGATCTGAACGCTACTCCGGCGCTGCCCGGTTCGCCGATCGGTGCGACCCACCTCAAGGTGACCGAGACCACAAATGTCACCCGCGGCGGCGTCACGATGCGATCCGTCAACTCGTTCCCGCCAGTCAGCGACAACGGCGGCTTTGCCAACACGCCCTATTGGCAGATTGGCAACAGTTTCGCAGGCGTTCGGTTCGAAATCCCGGCGGGATCGTGGGAGTTTGCCGTCATCGCCACTGCGCCGTTCGGAGGCATCAACGGGACCGTCACGATTGTCGACAACCCGTCGGGTGATGCCATCGTGCGACAATCTCTGGTGCTGAACAGTGCCCCGTCGGGGGCGTCGTCGTTGCTCTTGGACAGCAACAACGCGGCCTACACCAACGCCTCAACGGCGGTTGCAGGTGCGGTGAACAACCTGAATTCCGCCTTCAAGCCGGTGCAGGTGACTGATCTCGGCGGTGGAAGCGGTGTGGTACAGGTCTACGCCAACGGCGTGAACGTCACTGCCGTCGCTCTAAGGCAGGTCTGATGGCTGCGCCGGGTCGCCTGGCGCGATATCAGGCGACCCGCGCGGCGACCCCGCGATAATACTGAAGCCTGTGCTGGTGTTTGATCGCCTGCATCTGGAGTTCACCCCAGCTGATCGCGGACGCAAGGAACGCAAATACGGCCATCAGCAAGAGGTTGGCCGATCCGAAGTAGTTCACGGTCTGGCCAACCACCACAAAGATGACAACGCAGATGTTAATCCCGATCCCGAAGATGCGATCTCTGGGGGAGAGGTAGGGGATGATCGTCCCCATCCTGACGAGGCTGTAGATCACAGCCGCCGCCAGAACGATCGGCACAACCAGACCATGTCGCATCGCGAGCAGGAGGAAATGCGCATCGACGCTCTCCCCCATCCACGACGGTCGCTCCCACTGGCGATAACCGATGCCGAACCACGGGTGCTTGGCGACGCTCACCGAGCCGTGGTCCCAGATCGAGATCCGATAGAGCGCGGTGTGCGGCGTAAGAGTCATTCGCGCGATCACCGCGACGATCCCGTTCTTCGAAGCCACATGCGCCGCCGTGAGCAGCAAGATGATCATGCTGGTTATCGTCCACCAGGAAATCTTGGGGATGAAGGCCTTCACATGATAAATCGCGATGATGCCGAACGCGGCCATCAGGGCGAGGAAAGCGGCCGAGCTGAGGCTGAAAAACCCCGTCAATGTGGCGACAATACCAAGAATCAGGGGCCACGACCGCAGCCCGCTGAAATAGTACAGCGGCAGGAATCCGATCATCATGATCCCCGCGAGGATCGGGTGCGGGAAGGGGCCGGCGGCGCGCAACATCCCGAGCCGGATTTCAGACTTGATCGAGGCGCTGCCTCTTGCAAGTTCGCCGCCCACATAGGAGTCCACCGCACCGAACACGGATGCAAAGGCCGGACCCCAGATAAGCCGTCCTCCCAGACTCTCCAGCATCAAAATCGCACCTGCAAATAGCAGAGCCGGAAGACATAGAATGAGGAAATATCGCAGATCATCCAGAGATCTGATGCAATTTCGCGCCACGAAATAGGGCAAGACCGTATCGATAAATATCCCTGCCCCGCGAACAATACCAACCTCGAACCCGTAGATGATTGTGAACGAGAGCATGGTCCAGAAACCGACGATGGCAATCGCCACGTCCATGAATTGCATCCGCCCCACGCCGTCGCTTAACCCACTCCACAGCACTGGTGCAGACACCAGCAACAAGGCGATGCGGTAGGAAGGAAGGTTGACGCCGAAGATCGTGATTTCGACTTCCGGCGGCAAGGTCATGAAGGTGTAGAAGACCAGCAGCAGCGGAATGAGCTGCAGTATGCGCGCCGTCCCCGCAGCGCGCGACACAGCCTGCCGCCGATCGGTGTGGAAAGATGCTATGGGCAAGGGTTGGGGCATCTAAAGGTCCACACGTGAAGTTGGGGCGCCGGGCGCGGCACCCACACCAAACAACGCGCAGGTGGTAAGCCACGTCGCGCAAACCTTCAAGTCTGCACAAGCGCCCCACCGGGCCTAGCGTAGTGGCCTTTATGATGGCCGCCGAAACTTGCAAAGCTGCAAGATTAGCGCTTTGCGGTTGCCCGGCATTGCGCCAATGGCGTTGGGACAACCAACCACTCGCTTGCAAGAAGGCTGCTTCATGGACGGCATGGCGTTCCCGACACCGCGCGCATGCATCTCGGATACCAACGGCTTCCTCTGGCTCGACAGGCGTGCCGCCGCGCGCACCCGTGCACCGCGAAAGGCGGTGTGACCATGCAATCGGATGTGCGATCCTTCCTGAAGCGCAACCTTCCGCCTTCGGTCAAGAACGTGTTCCAGCGCGTGCGGGAAGCCGTCGCTCCGCCGCCGGTCGATGACATCGTGCTGGCAGAGTATCGCGTAGTCAGGGATGACACGCCGACACCGCGCCTGAGCCTTGTTCTGCCACTTCTGCAAAAGGGTTCGGATTTCGGCGGCACGGCGACCGGGATAGACATCTTCTGCCGCCTGTTCCTCGCCCTGTCGGCGGCGCGGCCGTTCGACCTGCGGATCCTTGTCACCAACGTGGTAGCCGAAACCGACACGTCAATCATCATCACCCGCGCCGCGAAGGCGGGTCTTGCCATCACGCCCGAGCAGATCGAGCTGGTGCACAGCCCGCAGGCCGAAATCGGGGTGCGCGCCGCTGAGATCTTCATGCCCTACAACTGGTGGGTCACGCTCAACTTCGCCTACCTGCGCGATCAGCAGGCAGCGCTCTTCGGGAACTCTCCCAAGCCGCTGGTGTGGCTGATGCAGGACTACGAGCCGGCGTTCATGGCTTTCTCGTCAGGGCATATGCTGGCCCGCGCTGCCTATGACACCTGCGGCCCGCTGTGGGGTGTGATCAACAGCAGCAATCTGGCGCGCTATATCGAGGCACAGGGTCATGAACCGGCACGCCGCTTCGTGTTCGAGCCGGTGATCGTGGACGCGCTTCGTCCCTATCTCGATCAGGTGGCAACCAGCACCCGCAAGCGCCGCGTGCTGGTCTATGGCCGCCCGACGGTCGAGCGCAACTGCTTTCCCGCACTGGTTCGCGGCTTGCGACGCTGGGCGCGCGACTATCCCGAATTCGCCGATTGGGAAGTGATCTCGGCAGGGGTGCCGCATGATCCGATTGATCTGGGCAACGGGCGCAAGCTGACTTCGGTGGGCAAGCTCTCGCTCGATGAATATGCGCAGATGCTGCTGAGTTGTTCGGCGGGCGTGAGCCTGATGGCATCGCCCCACCCTAGCTATCCGCCCCTTGAGATGGCGCATTTCGGGCTGCGGACCGTGACCAACAGCTATTTCTGCAAAGACCTGACGGCGTTCCATCCCAATATCCAGTCGGTGACCTCGATCGCCGAGGCCGAACTGGCGGCGGCCCTGGCTGAAGCCTGTCGCCGCTCGGCCAGCGCGCCTGAGCCCTTCGCCAACCCGGACTATATCCGCGCCGAGCCCTACCCCTTCATGGACGAATTGGCCGAGGCCCTGGCCCGCGAGCTCTAGCCCCGCTTGGAAGCGGCCCTTCGAGGTCTTGTCTTTGCCAGTGGGGCCGCATAAGGCCGCGGCGGAACGCGGACGGAAGGTGAAGGCGCTAAATTATGTCCTTGCCACCTGACGGGCCCGAGCCGACGGCGGATGCAGGTTCGCCCCCGGCCATGCCCTCTGCAATCCACCCATCTAACGATTCCGCCGCTTACCGCCGCCTGTTCAAGGCGACCTCGGTCATCGGCGGGGCGCAGGTTATCAGCATCGTGATCGGCGTTGCCCGAACCAAGGTCTTCGCGCTGCTGGTGGGCCCGGCGGGCGTGGGCCTGTTCGGCTTGCTCAACACGCTGATGACGACCGCGGGCACCGTGATGCAGATGGGCATGGGGGCGGTCGGCACGCGCCAGATCGCCGAGGCCCATGCCACTGGCGACGCGGCCCAGATTGCCCTCGCCCGGCGCGCACTGATGCTGGCGACGCTGGCGCTGTCGCTGATCGGCGGCGGCGGGGTGTGGCTGCTGCGCGAGCCGCTGGCGCTCCATGTCCTGCGCAATGCCGCCCTCGCCGATGCGGTCGGGTGGATCGGTCTGGGCGTCGGGCTTTCGGTCGCGGCGATGGGGCAAACCTCGCTGATCCAGGGCATGAGCCGGATGTGGGATCTGGCGTGGCTCAGGATCGGCGGCGCGCTGCTGGTGGCGCTGATCGGGCTGCCGCTGGTGTGGGCCTTTGGCGAGGCCGCCATCCCGTACTTCGTCATTCTCGCCCCCTTGGCGAGCTTTGTCATCGGGCAGGTGTTTGTCGCGCGGATCGGGCGGCCGCCAGCCGCTCAGGCATCGCTCGGCGAACTGGCGGGGCAGTGGCGGATGTTCCTCGTCCTTGGTCTGCCGATCGTCGTGTCGAGCCTGGTCGGCATGGCGGTAACGGTCTGGATCCAGGCCCATATCAAGACCGAACTCGGCCTTGCCGCGCTCGGCTTCTACGTCGCCTCGAACACCATCGCCTCGCAATATTCGAGCCTCGTGCTCACCGCGATGCTGGGCGATTACTTCCCGCGCCTGTCGGGCGTGATCCATGATCGCGCCGCCGCGCGCGATCTCGTCAACCAGCAGACCGAAGTGGTGATCCTGCTGGCGGGGCCGCTGATCCTCGGCATCTTCGCCTTGGCACCGTGGGTCATCGCCCTGCTCTATTCAGCCGAGTTCGTGCCAGCCGCCAATGTGCTGCGCTGGCAGGCGATCGGCACGCTGTTTATCGTGATCGGCTGGCCGATGAGCTTCATGCTGCTCGCCGCGGGCGCCGGGCGCGCCTATTTCGTGACGGCTGTGGTGCCGGTGCTGGTGATGGCAGTCGCGACCTGGTTGCTGATGGACCGCTATGGTCTGGACGGCGCGGGCATGGGCTACTTTGCGGCCTATCTGGTCTATCTGCCGCTTCAGTTCGCGCTGGCTGCACCGCAGATCGGGTTCTTCTGGAACGCCGCCGTGTGGCGCGCTCTGGCGATCCTGACGATTGCCTTTGCAGGGCTGCTGTGGCCGGTTCTTGCGCCCTCGCCGGTGTCGATCATAATCGGGAGTGCGGTGGCCGGGGTTGCGGGAGCCTACCTCGCCCTGCGCGCCAGCCGCACGCTCAATCTCGTGGGCCTCATCAATCGCTATCGGGGAGCGAAACAGTGACCGACACCGCCGCGCAGCGCCCGCTCGTGACCTTTGTTCTGGTGGCCTATAATCAGGAAAAGTTCATCCGCGAGGCGGTGGAAGGCGTGTTTGCGCAAACCTATTCCCCGCTCGAAATCATCCTCTCCGACGATTGCTCACCGGACAGCACCTATACGTTGATGGAGGAAATGGCGGCGGCCTATCGCGGCCCGCACCGGGTTCGCGCAGTCCGCACACCGCGCAATCTCGGCATCATCCAGCACGTGCTGATGCGCGGGCGCGAAGCGCAGGGCGAAATCGTGGTGATGGGCGCGGGCGACGACATCTCGAAGCCCGAACGCGTGGCCAAATTGGTCGAGGTCTTCACGCCCGATGTCGGCGCGGCCTATTCGCTGAGTGATCTGATCGACGAGAACAGCGTGATGATCCGCGAAGGGGTTGAGCGCGGGATCCGGCCCAAATCCTTTGACGCCGCGATCGCGCGGGCCATGTGCCTGAAGGGCGATGCAAGCCATGTGAAGGTCACGCAAGGATCAACCGCCGCCTACCGGGCCGAGCTTTTCGCTGCCCCGATCAACACCGACCGCAAGCCCTATACCGAGGAAATGGTGCTGTGCTTCTATGGCTACCTGCTCGGCCTCAAGGTTGAGTTGGTGCGCGAAAGCCTCGTGCTCTACCGCGAGCATCTGGGCGCGATCACCAATATTCCCGATGCCGAACGCATGGTGCAAAAGCGCCGCCCCGAAGTGGAAGCGCGTCAGGCCCGGCGGGTGAACATGGAGATGTTCCTCGATTTCCACCACATGGCCTGCGAGAAAGACACAGAAGGGCGCATCAATCGCGCCGCCATTGTCCGGCAATACCGCGAAAACGCGATCAAGTTCTTCTGGATGGACATGTCCCTCCCGCAGAAGCTTGGCGCTGCCTTCAGCTCGGCAATCGAAGGCAACTGGCGACTTTCTGGCTGGTGCTTCAGCCGTATTTTCGGCGTCTATGAATTGCTGCGGAGCGAGACTGCAGTGCGCAGTTGAATCCGGTTTGGGCTGCGCTGCTGTGCAACTCGCACTAAGGCGAAATTAACTCTTCGGCGCGAAGGTGGCCGTCCAGATCGGATCGGCCGGGCGCGCGAATGTGGCGCTGGCCGTGAAGGGTTTTGGTGACTGACCCGTTGTTCGCTCATCACGCGTCTTGAGGAAGCCCGCCATGTCCTCCGCAATCCCCCGAACCTGTGGCACGCCTTGCCTATCCGGGCTTGACACTGGAGGATTGGGACTGCTCAGGAAGTCGGGGGGCGCGTTCTTGATCTGTAGAAACTAGGCTCGCGGCCATGCTCAAGTCCAAAATCAAAGTTATCGCTGTGGCGTCCGCTGGCGGGCACTGGGAACAGCTGATGCTGATGCGGCCGACGCTTGAGCATTATGACGTGCACTATGTGAGCACGGACCGGCTGCTGACCGAAACGGGCTGCATGACGCAGGTCGAAATCATTCCCGATTGCAGCAAGGATACGCCGCTGAAGCTGGCGCGATGCGCGATTGCCGCGGCCCGACTGATCTTCCGGCACCGCCCGCAAGTGGTGATAACCACGGGTGCAGCGCCGGGTTTCTTCTGCATCCTTGCCGGCCGGCTGGTGGGCGCACGCACCTTGTGGATCGACAGCGTGGCGAACGGCGACCAGCTGTCGACCGGCGGCAAGCTGGCGCGCGCCTTCGCGAACAATTGCTGGACCCAGTGGGAACATCTCGCCCGCGGCAAGAGGCTGCGGTATCGCGGCGCGCTGCTCTGATTGCTCCTGCCGGAGCCCTTCCGGCCATCTCCGCCGCGCGCGATGTAGCGCAAGACAAGCAATCCGAATATTGGCAAAGGTAACGCGGGCACGAATCGTGTCCCTTTACCAGTCAGCTAGGTTTCTAGGAGTTGCATTGCGCCTGGAGCGAACACAGATTGAACGCGGCTTGGCCGCACTCTGCACTGCTGCCGACGCAAACGGGGTGGGGCATTCACGTCACGGACAGCTGAATAGGCTGCAGTAGCATAAAACGGGGTGGCAGCCGCAAGGCCATCCCGGATGAAAGATCAGATGATGTTGACGGACGCGAAAAGAGTGCTGGCGGTGGCCTCGGGCGGGGGACACTGGGATGAGTTGATGCTCCTGCGGCCCACGCTGGAGCGCTATGACGTCCGCTTTGCCACCACCGATCCCGAGCTGGCGGCGCAGCGCGGGATCACCACCGTCGATCGCCTGCCTGACTGCAACCGCAACCGGCCGCTGCAAGCGCTCTATTGCGGGTTTGTCGCGCTCCGGCTGGTGCTCAAGCATCGTCCGCACGTCGTCATCTCGACCGGCGCCGCGCCCGGCTTCATGTGCCTGATCGCCGCACGTGTGATCGGCGCGCGCACCTTGTGGATCGACAGCGTCGCCAATGGCGAGGAATTGTCGATGTGCGGACGGCTTTCGATGACCTTCGCCAACGAATGCTGGGTGCAATGGGAAGACCTGGCCACGCGCACAAACTCGCGCTATTTCGGAGCAGTGCTGTGATCCTGGTGACGGTTGGCACGCAGCTCGGGTTTGACCGGCTGATCGAAGCGATGGACGCCCTCGCCCCGGCGCTCGGCACCGAAGTGATCGCGCAGACCGGCAAGGGCGCCTACACGCCGCAGAACATGACGGCCTTCGCAAAGATCGCCCCTGCCGAATTCGAAGCGCAGGTGGGCCGTGCCGAGCTGCTGGTCAGCCACGCGGGGATCGGATCGGTGCTGACCGCTGCCCGCTATGGCAAGCCGATCGTGCTGATGCCGCGCCGCGCCGATCTCAGGGAACACCGCAATGATCACCAGATGGCGACAGTGCGCAAGCTGGCGGGGCGGCCGGGGATCCTGATCGCGCAGGACGAAACCGAACTTGCGCTGCGCATCGCCGAGGCCCGAGCTTTGGGCGAATGGCCGAGCCAGCAGGCGCCAGCAGCCCAGCAATTGCACGATGCGCTGGCCCGCTTCATCGAAGGCGGCTCGGCCTAACCGCTGCACCAGCCTGACCCGGGCGCTACACCCCTGGTCGCGCGTGTTGCTGGCTCAGCACTCCTCATCCTGCCCGCAGGCCCAGTTTCGCAATAGGCCCTTTCCGGGGTATCACGACGCGTGCCATAGGCTTACCTCGAGCGGAGCCTTTACAGTCCCCGCGATCATCGACGGACAGGCCGCTCTTCATGGATCGCAATCAGAACATCGAATTGATCCGGATATTCTCCGCGTTCGGAATCGTGCTTTTCCACTCGGGCGCGCCTCCAGGGGGGGGCACCAAGTTGGCTATGCGGGGCTCGTAGTATTCACGATCATTCCAACATAGTATCTAACCAGCTACGTGCCAAAGCTGTTTCGTCGCAGTGAGACAGTTCAAATTTGAAAACACGCGACATACAATAGTGCCAGCTTAGCGCGCCAGACTGATCGGAAAAATTGCTCTATGTCCTTCACGCTCGTGCCGCAAAATGGCGATCATTCCGCAGTCGGTCTTGAACACGTGACGCGGTGCCTGTTCTGCGATAATGCCGAGTTCTCGCAAACCTATGACGGCGTGCGCGACTTCTTTTTTAAGGCCGATGATGGCCACTTCACCTATCGCCGATGCAGCAACTGCCGGAGTCTCTGGCTGCAAGATCGCCCTACAGGTGATCGCCTGCTCAAGGCCTATTCTACCTATCACACCCACACGGAGCCTCAGCCTATTACCAGGCGGAAGGGACTGAGAGGCAAGCTGCGATCGATCTACCTAAGATCTCGATTTTCTGAGCCCGTTGGAGCCATTGATCGCCTGATGATCGAATTTACAAAAGCCCTTTTGCCCGACAATTTTGGCATCAACCGCCAATTACGCTTCGCGCCGCGCGCGCCAGCCAAAATCCTCGATTATGGCTGCGGCAGCGGCGAATATCTGTTGTGGCTGGCGCCGATGGGCTACGCGCTTTCCGGCGTAGAGTATGATCCCGATCTTCTAACTTCGGTCGCCGCACGGGGCATCGAGATCGCGGACGTCGCTACAGTGGAGCAGCAGCCTTGGGACGACACATTTGACCATATTACCTTGTCACATGTGCTGGAACACGTGGCCGATCCGCTAAGCCTACTTGCCCGACTATTCGCTTGGTTGAAACCGGAGGGAACGCTGTTTGTTGAGGTGCCCAACGCGGATGCCACCGGCCTTGAAATCTTCGACCGCTATTGGCGCGGGCTTGAAGCGCCCCGCCATTTCGCGATGCCAACCCGCTCGGCGTTGATTGCTTCGCTAGAAAAGACTGGCTTCATTATTGCGCAAAACGATGTAGTTCGCTTAGTGCGCAGTGGGATTTGGGACCAATCGCTGAGCATGTGCCCAGAAGGAGAATGGGCTGGCCGTCAAGCAGCCATGATTGCAGCCCCGCCCGAAACCACAACCAATGCGGAATACTTGACCTTTGTTGCCCGCAAGCCAGCTTAGGTCCTCATAGGCCGGGGCGTGGCTGCGCACGCTCTCAGCCCAACCGGCTGGCAATCAGCGACTTTTTGAAGATCAGGCCGAACCGCTCGGCCGAATGATTGGCATCCGGGAACAGCGTGCGCATCGTGCCCTGACCAATCATGCGGCAGTCATCAATCAGGCTCGCCGCAGCAGCAAAGTCCATCCGCTTCACAAGGCCCGCAGGAAAATGCGTGTGCACGGCAATCCGCACGGAATCAGGCAGCCAGTGCAGCAGCGGGAAAGCAATGTGCGGATCGATCGGGAACCAGAAATTCGGCGTCTGCACGTAATAGGCCCGCCCCACCCGGCGGATCTCATCGGCAAAGGCGATCATCCGGCTGTAGCTGCCGACATGTTCGATGACCGAATTGGAATGCACCAGATGGAATGCGCCATCGCCATATTGCGGCATCGCGCAAGCATCGCCGGTGACGTTTTCGTAAACGACATGGCCGGCCGTCTGCTCGCTGTAATCGGCGAGTTCGGGCGAATAGTTGAGGACCGTCACGTGGACGCGGTCTGCCACCACGGGTGACAGCATGTTCCAGTATTCCGCGCGGCCGCCAGCATCGAGCACGCGGATGGTGCCATGCTGCGCCACCAACTGGTCGATCATGGCCTGCACCTGCCGGAACCGTGCCGCGCGGAACCGCGCCTGGGCTTGCTCGAACAGGGCGGGAGTCTTGCGCCTCGCCATATCAATTGTCTCCGGAAACGATCTGCGGCGGGCGGGTCATCCGGATCACACCAGCGGACGCCACCAGCTCTCGTGATCGAGATACCAGCGCAGGGTGTGGCGCAGGCCTTCTTCAAACCCGCGCTGCGGCGCATAGCCCAGCTCGGCGCGCGCCTTGGTCTCGTCGATGGCGTAGCGGCGATCATGGCCGGCGCGGTCGGTGACGAAGGTCTTGAGGCTGATGGTCGGCTCGCCCTTGGCGGCCGGAGCATCGGGGTAGCGCGCGGCAAGCCCGCCCACTTCAGCAAAGGCGCGGTCCACCTCGGCGCAGATCGTGTCGATCACGGTCATGTTGGGCAGTTCGGCCCCGCCGCCGATGTTGTAGGTCTCGCCCGGCTGGCCATTGGTGAGGCAGGCAGTAATCCCGCGGCAGTGATCCTCGACGTGGAGCCAGTCGCGCACATTCATGCCGTCGCCGTAGATCGGCAGATTGCGGCCATGCAGCGCGTTCAGCAGGAACAGCGGGATCAGCTTTTCGGGGTATTGATAGGGCCCGTAATTGTTCGAACAATTGCTGGTGGTCACATCCAGCCCGAAGGTGTGGTGATAGGCGCGCACCAGATGGTCCGATGCCGCCTTGCTCGCCGAATAGGGCGAGTTGGGAGCGTAGGGCGTCACCTCGCTGAAGGCCGGATCATTCGGGCCGAGCGATCCGAACACCTCGTCGGTGGAGATATGGTGGAAGCGGTGCGGCTGCCCGCTGCCTGCCAGCCAGACGGCGCGGGCGGCCTTCAAAAGGCTGTTGGTGCCAAGGATGTTGGTATCAATGAACGCGTCCGGCCCGGTGATCGAACGGTCGACATGGCTCTCGGCCGCGAAGTGCACGATGGTGGTGATGTCGCGCTCGCGCAGCAATTGTTCGACCAACGCGGTATCGCGGATGTCGCCTTCGACCAGTTCGGAGGTGCTGCCTTCAAGGGTCGAACGGTTGCCCGCATAGGTAAGCGCGTCGAGCACGATCACCGCGTCCTCGGGGTGGTGCGCGTTCCAATAATGCACGAAGTTGCCGCCGATAAAGCCGGCACCCCCGGTGACAAGCAGATTAGCCAAGTTTCGCTTCCTCATCGAGCATCAGGCGCAGGTTGGTGCGCCAGTGAACCGGCTCCTCGCCGAGCGCTTCGCGGGTGGCACGGCAATCGAGCAGCGAGAACGCCGGACGCTTTGCCGGGGTGGGATAGTCGGCGGTGGTGAGAGGGCGGATCACCGGCAGCTTGGCAATCAGACCGCGCTGCAGGGCTTCCTCGCCAATTGCGATCGCAAAATCATACCAGCTGGCAACACCGGCATCCGAATGGTGGTAGGTGCCGGTGGCCTGCTTTTCGACCAGCCCCCAGATGGTGCGAGCAAGGCCCGTGGCCCAGGTCGGCGACCCGATCTGGTCAGCCACGACGCCCAATTCGTCGCGCTCTTTCATCAGCCGGATCATGGTGCGCACGAAATTCGCGCCGCCCGCTTCGTAAACCCAGGCGGTGCGCACCAGCAGATCGTCGGGGCGCAGGTGGTCCTCGCCCTCGGCCTTGGTGCGGCCATAGGCTGACAGCGGATTGCGCGGGCTTTGGGGGCCGTAAGCAGTGTTTGAGAGGCCGTCGAACACGAAATCGGTCGACACATGGACCAGTTTGCCGCCGGTTTCGGCCATGGCTTCGACCATCGCTTCGACCGCTTCGGCATTGATCGCGCGGGCCAGTTCCTCGTCGCCTTCCGCCTTGTCGACCGCGGTATAGGCGGCGGCGTTGAGGATGACATCAGGCGCTTCCACCGTCAGCCGCGCGCGCAGCATCGAAACATCGGTGAGATCGCAATCATCGACGTCGATCGCATTGATCTCGGCCCAGGCAGGCGCGAGCCGCTGCAAGGCACCGCCAAGCTGGCCGTTCGCGCCGGTGATCAGCACTCTCATGCGAACACCGGCACATCGGCAAGGGCAAGCCCGCGCGTGTCCTTGTCGGATATGATCGGATCTAGCCCAGTGACGGGCCACTCGATCCCTACCGCCGGATCGTCCCACGCCAGCGTGAACTCGTTCGCGGGCGCATAGGGCGCGGTGCATTTGTAGAGGAAATCGGTATCGTCTTCGAGCGTCAGGAAGCCGTGAGCAAAGCCTTCGGGCACCCAGAACATCCGCTTGTTTGCCGCGCTCAGTTCCACGCCAACCCACTGCCCGAAGGTCGGCGAGGCGGCGCGCAAATCGACCGCGACATCGAACACCGCGCCGTTGGCCACCCGCACCAGCTTGCCCTGCGGGCCGGGGTTCTGGAAATGCAAGCCCCGCAGCACGCCCTTCTGCGAGCGGCTGTGATTGTCCTGCACGAAGGTGAGATCGAGCCCCGCTGCGGCAAATGCGCCGGCATTCCAGGTTTCCATGAAGAAGCCGCGGCTGTCGCCAAACACCCGCGGCTCGATGATCAGCACCCCGGGGAGCGCGGTTTCGATAATGTTCACGACAGCACCGGGCTTTCGAGCAGCTTGATGAGATATTCGCCGTAGCCCGATTTGCGCAGCGGTTCGGCAATTTCGCGCAGCCGATCGGCGGTGATAAACCCTTGGCGCCAAGCGATTTCTTCGGGGCAGCAGATCTTCAGCCCCTGCCGCTCCTCGGTGATGCGCACATAGGTGGCAGCATCGAGCAGCGAGGCGTGGGTACCGGTATCAAGCCATGCAAAGCCGCGGCCCATGATCTCGACCGACATCGTGCCTTCATCGAGATAGAGGCGATTGAGATCGGTAATCTCCAACTCGCCGCGCGGCGAAGGCGCAAGATCGCGGGCGCGGTCCACCACCGTCTCGTCGTAGAAATAGAGGCCGGTAACCGCATAGTTCGACTTCGGCGCCGCGGGCTTTTCCTCGATCGAGATCGCCTTGCCCGCGCCGTCGAACGCGACGACACCAAAGGCATGCGGATCGTTTACGCGGTAGGCAAACACAGTCGAACCCGTGTCCCGCGCATTGGCGTTCTGGAGCAGCGCCGGCAGGCCGTGGCCGTAGAAAATATTGTCGCCCAAAATCAGCGCGCTCGGCCCGCCGCGCACGAAATCGGCGCCGATGTGGAAGGCCTGGGCCAAGCCTTCGGGCTTGGGCTGGACAGCATAGGTCAGCTCAACGCCGAAATCGCTGCCGTCGCCGAGCACCCGCTGGAACTGCGCGGCATCCTCGGGCGTGGTAATGATCATGATCTCGCGGATGCCCGCCAGCATCAGCGTGCTGAGCGGATAGTAGATCATCGGCTTGTCGAAGATCGGCATCAGCTGTTTGGAAACGCCGCGCGTCAGCGGATAAAGGCGCGTGCCCGATCCCCCAGCCAATATGATGCCGCGCCTGTTTGTGCTCACTGTCATTACGATTGTCTTGCGAGCCTTGAATGTCGGTAGAATTACGAAGGTGTGCCGCATTGCAGCATGGCAGCCCCGGGTCAATCGCAAAACCACCATTCGCCTTGCAACCGCTACGGATCGTCCTATTGGCAAACCCATGCCTGCATCGCGCCATTCAAGCGCGCATTGGAAGTGCGTCGACAGGGTGGGGAAACCTTGATTTCTGGGAGCATCGAACATCGCAGCGAGACAGCGGGCGAGATCGACTCTTTCCTGAGCGATTGCCTCCGCGCGATTGTGCATTCCGGCCCGCTGCCCGACTGGCCCGACACTTGGCCCGACACTGGGCACGACACTGGGCACGACCGCGAAGCCGACGTGATTGCGCGGATCGGGTTTCACGGCATTGCCCCGTTTCTCAATAGCGGCGTTGCCGGGCAAAGCGCCGCCGCCCCGCACTGGCCTGCCAGCGTGCTCCACAGTCTCCGCAAAGAGACAGCGCTGGCGACCTTCTGGGAGTCCAGCCACCGCGACGCCATCGCCGCTTTGATCAAAGGGTTTGCTGCGGCGGGGATCCCGGTGGTCATCACCAAGGGCACGGCCTTGGCCTATTCCACCTATCCGCAGCCGGCCATGCGGCGGCGCGGGGATAGCGATATCGTGATCCTCGCCGACACCCGCAACGCTGCGCGCGCTGTGCTAAGGGCCTGCGGTTTCACACAGCACGCCGACCCGCGCCCGTTGCAGGAAGACTGGCATTTTGACAGCGGACTCGGCATCCGCCACGCGGTCGATGTCCACTGGCGGCTGAACGCCAGCGCGGCGATCTCGGGCTGGCTGGAGCGCGGCAGCTGCTTTGGCGACCATATCGACCTGCCGCAGCTTGCGCCCGGTGCGAGGGGCATGGGGGCGGTGGGCAATGTGATCCTCACCAGCATCAACCGCCATTCGCACGGAGTGATGGGATACTACGTCGCCCATACCAAGACGTTCGAAACCGACCGGCTGATCTGGGCGGTCGATCTGTTCCTGCTGACCCGTGCGTTCGGCGCGGGAGATTGGGCGGCGCTTGCCGATCAGGCACAGCGCACCGCCACGGCCGCGATTGTGCTGGATGGGCTGCGCTTTGCCCAAGCGGCGCTGGGCGCAGACGTTCCGCACTCCGCGATGGCTGCGCTGGAACACGCCGGGCAAGCCGAGGACGTGGCCCACTATTTTGCGACGGCCTCTGGCGCGGGCCGATTGCGGCTGGATCTCGCTGCCTCGCCGCACCTGCGCGACAAGGCCAGACTGTTGCTGCGTGTGCTCCTGCCCGGCACAGCATTTCTGCAAGAACGCTTCCCCGATGCGCAGGGTTGGCCGCATGGCGCGTTGCACCTGCGCCGCGCGATCGAAGGCGCGGCGAAATTCGCGCGGGGCAAGGCCTGAGATGGGCGGCCGCTTCCTCCTCCACTGGGCCGGTCGGTTCCGGCGCGATCTGGTGCTGATCGGCGGGTTGTCGCTGGCAGGATCGCTCGCCACGCTGGCGCTGCCGTGGCTGGTGGCGCGGCTCGCCGGCGGCGTGATCGGCGAGATGAACATCGCGCTCGATCAGACGCTGGCGTGGCTGGCGCTGGCGCTGGTCAGCCTGACGGTGATGAGCATCGCGGTGACGATCCTCTCGGAAGCGGCCAGCGGACGGATCCTCGCGGCGCTGCGGCAGGAAGTCTACGAGCATGTGCTGGCGCTTTCGGTCGCCTTCCACGATCGCCACCGCCACGGCGATTTGCTGGCGCTGATGAGTTACGAAGTCGCCAATCTCAGCACCTTTCTCACCGCCACGCTGGCGCAGATGCCCGCGATGGTGATGACCGCCGGCGGCGCCGTGATCGCGCTGTTCCTGATCGATCCGGCGATGGCGCTGGTGATCCCGATTCTGGTGCCCCTGTTCTATGTCGCGATGAAGTGGCTCGGCCGCCGTCTGCGGGTGCTGGGCCACGAGGTGCGCCGCGCCGAGGTTGACGTGCTGTGGATGGCGGAAAGCGATCTCGACGCGTTGCCGGCGATCAAGGCCTATGCGGTCGAGGATCATTACCGGGCGCGCTATGTCGATGCGATCGAACGCGCGCGGCAGTTGCGATTGCGCCAGACGCGGATCACCGCCTTTATCGGCCCGATGGTGGCGCTGATTGCCGCGCTGGCCGCGATCGCCATTCTGGTGGTCGGCAACGCGTCCATCACCACAGGCGAGCGCAGCCCGAGCGATCTGTTCGCCTTCCTGCTTTACGCTGCGCTGCTGACGCGGCCGGTTGGCAGCCTCGCCAACACCTATGGCAGCTATCAGGTGGCGCGCGGCACATTGGCGCGGCTGGAAGAGGTGCTCGCGCTCGATCCCGAGCCGGGCTACGCGGCCAGCCAGACCATCGGGCGGGCCACAGGCCATATCGCGTTCGAGAACATCGCCTTTGCCTATCCCGAACGCCTGCCGGTGTTCACCGATTTCAGCCTGTCGATTACACCGGGGGAGATTGTCGCGCTGACCGGCTCCAACGGGGTCGGCAAGTCGACCGCGATCAGCCTGCTGCTGCGGTTCCACGATCCCGATAGCGGGCGCATCACGCTCGACGGCACCGACATCGCCGCCCTCAACGTCAAGCAGTTGCGGCGACAGTTCGGCTTCGTGCCCCAGCGCCCGATGCTGCTCAACGCCTCGATCCGCGAGAACATCGCCTTCGGCCTGCCCGATCCCGATCCCGCCGCAATCGAACGCGCGGCGCGGCTGGCGCAGGCGTGGGACTTCATCACCGCGCTGCCGGAGGGGATGGACACCGGGATCGGCGATGAAGGCGTGCAGTTGTCGGGCGGCCAATGCCAGCGCATCGCGCTTGCCCGCGCCTTGCTGCGCGATCCGCCGGTTTACATCTTCGACGAAGCCACCAGCATGTATGATCTGCAAGGCGAGGCGGCCTTTGTTGAATCCTGTATCGAGGCTTTGGCAGACCGGACGGTGATCATCGTCACCCACCGCCCCGCGAGCCTGGCGCTGGCCCACCGGATCATCGAGCTGACACCGGCCGGCATCAGCGAGATACGCTCCGGTGTCTGACCGGCAGAGGCCCGCAGCGTGAGCGGCATCTGCGGTGTGCTGCGCGAGGACGGCCGGTTGGCCGACGCGGGCGAGATCGCGGGCGTGCTGGCCGCAATGGCGGCGCGCGGGCCTGACCGCAGCGGGGCACTGGCGGACGGGCCGGCTGCGCTCGGCCATGCCCTGCTGGCGACCACGCCTGAAGCCGCGCTTGAGCCGATGCCGCTGCGTCATGAGGGAAGCGGCTGCATCATCACCGCCGATGTCCGGCTCGACAACCGCGGCGAACTGATCGCGGCGCTCGGCGTTGACGATACCGCCGGTGCGATCGGCGATGGCGAACTGGTGCTGCAGGCCTACCTGCGCTGGGACACCGACTGCCCCACGCACTTGCTCGGCGATTTCGCCTTCGCAATCTGGGATCCGCGCCGCCAGCGCCTTTTCTGCGCGCGCGATCATGTCGGTATGCGGCAGCTGATCACCGCCCACCTTCCCGGCAAAGTGTTCGCCTTCGCCACCGACGTTGAGGCGCTGCTGCGTCATGCTGACGTGCCGCTGCGCATCAACGAAGCGCGGATCGCCGACTTCCTAGAGGATATGGAGGCGATCGACCTCACCTCGACCTTCTTTACCGATTGCCATCGCTTGCCCCCGGCGCACGCGCTGGTGATCGAACAGGGCCGCCTGCGGTGCTGGCGCTACTGGCAGCTCACACCGGGGCCGATCATCCGGCGCAGCACGGATGCAGCCTATGGCGAGGCCTTTCTGGAGGTCTTTACCGAGGCTGTCCGCGCGCGGATGCGATCACCCGGGCGGGTCGGCTCGATGTTGTCGGGCGGGCTTGATTCAGGCTCCGTCACTGTGGTCGCCGCGCGCCTGCTCGCCGAGGCCGGCCTGCCCCCGCTCGATACATATTCGGCGATCGACCCCGATCCCGATTGTCCCGAAAGCCGCGCGATCCGCGCATCGCTCGGCATCGCGCACATCGCGCCGCATGTGATCGCGCTCGGGGAGGACGACAGCTTTCACGCGGACATCGTGCGTCTGACCGAGGACAGCATCGAGCCGTTCGATGCCCACATGGTGATGATCCGCGCGCTCTACCTTGCTGCTGAGCGCGACGGGATCAGGGTGATGCTGGACGGGGTGGCGGGCGATACAAGCCTGCCCACCGGCGACATGATCGCCTTCCACCTCGGCGAAGGCCGGGTGCGCAAGGCGTGGCGCGAGGCGCGCGCGCAGGAGCGGTTCTGGGACGGCGAGGTTACCGCCCGCCGCGCGTTTAGCGAGGCGCTTAAGCGGGTGCTGGTGCCAGCGAGGCTGCGCGAAATCCGTCGCAATTCGCGGGCGCTCGCGCAAGCACACCGGGCCGCGGCTGACAGCGCAGTGGACCCTGCACTGGCGACGCGGATCGACATGCCCGAGCGGCGCCGCGCACATGACCGCCATACCCGGGTGGAACATGATTGCAGCCCGGCCAGTCAGGCGCTGCGGATGCTCCATCCCAACATCATCGTCGCGCGCGAACGCTATGACCGGGTCGCCAGCGTGCACGGCATCGAACCGCGCGATCCGTTTCTCGATATTCGGGTGCTGGCGTTTTGCCTGACACTACCGGCCGAGCAACTTCACGCTGACGGCTGGCCCAAGCTGCTTCTGCGCAGGGTCATGCGCGGCGCCTTGCCTGATTCGGTGCTCTGGAAGACCGGACGGCACCACGTCGGCTGGCGCTACATTAACCATTACACAAGCGCGCCGCTTTATAGGCGCGACGGTAACACTCTATCAGAGCTGGATAATTATGTGCGCAAACCCGGGCAGCAGGGCAACGATGCATTGCGTTGCAGCACAAAGGGGCTTGTTACGGAAACTTACTTAGATTACCTCGGTAATTGGATCAGGCGGCTTCACAGCCTGCAGGAGTGATTGGAAGTGAACATGACCGAAAATGCAAACCTCGCAAAGACTGCTTACGCTCAGCCCAAGCTCGTCGTTTTCGGCGGTTTCTCCGAGCTGACTGCAGCTGGCAGCTCCGGCCCGCTTGAGGGCGCGATGGGTACTTCGCTTATGCGTGTTCGTCCCTGACATACCGGCGGGCTGTTTTGCAGCCCCGCAGCTAGGCCGGCCGAATTAGGCCAGATCGCGGCGCGCTTCCATGCACGCCGCGATTGCTATTGGTGGGCGCGATCGCTTGCCATGGGACATGGCGGCGTCTAGATTTGTTGCGATAGTGTCCGCGAGCCGGTGAATTGGGGGTGACGATGTCTTTCATTCTTGCGCCTGAGAAGACTGGCTATGCGGCCCCGATCCTCGCAATCGACGGGGCGTTCACCAAGCTGACAGCGTCTGGTAGCAACGCTGGCATGGAAGGCTCCGGTGTTGGCAACAGAGCCCGCCGTCCCTGATACTTTGCTACACCCGAGGCGGAGGTGTGAAGCCTGCCCTTCAATATAATGGCGGCTGATTTGAACGCACATCCTCAGGCCTTCGGCGCAGGCAAGCTTCTGCGCTGGCGCGTCGATGCCTCGCTTGGCCCCGCCCCGCACCCGTCGTCCAATGCGCAAGAACCGCTTGAACTCGAGCCGGTTCTGGTTCGAGAATCAGCAAGCTCTGTCATCATTGCCTTCGGCGACATCGCCAGTTTCCGGATCGATTTCGACGCGTGCCTTGTCGGCCTCGTCAGTCTGCGCAGCGATGCTGATCCGGCCACAATCGATCATTTGCTGAACGATCATGTCGCGCCGCGGATCATCGCGGACCTCGGCGCACTGGTCATCCATGGCAGCGCTGTGGAGATCGCTGGCAGGCTGGCGATTTTCATGGGCAAGACCGGCGCAGGCAAGTCGACACTGGCAGCGAGCTTTTTAAAGCGCGGTCACCAGCTTCTGGGCGACGATGCGGTGGTCATCAGCAAAACCGATACCGGTTGGGTCGGTGAAGCGGTCTACCCAAGCCTCAGGCTGTTCCCCGAATCGATCACCGAAGTGTTTCCGGAGAGTGTGGATACCGCCGCGATGGCGTTCTACTCGGACAAGCGCTTGGTGCGGGCCGACGCGATGCGGTCGACCGGCTCGGTCGAGGTGCCGCTGGGCATGATCTTCGTCCTCACCGATGGGGTCGAGGGGGTAAAGTGCGACAGGTTCGGGCCTGCCGATGCCTGCATGTTGATGCTCGAGAACAGCTTCACGCTCGACCCTAAGAGTCCCATCGCTGCCGCCGCCCGGATGGCCAAAGCGGCCGCGCTAGCAGCCGCCGTGCCATGCCTTGAACTTTCCTACCCATACGACTTCGCCATTCTCGACGATGTCTGCCAGCAAGTCACAGCGCTGATGCAGGATCTCGAGCAGCAGTCGCCAACGCCGTAATCCAAACGGGACCGCAGCCAATGAGCCAGCCTTTCGTCTATTCCCTCATCGATTATGGCGCGATGATCGATTGCGAGCCGCGCATGGGCGTTTATGCCGAAGCGCTGCGGCGCGCGGTCACCCCGGGCTGCACTGTGATCGATCTGGGCGCAGGCTTCGGGATGTTTTCGCTGCTCGCGTGCAAATACGGTGCCGGGCACGTGATTGCGATCGAACCCGATCCGAACATCGAATTGCTTAGGCCTCTGGCGCAGGCCAATGGCTACGCTAATCGCATCACCATCCTGCGCGATATCTCGACCCGCTACACGCCCGAACGCAAGGCAGACGTGATCGTGTCGGACTGTCGCGGCACGATGCCGCTGTTCGATCACCACATCGCCACGATCAAGGACGCCCGCGAACGGCTGCTTGCGCCGGGCGGGACGCTGCTGCCTCTGCGTGACACGATCAAAGTGGCGCTGGCGAATTCGTCCAGCACTTATCGCCAGTGGCAAAAGCCGTGGCGCCGCAACGACTACGGTCTCGATCTTTCGGCCGCGCACGCCTCTGCCATCAACAGCGAGGGCAAGGCCCACCTCGGCGCTAGCGTGCTCGCTTCGACGCCGCAGGATCTGGCGGTGATCGATTATCGCACCGTGACCGAGCCGAACCTTGATTCCACGGTCGAACTGGTGGCCAGCAAGGACGCGAAAATGCACGGCCTGCTGGTGTGGTTCGATGCCGAGATCGCCGAAGGTCTGGGCTATTCCAATGCTCCCGGACAGCCGCCGCTGGTCTATGGCCAGATGTTCCTGCCGTTCGCAAACCCGCCGCGCCTCAAGGCGGGCGACCGGGTGACGGCGCGGATCAGAGGCAACCTGGTCCACAACCGCTATATCTGGTCGTGGGAAGGGTCCGTCATCGACCACCTCACCGGCGCGGCGCGCGGCCATTTCCGGCAGTCGAGCTTTCTCGGGCCGGCAATCGCGCGCGATGCGCTCAAGGCGCGCTCCAATCTGCTCGTGCCGCATCGCACACCAATGATGCAGATCGATAGCGATTGCCTCGCGATGGTGGATGGGAGCGTGGATCAGGACGGGATTGCTAAGGCTCTGCTGGACCGTTACCCCGAACACTTCTCAACATACCGCGCGGCCTTGGATCACGTTGTCTCCCTGATGCTGCGCTACAGCGGGGATTGAGACGAGTTTGGCAAGCATGGCTGGCGGCCATTGCCCGAGATGTGGAGTTTTCCAGTGACCGATGTTCTGAATGCCCGCTGGACAATCAGCGATCAGGCGATCGCCAACACCGTCGGCGACGAGATGGTCGTGCTCCATCTCGCGAACGGCACCTATTACGGCCTCGATGCGGTCGGCGCGATCCTGTGGGAATCGCTGACGCGGGATGAGCTGCCCAGCCATGCCTGCGAGGTGATTCTGGCGCGCTTCGAAGTGGAGCGGGCGACAGTCGAAAATGATCTGCGCCACTTCCTCGGCGAGCTGGCGGATAACGGGCTGGTCGTCCCCGGCTAAGCCAAGAGCCGATGCGCGAAACCTATTCCGCGAGGCAACTGCTGCTGAAGGCGATTCGCGCAGGCCTCGGCCTTGCGGCGGCGCGCTTCGCTTTGCGCACCATCACACCGGATCAGGTGCTGCACCGCAACACCGCAATCGGGCAACACATCGCGCAGTTATCGCGCACGCCGGATGAGGCCGACATCCCTCGCCTGTGCGACGAGGCGGGCTTCTTCATAAACCGCATGGCCGCCCGGGTGCCGTGGCGATCGGATTGCCTGGTGCAGGCGCTCGCCGGGCAGCAATGGCTCGCCCGCGAAGGCATCGCGAGCGAGATCGTGGTCGGCACCGCCAAGCAGGCGGACGGCACCTTCCTGTCCCACGCCTGGCTACGGGTTGATTCGCGCATCGTGCTGGGCGGTGATATCAGCCCCTACAGCCCGCTGCTCGGGCCAGATTCGCGTTAACCGGAGGCAGCTAAACCCGGCTAAAAGCAGAATGGTGGAAGGAACGTTTACCTTTTTTTCCTACGTGACGGTTGCCAAACATGCTGCAGTGCATTAGGTGCTAATACGAAGTGATTTTGAAGGGGTTTTACCAATGATGAAGTTTGTCACCCGCCTTGCCGTTACGGCTGCCGCAGCTAGCTTGGCAGTCCTGCCGATTGCCGCGCAGGCGAATACCCGCGCTGGTGACAATGCCGCTGTGTACTCCACCTCGGCTGCGCAGCCGGGCGTTGGCCGCGCTGCGGAAGGTGAAGAAGCCAAGAGCGGCTTCGCCATCATCCTCGGGATCCTGGCCGCTGTGGCCATCGGCGCCGGCATCTTCTTCGCGTCTGACTCGGACGACGACGGTCAGTCGCCGGGCACCTGATTTCGGGCAATCCGGAGTAGTATCATTGGTTTAGCAAAAACGCCCGGCTTGTTTCCGGGCGTTTTTCGTTGGTGCCCGCAGAACGTGTCGCGGGCGCAATCTCACGCGTGAGGCCTAGCTTTGGATAGACACGCGCAATCCAGACTGCCCTTCCTTGCCATTGCCGCGCTGCTGCTGGTCGCCTTCGCGCTCGGCGGTGGTGGCAGCAGCTTTGCGCTCGCGAATCTGACGGTCCAGCTGGCCGCGATCGGCGTGCTGGCGCTGCGCGGCAATGCCTTCGCTGCGTTCTGGCGCGAATCGCCGTTTGCCCTGCGTGTGCTTATTGCGGCCTCGGTGCTGCTCCCGTTGCTCCAGATCATTCCGCTACCCGCTACCTTCTGGACCGGCCTGCCGGGCCGCGATCTGGTGGTGCGCTCGCTCGAGCTGACCAGCGGGGGTGATGGTTGGCGGCCCTTCAGCCTCGATCCGCTGCGCACCCTGCTAGCGCTGACCGCACTGATCACACCGCTTGCGGTGCTGACCGCAGGATGGACCCTGCCCGGCCAACGCCTGCTCGATCTCGGCTGGCTGATAGCCGGGCTCGGGATTGTCACCACGCTGATGGGAGCCTTGCAGCTCGGCGCGAGCGGGACGGATATGACCCTCTACGGCGCGCGCGAGCCGGGCACCGTCCTGCTCGGCACCTTTGCCAACCGCAATTCGACCGGGCTGCTGCTGGTGTTTTCGCTCGCTCTGGCAGCCCTGCTCCCTTCCCCTCGCCCGCACCCGGCGGTTCTGCCGATGCGCCTCGCGGTGTGCGCGCTGCTGCTGGTCGCGATCATTCTCACCAAGTCGCGCACCGCGCTGGTGCTGGCGCTGATCCCGCTCGGCCTCGCTGGATTGCGGTCCATGCTGTGGGCGTGGAAAGCGCGGCGCGGGGCCGCCGCCTCACCGCTGCTCATCGTGCTCGGCGCGATTGCGCTGGTGGCGGCAGGCAGCACCGCACTGGTTTTGGCCGCCCCCGGACGGGTCAGCGAGACCATGGCCCGGTTCGAGGCGAAGGACGATCCCCGGCGCTTCATTTGGGATGATGCAACCTATGCGGCGGGCCATTACTGGCCGGTTGGCGCGGGGATGGGCACCTTCGACGAGATCTTCCAGATCGACGAATCGCTCGAGAACATGACCGTCCGCCGCGCCGGGCGCGCCCATAACGACTATATCGAACTGGCGATCGAGGCGGGGATTCCGGGCCTCGTGCTGGCGGGTCTGTGGATCGTGCTGCTCGGCTGGCTCAGCTGGCGGGTGCGCGGTTCGGCGCAGCGTTGGGCCGCTTGGAGCGCGAGCGGCTTCCTGCTGGCAATCGCGCTGCAATCGATCACCGACTATCCGCTCCGCAACCAGACCATCCTCGCCTTTGCCGGCTTTGCGCTGCTGCTGCTTGTGCGAATCGGCAATGACCAGCGGGAGCAACGGCGATGATCGGCCGCATCATCTGGTTCGCCTTGCTCGCAGGGCTCGCCGTGCTCACCACGGTGCTGCAGATCGACAAGCAATCCGAAGTCACGCCCGCACTCGCGGCCTCAGTGCCTGGCCCCATGCGCAATTTCGCGCAGACGCAGATTGCTGCCGGCGCTGTCGAAGGCGCAGACCCTGCAGTGGCCGTCGCCGAAGCCAAACGCCTTGTGCAGCGCCGACCGGTGCCGGCCGAATACCTCACGCTACTGGCGGTCGCGCAGGCCAAGGCCGGGAACGAGCAGGCCGCCGGGATCGCGATCCAAATCGCCGGGCAGCGCGGCTGGCGCGAGCCGGTGGCGCAGGAGGCAGTGCTGCGGCTGGCGCTTGGCGCGGGTGACAAGCCCGAGGCCGCGCGCCGCTATGCCGCGCTGTTCCTGCGTGCAGACACGCCCGATGCGCTGCTGACCGAACTTGGCCCCACGGTGCTCGACGAGCCGGGCGGCCCGGGCCAGCGCACCATGATCGATATCGTCGCCGGGGGCGAACGCTGGTACGAGCGATTCCTCCAGCGCGGCCCGCAGGTCATGCCCCCTGCCGCCTTCGCCGCGATCACCGCTGGCAGCATCAAGCGCGGTGCGCAGTTCAATTGCGAGGTGCTCGGCCAGAGCATCAACACGCTTCAGCAGAGCGACGCCGCGGCAGGCGCGTTGCTTGCCGCAGCGGCTGCCACTTCGTGCCCAGAGATCGACGCGCGCTAAAGCGTGCGGATGATACCGGAAAAGTCGGTCGAGGCGTTCTCGGCTGCGAAGCTTTCGTAAATCGCGCGGGCGTGCTCGCCCAGTTCGACCTTGGCCCCGGCGCTCTTGGCCGCTTCCATTGCCAGCCGCAGATCCTTGAGCATCAGACCGGCAGCAAACCCGCCCTGATAGTCGTTGTCCGCAGGCGTCACCGGGCCGACGCCAGGCACGGGGCAATAGGATGTCATCGACCAGTTTTGGCCGCTTGAGACACTCGAAATGTCGAAGAAGGTCTGCGGGTCGAGCCCGAGCTTCTGCGCCATGGCGAAAGCCTCGCAGGTGCCGATCATGTGGATCGCCAGCAGCATGTTGTTGCAGATCTTGGCGGCCTGTCCGGTGCCGGCATCGCCTGCATGGATCACCGCCTTGCCCATTGCGGCAAGGATCGGCTGGGCGCGGTCAAAGGCGCTCTGGCTGCCGCCGACCATGAAGGTCAGCGTGCCGCCATTGGCCGCCGCGATGCCGCCGGACACGGGCGCGTCGACCATCTGGTAGCCGTGCGCCTCGGTCACCGAAATCACCTCGCGCGCGGTGGCGACGTCGATGGTGGAGCAATCGAGCAGGATCGCACCTTCGGGGGCATGGCCGATCACATCGTCCCAATAGACCTGTTTGACGATCTGGCCGTTGGGCAGCATCGATACGACCGCCTCGACGCCTGTGCAGGCCTCCTTGGCGGTGGCGAAGGTGGTGCATCCCGCCTCGCGCGCTGACGCGAGCGCGGGTTCGCTGAGGTCGAAAGCGCGGACTTCGTGGCCTGCTTTCACCAGATTGGCAGCCATCCCGCCGCCCATATTGCCGAGGCCGATAAAGGCGATTTTCATATGACTCCCCTCCCGCTTGCGGGAGGGGCCGGGGGTGGGCCCGCCTCCCGAAAGACTGGTTTGATAAAGCAGGTAACGATCCCACCCCTAACCCCTCCCGCAAGCGGGAGGGGGACTAAGTCACCGCCCCTTCCACTGCCCTTCGCGCTTCTCGATAAACGCGGCCATGCCCTCGGCCTTGTCCTCGGACGCGGTGAGGATCTGGAAGATCCGGCGCTCGACAATCAGGCCCTGGTCGAGCGTCATCTCGAAGGCCGAGTTCACCATTTCCTTGTTGGCGATAACCGCCATCGGCGGCATCCCGGCGATGGCGGCGGCGGTCTTGAGCGTCTCGGCGATCAGTTCGTCATGCGGAACCACGCGGGCGACGAGATTGCTGCGCTCGGCCTCGGCCGCGTCCATCATCCGGCCGGTGAGGCACATTTCCATCGACTTCGACTTGCCGATCGCGCGGGTCAACCGCTGCGAGCCGCCCATGCCGGGGGCAACGCCGAGCTTGATCTCGGGCTGGCCGAACCGCGCCTTGTCGGAAGCGATGATGAAGTCCGCCATCATCGCCAATTCGCACCCGCCGCCCAGCGCAAAGCCGTTCACGGCTGCGATCCACGGCTTGCGGGTCTTCTTGACGATCTCCGCCGTCCACGGGCTGAAGAAATCATCGAGGAAGAAATCGGCGGCGGCCTTGTCGCTCATTTCCTTGATGTCGGCGCCGGCGGCAAAGGCCTTGTCGCCGCTGCCGGTGAGGATCGCGCAGAGTTGCGTGCTATCGGCCTGATAGGCGGCGAAGGCGTGGATCAGCTCTTCCAGAACCTTGGAGTTGAGTGCGTTCAGCGCCTGTGGACGGTTGATCGTCAGCAGCGTGACGCCCTTGGTGCCGCGCGCGTCGGCTTCGGCGGTGATGGTTTCGTAGGTCATAAGGGCTTCCATTCCTCATCAGCGGGCAGCGGAGCGAAGATCGCGTCGAGCAATTCTTCGCTGACTTCCTGCGGCGTTGCCGGGTCCCACTTGGGATCGTTGGTCTTGTCGGTGATCACCGCGCGCACGCCCTCGGCAAAGTCCGGGCGGGTCAGCACACGGCTGGCGATGCGGTATTCCATCCGCATATTGTCGGCGAAGTCGGTGAGCGCGGCGCTTTCGGCCAGCTGGCGAAGCGCGACCTTGCAGGTCTGCGGGCTCTTGGTGCCGAGCGTGTCGCGCTCCTTTACTGCCCAATCGTCTCCCGCATCGATCGCGGCTTCGAGGCTGGCGAGGATGTCCTCGTAGCTGTCGGACGCGAAATGCTTGGCGATCTTGTCGGCGTTCCCCTCAATCCGCGCCTTGGGCGGGGTGCCAACGGGTTCGCTGAGGATGCCCGCGATCCGGTCCGGATGATCGTGGATACGCGCCTTGAGATCGCCGAGCATCTCGCTCGGAACGTAATGGGTGGCGAGACCCGTCCACAGGCACTCGGCCCCATCGAGCCGCGCGCCGGTGAGCGCGAGGAACTGCCCGAGCCGCCGCCCGAGGCGCGAGAGATACCAGCCGCCGCCGACGTCCGGGAACAGCCCGATCCCGGTTTCAGGCATGGCGAAGCGGGTGTTTTCGGTCGCGACGCGGAACTTCGCCGGCTGCGAAATGCCCACGCCGCCGCCCATGGTGATGCCGTCCATGAAGGCGACAATCGGCTTGGCATAGGTGAACATCTGGTGGTTGAGCTGATACTCGTCGTGGAAGAACCGGCGCCCGCTTACGCCGCCATCATTGAGCGCCGAATCGCGCAGGAAGGCGATATCGCCGCCCGCACAGAACCCACGGCCTTCATTGTGATCGAGGATCACCGCCTTGATGCTGTCGTCCGCCGCCCACTCTGTCAGTGCCGCGCTCATCGCGTGGCACATCTCCAGCGTCAGCGCGTGCAGCGCTTTGGGCCGGTTGAGGCTGATATGGCCAATCGGGCCATTGGTGGAGATCAAGACGTCATCGGTCATTGCGACATAACTTTCGGTTCGATCAGGTCCCAGCGATTGCCAAACGGATCGCTGAAGACAGCAACGGTGCCATAGGGCTCATGGCGCGGCTGCTCGTGAAACATCACCCCTGCCGCGACAAGGCGTGCCTGGGTGCCTGTGAAATCATCGGTATGGGCAAAGAACCCGACGCGCCCGCCGGTCTGGTTGCCGATCGCGGCGGTCTGCGCGTCATTGGCGGCCTTGGCGAGCAGAAGCCGCCCGCCATCCTTGCCGCCGACCACGACCCAACGCTTGCCAGCGCCCATCTCGCTGTCTTCGATCAGATCGAAGCCCAGCGTGCCGACAAAGAACGCGATGCCCGCGTCGTAATCGGGCACCACCAGCGTTGTCAGGGCGAGGCGGGTGCCCATCACTGCCACCGGTTTCATTGGCGCAGCAGGTCGCGGCCCACGACCAGGCGCATGATCTGGTTGGTGCCTTCGAGGATCGAATGGACGCGCAGATCACGCCAGAAGCGCTCGATCGGGTAATCTTGCAGATAGCCATAGCCGCCGAACAATTGCAGCGCGCGGTCGACCACCGAGGAGCCATTGTCGGTCGCCAGCCGCTTGGCCATCGCGGAAAAGCGCGTCTTGTCGGGCGCGTTGTCGGTGACCTTTGCCGCCGCCAGATAAAGCAGCGCGCGGGCCGCCTCCAGATCGGTCGCCATATCGGCCAGCATGAACTGGGTGTTCTGGAACTCGGCCACGGGCTGGCCGAACTGGGTGCGTTCCTTGGTGTATTTGATCGCTTCGTCCAAGCAGCGCTGCGCCCCACCCAGCGAGCACGCGCCGATATTCAGCCGCCCGCCATCCAGCCCCATCATCGCGATGCGGAAGCCTTCGCCTTCGCCGCCGACGAGATTCTCCACCGGCACGCGCACATCCTCGAGGATCAGCTGCGCGGTCGGCTGCGAGTGCCAGCCGAGCTTCTTCTCGTTCGCGCCGAAGCTGACGCCGGGCATGTCCTTCTCGATCACCACGCAGGAAATGCCCTTGGGCCCATCCTCGCCGGTGCGCACCATCACAACATAGATTTCGTTCGCGCCCGCGCCCGAGATGAACTGCTTGGTGCCGTTGAGCACGAAATGATCGCCATCACGCCGGGCGGTGGTGCGCAGCGCGCTCGCATCCGATCCGCTCGAAGGTTCGGTCAGGCAGTAGCTGGCGATCTTGTCCATGGTGACGAGATCGGGGAGATACTTCGCCTTGACTGCATCGCCGCCGAAGCGATCGATCATCCAGGCGGCCATGTTGTGGATCGAGATGAAGGCGCTGGTCGAAGGGCAGCCATAGGCCATCGCCTCCATGATCAGCGCGGCCTCCAGGCGCCCGAGCCCGATCCCGCCCGAAGCCTCGGACACGTAGATCGCGCCGAACCCAAGCTCGGCGCTGCGCTGGATCGTCTCGCGCGGGAAGATGTGTTTCTCGTCCCATTCCGCGGCGTGGGGGGTGATAAGATCGGCGGTGAATCGCTGGGCGACCTCGCGGATGGCGAGCTGATCGTCGGTGAGCTGAAATTGTCCGTGCATGGGGCAGTGCTCTAACGGGGTTTGCGGGGTTGGAAAAGGCTGGCGCGCAAACGAGGCTTGCGGTTTTTGCTAGGCGGGCTGCGATTTTCGGAACCCGAATGGCGCGCACGCGCGTATCTGATGGCATGAACCGCCCTTCGGCCCGCCTGATCCTCGTCTACAACGCCGATAGCGGGCTGCTGAACGCAGTGAAGGATGCGGCGTGGAAGGTGGTTCGGCCGGCGACCTATCCGTGCTCGCTCTGCGCGCTCACCTATGGCTGGGTGAGCATGCACGGGCGCTGGCGGCGGTTCCTTGGTCAGATGCCGCAGACCAAGGTCTTCCACCACAAGGATGACTTTGCGCGCGCCTTCCCCGGGCTTGCTATCCCCCTGCCCGCGATCCTGCTGGCCGAGCGCGATGCGCCGCCGCAGGTGCTGGTGAGCGCGGCGGAGCTGGATGCCCTGCCCGATCTGGAAGCGCTGATGGCGGTGGTTGCGGTGCGACTGACCCCGCCTCAATCCTGAGCGGGCGCGGCGATCCGGTCTTTCCATATCAGCCGGCAGCGATCCACCTTGCCCGCGGCGGCGGCGGCCGCGAAGCGTTCGGCGCTGGGCGCAAGGCGGCGGATCAGGATCACACCCTTGGCGCTCGGACTGACAACCGCGCCGTCCGCCGCTGGGCTACCCGGCGGCAGCAAGCGCACCGCAACCGCGTTGCCCGTGCCCCGAATGGTGGCGAAATTGTCGGTCTGCGCAGAGAAGAACGAGAGCGACTGGTAATCCGGCCAGTCCCCCATCTGCACCGCCAGCTGCGTGCCCGGATTGCTCAGATCATAGCGGCACAGCGCGTAGTAGAGATCGGGCGATGAGCGCACGACGGTCTGCGATTGCGGGGAAACGCGCTCGGGGTTGGTGAAGCGGTGGAGCGCCACGCCGCGCTGCGCCAGCATATCCATCGCCCGCGCCATAATCACCGTCGGCGCGAGTTGCAGCGCGGCGAAATGCACGCCCACAGCGGACGCCAGCAGCACCAGAAGCGGGCCGATCCAGCGCTTCATGGCGCGTCTCCGCAGCCGAGCCGCTCGATCCGCGGCGGGACGAGCTCATTCGTCGGCGTCGCGATCACCGCCGGATCAGGCATGTAGAGCCGCAGCGTCAGGTCAAAGGTTCCGGCCTCGCGGCTCGAAATCCAGTGGTCTGCGCCCTCGGGCCGCTGCGCCGCGATCACCGCTTCCCACGCGCCCGTCCCAGCGCGGCTGGCATCGATACTGAGCGCGCCGTCGGTGTTGGCAGGCAGCATGCTCGCCGCATCATAGAGCGTCACCGACCACCAACCGGCCGGCATCGCCCCGCCCGACAGGCGATAGGTGCAGGCCTCGCGCAAAGGCGCGCCGTCATCATCGGTGGTGCGGGTGAAATAGACCGCCTCGCTGCGGGCCAGCGCCAGCAACCCGTGCCGGGCGACCCGCGCACGGGTGTAGGCATCCGCCGCTTCCGAGCCGATCGCAAAATCGCTGCGCCAGCCGCGCACATCGACATCGCCGAACGCTATGGTGTTTGCGCCGGGCAACAGGCCTGCCATCCAGAGCGCGCTGCCAAGCCCGATCGCGCTGCCAGCCACCACCGCGAGGAGATAGGCGAAAAACTGCCGCATCAGCCCGGCACCACCGCCGCTACGACTGCCTCCGCCTCAATCTCCACGCGCCATTCGGGGCGGCACAACCACGCAACACCGGCCATGGTCGCCGCTGGGCTCGCCGTGCCGAAATACTGCGCATGGACGGCGCCGACCGCGTCCTGATCTTCGGGGTGGGTCAGCAGCATCCGGGTGCGCACCACGTCAGCCGGGCTCCCGCCCAGTTCCGTGATCGCGGCGACGATGATCGCGCAGCACCGCGCCGCCTGCTCGGCCGCGCCGCCCGGCGTCGTCGAGCCATCAGGCTCGACCGGCCCTGTTCCTGCCACGATGATCCGGTTGCCCTCTCGCACCGCGCGGGAAAAACCGAAGGTGGCCTCGAACGGCGAGCCCGAAGTTGTCCTCAGACGCCCCACATCCTTGCCGCTCATCCGCAGGTGATTTCGACGATCTTCATGCGCTCGTCATAGCGGACATTCACGCGGTCCTGACGGTAGTCCATCGTCCAGGCGGCGTTGGGCGGCCCCCAGCGCAGGGTGCGCGCGCCGGCATCCTTGACGATCGCCTCGCCCATCGGCTGGGTTGCATCATGGCCGACGTGATATTGCGCGGGCGCGGCATTGCACATCATAGGAACGGGCGGCGGCGGCACGGCCTCGGCCCGGTCAGGCTCCGAATCGCCGACATTCACCACACACCCGGCCAGTGCCAGCACCGCCAACCCCAGAACACCTTCCCGCTTCATTGCCATCTCCCCTCGTCCAACTGGGCCGCTTTGCACAGCACCATGGCCGCAAAGCTATCAGTGTGCGCGGGGCTTTTGAAGCGGCAAGAGAGGCGCTGGCGCAATCAGCCCTTGTGCTTGTCGAGTTCGTCGCCGCTCACGGTCACCACGTGCAGCAGATTGGTCGCGCCCGGCGTTCCGAACGGCACGCCGGCGAGCACGATCAACCTTGTCCCCGCCTCGCTGAAGCCGTGACGAAGCGCCATGCGCTTGCCCTTGCCAATCATCTCTTCGAAACTGCCGATGTCCTTTGTCGCCACGGCGTGCGCGCCCCACAGCAGCGCGACGCGGCGCGCGGTGCGCATCGAGGGGGTGAGCACAAGCACCGGGGTCGCGGGCCGTTCGCGCGCCACCCGCCGCGCGGTCGAGCCCGACGAGGTGAACACCGTGATCGCGCTGATCGGTACGGTGTCGGCTATGGTCATGCAGGCGTGCGCCAGCGCGTCCGAGGTGGTGGCATCGGGCGGGGTATCGAGGAAGCGCACGCGCTCCTTGTAGCCCTCGTCGTTTTCGACCTGCACCGCGATACGGTCCATCATCGCGACCGATTCCTCGGGCCATGCACCCGCCGCGCTTTCGGCCGAAAGCATCACCGCGTCCGCTCCGTCATAGACCGCGTTGGCGACATCGGAGACTTCGGCGCGGGTCGGCGAGGGGCTCTCGATCATCGATTCGAGCATCTGCGTCGCCACGATCACCGGCTTGCCCGCACGCCGCGCCATGCTGACGATCTTCTTCTGGAGCGGCGGCACTTCGTAAGGTTCAAGCTCGACGCCCAGATCCCCGCGCGCGACCATGATGCCATCGGCCAGTTCGATGATCGAATCGAGCCGGTCGACCGCCTTGGGCTTCTCGATCTTGGCGCAGATCGCGGTGCCATGCGTGCCGATCAGCTTGCGCGCTTCGGCAATATCCTCGGGCCGCTGCACGAAGGACAGTGCGATCCAGTCCGCACCGTGTTCGGTGGCAAAGGCAAGGTCGCGGCGGTCCTTCTCGGTCAGCGCAGGGATCGGCACTTCGGCATCGGGGACGTTGACGCCCTTGCGATCCGAGATCACCCCGCCGACTTCGGCGCTGCACAGGATGCGGCTGTCGTCAGCCTCGAGCACCTTCAGGCGGATCTTGCCGTCATTGATCAGCAGCCGCTGGCCGCGGGTCATGATCCCGAACAGTTCGGGATGCGGTAGGCAGACGCGGTTGTGATCGCCCGGGGTTTCGTCCCGGTCGAGCACGAAGTGGCCTGAATGGCGGATCACCGCCTGCCCGTCCTTGAAGGTGCCCACGCGCAGCTTCGGCCCCTGCAAATCGGCGAGGATCGCAATCGGCTTGCCATATTGCTTTTCGAGCGCGCGGATGGCGATGATCGCGGCCTCGTGATCGGCATGGGTGCCGTGGCTCATGTTGAGGCGGAAGGCATCCGCGCCCGCGCGCACCAGCCGGTCCAGCATCTCGGGCGAACGGCTCGCCGGGCCGATGGTGGCGAGAATCTTGACCTTGCGACCGCGCGGGTCGATCCTTGGCTGCTCGCGTCGTGTCATTGTGTGGCTATCCCTCTTGTGGTTGGCCTATGGCACAGCCGTTTTTCAACTCAAGGAAAAGCCGTGATGAATAGCAATGCCGATCCGCTCGACGCGCTCGATGACGCGCAGGCCGCCGCCGCCTTCCGCCGGCTGGTGCGCCATTTGCGCCATCGCCATGACGCGCAGAACATTGAACTGATGGGTCTGGCAGGGTTCTGCCGCAACTGCCTCGCCGACTGGATCCGCGATGCGGGCTACGAAGGCGACAAGGAAGCCGCGCGCGAGCTGATCCACGGAATGCCGAGCGACGAATGGAAAGCCACCCGCCAGTCCCCCGCCACCGAACATCAGCTGGCGCGAATGGCCGCGAGCGTGGCGAAGAACGCACAGGAATAATTTTCCCGGGCGGTTCAATCGGCGCAGGGGTCTGGCTATCGGCTAGGGCAACTGATTCTCTTGCCGATGGAGCCCCTCATGTCCGACAACGCCACCGCATCCGACGACCGCCTGCGCCTCCTGATCGAGCGGATCGAGCGCCTCGAGGAAGAAAAGAAGGGCATCGCCGACGACATCCGCGACGTCTATTCCGAGGCCAAGGCGGTCGGTTACGATGCCAAGATCATGCGCCAGATCGTGCGTCTGCGCAAAATGAAGCCCGATGATCGCAGCGAGCAGGATATGCTCCTCGAAACCTACAAGGCCGCGCTCGGCATGGCGTGATGTTTTGCCTGCGCTTTCAGACCTGTCATTGAAATTTCTCCGGCCTGTGTTATTTCGATAACACAGCTTTAGGAGATTGAGCATGGCATCCCCCTGGAAAGACGCGCGCGGCATCATTGTCACCACCACTCCCACAATCGAGGGCCACCCGATCCAGGAATATTGCGGCATCGTCACCGGCGAAGTGATCGTGGGCGCGAACCTGTTCCGCGATCTGTTCGCCAATATCCGCGACATCGTCGGCGGCCGTTCGGGCAGCTATGAGCGCATCCTTGCCGACGCGCGCGCGCAGGCGATCGAGGAACTCCAGTCCGAAGCGGCAGCGCGCGGGGCCAATGCCGTGGTGGGGATCGACCTCGATTACGAAGTGATCGGCGACACCGGATCAATGCTGATGGTGAGCGCTAGCGGCACCGCGGTGAAGATCTGAGCCGGCCTCACAACCAGCCGTAATCGCTGGCGAGATAGAGCGCGTTGTAGAGCGCGTGGTGCAGCATCGCCGCGCGCAGGCCCAGCCGGGTGCGGGTGTAGGCGAGCAGCAAGCCGCCGATGGTCTGCGGCAGCACCACCAGAACGCCCCACGGGCTGGACAGTGCCTCGTAATTGCCCAGATGCATCAGGCCGAACAGGAGCGTGCTGCCCCACACGAACCAGTGAAAGTGGCGCGTGAACCATGCCGGCACCGCCGTGTCACGCTCGCGCGTCATCAGCCAGTGAAGCAGGCCTGCCAGCACCAGCCCCACCGCCGCAAGCGCGACCGGCGTGGCGAGCCCTTCGTCCATGAACAGCGCCGCGAACAACAGCGCCTCGGCAGCAAAGCCGTAGACCGCAAACCGCAGCGCCGCCGTCCGCCCCGTCAGCCAGCCGCGATAGACCAGCTCCTCCAGCACCGGCGCGAGCAGGAGATAGCCGAACAGGTCTTCGGCCAGCGTGGTATCCTCCGCGCGCTCGGCCGGCAGAAAGGGCGCATAGCTATCCGCCAACGCGGTCAGCCAGGCCGCCAGTGTATCGAGCGCGAGGTCGAGCGCGAATACGATCCCCAGCGCCAGCAGCAGCGCGCTTCCCCACGGCAGAGGCGCGCCATGCGGGGTCGGACGCAGCATGAACCGCGCTGCATCCCCCACCCTTGCGCGGATCGCCCCTGTCGCCGCCACGAGCAGCCTTGCATCCGGCTTCGTGCTCGGAGTAAGGCCGCCGCCTAGTTTTCCATCATCTCGGTGAAGTTCGTCCAATGGCAGGCCATTCCAAGTTCAAGAACATCATGCACCGCAAGGGTGCGCAGGACAAGAAACGCTCGGCTATGTTCTCCAAGCTGAGCCGCGAAATTACCGTGGCGGCCAAGATGGGCCTGCCCGATCCCGACATGAACCCGCGCCTGCGCCTCGCGATCAACGCGGCCAAGGCGCAGTCGATGCCCAAGGACAATATCCAGCGCGCGATCGACAAGGCCGCGCAGGCGGGCGGCGAGGACTATGTCGAGATCCGCTACGAAGGTTATGGCCCGGGCGGCGTCGCGCTGATCGTCGAGGCGCTGACCGACAACCGTAACCGCACCGCCACCAATGTCCGCACGGCATTTAGCAAGAACGGCGGCAACCTCGGCAGCGAAGGCTCGGTGAGCCACGGGTTCGAACGGCGCGGACTGATCGAATATCCGGCCACCGCAGGCGATGAGGACACCATGCTCGAAGCCGCGATCGAAGCGGGCGCGGATGACGTCGAATCCTCCGAGGACGGCCACACCATCTGGACTGCCGCAGATAGCCTGCACGGCGTGGCGGGCGAGCTCGAAAAGGCACTGGGCGCGGCCGATAACGTCAAGCTGGCATGGAAGCCCTCGCTCACCGTCGATGTCGACGAGGCGACCGCGACCACGCTGATGAAGCTGATCGACACGCTCGACGATGATGACGATGTCCAGACCGTGTGGGGCAATTACGAAATCTCCGACGAGGTGATGGAGAAGCTGGGCTGATCATCCTCGGCCTTGATCCATCGCTGTCCTCCACCGGCTGGGGCGTGATCCGCAGCGAGGGCGCGCGGATTGCGCATATCGCCAACGGCCAGATCAAGACTGATGCAGCCGCGCCGATGGCCGCGCGGCTCGCGGCGTTGCAAGCAGGGCTGGCGGCGGTGATTGCTGAATACCAGCCCACCCGCGCGGCGGCGGAGGAGATCTTCGTCAACAAGAACCCGCAATCGACATTGAAGCTGGCGCAGGCGCGCGGCTGTGTGTTGGCGGCGTGCGGGGCGGCGGGGTTGACCGTGAACGAACACGCCGCACGGCTGGTCAAGAAGGCGGTGACCGGCACTGGCGCGGCGGAAAAGGCGCAGGTCGCCGCGATGGTGAAGGTACTGCTGCCCGGCGTCGCGCTGGCAGGAAGCGATGCCGCCGATGCGCTGGCTGTCGCGATTGCCGATGCGCATCTGGGGCCGCGCAGTTAAAGGAGACAGGCATGATCCACCTCTACGGCATCCCCAATTGCGACACGGTCAAAAAGGCCCGCGTCTGGCTCGAGGCGAAGGGCCATGCCGCCACCTTCCACGACTACAAGAAGGAAGGCGCTGATCCGGCGAAGATAGCCGCATGGATCGCTGCGGCGGGGCTCGACGTGGTGGTCAACCGCAAGGGCACGACCTACCGCGCGCTGTCCGATGCCGACAAGGCACTGGCCGCCAGCGCCGACACCGCGCCCGCACTGCTGGCTGCCAACCCCTCGGTGATCAAGCGCCCGATTGTGGAGCACGCGGGCGGGTTGCTGGTGGGCTTCAAGCAAGAGGATTGGGCCGCCGCGCTCGGCTGATGCCGCCGCGCCTGTCCCCGCCATGAACCCGCTGGAAATCATCGCCGTTGCCTTGGGGCTCGCCAATGTCGGCCTGCTCGTGCGGCGGTCTATCTGGAACTACCCCTTCGGCATGGCGATGGTGGCGCTCTACTTCGTCATCTTCCGCGACGCGCGGCTCTATGGCGAGGCGGCGTTGCAGGTGTTCTTCTTCGTGGTGCAGGGCTGGGGCTGGTGGCTGTGGGCGCGTGCGGGCGGGCTGGCGCAGATGGTCAGCGTGGAGTGGATGAGCTGGCGCGCGCGGGCGGTCTCTCTGGCGCTGGTGGCCGCAGCGACGGTCGGGATCGGCTGGGGCATGGCGCGCTTCACCGACGCAGCGCTGCCCTATGCCGATGCCGCGATTGCCGGAGCGAGTGTGGTGGCGCAGATCCTGCTGGCGATGCGGCGCGTGGAGAACTGGGCGCTGTGGATCGCGATCGATGTGCTGTCGATCGGCGTCTATCTTAACCGCGAGCTGTACCTCACCGCCGGGCTGTATGTCGCGTTTCTGGTGCTGGCCGCCGCGGGCCTGATCGCGTGGGCCAAGGCCGCCCGCCACGGCGAGACCGTGGAAGCATGACGAAACGCGGCTTCCTGCTCGGCAAATTCATGCCGCCCCATGCTGGCCACATGGCGCTGATCCGGGCGGCACGGGCGCTGGTGGACGAGCTGACCGTGATGGTGTGCTGGCTGCCCGATGATCCGATAGCGGGCGAGACGCGGCTTCAATGGATGCGCGAGCTTGCGCCCGATTGCCGGGTCCTGGGGCATGGCGCGGTGGTCCCGCAGGCGCCTGAGGACAGCCCCGATTTCTGGCTGATCTGGCGCGGCATCGTCGCCGCAGCGCATCCCGAACCCATCGATTATCTGTTCGCGGGCGAGGATTACGGTGCAGAACTGGCGCGGCAGGTCGGCGGGCTGTTTGTGCCGCTGGGAGGCCGGGTACTGGGGCTCAGCGACGATCCGCTCTCCGGCCTTTCGGGCAGCGCGGTGCGCGCCGATCCTGCGGCGCATTGGCCCTACCTCCCCAAGCCCGTCCAAGCCCATTACCGCCGCACGATCTGCCTCCACGGGGCAGAGAGCACCGGCAAGACCACGCTGGCCGCGCAGTTGGCGGCCGAGACCGGGGCCCTCACCGTGGGCGAATATGGCCGCAGCCATTGCGAGGTGCACAAGCAGCCGCTCACCCGCGACGATCTGCTCCTGATCGGCCGCGCGCAGCAGGCGATGATCGCTGCCGCCGCTGACTGGGCCGGGCCGCTGCTGCTGGTCGATACCGATGCGCTTTTGACGGCGGCCTGGTGCGAAATGCTGCTGGGTGAGCGCCCTGCCGAATTGATGGCCGCGCCCAAGGCCGATCTCTACCTGCTGCTCGAACCCGATCTGCCGTGGGTGAATGATGGTACGCGCTTCTTCAGCGATCCGGCAGACCGTCACAGGTTTGCAAGGATCGTGGCGCAGGTGCTCGATGATGCCGGTGTGCCGTTTGTGCGGATTGCCGGGCAGGGACACCAAAGGCTCGCCGCCGCGCGCGCCGCGATAGGAGCGATGAATGCTTAAGCCCCGCCTTGTCCTTGCTGCCTTGCTGGCTGTAGCCGCGCCCGTGGCGGCGCAGGATATGCTGATCATCGCCCACCGCGGCGCGAGCGCCGAGCGGCCCGAACACACGCTGGCGGCTTACGAACTCGCGATCGATCAGGGCGCGGATTACATCGAGCCCGATCTCGTCGCCACCAAGGATCTGGTGCTGGTCTCGCGCCACGAGAACGAACTGTCAGGCACCACCGATGTCACGAGCCGCGAGGAGTTCGAGGACCGGCGGCGGGATAAGACCATCGACGGGCAGAAGGTCGCGGGCTGGTTCGCCGAGGACTTCACGCTTGCCGAACTGCGCACCCTGCGTGCCAAGGAACGCATCCCTTCGCTGCGGCCCGCCAATGCGCGCTATGATGGCCTTTATCAGGTGCCGACGCTGGCCGAGATCGTGACACTGGTGCGCGCCAAGGAAGCGGCTACGGGCAAGCGGATCGGGCTTTACCCAGAACTCAAGCACCCCGAATTCCTGCTGCAGGAAGCGGGTATCGACATGGTCGACCTGCTGCTGCGCGATCTGCGCGAGCTCGGGATTACGGCAGCCGATCCGGTATTTGTGCAAAGCTTCGAGGTCGGCCCCTTGCAACGCCTCAAGCAGCGCAGCGATTTCAAACTGGTGCAGCTGGTCGCGCCGGGCGAAGGTCCGGCGGATGAACCTGCGATGCGCTATGCCGAGATGGTGACGCCCACGGGCCTCGCCGAGGTGGCGAAATACGCCGATGCGCTGGGCGCAAATGTCGCGATGGTCCTCAATCCCGATGGCTCCCCGACGTCGCTGGTGGCCGATGCCAAAGCAGCAGGCTTAGCGGTCCACGCCTGGACGGTGCGGCCGGAGAACGCGTTTCTGCCGCCCATGCTGCAATCGGGCACTGATCCGAAGGAAAAAGGCTGCGGCGATGTAAAGCTGGCTGCCCTGCTCAAGGCGGCAGGGGTCGCAGGCGTGTTCAGCGATGGGCAGTTGAAGGGACGAAGCTGCCCTCAGAACTAACCGTCATCCCAGCGAAAGCGGGGGTGACGAGGTTAGCTTCGTCGTGCCGACAAAATGTAATTCAACGACATATCATCCGACAGGTGCAGCCCCTTGCCCGGCCGCCATGCAATCCCGCGCCTGGCCGTCACCATCAGCCCGGCATCGGCCAGCAGCGCCTCGAACTCCTCGGGCGTGATGAAATCCTCCCAATGGTGCGTGCCTTTGGGGACATAGCCCACCGCCTCGGCCGCGCCGACCAGCAGCACACGGCTCGCCGCGGTGCGATTGGGGGTCGACATCACCAGCAAGCCATCAGGCGCCAGCCGCGCCGCCACATCGCGCAGGAACGCGGGCTTGTCGGCCACGTGCTCGATCACTTCGACACAGGTGACCAGATCGAAGGTGCCGATGTCGAGCCCCGCGACCTCGCCCGCCATATAACGGATGTCGAGCCCCATGGCTTCGGCATGGGCCGCCGCCGCCGACACGTTCTCCGCCGCCGCATCCACGCCCGTCACGCCTGCACCCAGCCGCGCCAGCGGTTCGCAAACCAGCCCCGCCCCGCAGCCGATATCGAGCGCCGCCTTGCCCGCCAGCGGCTTGGCCTGCGTCGCAGCGTCGGCCCAATGCGCGTCAATCGCCTGCCGGATAAACGCCATCCGCACCGGGTTTACCTGATGCAGGCTCGCCATCGGGCCCTTGGGGTTCCACCAGTCCCGCGCGAGCCCGGCGAAAAAATCGGCTTCCTCGGGCCGGATAGTTACATTCGATACGTTTGCGTTTCCCATAATCCCCCCTTAACAGCGCCCGCGAACACTCACCAGCAGGAGCGCGACGCTTTGGCCCGGATCGTGATGAAATTCGGCGGCACCTCGATGGCCGGGACGGAGCGTATCCGCCGGGTGGCCAACATCGTGCGCGCGCAGGCCGCCCCCAAGCCTGACGGGACGCGCGATTCTGTCGCCGTGGTGGTCAGCGCGATGGCGGGCGAGACCGACCGGCTCGTGAATTTCTGCCGCGAGGCCAATCCGCTGTTCGATCCGGCCGAATATGACGTGGTGGTCGCCAGCGGCGAGCAGGTCACCAGCGGGTTGCTCGCGTTGACCTTGCAGGCGCTGGGCTGCAAGTCGCGCAGCTGGCTCGGCTGGCAGCTGCCGGTCCACACCATCGAGGCTCACGCCAAGGCGCGGGTCGATTCGATCGATTCAGACGCGCTGATCGCCTCGCTCGAAGCTGGAGAGATCGCGGTGATCCCGGGCTTTCAGGGGCTTTCGGAGGACAATCGCATCACCACGCTGGGGCGCGGGGGTTCGGATACCTCGGCGGTGGCGGTCGCGGCAGCGATCAAGGCGGATCGCTGCGACATCTACACCGATGTCGACGGGGTCTACACCACCGATCCGCGGATCGTCGCCAAGGCGCGCAAGCAGAAGGCGGTGACTTACGAGGAAATGCTCGAACTCGCATCTGTCGGCGCGAAGGTGCTCCAGACCCGCTCGGTCGGCCTTGCGATGAAGGAAAAGGTGCGGGTGCAGGTGCTATCGAGCTTCATCGGCGAAGGCGCCCCGCCCGCCGATGATCTGCCGGGGACGATGATCGTCTCCGAACAGGAAATGGACGAATTGGTGGAGAAGGGCCTGATGGAACGCCAGCTTGTGACCGGCATCGCGCATGACAAGAACGAGGCCAAGGTGATCCTCACCCGCGTGCCTGATCGGCCGGGCGCGGTGGCGAACATCTTCGAACCGCTCGCCGCGGCCAGCATCAATGTCGACATGATCATCCAGAACGTCGGGCGCGACAAGGGCGAGACCGACGTGACCTTCACCGTGCCGCAATCCGATCTCGCCCGCGCGCAGGCGCTGCTGGAAGATCGCCGCGACGCGATCGGCTTCAACCGCATCATCACCGACAGCAAGATCGCCAAGATCAGCGTTGTCGGCGTCGGCATGAAGAGCCACGCCGGGGTTGCCAGCACGATGTTCCGCGCATTGAGCGACCGGGGGATCAACATCCAGGCGATCTCCACCAGCGAGATCAAGATCAGCGTGATGATCGACGAGGACGAGACCGAACTGGCGGTGCGCGTGCTGCATACCGCCTACGGATTGGACGCGGTTAGCTGACAGGTAGCCCGCTTTATCGACGTTAAGCATATCGGCTTACCTCTGCTTAACCTTTTGAGCCGGACTCTGGCCGCTGTCCTCTCAGCGGAATATCGGAGTCGCATCTCATGGCCATCAAGGCCCTTATCGATCAGCCTGCCAGCGGCGCCCACCAGCGCGCAGGAATGCGCCGTGCCCTGCGGCTCGAAACCAGCGGGATGCTGCCCGGCGGGCAGGACGCCAACGTCACCGTGCACAACATCTCGGTGACGGGATTGCTGCTGGAAACCGGGGTTGATCTGGCCAGCGGCGAGGAACTCAGCCTTGATCTGCCCGAGGCCGGCATCGTCGCTGCGGTGATCGTGTGGCGCAGCGGGCAGTTATACGGCTGCGCCTTCAGCGCCCCGCTCAGCCCTGCTGCCATCGCCGCTGCGCAATTGCAGGGCCTGCCCGTTACCGAAAGCGGCCCTGCGCCGGCCGCCACCCGCACGGCGGCGCGGCGGACAGGCACAGGCGAAACGCTCGGCGTGCGGCTCAATCGCTTGCGGCGCGAGGCGGGACTGACGCTGGCCGACGTGGCAAACCGGCTTGGGGTGAGCAAGCCGACGGTGTGGGCGTGGGAGAAGGGCAAGGCCCGGCCGCTCCCCGAACGCATGGCCGCAATCGCCGAAGCGCTGGGCGCAGCGCCCGATGATCTGACCGAGGCGGTGGGGCTGGAAACCGATATCGCCGCCCTGCTGGACGACTGCCGATCGCGCATTGCCGAGGCCTGCGGCACCAGCCCGGGCGCAGTGCGGATCATGATCGAGCTGTAATTTCCAAAAAGTTCCCGCATCCAGAGTCGATACTTAATGCAAGCATTACGTATGGAACTGCTGGGCCATATGCAAAATATGGTAAACGAAACCCGGAGGTGATTCGTTTTTTAGTCTAGTGAATTTACATAGCTAACACAATCACGAATTGAATTCGGGAAATACAGGGGAAACGTTCTTCCTGAATAGCTTTCGTTAGTTACCAAGTAAATCTGACTAAGGGCGAGTTGGCGAATATTTCGTTAGACCGCTGGGGCACTGTCGGTATGAAAATTGGTTTAAGTGACGTCGAAGGCCGCGTGCTGCATGGCCTGATCGAGGAATCGTCCGGCGATATCGTGATCAGGCTCGACCGGCGCGGATTCATCATTCACGCATCGGGCAACATCGCCGAACTGGGGTTTGATTTCGGCGCAACCCTGTTGCTCCCGCATATCACCGATCTGGCCGAGTCCGATCATGCAGCGGCGCTTGGCGAGCATGTCGGCGCGGTGCTGGCGGGCGAGGCGCGGTCCGGCTGGATCGAGTTCCCGATGGCCCCCTTCAATGCTGGCGAGGAAGTGATCGGCTATCTGCCGCAGCCGCGCCGCTGGTTCGCGATCAGCCTGCGCCCGATGCATGATACCAGCGATCCCGACGGGACGCCCGACGGTGCGCTGTGCCTGATGCGTTCGGTGCAGCGGCTGCGGCTGCTGGAGGGCGAGCTCTATAACCGCGCCGTCACCGATCCGCTGACCGGCCTTGCCAACCGTCAGGCCTTCTGCGCCAGCCTGCGCCGCCATCTGGCGGGCGGCGGCGGGCAGATGGTCGCGGTGTTCGCGGTCGACGGGATGCGCGCGCTGCTGCTTCGCTACGGCCAGCGCACTGCCGACGAAGTGCTGTGGGGCTTTGCCAAGTTCCTCGAGACGATGGCCCTACCCGGTCACGAGCTCGCGCAGCTCGATGGCGAACGGTTCGGCGTGCTGTTGCCCGCCATGAGCCAGCGCGCCGCGCGCGAATGGGCCGAGGATGTGGTGCAGACCTTCTCGGCCCTGGCGGCTCCGGTCTCGGCCAAGGCCCAGCAGCTTTCGGCCAGCGCGGGGCTGGCGCGGGTCGAATGCACTGTGGACTGGACCTTGCGCGAGGCCGAATTGGGTCTGGTGCTGGCCCGCGCGGGCGGCGGCAAGCAGGTCGCCGTGGCGGGACATCGCCGGGTAGCCGGTCCTTCGGCTGGACTCGCGCCAATAGGCGGCTAAACCGCCTGCATGAGCCATATTGCCACCATCCTGCTGCTCGGTTCGGGCGAGCTGGGCCGCGAATTCGTCATTTCCGCCGAGCGCCTGGGCGCGCGGGTGATCGCCTGTGACAGCTATGACGATGCCCCCGCGATGCAGGTGGCGGACGCACGCGAGGTGTTCTCCATGCTCGACGGCGCGGCCCTGCGCGCAGCGGCGGAAAAGCACCGCCCCGATCTGATCGTCCCCGAGATCGAAGCGATCCGCACCGAGGTGCTGGCCGATCTGGAAGCAGAGGGCTTCACCATCGTCCCCTCGGCCCGCGCCGCGCAGCTCACCATGAACCGCGACGCCATCCGCGATCTGGCGGCGGGCGAGCTGGGCCTTGTGACCTCGCAATATGGCTATGCCGAAAGCTTCGCCGAGGCGCAGGCCGTGGCGGCGCGTATCGGCTATCCCATGGTGATGAAGCCGGTGATGTCCTCCTCGGGCAAGGGCCAGAGCAAGGTCGACAGCCCCGAGGCACTGGAAGAGGCATGGACCTATGCCGTCGCCAATATGCGCGGCGATAGAGCGCGGGTGATCTGCGAGCAGTTCATCGATTTCGACTATGAAATCACGCTGCTGACCATCCGCCACGCGCGCGGCGTCAGCTTCTGCCCGCCAATCGGCCACCGCCAGGAGCGCGGCGATTACCGTGAAAGCTGGCAGCCTGCCGCGATGAGCCCTGCCGCGCTTGCCAAGGCGCATGACATGGCGGCCAAAGTCACCGCCGCGCTGCAAGGCGGCGGGCGCGGCTGGGGGCTCTACGGCGTCGAGTTCTTCGTGAAGGGCGAAGAGGTGATCTTCTCCGAGCTTTCCCCCCGCCCGCATGACACCGGGATGGTGACGCTGGTGAGCCAGGACTTGAACGAGTTCGATCTCCACGCCCGCGCCATCCTCGGGCTGTCGGTGCCGGAAAGCATCACTGCGCGCCCGGCGGCTTCCGCCGTGATCCTTGCCGACCGTAACAGCGACGACTTTGCCTTCGAAGGGTTGGCCGATGCCCTCGCCCTTTCGCCCCACGTCGATGTGCGGATCTTCGGCAAGCCCGTCACCCGCCCCTACCGCCGCATGGGCGTGGCGCTGGCCCGCGCCGATGACGCGGGAAGCGCGGTGAACCTTGCCAAGGCCGCCGCAGCCAAAGTGCAAATCACCTATCGCTGACACGCGAAGGGGCGGCGCCGGCGTCCGGCACCGCCCTCGAAAACGCGTCCTGCGCCGATCAGAAGCGGGCGAGCAGCGCGATCTTGTCAGCCAGCACCGCCACGCGGCGGGCATTGGCATTGTTGAGCGCGAGTTCGACCTGCACCTGATAGGCGGTGCGCGCACCGATCATGCAGTCGCGCTGGTTGCGCAGTTCGGACAGATCGCGCACCGGGGCCGCGCTTCCGCATAACTTGCGGGCCGCGCGATCGAGCCGCGCATCGAGCGTGCGGCGGCCGGCATCCTTGGTCAGATCGAGATCGCCGAAGGGCACGGCGACGCTCAGCGTCTCGGCATGGGCGGCAGCGGGAGTGATGACAGCGCTAGCGAGCGCAGCGGCGGTGATGGCGGTACGGATGAGCATGGCGGGGTTCCTTTGCCTGGGTGTCCGTCAAAAAGATCGCCAGCCGGGCAGAGAGCTTGGAGAGGAGCCCGGCTGACGCGCCGCCAATGGCAGCAATGGGTTACACGTTACGGACAGTTGAAAGATAGTTTCGTTATGAAGCAATCATAGTGCGGTCACTCGACCGACTCGGAACAGTCTCTGTTGGAACAGAACCGTCATCTGCACCCGAGATCCGCCCGCTTGCGGCTGCGCCAACAAGAGCCTAATTGCGCCTCCGACAAACCAAGGACACCCATGACCAACTATCCCAAGACAGCCGCCCTGATGCAGCGTGGCACAGATTTCCTCGGCTGCGACACCGCGATCCTGTGCGGGGCGATGAGCTGGGTGTCGGAACGCAATCTGGTCGCCGCAATCAGCAACGCGGGCGGGTTCGGCGTGATTGCCTGCGGGGCGATGACCCCCGAACTGCTCGACCGCGAGATTGCTGCGACAAAGGCGCTCACGTCCAAGCCCTTCGGCGTCAACCTCATCACCATGCACCCCGCGTTGTTCGATCTGATCGCGGTGTGCCGCAAGCATGGCGTGACCCATGTGGTGCTGGCAGGCGGCATCCCGCCCAAGGGCAGTGTCGAGGCCATCAAGGAAGGCGGCGATACCAAGGTGATCTGCTTTGCGCCGACGCTGGCGCTGGCAAAGAAGCTCCTGCGGTCCGGCGCGGATGCGATGGTGATCGAGGGGATGGAGGCAGGCGGCCATATCGGCCCGGTCTCGACCAGCGTGCTGGCGCAGGAAATGCTGCCCGAACTCGCTGCCGAGCACCTGATCTTTGTCGCAGGCGGGATCGGCCGGGGCGAAGCGATTGCCAGCTACCTCGAAATGGGCGCGGCCGGCGTGCAGCTGGGCACCCGCTTTGCCTGCGCGACCGAGAGCATCGCCCACCCCGATTTCAAGAAAGCGTTCTTCCGCGCCAATTCCCGCGATGCGATTGCATCCGTGCAGGTCGATCCGCGCCTGCCGGTGATCCCCGTCCGCGCGCTCAAGAACAAGGGCACCGAGGAATTCACCGCCAAGCAGCGCGAAGTCGCCGCGCTTCTGGATGCGGGTGAAGTCGATATGCTTGAGGCGCAATTGCAGATCGAGCACTTCTGGGCAGGCGCCCTTCGCCGCGCGGTGGTGGACGGCGATGTCGAAAGCGGCAGCGTGATGGCGGGCCAATCGGTCGGCATGGTCAGCAAGGAAGAACCCGCCGCCGATATCATCGCCGAGCTGATGAGCCAGTGCGAGGCGGCGCTCGCCAAGTAGCATGGCTGCACCGCTGATCCTCACGCTGGCCTGCGCTGACCGGCCCGGCATTACCGCGCGGGTCACCGGCTTCCTGTTCGAGCGCAATTGCAACATCCTCGACGCGCAGCAGTTCAATGATCGCGCTGAAGCGGGCGGCACTGACCGCTTCTTCATGCGCGTGGTGTTCGATCCCGATGGCTCCACCGCCGAGGGCCTGCGCGCCGACTTCGCCGCGCTCGCCGGGGACTTCGGCATGGAGTGGAAGATGGCAGCCGAAGACCGTCCGCGCCGCACCATCATCCTTGTCAGCAAGTTCGATCATTGCCTCGTCGATCTGCTCTACCGCTGGCGCACGGGCGAGCTGCCGATCGATCCGGTCGCGATCGTCTCGAACCACCCGCGCGAGGCCGCGATCCGGGTGGATATCGGCGATATCCCGTTCCATCACATCCCCGTCACCCCCGAGACCAAGCCCGCAGCCGAGGCGCAGTTCCGCGCGCTGGCCGAGGAAGCCGACGCCGAGCTTGTGGTGCTGGCGCGCTACATGCAGGTGTTCTCGGACGAGCAATCCGCGCATTTCGCGGGGCGCTGCATCAATATCCACCACAGCTTCCTGCCCGGCTTCAAGGGCGCGCGGCCCTATCATCAGGCGCACGAGCGCGGGGTGAAGATCATTGGCGCGACCGCGCATTTCGTCACCGCTGACCTGGATGAAGGCCCGATCATCCATCAGGACGTCGAGCGCATCACTCACGCCGATAGCCCCGCCGATCTGGTGCGCAAGGGCCGCGACATCGAACGCCGCGTGCTGGCCGAAGCCGTGCGCCTGTTCGCGCAGGAACGCGTGCTGCCGAACGGTACCCGCACGGTGGTATTCAGAGGTTAGGGCGTTCAGGGGCTAATCGCTTTTCGCAGTAGCCAAACGGGGTCGCAGGGCGCATCCTGCGCGCCATGATCGTCCAGCGCCTCGACCATGTGAACATCATCACCGACCGTCTCACCGAGACCGCGCGGTTCTATGCCGAACTGCTCGATCTGGAGGAGCGCGACGGCCCGCCGCCGCTTCCGCCGCATCAGGTGCGCTGGATGTATGACAGCAGCGGTCAGGCGATCATGCATCTCAACTCGGTCGATTGCCCCCGCGCCTTCGATCGCGACGTGGCACCGGGCGCCGAGACCGGGGCGATCCACCATGTCGCGCTGCGCTGCGGGGAGTTTGCCGAGGTCAAGGCCCGGCTCGACGCACGCGGCGCCGATTACCGGATCAACGACCTCAGCGCGATCGGCCTGAAGCAGATCTTCACCGCCGATCCCAACAACGTGCTGCTGGAGCTGAACTTCTTCGCAAGTTAGCGCGGCAGGTCGATCGCCTGCACTTCGGTGCCGATGGCGTAGAGGCGGGTGCCGCTATCGGTGCGCACCGCCTGGAACTTGTTGGCAGCCCGCGCGATCGGCGCACGCGACCAGCTCTTGCCGCCGTCACGCGTGGCGAACCCGCCCGCCGCCGTGCCGACGAAGCCGACATCGGCATTGACGAAGCCGATCCCGAACTGCCGCGCGCTGGCGTCCTGCGCCATCTCGATCTCGCGCCAGCTGCGCCCGCGATCGTCGCTGCGGATCACCAGCTGGGTCGCGCGCGCGGGATCGTAGCTTTGCACCGTGGCGTAGCCGGTCTCGCCGCTGCCGGGGAAGCTCGCCTTCCAGATCAGCTCGAACTTGCGACCCGAGCGGTAGACTTCCTTCCACGTCTTGCCGCCATCCTCGGTGCGCAGCACCAGCCCCTCGGCCTGCGCGGGATCGGGATGGCTCGCGGCAAAGACGAGGCCGGTGTTCTCGTCGAAGAACTTCACGTCGAGGATCATGCCCGCGTGCGCGCTCATGTCGATCACCGACCACGTCGCGCCGGCATCAACCGAGCGCAGCATCCCCGTCGGTCCGCCAACGCGGCCGGCGGCGTGGATCACCGTGCGCGGCTGCAATTCGCCTTGGTAGATGCGCTTCACCGGCAGGATGTCGATCGCACAGACGCCCTTGATCGTCGCGTCGCCGGTATCGACCGCTTCCCACGTCACCCCGCCATCGCGCGTGCGGTAGAGCGGGGTCGTGTCGGTGACGCCGGGGTAATAGTCGGTGCCGATATTGCCGATGAAGCCGTTCAGGCGGTCCACGAAGCCGACAGCGCGCACGAAGGTGCCGGGGCGGCTGGCGATCTTCTGCCAGTTGGCGCCGCCATCAGTCGTGCGGAACAGATCACCCGCGCCGGTGCCATACCAGCCGTGGGTCGCATCGACGAAGCTGATCGAATCGCGCTTGCCGCGGTACGCCTCGGTCGGGAAGGTCTGCCATTCGCTCAGGCCAGGGGCCGCCGCCGTGGCGGCAGGCTGCGCGGCAAGATGCTGCGCCCCTGCCCCTGCCCCCAAAGCAAGCGCGAATGCCAGCGCGGCCATCGCCGCCGTGTGCTTCTTCATCATAACCGAACGACCCCTTGCATGGGCGCGGCTACTTGCGGGCGATTTTCTTCCCGCTTTCGAGCGCCTTGTCCTCGTTGGCGCGGTGGATGACATAGGCACGGATCGCTTCGATCTCGTCTTTCGACAAAGAGCCGACAAAACTCGCCATACCGTTGTCCTTGAGGATGCCGCCCTCGACCACGGCGTTCCACGCAGCCGCGCTTTCGAGCGAGCCGGCGCGCCGCAGATCGGGCAGCACGGTCGACCCCACAGCGCCCGGCGCATGGCACACCGCGCAGTAACGTCCATACTTGGCCTGCCCCAGCGCGATCACCTCGGCCGAGGCCTTGCTCGGCGGGGGATCGAGCGGGAGATCGGCCAGCGCGGGCTCGGCCGGCAGCGCCGCCATGCCGCCCAGCTTGAACACCAGCAGGCGCGAGATGTTGCGCACCGGCGCCTTGCGGTTTATCAGATCGCCATCGACGCTGAGCGCATAGGCCCCGCCCCAGCCCGCCAGCACCGCGATATATTGCTCGCCATCGACGGTGTAAGTGACGGGCGGCGCGACCACGCCGGTCTGCGCGGCAAAGCTCCACAGCTTCTTGCCGGTGCCCGCATCATAGGCGTTGAACTCGCTGCCCGTTGTCCCTTGGAACACCAGTCCGCCGCCGGTCGCCAGCAGGCCGCCGTTCCACGGGCCCGGATGCTCCACCGTCCAGCGCGCCTTCTGCGCCACCGGATCCCAAGCCACCAGCATCCCCTTGAGCGTGCCGGCGACCTGCTTGCGGAAGCCTTCGTCCGCCGGCACATCGCCTGCACCCAGATTGAAGCCGACATTGAAGCCGCGCGCGGTATCGGGCTTCCAGTTGGCTTCAGGCGCGTAGAGCATCCCCGCCTCGAAGGCCGGGATGTAGACCAGCTTTTCGCCCGGGTGATAGGCCATCGGGTGCCAGTTATGGCCGCCCAGCGCGCCCGGCGTCACCAGCGCGGGCTTGCCGGTCTTGTCGACGCGGGTTTCGGGGTTTTCAATCGGCCGGCCCGTCTCGGGATCAATGCCGCTCGCCCAGTTGACGCTGACATAGGGCTTGGCGGAGATGAACTTCCCCGTCTCGCGGTCGATCACATAGAAGAACCCGTTCTTGGGCGCCTGCATCAGCACCTTGCGCGGTTTGCCCTCGATTTCCATGTCGGCCAGGATGATGTGCTGCGTGGCGGTGTAATCCCACGTCTCGCCCGGCGTGGTCTGGTAGTGCCAGACATATTCGCCGGTCGAAGCCCGGACCGCGACGATGCTGGAGAGGTAGAGGTTGTCCCCCTCGCCTGTCCCGTCAGCCCCCGGTGAGCGATAGGCGCGGTTCCACGGAGACCCGTTGCCGACCCCGATATAGAGCAGATCAAGCTCCGGGTCGTAGGCCATCGAATCCCACACCGTGCCGCCGCCGCCAATCGCGTCGGACGCGCCGAGCACGTCCATGTTCCACGTCTCGGCCGCCTTCTGGAGATAGGCGGGCGCGTTCTTGGGATCGCCGCCTTCGGGAACGGTGTAGAAGCGCCACAGCTCCTCGCCGCTATCGGTGTCATAGGCCGCGACATAGCCGCGCACGCCGAACTCCGCCCCGCCATTGCCGATGATCACCTTGCCATCGATCACGCGCGGCGCGCCGGTGATGGTGTAGCTTTTCGACTGGTCGACGGTGACCTTCTCCCACGCGACCTTGCCGGTTTCGCGGTCGAGCGCAATCAGGCGGCCATCCAGCGTGCCGAAGAACAGCTTGTCGCCCCATGCCGCAAGCCCGCGGTTGACCGTATCGCAGCAGGCTTTGACAGCGGTTTCGCCCGGCACCTTGGGATCATATTCCCACAGCTTGGCGCCGGTGGCCGCGTCGAAGGCCTTCACCTTGCTCCATGCGGTGGTGAGATAGAGCTTGCCGTCCATCACCAGCGGGGTCGCCTCCTGCCCGCGCGCGGTGTCCATATCGGCAAACCACGCCAGGCCGAGATCGCCGACGGTGTCGGTGTTCACCTTGTCGAGCGGGGAATAGCGCTGTTCGGAATAGGTGCGGCCGTGGCTGATCCAGTTGGCGCTATCAGCGTCTGCCCCCACCAGCATCGCAGTGGTGATGCCCTCACCATCCTTGGCTCCGAAGATCTGGCTGCAATTGGCCAGCATCCCGGCAGACAGCAACAGGCCCGCGCTTGCGGCCCAACGCATAAGTTTCATCGATCCCACTCCCTGTCTTTTGCCGATCATGTTGGCCCCAGAAACTTCGCTTGTCCATGCCCCTAAGCCGTGCCTATCTGGCGCGGACGAGGGGCATGCAGGAGAGTTTTCGATGTGCGATGAGAGTAAACTGGAAGAATGGGCGCGGGCGACGATCAGCCGCCGCCAGTTTGGCGCGCTGACAGGCGCGGCGGCTTTGGCGGCCTGCGCTTCGGGCGAGGGCACTGGCGTGGCGCAGGCCGCCTCCCCTGCGCTCACCGAAAGGGGTGTCACCTTCGCCACCCCTGACGGGACGATGGACGGCTTTCTCGTCCAACCGGCCAGCGGCAATCACCCCGCAGTGATCCTGTGGCCGGACATCGCCTCGATCCGCGAATCCAAGCGCGGCATCGCCCGCAAACTCGCCAGCGCCGGCCATGCTGTGCTCGTGGTGAACCCCTATTACCGTGATGTGGCGGGCGAACAGTTCGCCGATTTCGCCGGCTTTATTGCTGGCGGCGGCTTCCAGAAGGTCGGCCCATGGCGGCGCAAGCTCGATGCCGCTGCGATCATGCGTGATGCCAGCGCAATCGTGGCATGGCTCGACGGGCAGAAGGGCATCGACACAGCCCGCGGCATCGGCACGCAGGGCTACTGCATGGGCGGGCCGTTCACCGTGTGGAGCGCAGTGGCGGTGCCCGGACGCATCAAGGCGGCGGCCAGCTTCCACGGCGGCGGGCTAGTGCGGCCCGACAATCCGATGAGCCCGCACGCGCTGCTCGGCAAGGTTGATGCCAGCCTGCTGATCGCCGTGGCACAGGACGATGATGCCGAAGCGCCCACCGACAAGGTAACCTTTGCCGATGCGGCCAAGGCGGCCAGCGTGAAGGCGGCTGTCACCGTCTATGCCGGCGATCATGGCTGGATGGTGTCCGACAGCCCGGCCTACAATGCCGCGGCTGCGGCCAAGGGCGAGGCCGATCTGCTGGCGCTCTACAGCGCCGCGCTTTGACTTTCCTACCGGACATCGGGGGCGCTAGGTTCGTCCCCGATGTCTGCCCGTAACGCCGCCCCGATCAGCACCCGCGCGCCGCGCCTTGCGGCAGAGGCGCTTCCAGAGGCAGGTTTTTTCGCTTCTGGACAGTGTCTCATGTGTCTCCAACAGGCGCTTAGCGCGCCTTCGCCCGGTCGTTGGCCGCACCAAAGCGCCCATGCTTGCGGTAGCGCGTCATCCACTTGTCGAGGAACAGGCCGAGCGGCTTGGCCTCGATCCCCAGATCCGCCAGCCCCAGCGCGCCCTCGGCCACGACATTGCCGGCCTTCAGCAGCGTCCATTGGTCGCGGCTCATCGGTGTGCCGGGCAGCGCGGCAAAGGTCGCCGAAAGGCCGTCGGGCATGGCGATGAAGCGGCGGTTGCGGCCTTGCGCGGCGGCGATACGCTCGTGGATCTCCATCATGGAGAGCTGCTCCGGCCCGCCCAGCTCATAGGTGTGGCCGCCGTGCAGTTCCGGATGCTCGAGCGCCACTGTCACCGCGTCTGCCACATCATCGGCATAGACCAGCTGCAGCTTCACCCCGGGGCCGAACACCGGGAGGACAGGCAGCATCTCGATCATCCCGCCGAACAGGTTGAGGAAGTTGTCGTCCTTGCCGAACACGATCGAGGGCCGCAGCACGGTCGCCTTGGGGAAGCCCGCCAGCACCTGTGCTTCTCCCGTTGCCTTGGCCCGCGCATAGCCCGCGCTCGAGCCCGCATCCGCGCCGATCGCGCTCACATGGACCAGCGCGCGCACGCCCTTGGCCGCAGCGATCCGGGCAATGGTGCCGGGCGCCTCGCCCATCACCGCATCGAGATTGCCGCCGAACACCCCGACGAGGTTGACGACGTAGCTCGCCCCTTCGAGCGCGGCCTCGACATGGCTTTGCCGGGTGATGTCGCAGGGCATGAATTGCAGCTGCCCGAGATTGGCGAGGGGCTTGAGCGCAAAGGCCTTCTCCGGGTTGCGACTGGCCAGCCGCAGACGCGCGCCGCGGGCCAGCAGGCTCTGGGCGACATAATTGCCGATATAGCCGCTGCCGCCAAAGATCGTGACAAGCTGGCCGGAAAGCGGAGAGGAGGTGGGCATGGTCAGGTTGCTCTTGCTGGCTGTCCGTGAAACTGGCTTGCGCCATGCGTCAATGCGCCGGCGCGGGCAAGGGTTCCGATGGGTTCCCCCGCGCAAATGGCACCGCATGGCACAAAGGCGAAGGCGCCGCGCAAATTACCCAAGAGGTTTGCGTTGACAGCAGCCCCCCGCTCTCGCTAAAGGCCCGCGCCTACCCAGCCTGCGGTCGTGTTGATTGGCAGGTCCCGTGCCCAGATGGCGGAATTGGTAGACGCACCAGCTTCAGGTGCTGGCGCTCGCAAGGGCGTGGAGGTTCGAGTCCTCTTCTGGGCACCAGACATTCGGTCGCGAATGTTCGCCAAAGGTTGGAAAACCCTCAGGAATCTGCTAACGATGGGCCACGGCATTCCGCCGTGGTTCGCCATTGTTCGCCGGAAATCGGGCGCATCTGGGGGCCACGTTGGGGGCCAAGCGCAGAACCTCAGAAAAGTGGCCCCCACCCATGCCTCTGTCCGACGTCAAGATCCGCACAGCCAAGCCCGGCGACAAACCTAAGAAGCTTGGCGATTCTGGCGGGCTCTTCCTGCTGGTGCAGCCTTCGGGCGGAAAGCTCTGGCGGTTCAAATACCGGATCAATGGCAAAGAGAAGAAGCTCAGCTTCGGACGATACCCTGACGTTTCGCTTCAGGCGGCGCGCAAACGTCGGGATGAAGCTCGCGCGATAGTGGCTGCAGGAAACGATCCAGCAGAGGAGAAGAAGCGCGCGCAGCTCGAGATCATCGCGCAAAGCGCTAACAGCTTCGAGCGCGTCGCTGAAGAGTACCTCACGAAAATTGCTGCTGAAGGCAGGGAAGCCGTGACAATCAAGAAGAGCCGTTGGCTTCTGTCACTACTAAGCCCCTCGATCGGGGGCATGCCTGTCGCAAGCATCAAGCCGGCAGATCTTCTCGCCGCCATCAAGCCCGTACAAGACAAGGGCCATTACGAAACGGCACGACGGATGCGGTCGTTCTCCAGTCGCGTGTTTCGCTATGCAGTTGCGACGTCAAGAGCGGAAACCGACCCTTCGAGCGTGCTCAGCGGCGCGCTTATAGCGCCAAAGGTAAAGCATCATGCCGCAATTCTGGAGCCGAAACAGGTTGGTGCGCTGCTACGCGCGATCGATGCTTTCAACGGCCAAGAGATGACGCGGCTCGCGTTGCAGCTCACTCCTCACGTTTTCGTTCGACCGGGCGAGTTGCGCCGTGCCGAATGGAATGAATTTGACTTAAACGCAGCCAAATGGGTCATCCCGGCCGACAAAATGAAGATGCGCAGGCCTCATATCGTGCCACTCTCGACGCAGTCTCTTGCCATCCTCGAACGAGCAAGACCGCTGAGCTCGCACCACACCTACGTTTTCTCCTCGCTCTATCCCGGCACGCGCCCAATGTCCGAAAACACGATCAATGCAGCGCTGCGCCGCATGGGTTATTCAGGCGACGAGATGACAGCTCACGGCTTCCGCGCCATGGCTTCCACGCTGTTGAATGAGTCAGGCATATGGAGCGCAGATGCTATCGAGCGCGCGCTGGCACACGACACAAGCAGCACAGTGCGCGGCAATTATCACCGCGGAGAGCACTGGGAAGAGCGCAAGCGCATGGCGCAATGGTGGTCCGATTATCTCGACGAACTCAAAGCCGCCGCATCGGACTAAGATCGATGCTCACACGAGCACGAGGATTGAGGCGACAGATTTCAGTCTAAAATTCTGATTTAAAGACACTATTTGACAAGCGCTCTAGCATTTGCTATGCTATAGCAGCGTAGCGTTTGCGCGCCATTCACCCAACCATCAGGATCACCCCATGCCTAGCCGCGCAAAGGTGCTGGCAGCGGCCGAATTGCGCCGCTTGCTGGCGCATGTGCGGTTGACCGGCCAGCCCTCCAGAAACACTGTCATTGTCCTCCTCAGCTTCCAAGCTGGCCTACGGGCCTGCGAAATCGCCGGACTGGCCTGGCCTGCCGTGCTACGCCCCGATGGAACGCTCGGTGCCGTCGTTCGGGTTGAGGGGCACACCGCGAAAAACGGTAAGCCGCGGTCCGTGCCAATGCACCGTGAGCTCCGGGCGGCGCTCAAGCAGCTGCACAGCAAAGATAGACGGCCCCTGACCGGCCCCGTCGTGCGCTCACTGCGCGGTGGGCACATGACGGCACGCGGAATCGTCAACTGGTTTGCAGCCACCTATGCCGACATCGGATTGCAAGGCTGCTCATCGCATTCTGGCAGGCGGACCTTCATCACCAACGCTGCCAAACTGGTTGCCAAAGCGGGCGGCTCACTGCGTGACGTGCAGGAGCTGGCGGGCCATAGCGCGCTCACCACCACCGAACGCTACATCGAGGGGGACAGAGACGCACAGCGGCGCCTGATCCGGCTGCTATGATCACACTCAAGCGCTTCCGCGCGCTCGAGGCAGTGATGCGCGAGGCTGGCTACGGTACGATCTTCGACTGGTCCGAATCCATCACGCCAGCCACCACGGCTGACGAATTTGCCGAACGGGCGATCTACGTCATCTGCAACTCGGGCATGATGAACCGCATTGCCGAACCCATTTTCGAACGCTGCATGGTTGCACTGCGCGAGGGACGATCAGCGGAAACGGAGTTTGGTCATCCCGGCAAGCGCGTGGCCATTGATCAGATCTGGCGGCAGCGTCATGCGCTGTTCGCCCAGTACCAAAGCGCGCCGCACAATCTGGCGCAGCTGCAGGAGCTGCCATGGATCGGGCCAGTCACCGTGTTTCACCTGGCGAAAAACCTCGGAACCGACGTGGCCAAGCCTGATGTGCACCTTGAACGGCTGGCACGCCGTGACCGAACCACGTCACAGACGCTTTGCCGCAGGCTGTCACGCGCCACGGGCTACCGGATTGCGACGATCGACACGGTGTTGTGGCGTGCTTGCGCCGATGGGCTGCTGTCGTCGAGCGCTTACGAAAAGCACGGCTGGAAGGCAGCATTCCGCCCGAAACCCTTCCTTGCGCGCCAAAAACCCACTTTCGAGCCCGAAAATCGGGGTTCCGAAGCCGCTCAGCCCCAAAATGCGGGTGAATAGCCCAGGCTGAGCCAACGGCCCGCAGGCACCGTCAATGCCTGCACCTTCATCAAAAACGTGAAACTACGAGAAAGGAGTTCGACCATGGCGTCAGAACCAGCGAATACGCACATCCAGACCCCGCGTGCCGAGGTTATTGCCCAGCTCAATGACCAGCTCCGGCGGCATGGGCGCGGCGGCAGCATCATGATCACGCGCGGCGTTCAATACCTGCAGGGCTTTTGCCCGCTCGCGCTGCATGCTGCGTTGGCCCACTACGATGGCTTTGACAGGCACAATGACCCGCATGGAGAGCGTGATTTCGGCGATTTGACGCTGTTTGGCGCGGATCTGCTATGGAAGATCGACTACTACGACAAGGCGCTGGAGTACGGCTCGGAAGACCCTGCTGATCCAGCTGTCACCCACCGGGTACTGACCATCATGCTGGTTAGCGAGTACTGATCAACCAATGCCGAGGGTGCGGCGGGGGCATCCAGGGCAAACGCCACGCTTGATATGACCGGAATAAAATGCGAACATCTTTCGGTGAAAAGCCCAGCGAGAAATGTCGTCCCTCTCCGCAGCGCTCCGCAGCACGTCATTAAGTGCTCGGATAACATAGATTTCATGCGCTCTCTGGAGAAAGAGAGCATGAATTTGATCGTGACATCGCCGCCGTACAATATTGGCAAGGAGTATGAGCGAAAGACGTCCCTTGACGTCTATGTCGAGCAGCAGGCTGCGACGATCGCGGAAGCTATCCGGTTGCTGCACCCGAATGGATCGATTTGCTGGCAAGTAGGCAATCACGTCGATAGCGGAGAAATATTCCCGCTTGATGTCGTCCTATATAACCTGTTCAAGCAGCACGGCCTCAAGCTTCGTAACCGGATAATTTGGACGTTTGGGCATGGGCTGCACTGTCAGCAACGCTTCTCTGGGCGCCATGAAACTATTCTGTGGTTCACCAAAACCGACGATTACATCTTCAACCTCGATCCAGTACGCGTTCCCTCAAAATATCCCAACAAGAAGCATTTTAAGGGTCCGAAGCGCGGTGAGCTGTCTGGGAATCCCTTGGGCAAAAACCCTTCGGATGTCTGGGACATTCCGAACGTGAAGGCCAACCACGTTGAGAAGACCGACCATCCCTGCCAGTTCCCGGTGGCGCTGGTAGAGCGCTTGGTGCTGTCTCTCACCAATCCAGGCCAAAGCGTGCTGGATCCCTATCTCGGTGTTGGCTCGTCGGCTATCGCTGCACTCAAGCACGGGCGAATAGCCTACGGCTGCGACATTACGCCTCATTACATCGACATAGCTATGAATCGGATAGACAGCTTCAATGCGGGCGAGCTAAGAACTAGGCCTATGAATAAGCCCGTGTATGATCCGAATGAAGGTGGATAATGAGGCTCCAATTCGTTCACGATCATCATCACGGCCAGACCGAATGGTCCAAGCGCGATCTTTACGAGTGGATTACCGACGTCTTTGAAGCGCCAAGCATCAAGATCCAGGCGGGATGCACGAATGCAATCCGGACTCATATCTCGAACGAATTCACCTCAGAGGGTTGGGCTCTCAACGTCAAGATCGACCAGGAGCTGCGTAACACGGTTACAGCGCTAAAGGATGATCTCGCGTTTCAGGTCCAGACGGGCAACATGAGTCGCGCGCCCTATGATTTGCTGAAGCTGGAATACCTTTACCAGTCACAGAAAATCAGTGCGGCGGCCTTCGCACTGCCGACGAAGTTCGCAGCCTCGAAAATTGGCAGCAACATCGCCTATTTTGAACGGGTTTGTAAGGAGTTGACGGTCTTCGATCGGGTAATCCACGTGCCCATTCTGCTAATCGCATTTGAATGATGGGTGGATCGGATGCCTTACAAGATTAAAATTTCTGCGCCGGTGAACCGCACTGCCACCATTGCCAGCAAGGTGGTTGCTTCCGCCGAAAAGCGTGAGTTTCACGAGTTTAGGAACCGTCGGAGCGAGCTGCCTCTCATCCAGGTTCCTATCGACCTGCCAATTTATCGGGTCGAAAATTATCGGACCTTCACAGACCAAAAGGACTTCATTTCCGCCGAGGGGAAGGTAGCTGATTTTTTTTCGGCGGGCCAGGAATCTGAAGAGGTCCAGCAGGCCCAGCATCAACTGCTCTATAAACTCGCCCTTCAAGGCAAGACCAAGGAAGACGTGTCGGTTTCCGATGTGCTTGAAGCGCAGGGTCAGCGTCAGCCTCTGCTGATTACCGCCAGCGGTGTCGTTGTGAACGGCAACCGACGTTTGGCGGCATTGCGGGAGCTATACGACAAGGGGAGCAAATTTTCCCACTTCAGCCATGTAGATGTACTGGTCCTTCCTGCCGATGCGACTGCCGAGGAGATCGTTGATGTCGAGGCTAACCTTCAGGCAATTACTGACGTAAAGCTCGATTACGACTGGATTGGCGAGGCCCAGCTCATCAACCGGCTGGTTAATCTCGGGCGCTCTACCGCGCAAGTTGCTAGTCAGCTCCGTCGCAAGGAAAAAGACATCAAGTACGCCATTCAGACTTTGGCGGAGGCAGATCTGTATCTCAAAGAGGCTCCCGGCACGGAGGGCAATTACAGCGAAATCCGTGAAGATGCGGAACAACTTTTTGGTGATCTTCCCAAGCTGCTTGAGGGCAAGAGCGAACCAATGAAGGAGGCCAGCCGGGTTATCGCGTGGACGCTGTACCAGAACAAGGGACGGCTGGATGGTCGTCTCTATGACTATAATGCGGCGATTGGCAGCCTGGCTGACGACGTGCTCGATCGAGTGGCTGACGAACTGGGTATCCAGACGGAAGTAGCGGTCGATCCTAGCGAAGAAGGCGGTAGCGCGGACGACTTTGCTATCGATATTGGCGACGAACCGCAGGTGACGAGTTTTGCAGGGGTAATCGAAGCGCTCAAGACCGCTGACAATGATGCCGCCATCGAAGCCCTTATCGAAGCGACGCAGACCGTGATTCAGTTGGACAAGGGGCAGCGGTCTGGAAAGGCCGCTCTCAAGAGCGTTCAACAAGCCCATACGAAGTTAGCTTCGGTTGATTTATCCAAAGCTGACAAATCTACTCTGCCAAAGATTTCTAAGCAGCTTGAAGCGATCAAAAGCTTGGTAGTCGCGTTGGAAGACAAGATCGCGAAGCACAAACCATAATGTCGGAGCGGGCCGCCCGATGGCATTAGAGATCGGCATAGATTATGACGCGACAAGGGTCCGAGGGGTAATTTCTCGTGCCGGTGACGGCGAAGGCTCGTCTATCTGGGAACGGATCAAAGCTCGCTTCGCTTCTCATGGCGATGTGATCCAAGCGCATGACACGCTGGATATGCCATGGCCCGAAGTCCTGGGAGTCATTCGCGAATTCGGCAGTGCAGCAACGCAGAAGAGTCTCGGGTTCAGGCTTGTTCCGACCGAGCGCGCTCGCGCCAAAGTTGCGATTTTCATTGCTGAGACAAAGAAGGCGCGCCAGTCGAAGGACACCTTGGTCCTCGAAATCGAAGAGGACGAGATTCAGCCGCGTCTTGATGCGCTAGGGTTCAAGCGACAATTAAAGCCCTTCCAGTTGCGCGATCTTTCTAGGCTTTTGTCACTTCCGCATGGCGCAAACTTTTCGGTGCCAGGCGCTGGAAAGACGACCGTGACCTTCGCGCTTAGCTTGCTGGCAGCGCACCCAGATGACCACTTATTAGTTGTCGCGCCGAAGGCGGCTTTCCCCGCATGGCGAGGAGTGGTTGCGGAATGTGTCGTTGGCAGCGCACCGAGTTGGGTGAAGGAAGATTTCACAGTTCTAACCGGCAATGACTTTCAGAATGAGCAAGCATTGAGAAGCGGAGCGCGGCGCTTCCTGATGTCCTATGATCTTTTGGTCCGCCAACAGGCATTGATTTCAGCTTACCTCTCGCGTCAATCGGTGCATCTCGTCCTCGACGAGTCTCATCGTATGAAGGCCGGACTCGGATCGCAGCGCGGCGCGTTCCTGATTAACGTGGCATCGTCTCCGTCAAGGCGCGATATCTTGTCTGGAACACCCATGCCGCAGGATGCCAATGATATGGCATCCCAACTAGGCTTCCTCTGGCCGGGCCAAGGCTACGACTTGCAAATCCAGCGGGGAGTGTCGCCAAGGGAGGTTCTGGGCGACCTGTATGTTCGAACAACAAAGCACGAACTTGGCCTGACCCCTGCCATCCGTCACTTTTACGATGTGCCGATGGCTGACGGGCAGCTCGCGCTCTATGGCGTCGTGAAGAACGAGATACTGCGGCAAATCACGCAGGCGATATCGAACGCCAGCCCAGATTTTCTGTCTGCGCGCAAATCAGTTATGCGCCTTCTACAACTTTCGACCAACCCAACGTTGGCGCTCCAAGCCATGACACGGGACATGCGTGATATCTCGTCGGGGATTGCAGACCAAGTTGTTGAGGAGGGTGCATCGCTAAAAATGCGTGAGGTCTGTGCTCACGCTCGGGCACTAGCCAAGGAAGGCAGAAAGTCGGTCATCTGGACGATCTTTACGCAATCCATCCTCGATCTTGAGCATATCCTAGCGGACCTAAATCCGGTCTCACTATATGGCGCGGTGCCAACGGGTGAGGCTACCGATCTAGGCACGCGCGAGGGCCGCCTTGCCAAGTTTCACCAAGATCCGAACTGTATGGTGATGATCGCAAATCCAGCCGCAGCGGGCGAAGGCATTAGCCTCCATACAGTTTGCCATGACGCGATCTATCTGGATCGTAGCTACGTTTCGACCCACTATCTGCAATCGATCGATCGCATCCACCGCCTCGGTCTAAAGCCGGGCATCGACACAAACATTCACATCTACCGCACAAAGGCGCCGGTTGGGCTAGGTAGTGTGGATTTGTCCGTCAGCAGACGCTTGGCACAGAAAATCCATGGATTGGAACGGTTGCTCGACGATCAAGATCTGCGGCAACTGGCGCTTGACGAAGATAATGCAGACGACCCGATCGACTACGATGTGGACATGCAGGATCTTGTCGACCTAGTCGAAGAGCTTGAGGGAAGGCAGCCGACTGAGCCCCAAGAAGAGGCCTGAACGTGGAATTTGATCGTCTTTTCACGATCTCCGCGTTCGAAGGTCTTCGGATCATGCGAAGTGTCATCGCGGCTGTGCCGGAAGTTACCATTGAGTCATGTCCGGATGCGCTCGTAGCTCACTCACCCCAAGCACAAAATTATGACCTTGAGGCAGCTTTGGGGCTGCACGCCATCGTTTCGGCGGACGCGCCACACGGTGATGTGCTGTTCTATCGAGAATGCATTCTGGCGGTAATGCTCATGAAAATGCCAGCCTTCGCGCGGCTAATGACGCTCGGCAGGGGCCGCTTCATCAAGCGGATCAAGGGCGATGAATACCGGGACATTCGCAGCGTTTTTCGAGAGGCAAAGTTGCTCGAAGACCCGCCTACGAATGGCGACATCGCCTGGTGGGACACGATCCAAGGGCGCGTGCGCTTAAACTTTGACCAAGAGCGGTTGATTCGCGCTCGCCATGCGGAATCGTTGTCGCTCGCGTACGAACAAGGCGAGCTGGCCAAGCTTGGCATTCATCGCGAACCCGTATGGATGGCAATTGACGACAACACCGCTGGATACGATGTTTTGTCCTATCGGCCTGCTGAGGTTGGCGAACGCAACCTGCTAATCGAAGTGAAGTCCACGGTCGCATCACCGCTTCGCTTCATCATCACTAGGAATGAATGGAACAACGCGGATCAGGTCGGTGAGTCCTACCTCTTTCATGTCTGGGACATGGATAAGGAGCCAGCCATTTTGCACATTCGAACGGTCGAGCAAATTCGCCCGCACATTCCTGCGGACAATGAGAAGGGGAAGTGGAAGACGGCCGAAATTCCAGTCGGAATATAGGCGGCACCGACTATGGTGCCGCCTTTGACTCGTCCCTCAATACTCCGAGGCGAGTATGATGGCCATGAACCGCCGATTCATGGCGAAATTGAGGCATTGCACGCGGAAGTGAAAAGCTGGACCGAAACCGAGGAGACGCTGGCAGCGTGAGCAATACAGTCATCATGAAGGTGCCAAGTTCAAATGCGCTCTACCACCAGTTTAGCGCTGACTTGGTCAGCCTGTCTGACGCCGACGAGGTTCACTTTGACTTTGCTGATGTCAAATTCGCGACACCAGGCTGGATGATCACGATCGGAGCCGCACTGCGACAATTTCGGGAAGAGAAGAATGAAGTTCGCCGCAAGTGCATCAATTTCCACCACCTGACCTACCCTGCTCACGCGGGCTTTTTCAAATTTTTCGGCATGAATTTTGGGAGGGATCTCGGTGCTGCGCCGGCGAATGAGCGCTTCATTGCGATCAAACCGCTCATGGTCGAGGCCATCAAAGACGAAGCCATCGACCAGATGGAACACCATGGTGAGACGCTTCAACGTTTAAGTGAGCAGTTGATCGAGGTCCTATTGCAGGCGAACGGAACGCCCGCATTCCAGGCGTTGTCGTACGCCATGCGGGAAATGATGCGGAATGTTGTCGAACATAGTCGGTCGGCTGAACTCGCGTACGCCGCACAATATTGGCCGGCCACCGGCAGTGCCGAGATAGCGATCTCTGACCGGGGCATTGGTTTAGCAAAATCTTTGGCGTCAAACCCGAAGATCGGGCCCGTGAATGACGATGAGGCTCTCGATTTGGGTGTGCAGCCAGGTGTCTCATCCAAAACATGGCGCAAACAATCATCCCGCAGCGATTGGAACAATAGCGGTTACGGGCTCTACATGGCGAAGGGGCTTTGTGTTGCCAGCGGAGGATCGTTGTCGATTGCGTCAGGATCGGTTGCGAAAACTTGGTCGAAGCAAGGAGCTCCCAGCTTTCAAACCAACCATCACGGAACCACCGTAATCCTTCAACTAAACAGTGACAATTTGGAAGGTATTGATCGCGAACTGGAAAAGTTGAGAAACGAAGCGCACGGTGGCAAGCCATCTGCCGCTTCGTTGTCATTGAACCCAGGGAAAGGTTGACGAGATGCACGGTGGCCAAGTGAAGGTTAAGGACGCCTTCGATGCGCTTTGCGGGAGCGGGAAGCTTACAGTCGTGGAACGGGTGGACATACCCGCCCGGCTCGAACGTGTCGCAGCCACCCCTAGCGCCTTCAACCAAGGGGCCTTGCGTAATTGGCTGACTGCCAAGCACGGCCAAGCCGATACCGTCTGGAACCACCAAGCCGTCGCTCTACGCCATATCAACGATGGTCAAAATGTAGTGGTCGCGACTGGCACCGCCTCGGGCAAGTCGCTGATCTTCCAACTGCCGATCATGCGCGAGCTATTGGAGGGTGATGGCGTCGCCTTGGTAATCTACCCTTTGAAGGCCCTGCTTTCAGACCAGCTTTCACGCTGGCGACAGATGGCTCAAGAATTGGGACTCCCCGCTCACACCGTCGCCGAACTTCATGGCAATGTCCGAATGGACGAGCGCCATGAGGCACTGCAAAACGCGCGTATAGTCGCGATAACGCCCGACCTTCTCCAAGCGTGGTTCATGCGGCAGGTGTCTTCGCCCGCCTTCAAGGACTTCCTAGGCAAACTCCGGTATCTCGTCATCGACGAGGCCCATGTCTACGAGTCGGTTTTCGGGAGCAATGTCGCCTACCTGTTGCGGCGGTTTATGGTTGCCCGCAATCGTGCCGCAAAGGACCTCAAGTCGACAAAGCAGATGCAAATCATCGCTGCGACCGCGACAATTTACAGCCCCGTGGATCATATGGCCTGCTTAACCGGTTGGCCATTTGTGGCCGTCGACGAAACCGACGACGGCTCGCCCAGTCACGCGCGAACGCTTCTGCACATCGATGGCCCTGATATCGGCGGTCCAGCAGAAGCGATGCTACAAGACATAATCAATGAGATGGGGCACGCCACAACTGATACCTTCATTGCCTTCCATAACTCGCGGCAGGGTGTCGAACGGGTCACCCGAGTGATAGACCGCGATGATGTGCTGCCGTATCGGAGTGGCTACGAGGGAAACGACCGGGCCGAAATTGAGCGGAAACTACGCAAGGGCCTGCTTAGGGGTATTGTTTCGACATCCGCGTTGGAGGTTGGGATCGATGTCAGTGGCTTCACTGTCGGCCTGAACCTTGGAGTCCCTCAATCAAAGAAGGCATTCCGCCAGAGGCTTGGCCGCGTTGGTCGCGCGTCTGAAGGTGTATTTGCGATCGTTGCCCCTCGTCACGCTTTCACCCAACTAGGTTCCAGTTTTCATGAGTATTTCGAAGGCTCAGTCGAGCCTTCTTATCTCTACCTCGACAATAGGTTCATACAGTTCGCTCACGCGCGCTGCCTGATGGATGAGTCGGAGCAATTGGGTTTCAGCGATGCCAAGATACCGCCCGGCGTCATTTGGCCAGAGTCATTCGAGAAGGTTTACGAGATGGCGCGACCGGGGATTCGCCGCCCGAGGGAGTTCGAGCTGATCGCCCAGATCGGCGCCGACTCGCCGCACTATAACTACCCCTTACGGCAGGTGGGCGAACCAAATTACAAGCTCAAAGAAGGGTCGCGCGGTGAAGCCGAGCCCATTGGGGACATCGCACTCAATCAGGCAATTCGCGAAGCTTACCCCGGCGCAACTTACCTTCACTTGAAGCGCCCGATGAAAGTCGCAGAATGGAAATCGAACGCATTTGACCGCTCGATCCGCCTTTACGATGCCAAAAGCCCAGCGATCACTCGGCCCATATTGCATAAGACCGTGAATGTTGGGGCCTCTTCGGAAGAGGTTGTTTCAAACAGGATTTTATCAGGTGAGAGGGGCTTAATCGCAGAGGTTTCGCTTCAAGTGAACGAGGCAGTGCTAGGTTATCAGATTGGCGGCACCCCCTTCATGTACAAGGATCTACGCACAAAAGATCCGCGCATGAGCAAGAAACAGCGCGAGTTCAGTACCACCGGTGTCGTAGTGCAAATTAAGGACGCTTGGTTCTCTGGCAGCGGCCAGCAAGCGCTAGTACGACGTGCAGTGTCCGATGCGCTACGGCAGATGATACTGCGCGAAAAAAGCATCGCCCCCACCGATATCGATGACTCGCATTCGCATATTGCATTCTATCAGGGCGGCGTCCCCAGGCGTGCGACCGATACCATCGTGATCTACGACAGCATCTACGGTGGCCTTAGACTGACGGAACCCTTGTTTGAGGATTTTGGCGAGTTTCTAGATCGCCTGAAAAAGGCGGCAGAGCTAGCGGGGGTCGAAGCGCTGATCTCCGGTGATATCGTCGAGAAGTTGACGGACTGGCATGGAAGTTTGCAAGAGGGCACTATGCCAATCGGACAGCAGTTAACTCCTCCCGATGGGGAGTTGGTTGTCTATGAGCCCGGCAGCATCGTAAGCGTTCGCATGAACGGTACACTCGTCGAGCGAGAGTTGCTTGAAGTGACGTTTCTCAACATGGGGGACACGAAACTTCTAATGTATCGCTATAAGAATCGTGAAGATGGGGACTCATGGGTGCCCCATGATCAGATTGAACCGACCGGCCAGGATTGGAAGCAGGTCTTCTGGGACCCATGCAGCAATGTATTCTCAGACCCAGAGGAGGCCGAAGGCAGCTTCTAAGTATTCTTTGGGGCTAGGTTTAACACCCTTCGGGTTTTCTCCGCCTTCCATTGACCTCATAAGAGGGCAATGTTTGGGGTCCACCACAAGGCCGGGCTCGCTGATCGGTAGCCTCCGGCAAATCAATATGATGGGCATGGAGCCACTCCCGCAGCGCCCGCCACTCATCGGCGCTGATCTCCCGCAACGGCTCATTGCGCCGCTGGCTCATCGGCACGCGCAAGTCGAATACCTCGGGTAGCTCGGGCTGCATGTCGCCAAAGTACCATGCCTCGGCAAACATCAGCGCGCTGCGCCCCGACAGATCGGTTGCAATGCTGCCCTCGTCATGCGTCGTGTTGGGCACTTGGTGCCACGTGCCGCCCTTGAGCCGGTAAATGTTGTCGGGCACGGCGGACAGGTCCGGTCGCTTTCCCCGAAACCGCGGATCGGTCCAGTAATCCTCGAGCGGTATCACCTCTGACACCACCCCTGCCCATCTGAGCGAGTCCGGGTTGTTCGACAGCCGCTTGCCGTTGAACGCCATGACCAGATCACCAACATGGGCGCTGCGCCGGATCCGGGGCTTACAGACCGTTAGCGTGACAGCCGGCCGCTCGAAATTGGGCGCAGAGCCCCGGTCTGTGGTGATGACATAGCTCCACACCCTCATCGGTGCGCCTCCAGCATATCCGCCACCCAGCGCTCGGCATCATCACGCCCCGTGATGTCCGCCACGAACTCCTGCCCTCGTGCCGCTGACTTGACCCGGCCCTGCCCCAGCCAGCGATCGGGCGGGTGGTAGGTCATACCCACCCCGCCTGCTGAAGCATCGAGCCATTCCGGCACCGCCCATGTGCTTGGCAGGCGGCTGCCCGGCTCGGTGAGCTGAAACGTGCGCTGAAACGTGCCGCTGCCCGCAAATCTGCGCCCTGCCAACGTGAAGCTTTCAGAGGCCACGTAAACGGCGTTAGAGCTGCTGCCCCAGCCTGGCCGAACATGCGGGTGGTCACGAAGCCAAGGGTAGCGATGCAGCGCGCTGGTACCGTCATCGTCGATGACGCACACCGCCTCGACGTGTAGCCAGCCAAACAGCGCATGCTGCCTCGGCCCACAATATCGCCAAACTGCGTTGAAACGCTCGACCGGTCGGTAGAGGCCCCAAAACAGGAACAGATCGCCCGCCCCGACACATTGGTTGCGCAGGTGGCTGAGCGCGCTCGAAACCTGCCCCAACGCGCCGCGCCAGCCTGCGGGCCGTACATCAATCGCTGCAGCGTCGATATCAGGGTCTAAGTGACACGGCCGCACGCCGCTCAAGCGCCCGGCGCTCAGATCATGCGCCAGCGCCCGAAGATCGACGCTGAGCTGTCCGTAGCTGGTGGGTGATGGCTCACGGGTCGGGATTGGCAGGCTGACGGGGCGCTCACCGATCAGCGGGCTGGCGCATTGGCCTGCCGCGCTGTCCACGCCTTTCCTGCTGAATATGACCCGCACAATGGCCTCCTACGCTGCTTGCCGCAAGGTCCGGCATCAGTGCGAAAATCGAGTTAACCGAGCACGATCCAACGGATATGATATTCTCTAGCTTAGGCAACGAAGAGCGCTGGTTAAGAGAGGACCGAGGTGATGAGCTAGCGGGCCAAAATCGAGTACTGCCGATTACACCAACGCCTTGTTGCGCGTCACACTGCTTTATCAAACATAGTCACTAAATCCCCATCATGCCCATATGAACCTGACTAGCTTATGATACCCCACCCCCTAAAGTCGTCCATTTGGAAAAGGTGCCCTTACTCGTTCACGTACAGATTTCCGGTCCTAATCAGCTTACCCCGCTCCACGCGCAAGCCGATCATGAGGCAGAGGTCTGAAGGCTGATAACGGTCCATCCACACGACCCATTGGGAGTGCCTTGGCTCAGGGATGCGATTGCGGCGGATTTTTCCTGCGACTGGCCAAAATGGCTGCATACGATAAGCCGCCTGCTTCCATAGATTCCGGGGCGCCTCATTGCAGAATTGGACGGGTGTTGCCCCCCGCCCGACGGCTGGGGAACGACCGTTCCGCAGAGACCGATATTTCCTCATCTTCCTGAGGCCAATGCAGCGGTCGATCAATTCTCCCGCCACCAAACCATGGACATGGACGTGCCAATGGTCCGTCTCGACGCGGTATTCCCCATGGAGGCCGAAGAATGCCCAGCCATTCTGCGGAACGCCACCTTTACGGGTGAGATCAATTCGAAGCTGCTCAAGCAGTTTGACGACATCGACGTCACACAACCGATCACCGGGGACGATCCAGCCTTCTGACCGGGGTAGGATGTCGACGAAAATTGGATTTCGCTTACCATCCCATGATCTCGATGGTTCGGTCAGATAGAGGTGTGTCAGCCACCCAATTAGATGTCGGCGGGTCTTGCGCATACGGCGGAATGAGGCTGCTGACTTCGGGATTTTGCCCTTTCCCAGGCATCTTCCAAAGTGCTTGTAAAGTTTGACGGGCTGCCGCCGGCCAAGTCCAGGTACGTTGCAGTGTGCCCGGTTGGACTTGAGCCGCTTTCGCCTGAGAACGTCTTCAGTTTTGGCAGCCGCGATTGTTTCGAAGCCGGCCGTCCGCGCCTCACCTCTCAAAACCCGGCGATGGGCTCTGGGCAGCGTGCTAACCCGCAGATGGGATATGTTTTGTCGGGGCATGTTAGGCACCTCCTTCGATGAAGAGGTCTTCGGGAAAACCGAATGCCGCTTTCGGGCTTGGGCGCAGTTCATTGTCATTGATCTTCACGCTGACTTCCTTTCGGACACGGCTCCGCCCCGCTCGAAAGCGTTGCCTTCAAGCTCATGGGCGGAGAAGTTTGGGTTGATTGAGTCGGCTAGAGCCGCCGATTTTCGCTTAGAATTCTCGAGCGGTGGAGCGTCGGCGATCGATCCAAGCGTCGACACTTTCGAGGACAACAAGATGCCTCGTGCCCACATGGTAGCTTTCGATCTCGCCCGCACTGAGCAGCTCGTAGAACTTCGTCTTCTTAATCCCGATTCGGGTCCAAGCCGCCTCGAGCGAAATACCCCTTTGGCTTGCTGCAATCTGCTGTGACATGTTCACCTCCTTTCGCCGGCGTCTGCCGGTGTTTGGGAAATGATCGTCGGACCCGCAGATCTCAATCGAGAGGTCAGATACTATCTCAAATAGGCGCCCTGCCGCCTTACGCCGGCGGGTTTTCCTTGAGTGTCGAAAGCGCCTCCGACAAGGCGGTTGCAACTGTAACGAAATCAAGCGGATTCTCAGGTTCGGTCTTCACATAGGCTTCCCACACGAACTTCTGAAATGCTCCCACCGACTTCATCTGGTCAGGTCCAATTTTCCGGTCACGAAGCAAGAGTGCAAATTCAACCCAAAAGGCTCGCCAGCGCTTCTCGTCGAACCGTCGACCACCTTTGTACCTTTCTCTGAAAAACTTGGTCATCTCTGCCGTGATGCCAACGATGTCAGATTTGCGAAAACGCACGTCCTGAAAGAAATGGCGTTCGACTTGTCCCCGCTTCCCCTGGAGCGTGACATACAACCGTGTTTGCCGCCGCCACCGCCATCGCTTCATATCCGTGGGGAGATCGAGGCCACGCGTGAATATACTCCCTCGGATTGGAGCACGACGGGCTGCGTCGCTTGGGGGACCCGCCTTCCACACGGCGCGGGGGCTCTTTTTACCAGTCACCCATTGATACCGTGCATAAGCTCGAACTTCGTTGTCGATGAGCAATTCAATCAAAAGCTCTTTCGTCGCGCGACGGCCACCAAAGAAAGGCCCTAGGGCGCGGATCGCCTCGTTAGCTGTAACTAGGTCTGCGATTCTAGGCGGATCCGGTAGTGTTACCGTCGGCCCCTCAACGAAATCTGGGATATCTACTTTCTCGTCGTCCACACTCGCCTCCCAATCGACAGGACTGAGGTAAAGTTACATCATTCCGCCATTGAGCTATAGTGCACGGTGTCTGTCTGCTATGGGAAATCTTCCGTTAGGTTTGGATCGCCAGCAATATTTGCCGCCGCTTCAAACACAGGTCGCTTAGGTGCCATCGACCACTAAAGAGCGCATGTTGCCACCCCAAGCCGTAGCGCGTACGTCAAATTGACAAGGTGCATAGCGGCGAATTTGGGCATCGAACCGTGGAACATATCCTCATCTGGGGGCCAATTTGGGGGCCATATCCAAATTAACTCACCTCCCGCCCTATTATAATCAATACGTTATATTGATCAAGCGAGTCCTCTTCTGGCACCATTTACACATGTCTGTGCAAAGCACGTTATCCCACTAAAGTGCTAGTAAAGCAGCACTTTAATGCGCCTGATCGTCTCAGGATGTGTGCGATTGTGCCTAATCAATCCAAGGTATCTGGGGGCATAACTGCGGCCTTGGCCGCCCTCGATCGTGATGAGGACACCGACCTTGACTATTGTCAACAGAAAGCGGGAGTAACCGCTGCAGCAGCGAGCAGCACGTCGACCGCCCAAGTCTGCTGCAAACTTATCGCTGCGCCCGCTAGTGCCATTCTCACGAGCGCAGCGATAAGCCATCAATGCCATGCGACTGGTGCCCGATTGAACGGTGGTCAGGCGCAGGGCAGGATTGTCAGGTCATCGAATGCTTCAGGTCGCGCACCTCTTCGGGGCCCTGCTTGATCGCATCAAAGCATTCGCGGATCGTGTGCATGACCTCCGGCGAGAGCTCGGTGTCGGCGATCGCATCCTCGAACTTGGCCTTGATATGGTCTTCGCCCCGTTCGACCTCGGCAGTGATGGCAGCCTCATCCCGGCCTGTGACGACCGATTTGAGATTCATGAACATTCGGTGCGCCCCGCCGAGGATAGTGCCATTGTCATCGGGCTTGCCGCCGAGCCTGATCACCTGGCTCCGCAGCATCCTGATCGCGGCTTCACGCTCGACCGCACGGGCATTGAACAGCGCGACAAAACGCTGATTGTCCGAGTACTTTGCGGCTTCGGTGTAGCCATTGACGCTGTCGTACGTCGTCCCGATCAGATCATTCAGCGTCGATATGTCATGCGATGTTTCGGACATGAATGTCTCCTGTTTCAGATGCGTGCGGGGAGCGGGCAGATTGCGCCGACCGCCTTATTGCGCGGCGTGCTTGCGGCTGCGCCCCATCGCGACAACGCCCATCACCGCCACGACTGCGGTCAGCGCCGCAGCGAGCGATGCCAGCGGATGGGCCTCGACCTCATGCCTGGCATATTGCGCGGCGTCCTTGGCGGCCTCGACCGCATGGGTACGCAGGCTTTCGGCCAGCTTGGAGATCTCGGTGGTTGCAGTGGCGAGCACCGCGCCCGCCTCTTCGGAGAATTCATGCGTGCTCGAGGCAGCAGCCTTGAGCGCATCCGCGGCGGTATCGACGCTGTCCTGGAACTGCCCGGACAGGGTTTCGGTGGGCGACTTCAACATGATGATATCCTTGTGCAGTGCGTCAGGCGGGGATGGGGCAGCTGTGGCTAGATCTTGTCGCCAAGAGCGCCCTTGACCGTGCCAGCGACGTGCTGGGCCTTGCCCTTGCCCTGCTGTGCCAAACCCTTGGCAACCAGCTCGGGGTTGTCGGTCGCGCGGCCGGCAGCAGCCTTGGTCTTGCCGATGGCTTCGTTGGCGGCGCCCTTGGCCTTGTCGGTGAATTCACCCATGTTACGTCTCCTTGAATCTTCGCAGAGCAGCTCTGCAGACAGTATTTGATCGGTTAGCCAAGCATTCCGAAGGATCGCAGCAGCCAGAGGATGACTGCAATCACGACGACAATGTTGAGGATGCTCTTGATCTTGCCGTCCATCGGCAAGTAATTGTTGATCAGAAACAGAATAACGCCAACAATGACGAGTACGATGATCAAATTCATAAGTGGCATCTTGAATTCCTCTTTAACTGATTGAACTGGAATTCTGGTGCAGGTGTCGTCACGCGTTCTTTTCGGTCATGAATTCGACAGCGAATACGAACAGCGCGATGATCAGCAACAGATGGATCAATCCGCCCAGCATGATGTAGGTGGCCAGCCCAGCCAGCCACAACAGCACGAGGATCGCGATGACTTTGTAAAGCATTGATCTTCCTGCTGTTTGCGGAGTGGCTGATGATGCTGGTCAGGCTAGCGGCAGCGGACCTTGCGATTGCGGTCGACAGCGCGTCCCGCGACTCCGCCGCCAATCGCGCCAAGGATGGTGCCCACCAGTTCCGAACCGCCCGGAGCAATGACATTGCCCAGCGCGCCGCCGGCAACTGCGCCGACAATCAGCCCGGTCGTCCCGTCAGAGCGACGGCAGTAATACTGGCCGTTTTCGCCGCGATAGATCCGCTCGTTTTGCTTCAACTGGCGTTCGCGATAGCGCCGGTCATCCTTGCGGTGATAGCGATCGGCGTAATAGTTGCCGTAGGTCGGATCGGGCCGGTCATAATCGTAGCGCGACCAATCTGTGCGATAATCGGCGCTCTGCATATCTCCAACGCAGCCGGCCAGCAGTCCTGCTGTGGCTAATCCAAAGATAGTTCTGAACATGGCGTACCTTTCCTGAAAGAGCGGACGTCCGGACAGGGATCAGGGGCTGACAACCGTCCGGACGCCCAAGTTGGGGGTCGCAGACCGCTACTGGGCGCATTCCTGCGGTGTGGTCAGCCTCGGAATCTACGCAGAAGCCTGCGTCAGGCAGGGCTTGCCGAGAGCACCGCGCGGACAAGGTCCGGGATCGTGCGCACGCCCAGCTTGTGCATGACCTGCGCGCGGTGGCTTTCGACCGTGCGCTGCGAGATGCCGAGATCGGCGGCGATGTTCTTGCTTGGCGCGCCTGCCATGACATGCTCGAGCACATCTTTCTGCCGCGCGGTCAGGCTCGCCAGCCGCTGAGCGGTTTCGCTGCCTGCCCCGCCGCGCGCGCCGCCTGCAGATGCGCGGGCCACAGCGCGTTCGATACTGTCCACCAAATCCCTGCGGCTCACGGGCCGCTCGATGAAGTCGCTGGCGCCCGAGCGCATGGCCTGCACCGCCATGGCGATATCGCCCGTGCCGGTGATCAGGATCGCCGGCACGGTGTCGCCCGCGGCGCGCAGGTGCTCGATCAAGGCCATCCCGCTCATGCCGGGCAGGTTGGTGTCGATGATCAGGCAGTGATCGCCGAGAGTGGCCTCGGCAGCGAGGAAGGCTTCGGCATCATTATAAGCGGTGACGGGCCAGTGTTCGTATTCCAGCACGCTGCGCATGGTTTCGCGGACATCGGGGTTGTCCTCCACCACACAGATCAACCGCGATGGCTGCGGCGTGCCTGCGCCGCGCGGGGCGCTGACCTGCGGCGTCAGCTTGCGGATCGCGGCATGGAGGTCGGCGGCGGCCACAGGCTTGCTCAGCAACAGACAATCGGCTGGCTCGATCTGCGCCAGCGCGCCGATAGAGATATCGCCGGTCAGGACGATGCAGGGAACGTCCCGCTTGAACTGCTCTCGCAGGGTTGCCAGCACTTCGATGCCGTTCATGCCGCCGGGCAAGGTGTAATCGGTCAAAATCAGATCGGGCAGGATCGCCCCATCGGTCGCCAGCTCCAGCGCACTATGGCAGTCGCTTGCGGAAATCACGGTGTGCCCCGCCTCAATCAGCAGGGTCTCAAGCGCGGCGCGGACATCGGGATCATCTTCAATCAGCGCGATCGTGCACCCGGTCGAACGCGCGGCGGGGGCTAGGGTTGCGCGATTGTCCGCCTCCACCTCGTCAAGCAACCCGCGCGGCACCAGCACCGAAAACACCGAACCCTTGCCCGGCCATGATTGCACTTTGACCTCGTGGCCGAGCAATTGTCCCAGTTCGCGGACAATGGTGAGCCCCAGTCCGAACCCGCGTTCGCGTTCGCGGGCGGGATTATCGACCTGATGGAATTCATCGAACACGGCATCAAGCTGATCGTTGGCAATGCCGATGCCGGTATCCCAGATCTCGATCCGGATCATTGTGCCGTGCGGACGGCTTCCCATCAGGATTCGTCCTCCGGCCGGCGTGTATTTGACCGCATTGGCGAGCAGGTTGCGCAGCATCACTTCGATCAGGCGCGGATCGCTGTGAAGCAGGGCGGAGCAGGGGACAATTCGCAGGTCAATCTGCTGCGACTGCGCCAGCGGTTCGAACTCTGACTGCAGCCGTTCACACAGTTCGGCCACGGGGAAGTGGGCCGTGCTCACCTCGATCACACCGGATTCGATCTGATTGATGTCGAGCAAGGAATTGAGCATTCCCGCCATCGCTTCGAGCAGCACGCCCATCCGCTCGACCTGCTCATGCGCCTTGGCGTCCTCAGCGCTTTGCAGCAGCACGTCCTGAATCAGAGTCAGGGCTTGCAGCGGCTGGCGCAGATCATGGCTCGCGACGGCCAGAAAGCGCGATTTGCCGCGATTGGACCGTTCGGCCGCATGGCGCGCCTCGTCCAGCGCGGCGGCAGTCAGACGGCGCTCGGTGATGTCGCTGAAGGTGATGACCACGCCTTCGACCCGGTCATCATGGGTGCGATAGGGGAAGATGCGGCGCAAAAACCACGTTTGCTCCGGCCCGCTGATCTCGCGTTCGATGGTGGTGCTGTCGTTCAGCACGACAGCGGCATCGCCGAGCAGATCATTGTCATCAGCCAGCGATTGCAGATCGGCGAGCGGTCGGCCGATATCGCCGGGAATGACGCTGAAGATCGCTTTGGTCGCCGGCGTGAAGAACCGGATGCGCAGCTTCTCGTCGAGGAACAGCGTGGCCACATTGGTGCTGTAGAGGATGTTCTGGAGATCGTCCGAAGCGATCCGCTGCCGGTCGAGCGTTTCCTGCAGCTGGCTGTTGAGCGCGATCAGCTCCTCGTTGAGCGATTGCAGCTCCTCCTTCGAAGTCAGCAGCTCTTCGTTGGTGGACTGGAACTCCTCGTTGACCGAGAGCGCCTCGTCATTGATCGCCTTGTGTTCGAGCACCAGCGCATCGCGGCTCTGCATCGCCAGGAGCAGCTCGGCATGGGCCGCTTCAAGCTGCCGTTCGAGCTCGCGCAACTGAGCTTCGCTGTCGTGCTGCGGCGGCGGAGCTGCCGCTCCGGCTGGCGCTGCTTGTTCGATGAAGCTGACCAGATGGAGCGGCTCGCCGTCGCTTTCGAGGAAGCGGACAGCGATGGTGAAAAACACGACTTCGCCATCGACGCTGGTCTGGCACAGACCGGTGGTGACCAGCGGCTGCTCGCGATCCGCGCGCGCGATCGCAAAGCGCAAGGTGCCGCGCAAATCATCCGGCGCCAGCGCCAGCAGATCAAGGGTCGGTGGGCCGGCGGCAAGGCGCAGATAGCGGCTCACACTGCCGACCGAATAGATGCACTGGCGCTGGGCGTTGATCAGCAGGCTGGCAGGGGCAAAGCTTTCCAGCACACTATGGCGGCACAGCTGGGCGAGAGCCGTCTGTCGGCTCATTTGCACCTTGCTTTCGTAAACGGTCAGCCGGGGTATGCTCTCAACAAAGCTAAGCGGGAAGCCGGGTTCGCCCGGCCTGCCCTGGGCGTTGTGGCGATAGATCCGTTCGGCCTTGTGCAGCACCGTGAACCGATCATCGACATTGCCCGGCGTCTCGGCCATTCCCAGCATCAGCACGCCGTTTTCGCGCAAGGCAAAGTGGAACAGGCCGATCACCTTGGCCTGCGCATCGGGCTTGAGGTAAATCAGCAGATTGCGGCAGGATACCATGTCCATCCGCGATAGCGGCGGGTCGTTCAGCACATCCTGCACGGTAAACACCACCGCTCCGCGCAAGGCCGGGGTGACGCGGTAGCCGCCGTCCTCCCGCACGAAGTTCCGGGCCAGCCGGTCTGCAGGGATCTCGTCCTTGATCGATAGCGAATAGAGCCCTTCGCGCGCGACGGCGATGGCCTGCGCATCGATGTCGGAAGCGAACACCTGCAGCTTGATGTCGCGCCGCGCGGCCAGGATCGCCTCGCGCATGAGGATCGCCAGCGAATAGGCCTCCTCGCCGGTGCTGCACCCGACCACCCAGATGCGCAGCGCGTGATTGGGTGCAAGATTGGCGAGCAGGTCGGGGATCACCTCGCCTTCCAGCAGCGCGAACACCGCAGGATCGCGGAAGAAGCTGGTGACATTGATCAGCAGATCCTCGGCCAGCGCGAGGCATTCCGTCTGGTTGCGGGCGAGCTCGTCATGATAGCGCGCCAGCGCGCCGCCGGGCAGGCCGCGCAGCCCCATGCGGCGGTGGATGCGTCGTTCCAGCGTGCCGCGCTTGTAGGCGCTGAAATCCTGCCCGACCTTGTGCTGGAGCAGAGTGATGATGCTTTGGATGTCGGCCGGATCATAGCCTTCGGGCTGCATGATGCGCGCCGTCGTGGCATCGGCTATCCGCTGCCCGATGATCGCCAGTTCCGCCGGAATTCGCGCCAGCGGCACCACCGCATGGGCAAGCCCGGTGCTGATCGCGCTGCGCGGCATCCCGTCATGCTCGGCCTCTTCCGGATCCTGCACAATGATGTGCCCGCCGCTTGTGTGCAGCGCGGCCAGCGCGCCGCTGCCGTCATTGCCGGTGCCCGAGAGGACGATTGCGACCGAGCGGCTGCCGCATTCCTCGGCCAGCGAGCGGATCAGGAAGTCGATCGGCAGGCGGGTATGATCTCCCGTCAGCGGCCGCGTCAGATGGAGCACGCCGAACCGGATCGCGAGAAAGTAACCGGGCGGGCAGATGTAGATCGCGTCCGGCGCGATCCCCATGCCCTCGGCCGCCTCGGTAACTGGCATCACCGTGTGGGTGGCGAGCAGATCGGCGAGCTGGCTGGGATGATGGGGATCGAGATGCTGGACAAGCAGGAATGCCATTCCGGTATCCGCCGGCATCGCATCGAGCAGCCGCGCCATCGAATCCAGCCCGCCTGCCGAAGCCCCGATCGCCACCACCGGCACCGGAGATTCTGCCGTTCCGCCCGGTCTGGTCGCTGCCGAAGCGGGGCGTCGATCCCCCTTCCCGGTTTGCAAGACCTTCCCGACGAGCCTGTCGCCACCTGCTTGAGGAGGACTGCTTTTCGGCATTAAGTGTCGGGTCTAGCAGCTATGGTGTGGCCACGCACGCTGTAAAGCGGCCCGGGCCGGACGCAGGGCGAGCTCTGTGCCGCCTGCTAACTTTGTTTACGACCACACGATTTTGCCGCTGATGCGCGGGCTTCGCTATGCGGAACTTCAGCCAATTTCGACGGACTAACCTTCGGTGCGCCCGAAGAGATTCGCCGCGGCCGGATACCTTCCATGGTTTCGGCAGCGGCACAGGCCCCGCGCGGTTTACGCGCTGGCGGCGCGGCTCAGTCGGGCGCGGGCTTCCGGCTCGCCGATCAGGGGCAGCAGCTCGCCCATGTCGGGGCCGTGATCCATCCCGGTGAGCGCTTGGCGCAGCGGCAGGAACAGCGCGCGGCCCTTGCGCCCGGTGCTTTCCTTGAGCGCTCTGGTGAGCGCGCCCCACGGGTCTTCGCTCCATTGCAGCGCGGCGGCGGCATCGGCAAGGAAGGCGCGGTCTTCGTCGGAGAAGTCAGGCTCGGCAATTGGCCCTGTCACCAGTCCCCACCATTCCCCTGCTTCGGCGACGTGCGCAAGGTTCGGGCGGATCGCGTGCCAGCCAGCTTCGTCCATGCCCGAAGGCAGGCGGTCTTGGACCGAGGCAAAGGGCAGCTGGTGGACAATGGCGGCGTTGAGGCGTTCGAGATCCTCCTCGTCAAACTTTGCCGGAGCGCGCCCGAAGGTCGACAGATCGAAGCCATCGACCAACGCTGCACGGTCGGCGATGGCTTCCACCGGTTGTGATGTGCCAAGCCGCGCCAGCAGCGCAATGATCGCTTCGGGCTCGATCCCGCGCTCGCGGAAGGCGTCGCAGCCCAGCGAGCCGAGCCGCTTTGAAAGCTTGCCCTCGCGCCCCACCAACAGAGCTTCATGCGCGAAGGCGGGAAGCGCTTTTGCTGCATTTTCCGCCGCAGCAAAACTTGCAGCATAAAGTGCGGTAAAGATCTGAATCTGAACGGCTGTGTTGGAGACGTGATCCTCACCGCGCAGCACTTGCGTGACGCCCATATCAATATCGTCGACCGCGCTCGGCATCATGTAGAGCCACGAACCGTCAGCGCGGCGGATGACCGGATCGGAAAGCTGTACAGCGTCAAATTTCTGCGGGCCCCGGATGCCGTCCTCCCACACGATCGGCTCGGCATGGTCGAGCAGGAAGCGCCAGTGAGGGGCGATGCCTTCGGCCTCTTTGGCAGCGCGTTCGGCTTCGGTCAGCCGCAGCGATGCGCGGTCGTAGATCGGCGGGAGCCCGCGCCCCAGCGCGATCTTGCGCTTGACCTCAAGCTCCTGCGCGCTCTCGTAGCAGGGGTAGATCCGGCCAGCGTCATGCAAGGCAGCAAATGCTGCCTCGTAGCGGTCCAGCCGCGCCGACTGGCGTTCCTCGCGCGCCCAATCAAGGCCGAGCCAGACCAGATCGGCGCGGATCGCATCGACATAATCCTCGCGGCTGCGCTCCGCATCGGTGTCGTCGATCCGCAGGACGAAGGTGCCGCCATGCTTTTTCGCGAGCATCCAGTTGTGGAGCGCGGTGCGAATATTGCCGACGTGCAGCCGGCCGGTCGGCGAAGGGGCGAAGCGAGTGATCGTGGTCATGATCGCGAGCGGTAGAGGCCTGAGCGCCCGCCCGCAAGCAGGCTCACACCGCGCGCAGTTCGGCCCCGACCAGCGCCAGCGCGCCCTCCCACAGCCGGTGCATCCGCTCTGGTCGGACGAGGCCTGCAAGCATTGCCTCGAAGCCCGCACGGTCGCGGTGGGCAACGGCATCAATGAAGCCGCCGATGGTGACCTCGTCATGGCTGAGGAGCCGGCAGCAGAAGCGCGAGACACAGATGTTCTCGGGCCAGCTTGCGGCAATCGCGTGCGAGAGGATCAGCGCCTTGGCCGCGACTTCGACCCCGCCGAGCCGCACCGCCAGTTCAGGCACCGGATCGCGCCCGACCCGCTCGTGCAGCGCGATCAGCCGCAAGGCATGGATAAAGCGCACCGCAATTGGCCCCAGCCCTTCTACGCGCGGCGTTACGCCGAGCGCGGCGATGACATCCTGCGCAGAGGCGGACGGGGGGCGGTGCTGTGACATGGAACCTCGCGTGAATCTGGGCCGGAGCGACTCTCTCTGGCTACATTCACTGCGAGTGATTTGCAATAGCGAATGGCGTGGCTAGGCCACGAAAAACCCCGCCGGAGCGCAAACTCCGGCGGGGTTTTCAATGTTCCGCTTTAGCGCGGACCCAAGCGGGGATTACTCCTCACCGGCATCCTCGATGTCAGCTGCGGGAGCCGCGGCGGCCATAGCTGCCATCGCCGCCTTCATCGCCTCTTCCGAGCCGATCGCGTCTGCGACCGGTTCGACTTCGCGCTGACCGGCCGTAACAAGCGCATCCTGCTGCTTCTTCCACGCGGCCTTGAGGGCTGCGTCGCGGCTGTTGGCGGTGACGCGCAGACGGTTCATGCCCGCACCGGTACCGGCAGGGATGAGACGGCCAACGATCACGTTTTCCTTCAGGCCGATCAGCGTGTCCTTCTTCCCTTCAACCGCCGCCTGCGTCAGCACGCGGGTGGTTTCCTGGAACGAAGCGGCCGAGATGAAGCTGCGGGTCTGCAGCGACGCCTTGGTGATGCCGAGCAGAACCGGATTGCCCGCTGCTCCCTGCTTGCCCTTGGCCAGCTTGCCGTTGATTTCCAGCATCTCCGCCAGATCGACCTGCTCGCCCGGCAGCAGGGTGGTGTCCCCGCCATCGGTGATCTCGACCTTCTGCAGCATCTGGCGAACGATCACCTCGATGTGCTTGTCGTTGATCTTCACGCCCTGCAAGCGATAGACTTCCTGGATCTCGTTGACGAGATATTCGGCCAGCGCTTCGACGCCCATCACCTCGAGGATGTCGTGCGGGTTCGGCGAGCCGGAAATCAGGGTGTCCCCCTTCTTCACGTAGTCGCCTTCCTGCACGTCGATCACCTTGGTCTTGGGGATCAGGTACTCGACGGGTTCACCCTCCTCGGGGATGATCGCGATCTTGCGCTTCGCCTTGTATTCGCGCACGAATTCGATCCGGCCGGAAATCTTGGCGATAACCGAGACGTCCTTGGGCATGCGCGCCTCGAACAGTTCGGCCACGCGCGGCAGACCGCCGGTGATGTCGCGGGTCTTGGCGGCTTCGCGGCTGGCACGGGCGAGAATGTCGCCCGCTTCAACCGTCTGGCCATCCTCGACCGACAGGGTGGTGCCCGGCGCAAGCATGTAACGCGCTGCTTCGGTTTCCCCGCTGCCCTCGGCCAGAAGGGTCATACGCGGACGCAGATCTTCCTTCTTCTTGCGGCCGGTGGCGCGGTTCTCGGTCACCACGCGCTGCGCAATGCCGGTGGCATCATCCATCTGTTCTTCGAGCGTGATGCCCTCGATCAGATCCTGATACTTCACCACGCCCGACTGCTCGGTGATGATCGGCAGAGTGAACGGATCCCACTCGGCCAGACGATCGCCGATCTTGACGTGATCGCCGTCCTTGAACTTGATCACGGTACCGTAAGGCACCTTGTGCATTTCGCGCTCGCGCCCTTCGGCGTCGATCACGGCGATTTCGCCGCTGCGCGACAGGCTCAGGATGCGGCCCATCTTGTCGGAGATGGTCTGCATCTCGCGATACTCGACCTTACCGTCCGAAATCGCTTCGAGGTGCGAGGTTTCGTTGAGCTGCGCCGCGCCGCCGATGTGGAACGTCCGCATCGTCAGCTGGGTGCCGGGCTCCCCGATCGACTGGGCGGCGATAACGCCGACCGCTTCGCCGATGTTCACCGGGGTCCCGCGGGCAAGGTCACGGCCATAGCAGGTCGCGCAAACGCCCTGTTCGGCTTCGCAGATCAGCGGCGAGCGGATCCGGGCCGACTGGACTTCAGCCGCCTCGATATCCTTCACCATCGCTTCATCGAGCAGCGTGCCCGCCGGAACGATCAGTTCGCCAGTGGCGGCGTTGATGATGTCCTCGGCCACGGTGCGGCCAAGAATGCGCTCGCCAAGCGAGGCAATCACCGAGCCGCCCTGCACGATCGCGCGCATTTCGAGCGCGTTCTGCGTGCCGCAATCTTCCTCGACGATGACGCAATCCTGCGACACGTCGACGAGACGGCGGGTCAGGTAACCCGAGTTCGCGGTCTTCAACGCGGTGTCCGCGAGGCCCTTGCGAGCGCCGTGGGTCGAGTTGAAGTATTCAAGAACGGTCAGACCTTCCTTGAAGTTCGAGATGATCGGGGTCTCGATGATCTCGCCCGAAGGCTTGGCCATCAGACCGCGCATCCCCGCGAGCTGCTTCATCTGCGCCGGGCTACCACGCGCCCCGGAGTGGCTCATCATGTAGATCGAGTTGATCTGGGCTTCCTTGCCCGTCTCGGCATCAATCGGCTGGGCCTTGATCTCGGCCATCATCGCGTCGGCGACCATGTCACCGCACTTCGACCAGGCGTCGATTACCTTGTTGTACTTTTCCTGCTGGGTGATGAGACCGTCCTGGTACTGCTGCTCGTAGCCAGCAACCAGATCCTTGGTCTCGTCGACCAGCTTTTCCTTGGCGTCGGGGATGATCATGTCATCCTTGCCGAAGCTGATGCCCGCCTTGAACGCGTGACGGAAGCCCAGCGCCATGATGGCGTCGGCGAACAGCACCGTGTCCTTCTGGCCGGTGTGACGGTAGACCTGATCGATCACGTCGCCGATCTCACGCTTGGTGAGCAGGCGGTTGATGATGTCGAACGGCACCTTGTAGTTCTTGGGCAGGCATTCGCCGATCAGCATCCGGCCCGGGGTGGTGACAAAGCGCTTCATCGACACCTTGCCGCTTTCATCGGCCTGCGGAACGCGGGCGATAATGCGGGTGTGCAGCGTGACCGCCTTGACCTCGAGTGCCTGGTGCACTTCGGCCATGTCGGAGAAGCGCGGCAGGCGTTCGATCTTGGTGCCATCGGCGTCTTCGATGAATTCGGGGGTCTTTTCCTGCCGCTCCATCGAGAGGTAGTAGATCCCCAGAACCATGTCCTGCGAGGGCACGATGATCGGCTTGCCGTTGGCGGGCGAGAGGATGTTGTTGGTCGACATCATCAGCACGCGTGCTTCAAGCTGGGCTTCCAGCGAAAGCGGCACGTGGACCGCCATCTGGTCACCGTCGAAGTCGGCATTGAAGGCCGAGCAGACCAGCGGGTGCAGCTGGATCGCCTTGCCCTCGATCAGCACGGGCTCGAACGCCTGAATCCCCAAACGGTGAAGCGTCGGCGCGCGGTTGAGCAGCACCGGGTGCTCGCGGATCACCTCGTCGAGGATGTCCCAGACTTCCTTGCGCTCCTTTTCGACCCACTTCTTGGCCTGCTTCAGGGTCATCGAAAGGCCCTTGGCATCCAGACGCGCGTAGATGAACGGCTTGAACAGCTCGAGCGCCATCTTCTTGGGCAGGCCGCACTGGTGCAGCTTCAGTTCCGGACCGGTCACGATCACGGAACGGCCCGAATAGTCGACGCGCTTGCCGAGCAGGTTCTGGCGGAAGCGGCCCTGCTTGCCCTTGAGCATGTCGGACAGCGACTTCAGCGGGCGCTTGTTGGCGCCCGTGATCACGCGGCCACGACGGCCGTTGTCGAACAGCGCATCGACCGCTTCCTGCAGCATGCGCTTTTCGTTGCGCACGATGATGTCAGGCGCGCGCAGTTCGATCAGGCGCTTCAGACGGTTGTTGCGGTTGATGACGCGGCGATAGAGATCGTTGAGATCGGACGTCGCAAAGCGGCCGCCATCGAGCGGCACCAGCGGGCGCAGTTCGGGCGGGATCACGGGGATCACTTCGAGGATCATCCATTCCGGGCGGTTGCCGGAATCGATGAAGCTTTCGACGACCTTGAGTCGCTTGATGATCTTCTTGGGCTTGAGCGCCGACTTGGTCGTCGCCAGCTCGTCCATCAGAGCTTCACGCTCGGCTTCGAGATCGAGCTCGGCGAGCATGACCTGCACCGCTTCCGCGCCGATATTGGCGGTGAAAGCGTCTTCGCCATATTCGTCCTGCGCTTCGAGCAGTTCGTCCTCGGTCAGCAGCTGGTACTTCTCGAGCGGGGTCAGGCCCGGCTCGATCACGACGTAGCTTTCGAAGTAGAGGATGCGCTCAAGCTGCTTGAGCTGCATGTCGAGCAGCAGGCCGATGCGCGACGGCAGCGACTTCAGGAACCAGATGTGCGCGACGGGCGCTGCCAGTTCGATGTGGCCCATGCGCTCGCGGCGCACCTTGGTCACAGTGACTTCGACGCCGCACTTTTCGCAGACGACACCCTTGTACTTCATGCGCTTGTACTTGCCGCACAGGCACTCGTAGTCCTTCACGGGGCCGAAGATGCGCGCGCAGAACAACCCGTCACGTTCGGGCTTGAACGTGCGGTAGTTGATGGTCTCGGGCTTCTTGATTTCGCCGTAGGACCACGAGCGGATACGCTCGGGCGAGGCAATGCCGATCTGGATCTGGTCGAAGGTTTCGGTCTTCGCGATCTGATTGGTGAATTTGCTGAGTTCGTTCATAACTTGGTTCCCTTAGGGGGATGAAACTCGAAGACTGTGTGGGTGGGGGCCAGAGCGCAACCGCCTGGCCCCGCGCCCCTATTCCGCTGCAATCGCGCTGTAGTCGGTCTGGTCGGCGTCATCTTCGTCGAGGATCGACTTGAGTTCGACGTTGAGACCCAGCGAACGCATTTCCTTGACGAGCACGTTGAAGCTCTCGGGGATGCCGGCCTCGAAGGTGTCGTCACCCTTGACGATCGCTTCGTAGACCTTGGTGCGGCCGACCACGTCATCGGACTTCACCGTCAGCATTTCCTGCAAGGTGTAGGCCGCGCCGTAGGCCTGCAGCGCCCAGACTTCCATTTCGCCGAAGCGCTGGCCGCCGAACTGCGCCTTACCGCCCAGCGGTTGCTGGGTGACGAGCGAGTACGGCCCGATCGAACGCGCGTGGATCTTGTCGTCGACCAAGTGGTGCAGCTTGAGCATGTAGATGATGCCCACGGTGACCTTGCGGTCGAACGCCTCGCCGGTGCGGCCGTCATAGAGCGTGGACTGACCCGAAGAGTCGATCCCGGCCTTGATCAGCATTTCCGACACGTCCGGCTCGCGCGCGCCGTCGAACACCGGGGTCCCCATCGGCACGCCAGCCGAAAGGTTGCCCGCCAGTTCGACGATATCGGCCGTGGTGCGGCTGTTGAGATCCTCGAAGTACTGATCGCCGTAGATGTCCTTGAGACGATCAACCACGGCAGCCGGCGGAGCGATGCCCGCGAAATCTTCGGCCGCGTTCGGATGCTGGGCGCGCCAGTCATCCAACATGCCCTTGATCTCGTGACCGAGCGCACGGGCCGCAAAGCCCAAGTGCGTTTCGAAGATCTGCCCGACGTTCATGCGCGACGGCACGCCCAGCGGGTTGAGCACGAGGTCAACCGGGGTCCCGTCTTCGAGGAACGGCATGTCCTCAGCCGGCAGGATGCGGCTGATCACACCCTTGTTCCCGTGACGACCGGCCATCTTGTCGCCCGGCTGCAGCTTGCGCTTCACCGCGACGAACACCTTGACCATCTTGAGCACGCCCGGAGCGAGTTCATCGCCGCGTTCGAGCTTTTCCTTGCGGTCATGGAACTTGGCATCGATCACCGCGACGGCTTCGTCGTACTGGGTCTTCACCGCTTCGATCTGCGCCTGACGGCTGTCATCCGCGACTGCGAACTTGAACCATTCGAAGCGCTCGAGTTCATCGAGCATCTCGGCGGTGATTTCCGCACCCTTCTTCGCGCCCTTGGGAGCAGCCGAAGCGGTCTGGCCGATCAGCATGTCACGCAGGCGGTTGTAAGTTGCGCGGTTGAGGATGTTGCGTTCATCGGCCGCATCCTTGCGGAGGCGTTCGATTTCCTCGTTCTGGATCGCACGGGTACGGTCGTCGATTTCGATCCCGTGGCGGTTGAACACCCGGACTTCGACGATGGTGCCCGCCACGCCCGGCGGCAGCCGCAGCGAGGTGTCACGCACATCGCTCGCCTTTTCGCCGAAGATCGCGCGCAGCAGCTTTTCTTCCGGGGTCATCGGGGATTCGCCCTTGGGCGTGATCTTGCCGACGAGGATGTCACCGGGGTGCACTTCGGCGCCGATGTAGACGATGCCCGCTTCGTCGAGGTTGCGCAGGGCTTCCTCGCCGACATTGGGAATGTCGCGGGTGATGTCTTCCGGCCCGAGCTTGGTGTCGCGCGCCATGACTTCGAACTCCTCGATGTGGATCGAGGTGAAGACGTCGTCCTTCACGATGCGTTCGCTGATCAGGATGGAGTCTTCGTAGTTGTAGCCATTCCACGGCATGAACGCGACGAGGCTGTTCTTGCCGAGCGCCAGCTCGCCCAGATCGGTCGAGGGGCCGTCAGCGATGATGTCGCCCTGTTCGATCACATCTCCCACCTTCACCAGCGGACGCTGGTTGATGCAGGTGTTCTGGTTCGAACGCTGGAACTTCTGCAGCGTGTAGATGTCGACGCCCGACTGGCCGGGTTCGACATCACCGATAGCGCGGATCACGATACGGGTGGCGTCGACCTGGTCGACAATCCCGCCGCGCTTGGCTGCAATCGCCGCGCCGCTATCGCGCGCCACGGTTTCTTCCATGCCGGTGCCGACCCACGGTGCTTCGGCCTTCACAAGCGGCACCGCCTGGCGCTGCATGTTCGAGCCCATCAGTGCGCGGTTGGCGTCATCGTTTTCCAGGAACGGAATCAGCGATGCCGCGACCGAGACGAGCTGCTTGGGGCTGACGTCCATCAGCGTGACGTGCTCGCGCATCGCCATCAGGTTGTCGCCATTGTGACGTGCCGAGACCAGCTCTTCGACGAACGAGCCGTCTTCGTTGAGCTCGGCCGAAGCCTGCGCCACCGTGTGCTTCTGCTCTTCCATCGCGGAAAGATAGATCACGTCGGCGGTCACCTTGCCGTCGATCACCTTGCGGTACGGGGTTTCGATGAAGCCGTACTTGTTGACGCGGCTGAACGACGCGAGGCTGTTGATCAGACCGATGTTCGGGCCTTCCGGCGTTTCAATCGGGCAGATGCGGCCATAGTGCGTCGGGTGAACGTCGCGGACTTCGAAGCCGGCGCGCTCACGGGTGAGACCACCCGGGCCCAAGGCCGAAACGCGGCGCTTGTGGGTGACTTCCGAGAGCGGGTTGGTCTGGTCCATAAACTGCGAGAGCTGCGAGGAACCGAAGAACTCGCGCACGGCAGCCACAGCTGGCTTGGCGTTGATGAGATCGTTCGGCATCACAGTGCTGACGTCGACCGAGCTCATGCGCTCCTTCACGGCGCGCTCCATGCGCAGCAGACCGACGCGGTACTGGTTTTCCAGCAACTCGCCAACCGAACGCACGCGGCGGTTGCCGAGGTTGTCGATGTCGTCGACTTCGCCCTTGCCATCCTTGAGGCTGACGAGTTCCTTGACCACGGCAAGGATGTCTTCCTTGCGCAGCGTGGTGACGGTGTCTTCGCAATCGAGGCCCAGACGCATGTTGAGCTTCACGCGGCCCACGGCCGAGAGGTCATAGCGTTCGGCGTCGAAGAACAGGCCTTCGAACAGCGCCTCGGCGGTTTCCTTCGTCGGCGGTTCGCCGGGACGCATCACCTTGTAGATCGCTTCCAGACCTTCGTCGCGGTTCTCGGCCTTGTCAGCCTTGAGCGTGTTGCGGATCCACGGGCCGGTGTTGATCTCGTCGATGTCGAGCAGCGGCAGAATGTCGATCCCGGCCTTGTCGAAGGCTTCGACATGCTCGAGCGTCAGTTCGTCACCGGCTTCGATATAGATGCGGCCCGTGCTTTCATCGATCATGTCGCGCGCCGCATAGCGGCTGACGACTTCCTCGATCGGGAGCAGCAGATCCACAAGGCCGTCCTTCGACGCCTTGTTGGCAGCGCGCGGCGAGATTTTCTGGCCGGCCGGGAACACTTCCTCGCCGGTGGCGGCATCAACCAGCGGGAACGCCGGCTTGGCATTGCGCCATGCTTCGGCGACAAACGGGATCTTCCACCCGTCCTTGGCGCGCTCCCATGTCACGGTTTCGTAGAAGTGGTGCAGGATGTCTTCGGCATCGAGCCCGAGCGCGTAAAGCAGCGCGGTCACCGGCAGCTTGCGCTTGCGGTCGATGCGGACGTTGACGATGTCCTTGGCGTCGTATTCGAAATCGAGCCACGAACCGCGATAAGGGATCACACGGGCAGCGAACAGCAGCTTGCCCGACGAGTGGGTCTTGCCGCGGTCATGATCGAACAGCACGCCCGGCGAACGGTGCATCTGCGAAACGATCACGCGCTCGGTGCCGTTGATGATGAAGGTGCCGTTATCCGTCATGAGCGGCATGTCGCCCATGTAGACGTCCTGCTCTTTGATATCGAGCACGGAGCGGGTTTCGGTTTCCTGATCCACCTCGAACACGATGAGGCGCAAAGTCACCTTCATCGGAGCGGCGTAGGTGATGCCGCGCTGACGGCACTCGGTGGTGTCGTACTTGGGCTCTTCGAGTTCGTAATGCACGAAATCAAGCTCGGCAGTGCCGGCGAAATCGCGGATCGGGAACACCGAACGCAGGGTCTTTTCGAGGCCCGAGACATAGCCCGTGGTCTTGTCCGAACGCAGGAACTGCTCGTAGCTTTCGCGCTGAACCTCGATCAGGTTCGGCATCTGCACCACTTCGTGGATGTCGCCGAAGATCTTGCGGATGCGCTTCTTAGCGGTGCCCTGCGCCTTGCGGCTGCGGGTGACGGGCGGCTTCGCCTTGGTTGCCATGGAGGAGTGGGCCTCTTTGATTGGGCCACGCGGGAGTGCCGCGCGGACAGGAAAACTCTGCATCGTGCCGCGCGAAATTCTGCCGTCCACCAACGCACAAAAGCCGCATGGCCAACCCCGCCTGTTCGGCCGGTGGTGGCAGCAGCATTCTGTCTGTGCGTCGCGAAACTGGCTGGCGTTGCTTCCTTCCCGGACCGATCCACCGCGCATGAATCAGTCTTGCTCGAAGCCAACGCGAGCGGCGCATGTAGGATTGCGCCTGCCCAGTGTCAATCACCGGCCCGTCCAGACCCGAGCGGAAACATCGAATTAGCGAAAAACGACGTCAGCAATATCGTTTTTCAATATTATTGATTGACGATATGCAGCGAATCGGATTAGAGAGATTTTATCGAATCACGATACGTTGCATCAAGGAGATCAATATGAACCGCCTGCTCAACACCGCACTCGCCGCTGCCTTTGCTTTCGCCCTGACGTTCGGCTCGATCGGCGCGATTGTCACCGTGCCTTCGGCGCAAGCCGCCGCGCCGACCGCGTTCGAACTGCCCGTGATCGCCTGAACCCCTCCGCGAAAGGAGCCGCCTGTGACCAAGTCCCCCATATCCAACGATCTCCTGCTGCTTGCGGGTAAGGTCGTTACCCTTATTATCCAGGCCGCGATGGGCTTCGGCGCTGCCGTGCTGGTGTTCGTGATCGGTGCGATGGCGTTCAGCCATGACACGATTCAAGACCAGCTGATCGCCGAGACCGGTCGCAGCGATCTGGTGCTGCCACTGTTTGCTTCGCTCGGCGTGCTGTTCGTGGGCTTCGCCATCGTCGCCTCGCTGTTCGTGTTCTTCGGCAAGCTGCGCGCGATCATCAACACGGTGAGCGAGGGCGATCCCTTCGTGCCCGTGAATGCCGAGCGGCTGAGCCTGATGGCGTGGCTGATGCTCGGGGTTCAGCTTCTGGTTCTGGCCGCGGTTCCTTTCGCACTCCAGCTGGTCGATTTCGTGCGGATCTTCGGTGAAGATTCCGACATCAAGATCGACGGCGGGTTCGATTTGAGCGGCACCCTGCTGGTCATCATCCTGTTCATCCTCGCCCGCGTGTTCCGCCACGGCGCCGCGATGCGCGAAGACCTGGAAGGAACCGTGTGATGCCCCCGATCAACGACGACCTCGAAGGAACCCGGATCATGGTCAAGCTCGACGACCTGCTCTACGCCCGCCGCATGACGCTGACCGAACTGGCGGAACGGGTCGGCCTGACGCTTGCCAACCTGTCGATCCTCAAGACCGGCAAGGCCAAGGCGATCCGCTTCTCCACTCTCGCTGCGATCTGCCGCGAACTGGAGTGCCAGCCGGGCGATCTGCTGGCCTATCAGGGAGAATGAAGAACGAGCCGGGCCGGGGTTATCTCCGGCCCGTTGCCGTTTGCTCAATCGGAGCGGACCTTGCCCATCACCAGCGCGGCAAAAGCCAGCAACAGGATCGCGCTCGCCTCATAGACCACATTCTCGGCCTGCATGTCCTTGCCCTGCAACACGATCAGCCGGGCAATCGCGGTAATCGCGATGAAGATCGGAAACACGAAGGACGATCCCTTGCCGGTGTAGAACACCGCGATCATCGCGATCACTTCGGTGTAAAGGAACATCAGCAGAATATCGGCCAGCACGATCGAACCGCGCTGATAGACCGACCAGACCTCGGCCCCCGCTGCCACCAGCGTCATGATCGCCGCCAGCATCAGCAGCCCCTGCTCGATCAGCTTGAACGCCCTGCCCGCTGTGCTCTTGGTCAGCACCGGTTCGGGGCGGGAATCAGGGGATGGGGGCGCGTTCATCGCGCTGCTCTATAGGGCAAAGCTGCACGCTTTACCAAAGCTTTGCCGCGACAAAAGCGCGGCGATCGTGCGGCCAAGACAGACGGCGCGCCAGGACAATTGGCTTGACTTGGCCAGCCGCATGGCTATTGGCCGCGCCCGACCACTCCGGTGGTTATCCGTCCGAGACAGTTGGTGACCGGAATATGCCGGTCTTAATTTCCAGCCTAGACGGGGAAACGAGATTCCGGTGGCCTGCGCAAGCGGTCGCCCGCGTGCCTGCCATGACGGCGGCACACACCCTCCTTCCCTTTCGACGGACTCGCCCGTGTTCGGAGCCAACCGGCTCTGCGCGCGGACAAAACGTAGCCGATCGTGCGGGAGCCTTCCTGCACGGTCAAATGTGAAGGAGTATGGCATGGATCGTTCGCAGAAAGCCGACGCGGTTGCCCAGCTCAATGCGGTCTTTAACGAGGTGAGTGTGGTGGTTGTCACCCGCAACCTCGGCATGACGGTGGCCCAGTCCACCGACCTGCGTAACAAGATGCGCGACGCTGGTGCTAACTATAAGGTTGCGAAGAACCGTCTCGCCAAGCTCGCCCTTGATAACACCGACTATGTCGGGCTGGATGATTTGCTCACCGGCCCGGTCGGGCTGGCCTGGTCGAAGGACCCGGTCGCGGCTGCCAAGGCCGCTGTCGAATTCGCAAAGACGAACGACAAGCTCGAAATTGTCGGCGGTTCGATGGGTTCGGTCGTGCTCGACGAAGCAGGGATCAAGGCGCTTGCCTCGATGCCGAGCCTCGACGAACTGCGCGCCAAGCTCATCGGTCTGGTCAACGCACCTGCGACGAAGATCGCCCAGGTCGTTACCGCACCCGCCGCGAAGGTCGCCCGTGTGTTTGCCGCTTACGCGGACAAGGCAGCTTAAGAGACGTTTTTCGTCAGACGATACAATCTCGGGGCGCTTTTGCCCCGCCACAAATTGGAGTGAACCATCATGGCTGATATTGCCAAGCTTGTTGAAGAACTTTCGAAGCTGACCGTCCTCGAGGCGGCCGAACTCGCCAAGGCGCTCGAAGAAGCATGGGGCGTTAGCGCCGCTGCTGCTGTCGCGGTTGCTGCCGGCCCGGCCGCTGCTGTCGAAGCTGTCGAAGAGCAGACCGAATTCGACGTCATCCTGACCGGCGACGGCGGGAAGAAGATCCAGGTCATCAAGGAAGTCCGCGCCATCACCGGCCTGGGCCTGACCGAAGCCAAGACCCTCGTCGAATCGACCCCGAAGGCGGTCAAGGAAGGCGTGAACAAGGCCGAAGCCGAAGAGATCAAGAAGAAGATCGAAGAAGCCGGCGGCACCGTCGAGCTCAAGTAAGCTCGTCGGTCTGTTCGACCGAACGCAACAGGAAGGCGGCGCCAGCAATGGCGCCGCCTTTTTTGTCGCCTGACGGACCCGGCAGTCGGTGCGAAAAACCGCAACCGCGCAATTTTAGTGCACCAAATGCAACCGTCTAGGAAACGGACGATTCCGAATGTGTCGCCCCGAAGTTGCTTTACACCTTGGTAATAACCCCTAACATTGCCTTACCGAGTCGCTGAGTCGTCAAGGCTCCGAACGAGACAGAGGGTCGCAAGCCTGTACGTTCACGTTCCTTGGTAAGGTGAGGGGGAATAATGTCGTTTCTTAAGGCAAGCCTAGCGGCGGCCGTTTTTGCTGTTGCTGCGCCCGTCGCGGCGCAGGATGTCGTATATCGCCCCATCAGCCCGACCTTTGGCGGCAATCCGTTCAATTCGAACCACGTGCTGGGCGTCGCCAACGCGAACAACAACACGCGCGATCCGCGTGCTGCCACCAGCAATTCGCAGGCCGATATCTTCGCCCGCCAGCTGCAGTCGCGCCTGCTTTCCGCGCTGTCCTCGCAGATCGTCGATGCGATCTTCGGCGATAATCCGCAGGAAAGCGGCACCATCAGCTTCGGCGGCCAGACGATCGAGTTCTTCCGCTCGCTTGACGAGGTGACGCTGATCATCCGCAATGACGAGACCGGCGAGGAAACCCGCATCGTCGTGCCGCTGTTCATCGAGGTCGACTGAGGTCCTTATCATGCGCTCTGTCGTCTCCTCCATTCTGGCGGGTGTTGCCGCTCTTGCGTTGTCCGGCTGCATGAACATGCCGCAGGACGGTCGCAACTCGATCGCGACCACCACCAGCCTCGCCTATTTCCCCAAGAAGACCCAGACCCAAAGCCTGCTGCACGAGCTGCCCAAGCCGCAGCGGCAGGTCGCAATCGCGGTCTATGGCTTCACCGACCAGACCGGCCAGTTCAAACCGAGCGATGTCGGCCAGACCCTGTCGCGCGCCGTCACGCAGGGCGCCAGCTCGATGCTGGTCAAGTCGCTGCAGGATGCCGGCAACCGCAGCTGGTTCACCGTGGTCGAGCGCGAGCGGCTGGATAACCTGCTGCGCGAACGCCAGATCATCGGCGAAATGCGCAAGCGCTATCTCGGCGAACAGGACATTGATCCCAACGCCCTGCCCGCGCTGCTGTTTGCCGGCGTGCTGCTTGAAGGCGGGATCGTCGGCTACGATACCAACACGGTGACCGGCGGGGCGGGCGCGGCCTTCCTCGGCATCGGTGCCCGCACCGAATATCGTCAGGATACCGTGACGGTCTATCTGCGCGCCGTCTCCGTGCGCACCGGCGAAGTTCTGGCCAACGTCACCGCGTCCAAGACCATTGCCAGCCAGGCGCTCGGCGCCAGCGCCTTCAAGTTTGTGGCGTTCCGCGAACTGCTCGAGGTCGAAGCCGGGATCACATCCAACGAGCCCGATCAGGTCGCCCTGCAACAGGCGATCGAGAAGGCCGTCTATGGTCTCGTCCTCGAAGGGGTTGAGCTCGACCTGTGGCGGTTTGACGATATGTCGGCCGCCAAGCCGCTGCTCGCCGCCTACCGCGCCGAGCGTGACGGGGTTTACGATGCGAGCGATGTCCAGAAGGCGATAAAACGCGCTGGCTCGTTGACTGCGATGACGATTGTCGATCCGGACCGGGACGAAAAGGACCGCGACGGTTCGTGATGCTGATTGAGTTTCCCGGGCTGCCTGCCAGCAGTCCGGGCTAAACCGGAAGAGCGCGAAAAGCGTCACCGGGCCGCAAAAAATAAAGCACGCAAAGGAGCTGCCACTCCGATGCGCGCTAGGAAAAGGTATGCGAACACCTGTCAGCCCGGCGTCTCGACGCGCCGTGGCCGACGTTTGGTATCGCCTACCGCATATGCGGATGCAAGAATGAATACCGAGCGTGGTTATTTTCCTGACTGTTCAAGCCCTTCGGGCAGGCCGCACGGCCTGTGTCCGAGGGCGTCGAACATGGTCGAGAAAATCCGCTCGGTTGGCATCGCAGGAAACTTGGCATGAGGGCGCGCCTTCTCGGCGGCGCCGGAGCCCTTGCTCTCTCGCTCTGCGGAGCAGCGCTGGCGCAATCCAATTCCTTGATCATCACGCAAACCGGCACCGGCGACAACGCCACCCTGCTGCAAGGCGAGGCGGGCAATCAGTCCACCATCACCCAGACCGCCAATACCACCACCGCCACTGTGAACCAGGGCGGCAGCGGAGACGTGTCTGACATCATCCAGAACGGCAGCGGGAACACCGCAATGGTGACCCAGAACATGCCGTGAATGGGACGCACGCGGGAAGAGCCAGGGGGGCTCTTTCCGCATGGCACGGGCAAGCGAGCGCAGCGCTTCACCCGGGCCAGCTTGAAGAAAACCGAAGTAAGAGGAACTGCAACATGAAGAAGATCCTAGTTTCCGGCGTTTCCGTGGTGGCGCTCGCCATCGCTGCGCCCGCTATTGCGCAAAGCGTCTCGGACGTTGACCAGACCGGCAGCGGCAACGGCGCCGCGGTCACGCAGACCGGCAGCAACGATTCCGACGTTGACCAGATCGGCAACGGCAACGACGCCACGGTCATCCAGGACGGCGAAGACGGCATTGCCGGCATCCTGCAGACTGGCGACAACAACGAAGCCACCATCGATCAGGACACGATCGGCGGCCTTGGCGACATCATCCAGGACGGCAGCGACAACATCGCCAGCATCACGCAGGACGATGCGTCCTCGCTCACTGGCGGCGGTGCCTTCCCCGAGGATCCCGAAGCTATCATCGATCAGGCGGGCAACAATAACGACGCGACGGTCGCGCAGACCAACGCCGATGGCGCCTTCAATCTGGTGTCCAACACCTTCCAGACCAATAACAACAACATCTCGGAAGTCACGCAGAGCGCGCTGGCGGTCGGTGCGGGCACACTGCTGGCCGAAGTGAGCCAGGTCGATGGTGCAACCTCGACCATCACCCAGACGGCCGTTGGCGCCGGGGCCGTCGATCAGTTTGCCTCGGTCGATCAGGTAGGGGTCAACGGCTCGGATATCACCCAGACCTTCAATCTTGCCGGGTCGCACACCTTCGAGGCCACCGTGTTCCAGCGCGGAACGGGCAACGATTCGACCATCACCCAGGAAGATTTCGGTACCCACGGGCTGCCGACCGATGCCGAACTTTTCGCAACCGTCACCCAGACCGGTAATGCCAACCTCTCGGAGCTGACCCAGACCAACCGCGAAGCGACCGCGACCATCCTCCAGGAAGGCAACGGCAACACCAGCACCGCCAGCCAGACCTTCTCGACCAATGTGCTGACCGTCACCCAGACCGGCGACAACAACACCTCGGATATCGAGCAGGCTGAATTCTCGTCTTCGCAAGCGACCGTGCTGCAGGAAAGCGATGGCTCGGAATCGACCATCTTCCAGGCGGGCCGGTTCGATGAAGCCTTCGTCAACCAGCTGATCGGCTCGGATGGCTCCACCTCGGAGATCAACCAGAACGGCACCGGCGGCTTCGAGAATGCCAGCAATATCGCGACCGTCACCCAGACTGCTTTGAGCAATGACTCGATCATTGATCAGACCGGCTTCGACGGTGACGCCACGGTGCTCCAGTCGGGCCCGAACAACGCCGCGATGATCGAGCAGATCGGCACGGTTTCAGGCGCCGGCAACACCGCCGTCATCGACCAGTCGGGCGAGTTGAACGAGGCCGAAGCGATCCAGAACGGCTCGCTCAACCTCGCCGACATCGACCAGCAGGGCGACAGCAACCTCGCCAGCATCGATCAGACCGGGGTCGGCAGCGAAGCCACAATCCTGCAGGTCGGCTCGGACAACGACGCGAGCGTGACGCAGCTGAACAGCGGCAACATCTCGGACATCATCCAGAACGGCACCAACGGTTCCGTGACTGTGACGCAGGGTTCCTAATCGCGAATTCCCCGGACGGGCCGATGGTTCGTCCGGGGCCTCTTCAACGGGGCGGTCAGACCCCGGCTTACAGCTGACGTATCGTAGCAAAACAACTTCTACTCGAAGGAATGAGCCATGAAGAATGTAATCCTTACTGGCGCCTCAATGCTGGCGCTGGCCATCGCCGCACCGGCTGTGGCCCAGAACAACACCTCGACCGTGACCCAGAACGGCAATGCGCAGACGGCCATCGTCGGCCAGGGCGGCGCTGACAACATCAGCGGCGTCGGGCAGAGCGGCGCCGATCACAACGCAACTGTCGATCAGGCTGGCAGCACCAACGAGTCCGCCATCGTCCAGACAGGCCTCAACAACACTGCCGGCGTCGATCAGGGGGGCGATGAAAACTACGGCCAGATCGATCAGGCCGGGACCAACGATAGCGCCGAAATCATTCAGAGTGGCGATATCAACGAATCCTACATCGACCAGACCGACGCGGCAGGCATCGGCAACTCGGCAAGCGCCACCCAGTCGGGCAGCGATGGCCTGTCCGAAATCACCCAGACCGGCGAAAGCAACGCCGCGATAGTGGATGACAGTGGCTCGCTCAACACCTCGAGCATTACGCAGAACGGCATCGCCAATGACGCTTTCGTGGACATGGCCGGCTCGACAAATGCCTCGACAGTCGGCCAGACTGGTGCAGGCAACTTCGTCGATTCCGCACAGACCGGCGACACCAGCACCAGCAACGTCTCCCAGACCGGGGATGACCTCGATGCCATCGTCATTCAAGGCGGCCTCACCAACGAATCGGCAATCACCCAAACTAACGAACTGAACGCTGCTAGCGTCGACCAGTCCGGCGACAACAACTACGGCGAAATCAATCAGGCCGGCACCGGGGACAACGCATCGGTCGACCAGGGCGGTAACTTCAACGAGTCCGTCATCAATCAGCTCGATATCGGCGGTTCTCTCAATTTCGCCAGTTCCGACCAATCGGGTGACGATAACGTTTCGACCATCAATCAGTCCGGCGTGGACAACGAAACCACCGTCGCTCAGGGCGGCGATCTCGGCACCTCGACCGTGAATCAGTCGGGCACTCTGAACGACGTCAGCGTCGATCAGGGCGGCGCCGAGAACGGGGCGCTGATCAATCAGACCGCTTCGAGCAACATAGCCACGATCACCCAGCCGGGTAGCGGCAACTACGCCCAGATCGATCAGACCGGGACCGACGACGAAGGCAACATCACCCAGAGCGGCAATGCCAACGAGTCTTACATCGTCCAGCTTGATGCGGCCGGCACGAGCAACTTCGCCAGCGCCAACCAGTCGGGCAGCGATGGCCTGTCGACCATCACCCAGACCGGTCTGAACCAGACCGCAAACCTGACGCAGGGCGGGACGGTCAACACCTCCGCCATCACCCAGGGTGGTGCCAACAACACCGCCACCGTGGGCCAGAGCGGCGGGCCGGAAAACACCTCGACTGTCAATCAGACCGGTTCGGAACTGGTCGCGAACGTCACCCAAGGTACTGGGGGCGGCAACATCTCGCTCGTCCAGCAGAGCAACGACACCAATCAGGCCACTGTCAATCAGCAGGGCAACGACAACGAGTCGGATGTCTTCCAGATCGGTGACAACGACTTCACCGGTGGAAACAATAGCGTGTTCGTGACCCAGATCGGTGACGGGAACGACTCGCTCATCGACGCGCAGAATGGTGATGGTTCGAATGGTATCGGCGTCACCCAGACCGGTGATCTGAACACCAGCATCATTTCTCAGGGTCAGAGCGTTGCCGCATTGAACTCGATCTCACTCGTGCAGACGGGCGACGGTAACGACAGCACCATCTCACAGGCCACCGGCAGCGCAGCGGATAGCAACACCGTCACTGCCACCCAGGACGGTAACGATAACACCAGCACCATCACCCAGAGCGACGATGACTTAAACACCGTCAACCTGCTGCAGGATGGCGACGAAAACATCAGCATCATCACCCAGAGCGGTGGGGACACCAACACCGCCACGGTCAACCAGTACACCGATCTGAACACCTCGACGGTGACCCAGACCGGCACCGGCAACAACGCAACTGTCAATCAGGGCACTGCCCCGATGATGCCGCCGGTCTGATCGGACTGACACAGGCTTCCGGGCGGGACTTCGGTCTCGCCCGGATCCTTTTTCCCGCCGGGGGGCAGAACCCGCGCCGCAGAATACCAATTTGCTTTGCAACGGAATTAATGCAGAAAGTTTGCTCAACATGAAGAATGTAATCCTCACCGGCGCCTCGATTCTGGCGCTGGCTATCGCGGCTCCGGCCCTCGCTCAGAACAACACCTCGACTGTCACCCAGAACGGCAACGCTCAGACCGCCACTGTGGGTCAGGGCGGCGCAGACAACATCAGCGGCATCGAACAGGCCGGCGCCGACCATGGCGCAACCGTCGACCAGGCCGGCGACGAGAACGAATCCGCGATCGTCCAGTCGGGCCTCAACAACGAAGCCGGCGTCGATCAGGAAGGCGATACCAATTACGCTGAGGTCGATCAGGCCGGGACCGACGACACGGCCACCATCAGCCAGAGCGGGAACTTCAACGAATCCTACATCGACCAGCTTGATATCGCAGGCACCGACAATGTCGCCAGCGCCACCCAGTCGGGCAATGATGGCATTTCCGAAATCGCCCAGACGGGCTCAGGCAACAGCAGCACCCTGAATCAGGGCGGGTCGCTCAACACCTCGGGCATCGTCCAGGACGGCCTTGGCAACATCGTGAACGCGGGCCAGACCGGCGAGAACAGCGCCTCGACGATCTCGCAGGACGGTGACACCAACGTTGCCGACCTTCTCCAGGCAGGCAATTTCAACGAGAACGAGATCGCCCAGATCGGCAACGGCAATGATGCCGATGTGACGCAGAGCGGCGACGACAACGTTGGCGACGTGGCGCAGACCGGCAACGACAACGATGCGATTGTCCTGCAGTCGGGTGACCTCTCGGATTCGTTCATCACCCAGACCGCGAACAACAACTTCGCGCGCCTCAACCAGAGCGCGAGCGAAAGCAGCTCGAGCATCACGCAGACGGCCAATGGCCAGACCGCGCTGGTGATCCAGAGTGGCACCGATCAGGGCTCGATCATCCGCCAGTCGTCCACTTCGATCGGCTTCGGCGTTTCCGGCGGCGATGTGCCCAGCAGCACCATCTCGCAGGCGCGGGTCCAGCAGGGAGCTTCGGGCAACCGTTCCACGATCGATCAAACGGGCGCCTCGAACTTCACCTATTCGCTCCAGACCGGCAACAGCAACACCTCCACCGTGCTGCAAGATGGCTCCGGCAGCATTCTGGGTATCTTCCAGTCGGGCGACGATAACGTCTCGGATGTCACGCAGTCGGGCATGGGCAACAACTTCACCGGGCTGTCGTTCACGGCAACCGTTGGCGTGAGCCAGACCGGTGATCGCAACACCTCGGACGTTGTGCAGGATGGCGATTTTGTCTCGGGCGACCGGGACATCGACAACACGTTCCGCGTGTTGCAGTCGGGCGACGACAACATCTCGACCATCAACCAGTCCGGCCTCGATCCCGAAGCGCGGCTGACCCAGGGGGGCAACGAGAACGAGTCGCTGATCAATCAGGCGGGCGCTGACACCTTTGCCCAGGTCAGCCAGGCGGGCAATCTCAACTACGCCCAGATCGATCAGACCGGGACCAATGATTCGGCCTTCATCAGCCAGATCGGCAGCTCGAACGAATCGTACATCGAACAGATCGATTCGCTGGGTGCCAACAACTCCGCCAGCGCCACCCAGTCGGGTAGCGACGGCCTGTCGAACATCGCGCAGACCGGTTCGAACAATGCTGCGACGCTGAATCAGGGCGGCTCGATCAATACCTCGGACATTACTCAGACCGGCCTCGGTAACATCGCCACCGTCAACCAGGGCAGCCTGGAAAACCTGTCGACCGTCACCCAGACCGGGAACGGCAACGTTGCTACTGTCAGCCAGGGTCTCTGATCCTGACTGTAATGCCCGGGCGGGACTTCGTTCTCGCCCGGGATACATTTTTCGCGTAAGGAGACGAGACCATGACGAAAGCTGCTTTTCTCGGCCGTATCGCCTCCGCTCTCGTCGCCTGCGCACTGCTCGCTCACGCCCCTGCGGCGCTGGCCCAGAGCACGCCCGAACGCGGCGTGTTCGTCACGCAGATCGGCGATTCCCCGCGTGTGACCATCGTTCAGCGCAATGGCGACAGCCTCGCGCAGGTGGTGCAGGACGGCGATCGCAACCAGACCGACCTCAAACAGGAAGGCAGCGCCCCGCACCGCGCGCAGATCGCGCAGGATGGCGACGATAACACCGTCGATGCCGCGCAGGATGGCGACGGCAGCACCGATCTCGCCATCGCGCAGGACGGCAGCAGCAACACCGTGCTGGTGGTGCAGCGCGAAGACTCGGCTGCGGCACAGACTACCGCCACAATTGTCCAGCGCGGCAATGGCAACAGCATCGATCTCGGCCAGGACGGCAGCGACAATCAGGCGCAGCTGACCCAGGACGGCGATGACAACGTGATGACCGCAAGCCAGCTCGACAGCGGCAACCGGCTCGAATGGAACCAGATCGGCGACGGCCTGTCCGACCTGCAGATCGTGCAGCAAGGTGGCAGCACCATGCAGGTTACCCAGAGCAACGTCGGCGCGGCCTTTGCCCCGCCGCCATCATCACCCGGAGGCTAGAAAGCACCCGCATGACCACCGCCCGGCCTTTCGGCGCGATTGCCCTTTATGCCGCTGCCACGCTGTTTGCGCCGGTCGCGGCCGGGGCGCAGGACGCGGGCAATCAGGCCAGCAAGACCGAAGCCATGCAGATCGGCGCCCCCGATGGCGGCCCCTCGGCCGGCGAGACTGCCCGCAACGTCTTTCTCGATGAACGCCCCGCTCAGGCCCGTCGGCGCAACACGTTGATGCAGTCCGAAGGCGACCAGATCGGCGCGCCTGACATGGGCGGCACCGGCTCGATGCAGATCACCGCCGAAGCCGAGAGCGCACGGCGCATGCCGCAATTGTCCAAGGCCGAACTGGACGCCACGCTGGCCCAGCTGTCCGCCGCCGAACGGCGCGTGCTGCTTCAGGCGATCGAAGGCACCGACATCTGCGACAACCCGCCTGCGGTCGCCGCGATTGTCACGCTGTGCCAGTCACGGATCGAGACCCGCTCGGGCGAATTTGCCACCGCTCCGGAAAAGCCGCTTTCAACCGAGGAGCGGCTGCTGCGCGGCGGGGTCGAGAGCAATGGCATGCCCAGCGTCGAGGCGGTGATCTCGCGCCTGTCGCGGGCGACGACGGCCTCTTCGGACGATTTCAGCAATCAGGCGATCGCCTCAATCGCGCTCGCGCCCCAAACCGCCCCGGACAAGCCGGTGGAGGAAGCCGATCCTACCGGGCTCGGGCTGGGCGCCGAAACCGAATCCCTGATCAACGCCATTGTCTCGCAACTCGGCGGCGGAGCGGGCGGCGGTGGCCAGCCATGAGCCTGTTCCATCCCCTCGCGGCGCTGCTGCTCCCGCTTGCCTCCAGCGCTGTGCCGGCCATGGTTGATGCACCGCCTGCCCTCAGCCTCGCGGTCAGCAAGCAAGGCGACCGGGTCGAAGTGCAGCTGATCGGCGAGGCCGCCGAGGCCCGGCAGGTCAGCTATGTGCTCGAAGTCACCGGCCAGTCGAATTCGCGTCACCGCGGCAAGACCACGCTGGCCGCCAATACCCGCGCCGTGCTGTCGACTATCAGAACCAGCGCCGGGCCGGACTGGTGCGTGCGCTTGATGGTCGAGGAAGAGGGGCGTGAGCCCTATGAAATCCGTGAAGGGCTGTGCCCCGACAAGGAATAGGCCTCAGCGGCGGACCTGATCGATCCCGGTGCTGCCAAGCCCGCGCTCGGGCGCGCTGATCTGGTCCATATGCACCTTGCGCGCCGCCTTGGGCCGCGTGTCGACCAGCCCGACATTGAACTCGTCATAGACCGGATCATAGCTGATCGGGATGCCCTGCGCCTGCAACTGGGCCAGCGGCAGGTAAAGCTCGCTTGCCGAGGAGGCCTTAATCCGCGCGATCTGGGCGGGATCGTAGCGATCACCCAGCAATTCGACGATCGAGCCCAGCCGCACTTGTAAGCCAGCGGAGGTCTGCCGGAAATCGACCTGGCCGGCCATCTTGCCATCGACCCGGGTGATGAGCTGCGACTTCACATCGATCTGGTACGCGCCCGGCTGGCGGGCACCGGGCGCGGCCTGCTGCGGCTTGGTCTGCGGAAGCGGCACGAGCGCTGCTGCGGGTGCCGGGGCGGCGGGCGCAGCCGCGCGCGCAGGTGCCGGCGCCGCTGCAGGCGGAGTGGCGGGCTTAGGCCGGGGCGCGGCAAACGCCGGGGCGGCGGCGCGCACCGGCGCACTCGGCGCGGCAGGCGCAGCGACGCGCGGGGCGGCAACTGGCGCAGCCGAGCCTGAGCGCACCGGTGCGGGCGCTGCCGCCGCGACCGGCGCAGCAACGGCCAGCGGCGCTGCCGGACGCGCGAGCGGTGTTGCGGCGGCAATCCGATCCGACGTGCCTGAAGGCGCAATGTTCGTGGCGGGAGCCATGGCGCGTGGTGCCGGTGCAGGTGCGGGTGCGGCTTCCGGAGCCAGCGCCGGGCGGCGGCCGGGCACCGCATCGCGCACGCCAGCCGGAGCCGGAATCGCCACGCTCTCAGCCGCCAGCGCCGCATCCGGAGCCGTGACGGCCGACGGGGCAAGCCCGCCAAACGAACCCTTCGCCCCGCCGAACGCGCGCGCAGTCGCTGCCCCGGCCTTAGGAGAGGCATCCCGGCTTTCCGTCTTGGGCACGCTGGCAAGCGCCGTTTCAGCCGCCATCTCGGGCGCGGCTGCGGGCGGCGCAGGCTCGTTGACCGGAGCCGTGGCAGGCACGGCCAGCGCCAGGCTTTCAAGCTGGGCCGGGGGCACTGTCATGCGCGCAGGCGCCGCAATCTCAGCCACGCGTTCAGTAACAAGGCCAGCCAGCGACGCGGGCCGGGCTTCCGGCACCGGCACCACGGCGGCGGCAGCAACAACGGGATCGGGCGCGCTGACCGGATTCTCGGCCACGGGTGGCAGCGGCGAGCGCAAACCGGCGGGCGCGGGCTCGGCTGCAAGCAGGCCCAGCTTCGGCGGCATTTCCACGGGACGCGCGGCGGCCAGCACCGGCACACGGGTCTGCGCGAGCGAGGCTTGCGGTTCCTCCGGCGCACCCGCGCCAAGCGACAGTTCCGGCAGGCTCAGTGCGGCGAGCACCGCCACTGTGCCCGGCAAGGCGCGGGTCCAGAGCATCTGGGAGACCGTGATCGAACTGGCACCATTGAGCGTAGCGGCATGGGCAAGCCAGACGCCGCGCCCGCGCGCGACCTCGCCTTCAGCCTCCAATGCGCCCGCATAATGCACTGTCTTCGCCCCCCAATTGTGACCGAATATGGGCCACTGTCCCGATTCGGGAAAGGAAAAACCACATAAATGCGCGGCTTGCGCGAATCCGCGTCCTCGGGCGGCCGATTGTGGCACGCAAGTTCGGGCCACAGCCCCCTTCCCCTCACGCGCCGCTACCCCTATGGGGACCGGCTTGCCTGCGGGCGGGCAGGATCCGACCATGCAGCAGAACACATCTCTTTCAACGCCCGGTTGGGGGCAGGAATTGCGCGCGACGCTCGGCCTCGCCGTGCCGCTCGCCGCGACCAATCTGCTGCAGATGCTGATCCATGCGGTCGACGTGATTTTCATCGCCCGGCTTGGCGATCAGCCCTTGGCGGCCTCGAGCCTTGCCATCGCCATCTTCGGACTGACAGTGTGGGCGATGACCGGGCTGATCGGTGCCTGCGCGCCGCTGATCGCAGCCGAGCGCGGGCGACGCCTGCATTCGGTGCGCGAGATCCGCCGCACGGTGCGCATGGGGATGTGGGTGGCGATCCTCTTCGGGCTGGTCGGCATGGCGATCTGCTTCGGCGGCGAGGCGCTGCTGCTGGCGAGCGGGCAGGACGAAAAGATAGCCGCACTGGCAGGCGCGTTCCTCGCAACCCTTTCGTGGGCGATGATCCCGATGATTCTGGCCGGCGTGTTCCGCATCTTCGTCGCAGCGCTCGGCAAGCCCGGTTATGCGACCGCAATCACGCTGCTGGCGCTGGGAACCAATGTGCTTGGCAACTGGGCGCTGGTGTACGGGAATCTCGGCCTGCCCGCGCTCGGCCTGATGGGCTCGGCGCTATCGAGCGTGCTCACCGCTCTGGCGATGCTGGTGGCCTATGTTGTCGTCATCGGGCGCGATCCGATGTTGCGGCGCTACCGGATCTTCGGGCGCTGGTGGCGGCCCGAATGGTCACGGTTGAAGCAGATCATGGTGATCGGATCGCCGATCGCGCTGACCGTGCTGGCCGAAGCCGGGCTGTTCAGCGGCGCGGCGCTGCTGATGGGGCGGATCGGCGAGACCGAGCTGGCCGCGCACACGCTGGCGCTCAATCTCGCCGCGCTGGCGTTCCAGATCCCGTTCGGCACCGCGCAGGCCGCGACGATCCGGGTGGGCTATCATCACGGCGCGGGCGACCGTGTCGCAGCCGGGCGCGCAGGCTGGGTCGCGCTGGCAATCGGCACGGGCTTCATGACCACAACCGCGCTGGCGATGCTGCTGGTGCCGACCTTCATGCTGCGGATCTATACCGACCCCGATTTGCCCGCCAACGCGGCGCTGATCGCCTTTGCGCTCCAATATCTGATGTGGGCGGCGATCTTCCAGCTGGCCGACGGGGTGCAGGCGGTGGCGGCGGGCGCGCTGCGCGGTCTGCAGGATACCCGCGTGCCGATGTGGATTGCGATCTTCAGCTATTGGGTGCCGGGCTTCGGGATGGCGATCTGGCTCGGCTTCTACACCCCGCTCGAGGGAACAGGGGTGTGGATCGGGCTTGCCACCGGACTGTTCTTCGCCGCCGCGCTCTTGCTGTGGCGCTGGAGCCGGCGCGACACTCTGATCCCGTCGGCCTAACGCGCCGCAGCCGGAGCAACAGTTGTGGTGGCGACCGGGATGGTCAGGCCCAGCTCGTCGAACTTGAGCTTCACCGCTTCGGTCAGCGACCAGGACAGCGAAAGATAATCGGTGTTCGCGCACCACACCCTGAGGCCCACCCGCACCGCATTATCAGCCAGTGCAGCAACAAAGGCGACGGGCGCCGGTTCGGACAGCACACGCTGATCGCCCGCCGCCAGTTCCAGCATCGCCGCGCAGGCAACGCGCAGATCGTCTTCGTAGGCGATCCCCACCAGCAGCTCGAACCGGCGGGTCGGCATACGCGAGAAGTTGACGACCGGCTTGTTCCACAGCTCGTTATTGGGGACCATCACATAGACCCCGTCGAGCTGGTGCACCTCGGTGGTGAACAGGCCGATCGCCTCGACCGTGCCGCTAACGGTGCCGGCGCTGATGGTCTCGCCCACCCGGAACGGGCGCTGGATCAGGATCATCACGCCTGCCGCGACATTGCTGAGCGTGCCTTGCAGCGCGAGGCCGACCGCCAGCGCAAGCCCGCCGAGCGCCGCGATGATGCTGGTGGTCTGCACCCCGAACTGGGTCAGCACGGTGATCGCCACCACCACCCATAGCGCATATTTGATGCTGTTGCTGAGGAACCTTGCGACCGTCGGCTCGATCCGCTCCGAACGGGTCAGCGCCCGGTCAGCTGCGCGCGACAGCAGGCGAGCGAGCACCACGCCGATCAACAGCACCATCAGCGCACCGGCGATGTGGGCAAGGTTTTCGCGCAGCCAACCCAGCGCATGGGTCGCAAGCGTGAACTCGGTCTTGATTTCGGCGATCGCCTGCTTGGAAAGGTTCACACGAGCTCGCGGCTAGAAGGAGGAGAGGGGAGCGGCATGGCAGCCACTCCCCTCGCCTTACTAGCCGCCTGTCACCGTGATTTCCACCCTGCGCGCGCCGGCAAGATCGGACGCTTCGTCCGAGGTATCCTCGGGCTTGACCAGGTCGATCCGCGCCGCATCCACGCCTTCCTTGGCCAGTTCGGCCGAGACAGCCTGCGCACGGTTCTTGGCCAGTTCGGCGTTGGCGGCGGCATCGCCGGTGGGATCGGTGAACCCGCTCAGCTGGACGCGGTCATCGGGATGGGCCGCGAGCCATTCGCGCACCGGCGCGGCCGCAGCAGCGAATTCGGGCGCAATCGCGGATTCGCCGACGGCGAAATAGACCGAGACCTTGGGCCGCCCTTCGATGACTTCGGAGACGATCCCGGCGCCTTCGGGAATAGCCGGTGCGGTTGGCTCGGCCGGCGCTGCGGGTGCAGGCGCGGCGGGCGGAGGCTCGGCATCGAAGCGCCCGGCGACATAGCTACCGGCGATCGCAGCAATCAGCATGATCGCCGCCGCGCCGCCGCCCACCATTGCTGCGAAACCGAAAAACCCGTCATCCGACTGGCGTTGCTGCGGACGACCAATGGCATGGGCAGCCGTAGGAGCCGCAACAGCGGCCAGCGTCGCGGCTGCTGCAAGCGGGGCGACCGGCACGGCGGCCGCTGCGGCTACCGGTGCGCCGCCACCGAACAGCCCGAGCCTGCCGAAATGTTCGGCGAGCAGGTAATAGACCGTCACCCGGTTGCGGTAAGTGGTATCGCTCATCCGCGCGCCCACCGCGGCAATCGCGCCGTCGAGAACATCGTCGGGATCGGTCAGCTCGAGCTTTTTCTTGCAATAATTCTCGCGCACCCGGTCAGTCTCGGCCTTGTCGGTGAAGGACACCAGCGAGGCATCGCGGCTGCGCAGGGCAATCCCGCAGTAGCGAACGATTGCGCCTATCACTGCGTCATCGGCGTCGGGAGCGTAGCGTTTGACATCGCTCGCCCAGTCGGTTGGCTGCTGTTCTTCAGACATGCGTGGTCCTCCCCCAAGGCGTGTACGGGCGCCTGACCCCCGAATCCCACGAGTCGGACGATACCACCCCAAGGATGGCAGACAAAATTTTGTTTCGGCTCCGCCTTGACTCAAACCCCTCCCGCAACCAAATGCGCCTCGTTGGCACTCTCGAGAGGAGAGTGCCAAGACACCTCATCATTTCAAGGAAAGGTCATAACAATGGCATTTCGTCCGCTGCACGACCGCGTTGTGGTCCGTCGCATCGAAGCCGACCAGAAGACCGCTGGCGGCATCATTATTCCCGATAGCGTCCAGGAAAAGCCGAGCGAAGGCGAAGTCATCGCCGTTGGCGAAGGCAACCGTGACGACGACGGTGATCGTATCCCGCTCGACGTCAAGGTCGGCGACCGTGTGCTGTTCGGCAAGTGGTCGGGCACCGAAGTCAAGATCAACGGCGAAGACCTGCTGATCATGAAGGAAAGCGACATCATGGGCGTGATCGGCTGATCGCCTGACCCTCATCGCTTCTTTCAACCCATAATCTAATCTCAGGAGAAACAATCATGGCAGCCAAGGACGTCAAGTTCGGCCGCGAAGCCCGCGAAGGCATTCTGCGCGGCGTCGACATTCTCGCCAACGCCGTCAAGGTGACGCTCGGCCCCAAGGGCCGCAATGTCGTCATCGACAAGAGCTTCGGTGCGCCCCGCATCACCAAGGACGGCGTCACCGTCGCCAAGGAAATCGAGCTCAAGGACAAGTTCGAAAACATGGGCGCGCAGATGCTGCGCGAAGTCGCCAGCAAGGCGAATGACAGCGCCGGCGATGGCACCACCACCGCCACCGTGCTCGCCCAAGCGATCGTGACCGAAGGCATGAAGTCGGTTGCCGCCGGCATGAACCCGATGGATCTCAAGCGCGGGATCGATCAGGCCGTGCTCGCTGTGGTCGAGAACCTCAAGGGCCGCTCGAAGGCTGTCTCGGACAGCTCGGAAATCGCGCAGGTCGGGATCATCTCGGCCAATGGCGACCGCGAAGTCGGCGAGAAGATCGCCGAAGCGATGGACAAGGTCGGCAAGGAAGGCGTGATCACCGTCGAGGAAGCCAAGGGCCTCGAGTTCGAACTCGATGTCGTCGAAGGCATGCAGTTCGACCGTGGCTACCTGTCGCCCTACTTCATCACCAACCCCGACAAGATGACCGTGGAACTGGATAACCCCTACATCCTGATCCACGAGAAGAAGCTGTCGAACCTGCAGTCGATGCTGCCGATCCTCGAAGCTGTGGTGCAGTCGGGCCGTCCGCTCCTCATCATCGCTGAAGACATCGAAGGCGAAGCGCTGGCGACCCTCGTGGTCAACAAGCTGCGCGGCGGCCTGAAGGTGGCAGCGGTCAAGGCTCCGGGCTTCGGCGATCGCCGCAAGGCGATGCTGCAGGACATCGCGATCCTGACCAAGGGCGAGATGATTTCCGAAGACCTCGGCATCAAGCTTGAAAACGTCACTGTCGGCATGCTCGGTCAGGCCAAGAAGGTCTCGATCGACAAGGACAACACCACCATCGTCGATGGCGCCGGCGCTGCCGACGACATCAAGGCGCGCGTGGCCGAAATCCGCACCCAGATCGACAACACCACCAGCGATTACGACCGCGAGAAGCTGCAAGAGCGTCTCGCCAAGCTCGCTGGCGGCGTGGCCGTGATCAAGGTTGGCGGTGCGACCGAAGTCGAAGTGAAGGAGCGCAAGGACCGCGTTGACGACGCTCTCCACGCAACCCGCGCTGCCGTTGAAGAAGGCATCGTTCCGGGCGGCGGCACGGCTCTGCTCTACGCCACCAAGGCTCTCGAAGGCCTCAAGGGCGCGAACGAAGACCAGACCCGCGGCATCGACATCATCCGCAAGGCGATCACCGCCCCGATCAAGCAGATCGCCCAGAACGCCGGCCATGATGGCGCGGTCGTTGCAGGCAACCTGCTGCGCGAAGATGACGAAACGCAGGGCTTCAACGCGGCGACCGACGTCTACGAAAACCTGGTGAAGGCCGGCGTGATCGACCCGACCAAGGTCGTGCGCACCGCGCTGCAGGACGCAGCTTCGGTTGCCGGCCTGCTGATCACCACCGAAGCGGCCATCGTCGAGCGTCCGGAAGACCGTCCGGCTTCGCCCCCGATGCCCGACATGGGCGGCATGGGTTTCTGAGCCGCTAGGGCGGGCTGGGGCCAGCGCAAGCTGGCTCCGCCTCGCCCAAGGCCGGCCAGCGGGGCCGCGAGGCCCCGTCTGACGACTCCGGCTCTGCCGGAGTTGGCCCAAGCACCAGAACAGGAAACCCCGGCGGAGCGATCCGCCGGGGTTTTTCTTATGCCCGCTTTCGGGTGAATGGCGGGGATGAGCGAATGGCTGCTTTTGGGTGGATTGCTGCCGTTCCGCCGGATTAATCTAGGCGCCAGCCAGACCTGCTTCCCCACTCAAGCGCATGAAGAAATCACGGACTATCGATATCTAAGAGTTCGGTGACTAACTGGAACCACTCATCATTGCGCGCAGAGTGGACCGGTTCGAAGGACAAACGGCTCTCGGTGCCCAAAAGCGCCAGATACGTATATCCAATTACGAAACGCGGAGCGACCGGACAATGTGTTCCAATTGCCGTGACCTCGCCGATCCCGCCGGGCCCCATCTGACCGAACTGCCGATGGGCATTAGCAATCTCACTGTGTCTGATGCCTAGCTCGAAATACAATTGCGGCGGAATTGGATACGGAGTTAAACCGTAGACGACCACCCTTCCTTGAGGCCCTCCCTTCAGTTCTGTCCCCGTCGACGAAAGAACATAGTAACCATCGTATCCTTCGCGAGAGTTGTCAGGAATGAACTCGACAGCTGTCGTAAGGAAAATGGTATGGGACTTGGCAACAACCTCGTTGACCGGAATTCGCTCCCACTCGACGTAGCCAGTCTTGCATGTTGAGATTGATCGCGCAGCGGCAGCTGGTGTTGCCGTCACTTGATTGCATGCCACTAACGGCACGATGGCCCATAGAAGATGCCTGATTTGCATTGGGTTAGCATAAAGCCAAGCCGCACGTCCGCAATGGGGTCGTTTCCCGACCGGCTGCTTTTTTCTCAACACCCTGCGAAACGGACCCTCGATCGCACCGCTCAACTAACCGCGCCATCATCCTGCGCGGCGCGGCCTCGCGCCGCCTTTCCTACCCGAGCACAGGCTGCCAGTGTGGCGCGCATGGCCTGCCGCTCGCACCCCTCGCGTCACAGCGAAATCCCGCTCCCGGGCTGCGTGCACGGAGCGGGCGGTTTTCGCGTTCTGGACAGTGTCTCATGTGTCTCCAACAGGCACCAAGCCGATGGCGGCGAGCCCCGTGCTGCAGCTCCCGGGCCTGCGCCATACGCCCTACTGACGCAGCATCAGCCGACTGGTATCGCGGCGGCTAACAACCGGGAGAATGGCGCATGCAAGGGAGAATGGGAAACGCGGTACTGGCGGCTCTGATCGCGGCGAGCCCGCTTGCGGCCGAGGCTGCCCAACCGGCAGGCATGACCGAGGCTCCTGCCCCGCCCTTCGTCGCGCCCGACTTTACCGTGCCGACCCGCATCGAAGGCCCGGGCTTCGTGCTCGTGCCGCTCGGCCCGGCGCTCGTGGATATCGACTTTGCCGCCTACATGTCGTCGATCACGCATCTCCAGCAGACCTTCACGCGCTCCGCCGGCTGGCCGCGCGCTGACATCACCGCTGCCGAGGCGATGGCCGATATGGAGAACGAAGCGGGCCGCTTCGCGCGGCGCGAGTCCTTCGCCTATGCGGTGCTGACGCCAGACGGGAAGCGCGAGCGCGGCTCTGTCTATGTCGCCCCCAGCAACGTCCCGGGCCATGATGCAGTGGTGCGCCTGTGGGTCACCCAGGCGGAATATGACGCAGGGTTCGATGCCGAGCTTTACGCCTGGGTGCAGGAGTGGGTCGCGTCGCAGTGGTCGTTCAAGGCGGTGGCCTATCCCGGGCGGGCAATCGCTTGGGACAAATGGGACGCGATGGTGAAGGCTGGCAAGGCCCAATAGGCTGGCGCTTCAGGCCTCCAGCTCGATGTCCCAATAGAGCCAGTCGCGCCAGGTTTCGTGGAGATAGCCCGGAGGAAACAGCTTGCCGTGCTGCTGCAATTGCCAGCTGGTCGGCCGGATCGGAGCCTGATGCACCGGCATACCGGCCTGTTTCGGGGTGCGCCCGCCCTTCTTCATGTTGCACGGCGCGCAGGCGGTGATGATGTTCTCCCACGTGGTACGGCCGCCGAGGCGGCGCGGGATCACGTGATCGAAGGTCAGGTGATCGTGGCTGCCGCAATACTGGCACTGGAAACGGTCGCGCAGGAACAGGTTGAAGCGGGTGAAGGCGGGAAACTCGCTCTGCTTCACATATTGCCGCAGCGCGATCACGCTCGGGATCTTCATGTCGAGGCTGGGCGAATGGACTTCGCGGTCATAGCTCGCGACGATGTCCACCCGGTCGAGAAACACCGCCTTGATCGCAGTCTGCCACGGCCACAGGCTGAGCGGGTAGTAGGACAGCGGCGTGTAATCGGCGTTCAGCACCAGCGCGGGGCAGGCCGCAAGATTGCGCGTCGGGTCTTCATCGAGGCCGCGAAACCGGGCCGCTTTCTCGATCAGTTCGGCGTTGAACACGGTGAGCGTTCCTCCCTGATTGACTGCATCCTGCCGTGCCAAACCAAAGAGTCAAACCCGTGACAGGGTGGCTATCCACAGGGCCAAACGCTGGACAGCCTGTGCAAAGCCTGTGGATAGCGCAAGGATATGTCCTGTGGCATGGCGTTGGCGATGCCCAATTACGCCCCACTCGTGACCCGGTTCGCGCCCAGTCCCAACGGGCCGCTGCACCTTGGCCATGCGCTCTCGGCGATTGTCGCGCATGATCTGGCGCGGGCTAGCGGCGGGCGGTTCCTGCTCAGGATCGAGGATATTGACGGCCCCCGCAGCCGACCCGAACTGGCCGACGAATTCCGCCGCGATCTCGAATGGCTGGGGCTGGAATGGGACGAGGTGCCCGCGCAATCGACCCGCCTCGCAAGCTACGCGGCGGCGGCCGAGGCGCTCCGGAAGCGCGGGCTGCTCTATCCCTGCACCTGCACCCGCAAGCAGATCGAGGAGGCGGGCGCGGTGGAAGGTTCCGATGGCCTGATCTACCCCGGCACCTGCAAGCACAGCCCGCCCGATCCGGCGCGCCCTGCGGCTTGGCGGCTCGATGCGGACAAGGCGCTGGCCGAGACCGGCCCGCTGGTGTGGGAGGATGATCTGGCCGGGCCGAAGGTGGTCGACCTATCCGGCCTTGGCGATGTGGTGCTGGTGCGCAAGGATCTGCCCGCCAGCTACCACCTTGCCGTGACGCTCGACGATGCCGCCGACGGTGTGACGCTGGTGACGCGCGGCGCCGATCTGTTCGCGGCCTCGCATGTCCACCGCACCTTGCAGGCGTTGCTCGGGCTGCCCGTCCCGCGCTGGCACCACCACGCGCTGCTAGTCGACGATACCGGCCAGAAGCTCGCCAAGCGCCGCGGTTCGCCCGCGCTGGCCGAGCGTTGCCGCGCAGGCGAGGACGGGCGGATGCTCGCCGAGCAACTGCGCTTGCAGCATTTGCGGCTTGGAACCTGAAGGCGGAGCGTCCATTATAGAGCCATGAACTATGTGCTCGTGCCCGTATTGCTCGTCCTGATGGGACTGGTGGCCTTTTCGCTGATCAAGGGGATCGTCGCGTTCCTCAAGACAACCAAGATCGACCTCGAAACCGGCGAGGGTTCGACCGCGACCGATATGCAGCTCGCCCAGAACAAGGCGATGTTCGCGCGCATCAAGTATCAGGCGCTGGCGATCGTGGTGGTGGCGATCATCATGGCGGCATCGCGCTAAGTCCTTCGCGTCATGGTCAAGCTGAACCGCATTTACACCCGCACCGGGGATGATGGCACGACCGGGCTGGTGGATGGCTCGCGCTGCGCCAAGTTCTCGGCCCGCATCAACGCGATGGGTCTGGTGGACGAGGCCAACAGCGCGATCGGGCTGGCCGCGGTGCTGATGTCGGGGGCACCCGGGGCGGAGATCACCCGCATCCAGAACGATCTGTTCGATCTCGGTGCCGATCTCGCCACCCCGGGCGAGGACTTCACCCCATCCGAAATGGTGCTCCGGATCGTGCCCTCGCAGGCCGAGTGGCTTGAGACGCGGATCGATGCCTGCAACGAACAGCTCGAACCGCTGACCAGCTTCATCCTGCCCGGCGGCACCGAATTGGCCGCACGGCTCCACGTTGCGCGCGCCACCACCCGCGCGGCCGAGCGGGCGATGGTTGCGCTGTCTGCCGAAGTCGCCGTGAACCCCGCCGCGCTCGCCTATATCAACCGCCTTTCGGACTACCTCTTCGTGTTGGCCCGCGTGGTGAACGACAATGGCCGGCGCGATGTGAAGTGGGTGCCCGGGAAAAGCAGGTAGCGCGCTAATCGCTAGCTTTTGCGGGAGGCCCTCGCTAACAGCGCGAGGAATTGCTGCACCTGCGAAGGAATAATTCATGCGCAACATCGCCGTTATCGGCGCCGGCCAGATGGGGACCGGTATCGCTCAGACTGTCGCCGCCAACGGCATGACAGTCCTGCTTTCCGACGTCGATCTGGCCCATGCCGAGGCGGGCAAGGCCAATGTCGAGAAGGCGCTGGTCAAGCTGATGGGCCGCGGCAAGATCGAGGCCGCCGAGGCCGAGGCGCTGCTGGCGCGCATCATACCGGTCGCCGATTACGCCCCGATGAGCGCGGCTGACCTCATCATCGAAGCCGCGACCGAGCGCGAGGCGGTCAAGAACGCGATCTTCGAGGCTGCCGGCAAAGTGCTTTCGGCCGATGCGATCATGGCATCGAACACCTCGTCGATCCCGATCACCCGCATGGCCAATTTCTCGCCCGATCCGGCGCGCTTCATCGGGCTGCATTTCTTCAATCCGGTGCCGGTGATGGGGCTGATCGAAGTGATCCCCGGCCTTGCAACGGCGCAGGGCACCACCGACAAGATCACCGCCTTTGCGCGCGGCCTTGGCAAGGAAGTGGTGCTGAGCCAGGACGAACCCGGCTTCGTCGTCAACCGCATCCTGCTGCCGATGATCAACGAGGCGGTGTTCGTGCTTGGCCAGTCGACCGCAGGGATCGAGGATATCGACAAGGGCTGCCGTCTGGGCCTCAATCACCCGATGGGGCCACTGCAGCTGGCTGATTTCGTCGGGCTCGATACCTGTCTCGACATCATCAAGGTGCTCTACAAGACCACCCGCGACAGCAAATATCGCCCGGCTCCGCTGCTGGTGAAGTATGTCGAAGCCGGCTGGCTCGGCCGCAAGACCGGGCGCGGCTTCTACGACTATACCGGCGAAGTCCCAGTCCCCACCCGCTAAAGCGGTCGCTTATTGCGGCTGAATGCTGATCTTGCGCGAGGTCACAACCGGGATCGCGCGCGAGGCGGCGCGGTCGCGCGCGTCATCATCACCCGGCACGACAATCCCCGGGGCATCGGCCACCACCGGCCCGCCCACCGGGACGGTTTGCTCATAAACGCGCGGCGCGTTGCGCACGGGTGCCGGGGCCAGTTCGGTTGATTGTTGCTCAGGCGCTTCTACTATCGGTTCTTCGGTGAACTCGCCGAACACCGGATCGGCGGTGCCGCCCCAGCCCGCGGCGGGATCAAGCGGCTCGGCCGCCATGCGCGGCTGCTCCTGAACGACAGGGGGCGCTTCCTCGACAACCGCCTCGCGTTGCTGGTCGATGCTGCTGACTGTCTGATTGAGCACACCGCCGCCGCCTTGCGGGCCAACCATCACAATCGCGCTGACGATGGTGATCCCTGCGAAGACGAGCGCAGCCTTGGGATTTGAAAGCAGGCCTTTGGACATGGGGCGCAGCCTAGCGCGGGTTTGGTTAAGCTTTGGTGGACGTCAGCCCTTCGCACGCGGCAAAGCGCGCTTCCATTCATACAGCAGATCGAGCGCCTCGCGCGGGGTGAGTGCATCGAGATCGGCGGCGCGCAGGGCTTGGGCCAGTTGCTGTTCGGGCGAGGCTTGTGGCGGCTCGGCGCGCAGGGCGGCGAACAGCGGCAGATCGCCCAGCCCTGCGGCAATCCCGCCGGTTGCCTCCCGGGTGGCTTCAAGCTTTTCAAGCACCGCCTTGGCGCGCTCCACCACCGGCCCCGGCACGCCTGCCAGCCGCGCTACGGCGAGGCCATAAGAACGATCCGCCGGCCCGGTCGCTAGTTCGTGCAGCAGCACCAGATCGCCCTGCCATTCGCGCGCGCGGACATGATGGAGCGACAATGCCTCGCAGGTCTCCGCCAGCCGCGCGAGCTCGTGGTAGTGGGTGGCGAACAGGCAGCGGCAGCGGATCTGCGAATGCACCGCCTCTGCCACGGCCCAAGCCAGCGCCAACCCGTCATAGGTCGACGTGCCGCGCCCGACTTCATCGAGGATCACGAAGCTGCGGGGGGTGGCCTGCGCGAGGATCGCGGCGGTCTCGACCATTTCGACCATGAAGGTGGAGCGGCCGCGTGCAAGATTATCGGCTGCACCCACGCGGCTGAACAGGCGATCGACGAGGCCGATGCGCGCGGCGGTGGCGGGCACAAAGCACCCTGCCTGCGCCAGCAGCACTACAGCCGCGTTCTGGCGCAGGAAGGTCGATTTGCCGCCCATGTTAGGCCCGCCGATCAGCCACAGGCGGTTGTCTGATGCCAGCACGCAATCATTGGCCACAAACCGCTCGCCCGCCTTGGCGAGCGCGGCTTCGACCACCGGGTGCCGCCCGCCGGTGATGGCGAGGCCCGCGTCCTCGGCGATTTCAGGACGGCACCATTCGCCCTCGGCTGCACGTTCGGCATTCCCGGCAGCGACATCGATCCGGGCGAGCGCGGCGGCGGTGGCGGCGATGGCTTCGCGCGCCTCGACGATTGCGGCGACCAGCTCCTCGAAATGCGCATCTTCCGCCGCCAGCGCGTGGCCGCCTGCCTCCGCAATGCGCGCGGCTTCCTCGTGCAGGCGCAGCGAGTTGAAGCGCACCGCGCCCGCCATCGTCTGCCGGTGGGTAAAGCCGCTGTCCGGCGCCATCAACGCATCGGCATGGCGCGCGGCGACCTCGATGAAATAGCCCAGCACGCCATTGTGGCGGATCTTCAGGGTCGCGATGCCGGTCTCGTCGCGGTAGCGCGCCTCCATCGCGGCAATCGCCCGGCGCGCATCGCCCGAGGTGGCGCGCAATTCGTCGAGTGCGGCGTCATAGCCATCGGCGATAAAGCCGCCATTGCCGCGCTCGGTCGGCGGGGTGGGCACCAGCGCGCGGGCGAGCCAGTCGGTCAGCGCGCCGTGGCCGGTGAGGCGGGCGAGCACGCTATCGAGCAGCGCGGGCTTGTCGGGCGCGCCGGAGAGCCAGTGATGCAGCCGCGCCGCTTCGCTCAAGCCGTCGCGCAGCTGGCCGAGATCGCGCGGGCTTCCCCGCCCGGCCACCACCCGCCCCAAGGCGCGGCCCAGATCAGGGATCGCGCGCAAGCCATCGCGCAGCTGCGCGCGTTCAATCGGACGGTCACGCCAGAACTGCACCAGCGCAAGGCGCGCTTCGATTATCCCGGCATCGAGCAAGGGAGCCGAAAGGTCTTCCGCCAGCAGCCGCGATCCTGCCCCGGTGACGCAGCGATCCACCGCGCCGATCAGGCTGCCCTCCCGCCCGCCCGTGGTGCTCTCCAGGATTTCGAGACTTGCCCTTGTGGCCTCGTCCATCGCCATGCCGGCCTCGGCCGCACGCAGCACCGGGGGCAACAGCAGCGGCAGTTTGCCGCGCCCGACATGATCGAGATAGGCGATCAAGCCGCCCGCCGCGCCCAGCATCGCGCGGCTGAACGCGCCGAACGCATCGAGCGTCGCCACCCCGTGCAGCGCCTTCAGCCGTTCGGTCCCGGCATTGCTGGCAAAGGTGCTGCGGGGGCGGAAAATTGCTTCGTCTGGGCCCCCAAACCTTTCGGGCGCCCAGTCCTCGGGCACCACCACTTCGCTCGGGGACATGCGCGCGAGCGCCGCGCCGAGCATCTCTGGCTCGCATTCCTCCAGCACCATCGCGCCGGTCGAGACATCACACGCCGCAATCCCGATCACGCCGCGCAATTCCGCCAGCGCGGCCAGCACATTGGCGCGGCGCGGCTCGAGCAGGGCTTCCTCGGTCAGCGTCCCGGCTGTCACCAGCCGCACGATCGCCCGGCCGACCAGCACCTTGGATGACGGCGTGCCTTCGCGCTTGGCCCGCGCCTTGGCTTCCTCGGGCGTTTCCACCTGCTCGGCAATCGCGACCCGGCAACCGGCCTTGATCAGCCGCGCCAGATAGCCTTCCGCCGAATGCACCGGCACCCCGCACATCGGGATCGGCGCGCCCTGATGCTCGCCGCGCGTCGTCAGCGCGATGTCGAGAATCTGCGCGGCAGTGCGCGCATCCTCGAAGAACAGCTCGAAGAAATCGCCCATCCGGTAGAACAGCAGCGCATCGCCCGCCTCTTCCCGCAAGCGCAGGTATTGCGCCATCATCGGGGTGGGCTTGGAATCGGGGAGCGCGGCCATCTTCCCGGCCTAGCCCTCCCGCTTGCGATTCGGAATGTCCGCGCTGAGCGCTTTCCCCCGAACTCGGGCGATTTCGGCCCTATCGCTGACGGCCCGGCGCGGTTAATGAGAGGCCCGGGACAAACGGCGCGTCAGCAAGGGGGATCGAGCATCATGGCCGAAGAGAACAAGGGCGGCTTCACCGCGCGTGAGGCGCTGTTCTATCACGAGACGATCCGGCCGGGTAAGCTGGAGATCGTCGCGACCAAGCCGATGACTTCGCAGCGCGATCTCAGCCTCGCCTATTCGCCCGGCGTCGCGGTTCCGGTGGAAGCGATCGCTGCCGATCCCTCGCTCGCCGCGCGCTATACCGTCAAGGGCAATCTGGTGGCGGTGATCACCAACGGCACGGCAATCCTCGGGCTTGGCAACCTCGGGGCGCTCGCGGCCAAGCCGGTGATGGAAGGCAAGGCGGTGCTGTTCAAACGCTTCGCCGACGTCGACTCGATCGACATCGAACTCGATACCGAAGACCCCGAAGCCTTCATCAATGCCGTCGCGCTGATGGAGCCGACCTTCGGCGGTATCAACCTTGAGGATATCAAGGCGCCCGAATGCTTCATCATCGAAGCCGCGCTGCGCGAGCGCATGAAAATCCCGGTGATGCATGATGACCAGCACGGCACCGCGATCATCACCGCCGCCGGCTTGCTCAACGCCTGCCACATTACCGGACGCGATTTCAAGGACGTGAAGGTCGTGGTCAACGGCGCGGGCGCAGCGGCGATTGCCTGCACCGCGCTGATCAAAGCGATGGGCGTGCGGCACGAAAACGTCATCATGTGCGACCGAACCGGCCCGATCACTCCGGGACGCGAGGGCGTTGACCAGTGGAAGAGCGCCCACGCGGTCGCCACCACCGCCACCAGTCTTGAGGAGGCGCTGGTGGGCGCGGACATCTTCCTCGGCCTGTCGGCCGCCGGCGCGCTGAAGCCCGAGTGGGTCAAGAAGATGGCCGACAAGCCGATCATCTTCGCGATGGCCAACCCGACGCCCGAAATCATGCCCGACGAAGCCAAGGCGGTGCGCCCCGATGCCATCGTCGCCACCGGGCGCAGCGATTTCCCCAATCAGGTCAACAACGTGCTGGGCTTCCCCTTCATCTTCCGCGGCGCGCTGGATGTGCAGGCGACCTCGATCAACGAAGAAATGAAGGTTGCCGCCGCCAAGGCCATCGCCGAACTCGCGCGCCAGCAGGTGCCCGAGGAAGTCGCATCCGCCTATGGCAAGAACCACAAGTTCGGCACCGACTACATCATCCCCGCCCCGTTCGATCCGCGCCTGATTGAGGTGGTCTCTTCGGCCGTCGCCAAGGCGGCGATGGATTCGGGCGTGGCCCAGAGCCGGATCGAGGATTTCGACGCCTACCGCGTCGCACTGCGTTCGCGCCTCAACCCCACCACCTCGGTGCTGACCGGCGTCTATGAAAGCGCCAAGGCTTACCCCAAGCGCATGGTGTTTGCCGAGGCGGAAGAGGAAGTGGTGCTGCGCGCCGCGATCCAGTTCCGCGATTTCGGCTATGGCAATCCCATTCTGGTGGGCCGCACCAAGGCGGTGCTCGACAAGCTGCACCAGCTTTCGGTGAGCGATCCGTCCAGCTTCGAGATCCAGAACTCGGCCGATAGCGAGCACGTGCCCGCGATGGTCGACTATCTCTACAAGCGGCTGCAGCGGCGCGGCTACACCATGCGCGATGTGCGGCGGATGGTGAACCAGGATCGCAACGTCTTCGCCTCGCTGCTGGTCGCGCTGGGGCATGGCGACGGGATCATTACCGGGATGACCCGCACCTTCGCGCAGACCGTGCGCGAGGTGAACCTGGTGCTCGATCACAAGCCCGATGCGCTGCCGTTCGGCATCCACATGATGATCGGCAAGAACCACACCACCTTCCTTGCCGACACCACGATCAACGAGCGGCCCAACGCCGATGAACTCGCCCATATCGCCAAGGAGACCGCCGCAGTCGCCCGCCGCATGGGCCACGAACCGCGCGTCGCGTTCCTCAGCTATTCCACCTTCGGCAATCCTTCGGGCCAATGGCTCGGCTCCATCCGCGAGGCCGTGGCAATCCTCGACCGCGAGGAGCCTGGCTTTGAGTATGAAGGCGAAATGGCCCCCGATGCCGCGCTCAACCCCAAGGTGATGGCGCTCTATCCGTTCAGCCGCCTGTCGGGCCCCGCCAATGTGCTGATCATGCCGGGGCTGCAATCGGCAAACCTTTCGGCCAAGCTGCTGCGCGAGCTGGGCAGCAATGCCACCATCGGCCCGATGCTGATCGGCATGGAAAAGCCGGTGCAGATCGTCCCGATGACGGCAACCGTGCCCGATGTGCTGACGCTGGCGGTGCTGGCAGGCGCAGGCGTGGTGGGATGACCATCCTGCGCGCCGCCGCCGCTTACTGGGCGGCGGTGTTCGCGCTGGGGTTTGTGCTTGGGACGATCCGGGTCACGTGGCTCATCCCGCTGGTCGGGCTGATGCCGGCGACGCTGATCGAACTGCCGTTGATCCTCACGGGAAGCTGGTTTGCGGCGGGCTGGGTGTTGCGCCGGTTCCGGATTGAGCTACCCATGGAGGCGCTGGCTGTCGGTGGACTCGCTTTTGCCATCCTGATGGCGGCAGAGTGCGCACTTGCGGGGGTGCTGACAGGCCAATCGCCTGCCCAATGGCTCGCCGGATTACGCCATCCGCACGCGCTGCTCGGGTTGGCGGGTCAGGTATTGTTCGCGCTGATGCCGTGGTGGCGGGTGCGGGGCTAGTTTAGAAGCGACTAGGCCTCTTCGCGACTGTCGACCCATTCGGAAAGGTCGACATAGTGGCGTTTGGGATCGGCCGGATCGATCAATACCGGGACTGATTTGCCAGCCAGCACTTTGGATAAATCGACCCAGATCGGTTCGCTGGCAAAGCTTGCGAGCTTGCCCGTCGCAGGATGGAACTCTTGCGCGTGAACTCGAAAGGGGTGTCGTCCGTTGATTTTCAACCCAGTGTCGCGTTCGCAGCCTATCACTTCGGCCTCGATCCTGCGACCAACGCGTCGGAGACCCTCGATAACGCGAAGCCGCCACCAAGCTGTGAAGAGGATGCCTCCTCCAACAATCGTGAAAATGCTGCCAAGAAAGCCGAATATCAACGGAATAAAGAACCGCTCCATGAAGCTGTCGATCTTTGCATCCGCCGGATTGTCCGGATCGAACAGCACCTGCACCCGCTCGCCCCGGCCATATCCGGGCAAGCTGGAGCTTACATCACTAGCAAACTCCTGACGCTCGCCGCCAGGTGTGCGGAATTCGACCAGCGGGCGGTACATGATCTTGCCGCTGGTGCCGTGGGCGTGAACAACTTCGATCACAGTTCCTTCAGCCCGCCCGCCAGTTCGAGCGAGCTTCCGGTCAGCCTGAATATAATACAGAGCTACCGCGACAAGCACGAGCCCGATCGGGAAAAAGAACCCTCCAACTATGCGTCCGGTCTTGCCCAAGCCCTATCCCCATTCCGATATTGCCCTGTTAGATTTTGCGAAACCGGAAATACCACACCTCGTGACCATAGACCATGCGGGCCTTGTGCTCGTAGCGGGTCTCGGGCCAGCCGGAGGGGCGCACCTGCCAGTCGGCGGGCTTCTCCACCACCCATTCAAACAGTTCCGTGTGGCGCTGCCTCCCAAACATGGGAAGGCGGCCCATGCCGGCGAGGCAGGCAATGGCTTTAGCCCACTTCATCAAACTCGTTCCGACGACCCTCCCGCGGCAATTCGAGGCGATAGCCGAGCCCGCGGATTGTGCGAAGCCGGTCGTGGCCGATTTTCTTGCGCAGCCGTGCCACCAGCACCTCGACTGCGTTGACCGGATTGCCACATTCGCCCCGCTGCAGGATCGCGCTAATCTCCTCGGCTGTGTGGGTGCGGTCAGGCCACAGCAGCAGGTGGCGCAGCAACCGCAATTCGTTGCGGGTGAGGTCGAGCACCTGCCCGTGGAGGGTCGCGCAGTTGTGGCGCAGGCTGAATTCGAGCCCGCCGCTATTCAGCCGATCCGAGGTTTGCCCGGCGCTGCGGCGCACCAGCGCGCGCAGGCGAGCGCAGACCTCTTCGGAGCGGACCGGCTTGACGATGAAATCGTCGGCCCCAGCATCGAGGCTGTCGATCCGTTCACGCCAGTTATCGGCTTCAGAGATCACCATGATCGGGCTCGTCTCGCCGCGATCGCGCAAGCGCCTGACCAGTGCGCTCGGCGGCAGGCCGGCCGATGCCATGTCAAAGATCGTCGCGCTGACGGGCGCGGTCGCCGCTTGCCCCCGCGCGACCTCTGCCGCTTGATACACCTCCATTCTGAAACCGGCCTGCGCCAGCTTTTCCAATAGCCACGAGGAATATCGCGCTTCGCTCTCTACCAGCCGAACCTTCACCGTGTGCAAACTCCCATCCGTGACGCGCAGGGCATCACCGCTCCAACGGATGCGGGCCCCGGTTTATTTCACACCGTGCCAAATTTTTTTTCGATGGCGATGCCAATGTCCTGCAAAAATTGCGTGGGAAGCAGGCCACCGACACAGATTATTACCGAATCGTTAGGCAGAATTTCGGCCACCTCGCCAGCCATCAACACCACGTGATCCTCATGGATATGCGCCACCGTCGTCTGCAGCCGTTCGTCGAGTGTGCCCGCTATCGCCGCCGCGCGGACCCGTTCGCGGTTCTTGGACTTGGCTCGGCCATAGGCCTCGCCGCGATAGGAAAGGGTGACGTGGCTGCCAGGCTGTTCGGCAATGCTCGCGGCCGCTTCGAGCGCGCTGTCGCCACCGCCCACCACCAACACCCGCTTCCCGGCATATTGTTCTGGGTCGATCAGGCGGTAGACGACCTTTTCCAGATGCTCCCCTGGCACGTCCAGCGGGCGGGGCGTGCCGCGCCGGCCGATCGCCAGCAGGATCGTCTTGGCGTGGTATGTCCCTTTGGTCGTGGTGGCTTCATGGCCATTTTCGGTGCGCGCGATCGCCAGCACTTGCTCCTCGAAACGGGGGTGGAGATCGGCACGCTCGATCACGTCCTTCCAAAAGGCGATAAGGTCTTCCTTGAGGATTTCGCCGAAGGTCACCTTGCCAATGATCGCCAAGGTCGCGGGTGCGGTCATCACCATCTTGCCGCGCGGAAAATGGGCGACCGTGCCGCCGAGGGTGGACTGGTCGACCATCTCGAAGCGCAACCCCGCTTCCTTGGCGGCAAGGCTCGCGGCGATACCCGCCGGGCCGCACCCGACCACCAATACATCGAGCAGACCGGGTTCGCGCTCGCGAATGCGGACCCGTTCGATGATCACCTGCATCGCCTGACGTCCCTGCTCTATGGCGTTCTTGACAAGCCCCATGCCCCCCAGTTCACCGGCAATGAAGATACCCGGCACGCTGGTCTCGAAACTCGGGGAGAGCAGCGGGATGTCGACCCCGCGGGTGGCCGTGCCGAAGACGAGGCTGATCGCGTTGGTCGGGCACGCCGTCGCGCAGGCGCCGTGCCCGATGCAGTGCGTCGGCTCGACCAGCTGCGCCTTGCCGCCGATGATACCGAGGATATCGCCTTCGGGACACGCCTTGACGCAGACCGCGCAGCCGAGACACCGGGCAGGGTCGATGACCGGGTGGAGCGAACTCGGCTCGATCAACCCGGCGGCACGGTTGTCTTCGAGGATCGCGGTCGCCCTGTTTGCCTCGCGCCGCCGAAGCCAGCCAAACACGAACCAGATCAGCGCAAGCGGGACGACATAAACGAGCGCAAGGGCGACCTGCTCCATCAGGCCCCCGGCACCGCAAGCTCGCGCGCGGCCGCATTGACCCGGCCAAGCGCGGCGACATCCTTGCCAAGGCCGGCGCGCGCAGACTTAAGATCGGCGGCAGCCTGGTCGCGCTGGCCTAGCACCATGCGCGCGCGCAGCAGGCGCACCCATCCGTCGGCATCTTTCGGATTGGCCGCCAATCGCTCGGCGAGGCGATCGACCATGCCGGTCACCATCGTATCCTGCTCTCCCTGCGGAAGCGCCTGAGCGGCCTGGATCGTCGCTGAATCGAGCACCGGCATGTCATCGCCCGCGCCACCGGACGCCGCCGGGGCGAGGCGCGCGGAAACATCGGTGCCAAGCACGCTGGATAGCCGCGTGATCTCGCGGCGCACGTCGGCTTGCCACGGCGCATCCGCGGGACCGGCATTGGCGAGCGTCACCAGCGCATCGAGCGCCTGCGCCTCCTTGCCATGCTGGGCATCCCAAAGAGCGAGGAAATAGCGCGCCCGCGGTTCGGCAGGATCAAGGCGTAGTGCCTTCTCGAATGTGGTCTTTGCTTCGTCCGTCACCGTGTTCTTTGCGATCGCAACCAGCGCCTCGCCATAGCCCGAATGCGCGGCGGCGCTGTCGGGGATCAGCGCCAGCGCACGCTTGTAGGGGGCGATGGCGAGTTCGGGGCGGTCGGTCATGACATAGGACCAGCCGAGCATGCGATAGCCCTCGCCGTCGTCGGGGTTCTGTTCGAGCCGGCTAGCGAGCCGCCCGATCATTGTGTCGACATCATCCAGCGATTGCGCCGAAGCCCCCCCGTCCGCCGGCGGTGCGCCCGCCGACGAGGCTGTGTCGGTGGCGTCCCCGCGCACGCTCGCGGTGATGATCGCGGCAAACATGATGACAGCCGCTGCTATCAAGAGATGCGAGGGCCGCGGTCGTCCGAACCGAGCGAGCAGTGCCGCAAGGGGCCCTTGCTTGGCTCCGCCAGTCGGCGCGGTAGGAACGCTCTCGCCAGGCTCCGGCGACGGCGAGGGCGAGGGCGACGGCGGGCCGACCAGAACGGGCACGTCGAGACCGGGTGGCACACCCGCGATAGAGCGGCCGTGCGACTGCCACAGTCGCAAGCCGACGATACCGACTGCCAGTCCCGCCACTGCGGTCATCAGATATTGCAACACTTGCGCTTCCTTTGCTGCCTGCGTCCCGAATGGTTTGGTTCCCCGAAACAAACGTTAGCGCCCAGCCCCAATCTTGCGCCAAGCTGTCAGCGCGCAGGCTTGTCGGCGACCTGCACCGCCCCATCGATGAACTGTGAGGAAAAGAGGCAACAATTTCCGCTTGGTCGACCACCATTCGGCCATGGTCGCACTGCGCCGCGCGCGCACAGCAACACTGACGGAAACCAAGACTCTATGACCGCGCCGATCTCGAGACCTCGCAGCGATACCGGGACTGCTACCACTGCCACCACCTCAACCACTTCCTCATCCGGCGCCGCCCCGCTCCGGCCGGCGCAGGTGGAAAAGGTGGTCTCGGCGCTTATCTTTGCCGCGGTCGTGCTGGCACTGGCGCTGGGGTGGTACGGGCGCGACAGCGGCTTGGTCGATCCCGAACACGGCCTGGGCTACTGGCTTGGCATTATCGGCGGCAGCATGATGCTGTTGCTGCTGGCCTATCCGGTGCGCAAGCGGGTCAAGCCGCGCAGCAAGACGATGGGTTCGGTCGGCTTCTGGTTCCGCTTCCACATGTTGCTCGGCGTTATCGGGCCGACAGCGGTGCTCTATCATTCGCGCTTTTCGTTCGGATCACTCAACGGCTCAATGGCGCTTGGCGCGATGATCATCGTAGCGAGCAGCGGGCTGATCGGGCGCTTCTTCTATTCGCGGGTCTACCGCGGCTATTCGGATCGCAAGCTCGAACTGCGCGGGCTCAAGCAGGAAATGGACGCCATGCTGGCCGAGCTCGGCGGCCCCGGCCACGCTCAGCGCGCGGTAATCTCGCCTTTGGCGGATTACGAACAGCACGCGCTGAAAGCCGGATCCAGCTTCTGGTCGAGCGCCATGGCGGTGGTGGGGCTGGGGCTGCGGTCGCGCATCGCCGAACGCAGGCTGCGCCGCGAACTCGGCAAAGCGACGGGAGATACCCGTGCGCTGGACGCGAAACTTTCGCACTTCTTCGTGGCGGGACGCCGCGCGGCCGAGTTCGCCTTCTACCAGCGATCCCTTCACCTATGGCACCTGTTTCACCTGCCACTAGTGTTTCTGCTCGGGGCGTCGGTGGTGCTCCATATTGTCGCGGTGCACATGTACTGATGCGCCGTCTCCTGCTCCTTTTCTGGCTGATGCTCGCCGGGTTCGGGCTGGGAATGACCGCGCCCTCTGTCGTGGCGCAGAGCATCATGGAACGGCTGGTCACTCCCGGGCCGCTGTCACGAGCGCACGCCAAGTTGGAAAACAAGTGTTCCGCGTGCCATGCCTCGTTCCAGCGCGAGTCCGAGAATCGCCAATGCATCGCCTGCCACGCCGAGGTGGGCCGCGACGTGGCGAGCGCAAAGGGCTTTCACGGGCGCTTCGCCCCGGCGCGCAGCCAGACCTGCCGCAGCTGCCATTCGGAACATCGCGGGCGCGAGCATGGCATCGTCACCTTCACCCGCAACGGCTTCAACCACAACTTCACCGACTATCCGCTGACGGGCGGGCACGCCAAGGTGGTGTGTGCCTCGTGCCACATCCCGGGTAAGAAGTTTCGCGGGACCACCACAAGCTGCGCCAACTGTCACGTCACCGACGAGCCGCACAAGGGCCGGCTGGGGCGTGCCTGCCAGTCGTGCCACAAGGTCACCAACTGGAAGGATCTCAAGCCCTTCGACCACCGCGCGCGCGCCGGCTTTGCCCTTACCGGCGCCCACACGCGCACCACCTGCGCCTCCTGCCACCGCGGCGAGCAATGGGCAGGGTTGGGCAGCGCTTGCATTGATTGCCACCGCAAGGACGATACGCACCGCGGAGCGCGCGGAACCAATTGCGCCTCGTGCCACCGCACCACGCGCTGGGCGGAGGTGACCTTCGACCATGATTCCACAGGCTTCTCTCTGATCGGCGGCCACGCCGCAGCGAGTTGTACCGGGTGCCACGGCGTGGGCAATTCCGTGCGCAAGCCCTCGCGCAGCTGCATCGCCTGCCACCGCAGCGACGATGTCCACAAAGGCGGCAATGGCGAGGAATGCAGCGATTGCCACACTCCGCGCGGCTGGAGCCGGGTGCGGTTCGATCACGATGCCATGACCCGTTTCCCGCTGAAAGGCGCTCACCGCCAGGCCCAATGCGCCGCCTGCCACCGCGAGCCGCCCCGGGTCGCCAAGCCGCCGGCCACCTGCATCGGCTGCCACGCCGTGGACGACCATCACGAAGGGCGCAACGGGACCGATTGCGCGCGCTGCCACGTCGAGACAGGGTGGAATGCGGTGACCTTCAATCACGACACCATGACGAAGTTCCCGCTACGCGGCGCCCATAGCCGCGCAACGTGCGAGAGCTGCCACACCGCCCCGCCCGAAACGGTCCGGCCCGACACAGCATGCGCCTCCTGCCACGCCGATGACGATCCGCACGTGGGCAATCTCGGCACAAATTGCGCACGCTGCCACGACAGCGAGGACTGGATCACGCAAATCCGCTTCGATCACGATCTCACCCGCTTCCCCCTGCTCGGCAGCCATGCAGGGCGCGAATGCACTGCGTGCCATGCGGACAAGCGCTTCGTTGCCAAGGGGACCGCCTGCGCCGATTGCCACACCGACGACTACCACCAGGGGCGGCTAGGCACGCCGGCCGATTGCAAAGGCTGCCACAACACCCGTGACTGGAAGAACTGGTCGTTTGATCACGACCGCCAGACGCGCTTCGCGCTTACCGGGAGGCACCGAGGGCTGGTCTGTTCAGCCTGTCACAGTCGCGCGGGCGATCCGGCGCAGAAGCCGAGCAACTGCATCGACTGCCACCGCCGCGACGATCGCCACCGGGGCGAGTTCGGCGAGGACTGCGAGCGCTGTCATGTGACCGACAGCTTCTCCGCGATCATCCTGCCCTGACGCGATCCGCACCGACAGCGCCTAATCTGACACGGAGCTTTCTACTGCCGCGCCGCGCCGATGAGTTGAGGCTCTGGGCCGGTGGAATGCAGGATTTGCTATACCTTGCGCAACCTTGCCAACGCTACGCTTTCATTCGGAAGACAGCGGCCGATCGCCGCCGGCCTGGGTCAGCAAGAAGAGAAAGTGGTGAAACGGTTGTTGCGTCTCCTCATGCGGATCATGGCGCTGTGTGCGGCGATGGTAGCGCTGGCTTTGTCCGCGCCGCCAGCCGTCGCGCAGTCAGGTTCGAAGGATGCCGCCTTTGACCACTTTTCGACCGGCTTTCCGCTGACGGGCGCGCATGGTGATGTGGAGTGCGCTTCGTGCCATACGGACGGCACTTTTGCTGGCACCCCGCGGAACTGCGCGGACTGCCACAACTCGGTTCGCGCAGGCGGTCGCCCGGCCAACCACGTCCCCACCGCCGCCAATTGCGACAGCTGCCATTCGACCAACCGCTGGCAAATCGAAAATTTCGACCACAGCAATGTTACCGGCAGCTGCGCTTCGTGCCACGACGGAGTGACAGCGCTCGGCAAGCCCGCCACTCATCTTCCGACGATGGTGGACTGCGCCAATTGCCACACGACCAGCACGTGGCAGGGGGCACGGTTCGATCATTCCGGCATCAGCGGAAACTGCGCCTCATGTCACAATGGTTCCACCGCACAGGGCAAGGACGCCGGACATATACCCACCACCGCCGATTGTGCGACCTGCCATACTACTACAGCCTGGGCGGGCGCGCGTTTCTCGCATGATGGCATCAGCAGCAATTGCACCAGCTGCCACAACGGGAGCGCTGCGCCGGGCAAGTCTGCAAGCCACATCCCTACGACCACAGATTGTGCCGATTGCCACCGCACCAATGCCTGGAGCCCGGCCACCTTCACCCACGCGGGAATAACGGGCGGTTGTTCGAACTGCCACAACGGGACCAATGCGCCGGGTCGCAGCGGCTCGCATATTGCGACCTCGAACGCATGCGAGGCGTGCCACACCACGTCTAGCTGGAGTCCGGTTAGCAAGGTCGATCACAATGCCGTCACAGGCACCTGCTCGTCCTGCCACAACGGGAGCGCTGCACCGGGCAAATCTGCAGGCCACATCCCGACGACCGCAGATTGTGCCGATTGCCACCGCACCAATGCCTGGAGCCCGGCCACCTTCACCCACGCGGGAATAACGGGCGGTTGTTCGAACTGCCACAACGGGACCAATGCGCCGGGTCGCAGCGGCTCGCATATTGCGACCTCGAACGCATGCGAGGCGTGCCACACCACTGGCTCCTGGAGCCCGGCGCGCACGGTTGATCACAACGAAGTGACCGGCAGTTGCTCGTCCTGCCACAACGGCACGCTCGCCGAGGGCAAGCCTGCAGGCCATATCCAGACCACCGCGCAATGTTCCGATTGCCACCGCACCGGTGCCTGGAGCCCCGCGACCTTCAATCACGCCGGCATCACCGGCAACTGCGCCTCCTGTCACAATGGCACCTCAGCAACAGGCAAGGATGCCGCGCATATCAGCTCAACCACGAACTGTGCGGCGTGCCACACCACTGGCTCCTGGAGCCCGGCGCGCACGGTTGATCACAACGAGGTGACCGGGAGTTGCTCGTCCTGCCACAACGGCACGCTCGCCGAGGGCAAGCCTGCGGGTCATATCCAGACCACCGCGCAATGTTCCGATTGCCACCGCACCGGTGCCTGGAGCCCCGCGACCTTCAATCACGCCGGAATCACCGGCAACTGCGCCTCCTGTCACAATGGCACCTCGGCGACCGGCAAGAATGCCGCGCATATCGGCTCAACCACAAACTGTGCGGCGTGCCACACCACTGGCTCCTGGAGCCCGGCGCGCACGGTTGATCACAACGAGGTGACCGGGAGTTGCTCGTCCTGCCACAACGGCACGCTCGCCGAGGGCAAGCCTGCAGGCCATATCCCAACCACCGCGCAATGTTCCGATTGCCACCGCACAACAGCGTGGCTCCCCGCGAATTTCAATCATGCGGGCGTGACAGGCAACTGCGCCTCCTGTCACAACGGCACAACCGCGGCGGGCAAAAACGCGACCCACCTCAACACCACAAACGCCTGCGAAAATTGTCACCGCACCAATGGCTGGACGCCCGCCAGCTTCAATCACGCCGACGCTAACGGCTCCTGCGTCTCGTGCCACAATGGCACGACTGCAGAGGGACGTTCGTCCACCCATATCCGTACGACCGACAGCTGCGATTTCTGCCATGTCACCACCGGCTGGGCCAGTGTGCGGGTCGACCATAGCCAAGTGCTGGGCACCTGCTCGTCCTGTCACAACGGCTCGGTCGCGACGGGCAAGCCGGCGACGCACGTTCCGACCACAGCGCAATGTTCGGATTGCCACAAGACTACCGGCTGGCTCCCGGCAAGCTTCAGCCACAACAACATCACCGGCAACTGCGTGAGTTGCCACAACGGCACCACAACCGAGGGCAAACCGCCTTCGCACCCTGGCACCACCAATGTCTGCGAGGCCTGCCACCGTTCGACCAAAAGCTGGTCCGACTGGGACATGGATCACAGCGAAGTGCTCGGCCGGTGCGACTCCTGCCACAACGGCACCATCGCGGAGGGCAAACCGCGCGAACATCCGACAACCAGCCAGGACTGCGTCGCCTGCCACACCACCCGTTCGTGGGATCGCAAATGATGCCGTCAGCGAAAGTAAGGGACATGAAGCACTTGAACAGCATGCTTCGCATGGCGCTCGCCTCTAGCCTGATCGGAGCGGCGCTTGTGCCATCGCAGTCGGCGCTGGCGCAGACGGTGTCCGATCGGGTGCTGTCAGACGTCAAGGTCGAGAATATCGGCGATTGCACAACACTGACGGTAAACTTCAACATCCGCGTCCAGTTACTCGGCTACTTTCCTAATGAAAGCGGTCGCGAGTTGCACATCCGCGTTCGTCCGCTCGACCCGGGCGGCACGAGTCTGCGGCGCGAGGCGCTGCGCCCGCCGTCAAGCGTCAGCGAACTGCGGACGGTCGATTTCGAAGGCGACAACCCGGCTGGCCCGGTGCTTTCGCTGTTCTTCACTAAGGACATGCGCTTCGAAGTTACCCCGGGGCGCGATCCGCGATCGCTTGTCATCCGCCTCTCTCAGCCGGGTTCCGGACCGCATTGTGGGTCCGAAAGTGCCGTAGCCGTCTCCCCCCAATCCCCTCCCGACACCGACGGAGGTTCGCAGGTGGGCATACCTGCGGGCCTCTATGTGGTGAACCTCGCGACTACGGGTGATGCATCCTATACGTTGACAGACGCACAGCGCGCCGCGCTGGGTCAAGGCGTGGTCTATGAGACTCAGTCAGATCGTGATGCGCGGATTCTGCGCCGTCTACGACTTGGCTTCTTTGCCAGCCGCGCCGAAGCGGAGTCTGCGCGCGAGGCTCTTGCCGCGCTGTTCCCCGATGCATTTGTTATCAGCGTTTCTGCCGAAGAACGCGCGCAGGGAGTCGTGAACCGCATCGGTGGCAGCCCGGCGGCTCTGCTCGCGCCCGAAGAGGCCGCAAGTGCAGCGCAGTCAGAGGAAGCCGCCGCCCTCGTCGCTGGAGCGGAGGAGGCATTTGCCGAGCAGAACTACGACCGCGCGATCCAGCTGCTCACCAATGCGTTGCAACTGCCTGCGAATCCCAGCACGCCGCGCGCGCTCGAACTCCTCGGCTTGCTGCGCGAACGCAAAGGGCAGGAGGCGCAGGCGCGTGCCGAATACGAAGAATATCTGCGTCGCTATCCCAAGGGCGAGGCGGCCGACCGCGTGAACCAGCGGCTCGCCGCACTCGGCAGCGCGCCTGCGCAAACGCAAGTGCTGCGCGACGCGTCAGGCCGGACCACGGAAGGCGCGTGGGCCTGGGGCGTGCGGGGCAGCTTCTCGCAATTTTACTTCCGCGACGCCAGCCGCACGAAATTTGTCGATGCAGCCCGCCCCGATATCGGTCCGGACGTCGACAACTCGGTGAATGTCAACCAGCTGCTCAGCGCCGGTGACTTGACGATCTCCGGGGGCAACGACCAGCGCCAGATCGAGCTGCGCGCTTCGGGCGCCTACACCGCCAATTTCCGCTCTGGGGGCAGCGACATCAAGTCGGTCACCGCGCTCTATCTCGACTATGCGGACACAAGCTTGGACCTGCACACACGGTTCGGACGACAAGCCCGCAATTCGGCTGGCGTTCTTGGCCGCTTCGACGGTGCGCTGGCGAGCGTCGCAGTAAGCGACAAGGTCGCAATCACCGCGGTCGGCGGCTTTCCGGTCTTGCGCTCACGCCAGACCTTCGTGCTGACCGAAAGGCCTTTCTACGGCGCCAGTATCGATGTCGGAGGGAAGCGCAGCCCGTTCAGTGGAACGGTTTACTGGTTCGACCAACGCGCCGCCGGCGGCCTGATCGACCGCCAATCGGTTGGGCTTGAAACGCGTGTGCTATTGCCGCGCTTTAACGCCTTCACGATCATCGACTACGATGTGCATTTCAGCGCGCTCAACCTCGGGCTGGCGACGCTCAACTACACCTTCCCCGACACTGCCAATCTCAGCCTCACGCTCGACTATCGGCAGTCGCCGCTGCTTACCACCACCAACGCGCTGTCCGGCCAGATCTTCACCGACACGCTGCTACCGGTCCTCGACCTCAAGGGCCTGCGCCCGTTCTTCACCGACGAGGAGATCTACCGGCTCGCGAGCGACCGCACCTACACGGCGAAATCGCTCACGCTGAGCTATTCGCGACCGATCGTTGACCACCTCCAGGCGAACCTCGATTTCACGATGACCAATACCGGCGGCACCCCTGGGACCCCGGCCAGCAGCGGCACGATGGAGGTGCTGCCGACCCCGGCGACCGGGACTGAATACTTCTACGGCGCGCAGGTGATCGGCACCGGCTTGTTCTGGGAAAACGACATCTACATCCTGTCCGGCCGCTATTCCGATACCCAGCGCAGCACCAGCTACACCGCCGATTTCAACGCGCGCATCCCGTTGATGAGCAATTTTCGATTGAGCCCGCGGTTGCGCTACGGCCGACGCGACAGCAAGCTTATCGACAGCCGCTTCAGCCAGCTTCAGCCGACGCTGCGGATCGATTACTACCCGATGCGCAATATAGAGCTAGAGGTCGAAATCGGTGCCAATTTTGCGCACCAGACGGAAACCCTGAACAACCTGACCTCGACCTTCGATGAAAGCGGGCTGGTGCTCAGCTTCGGCTACCGGGTCGACTTCCGATGATCGCGGAAACCGGCCTTTCCGCCCTCTGGATGGCAGGCAGCCTTGCGCTGTCGCAATTGGTACTCGGCCTTTTGTCACTGGGGCCGAAGCCGACGCGATATCGCGGGATGATCCCGCGCGTGGCGATTGCCCAAGCGCTGCTGGTCTCGCTCGCCTTCGCCTGCCTGCTGGCAGTGTTCGTGACTTCGGACATGACAGTGCTGCTGGTCGCCTCGAACAGCCATTCTGCCAAGCCGATGATTTACAAGATTGCCGGGACCTGGGGCAACCACGAGGGCTCCATGTTGCTGTGGGTGACGATCTTGGCGCTGGCAGGAGCGAGCATCGCCATGTTCGAGCGACGCCTGCGCGAAGATACCCGCGCCGCTACGCTGGCCGCACAGGCAGCGATCGCGATCGGGTTCTATGCCTTCCTGCTGCTTGCATCAAACCCCTTCGCGCGGATCACTGGGGTGACAGAGGGGCAGGGACTTAACCCCTTGTTGCAGGACCCGGGCCTCGCCTTCCATCCCCCCACGCTCTATGCTGGTTATGTAGGAATGTCGGCGGCCTTTTCCTTTGCCGTCGGGGCGCTGGTGACACGCGATGTCGGGCCCGCATTTGCCCGCGCGATGCGCCCTTGGATCCTGGGTGCGTGGATCTTGCTGACGATCGGGATCGCCGCCGGTTCCTACTGGGCCTACTACACGCTCGGCTGGGGTGGGTGGTGGTTCTGGGATCCCGTCGAGAACGCATCGCTCATGCCGTGGTTGGCCGCTACCGCGCTGCTGCATTCGGTCACTGTACTGGCCAACCGCGACGCCCTGCGCGGATGGACGATCATGCTGAGCGTGCTTGCTTTCTCCATGAGCATGGTCGGCACCTTCCTCGTGCGATCTGGGATCCTTACCAGCGTCCACAGCTTCGCGGTTGATCCAGAGCGCGGGATCTTCATTCTCGCGCTGCTCGCGATCTACATAATTGGCGCGCTGACGCTGTTCGGTCTGCGGATCGGCAGCGTGAGCGAGGGCAAGCGGTTCGACATCGCTAGCCGCGAGGCCGCGCTGATCGCCAACAACTTGCTGCTCAGCATCGTGCTCGTTGTCGTGTTGGCTGGCACGCTATACCCGATTTTCCTAGAGGCACTGAGCGGAACCAAGATCTCCGTCGGGGCACCCTATTACAACAGCGTAGCGGGACCCGTGGCGATCGTTCTGCTGCTAATGCTCGCTGCCGGGCCGATGCTGCGCTGGCGGCGTGACGATCCCCGGCAGCTGCTCGACCGACTGGCGGTGCCGGTGCTGGTCGCCGCGGCCACTTTGCTGGCGCTGGTGCTGTTCGGAGGCGAGGTCGGCCTGTTGCCAATGCTCGGCCTTGTCACCGCGGCGCTGGTGATTACTGCCAGCATCGCCCCGCTTTGGAAGCGCAACCTGCGCCGCACACCCCTGTTTACCTGGGGGATGGTGGTGGCCCATGTCGGCTGCGGCGTAAGTCTTGCGGGCATGGCAAGTGATTCCGCATTCACCAAAGAGAACCTGATCGCGATGGCGCCCGGCGAAACGCGCGATGTCGGGCCGTTCCACGTCACGCTCGAAGGGCTTCGAGAAGTCCAGGGACCCAATTACCTCGCGCTGGAGGGGGTGCTCTCCTCGCGCCGCGGCGATGAGACACCGGTCGAGCTGCTCCCGCAGCTTCGTCGCTTTACCGATCCGCCCATGCAGACCACGCAGGCCGGGATAAAAACTTATTGGAATGGCCAGCTCTACCTCGTGCTGGGCGATCAGACGGACGATGGACGCTGGGTCGTGCGGATGTGGTGGAAGCCCTTCGTTACGCTGATTTGGTTGGGCGGGGCGCTGATGGCCTTCGGCGGCGGGCTGTCACTACTCGGGCGGGTGCGGCGGCAATCGGCGACGCCACCGGCCTACCTGCCGCCGCTGGCCGCGCCGCAGCCAAAGCCATCGGAACAGCCCGCATGAACCGCTCTCTGCTGAACTGGCTCCCGGCAGTGTTCGGTCTTTTGCTGTGCGGCTTGTTCTACGTCGGGCTCAGTAACCCCACCGATCACGTGATCCCCTCCACGCTGGTGGGCGAACCGCTGCCCGAATTCGTTACGCCGCCCGCCCTGCCGGGGCGCGGCGGCGCGGCGAGCACTGACTTTGCGGACGGACGGCCGCGAATGCTCAATGTCTTTGCCAGCTGGTGCGTGCCTTGCGTGCGCGAGGTCGGCGTGCTCAGCCGGATGCGCGGCATGGGCGTGGAGATTACGGGAATCGCGATCCACGATTCGCCCGGAGAAGTCGCCAACTTCCTTGCCCGCAACGGTGATCCCTATGGCGCGATCGGGCTCGATAACGAAGGCCGCACGCAGGTCGCCTTCGGCTCGACTGGGGTGCCGGAAACCTTCGTGATCGATGGCAAGGGACGCATCCTCTACCAGCATATCGGTGTCGTCACCGATGCAGACATTCCGATGCTGCTCGATCTGATGAAGGAGGGGCAATGAGCCGGCTTCTGTTTCTGCTGACGCTGCTGCTTGCCGCGCCCCTCGCCGCGCAGGACCTTGCCGATGTCGCGCTGCCCGATCCGCGGCAGGAAGCAGAAGCGGTCGCGCTGATGGACACGATCCGGTGCGTGGTATGCCAGGGCCAACCAATTTCCGGCAGCAATGCCGGGCTCGCAGCGGACATGCGACGGATCATCCGCGAACGGATCGCCGCCGGCGAAACGTCTGATCAGGTGCGCGCCTGGTTGATCGAACGCTATGGCGACTGGGTCAGCTTCCAGCCCCGCGCCAGCGCGGCAACCGCACCGCTCTGGCTGTTGCCGCTGCTGACTCTGCTGGGTGGAACTTGGCTGGCCACCCGGCGTCTGCGACGGAGGCCGATATGATCGGCTGGCTCATCCCGCTTTCGCTGGCAAGCATGACCTTCGCCTTTCTGGCGAGGCCGCAAGGTAGGCCCCGAGAGGCGCTGGAGGTAATCGCAGCGGCTCTGCTGCTCGCGCTTGCCGGCTATGCTTGGCAGGGCAGTCCGGGATGTTCGCCCACATCGCAGGCACAGTGCCCGGCGCGGCCCATTGGCGCCAATTGATCCGAGGCAGGTTCTCGCTCCGCGTCCGCCTATCTTGAACGGAATGACGCAAGCGGAAATCGTAGCGATAGATCGAAAACGGCAGCGCACCCAACATTCTAGAGAAGCTCGATTTTACCACTCAAGCGATAGTTTTATTTGCGCCGGAACCGGAAATACCAGACCTCGTGGCCATAGACGGTGCGGGCCTTGTGCTCGTAGCGGGTCTCGGGCCAGCCGGAGGGGCGCACCTGCCAGTCGGCGGGCTTCTCCACCACCCACTCGAACAGATCCGTGTGGCGCTGCATCACCATCAGCGCGTGGCGCAGATAGACGTCGTGATCGGTGCCGAAGCGGAATTCGCCGCCGGGCTTGAGCTTGTCGGCGATCAGCTTGACCGGCCCGTCGTTCATCATCCGCCGCTTGGCATGGCGCGCCTTGGGCCAGGGATCGGGGTGGAGCAGATAGAGCATCGTCAACGCGCCATCGGGAATGAGCTGCAGCACCTCGAGCGCATCGCCATGGTGCAGGCGGATATTGGCGAGCCGCTGGTCCTCGATATGGGTCAGCGCCTGAGCGACGCCGTTGACGAAGGGTTCGGCCCCGATGAAGCCGTGATCAGGCAGCAGATCGGCGCGATAGGCGAGATGCTCGCCCCCGCCGAAGCCGATCTCGAAGTGGAGCGGGCGGGAATCGCCGAACAGCACTTCGCTGGTCACCGCGCCCTCGGCCGGCACTCTGATCTTCGGCAACAGGTTATCGACCAGCGATTGCTGGTGCTTGCGCAATTTCTTCCCGACGCTGCGGCCATAGAGCCGCGCAATGGTGGTCGGATCGCCTTCCTTGAACGCTGTCATGGGCGCGGCGCTTGGCACGCAGGGCATCGCGGCACAAGAAAATCGTGCTGGACGGGCGGCGCGCGACTGTGGTGATCAGGGCGCATGGCATCCCCCCACCCCATCTCTCCTGACGCGCTGACCGAAAAGGAACTCGAAGTCCTGCGGCTGCTCGCGGCCGGGCACACGGTCAAGTCGATCGCGGCGGGGCTTGGGCGCTCGGAGGCTTCGATCAATGAGCGGCTGCGTGAGGCGCGGCGCAAGACCGGGGTGGGCAGCAGCCGCGAGCTGGCGCGGCTGCTCGATGCCCAGAAAATCTGGGACAGGAAAATCGATCTATCCGGCGCGGCATTATCGCCCGAGACCGAAGCCGTGCCGCCGCCTGAGCGCGGCCGCAGGTCGAAAGGACAGATGATCATGCTAATCGCAATTCCGCTCGCAGCCGCAGGACTGCTTCTCACTGCAACGAACCCGCTTGAACGCGGCGACACCCCCGGCTCAACCGAGGCGCCCGCCGCCGCAACATCGCAGCTCGCCGGGCGATGGTCGCTCGATGTAGAAAAAATTCCCGCAGACGAGCGGCCCCGTGCTGTCACGATTGCCTTCGCCCCCGCAGCAGACGGTCGCTGGCACACCGTGGTGTCGGTGGAGACCCCCGACGGCGCGGTTCGGACAGCAGAATCGACTGCGGCGCTCGATGGGGTGGCCGTGCCGGTAGTAGGGTCGATGGCCGGGATCGATTCGGTATCGCTGCGCCAGCCCGACGCGAACACGCTGGTGATGACGCTCGGCAAAGGCGGTCAGCGGGTATCGACGCGGGTCTACACCGTCGCCGCCCATGGCCTGACCATGACCGAAACGATCGTCTGGGCCGCACAGGGCATGCCGGACATCGTGACGACGACCTTCAATCGGATCGGCTGAAACGCGAACGCCCGGAGTGTTTCCACCCCGGGCGTCAAGCTATCCGATAGAGAACTGGCCCGGCCCGAAGGGCCGCGAGCGCACGGCGCGAGCCGCAGGCGCTCAAGCCCGCAGGGCTTGAAACCGCGCCGAGGACGAGGGCGCGGAGGCGCCCTCGCAACTCAAATTACGCCGCTTCCATTTCCTCGTTCGGGTCGCGCAGCACATAGCCGCGGCCCCACACGGTCTCGATGTAGTTTTCGCCGCCGCAAGCCAGCGAGAGCTTCTTGCGCAGCTTGCAGATGAACACGTCGATGATCTTGAGTTCGGGCTCGTCCATCCCGCCATAAAGGTGGTTGAGGAACATTTCCTTGGTCAGCGTGGTGCCCTTGCGAAGCGAGAGCAGCTCGAGCATCGCATATTCCTTGCCGGTCAGGTGCACGCGGGCACCATCGACTTCGACCGTCTTGGCATCAAGGTTCACCGCCAGCTTGCCGGTGCGGATGACCGACTGCGAGTGGCCCTTCGAGCGGCGCACCACGGCGTGGATGCGGGCGACGAGTTCTTCGCGGTGGAACGGCTTGGTGACATAATCGTCGGCGCCGAAGCCGAAGCTGCGCACCTTGGAATCCATTTCGCTGATGCCCGAAAGGATCAGCACCGGGGTCTGCACCTTGGCAACGCGCAGCTTTTTCAGCACGTCATAGCCATGCATGTCGGGCAGGTTCAGGTCGAGCAGGATGATATCGTAATCATACAGCTTGCCCAGATCCAGGCCTTCTTCGCCGAGGTCGGTCGAGTAGACATTAAAGCCTTCGGTCGTGAGCATAAGCTCGATCGCCTTGGCGGTGGTCGGTTCGTCTTCGATCAGCAGCACGCGCATCACTGGGTCCCCTGTTTGCCCCTGGTAACCCCCGCTTAGGAGAGGTTTCCGTGAATTAACCACGACGCTTCTCACCAAAAAAGGTTAATAAGACGTTTAAGCCGTTAACGTTTTGAAGTGAGTCTTTCGAGTCACACTCGGGCAGCGTCGCCTCGATGACCGAATAGGGCTTAACGCAGCCCCCGTCGCCTGCGGGAAAGTCCTAGGATGCGCTCGCCAGTTTTTTAGCCCTGCGCCGCTCGGCAGAGGATCCCAGCCCGATCGCCTCACGATATTTGGCCACAGTGCGGCGGGCCAGATCAAAGCCCTCTTTCTGGAGCATTTCGGCCAATTGCTGGTCGGACAGGATGTTCTTGGCCGTCTCGGCATCGATCAGTGCCTTGATCCGCGCCTTGATCGCGGCGCTCGACGCGCCTTCGCCGTCAGCCGAGGCGACCCCGCTGGTGAAGAAGTATTTGAGCTCGAACGTCCCGCGCTCGCACCACAGATATTTGTTGCTCGTCACCCGGCTGACGGTGCTTTCGTGCATCTCGATCTTCTCGGCTACCTCGCGCAACGTGAGCGGGCGCAGGTCGGAAACCCCGCGGCGGAAGAACCCGTCCTGCTGGCGCACGATCTCGGCGGCGGTCTTGAGGATGGTCTTCTGGCGCTGGTCGAGCGCGCGGATCAGCCAGTGCGCGTCCGCCAGCTTCTCCTTGAGCCAGCCTTGCGATTCCTTGTTGGCAGCGCCGGCGTTGAGTTCGAGGAAGTAGCCGCGATTGACGATCAGCTTGGGCAGCGTCTCCTCGTTCAGGGCAATGTCCCACCCGCCCTTGCCGTTGTCGGTGAGGAGAATATCGGGCACCACCGTGCTGGTGGCAGACGGCGCGAAGGCAAGGCCGGGGCGGGGGTTGTAGCTGCGCAGCTCGCGCAGCATGTCGGCAAAATCCTCGTCATCCACGCGGCACAGGCGCTTCAACCGCTCGACTTCGCCGCGCGCCACCAGATCGAGATTGTCGATCAGCGCCTTCATGCAAGGGTCGTAACGATCCGCCTCGCGCGCCTGGATCGCGATGCATTCGGCCAGGTTGCGCGCGCCCACGCCCGAAGGATCGAGCGATTGCACCAGCCGGAGCGCGGATTTGGCATCGAACACATCGACCCCGAGATCATCGGCCACCTCATCCAGCGGGGTGGGCAGGTAGCCCGCATCGTCGAGCAGGCCGATGATATGGCGCGCGATGAAAGCCGTTTGCGGATCGGATGCGGCCGCGCCGATCTGCGCCTCGAGGTGTTCGACCAGCGTCAGCTCGGCAGCGCGCAGCTGCTCCCAATCGGGCATCTCGGCGAAATCGGCGCCCGAGGAACTGGCCGCGCCCCATTCGGCATCGCGGGCCGAACGCGCCTCGCCATCACCCGTATCCCAGTCGCGATCGACCGAGGCCAAATCGAGCGGCGCATCGCCCTCCCCGCCGCCGCGCAGCATCAGCTCATCGGCCGAGGCGCCTTCGGGCAGGGCTTCGATCACCTCGCCGCGCTCGGGCTCCGCATCGGCCGGCCCGGCGGTATCGAGCAGCGGATTGGCTTCCATCGCCTCGGCAATGAAGGTTTCGATCTCGAGATTGGAGGCCGCCAGCAGCTTGATCGCCTGCTGCAACTGCGGCGTCATCACCAGCGATTGTGTCTGCCTGAGATCGAGGCGGGGGCCTAATGCCATGCCTGTTGCCGCTAAAGCGTGAAGCTCTCGCCGAGATAGAGCCGCCGCACGTTCTCGTCGGCGACCAGTTCCTGCGGGCTGCCGGCGAACAGCACCTGCCCGCCATAGATGATGCAGGCGCGATCAACGATGTCGAGCGTTTCGCGCACGTTGTGATCGGTGATCAGCACCCCAATGCCGCGCGCCTTCAAATCGCGGATCAGATCGCGGATATCGTTGATCGACAGCGGATCGATCCCGGCGAAGGGTTCATCAAGCAGCATGATCGAAGGCTTGGCCGCCAGCGCGCGGGCAATCTCGCAGCGCCGCCGCTCCCCGCCCGAAAGCGCCATGGCCGGTGATTGGCGCAGGCGGGTGAGGCCGAATTCATCGAGCAGCCGTTCCAGCTCGCCCGCGCGGGTGGCGGCATCCGGCTCGACCAGTTCGAGCACGCAGGTGATATTCTGCTCCACCGTCATGCCGCGGAAGATGCTGGTTTCCTGCGGCAGATAGCCCAGGCCCAGGATCGCGCGGCGATACATCGGCAGCTTGGTCACATCCTCGCCGTCCATCAGGATGCGGCCCGAATCCGGCTTCACCAGACCCATGATCGAATAGAAGCAGGTGGTCTTGCCCGCGCCGTTGGGGCCGAGCAGGCCGAGCACTTCGCCCTTGGCCACCGTCAGCGAGATATCGGTCAGCACCGCGCGCTTGTCATAGCTCTTGGCGATCGAAATCACTTCCAGCCCGCTGCCCAGTGGCTGGGCATCGGCGGGGGCTTCGGCAGCCGGGGCGGCGAGAGAGGACTCGGTCATCACTCGCGGTCTTTAGCAGCACTGAAGCCCTAGGAAAGACCTCGAAGGTGTTTGGCAGGATTTTTGCTTAGTCTCTGTGGCGCAGCGGACTCGCCGGGCAAACTGCGCGCGATTCCCGCCGCTTGCGTGGTGGCCCGTGCGCACCGTGCAACTATGGGGCTATTTTTCACGCCATGTTGCAACTGTGTGAAGGCTTTGCGATACTCGCCCCAAGCACACGCAACCGTTGGGGAGCGGTATAATGGTGAAAGCGAACGGGCAGAAGCAAGCGCAGGCAGTGGCCAGAACGCGGGTTCGCGACTGGCGCAGGGCGATGAGCGATCATGTCGCCTACGGCCTGCTGGTCTACACGGGCTTGCAGATTTTCATGACCGTCAAGGCGCTGAGCGAGGGCACATCGGGCCTGCTGCCCTATCTCGCCCTGATCGTGCTGGTGGCGGGGATTATTCCGGCGCTGCGCTGGTTCGAAAGCCGCTGGTCCGCGCTGGACGATGCCCAAGCCGCCGACGAGGCCTATGCCGCCGCCTTCCGCCGCGACACCATCGGGCTGTGGCTGCTGGCGATTGGCCTCCCCTTCGTTCTCACCCTGTTGTGCAAGGCTGTGCTGAGCGTTTTTTGAGTTCCGCAGCCCCTTCGGGCTGCAAAATCCTCGCTCACGCGACCTGACGGTCGCATCGCTGCGGGCGGCCAGCCGGCCTTGCGGTCGCTAGCGCGACCGGACCCAGCGCATACCATTCGGTCAAATGCTGATTTCGGTCGCGCTAGCGACCGCGAGGGCACGCGCCCGAGCCGCAGGTGCCCCGTTGCGCCAGCAACGGGAACAGCACCGAGGACGCAGCCGCGGAGGCGGCTGCTTTAATTGGAAGCGTATCTTTCGATCGCTTCAATGGTGATCTGACGCGCTTCGGCGGCGTCGCCCCACTTGCCGACGCGCACCCACTTTTCGGCTTCCAGATCCTTGTAGTGGGTGAAGAAGTGCTCGATCTGCTGGAAGATGATCGAGGGCAGATCGCTCGTCTCGATCACGTCGGCATAATAGGGGAACGTCTCGTTCACCGGCACGCAGATCAGCTTTTCGTCGCCGCCCTGCTCGTCTTCGAGGTTGAGCACGCCAATCGGGCGCGCGCGCACCACGCAGCCCGGGATGAAGGGCGAGCGCGAGATCACCAGCGCATCCAGCGGATCGCCATCGGGGCTGAGCGTGTGCGGCACGAAACCGTAATTGGCCGGATAGCGCATCGGGGTGTGCAGAATGCGGTCGACGAACAGCGCGCCGCTTTCCTTGTCGAATTCATACTTCACCGGCTCGCCCCCGGTGGGCACTTCGATGATGACGTTGAGATCTTCGGGCGGGTTCACGCCGGTGGGGATCTTGTCGATGCGCATGGATGTTCTCTTTTGCGTTTGGAGAGACTGGAATTCTTTGCGCCGCCCTTAATGCGTGCCGCAGGATTGCGAAAGGGGCTGCGTGGCCTTAACTGCGCGCCCTATGAGCAAGAAAACCCCGCAAGCCATTCGCGGCACCCAGGACATCTTCGGCGCCGAGGCTGAGGCTTTCGCCTTCGTGATCGAGACATTCGAGCGCGTGCGGCGGCTCTATCGCTTCCGCCGGGTGGAAATGCCGGTGTTCGAAAAGACCGAGGTGTTCGCGCGCTCGCTGGGCGAGACGACCGATGTTGTCTCGAAAGAAATGTATTCCTTCGATGATCGCGGCGGCGAGAGCCTGACCCTGCGCCCCGAATTCACCGCCGGGATCGCGCGCGCCTTCCTTACCAATGGCTGGCAGCAATATGCGCCGCTCAAGGTCGCCACCCACGGCCCGCTGTTCCGTTACGAGCGCCCGCAAAAGGGCCGCTACCGCCAGTTCCACCAGATCGACGCCGAGGTGATCGGCGCAGGCGAGCCGCAGGCGGATGTCGAGCTGCTGGCGATGGCCGACCAACTGCTCAAGGAGCTGGGCATCCACGATGTCACCCTGCACCTCAACACGCTGGGCGACGGCGCCAGCCGCGAGGCGTGGCGGGCGGCTTTGATCGAGTATTTCATAGCGGTAAGGGATCAGCTCTCCGAGGAATCGCAGGAGCGGCTGGAGAAGAACCCGCTGCGGATTCTGGACTCCAAGGACGCGCGCGACAAACCGTTCCTCGCCGATGCGCCGAAGATTGATGCGTTTTTGTCGGAAGAGGCGAGCGCCTTCTTCGCCGCCGTCACCAGCGGTCTGGACGCGGCCGGCGTGAAGTGGGTGCGCGCGGAAAGCTTGGTGCGCGGGCTCGACTACTACCGCCACACAGCGTTCGAATTCATCCCCGACGAGGGCAGCGCCTCGGCGGCCGCGCTGGGTTCGCAAAGCACGGTGCTCGGCGGCGGGCGCTATGACGGGCTGATGGAAAGCCTCGGCGGCGCACCGACGCCGGCGGTGGGCTGGGCTGCGGGGATCGAACGGCTGGCGATGCTGGTGGGGGCGCGGGAGGAGGCCAAGGCGGATGCCGTGGTGGTGGTCGAGAATGACGAGCGCCTAGCAGATGCGATCACGCTGATGGGCAAGCTCCGTTCAGCCGGATTCTCTGCCGAGCTGATCGCGAGCGGATCGCCGCGCAAGCGTTTCGACAAAGCAAAGAGGCTGCCTTCGCACGCGCTGGTTTCCTTCGCTGTCACCGATGAAGGTTCGCCGATGCGCATCATGGGCGATGGCGGGGAGCGTCATACGGCTGTCGAGGGCTTTATTCTCACCCACTAGTAGCTCATTCGTCGCCCCGGACTTGATCCGGGGCTGGGCTTCCTTTTCCGGCGCCCGCCATTAGAAAGCCAAGGCCCGCATCAAGTGCGGGCCGACGATAGTAGAAAACCCATGCAAATTCCCCCCGAACGCCTTGACCAGATCGCGCACCGCTTTGCGGAGCTGGAAGCGCGCATGGCCTCGGGCACGCTCGAGGGTGAGGCCTTCGTGCGCGCCAGCCGCGACTATGCCGAACTGGAACCTGTCGCCAAGATCGCCGCCGAGGTGAAATCCGCGCGCGAGGAAATGGCGGGCCTTTCCGAAATGCTCGCCGATCCCGAGATGAAGGCGATGGCCGAGGATGAACTCGCCCAGATCAAGGCCACCCTGCCCGATCTCGAACGCCGCCTCGCCATTGCGCTCCTGCCGCGTGACAGTGCCGACGCCAAGCCCGCGATGCTCGAAATCCGCGCCGGGACGGGGGGCGATGAAGCCGCGCTGTTCGCCGCCGATCTCTACCGGATGTACGAACGCTACGCCGCCGAGCAGGGGTGGAAGGTCGAGGCGGTCAGCATCAACGCCTCGGACATCGGCGGCTTCAAGGAAGTGATCGCCAACGTCACTGGCACCGGCGTGTTCGCCAAGCTCAAGTTCGAAAGCGGCGTCCACCGCGTCCAGCGCGTGCCCGTCACCGAAAGCGGCGGACGCATCCACACTTCGGCAGCGACTGTGGCGGTGCTGCCCGAACCCGACGATGTGGATGTCTCGATCGAGGAAAAAGACCTCAAGATCGACGTCTACCGCGCGAGCGGAGCGGGCGGCCAGCACGTCAACACCACCGATTCTGCGGTGCGCATCACTCACCTGCCGACCAACACCGTGGTCACCTGTCAGGACGGGCGCAGCCAGCACAAGAACAAGGAAAAGGCGATGCAGGTGCTGCGCACGCGTCTGTATGATGCCCAGCGCGAAGCCACGCAGGGCGCCGAGGCCGAAGCGCGAAAGGCGATGGTTGGACGCGGGGATCGCTCCGAACGCATCCGCACCTACAACTTCCCCCAAGGCCGCGTCACCGATCACCGCATCGGGCTGACCCTGCACAAGCTCGAGGAAGTGCTCGCCGGGGCGGGCTTGGGCGAAATGATCGATGCGCTGATCGCCGAGGACGAGGGCAAGCGGCTCGCGGCGTTGAGTGAATAGAGTCCAAACCCGTTCGCCCTGAGCTTGTCGAAGGGCTGTCTTTCACTTTTGACTTTGGCGAAAGAAGATGAGCAGTGCTTCGACAAGCTCAGCACGAACGGAGTCTGGCATGACCGTCGCCGAAGCCATCCGCGCCGCCGCTGAGAAGCTCGCCGCCATCAGCGACACCGCGCGGCTCGATGCCGAGCTGCTGATGGCGCATTGCGAAGGCGTAACGCGCTCGGAGCTGTTGCTCTATCGCCTGCGCGATCCTGCCCCGCCGGGCTTCGCGGCGCTGGTTGAACGGCGCGCGGCGCATGAACCGGTCGCCTACATCACCGGACGGCAGGAGTTCTACGGGCTGCCGCTGATCGTCTCGCCCGCTGTCCTGATCCCGCGCGGCGACAGCGAGACGCTGGTGGAAGCGGCGCTGGAGATGAAGCCCGATGCGCTGCGGCTGCTCGATCTTGGCACCGGCTCGGGCGCGCTGCTGCTGGCGCTGCTCGCCCATCTGGGGAAGGCCCAAGGCATCGGCGTTGATCGCTCCGAAGAGGCGCTGGCTGTGGCCCGCGCCAATGCCGAGGCCCTGGGACTGCGTCCGCAAGCGCGATTCGCGGCCGGTGATTGGCACGCGCAGGGTTGGACCGGCGGGCTCGGTACCTTCGATCTGATTGTCTGCAACCCGCCCTATGTCGAAGCCGACGCCGCGCTTGACCGGCAGGTTGCCGAATACGAACCCGCCACCGCGCTGTTCGCCGGCCCCGAAGGCCTCGATGATTACCGCGTGTTGATCCCGCAATTGCGCGCCCTGATGAACCCGGACGCGCGCGCCATTCTCGAAATCGGCGCGAATCAGGCCGAGGCGGTGAGTGCCCTTGCCGTCGCCGCCGGGTTCACCGTCGAACTGCGCCGCGACCTCGGCGGACGGCCTCGCGCGCTCGTCCTCGGTTGAGGAAAAGCGTCGCAGGGCTTGGCAAAGCGCTTTCGCATCGCTACGTCGGCATCAGGCCAGATGATCTGCGAAGGGCGCAAATCGCTGAGCCAAGCTCCAGATCTCGCTTGAACCGGCCGTCAGGGCATGCCCTTGGCCATGTCAGCGCGGAGCGCAGGGCACGCGTTGGCAAGGCCAACCGCTGCTGTGCAAGGGCAAGGGGTCTGTTGGCCGCGCGTGCAGGCATTTTTTTGCGCCAGGCTGCTGATTAAGGAACAATTTCCTTGAATAACAACAATCGGAATAACCGTCGCCGTGGGCGCGGGAACCGCACTCAGGGCGGCAACGGTAACCAGCTTAATCGAATCGACAGCCGCGCGCGGGGCAATGCCCCCCAGATGCTCGAAAAGTACAAGAAGCTCGCGCAGGACGCCCACCACAATGGCGACCGCGTGCAGATGGAATATTATCTGCAGTTCGCCGATCACTATTTCCGCGTCATCGCCGATAACAAGGCGCGGCAGGACGAAGGCCGTGGCCCCGGTGGCAATGCGCGCCGCAATGACGAGCGCGATCAGGCCGAAGATTACGGCGATGATGATATGGATTTCGGCCGCCGCAGCGAACAGCCCTCGCGCCCGAGATACGAGCAGATGGATCAGGATAACCGCGGCAATTCGGCCGAAGGCGAGCCGGGTCAGGAAGGCGAGCAGTTCCTGATGGATGATCGCGACGGTGGCCGCGACAATTACCGCGACGATGATCGCGTCGAGCAGCCGCAGCGCCAGCAGAACGCCCGCCGCCAGCAGCGCAAGCCGCGTGACGACAATCGCGCCGAGCGCCCCGAGCGGACAGACCGCCCCGAGCGGGCTGCCCGTCCGGAACGCGCCGAACGTCCCGAGCGCAGCGATGCCCCCCGCACCGAAAAGCCCGCCCCGCGCGCCCGCAAGCCGCGCAAGCTGGCCGATGATGGTCCGGTCGGTATCGATTCCTCGATCCTCCCGCCCTCGATCCGCGGCGATGACGCGCGCGATTCGTCGGGCGATAGCGACGGCACGCTCGAAGCCGTCGGCTGATAGCCGCGATGGACCGGCTGGCAGCGGTTCCCGCGCTGGCGCAGCGCTTTCCGGCGCTCGCCGCGATTGTGCTGGGGCTGCTTGCCGCTTGCGCCTACCCACCGCTGCACCTCTGGCCGCTCGGCCTTGCCGCGCTGGCGGGGTTCGTGTGGCTGATCCACACCGCTCCCAACTGGCGCAGCGCGCTGTGGCGCGGATGGTGGTTCGGCTGGGCGCATCTGACGCTCGCCAATAACTGGATCGCGACCGCCTTTACCCACCAGGCCAAGATGCCCGAGGCGCTGGGCTGGGCCGCGGTGCCGCTGCTGTGCATCTACCTCGCGTGGTATCCGGCGCTGGCCGCGCTGGCCGCCCACCTTGCGGCCCGCCGCCAACCGCTATGGGCCTTCGGGCTCGTGCTTTCAGGCACGTGGGTGCTGGGCGAATGGGCGCGCGGCACCTTCTTCACCGGCTATCCCTGGCCGCCCTTGGGGCTGATGCTGCTCGGCGGGTGGGAGACGCAGGGCATAGCGCGCTATCTGACGATCACCGGCACCTATGCCTTCTCGGGTCTCACTCTACTGATAGCCGCAGGCCTTCTGGCGGTGCTGATGGAGCGCCGCTGGGTGAATGCCTTCGGCCTCGCGCTGCTGGTGGCGCTGGGCATGATCGCGCCGGAAAAGCAGCGGCAGCCGCAGACCGAGGGCATCCGCTACACCCTCGTCCAGCCGCTGCTCAAGCAGTCCGAAATCAACGACGGATCGAAGTTCGAGGAGCAATTCGCCCGCATCGCCGCACTTACCAATCCGGGCCGCGACCGCTCGCGCATCGTGCTTTGGCCCGAGAGCGCGATCCCCGATTACCTCGAACCCGGTTACCCCGAGCGCTACTATCTCCAGATGACCGCAGGCGCCGATCCGGAGTTCGCGCGCGAACGCATCGGCCGCATCATCGGCCCGCAATCGACGCTGCTGACCGGTGTCGTCAATCTCGATATCGCCGTGCGCGAGGACGGCACGAAGGGCGCGGTGAGCGCGCGCAATTCGGTGATCGCGCTCGACGGCGCGGGCACCATCACCCACTCCTACGCCAAGGCGCATCTGGTGCCTTACGGCGAATATCTGCCCATGCGCCCCCTGCTCGAACCGCTCGGCCTGTCGCGGCTGGTGGCGGGCAGCATCGACTACGAGCCCGGCCCCGGCCCTCGCACCCTTGACCTCGGCGAGCACGGCAAGGCGGGCATCCAGATCTGCTACGAGATCGTGTTCTCGGGGGCGGTGGCGGACAAGGCGAACCGACCCGACTACATTTTCAACCCTTCCAATGATGGCTGGTTCGGCACCTGGGGCCCGCCGCAGCATCTGGCACAGGCGCGAATGCGGGCGCTGGAGGAAGGCCTTCCGGTGCTGCGCTCGACCACCACCGGGATCAGCGCGGTGATCGACGCCAATGGCATCGTCCGCGGCCATATCGGCCCGGGCAAGGCCGATGTGATCGAAGGGATCGTGCCTGCCGCCAAGCCGCCGACGCTGTTTGCGCTGTTCGGACACTGGCTCACGTTGGGCTGGGCGGCGCTGTTCCTGCTGCTCGGCCTCGGCTTGCCGAGAGTGCTTGCACTGGCCCGCGCGCGCGGCTAGGGCGGTCCGGCAAGAAGCCGGACATAAAGGTTTCCTTATATCTCTATAAGGGCGCACTTCCGGCAGATATCCGCACTCTCAGCCCCCGGGGGACTCATGCGCACCGAATATCTGTTCACTTCCGAAAGCGTTTCCGAAGGCCATCCGGACAAGGTTGCCGACCAGATTTCCGACGCGATCGTCGATCTGTTCCTCTCCAAGGACCCCGAAGCGCGCATCGCCTGCGAAACCCTGACCACCACCCAACTGGTGGTGCTGGCGGGTGAAATCCGCTGCAAGGGCGTTTACGAGAACGGCGAATGGGCACCGGGCGCCAAGCAGGAAATCGAAGACACCGTGCGCGCCACGGTCAAGCGCATCGGCTATGAACAGAAGGGCTTCCACTGGGAGACCTTCCGCTTCGAGAACAATCTCCACGGCCAGTCGGCCCATATCGCGCAGGGCGTGGACGCCGGCGAGAACAAGGATGAAGGCGCGGGCGATCAGGGCATCATGTTCGGTTACGCGACCGACGAGACCCCCGGCCTGATGCCGGCGACGCTCTATTACAGTCACAAAATCCTCGAGCGCATGGCCGCCGACCGCCACTCGGGCGCGGCGCCCTTCCTTGAGCCCGACGCCAAGAGCCAGGTGACCCTGCGCTACGAAGGCTCGCTGCCGGTGGCCGCGACCGCGGTTGTTGTCTCGACCCAGCACAAGAAGGGTTACGACGAGAACGATCCGGCGAAGCGGGCCGAGCTCGAAGCCTATGTGAAGGGCGTGATCGCCGACGTGATCCCGCCAGTGCTGCTGCGCGAGACGGAATACTTCATCAATCCCACCGGCAGCTTCGAAATCGGCGGGCCGGATGGCGATGCGGGGCTGACGGGCCGCAAGATCATCGTTGACACCTATGGCGGCGCAGCGCCGCATGGCGGCGGCGCGTTCAGCGGCAAGGATCCGACCAAGGTTGACCGCTCGGCCGCCTACATCACCCGCTACCTCGCCAAGAACGTGGTCGCCGCGGGCCTTGCCACGCGCTGCACGATTCAGATCGCCTATGCGATCGGCGTGTCAAAGCCGCTGTCGCTTTACGTCGACACGCATGAAACCGGCACCGTCGGCGACGACAAGATCGAACAGGCGATCCTTGGCATCGCCAAGCTTGGTGGCCTTACCCCGCGTTCGATCCGCACGCATCTCGGCCTCAACAAGCCGATCTACCAGCCGACGGCGGCCTATGGCCACTTCGGGCGTGCAGCCGAAGGCGACTTCTTCCCGTGGGAGCGGCTCGATCTGGTCGACGATCTGAAGGCAGCACTGGGCTGAATTTCGGGCTAGGGTGCTGGCGATGACGGCACCCTCGCTCGCCCCCGCTCCCCTGCCCGAGCGCATCCTCGCGCTCGACGCGCTACGCGGCATTGCGGTGATCGGGATCGTGTGGATGAACGTCCACGCCTTCGCGCTGCCGGGGCCGGCCTATTACAACCCATTGAGTTACGGCGCGATCGGCGACGCCGATTACCGCGTGTGGCTGGCAAGCTTCGTCTTCATCGAAGACAAGTTCCGCACGCTGTTCGCGATGCTGTTCGGCGCAGGGTGCCTCATCCTGATCGAGCGGGGCGGCGAGACACCGTGGCGGGCGCATTATGCCCGCATGATCGCGCTGTTCGCGATCGGCCTTGTCCATGCGACCCTGCTCGCCAGTAATGATGTGCTGCGCGCCTATGCGCTGGCGGGGTTGGCCATGCCGCTGCTGGCGGGATTGTCGGCGCGGGCGCTGGTTGCGGTCAGTTTGGGGCTGCTTGTTACGCACCTGGCGCTCGGCATGACCGCGTTTGGCGGGGCGATGATCGATTTTACCACGCAGCGTTCGGGCAGCGACGCGCTGTTGTTCATGGAGCGCCAGTTCGGGCGTGATCCGGCGGCCATCACCATGCTGCTGGAGCAGGGCCGCGAGGGGATAGGCGAACGGATTGTCCGCCGCACCCTCGGGATCCCGGCGCAGATGGCGACGCTGATCGCTTCGCTGCCACTCAACTTGGCGGCGATTGCGCTCGGCATCGGGCTGTGGCGCGGCGGGATGCTCAAGGGCGAATGGCGCATCTTCCACCTGCAACGGCTGGCAGGGTTCAGCGCGCTGCTGGCAATCCCCGCGTTGCTCGGTCTGGCGGGCTGGCTGGTGGCGGAGGGCTTTCCTGCCGCGCTGGTCGGGCCGGTGGCGCTGGTGATCTCCGCCCCCTTCGATACGCTGCTGGGGGTGAGCTACGCCGCGCTGGCCATGGCATTTCTGGGGCGCGACACCGCGCTGACCCGCACGCTGGCGGCGGTCGGGCGGTTGTCGCTCACCAACTACCTGATGACCAGCATGATCCTCGCCGCGATCTTTGCGCCGTGGGGGCTGGGGCTGTTCGGCACGGTGACCCGCACGCTGGCCTTCGGCTTAAGCTTCGTGCCGATCATCGCGATGCTGGCGTGGTCGCCCTTGTGGGTGGCAAAAGTGGGGCAAGGCCCCTTCGAGCGGCTGTGGCGCGCCGCTGCGGGGGCGCTTTCCTACAGGCGCAAGACCTGACACGATCGCGGAGATGACCCACCGCGCGCGCCCGCTGCTGCCTCTGTTTGTGAAGCGGCGCGCGGGGGGCGGTTTTTCGCTTCTGGACAGTGTCTCATGTGTCTCCAACAGGAGGCACTTGCTGCGCCTTCAGCCATCCTGCCCGTGGATCGGCGAGGGCCGGTCCAATGCCAGTTCGGCATCGGAGAACACAAACGGGCTGCGCACGCCCGGCATCCCGCCGAGATCGACCCTGAGCCCGCGTGCCACAACCTGCGGATCGGCAAACACCTCGTCCAGGCGGTTGATCGGTCCGGCCGGAACGCCTGCCGCGTGGCAGGCATCGAGCAGGCCCTGCTTGGTCCAGCCGATGGTGGCCGCAGCAATCTCGGCATCAAGCGCCTTGGCATTGGTCGTCCGGTCGCCATTCGCAAGGAAGCGCGGATCGGCGGAGAGGTGCGCGAGACCCAGCAGGCCCATCAGCTTGTGGAACAGCCCGTCATTGGCGGGTGCAAGGATCACATGACCGTCGCTCACCGCGAAGACACCATAGGGCGCGACCTGCGCGTGGGCATTGCCCATCCGCGGCGGATTGTGCCCTGTGTTGAGGTAGTAGGTCGCCTGATTGGACAGCAGCGCAACCGAGCTGTCCATCAGGCTGATATCGACCTGCTGTCCGAGTCCCTGCCTTGGGCCAGTTCGCGCGCGCATCAGCAGCGCGGCCTGAATGCCGTTCGCCGCCCAAACGCCGGTCGAAAGGTCCGAGATGGAGATGCCCATCTTGACCGGGTGCCCCTCCGGCTCGCCGGTCAGCGACATGAAGCCGCTCATCCCCTGCACCACGAAGTCATAGCCCGCTTCGTGCGCCCTCGGCCCGGTCTGGCCGAAGCCGGTGATCGAGCAATAGACGATGCCCGGATTGGCAGCGGCGCAGGTGGCGTAGTCGAGGCCGAACTTGGCGAGGCTGCCGGTCTTGAAGTTCTCGATCACCACATCGGCGTCAGCGATCAGTGCCTTGATCCTTGCAAGGTCATCCGCATCACCAAAGTCGGCGATGATCGAGCGCTTGCCGCGATTGCAGGCGTGGTAATAGGCGGCCTCGCGGTGGACTGTGCCCGCAGCGTCGGTGCGCTCGACCCACGGCGGACCCCACAGCCTAGTGCCGTCACCTTCCGGGCTTTCGACCTTGATCACATCCGCGCCCAAGTCCGCGAGGATCTGCCCGCAGAACGGCCCCGCCAGCACCCGCGCGAGTTCGACCACCTTGAGGCCCGCAAGCGGCGCGTTGGGGCTACGCGGTTTGACGAGCCACATGAGCTATTCCGCCAGCTGCATCTTCAGGAAGGCGACACTGTCGGCCAGAACCGGGCCTTTGCTGCGGAAGGGTTTGGACAGCGCCATGACGATCTCCTCGTGATCGAGCGGGCCGTAGTTCTTCACCTCCACTGGCGCGCCGAGCGCGCGCAACTTGGCAGCGAGGTTGTTGGCGTTCTTGGGCCGCACGGTGTCGTCGCCTTCGGACGTCACCAGCAACAGGGGCGGCGCATCTGCGCGCGCAAACGCAATGGGCTGAGTCTCTTCGGGTCGCGGCCACTGACTAAAGGCCGCAATCGAGCGCGGCTTGTCGAAGGGGTAGAAGTCATAGGGGCCGGACAGGCCGACCGCAGCCTTCACGATCCCCGGATCGGCGCCCGCTGCTGCCAGCCGCTTGCTGTCCAATGCCAGCATCACCGCCTGATAGGCGCCCGCCGAATGGCCCATGAAAGCCACCCGCGCAGGATCGCCGCCGTGCTTGGCGATGTTGTTCTGGGTCCATGCGACCGCCTCTGCCCCGTCATCGAGGAAGGCAGGGAAGAGCACATCCGGCACCTTGCGGTAATCGGGAATGACCACGAGGAAGCCTTCGCGCGCCAGAGCGCGGCCCGCAAAGGCGTAAGACGCCCGGTCACCCTTGGCCCATCCGCCGCCATACCAGAAGATCACCACCGGCAGCTTGCCCTGAGGCGCATCGGCGGGCGCCCAGATGTCGAGCGTCTGCCCGTGGGTGCCGAACGCCACGCCTTGCGCCACTTGCTGCACGCCCGCACCGCCGCCCGCCGCGCGGTCATACCAGGACAACAGTCGCGGCGGCGAGGTGAAGGCGAGGATGCCCGCGGTCACGAGAACCAGCAGCGCAAGGCCGAGCGCAATCCCACGCTTCATCAGACGACGTATTGCGCGGTGGTGGTCGCGGCGATGTCAGCCTCGGTCACGCCCGGCGCCATCTCGATCAACCGGAACGGCGAATTGTGATCGGGCCGCTGGAACACGGCGAGATTGGTGATCACCATGTCGACCACGCCCGCGCCGGTCAGCGGCAGAGTGCAGGCGGGGATGAACTTGGGGCTGCCGTCCTTGGCGGTATGGTCCATCACCACGATGATCTTCTTGACCCCGGCGACCAGATCCATCGCCCCGCCCATGCCCTTGATCATCTTGCCCGGGATCATCCAGTTGGCGATGTCGCCATTCTCGGCGACTTCCATCGCGCCGAGAACGGTAAGGTCGATATGCCCGCCGCGGATCATGCCGAAGCTCGTCGCGCTGTCGAAATAGGCGCTGTGCGGCAGTTCGCTGATGGTCTGCTTGCCGGCGTTGATCAGGTCCGCGTCGACCTCGTCATCATAGGGAAACGGCCCGATGCCGAGCATCCCGTTCTCGCTCTGCAGCGTCACCATCATCCCTTCGGGAATGTGGTTGGCCACCAGCGTCGGGATGCCGATGCCGAGATTGACGTAATAACCGTTCTCGAGTTCGCGCGCCGCACGCGCCGCCATTTCGTCGCGGGTCCAGCCTTGGGCAAGCATCGTCATTGGCCGGCGTTCCCCGCTTCATCAAACAGCGTCGAAATCAGGAACCATCCGTCGCCAATCACCGGCTCCAGCCCTGCGCCCGCTTCGGGGCTGCGCAGATACTTGTAACGCTCGTCGAAATCGGGGCGCTCGTCCCCAGCAATCGCGACAATGCAGGTAATCCCGGCGAGATTTTCCTTGCGCTGCTGCTTGCTGTCATTCTCGTCGCGGCGCAGCGAGATGATGTCTTGGCCGCGCGGATCAAGGCCAGCCTGTTCGAGCGCAGTACGAACGAGGCCAGACTGGATGACGGGCAGGTCGGAGAGCCACGCGATCTCGACCCCTGCTTCGCGCAGCACGGCAAGGCCGAGCGCAAGGCTAGGCTGCTTGGGCGGGTTGGCGGGCGGAGCGAAGATGCCGCCTGCCGGATCGAGATCGATCAGTGCCACCAGCTGTTCGCCCACCGCGCAGCGGCGGCGCTTGCCATCCAGCGCAACCGGATCGGTCAGCATCGCCGACATCAGGTCAGCGCCGCCATTCACCCCGCGCGCCGTAGCCTGTCCATAGCGCACGAAACGCGCAAAGCCGCCCTGTTCGGGCGGCAGCGGGCGGGCCGGATCGGGATAGGACGCGGGCGCCTGGGCAGTCGGTGCGCGCGGCGCAATTGCCGGTACTGCCGCGCTGCTGGCTGATGGCACGACGACAGGTGCCGGACGCGCAGCGGGCGCAGCCGCGATCACCGGTGCAGGTGCAACCGGAGCCGGCGCTACAGCGGCGGCAGGCGGCGTAACGGGCCTGGGCGAGGCTGCCATGACGGGCGCGGGCTGCGGCGCGGCCACGCGGGCCGGTGCCGGGGCCGGAGCAGCTGCGACCGGTAGGGGGCGCGGTGCGGGTTTCGGCGTGGGAAGCGATGTAAGGTTGGGTGGCGCATCAGCCGGCGGCCCGATCGGCCGCGAGGTTGACGCCAGCGCGGGGGCCGCAGCAGGAGGCGGTGCGGGGCGAACTGTCGGAGCCGCAGCGACCGCCGGGGCCTGAACCACAGGAGCCCGAGCAACAGGAGCCTGCACCAGCGGCGGGCGAGCGGCGGCGGGCGGTGTCACTGGCTTCGGTGCGGGGGCGATTACCTGCACGGCAGGAGCAGCGGCAGGCGGCGTACCCACCCTCGGAGCCGGCGCGGCCATCGGTGCGGCAGCCGACGGCGCCACGATCACAGTCGGGATCGGGGCGGGGGCCGGACGCGGCGCGACCGCAGCGACAGCGGGCACCGGCTGGCTTGGTGCGGCCGCTTCCTCGTTACCGTCCTTGCCGTCGATCCGGGTGCCGAACATGGCGCTGCCCGCGATGGCCGGGATAGCCACGGCGACACAGCCTGAAAGCGACGTCCCCGCCAATGCCAGCAGCGGCAGCAATACTATTCTGCGATCCATCACGCGGTCTCCCTCTCCCGAACCGTCCTGAATTCGATTTTCTTGTCATAGGGCGCGCCGCAAACGATTCGGTTTACGAATACGCCCGCCAGATGAATCTGGTCGGGATCGAGGCTGCCGGCCGGCACCACTTCCTCGACTTCGGCCACGCAGACCTTGCCGCAGGTCGCAGCCGGCAGGTTGAAATTGCGCGCGGTCTTGCGGAATACGAGGTTGCCGGTCTCGTCGGCCTTCCACGCCTTGATGATCGACAGATCGGCAAAGATGCCGCGCTCCAGAATATAGGTCTGCATCACCCCGTCGCGATCGGGAAAGTCCTTGTGCTCCTTGCCCTTGGCGACTTCGGTGCCGACACCGGTGCGGGTGTAGAAGCCGGGAATGCCTGCGCCGCCTGCGCGCATCCGTTCAGCCAGCGTGCCTTGCGGGCAGAACTCGACTTCGAGCTCGCCTGCGAGATATTGCCGCTCGAACTCCTTGTTCTCGCCGACATAGGAGCTGATCATCTTTGCCACCTGTCGGGTGCGCAGCAGCTTGCCGATGCCCTCGTTGTCGATCCCGGCATTGTTGCTGGCAAAGGTGAGACCCGTCACGCCGCTGTCGCGAATCGCGTCTAGCAACCGCTCGGGAATGCCGCAGAGGCCAAACCCACCCGCGGCGATCAGCATGTCATTCTTCAACACGCCGTCGAGCGCACTGGCGGCATCGGGATAGAGCTTGGTCATCGGGCCTGATTGCCTTGGTTACGGGTTGGCATTGCGGTTTTGCAGGGGCCAGTCCCCTGCGTGTTTTCCCGAGGGTGATTAGTGCGTTCAAGCGGCGCTGTCACGCCCGCTGGCGGACAAAGTTGAATACCTATTCATGTTGCAGCGCAAAACGATTCTGCGGCCAAATTCTGCCCATGGAATGAGCGAATGCCGCTTTTACGGGCAGGTTTTTTGCAAGTTTTGGCACAAACTAAGCTGGTTTCTGGCCTTAATTGCAAACTTTGCATCTTTCCATGCACCTTACGCACTTGCACAAAGACCGAATCTGCTGCAAATGCGAAGGGCCTTTCAGGCATCCTCTCCCAAACTTTTCAGCCCGGCCCTAGTGCCGGGCTTTTTTCTGCCCGGTACAATCCTGTGGCCCGCCGGGCTTTTTTCTGCCCGGCACACACAGGTGGCGCGGCGGGCTTTTTCGCGTCCGGCGCCACTCTGCGCAGCGGCAGCCCGCAATCCTGCTTGATTGCAATCGCCAGATGGCGTGCCTAGCTATTTGGGCGAGTTTCGAGAACAACAGCCCAGCGCAGGACATCCCATGGCCAAAGCAGAAACCGCCGCGCCCGCTCGCACCGTCCGGTTGCAGGTGGCACCCGCAAGGCAGGAGGAATCCGGCCAGGGCATCGCCCGTATGCCGCGCGCCGCCTTCCAGAAGCTTGGCATCACCGAAGGCGATGTGGTCGAAATCGTCGGCAAGCGCACCACCGCCGCGATCGCCATGGCCGCCTATCCCGAGGATGATGCGCTCGATGTGGTCCGGCTCGACGGGCTCCAGCGCGGCAATGCCGAGGCGGGCTCCGGCGAGCATGTCGAGATTGCCCGCGCCGAATCGCGCCCCGCCACCCGCGTGGTGTTCGCCCCCGCGCAGCGCGAGATGCGGCTGCAGGGGCCGACCCAGGCGTTGAAGCGCAACTTCTTCCGCCGCCCGCTGATGGCCGGCGATCTGGTCGCCACCACCGGCCAGCAACCGGTGCAGAACATGCCGTCCGACGTGCGCCAGCTGCTGCGCGCACCCGCTTATGCGCTCACCCAGATCCGTCTCTCGGTGGCCGCGACGAGCCCCAAGGGCATTGTCCACATCGACGAGAACACCGAAGTCGAGCTGCGCGCCGAATTCGAGGAACCGCGCGATGGCCGCGCAGCGGTGAATTATGACGATGTCGGCGGGATGGAGGAGACCATCCGGGCTTTGCGCGAAATGGTCGAGCTGCCGCTGCGCTATCCCGAACTGTTCATCCGCTTGGGTGTTGAGCCGCCCAAGGGCGTGTTGCTCCACGGCCCGCCGGGCACGGGCAAGACCCGGTTGGCACAGGCCGTGGCGAACGAAAGCGACGCGGAGTTCTTCACCATCAACGGCCCGGAAATCATGGGCTCGGGCTATGGCGAAAGCGAAAAGCGGCTGCGCGAAGTCTTCGAGGAAGCCAGCCGCGCCGCGCCTGCGATCATCTTCATCGACGAGATCGACTCCATCGCGCCCAAGCGCACGCAGGTGCCGGGCGAGGCGGAGAAGCGGCTTGTCGCCCAGCTGCTGACGCTGATGGACGGGCTGGAGAAGCGCGCCAACCTCGTCGTCATCGCGGCCACCAACCGCCCCGATGCGATCGACGAAGCGCTGCGCCGTCCCGGCCGGTTCGACCGCGAGATCGTGATCGGGGTGCCCGACCAGCGCGGGCGGCGCGAGATCCTCAGCATCCACACCCGCGGGATGCCGCTGGAGGCGGAAGTCGATCTCGACGAGCTCGCGCGCGTTACCCACGGCTTTGTCGGCGCGGATATTGCCGCGCTCACCCGCGAAGCGGCGATCGAGGCGGTGCGGCGGATCATGCCGCGACTTGATCTCGATGAACGCACGATCCCGCAGGACGTGCTCGAAGACCTGTGCGTCACCCGCGATGATTTCCTCGCTGCGCTCAAACGCGTCCAGCCCTCGGCGATGCGTGAGGTCATGGTGCAGGTGCCCAATATCGGCTGGGACGATATCGGCGGCGCGGGCGAAGCCATCGACAAGCTGAAGGAGGGGATCGAACTTCCCCTGAAGAACCCCGATGCCTTCCGGCGGCTCGGCATCCGTCCGGCCAAGGGCTTCCTGCTCTATGGCCCGCCCGGCACCGGCAAGACCCTGCTGGCCAAGGCCGTGGCCAAGGAGGCCGAGGCGAACTTCATCTCGATGAAGAGCTCCGACCTCTTGTCCAAATGGTATGGCGAAAGCGAGCAGCAGATCGCCAAGCTGTTCGCCCGCGCCCGCGCGGTGGCGCCCTGCGTGCTGTTCATCGACGAGATCGACAGCCTCGTGCCTGCGCGCGGCTCAGGCCAGGGCGAGCCGCAGGTGACGGGCCGCGTGGTCAACACCATCCTTGCCGAGATGGACGGGCTGGAGGAGTTGCAATCAGTCGTGGTGATCGGCGCAACCAACCGTCCGACGCTGGTTGATCCGGCACTGCTGCGCCCCGGCCGGTTTGACGAGCTGATCTATGTGGGCACCCCCGACAAGGCGGGCCGCGAACATATCCTCGGCATCCACACCGCGAAGATGCCGATGGCCGAGGACGTCGATCTGGCGGCGCTGGCTGCCAAGGCCGAACGCTTCACCGGCGCGGATCTGGAAGATCTGGTACGCCGCGCCGGGCTTGCCGCACTGCGGCGGGTCGGCGGCGATGTCAGCACGGTCGCGGCGCAGGACTTCGATTCGGCGCTCAAGGACTCGCGGGCCACAGTTACGGTCGAGATGGAGGACGAATACCTCAAAATGCGCGGCGAGCTGAAAAAGCGCGCTGCCGCTGTCCAGCCGATGGGGTTCATCTCGCCCGAAGCGCTCACCCCGACGCGGGAAAAGAAGCACGATTGATTTTGGGGTGCCGACCACCCGCCCCGCCTCCCCACCCGGCCACCAATAGTACAACTAGGTTATGGTGGCCGGGTGGGGAGGCGGGGCGGGTGGTCTGCGTCGCGCGTGAGCGCGACCCCTAGATCAATGCGCTGCATCCCATGATGCGCCGGTGCCGATGTCGACACCGAGCGGCACCGAAAGCTGCACCGCGGGCAGAGCCGCTTCGGCCATCACTTGCCGGATCACCGGGGTCGCCGCCTCGACGCGGCTTTCGGGCAGCTCGAACACCAGCTCGTCGTGCACCTGCAGCAGCATCCGCACATCGTGCAGGCCTGCGTCCGCGAGCGCGGGCAGCATCCGCACCATCGCGCGCTTGATGATGTCGGCGCTGGTGCCCTGGATCGGCGCGTTGATGGCGGCGCGCTCGCTCCCCTGCCGCTCGGCCTGGTTCTTCGAATTGATCCGCGGGAACCAGGTCTTGCGGCCGAACAGCGTTTCCGAATAGCCCTTGGCGCGCACGCTTTCGAGCGTTTCGTGAATATAGCGCTGGATACCGGGGAAGCGCTGGAAATAGGTGTCGATCATGGCCTGCGCCTCTTCGGGCGGCACCTCCAGCCGGGTTGCGAGGCCCCAGCGGCTGATGCCGTAGAGGATCGCGAAGTTGATCGTCTTGGCGCGGGCGCGGGTGTCGCGGGTGACTTCGCCGAACATCTCGCGCGCGGTGCGGGCATGGATGTCCTCGCCATTGGCAAAGGCTTCCTTGAGGCTGTCGACCCCGGCCATGTGCGCGGCCAGCCGCAGTTCGATCTGCGAATAGTCAGCAGCGAGCAGCACGTTGCCCGGCTCCGGCACAAAAGCCTCGCGGATCTGGCGGCCAATGGCGGTGCGGATCGGAATGTTCTGCAGATTCGGGTCGGTCGACGAGAGCCGTCCGGTCTGCGCGCCGACGAGGCTGTAGCTGGTGTGCACTCGCCCTGTTGCCGGATTGATCGCGGCCTGCAGCGCGTCGGTATAGGTCGACTTCAGCTTGGCCAGTTGGCGCCATTCAAGCACCAGCCGCGCAATCGGCGCGCCTTCGGCGGCGAGCTTTTCCAGCACCGAGACGTCGGTGGAATATTGCCCGCTCTTGCCCTTCTTGCCGCCCTTGTGGCCGAGCTTGTCGAACAGGATGTCGCCCAGCTGCTTGGGACTGCCGACGGTGAATTCCTGACCAGCGACCTCGTGGATTTCGCCTTCCAGACGGCCGATTTCGATCGCGAATTCCTCCGACAATTTCGCCAGCCGTGCGCGGTCCACCCGGATGCCTTCGCGCTCCATCGCGGCGACCACCGGGATCAGCGGACGGTCAACCCGCTCGTAAATGCGCGTGCCGCCTTCGCTGGCGAGACGCGGCTTGAGCGCGCGGTAGAGCCGCAAGGTGACATCGGCATCCTCGGCAGCATAGGCGGTGGCGCGATCGATCGGCACCTCGCTGAACAGGATCGCCTTCTTGCCCGTGCCGCAGAGCTCCTTGAACGGGATCGGGGTGTGGCCGAGGTGGCGCTGGGCAAGCTCGTCCATCCCGTGGCCGCCGCCCATGCCTTCCTCGCCGCGCCCGGCATCCAGATCGAAGCTGATCACCATCGTGTCGTCGATCGGGGCAACGCTGATGCCGACCCGGGCGAGGACGTTGAGGTCATACTTGCCGTTCTGGAACACCTTGAGGACGGCCTCGTCCTCCAGCAGCGGCTTCAGCGCGGCGAGTGCTTCGGCCATGGGGACCTGCTCGGGCTTCTGCGCGAACATATCGTCCCCGCCGTGCGCGAGCGGAATGTAGCAGGCCTCGTTGGGGCCGAGCGCGAGGCTCACGCCGACAAGATCGGCGCGGACGGAATCGAGCGAGGTCGTCTCGGTATCGACCGCCACCAGTCTCGCAGCGCGGGCGCGGGCGATCCAGTCCTCAAGCTGCGCCATGGTCTGCACCGTCACATAGGCAGCGTGATCGATGCGCGGCATTTCGGGCAGCGGCTGGCGGCTGCCCTCCTCCGCGTCCCCTGCCCCGGTGGCACCTGCGGTGGTCGGCTTGGGCGGGTTGAGATCGGTCTTGCGCGACGGGCTGCCGCTGCCTGCCTCGAGCCGCTTTAGCAGCGAGGTGAAGCCGTGTTTCGAAAGGAAAGCGGCGAGCGGTTCGGGCGGCACCGGGCCCAGCTTCATCTCGGCCAGCGGCTGCGGCAGGTCGCAATCTTCCTTGAGCGTCACAAGCACCTTGCTGAGTTCGGCATCACCGCGCCCTTCGATCAGCCGGTCCTTGAGCTTGGATGGCTTCATGTCGTGCGCCGAATCAAGCGCGGCGGTGAGCGAGCCGTGTTCGGCAATCAGCTTCGAGGCCGTCTTGGGGCCGATGCCGTAAATGCCCGGCACATTGTCGACCGCATCGCCCATCAGCGCCAGCACATCGCCGACCAGTTCGGGCGCGACGCCGAACTTCTCCTCGACCTCGGGCAGATAGATGCGCTGGTTCTTCATCGTGTCGAGCATGTCGACCCGCGCCGGGCCGTGGGGCGTGTCGACCTCGCCGACCAGCTGCATCAGATCCTTGTCGGAACTCACGATGGTGACGTCCCAACCCCGCTCCTGTGCGCGGCGGGCATAGGTGGCGATCAGATCGTCCGCCTCCAGCCCCGACACCTCGATGCAGGGCAGGCTGAATGCGCGGGTGGCGTCACGGATCAGCGGGAATTGCGGAACGAGATCTTCGGGCGGTTCGGGGCGATTGGCCTTGTAGTGTTCGTAGATTTCATTGCGGAAGCTGACCCCGCTGGCATCGAGGATCACCGCCAGATGCGTCGGCCCGTCAGCCTCGTCGAGATCGGCGGCGAGCTTCCAGAGCATGGTGGTGTAGCCATAGACCGCGCCGACCGGCGTGCCTTCCGGGTCCGTCAGCGGCGGCAGCCGGTGATAGGCGCGAAAGATATAGGACGAGCCATCGACGAGATAGAGGTGCTGCTTGGGTGATGCTTCGGTATCGGCCATGCGGTCTGCTAGCACCCGGCGGCCAAGCGGGGTAGCCGGTTTAGCGGCGCGATCCCCGCCGCAGATGCACGCCGTACCGTGCCAAGGGCGCGCCGAATTGTGGCGCAAAAATGGCAAAAATGGGGCGCGTTGCCCTAATTGCCTTGCATTGCCCAATTCCTGCCACTATTTGGGAGATGAGCCGGGGGTCAGATGCCGGTTCGACACGCTCCACTGCGGAGCGCGTGACACACTGAACAAGGATTTCACACCATGCGTAAGATCATTCTTGCTGCCGCCATCGCCACCTCGGCTCTCGGCCTCGCCGCTTGCTCGGGCGAAACCGCCACCGAAACCGAAGAAGCTGCCGACGCCATGGCTGCTGACGCCGAAGCCAATGCCGACGCCGCCGCTGAAGGCGCTGCCGCTGGTGCCGACGCCGTCGCTGAAGGCGCTGAAGCTGCTGCCGACGCCGCCGTTGAAGGCGCTGAAGCGACCGCCGACGCTGCTGCCGACGCCGCCGCTGACGTGGCTGACGAAGCCGAGAAGGCTGCCGAGTAATCGGATTTGATCACACCGCGCTCGCCGCGGTGATGGTCAAACAAGAAGGGCGGTGCCGCGAGGCGCCGCCCTTTCCTTTTGGGGAACGCGGGTCTCAGCCGCCGGTATTGTAGGGGGCGGCAGTCCAGTTGCGCACCGGGTTGCGCTGCTGCGCGCGCACCGCAAAGCCATCATAGAGCGCGCGGGCAATCGCCGCGATCCGCTGTTCGCGGGCCAGCCGCGTGCCCTGCCCGGTGACATAGATCGCGACTGCAATCGTGCGCCCGTCCGGGCATTCGATCAGGCCAACATCGCTCGAGGTGTTGTTCAGCGATCCGGTCTTGTGGCTCACCCGCGCTTCGAGCGGGATATGCGCCGGGATGCGGCGCTTGCCAGTGACAGTGCGGCTCATCGCGCCGAGCAGCACCCGGCGGCTTTCATCCGACAGGTATTGGCCGCGATAAAGGCCCGCCAGCAGCTGCGCCATTGCCCGCGGCGTGGCGGCGTCGCGCTTGTCGATATGGCGCGCCGGATCATATTCGCCATCATCGCGCACCAGCGTGGCAATGTCGCGATTGATGCTGAATTCCTTGATACCCTGACGCCGGGTCCAGTCGGTCACCGCCGCCGGACCGCCAACTGCCGCCAGCAATGCATCGGTGGCCGGGTTGCTTGAACGGGTGATCATGATCTCGATCAGATCGATTGCGGGCATATACTGCCCGGCGCGCACCGGCGCCTTGGCGGTGGAAAAGCGCGCCGAACGCTCGGGCAGCATCAGCGGAAATTCGGAACTCAGCGAAAACCGCCCCTGCTCGACCATTTCGAGGAAGGTCGCCGCCACCGCGACCTTGCTGGTCGAGGCCATTGGGAACAGCTGGTCGCCCAGCACCATCACTTCCTCGCCCGTGGCAAGATCGATCGCGGCCACACCGATGCGGCCCTGCGCGGGATCGGCCAGTTCAGCGATGCGCTGTTCGAAGCTTGAGGCATAAAGCGCCTCGAAGCTTTGGGGCGTCCGCGGCTGGGTGCCCAGCGCCCGGTCAAAGCTCGATTGCAGCTCGTCCGTCTGCGCCGCGGCCGGCATGGCAGCCACCGCCAGAGCGGCGACAAGGCCCGTGGCAAAGGCGGAAAATCGGGTGCGTGCCATGGTGTAAAGCTACTCCCTCAAGGTTTCCCTCAGCTTAATGCATAGCTTAGGCATGCGCGATTCGTCGGGGCAAGAACTCATTTCGTCCCGTGCGACGAAAGGTGCGCCCGCCGCGACCGACCTGCGCCACGCCGTTGCTCGGGCGGCATCGCAATTTCGTCGAATGCGCACTTGCGCGGCAAATCGTCCCCTTGACTGCCCGGCGGAGTGCGGCACTCTGCGCGTCAACTTTCCGGTTTCAGGGGACATCATGAACAACGCACTCAGCCTGCGCGCGTCCGGCGCGCTTCTTTCCGCCTTGCTGCTCTCCGCATCGGGCATCGCCTATGCCCAAAGCGGGGCACAAAGCGTGCCGATCGTGCAGCCCGGCGCGCCGGGGCAGGCGAGCAAGACGCTGACTGCCGAGGAAGCGACCAAGCTGGCCGAGGCAGGCTACACCACCTCCGACGTTACCTTCATGCAAGCCATGATCGTCCACCACCAACAGGCGCTCGACATGGCGGTGCTGGTGAAAGAGCGCACCAACACCAAGGAGTTGGTGGACATCGCAGGCCGGATCGAGGCGAGCCAGGCGGATGAAATCGCCTTCATGAAGGGCTGGCTGGCCGAGCGCGGCGAGCCGGCGACAGACCCCAAGATGGCAGGCCACGGCGCGCATATGCACCACATGATGGCGGGCATGGCCTCGCCCGAGGCGATGACCGCTCTCGCCGCAGCCAAAGGCGTGGACTTCGACCGCCAGTTCCTGACCCTGATGATCGCGCATCACGAAGGTGCGGTGGACATGGTCGAAAAGCTGCTCGACGAGGACGGCACTGCCGCCGATCCGGTGCTTTACCGCTTCGTTGGTGATATCGACAGCGAGCAGACCGGCGAGATCGAGCGCATGGACAAGCTGCTCGCCGGCCTCTCGGCTGATCCGCGCAGCGGCCTCGCCGCCGGGTTCGACAATGCCGGAGAGGCCATCCTGAACCTCACCAAGGTCGCCACGCTGTTCAAGCCGGCCGGGTTCTTCAACCCCGCCAACCCTGCCGATCTGCGTCCGCCCGTGCCGCCCAAGAAAGGCGAGGAAGAGACGGCCGAGGCCGCTGTCGAAGCGGTGGAAGAAGCAGCAACAGACGCGGCCGCCGCAACCGGCGACACCGCTGCAGCCACGCCCGAGCGCACCGAGGAAGACAGCCTCACCGAATTCGCCGAACGCTCCCCGCTGCTCGATTTCGCCAACACCGACATGGCGTTCTTCGGCGATGTGCTGGTCGCCGGCTCCTATCACGGGTTCAACCTCTACAAGCTCGGCGCCGACGGCGTACCGGCGCTGATGAGCTCGGTCGTGTGTCCGGGCGGTCAGGGCGATGTCTCGGTGGTTGGCAACATCCTCGTGATGAGCGTCGAGCAGACCCGCGGCCGGCTCGACTGCGGGTTGCAGGGCGCGCCGGGCAAAGTCAGCACCGAACGTTTCCGCGGCCTGCGCATCTTCGACATTTCCGACATGACCCAACCGCGTCAGGTCGGCGCGGTGCAGACTTGCCGTGGCAGCCACACCCACTCGATCGTCAGCGCCGATGACAAGCGCCTGATCGTCTACAATTCGGGCACCGCCGGTGTGCGCGAGGAAGAGGAGCTGGCGGGCTGCGTGGGCGAGCGGACGGGCGACACCCGCACCGCGCTGTTCTCGGTCGACGTGATCGAGATACCGCTGGCTGATCCGTCCAAGTCGCGTATCATCAAGAGCCCGCGCGTCTTCGCAGACACCGCCACCGGCGAAATCGCCGGCCTGTGGCGCGGCGGTGATCATGGCGACAACACCCAGCGCACCGCGCCGACCGATCACTGTCACGACATCACCGTCTTCCCCGCGCTGAAGATCGCCGCGGGCGCGTGTTCGGGGAACGGTATCCTGTTCGACATCAAGGACCCGCTCAATCCCAAGCGGATCGACGCGGTGACCGACACGACCTTTGCCTATTGGCATTCGGCCACTTTCAACAATGATGGCACCAAGGTGATCTTCACCGACGAGTGGGGCGGCGGTGGACGGCCGCGCTGCAAGGCGTCCGATCCCAAGACCTGGGGCGCCAATGCGGTGTACGATATTGTCGATGGCAAGCTCGTCTTCCGCGCGCACTACAAGATGCCAGCGCCGCAGAGCGACAAGGAAAACTGCGTCGCCCACAACGGCTCGATCATCCCGGTTCCGGGCCGCGATCTGTTCGCGCAGGCGTGGTATCAGGGCGGGCTTTCGGTGATGGACTTCACTGACAGCGCCAACCCCAAGGAAATCGCCTACTTTGATCGCGGGCCGATCGACAAGCAGCAGATGGTGCTGGGCGGCTACTGGTCGATCTACTGGTACAAGGGCCATATCTACGGCACCGAAATCAGCCGCGGGATCGACGTTTTCGCGCTTGAGGAAAGCGAATACCTGACCGCCGCGGAAATCGCAGCGGCCAAGGCGGCGGTTTACGAAGGCGGCCGGTTCAATCCGCAGACCCAGACGCAGGTGACGTGGGATCAGGCAGCGATCGATGCGGCCGAGGCCAGCCGCAAGGGCGGCTAAGGCACCTAGGTGACGGCAGCGCGCTGATTGAATTCGGAGCGCTGCCATTCGCCGCTGGCGAGCACCTCGGCCAGATGGCGCGCGGCGGCTGCCATATCGGCGAAGCGCAGGTAGGCCGGGGCAAAGCCCAGTCGCAACACATCCGGATCACGGAAGTCGCCGATCACGCCGCGCGCAATCAGCGTCTGACAGATGGCGTAGGCCTGCGAGTGCCGGAACGACAATTGGCTGCCGCGCGCATTGCTCTGTGCCGGGCTAACGAGGTCCAGCGCAACGCCAAGCTGTGCCAGCGAGGCCAGCAGGAACTCCGAAAGCGCCTGCGACTTAGCGTAAAGCCGCTCGACCCCGATCTCGGCGATCAACTCGACCCCGACTTCAAGCGCTGCCAGCCCCAGCACCGGCGAGGTGCCGCACAAGAGCTGTGCGATCCCCGGCGCGGGGGCGTAGTCATCAGAAAAAGCGAAAGGCGCGGCATGGCCGAACCAGCCGGTCAGTGGCTGTGCAAGCTGCGGATGATGCCGCGCGGCGACAAAAGCGAAGGCCGGCGCCCCCGGCCCGCCGCACAGATATTTGTAGCCGCAGCCAACCGCGAAATCGGCCTCGGCGCCGTTCAGATCGACCGGCACGGCTCCGGTCGAATGCGACAGATCCCACAACACCAGCGCGCCCGCCTCATGCGCAGCGCGGGTGAGCGCCGCCATTTCGTGCATCGCGCCGGTCTTGTAATGGACATGGGTCAGCAACAGCAATGCGACATCGCCATCGAGCGCATCGGTCAGCGCCTCGCGCGAAGCCAGCCGCCGCTGTGCCAACCCCTGCGCTTCGAGCCCTGCGATCATGTAGAGATCGGTCGGGAAATTGCCCGGCTCGGACAGGATCACCTTGCGGCCCGGGCGCATTTGCAGCGCCGCCGCGATCAGCTTGAACAGGTTCACGCTGGTGGAATCGCAGGCGATCACTTCGTCGGGCGCAGCCCCGATCAAGGGCGCGATCTTGGCCCCGATCCGCTCGGCGGCTTCGAACCAACCTGCGCTGTTCCAGGAGCGGATCAGCCCCTCGCCCCACTCCTGCGCGATCACCCGCTGCATCACCTGCGGCGTCGCCTTGGGCAGCGCGCCCAGCGAATTGCCATCGAGGTAGATCACGCCTTCCGGCAGCGTAAAGCGGTCGCGGAAATGCGCCAGCGGATCAGCAGCGTCGAAATCGCGCGCGCGGTCCTCGGGGGTCATATCGCGGTCCTGACACTCAGCAGTTCGGGGAAGAAGGCCTGTTTCAGCACCCCTTCGAGATAGGGCACGCCGGGCGTGCCGCCAGTGCCGCGCTTGAAGCCGATGATGCGCTCGACGGTCTTGAGATGACCGAAGCGCCAGCGCTGGAAATGGTATTCAAGATCGACCAGCTTTTCGGCCAACTCGTAAAGATCCCAGTGATCCTCAGGTTCGCGGTAGATCGCTGCCCAGGCCGCCTCGACGCTGGGGTTGTGCACGTATTGCGCTGCCTTATCACGGCTTAACGCGTCGCTATCGATGGCGAAACCGCGCCGTGCGAGCAGCTGGATCGCGGCATCATAAAGGCTCGCCCGGCCGCGCTCGACCTCAAGCCGTTCGGCCCAATCTTCGTTGTCCTGATGCAGCCGCACGTGCTTGCCATCGCGCCCGCCGAGCATGAATTCCATCATCCGGTATTGCGCCGACTGGAACCCGCTCGATGCACCCAGATGCGGGCGGATCGCCGAATAATCGTGCGGAGTCATCGTGCTAAGCACATCCCAGCTCTGGATCAGCTGCTGCTGCGCCCGCGCCACGCGCGCCAGCATCTTGAAGGCGGGGCGCAACCGGTCCGCCTCGATTGCCTCGCGCGCTGCGGTCAATTCATGCAGGCACAGCTTGAGCCACAGCTCGCTCGCCTGATGGACGATGATGAACAGGAGCTCGTCATGCGCCTCCGACGCCGGGTGCTGCGCCGCAAGGATGCGATCGAGATCGAGATAGCTTGCGTAGGTAACCTTGTCCGCCATGCCGCTGCTCCTAGCGCGTGGCGAGCCAAGTGGAAACTACCCCTCAATCACCCGCGCTTCGGGGTGATGCTTGTCGATGTGCTTGAGGATGATCCTGAGGTTCTTGGTGTTCGAGCGGAACGCGACGTCAGCCACGTCGCCCAAAACAGGGATCGCCCCGATGGCCGTGTCGAACAGCACATTCGCGCCCATCCGCGCCTGCTGCCAGCGCGACATGCCGAGATTGCGCGCTTCCCAGATGATATAGGCGCCCATTGCCGTGGTTACGATCTCGCCCAGCACCGGCACCAGACCGATCAGCACATCAAGGCCGATCGGCAGATTGATGCCGGGAATGACAAGGCTGCGTTCCAGCAGCATTTCCATCGCGGTCACCCGGGCGCGCACCGAAGCGGCGTCCTTGCCAGTGGGCAATTGCATCGCGATGATACGCGGCGGAGTGGGGCGGCGATCGTTCATGGGCAGGTCCATGCCCTTTATGTGGTGGGCTGCGACAGCGCGAACAAGGGGTGCAGGCCCCACTGGTTGGCGAGGTAATTGCTGATCGAACCGCGCACCAGCGACCAGCGCACCGGCGCACCGAGGGGGATGTAGACTTCGCGTGCGACCAAGGCCGCATGTGCTTCGACCAACAGCTTCTCGCGCACAGCCATGTCACGCTCGAACAGCGAGCGCCGCACCAACGCATCGGCTTGCGGCGAGCACAGACCCGCATCGAGCGAACAGTGGAACTGGTTGAGATACCAGCGCGGCGAGAAATAGCGTGCGACATTGTCGCGCAGCTCGATATCAGCGCCCTTGCCCGGCGCGACGCGCTCGGTTCTGACGCCGATGGCACCCCATGCACGGGCGAGTTGCTGGTAGAGCAGATCGCTGCCGGCCCCCGCCGGCAGGCCGAGCCGGACTTTGGCTTCCTGCCCTGATCCGGCGCTCCACGCGCGGATGCGGGCCGCCGCTGTGGCGCGGCGCTGATCCAGCGAAAGATCCTGCCAGCGTTCCGGCGGGTACGGCGGCTGCGCATATTGCTCGGGCGGCACGATCCAGGTGCTTGATCGCCAGCCGCCAAGTCCGAACGGCTGGATCAGCGCCGCGCGATCGATCGCCATCGAAAGAGCCTCGCGCCGCGCCGGGTCGGCCAGCAGCCCGCGTTCCTCGCGGATCACGAGCCCCATCAGGCCGAGCGCGGGATCCACCTGGATCGTCCCGCGCGACAGTGGGCCGGCCTCGGCCAGCGGAAAGTCGACAATGCTGCCCCCCAGCACAAGATCGACATCCCCGCGCGAGAATGCCTCGACCGCCTTTTCTGCCGGCATGGCCTCGACGCGCACCGGACGCGCCAGTTCTTCCCAGTCCTCGCGCGCAGGTAGGCCGCGGGCCTCGGGCGGGAGTGCCGAGAGACGCGCGGTCATCACCTCTTCCTCGCGCGACATCACCATCGGCCCAGCTCCGCTCCCGCTCTTGACGAAGCCAAGCTCGGGCTGGGCCAGCAACCGCAGGAAATCGGGCATCGGCCCGGTCAGACGCACCTCGACCACACGGCCGGTCATCGCGCGGATCTCCGAAATCTTGGCGAGATCGAGCCCGAGCGAGGTGCCGCGCAGGCGCGCAATCGAATCCCGCAGCAGGCGGCGGACATCGGTGGCGGTGATCTCATCCCCGCCCGGCCAGGTGCCGTCGCGCAGGCGGAAGATGTAGCTGAGGCCGTCGTCGGTCACGATCCAGCGTTCCGCCAGCGCGGGCACCACCTGCCCGGCGGGATCGAGCGTCACCAGACCCTCGAACGTCGCGGCGCGCAGGTGCTGCGCTGCCGGAGACAGGCGCACGCCTTGCTGGAACAAGCTATCAGGCGCGCCAATGATGGCGACATTGATCGGGCCGCCGCCATTGGACGGGCCGCAGGAGCCGAGCATCACAAGGCACAAAAGGGCGAGCCAGAATCGCATCGCGTCCTGACTAGCAGCTTGCAACGCGGCGGTCAGCTTGCGAGCTTGGGTATTGCCCGGACAAGACCGGGCCGGTGCAAATCAGATCTTGCGAAGCTTGGTGGGCTCGGGCGGCGGCGGGGCGCGGTGGGCCCAGGATGGTTTGAGCACCATCGCTTCGGGCAGCTCCTCGCCCTGCAGCGGGCGGCGGGCCTTCTGGGAATCGACGTCCTCGTCGAACGCGATGCCGAACCGATCATCCTGCACCCAGGCGACACTGCCGGGCACGCTGCCGATATTGCGCAGGCTGACATCGACGCGGTGGCCGCGCTGCACCCGAAGGTTGCCTTCGGCCATCATCCCGCCATCGGAAAGATTGCGCACGCGCACCCGGTGAATGTCCGTGCCCTGCTCGATGCGAATATCGGCCAGCAGGAACAGACTGTCGCGCGCTACGCTGCGTGTCTCAACCCCAGACATCTCAGGACCGCCTCCGTTGTCACACCTGCCGAAACTGGCATGCGGCGAAGCTAATGCATCGCACGCATCAATGCTATCAGGAGCTAGGCAAAAGCGGTTAACGCGGCGTAAATTGCGGCCCCGATGATGCCGCTATCGAAGCGGGCGTCCCAAGCAGGGACAGGATGCCGCCACGCGGTTAAGGTCAATCGTCGCGCGAGATCTTTTCGCGGCGTTCATGGGCTTCCTGGGCCTCGACCGTCATGGTCGCCACCGGGCGCGCGATCAGCCGGCGCAGGCCGATCGGATCGCCCGTCTTCTCGCAATAGCCGTATTCGCCTTCGTCCAGCCGGCGTAGCGCGGAATCGATCTTGGCCACCAGCTTGCGCTGCCGGTCACGCGTGCGCAGTTCGATGCCCCAGTCGGTCTCGCTCGATGCGCGATCGGTCAGATCGGCTTCGCGGATCGGCCCGTCGGCGAGCGATTGCAGGGTCTGTCCGGCGGCGGAGTGGATCGAACGCTTCCATTCGATCAGCAGCATCCTGAAATAGGCCTGTTGCCTTTCGTTCATGTATTCCTCGTCTTCGCTCGGGACATAGTCCTCGGCGATGAGGCGCTTGGCCTTTTCAAGGATGTCAATTTCGTCAGACGCCGCAGATGCCATGAAGCCCTCTAATCCCAAAGAGCGGCTTGCGGGGCTTTAGCGTCCTGACGCCCGGATTTTTCCATTGGCTCACTTGGTCCCGCAAGGTGAAGCTGTGGGCGCGCTATAGGCAAGGCCCTCAAACCACACAAGCGGGTTTGGTAATCGTCAGAGGGAAACGGCATCCGGCGCACAAAGCCTTCCACGCGTTAACCATTTATTGACCATGTTAGCCGAGTTCTCAGTCATCGGAGGGCCGCAGGGGGCGGTCTGGTGACTAACGGGGACCAAACAATGCAACTTATCACGATCACCGGCGGGGAGACGCCTGCTGCACGTGACACAGTGACCGATCTTGGTCTGGCGCGCTGGCTCGCAGCCGCGGCCGAGGGGAATGCGGGGGCGTGCTTCGATCTTGGCGTGGCATACTCGACCGGCAGCAACGGGGCCGAATGCGATCTGATCGAAGCCCACAAGTGGTTCAATCTCGCCGCCGCACGCGGTCACGAGGAAGCCGCCCATTGCCGCGCCGACATTTCCGATGAAATGACCGCGCGCGAAATCGCGGAAGCCCAGCGCCGTGCGCGCCAGTGGCTCGCCGAGGAACGCCTGCGCGCCGCATAAGCCCGCCGTCAGTCGCCCTTCCTGAACGGGGTGCGACTGCCGAGATACATCTGGTCGCTGGCGACGCCTGCGCGTTCGCGCTCGAGAAAATCGGCGACCGCGGAGCGGAACCCCGGATCGGCGATCCAGTGCGCCGACCACGTCTGCACCGGCTCATACCCGCGGGCGAGCTTGTGCCCGCCCTGCGCGCCCGCTTCGACCCGCGCGAGGCCCCGCGCAATCGCGATGTCGATCGCCTGATAATAGCATAGCTCGAAATGCAGGAATCGCACCTCGCGGGTGCAGCCCCAGTAGCGGCCGTAGAGCGCATCTGATCCAGCGAAATTGAGCGCGCCGGCGATCGGTTCCTCCCCGTCATAGGCGAGGATCAGGATGATCCGATCCCCCATGCGCTGCCCCAGCAGGCCGAAAGCTTCGCGGGTGAGATAGGGGCTCCCCCATTTGCGTGCCCCGGTGTCCTGATAGAAAATCCAGAAGGCATCCCAGTGCTCTTCGCGGATTTCGCTGCCGGTGAGATGCCGAATGGTGAGGCCGTCCACCGCCGCCGCGCGCTCTTTGCGCAGGTCCTTGCGCTTGCGTGATGAAAGCGCGCCGAGGAAGTCCTCGAAGCTAGCATAGCCGCGATTGAACCAGTGGAACTGGATGTCCGACCGCGGCATCCAGCCGCCGGCCTCAAACAGCGGCAATTGCTCAGGCGCGATGAAGGTCGCGTGGGCCGAGGACATTGTGTTCTGCAGACACACCGCCTCGGCGCCCTTCAGCAGATGCGGAGCAAGGCTGGGATCGGACAGCAGCAGTCGCGGGCCGGTCGCAGGCGTGAAGGGTGCGGCGATCTGGAGCTTGGGATAATAGCGCCCGCCCGCGCGGTGCCAGGCATCGGCCCAAGCATGATCGAACACATATTCGCCTTGGCTGTGCCCCTTGGCATAGGACGGCATCGCCGCCAGCAGCTTTCCCGCCTCGTCGGTAATTACAATCGGCGCGGGCTCCCACCCGGTGCCGGGGCCGACCGAGCCGGAGTCCTCCATCGCGGTGAGGAATTCGTGGGAGACGAAGGGGTTATCGTTCCCGCCGAGCGCGTTCCATTCGTCGCGGTCGAATGCGCCGACCGACGAGGCGATGCGGACGGTCAGTTCCGGGTCGCTCACGCGAGGCCCGCCCCTTCGGCGACCAGCGCATCGGCATGGGCCAGCCCGCGCGCGCGGGTTTCCGGCGAGCGGACGGTCCATGTGAGCAAAGGCCGGCCGGTTTCACGCCACATCCCCGTCAGCGCGTTCGGAAGATCGCGCACATCGCTGGCGAGGAAATCGGGTGCGGCGCGTTCCAGCGCATGGGGACGCCGCCAAGCACCCTGATAGCCGTGATCGAGCGTGTCGGTGATCACGAGGCCGCGCACCAGCTCCGGTGCGTGCTTGGCAAACCACTCGCCCACCCGCAGGTCAAAGCTCATCACAGCCAGTGGCCCGGCATAGCCTGAAAGAACCTTGGCGATCGCGATGCACGGCTCGGCGAGCGACAGGTGCGGTTTGGCTTTGATCTCCACGAGGATCGGCACCCGTCCTGCGACCAGTTCCAGCAGGTCAGCGAGAGGCCAGATCGTCTGTTCGGTATCCATCAAGGGGATACGGCAGAGTTCATCGGCGGGACGCGCAGCAACCGTTCCGCGCTCGCTGGTCAGCCGGTCAAGCTCCCAGTCGTGGAACACCAGCGGCACATTGTCGCGGCTCATCTGGATGTCGCATTCGATCCCCATGCCAGCCGCAATTGCGCCTTGAGCCGCCGCGCGCGAGTTTTCCGGCACACCCTCATGATGCAGTCCGCGGTGAGCATATTCCCACTGCGTCAGCCAGTCCGGAGCGCGCCGTTCGCTCATGCTGTCAGAGCGACAATCGCATCCACTTCCACCGCCGCGCCGCGCGGCAGCGCGGGCACGCCGACAGCAGCACGCGCGTGCTTGCCTGCCTCGCCGAACACCTGCTCCATCAGATCGGAAGCGCCATTGGCAACCTCGGGCTGGTCGGTGAAGTCACCGGTGCAATTGATGAAGGCACCGAGCTTCACGATCCGTTCCACCTTTTCGAGCAGGCCCGCTGCTTCGAGCTGCGCGACGATCATCAAGGCACAGGCGCGCGCGGCGGCTTGACCATCGGCAACCGAAACGTCGTCGCCCAGCCGGCCCTTCACCACTACGCCATCGACAAACGGCAGCTGGCCCGAGACATGAGCAAAGCCTCCGTGCACTACCACTGGCACATAGCTGGCGACAGGGGCTGCGGCCTTGGGCAGCGTGATGCCGAGTCCGGCGAGTTTGGCAGCAATAGTCATTCTCAATTCTCCAATCGTTCAAGCAGCCACGGCAAGGCCTCGTCCCAGCGATCGATCCGGGCTTCGGCGTGACCGGCCTTGTGGGCGCAATCAATGGCATGGGCGATCATCGGCTCGCCGCACAGATGCAGCCGGGTCACATGCGGCGTGATTTCGGCGACCGAGGCGTGGTGTTGGGCAAGATCGTCGATGAACAGCGCGCGGGTCGGCGCATATTCATCCATGATCGCTTTGAGCGCCGGGCCTTTCGGGCCTTGGTTGGTGAAGACACGGGCGTTGATCCCGACCTTGGCGAGCTGCTCGGCGCGGGCATCGCGGTGGGCATCGACCAGATTGGTCAGGATCACCACTTCGGCCTTCTCGGCCAACGTGTTGATCCCTTCGACCGCGCCTGCAATCGGCATCTGGCTGTCCATTTCATTGTCGAAAAACCGTCCCAGGATCTTCCAGATATCGGGCGGTGCCAGCAGCTCGCCACTTTCCTTCCAACGCAGCGCCTCGGCGAAATTGTGGCCTTCAAGGTGGAAGCTTACCCCCTGGCTCGCCTCAAGCCAGTCTTTGAACGGGGCGACCATGTGAAGCAGCACTTCGTCGCAATCGGAGATGATGAGAGGGCGGGTCATGCTTGCAAAAGATCCTTGGCGGCGACCAGTTCCTCAGGCGTGACGGCAAGCGCCTCGGCTGCGCGGATCAGGTCGGGTTCGTAGTTGGTGAGAAATTCGAGCGCCGAGGCGAGGATCATCGGATCGCCCAGCCCGGAACGCAGCGTTTCGGGATCAAGCCCGGTGATGTCGAGATAGCGCGCGGCGCGTTCCTCGCTTTCCAGCACCCAGCCGAGCGCCGCCAGCGCCAGCATCTGCGGGCTGGCGGACGGGCCGTCGGTCGCGTGATCTTCGGGAAGCGGGATTGTCCTGTCCTCTCGGGAGGGGTAATCGGGGCTTTGGGCGAATGCGGGGCGAGCAGTGACAAAACGGATAATGGTTGTCGAGGACAATGACCTCAACCGGAAATTGTTCTGCGATGTCTTGCGTGCCAACGGGTTCGAGGTTGAGCCAGTGGCCGATGGCGATCTTGTGCTGGCGACCGCACGGGCGATGGTGCCCGATCTCATCATCATGGACATCCAGCTCGGCGGAGTTTCGGGCGTCGACCTGATCGAGGCTGCCAAGCGCGACCGCAGCCTTTCGGCCATTCCGGTGCTGGCGGTAACGGCCTTTGCTGCCAAGGGCGACGAAGAGCGCATCCGTGCAGCGGGCGCCGAGGGCTATCTCTCGAAGCCCGTATCGATCGGGCCGTTCATGTCCGCGGTAAATGCCCTGCTCTAGCGTGCTGTGAAAACCTGGCGCGTCGGGCTAGGCATGGCTGACAAGATATTCGATCACAAATGTGACTGCGGTCAGGCACAGGCCGATCATGAAGCTTTTGTAGGCGTAAGCGAGGAACTTGTACTTCTTGCGCTGTAGCACCTGCCCGTTCTGGTAGACGTCGTGCAGCATGGTGCGGAACACGGTCTCATCGGCGTGCAGCTCTGACAGAATGCTGTCGACCCACTCGCCCTCCTCCATATGCGTGAAATAGCCGAAGAACAGCTTATTGGGCTTGCCATCATTGAGCTTGGCGGAAGTCGGACTGCTGACCGAGGGCAGGACCGCAAAGACCGCGCACATGGCGGAAATGAAGGCAAACAGGGCCAGCACGCCAAGTGACAATGGCAAGGTTCCATTGGTGGCCTGCCCGACCGATATGGTGAAGACAAGGAACGTGGCCCCCATCAGGATCGACGCCTTGGTATCGGCCATCTGGCTGAGCGCCAGATTGTTCTGCTGACTCGTTCGCAGGAGGTGGATGGCGTGGTTGGAATAGCCCAAGGGCGAAGGCATTGACGAGGCCGCCTTGGGCGGTTCAGCCTGCGTTTGATTTTCAGCCATCATATCCCCCCGGATAGGCCGCGCGGATCCCCTGAGGCGCGGCGAAAACTTGACAAGCCGCATCATCCGCCGCTTTGCAGCCGTATTACCGTGGCAAGCCCTGCCCGACAACCGATGCAACGAAAGCACCGCCCGCCCATGACGCCCGCCGAAGTCGACACCGCCATCCGCACTCTGATCGAACCCTTCAACAAGAAGGGTGTCGCAATCGAGGATTCGACTACCTTCGCCGGCGATCTCGAATTCGACAGCCTGACGGTAATGGATTTCGTCGCCGAGATCGAAGACGAATTCGATGTGATCATCAGCATGAACCAGCAGGCCGAAATCGAAAACTGGGGTCAGCTCGTCGCGGCAGTCCACAAGCTGCAGGATAGCTGATAATGGCGACTTCCATGAGCGAGACCATCACCACCGCAGAACCTGTCGACCTGCTGTCGAAGTTCGATCCCATCATCCACACCCGCGAGACGCTTCTCGCCGCGGGCGTGGAGGATCCGTTCAACCTGGTGATGGAGCAGGTGCTCTCGCCCACCCGCGCGATCTGCAACGGGCGCGACACGATCCTGCTCGGCACCTATAACTACATGGGCATGACCTTCGATCCCGACGTGATCGAGGCGGGCCAGAAGGCGATGCAGGAGTTCGGCGCGGGCACGACCGGCAGCCGCGTGCTCAACGGCACTTTCCGCGATCACCGCGATGTCGAAACCGCCTTGCGCGAATTCTACGACATGGACCACGCCATGGTGTTCTCGACCGGATACCAGGCCAATCTCGGCATCATCTCGACGCTGGCGGGCAAGGGTGACTACATCATCCTCGACATCGATAGCCACGCTTCGATCTGGGATGGCTGCGCGATGGGAAATGCCGAGGTCGTGCCGTTCAAGCATAACGACGTCGAAGCGCTGGAAAAGCGCCTCAAGCGCATTCCCGAAGGTGCGGGCAAGCTGGTGGTGCTCGAAGGCGTCTATTCGATGATGGGCGACGTCGCCCCGCTCAAAGAGATGGTGCGCGTCTCCAAAGAGAACGGCGCGATGGTGCTGGTCGATGAGGCGCACTCGATGGGCTTCATCGGCGAACACGGCCGCGGCGTTGCCGAGGAACAGGGCGTGCTCGATGATGTCGATTTCATCATCGGCACCTTCTCCAAGAGCGTCGGTACGGTCGGCGGCTTCTGCGTTTCCAATCACCCCAAGTTCGAAGTGCTGCGGCTGGTGTGCCGGCCTTATGTCTTCACCGCCGCGCTGCCGCCTGCGGTGATGGCCAGCTCGGCCACCTCGATCCGCAAACTGATGCAGGGCAGCAACAAGCGCGCGCATCTGTGGGAGAACAGCCGCACGCTGCACAAGGGACTGCGCGATCTCGGCTTCAAGCTGGGCACCGAAACCCCGCAGAGCGCGATCATCGCGGTGATCATGCCTGATCTGGAACGCGGGGCAATGATGTGGGAGGCGCTCCTGAAAGAGGGCATCTACGTCAACCTCGCCCGCCCGCCAGCGACCCCTGCGGGGATGACCCTGCTGCGCTGCTCGCTCTGCGCCGAACACACGGCGGAGCAGGTTACGACCATCCTCGGAATGTTCGAACGGGCCGGCAAGGCGATCGGGATCATTTAACCCCCATCGCGAACCATATTGGTTATTTTTCTTGACATCGTGACGCTCTCCGGTTAGAAGAGGGCATCATCGAGAAATAGCGATTCGCCCAGGCGGCGCTCCCCAGCGGAGTGCCGCCTGTTTGCATTTCGCATGGGAGAAAGCCGACATGGCCAGGCCTCGCGGCAAACAGACCAGCATCCGCGCCGAGCTGCGCGACGGCGAGAACGAGAGAGTGAACCGCCACTGGCGGGTGCTGTTTCTCGACCATCTCGCGGAAACCTCGAACGTCACCGAATCAGCCATCAAGGCCGGGATCAGCCCAAGCCGCGCTTACAAGATCCGCCGCGAGGAGCCCGAATTTGCCCGCGCATGGCTCGCCGCGCTGTGGGAAGGCTACACCCATCTGGAAATGGAAGTGCTGCGCCGCTTGCGCCACGGCGATCACAAGACCCCGGATGCCGACAAATACGACTTTGCCAATGCCATCCGCCTGCTCGCCGCGCACCGCGACACGGCGTCGCAAGCGATGGCCCAGCAACGCAATGTCAGCGCCGCCGAAGTGCGGGCCTCGATCGACCGCAAGGTCGAGGAAATCCGGCTGCGGCTCAAGAACGAGCGCGCCCGCGCGGACAGCCAGCGTTGAGCGCCGATCTCGAGTGGTTGAAGGAGGACGAAGAGGAGGCCGGCCAACTCATCGCCAATGCCCTCGACCAGAAGGAGAAGGCCGAATTCCAGTTCCACTGGCAGCTGCTCGCGCGCCGCGAACAATGCGCGCCGCAGGGCGATTGGCGCATCTGGATGATCATGGCCGGACGCGGCTTCGGCAAGACCCGCGCCGGCGCCGAGTGGGTGCGCCAAATCGCCGAGGCGGACCCGACCGCACGGATCGCGCTGGTCGCCGCATCGCTTGCCGAGGCGCGCGCGGTGATGGTGGAAGGGGAGTCCGGGCTGATGGCGGTCTGCCCGCCTGATCGGATGCCGCACTTCGAACCCTCGCTGCACCGCGTCCGCTTCGCTAACGGAGCACTGGTGCAATTGTTCTCGGCCGCCGAACCCGAAAGCCTGCGCGGCCCGCAGCATAGCCACGCCTGGTGCGACGAGATCGGCAAGTGGCCACTGGCGCACGAGCGGGCAACCCGCTGCTGGGACAACCTGCTGATGGGCCTGCGGCTCGGGCCTGACCCGCGCATCATGGTCACCACGACACCGCGCGCGGTGCCGCTGGTGCAGCGGCTGGTGCGGCAGGAGCCATCGGGAGAGGTCGTCATCAGACGCGGTTCGACCTTGGACAATGCCGCCAATCTGCCCGAGCGCTTCCTCGCCGCGATCGAAAGCGAATTCGCAGGCAGTCATCTGGCCCGCCAGGAAATCGACGGCGAATTGCTCGCGGATATTGAGGGCACGCTGTGGACCCGAACCATGCTCGAAGAAGCGCGAGAGACCGGCGCGTTGCCCGAACACCGGCGGGTGGTCGTCGCGGTCGATCCGCCCGCCTCGGCCACAGGCGACGAATGCGGGATCGTGGTCGCCGCCCTGGGCAGCGACGGAATCGGGCGGGTGCTGGCCGATTGCTCGGTTGGCAGGGCCGCACCTGATGCATGGGCTGCACTTGTGGCCGATGCCGCCCGCGAATGGAGCGCTGACCGGGTCGTGGCCGAAGCCAATCAGGGCGGCAGCATGGTTGAAAGCGTGCTGCGCGCGGCCGACCATGCATTGCCGGTCAAGCTGGTCCACGCCAGCCGCGGCAAGATCGCCCGGGCGGAACCGATCGCGGCGCTCTACGCCGCCAGGCGCGTGCGCCATGCCGGCACATTCGCGCGGCTTGAGGACCAGCTTTGCGGGCTGCTGATCGGCGGCGCCTATGCAGGCCCGGGTCGCAGCCCAGATCGCGCCGACGCGCTGGTATGGGCGCTGACTGAATTGATGCTCGGCGCCAGCAGCCATCCGCGGCTGGTGCGCTTCGACTAGCGGGCGCGGACTGCCGCCAAACAAAGGAAAACCCATGGCATTGCTCGACATTTTCCGCTCCGCCTTCAAGGGCGGGGAGCCCTTCCGCGCGCCCTTGGCACATGGCGTCATGACAGGCTGGGTTCCGGCCTTCGAGAGCGCCTTCGCGTCCGGCGGCTACGATTACCGGCGGGCGGTGGAGGAGGGCTTTCTGGCCAACCCCATCGCCCAGCGCTCGATCCGGATCGTGGCCGAAGGGGTCGGCCAGGCACCGCTCACGTCGAGCGATGCGCGGCTTGCTGCGCTGGTCAATGCCACCAGCGCTGGCCAGTCATTGATCGAGACGCTGGCTGCGCACCTGCTGCTGCATGGCAATGGCTATGTCCAGATCATCAAGGATGCGAGCGGAATACCGGTCGAGCTGTTTGCGCTCCGGCCCGAGCGGATGAAGGTGGTGACGGGGCCGGATGGCTGGCCCTGCGCCTATGACTACATCGTAAACAACAACCGGACGCGGATCGCGGTCGAGGACGAGGATGGCTGGCCTGGCATCATCGCCATCCGCGCGATGCATCCGCTCGATGATCACGTGGGCGCCGGTGCGCTGGAGGCGGCGTATCAGGCGGTGTCGATCCACAATGCCGCCGCCCGCTGGAACCGCTCGCTGCTCGAGAACGCCGCCCGCCCGTCCGGCGCGCTGGTTTACGACGCTGGCGACGGCATGACGCTCGCCCACGAACAGTTCGAGCGGTTGAAGCGCGAGCTCGATATCGCCTTTTCAGGTGCGGCCAATGCCGGGCGGCCGATGCTGCTCGACGGCGGGCTCAAATGGCAGAGCATGGCGCTCTCGCCCGCCGATATGGATTTCGCGACGCTCAAGAGCGCGGCCGCGCGCGACATCGCGCTGGCGTTTGGCGTGCCGCCGATGCTGCTCGGGCTGCCGGGCGACAACACCTATTCGAACTACCGCGAGGCGAACCGCGCGCTCTGGCGGCTGACCCTGTTGCCGCTGGCCGAAAAGCTGTTTGCAGCTCTGCGCGAAGGCCTCGCGCCGTGGTTTCCGGACGCCGAGCTCGGGATTGATCTCGATCTCGTCCCCGCCCTGTCCGAGGACCGCGAGCGGCTGTGGTCACAGGTCTCCGAAGCCGATTTCCTGACCCGCGCGGAAAAGCGCCAGATGCTGGGCCTGAGCAGCGAAGAAGGCACTAGGGAGACTGGCGAATGAGCCGCGAAGACATCGTCGCCAGTCTGATGGCGCAGGCCCGCGATGAAGGTGCCGACCTGATGACCTTGCGGGCCATTGTCGAGGAAGCCAGCGCACTCGCCACTGATCGCGTGCTCGACCGGCTTAAGCTGGGCGATCCGGGGGCCGAGAGCGATCTCGGCGAACTGCGCGAATTGCTACGGGCGTGGCGCGATGCGAAGACGAGCGCCTGGAAGGCGCTGGTTGACTGGATCATCCGCGGCGCGCTGGCGCTGCTGCTGATCGGCATCGCGGTGCGGCTCGGCGCATGGGACCTGCTGTGAACGCCGGCCCGCCGCTCACCTTGCGCTTTGCCGGATACGCCGCGCTGTTCGACATCGCCGATGCTGGGCGTGACACGATCCGCCGCGGGGCCTTTGCGCAGACCCTCGCCGCGCGCGCAACGCCGCTGCCGCTTTACTGGCAACACCGGCCCGACCAGCCGATCGGCGTGATCGAGCAGGCAGCCGAGGATGCCCGCGGCCTCAGAGTGATTGCCCGCATCGACCGGCCCGACAGCCGCGCGGCGATGCTCTTGTCCAAGGGCGAGGTGAGCGGACTCAGCTTCGGCTTCCGCACCCGCGCGGCGCGCCAGACAAAGGAGGGCCGCGAATTGCTCGAGATCGACCTGTTCGAGGTCAGCCTTGTCACCCACCCGCTCCAGCACGGCGCGCGGGTGCATTTTGTGACTTAGCCTTACCTCGCTCCCTCCGGTCGCTGCGGGCGGCCGGTCGGCCTTGCGGTCGTCTGCGCGACCGATTCCCGCACACTGCCACCACACGACGGCCGCCATTGGGGCGGCCTTTTTTCTGCCCAACCGAAAGGCCCTTGCCCCATGGAGAATACCCCCACTGCCATTTCCGCCGCCACCGATCCGCTCGGCGCCAGCTTCGACATTGTTGCTCGCCAGGATCAGGTAGAAGCAAATATTGCCACCCTGCGCGGCGATGTCGATGAAGTGAAGTCGCGCCTCGATAAGGTTGCGCGGGCAGCGAGCCGTCCGGTGATCGGCGGCGCCCCGGCGAGCGATACGGCTGAAGTCAAAGGCTTCGTTGAAGGCTACCTGCGGCGCGGCCGCGAGACCGAGTTGAAGTCGGTCAGCGGCGCCACACCGGGTGAGGGCGGCTTTGCCGTTCCGCGCCAGATCGACGGAATGATCGCCGCGCAGTTGGTCGATATCAGCCCGATCCGTGCGATCGCGCAGGTAGTGCAGACCGGCACGGCGGGCTATCGCAAGCTTGTCACCACCACCGGCACCGCCTCGGGCTGGGTCAGCGAAGTCGCGCCCCGCCCCACGACTGCCACGCCGACCTTTGCCGAAATCGCGCCGCCCTCGGGCGATCTGTACGCCAATCCGGCGGCGAGCCAGGCGATGCTCGATGACGCCGCCTTCGATGTCGAAAGCTGGCTTGCCAGCGAGATCGCGACCGAATTCGCACGGGCCGAGGGATTTGCCTTCGTCAAGGGCACCGGCATCAACCAGCCCGAAGGCTTCCTGACCGGGGCCAAGGCCACCGCTGAAGATGGCGTGCGCGCCTTCGGGACGCTGCAATATGTCGGCACCGGCAATGCGACCGGCCTCGGCACCGCGCTTGATACCAAGCTGATCGACATCATCCACCAGCTCAAGTCGGGCCACCGCCAGGGCGCGGTGTTCGTGATGAACTCGGCCACGCTGGCAAGCGTGCGCAAGCTCAAGACTGCCGACGGGGCCTTCCTGTGGCAGCCCGGACTCGTCGACGGTCAGCCTGATCGCTTGCTGGGCTATCCGGTGATCGAGGCCGAGGACATGCCCGACGTTGCTGGCGGCGCCTTCCCGATCGCCTTCGGCAATTTCCGCCACGGCTATCTGATCGCCGAACACAGCGCGACCCGGGTGTTGCGCGATCCGTTCACCAACAAGCCCTTCGTCCACTTCTACGCGACCAAGCGGATGGGAGGGAAGGTGCTCGATTCGAATGCGATCAAGCTGCTGAAGGTCGAAGCCTAGGCCTAAGGCCAGGCTTCGCTGCCCCGGCAAGGTCGAGTTCCCCCCTTGCTCCCTTGCCGGAATCTCGCGCCCGCATCGCTCCAGGCTGTCCCCTGCCTGTGCCAGCGATGCGGGCGCACCTTGTTTTGACCAGAATCTGGGAGATCCCGCGATGCAGCGGACAATCGTGCAGCCTCCGGTGCCAGGCAGCGCCGCGCTGGCCGAGCTCAAGCACTGGCTTGGCATCAGCCGCCCTGACGAAGATGCAGCCCTGACGCGGATGCTCGAGACCAGTCTGGCCATCTGCGAGGCCTTCACCGGCCAGACCCCGCTGCGCCAGACTGTCGAGGAAATTGTACCGCTCGACGCCAGCTGGCGCGAGCTGGTGTCGCGTCCGGTAGAGGCGCTGATGGGCGCAGACCTGATCGCCGAGGATGGCAGCCGCGAGGCCCTCATGGATCTGCAATATATGGTGGAGTTCCGGGCCGGCGGCAATGCCTGCGCCCGGTTGCTCCAGCCACTTGAAGGACGCGGAGTGGCGCTGCGGCTGACGGTCGGCATTGCTGCGGATTGGTCGGCGCTGCCCGCACCGCTGGCACAGGGCATCATCCGCCTCGCCGCTCACCATTACCGCGACCGCGACAACAAGAGCGCGACCGTTCCCCCGGCCAGCGTCACTGCCCTGTGGCGCCCTTGGCGCCAGGTGAGGCTCGCATGATCCGGCTGGCGCTGCCTGTCGAAGGCCTGATCCAGCGCCTGCGACGGCGCGCCGAGCGGATCGCGGCTCAAAAGGCGCAGGCTGTCCGTCGCCGCAGCCGCAAGTCCGGCCACAAATGGCGCTCGGCCACCGCGCTGTGGCCCGATTTCACCGACTTTGACGGGAGGAGTTGAGCGCCATGGAAAATGATCTGCGCGCTGCGCTTATCGCTTGGCTACGCGCTGATCCTGCGCTGGTCGCGATCAACGCGATCGAAGAGGAATTGCCGATCAGCGTCAGCCCGCCTTGGCTGGGCATCGCCGCGAGCGCCTCGATCGACTGGGGCGTCAAAGACCGCGCGGGCCGTGAGACGCGGATCGCGCTCGAACTTGAAACCCGCATCGATCTGCCCGCCGCCGACGCCTCCCTGCTTGGCGCGATCGAGCGCCGGGTGCTTGACCTGCCACCGTTCCAGACCGGGTTCGAGCTCGCCTCGATCCGCTTCCTTCGCTCCCGCAGCGAAAGGCGCGACGACAACCTTCGCGGCGCCCTGCTCGAATTCCGCTTCCGCATCCTCGAACCTTAAACGGAGTAAGCCATGCCCGCACAATCCGGCTCCGCCTTCCTGCTCAAGATCAGCAATGGCGCAACGCCCCCGGCCTATCAGACTGTCGCCGGTCTCAGGACCACGCAGATGTCGATCAACGGCGACACGGTGGTGATCACCAACAAGGGATCGGGCGGCTGGCGCGACTTGCTGTCCGGCGCAGGCACCCGCTCGGTTTCGGTCAGCGCGGCCGGGATCTTCCTCGGCAGCACGGCGGAAAGCGAAGTGCGTGCCCACGCGCTGGCCGGCACGCTCGACGATTATGAACTGTCCTTCGAAGATGGCGAGAAGCTGCGCGGGCGGTTTCTGGTGCAGCGGCTCGACTACGCCGGCGATTTCAACGGCGAGCGCAGCTACACGCTTCAGATGGAAAGCTCGGGTCCGGTGATCCCGGCATGAGCCCTGCCCCCAACCCACTCAGAGGCGAAAGCAGCCTGACAATCGCGGGCACGCCCTATGTGCTGCGGCCGAGTTTCGAGCATCTCGTGTTCGCCGAAGCCGAGCTGGGATCGCTGTTCGCGCTGGTCGAGCGGGCCTCGCAAGGCGCGCTGACGCTGGCCGAAATCGCAGCGCTGCTGTGGCACTGCCTGCCTGCCGAAAATCGCCCCGATCGCGATGTTGTCGGGCAGGCGGTAGTCGCGCTCGGCCTGGTCGCGGCTACCGGGCCGGTCCGCACAATCCTTGCACAGGTGCTGCAGGGCGAGGCGTGACCGATACCTTTGCCGACGCGGCACGGCGCTGCTGCGCGCTGTCCGCAAGGCTGCTCGGCTGGCGGCCGCCGGACTTTTGGCACGCCACACCGGCCGAACTGATTATGGCCCTCGCCGACCCCTTGCAGCCCGATGCCACCGCCCCGCCCACGCGCGAGGCGATCACCCGAATGATGGAGCGCGACGCCAATGGATGACAATTTCGAAGCGCTGGTGATCGATGTGCGCGCCAGCACTGACGGCTTTGCCGCAGATCTTGAGACCATGCGCCGCTCGCTCGACAGCTCGCTGCTCGACGGTTTCGGCCGGGCGGGCAATGTGCTCGAGAACGGACTGCTGTCCGCGCTGCGACGTGGAAGCCTCGGGTTTGATGATTTGAAGCGGGTCGCCTTCCACGCACTCGACGAAATCGCCTCGCACGCGCTGCAATCGGGTCTGTCGAATCTGTTCGGCGGCGCCGGCGGCGGCAGTGGTAGTGGACTTGGCGGGTTGATCACCCAATCGCTCGGCGCGCTGTTCGGCCTGCCGGGGCGCGCAACCGGCGGGCCAGTCTCTCCCGGACGCGCCTATGTCGTTGGCGAGCGCGGTCCGGAAATCTTCCTGCCCACCGCATCGGGGCGGATCGAAGCGGGCGGCGGTGCGAGTGGTCAGGGGCGCGAGGTGAGCGTGGCGATCCAGCTCGCCGTCCCGCGCGGCACGGCTGCGCCCACCGCAATGCGCCGGTCGTCACGGCAGATTGCCAGCGCGGTCCGCCGCACCCTCCAGCAGGTCTGAAAAGGAGACCCCATGGCATTCTGGCTCGCCCGCGAACGCCGCGCGCAGGAAAGCAGCTTTATCCAGCGCTTCGATCCGCGCTTCTGGACCGTCAACTTCCCGCGCCCCGCGATGGCCTCGGTGGTGACGCTCGGGCCGGATGCGCTGCGGGTCGATGTCGAGCTGCATCACGCCGGCGAATTGATCGGGCTGATCTGGGACAGCGTCGACACGCTCGATCATCCGCTGCTCGCTTATGATACCGACCGCAACTACGCGAACACCACGCTCAGTTTCCGCTGGCAGTCGAGCGGCGTCATCCCGCTCGATCTGCCCAATGGCCCAACGCTGACGATCGAGGGGCGCGATGCGGGCGGGGCCGCGCGGACCTGGTTTGTGCGGCTGTGGAACTACGCCGAGGGCACGCCGACCGATGCGCAAATCACCCTTTCGTTCTCGGCGCTCGAGGGCGGCTTCTCGCTCCCCGGCGAGGCGGTGTATCCGGCCGACATCGACCGCATGTTCATTTCGCTGGTCGCCCCCGGATATGTGGCCGGAAGCACGGCGCCGCTCGCGACCCGGTTCAATGGCTCGGTGATCATGTCGCAGATCGCGGCCGATGGCGGACGCGCGATGCTCGAGACCGGCGATGTGCTGCTGCCGCCGCATGGCGAGCGCATGGCGACCGCCTATGATGACGCCTATAACCAGACCCCCGCCCGGCTGATCCGTGCCATCACCGGCCTCGGCTACCGCGACGACGTGGTTCATTATGTCGGCATGAGCCACTTCATGCGGCTCGAACGGCAAGTGGGCGGCGGCCTCTTGGCACCCATGGCCGGGACACTATGCGAACCGGCCAACGCTTGGCATCGCAGCTATTTCGCGCTGTCGCGGGCGGCCGGGCTCGAGGTGATCGCCTCGCTCTCCTACGAGTTGTTCGACGCCTATTGCCCGGAAAGCTGGAAGCAGCGCACCGCCAGCGGCGCCCCGGCGCTGACAGGATGGGTGCCGCCATCGTCCTTGCTGACGCCCGCCAATCAGGCCGCGATGGCATGGCTGCAGGATTGCGCGCAGGCCTTCGTCGAACTGCTGGAGGAGGCAGGGCAGCCGGTGCGCTTCCAGATCGGGGAGCCGTGGTGGTGGGTGACAGGGGCGGGCGAAATCTGCCTCTATGATGCGGCTGCCATCGCGGCTTTCGGGGGGGAGCCGTCAGTGATCAACGATGTGCGCGCACCGCTCGATGCTGCGGCAACCGCGCTGCTGGATGCGGCTGGCGTGCTACTTGCGCAATCGACCGCGGCACTCACGGCAGCGGTGCGAGCAGCGACGCAAGGCCCAGCGGAAGTGCTGTTGCTCGCCTTCACGCCGACCATCCTCGATCCCGCCGCGCCAGAGCTTTACCGCGCCAATCTCCCGGCAGGCTGGGCCGCGCCGGCGTTCGACCGGCTGCAGCTGGAGGATTACGACTGGCTCACCTCAGGCGCCGATGCCGCGCGGCGCAAGGCCTATGGCTTTGTCGATGCGCGGCTCGCCTACCCCCCCACCGATCAGGATTACCTTGCCGGCTTCGTGTTCGATCCCGCCAATGCCGAGCCCTATTGGGAGCGGATCGATCGCGGGATTGATGAAGCCGCCGGCCGCAGCATCACGCGCCGCTACGTCTGGGCGCTGCCGCAGGTCAACCGCGACGGCTACACCCGCCTTGCCCCCTTCCCGGAGCCTGCCATGGACCCCTTCGACGACGTGCTTTACCCCTTCGCTTTGGGGCGCAACACCGCTGTCGCGCCGGAATTCTCGACTTCAATCGCGGTGACCGCTTCGGGGCACGAGCAGCGCAATTCTCTTTGGTCCGACGCCCGCGTGCATTTCGATGTCGGGCCGGGAATCCGCTCGGAAGCCGAATTGTCGGAGCTGCTCGCCTTTTTCCGCGCCCGGCGCGGGCCGGCGCGCGGTTTCCGGATCATGGACCCGTTCGATCATAGCTCGAACGGCATGACCGGCACACCGTCAATGTTTGACCAGCTGATCGGTACGGGTGACGGGCTGCGGGCCGATTTCCAGCTCCTCAAGTCTTACGGCGCCGGCACCGAACCGCAGATCCGGCCGATCACCCGCGCGCGGCCCGAAACGCTCGTGGTGAGCGTGGGGGACACGGTCAGCACCGCCTGGACCTTGCGGCAGGGCGGGGTGCTGAGTTTCCTTGTCCCGCCACCCGCCGGGCTCAAGGTCAGGGCCGGCTTTCTGTTCGATGTGCCGGTGCGTTTTGCCGAAGACAGGATCGACATCTCGGCAGTCAATTTCGCAGCCGGGGAAGCCCCGTCGATCCCGCTGATCGAACTGCGCGAGATCGCCTGATGCGCGTTTTCTTCGACCGCGAGCTCGATAATGTCGCAACATTCTGGCGCATCTATCGGCGTGACGGGATGATGCTCGCCTTCACCAGCCATGACCGCGATCTGGCTTTCGGCGGGATCAATCACCGTGCAGCCCCGGGCATGGTCCCGGCCGCGATCAGGCTCAGCGCCGACCTCGCCAGCGACAGCGCCGAGGCTGAGGGCGCGCTCAGCCACGCCTCGATCCGCGAACAGGATCTTGCAGCCGGCCTGTTCGACGATGCCGCGATCGAGATCGGCGCGGTCGACTGGCTGACGCGGGAGCATCATGTGCTGTATACTGGTACGATCGGCCAGATCGAGGACGACCAGCAGCAGTTCTCCGCCGAGCTTAGGTCAGGCAAACACCGGTTAGAACAGGACCTCGTGCCGCGCACCAGCCCGACCTGCCGGGCCGAGTTCTGTGGCCTCGGCTGCAGCCTTTCTGCGGCGCGCTTCACCACGCTCCATGCGCTCGCCGGAATCGATCTCGATGCCAACCGGGTGCGGTTCGAGGCACTCAACGCCGCTGACCATGTTGACGGGCGACTGCGCTTCCTCGGCGGCCCGCAAACCGGAATCCGCTTCGACATCGTCGACATCGACGGCGACTGGCTGATGCTCGACAGACCATTGGTGGCCGGCACAATGATCGGCACGATCGCAGAATTGCGCGAGGGCTGCGACCACACCATCGCGACCTGCGCCGCGCGGTTCGGAAATGCCGTCAACTTCCGCGGCGAGCCGTTCCTGCCCGGCAATGATCTGCTCTCGCGCTACGGACAGCCCTGATGGGCAGCCAAGCCCCTGCCAACCGACTTGGCGAAGCGGCGGCTACCTTCATCGGCTGCCCATTCCGCCTGCATGGGCTGGATCCTGCGACAGGCCTGGATTGCGTGGGGCTGGTGTTCGCCAGCCTTGCCGGGATCGGCCAGCATCCGGTCGCGCCACGCGGCTATGGCCTGCGCAATCTTGGCGTCGATCAATGGCTGGATTTTGCCGAACGCTCGGGACTGACGCAGGCGACGGGATCGGTCGCCCGTGACGAAGTCCTGCTCTTGGCCCTCGGCTATGGCCAGCACCACCTCATGATCACCACCGATCAGGGAGAGGTCATCCATGCCCATGCCGGCCTGCGGCGGGTGGTGCGGCACCGGCGCGATCCTGCAAGCCGCATCTGCGCCAGATGGCGCGTAAGCGCATCGGAACAAGGCTAGTCATATGGCGACACTTCTCCTCACCGCCCTCGGGACTGCGATTGGCGGGCCGATCGGCGGCGCTGTCGGCGCGCTGATCGGGCAGCAGGCCGATGCGATGATCTTCGGCGGCGGCACGCGCCAAGGCCCGCGCCTGCGCGAGCTGACTGTCAGCACCTCAAGCTACGGCCAACCGATTGCACGCCATTTCGGGCGGATGCGGGTGCCCGGCAGTGTCATCTGGTCCACCGATCTGATCGAAAGCAAGCGCAAGCAAAAGGGACGCAAGGGCCAGCCCTCGACTGTCACCTATTCCTATTCCGCCTCTTTTGCCATCGCCCTGTCGAGCACCCCGATTGCCCGGCTCGGCCGGATATGGGCGGACGGGAATTTGCTGCGAGGGGCTCAGGACGACCTCAAGGTGGCGGGCCAGTTGCGCTTCTATCAGGGCTACGGCGATGATCCGGTCGACCCGCTTATCGCCGCCGACAAGGGCAGCAATGCGCCCGGCTTTCGCGATTGCGCCTATGTGGTGTTCGAGGAACTCGATCTCGGCGACTTCGGCAACCGCATTCCGGCGCTGAGCTTCGAGATTTTCGCGGCTGGCGGGGATGACAGCGTCTCGCTGGGTGCGATGGTGCCCGGCAGCCTTGCCCAGGCAACCGCTAAGATCGATCACGCCCGCGGCTTTTCCGACGAGGGCGGGCCGCTGGCTGCAACCCTCGCTGCTATCGACGAAGTGATCCCGCTGGTGTGCACTTCCGGCAAGGACTTCCTGCAGATTGCCCCTCGCGTCGGTGGCCAGACCGGAACCCTGACCCTGCCGCCGCAACTGTCCATGCAGGACAGGGCGGCCGAGGAAGGGCGGCACAAGCAGCGCGCAGGTTTGCCGGCCCGCGAGCCCGCGGCGGTGCGCTATTATGATGAAGGCCGCGACTATCAGCCCGGCGTGCAGCGCGCACTCGGCACACGGCGTTACGGGCGCGAAATGATGGTCGATCTACCTGCGACCATGACTGCCAGCGGCGCACGCCAGCTCGCCAATGACCGCGCCAACCGGGCGCGCTGGCAGCACGAGACGATCATGTGGCGGACCAGCGAACTCGACCCGCGCTTGCAGCCCGGGGTCACGGTGCGCGTGCCTGATACGCCGGGTCTATGGTTTGTGCGGGGTTGGGAATGGTTCGATCGCGGGATCGAATTCACGCTTGAACGCGTGCCGCCGAACTTGATCGCGCAGCAGCCGAGCGATCCGGGCGCGGCCAACCCGCCAGCCGACCAGGCGTTGCAGCCGACCATTCTCGTCGCTTTCGAAGCCCCCTCCGACAGCGGCGCGAACCCGGCCACGCCATTACTGTTTGCTGCGGCTTCCGCGCAAACCGGCGCGTGGCGCGGCGCGGCTCTTTACCGATTGCAGGCCAATAGCCTCGTCCCGTTGGGCACATCGGGTTCGGTGCGGGCCACAATCGGCACGCTGGTCGAGCCGCTGGGCCCTTCGACAGCGCAGTTGTTCGAGCCTGAGGCAAGCTTCGTGGTCGAGCTTGTCGCTGAAGATCTCGACTTCACCGACACCGACATTGAGGGGCTCGCGACCGGAGCCAATCGCGTGATGGTCGGCAGCGAGGCGATCCAGTTCGCCCGCGCCATTCCGCTCGGCAACCGGCGCTGGCGCTTGGCTGGCCTGCTGCGCGGCCGCGCTGGGACCGAACCCGAAGCAGCCACCGGGCATGCGGAACAGACCAGCATCGTCTTGCTGGATGACAGCCTTATTGCACTCGATCCGGCCGAAGTGCCTGCGCTGGATTCGACCCGCATCGCGGCAATCGGTACGGGCGATCCCGAAGCTGTGATCGCCAGCCTTGCCAGTGCTGGCCTGTCCCGGCGCCCGCTTACCCCGGTCCATCCTCTTGTGAATGTCGCCCCTGATGGCGTATGGGAAATGTGCTGGACCCGGCGCGCGCGCGGGCAGTGGCGTTGGGATGACGGGGTCGACGTGCCGCTGGTCGAAGAGCGCGAAGCCTATCTGGTCGGCTATGGGCCTGTCAGCGCGCCCTTCGCCGCATGGTCGACCGAGGTGCCGCGGCTGATTCTGTCCGCCAGCCAGCGCGCTGCGCTGATCGCTTCGTGGGGAGCAGCCGACCTTTGGGTCCGGCAGGTAGGCACTTTCGGCCAATCGCCGCCATTATTCATCGCGACCATCAGTTGAACGCACGGAGCAAGCCATGACCGACCCGATCGCCTTCCCCTCCACTACGCCGCATATCGGCCTGCCTCTGCTGTTTGCCGGGCAGTCCCAGAAGGAATTTTTCGTCAATCAGGCGCTCGTGATCCTTGATGCGCTGGCGCACGGCGCGGTGATCGCTTCGGTGGCCCAACCCCCGGCAACTGCCAGCGATGGCGATTGCTACAGGATTGTCTCTCCCGCCACTGGCGCGTGGAGCGGCCATGCCGACGAGGTCGCGACAAGGGTCGGGGGAAGCTGGCATTTTTCCGAGCCTGCGGAAGGCATGATGCTGTTCGATCGCGCTGCCGACCGGTGGATCTGGTTTCGCTCCGGCTGGCAAAGCGCTGTGGCCCCGACGCTTCCGACGGGCGGCACGGTCATTGATGCCGAAGCCCGCGCGCTATTGGCCACACTCGTGCAAGCGCTGCAATCCTTCGGCCTGTTGCCGCCCCCGCCTACCTAGGCGATTAACCTTGGCTCTGAGCCATTCTTGCGCCATTGAGACCGCGCACTTGTCTTTTTTTTCATAATCCAGCGATAGCGGCATTCTTGCAACACATGGTCGCTATTGACAGCTTGCCTCTTGCATGGGGAAAAGATAGAGACTTTGAGTGCCTCAGTTCGATAACAAAGGGGAATTTTAGAATGCGCAAACTCGTCATTGGCATGGCCATGGCTTCGACCGCGCTGACCTCGCCCGCCCTGGCCCGTGAAGGCCAGTGGTACATTCAGGGTGATGGCGGTGTGATGATCGTCGAAGATCAGAGCCTCGATGTGAACGGGGTCGGCGGCGACGCCGGTGCCGAATACGACACCGACTACGATTTCGGTGCATCCGTTGGCTACGATTTCGGTGCCTTCCGTCTGGAAGCCGAAGCCAGCTACCGTGGTGCGGACCTCGAAAGCGTGAGCGCCGGTACGCAGGGCCTCGCCCTCAACCCGCCGGTTGGTTCGTTCTTCACCGGCACGCTTGATGCGCTCGGCGAAGTCAACGCGCTGAGCTTCATGCTCAACGGCATGTTCGATTTCGGCAAGGATGATGGCCTGCAGGCATTCGCCGGCGGTGGTATTGGTGTTGCTCGCGTCGACATGGACGGCCGCGTCAACAGCAACGGCCCGGGCGTCTGGAACGATTCCGACACCGGTCTCGCCTGGCAGCTGCTTGCCGGCCTTCGCGCCCCGATCAGCGACTCCTGGGACGTGGGTCTGAAGTATCGTTACTTCAACGCTCCGGACATCAACCTGGTTGATCCGCGTGGCCGCACCCTCGACACCAAGCTGAGCACGCATTCGCTGCTGGGTTCGATCACCTACAACTTCGGTGGCGAAGAAGCTCCGCCGCCGCCGCCGCCGCCGCCGCCTCCCCCGCCGCCGCCGCCGCCGCCGCCTCCCCCGCCGCCGCCGCCGCCTCCGAAGGCGCCGTGCAACACCGGTCCGTACATCGTGTTCTTCGACTTCGATAAGTCGGATATCACTGCTGAAGCGGCGACGATCCTCAACAACGCGGTCACGGCCTATGCCAACTGCGGTGCTGCCAGCGTGATGCTGGCCGGTCACACCGACCGTGCGGGTACCGTGAAGTACAACGTCGCTCTCGCCGAGCGTCGCAACGCATCGGTGCGCAGCTACCTGACCGGTCGCGGCATCCCCGATGGCCGCATCAGCGGTGAAGCCTTCGGCGAATCGCAGCCGCGCGTCCCGACTGCTGACGGTGTGCGTGAAGCGCAGAACCGCCGCGTCGAAGTGACCTACGGCCCGGGCTCGGGCATGTAAGTCACTCCCACTAGGGAATAAGGAGGGGCCGGAGAAATCCGGCCCCTTTTTTTATGCCTAGGACGTCTGTGTAAGGCCCCAAGAAGATGCGATCATTGAGCGGCTCGTGAGACGGTCTCGAGTTGGCCAGCAGCGGTGAGCGAAGGTTGCACCAAGTCCCAGCACCGGGGCAACAAGCCTTACAATCGCGCGCTGAAGTCAGGTTCACATCTGGTAGGGACGAATTGATCCGCTGCACGCTGCCCGCAGCGGCGCCGTTGGGCGGGCACCAGACGACAGGGATTACTGCCCAGGCTCGAGCACCTCGCCTGCAGCTTCGGCCCGTGACCGCATCTGCGCCATGGCCGCAGGAAACAGAACCAAAGCTCCGATCAAAAGGACCAACCCGAATGGCGTGATGATCAGCGTCGAAAGGACCCCGGTCGACAGATCATCGCCGTTGATGGCCGAGACATATCCCGCCATGAACGGCCCGAGCCCAAGACCAACCAACGTGGTGGCAAGAAAGAACGTCGCAGTCGCCACGCCGCGCATCCGAGGCAGAACCAGTGCCTGGCTCGATGCCGCAGCCGCGCCCAAAGCCGAGGCGGTCAACATGTTGGCAAAGAAGCTCAGCACGTAAAAAGCTGGCAAGCTGCTGGTGGTGAAAGCAAAGTAGACCACCGGAACAGGGGTCAGCAGCCCGAACAGGATGACGAAGATCCGGCCATTGGGTCTCCAACCCAGCAGGAAATCCGCCATTCGCCCCCCCAGCACAACACCAAGAAAGCCTGCCAAAGCGCCTGGCATGCCGAGAAAGAACCCCAGCTCGTACTTGGACGCGCCCAGAACCCGTTCGGCATAGGGCGCACCCCAATAGGAAATGGAATAGGACATGAACGCCACGGTGCCATATCCCAGGATCACACACAGGAACGCCGGCGAACCCCAGGTCAACCGGAAGGTTGGCAAGTCGCGCGCTTTCAGGCCCATCGCCCAGCTGAACACTGCATAGTAGCCAATGCCCAGAAACAGCCACTGATCGGAGACCTTGAAGCTGCCATCCTCGAACCCGGGGGCCAGATTGGCCGAAGCCGGCACCAGCTGGGTCAAGCCGAGCGCAAGAGTCCCGAAAAGGGCAAGCCCCGCGAGATTGAGTGCCAGCGCTGACGGGCCACGAATGGCCGCCCCGATGATCGTCAACGGCGGAATCACCTCAACCAACTCACGAAGGAAACCCGTGAAAGGCGCAGGGTTTTCCGGTGTAGGAAGGCCGTCAATTGCACCACGCACCGGCTCGCGCAGGGTCATCACCCATATCGCAAGCATCAAGCCGGGAATGCCGACCGCGAGAAAGGCAGCCTGCCATCCGGCAAGGCCCAGCGGCCCACCGCCCGGATAGGCCGCGTTCCAGTTTTCAACGATCAGCGCGCCAATCCAGATCGACACGCCCCCACCGATGTAAAGCCCCGAGGAATAGATCGCTAATGCGGTTGCCCTGAGGCGTGCGGGGAACCAGTCTGAAATCAGCGAATAGGCCGATGGGCTAGCGGTTGCCTCTCCCACGCCGACACCGATCCGGGCTACGGTCAGCACGGTCGCATTCCTCGCAAAACCCGAAAGCGCGGTCATCGTCGACCACAAGGTCAGCCCGATCGCCAGCAGTCGGGTGCGCTTCCAGCCATCCGCCAGCTTTCCAAGCGGGATCCCGAACAGGGCGTAGAACACTGCAAATGCGGTGCCGTACAGAAAACCGAGATAGGCATCATCGACCCCAAGGTCGGCCTTGATGTCATTGGCGAGGATCGACAGGATTTGCCGGTCGATGAAATTCAGCACGTAGACCAGAACCAGCACGCTTAGCGCATACCAGCTATAGGCAGGCACTGGTGCATTCTCGCGGCCCTGCGGCGCGATCGCTTCCTCGCTCAAGAAATATCCCCTCTCCGGATGGTCCGCCTATCGGTCAGCCCCGTAGCTTCCTTCAGGCTTTGTAGGGGGTGCTATCGACAATTCCGGCTTCAGCAAAACCCTTTTTCCGCAGCCGGCAGGAATCGCACAACCCGCACGCCATGCCGTCGGGCGTGGGATCGTAGCACGACCAGCTCCACGCCGGATCCAGCCCGAGCCGATCGCTTTCACGGGCGATATCGGCCTTGGTCATGTGCTGCAGCGGCGCATGTATCGTAAAGGGCGCCCCTTCGACCCCGGCCTTGGTGCCGAGCCGCGCGGTTTCGGCGAAGCTCGAAATGAATTCCGGCCGGCAGTCAGGATAGCCCGAATAGTCGAGCGCATTCACGCCGATAAACACGTCACGCGCGCCAGCCGCTTCCGCGCAGGCGGTGGTCAGCGCCAGAAACACCAGATTGCGCGCTGGCACATAGGTGACCGGAATATCATCGCCCACGCCGCCTTTGGGGACGTCAATCGCGTCGGTCAGCGCGGAGCCGCCGAATGCACGCAGATCTAGCGCGATTTCCGTATGCCGTGCCAAACCGAGCCGCTCAGCAATCCGCCGCGCGGACTCCAGTTCAAGCCGGTGACGCTGGCCGTAGTCAACGCTCAGCGCATGGACCGCGAAGCCCCGCTCTAGCGCCAAGGCAGCGGTTACCATCGAATCCAGCCCGCCGGACAGCAGGACGACAGCGATAGGCTGAGACGGGGCACGCTTCGGCGAGTTCATGGCGCGGCCCCTATCACGCCTGTCGGCAAAGGCAATCGGCTGGCCTCAGCACGGGCCGGTACGGCGCGCCTCGGCGAGGAACTGGAATGGCATACCGCCATGAATGCCCTGACTTTCCAATTGGACCAGCGCCGGCGTCTCGCGGCGGATGCTGGTGCGGGCATAGCCATTGCCGGGACAGGTATACTGCACGGTGACCTTCACCGCCCCGTCCTCGACCACGAACTGGTTGCACCCGGGTTCACGGTGCCGCAGCTGGATCAGCTCCTGCCCGGAACGCACACAGATTTTGCGATCGGCGCTTCCATCACGAAACTTGACCGTCCACTCACCCTTTGTGAGCGTGCCGAACATGGCGAGGCCATTGCCCTGCGCCAGCACCGGAAAGGCAAGGCCGACGAGCCCGGCAGCGATGACGCCTCCAATCCCGATCAGCCTTAAATTGCGGACAGAAAACCTGTTCATGGCAGCCTCCATGCCCGCTTTTGGCGGTGCTGGCTTGCATATTCTGGTCAGAAATCGGCCATTTGCTGACGGTTGTCGACGAAGCGTCAGATTGCCAGCTCGAACAGGCGCGAGCAGAAGGCGCAATCGACCACAACAACCCCGTCTTCGTTGCGCATCGCCTGCTGCTCCTCGGGCGGGAAGCGGGCGATGATCGTCGCATAGTGCTCGGTGCTGCAACGACAGCCGCGCGACAGCCCCGCGCCGGGCTGCACCCGCACCTCTTCCTCCTCATGGAACAAGCGCCAGACAATCCCTTCGAGCGACAGGCCCGGATCGAGCAATTCGTCATGGCTGATCGAGCCGGCCAGAATCACCACGTGCTCCCAGTCGGGATGGTCAAGCCGCACGTGCAGCCGCTCGCGGCCTTCCTCGCCATCGGCAAGATGCTGCACCAGCAGCCCGGCCGCTGAACGCCCCTTGCTCCCGGCTCGGCTGGCGACGCGGATCAGCGTCGGGATCTGTTCCGACTGGCTGAAATAGGCCTCGCAGGCCTCCGCCAGACTGTCGCCCTCGAGCGGCACGATCCCCTGATAGCGCTGGCGCCCTTCGGTCTCGAAGGTAATGGCGAGGTGCCCGTTCCCAAACAGCGCAGCGAGGGACGGATTGGCGCCCAGCCGGGTCAGCCTCTCGTCGTCGAAATCGCAATAGCCGCGCACCGCACCGCCGCGATAATCGCACACCAGCAGGCTGACGATCCCGCCATTGGTTTGCGCCTGCAAGGTCATCTGCGCATTCTCGCCCTTGAGCAGCCCGCCCATCAGCGCGCCCAGCACCAGCGCCTCGCCCAGCAGATGCGTGATCGGAGCGGGATAGTCATGCGCCGACAGCACTTGTTCGAGCACACCCTCCATACGGACGACACGCCCGCGCGCGCTGCGTCTGGGCAGCGTGAAGCCCAAGATTTGGTCGGAGAAGGTTTCGGTCATATCAGCCATCCGCGGCCATATGGGGATTGTTGGCCGCGGGCGAAAGCCCCCTACACTCCGCCGGACAAGATCGGCTCAGTTGCCGAGCAGGCCGAAGCTCCAAAGCAGCACCGATTTCTGCGCGTGGATGCGGTTTTCCGCCTCGTCGAACACCACCGATTGCGGGCCTTCGAAGACATCCTCGCTAACCTCGTCGCCGACATGGGCAGGCAGGCAGTGCAGGAACACCGCGTCGGGCTTGGCCTCGGCCATCAGCGCCGCATTGACCTGATAGGGCGCCATCGCGGCCTTCTTTTCCGCGGCATCGGTCTGCCCCATCGAAATCCACGTATCGGTGACGATCACATCCGCGCCGCGCGCCGCTGCATGGGCGTCCTGCGTCAGCATCACGGTTACCCCACCCGCGCGGGCCATGTCGACAAAAGCCGGATCGGGCTCATAGCCCGCAGGCGTCGCCACCCGGACGTTGAACTTGAACAATCCGGCCGCCTCGAGGATCGAGTGCAGCACGTTGTTCCCGTCCCCGAACCACGCGACCTCAAGCCCGGGCAGCGCCTTGCCGTGCTCGATCACCGTCAGCAGGTCGGCGACAATCTGGCACGGGTGCGACTGGTCGGTCAGCCCGTTGATCACCGGCACCGTGGCATGGCGCGCCATTTCCTCGATCTTGGCGTGATCATCAGTGCGCAGCATGATGCCGTCGACCATCCGGCTCAGCACCCGCGCGGTATCGGCGATGGTCTCCCCCCGCCCGAGCTGGCTTGAGGCCGAATCGAGCAGCAACACGCTGCCACCGAGCTGGCGCATCGCGATGTCGAAGCTGACGCGGGTGCGGGTCGAATTCTTCTCGAACACCAGCGCCAGCACCCGGCCTGCAAGCGGCGCATCGGCATCTGCTGCGCCCTTGGGCAGACCGCTGCGCGCCGCCTTGCGATCGATCGCATCATTGATCATCGCGGCGAGATCATCCCCGCCGGCATCGGCCAGATCGAGGAAGTGGCGATAGGCCGCCTGCGTGCCGGTCATGCCGGCTCAGGAACCTTGAAGCTCGCCGCACCGGCCGACAGCTTGTCGAAGAACTCGTCGATCTCGACATCGCCGATCACGAGCGGCGGGATGATGCGGATGGTGTTGTCGCCCGCCGCCACCGTCAGCAGCTTGTGATTGTCACGCAGGTGGACGAAGAACGGACGGCTCTCCATCTTCATCTTGAGGCCGAGCATCAGGCCCTTGCCGCGCACCAGTTCGAACAGCTCAGGATAATTGCCGATGAACTGTTCGAGACCCTTGCGCAGGCGCTCGCCCTTTTCCTGCACGGAAACGAGGAATTCCTCGTTGGCGACTGCTTCCATGACAGCCGTGCCTGCCGCCATGGCGAGCGGGTTGCCGCCATATGTGGAGCCATGGGTGCCAAAGGTCATACCGCGCGCGGCCTTTTCGGTGGCGATGCACGCACCGAGCGGGAAGCCGCCGCCGATGCCCTTGGCGGTCGCCATGATGTCGGGCTCGATCCCGTAATGCTCGTAAGCATAGAGCTTGCCTGTGCGCGCCACACCGCACTGCACCTCGTCGAGGATCAGCATCAGATCATGCTCGTCACACAAGGCGCGCAGGCCAGCCATGAATTCCTGCGAGGCCGGGCGGATCCCACCCTCGCCCTGGATCGGCTCCACCAGGATGCCCGCCGTGTGCGGCCCGATCAGCGCCTTGGCGGCCTCTAGATCGTCGAACGGCGCATACTTGAAGCCTTCGAGCAGCGGCGAAAAGCCGTGGTGCATCTTGGTTTGGTTCGAGGCGCTGATGGTCGCCATCGTGCGGCCGTGGAAGGCGTTGTGGAAGGTGATGATCTCGAACCGGCTGGCATCACCGGCGTCGCCCGCATTCTGGTGATAGGCGCGCGCGGCCTTGATCGCGCACTCCACCGCTTCCGCGCCCGAATTGGTGAAGAACACCGTATCGCCGAAGGTGGTATCGACCAGCGTCTGCGCCAGTTTCTCGCCCTGCGGGCTGCCATAGAGGTTTGAGACGTGCATCAGCGTCGCGGCCTGACGCTGGATCGCGCCAATCAGGCCTTCGTGCGAATGGCCGAGCAGATTGACCGCGATCCCGCTGGCGAAATCGAGATAGCGCGTGCCGACCTCGTCGATCAGGTGGCAATGCTCGCCGCGCACCGGCCGCACGCCGCAACGCGGATAGACGGGCATGAGCGCAGGTGTGGACATCGGCATATTCCTGATTCGTGAAAGGGTTTGGCAAAAAAGCAAATGGCGGCCCCGCTACAGAGCCGCCACCTGCAATCCATTAATCTTGCCGACTTCCCGCGTCAAATCGCGAGAGGCCGCGAGTGCGCTGTCAGTCCGACGCCGGAGTGAGGTTGACGGCGGAATGCTTGCCGCGTCGGTCGACCTCGAGATCGAACTCGAAGCGCTCGCCTTCGTTGATGTTCGACAGGCCCGAACGCTCGACCGCGCTGATGTGCACGAAGGCATCCGGCTGGCCATCATCACGAACGAGGAAGCCGAAGCCCTTCATCGCGTTGAAGAACTTGACCGTGCCCTTGGTCCGCTCACCCGTCAACTCGCGCTGCGGAGCAGCGGGCTTGGCCGGAGCAGCAATCACGTCACCGACGACCTGCAGATCTTGCGCCGACACCTTGCCGCCGCGATCCACGAGGTTGTACTGAAGCTCCTGCCCTTCGGCGAGACCTTCAAGCCCGGCCCGTTCGACCGCACTGATGTGGACGAAGACGTCTTCGCCGCCACCTTCCTGCTGGATGAAGCCGAAGCCTTTCTGGGCGTTGAAGAACTTCACGATGCCCTTGCCGGTGCCGACAACCTGGGCAGGCATGCGGCTGAAACCGCCACCCCCAGCGCCGCCACCGCCAGGGCCGCCGGGACCACGCGGGCCGCCGCCGAAGCCGCCACCGCCGCCGCGCGGAGCACCGCCGCCGCCGCCGAAGCGATCACCGCCGCCGCCGCCGCCAAATCGATCGCCGCCACCGCCGAAACGATCGCCGCCACCACCGAATTCGCGCGGAGGCGAAAAGCCGTCATTCCCGCCACCAAACGGATCGAAGCCTTCTTCGCCGAAACCGTCGCGCTTGTCGCGGCCGCGCCGGCGTCCCCTATCGTAACCCATATATCAGAACGTACCTTGCCACACTGCCCGTCCTCCAATGTACCGGTGGCGAGGACAGTGAGCCGCACCGGACACAGACGCGCCGAACTTGTGGACCGGTGCGCACTTATGCTTCGACTCATAGCGCACAACGAGTTGCTTTGCGAACAATTTTACGGAGACTGGGGCCGCAGGGGGAATCCGCAGTGCGGCTGCGTAGCGGCGGTGCTTGTGCAACAAGCCTGTTGTAGGCATGACAGCGCAGTTCAGGCTCTCATGCGGTAGGATTTGGAAATGAGCGGTTTTCGCAAGCTTACCGAAAATATGTTGGTCAGCCCGCAACTTGCGCTTGAAGATGTCGCGGCTGCTGCGGCTGCGGGCGTGATGATGATCATCAACAACCGCCCTGATGGCGAGGAGCCGGATGCCCCGCAGAGCGCCGACATCGCTGCGGCTGCGGCCGCCGCCGGGCTCAATTACGCCGAAATCCCGGTCGGCCATGCCGGCTTCAGCGAGCCGCAGGTCGACGCGATGATCGCCGCGTTTGAGCAGGCCGAAGGGCCGATTCTCGCCTATTGTCGCTCGGGCACCCGCTCGACCCTTCTGTGGGCGTTGGCGCAAGCCAAGCAAGGCGAAAATCCCGATATAATCGCCCGCGCGGCGATGCAGGCGGGCTACGACATTAGCCCGGTCCGGGCGATGGTCGACATGCTCGCCGCGCGCTGAGGCGTCGCTCGTGGAACTCCCGCCGCTATTGCTCCAGACCGCCGGATCGCTGGTGGCGATCCTTGGGCTGGCAGGGCTGGCGTGGTGGCTGAAGCTTGGCGGCGCGCCGGTGTTGGCCGACGACGCGGCCGTGCGGCGTGCAGCTGGCGAGGTCGAGGACGGGTTCACCCCCATCGCCACCGCCTGCGATGCCGAGGGCGCGGGGGCGCTTGCGCGGGATGCCGCCGGGCGGATCATGGTTGTTAAGCGACACGGCAACCGCTTTGCCGGCCGGGTGCTCGGCCCCGGTGCGGCCGCGTGGGTAGCAGGAGGGCAACTCGAAGTTGTTCCGGGTGAGCCGCGCTTCGGGACGGTCTTCCTCACCATCCCCGGTGCCGAGGCTTGGGCAGACGCAATCAATGAGATAGACGAGCGGCACCATGCCTGATTTCAACCCCACCCAATATGCCGTGCCGCTGTTCGTGGTGGCGGTGCTGGCCGAGATGATCTGGGCCAAGCTGCGCGCGCCTGAAGCCTATGAGCCCAAAGACACGCTGGTCAGCCTGTCGTTTGGCCTCGGCTCGACCGTTGCGGGAGCGCTCTGGGGCGGCTTTGCCCTGTGGCTGATGTTCGTTGCCTATGATTTCCGGGTATTCGATTTCGGCCCAGAGTGGTGGGCGGTGTGGTGGGCCTGGCCGCTGTGCTTCGTGCTCGACGACCTTGCCTATTACTGGTCACACCGCGCCGGGCACCGAATAAGATGGATGTGGGCCGCGCATGTGAACCACCATTCCAGCCAGCACTACAACTTGTCGACCGCGCTGCGGCAGACCTGGACGGGCAACCTCACCATCGGCATCCTGTTCAGCCTGCCGCTGGCGCTGGTGGGTTTTCATCCGGTGATGATCGCAATCTGCGGCGGGTTCAACCTGATCTACCAGTTCTGGATCCACACCGAGGCGATCAAGCGGATGCCCGCATGGTTCGAGGCAGTGATGAACACGCCGAGCCATCACCGCGTCCACCACGCCACCAATCCGCGCTACCTCGACCGCAATTATGCCGGCGTGTTCATCATCTGGGACCGGATGTTCGGCACCTTCGAGCCGGAGGTCGATGACGAGCCGATCCGCTACGGCATCGTCAAGCAGCTCGGCAGCTTTAACCTCTTGTGGTCGGTATTCCACGAATGGATCGGGATGATCACCGACATCTTGCGCGCGCCGTGGCGGCACAAACTCAACTACCTGCTGCGCGAACCCGGCTGGAGCCATGACGGCAGCCGCGAGACCTCCGGCATGATCCGCGCCAAATGGCAGGCCCGCGTGGCCGGCGAGGTTGCACCAGCCGCAACTTCAGTTGCTACTCGAAACCCGATTGCAGCCAGCAGCGAAGCTGCTTAATCTCTCTCCCCATAAAGGGAGAGATCATGGAAAGTTTCGACTACATCGTCATCGGCGGTGGCAGCGCAGGCAGCGCCGTTGCAGGCCGTCTGGCCGTGGATGGCACGCGCCGCGTGTGTCTGCTCGAAGCAGGCGGGCGCAATGATGATATCAGGATCAAGACGCCGGGCTTCATGCCCTTCATCCCGGAAAAGTCGAACTATCGCTATGAAACGGTGCCGCAGAAGGGGTTGAACGGGCGCACGGGATACCAACCGCGCGGGAAGGGCCTCGGCGGTTCTTCGGCGATCAATGCGATGGTCTATATTCGCGGCAATCGCTGGGATTACGACAACTGGGCAGCGGAAGGCTGCACCGGCTGGGCCTATGACGACGTGCTGCCCTATTTCAAACGCGCCGAGGCGAACGAGCGCGGCGGCGATGATTTCCACGGCGAAGGCGGGCCGCTGTTCGTGTCCGATCAGCATTCCGCCAACCCCGCCAGCCATGCCTTTGTCGAGGCCGCAGCCGCGTTGCAGCTACGCACCAGCAGCGATTTCAACGGCGAACGGCAGGATGGCTTCGGGCTCTATCAGGTCACCCAGCGCAAGGGCGAACGCTGGACTTCGGCGCGCGCCTATGTCGAACCGATTCGCGACCAGGGCAATTTCGTGATCCGCACCGATACGCTGGTTGAAAAGCTGGTGATCGAGGGCGGGCGTGTGACCGGCGTCCAAATCCGGCGTGGGGGGCAATCTGAAACCCTGCTCGCCCGGCGCGGCGTGGTGCTGAGCGCGGGCGCGTTCAATTCCCCGCAGATCCTGATGCTGTCCGGCATCGGCCCCGCCGATCATCTGAAGGCGCACGGGATCGATGTGGTGCTCGATCGGCCCGCGGTCGGCGGCAATCTGCAGGATCACATCGACTATGTCTCCGGCTGGGAGACCCAGAGCGATGTGCCGATGGGCCAGACGCTCAAGGGCACGCTCAAGATGGCCGCCGCGATTGTCGAACACCGGCGCAAGCGCACCGGGGTGATGACCACCTGCTATGCCGAGGCGGGGGGCTTCTGGAGCGTGATGCCCGATAGCCCCGCGCCGGACGTGCAGTGGCACTTTGTCCCCGCGGTGCTCGAAGATCACGGGCGTGAGAAGGTGAAGGCGCATGGCTTCTCGCTCCACGCCTGTGTCCTGCGGCCCGAGAGCCGGGGGACCGTGCGGCTCGGCAGCGCGGATGCGGCTGCAGCGCCGGTGATCGATCCCAACTTCCTCAACGATGACCGCGACATGGCGATTCTGCGCGCGGGCGTCCGCCTGTCGCACCGGATCGCCGAGGCACCCGCACTGCAAGCGTTCGGGCCGACTGACCGCCACCCGGTCGACCTCAATGATGACGCTGCGCTCGACGCCATGATCCGCAGCCGCGCGGACACGGTCTACCACCCGGTCGGCACCTGCCGCATGGGCGCAGACGCCGATGCGGTGGTCGATCCGACGCTGAAGCTGAACGGGCTCGAAGGCCTGTGGGTGGCGGACGCGAGCGTGATGCCCAAGATCGTCAGCGGCAACACCAACGCGCCGAGCATTATGATCGGCGAACGTTGCGCGGACTTCGTGATAGCAGCGGAAAGAACCTAAGCCTCAACCCGAACGGGAGGCGCTGATCCGGCCAGCCGCAGGGCGGGCCGCGAGCGCACGCGCGCGAGCCGCAGCTGTTCCGTAGCGGAGCGAAGGAAGCAGCAGCGAGGACGTGCGCCGGGAGGGGCGTGCGCAAAAAAAGGCCGGAGAGCTTTCGCTACTCCGGCCTGTATCAGTTTGTTCGTTCGCAGGAGGAACAAGGTGAGGCGGGGGGAGAGGAGAGGGAGAGAGAGGTTTCTCCCCCCGCCAAACTGGTGGATTAGTTGTAGGCGCGCTCCCCGTGTTCGGAGATGTCGAGGCCGTTGGTTTCGGCTTCGGCGTCGGGGCGCAGGCCCAGGGTGTACTTCAGGATCAGGAACAGCACGGCCGAGACAACGCCGGTCCACACGATGGTGGTGCCAACCGCCCAGCACTGGGTGATGACCTGACCGACCATGTCGAACTCGCCCGCCACAGCGACCGGAGCGGTGTAGTCGATCCATCCCTGACCGCCAAGCGCCGGGTCGGCGACCACGCCGGTGCCGATCGCGCCGACAATGCCGCCCACCGCGTGGATGCCGAACACATCGAGGCTGTCGTCATAGCCCAGCTTGTTCTTCACCGTGGTGACGAAGAAGTAGCAGATGACCGATGCGACCGCACCGAGGATGATTGCGGTGCCCGGGTGAGCAAAGCCCGCCGCCGGAGTGATCGCCACAAGGCCAGCCACGACACCCGAAGCCGCGCCAAGGAGCGAGGGCTTCTTGTGAGTGATCTGCTCGATCATCGCCCAGGCCGCGCCCGCTGCTGCGGTTGCCACGAAGGTGTTGATGAAAGCGAGGGCAGCAAAGGCATTGGATTCGAGGGCCGAGCCGGCGTTGAACCCGAACCAGCCGATCCACAGCAGGCTGGCGCCGATCATGGTCATCACCAGGCTGTGCGGGGGCATCGGCTCTTTCTTGTAGCCGATGCGCGGGCCGATGATGATGCAGCCGATCAGGCCTGCAATCCCGGCGTTGATGTGCACCACGGTGCCACCAGCAAAGTCGAGAGCGCCCCAGCCCCACAGCAGACCCATGTCGGTGGGCGCGGTGTGCAGGAAGTCCGGGCCAGCCCAGTACCACACCATGTGCGCGATCGGGAAATAGGCGAGCGTCAGCCACGCGACCACGAAAATGATCAGCGAGGAAAACTTCACGCGCTCGGCAAAAGCCCCGACGATCAGCGCCGGCGTGATGCAGGCAAAGGTCATCTGGAACATCACGAAGACCAGCTCGGGCAGGTAGACCCCGTTCGAGAAGGTCGCAGCAAAGGTGGTGACATTGACGTTGGCGAGGAACGCCTTGTCGAGCCCGCCGATGAAGCGCGGATCGGCGAGCGGGTTGGTCGAGGTGAAGGCCAGCGAATAGCCCCAGCCGAACCACACCAGCGCGGCAACGCAAACGATGGTGAGCACCTGCATCAGCACGCTCAGCATGTTCTTGGCGCGCACAAGGCCGCCGTAGAACAGCGCAAGCGCCGGAACGCTCATCATCAGCACCAGCGCGGTCGAGACCATCATCCAGGCGACATCGCCCTTGTTGACCATCTCGGCGGTGGGCGTGAACACGGCAGGCGCGGCTTCGGCCGCGGGAGCTGCGACTTCGGCGGCAACTTCGGCCACTGGCGCGGCGAGCGCGGGGAAAGCCAGCATGACTGCTCCCGTCGCCAGCGCCGCAGTAGTGCAGAGAATACGCTTCATTGATTTCGTCCCCTTACAGCGCGGTTTCGCCGGACTCGCCGGTGCGGATACGGGTGGCCGAGGCAAGATCGAGCACGAAGATCTTGCCGTCGCCGATGGCGCCCGTGTTGGCGGTCTGCTGGATGGTTTCGACGACCTGCGCGGCGATATCGTCGCTCGCGGCGATCTCGAGCTTCACCTTGGGGAGCATATTGGTGGAATATTCGGCCCCGCGGTAGATTTCGGTCTGGCCCTTCTGGCGGCCAAAACCCTTGACCTCGGTGACGGTCATCCCGGCAATGCCCATATTGCTGAGCGCCTGACGAACCTCATCGAGTTTGAACGGTTTGATGATGGCGATGATGAACTTCATCGAAGCCCCCTGTTGCACCGGATCAGTCCGGCAGGGGACACTCTGCAACAAGCGTGCCACATTTGTGTAACGCGGTTGCCGCAAGGGAATCCGCGGAGTTTCTTCGCACCTGCGGAAGATTCTCTGGCTAGATTTTAATCATCTGGTCATATTTTAGGCAGGTTTTGGCTTACCCGGCACTGATTCACGCGTCGCTGCCGCTGATGTAGCGATCGGTTGGTCGGGTCGGCAGGCCATCGATGCTGCGGGTGCGTCCAGCCATCTTGGCCTCCCATTGCGCGGGATCGGCCTGGCGGTGCGCCTTCTTCAGTGTCTCGCGCTCGCCCTCCAGCGTCATGAACGGCACACCCCAGCCGCAGCTGGTCTGCACGCTTTCTACCGCGATATCGAAAATCTGGCGCGTGCCCGGCAGCAGCGTGAAATGCGCCGCGAGTGCATCCCATTCCGCATCCTGCGGCAGCACCGCGCGCCCACGCCCATAGATCCGCAAGATCAGCGCAGGCTGCTGGAAATTGCAGAACATCAGCGTGATCCGGCCGGCATCGGCCTGATCGGCAGCAAGGTGCGCGTGGGTCTCGTTGCCCGAACCGCCGAGATCAAGATAGGCGACCCGCGTGGGCGACAGCACCCGGAAGGCGTCATAGCCCTTGGGGCTCAGATTGATCCGTCCTTCCGCCGCCGCCGAGGCGACGAAGAACACCGGCTGGGCGGTGATCATCGCGATGTGCTTGTCATCCAGCGCATCGAAGAATTCCGCCATCGCCTATCGCCCTTGTGTCAGAGAAAATCGCGCAAGGTGGCGATGAAGCGGTCAAACTGGTCGTGGTGCAGCCAGTGGCCGGCCTTCTCGAACTCGATCACCTGCGCCGTCTTGAAATGGGCGATGCGCCCGTCCTTGGCCGGGTTCGAGGCCCAGGAATCCGCGCCGTAAAGCAGCAGCGTGGGTGAGCTGATCGCGCCCCACAGCGCCTCAATGAACTCGTCGCCCACATCCTCGACCGGCCAGACATTGAGGTGCGGATCGAACTTCCAGCTATAGGTGCCATCCTCGTTGCGGTTGACCCCATGGACGGTGAGGTGGCGCGCCTGTTCCTCGGTCAGGTAGGCGTTCTCCTCGATCATTCGGGCAAAGGCGGCTTCGATGCTTTCATATTTGCGCGGAGACCGCCCGGCGGCCTTGCGCTTCTTCTCGATCCATTCGGCGAGGCGCTCGGGGTAAGGCACGGCGCGCTGTTTTTCGCGCCATTCGGGCGAGGGGCCGAGCCCTTCGATCGCCACCAGCTTGGTAACCATCTCGGGGAAGGCACCAGCATATCGCAGCGCGACATTGCCGCCCATCGAGTGCGCCACCATCCGCACAGGGCCGACGCCCAATTGGTGGATCAGCTGCGCCAGATCATAGACCATGTCGGCCGCCGAATAGACCCCGTCCGACACCCAGTCGCTATCGCCATGCCCGCGGTGGTCCATGGCGATGACGTGGTAATCCTCGCGCAACGCCTCGGCGGTCCAGTCCCAACTGCGCGCATGATCGCGTCCGCCATGCACCAGCACCAGCGGCGGCTTACCCCGGCCGCCCCAATCAAGGTAATGGAGCCGAAGGCGCTGCGAGATGAAGGTCTGCGAGGTGGGGCCGGTATCGTGCATGGGCCTTGCCATGCCGCGAAGCCCGCTCGCTCGCAAGCCTACCGTTCCTTCGTCGCCGAAAAGGTCAGCTGCGGGTTCTTCTCGACCTGATAGCTGACATCCCACGGGCTCTTGGCCATGAACACCATGTCGCCGTCACGGTCGCGTGCCACGTTGGCGCGGTTGAACCCGGCGAATTCGTCGAGCGTCTTGGCGTCACCCTTGATCCAGCGCGCCGTGGCGAAGGGCGAAGGCTCAAGCACAGCCTCGACCTTGTATTCCGCTTCGAGCCGCGAAATCAGCACTTCCAACTGCAACTGCCCGACCACGCCGACGATGTGCGCCGAGCCGATCTCGGGATAGAACACCTGGATCACGCCCTCTTCGGAAAGGTCATCGAGCGCTTTGCGCAATTGCTTGGTCTTGGTCGGATCGCGCAGCTGCACGCGGCGCAGGATTTCCGGCGCGAAGTTGGGCAGGCCAGTGAAGCGCACCTGATTGCGCTCGCTCAACGTATCGCCCACCCGCAAGGTGCCGTGGTTGGGGATGCCGATGATGTCGCCAGCCTCGGCGGTATCAGCCAACTCGCGGTCCTGCGCGAAGAACAGGATCGGCGAGTGCACCGCGATCGGCTTGCCGAGGCCCGACGGCGTCAGCTTCATGCCGCGTTTGAAGGTGCCCGAGACCTGGCGCATAAAGGCGATACGGTCCCGGTGGTTGGGATCCATATTGGCCTGCACCTTGAAGATAAAGCCGGTGACCTCGTCGCGATCTGGGCTGATCTGCTCCCCGCCCGCTGGCTGCGGACGCGGCGGCGGGGCGTAGCGGGCGATGGCATCGATCAACTCGGTGACGCCGAAATTCTTGAGCGCCGAGCCAAAATAGACCGGGGTGAGATCGCCGTGGCGGAAGGCCTCGAGATCGAACTCGGGATAGCCGCCGCGTGCCAGCTCGATCTCGTCGGCAAAGCGTGGGGGAATGTCAGCGCCTGCGTCTCTTTTGCCGAGAAACTCGCGCGATCCGCCTTCAGGGCGGCTGACCGTGCCGGTGGCGAAATCGAGGATGCCCTCGAATTCTCCGCCCATCCCGATCGGCCACATCTGCGGGCTGACGTCGAGCGCGAGCATATCGGCGACCTCGTCGAGCGTTTCGAACGGATCGCGGCCCTCGCGGTCGACCTTGTTGACGAAGGTAATGATCGGCACGCTCCGCAAGCGGCAGACTTCGAACAGCTTGCGCGTTTGCGGCTCGATGCCCTTCGCCGCGTCGATTACCATCACCGCCGAATCCACCGCGGTCAGCGTGCGGTAGGTGTCCTCGCTGAAATCCTCGTGGCCCGGCGTGTCGAGCAGGTTGAAGACAATTCCGTCCTTCTGGAAGGTCATCACGCTCGACGTGACCGAGATTCCGCGCTGCTGCTCGATCTTCATCCAGTCAGACCGCGCCCGCCGCGCCTGCCCACGCGCCTTGACCTCGCCGGCGAGGTGAATCGCACCGCCTTGCAGCAGCAGCTTTTCGGTAAGCGTGGTCTTCCCCGCGTCAGGGTGCGAGATGATCGCGAAGGTCCGGCGATTTGAGGTCATCGGCGGGCCGATAAGCTGCTAAAGTCGCGGCGTCCACCGTCGAACGGGACTGTCAGAAGCAAAGGGAGGGCTTCGATGCGCAAATTTCTGATCAACTTGGCCGTGGCTACGCTGGCGCTGATCCTCTGCGCGCCCGCCGGGGCACAGGATGTGGGCGCACCCGAGCGCGAGCGCGAGCGGCTGGAAAAGCAGATGGACAGCCTTGAACGCACAGTCGAGAAAGGCGAACGGGCGCTCGACAAGCTGCGTCGCCAGGTCGCGAGCGAGCAGAAGGATGTCGACAAGGCGCGCCAGAAACTCGCCCGCGATGAAAAGCGCCTCGCCGCAAACCAGCGCAAGCTCGAAACGGAAACGCGGCGCAGCGCGGCGCGGCAGCGGGAACTGGGGCAAATGCGCACCCGGGTTGCAGCACTCGCACAGCAGCTCGCCGAGGACGAGGCAAAGGCGGCAGAAGAGGGCGAGGAGGAGTAAGGCCTCCCGGCCGATCAGCCGCGCAATTCGGCCCCCAGCTTTGCAGCTGCGGCGACCACCTTCTCTGCCAACGCCTTCAGCTCGGCATCCTTGAAGCTGGCCTCGCCCGGCTGGAGCGTGACTTCGAGCGCGAGCGATTTGTAGCCCTCGGGCACGCCAGCGCCTGCGAACACGTCGAACACCCGCACGCCGGTGATCACCGCCTTGTCCGCGCCCTGCACCGCTCGCACCAGATCCCCCGCGGCCAGCGTGGCCGGCACGAGGAAGGCAAAGTCGCGCGTCACCGCTTGCAGCGCAGGCGGGGTGAAGCCCGGACGGGCAAAGGCCGCGCCCTTCTTGGCCGGGATAGCGTCGAGGAACAGCTCGACCGCCGCAATTGGCCCATCGACATCGAAGGTCTTGAGCGTCGCCGGGTGCACCATGCCGAAGCGTGCCAACACGACTTTGGGGCCGAGACGCAAGGTCGCCGACTGGCCGGGGTGGAACTGCGGCCCGGCCTCTCCCATCACCATCAGGTTCGCAACCGGCGCGCCTGCGGCTTCGAGCAGTTCGAGCGCCAGCGCCTTGGCGTCATAGGCATCAAACGGCTTGGCCTTGCCCGCCTGCCAGCCGCGCTGGGTCTTTTCGCCCGCCAGCACGATGCCGAGCGTGGGCCTTTCATCGCTGAGGCCATCGGCGGAGCGGAAGTAGCGCCGTCCGATCTCGAACAGGCGCGAAGAGGCCGCGCCGCGATTTTCATTGCGCTTGGCCGCCATCAGCAGGCCGGGCAGCAGCGAGGGGCGCATCGCCTTGAGGTCTTCGCTGATCGGATTGGCGAGCACCCAAAGCGCCTGCCCCTCATCGGCGAAATGCTCCGCCGCCCATTCGGGCAGGAAGCTCCACGTTACCGCTTCGTTGAGCCCGCTTGCGGCAGCGGCACGGCGCAGACCGCGCTCGAGCTTTTGCTGCGGGGTCGCGGTCGGGCGGGCGACGCCTTCGATGCGCGGCAGGGCAACGCTGGCAACCTTGTCGAGACCGTGGATGCGCACGACTTCCTCGACGAGATCGGCCGGGCCTTCGATGTCGCGGCGGCGCAGCGGGCAGGTCACCTGCCAACCGTCGCCAACCGTGAAGCCGAGGCTTCCGAGGATGAGTTTCTGCTCTGCCTCAGGCACTTCCACGCCGCCGAGACGGAGCGTCAGGCCGGGATTGAAGGCGATCACCTTGGACGCAGCCGGCGGGGAACCGGCGCGGACAACCTCGCTCGGGCTGCCGCCGGCCAGTTCCACGATCAGCCCGGTCAGCAGATCGAGGCCTGCGTCAAGAAACTCCGGATCGACGCCGCGTTCAAACCGCGTGCGCGCGTCGGACGAGAGGCCGAGCTTGCGACCCGTGGCGCCGATGCGGGCCGGGTCGAAGTAAGCGATTTCGAGCAGCACATCGGTGGTGCTTTCGCTGACGCCCGAATGTTCACCGCCCATGATCCCGGCGATGTCGTGCACTTGGCTCTCGTCGGCGATCACGACCATGTCAGCGTCGAGCGTATAGGTCTTTTCGTTGAGCGCCAGCACCTGCTCACCATCCTTGGCGCGCCGCGCGACCACCGCGCCCGAAAGCTTGGCGAGGTCATAGGCGTGCGCCGGACGGCCAAAGCCGAGCATCAGGTAATTGGTGAGGTCGACCAGCAGCGAAATCGGGCGTTGGCCCGCGCTCTTCAGCCGCGCCTGCAACCAGTCGGGCGAAGCGCCATTGGTCACGCCAGTGATAACGCGGCCATAGAACGCCGGACAACCATCAGGATCGTCGGTGCGGATTTCGACCGGGCACGCGCCGCTCGCCGAGAAAGCGGGCATGGCAATCGGCTTCAGCGTCCCCAGCCCCTTGGCCGCGAGATCGCGGGCGATGCCGTAGACGCCCATGCAGTCGGGGCGGTTAGGCGTCACCGCGACCTCGATCACCGGATCGGCGCCGTGGTAATCGGCAAAGCTGGTGCCGACGGGTGCGTCGTCGGGCAGCTCGATGATTCCGTCGTGATCCTCGCCAAGCTCAAGCTCGCGGACCGAGCACATCATGCCGTTGCTCTCGACCCCGCGGATCGCGCTCTTCTTGAGCACCATGCCGTTGGCAGGCACCACCGCGCCGGGGAGCCCCAGCACGCCCTTCATCCCGGCCCGCGCATTGGGCGCGCCGCACACAACCTGCAGCGGAGTGCCCTCGCCGGTGTCGACGGTGAGCACCTGCAGCTTGTCAGCGTCAGGATGGCGCGCAGCGGTGAGAACGTGGGCGATGCGAAAGCCCGCCAGCTTCTCGGCCGGATCTTCGACACCCTCAACCTCAAGCCCGATGGCGTTCAGCGCATCGCAGATCTCCGCAACAGTGGCGGTGGTCTCGAGGTAGTCCTTGAGCCAGGTCAGAGCGAACTTCATGCCTTCGCTCCCACACCAGCAGACAGCGTCGGCTGGTCGAACGGCGAGAAGCCGTAATGCTTGAGCCAGCGCGGATCGCCGTCGAAGAAGGCGCGCAGATCGTTCATCCCGTATTTGAGCATCGCGATGCGGTCGATCCCGAGGCCGAAGGCGAAGCCCTGCCATTCGGCGGGATCAAGCCCGGCAAACTCCAGCACGCGGTTGTTGACCATCCCGCTGCCACCAATCTCCATCCACGCATGGCCCGGCGCATCGCCGTGCCCGCCGACCACGCGGCGGCCGCCTTCGTTCGAATAGCCGACATCGACTTCGACACTGGGTTCGGTGAAGGGGAAGTAGCTCGGGCGCAGGCGCAGCACGATGTCCTCGCGCTCGAAGAAGGCTTTGAAGAAGGTCTCCAGCGTCCACTTGAGGTGGCCGAGGTGAATGCCCTTGTCGATCACCAGCCCTTCGACCTGATGGAACATCGGCGTGTGGGTGGCGTCGCTGTCCGAGCGATAGACCCGCCCCGGCGCGATGATGCGGATCGGCGCGCCCTGCGCCAGCATCGCACGGATCTGCACCGGCGAGGTGTGGGTGCGCAGCAGAATCTCACGCCCTTCACCAGTCTTGTCCGGGAAATAGAAGGTATCGTGCATCGCCCGCGCGGGGTGGGTTTCATCCATGTTGAGCGCGGTGAAATTGTGCCAATCGTCCTCGATCTCCGGCCCCGTCGCCACGGCAAAGCCGAGGTCGGCGAAGATTTCGGCGAGTTCGTCCATCACCTGGCTGACCGGATGCACCGAGCCCTTGAGCGCGGGCTGCGCAGGCAGCGTCAGGTCAATGGTCTCGCGCGCCAGCTGCGCTTCGAGTTCGGCGGCTTCCAGCGCGGCCTTCTTGGCATCGAGCGCATCGGCAATGGCCGCGCGCGCCGATTGGATCGCAGGCGCAGCCGCGGTGCGTTCCTCCGGACTCATCCCGCCGAGCGTCTTCAAGGCAAGGCTGACCCAGCCCTTCTTGCCGAGCGCGTCCAATCGCTGCTCCTCCAACGCATCGAGCGAGGCGGCCTCGGCAATTGCGGCCAGCGCGGCCTGTGTCTGGGTGGTGATGTCGGTCATGGCCTGTGGTGTTGTGCAAGCGGAATGGTGCGCGCGTCCGCTAGCGGCAAATGACGCGATTTGCAAAGCACCTGTGGCGGACCGGGCTTACACCGACACCTTGTCGCACGGCGCGCGGTGCAAGCCCTGCACCGCCTCGCCCGCAATCGCCATGCGTCCGCGCGCGGCGGCGATCAGGATCGGCTTGTCCATCTTGGCATAGGCCGACGGGCTCATCCCCATGAAGCGCCGGAAATCACGCACGAAATGCGACTGGTCGTGATAGTGGCAATCGAGCGATCCGAGCCAGCCGAGCGAGGGATCGAGCATGAACCGCGCGAGGCTGCGCAGGAACCGCTGGCGGCGAAGCAGCAGCTTCGGCGGAAAGCCGAAAGCACGGCACGACAATCGCTCAAGCGCGCGCACATTCATGCCCAGCAGCCCAGCCAGCTGCGCCACTGACACCAGCTCGGGATCGAGCAACGCCTCGGTCAGCGCGGCAATCGCCGGATCGGGCTGCGCGGCGCCGGCGAAGAGTTCGGTGACATGCGCCTCGATCAGCGCCAGCTCAGCGGCATGATCACCCTCGCTAGCCGCAAGCGCGCGGGCGAGCGGAACAAAGGCCGCGAAAACGGGATCGGCCAGCCCGTCAACGATGCGGTCGGCGTAGTCGCCCGCCTGCGCCGCGAACAGCGCGGCCCAGCCAGCCGGTAGCAGCCCGATCCCCCAGCACCGCCCCGATTGCACCCGGAACCGCGCCGCGCGGCTGGTCGGGCCGGTGACGGCGAAGGCCGGACACGGCAGTGGCTCGCCCGGGCCGATCAGCGATTGCGCCTCGGTGCCGCCGAGAAACCGCAGGTTGGCCCATTCGGGATGAAGATAATCCTCCAGCCACGGTTCGCGCGGGGAACACGTCGCGTCGGTGGAGTAAAAGGTGGTGACATAGGGCCGCAGCATCGGCGACGGCAGCGCAAAGCGCAGGTTCACCGAACTGCCCGAAGCTGCATGCATCGCCTGACTTGTCCCCCTTGCACCATGATCCCCGCCGCTTTCATGCGCTGTGAGGCCGTATGCTTGCAATCCCTTTGGCGGAAACCTGAGGGATTTTGCGTCCCCGTCCCGCTTCAGGAAGCCTCGGACGGTGGCCCGGGTGGCGGATCGAGTGTTTGGGCGGCGCTACCCCACACCCGCGCGCGGGCTTCCATGAACGAGGTCAGGATCGGGTGATCGAGCGCGGCATATTCGCTCGGGTTCATGGTCATGAACTCGCGGAACTCGCGGGTGAATTGCGCCTGATCATGATAATCCCCGTCCATCGCCTCGGTCCAGCGGCTGCCGCGCTGGAGCATGAAGCTGGTGAGGGTGCGCATGAAGCGCTGGCGCCGCATCAGCAGCTTGGGCGAGAACCCGAAATAGCGCATGCACATCCGCTCCAGCGTGCGGATGCTCATCGCGCAGGCATCGGCAAGATCATGCACCGAGGCATGCTCGCCGCCCACGAGCTCGGCATTGATGCGGCGGATGCGGGCATCATCGCGGGTCGGGCGCATCGCCTGGTCCATCGCGGCGACGATCGCGTCATGTTGCTCGTCGAGGCTCGCTTGCGGATTGCACAGCACATCGGTGAGCCCGGCAAAGCGGGCAAACACCGGATGGTTTGCCCCGTCGCAGATCATGTTGGCGCAGGCACTCGCGTCCGCATCAAGCAGCCGCGCCCAGCCGAGTGGCATTAACCCCACGCCCCACATCCGCACGGGCCCGAGCGTGAAGCGGCACGGCAGCGAGCTTGGCCCGGTGCCGACAAAGCGTGCATCCGTGACTCGGGTGGTGCCGATCGCGGCATCGGGCGTATTGCCGCAGAAGAAGCGGATATTGCCCCATTCGGGCTGGAGATAATCGGTCAACCGCGCGTCCGGCACGGGCTCGGCGCCGGGGCCGGCCCCGTCAATCTCGAGCGCAAGGTGATAGAAGGTCGTGAAACAGCCCTCGAACTGCGCGGGCGGTTCGCGAAATTCGGCTGTCAGCCGGTAGGGCACAGGCGCAATACCTGCGCCCGGCACAATGATGTGTCGTTCTTCCCCCATAGGCGGCTCCATGACGCAAATGGCGGAATTCTACAAGACTTGTGGCGGTTTCATACAAGGCGGCACCGCGCGGGCCACGAAAAAGGGCGGGCCTCCCATCTGGGAGCCCGCCCTGATTTCGTGCCGGGGATGACCCCGCCGCGCGCTTACGCCGGAAGCGCAGCCTTCGCCTGAGCGATCACGGCCTTGAAGGCGCCGCCTTCGTTCATGGCGAGATCGGCCATCGCCTTGCGATCGAGTTCGATGCCGGCCAGCTTGATGCCGTGCATGAACTGCGAATAGGTCAGGCCTTCGATGCGGACAGCCGCGTTGATGCGCTGGATCCACAGGGCGCGGAACGTGCGCTTCTTAACCTTGCGGTCGCGGTAGGCATATTGGCCAGCCTTTTCGACCGCCTGGCGCGCGACGCGGATGGTGTTCTTACGGCGACCGCGATAGCCCTTGGCCTGTTCGAGTAACCGCTTGTGCTTGGCGCGGGTGGTAACACCGCGTTTGATGCGAGGCATATCAGTATATCCTTATCTTGAGGATGCGCGGGCGATCAGCCCAGCTCGCATCAATCGAGCCCGTAGGGCGCCCACTTCTTGATCGTCGGCGTATCATTGGCCGACAGGACCGAAGTGCCCCGGTTGGTGCGGATATACTTCGCATTGTGGCTGATCAGGCGGTGACGCTTGCCAGCGACGCCGTGCTTGACCTTGCCGGTGGCGGTGATTTTGAAGCGCTTCTTCACACCGCTCTTGGTCTTCAGCTTGGGCATTTTCATCTCCTTGTCGAGACACGTCGGAACCGGCCATGGCAGCCCTTGTCGCCAGGCTGGCTGATTGATTCGTGTCGGTGAAGTGCGCGCGGATAGGCGCGAGGGGCAAGAAAGGCAAGGGATTTGGGGGGCGCCGCACCAGGAGGATGGTAGGGCAGCCACAACCCCTGCATTGCGGTCTGCCGCAAATCGCCTACTAGGGACAGCGCATGAACACGACGAAACTCACCGCCGCCCGTGCCCGATCCGATCGCAACGGGTTCGTGCGGTTCATCCGCTCGGCCGCGATCTTCTTTCGCGGCTTTGTCGAAAACCCCGGCATGGTCGCTTCGGTCGTACCATCCTCGCAGGCGACGATCGACGCGATGCTGGCGAAGGTCGATTGGGAGCGCTGCAAGCTTTTCGTCGAATACGGCCCCGGCGTCGGCACCTTCACCACCCGCATTCTCGATTGCCTGCCGCCCGATGGCCGCCTGCTGGCGATCGACACCAACCCGCGCTTCGTCGAGTTCCTGAGGAAGACGATCACCGACCCGCGCTTCGAAGTGGTGCTGGGCTCGGCCACTGATGTTGAGAGCATCGTGCGCGCGAGCGGCCTTGCCCGCGCCGACTATATCATCTCCGGCCTGCCCTTTTCGTCGCTACCGCAGGACGTGGCCCAGCAGATCGTCGCGGCCACCTATGCGGTACTGCGCGATGGCGGGGCGTTCATGACCTACCAGTTCCGCCCCACCGCGCGCGATCTGACCGAGGCGCGTTTCGACCGGACCGACCGGGGACTTGCGCTTTTCAACGTGCCGCCCTGCCTGTTGGCATGGGGGTGGAAAGAGGAAGCGGCCACTGCGCGCGAGGCGGCGGAGTAGCACCCTGGAGCGGTTTTCGGCGACGCTACCCCATCGCCACCAGCACATCTTCCAGCCGCGCCGGATCGCCCAGTGCGATCACTGTGCCATCGCTGCCGGCATCAAGCGGGTTGCCCTGCCAGTCGGCCATCATCCCGCCTGCGCCTTCGACCACGGGGACCAGCGCGGCGTAGTCATAAAGCTTCAGCCCGGCTTCGATCACCACGTCGATATGGCCGCTCGCAACGAGCCCGTAATTGTAGCAGTCCCCGCCATAGATGATCTTCTTTTCGGCCACCGTCTTGGCAACCGACATGAAGGCGTCGGCTTCTTCATTGGTGAACAGATGCGGGCTGGTGGTGGCGAGCACCGCGTCCGACAACTCCTTCAAGGGCCGCGCGGTCACAGGCTTGCCGTTGAACAGCGTCGGCTGGCCGATGCGGCCGACCCAGCGTTCGCCCGCAATCGGCTGATCGATGATGCCGAGCACCGGCCAGCCATCCTGCAGCAGCGCAATCAGCGTGCCAAAGATCGGCCGGCCGGCGATGAAGCTGGTGGTGCCGTCGATCGGATCGAGCACCCATTGGCGGCCCGCGCCTTCGTTTCGGATGCCATATTCCTCGCCGATGATCCCGTCGCGCGGGAATTCGGCCTCGATCAGGCGGCGCATAGCGGCCTCGGCGGCGCGGTCGGCCTCGGTGACGAAGCTGCGGTCGGCTTTGCGCTCCTCGCTCCATGCCCCGCGAAACAGCGGACGGATCGCGGCCCCCGCCAGATCGGCAAGGCGCAGGGCGAGGGCGAGATCGTTATCCGTCATGCGCTTTTCCAATAATCGAACGCTTTGGCCTGTCGAGCCTCGGTGTAGCGCCGCGCCTCCGGCCCTTCCCATTCCAGCGGCAGATCGTCGTAAGCGCCGGTGCGAGTGACGAACCAGCCCTGCCCCGGCAGCCCGTCCGACTGGCGCACCACCAGCACCGCAAGGCCGGGTTCGCCCGCCGCGCGCCCGTCCTGATCAATCGCGTCGAGCACCTTGCACATCTGGCGCATCAGCGGGCGGGTAAAGGTGTGGCCGAGGATGTTGAGGAGCGCGCCGTAGGTGAAGGTGGAGCGCGCGCGGGCCGCTTCGATCAGCAGGCCGCGCACCTCGACCGGATCAAACATCAATCAAACAGCGAGCTGACCGAGCTTTCATCCGCAATCCGCCGGATCGCCTCGCCCACCAGCGGAGCGATGGTGAGGACGCGGATGCGGTCGGAGGCTTCGGCGGCTTCGGTCGGCCGGATCGAATCGGTAATCACCAGCTCCTTCAAGGCCGAGCCGTTGATCCGCGCCACCGCTCCGCCCGACAGCACGCCGTGGGTGATATAGGCGGCGACCGACTTCGCGCCGTTCGCGAGCAGCGCCTCGGCCGCGTTGCACAGGGTGCCGCCCGAATCGATGATGTCGTCGATCAGGATGCAGTGGCGGCCCGAAACGTCGCCGATGATGTTCATCACCTCGCTCTCGCCCGGACGGTCGCGGCGCTTGTCGACGATGGCGAGCGGGGCGTTGTCGAGCCGCTTGGCCAGCGCGCGCGCGCGCACCACGCCGCCAACGTCGGGCGAGACGACCATCAAGCTCTGGTCACCATACCGCGCCTGGATATCGGCGGCCATCACCGGCGCGGCATACAGATTGTCTGTCGGAATATCGAAGAAGCCCTGGATCTGCCCGGCGTGGAGATCCACCGCCAGCATCCGGTCAGCACCCGCCTGCGTGATCAGGTTCGCCACCAGCTTGGCCGAGATCGGCGTGCGCGGGCCGGGTTTGCGGTCCTGCCGGGCGTAGCCGAAATAGGGCACCACCGCGGTGATCCGCTTGGCCGAAGCGCGGCGCAGCGCATCGATGCAGATCAGCAGTTCCATCAGGTTGTCATTGGCCGGAAAGCTGGTCGGCTGGACAACGAACACATCTTCGCCGCGCACGTTCTCGTGGATCTCGACGAAGACTTCCTCGTCGGCAAAGCGACGCACGCTCGCATCGGTGAGCGGAATTTCGAGATAGGCCGCAATGGCCCGGGCAAGCGGCAGGTTCGAATTGCCGGACATGATCTTCATCGCTGCGAATCCCCGGTTGGCGCGTGTCGCTCCCCGACTAGCGGCGCGTCATGGAATTGCAACGCAGGTTGATGGGGTTGTCGACGGCTCGGCCGATGTGTGCGTGCAGCCTGTGTTCCAAGAAAATAAATGTAGTGCCTACAAGATAATACCTATTCTCTCGCTCAATTTGTTGAGAGCAAAATAAAATGTTATGAAAACATCAGGGGAGCGGATTGAAAATCGAGTCGCGGGCGCTTGTTCCGACTCTATTCAATCAGTGGGATGGGGTGTTCTTATGAAGAATCATTATCTTATCGCCTTGGGTGTATTTTCGGCAGCCGTGACAGCACCAGCAGCGGCTCAGAGTTTTACGCATGAAACCACTTGGGAACCGGTTGAATCGGTTGGCGGCCTTAGCGGACCGGAAGGCACGCGCTACGCCGGCGGCGCGGTCAAGGGCACCTATGTTACCACCATGAGCGATGGCAGCGTGACCAAGGGAACGGTTCGCTGCGTCGGCCTCGGTCAGCCTTCAGGCGGGATCTTCGCGATTCACCTGTCCTGCACTGCGAAGGACGACCAGGGCTCCTACAACATCGCCTATGGCTGCAACTATGTCGGCAAACCCGCCCCCGAAACGCCGCTGGGATGCGTGGGCGGGATGCAAGGCAAGGGCGGGCCTGCCGACGGCCAGAGCGGAGCGCTGACCATGTACTGGTATGCGGAAACGAAAGCCAAGGGCTCAGGCCAGTGGTACGTGACCCCCTAGGCCACCTGCTCCATCGCTGATGGCGACTGAAGCCGGCTGCGGGACACCTGTCTCGCAGCCGGCGCCCGTTGCTTCAGCCCTTGCGCGGCGGGCGCGGCAGCAGCACCGGGGTGCGGGCGACGTAGGCCTGCCACGCCGGATCATCGCCCCAGCGCTTTTTGGCAATGGCATCGAGCAGATTGATCCCGCTCACCCGTGTCAGCAGCAGCGCGACGAACAGCGGCGAGAACACCACCAGCCAGTTCCAGCCCGACAACTGCGGGATCGCGATCACCAGAATTCCCGCCCACAGCGTGATTTCGCCGAAGTAATTGGGGTGCTGCGACCACGCCCATAGGCCGGTGGTGATGAACTTGCCGTGGTTGGCCCGATCGGCGCGGAACCGGCGCTTCTGCTCGTCGGCGATCACCTCGAAAGCAAAGCCCAGCACCCACAGCGCCGCGCCTGCCAAGAAGAAGGCATCAAGCGGGCGACTCTCCGGTGCGGTGATGATCACCAGCGCGGCCGATGCGGTGAAAATCACCCAGCAGGCCTGCAACGTCCACGCGACCAAAAAGCGCGGCGGGTTCACCTTGATCTTGGCAAAGCGCACATCGGTGCCGCCCGCGGCATGGATGCGGGTGAACAGGAAGCTGCCGAGCCGCACCGTCCAGATCGCAACCATCCCTGCCACAATGGCGCTGCGGGGATCGAGCGGCCAGTTGGCCGCACAGGCGGCCGCGATCACTGACAGGTAGGTGAGCGCGCCGGTGGTGTCGTAGAAGCGGTCGCTCTGGAACGCGGCTGCGGGAAGGAAGGCGAGCCAGTTCACCCCGAAGGCGATCAGGGCGCAGGTGAATACCGCCGGAAAGCCCGCCAGATCCACGCTGCCAGTGCCAGCACCCCACGCGAAAGCCAGGCCGAGGGTGCTGGCCACCAGCACCACCAGCAGGCTGCGCGCTGCATGTTCGAACGTCACGCCCTCAGCCCCCGCGCTCGCCGTGCCTCAGCCCAGCGAAACGTGGCGCTTGAGGTGGTGGTCGACGTTGCCGAACTCCGAATCGAAGATCGTCAGGCGCTTGAAGAAGTGGCCGATGGCATATTCGTCGGTCACGCCGTTGCCGCCGTGGATCTGCACCGCTTCCTGTCCGATCAGGCGCGCCGACTGGCCGACGCCGACCTTCGCCGCCGAGACGGCCTGTTTGCGCGTCCGTTCGTCCGAACCGAGCCGCAGCGTGGCGAGATAGGTCAGCGAGAGCGCCTGTTCGTAGGCCGTGTACATGTCGACCATGCGGTGCTGGAGCACCTGGAAGCTACCGATCGGCACGCCGAACTGCTTGCGCTGGCGGCTGTATTCGACCGTCATCGCGTGGGCGACCTTCATCGCCCCGCAGGCCTCGGCGCACAGCGCGGCGATGGCTTCGTCGGTGACGAGTTCGATCAGCGCCAGCCCTTCGCCTTCCACGCCGATCAGCGCCTCGGTCGGCACCGACACGTTCTCGAAATAGACTTCCGAAGCGCGGCGGCCATCAACAGTCACATAGTCGCGGGTGGTGATGCCGGCCGCATCCTTGGCGATCACGAACACCGAGACGCCGCTGCGGTCGCGCCGCTCGCCGCCGGTGCGGGCGGTGACGATCAGGTGACTCGCCCAGGGCGCGCCGATCACGACCGCCTTGTGGCCGTTGAGCACATAGCCCGCGCCGTCTTTCTTGGCGGTAGTTTCGAGGTCGGCGTAATCATAGCGGCCCTTGGGCTCGGCATAGGCGAAGGCGAACACCGCGCTGCCCGCCACGATCCCGCCGATATGCTCTTCCTTCTGCGCTGCGGTGCCGCCGTGCTTCAGGAAACCGCCGGCGCAGACCACCGTGGGGACGAAAGGCTCGACCACCAGGCCCGTGCCGAATTCCTGCATGATTACCATCGCATCGACCGCGCCGCCGCCAAAGCCGCCATCGGCTTCGGAGAAGGGCATGCCGAGGATGCCGAGCTCGGCCAGCTGCGCCCAGACAGCGGGCCGCCAGCCTTCGGCGCTGGCAATCGCCTTGCGCCGGGTTTCCCAGTCGTACTGCTCACGCACCAGCCGCGACAACCCGTCGCGAACCATGTCCTGTTCTTCGGTGAAGTTGAAGTCCACGTGTGTCTCTCCCGTCCTCTGAGGCTCTTACAGGCCGAGGATCATCTTGGTGATGATGTTGCGCTGGATTTCGTTCGATCCGCCATAGATCGAGGTCTTGCGCATGTTGAAATAGGTCGCCGCGGCGTGGCTGGCATAGTCGGGGCCGACCGGGTGCTCGTTTGAACCATTGTCGTTGGAAACCCCGCCCATGTAGGGCGCGCCGTAGGTGCCGACCGCTTCCAGCGTCAGTTCGGTCAGGCGCTGCTGGATTTCGGTGCCCTTGATCTTGAGGATCGAGCTTTCCGGCCCCGGCCCCTTGCCCGCCTGCTCGCCCGCCAGCGTGCGCAGTTCGGTGATTTCGAGCGCGGCCAGATCGATTTCGAGCTGGCTCACCTTCTTGGCGAAATCGAAATCCTTGATCAGCGGCGCGCCATCGAGGCTCTCGTTTGCGGCGATCTCGCGCAGCTTTTCGATGCCGCGCTTGGAGCGGGCGACACCGGCAATGCCGGAGCGTTCGTGGGCAAGCAGGAACTTGGCATAGGTCCAGCCCTTGTTCTCCACGCCGACGAGGTTTTCGACCGGCACGCGCACATCGGTGAGCCAGGTCTCGTTGACCTCGTAGCCGCCGTCGAGCAGCTTGATCGGCTTCACCTCAACGCCCGGCGTCTTCATGTCGACGAGGATGAAGCTGATGCCTTCCTGCTGCTTGGCAGTGGGATCGGTGCGGCACAGGAAGAAGCCCCAATCGGCGTGCTGGGCGAGCGTCGTCCAGGTCTTCTGGCCGTTGATGATGTAGTGATCGCCGTCACGGACCGCAGTGGTCTTGAGGCTGGCGAGGTCGGAGCCGGCGCCCGGTTCCGAATAGCCCTGACACCACCACACTTCGCCGCTGACGATGCCGGGCAGGTGCTTGGCTTTCTGTTCGGGGCTGCCGAAGGTGTAGATCACCGGGCCGACCATCGAGACGCCGAAGGGTAGCGGCATGACGGTGCTGGCACGGGCGTTTTCTTCCGACCAGATGTAACGCTGGGTCGGGCTCCAGCCGGTGCCGCCATATTCGGTCGGCCATGCGGGCACGGACCAGCCCTTCTTGCCCAGAATCTTGTGCCAGGCGAGGAAGTCCTCGCGGCTCATATCCTCGCGCATCCCGAAATCGGCGAGGTGCTTGGGATAGTTCTCGGCGATGAAGGTGCGGACTTCGTTGCGGAACGCCTGCTCTTCGGCGGTGAATTCGAGGTTCATGGGCTAGCTCTCCGGTAACAGATTGTGCTTTGCCACGCCTCTTGTCATGCCCGGAGCACGGCGAAAAGGGGCAATTTGTTGCGAAATATGCGCCCGGCACGCAGCAATTGCACGCGGTGCAACGCGTCGGCGGGCACAGCGCCGCAAGCCGTAGCGTCGCAGGCAGTGCCTGTCAGACGATCAGGCGATGCGGTGCTCGCCCCGAATCCATCTTACGGTACCGCTCGACGCCCGCATCACCACGCTTTCGGTGGTGAGAATCGTCTGGCCGTTCGGCTTGCGGCGGCGCTTCACCCCGCCCAGCAGCGAGCCGTCGGTGACGCCGGTCGCGGCAAAGATGCAGTCGCCCTTGGCGAGGTCTTCGAGCTTGTAGATGCGATTGAGGTCTTCGATGCCCCACTTGCGGGCGCGGGCGCGCTCGTCGTCGTTGCGGAACACCAGCCGGCCGTTGAACTGCCCGCCGACACAGCGCAGCGCGGCGGCCGCCAGCACGCCCTCGGGCGCGCCGCCCTGGCCCATGTAGAGGTCGATCGTGGTGTCCTCGTCGGTCACCGCGATCACGCCGGCAACATCGCCGTCACCGATCAGCACGACGCCGCAGCCCAATGCGCGCAGTTCGGCGATCAGCTCGGCGTGACGCGGCCGGTCGAGCACGCAGACATTGATGTCGGACGGCTTCACGCCCTTGGCTCCGGCCACCGCCATGACGTTCTCGGTCGGCGATTTGGCGAGATCGATGATGCCTTCGGGATAGCCCGGGCCGACCGCCAGCTTGTCCATGTAGACATCGGGCGCGTTGAGCAGGCAGCCCTCTTCCGCCGCCGCCAGCACCGCCAGCGCATTGGGGCCGGCCTTGGCGGTGATGGTGGTGCCTTCAAGCGGATCGAGCGCAATGTCGATCTTGGGGCCTTTGCCCATGCCCACCTTCTCGCCGATGAACAGCATCGGGGCCTCGTCGCGCTCGCCCTCGCCGATCACCACGGTGCCGTCCATGTAGAGTGTATCGAACGCCTTGCGCATTGCGGCCACCGCCGCCGCGTCAGCCGCCTTTTCGTCGCCGCGCCCGATCAGTTGCGCCGCGGCAATCGCGGCCGCTTCGGTGACGCGCACCATCTCCAGCACCAGCACGCGCTGAATCGCATTATCGGCAGCGGCTTGTGCGGCGGCGGCGTGATCGGTATCGCTTGGCGAGTTCATGTGCAATTCAGCCCTTTATCGCTCTGTTGCCCGCCACGTGGGGGGCCAGACCATGGATTGCCCCGGCGCATAAGCGGATGGAGACGGGTTTGTCGAGCAATGCCACGCGTATCGTGCCGGGTTTTCTTGGAGCCATTTCGGCCATAGCGCTACTGACAGCTGCGCCTGTGGCCGCGCAGGATGACAGCGCCGCGACACCGGCGGACGCGCCAGCCTCTGAACCCCCCGCGGTGGAAAAGCCCGCCCCTGTGATCAACCTGATGGTCACCGTGCCGCGCGGCGAGGTCAATCAGGCGCAGGCCAAGGAATGTGTCGACCGCGCCGATGCGGGCGCGATCAGCGGCGAGATCGTGGTGTGCCGCGAGGTCGGCGATGACGGCTCCAACGCGCTCTCCAGCAGCCGCGCCGAAGCGCAGAAGCGTTACGCGCAGGAAACCGCCTTCAAGGGCGCGCCGCCCCCGCCCAACGTCTTCGGCATCCCCGATAACGGCAAAGGCATCGGCTTTGGCGGGGTGCCGCCGCCAGCGGTGTTCATCGACGTCGAAGCCCTACCCACCGCCCCCGCCGGCTCCGATGCCGACCGTATCGCACGCGGCCTTCCGCCGTTGAACGAGGAAGGCGACCTGTCGGAAGAAGAGGAAAAGGCACGGCGCGAGGCAGCCGGGATCAAGACGGTCGTTCCGCCGCGGCCAGCCTCGAAGAAGAAAAAGGGCGCTTAGCCGCTTGGAGCCACCTGCCGAACCACCGCATGACACAAAGCTAGGCTTCGGAGGCGTCGCGCTCACAATGGCGCGTGTGCCAAAGGCAGTTTTTGAGGCGTTTGATGCTGTAAGGGCGGAGCTTAAGCCGATATTGGTCGCATCTAACTATTTCAAAGATGTGCCATTTTCATGGATCACTCTCGTGATACGGTTCGGCCTCAAGAATGAGGACAAACCTCATTATGGCCGGATCTCCAAGAAGTATGGCGATCTGCCTTTGTCGATCGAGGTTGACGTCAACGAGATGCTCGGCGTGTCCTTGGATGAGCTAAGGATTGTCTTTCGCCGGGCAACGCTTCGCGCATTGATCCATGCTGGCGAGAAGTACCGCCGCCCTGTCGATACCTTGCGCGATCTGGCTGACTAGGCTTCTACTCGGAGCAATTCGCACACTTAAAGCGGCAGGATCGGCAGCACCAGCGGCTCGCCGGTCAGGCTTTCCGAGCCTTCCAGCAAGGCGAGCGCGCGCGTGACGTTGGCCTCCTGGCCCTCGTGCGTCACCATCGCCACCATCACTTCGCCCTCGGCCTGTCCGCGGCCCTGCTGGATCAGGCTTTCGATCGAGACATTGCCGTCGCGCATCGCGGCGGTGATTTCGGCGAGCACGCCGGGGCGGTCTTTCACCATGAAGCGGATATAGGTGCGCTCGGTGCGGTGGCCGGGTTCGGCGGGCGGCAGCGCGGCGAGCTGCGCAACGGGGATCGAGAACGGCGCGCCCACTTCGTCGCGGGCAATGTCGATGAGGTCGGCGGCAACCGCACTTGCGGTCGGCCCGTCGCCTGCACCTGCACCCTGGAACAACAGTCTCCCCGAAAAATTGCCCTCAGCCACCACCGCGTTGGTGGGGCCGTCGACCGCGCTCAAGGGGTGGCCCTTGGCGACCAGACACGGCCGCACGCGCTGGAGCAGGCGCGCGCCAGCTTCGGTTTCCTCGACATCCGCCTCGCCGATCAGCCGGATGACGAAGCCCAGCGCATCGGCCTGCGCGATGTCAGCCGCGCGCACCTGCGTGATGCCGCTCACCCGCACGCCCGCGAAATCGACCCGCGTGCCAAAGCCGATCGCGGCGAGGATCGCCAGCTTGTGTGCCGCGTCCACGCCCTCGATGTCGAACGCGGGATCAGCCTCGGCAAAGCCCAGCCGCTGCGCATCTGCCAGCACCGCCTCGAAATCGGCGCCGGTGCGCTCCATCGTCGAGAGGATGTAATTGCAGGTGCCGTTGAGGATGCCGTAAACCTTGGTGAGCGCATTGGCGCTGGTGCCTTCGCGCAGGCCCTTGATCACGGGGATCCCGCCCGCGACCGCCGCTTCGAATTTCAGCGCGGCGTTGTTGGCTTCGGCGATTTCGGCCAGCTCCAACCCGTGATGCGCCACCATCGCCTTGTTGGCGGTGACGAGACCCTTGCCCGCGCCGAGCGCCGCACGTGACAGGGCGAGCGCGGGGCCGTCCGAGCCGCCTACCAGTTCCACCACCACATCGACATCATCACGCCGGGCGAGCGCGGTCATGTCGTCTTCCCACGCGAAACGGGCGATATCAACGCCGCGATCCTTGCCGCGATCACGCGCAGCCACCGCCACGACCTCGATGGGCCGGCCGGCGCGCGCGGCGATCAGCTTGGCATTGGTGTCGAGCAGCCGGATCACGCCCGCGCCAACCGTGCCGAGCCCGGCAATAGCGATGCGCAGCGGTGCAGGGGCGGTGGTGGTCAAGCGGATCTCCATGATTCAACGGACAAGCCGCTTACCCGCCCCCGCCACGCGGTCAAGCCTAGGAGACCTGCGTGATTCGCCGCTCACACGGGCCGAGCGCCTGCCGGACGAAGGCATAGTCGCCGGTCGCGAGCCGCCGCGCCGCCGGATCGCGCGCGAGGTTGGCGTTGCTCGGCAGCTGCGCGGGCAAGGCGCAGGCGAGGCGATACCAGCGCAGCGTCTCGGGCGCAGGCGGACGCGCCGCCGAATCGATGATCTCGCCCCATGATACGCCCCACTGCACCTGCTGCCCCGGACGGCGCAGGATCGTGAGCGATACCGGTGAGCGATCTTCAGTGGCGAGGAATATCTGCGTCTCCGATTCGCCCGTCAGCGTGCCCGGCACCGCCAGCGCATCGCTGATCCCGGTGATCCGCGGCGGCGCGCCCTCGGGGGCGTAAAGTTCCGTCAGGATCGGGCGCAGCCGCGCTTCCAGCTCGGGCGTGTAGGGCAGTTGCGCGCCCGGCGCGACCAGCCGCACCTCGCCCGCACGGCCCGCCACCGGATCGGCGAACAGCACGAATAGCAGCTTCTTGAGCTTGGGCACCTTGCCCTTGGCATCCAGCGGCACGTCGACAAGATAGGCAAGGCCTGCGCCGACGGTGCTGCGTCCGGCAATCAGCGCCAGCGTATCCGCCTCGATATAAAGCCGCGCGAATCCGGCGGCCACGCCGGGCGCGCGTTCGGGCGGCAGCACCGTCGCCTTGCGAATCTTCGCATGAATGACGAGGTCCGCAGCGTCAGAAAGTGTCGCCAGATCGGCATAAGTCGGCCCGGCAGGTGCGGTTTGCACAGGCGCCGCAATCGTTTGCGCATGGCCCGCAGCAGGCGTCATCACCAGCCCGGCAAGAGCCAGCGGCAGGCCCACCAGCTGCTTGAAAAAAGGTGTTAAATTGCGATTAACCTGTTGCTGCATTGGTGCCTTCACCTGACCGTTTGTTGCGTGTCTTCTAGCAGGCGCGACTTGACATTGCGCGCAGTGAATCCGCCCTGAACCGATAAAGCGTTTGATTGGCTAGGGGATGCCCGTTAAAGCCCCGAGGACTGGCCGAGCGGGATTGGGGACATACCCCGCGCGGGCAGTATGGTTGTGCTCTGTGCAGTTTCGTGAATTTGCGAATCAGATGCAGGGCGTGCCAGTCGGGGATGAAACAGAGACGAAATGGCGCCCTGGCGCATTGTCTCTCCATATCCCTGACGTGGGAGGACCGAAATTTACGGGATCTGTCGTCCGGCTCGCTTGGCCGGGGGTCAGGAATTGTGCCGGGCCAATGCGCCCGGCTAGCATGGAGAGAAAGCGCTGGATGTCCTACGCTAGCCAACAACAAGGATTGACCGGCACCAAGCTCGTCGCACTGATTATCGCGCTTGCGATCGTCGGTGGGATCGGGGCGGTGATGGTCATCGGCCTTGCGATCAACGCCATCAAGAAAGAGATCGAGCGGGTCACCACCGTCGACATCGAAGAACCGCCACCGCCCGAGGAACCGGACGAGCCGCCGCCAGAGCAGCCCGAGCAGACGAGCCCGCCGCCGCCGGTTGCGCCTCCGCCGCCGATCAGCATCGCGCCGACTCCGCCGCAGATCCAGACGCAGCAGAACATTCCGCCGCCGTCTCCGCCCGCTGTGCGCATTCCGCCGCCGGCTCCGGTGGGTCCGCCGCCGGCTCCGGTGGGTCCGCCGCCGTCGCCTCCGGCGCCGTCCAAGGCGCGTGGTGCACGCACCAAGAACGAGCGCAGCTGGGCGTCGCGCATTCAGGAAAACTACCCGGCCCGCGCTCTGCGCGAGGAAATCGAGGGCACCGTTGGCGTTCGCGTCACCGTCACTCCCGATGGTCGTGCAACGGGTTGTTCGGTCACCGCTTCGAGCGGCTCGAGCATTCTCGATGCGGCCGCCTGTGCGGGGATGGAGCGTTACGCACGCTTCGACCCGGCACTGGACAATGCCGGTAACCCGACCAGCGGTAGTTATTCGACGCGCATCACATACAAGTTGAACTGACGGATCAATCCGGTCTCGGCCTTGTGGGAAGGCCGGGACCGCCAGGACAATTCTTTCAAGAGGACTATTCGCAATGAACCTTTACACCCTTGCCGCCGTCGCCGGCGAAGCGCCCAAGAACCAGTTCGGCTTCGTCGAAGCCATGAGGGAGGGCGGCCCGGTCGCCTGGTCGATCCTCGCCGTGATGATCATCATGTCGGTCGGCACCTTCTACATCATGTTCACCAAGCTGTTCGAACAGAACAAGGTCCTCAGCCAGTACAAGACTGTGCAGACCAGCTTCTGGCGCGCAGCCAGCCTCAAGGAAGGCGCTGCCAAGCTCGAGAAGGACGGCGCATGGCGCCAGATCGCTGACGATGCGGTCAAGGCCCAGGAAGACCACGGCAAGATGACCGATGCGCTCGAATCGCATGACTACATGCACGGCACGCTCCAGCGTTCGGAAGATTCGATCAACTCGGTGCTCGCGGGCGGCCTGCCGTTCCTCGCCACCGTCGGTGCGACTTCGCCGTTCGTTGGTCTGCTCGGCACCGTGATCGGGATCTACCGCGCGCTGATCAACATCGGCATCGAAGGTTCGGCCTCGATCGACAAGGTCGCCGGCCCGGTCGGTGAAGCACTGATCATGACCGCCATCGGTCTGCTCGTCGCTGTGCCTGCGGTGCTTGCCTTCAACTGGCTGCAGTCGCGCAACCGTCGGATCAGCCAGCTGCTGGCCGGCTTCTCGACCGACATCCTCGCCTATATCAACTCGAACGGCGCGGTGAAGCCGGCGGTGATGGCTGCTCCGGCTGCCAAGCCCGCTGCCAAGCCGGCCAACGCCCCGGCCACCAAGGCCTGATCGCCATTGCCGCAGAGCGGCGGGAACGGCTGAACCAGTCCTCCCGCCGCTTCCCGGTTGCCAGCCCTGCATTGGCAGGACGAAACAACCGGATCGCCCCAGGGCGAACACATGCAGTCATAGCTTTGACAAGGTAGGAATTCACAATGGCGATTTCGACGGGAGGCGGGGCTGATACCCCTATGTCCGACATCAACACCACGCCGCTGGTGGACGTGATGCTGGTGCTCCTGATCATCTTCCTCATCGCGGTCCCGGTTGCGATCCAGACGATCGAGAAGCTGAAGATCCCCGTGTTCGAATCGGTTGAATCGAAGAACAAGGTGGAAAATCTGCAGCTCACTGTCAGCACCACCGACGCCGCTGGTCGTAGCGCCGGGGAACCGGGCTTCGAAGGTGCCTCGCGCACCGGGGAATGCCGGGTCTACTTCAACAATATCACCCCCGTGTCCTCGGAAGAGCTTTACGATCAGGCATTCAACCGCCTCGATAACATCGTGAAGCAGGCGGGCGGCGTTGAAGCGATCATGGCCGATCCCGAGAAGATCCCGCAGGTGCATATCCGCGCTGACCAGGCCGCCCCGTGGCGCTGTGTTGCCGGCACCATCTATAACGTTCAGGCCGCCGGCTATCCGACCGTCGGGTTCATTTCGAACCCGGTCGAGCCCGGCATCTGAGCCTGAGGAAGAGGAGTAACTGACATGGGTATGGCCGGAGGCAAACTCGACGGCGAACCGATGATGGACATGAACATGACGCCGTTGATCGACGTCTTGCTCGTGCTGCTGATCATGTTCATCATCACGATTCCCGTGGCGACCCACTCGGTCGACATCGATCTCCCGCAGGGCAACCCGCCGCCGCAGGACATCGTGGTCGATCCGGTAAAGAACAAGCTGATCCTGACCCAGACCGACCAGATCCTGTGGAATGGTACGGTGATCGATTCGGGCCAGCTGGTGACGCTGCTGAGCGACACCACCCGCATGGCGGTCGAGCCGGAACTGCAGTTCGAACCCGAACCGCTCGCCAGCTATGACATCACCGCCAAGGTGCTGCAGATCATCAAGCAGTCGGGCGTGACCAAGTTCGGCTTTGTCGGCAACGAGCGGTACCGCACCTTCGGCAAGTAAGGCTTTTGGCAGCCCTTAGACGGGCTTTGACCGAGGTTATAAAAGGGGCGTTGCGAGCGATCGCAGCGCCCCTTTTGCATGGGGGTGCCTGACCTGCTGGCCCCGAAACCGGCAATGTTTCACGTGAAACATTTCAAGAACAAAAGACCTCGTGCGACAATCCGGTTGCGCTCCGCATACCGGTACGCGTTAGGCAACCTCTTGTTTGTGGGTTACAAATGTCTCCGCAGCGGGCGCGGCCCTTCGCGCCCCTCGCACAAGGAGACGCGACCATGCCCCATGCCGTGACCCGCCCCAACCTCTACGCCCCCCGCGGCAATCGCCCGATGGGCGAGATGAACGTCACCCCCTTTATCGACGTGCTGCTGGTGCTGCTGATCATGCTGATCCTCGCCATCCCGGCGCCGGTCCACATCACCCCGGTCGACCTGCCGGGCAAAACCAAGGCCCCGGTGCTTCCGGTCTTGGCAGACAATACCATCGCCATCGACACGGCCGACCGGCTGTTCTGGAACGGCGCTCCGGTCTCGCCCGAGACCCTGCGCATTCAGGTCGCTGCGGCAAGCGCGCTGGAACAGCCGCCGCTGCTCCGCTTCGCCCCCGACGCGCAGGCGCGCTACGACACCGCCGCGCGCACCATCGCGCTCATGAAAGAAGAAGGCGCCGGAAGCTTCGCCTTCATCGGCAACGAACAGCACCGCAAGTTCTGATGCCTGACGAACCGCGCGGGAGGGCGACGCTAATCCCCTTCCCGCGGTTCATCCGGGCGCATCGCCGCCGCGATCAGTCCTTCGGCTTCGAGCAGCAACTCGTCATCCACCGCGCCCTGCGGCACCGCCTCGCGGCCGATCATCGTCATCACCGGCACCGCCAGCGGCGAGACCCGTTCAAGCGTCACGTGCACCAACTCCCGCTGCGAGCGCTCCAACAGATCGGCGAGCCTTCCCACATCGGTCATCCGCGCCCGTGCATCGGCCCAGGCCGCCTCGATCAGCAGGTGATCGGGCTCGTATTTCCTGAGCACGTCGTAGATCAGATCGGTCGAGAAGGTGACCTGCTTGCCGCTCTTGCGCTGGCCGGGATGCTGGCGCTCGACCAGCCCGCTGATCACCGCCACCTCGCGAAACGCACGGCGCAGCAGGTGACTTTCGGTCACCCATTCGACGAACTCGTCGGTGAGGATATCGGGCGATAGCAGCGGCGCAGGGTCCTCGACCGGCTTCAACCCCCACACCGCAAGGCAGTAATCATTCGCCACGAACCCGCCCGGCAGCAGCCCGCGATCCTCCATCCGCCGCGTGATCAGCATCCCGAGGCTCTGGTTCGCGTTCCAGCCCTCGAAAGTGTAGTAGGCGGTGTAATGCTTGCCGCCATGCGGGAAGCTTTCGACCAGCAGCTCGCCCGGTGCAGGCAAGCGGCTGCGGTAATCCTGCATCTCCAGCCATTCGCGCACATCATCGGGGAAGCGCCCCCAGCCTGCACGATCGGCCAGCATCGCCTGCACGCGGGTGGAGAGATGCGTGGTGAGCGGCAGTCTCAGTCCGCCGTAGCTCGGGATGGTCGCGGATTTCTTGGCGGCGCGCACCACCACGTCCATGTCCTTCACGCCCTCGACCTCGAGGCTCATGCCCGCAAAGAAGAAGGTGTCGCCGGGCGATAATGAAGCGGCAAAGCGCTCCTCGACCTTGCCGAGGCTGCGGCCGTTCTTGAAGCGCACGGTGAGCATCTCGGAATCGACGATGATCCCGGCGTTCATCCGGTGGCGCTGCGCCTGATTGGGGTGCGCGAGCCGCCACGTGCCGTCACGATCGCGGACGATGCGCTGGAACCGGTCATAGGCCTTGAGCGCATAGCCGCCGTTCGACACGAAGCCCAGCACGCGGGCGAAGGTCGCTTCATCCAGCCAGCTATAGGCGAGGCTGGAGCGTATCTCGGCCAGCAGTGCGGCTTCGTGGAACGGCCCGGCACAGGCCACCGCCATCACGTGCTGGGCGAGCACGTCGAGACCGCCGGGGCGGAAGGCCTCACCATCGCGCTGGCCTTCATCGACCGCGTCCTTCGCCGCCATCGCTTCGAGAAATTCGAAGCGGTTGCCCGGCACCAGCACCGCGCGGCTCGGCACATCGAGCCGGTGCCCTGCCCGCCCGATCCGCTGGAGCAGGCGCGAGCTACCCTTGGGCGCGCCCATCTGCACCACCAGATCGATGTCGCCCCAGTCGATCCCGAGATCGAGACTGGCGGTGCACACCAGCGCCCGCAATTCGCCGCGCGCCATCGCTTCCTCAACCTTCCGCCGCGCCTCGACCGAGAGGCTGCCGTGGTGGATGCCGATGGGGAGATGATCCTCGTTTTCCTCCCATAGGCACTGGAAGATGAACTCGGCGAGGAAGCGCGTGTTGGTGAAGACCAGCGTGGTGCTGTTGGCCTTGATCGCTTCCATCAGCTGCGGGACAGCCCAGCGCCCCGCGTGCCCGCCCCACGGCACGCGTTCTTCAATCGGGAGCAGGATCTCGACCTCGGGTTCAGCTCCTTCCTCGCCGATGACCAGATCAGCGGCGGCGATTTCCCCGGCTTCTCCGGTTTGCGGCGCAAGCCATTCCTGAAAATCGCGCGGGTTCGCCAGCGTGGCCGAAAGCGCGACCCGCTGCGCCTGCGGGGCGAGCGCGTGGAGCCGCGCGAGGCTCAGCGCCAGCAGATCGCCGCGCTTGTCGGTGGCAAAGGCGTGGACCTCGTCAATCACGATGCGTTTGAGGCTCGCAAACAGCTCGGCGCTTTCGGGATAGGACAGCAGCAGCGAAAGGCTTTCAGGCGTCGTCAGCAGGATATGCGGCGGAGTCACGCGCTGGCGCTTCTTGCGATCGGACGGGGTATCGCCGCTGCGGGTCTCGACCTTGATAGGCAGGCCGATCTCTTCGATGGGCGCGAGCAGGTTGCGCTTCACATCCTGCGCCAGCGCCTTCAGCGGCGAGATGTAGAGCGTGTGGAGCCCGTCATGCGCCGCCGCGCCAGCCGACGGCGCAAAGTCGCACAAGGTCGGCAGGAAGCCCGCCAGCGTCTTGCCCGCGCCCGTATCGGCAACCAGCAGCGCATGGCGGCCTGCGCGTGCCTTCTCGAGCATCTCGAGCTGGTGCCGCCGCACCAGCCAGCCGCGCTGGACGAACCAGTCGGCGATCGCGGGCGGGAGGGCGGTTTCGGTCACAGCCGCACAGGTGGCGCGCCGCGCGCGCGGCTGCAAGCGCGATCAGGTGGTTTTGGTCTCGCGCGCCTCGGGCTCGCTCTTGCGCAGCTCCTCGACGCTCACTCCGAGCAGTTCGGCCAGCCGCGCCTGCTCGGCCGGGGTCAGATCGGAGAATGTGCGCGGGGGCGGCAGCTGGGCTTCGGCCTCCTTGGCCTTGGCCATCATCTCGGGCATCAGCCGCATCATCGTCGGCACCATCTCGTTCATGGTCGACATGACCTGCGGATCGGTGTTGATCAGCATCGATTCCGCCGCATACTTGGCCCCCGTGGGCGTGGCGAAATAGGCGGCCAGGTCGGCCAGCTCGGCCTCGGTAAAGCGGGCCGCATAGGCGCGGGCAAGACCGGCGCGATAGGTCGGCTCGACCTCCACCATCATGTCGGCCACCAGCTGCATCGTCACGTTCGACATCAGCCGCGTGCGCTCCTCGAACGCCGGATCAAGGATCGCCGCCACCTCGCGCAGGGACCCCTCGCCCATTGCCGGCAGCTCTTCGGCCGGCAGGCCGCTGAGCTTGGCGATCTCGGACATCGGCACATCCATGAACGAGCCCATGATGTTGTCCATCATCGGCTTCATCGTGTCGTTCATCATCTTGGCATAGGTGCCGGGCGGGAAGATGCGGGCGACCACTTGTTCGGCCGCCGGAATGCGCGCCTCCTGTTCGGCAGTCAGCGGCTCGGCCTTGCCGAAGATGTTCGCCATTGCGGTCGGCGCATCGGAGGCGGTGTCCTGCGCGGCAAGCGGCGGTGCGGCCAGCGTAAGCGCGGCGAGCCCGGCAGTGGCGGCGAAAATGCGGCGACGAATCATGATGATGCTCCCCTGAAGTGCGGGAGCCTTAATGCCCCACGCTTTCCCCGCGTTCCAGCCCCGATGCCGCCAGCTGCGCATCGATTTGCGCGAGCAGGCGTTCGAGCCCCTCGGGCGTTTCGCTTTCGGCGCGGGCGACCAGAACGTCCTGCGTGTTCGAGGCGCGCAGCAGCCACCAGCCGTCCGCCGTGTTGACCCGCACGCCGTCAGTGGCGTTGACGCTCTCGACCTCGGGCCCGGCTGCGGTGGTGAGCCGTTGGGCGATCTCGTCCATCGCGGCAAACTTGCGGCTCTCATCCACCTGGAAGCGCATCTCGGGCGTGTTGAGCATCGGCGGGATCGCACTGCGCAGCTCGGTCACCGATTTGCCCAGCCGCGCCGATGCCGCCAGCAGCCGGACACCGGCATAAAGCGCATCGTCGAAGCCGTAGTAATCATCGGCGAAGAACACATGGCCGCTCATCTCGCCCGCCAGCGGCGCGCCGGTTTCCTTCATTTTGGATTTGATCAGCGAATGGCCGGTCTTCCACATCAGCGGCTTCCCGCCGAGCTCGGCGACCCGGTCAAACAGCGCGCGGCTGGCCTTCACATCGGCGATAATGGTCGAATTCGGGCGAGTTTTGAGCAGGTCCTCGGCATAGATCATCAGCAGCTGATCGCCCCAGATCACCCGGCCGGTGCCGTCAATCGCGCCGATCCGGTCTCCGTCGCCGTCAAAAGCCACTCCGAAATCGAGCTGCTTGTCCGCGACGAGGGCCCGCAAATCAGCGAGGTTGGCCTCCACAGTCGGATCAGGATGGTGGTTGGGAAAATGTCCGTCAACTTCGGTAAACAGCAGATGATGTTCCCCCGGCAGCCGGGCCGCCAGCGCCTCGAGCGCGGGGCCGGCAGCGCCGTTGCCGGCATCCCAGCCAACCCGCAGCCCTTCGAGCGCCTGGAGCTCGATACCGTCCAGTCCCTTGAGCAGGCGCTCGACATACTCGCCCATGATGTCGCGCGTGGTGACTTCGCCCGTGCCGCTGGCGAACGCCCCGTCTGCTGCCAGCTTCCCGAGCTTCTGGATGTCGGCGCCGAAGAACGGCCTCCCCAGAAATACCATCTTGAAGCCATTGTAATTGGGGGGATTGTGGCTGCCAGTTATCTGAATGCCGCCATCCACCTGTTCGGCTGACGCCTCGGCGTAATAGAGCATCGGGGTCGCGCTCAGGCCGATCCGCACAACGTCGCAACCGCTTGCGTTGAGCCCTTCGACCAGCGCGTGCTCCAGCATCGGCGAGCTGACCCGCCCGTCATAGCCGACCGCCACGGTCTTGCCCCCCGCCTCGCGCAGCAGCGTGCCGAATGCCCGCCCAATCGCGCGCGCATCCTCCGCCCCCAGCGTCTCGCCGATGATCCCGCGAATGTCGTATTCGCGCAGCACGGTGGAGTGGAAGTGGTGTTGCATGAGAGGGTTCTCCTTGCCGCATCACAGCAGCGATTGATCAGAGCCTGCGCCGGAGGGGCGAGTAGGATGGCGGGTGCATTGCAATAACGGAGCAGCGCGCCGCATCATTCTCGCCAGGTTCCAGAGCTTTGCCAAACCCCTGCCGCGCGATTGTGTCAATCCCGCGATGCTGCGTAGCCGCCCCTAGTCGAGCTTCTTGGCTCCGGGCGACGGCAGCTCGTCAAGCAGCAAATCGCGCGCGGCATTGGCCTCCTGCATCGCGGCGTTGGTGCCGCCGATATCGGGATGCACCAGCGCCGTCAGCCGGCGATGCGCGGCGACGATTTCCTCGCGGCTCGCCCCGGCCTCGACCCCGAGCAACTTGCGCGCGCGGAACACGGCCTGGCTGCGGGTGGAGGCCGGACGCAGAAACTCCCACGGCCACTTGCCCAGCGCCCAGCGGCAAAAGATGCTCGCGGCTGCGATCAGCAGGAGATATTTCACGCCAGCTCCAGCTCGGTCTGCGCGCGGGTGAAATCGGGCAGGTTCAGCGCCTTGACCAGATTGCGCAATTCCTGCCGCGCGACGAGATGGCTGGTGCCCAGTTCGCCCAGATAGCCCTTGTCGAGCAGCGTCAGGCCCGAAGGGAACAGCTCGCGGTAGATCACGCGCTCGCTGAGGCCCTGCGTCACCCGGAAACCGACCCGCTTGGCCATTTCGGTGAGCGCCTTCTGCAGGCGCGCCATGTTGCGCGCCTCGACGTGGCCGGTGCGGTTGCGCACCACGATCCAGTCCATCTCGGGGCGCTGGCCCTCGATCGTCATGCGGCTGCGCTTCAGCCGGGCTTCCCAGATCAGCTCGGCAAAGAAGCTCAGCTTGCGCACCTTGAAGGTCTCAGCATCGACTTGCCCGATGAGATCAAAATCGACAAAGCTGTCGTTCATCGGCGTCACCAGCGTATCGGCATTCTCCACCGCGATGCGGGCAAAGGGATCATCGCGCCCCGGATTGTCGATGATCAGGAAATCGCAGGTCGCCTCCAACCGGCTGATCGCGGCGAGCAGTTCCTCCTGCGTCTCCCCGCGGAACACCTCGCAATCGGGGGTCGGCAAGGTCAGCTGGCGCTTTTCCAGCGTGGCGAGGCGGTTCTCGATATAGCGGTGCATGGTGCGCTGGCGCGGATCGAGATCGAGCGAGGCCACCCGCGCCCCGAGATAGGAAAGCGCCACCGCGACATGGACCGCCGTGGTCGATTTGCCGGTGCCGCCCTTCTCGTTGGCGAAGACGATGCGGTGGGCCTTGCCGGGGATCCGCCGCGCAGGGGCAGTGCTGGCCATGATGATCGAAAACCTCTTGTTTCACGCTTTTGCCCCGCCGCGCGCCCACTACGCTTCAAAAAGCGCAAAGCGGCAGCTAGGGATGCGCCCGGTTCTAGTGGCAGGGGAAGGCCCGTGCAAATTGCAACGACCCGCGATGTGTTGAGAAATGCAGTGGCGGCACTGCGCCACGAAGGCAGAGGCCGGATCGCGCTGGTGCCGACCATGGGCGCGCTGCACGAAGGCCACCTGACGCTGGTGCGCCGCGCGCGCGAGGCCGCCGATCACGTGGTCGCCTCGATCTTCGTCAATCCCAAGCAATTCGGCCCGAACGAGGATCTGGACGCCTATCCCCGCCAGCTGGCGGCAGACGCGGCGATGCTGGAAGCCGAGGGCTGCGCGCTGCTGTGGGCGCCGACCGTCGGCGAGATGTATCCGGCGGGCTTCGTCACTAATGTCAGCGTGATAGGCGTGAGCGACGGACTGTGCGGCGCTGCGCGGCCCGGCCATTTCGACGGGGTCGCGACCGTGGTCTGCAAGCTGTTCAACCAGGTCCAGCCCGACATGGCGTTCTTCGGCGAGAAAGATTTCCAGCAGCTCGCCGTGATCCGGGCGATGGCGCGGGATCTCGATCTCACCCTGCCCTCCGCCGACAGCATCATCGGCGTACCGACGGTGCGCGAGGCCGATGGATTGGCGATGAGCAGCCGCAACCGCTACCTCGCGCCCGATCAACGCGCCGCCGCCGCCGCCCTGCCGCGCGCGATGCGCAGCGCGATTGCCACGATCGAAGGCGGCGCGCCTGTGGCAGACACGCTGGCGGCGCTGCAAACGGAGGTGATCGCGGCGGGCTTTGCCAGTGTCGATTATGCGGTGCTGGCCGATAGCGTCTCGCTTGCCCCGCTGGCGGTGCTGGGCGAAGCGCCTGCGCGGTTGCTCGTGGCAGCGCGGATCGGCGGCACGCGGCTGATCGACAACATGGCGGTGGGCGCCTAACCCCATATCGACGCCAATATTGACGAGCGCCCCTGCATAGTGGCATTGGCGCAGCCGAGCGGGCGGGTATAGCTTAGTGGTAAAGCTCCAGCCTTCCAAGCTGGCTATGCGGGTTCGATTCCCGCTACCCGCTCCAGCCCCGCCAAAATCCTCACCTTTGACCGAGCCAGATTTCAGCTCGCTTCGCGCCAGAAGCGGCAGGCGTTCTTGCCGGCGACGAAGCGCGCCCACTTGTCAGGCTCGGCCAGCTTGCGGGCGAGTTGGCCCATCACATAGGGCGGTTCGCATTTCTGGTCGCGGGTCTGCCCGGGTCGGTGGGAATAGCCGGCCTTGTGCGCCGCTTCGTGGACATAGGTCGCCACCAGCGCGTCCAAGGGCCGGTCCAGCCGGTATCGGTTGAGCATAATGGAGCGCTCGCCGGTGCGCGGGTCGGTGCTGCCTTCGTAAGCGAGGTTGCCGGAGAATTCGCTGCTCCAGCGTGCCTTCGCGCCGCCCCTGGTATCAATATGCAGTCCTGCAAAGGCAGCGCGGATCGCCGCCGGGGCTTCGGCCGGATCAAACCCGCGCCAATAGCGGTTCTCCTTGACCCAGCGCTTTGGCAGGGCGGCGTGGAAGGCGGCCAACTCTGCAGCGAAGCGACGCGAACTGACAATATCGATCGCGACCGGTGCAGCCGCTGCCAGCTTCGCGCGATCCTCGGCGGAAAGCTTGCCAGCACGGTCCACCGAAGCAAAGCAGATCGCCGCGTTCTTGCCCGAACCGCACAGGCCGCCCGGTGCAGGCTTGTCCGCCGCCGCCGCGCTGTTCGCCAAGGCGAGCAATGCGGCACCGGCCAGCGCGAATAGGTGCCGCCGCATCGGTTATGCGGGCAGAGCGAGGTGCTTGGCGCCGAACACCGATTGCCAGCTCTCGATCTCGTCCACCACCGCTTCATCGAGCGCATGCATCAGATCGGCGGCGGCAGCGTAGGTCAGCGCGGGTTCGGCGCCGGACAGCAGCAGCGTGATGCGCGCCTCGATCTCGCCCAGCTTTTCCGCCGCCACCCGCGAGATCGCGGCGAAGCGTTCAAAGTCGCCGAAATAGCGGATTCCGGCAAGGTTTGCGCCCAAGGTCGGGAAACTCACGCCAAGGAATGTGAGCAGCGGCGAGAGATCATCGGCGAGCGATTTGGGCAACATCCCGGCCTTCCCGCCAAACTTGCAGAGCAAATAGGCCGAAACCGAAGCGACCGCGAGCGCGAAGCAGGTCTCCGCCGCACGATCGAGCCCGTGATGCACTGCCTCCAGCCGGTGCGCCTTGGCCTCGTGATAGGCGCGCTGGGCACTGACATGGGGCAGCGCCACGCCTTCGAGCCCGGCGCGCAGATAGGCGCGGGTAAGGCGCACGCGCGGCAGGCCGACGGCTCGCAGGGCGTGGCGGGCGAAGTGTTCGGGCCATTCGGCGCTATCACCGCCGCCGCCCTTGCGCGGCCAGCGCCCTGTCGGGCGCGACACGCCGAGCAGCAGCAACCCGGGCGCGTGGCGCAGATATTCGGCAACGCGGCGCAGTTCGAACCAGCGCCGGTGCCAGCCGCGCCGCGATCCGGCCGCCGTCAGCACGAGGATCCCGACAAGCAGGAGCAGTTCGACGCCTGCGAAGACCCATTTGAACTCCGGCACCCGGGCCGGCAGGAACAGGATGCCGATCATCACCGCCAGCGCGGCGAGGACGAAATTGACGCACATCCCGCTGCGATAGGCATCGGCGAGGCGGCTGGCGACGCCATCGGCAAAGGCGAACATCGGCAGCACCTCGCCGCGCAACCGCTCGGCCACCTGCGCATCGCCGCCGGGCATGGCGGTCGCCGCCGCGAGGAGGCCCGCGCCGCTGCCGGCCGCGATTTCACCGGGCGCCTCATAGGTGATCTTGAGCGAGCCGAACGCCCCCGGTCCGCCGCCGAACACCCGCTCGATCCGGCGATAGAAGCCGAAGGCACGGCTGCTGCGGCCGCGCCATATCTCGCGATCGAGCAGCGCCGGGCTCCAGCCATCGGACACCACCGCGGCGCGGATGATCGCTTCGAGCCGGGCGTGATCCGGTTCGCCGTTACGGGGCTGCGCCAGTTCTTCCGGACGGGTGAGGATCGACCAGCCTTCGGGCGCGGCGGGATCGATCAACAGTACCGGGGTGCCCATCGCCAGCGCGGTGGTGACGGTGTGGCCGGTGCCGCCGGGCAGATTGGCAACCTTGCCGTCCCACACCGCGACCACCAGATCGATGCGCTCGATCATCACGCGGCCAGCCAGCGCAACATTGTCCGAGGCCAGCGCTTCGTAGGCGCGGGCGGCGACGCGATCATCGGGCGCGGCGAGGCTGGCGAGCCACAGCGCTTCGACTTCGGCATCGCGGTCGGCCAGTTCGAACAGGTGGGCGCGGGCGGTGATGGCGCGGATGGCTGCGGCGCGCGCCTCGACTGCGGGATCGGCGGCAGGTTTGCCCCGGCACAGCGCGGCGGCATCGGCGGGCGTTTCGGGATGGGCGTTGATCGCAAGGTTGAGATCGGCCCCGAACGGCAGCGGCACCACCAGTTCCCAGCCGCGCGCCAGCGCGAGATCGGCGGCGATCTGGTCGGTGCCGTCCACCAGCAGGCTGTGCAGCCGCGGCGTCCCGCGCGTACCGGGCAGGCCGCCCGCAATCGCCTCGATCCGTGTGAACAGAGCGGTCAGCGCTGCAGCAATCGCCTCGCCATGGGCACAAAACGAAGGGTTGCTGGCGCGGTGGCCAGTGATGCCGAGTGCGAGGTGCGGCTGCCAGCGTTCGGGGCGATGCCACGCGGCCTGCAGCGCAGAAGGATGAGAGGGCTGGGACGGCATGGGGCAGATGGTCTCCTAGCCGCGCGGGCCGCAATCGCAGTCTGTCTAACGCCTTGGCGCGGGGCCTTACAAGTGCCGAGGCGCGGGTTTGACGCGATTGGCGTGAAAGCGCATTATTGCGCCGGGGGAGAAGGCCGACGATGCGCAAGCTGGCAGTATTCTGGACGGGGATCCTTGCGGCGCTGGCGGTGCCCGCCGCGGCACAGCCGGCCATCCCTTTTCCCTATATCCAGGGCCCCGAGTTTGAGGGGCCGAACTTCGTCACGAGAGAGGCCCCACCCGACACGGCTTCCGAGGAAGACGAGGCCGAGGAAGGTGCGAGCGCCGTCGCCGATGCGGCCTGCGAGGCTGGCGATCTTGCCGAATGCACGGCGCTGGGCGAGGCCTATCTCGAGGGCGCCGGTCGCCCCATGAACCGGTTTGTCGGCGAATTGCTGTTGCGCCAGGCCTGCGACGGGGCTGACGCGACGGGCTGCCATAAGCTGGGATCCTGGCTGACCCTGTCCTATTCCGATATTGAGCCGGCATGGCAGGTCGAAGCGCGCGACTACGGCATCGCGATGCTAGGCCGCAGCTGCGCGCTCGGCAATTTCGATGCCTGCTCGGAACAGGCCAATGCTGTCACTAACGGGTTCGGCGATGCCGGGGGCGACCCGTCTGCGGCCATGGCGCTGCGGCGCGCAGCCTGCGCAAGAGGCAGTGACCGCGCCTGCCGCGAGCTGGCCACAACCCTCTCCGAGAGCGAGGACGAGGCGGCGCAGCAGGAAAGCCTCGACCTGCTCGCGCGGCAGTGCCGCAAGGGGGACGTGCTGGCCTGCGAGCAGATCGAACCGCTCGCCGCGCAGAATGCGGCACTGGCACGGGAAATGGCTGAGATCGGCTGCCGCACCGACAGCGCGGGCCAGTGTTTCGCCTTGGGGCAGATCCTGTTCGCGGCCGACAGCGGCCCGCCCGAGCAGCGCACAGCGGCGCTAACCCAGTTTGACCGCGCCTGCCTGCTAAGCAGCATTTTTTGCCTCTTGCCCGAACAGATCCGCATCCGGCCGGCGCTGGCCCAAGGCTGCGATCGCGGGGTCCTGAATGATTGCGTGGCACTAGCACGCATCTACGCCTACGGACCGAGCTCGCCGCTCTATTCGCCCACCGAAGCGGCGAGCCTGCTGGGCAATGCCTGCGTGGCGGGCATGACCGACACGTGCCACGAAGCGGCCTCCGTCCTGCTCGGTGACGACATTCCCGAGAGCCCCGAAAGCAACGCCCGGATCACGCTCTGGTATGATACGGCCTGCGACGCCGGAGCCCAGCTGGATTGCATCGCGCTCGGCAACCACTTGCTCGATACCTACACCGACGCCGATCAGCGCGCGCGCGGCTATGCCGCGCTGATGCAGGTCTGCGACAGCGGTGACATCAAAATCTGCGACAAACTCGACGAGCGTGCCGCCGGGGATCCCGATGCCCCGCTGCTGGCAGCCGACAGCCGCTTCCTGCCGCCGCTCAGCGAAGAGGAAGAGGCGGAAATCGCGCGCCAGAGCGAACGCGAACGCGCCGCCGGCAAGCGCGCGTCGGTGACCTGCACTTCGTCCACCGTGACGTTCCGCGGGGTGACCTATCTGGACAAGAAATGCAGCGCGAGAAGGGTCATGGTCGTTCGCGGCAGGCTGACCCGCGAGGGCGAGGCGCCGTGGCAGGCGCTGCTTTGGCGGCCAGCGCTGTGGAACGGGCGCACCCTGTCGCCCGCCGAGCGGGTGGAATGCGGCGGCGCGCTGGTGCGCGAGGGCTGGATTCTGACCGCGGCCCATTGCGTGATCGACAAGAAGCGCCGGCCGTTGCTGACGGCGGGCCATCAGTTCCGGCTTGGCATCAGCGACGTCAGGGATCGCAGCGACACCGGCTTTGCGATCAGGCGGGTGTTCGCCCATCCGCGCTATCACGAGCCCAGCCGCACCTATGACATCGCTCTGGTGCAGATCGATACGACCCGCCGTGCGCAGGCTGCTGGCAGCCCGGATTACAAGACCATCGCGATCGACCGCATCCCTGCCAAAACGCGGCCGTTCGGCGAGGGCATGCCGGTCTATGTATTCGGTTGGGGGCTGACCGAATTCGAGGGCCGCGCGAGCGAGCAGCTCAAGGTCGCGAGGCTCGAGCTCGAGGCGCCGGCGGCTTGCGAGCGAAATACCGCAACCGATGGTAACAATTACCTCAAGAGCTCGCTGCTTTGCGCGAAGGCGGACGATCGGGCGCAGGCGTGCGATGGCGACAGCGGTGGGCCGCTGGTGGGCTATTTCAGCAAGGGGCCGATGGTGATCGGGGTGGTGAGCGCAGGCACCGAGTGCGGGCGCGGCGGCAAGGCGACGCGCTATACGCGGGTGGCGCAGATGGCGGAATGGATCAACGACGTCTTCGCCGGTCGGGAAACACCGATTGCTTCGCGCTAGAAAAGCGGGCCCGGCACAAACCGCCGGGCCACACTCTGTCAGTAAAGCTTACTCGGCGGCGGGCGCAGCGGGCGCTTCACCGGCAGCCGGGGGAACCGGGTTGCTGTTCGGATCGGTGCCTTCCGCTTCCGCAGTCGCTGCTTCGAGCGCGGCGGCATCTTCGGCGCTCATCGCAGCATCGTCGGCCGGTGCTTCGGTCGCAGCCGGTTCGGCAGCGGGAGCCTCGGCGGTTTCGCCCTTGCAGGCCACCAGCGTCAGTGCGGTCGCGGCGAGCGCGGCGAAGGTCACAGTCTTCTTCATATGCAATTCCCCCTTCTAAAGCCCTTGTGGGCGGCAAGGACGTATCACGAGGCGAGCCGGGAAAGCAATTCCCCAAGCTTGGGCTCGCGGCGCAGCGGATCAAGCAGCACATCGTTGGGCGCAAGCAGCATCCCCGAATCGCGCTTGGCATAGGCCTCTTCCAACCGCGCCAGCGCCTCGGCAGTGCCGCCGCGCTGCGCCAGCACCTGCGCCTGCTGGTAAAGCGCCGCATCGCCGAAGTCGGCGACCAGCTTGGCGTAGGCTGCGTCGGCCTGCGCGGCATCGCCCAGCTTGTGCGCAGCGATAGCGGTCGTGGTCAGCGCGAATTGCGGCACCCGCTCCGCCTTCGCAGCCGTCAGCGCGCCTGCTGCATCGCCCTGCATCAACCGCGCAACGGCAATCACGAACTGGGCACTGGCGAGGCTCGGATTGAGCTCCAGCGCGCGCTGCATCTGGGCAATCGCGTCCGCATAATCCCGCGCGAACAGGGCAATGAAGCCGGCCGAACGGAACGCCCGCGCATTGAGCGGATCAAGCTCGATCACCCGCTGGATCATCTGCACCGCGACATCATGCTCGGCGCCGTAGGAATAGAAGGTCGCCACCTGCCGCAAGGTATCGGCGTCGCCGGGCGCGAGCTTTTCGGCGGCGCGGTAATGGACCATCGCCTTGGCCCGCCTAAGCTGGCCGTTGTTGAACGCGAAACCGAGCGAGAGGTGACCCTGCGCGAGCCGATCCTCCAGCGCGATGGCGCGCTCGGCGGCGGTGATCGCCTGATCGTAGAGACTGCGCGCCTCGCCGGCATCGCTCGCGGTATTGGCAATCGCCGCCAGCATCGTCGATCGCATCGCGTGCGCGGCGGCATAGTCCGGGTCTTCCGCGATGGCCGCATCGAACTGCGCCAGCGCCGCGCGATCGCTCTCCGTCCCGGCCGATAGCTCAAACAGCGCCTGACCGCGCAGGAAAGCTTCGTAGGCGCCGACATTCTGCGTCCCGCCCACCGCGTGTTGCGCGTCGAGACTGCTGCGCGCCTCGCCCTCGCCAACAGTCTTGGCAACCAGCGAGAGTGCGACGGTTTCGGCAATCTCGGTCTGCAGCGCGAACACGTCGTCGAGCGAGCGATCATACTTTTCGGCCCAGAGCACAGTCCCGCCCTCGATCTGGACCAGCTCCGCCGAGACGCGCATCCGCGTTTCGTCGCGCTGCACCGAGCCGCGCAGAATGTGCTCGACGCCGAGTTTGCGGCCGATGGCGAATTCATCCTCGCCCACCAGCGCGCCCGACGAGGTGGGCGCGGCCACTCTGAGCCGCGGATTGCGCAGCAGCACCGAGCGCAGCTCGTTCGACAGGCCGTTGGAGAACCACGCCTTGCTGACATCGCCCGTGAGATTGGCGAAGGGCAGCACCACCATCGAAATCGCATCGGACCCGCGCGGTCCCAGCAGGCCGGACTGCCACACCCCGATCAGCGCGGCGCTGCCAAGCACGCCTGCGCCGCCGATCATGAGCGTGCGGCGCGACAGAGCGAAGCCGCGTGCGGCAGCAGCAACAGGTGGCGGCGGTACGGTGAAGGGAACGGGCGCTTCATTGACCGCACTGCCCTGCCCGGCGCGCTGGCGCACGGCAGCCACGATGCGGCCTGCCAGCGGATCGCCCGGCGCTCCGTTCCATCCCGAAATGTCGAGCAACTGGAACTGGCGGAACCCGAGCGGCGCCATTGTTCCGTCAAGCGACAGCGGCACCAGGCACCCGCGCTCGCGCCCGCGCTGCGCCTCGTCACGCGCCCAATGCGAGGCGACCGAGGTCTGCGACCACAGCACCACCACGCAGTCGGCGGTTTCGAGCGCGTTCTCGGTGGTGACGAGATAGTTCTCTCCGCCTTCCAGCCGACCGTCCCACCACACATCGAAGCCCGCGCCTTCGAGCAGCGCGATGACCGGGCGGGCGCGATCCAGATCGGTGCGCGAATAACTGAGGAACACCGGCGGCTTGCGCGGCGGTGAAGCCTCGCTGCTATCGGTAGCCATTGCGCCGCGTTCATCGTCCATGCCGTAGTGCTACATCGAAATCGCGCATCCCGCAAAGCCAACGCGTTATTCCTCGACGAAGCAGCCCGGCGTGCCTTCTTGCGGGGCTTCGTAGGTGGCCCAGTCGCTGGTTTCGCTCGGCGCAGCGGGCGCGCCAGCGGGGCCGGGCTCACCGCCCTGCCGCAGCCGGTGCAGGTGTGCCTTGGCGATCATATTGGCGGAAATCGGCGCGGTGACGAACAGGAACAGCGAGACCAGCACTTCGTGCGTGGTCCACTCGCCCTTCGCCAGTTGGAACCATAGGATCGAGCTCACCAGCAGCCCCCCCAGCCCCAGCGTCGAGGCCTTGGTCGGCCCGTGCAACCGCTCCATCAGCGAAGGCAGGCGCACCAGCCCCCAGCTGCCGATCAGGGCGAAGCTCGCGCCGAGCACGATCAGCCCGCCCGCCAGCCATTCGCCGAGGGTTGCCATCCCGCTCATTCGATGATGTCTCCGCGCAGCAGGAACTTGCAATAGGCTACGGTGCCGACGAAGCCCACCAGCGCCAGCAGCAGCGCTGCCTCGAACGCGGTGCCCGCGCCGCTGGCTATGCCGATGAGCACGATGATGCCGATCGCATTGATCACCATCGTATCGAGCGCGAGGATGCGGTCCTCCGGACCCGGCCCCTTGATGAGCCGCCATAGATTCAGCGCCAGCGCGAGGCCGAGCGCGACAAAGCCGAAGCCGAGCGCATAGGTGAGCACAGCGCCGCTCATGCGAAGATACACTTCAGCCGTGTCTCGTAACGCGCCTTGACCTTGGCGACCTCGGCCGCGGGATCGGGCGCATGGAGCGCGTGGACCAGCAGATAGCGCCCGCAGGCCGAGACATCGGCGGAGACCGTGCCGGGGGTGAGGCTGATCGTCCCTGCGAACACCGTGATCGCCTCGGGTGTGGCGAGATCGAGCGGGATGGTCAGCCATGCGGGTCTGAGATCGCGGTTCGGCTTGAACAGGATGATCGCGGCGACCGCGAAATTGGCCACGATGATGTCGCCGATCACCAGGACGAGATAGGCGACAGCTGGCGCAAAGCGCACTTGCGGGCGTCCGGGCCACCATGCGGCGGTGAACAGTGGCACGACAAGGCCGACCACCAGCCCCAGAAACAGGGTGCCGAAGGTGAGATCATTCACCATCACCATCCACACGATGACAAGCAACGCCGACAGGCCGGGGTGAGGGATCAGACGGCTCATGCGGCTTCCTCCCCCAGAACCGCGCTCGCCGAAGCGGCAGGATCGAGCACCTGCGCAGCCGCCGCCCCGGCATAGGCGGTGGTCGGGCCAGCGCCGATAGCGAGTGCGGCAAGCAGCAGCAGCGCGATGACCGGTGCGGCATAATCGGCGCGCGAGGCTGGCGGGGGAGTGGCCGCACCCTCGCTCACCTTCCAGAACACCGCACTGCCGGCGCGGGCAAAACCGATCACCCCGATCAACGTGGTTCCAAGGACGACGCCCCAGGCCCAGCCCCACTGCGGCAGCATGGTCGCCGACTGGAGGATCCACAGCTTGCCGATGAAGCCCGAAAGCGGCGGCAGGCCCGTCGCCGCGATGGCGGCGGCCATGAACATCAGCCCTACGCCCTGACGGCCTGCAAAATCAGGGCCAGGCGCGCAATTGTCGGCAGCTCCGGCGCGCCGCCGCGTGACCACATCGGCGACCAGAAACAGCGCCGCTCCGCCGATGGTCGAATGGACGAGGTAATAGAGCGCCGCGCCCAGCGTTGCCTCCTGCCAGCCTGCCACCGCGATCAGCAGCGTGCCGGTCGATCCGATGATTGCATAGGCGGCCTGTTCCGACAAAGTGCGCGCGGTGAACACCCCGGCAAAGCCCACCGTCGCCGTCACCAGCGCGGCAGGCCACAGATAAGGCGCAGGCGGCCAGGCGGCGGCCCCTGCGCCTTCGCCAAACACCTGCGGCACCACCCGGATCAGCGCATAGACCCCGACCTTGGTCATGATCGCAAACAGCCCCGCCACCGCCGGGCTTGCCGCATCATAGGTTCGCACCAGCCACAGATGCAGCGGCACGACGGCCGCCTTGATCGCGAACACGCTGGCAAGCAACAGCGCGGCGATCCGCAGAAGACCCTGATCTTCGGGCGCAATCTCAGCCACCCGCAAGCCCATATCCGCCATGTTGAGCGTGCCGGTGAGCGCATAAAGCAGCCCCAGCGCAATCAGGAACAGCGCCGAGCCGACGAGGTTCACCACCACATATTGCACCCCGGCCTTCAATCGGGCGGCCCCCTGTCCGTGCAGCATCAGGCCATAGGACGCGATCAGCAGCACCTCGAAGAAAACGAAGAGGTTGAACAGATCGCCGGTCAGGAAGGCGCCGTTCAGGCCCAGCAGCTGGAACTGGAACAGGGGGTGGAAATGCCAGCCCTTGCGGTCGCTTGCCGTCAGAACAGCGTGCAGCAGCGCTATCAGCGCGAGGCTCGCGGTCAGCACCAGCATGATCGCCGCCAAGCGGTCCACCACCAGCACGATCCCGAAAGGCGCGGCCCAATCACCCACCGCATAGGCTTGGATAACCCCGCTATAGGCCTGCACAAGCAGGGTCACGGCGCAGATCAGCATGGCGAAGGCGGAGGCAAAGCCGAGGCCAACCGCCCAGCCCGGACGACGCCGCATCAGCAGCAGCGTGAGCGGAGCGGCCAGCGCCGGAATCGCGATCGGCAGGATCGGCAGGTGATCGGCAAAGGTCATTCGCCGTTCCCTTCCGCATCATTGGTGGGCACCGCATCACCGTCGACATGATCGCTGCCGGTCTCGAGGAAGCTGCGCAAGGCAAGGATCACCACGAAGGCGGTCATGCCGAAGGTGATGACGATCGCAGTCAGCACCAGCGCTTGCGGCAGGGGGTCGGTGTAGTCCGACACCGACTTGTCCCAGATCGGCGGACGATCCAGCACCAGTCTTCCGCTCGCGAACAGGAACAGGTTCACCGCGTAGGAGATCAGCGTGAGGCCAAGCACCACCTGGAAGGTGCGGGCGCGCAGGGCGAGATAGATGCCGCCCGCCACCAGCACACCGATGCTGCTCGCCACGAGGAATTCGTAGGTCATGCCTCGCCCTCCCCTTGCCGTTCGGCCTGGGCCGCATGGGCGCGGGCGGCGCGCTGGGCGATGTGGCTCAGTTGCGCCAGCGCCAGCATCACCGCGCCCAGCACGGTGAGGAACACGCCGGTATCGAACAGCATCGCGCTCGCCAGTTCGAACTTGCCGATCAGCGGCAGGCTGAAATAGTCAAACCACGAGGTCAGGAACGGCGTGCCGAAGGCCATCGCCCCCAGTCCCGTCGCCATCGCCACCAGCACGCCCCACGCAATCATCTGGTGTTCGCCGAACTGCCGCCGCCGGTCGCTCCAGTCATAGCCCGCCGCGAGATATTGCAGCAGGAAGGCGATGGCCACCACCAGCGCGGCAATGAAACCGCCGCCCGGTTGGTTATGGCCGCGCAGGAACAGGTAAATGCCCACCGTCAGCGTCAGCGGCAGGGCGATGCGGCTTGCCATCACCAGCATCATCGGATGGCGCTCGGGCGAATGCGGCATGTCTTCCTGCCAGCGCGCCAGCCTTGCCCCCGCAGCCCCGCGCGCGGCGCTATCGAGCAGCGCGAAGATGCCGAGGCCCGCAATCCCCAGCACGATAATCTCGCCCAGCGTATCGAAGGCGCGGAAGTCGACCAGGATCACATTGACGACATTGGTGCCGCCCCCGCCCGGCTTGGCATTGGCGAGGTGATAGGCGGAAATGCTCGGCCCCGGATCGCGGGTCAGCATCGCCCAGGCGAGCCCGCCCACCAGCCCGCCGCCGGTGATCGCCAACGCCGCATCGCGCCATTTACGCGCGGGCGACGACAGCAGCGGCGGACTTTTGGGCAGGAGATTGAGCGCCAGCAGCAGCAGCAACACCGTCACCACCTCGACCGAGATCTGCGTCAACGCGAGGTCGGGCGCGGAAAAGCGCACGAAGGCAAGGCTGATGACCAGCCCGATCACGCTGACAAAGATCAGCACCCGGAACCGCTGGCGCGCATCGTTCACTACCGCCGCCGTCGCCGCGATCAGCAGCGCCCAGATCGCGATCGCCGCGGGCGGCGCGGGAAGGCCGGGGCGGGTGCCGGTCAGCACCCCGCCGCCGGTCAGCGTGCCCTCGATCACCAGCAGGACTACCACCGCAAACGTGGCAAACAGCATCCGCTGGAGCGAGGGCGTATGCACCGCCACCATCGCCTTGCGCACCCACCTGTCGGCAAAGCCCAGCGCAGCCTCGAACATCACCTTGGCATCAAGGTGGCCCGCGCGCTCCCACAGGGCGAGCAGCCCGGCGTGCCGCCACAGCAGCAGCGCGCCGCCCGCGACCGCGACCATGCTGAGGATCAGCGCGAGATTGACCCCGTGCCACAGCGCCAGATCAAACGCGGGCGCAGGCGCGCCGGTCACCGCCGCAGTCACTGCGCCCACCAGCGGCGCAGCGAGCACCATCGGGATGAGGCCCAGCAGCACCGCCAGCGTGGTCAGCACCGCTGGCGCCGCCCACATGCCCGGGGCCGGATCATGCGCGCGGGCATGGGCTTGCGGATCGCGCGGCTGACCGAAGAACAGATGCCCTGCCAGCCGCAGCGAATAGCCGACCGAAACGGTCGCACCGATGGTCGCCAGCACCGGCACCAGCCACGGCAGGCCGAACAGCGCCACATGCGGGGTTTCGTAGAGCATCATCTCCTTCGAGATGAACCCGCCCAGCGGCGGCAGCCCCGCCATCGAGGCGGCGGCCAGCGTCGCGATGACCGCCGTCACCGGCATCACCTTGGCCAACCCGCCCAGCCGCCGGATATCGCGCGTGCCGGTTTCGTGGTCGACGATCCCCGCCGCCATGAACAGCGCCGCCTTGAAGGCGGCATGGTTGAGGATGTGCAGCACCGCCGCCAGCGCCGCCATCTCGAGGCTGAAGCCGAGCAGCATCACCAGCAGGCCCAACTGGCTGATCGTCGAATAGGCGAGGATGCTTTTGAGATCGTGCCGGAACAGCGCCACCACCGCGCCAAACGCCATGGTGGCAAGGCCGACGCTCGTCACAACCGTGGTATAGGCCTCGGTCCCCGCCAGCACCGGCCACAGCCGCGCGAGCAGGAACACCCCTGCCTTCACCATCGTCGCCGAATGGAGATAGGCGCTCACCGGGGTCGGCGCGGCCATCGCGTGGGGCAGCCAGAAATGGAACGGGAACTGCGCCGACTTGGTAAAGCAGCCCACCAGCACCAGCGTAAGGATCACCGGATAGAGCGGCGAGGCCTGCACCATGGCGCCGCGCGTGAGGATCACGGCCAGATCATACGAGCCTGCCACCTGCCCCAGCAGCAGCATCCCGCCGATCAGCGCAAGGCCGCCCCCGCCCGTCACCGCCAGCGCCATACGCGCGCCCTGCCGCCCTTCCGGCTTGTGCTGCCAGAAGCCGATGAGGAGGAAGGAGGACAGGCTCGTCAGCTCCCAGAACACCAGCAGCAACAGCACATTGCCCGCCAGCACGATCCCCAGCATCGCGCCCTGAAACAGCATCAGACTGGCAAAGAAGCGCGCGGTCGCCTCGCCCTGGTTAAGGTAGAAATGGGCGAAGATCACCACCAGCAGCCCGATGCCGAGGATCAGGCCGGCAAACAGCAGCCCGAGGCCGTCGACCATCAGGGTCAGATCGAGCCCTAGCGCCGGAATCCAGCCCACAGTGGCGCTCGGCACCGCGCCGCCGATCACCGGCCCGGCAAGGCCCGCCAGCAGCGCCAGCCCGCCTGCGCTCGCCGCCGCCGCCACGCCCGCGTGCACGGCGCGAGAGGCGCCCGCCGCCAACGCAATCACCAGCGCGGCGACAAAGGGCAGCGCCACCAGTGTGTATAGCGTCACGGCCATGGCCATTGGCGGTTCCGGAGGCTCCCGTGCCAGAATTGGCGTTGCGATAGCGCGGTTTGCGCGCCTGCAAACCCTAGACGAGGGGGCAGCGCAAGGACAACCGAAACCGGCCCCTGCGATGGCATGGCGTCAGTCGCCTTCGAATTCCATCAGCGCGCGCACTTCGATGCCGGCTTCGCGCAGGCGGGCCGCGCCGCCGAGATCGGGCAGATCGATCACGAACAGCGCGTGGCTGATCACCGCCCCCGCGCGGCGCAGCAATTCCGCCGAGGCGAGCGCGGTGCCGCCAGTCGCGATCAGATCATCGACGATCACGACCTTCTGCCCCGGCTCGATCGCGGTCGGGTCCATCTCCAGCCGGTCGGTGCCGTATTCGAGCGCATAGTCGATGCCGATGGTTGCGATCGGCAGCTTGCCGGGCTTGCGCACCGGCACGAAGCCGACGCCAAGCTGCACCGCCACCGCCGCGCCGAAGATGAAGCCGCGCGCTTCCATGCCAGCGATCTTGTGTGCGCCCGCCGCGTCCGCCAGCGCAGCGAGGTGATGCACGCTCGCCGCCATGCCCTGATGGTGGCCGATCAGCGTGGTGATATCGCGGAACTGGATGCCGGGATGCGGGAAATCCGGCACCGTGCGCACCAGCGCCTTCAATTCATCGCGGGAGAGATGCGGCGGTGTCATAGCGGAAAGGCCCCTGTTTCAGACCCCTAAAAGCACAAGCGCCCCGCCATCTGCAAGCGATGACGGGGCGCCGGTACCGAAAGTCGGGAACTGCGGGAAGAAGCTTACTTCTTCTTCGGTTTCATCCCCGCCCAGATCTGCTTGTAGCTCAGGAACGCCAGCGCGGTCGCGAACAGCAGGAAGCCGAGCACGAACCAGCCGGTCTGCTTGCGCGCCACCAGCGAAGGCTCGGCGGTCCAGGTGAGGAAGGCGGCGACATCTTCGGCCATCTGCGGGATGGTCGAGGCGGTGCCGTCGGCATAGGTCACCTGCCCGTCGATCGCGAGCGGCGGGGCCATCGCAATGTTCACGTTGGGGAAGTGCTTGTTGAAATAGAGGCCCGCGGGCGTTTCGAAGCCGACCTTGGCCGCCTTGGCCGGATCGGCCTCGCCGTAACCGGTCAACAGCGAATAGACGTAGTTCGAGCCGTCATGGCGCGCCTTGGTCATCAGCGAAAGATCGGGCGGGATCGCGTTGTTGTTGGCCGCCGCAGCCGCGATGGCATTGGGGAACGGCATCGGGAAGTAGTCGGTCGGATCGCCCGGACGGGTGGTCACTTCGCCGGTGTTCGGATCGATGCCCGGAACCGTCCAACTGGCCGCTTCGGCATCAACCTCGGCTTCGGTGTAGCCGAGCTGCTGGAGATTGCGGAAAGCGACGAACTTGAGGCTGTGGCACGCCGAGCAGACTTCCTTGTAGACCTGGTAGCCGCGCTGCAGCTGGGCCACGTCCCACTTGCCCATCGGGCCGTCGAACGAGAAGCCGCCAGCCGGCCCCTCGCCATGCTCGTAGAAGGCATAGGCCGCGGGCTTTTCGGCCGGTGGGCCGAACACGAAGTTGTAAACGCCGGGCACCAGCGACCAGAGCACCAGCACCAGTGTGATGGCGAGGCCTGCAATGATGCCTCCGAGACGAATAGACATGACCGAACTCTTTCTCGTTATCGGGTCAGAATGCGTGACTGCGGCGGCCGGCCGATTACTCGGCCGGCTGCAGCGAACCATCGGGCTGCGTGCCGGTATCGCCAGCAGCGACGGTGCCGGTACGCGGCGCTTCAGCCGACGCGTCCTTGCCGAGCACCGCATCGGTGATCGAGAAGGGCAGCGGCTTGGGCACTTCGATCTGGCTGATGATCGGCAAGATCACCAGGAAGTGCAGGAAGTAATAGGCCGTGAAGATCTGGCTGAGCATGATGTAGGGTTCTTCAGCATGCGCACCGCCGAGGTAGAACAGGGCCGCCATGGTCGGGATCAGGCCGAACCAGAAGAACTTGTTGAACAACGGACGGTAGTGGCCCGAACGCACCGGGCTCTTGTCCAGCCAGGGCAGGATGAACCACACCAGGATCGAACCGAACATCCCGATCACGCCGAGCAGCTTGGCCGGGATCAGCACGATGCCGGTGAACGGAATGGTGAGATCGCCGGTGAAGGCACGCAGGATCGCGTAGAACGGATAGAAATACCATTCCGGAACGATCAGCGCCGGGGTCGAAAGCGGGTTTGCCTCGATATAGTTGTCCGGGTGACCAAGCGCGTTGGGCAGGAAGAACACCATCGCGGTGAAGGCGATCAGGAACACGCCCAGGCCGAAGCCATCCTTGGCGGTGTAATAGGGGTGGAACGGAACCGTATCGCTCTCGCTCTTCACTTCCACGCCGGTCGGGTTCGACGAGCCCGGGATATGCAGCGCCCAGATGTGCAGGACGACAACGCCCAGGATCACGAAGGGCAGCAAGAAGTGCAGCGAGAAGAAGCGGTTCAGCGCGGCGTTGTCAGGCGCAAACCCGCCCAGCAGCCACACCTGCAGCGGCTCGCCCACCAGCGGGATCGCGCTGAACAGGCCGGTGATGACCTGCGCGCCCCAGAAGCTCATCTGGCCCCACGGAAGCACGTAGCCCATGAAAGCGGTCGCCATCATCAGCAGGAAGATCACCACGCCGAGCAGCCAGATCATCTCGCGCGGGGCCTTGTACGACGAATAGAACAGGCCGCGGAAGATGTGCAGATAGACGACGATGAAGAAGAAGCTCGCCCCGTTGGCGTGGGCATAACGCAGCGCCCAGCCCCAGTTGACGTTGCGCATGATGTGCTCAACCGTGCCGAAGGCGACCTGCGCGTTGGCGGCGTAATGCATCGCCAAGACCACGCCGGTGACGATCTGGATCATCAGGCAGAAACCGGCGAGCACGCCGAAGTTCCACATATAGTTGAGGTTGCGCGGCACCGGATAGCCGGCCCCGACCGCGTTGTAGACGAACCGCGGCAGCGGCAATTTCTCGTCGAGCCACTTGGTGAAGGTGGTTTGCGGCTCGTACTGCTTGGCCCAGGCGAAACTCATGGCGTTCTCTCGGCTTTTCGAAGTTATCGGGGTCGGGTGATTATTGTTGTGATGCAGCTACGGAAGATCAGCCCACACGGACGACGGTGTCGGACGTAAAGCTGTATTCGGGCACCATCAGGTTCAGCGGCGCGGGGCCCTTGCGGATGCGGCCGGCGACATCATAGTGCGAACCGTGGCACGGGCAGAAATAGCCGCCGAACTCGCCCTTGTTCTCGCCTTCGGCAGCGCCCAGCGGCACGCAGCCGAGGTGGGTGCAGACGCCCATGGTGATGAGGATGTCCTCGTGACCTTCCTTGGTGCGCTCGGCCAGGGTCTGGGGATCGCGCATCGAGGTGCCATCGTCCTTCTTGGCAGCCGCAATCTCTTCGGGCGTCAGGCGCTTGACGAAGAGGGGCTGCTTGCGGAAGGTGGTCTTGATGCTCTGGCCGGCAGCGATCGCGCCGATATCGACTTCGGTCGAGCTGGCGGCGAGCACGTCGGCCGAGGGTGCCATCTGGCTGATCAGCGGGAACAGCAGCGATGCGCCGCCAACGCCGGCCGTGCTGAGCGCGGCGATGTGAATCCAGTCGCGGCGGCGGACGCCCTCTTCAGAGCCCGTTTCGCTGATTACGGCCGTGTCAGAAGCCATGTCGTCTTACCCTGCTCGTCTTGCCGCGCCGGAAAAACGGCCTGCGCGGCGTGGTGTTCCAAATGCGGGGCGTGCGCCCCATGACTAGTCCGTCGATTGATCCCCGCTTCGGCCCGGGATGCGGACTTGCCGCAATCTCCGCCCGAAACTCGCGGGGGCAATTAACGGCAATCCTGCGAGAATCCAACCGTGTTTTAAGCAAGTCCCGTTCGCGTGTGTGCAAGGCGGCCTCAGGGCAGAGCGATCATACTGATCTGTCTGCCATAATTTGCCTCGCACGCCTGCGTAGACCTGCGATGCGAATGATAACGCGCGACATGTGAGAATGTATCCCGCCCGAGATCAGCAATTTTGCTAAGGCCTGCCCCTGCCAGCCGCGCCATGATGTAGCCGGGCAGATCGAAGTGCCAGCGCGCCGCCCCCTCGCGCGCCGGAGCGGAGGCGAAAAAGCGCGCGTCTTCAGCGGTAAAGCGCGCGCAGAACGGGGCGTCGACCTCGTAACTGGCCTGCGCAATGGTCGGCCCGAGCACGGCGGCGATGCTCTCTCGCCGCGCGCCCAGCGCTTCCATTGCGGCGATGGTGTTTTCGAGCACGCCCTCCACCGCGCCGCGCCACCCGGCATGGGCCGCGCCGATAACGCCCGCCGCGCGGTCAGCGAACAGGATCGGGCCGCAATCGGCGGTGACGATGCCGAGCACGATGCCCGGCACAGCGGTCACCACCGCATCGGCGACCGGTCGGCCCTCGGCGGCATCGTCCCACGCCTGCGTCACCGTGGCAACATCGGGCGAATGCACCTGATGCGGCGCGGCCAGCCTGCCGCCGCCAAGGATCGCGTCTGCCGCCGCCGCACGCAACGCGCGCACCTCGGCAGGATCGCCGGGGCCGCCGAAGCCGAACTGGTGCTGCCCGCCCGCGCTACCGAAGAAGCCGTGCGGCACGCCGCCCAGCAGCGCGCTGGTCTCAACCTGAAAGTCTGTCACCTCAGCCTTCCAGACTGCGGCTGACCTGCTCGAACGTATCGCGCGACAGATTGCCCGCCGCCATGATCCGCTCAAGCTCGGCCTTCATCAGCGCGGCGCGCACGGGCTCGATCCGCCGCCAGCGCCCCAGTGCAGGCACGAAGCGCGCGGCAGTCTGCGGATTGATCGGATCCAGCGCGAGGATCACGTCGGCCACCATCCGGTAGCCCTCGCCGCTCGCCGCATGGAAGCCCTTGGGGTTGCCTGCAAAGGCCATGTGGAGCGAGCGCACGCGGTTGGGGTTCTTCATGGTGAAGTCGGGATGCTGCGCCAGCGTGTGCACCTGCGCGATCACCTGCGGATGGAGCGAGAGCGCCTGCAGGGTAAACCACTTGTCGACCACCAGCGCATTGTCCTTGTAGCGCTCGTAGAACGCCGCCAGCCGCGTCTCGCGCTCGGGACAATCGAGCCCGCACAGCACCATCAGCGCGCCCTGCCGGTCGGTCATGTTGTCGGCGGCATCATATTGCTGCGCGGCGAGCGCGGCAGCGCTGGCGGGATCGGCGGCGGCAAGGAACACCAGCGCCTGCGTCTTGACCTTGCGCGCCCCGCGCCCGGCCGGATCATCGAGCGCAATGCCCGAAGCGCGGGCGTGGAGCGCCTGCAATTCGCCCGAGAGCGCGGTGCCGATGGCGGCCTTCAGCCCCTCGCGCGCGGCATGGATCGCGCCGGGATCGGCGAGCCGCCCGCCACTTGCCATCGCTTCGAACAGGTAGGTCTCGCTCGGCAGCATCATCAATTCGCCGCGCATCGCATCGTCGAGACCGGTGTCGGCAATGCTGGAGCGGAAGGCGCCGATGATTGCCGCTTCGCCTGCGGCCCTGTCGTCAGCCGACAGCGTGCCGGACGCCGCGCCGACCAGATGGCTGACGGCCAGTTCCTGCAAGGCTTCCGAGCGGGCGAAGGGATCATCATCATGCGCGGCGAGGAACACCAGATCCTCGCGGGCCAGCGCGCGTTCGATCACCACCGGGGCGGTGAAGCCGCGGTTGATCGAGACCACCGGATCGGGCCCGGCGAGCGCGAGGGTGAAGGTCTGTTCGGCCTGCACCAGCACCACCAGTTGTTCGGCCCCGAGCGCGCCGCTCCCGCGCGAATGCACTGCAATCCGCAGCGGGATCGGCATGGGCAGCTTGTCGGGTTGGCCGGGGGTGGCAGGGACACTCTGGCGCAGGGTGAGGATGATATCGTCACCCTGCACGGCCTGCGACACGCTCACCCGCGGCGTGCCGGCTTGCGAATACCACCGCCGGAACTGGACAAGATCGATCCCCGCCCCGTCCTCGATGGCCTTGACGAAATCCTCGCAGGTTGCCGCTTCGCCATCGTGGCGGTCGAAATAGAGATCGGTGCCGGCGCGGAAGCGTGCGGTGCCCACCATCGAGCGCATCATGCGGATGACTTCGGCGCCCTTGTTATAGATCGTCGCGGTGTAGAAGTTGCTGATCTCGCGGTAGCTGTCGGGCCGGATCGGGTGCGCCAATGGCCCGCCATCTTCGGGGAACTGGGCGGCGCGCAGGATCCGCACATCCTCGATCCGCTTGACCGCCTCACCCCGCATATCCTGCGAGAACAGCTGGTCGCGCAGCACGGTGAAGCCTTCCTTGAGGCTCAGCTGGAACCAGTCGCGGCAGGTGATGCGGTTGCCCGACCAGTTGTGGAAGTATTCGTGCGCGATCACGCCTTCGACCGCGTCGAAATCGGCATCGGTCGCAGTGTCAGGGTCGGCCAGCACATATTTGGTGTTGAAGACGTTGAGCCCCTTGTTCTCCATCGCCCCCATGTTGAAGTCCGAGACGGCGACGATGTTATAGAGATCGAGGTCATACTCGCGGCCGAACACCTGTTCGTCCCACGCCATCGAACGGTGGAGCGATTCGAGCGCGTGATCGGTGCGCGCGAGGTCTTCGGGACGCACCCAGACATTGCATTCGACCTCGCGGCCCGAGGCAGTGGTGAAGGGCTTGGAGTTCGCCACCAGATTGCCCGCGACGAGCGCGAACAGGTAGGACGGCTTGGGCCAGGGATCGTGCCATTCGGCCCAGTGGGTGCCGTCTGCATTGTCGCCCGAAGCCGTGCGGTTGCCGTTGCACAGCAGGATCGGGAAGGCGGCTTTGTCGCCCGCCATCCGCACGGTGTAGACCGACAGGACATCGGGCCGATCGGGGAAGAAGGTGATCCGGCGGAACCCTTCCGCCTCGCACTGGGTGCAGAGCATCCCCGACGAGGCGTAGAGCCCCATCAGCTGGGTGTTGGCGGCAGGGTCGATCTCGGTTTCGACCACGATCAGGTGACTGTCACCGCGCAGGGGCACGATGAGATCGGCCCCGTCCATGCGCCAGTCGGCCGCTTCGCCATCAACCGTCACGCTGATCGCCGTCAGCGCATCGCCGTTGAGGCGGATGGTTTCGGCATGGTCAGCGCGGGCGTTGCGCTGCACAGTCAGCTTGGCGGTGACGCGGGTGCGGGTAAGGCCGAGCGCGAAGTCGAGCCGCACCTCGGGCACCAGCCAGCCGAACGGGCGGTAATCCTCGCGTAGGATCACCGGCGGCTGGTGCGGGGTGGGGGCGGCATCCGCGATTTCGGGGTTGCCTTCGGGGTTCGTGGGGGTGGTTGCGATGTCCATGGCCGCCGATTTAGGTTGATTCGGCCAGTCGTCCAATCTTTAGGTTGCAGCCATGGCGCATTTGCTGATTTTCGGGCTGGGCTACACCGCTGCGCGCATTGCTGCCGCGATGCGGGCGGAAGGCTGGCAGGTGACCGCGACCGGCAGTGCGGGCGATATTGCCTTTGCCGACCGCGCGGGCGTTCTGGCCGCGCTGGGACAGGCGACCCACATCCTCTCCTCCGTCCCGCCCGACCGCGCCACGGGCGGCGATCCGGTGCTGGATAGCTATGGCGCGGCGCTCGAAGGAATACCGCTGTTCTACCTCTCCTCCACCGGGGTTTACGGCGACAAGCGGGGCGCGTGGGTGGACGAGGCAACGCCGACCATCGCGCAATCCGGAGAAGGGCGCCGCAATGCGCGGGCGGAGGCTGACTTGGCTTGGCTCACCATGGGCGCGCGGGTGTTCCGCCTGCCGGGCATCTACGGGCCGGGCCGCAGTGCGCTCGACCGGGTCAGTGAAGGCAAGGCGCGGCGGATTGACTTGCCGGGTCAGGTGTTCAGCCGCGTCCATGTCGATGACATCGCCAGCGGGGTGGTCGCCGCACTGATGCAGGACGCGCCGCCGGGGGCCTATAACCTTGGCGATGATCTCCCGTGCAGCGGCAATGAGGTGACCGAACACGCCAGTCGCCTGCTGGGCCTGCCGCTCCCGCTGCTCGAAAGTCTGGAGGAGGCTAACCTCTCCGAAATGGCGCGCGGGTTCTATGCCGAGAACCGCCGGGTCGCCAATGGCAAGGCCAAGCGCGTGCTGGGGTGGCAGCCCACCTATCCGACATACGTGGAAGGTTTAGCGGCGCTGCTTTGAACGCAAGGCCAGACCCATCCCCAGCAGCGCCAGCGCGGCGCCGATTGCGGTCAGCCAGTTCCAGCGATAGCCCTCGAACAAGGTCGACAGCAGCATCGCCACGCACACCGTCACGATGCCGTTATAGGCCGTCCGCCCCGCGCCGATCTCGCGCACCAGATTGTAGTGCAGCGGGAAGGTCACCACCGAGCCGATGATCGCCAGATAGGCCGTCCCCGCCCAGAACTGCCACGCTGTCGGCACGACCGGCGGGCCAACCGTCACCAGCGCGTAGAAGCCATCGAAGACCGTGCCGTAGAGCATCGCCCATGCGAGCAGGCTCACCATCGGCACGCCGCGCCCGGTGGGGTTGGCCTGCACCACATTGGCAATCGAAGCCGCCAGCATCCCGCCGATCGCAAGCACGATCCCCAGCCCCACGTTACCGCCAAGCGGCGCAGCGTTCCATTCGTGCACCAGCAGCATCGCCACGCCGGCAATCGCCACAAGGCTCCCGCCGATGAAGCCGCCCTGCACCTTTTCGCCGATGAAGGCGCGCGCGAAGATCGCGTTGGGCACCATCAGCAGCGCGAACATCACCGCGACGATGCCGGAGGTGATGTGGCTTTCCGCATTATAGACGAACAGGAAGTTGCCCGAGAACTGCGCGATGCCGACGCCCAGCGCCAGCAGGTGCTCGGGGCGATTGAGCTTCAGCCGGTTGCCCATCACCAGCGCCAGCGCAAACAGCGCCGGGGTGGCCAGCATGAAGCGGTAGAACACCCCCCACGCGGCGGGCACATCGGCAATCTGTCCGGTGATGACGAACCAGGTCGAACCCCAGATCGTGCCGGTCAGCATGAAGGGGATCAGCACGCGGGGGCTGAGCATACTCGGCGCGGAAGGCGTGGTCATAGCGCGGCAATCGCCTTGCCGAGCGCGGCCGCATCCTCGGGCCGGGTGTTCCATGCGGTAACGAACCGCGCCGATTCCGGCCCCCAGTCATAGAAGGCGAAATCCTGCGCGCGCAGTGCGGCGCGTTCGGCTTCGGTCAGGTGGACGAACAGCTCGTTCGCCTCGACCGGGTGGAGCAGACGGTCGGCACAACCCGCTGCCACTTCGCGCGCGGCGGCATTGGCGTGGGCGGCATTGGCGAGCCACAGCCCGTCCTCCAGCATCGCGAGGATCTGCGCGGCAAGATAGCGGCCCTTGCACTGCAGGTGGCCTGCGCGCTTGCGGCGATAGCGCACCTGTTGCGCCGCCTCAGGATCGAACAGCACCACGGCCTCCGCGCCCATGCCGCCGTTCTTGATGAAGCCGAAGGCGAGGCTATCGACCGGGCCGCTCGCGGCGCGCGCCGCCTCCTCGGGCGAGCCGCCCAGATGCGCCGCCGCATTGGCAAAGCGCGCCCCGTCCATATGGAGGCCGAGGCGGCGCTCCTTGGCGAAGGCACCCAGCATTGCGAGTTCGTCGGGGGAATAGGCGCGGCCATATTCGCTCGCCTGCGTGATCGCGATGGCGTGGGGCTGCACCTGATGCACATCATTGCGGATCGGATCGATCAGCGCCGCGATATCGGCGGGGGTGAGCTTGGCACCCTCACCCTCTGCCAGCATCAGCTTGGCACCGTGGAGGAAGAACCCCGGCGCGCCCCCTTCATCGACCTCGATATGCGCCTCGCGGTGGCACACCACCCCGCCGTGGGGCGCGCACATCGTCGCCAGCGCCAGACAATTCGCCGCCGTGCCGGTCGCCACCCACAGCGCCGCACACTCGCGCCCGAACAGCGCGGAAAAGCGCGCATCGAGTTCCTGCGACAGCGCGTCGCCATCATAGGGATTGTCGGGCGTGTCGGCAGCGCGCATCGCCTCCCACAGCTTTGGGTGGACGGCAGCGGCGTTGTCCGACAGGAAGGGCTTGGCAAGGGTCATGGACAAACGCCTCTAGCCGCCAATGCCGGATAGGCAAGCAGGAGCATCAGCCGATGAGCATCCAGAGCGCAAAGCTGACAATCACCCACCATGTCACCGGACAGGGCGGACGCTATGTCGCGGTGGTCGAGGGCGCGGCCGAGGAAGGCTATCTCGAATGGGAGCCGGGCGGCGCGCGTGACGGCACCGAGGTGCGCATCGCCGCGCACACCATCGTGCCGCGCGCGATTGGCGGGCGCGGGGTGGCAGGCGCGCTGGTCGACCGGCTGATCGAAGATGCGGCGCGGCAGGGCTTCCTGATCCGCCCCGATTGCTCCTACGTGGCCAAGAAGTTCGCCGACAATCCCGATTGGGCCGGATTGAGAGCCTGATCGAGCCGCGAATAATCGGTCCCGGCGATGGTTTCGAGCACGCTTGCCCGCAGCGCCCGCGCCTCGGCAACCGGCACCCCGGCAATCGCAAAGCTACCGCCAGCCAGCCCGAGATGCACCGTCGCATAGCCGCGTCGGCGCGCCAGCGGCCCCTGCGCAATCTCGACCGAATGGAGCTTCAGCCGCGTCGCGATCCGGCTGGTGGGCGATAACAGCCCGCTGGTGGAGTAGATTTGCGCCTCGCCGAGCGCAAAGCGGCGGAACTCCCACGCGTAGAGATTGGCCGCCACCGCCACCACCGCCAGCCCGAGCGGGATCAGCGCCAGCCCCGGCGGCGCAAAGATCGCGACCGGGATCGCCGCCAGCGCAAATGGCAGGGCATCAAGGATCGTCTTGTCGGTGCGCTGCCGCTTGCTGGCGCGCTGCCAGAGGGTTGTCTCACCCGGCAGGCGGAAGCCGGCCGCCGCCACAATCGGGGCGATTTCGTCCATCTTGGCGAAGGGCGCAACCACATGGCTTTCGCCCTCGGCATCCTGCGCAAGGCTGACAAAGCTGAGGCCGTGCCAGCCAAAGCGATAACGCAGCAGGCCGGTGCCGATCACCAACCCCTGCACCCGGTGCACCGGCATCACCACATCGGTGCGGGTGAACAATCCGCGCTGCCGCCGGAATCCGCGCGCCGAACGGGTGAGCGTGAAGCCCCAGTCGCGCAGGAAGGTGCGCACGATGCCGGACATCATGCCGATCACAACCAGCCCGAGCAACCCGGCAATGACCCCGATCGCCTGCACATAGGGGCCGAGGGCGGCGACAGTGCTACCCTGTTCCTTGAGCCAGCCGTACCAGAGATCGACATTCCACACGTCGAGATCGCTGACGTTGTCGACATATTGCAGCGCGCCGCCCAGCACCGCGAAGACCGCGAGCGAAAACTCGAACAGACCAAAGCGCAGCAGCCGCCCCGGCCCCATCGCAAACAGCACTTCGCCCTCGGACGCAGGGGCAGGTTCGGGCGCGGCGGGATCGGCGCTGGCAGATGTCACCGCCTGCGCCGCCTGCTCCTCGTCACGCCGCTCGCGCACCAGTTGGCGCAGGCGCTCGCCTTCGCCGTTGGTGAGGTATTGGAGGCTCATGTCCTCGCCCCCGCCCGCCCCGGTCTCGAACTTGACCGCGACCAGCCCGAACAGGCGCGGCAGGGGCCTGGCTTCGAGGCTGACGTCCTGAATCCGCTCGAACGGCACCGAGCGCGCCGAGCGGCTCAGCAGCCCGCTTTCAACCCGGATGTCAGTCTCGCCGATGGTGTAGGTCAGCCGCCGCCAGCCGAAATAGCTGAAGGCCGTGCCGATCAGGATCGAGGCCAGCCCCACCCCGAGCGCAAGCAGGAACCTGCCGTCACCGCCGATTCCCGAAAAGGCAATCGCGATCGCCGGGAAAATCGCGCTGCGGATGCTGCCGAGCGCACCGAGAGCGACACTCAAAGGTGCAGTGCGTTGCGGCTCGCTCATCGCGGGTGGCTCACAGGCTCTCGCGGCGGATATGGGCGCGGATATCCTCGCGCATGGTGCGCGCCAGCTCCTCGCCAAGGCCGGGCAGCGCCACGCTGGCATTGTGATTGCCCGCCGTATGGAGTGTCAGCGTGGCGATGCCGAAGAACCGGTCGAGCGGGCCTTGGTCCACATCAATATGCTGCACCCGTCCGAACGGCACCACCGTGTCCGAGCGGAACAGCAAGCCCCGCACCACCCGCAGCCGGTCGGCACTGATCTGGTAGCCGCGCGCATTGTAGCGGCTTTGCGGAATGCGGATCACCAGTGCGATCGCGATCAGCAGCACCGGGCCGGCAATCACGCCGGTCGGCAGGATCGCGGCCTCGCGCAGCACAAGCTCGGCCACCAGCGCCCCGATCAGGAACGGGATCGCGGTGAGCGTCGTGCGCAGCCGCAGGGCGTGGCTGTAATTGGGGTGAAGCCGGGTCAGTTCGCCGTCATCATCGACAGGCAGGCCGGCAGGGCTGAGCGCAGGGGCAGTGTCCATGGTGCCTTACTGGCGCAACACACTATCCCCGCGCAAGCATTATCGCCGCTGGTCGAACCGCCGCCCGATTAAAGCGGCGGCGATGTTGGTCTTCTGCACGTCGATACTACCGCCCGCGATGCCCCAGGCATAGGCATCACGCAGGCGCTGCTCCATGCCGTAGTCCTTGTGATAGCCGTAGCCGCCCATCACTTGCATCCCCATCGCGGTCACCTCGCGCACGATCTCGTTGGCGAAGCACTTGGCGACCGAGCTTTCGAACACCGTCGGCAACCCGTCGGGCTGGTTCGCGGCATTGGCGGCGGCGCGGTGGATCAGCAGGCGCGCGGCTTCGACCTTCATCGCCATCTCGGCGATCTTCAGCTGCACCGCCTGAAACTCGATGATCGGCTTACCGAAAGCCTCGCGCTCCTGAACATACTGGGTCGCCGCTTCCAATGCCGCGGCGGCCACGCCGAGGCTTTGCGTCGCATTGCCGCAGCGTTCGAGGCCAAAGGCGCTCATCAGCTTGCCGAACCCGCCCGCGCCGATGATCACGTTATCGGCGGGAACGCGCACATCCTCGATCGCGTAGTCGGCCGTGGCGATGCCGCGGAAGCCCATCAGCTCCTCGCGCTTGCCGAACTGCATTCCGGGCAGCTCTTTTTCGAGCAGGATCGCCCCGATCCCCTTGGCGCCTTCATCATCATTGAAGCGGCAATAGGTGACGTAGTAATCCGAATGGCCGCCGCCGCTGGTCCAGCGCTTGTAGCCGTTGACGACATAGTGATTGCCGTCGAGCACCGCGCGGGTTTTGAGGTCGGTGAGCGCGGTGCCGGCGTCAGGCTCGGACATCGAGACCGCGACGACTTTCTCGCCTTTGATGACTTCGGGCAGAATCTTCGCCTTCATCTCGGGCGAGCCGAAACGTTCGATGGTGCGCACCGGCCCGGCCAGCGCCTCGAACACCGGGAAGGCGACCGCGTTGGAAATCCGCGCGAATTCCTCGAGCACGATCAGCGCCTCAAGGTGCCCGAGGCCAAGCCCGCCATATTCGGTCGGCAGATTGACGCCCAGAAAGCCCATCTCGCCATAGATGCGCAGCATATCGTGCGGGACGGGATAGTCCTTCGCCTCCATGTCGCGCGCCAGCGCGGGCAGCTCGGCGCGGGCAAATTTGCGCGCGGTGTCCTGCAGCTCGCGCTGCTCGTCGGTCAGTTGAAAGTCCATGCCAGCCTCAATCCCTTGTCGTCACGTCCGCGTCCCCTAGCGCATTTATGAGGGCGACGGACAAGCCCGTGCGGCCTAGAGTTTGCGCAAAATCGATCAGGGAGAAACACCAATGACCACGCTCCATTCCAGCCTCGGCCCCAATCCGCGCCTTGTGCGGATGTTCATGATCGAAAAGGGGTTCGAGGAGGGGAAGGATTTCCAGCGCATCCATTACGACATCATCACCGGGCAGAACCGGCAGGATGCAAGCTACATGGCCAAGAACCCGCTGGGCACGACGCCGACGCTGGAGCTGAAGGACGGCACCTGCCTGACCGAAAGCTGGCCGATCTGCGAATTTATCGAAGAACACCACCCCGAGCCTAACCTGTTCGGCGAAACCCCGGTGGAGCGCGCCACGGTGCGCAAATGGGCGCGGCTGTTCGATCAAGAGGTCGTCGTGCCGATGACAATGGGCTTCCGCGCCGGAGCGGGCCGCCCGATGTTCGAACCGCGCATGAGCGTGGTCTCGCCCGAGGCAGGCGCGGAACTTTCGGCCATGGCGGACGAAAAGTGGCGGATGTTCGACGGCTTTCTGGGCGACAGCAACCACATTGCGCTCGGCCGCTTCACCTTTGCCGATCTGCTGATCTTCGCCTTTGCCAATTTCGGCTTCACCGTGGGCTGGAAACTGCCCGAGGGGACGGACAACCTCGCCCGGTTTGTGGCGATGCATAACCAGCGGGCGTGTGCGGCGATCTGGAACGAGGCTGAGTAGGGCGCGGCTTGCGGGGCAGCTTTCGGGATTGGGTAGAAAATAGCTGCCGTTCAGGTTCCGACCCCGTTTCGAACCTTCAACGGCAGGGTGAGGACGGTGCCGATTTCCATTCCACAAGGCGGATGTCTTCGAGCGGCCCAAAAGACATTGCCGTGCTGACAATTATCGAACCGTCGGGCTGCGACCGGGAGAGCTTGTTGCTGAATGTGGCATCAAAGACGCCCTTCCGCATGCTTCGATAAGTGAGGTGGGAATCATCCCATTCAGCACCGACAGCAATCGATTTGCCTCTACGGTCGCAGGCAGCCGCTCTGCTGGGATAAAGGTTATAGTCTTCGAAACTTCGAACTGCCCATCCCGCGATCCTTATGCGCATTCCCTCATACTTTTCGGGAGCCGCAACCAAGTCTGCAATTTCAACACGTGGAGGGCCAATTTGGGTATCAGGCATGGAAGTGCATCCCACTAGGGCTGACCCAAAAACCAGGGTAATGAAAAGAGATCGCACTGACATGCTCGGATAGTGCGATCGCGGCTCTAAATTGACAAGCTTTGAGTCCGATTTCCACCCACCAGCGGCCATGAGCCAGCGCGCGCCAAGCTCCCGAAAGCTGACGTGATGCTTCGCCGAGCGGGCGGGTGCGCCGCGCGGCGAACAACGCTGCTTTCCTACCGGGTCGGGCGATGCCAGTCTGGGGCAATGACCTTGTGGCCTCTTCCCCCATCCATGCCAGCCCTCAGCCGCTGCTGGCGCCCATCGCGGCTCGGGCTCGGTGCGGTCGTTCAGGGGCGGGGTTTTTGCTTTCTGGACAGTGTCTCATGTGTCTCCAACAGACAGGAACCGGGCGGGTTTCCTGACTGTGCGGGCAACGACGGCGCGCTGCATTGGGGGTTTAACCCCCGCGCATCTTCGCCAGATAACCGCTCGGCCCCATCTGCGCGGCGGTCCACGCGAAGATCGCGAGGCTGGCGATGCCCGAGACGAGGCACACGCCGAACACCGCCACCGCCAGCGAGCTATCGCCTTGGGTCGGGGCCAGCGCATCGCTGACCGCGCCGATGACGGCGAGGCCCAGCGCCTGCCCGACAAGGTTGTTGAAGAACAGCGCCATCGCCACCGCAAACCCCCGGCTCGCCGGTTCCACCGCCGCCTGAATGCCCGACATGATCCCCGCCTGACTGGCGACATAGATGCCGTAAGCCACCCCGAACCAGCCGAGGAAACCCGCAAAGCTGCTCGACGTCAGGCTCAACGCCAGCGGCACCACGCAGCCCAGACTCACTACCCCCGGCAACCACGCGCGCCAGCGTTCATCGCGCAGGGTCAACCAATGGGTGAGGTAGCCTCCAAGGATCGGCCCCGGTATCCCGCCGAGGAAGAAAGTCAGGCCGAGATACAGCCCGACATCCCCGGTCGAAATCGGGAACTGCCGCAGCATCACCGCCGCCATCCAGAAGGCGAGCGCATAGCCGATCATGATCTGCACCGCCCAGCCGATGGCAAGGCCCATGAACACGCGGTTGGTGACGAGGCTCATGATCGTGCGCCCCAGCGGCAGCTGCGTCATGTCGGTGCCCGCCGGGGCGTAGCGCCCGCGCGGCGGCTCGCGCACGGAAAGGAAGATCACAAGGCCCAGCAGCAACCCCGGAAGGCCCATCAGGATGAAGGCCCAGCGCCAGTTGAACATCTCGGCCAGCTGCCCGCCAAACACCAGCCCCGCCGCTGTGCCGACAGTTGAGCCGAGCGTAAGAAAACCCATCGCCTTGGCCAGTTCATGGCGGGCGAAGAAATCGGCGACGAGGCTTTGCGAAGATGGGCCCGAACAGCCCTCCCCCACGCCCACGCCGGTGCGCGCGGCGAACAGGGTCCAGAACCCGCTGGCGAGCCCGCAGGCGGCGGTCATCAAGCTCCAGAAGCTGATCGCGCTTGCCACGATATTCTTGCGGGTCGAACGGTCAGCCAGCCGCGCCGCCGGAAAGCCCGCCAGCACATAGACCAGCGAAAACGCCGCTCCGCCAAGCAGGCCAAGCTCGAAGTCCGACAGGGCAAACTCGGCCTTGATGTCCTCGACCAGAATGCCAAACACCAGCCGGTCGGCGACGCTGAACGCGCTCGTCAGCGTCAGCAGCGCCAGCACGTACCAGCGGTACGCGCCGGGCTTGTCGGCCTCAGTGGTGGGCCCTTCAGTGGTGCGGGCGGGCGTAGAGGCCATTGTCCACCGGGATCGTCAGGCCATTGAGGAACCGCGCTTCGTCTGAAGCGAGGAACAGCACGCAGCCCGCCACATCGCGCGGGTGGCCGAGCGCATCGGCGGCCAGCGGGCCATCGGGGATGTCCATCGGCTTTTCGCCGCCGCGGCCCGAAATGCCCATTACCATCGGGGTCTCGATCCCGCCGGGCGCCAGCGCGTTGACGCGGATGCCGTAGCCCTTGTCCTGGAAATCGACCGCAAGGCTGCGGGTCATCCCGGCGATCCCGGCCTTCGCGGCGGCATATGCGGGGATGTTGCCATAGCCCATCAGCGCGGCGGTGGAGGCCATGTTGATGATCGACGAGCCGCCGCCGCCCACCTTCTCGTGGCGGTGCTTCATCAGCGGCACAGCGTATTTGCACCCCAGAAAAGTGCCGACCACGTGGATATCGAGATGCAGCTTGAAGTGAGCGAGCGAGCATTCCTCGATACTCTCGAAGATCACATTGCCGGCGTTGTTGACGAGGATGTCGAGCCCGCCGTGGCGTTCCTCGACCGCGCGCATCACTTCGATCCACTGCTCCTCGCTGGTGACATCGAGCGCCATGGCATCGCCGCCAATTTCGGCAGCAACCTTGTGGGCCAGTTCCACCTCGCGGTCAGTGACGATCACGGTCGCCCCTTCGCGCGCCAGCGCCTCGCAATCGGCCTTGCCCAGACCCATCGCCCCGCCTGTCACGAGCGCAACCCTGCCCGCTACCCGTCCCGCCATGCTGCTCTCTCCCAAAAGCCTGTGTTTATGGGTCGCAGCCTAGGGAGCGGGCGGGCCGGTGCCACTGTCGAAAGCGCGAGGCTTCAGGCACCCCCTTGTCGATGTATTCTCCCGCCCGAGGGAGAGACGGGCATGATGGATGCAGCCGAAGTCGCGCGGTTGAAGGCGCTGATGGAATGGGAAGGCACGCGCACCGCTCCGCCCGAGGGCTTCCCGGTGCTGCCCGACATGCCCGCCGGGCGCTATACCAGCGCGGAATACTTCGCGCTCGAACAGCAGCACATCTTCCGCAAGAGCTGGCTATTCGCCGGGCACCTCGACGAAATACCCGAACCCGGCTGCTACATGCGCTGGCACAATGCCGGCGATCCGATCGTGATCGTGCACGGCATGGACGGGGTAGTGCGCGCCTTCCACAACACTTGCCGCCACCGCGGCGCGCCGGTGGTGACCGAGGATCGCGGCAAGTCCAGCCGGTTGATGTGCGGCTATCACAACTGGACCTACAAGACCGACGGCAGCCTTGTCGGCGTGCCCGAACGGCGCGACTTCCCGGCAGATTTCGACATGAGCTGCCGCGGGCTTCTGCCCGTGCGCTGCGAGCTGTTCGGGAAGGTCATCTTCGTCAATTTCGATCATGAAGCGATGCCGCTCATCGACTGGCTCGGGCCGATTGCGCGCGAATGGGAGGAGTTCGCCTTCGACCGGATCAAGCTCGCCGCGCGGCACACGTTTGAGCTCAACTGCAACTGGAAGGTCGCGATGGAGGCCAACATGGAGGTCTACCATGTGCCCTTCATTCATCCGAACACAGTCGCGCCGCTGGTGGACAGCGCGCGCAACCTCAACACCATGTATCCCAATGGCCACGCGCGGATGCTCGCCCCGCCGCCGCGCAGCACCGATCGTGAGCACGTGCGCGCGATCGACAGCCCGCCCGGCTGGCAACAGATCGAGAGCGTCGGCGAATTGGGGCGCACCTGCACCCAGAGCTACACCCTGTTCCCCAACTGGGTCAGCCCCTTGAGCAACTACTTCGTGCCGCCGCTGGTGTTCTGGCCGACGTCGCTCGGCACCACGCGGCTCGAACTGGTGACGATGGCATTGGACTGGGGGGACGCACCCGCGCCGGACTTGTGGACCGTGCCGGACGCGAGCCAGCCGAACGGGCGGCAGATGAGCCCGATCATCCTTGAGGACACCCAGTTCGGCGAGGCGATCCAGCAATCGATGCAGGGCTCGGCGTTCCGATCGGTGCCGCTGTCCTATCAGGAAGCGCGGATCTATTCCTTCCACCAGAGCCTCGACCGGATGATCGGCACGGAGAATGTGCCGGAGCGTCTCAGGGTCGAACCGGTGATCGGCGCGGACTGGGTGTGGCCCAACGAGCCGCGCCTCGCGCAGATGAACCACGAGCGCGCAACTGCCGCCGAAGCAGCCGAATGACGTTACGGAATAGTGATTTCTCGGTGCGTTGTGACGTATTTGTCGCACATTGCCGCTGTCACTATCGCTTTTGCTGATAGCGTGTTTGGCGGCGTGCCATACACCTGAAGGCCACACCGATAGGCGCGGCAAAACGCGTCACGGGATTGGGGAACCAGGGCACGCAGACAATGCGGCCCGAAGGGGAGAGAGAGCCATGAACACACTTCGTGCCCGAATTGCATCCGATGCCCGCGCTCGCGGACTCAGGACTGCGCTGCTGTGCGGTGCCGCCTTCAGCGGGGCAATCGCCTTGCCGGGCGTTGCCCATGCGCAGGATGCCGATGCCAGCGCCGAATCGGCACCGGAAGATCGGGTGATCATCGTTCAGGCTCGCCGCCAGAACGAAACCCTGCAGGAAGTGCCGGTTACCGTCACCGCAATCGGCGGCGATACGCTGGCGCGCTATAACATCGACCAGGTCGCCGATGTGACCAGCCGCGTGCCGACCCTCAATGTGCAGGTCGGCGGCTCGGGTTCGGGCGGTCAGCTCTCGCTTCGCGGCGTCGGCTCGTCGAACATCTCGGCAGCCTTCGATTCCGCGGTGGCGTTTGAATATGACGGCGTCGTGGTCTCGACCATGCGTCTGGTGCAGGCCGGCTTCTTCGACGTCGAGCAGATCGACGTGCTGCGCGGCCCCCAGTCGCTGTTCTTCGGCAAGTCAGCCACCGCCGGCGTGCTCTCGCTGCGTTCGGCCAACCCGACCTCCGATTGGGAAGTCGGGATGCGCGGCAGCTATGAATTCGAGGAAAAGGGCTACTTGCTCTCGGGCTATATCTCGGGCCCGATCAGCGACACGCTGGGTGTCCGCCTGGCCGCCCAGTTCAACGATATCGACGAATTCCAGCTGCTTCAGCCGAACACTCCGGCGGTCAATCAGAAGCGCGGGCTGACCGACCTGATCGTGCGCGGCACGCTCGACTGGCAGCCGTCCGACATGTTCCGCGCCAATCTCAAGGTGCAATACACCAAGAACGAGAATGACGGCGCGATCGGCACGGCGGAAATCGGCTGCGGCGCCAATGGCATTGCCGATCCGGTGTTCCTGCTCAGCGGCGGGCTGCAGATTCCGGCGGGCTATGACTGCGACGTGGGCGACCAGCGTTACTTCCTGCCCGATGCCGCGCCGCAGCTTGCGCCCGGCGTCCCCGGCAACTCGCCGGCCGCTGGCCGCAACGGCGTGCCTTTCGGCGAGACTGAAGTGTGGTTCGGTCGTCTGCAATTCGAGCTTGATCTCAGCGACACGCTGACCCTGACCTCGGTCACCGGCCTGCTCAACATGGATGCGATCGATTTCGACTGCTATTCCTACGCCGGTGTGTTCCCGGGCGGGGTGCCGGGCGGCGCGGGCTGCTCGGATCCGATCAACAAGCTGGAACAATACAGCCAGGAACTGCGCCTTGCCTCGGACTTCGACGGCGCGTTCAACTTCATGCTCGGCGCGTTCTACGAAGACCGCACCTTCATCTTCGACACCGCCCAGCAGGGCGTGAACATCTCGTTCCTCGGCGCCGATCCGATCACCGGATTCACTTACGACTGGGACAAGATCCACACCACCAAGACCGAAGCGCTCTCGTTCTTCGGTAGTGCGATGATCAACCTGACCGAAAAGCTTGAACTGTCGGGCGGGGTGCGCTGGACCGACGAAAAGAAGGTGCAGACCATCGCGGTGCCCTACGTGCACCTGTTCCTGCAGGGTCCGGCGTTCGTGCAGCCGGGCTTCTTCTCGGGCCCGATCAACTTCAAGGACGACAATATCTCGCCTGAAGTGACCCTGCGTTATCAGGCGAACGACGATCTCAACTTCTTCGCCTCGTACAAGACCGGCTTCAAGTCGGGCGGGATCGACAACTCGGCGCTGCCGTCAAACAGCCTCAGCCAGGCAGCACTGACGGGCGATTTCAGCGCGCTGATCTTCCAGTCGGAAAAGGCGCAGGGCGGCGAAGTCGGCGTCAAGTCGCAGTGGGCGGACCGCAGCTTCACGCTGAACGCCACCGCCTACTACTACGTGTTCGAGGATCTGCAGGTGCAGAACTTCAACGCCCAGACCATCCAGTTCATCACCAGCAATGCCGGCGAACTGACCACCAAGGGCGTCGATCTCGAAGCGCGCTGGAATACGCCGGTTACGGGGCTGAACATCTCGTCCAACCTGTCGTGGCTCGACACCGAATACACCGCCGACTTCTTCCAGCCGGGCGGTCAGGGCGGGGTGATCAACCTCAAGGGCCGTCGCGGCAGCCAGGCACCCAAGTGGTCGGGCAACTTCGCGGTCGACTGGGCAGTCCCGCTCAGCGACACCCTCGAGCTGTTCCTGTCGGGCAACGCCACCTACAATGATGGCTACATCACCGACGAAACCTCGTTCAACGACTTCGTCCAGCCGAGCTTCTGGACGTTCGACAGCAACATCTCGATCGGCCATCCGGACGGCAACTGGAAGCTGTCGCTGGTCGCACAGAACCTGACCGACGAGATCTTCGTGATTACCTCGGGCGGGCGTCCGTTCCTCTCGCCGACCGGTGACGATCTGGTGCTCACCCAGAACCGCGGCCGTCAGGTGTTTGCGGAAATCAGCTTCCGGTTCTGATCACGCGCCAACAGGGGTAAAGGGGGGCGGGCCGGCAACGGCCTGCCCCTTTGCGTTGCGGCGTGCTCTGCCAAAAGTGAGCATTGCCGCGCGGGCTGCGAAGGCGGATGGTCTCCGCCACGCTCGCGGCTTCTGGGAGGACATTATGTCACGCGAAGAACTGATCGCCATGACCCGCAATCTGGTCGCCCACGGCGCGGCCGACACGATGGAATATGCCGACGAGATCGTGCGCGTTCCGGCCAGCGCCTATACCGACGCGGCGCTGTTCGAACTCGAGAAGAAGCAGATCTTCCGCCGCCTGCCGCTGATGGTCGCGCCTTCGTGCGAATTGCCGAACCCGGGCGACTTCAAGGCGATGGACATCTGCGGCGTGCCGCTGCTCTTGAGCCGCCAGAAGGACGGCAGCATGGGCGCCTTCCTCAACATGTGCACCCACCGCGGCAACCCGCTGGCCAATGGCTGCGGCAATGCCAGCCGCTTTACCTGCGGCTATCACGGCTGGACCTTCAAGGCGGATGGCGATCTGATCGGGGTGGCTAGCCCCAAGGACTTCGGCGCGATCGACAAGAGCCAGCACTGCCTCACCAAATTCCCGGTGCATGAAGCCGCAGGCCTGATCTGGGTGACGCTCGATCCGGACTCCAAGCTCGATATCGCAGACTACCTGTGCGGCTTTGACGATCTGCTCAAGGCGTTCGAATTCGAAGGCTGGACGCTGTTTTCACAGCGCACGCTGGCGGGGCCGAACTGGAAGACGGCCTATGACGGCTATCTCGATTTCTACCACCTGCCGGTGCTGCACAAGGACACCTTCGGGGCGGATTTCTACAACCGCGCCAATTACTTCGCCTATGGCCCGCACCAGCGCCTCTCGACCCCGTCGAAATTCGCGATCAAAGTGCAGGGCGATGACGACCAGGCGATCGATCTGGAAGCGATGAGCGACGACGAGCTGCCGCAGGAAGTGCTGGTGCAGGGCGTGTGGACGATCTTCCCGCACATCTCGATCGCCAGCTTTTACGGCGGCGGTCAGCGCGGGGCGATGATCAGCCAGCTGTTCCCCGGCGCAAGCGTGGGCGAAAGCTTCACCACCCAGTTCTACGTCATGGAAAACCAGCCCGAGACCCCCGAGCAGGTGCAGGCCGCGCATGACCAGTTCAACTTCCTCGAAATCGTGGTGCGCGATGAAGACTACGCCACCGGCAAGCGTCAGCAGCAGGCCTTGGCATCAGGGCTGATGAAGGACGTATTGTTCGGCCGCAATGAAAAGGGCGGACAGGTGTTCCACGGCTGGGTGAAGCGTCTGGTCGCCGCGAGCGATGAGGAACTGGTGGCGATTTTCGCGCAGGAGTAACGGCAGGCGGCGGAGTAGGGGTTTGGCCGCATTCCGAACGACTGCTTTCGGGGTTGCTGGAGTTTGGGCGGAACGTCCGGGTTTGGGTGGACTTTTGCCGCCCCGTCAATTACCCTTCGACATGAGAGGGGCAACGCACGTGCAAGACTTTGTGCTCTTTGATGTTTCGTGGATGCTGAACCAGAAAGTCACGACCTTCGACGATGATGGCAATGAGCTGCCGGATGATGGTGAGTATCAACGACAGGGTGCGGAAACACTGTATGTTTTCGCTGAGTTCCTGCGAGAAAAGGGACTGCTGTGCGAGGGTGTAGATGTTTCGCGTCGACCCGACTTGGCAATTCGCTTCTCGCAGTTGACTGAAGTCGGGCAACGGTTTTCCCGCGCGGCGATGCACAAGTGGATTTCTTCGCTCGACCGGGCAGGCCCGAAAGCTAAGATCGACGCAAGCGGGCTGGAGAAACGCTGGAAGAAATTCAACACATAGACTCAAGATGATGTCCGCAACGGGGTCACTTCCTGAAAGGCAGCTTTTGGCCGAAACGAGGCTGAAGCCGCCATCCGCTCAATCGTCGCCCCGGACTTGATCCGGGGTTAGGCTTTTCTTTATTTGCGCTCACACCGAAGTTAGCCAAGCCCCGTGTCAAGCACGGGGCGACGAACTTAAGACTGGCGGCCCCGCTTTCCTACCCGCTCGCGACCTGTCAGCATCGGCCGCATGACCTGCCCTCATCGCCCCTCGCGCCGCACGGTCTCTGCGCCTGAACGGCGTCTGGCGACCGGGCGGTTTTTTGCTTCCTGGACAGTGTCTCATGTGTCTCCAACAGGAGCCACGGAACGAGGAGCGAGGAGCGGCACCGGCCGCCGCGCTAGGGGCCAAGCCCGTGGTCTTTCGCGGAGCTGGCAGCGGACGGACGCCCGCTGCCCAGCCCGAACGACTACCCAAACGCAGGCCGGTAGTTCGTCTCGCCCCATTCCTGCTTCTTGGTCCATTCGCCCAACGTTTCCAGCTTGCCCTCCAATTCGGGGAAGCGTTCGTAGACGTGGTCCATGTCGACCGCGAAGGGCCTGGTCGGGGCGGAGTTGTTGTATTCGTAGAACTCCTGAATCCCCTTGGCCATGCCCTCGCGCATTTCGGGCGGCATGGAGTCGCCCGCGGCTTCGACCAGATAGCGGCCGAATTCCTCAGGGGTGCAGGGATCATACTTGATCTCTTTGCCCAGCGCTTCCGAAAGGCACTGCGTCACCTGCTTGCCGACCAGCCGCTCCGGCCCGCCGATATTGAGCCATGCGCCTTCCATATCGGGCCGCTCGAGGCTGGCGAGCATGAAGCGGGCGACATCGTCGAGGCTGATCCAGTTGGCTTCGAGGTTGGGGTTGTGCGGATAGACATAGCGGCCCTCGTTCATGATGAACGGCCGCGCCCAGTTGGTCAGCAGGTTGTCCATGAACAGCACGCTCCCGAACACCGTCCCCGGCGCGCCCGAGCGCCACAGCGCGTTGATCCCGGCGGTGTTCCCGGCATAGGTGAAGGCATCGCCCGGCTTGTCCGGAATCCAGCTCGAGGTGTTCCACACCGTCCGCTTGACACCGAGATGCGCGGCAACCTTGCCGACTTCGCCGATCAGGTAGGCGCGGTCTGCGCGGGCCTGCAGCGGGTGGGTGTAGAAGATGTAGTCCGAGCCTTCGAGCGCGTCCTTGAAGGTGGAGGTGTCGTAGAGATCCATCGGCCGCACCTCGACCCGCTCGATCCCCTCGACCGGCGCGCCCTCCAGCGCATCCGGACGGCGCGAGATCGCGCGCACATCATATCCTGCCGCAAGCGCCTGTCGCACCTGCGCCAGCCCCTGCCGCCCGCTTGCGCCGATCACCGTAATGAGTGCCATGAATGTCTCTCCCGCCTTTTGGTATGCGGCAAGACTAGGAAGGAGCCCGCGCGCGCGCACCGCGCCAAAGTGATAGCTGAAGTCCATCCGCCCCTAGCGAAAAGGCGGGGTTGTCGTAGCGGCCTTCGCGCCGAAGAGTGCGGGCATGACGAACCGTAATTGGCGCATCGCCCGCCGCCCCCAAGGCACCGATTTCGCCAGCGCGCTGGAGCTGGCAGACAGTCCGCTCGCCCCGCTCGCAGACGGCCAGATCCGCATCCGCAATTCGCACCTGTCGATGGATGCCGGCACGCGGATGTGGCTTTCGGATCGCGAGGATGGCTACCAGCCCCCGCTGCCGGTCGGCAGGCCGATGACGGGGCTGGTGCTGGGCGGAGTGGTGGAGAGCCGCGCCGAGGGTTTCATGCCCGGCGATCTGGTGCGCGCCTTCGGGCAGTGGGCAGATTTCAGCACGGTCGATGCGGTGATGTCGGGCGCGATCGTGCTCGATCCTTCGGTGACAGACCGCCGCGCATGGTTCGGCCCGCTCGGCATGAACGGCTGGACCGCGCTGTGGGGCGTGGAACAGACTGGCGCGGCCAAGCCGGGCGAGCGCGTGCTGGTCTCCGCCGCCGCTGGCGCAACCGGGATTCTCGCGGTGCAGATCGCCAAATTGCTCGGGTGCGAGGCTTGGGGCATCGCGGGCGGCGCAGCGAAGTGCGCTTACCTCACCGGCGAACTCGGGATTGCCGGCGCGGTCGATTACAAGGCGGCAGATGTCGGGGCGCAGCTTGATGCAGCAGGCGGGTTCGACGTCTATTTCGACAATGTCGGCGGCGGGTTGCTCGATCAGGTGCTCACCCGCATGAACCACTATGGCCGGATCGCGGTGTGCGGATTGCTCGCCGATTACACCGCCGGCACCCGCACCGCGCCAAAGGAATTCGATCAGGTGCTGATGCGGCGGCTGCGGATCGAGGGCTTCTTCTCGCCCGATTTCATGCACGAAGGCCCCGCCCTCACCGCTCGCCTGCGCGACTGGACCGAGGCAGGCGCGTTGGTGATGCCCTATGATGTGACGCAGGGGCTGGAAAACACCCTTACCGCCTATGCCAAGCTGTTCACCGGCAGCAATATCGGCAAGGTGATTGTGGAGCTCGGCGCATGACAGGAACCCTCGAAGACCGCGAAGCCATCCGCGACATTCTCGCCGCCTATGCCCATGCGATCGACCGGCGGCGTTGGGGGATGATGGAGCGCCTGTTCCACGCGGACGCGATGTTCCGCTTCGGCACGATCGAGGGCGACTGGCGCGGGTTTGTCGATCAGGCCCGCGCGGTGATCGACCCCTGCCTCGCCACCCAGCACCAGCTCGGGCAGACGATCTTTGGGTTCGAGAGCGCCGACGTCTGCCATACCGAAACCTATATGACCGCGATGCACACCATCCCGCCCGGCTATCCGCTCGCGGCGGTGTTTCCGGACAAGGGCGTGATCTACTCCGCCATCGTTGCAGGCCGCTATGTCGACCGGTTCGAGAAGCGCGCCGGAGCAAACGGCCCCGAATGGCGCATCGCCCAGCGCACCGGCCTGTATGACTGGCGCGAATTCCGGGTGGTGGAAGGCGTCGATCTGTCCGACACGCCCGAAGGCGCGGCAGGCTATCACGACGAACGCGATCCTTCGACGGCGGCTGTCAGGCAGTGGCTCGGTTAATCCCCCCTACCGCTTGAAAGCGAACACGCCCGACATCGTCGCCAGCTGCTCCTCGCCGCGCCAGATGCCGCCCGAGGTATAGGCCGTCCGCCCGCCCAGCCGGTCGATCCGCACGCGCGCCTCCAGCCAATCGCCGAGCCTTGCACCTGCCAAGTAATTCACCGTCAGCGTCACCGTCGAGGGCGCAAGGCGGGGCCGCTCGGCATCATAGACCGCGTGACTCAGCGCGACATCGGCAAAGGTCGAGATCACCCCGCCGTGCGCTGCGTCCTGATAGTTGATGTGGTGCGGCACGATCCTGAGACCCACCACCCGCACCCCGTCCACCGCCGGGCCGAGAAAATACGGCCCGCCGTGATCGAGAAAACCGGGCGTGAAACCGGCGGGTTCGAAGCCTGAAGGAATGTCCATCCCCGCACCCTACCGAAGCCGCCAGCCCGCGCCGCTATGAATTGTGCCAATGACAGCGCCGCGCCGCGCGGGCTATCCCCGCAGGCATGGCAGACATAGCAGAACTCGCGGCGACATCTTTCTGCGACATCGTGCGCGAACACGCGCAGACACAGGGCGATGTGATCGCCTTCACCTTTGGCGATGAGGAACTTAGCTTCGCCGCGCTCGATGAAGGGGCGAACCGGGCGGCGGGCGGCTTGCTGGCGCTGGGTGTGAAGCCGGGTGACCGCGTCGCCTTCCTCGGCAAGAACCACCCGCTCTATTTCGAGGCCTTCGTGGGCGCCGCCCGCATCGGCGCGGTGATGACCCCGGTCAACTGGCGCCTCGCCCCGCCCGAGGTTGCCTATATCCTCGACAATTGCGGGGCCGAGGTCGTGTTCGTTGGCGAAGGTTTCGCCGCGATGATCGAGCAGGTGCGCGCCGATGTGCCGCACGTGACCCACATCATCGGCATCGACGCGCCCGAGCATGACGGGCTTGATTACCGCACATGGCGCGACAGCTTCCCCGCCACGCCGCCTGCGCATATCGTGAAGGCCGAGGACGACGCGTTGCAACTCTACACCTCGGGCACCACCGGCAAGCCCAAGGGCGCGGTGATGACCCATGGCTCGATCCTCTCGAGCCGCGATGCCATGGCCAGCGGCGAGGCAATGCGCGCCTGGCAGGAACCGATCCCCGGCGATGTCACGCTGCTGGCCATGCCCTGCTTCCACATCAGCGGCACCGGCACCGGCATCGGCACGATGGTGGCGGGCACCAATGCGATCGTCCTGCCCGAATATGATCCGACCAAAGCGCTCGATCTGATCGACAATTTCAACATCTCGAAGATCTTCCTCGTGCCAGCCGCGATCCAGATCCTGCTCAACCACCCGCGCGTCAACGAGGTCGATTTCAGCCGCCTCAAATATGTCACCTACGGCGCCTCCCCCATCCCGCTCGAACTGATGCGCGAGGCGATGCGGGTGCTGGGCTGCGGCTTTGTGCAGATGTACGGGATGACCGAGACCAGCGGCACCATCGTCGCGCTCGATCCCGAGGACCACGTGCCCGAAGGCAGCCCCCGGATGCGGAGCGTCGGCAAGCCGCTGGCGGGCGTGGAGCTCAAGATCATCGACGAGGCGGGCAATCCTGTCCCCACCGGCGCCGTGGGCGAGATCGCCACGCGCTCGAACAAGAATATGCGCGGTTACTGGAACAACCCCGATGCCACCGCTGCCACCATCGATGCCGAAGGCTGGCTGAGCACCGGCGATGCGGGATACCTCGACGAGGACGGCTATCTCTACATCCACGACCGGGTGAAGGACATGATCATCTCGGGCGGCGAGAACGTCTATCCCGCCGAAGTCGAAAACGCGCTCTATTCGCACCCCAAGGTCGCCGATGTGGCTGTGATCGGCGTGCCCGATGCCAAGTGGGGCGAGGCGGTGAAGGCCTGCGTGGTGGTGAAGGCGGGCGAGGAATTGTCCGAGGCCGAACTGATCGCCCACGCGCGCACGCTGATCGCGGGCTACAAGTGCCCCAAGACGGTCGATTTCATTCCCGCCCTGCCGCGCAATCCCTCGGGCAAGATCCTGCGCCGCGAACTGCGCGCGCCCTATTGGGTGGGCAAGGACCGCGCGGTCAATTGAGCGCGTTGCCGGTTCGCCAACTGGCCTACAAGGTCAATGACTTGGCGGCGGCAGCAGCGGCGCATCACCGGCAGTTCGGCTCAGGCCCGTTCTTCGTGCTGCGCCATGTCGCACTCGCCTCCTCGCTCCATCGCGGGGTGGAGCGGGCGTTCGATCATTCCAGCGCCTATGGCCAATGGGGCGATGTGATGGTGGAGCTGGTTGTTCAGCACAATCCCGATCCATCCGCGCTGCACGATATGTTCTCGCATGGCTCGGGGGCTGAGGGGCTGCACCACGCGGCGCTGTTCGTCGATGATCTGGACGCGGAAATTGCGCGGTTCGCTGCCGATGGCGCGGCCCTCGCCCAGTTGTCGGTGACGCAGACAGGGACGGCATTTGCCTTCGTCGATACCCGCGCCAGCCTCGGGCATATGCTCGAACTGTATGAGCCGACGCCGCAGCTGACGGGCTTCTACGATTTCGTCGCCGATGCCGCGCAGGGCTGGGACGGGCGCGATCTGATAAGGGATCTGGGCTAACCCTCCTTCGTCATTGCGAGCGTAGCGAAGCAATCCATGGCCGGGCTGCACAGTTGCAAACGGCGGCCCATGGATTGCCGCGTCGCCTGCGGCTCCTCGCAATGACGAAAGAAAGGCTAGCCCGCCGCCAATTCCGTCAAGTCCACCAGCGCCGCCCTGCACTCCGCATCAGCCAGCGCGGTCACAACCGAAAAGGCAACGAACCGCGCCTCGCCCAGATGCGCGACCACCTCGGCCGCCTCGGCATCGCTGATCGCGGTGTGCTCGAACGGCATCCGCCGCGCATAGGCAAGGCAGGTGCGGGTGCCGTGATCGAGCGCGGTCTCGTCGATGGAGGCGGCCTCCATGCCATGCACCGCCGCAATCGCATCGCGTATCATCGCCACCAGCAGGGGCGAAAGCGCGCCTTCGGCCTTGCTCCGGAAATCGGCATAGTGCTGCGCCAGCACGGGATCGCCGGACAGCGCCGCAAACACCGGCCCGCTCATTCGGCAGCCTCCAGCACGGCGGGCGTGGGCAGCACGGTGCGGCTCATGTCTTCCGGCTCCAGCCCCATCGTGATCAGCGCCTTGGCGAGCGCGAGGAACAGCGTCACCCCCAGCCCCAGCTCGGCAATCTGCGCCGGGGTGAGATGCCGCTGGAGCGCGGCTTTTGCATCACCGGTCAGCAATTCGGGATCATGGATCAGCGCGTCGGTGAATTTCAGCACCGCCTTTTCGGCATCGCTCAGCTTGGCGCTGGTCTCGTAGCCATCGGTGATGTCGTCCACCACCTCCTCGCCCAGCCCCTGAGCCACCGCCTTGTCGAACCGGACATTGCGGCAAAACCCGCATTCGGTGACCCGCGCATTGCGCATCCGGGCGATTTCCTTGGTGCGCGCACTCAGCACGTCCGAGCCCCAGAACCGGCCATAGAGCGCGAAGAAACTCGCCGCGATTGCGGGCTGATGCGCGAGCACCGAGCCGAAATGCGCAGGCTCGCCCGCTATGGCCGAGGATACGCGGGGGGTGGTGGACATGAGGCCTCTCCTTTGCGGCGCAGGATAACAGCCCCCGCCCGCCCCTCGCCCTCGCCATTTTCACAGGGGGGCGCACAGCGGCGTCATGGCAGATTGGCCGCAGCAATCTTGAGGAGAGAGCAATGCCCGGCGAAGCACAGCGCGTGATCGAGGAATTCTGGCGCATCCAGGACGGCGGCGACTACACCAAGCTGGTCGATCTCTTCGCCGAGGATGCCTTCCTCGAAGACCCGATCTGGGGCCAGTATCGCGGACGCGCGGCGATCCTCGGCTTCATGACGAAAATGGTCGAGGAAATGGGGGATCGCAAAGTCCACTTCACCGTCGATGAAATCTGCGGCGATGATCACGCCGTCTGGGCGCGCTGGACGATGCACATGGAAGGCGCCCATTCACGCGGGGGCGTCGGTATCTACAAGGTCGAAGGCGGGAAGATGACCTATTACCGCGACTATATGGACCCGCCTGCGGAGTAGAGTTTCGTCATTGCGAGGCCGAAGGCCGCGGCAATCCATGGACCGGCCGCCTGCGGCAAAGTCAGGCCATGGGTTGCTTCGTCGCTACGCTCCTCGCAATGACGAGGTATCTACATCCGCCGGTAATCCGGGTGCCCACTTTCCCGCAGATCGAGCATCGGTAGCGGGAAGTCGGCATTGGGGCTGGCATCTGGCTGATCGGGCATCGCCATGGTCCAGTCCATGATGTAGCGGCGGCTGGAAATCCGCCATTCCCCGTCGCGCTTCTCATAGGTGTCGAGATAGCGCCCGCCATACATGTTACCGCGATAGGGCTCACTCTCGTCCTCGCGCCGGAAGCCCAAGGCCACGCCGTAGCATTCGCCCTCGGCTGTGGTGGCAGAGGTCAGCTTCACCGATAGCGGGGCCAGCAGGTGCCAGCGCCGCCCGGTCGAGCGTTCGACCGCCATCACCACCGGCACAAACTCCGCCGCGGTGCCCTTGAAGAAGCCGTAGTCGATCGCAGCATCGGGCCAGTAACAGCCCGCCTGCCCCGCATCGTCGAGCCAGTCGAGCGTGCGCGAGTAGCGCGCGATGAGTTCCTGGATCGCCTGCTTGTCGAGCAGTTCCTGCAGCACCGCCTCGACGTTCATGCGCGCGCCCCCCACCATGCGGGGATCGCAAGCGGAAAGCGTTCCTGCGCGGTTTTCATGGCCTCGCTGGCGTCCGCTGGCAGCGCCGGATCAGCGGTGTGCGGCAGGCCGCCGCCCGCGCCTTCCACCGGGTCGATATATTCGAGCGTGATCCCCGCCAGCACATCGGCGAAATCATGGCCTTCGTGATGGTCGGACATCTGGTGGTGATAGAACGCCCACTTGTCCTCGAAGCTGAGCAGGCAGTAGTAGGAGAGCGGCTCCTGCCCCTTCCAGTATTCGTAGCGCAGCACGCCCTCCTCGGAGCCGAAGGTGTGGTGGACCATGTCGTGCATGATCGCCTCCCACTTGGTCTCCTTGCCGGGCTGGATTTTGATATGGGCGAGCAATGTGGCCATCGAAGCGTCTCCGTTCAGGCGGGTGTGAGGTTCAGGAACAGCCGGAAAATGCCGAGCATGATCCCGCCCTGATGGCGGAAGTCATTGCCGGGGGCGTATTCGAGGTCAGTGAAGGCATCGGCGAGGCGATCCCACGCGATCATCTGTTCCAATCGCGAGATGTTGGAGCCGGGGCACGAACGCGGCCCCTGACTGAAAGCGAGATGGCGCGTGGCGGCCTTGCGGGTCAGCTTCAGATCGAGCGGGTCTTCGAACTCGTCGCCGTCGATATTGGCCGCCGCCCAGCGCAGGTGGAGCATCGATCCGGCGGGGACGTGGACCCCCTGAAACACCTCGTCATGCTTGCAGATGCGGGTCGATAGCCCCTGCGTGGGTGAACGCAGCCGCATCCCTTCCTCGATGAAAGTGCGGATCGCCGACCGATCACCGCGAAGCTGGCCGAACATCCCCGGTCGCTCGCTCAGCAATTGGGCCTGTTCGGCGAGGGCATATTGCGTCGTCTCCAGCCCGCCGATCACCATCGCGTAAACCACACCATTGATCTCGTCGTCGGTGAGCTTGCGGCCCAGCGCGGCGTATTCGACCTGCGTGAGGAAGCTGACCATGTCGTCCTGCGGATTGGCGCGCTTCTCCCGCGTCTGCTCGGCCACATATTCCTTCATCCCTGCCAGCAGCCGGAACTTCTCCGCCGTTTGTTCGGGGGTGAGGATGTTCTTGTGGGTCGTCCCGATCACGTAGGACATGACCTGCGCATTGCCCCATTGCTCCAGCCGCGGGATGTCTTCGAGCGGGAAGCCGAGCACGCTCGCCATCACCCGCTGCGGCAGGGGACGGGCGAAATCGGCGACGAAATCGACCGCCTCGCCGGCGCGCGCCTTGGCCAGCATCCCGGCGATCAGATCATCCACGTGGCCGGTGATCATTGCGGCATGGCGGGTGCAGCCCGGCCCCACCCACGGATCGGTCAATTCCTTGCGATGCGCGCGCCACAGCTCGGGATCGGGCCGCAGCGTCACGATCGAGGCGATCATCGCGTCGAGATCGGGGACGTGCGTCGGCATCTCGCCCGAGGCCTGAATATGCGCCACCAGCAGCGACAGGGTTGGCGGGAAGCGGTCCCAGTCCATCACCACGCGGCGCACATCCTCGTATTTGGTGAGGACGAAGGCGTCAGTGCCGGGGGTCAGGCCTTCACCCGCGAGGCGCTGCACCGGAGCCTCCGCATGGAGGATCGCATAGGCCTGATACCAGTGCTCCTGCGCGCCGGGGGCGAACAGATCGACCTGGCTCAAAGTGCGCGGTGCCTCAGATTGCAAAGCCGCCTCTCCCGTTGCGGGGCGCCTCGCTTAGCGAATCCGCCAATTGCCGTTGCAGGGGTTGTCCCCCAGCCTCGCCCCTACGGAAACGGGCTAATTTGCCAGTGCCGATCGGGGAGAGAGACGTGAGCCGCCCAAAAAGTCGCATCACCAAATTGCCGCCGGAACAATGGGATGAGCGGCTGGTCAAGGCGATCCAGCCCGACAATCTGACCGATCTCGAACAAGGCCTCACCCGCTACTTCGCGCATTGCCCCGAACAGGCGCTGGGCCTGATGGCGTTTGGCGGGGCGTTGAAAATGAACCGCTCGCTGCCCAACCGGCTGGTGGAGCTCGTGCGGCTGCGGGTCGCGTTCTTCAACCAGTGCCGTAGCTGCATGGCGATCCGCTATTCCGATGCGGTGGCCGACGGCGTGACCGAGGGGCTGGTGTGCTCATTGGAGCGCCCGCAGGAGGCCGAAAACCTGTCAGCAGCCGAGAAAGCCGCTATCCGTTACGGCGAGCTGATGGCGACCGATCACTTGGCCATCGACGATGCGATCTATGCTGATCTGCGCCAGCACTTCACCGAAGCCCAGATCGTCGAACTCGGCATGACGGTCGCCTTCTTCGTCGGTTTCGGGCGGCTCGCCGCCACATGGCACATGGTCGAGGAACTGCCCGAAGCCTTCCAGTCAGCCGAGACCATCGCCCCTTGGGGCGCCGACAAGATCCAGGTGCGCTGATGAACTCGCAGCCGCAGATCAACCTGTTCGATCCCGCGCTCCAGCAGTGCCCCTACGACGCTTACAAGCAGCTGCGCGACGAGGCCCCGGTCTACAATATCCCCGGCACGCAGATCTATGTCGTCAGCCGCTATGATCACGTGCGCGAAGTGCTGATGGACCCGGCGCGCTTCCCTTCCACCGCCAGCAACGAATTGCTGCGTGCCAGCCCCACCGATGCCGAACGCGGTCGCAAGGTCGCCGAACGCTTCCGCGAGAAAGGCTGGCTGCCCGCCCCGACGCTCGCGGGCCGCGATGATCCGAACCACAAGCAGATGCGCGCGATGTTCAACGAGGCGTTCAAGCCCAGCCGCATCAAGGCAATCGACCCGCGCGTCGAAACCCTCGCCTACGAGCTGATCGACCAGTTCCTCCCCGATGGCCGCTGCGACTGGGTGCGCCAGTTCTGCGTGCCGCTGCCGCTGTTCATCATCGGCGAGCAGATGGGCGCCGCGCGCGAGGATATGTGGCGGATCAAGGGCTGGACCGACGCCTTCTTCCACCGCATCTCGTTGATGCTGCCCGAAGACAAGCACCTCGAAATGGTCGACCGCGAGATCGAGGCGCAGCACTATTTCCAGCCGATCTTCGAATGCCTGCGCGAACATCCCGATGGCTCGCTAATTTCGGTGCTGGTCAACACCGTGATCGAAGGCTGGGGCCGGCCTTTGAACAACGAGGAACTGCACGCCGAGATGATGGCCGATACCTTCGTCGGCGGCTCGGAAACCACCACCAATGCGCTCGCAGCGGGGATGAAGCTGCTGATCGAGAACAAGGACGTGTGGCACGCGCTCAAGTCCGATCCCGACAAGTATATGCGCAACTTCGTCGAGGAGGTGCTGCGGCTGGAAAGCCCGGTGCAGAGCCTGATGCGCTTCACCCACAAGGACGTGGAACTGGACGGGGTGACGATCCCGGCAGGCTCGGTCGTCAACGTGCGCTACGGCGCAGCCAACCGCGATGAACGCTTCTTCGAATGCCCCGAAAAGCTCGATCTCGACCGGCCCAAGGCGGGCGCGCATATGGCCTTCGGGTCAGGCACGCACCACTGCCTCGGCGCGCCGCTCGCCCGGCGCGAATTGACCTGGGGCTTTCAGGCGGTGGTCGACCGGTTCGAGGACATGGACTTCGCGCCGGGCGAGAACGACTTCAGCTACCACCCGCACTTTTTGCTCAGGAGCCTGAAGCAGCTCAACATCACCTTCGAAGCGAAGAAGCGCTGAGATGGCGACGCTGCTGAAACCCGAACCGCAGCGAATCGACGTCACCCCGCAGCCGATGCCGCGCCTGCGCTTCTTCCACGATACGATTGATCGCTGGCTGGGCGGTTAGAGCATTTTCCTACTCCCGCGCGGGGCGCCATTGTCGCGCGATGCGCTGTCCCGGACTGCTCCCTTGCGCGAGTGATCGCCTGTCTCGATCAAAGGGGCGTTCTGTGATCGACAGGATTTTGAGTCCTGAACAGTGTCTCATGTGTCTCCAACACAGCGTCAGCGCGTCAGACGGCGCGCGAATCAGGCGTTGGCCAGCGCCGCCGTTCGCCCCGCGATATAGCCATAGGTCAGCGCCGGGCCGAGCGTCCCGCCCGCGCCGGCATAGATGCCCCCGGTCGGGCAGGCGATGGCGTTGCCCGCACCAAGCAGCCCCGGAATCGGCGCGCCGTCATGCCCGAGAATGCGCGCCTGACCATCGGTGCGCGGGCCGCCATTGGTGCCGAGCAGGCCCGAGGCGATCTCCACCGCATAGAACGGTGCCTCACGAATTGCGCCGAGTGTCACGGCTGTGCCGGAGCGTGAGCGGTCGCCATAGAAGTGGTCATAGGCGCTGGTGCCGCGCCCGAAATCGGGGTCATGGCCTTGGTCAGCATGGACGTTGAAGCGCGCCACGGTTTCGGTGAGCGCGGCTGCATCAAGGCCGATCTGCGCCGCCAGCCCCTCGAGCGTGTCGGCGCGCATCACCCAGTCGGGGATGGGCTGGCCCGGCTGGCGCGTGCCCAGCGGATAGCGCGCGGCATATTGCGCATCGAAGATCAGGTAGGCGGGCAGGTTGAGGTAGTCGTAATTGGCCGGATCGAACTGGTGGAACACGCCGCCCAGCGCCGAGTAATTGGCCGCCTCGTTGCAGAAGCGCCGAGCGGAGCGGTTGACCATGATCCCGTGCGGAACGGTGCGTTCGATCAGGATGATCTGCGCGCGCTGTTCGCCGCTCGCCCAGGGCGCATCGGGGGTGACGAGCGTGGGCGCCCACCAGGCACTGGTCATGTTGCCGAGCTTGGCGCCCGCCGCCATCGCCAGCTTCAGCCCCTCGCCTGTGCCGGTTGGAGGGCTGGCAGGCGCGGTGACGGGGCCGCGCAGGAAGGTCTGGCGCAGCTCCTCGTCCCATTCGAAGCCGCCGGTGGTCATGATCACGCCCCTGCGTGCGGACATGGCAAAGGGCGCACCGCCCCTGATGCCCTCGATGCCGGTGATGCGCTCGCCTTCGCGCACCAAGCGCCGGGTTTCGACCCCCAGCACGGGCTCGATGCCCCGGTCGATGCAGGCCTTGAGCAGCCGCGCCACCATCGCCTGCCCGAAGCCGCATTGCCGCGCGGCCATGCGTGTCCCCAGCACCTCCATCGGCGGCATGGTGGTCGCCCCGCCGAGCGGGGTTTCGCGCAGCATCAGCGGCTTGGGTTCCTCGATCGCGTAGATCCGCGCGGCCCAGTCGCCGAGGTCCCCCAGCGCGAACAGGTCATGGTCGAGCGCGCGGCTCCCCTGCGGCTTCGCGCCGGGGCGGTCGGTGTAGTAGTCGGGATAGCCGGGCAGCACCGAGACGCTGAGCGCGTCGATGCCTTCGAGGAAGGCCAGCGCCTCCGGCCCCTTGTCGACGAAGGCTTCGAGCGTTTCGGGCACCAGATCGCCGTGATCGAGACTGCGGAAATAGGCGAGCGCATCTTCGCGGCTGTCGGCCATCCCGGCATCGCGCATCCGCGGGTTGTCCGCCACCCAGATCACCCCGCCCGAGATCGCCGAGGTGCCGCCGATACGGTCCCACCGCTCGATCAGCGCCACCGATGCGCCTGCCTCGTGTGCCGCCAGCGCAGCGGCCATGCCGGCCGCGCCCGTTCCCAAAATGATGACGTCGACTTCGCTCATGCCTGCATAGACGCCCGTCACAGGGCAGGCGGCAACCCGTCATTTTGGCAAGGTGCGCGGGGGCGCGCGGCCCGCTACCCCACCATGCAAAGGAGAGAGTGCATGAAACTGGAAGGCAAAGTCGCCGCGATCACCGGCGGCACGGCGGGCATGGGGCGCGGGATCGCCGAGGCATTTCTGGCCGAGGGGGCCAAGGTCGCGCTGTTCGCCCGCAATGCCGAGAAAGGCGCGAAGGTGCTCGAGGAACTGGGCGCGGGCGACCGGGCCATCTTCATCGCGGGCGACGTGATGGAGCAGTCCGATCTCGAAGGCTTCATCGACAAGGTGATCGCGCATTTCGGCACGCTCGATATCCTCGTGAACAACGCCGGCGGTGCGGGCGATCTGCAGCCGCTGGTGAGCCTCTCCGATCACGCCTTTGACGAGGCGATGAAGTGGAACGTCTATTCGACCTTCTGGGCCACCCGCCGCGCGCTGCCGACCATGATCGCCAAGGGCGATGGACGGGTGATCAACATCTCGTCGATGGAGGGCAAGCACGGCAAGCCGGTGCTGACCGCCTATTCCGCCGCCAAGCACGCGGTGAACGGCATGACCAAAAGCGTCGCGCGCGAAGTCGGGGCGCAGGGGGTAACGGTCAACGCCATCTGCCCCGGCATCGTGATCACCGATATCATCAAGAACAACGGCCCGGCCACGGCCAAAGCGATGGGCATGGAGCTGGAGGAGATGATCGCGCTGTTCGCATCGGAGTCGGCGATCAAGCGGCCGAACACGGTCGAGGAAGTGGCCGCTGTGGCAGTGCTGCTCGCCAGCGAGGCGGGCGCGGGGATTACCGGCCAGCAGATCAGCGTCGACGGCGGAACCGCGCAGTATTGAGGGCTCGGCGCTTACTGCTGCAACTTCGCCATCGCCGCGCCGACCGCCGCAGCAACATCGCCCGCCTGCGGATTGCCGCGCATGATCAGGCCCCCGTTGGGCTGGATATTCGCGCCGGTCACATAAGCGGTGTCGGTGCTCAGCCACAGGCAGGCATGGGCGACATCGTCCACGGTGTTGAGCCGCCCCATCGGGTAGCGCGGGAGGAAGGCATCGGTGAGACCCGGCACCTGGAAGCTCGCATGGGTCATCGGGCTATCGGTGAAGGCAGGCGAGACGGTGTTGGCCTTGATGCCCAAGTGCCCGTAATCATTGGCGACGCATTCGATCAGCGCCTCCGAGCCGCGCTTGGTGCCGATATAGGCGGCGTGGTTGGTGATGATCGCCTTGGTGGTGGCCGAGGACAGGCTGATCAGCGATCCGCCGGTCGGGGCCTGCGTGCTCATCACCCGCACGAAGGCTTGCAGGAAGTGGTGCACACCCTTGAACTGTAGGTCGACGATCTGGTCGAGCTGTTCCTCGGTGATCTCTTCCATGCTCGCCAGCAGGCCCCAGCCTGTGGTGTTGATCGCGATATCGACCCGGCCGAACACCGCTGCCGCCTTGTCGGCCATGGCGTTGACCTCAGCCTTCTTGGCAATGTCGCACAACGCGTATTCGCCGCCAATCTCGTCAGCCAGTGCGGCGAGCGGGGCTTCCTTGCGGCCTGCCACCATCACCTTGGCGCCTTCGCGCGCGAACAGGCGGGCGATGGTCTGGCCCATGTTGCCTTCAGATGCCGCCCCCAGCACCACTGCGGTCTTGCCTTGCAATTGTCCCATCATGTCTCTCCTCTGGGTGCAGGGCCTACCACGCATCCCGGCGCGCTCACCCTTCCCAAAAGTGGGCATTGTTTGCGCCCGCCCCCGGCCTGATAGCGGCGGGACAATCGTGGGAGAGCGCGCAATGTTTACCGGACCGCTGGAGGATCGCGTGGCGATCGCCGAACTCAATGGCACCTATGCCGATGGCGTGGTGCGCATCGATGCGGCCACCTGGGCCACCGTTTGGGCCGACGATGCCGACTGGGATCTGATGGGCCACAAGACCAAGGGCAAGGACGCGATCGTCGCCTTCTGGAATGGCGCGATGGGCGGGTTGGAGGCGGTCAGCTTCCACTGCGTGCCGTGCATGATCGAGGTCACCGGCGACACCGCCAAGGCCCGCGTGCAGACGCAGGAAATCCTCAAGCCCAAGGACGGCAAGGCACGCCACGTGGGCGGGCTTTACGAAGACACGCTGGCTAAGATCGACGGCCAGTGGCGCTTCACCAGCCGCACGTTCAAGATCGTCGCCGAATTCGGCATCTAGTTTTCGGGTTCGCTAACGCGAACCGCAGACCACCCACCCCGCCTCCCCACCCGGCCACCAATGATCCATCATGCTATGGTGGCCGGGTGGGGAGGCGGGGTGGGTGGTCTGAACCCCAGGAGTAACACATGGCCAAGATCCTGATTTCCGCCCAGATCGACCTCGATCCCGCCCAGCGCGAGGAAGCCCTGCGCACCGCGCGCCCGCATATCGAGGCGGCGCTCGCCGAGAAGGGGTGCATCCATTACGACTGGAGCGCGTGCTCGATGAACCCCGCGCGGGTCAACGTGTTCGAGGAATGGGAGAGCGAAGAAGCCCTCGCCGCCCATTTCAAGGACCCCGCCTATACCGGGATGCGCGATCATATCGGCCAGTTCGGCATTACGGGTGCGGTGAGCGCCAAGTACCGCGTCGATGCCGAAGGGCCGGTCTACAACGCCGAGGGCAATGCCACGGAGGCATTTGACTGAAATTGCGCCCGTGATTCTGGGCGCGATCCTTGCCGGCGGACAGGCGCGGCGGTTCGGCAGCGACAAGGCGCAGGCACTCTACGAAGGCGCGCGTCTGATCGACCGGGTCGCCGAGGCGCTGGAAGCGCAATGCGATGCGGTGGTGGTGTGCGGGCGCGAGGAGCCGGGCTTTGCCTGCATCCCCGATTGGCCCGAGGCCGGGCTAGGCCCGCTCGGCGGGCTGGCGGCGGCCCTGCGCCATGCCGAGGCAGGCGGCTTTACTCTCGTGCTCTCAGCAGGCGTCGATGCGCCCGACCTGCCGCATGATCTGGCCGCCACGCTGGCAGGCGAAGGGGCCGCGATTGTCGAAAGCCAGCCGGTGGTCGGGCTGTGGCCCACCGCTGCCCTGCCCGCGCTCGAAGCCTTCCTGCAGGGCGGCGGCCGCTCGCTCTACCGCTTCGCCGATGCGATCACCGCGCGCCGGATCGACCTTCCGGCGGCGCTGATGAACATCAACCGGCCGGAGGATTTGGCGGGTTAACCTTGCTTCGTCATTGCGAGCCGCAGGCGAAGCAATCCATGGCCTGACGCTCCCGTAAGTGTCGGGGTAAATCCATGGATTGCCGCGTCGCTTCGCTCCTCGCAAAGACGAGAGTCACAGCTTCAGCAATTGCTTGCCGCGGTTCTGCCCGCTGAACAGCCGCTGCAAGGTGGTCGGCGCGTTCTCGAAGCCGTGCTGGATGTCTTCCTGATACTTCAGGCTGCCATCCTTGACGAAGCCTTCCAAACGCTTGCGGATTCCGGGGAATTCGCTCGCCCAGTCGAGCACGATGAAGCCCGCCATGGTGCCGCGCCGGAACACGAGGTTGAAATAATTCTCGGGGCCAGCGGGAAGACTGCCGGTCTCGTAGCGGCTGATCCCGCCGCAGATCACCACGCGGGCATTGGTGGCAATGCAGGCGAGCATATCGTTCAGAATCTTGCCGCCGACATTGTCGTAGATCACGTCGACACCGCGCGGGGCGAGTTCCCTGATCTGGGCCTTCACATTGTCGGCCTTGTAATCGATCGCGCCGTCATAGCCCGCCTCGCGCACCAGCCAGTCGCACTTGTCCTGGCCGCCTGCGATGCCGATCACGCGGCACCCGGCGATCTTGGCAAGCTGGCCGACGATGCTCCCCGTCGCACCCGCCGCGCCGCTCACCAGCACGGTATCGCCCGCGACCGGCTTGCCGACCTTGAACAGCCCGCAATAGGCGGTCAGCCCCGTGGTCCCCAGCACCGAGAGCACCGCGGTGGGCGACAGATCGGTTTCAACCTTGGTCAACTCCTTGCCGTCGGTGACGAGATATTCGGTCCAGCCCGTGGTGCCGAACAGCATATCGCCCACGGCGTAGCGCCCGCCGTTGCTGGCCACCACTTCGGCAATCCCGCTGCCGCGCATCACATCGCCGATCGCCATTGGGGCGACGTAGTCGGCGATGTTCTCCATCCAACCCTTCTGCGCCGGATCGAAGCCGAGGAAATGCGTCTTGAGCAGCATTTCGCCGGGGGCAGGATCGGGCAATTCGGTGGTCGCCAGCTTGAAGTCGTTCTCGATCTCGATGCCGCGACCGCGCGGGTGTCCGTTCAAGAGCCATTGGCGGGTGGTGGTGGGCATGGGAGTGTCTCCTGTGTTCGCCTGCCCTATTGCGGGCGCGGCGCGCGGCTCTCCACGGACAAAAGTGTCAGTCGAGCGGTTCTCCCCCTGTGGTAGTCTCCCATCCAAAGGGAGAGCACCATGGGCATCCAGACTCACAAGACCTTCTGCCGTTTCTGCCACGCCAACTGCGCGATGGAAGTCGATGTCGAGGACGGGAAGGTTGTCGAAGTGCGCGGCGATCCGGACGATCCGGCCTATGGCGGCTACACCTGCATGAAGGGCCGCGAGCTGCCGGATTCGCACAATTCGGAAAACCGCCTGCATCACAGTCTGGTGCGCAACGACGCGGGCGAATTCGTCGAAACCGCGATGCCCGAGGCGCTGGCCCATGTCGCGAGCGAACTGCGCCGCATCATCGACACCTATGGCCCCAATTCGGTGGCGGTGTTCATGGGATCGGGCGGTTTCCAGAACTCGGCCGCGATGGCTGCATCGCTCAGCTTCGCCAACGCCGTCGGCAGCCGCAATTTCTACACCTCGGTGACGCTCGATCAGCCCGCCAAGGTGTTCACCACCGCGCGTTACGGCAAGTGGATGGCGGGGCCGAACACCTTCAGCGAAAGCGATGTCGCGCTGTTCATCGGCAACAACCCGATCGTCTCGCACTATTCGCCCGTGGGCGGGGTGCCGCCCTTCAGCCCCTCGCGCCGTATCCGCGACCAGAAGGCGAAGGGCTTGAAGCTGATCGTCGCCGACCCGCGCGAAAGCGACGTGGCGCGGCTGGCGGATATCTACCTGCCGGTGAAGCCGGGCGAGGACCCGGCGATGTTGGCGGGGATGCTCAACGTGATCATCGCCGAGGGGCTGTATGATCGCAATTTCGTCGCCGCCCATGTCGATGGCTTCGACGAACTGGCCGAGGCGGTGAAGGCCTTCCCGCCCGAGGTCGCGGCGGAACGTGCCGGGCTAGACAAGGACCAGCTGATCGCCGCCGCACGGATGTTTGCAGGCGGCACCAAGGGCTGCGCGTCTACCGGCACCGGCCCCGAAATGGCGGGCAATGGCACGCTGACCGAATATCTCGTCACCTGCCTCAACACCATTTGCGCCCGCTTCAAGCAAGAAGGCGAGAAGGCCGCGATTCCGGGCGTGTTCAGCCCCTACCAGACGGCCCGCCGCGCGCAGGTCGGTCCGCCGGTGCCGATGTTCGGCGCCGAAGGGATGCCCAAATCGCGCTTCCGCGGTCTCGGGCATCTCGGTTGGGAAATGCCCTGCAACGTGCTGGCGGATGAAATCCTCACCCCCGGTGACGGGCAGGTGCGCGCGCTGATCTCGGTCGGCGGCAATCCGGTGGTCGGCTTCCCCGATCAGGCCAAGATGGTGCGCGCCCTGGATGATCTTGAACTGTTCGTGCAGATCGATCCGTGGATGAGCGCCTCTGCCAAGCGTGCCGACGTGGTGCTCGCACCCTCGCAATGCCTTGAGCGCGAGGACATCACCAGCCTGTCCGAATGGTGGCACGAGGAGCCCTATGCCCGCTACACCGAAGCGGTGGTGGCGCCCCCGGGCGATGTGATCGACGAATACGAGATGTTCTGGACGCTCGCCCACCACCTCGGCATCACCATGGTGCTGAACGGCGGCCCGCTGCCAATGGATCGCAAGCCGACCAAGCAGGAATTCCTCGACCTGATGGTGGCCGGCAGCCTGATGAAGCCTTCGGATGTGCGCAAGGATTGCCAGGCCAATGGCGGGGCGGCGATGATCTATCCCGAAGTTCACCCCAAAGTCGAACCGCTCGACGAAGGCGAGTTCCACCGCTTCGATCTGGCGGTCGGCGCGATGCCGGCGGAAATCCTCAAATATGCCGACAACCCTGCGACCCGCGAAGGCTTCGACTTCCGCCTGATCTCGCGGCGCTCAAAGACGCGGTTCAATTCGATCGGCCATCCTCTCAAGAAACTGCAGGCCAAGACCACCACCAACCCGGCCTTCATCCACCCCGATGACATCGCGGCGCTGGGCCTTGAGGAAGGCGGACTGGTCGCGATCACATCGCCCCACGCCACGATCCACGGGGTGGTGAAGGCGAGCGACAAGGTGCGGCGCGGGATTGTTTCGATGGCGCATGCTTATGGCGATGCCGATGCGACCAAGGAGGATGTGCGGGAACGCGGATCATCCACCAACCGGCTGGTGAGCGAGGTGGTCGATTACGATCCGATCACCGGGCAATCGCTCCAGAGCGCGATTCCGGTAAAGCTCGAACCGGCCTGATCCTCTCAATCTAAGGACAATTATGCCCACCAACCGTCGCTTCCTGCTGCAGCGTCGCCCCGAAGGCACGCCGGTGCCTGATGACTTCGCGCTCGTCACCGAACCCACGCCCGCGCTGGAAGAGGGCCAGTTCCTGATCCGCAACCACTACGCCTCGCTCGATCCGGCGATGCGCGGGTGGATGGATGCCGAGGGCAATTACATGCCGCCGATCCCGCTGGGCGATCCGGTGCGCGCCAGCACCATCGGCGTGGTGGAGGAAAGCCGAGCCGAGGGCTTTGCGCCCGGCCAATGGGTGATGGGGCTGAATGCGCTGGAGGATTATTCGATCAGCGCCGTCGGCGGCTTCACCCAGCCGATCGACCCGAGCCTTGTGCCCAGCGTCACCAACTACCTGTCGATCTTCGGCGCGGTCGGCATGACCGCCTATTTCGGCTTCCTCGAAGTGTGCGAGCCCAAGGCGGGCGAGACCGTGCTGGTCAGCGGCGCGGCGGGTGCGGTCGGCAGCCTTGTCGGCCAGTTGGCGAAAATCCACGGCTGCCGCGCGGTCGGGATTGCCGGCGGGTCTGCCAAATGCGCGCGCTTGATCGAGAAATACGGCTTTGACGCAGCGATCGACTATCGCGGCAAGGATGAAGCCGCATTGACCGCCGCCATAGCCGAGGCCTGCCCGGACGGCGTCGACGTGATCTTCGAAAATGTCGGCGGGATCATCCTTGATGCAGGGCTCATGAACCTCAACCTCCATTCGCGGGTCGGGCTGTGCGGCCTCATCAGCGAATACAACACCGAGCCGCGCGGCATCCGCAACCTGTGGCAGCTGATCGTCAAACGCGCCCATATCCGCGGGCTGTTGGTGGCCGATTACGTCCCCCGCTTCGGCGAGGGCGCAGCGCAAATGGGCGTCTGGGCAGCGCAGGGCAAGCTGACCATCGATGAACACATTGATGAAGGGCTTGAGCATGCCTTTGACAGCTTTATGCGGCTGTTTGCAGGCACCAATGACGGCAAGATGATCCTCAAGATCGCCTAGAGCCTGTGGCACGCGATCTCCTCGTCCTGTCGGGCGGCCATGCCTATGACCGGCCCGCCTTTGCCGAGCTGCTGGCCAGTCTGGGCGAGTGGGACATCACGCACCTGATGCATCCCGAGGCCGAAGAAGCGGTCGCCAATGGCCGCGCGCTCGATGCCGATGCGGTGCTGTTCTACGACATGGGCGGCTACACCTTCGCCGATGACTGGGTAACATCGCGCGCCCCGTCCGAAGCCTTCCGCCGCGCGATTGTCGCACGCTTTGCCAGCGGGCGCGGGGCGGTGGCAATGCACCATGCGCTGGCCGGATGGGCGGACTGGCCCGAATGGCACGAGATGCTGGGCGGGCGGTTCCTCTACACGCCGGGCGAGGTGCGCGGGGTGCCAAAGCTCGATTCCGGTTATCGCCACGATGTCGAATACACCGCCAGTGTGGTTGCCGATCACCCTGTCACCGCAGGCATTCCGCCCGAATTCACTGTGACCGACGAGCTCTATCTGGCCGAAATCTTCGAAGCCGAGGTCGAGCCGCTGGTGCGCTCGGACTATGGCTTCACCCGCGACAATTTCTACTCCGCCGCACTCGGCATTTCCGGCACGCTCTATGCGAACGAGGGCTGGGAACATCCGCCGGGCAGCAGCCTTGTCGCGTGGCACAAGCGCGTGACGCACCCGGGCTCTGATGGCGCGCCGCTGGTCTATCTGCAATTCGGCGACGATCCCAAAACCTACGCCAACCCGCATGTGCGCCGGATGCTCGCCAATGCGTTGGCCTTTATCGCAGGAGAACCCGCATGACGCCCCAGCAAACCGTCGAAGCCTTCATCCGCCACTGGAACGCTTGCGACATCGAGGCGATGCTGGCGCTGTGTGCCGAAGGGATTGTCTATCACAACATCCCGATGGAGCCGATCCACGGAACCACGGCGATGCGCGGCATGGTCGAGGCGTTTCTGGCCGACATCGCCTCATGCGACTGGCAGACCCATGCCATCGCCGCCAACGGCAATGTCGTGCTGACCGAGCGCACCGACGCCTTCAACTTCAAGGACGGGCGCCGCGCCGCAGTCCGGGTGATGGGCACTTTCGAAATGGGCGCAGACGGCCGGATCACCGCCTGGCGCGACTATTTCGACATGGGCGAAATGCAGCGCGAATTCGCAGGCGGATAACGCGGGCGGCGCAATCCTAACACAAACGTGCATCGCATCAGGGCGGCTGTCATGGCTAGGCTCGCCGACGTAAATCCAAGGGTTGGAGCCCGTCTGTCATGAACAAGCCCGAAGGCAATGTGTTTGCCCCCGAAACGCTGATCGATCCGTTCGATTACTACCGCGCCGTGCATGATGCCGGGGTGGAGATCGAGCTGCTGGAAGGGATGAACACCTACGTCGTCTACAGCTATGATCTGTGCAGCGAGGCGACCACCAAGCCGGAGATTTTCTCGAACGACTTTACCTCGCTGATGGGGCGCGAGGCGGATGAGGATATTCAGGCGATCCTGGCCGAAGGCTGGCCCGATCTGCCGACCTTGCTAACCGCCGATCACCCGGTCCATACCCGCAACCGCAAGCTGGTGAACCTCGCCTTCTCGGCCCCGCGCGTCAACGCGATCGAGGCGGACATGCGCACCAAGTCGATCGATCTGATCGAGGCCTTCGCCGACCGCGGGACGTGCGAATTCGTCGAGGAATTCGGCGTGCCGCTGCCGGTCGCCATGATTGCCGGGCAGATCGGTCTGGATGACGATCCCAAGCGGGTGAAGCGCTGGTCGGACGCGGCGGTCGACCGGTTCAGCCAGATGGTCGATCACGAGCGCAAACTGGAATGTGCGCGCAGCCTCGTCGAATTCCAGCACTACATGAAGGGCCTGATCGATGATCGCCGCGCGAATGGCGGCAATGATCTGCTGACCGATCTGGTCGAGGCGCGGATCGAGGGCGAAACCCCGCTGACCGATCCCGAAATCATGTCACTGATGCAGCAGTTCATGGTGGCGGGGAACGAGACCACCACCTCGACACTGGCAGGCGGGCTCCTCCAGCTGATCCGCAACCCTGACCAGATGGCCAAGGCCAAGGCGGCCGCCGGCGGGCGCGATCCCAAGGTGATCGGCAATCTGGTGGAAGAGGCGCTGCGTTACGAAACGCCGACCGCCGGCATGTGGCGCGTCGTCAAGCAGGACACCGAGCTTGGCGGCATGGCGATCCCGGCCGGCAGCGTGGTGCAACTGCGCTATGCCGCGGCCAACCGCGATCCCAAGCGCTTCCCCGATCCCGACACATTCGACCTCGAACGCGCCAATGCCCGCACCCACCTCGCCTTCGGCAAGGGGCCGCATATGTGCGTGGGCAACATGCTCTCCCGCAAGGAAATGCTGGTCGCCTTCGACGAGCTGCTCGAACGGCTCGATAACTTCGCGGTGGCGGACGAGAACGAAATCCGCATCCTTCCCAATATCCTGCTGCGCGGCGTGACCCATCTGCCGATTACCTTTACCCGGCCAAACACTTCCTGCCAGAAAGCCTGACGCACATGAATTTCGACCTGTCCGAAGAACAGGAAATGTTCGTGACATCGGTGGAGCGGTTCGCCGCACCGATCGATGTCGAGGCGCGGCGCAAGCTGCGGCTGTCGCCCACCGGCTATGACCGGGCGCGCTGGCAGCAACTGGCCGAGATGGGCCTGATTGCGCTGGCGGCGGGCGAGGATGCGGGGGGCATGGGCGGCTCGGCGGTCGATCTGGCGCTGGTGGCCGACGCGATCGGCAAGGCCAATGCGCCCGATCCGTGGCTGGAACACGGCGTGCTGCCGGTGCTGCTGCTCGAACGCGGCGGCGCAGCTGAGACGCTCGAAGGTGTGCTGGCGGGCGCGACCATCGCGACCCTCGCCTGGACCGAACGTGGCCAGCGCTACAGCCTGAAGCCCAAGAGCATGAAAGCTGAGAGCACGGATGAAGGCTTCGTGCTTTCGGGCGAGAAGACGATGGTGATGGGCGCGCTGATCGCCGATCTGTTTATCGTGACCGCTGACCTTGGCGGCGAGACCGCGTGTTTCCTCGTGCCCAAGGATGCGCCGGGGCTGGAAGTGCGCCCCTATCGCCTCGCTGATGGCAGCATCGCGGGCGAAGTAAAGCTGACCCGCACGCCGGCCACAGACAAGCTCGCGCTGGATGCGGCCGCGCTTGGCGGGATCGTCGCGGACATCCGCTTGCTGGCTGCCGCCGAGATGGTCGGCCTCGGCCAGCGCCTGCTCGACGAGACGCTCGCTTACGTGAAGGAGCGCGAGCAATTCGGCGTGGCGATCGGCAGCTTCCAGGCGCTCCAGCACCGACTGGTCGATTGCTATGCAAGAGAAGAGCAAGCGCGTTCAATGCTTTACCGCGCAGCATTAACCGACCGGGCCGATGCAGCAAAGTGGCAGCGCGCCGCCGCCGGTGCCAAGGCCTTCATCGGCGAGAATGTCGACGCGATCGCCCGCGAGGCGGTGCAGATGCACGGCGGGATGGGGATTACCGATGAACTTGCCATCGGCCATGCGTTGAAGCGCGTGCTGCTGCTCGCCCGCCTGTTCGGCGATGTTGATACCGTGCTGGCGGAATATGCGCTTGCAGCCTGAGGGGGCTTGAGGATGGGACAGAAGATCGATCCGGACCTGTGGAGCGACGGCGCGCAGCCGCAGCTGATGGGCGGCAAGCTGCCCTCGGGCGAGATCGTGTTCCCGATGCCCGTCGGCGATGCGGCTGAGGGCGTCGAGCCCTACAAGCTGTCCCGGCGCGGCAAGCTGTGGTCATGGACCTCGCAAGGCTTCCTGCCCAAGGAACCCTATGAAGGCCCCGGTTCTGGCCCTGGCGAAGGCCCGCCCGATTTCCAGCCCTTCCTATTGGGCTATGTCGAACTGCCCGGCGAAGTGATCGTCGAAAGCCGCATCGTCGATGCCCGGCTCGAAGACCTGCATCTGGGCATGGAGCTCGAATTCTGCATCGTGCCGTTCAACGCGACGCACGACACCTTCGCCTTCCGCCCCGTCGCCAACATCGAAAGTCAGGCCGCATGAGCGAGAATGTCTATATCATCGGCGCAGGCATCCACCCCTTCGGGCGCACAGACGGCCGGTCAGGCCGCGAGCAGGGGGTCTATGCGGTGCGAGAGGCCTTGGGCGATGCCGGGCTGGCATGGCCCGACATCGAATGCGCCTATGGCGGCTCGGCGGCGGCGGGCAATGCCGACATCATGGTCAACGAGCTGGGGCTGACCAGCCTGCCCTTCACCAATGTCGCCAATGGCTGCGCCACCGGCGGCAGTGCGCTGGCCGCGTCGCAGCAGGCGATTGCGTCGGGGATGTATGACCTTGCGCTGGCGGTCGGCTTCGACAAGCACCCGCGCGGCGCCTTCAATGCCAAGCCGTCCGATTACGGCCTGCCCGAATGGTACGGGCAAACCGGCATGATGCTGACGACGCAATTCTTCGCGCTCAAGATCCAGCGTTACATGCAGCTGCACGGCATCAGCCGCACGACGCTGGGCCGGGTGGCGGAAAAGGCGTTCCGCAACGGCACGATCACGCCGCACGCATGGCGGCGCAGTCCGGTCGATCTCGAGACGATCATGAACGCGCCGATGATCAATGATCCGCTGACCAAATACATGTTCTGCTCGCCGGCCGAGGGCGCGGTGGCGCTGATCCTCGCTTCGGAAAAGAAGATGAAGGAACTCGGCGCAGACGGCGTGAAAATCCGCAGCGTCGCAGTGAAAACCCGTCCACCCAACTCCTTCGAGGTGTTCCAGGCCGGCGTCAGCATCGAGGAAGGCGGCAAGCCCACGGTGCTCGCCAGCAAGGCCGCGTTCGAGAAAGCCGGAGTTGGCCCCGAGGACATCGGCGTCGCGCAGTTGCAGGACACCGAAAGCGGCGCGGAAATCATGCACATGGCCGAAAACGGCTTCTGCAAGGACGGCGATCAGGAAGAATGGCTCGCCAATGGCTGGTCGGAGATCAGCGGGGGTCGTCTGCCGGTCAACACCGATGGCGGGTGCCTCGCCTGCGGGGAGCCGGTCGGTGCCTCGGGCCTGCGGCAGGTTTACGAGAACGTCCAGCAACTGCGACAGCGCGGCGGCGAACGGCAGGTGACCGGCCAGAACGGCAAGGGCCCGCGCCTCGGCTATAGCCATGTCTACGGCGCACCGGGGCTTTCGGCAGTCGCCATTCTGGAACGCGAATGAGCCGGATGCATGGGAAAGTCGCGCTGATTTCAGGCGGCGCGGAAGGGATCGGGGCGGCAGTCGCGCGGCTGATCGTGGCCGAGGGCGGCAGCGTGATGCTGGGCGATGTGCAGCTGGAAAAGGCGCAGGAACTCGCCGCAGAACTGGGCGAGCGCGCGGCGGCGACCCAGCTTGACGTGCGCGAGCTGGCGCAGTGGGAAGCCGCTGTCTCTGCCACCCGCGGGCACTTCGGCAAGCTCACCGTCTTGTGCAACATCGCCGGCATTTCCGAACCCGGCAACGTGCCCGACGGCGATCTCGACGTGTGGCAGCGCACCATCGACATCAATCTGCACGGACCCTTCTACGGCATGCGCGCGGCGATTCCGGCGATGGAGGCGAGCGGCGAGCCTTGCGCCATCGTCAATATCGGCTCGATGATCGCGCTGCGCCCGGCCTCCTTCGTGGCGGCCTATTCTGCCTCGAAAACCGGCCTGCGCGGCCTTACGCAGTCTGTGGCGCTCGATCTGGCTGAACGCGGCCTGCCGATCCGCGCCAACATGGTTCACCCCGGCGCGATCCGCACGCCGATGTACAACCGCTACAAGTACTCAGGCGCCGACACGCCCGAGAACATCGAGACCAATTTCGCCGCCACCCACCCGATGAACCGCATCGGCGAGCCCGAGGAAGTCGCCCGCGCGGTGGTGTTCCTTGCCAGCGATGATGCGAGCTTTACCACAGGGTGCGATTTCACCGTCGATGGCGGCGGGAGCATCAGGAGCTAACATGAGCCAGCAACCCGCCACCCGGATCGACGCGCATTTCGTAGCTGCGGGCAAGTATCACGATATCGACTACCCGCGGCTCGAGATCCTCAAGCTGCTGGCCGAACATCCGCATATCCGCACCACCGTGGCGGCCGACTATTCGGGGCTGGAGCGGCTCGACAAGTGCCGCTTCCTCATCACCTATACCTGCGATCTGATGCCGACCGAGGAGCAGGCCGCGCAGATCAAGGCGTGGATGGCCAAGGGCGGCAAGTGGATGGCGCTGCACGGCACCAATTCGATCCTGGTGTTCACTGCCGAAGGCCTCGTCGATGCACCCGATGAACGCGCGGATGTGTTCGACATGCTCGGCACCCAGTTCAAGGCGCACCCGCCGATCGGCAAGTTCCCGGTCGAGGTGGTCAATCACACCCACGAACTCACGCAGGGCATCGCGGATTTCGAGGTGGTGGACGAGCTCTACCTCTCCAAGACCACCGCGCCGATCGACATTCTGATGCAGACCACCTTCGAAGGCGAAGCGACCGGCTTCACCCAAAGCCAATGGGACAAGACCACGGTGCCTATTCTTTATACGAGGGATATCGGCGAAGGGCAGATCGTTTACAACGCACTGGGCCATTGCCGCGGTCACTATGATCTGCCGGGAATGGCCGATTTCTACCCGCACAAGGAAATGTGCGCCTGGAACTACGATGTCTATTATGACCTGCTGCGGCGCACCATCCGCTGGGCGATGCGGGACGTAGCTTGAGATAACAGACCGAATACGACGAACGGGATCCGACTGACATGGATATGGACTTCTCCCCAGAGGACCTCGCCTTCCGCGAGGAAGTGCGCGCCTTCCTTAAGGACAACCTGCCCGATCGGCTGCGCGATGGCGCGCGCCGCACGCCCGGTGTGTTCGTCGAGCCCGATATCGGGATGGAATGGCACCGCATCCTGTTCAAGCAGGGCTGGGTCGCGCCGCACTGGCCCAAAGAAGACGGCGGCACCGGCTGGAGCCCGACGCAGAAGTTCATCTTTGAAAAGGAATGCGCTCTCGCCGGCGCGCCGTCGCTGGCGATCCTCGGCCTGCGCCTCGTCGGCCCGGTGATCTGCGCGTTCGGCACCCCCGAACAGAAAGCACGCTTCCTTCCCGGCATCCTGTCGGGCGATGATTACTGGTGTCAGGGCTATTCCGAGCCCGGCAGCGGATCGGACCTTGCCAGCCTCAAGACCGCCGCGCGCCTCGATGGCGATGAATATGTCATCAACGGATCGAAGATCTGGACCACCCACGCGCATCACGCCAACTGGATCTTCGCGCTGGTGCGCACCGATGCGACCGTGAAGAAACAGGCAGGGATCAGCTTCCTGCTGGTGCCGATGGAACAGCCCGGCGTGGCTGTGACGCCGATCTATTCGATGTCGGGCGATCACGAAGTCAACGCGGTGTTCTTCACCGACGCCCGCACGCCGGCCGAGAACCGCATCGGTGATGAAGGCGCCGGATGGACCATCGCCAAGTTCCTGCTCGAGAACGAGCGCGGTGGATCATGCTATGCCCCGCGCCTGCTCCAGTCGATCGACCGGCTGGAGTCGCTGGCGCAGACCCAGCCTTCGGGCGTCAACGGCGCGCTGGCGCATGATCCGCGCTTCCGAGACCGGCTCGCCCGCGTCCGGCTGGAGGCCGAGGCGCTGGAAGTGACCGAACTGCGCATCCTCGCCGAACTCGCCAAGGGCCGCGCGCCCGGGCCGCAGACCTCGCTGGTGAAGCTGCTGGGCTCGAACATCGGCCAGAAGGTCGATGTGCTGCGGCTGGAACTGCTCGGGCCAGATGCGCTGCAATTGCCGCTCGAACGGCCGCTCTACGGCAACGAGGCGCCCGAACCGGTGGGGAGCGAATATGCCCAGACCGCGATGGGCAAGTATCTCAACAACCGCGCCTCGACGATCTTCGGCGGTTCGGACGAAGTGCAGAAGAACATCATCGCCAAAACCGTGCTGGGGCTCTGAGCCCCTCGCCCCTCACACTGGAAGCTGGACAAAATGGACGTTTCGAAGCTGATGTTCCGCGACGGGTTGATGGCGGGCGAGCGGATTCTCGTCACCGGCGGCGGCACAGGGCTCGGGCGCGAGATGGCCGAGGGCTTCCTCAAGCTGGGTGCCACCGTCTACATCTGCGGCCGGCGGCAGAACAAGCTCGATGAGACCGCGGCGGAGCTGACCGCCCTGCATGGCGGCAAGATCGTCGGCATGGCCTGCGACATCCGTGATGCCGACGCAATCCACGCGATGGTCGATGCGATCTGGGCCGATGGCGGCGCGCTGACCGGCGTGGTCAACAACGCGGCGGGCAACTTCATCAGCCGCACCGAGGATCTGTCGGTCAATGGCTTCAACGCCATCGCCGACATTGTGATGCGCGGCACCTTCTACGTCACACTCGACATCGGCAAGCGCCTGATTGCCGAGAAGAAAAAGGCCAGTTTCCTGTCGATCCTCACCACCTGGGTGTGGTCGGGCAGCGCCTTCGTGGTGCCGAGCGCCATGTCCAAGACCGCGATCAACGCCATGACCCAGAGCCTCGCGACCGAATGGGGCCGCTATGGCCTGCGCTTCAACGCCATCGCGCCGGGCCTCTTCCCGACCAAGGGGATGAGCGCGCGACTTTCGCCCGGCGGTTCGGGCGGCAATTCGGGCAATTCGATGAACCCGATGGGCCGCGCGGGCGAGATGCACGAGCTTGCCAACCTCGCGGTGTTCCTGATGGGGCCGGGCGCGGAATATGTGAACGGCCAGACCATCGCGATCGACGGGGCGGGCTTCCAGGCCAATGGCGGCACCTTCTACCCGATGCTCCACGCGCTGGGCGATGCCGAATGGGAGCAGATGCGCGCGATGATCAAGGGCACCAACGAGAAGGACAAGGCCGACCGCGCGGTGGGGTGAGCACGGCTCACGCCCGCGCGGCAATCTCCGCCGCGTCGAAGTAATGGATGCGCAGCTCGCGCAGCAACCCGTCCTCGAAGCATCCCGCCTCGCAGATCGTCTGGGTGAAGGGCGCAGTGCCGTCCTTGGGATGCATAGTGAGGCGGATCACCATCACCGCCCAGGTGTCGCCCCCGGTGCAATCGAGCATTTCAAGCTTGGTATCGGCCCAAGTGCCATACATCGCCGCCGCGCAACGTTGCAGCGCATCCTTGCCCCGCCATTCGCCGGCAAAGGGGAGCGAGTTTGCCTCATAGAGCACGAAATCGGGGTGGATCAGCGCCTCGACCGCATCCCAGTCGCGCGTGCCGGCGGTGGCATAGACGTTGGCCAGCATTTCACGAGGAGTGCGCCCTTGCTGTCCTACCGCTGCGCTACTTGAGGACACCCGCTCAGCCCTCGTCGATGGTGCCGATCAGATCACCGACCTTGTAGACCGCGCCTTCCTCGCCGGTGGGATGGATAGTCCCGCTGGCCTGGGCTTCGATCTCGGTGGTGCTCTTGTCGGTTTCGACGGTGTAGATGATCTCGCCCTTCTCGACGCGCTCGCCATCGCCGAACATCCATTCGACGAGGGTCATCTCAACAGCGCTCATGCCGAGCTTGGGGATGCGGATTTCGGATGCCATTCTAGAGCTTACCTACCGATGCTTTGATTTGTGCGACGAGGTCCGATTTCTGCGGAATCCATGCCTGTTCGAGGTGCGAGGCGAACGGCACGGCCGAGAAGGTCCCTCCGATCCGCCGCACCGGGCCTTTGAGGCTGTCCCAGCACTTTTCCTGAATGTTGGCGGCAATCTCCGCCCCGGTGCCGAACGGGCGTACCGCTTCGTGCAGGGTGATCGCGCGGCCGGTCTTGCGGACCGATGCCAGCACGGTTGCCTCGTCGTAAGGCGCAATGGTGCGCAGGTCGATCACCTCGACGCTGATGCCTTCCTTGGCGAGATCATCGGCCACGGCGAGCGCGTCCAAAACGGTGCGGCCATAGGTGATGAGGCTGATATCGGTGCCTTCGCGCGCAATAGCGGCTTTGCCGAGCGGCACGCGGTAGCCCGGGCCGGGATCTTCCGCCTTGAGGCCGTAGCACAGGATGTTTTCGATGAAGATCACCGGGTCATTGGCGTCGATGCTTGCCCGCATCAGCCCGCGTGCGTCCGCGGGGTTCGACGGGGTGACAACGTGAATGCCCGCAACGTGGGCGAACCACGCTTCGAGCATGTCCGAGTGCTGCCCGCCAAAGCCGACGCCGACACCGGTGGTGGTGCGGATCACCATCGGGCACGGGGTCTGCCCGCCTGACATGAACCTGAGTTTCGCGGCGTGGTTGACGATCTGGTCCATGCACACGCCGACGAAGTTCATCAGCATGATTTCGGCAATCGGGCGCTGGCCGGCCAGCGCCGCGCCCACGGCAGCACCGATGATCGCAGTTTCCGAAATCGGCGTCGCGCGGATGCGGTGTTCGCCATATTTCTCGGTCAGGCCCGAGGTGACCTTGAACACCCCGCCGCCCTGCTTGGCGCTGACGTCCTCGCCAAGGCAGAACACGCCCGGATCATCGGCCATTGCCTCGTCGATAGCGAGGTTCAGCGCCTGGGTCATGGTGATCTGGGCCATCAGGCGGTCTCCTCCAGCACATCTTTATAGATTTCGTCGGTATCCGGCAGCGGCGCGGCCAGCGCATGTTCGACCGCAGCATCGATCTGCGCGTTGATATCGGCGACGATGGCGTCCAGCTCCTCTTCGGTGAACTGGTAATCCAGCATCACCTTGCGCAGCTTGGGCAGCGGGTCTTCGGCCTTCATCTCGGCGATGTGTTCGGGCGGCATGTAGCTGAAATCGGCGCCGAAGAAGTGGCCCATCATGCGGTAACACATGGCCTCGACCAGCGTCGGGCCTTCACCCGCCCGCGCCCGCGCGACCGCTTCGACCATCGCGGGGTAGATCTGGTGGACGTCATTGCCATCAACCGTAACGCCCGGCATCCCGTAACCCGCCGCGCGGCTGGCGATGTTGGTGCTGTCGGTGTGATCGGCATAGGCGGTGTGTTCGCCATAGCGGTTGTTCTGGCACAGGAAGATCACTGGCAGCTTGTACAGCTGGGCCATGTTCATTGCTTCGTGGAAGCCGCCGATATTGGCCGCTCCGTCGCCGAAGCTGACAACCGTGACGCGCCCATCACCGTTGTTCTGGCTCGCCATCGCAAGGCCGTTGGCGATGGGCAAGCCGCTGCCGACAACACCGGTGGTGACCATGATCCCCGTCTCGGGATCGGTGATGTGCATGGTGCCGCCCTTGCCCTTGCAGGTGCCGGTCGCCTTGCCGAGGCATTCGCCCCACCACTTCTCCATCGGGATGCCCTTGGCGGTCTGTTCGCCCTGCCCGCGATAGGTGCAGACGACGTAATCGCCCTTCTCGAGCGCCGCCATCGCCGCGGCCGAGACCAGCTCCTGCCCGCGCACGCAGTAATACATCACCGCGACCTTGCCGCCCATGAGGAGCTCGCGGAACTTCTCGTCGGTGCGGTTCACCTTCATCGTGCGGATGTAGATGTCGAGCAGCTTGTCGCGGTCGATTTGCGCCATGTTGTCAGCCTCTCAGGGGTAAGCGGGAATTAGAACTGGACGCGCTGGGTAAACCCGCCATCGACGACGATGTTCGCGCCGGTCATGTAGGGCACGGCGGGGCTGGCGACGAAGACGATCGCCTTGGCCACTTCCACCGGCTCGCCAAAGCGGCCCATCGGCATCTTGGCGAGGGTCGCATCGTAGAGCGGCTTCATGTGCTCCTCGATGATCTCCCAGTTGCCGCCCTTGTAATAGATCGCGCCCGGCGAGACCGTGTTCACGCGGATCCCCTTGGACGCATAGGCCTGCGAAAGCTGCGAGGCATAGGTGATCAGCGCGGCCTTCAGCGCATTGAACGGGTTGGGCGCAATGAAGGTTTCGAGCGCGGCGGTGCTCGACAGCATCACGATCGAACCGGTGCCCGAGGCTTCGAGATAGGGCGTGAGCGTCTCGACCGCATAGGCAGCGCCCTTGATGTCCATGTCGAGGCAGGCCTGCCAATCCCCCGCCCCGCCGGTGCCCGAGGCGCTGGCGGTGTGGACGAAGATATCGCAGCCGCCGAGTTCGGCGACGGCCTTTTCCAGCCACGCCTGATAGGCTTCGGTGCCGGTCGCCATGTCGAAGACTTCGGCAAACACCTTGCCCGGCCCGGCCGCGTCGATCTCGGCCACCGCAGCGGCGATCTTGTCTTCCTTGCGGCTGAAGAAGGCGACGTCAGCGCCCTCAGCCGCGAACAGCTTGAGCGACTGCAGGCCAAGGCCATGCGCCCCGCCGTTCATGATGACCTTCTTGCCCTTGAGTCCCAGATCCATAGCGCCTCTCCCCGGCTTGCCGTTGTGGGCTGAGGGGATAGCCGAGTGGGGGGGCGGGGCGTATCGTCAATTTTGTGGGGGTGGGGGGAGGAGGGCAGCGGCCTGCTATATTTTCCATTTAACGAGACCCGTTACGGGATCCACCGCCTCAGCAAGGTGCCGATTGGGCTGGTTAAGTCTATTGTCTATGAATCGCATTTGCTTAGGGTCAGCACTGAACACAATTTTCTTTGCTTGAACCGTGACGGCGTCGTTCATTGCTTTCGACAGAACCTTGCCTTGGTGGTTCACCATATGGTCCGGCAGGTCCTTATTCTCCGCCAGCATGATTAGCCTTCGAGGTCCAATCGGAAGAATGATGAAGGCATCAACATGGGCGATGCCGTTAGACATCATTAACGGGCTATCGCTAGTCAAAAGATCATGAGCATCATCACCAAGGGAAAGAACGAAAATCTTCATTTGCATCATTCGCTCAATCATTCTTTCAGATTGAACCAAATTTAAGAAAGTCTGTAGAGCTCCGGTCCGAAAAACTTCTGCTTCTCTATTCTGAAACAGTGGATTGTCAGCGAGCTCCCTTTCCAATCTATCTTCTAGATATTTGATGCGATCAGGTGTTCGGTGTAGTATTGATAGCATAAATTGCACTAGGCCCACCTTGTCGACAGGTCCTGTGACTTCGTTTCTTTCAGCCATCGACACCGCCCTTGCTCCGCGGTCATCAATCACTTGAAGAATTTTTGTTTCAATCGCGGCCGCTTCCTCAGCCGGAAGATTTGGAATCGTGTAAAGATCAATGGCATAGCCAGTTGCTGCAGGATGGCGATATCGTGCCTGCAATTTTCGTTGGGGGCCTTCTCGGCAAAATTCCCAGAGCACTTCCTCCCCCTTCCAAGGACGCTTCCATCGAGAAAGATACCATTCTGGAAGATAGTGATGCTTACGTGGTGGAGGCATGTTGCAGGCATATCGTTCAAGACGTTAAGTCGGAAGGACTTTTGGCAGCAAATCGATGTCGATGATCTCAACGCCCAATCGGTCGCACAGCGACCGCAAGCGCGACTGCGCGCCAGCAGGTGGCCGGAACGTAGCGTAGCGAAGTGGAGGATCAGCGCCGAGGACGCTCGCACGCACGTGCGAGCGAAACCACAAGCAATCATCTTCGCCCCGCAAGGGCGAAGATGGTGCTGCTGGGGAGGATTGAACTCCCGACCTCACCCTTACCAAGGGTGCGCTCTACCACTGAGCTACAGCAGCGCCGGATAAGGCGCGCCCTATTGTCGCGCTCCCCTGCAATGTCAAGCGGACTTGAAGAGCCGCGGCCTTAACGGCAAACCATTTCCCATGAATGAAGGCACCCGCAAGAATCTTTCCCGTGAGGAGCGGCTCGCGGCGAAGCTGCGCGAGAACCTGCGGCGCCGGAAGGCCCAAGCGCGGGCGGCTGCGGGTAGTGAGTTCGATTCGGAGGGGCCGACAGAATCGCTTCCCAATCGCGCTGACGAAAGCTAACGCCCGCCGCTCTTGCTGTTTGTGGGCCCCGCCGCCCACTCCCCCACCCTTCCACCCGGATGATATCCCGGTAGGCTCCGGGTGGAAGGGTGGGGGAGCGGGCGGCCAGGCAACCCGGAGTAAAGATGCCCAAGCTCATCCTCGTCCGCCACGGCCAGAGCCAGTGGAACCTCGAAAACCGCTTCACCGGTTGGTGGGATGTCGACCTGACCGAACAGGGCGTGGCCGAGGCGAGTGCGGCAGGCGCGCTGCTCAAGGCCAAGGGCGTGCTGCCCACCGTCGCCTTCACCAGCCTCCAGACCCGCGCAATCAAGACGCTGCATCTGGCGCTCGAAGCGGCGGGCCGCTTGTGGATCCCCGAGACCAAGGACTGGCGGCTCAATGAGCGCCACTATGGCGGGCTCACCGGACTCGACAAGCAGGAGACCCGCGAGAAGCATGGCGACGATCAGGTGCTGATCTGGCGCCGGAGCTTTGACGTGCCGCCGCCGGTGCTCGAAGCGGGCAGCGCCTTCGATCTTGCGGCTGACCCGCGCTATGCCGGGATCGCGATCCCGAACACCGAAAGCCTCAAGCTGACGATTGAACGCGTGCTGCCCTATTGGGAAAGCGCGATCCTGCCCGTGCTAGCAAGCGGCGAGACGGTGATCATCGCCGCCCACGGCAACAGCTTGCGCGCGCTGGTCAAGCACCTCTCAGGCATCTCGGACGCGGACATTACCGATCTGGAGATTCCCACCGGCCAGCCGATCATCTATGACTTCGATGGGGCCTCGGTTGCAGGCGAGCGATATTACCTGAAGGACGCATGATGGACGCTACCGGGGGACGGGTCGCAATCGTGATGGGGAGCCAGTCCGACTGGCCGACCATGAAGGCCGCCGCCGAGGTGCTCGACGAGCTCGAAGTGCCTTACGAGGCGCGCATCACCTCGGCCCACCGCACGCCTGACCGGATGGTCGCCTTCGCCAAGGGCGCGGAGGGCGAAGGCTTTGATGTCATCATCGCAGGCGCAGGCGGCGCGGCGCACTTGCCCGGCATGATCGCCAGCATGACGCATCTGCCGGTGCTGGGCGTGCCGGTGCAGTCCAAGGCCTTGAGCGGCATGGATAGCCTGCTGTCGATCGTGCAGATGCCGGGCGGCATTCCGGTCGGCACGCTGGCGATTGGCGAGGCGGGCGCGAAGAACGCCGGGTTGCTGGCGGCTTCGATCCTCGCGCTGTCGGACAAGGATCTGTCCGAACGCCTGCAGGACTGGCGCGCCGCCAAAAGCGCTGCCGTGGCCGAAGTGCCAGAAGACTGATGCTGCCCGCAGGTTCCACTATCGGCATTCTCGGCGGCGGCCAGCTTGGCCGGATGATGGCGATGGCCGCGCTGCAGCTCGGCTACCGCGCGATTGCCTATGCCCCGCCGGGTGACAATGTTGCCGAGGATGCCTGCGCCGATTTCTTCGAGAACGGCTGGGGTGATCGCGAGGCGCTCTCTGCCTTTGCCGCGAAGTGTGACGTGGTGACCTGGGAGTTCGAGAACGTCCCCCTCGGCGCGGTCGCCGCCATTCCCCCCGTCCTGCTCGCTTGCCCGGCGCGCGCGCTCGAAGTGGCGCAGGACCGCTTGAACGAGAAGGCCTTCATCGCCGATCTCGGCGGCACTTCGGCCCCCTATGCGCGGGTCGAGAGCGACGAGGACTTCGCCCGCGCCCTCGTCAGCGTCGGCACCCCCGGCATCCTCAAGACCGCGCGCGAGGGCTATGACGGCAAGGGCCAGTGGCGCATCGCCTCGGCCCATGAGGCGACCGGCGTGCGTTTCCCCGGGCGGCCCTGCATCTATGAAGGACTGGTGGCGTTCGAGGCCGAATTTTCGGTGATCCTCGTACGCTCGGCTTCGGGCGAGGTGCGGTTCTGGGATTCGACCGCCAATCAACACGAAGGCGGGATGCTGGCGCAATCGGTGCTGCCCGCAGGCGCGCTGATCGAAGCGCAGGTGGAGCAAGCGCGCGAGCTGGCGGCGAAAACCGCGCAGGCCTTGGGCTATGTCGGGGTGCTGACGCTCGAATTCTTCGCCACGGCACAAGGCCCCATCTTCAACGAGATGGCCCCGCGCGTCCACAATTCCGGCCACTGGACCATCGAGGGCGCAGCCACCAGCCAGTTCGAAAACCACATCCGCGCCATCACCGGCCTGCCGCTGGGCGGCACCGCAACCCGCTTTGCCAGCATCGACATGCGCAACATCGTCGGCGATGCGGCGCTCACCGCGCACGAAATCCTCAGCGAACCGGGCGAGCCGCACCTGCACCTCTATGGCAAGCGCGAGGCGCGTAGCGGGCGCAAGATGGGCCACGTCACCCGCGTGGGGCATACGCTCAGGTGAACGGGCCCGTGAATCCGGAAATCGTCCTGATCTACGCCCGCGCCGCCAATGGCGCGATCGGGCGCGAGGGCGATCTGCCGTGGCGGCTGCCAGCTGACTTGAAGCGGTTCAAGGCGCTGACGATGGGCAAGCCGATGATCATGGGCCGCAAGACCTTCGACAGCCTGCCCGGTCTGCTCCCCGGCCGCCGCCATATCGTGCTGACCCGCAGCGAGAGCCTTGGCGAGGGCGCGGAGCTGGCCGGTTCAGTCGCGGAAGCGCTGGCGCTGGCGGCTGAGGGCAATGCCAGCGGCGAGGTTGCGATTATCGGCGGGGCGGCGATCTATGACCTGTTCATGCCGCTTGCCCACCGGATCGAGATGACGCAGATCCATGCCGATTACGCGGGCGACACCTTCATGGAGGAGCCGGGCCGCGACTGGGTGCTGACCGCGCGCGAAGATCACGCGGCAGACGGCGCTTATCCGGCCTACTCATTCCTGACTTACCGCAGGGAAGCAGCCTGATGCGCTGGCTCGATCACCGCGATTCCATGCCGGACGCGCTGCGCGGCGCTGTCATCGCTCTCGGCAATTTCGACGGGTTCCACAGCGGCCATCAGGCGGTGGCGGGCGAGGCGATCGGCTGGGCCAAGGCCGAGGGCCGCCCCTCGATCATCGCCACCTTCGATCCGCATCCGGTGCGCCACTTCCGTCCCGATGTGCCGCCCTTCCGGCTGACCACATTGGAACAGCGGCAGGAATTGTATCTGGCGGCAGGCGCGACCGCGATGCTGGTGTTCCACTTCGACGCCGAACTGGCGGGGACGAGCGCCGAGGACTTCATCCGCGCGATCCTGCTGGAACGCTTCGGGGCACACGGGGTGGTGACGGGGGGCGATTTCACCTTCGGCAAGGGCGCGAAAGGCAATGTCGAGCTGCTGCGCACACTCGGCGGCAAACTCGGCCTGCAATCGCGGGTGGTGGAGCCTGTGGCCGATGGGGGCGAGGTCGTCTCATCCAGCCGCATCCGGCAAGCATTGCGCGATGGCGATCCGCAGCTGGCCGCGCGCCTGCTCACCCGGCCCTTTGCGATCAGAGGCATCGTCGAGCACGGCGACAAGCGCGGGCGCACCATCGGCTATCCCACCGCCAACCTCGGCGTGGAGAATTACCTGCGCCCCAAATACGGCATCTACGCCGTGACGGGCCGCATCCTTGCCACCGGCCAGCTGCTCCACGGCGCGGCCAATATCGGCATCCGCCCGCAGTTCGAACCGCCCAAGGAGCTGCTCGAACCCTTCTTCTTCGACTTCAGCGGCGATCTCTACGGGCAGGAGATCGAAGTCGCCTTCCACCACTACCTGCGCGGCGAGGCGAAGTTTGACAGCCTCGAGGCGCTGATCGAACAGATGGACAAGGATTGCGCCGAGGCGCGGCGCCTTCTCTCTTCGTCATCCTGAACTTGTTTCAGGATCCATTGCGCCTCAAATACCGCCGCTCGAAGCCGAAGAATGGATGCTGAAACAAGTTCAGCATGACGAGATTGGGACGTAGAGCGCGCAAACACTTTATCGCAGCCTCCAATTGCCCTAACGGCGCGAGCCTATGTCTGAAGATACCCAACGCGATTACCGGGACACCGTCTTCCTGCCGAAGACCGATTTCCCCATGAAGGCTGGCCTCCCCCAGAAGGAGCCGGGCATTGCCGCGCGCTGGGAGCAGATTGGCCTCTATGACGCCCTGCGCACCGCCCGCCGGGGCCGCGAGAAGTTCATCCTCCACGATGGCCCGCCCTACGCCAATGGCGATATGCATATCGGCCATGCGCTGAACCACATCCTCAAGGACATGGTCTGCCGCACCCAGAACCTCTTGGGCCGCGATGCGCCTTACGTGCCGGGCTGGGACTGCCACGGCCTGCCGATCGAATGGAAGGTCGAGGAGCAGTATCGCAAGGAGAAGAAGGCCAAGCCCGTCCTCACCGGCGCGGGCCGTGACGAGGCGGCGGTCACAGCGTTCCGCGACGAATGCCGCGCCTATGCGCAGCACTGGGTCGATACGCAGCGCGAGCAGCTGAAACGCCTCGGCATCATGGGCGATTGGGACCACCCCTACCTCACCATGCAGAAGGAGAGCGAGGCGGTGATCGTCGCCGAGCTGCTGAAGCTGGCCGAGGCGGGCAATGTCTATCGCGGCTCGAAGCCGGTGATGTGGTCCCCAGTCGAACAGACCGCGCTGGCCGAGGCGGAAGTCGAGTACGAGGACATCACCTCGACGCAGATCGACGTGGCGTTCGAGATCGTGGAATCGCCGATCCCCGAGCTGGTCGGCGCCCACGCGGTGATCTGGACGACAACGCCGTGGACGATCCCGGTGAACCAGGCTTTGGCATATGGGCCGGAGGTTGAGTATCACCATTTCACAGTGCTGTGTGATGCGACTGGGTTCGACGACAGCCAAACGCAGGCAGGAGTGGTCGCTGACATCAGCTTCCGACTAGCCGAACATGGCCTCGATTTCGAAGGCAAGAGATTCTTGGTCGCGCGCGACTTGGTGCCGCAGTTCATGGCCCGTCTCAACGCGATGGCTGCTTTGGTGGATGTAACGGACTTGGGGGCGAAGGCTGCCGTCTTCGCTTATTCCGGTTACCAGATGGGGAGCGACTTTACGCCGCCCTTCAATCCGGAACTGGACAACTTCAAAGGCTCCGACCTCGCCGGCACCCTCGCCCGCCATCCGATGCACCACCTCGGCGGGTTCTACGCGGGTCCGCGCCCGCTGCTGCCCGGCGATTTCGTTACCACCGACTCTGGCACGGGCCTCGTCCACATGGCGCCCGATCATGGCGAGGACGACTTCGACCTCTGCAAAGCGAACGGCATCAACCCCGTCTTTGCGGTCATGGACGACGGGCGCTACCGCGACGACTGGCAATGGCTGGGCGCGGCGGATGAGCGCCGCATGAGCGTCATCAACCCCAAGTTCAACGCACCCGATGGCCCGATCTGCTCGGACCTGCGCGAGGCCGGCGCGCTGCTCGCGGCGAGTGCGGACTACGCGCATTCCTACCCGCATTCGTGGCGCTCCAAGGCCAAGGTGATCTTCCGCTGCACCCCGCAATGGTTCGTGCCGATGGACCGCGCGATGGAGTGGATCGAGCCCAAGACCCCCGCAGACAAGCGCTGGGAGAATGAAGGCGGCGCAATCGACCCCGCCGAAGAAACCCTCGCCGCCTCGCCCACCCTGCGCCAGCGCGCGGTCGAGGAAATTGCCCGCGTCCAGTTCATCCCAGAAAAGGGCCGCAACCGCATCGGTGCGATGGTCGAAGGGCGGCCCGACTGGGTGCTCAGCCGCCAGCGCGCCTGGGGCGTGCCGATTACTTTGTTCGTGCGCCCTGATGGCTCCTACCTGCAAGACCCCGCCGTCAACGCCCGCATCGTCGCGGCGGTGAATGCGGAGGGCATGGACGCATGGAACAGCGCCAACAAGGCGGCGTTCCTTGGCCCGGACTACAACCCCGACGACTACGAGATGGTCACCGACATTCTCGACGTGTGGTTCGATTCTGGCTGCACGCACGCCTTCGTGCTGGAAAGCGGGCGCTGGCCTGACCTGCAATGGCCCGCCAACCTCTACCTCGAAGGATCAGATCAGCACCGCGGCTGGTTCCAGTCCTCGCTGCTGCATTCCTGCGCCACGCGCGGGCGTGCGCCTTACGATCAGGTGCTCACCCACGGCTTCACAATGGACCGCGCGGGCAAGAAGATGTCGAAGAGCCTCGGCAACACCATCGATCCGTTGAAGGTGATGCAGGAATACGGCGCGGACATCATCCGCCTGTGGGCGCTGTCGGTCGACTTCACCGAGGATCACCGCATCGGCGATGAAATCCTCAAGGGCGTGGGCGACCAGTATCGCAAGCTGCGCAACACCTTCCGCTACCTGCTCGGCGCGCTCGACGGGTTTGTGGGCGATATGAGCGATGGCGGGGCTTTGCCGGAGCTGGAAGTTTACGTGCTGTCGCTGCTGTCCGAACTCGACGGAAAGCTGAAGGCCGCGGCGGAAGCCTACGACTTCAACCTCTACACCCGCCTGCTGGTCGATTTCTGCAACGAGGACCTGTCCGCGTTCTACTTCGATATCCGCAAGGACAGCCTCTATTGCGACGGGCCGGACAGCGTGACGCGCAACGCCTATCGCACCGTGCTCGATCTGCTGTTCCACGCGCTGATCCGCTACGCTGCGCCGGTGCTGGTGTTCACGGCGGAGGAAGTCTGGCTTTCGCGCTATCCCGAAGACGCAGAGGAGGACGAGGACGGCCAGCACGGTTCTGTCCACCTGCTCGAATGGCCGAGCGTTCCGGCGATCACCGTCGATGCCGCCCGCTGGAGCCAGCTGCGCGCCCTGCGGGACAGCGTCAACGAAGCGATCGAGCCGCTGCGGCGTGACAAGACTATCCGTTCGAGCCTTGAAGCCGAGGTGGTCGTCCCCGCCAGCGCCGTGCCCGAAGGCATCTCGGACGAGCAACTCGCCGAACTGTTCATCACCGCGACAGTCACCCGCGGGCAGAGCGAGGGCGTGATCGTGACCAAGACCGCCCACCACAAATGCGGCCGCTGCTGGCGGTTGCTGCCCGATGTGGCAGAGGATGGCGCATTGTGCGGTCGCTGCGATGATACCGTAGCGCAGCTGGATGCAGCCCTATGAGCGGCTTGTTCACCCGCAATCGGCTGATTGGCCTCGGCTTTGCCGCCTTTATCGCGGTGATCGATCAGGTGGTGAAGTGGTATGTGATCGGCCCGCTCGCGCTGCGGCAGGTCGGCAATATCCCGCTGCTGCCGTTCTTCGATCTCACCTATACCGAGAACCGCGGCATTTCGCTAGGGATGCTGCAGGCGACCGACATGGAAACCCGCTGGCTGCTGGTGGCGATGACGGGCGTGATCGCGCTGGTGGTGCTGGTGTGGATGATGCGCGAGAAGGCGATGGGCGAGATCCTCGGCCTGGCGCTGATCCTCGGCGGAGCAGTGGGCAATATCCGCGACCGGTTCGAGCTGGGCTATGTCATCGATTACGCCGATCTGCACATCGGCAGCTTTCGCCCGTTCCTGATCTTCAACATCGCCGACGCCGCGATTACTATCGGCGTTGTCATTATCCTTGCCCGCAGCCTGTTCGTGCGCGACAAGGCGGAAACCGAAACCGGGGACACGCCCCGTGGAGAGACTGACAATGCGTAAACTTGCACCCGTGATCCTGCTGGCCGGCGCTTCGGCAATGCTGGCCGCGTGCGGCGGCGGCGGCGGCGTGTTCAACCGTGAACGTCCCGACGAATTCGCCGTGCAGCGTCAGGCGCCGCTGGTGGTGCCGCCCGATTTCACGCTCACCCCGCCCGCACCCGGCGCCCCGCGTCCGGCTGAAGGCACCGCGGCCGATCAGGCGCTCGAAGCCCTGTTCGGCGGCCCGGCTCCGCGCAGCCGGATCGAAGCCAGCGTGATCGACCGTGCCGGCAGCGCCGCACCCTCGATCCGCAGCACCGTGGGCGACACCGCCACCAACACCGTCGCCAAGGGCCGCGTGACCCGCGACATCATCGCCGCGCCCGAGGGTGACGGCCAGTCGGCCACGACGGTTATACCTTCTTGATTTGCGCGCGCCCCTCCGGACGCGCGATTTCCTCGCTCTAGGGGCCTGAAGGTCCCTTCGCTGCGGGCGGCCGGTCGGCCTTGCGGTGCTATGCACCGATTTTGATTTGACCCTCAGGCGCCGGGCGGCGGACATCCCTCCGGTTGTCCTCGCGTCGCTCGTTCAGCTTCGCTTCGGCTTTCTTCGCATAAGCTCGGACGCGCAGTCGCGCTTGCGGTCGCTGCGCGACCGATAGGTGCGAGACATCTGGCAATGGTAAGGACTTACTCCCCTTCGTCCTCGCGGCTTACGAGCAGCTTGTCGATGCGGCGGCCGTCCATGTCGACGACCTCGAAGCGCCAGCCCTGATCGGTGAAGTGCTCGCCCTCGGCCGGCAGCTTCTTGAGCACTGACAGGACATAACCCGCCGCCGTGCCAAACTCGCGGTTTTCGCCGTAATCGAGGCCCAGCCTGTCTGCCAGCGCATCAGCCGAGAACGATCCTGCCACGAGCAACGAGCCGTCCTCGCGCATCACCACCTGCGGCTGATCGCCTTCGTCCTGATCGCTGACAAAGGTGCCGACAATTGCGGTCAGCAGATCGACCGGCGTGACGATGCCTTCAAAGTGGCCATATTCATCAAGCACCAGCGCCATCGCCACTTCGGATGATTGCAGCACCCGCAATGCGTCCATCGCATCGAGCTGATCGGGCACCACCTCGACCCGGCGCATCATCGCCCTGATCGAGACCGGCTCGCCCGCCACCATTGCCGCGAGCACCTCACGCACCTTGACCACGCCGAGGATCGTATCGGGCGAACTTTCGCCGACCGGCATCAGCGAATGCGGACTTTCTTCGATGGTCTGGCGGATTTCGGCGATATCGGCATCGGCCTCGATCCAGTCGACCTCGGTGCGCGGAGTCATCATCTCGCGCACCGGCCGCTCGGCAAGCCGCACCACGCCGGTCAGCAGCTGGCGCTGTTCATCCTCGATCACGCCCGAACGGGTCGCCTCGGCAAAGATCATGTGCAATTCTTCGGCGGTGACCGAGGCCTCGTCCGTGCGGCGGATGCCGAACATCCGGATGATCGCAGCCGAGCTGGAATCGAGCAGCCACACCAAAGGTGCGGCCGCCCGCGACAGGAACGCCATCGGCAGCGCCATGATCAGCGCCAGCGGCACCGCATTGCGCAGTGCTAGCTGCTTGGGCACCAGCTCGCCCACCACAACGCTGAGATAGGTGGTCAGCGCGATCACCACCGCAAAGCCGGCCTCGTCGGCATACTTCGCGGGCAGGCCCAGCCATGCCAGCCGCTCGCCCACCGGCCCGCCGAGGCTTGCGCCCGAATAGGCGCCGGCGATGATCCCGATCAGCGTGATCCCGATCTGCACGGTGGAGAGGAACTTGCCCGGATCCGCCGCCAGTGCGATCGCCTTCCGCGCGCCCGCCGATCCAGCCTCGGCCCGCGCCTCGAGCGCGCTGGTCTTGGCCGAGACAATGGCGAGTTCGGACATGGCGAACACGCCGTTGATCACGATCAGCGCGACGATGGTCGCCATGTCGGTCCAGGGAAAAGGTGTCACGCTGTCCTCGCTAGCACAAAAGCGGGGCTCTGCCAGCCGCGTGATGGGCTCGCCGCCCACAGTCTCGTTCAACCAAGGTCAATGCGCGACGTCACACGGGGGGGCGTTCAACCGGCGGAATGCCTTGTCGTCAACCTTACGGCATGGCATTCTTTGCTCCGGATTTGAGGGAGGACATTACCATGACTATTTCGCGTATTCTGCTTTCGGGCACCGCCGCGCTCGCGCTGCTCGGCACCACCGCCTGCGTCACCGATCCCAATACCGGTGAGAAGAAAGTCTCGCGCACCGCGATCGGCACCGGCCTTGGCGGGACGCTCGGCTACCTGCTCGGCGGCGTGATCGGCGGCGATACCGGACGCATCATCGGTGCCGGCATCGGCGGTTCGGCCGGAGCAGTGCTCGGCAAGCAGTATGACGACCAGATCCGCGAGCTGAAGGAACAGACCGCCGGGAGCGGCGTCGATGTCGAGGAAATCGGCGATCAGGACGCGATTCTCGTCCGCTTGCCCGACGGCGTGACCTTCGCCACCGGATCGGCCGCGATCAACCCCGGCTTTTCCGACACTCTCAACAGTGTTGCGGACAGCCTCGTGCGCTATCCCAACAGCCTGATCGACGTTTACGGCTTCACCGATACCACCGGTTCGACCGCGCTCAACCAGCGCCTGTCCGAACAGCGTGCGCAGGCCGTCGCGGATTATCTTGCAGCGCGCGGTGTCGCCCGTTCGCGGATTGCCACGCAGGGCTATGGCGAAAGCTACGACTATCTGCGGGTGAAGACCGGCGACAATATCAACGAGCCGTTGAATCGCCGGGTCGAGATCAAGATCACGCCCATCAGCCAGGACGATGTGAACCGCGCTCGCGCGAACTGAGGTTTGAGTTTCGCTCGCCATCCGGCGTGCGAAATCCTCGCTCCCTCCGGTCGCTGCGGGCGGCCGGTCGGCCTTGCGGGCCGCCCTTTGGGGCGGCCTGTTTGCGTTCGGCTTGCATGAGGATGCAGAGTTTTACCGCAGCGCCTTGGCGCGATCGGCCAGGCGCTCGACCGCGGCGGCATGGATCGCAGGCGAGCACACCAGCAGGCCGAAATCGCGCGGGTCATGCTTGTTGTAATCGAGCGGCGCGCCAAAGGCGTCGCTGACTTCGGCCCCGGCCTCGCGCGCGATCAGCGTGGCAGCGGCGATGTCCCATTCGAACCCCCAGCGCAGCGTCGCCACCAGATCGGCGCGATCATCGGCGACCATCGCGATCCGCAAGGCAATCGAATTTGGCTGTTCGACTGCGACCAGATCGGCATCCTCCTTGGGCAGCGTATGGGTGGGCACCCGGGCGCCGGCGAACTGATCGCGGGCGCTGGCGTGCAAGACCTGGCCATTGAGCCATGCGCCTTGCCCTGCGACCGCAATCCATTCTTCGCCGCGCGCCGGAGCGGCCAGCATCCCGATCAGCGGGCGGCCTGCGCTCACCAGCGCGACCGACACCGCCCAGCCGGCCCGCCCGTGGACGAAGTCGCGGGTGCCGTCGATAGGATCGACCAGCCAGATCAGATCGCTCGCAGTGCGCCCCTTGTCGTCGGCAGTTTCCTCGGAAAGCCAAGCCGCCGAAGGCAGCAGCGCGCGCAGCTCGCGTTTGAGGAACCGGTCAACCTCGAGATCGGCCTCGCTCACCGGATTGCCCGGGGTCTTGTCCCAGCTGGTGAGCGCATGGCCCGCCCCCGGCCAGCGTGAATGCGCGATCCGGCCCGCCTCGCGGACGATTGCTTCAAGGCGGAACCTGTCAATCATGAGAGGCCCCCCTGTTGGCCTTGCACAGAGCACTTTTCAAGAGGGGCGATCCGTGCTTAGGCCCGCCGCGAGACGACCTCTCCCCGGGATATGCCCGGAATACGAATCAATAGGGATCGATACGCCATGAACGTCCACGAATATCAGGCCAAGGAACTGCTTGCAGAGCACGGGATCGCTATCCCGGCCGGCCACGCCGCGCTGACCGTTGCCGAAGCGGTAGAGGCCGCCAAGAAGCTGCCGGGGCCGCTCTATGTGGTCAAGGCGCAGATCCATGCGGGCGGGCGCGGCAAGGGCAAGTTCAAGGAGCTGGGTCCGGACGCGAAGGGCGGCGTGCGCCTCGCCAAGAGCCTTGAGGAAGTGGAAGCCCACGCCAAGGAGATGCTCGGCAACACGCTGGTCACCATCCAGACGGGGGACGCGGGCAAGCAGGTCAATCGCCTCTACATCACCGACGGCGTCGACATCGCCAAGGAATACTACCTCTCGCTGCTGGTCGACCGCGCGTCGGGCCGCGTCGCCTTCGTCGTTTCGACCGAAGGCGGGATGGACATCGAGACCGTGGCGCATGATACGCCCGAATTGATCACCACCTTCACCGTCGATCCGGCGCAGGGCTTCCAGCCGCACCATGGCCGCGCGGTGGCCTTTGCGCTCAAGCTGACGGGCGATCTCAACAAGCAGGCACAGAAGCTCGCCAAGCAGCTGTACGATGCCTTCATGGCGACCGATTGCGAGATGCTCGAAATCAACCCGCTGGTTGAAAGCGAAGACGGCAAGCTGCTGGTGCTCGACGCCAAAATGAGCTTCGACGGCAATGCGCTCTACCGCCACCCCGCGATCGAAGTCCTGCGCGACGAGACCGAGGAAGACCCGGCCGAAGTCGAAGCCAGTGAATATGACCTCGCCTACATCAAGCTCGACGGCAACATCGGCTGCATGGTCAACGGCGCAGGCCTTGCCATGGCGACAATGGATATCATCAAGCTGAACGGCGCCTTCCCGGCGAACTTCCTCGACGTGGGCGGCGGCGCCACGACCGAGAAGGTGACCGCAGCCTTCAAGATCATTCTCAAGGACCCGGCGGTCGAGGGCATCCTCGTCAACATCTTCGGCGGGATCATGAAGTGCGACGTGATCGCCAACGGCATTGTCCAGGCAGCCAAGGACGTGAACCTGCAGGTTCCGCTGGTCGTCCGTCTGGAAGGCACCAATGTGGCCGAAGGCAAGGCGATTCTCGCCAATTCGGGCCTCGCGATCGTGGCCGCCGACAATCTGGGCGATGCTGCGCAGAAGATCGTCGCCGAGGTAAAGAAGGCGGCGTAATCCGCTCAGCCTGCTGCCGCGTAACTGAAATCGGGCGGGGAAGATCGCGCATCATTCCCGCCCCAGCAATCGCCCTCCCGCTTGCTTGACGTTTACGTAAACGCAAGCTAGGCGGGGCGCCGACGCCAAGAGCCAATGATTCTTGGCCAGTGATTTTGTGAGAGGAAGGAACGCCCCATGAAGATCCTCGTCCCCGTCAAGCGGGTGATCGATTACAACGTCAAGCCGCGGGTCAAGGCCGATGGCACGGGCGTTGACCTTGCCAACGTCAAGATGAGCATGAACCCGTTCGACGAGATCGCGGTCGAAGAAGCCATCCGCCTCAAGGAAAAGGGCGCGGCTACCGAGATCGTCGCTGTCTCTGTAGGCCCGGCCAAGGCGCAGGAAACGCTGCGCACCGCGCTCGCCATGGGCGCCGACCGCGCGATCCTGATCGAGACCGACGAGGAAGTGGAGCCGCTGGCGGTCGCCAAGATCCTCAAGGCGATTGCCGATGAGGAAGCCCCCGGCCTCGTCATCCTCGGCAAGCAGTCGATCTCGGACGATTCGAACCAGACCGGCCAGATGCTCGCAGCCCTGATGGGCCGTCCGCAGGGCACCTTCGCCAACACCGTCGAAGTCGATGGCGACTCTGTGATCGTGAAGCGCGAAGTCGATGGCGGCCTGCAGACCGTAAAGCTCGCCATGCCCGCAATTGTCACCACCGACCTGCGCCTGAACGAGCCGCGCTATGCCTCGCTGCCGAACATCATGAAGGCCAAGCAGAAGCCGCTCGCGGTCAAGACCGCTGCCGATTACGGCGTCGATCTGACCCCGCGTCTCAAGACCCTCAAGGTCGCCGAGCCGCCGGTGCGTCAGGCGGGCGAAAAGGTCGCCGACGTCGCCGCACTGGTCGAGAAGGTCAAGGCGCTCGGCATCGCGTAAGCGCGCCGCGTCTCCAGAATAAGGACACTTAGAGATGAAGACTCTGGTTCTCGTCGAACATGACAACACCAAGGTGAATGACGCGACGCTCGCGGTGGTCACCGCTGCCGGCAAGCTCGGCGAAGTGCACCTGCTCGTTGCCGGTCACAATTGCGGCTCGGTGGCCGAAGCCGCCGCCAAGATCGCCGGCGTGGGCAAGGTCCACGTCGCCGATGACGCGGCCTATGCCAACGGCCTTGCTGAAAACGTCGCCCCGCTCGCTGCAGAGCTGATGGGCCACCACGACGCCTTCCTCGCCGCTGCCACCACGCAGGGCAAGAACGTCGCCCCGCGCGTCGCTGCGCACCTTGACGTGATGCAGGTCAGCGAGATTCTGTCGGTCGAAGGCCCCAAGACCTTCACCCGCCCGATCTACGCCGGCAACGCCATCGCCACGGTCGAATCGACCGATGCCAAGCTGGTGATCACCGTGCGCGGCACCGCGTTTGAAAAGGCCGCGACCGAAGGCGGTTCGGGCACGATCGAAGCCGTTGGCGGCGCGGGCGATGCCGGCACCTCGACCTTCGTCAGCTCGGAAATCGCCAAGAGCGAGCGTCCGGAACTGACCAGTGCCAAGATCATCGTCTCGGGCGGCCGCGCGCTGAAGGATGCCGAAACCTTCGAAGCCGTGATCACGCCGCTGGCCGACAAGCTCGGCGCAGCCATCGGCGCGAGCCGTGCGGCGGTCGATGCGGGCTATGTCCCCAACGATTATCAGGTCGGCCAGACCGGCAAGATCGTCGCCCCGCAGTTCTATTTCGCCATCGGCATTTCCGGCGCGATCCAGCACTTGGCCGGGATGAAGGACTCCAAGGTCATCATCGCCATCAACAAGGACGAAGACGCCCCGATTTTCCAGGTCGCGGATATTGGTCTGGTGGCAGACCTGTTTACGGCGGTACCGGAGCTGACTGGGGCGCTGTAAGCGGTTCACCGCAAAAGACTTTATTTCGAAACGAACCTCCGGCAGTCTTGCGTGACTGCCGGAGGTTTTGTTTATGCGCGCTGCTGTTCTTGCTCTTGCCGCCCTGCCTGCCCTTGTCGCTGCGCCCGCTTTGGCCGAGCCGGTGGTGGTTCAGCCCAGCAGCCCGTGGAACGTCGATTTCGCGGCGGATAAATGCCGCCTCGCGCGATTGTTTGGAGAGGGCGAAAATCAGCACCTTGTGTTCTTCGAGCAGTATTGGCCGGGTGAAACCTTTGGCCTTACGGTGGCAGGACCCGCTTTCGAACGGTTCCGCAGCCGCCAGCGCACGGATCTCAGCTTCTCCTCCGCGCAGAAACCGATGCGCGGCGAGCCCTTCAAAGGGACTATCGGCGAATACGGCGATGGCATGGTTTACTCGACAGTCAGTCTCACCGAAGCGGACGACGACGAAGACGGGGACCGCGACGAACTTGTCACGCAACTGCCCCAACTCGACCTTGAAGCGGCGGCGACAGGCGAATTCGTTTCCCTGCGTCAGCGAGGCAGTGAAGTCCGGCTCCTGACCGGCCCTCTGGATGAAGCCTTTGCGGTACTCAACCGCTGCGCACTCGACCTGATCGCCGACTGGGGACTCGATCTCGACAAGCATCGCAATGCCCAGCGCCTGCCGCGCTGGATCAATCCGGACAAGGTCGTGAGCAAGATCGTCGCCAATTATCCGCGCGGGGCGCTCAATGACGGCGAGCAGGGCATCATGCGAATGCGGGTGCTGGTGAGCGAGGAAGGTATGGTCGAGGACTGCGTCATCATCAGCGCGACCTCTACCGATCGCCTTGAAAGCCCGGCCTGCAAGGCCATGCGCGAGGCACGGTTCGAGCCCGCACTTGACGCACAAGGTGCGCCGATGCGTTCCTATTTCGCGGAGTCGGTGATCTACAAGATCAACTAGAGCCGGGGCACCTACATCACACCACCGTCGAAAGGAAGTGCAGCGTCATCCCCACCAGCCCGCCGACCAGCGTGCCGTTGATGCGGATGAACTGGAGGTCGCGGCCAACCGCACCTTCCACTCGGTCGGTGATGGTGGTCGCGTCCCAGCGCTTGACCGTTTCTGACACCAGCCGGACGATCTGATCGCCATAGCGCGTCGATACACCCACCATGGTGCGGCGGGCAAAGCGGTTGATCTGGAGCTGTAGCCGCTCGTCCTGTTGCAGCGCGTTGCCCAGTTCGGCGAGCATTGAGCGCATTTCCTCGCCCATCCCGCTTTCCGGATCGCGCGCGCGGCGGATCAGCGACTGGCGCATCCGCTCCCACACGCCTGTCCACCATACCGCGACGGCGGGATTGGCGATAAGATCACGCTTCATCTCCTCCACCTTGGCGCGGGTTTCGGGGTCGTGCTGCAAATCCTGTCCGAGCTTCGCCAGCCCCTCCTCGATCTTGCCGCGCAGGGGGTGATCGGGATTGACCAGCACTTCGGCGAGCAGCTTGTAGAGCCCGTCGAGCACGCTGGAGGAAATGGTCTTATCGATCCCCGCCCAGCGCAGCACGCCCGCAACGCGCTGGTGGATGATGTCGCGGATGGTCTCCTCGTTGTCCTCGAGCGTGAGGCCCGCCCAGCGCACAAAGCCATCGATCAGCGGCTGATGGCGCTTGTCCACCATGGTGGTCTCGAGCATCCGTCCGGCGAGCGGTGCGATCTCGAGCTTGCTCAGCTGGCCCGCGAGCCCGGCACGCACCTGATTGCCGAGCCGGTCAGGGTCGAGCGATTCGAGCACCTCGGCCAGCAGTTCCGCCGCGCCCGACGTGATTCGCGAGCGTTCGTCCACCAATTCACCCTTGGGGCCGCGCTCGGGCGAGGCTGCCAGAAACTCGCCTGCCGCCTTGGCGATATTCATCCCCGCCATGCGCCGCGCAACCACCGCAGGGGTGAGGAAGTTCTCGCGCAGGAATTGCGCCATGGTGTCGGCGATGCGGTCCTTGTTTTCCGGGATGATCGCGGTGTGGGGGATCGGCAGGCCGAGCGGGTGACGGAACAGCGCGGTGACCGCGAACCAGTCTGCGAGCCCGCCCACCATCGCCGCTTCGGCAAAGGCATTGACATAGCCCCACGCCGGGTGCGCGCCGACCAGACCGAGCGTGACGGCAAACACCACCGCCATCGCGGCAAGCATTCCGGTGGCGGTCCAGCGCATCCGGCGGGCGCGGTCCACCGTCAGCGGCTGGCCGCGGAAGGTGAGAGGCAGGGTGTGACGCGTCGCCATCGGGCGCTTCTAGCCCGCCTGCGGCGTCCGCGTCACGCTTTTGTCGCTCATTCGGCCGGCTCCGCGCCGGGCGGCAGGCGCCGCGCCGGTATCGGCTTGGCATTGCCAGGCAGGCCGGGGAAAGGCAGATCGGGCGCTTCGTCACCATGCCGGCGCGTGTCGTCGCCCGGCTTGTAGGTCAGCATCCGCTCGCGCAGCCACGGGCCGACGCGCTTTTCGAACCCATCGGCAAGGCTGAAGCCGGCCGGCACGATCAGCAGCGTGAGCAGGGTCGAGAGCACAAGCCCGCCGATCACCACCCAGCCCATCGGTTCGCGCCAGGCGCCGTCGCCGCCGCCGAAATAACCGTTGAGGACAACCGGCACCATGCCCGCGGTCATCGCGATGGTGGTCATCACGATCGGCTGCGCGCGCTTGTGGCCCGCATCCAAAATCGCCTCGCGCTGGGGCACGTCCTTGGCCATTTCCTCGATCGCGAAGTCGATCAGCAGGATCGAGTTCTTCGACACGATGCCAAGAAGCAGCAGGATGCCGATATAGACCGGCATCGATTGCGGCTGGCCGATCAGCCAGATCAGCAGCACCCCGCCCAGCGGCGCGAGCGCCAGCGAGGTCATGTTGACCAGCGGACTCATCAACCGCTTGTAGAGCAGCACCAGCACCGCAAACACCAGCAGCACGCCCGCGATGATCGCGATGATGAGGTTGGTGATCAGTTCGGCTTGCCACTGCTCCTCTCCCACCACGTCGCGGATCACGCCAAGAGGTAGTGTCTGCAACACCGGCAGCGCATCAATCTGCGCCTGCGCTTCGCCCTTGAGCACGCCGGAAGCCAGATCGGCGCCGACCAGCACACGGCGGTTCTGGTTATAGCGCTGGATCGCGGTGGGACCGGAGCCGAAGCTGATCTCGGCCACCCGGCTCAGCGGTACCGATCCGCCATTGGCGGTGGGCACCGGCAGGTTCTCGATCGTGCGGAAATCGGTGCGTGATTTTTCCGAAAGGCGCACCACGATCGGGATCTGCCGGTCCGAGAGAGAGAAGCGCGCCGCGTTCTGTTCGATCTCGCCCAGCGTCGCGATGCGGATGGTTTGCGAGAGCGCCGCGGTGGTGACGCCCAGTTCGGCGGCGATCTGGGTGCGCGGGGTGATGATGATTTCGGGCCGGTTGAGATCGGCGCTGATGCGCGGGGCGACCAGCGATCTCACGCCCTTCATCTGTTCGACCAGCTGGGCGGCGGTGCGATCAAGCAGCACCGGATCCGAGCCCGCCAGCATCACCGTCATGTCGCGGCCAGAGCCGAACCCGGCGCTCTGCGACTGGAACCGCACGCGCGCATCGGGGAACTTGGCCAGCACGGGACCAAGCTCGCGCTCGAACTCGATCGAGGTGCGCTTGCGGTCTTCGCGCAGCTTGACGAAGATCGACGAGGTTTCCGCGAGGCGGGTGCGTTCGAGCAGACGCTCGACTTCGGGCTCCTGATTGAGCCGCGCGGCGACCGAATTGACGATGCGCTTGGTCTCGGCGAGGGTCGTGCCCGGCACGGTCTCGATCTCGACCCGGCTGTTCTCGTCATCAATCGTGGGCTGGAACTGCGCCGGGATCTGGCCAAACAGCATGATCGTCATCAGGAACGAAAACCAGCCGATCCCCAGCATCCAGATGCGATGATCATAGAAGCGCGCGGTCATCCAGCGCATGCCCTCGGCAAAGCGTCCGCTGCCATTGGCGGGCATCTCGATCAGGCGGAAAGTGAACCAGCCCGCCATGAAGGCCAGGCCCGAAACCAGCAGCACCTGCACGATCTCGAAGACCTTGGCGACGAGCTTGTAAAGGAAACCGTTGCTGTCACTCGAAACCGCCATAGCGACCTGCTTGGGGATTTCGAGCCCGGCAATGCCCTTCCACGGCGGAGCGACGCCCAGCTTTTCGGCGATCAGGGTCGAAACCGAGCCGGTGAAGGTCTCGAACAGCGTGATCCCGGTCACGAGCAGCAGCACAACGAGTGTCAGTAGCAGGCCGGGGACGTAGAATGCGCGGCTGCGCGGAGCAGTGAGCCCAGCGCGGCGGGCGGCCATCTTGCCGGTGTCGAGCGTCCAGGCCAGCACACCCATATAGGCGTCGATCATCGGGCCTTCGCCGTGCTCGGCAACGCCCTTGGCCTTGAGGAAGTAGGCCGCCATCAACGGCGTGACCATGCGCGCCACGGCCAGCGACATCAGCACCGCGATCACCACCGTGATCCCGAAGTTCTGGAAGAACTGGCCCGAAACGCCCGGCATCAGGCCGACGGGCAGGAACACCGCGACGATGCAGAAGCTGGTCGCCACCACCGGCAGACCGATTTCGTCGGCCGCATCGATCGAGGCTTGATAGGCCGATTTGCCCATCCGCATATGCCTGACGATGTTCTCGATCTCCACGATCGCATCGTCGACCAGCACGCCCGCCACCAGCGCCAGCGCCAGCAGCGAGAGGAAGTTCAGGTTGAACCCGAGGAGATCCATGAACCAGAAGGTCGGGATCGCGGACAGCGGGATCGCCACGGCCGAAATGAAGGTCGCGCGCCAGTCGCGCAGGAACAGGAACACCACGACCACGGCGAGCACAGCGCCTTCCACCAGTGCCCAGATCGAGCTTTCGTACTGGCTGCGGGTATAGGTGGTGGTGGTCGAGAGTTGGATGAACTTCACGCCCTCGGTCTCGGCCTCGATCTTGCCCATTTCCTCGAGCGCGGCGTCATAGACTGCCAGATCGGACGAACCGCGCGCGCGGCTCATCGCGAAGTTGACGACTTCCTGGCCGTTGACTTCACTGATCGAGGTCCGCTCGGAATAACCGTCACGCACGGTTGCGACATCGGCGAGCCGCACGCTGCGCCCGCCGCCAAGCTGGATCTGGGTCTGCGACAGGGCGAAGGCATCATCCGAATTGCCCAGCACGCGCAGCGACTGGCGGGTGCCGCCGATCTCGGCAAGGCCGCCGGCGGCATCAAGATTGGACTGGCGCAGCACCGCGTTGATCTGCGAAGCGGTGACCCCGAAGGACTGCATCTTGGCCGGGTCGAGGATCACTTCTATCTCGCGGTCCACCCCGCCGAAGCGGTTGACCTCGGCCATGCCGGGCACCCTGAGCAAGCGCTTGGCGACCGTATCGTCGATGAACCAGCTGAGCTGTTCGATCGTCATGTCGTCGGCTTCGACCGCGACATAGCCGATCGGTTCGCCCACTGCGTTGACCTTGCCGACCTGTGGTTCGAGGATGCCATCGGGCAGCGAGCCCCGCACACCGTCAATCGCGGTCTCGACCTCGTTGACGGCCTCGATCAGATCGGTGCCGATCTCGAATTCGACGAGCGTCAGCGATGAACCTTCGCGCGCGGTCGACTGGATCGAATTGACCCCGGCGATCGAACTCAATGCGCTTTCGATTCGCTGGGTGATCTGGTTCTCGATCTCCGTCGGCGAGGCGCCGGGCTGGGCGATGGAGACACGCACCAGAGGGAATTCGACGTCCGGGTTATTGGTCACATCCATGAAGCGGAAGCTGACGATCCCGGCAAGCAGTAGGCCAGTGAAGATCACCAACGGGATCACCGGGTTGCGGATCGACCAGGCCGAGATGTCGCGGAGAGCCATAATGTTCCTGCCTTGCGTCTCGTCGTTCTTGTGCGCTCTTGGCGCGGTGTCCCGTCAGATACGCGCCACGCGGGCGCGCGGACGGGGCGATTATTTCTTCAGCGGCTGGGGATTGATGCTCTCGCCCGGGTTGAGGAAGCCCCCTGCCCGCAGCACCACCTGTTCGGTGCCCGAAAGCCCTTCGGTGATGGCGATCCCCTGCTTGGTCACCGCGCCGGTGGTGACCGCGCGGCGCTCGGCCTTGTTGTCCTTGCTCACGACATAGACGAAGCTGCCCTTGGCATCGGCCAGCACCGCGCTTTCGGGGAGCACGGTGGCGGTAAAGCTGCCGCTGCTCAGCCGCGCGGTGGCAAAGCCGCCGGGGCGCAGTTCGGCGGCAAAAGGCAGCGCGATCCGCGCCGTGCCCTGCCGCGTGGTCTGATCGATCACCGGCGAAAGCTGCCAGACCTGCCCTGAAAACTCGGCTTTGGATCCGGTCGGGACAATGGTCGCCATGGTGCCGACTGACAGCCCGGCGAGCTGCTCTTCGGAAAGCTGGGCGAGCATTTCCATCTCGCCGCCGCTCGCGATGGTAAACAGCGGGCCGGTACCTGCGCCGACTGTCTGACCGGGCTCGACATTGCGCTGGAGGACATAGCCCGAGGCGGGCGCATAGACATTGAGCCGGTCATTGCGCGCGCGCTGTTCGCGCAGCTGCGCTTCGGCGACCTTGACCCGCGCCACCGCCGCATCGCGCACGGCAGTCAGCCGGTCGACATCGGCCTTGGAGACAAAACCGCGAGCCACCAGTTGAAGCGCACGATCGAGATTCGCCTGCGCCAGATTGGCATCGGCCTTGGCCACTTGGATTTGCGCGGCTTGCGCCTCGGCCTGCTGGACCTGCACCGAACGGTCGATCACCGCCAGCACCTGACCCTGCTGCACCCAATCGCCCGCATCGACAGTGACGCGCAGCACCTGCCCGCCTTCGCCCACCGCGCCAACCGGCATCGGTCGGCGTGCCGCGAGCGTGCCGGGCGCTTCGATGAGGCCCGCAACGGTGGTCTTGCCCGGTGTGATAACCGTCACCGAAGGCGCCTGAGAATTGTCGTCACCCACCGCCACAGGCTCGCCGCCCGCCAGCGCGAAATAGGCGCCGATCGCGAGCAGCAGTCCGAACAGGCCGAGCCCGCCGACAATCAGCCAGCGCGGCACACTGGGACCGGCGAGCGTGCGCGCACCGGCGTATTCGGTGCTCACCCCGTCTGCGGCCTCGGCCCGGATGGTGGTTTCGTAATTCATTATCATTCCCTCGTCGGAGCCGTCCGCAGGCGCGGATCATCCGCCTTCGACAGTGTATTATCTCGATAAGTCACCGAGCGCAACGCCTGATAGGCCGCAGCACGTGCGCGGGCAATGCCCGCATCGACGGGTGACTTTAAGGACAGACGAAGGGCGCCCCCGCCGGTTCCCGGCAGGGGCGATACGCAGGCTTCAGCGCAGACTTCCGCGCTTGATCAGGTTGACGATGCCAAGCAGCACGGTCGCGCCGAGCACGGCGACCACCAGGCCGGTGATCGAGAATTCCTGCACGCTGCCGCTAATGCCCAGCAAGGGGCCGGAGATCGCGTTGCCGACGACCGAGCCGACGCAGCCGATCACGATGTTCCAGAAAATGCCCATCGAGGCATCGCGGTTCATCAACAGGCTGGCAAGCCAGCCGGCGACTCCACCGACGATCAGTGCGATAATCCATCCCATGGCATTCCTCCTCTGCCTCGCGGCCATCACTGGGACGCGCTTCCGGGCGGGATGCTAACGGGTTTCGGGCGGCAATGCCACCGCTTCGGGCGAAGGCCCGCCGCAGCGGCTCAATATTTCAGCTGGCGCTGGTACAGATCGCGGTAGTGCTGGATCTTGGTGACGCGCAGGCCATGCATGCCCGAACGATCCACCGCGCGCTGCCACGAAGCGAACTCCTCGAGCGTGAGGCCATAGCGTGCGAGTGCCTCGTCGAGCGTCAGCAGGCCGCCGCTGACAGCAGCCACTACCTCGGCCTTGCGCCGCACCACCCACCGCTTGGTTTCGGGCGAGGGCAGATCGGCAAGCGTCAGCGGCTCGCCAAGCGGGCCGATAACCTGTGCGGGGCGGATGTCCTGGTTTTCAATCATTGTGTGTCTCTTGCATCGCCTCCGTGCGCATCCGTCACACCCCCGGCATCGCGCCCCGATACCGCGTCGTGCTGGACAGATACGCAAGCATATTCCTTGCCATCAGAGCCTTTAGAACAGTCTAAAGCATCATGGTTAATGGCGGGTTCGTGTTCGTCGATCATCGCAAAATAGCTCGCGGCGGCATCGCCGAAGCTGGCGGCGACCGCTTCGATCTGCTCTTTCGACTCGCTGCGCATCAGCAGCCGCAGATCGCGCGCGGCGTTGAGCCGGGCGGTAATCTCGCTCCATTCGACTGCTCTCAGCGCATCGCCCGCGCGCCGGCTGGCCCGCGATTCGAATCGCTCGCCGCCCTGCGCAGGAGCACTCCGGCGCAGGCGCGCGCCATCCTCGGTTCGCCGGTGGAGCGGCGGCCTCAAAGCGGCGGAAACGGGGTCGACTTTCTCGAACATAGAGGCTGGTCATAAGGTGATTGCGTCAAGATCAGGTAAAACCGCCATTTACCCCAGCTTAGGAATAGTCCGGCCAGCGCGGAAACCTTGGTAAATGCTCCGGGCCTCCGAAAGCAGGGTTTGCGGGCACTGGCGAAACGCCGTCAGCAACGCTATATCGCGCGCCGTTCCCATGGATACGCCGACTCTCCTGAAGGCCGGCCCGCTCGCCGGGCGTGATGCCGCCGCGCTGTTCGATCTGCCGCGCGCAGCCGCCGATTGCCGCATTGTCGTGGCGATGAGCGGCGGGGTCGATTCCTCCGTGGTCGCCGCGCTGGCCCATGCAAGCGGCGCGGAAGTGATCGGCATCACGCTCCAGCTTTACGATTACGGCGCAGCCACCGGGCGCAAGGGCGCGTGTTGCGCGGGCGACGATATCCGCGATGCGCGCGCGGTGGCTGACAGGCTCGGCATCGCGCATTACGTGTTCGACCATGAAACCGCCTTCCGCGAAGAGGTCGTCGAACAGTTCGCCGACGAATATCTCGCCGGACGCACGCCGGTGCCCTGCATCCGCTGCAATATGGGGCCGAAATTCACCGATCTTTTCCGCATGGCGCGCGAATTGGGCGCGGATTGCCTTGCCACCGGGCATTATGTCCGGCGGGTGATGACGGCGGACGGCCCGCAACTGCACCGCGCTTTCGATCCCGCGCGCGATCAGTCCTATTTCCTCTACGGCACCACTGAAGCGCAGCTCGATTACCTGCGCTTTCCGCTGGGCGGAATGCCCAAGCCGCAGGTGCGCGAATTGGCCGAGGCGGCGGGTCTGCGCAATGCGGCCAAGCCGGATTCGCAGGACATCTGCTTCGTGCCCGATGGCGACTATGCCAAGATCGTCACCAAGGTGCGGCCCGAGGGCGCGGCGCCCGGCGCTATCGTCCACGCCGCCACCGGCGCGGTGCTGGGGAGCCACAAGGGCATTGTCCATTTCACTGTCGGCCAGCGCAAGGGCCTGGAAATCGGCGGCCAGCCCGAACCGCTCTATGTAATCGGCCTCGATGCCGCTGCGCGCGAAGTGCGGGTCGGGCCGAAACGGATGCTCGCGGTGAACGCTGCGCGCGTGATCGAGACCAACCGCATCGGGCCGATGGGCGATGAGCCGCTGACCGCCAAGGTGCGCAGCCTTGCCAAGCCGGTGCCGGTGACATTGGAAGGCACGTTGGGTGACGGCGCGGCGGTCACAATCCGGTTCGCCACACCCGAATTCGGCGTCGCGCCGGGGCAGGCGGCGGTGATCTATGCCGGCGAGCGCGTGATCGGCGGCGGGTGGATCGATTCGACCGAGAAGGTCGAAGCCTAGCTTTCGTAAGGTTCCAGCACGCAGCCATAACCCTCGCGGTAAGTCGCAGTCGCCTCGGCCACCAGCGGGAAGCGCGCGGTGACGCTCTTGGCTTCCGGGTTGTCGCGCAGCGTCACCGCTTCCATCCCGGCCAGCTTGTCCTTGGCGCAATCCTCCAGACTGCGGCCCGCGACAAAGCGGCACGAACAGGCCACCCGCGCCGAATAGGCCGAGGCGATGCTGCCATAGCCATTGATCGGCTCGCGGAACGCCCAGGCCGCCCCGCCCGCAGCCAAGGCAATCAGCGCCAGCAGCCACAAGCCGTAGCGCGGGCGGCGGACAGAAGCAGGATTGGGTGTTTTCGCCATTGCCAAGCTCTTTTGCATCGGGAATTGAGAGCGCGATGATCGCCCCTTCCCGCCTCCTTATCCGCGCGTTCCGGCTCGCGCCAGCCCTGCTCCTGCCACCCCTCCTGCTGGTCGCCGGATGCAGCGTGGCAACGCCTGCGGAAACGCCGCTGTCCGACGCGGCGCTGGCTGCCGTTACCGATGATGCCGGCGCGCCCAAGGACCAGCTCGCCCGCGCGGTTGACGATATCTTCTCCGCGCAAGGGGTGGGCGAGACCCGGGCGGTGGTGGTGATGGCCAACGGCAAGCTCGCCGCCGAACGCTACGGCCCGGGCTATGATGCCGACACGCGCTTTGTCAGCTGGTCGATGGCCAAGACCGTCACCGGCGTGCTGATCGGGATGCTGGTATCCGATGGGCTGCTCGCGCTCGACGAGCCCGCGCCCGTCCCGCTGTGGCAGCGCCCCGGCGATCCCCGCGCCGAAATTACCCTGCGCCACCTGCTCCAGATGCGCAGCGGCTTGCGGCATACCGAGGCCGGCGATCCACCCTACGAATCCTCCGAGGTCAGGATGCTGTTCCTCGACGGGCGCGACGACATGGCGCGCTGGGCCGAAGAGCAGCCGCTCGAGGCCGAGCCGGGCAAGATGTTCGAGTATTCGTCCAACACCAGCGTGATCCTCGCCGATATCGCCGCCCGCGCGCTGACGCCGAGCGACAAGCCCGAGGTGCGGCGCAAGGCAGTGGCCGATTATCTGCAGCAGCGCTTGTTCGGCCCGCTCGGCATGACCTCGATGGTGCCCGAATTCGATGCGAGCGGCACGCTGGTCGGCGGCAGCCTGATGCACGCCACCGCGCGCGATTGGGCCAAGCTGGGCGAAATGCTGCGCCTCAAGGGCCGCGCGCCCGGCGGCGAACAACTGGTGCCGCAACGCTGGGTCGAGGCGATGGTGACGCCCAGCCCCGCCAGTCCGCATTACGGCTTCCAGACCTGGATCAACCGCCCGATCCCCGGCGCCGATCCGGCCGAGCACCCGCTGTTCCCCGATCGCGCGCCCAAAAGCCTGTTCAGCCTGATCGGCCACATGGGCCAATATGTCCTTGTCTCGCCCAGCCAGCGCGTGACACTGGTGCGGCTCGGCCATTCGGACTCGGACGAGCGCCCGGTGATGCTGCAACAGACGGCCGATGTGCTGGAATTATATCCGGCACGATAAATCCTGATCAATGCTAGGCTGCGCCAGCAAGGCTTTCATAGGGGGAAGATATGATCGAGAACGACGCCGAACTGGTTGAACTGGCGCTGGAGTTTCCCGCCGATAGCGGCGCACGCGATGCGGGTGGATGGGCGAGCTGGGAACAGCAACGCACGCGTTCCTTTTTCTCGTCGACCGAACAGGCGATCGACAACCGCGGCTTGCTCGGCCGTATCCGCAACTGGACGTTGCTGCTCGAAATGAAGCGCGAGAATGGCGGCTTTGCAGGCACGTGGACATGCTCGGTGGAGACCAAGATTGGCCCATGGCGCTTGGAGCGCGATGGGAAGGCCATCCTCCAGCTCAAGGGCGGAGGCAATGTGTTGGTGTCGGTTCCTGCACCTGGGTTCGCGATGGCCTGTCACGACTGGCTCAAGCAAAGCTGGTCTGGCGCGCTCACGCTCGACCAGTTTGACGCGATCACCGCAATGGGTTTTGCCAGCGGCGAAATTGACGCGCGCCGCTGCTGAACCGCCTCAGAGGGTGAAAGTGCCCTCGACCACGGTCAAGCACGGCCCGCCGAGCCATGCCTTGTCGCCATCAAGTCGCAAGGTGAGATCGCCGCCCCGCGTGGACGCCTGATGCGCGGTGAAGCTGGTCCGTCCCAGCCTTGCCGCCCAATAGGGCGTCAGCACCGCGTGGGCCGAACCGGTAACGCTGTCCTCGTCGACCCCGCCGCCGGGAACGAAGACACGGCTGACGATGTCGGTCTTATCGCCGGGTGCAGTAACGATGAACTGGTCTGAGCCCAGCCGCTCCAGCCCGCGGATATCGGGCGCAAGGCCGCGCACCGCTGCTTCGTCAGCATAAAGATAGATGTTGTAGCCGAGCTGCGAGCGATAGGCCTCCAGCGGTTCGGCCCCGAGCAGGCGGATCGCCTCGGCCTGATTGGCGGCACTGTCGGGCGTGGTGGCGATCGCCGGGAGCGCGAGTTCGTAGCCCTCGCCTGCCCGCACCACTTCGAGAATGCCCGATTTGCGGGTGCGGAAGGTCAGCCTTTCGCCGCCGTCGCGCTGGAGCAGCACGTGCCCGCTCGCCAGCGTCGCATGGCCGCACAGCGCGATTTCATAGGTGGGTGTGCACCAGCGCAGCTCCCAATCGGCTGCACCGGAGGTGTCGCGCACCACGAAGGCGGTTTCTGCGAACAGGTTCTCGGCCCCGATGGCGACCAGCACATCGTCCGGCAGCCATTCCTCGAGCACCATCACCGCCGCCTGATTGCCGCCGAACGGGCGCGCGGCGAAGGCATCGACGTGCCAATAGGGGATTTTCTGCGGCATCGGGGGCGTCCTCAGGGATAAAGCAGCGTATCGGACCACGGCGCGTCCGGCGCGGTGCGGATGAATTCGCGGCGATCATGCAGCCGGTTGTCGCGATCGATCCAGAATTCGATTCTTGTCGGGCACAAAGTAAATCCCGTCCAATGCGGCGGGCGCGGCACCTTGCCTTCCGCTTCATGCGCGGCCCAGAGTTCCTGCACGCGGTCGAGATAGGTCTGGCGATCGGGCAAGGGGCGCGACTGGTCGCTCGCCGCGCTGCCGACCTGGCTCTTGTAGGGGCGCGAGTGGAAATAGGCGTCGGCACGCTCGGAGCTTACCTCGGTGAGCGGGCCTTCGATGCGGATCTGGCGGCGCAGGCTTTTCCAGTGGAACAGCAGCGCGGCCTGCATATTGGCGCGGATCTGCCCGCCCTTGCGGCTTTCGGCATTGGTGAAGAAGGTAAACCCGCCGCCAGCAATCTCGCCTGCGCCGTGGCCCTTCAGGAGCACCATTCGCACCGACGGCGCGGCATCGGCGGTCGCTGTGGCGAGCGCCATGGCGTTGGGATCATTCATCTCGCCCACCTGCGCTGCGGCAAACCACGCCTCGAACAGTGCGAAGGGGTCGCCGCCTGCAGGCAGCACAGAATCGGCCAATTGGGCATCGTCGAGAGGGGCGGCGCTGGTCATGGGCGGTCTTTCTGTGTGGCTGCGAGTGGCACATAGATACGCACGGGCCTGCGCGAAAGGCGCAGATGGTAAATTTCGCCTGTTCGCCGCGCAGGCTCCCCGCTTGCGCACAGGCGCTGTATCACCTAGCTAACACGCGATGCGCGATCCCTACAGCACCCTTGGCGTCCCCCGCACCGCGTCGGAAGCGGACATCAAGAGCGCCTATCGCAAGCTCGCCAAACAGCTGCACCCCGATCGCAACTCCGACAATCCCAAGGCCGCCGAGAAATTCTCCGACGCCACCCGCGCCTATGATCTGCTGAGCGACAAGGCCAAGCGCGCGCAATATGATCGCGGCGAGATCGATGGCGAGGGCAATCCCGCCAATCCCTTTGCCGGCATGGGCGCACGCGGCGGATACCCCCGCGGCGGCACCTATGGCGCCGGTGCGGGTGGTGGCCCGGGCGGCGGCCCCGGTGGCGGCGATTTCGGCGGCTTTACGCCCGATGATGTAGATCTGGGCGATCTGTTCGAAGGTCTGTTCGGCGGGCGCGCACGCCAGCAGCAGCAGCCACCGCCGCGCCGACCCTTCGGCAAGCAGCCTCCGCCCCCGCCGCCCCGGCGCGGCGCGGATATCCAGTATCGCCTCGCCGTGCCCTTCGTCGATGCTGCCGCCGGGCGCGATCAGCGCATCACGCTGGCCGACGGCAAGGCGATCAATCTGAAGCTTCCCGCCGGCGTCGAGGATGGCACGATGATGCGCCTCAAGGACAAGGGCCACCCCGGCCCGGGCGGCAGTGGCGACGGGATCGTGCTGGTCGATGTCGGCACCCATCCGTTCTTCCGGCGCGAGGGCGATCATATCCGCATGGACCTGCCGATCACTCTCGACGAGGCGGTGCGCGGGGCCAAGGTCAAATGCCCGACGGTGGACGGCCCGGTGATGCTGACGATCAAGCCCGGATCGGGCGGCGGCACAGTGCTGCGGCTGGCAGGCAAGGGCTGGACCAAGAAGGCGGGCAAGACCGTCGATGGCAAGCCGGAACGCGGTGACCAGTTGGTAACCCTCGAGATCCAGCTCCCCGCCGATCTCGCCGCGCTCGAGGAACGCCTCGAAGGCTGGGTCGATATCGCCCGCCCGCGGGAGAAGTTCGGTCTTTAGCAGACCGGGCGCCCTCGCTTTGCCGGTGCGCAACATCTTCACCACCCGGCCATTTGTGGTGATCCGCCGGGTCGCGGTGGGCACGTTCAACGATGGTTTCATCCACGCCGGCAACCTCGCTTACCTGTCGATGCTGGCGATCTTCCCCTTCTTCATCCTCGGCGCGGCGCTGTTCGATCTGATCGGCGGTCGCGCCAACGCCGAAGCCATGATCGACACTGTCGCGCGGGCGCTGCCGACCGCGGTTGCCAGCGTGATCGAACCGGTGGCCGAGGATGTGATCTATGCCCGCTCGGGCTGGCTATTGTGGCTCGGTGCGGCCGTCGGGCTGTGGACTGTGTCGAGCCTGATCGAGACGATCCGCGATATCCTGCGCCGCGCCTATGGCACCCCGCCGGTGGGCGCGTTCTGGAAGGCCCGGCTGTTTTCCGCCGGTCTGATCCTTGGCGCGGTGGTGGTGCTGATGCTTTCGCTGTTTGCGCAGGTCGCCATCGGCGCCGCGCAGGAAGTGATCGCGGCGTCCTTCCCGCAATTGGCCGAGGCGATAGCGACGCTCAGCCTCTCGCGCGTGGTGCCGGCGATAGGGCTGGCAGGCTCGCTCTATGTGCTGTTCGCCACCTTGACCCCGGTGCAATTTCGAAAAATCCGCGCGCCGCGCTGGCCCGGGGCGCTGTTCACGATGCTGTGGTGGATCGCTGTCTCCGCCGCGCTACCGGTGGTTTTGCGGCAGTTCTTCACCTATGACCTCACCTATGGCAGCCTTGCCGGGGCCATGGTGACCCTGTTGTTTTTCTGGCTCGTCGGGCTCGGCCTCGTTATCGGCGCGGAATTGAACGCGGCGCTGGCGCTGGAAGGGCGGGACGAACCACCGCGCGCGGCAAGCGAGGAGAAGGCGTAAATGAACGGACTAATGCACGGCAAGCGCGGCCTGATCATGGGGCTTGCCAATGACAAGTCGCTGGCCTGGGGCATTGCCAAGAAGCTCGCCGAGCATGGGGCGGAGCTCGCCTTTTCCTATCAGGGCGAAGCGCTGGCCAAGCGCGTGATCCCGCTCGCCGCCGAATTGGGGAGCGATTTCACCTTCGAATGCGACGTTTCCAGCATGGATTCGCTCGATGCCGCCTTCGCCGCCCTGAAGAGCCGCTGGGACAGCCTCGATTTCGTGGTCCACGCGATCGGCTATTCCGACAAGAACGAACTGCGCGGTCAGTATGTCGACACCAGTCTCGAAAACTTCCTGATGACGATGAACATCTCGGCCTATTCGCTGGTCGCGATCACCCAGCGTGCCGCTGCGATGATGCCCGAAAGCGGCGGTTCGATCGTGACGCTCAGCTATTACGGCGCGGAAAAGGTCGTGCCGCATTACAACGTGATGGGCGTGGCCAAGGCGGCGCTGGAAACCAGCGTCAAGTATCTCGCCAATGATCTCGGGCCGAGGAACATCCGCGTTAACGCGATCAGCGCCGGGCCGATCAAGACGCTTGCCGCCAGCGGGATCGGCGACTTCCGCTACATCTTGAAGTGGAACGAATACAACGCGCCGCTGCGCCGCAATGTGACGATCGAAGATGTTGGCGGGGCGGGGCTCTATCTCCTGTCAGACCTTGCCTCGGGCGTGACAGGCGAGACCCACCATGTCGATGCGGGCTACCACGTGGTCGGGATGAAGCAGGAAGATGCGCCGGATATCGCGCTGTCCTAGCGGTTTCGGGCTGGGGCGCGCGCGCGCCATAGCAGCGCGATTACTGTCACCAGCCAGCCCGCCGCCGCCAGCGCAAAGATCGCCAGCGCGGCGGTCACCTGTCCTGCCGCGATCATCACCGCGAGGAACAAGCAGTAGAAATCGCGCATGGTGAGATAGCGCAGCCAGCGGGTGAGAGCGCTCTCATGACCCGCCAGCATCTGCTTCGCACCGTCGAAATGCAGCGGCTCGCCGCGCGCGCGGGCGTGCCAGCCCAGCAGGCCCATCCCCAGCGCCAGCGTGCCCAGCCCCGCCAGCCCGATCAGCGCCGGGGTACTCTCCCCGCGCATCCAAAGGTTCGCGATCACGCCTGCGAGAAATCCGAGATTGGTCGCCGCATCCACGCCGCTGTCCCACGCCGCGCCCTGCGGCGAGGTGCGGAACGTGGCCCGCGCGATCTCGCCATCAATGCCGTCAGCGATCGAGGCCAGCTGGAACAGCACCGCGCCTGCGATCAGCCCGGCTACAGTGCCAGTGAGCAGGCAGGCGATCATGGCGAACGCGATCACCGCCGTCAGCACAGTCGCATGGCCGGGCCGCACACAAGCGAGGCGCAGCAGCATCGCCGAGCAGGCCTGCGACACGGGCCGATTGAGGTGGCGCGAGACGATCCCGTCACCCGGCTTGGCGGTAGCGCGGATGATGGCGCGCGCGGCTTCGCGCAAGGCAGCGTCCGGGTCGACAGGGGGCGGCGGGGGCTGCATCTCGCCTGCCAGCCATGCGGCGATGGTGGCGGCATCGGGGAGAGTCTCGGCCGGAATCCCGGCGCCGTCCCTTACCTCCACCGCAACGCCCGGAGCCAGCCGAGCAATCTCGGCCAGAGTGCACGCGGCTAGCCGTTCGCCGTCTCCCAACACCAGCATCAGCGGCGCGCCCGGCTGCGCTTCGCCAAAGCTGCGCGCCAGCCGCGCCGCTGCGGGAACCCCGGCGACCAGCCGGTCAGCCGTGCGAGCCGAGGCAAAACGAAAGGCGGCGGTTTGGCTCATGCGTCCCTGTACTGGCCCCGTGTTGGTGCGGATTTGCGCCGCATTACAGCCGCCTCTATGCAGGACATCCGCGAGGCAGGGCAACTCCGCCCTGCTCCTGATCGGGGTATGCGTGATGGAAACCGAGCCCCCGACCACCACCGCCGCCCCGCCAGAGCGCCCGCCGCGCCCGCCCGAGTTGGAGGACTGGCTCAACGGCCAGCTCTACCATCCGCTCTCGTGGCGGCTGGCACGGCGGCTCGCGCCCACCTCGATTACGCCCGACATGGTCTCGGCGGGGGGCGCGGTGGCGATCATGCTGGCGGCGGCGGCCTATAGCCAGCTGGCCTGGCCGCTGGGCGTGGCGCTCGGCCTTGCTCTCCACATGAGCTGGCACGTTCTCGACGGGGCGGACGGCGATCTTGCGCGGTTCACAGGACGCAGTTCGCCGCATGGCGAGCTGGTCGACGGGATTTGCGACTATCTCGGCCATATCGTGCTCTATGTGACGATGGGGTTCATCGCAGCCGGGCAGATTGGCACCCTTGGCTGGGCGCTGATGTGGGCGGCAGGCGCGAGCCGGGTGGTGCAGGCGGCGCATTATGAAGGCGCGCGGCGGCAATATCAGCTGGTGGTCTACGGCACCCCGTGGATGGCGAGCGCGGACCCTGTCACCTCGCCGTCCGGACGGCGGCATCCGTTTGTGGTTTATTACCTGTGGCTGACCGGCCTGATTGTGCCGCACGGCGCGGCGCTGACGGAGGCCGTGCGCGATCCTGCCGCCCGCGAGCCTCTGCGCGGGGCGATGCGCGCAAGGGGTGCGCAATTCCTGCCGCAGATGAGTCCGCTCAGCGCCAATTACCGCACGCTCGCCGTGGGCGCGGCGATGCTGGCGGGGCGGCCGCAGTGGTATTTCGCCTTCGAGGTGCTGGCGCTGGGTGTGGTGCTGCTCGCCTCGCTTGGGCGGGTGCGGGCGGCGTTCGGCGGCGTGCTGGCTCAGGCCGCGCCGGACAGCACCCGGCGATAAAGCGCGAGATTGGCAGCAGCAAAGGCGCGCCAGTCGAGCTCGGCCGCGCGCCGCAGCCCGCGATCGCGCAGGTCGGTGGCGAGCGCCTGATCCTCCACCGCCCGCTTCAACGCCGAAGCAATCGCGCCCGGATCGTGCGGATCGGCCAGCAGCGCCGCGCCGCCCGCCACCTCGGGCATGGCGGAACAATCGCTGGTCACCACCGGACAACCACAAGCCATCGCCTCGGCCACCGGATTCCCGAAGCCTTCGATGAAAGAGGGATGCAGCAGCGCCTCGGCCCCGGAATAGAGCTGCACCAGCGCAGCGCGGGTGATGGTTTCGAGGAAATGCACCCTGCCGCCAAGGCCGAGTGCTTCTGCCAGCCGCTCAAGCGCCGGCCCAGTGCCGCCGCGCCGCCGCACCAGCACCAGATCGATGTCAGGCGTGCCGGCGAAGGCCAGCGCAAAGGCCCTGAGCGCGCCCTCGTGGTTCTTGTAGGGCGCCCCCTGCCCGACGACGAGGCAATAGCGCTTGCCCGGCGGCACGCCGATCGCCGCCAGCGCCGCCGCATCGCGTGGGGCCGGGGCAAAGTCCGCCGCCACGCCCGACGGCGTGACCACCACCCGCGCGGCGGTATCGGGAGCGATTCGGCCAATTTCCCCGCGACTCGCCTCGCTCACCGTTGCGACCAGCGCCGAACGGGCGAGCGCGCGGCCAATGCCGTGGCCGTAGAAATGCCGCTCGATGCGGCCCCACGGGCGGGGATTGCACCATTGCGGATGCGTCAGCCACATTACGTCGTGCACCGTGGTGATCGCCGGCATGGTGAGGCCGCCGGGCAGGATATTGGCGGGTGCGTGGAACAGATCGATCCCGGCAAGATCCACCGCCAGCCGCAGGTGCAGCAGCGTGACAGGGCCGTTCGCCGGACTGCGCACCACCAGCTCGCGAACATTGGCGGCGCTGCTCAGCGGCTCTTGGCGCAAGCTATTGCGCAGGAATGTGAATTCATAATCCGGCGCGAGCGCGGGCAGGTACCGCACCAGCGCCGCCACGACTTCGCCGATGCCGCTCGGACGCGGGCCGAGATAGCGGCAATCGAGCGCGATTTGCGGGCGCGCCGCGAAGGGTTTTGCACTGTCCGTCAAGTGCGTTTTGGTCCGCTTCGGCTCATCGGGAAAATCACGCATTCCGCCGCAGTTGCGACCCCCGCGTCAGGGCCTCGGAAACCTCCGCGCAGGGACATAGGTAACAACCCGAGGCCTCCTTGCGCAACACGCAGAATTCCGTGGGTTTTGGTGCGGTATTTGACAAGCACCATTGTGCCATTTCGTGCAGATTGGCCGGAACAAGCGCGCCCGCGAAGGGTTCTGAACGGAAATTCGTTAGACTTGACAGGTGTTTGGTTTGCAGTGATTGACCAGAGGTAATTTGAGGACACACCGAATGAGCCGGGTACGGGTCGCAATCGTCGGGGTTGGGAATTGTGCCAGTTCGCTGGTGCAGGGCGCCGCCTACTACCGCCGCACCGGGGCGACCCTTGGCCTCATTCACCCGGCGGTCGGCCCCTACCGCGCCGGCGATGTCGACTTCGTGCTCGGCATCGATATTGACCGGCGCAAGGTCGGCAATCCGCTCACCCAGGCAATCTTCGCCGGCCCCAACAACACCCAGGTGTTCGAACCCGATCTGCCCGCCAGCCCGGCGCAGGTGATCATGGGCCGGATCCTCGACGGGGTCGCCCCGCATATGACCGAGGCGGGCGAGCGCGGGTTCCAGCCCGCCGATCTGCCCGAACCCACCCGGCAGAACATCGTGGACGCGCTGCGTCGCGAACGCGTCGATGTGCTGATCAACTTCCTCCCCGTCGGCTCGCAGGCGGCGAGCGAATTCTACATGGAATGCGCGCTCGAAGCGGGCGTCGGCGTGGTCAACGCGATCCCCGTCTTCATCGCCAGCGACGCTGCGTGGGAAGCGCGGTTCCGCCAGCGCGGGCTGCCGATTGTGGGCGACGACATCAAGGCGCAAGTGGGAGCGACGATCCTTCATCGCACGCTGTCCAACCTGTTCGCCACCCGCGGCGTCACGGTCGAGCGGACCTACCAGCTCAATACCGGCGGCAACACCGACTTCATGAACATGCTCGATCGCGAGCGGCTCACTCACAAGAAGCTGTCCAAGACCGAAGCGGTGCAGGCTGCGCTGGCCGAGCGGCTGGACGACGAGAATATCCGCATCGGCCCGTCCGAATATGTGCCGTGGCAGAAGGACAATAAGATCGCCTTCGTGCGGCTTGAAGGCACGCAGTGGGGCGGGGTGCCGATGCATATCGAAATGCGCCTTTCGGTCGAGGATAGCCCCAATGCCGCCGCCTGCGCGATGGACGCGATCCGGTTCTGCAAGCTCGCGCGCGATCGCGGCGAGGGCGGAACGCTGGTCGCCGAGAGCGCGTTCTACTGCAAGCACCCGCCGCTTCAGATGGTCGAGGATGCCGCGCTCACGCTGCTCGATGCGCGCGCCATGCCCCAGTTGGACGCGGCCGAATAACAACGCCGAACAATAAGGACTGCCGCACCCGATACCCTCGCCCTCTCCCTCTCCTCCTCTCCGGTCGTAGCCCCCTATGAACGCTCTGATCCTCGCTGCCGGATATGGCAGCCGTATCGCTGCTCTGAACGCGCCCAAGCCGCTTGTGCCGGTTGCGGGCGTGTCGCTGCTCGAATGGTCCGTTCGGCAGGCGGCAAGCGTCGGGATCGAGCACGCGGTGGTTGTCACCGGTCACCGCGCGGCCGAAATCGAGGGGCGCCTACCGGGCATTTCCTACCGCACCGGAGTCAGCCTCGAAGCTTGCCGCCTGAAGGATTGGTCGCGGCCCAACGGGCATTCGGTAATGGCCGGGGCTGCGCGGATTGATGGCAATTATCTGCTGATGATGGCAGACCACATGTTCACCTCCGGCCTGCTGGCTACGCTTGTGGAGGACATGCCGCGCCGCGCGGGCGTGTCACTGGCGGTTGACCGCGATGTGAGTGGGCCGACGATCGATCCCGATGATGCGACCTGGGTGCGCTGCCGCGCCAATGGCAAGATCGCGCTGATCGGCAAGCACCTCGCTCGCTATGATGCGGTCGATTGCGGCGCCTTCATCGCCACCCCCGATTTGGCCGAAGCCATTGCCGAGGCCGTCTCCGAAGGCGCAGCGGGAAGCCTGTCGGAAGGGATGCAGCGCCTTGCCGATCGCGGCGCGGCCGATACCGTGGATGTCACCGGCCACTGGTGGATCGACGTCGATGATCCGCATATGCACGCCGTGGCCGAGGCCGATGCGCCCTATCACCTCGCCAGCGTGCCACAACGTATCGCCCGCCCCGTCGCCGCCTGAGGCGCGCAAACGCCGCTTCAAACAGGACCTACTGGCTGTTCAGCGCGTTGCCCGTCGCCACGATCGAGAAGGCGGTGCTCGAAATGGTCTGCAGGAACCGCTCCAGCTCCACCCCCGGCGCCGTCGCGATGTAGAGCACATCGCCATCACGCATGCGGAAATCCTGCATCGTGAACAGGCTTGCCGCATCGGTCATGCGCAAGGTGTAGACCACCGGCACGCGGCCATCGCTGGTGGTGCGCAGATCGGCACCGGCGAGCGTCGGCAGAGCGGCGCGGTCTTCCAGCCGGAACACGAACACGCCCTTCACATCAGCGCGCCGGTCATTCAGCCCGCCCACGCGGCCGAGCGCTTCGGCCAGCGTAATGCCATTGCCTTCGAACGGCACCTCGGCATTGCGCGCCACTGCGCCCAGCGCCACGAAGCTGAAGGGCTGGTGCTGCACCGTCACCACATCGCCCGGGCGCAGCCGCACGTTCTGGAGCGGATCGTTGATCACCTTTTCCAGCGGCATCACCGCGCGCCGGTCACCCCGGGCAAGCTGCACTGTCGATTGCTCGATCGGCTGCTTGGTGCCGCCCGCAACTGCCAGCGCATCGAGTAGCCGCTCGCCGCGCGCGGACAGGCCAATCTGACGGCTTGTCGGCACTTCGCCGAGGATGGTGGCGGTGCGGGTTTCGTTCTGCACCAGCCGCACCACCGCCTGCGGATCATTCGCACGCCGCCGCAGCCGGCCGACGATCAGCGATTCAACCTGTTCGGGCCGCATCCCCAGCACGCTGATCCGCCCGACAAACGGGATCGCGATCATGCCGGCCTCGTCCACCTGCTGGCGCGGGATCGGGGTGTTGCTGGCAAGATCGGGGCCGCCGCCCAGCTGCAAATCGCCGGGCGCTGCGCCGAACAGGACCGCCGGCGGCGCTTCCCAGATCGCGATATCGACCTGATCGCCCGGCGCCAGCACCGTGGCCGAAACGCCGCTCTCGCCGAACAACTCGGCAAAGCTCGCCGCACGTTCATAGCTCGCCAGCCCGGCCACCACTTCGGTGCCGAGCGGGAGCACCTGGATGGCGCCTTCGGCATAGACCGCGCCGTCTTCCTGCGCGCCGCGGATCGCGCCGGTCGACGGGCCCGCTCCGCCCAAGCTGGTGCAGGCGCCCAGCGCGGTGAGGCACAGCGCTGCCACAGCAGCCTTGCCCATCAGGCGCAAACGGAGCGTGGTCGGGAAAAGCATGGCAATTGTCCTGCTAGGCGCGGTTTCAGAGGTGGCGGTCATAGACGGCCTTCAGATTTTCGCGATAGATTTCGGGGCTGTAACGCGCGGCCTGCTTGTGGCCCAAGGCGACGTAATGATCGCGCAGGCCCGCGTCGGCGTCCATCGCGCGGATGGCTTCGGTGATCGCCTGCGTATCATAGGGATCGACCATCAAGGCCGCATCTCCTGCCACTTCGGGCAGCGAGGAGGTGTTGGAGCAGATCACCGGCGTGCCGAGCAGCATCGCTTCGAGCACCGGCAGGCCGAAGCCTTCGTAAAGCGAGGGGAACATCGCCGCCTTGGCCCCGCGGATGAGGCTGACGAGCAGCGGGAAGGATGCATAGGGCATCTGGATGATCCGCTTGCGCGCGCCCCGGCGGCGTTCGAGGCTGCCATAGACCGTTTCAGTCTCACCCAGCAGCTTCAGTTCCTGTTCGGACTTCCACGCCTGCGCGCCGACGATCACCAGCGGGGTATCGACCTGCGAGGAGAGATAGGCCTCGATCAGCCGGCCGATGTTCTTCTTCGGCTCCAGCGAGCCCCAGAACAGGAAATAGCCCTTGTAGTCGAACCCCGTCAGCCCCTCGACCTCGCGTGCGACCTGGTCTTCGGGCTTGAAGCGGTATTTGTCGGGGATGCTGACCGACTGGTAGGTGTTGGTGATCCGTTCGGGCGCGATGCCGACCAGTTCGACCAGATCGCGCTTGGAGCTTTCCGACACAGTGACGAAATGCGCCGCCTTGCGATCCAGCTGTTGCAGCAGCTGCAGATAGCGCCGCTTGTGATCGAGCGTGGTGTAAGGCAGCCGCAGCGGCACCACATCGTGCAGCGTGTAGATGTTGGGCCGCCCGGGCACATGCAGCGGGATCGGATAGGTCCAATGCGCCAGATCGGGCTTGTCAGGCATGCGGATGGTGAGTGTGCGCTTCCACAGTTTGAACGCGCTCTGTGCCCGCATGAACAGATCGGGCGCGTTATACAGCCGGTCAAACTTGGGCAGGCGCGACTGGAAGGTGCGGGTGATGACCCTGCCGGTTACCGGAATCTGCTTGGCCTTGAACGCCATCGGGCCTTGCAGCGCCTGATAGGCCTGATCGAGGATCTCCAGCCACTTGATCCGTTCATCGACGCTGGAATCGAAGAAGTAGATTTCGCGCAGCAGATCATTGCGGGTGGCACTGGCGCGGTTGCCGTAAAGCACGTCGACCTCGTGCCCGAGATTGGCGATCTCGTAACTGAGGTTGCGGGCATAGGTCGCCACCCCGGTGCCTTTTTCGAGGCCGAGGTTGTATCCGTCGATCAGGATCCGGCTCACGCGGCGCGCCCCATCACAGCTTGCGCACGATCAGGCCGAACGACGTCACCGCCCAGCGCTGGATCTGCAGCTTGAGGTGATCATCTTCGCTGTAGGGCGGCGTATCGATATGCAGATCGAGCGGTTGCTGGCCGAGGTTGAAGTTGAACTCCATTTCGGCGCCCATCAGCTTCAGTCGGCGTTCGAGCAGCAGGAAGTCGCGCTTGCGGAACAAGACCGTGCTGGCGTTGTCGAGCGTGTCCCCGTCCGAGGAGCAGTTGAATTCGGTGGTGTGAACCGCCACCCCGCCGGGCTTCAGGCACTTCACTGAATTGATCACGAATTCGAGCCCGTGCATGATCGAGCCTAGGTGTTCGAAGGCGCAGGCCGACCAGACGAAATCGAACTGGCCTTCCAGATCGCGGTCGATCGCGTTCATGTCCATGTTGCGGAAATCGACCAGCCGGTCGAAGGTATCGGGATCGCAGATGGCGCGATCATTGAGCGAAGCCTTGCTACGAGCGTGCTGCGCGGTATTGACCCAGCCGGCATCCAGCGCCTCTTCAGGTTCGAGATCGGTTGCCAGCACCGAAACACCGCGATCCGCGAACACCGCCGCCAGCGGCTCCATCCCGACCCCGAAGCCGAGTGCGCGGCGCCCTTCCTCCAGCATATTGTGCTGCTTGAGCGCCTGCAGGATGAAGCAGAACTCCCACTGCTTGCGGTGCATCCGCGGCAGCTCGCGGATTTCCTGGCACCAATAGGAATAGTGCGGCTCTTCCATCTGCGCCTGCGTACAGGCCTGCGAGACCGGCGCCCACAGCGTCGGCTCGGGCGTGCTGTCATCGGTCTGGCTGGGGACAGGCGGCCCTGACGATACCGGCGAGCGGTAGCGGAGCTTCCATAGGAGAGACTTGAGCATCAATGCGACCCTGTTCATGCGGTTGAGACGGGGATCTGGGGCCAGCCCGGCGGCGGTTTCCACCCGATCAGTTCCTTGAAGTCGCCATAGGCGACCTCGAAATCATCATATTGGACGAGCCGGCCATCATGCAGCACGCCCCAGCGGTTGCAGTGATCGCGGACATAGGCGGCATCGTGCGAGATGATGATCATCGCCCGGTCGGCCCGCTTCTGGAACAGCTCGTAATTGCAGCGATCATGAAAGCGCGCATCACCGACCGCGCTGATCTCGTCGATCAGGAAGCAGTCGAATTCGATGATCATCGAGATCGCGAAGGCGAGCCGCGCGCGCATCCCCGAGGAATAGGTGATCACCGGTTCGCGCAGATAGGGGCCAAGCTCGGCGAATTCCTCGACAAAGGCGATGTTGGCCTCGGCATCCTGATCATAGACGCGGCTGATGAAACGGACATTGTCGATCCCGGTCAGCTGGTGCTGGAACGCGCCCGAAAAGGCCAGCGGCCACGAAATCGAGATGTCGCTTTCAATCGTCCCCTCGGTCGGCCGTTCCGCCCCGCTGATCAGCCGCACCAGCGTGGACTTGCCTGCCCCGTTGCGCCCCAGAACGCCCAGCCGCTCGCCCATGGCGAGATCGAAGCTGATGTCCTCGAACACCAGATTCTCGCCGAAGCGGGTCTTGTAGACCTTCTTGAGATCGCGCACCCGGATCATCCCGGCACCACCCGGCGCGACACAAAGCGCAGCGCGATCAGCGCGATCAGCGACAGCACCATGTTGAACGGGATCAGGTAACCCAGATCATAGGTCGCCCGCGCGCGGCTACCGAAGAACCCCTCACGCACGAATTCGATGCCGTGGACAGTGGGGATGTAGAGCACCAACTCCTGCGCGAACGGCGGCAGCGCAGCGACAATGAAGGCCGCGCCCGAAAGCGGGAACAGGAGGTAGGAGAAGGGGTGCCACAGCTTGTCGACCAGCTCGCTGAGATGCGACAACGCCCCCAGCCCGATCGCCAGCGCGCAGCCGAACCACGCGATCAGCAGCCACCCGGCCGCGACCTTGAGGAAATCCTCGGGCGGCTGGATCCATTCGACCGCGATGAACAGCAGCGCCAGCCCCGCAAAGGAAATCGTCGCCCCGCCGAATTCGAGCAGCAGCCGCGCAGCGTAAATGTCGCCGACCTTGATGTTGCGGTGGTACATCAGCGCCAGATTGTTCTGCAGCGCGCCGATGACGCGGCCGGGCATATTGCGCCACAGCAGCACGCTGGAATAGCCCGTCAACGCGAAGGCCGAGATCGGCAGATCGCTGCCATGCACCGACTTGGTCGACACCCACAGGATCGTTACCCCGATGGTGAAGATCATCGGTTCGACGAACAGCCACAAGAAGCCGATATTGTGGCGGCCATAGCGGGTCAGCATCTCGCGCCGCAGCAACGCATCGATCACCCGCGCCTGAATGCGCAGCGATTGCCCCAGAGGCACGGTGGCAGTGGGCGCGTTCGCCATCAGTCGCGGTGCTCGCGCACGCCGATCGCCAGCATCGAGAGCACGCCCCATGCCAGCAGGCCGAGCACGATCACGGCAAGGATCGAGCGGATGCGGCGCGGCTCGACCGGGTAGTCAGGCAGGCTCGGCGCGGCGATCTTTTCGAGATAGGCCTGCTTGCGCCGCGCCTCGCCGCGCGCTTCGAGCAGCGAGGCGCGGGTGGCGGCCAGCTGCTTTTCGGCAAACTCCACGTCGACCTGCAATTCCTGATAGCGCGTCAGCGCCGAGGACAGCGAGGCATTGCCGCCGGTGAGATTGCTGCGCGCCGATTCAATCTCGCGCTGGAGATCGCGCACCTGCGTCCTGAGGAAGGGAATCTGCGAGGCATCGGGCGTGTAAGTCTGCAGCTGGCGCAGGCGCGTTTGCGCAGAGATCAGCTCGTCCTGCAGCTTCGAGATCATCTGCAGGCCAACCTCGGATTCCTGCACCGGATCGACGATCCCGCTGGTGTTGCGATACTTCGCCAGAGCCACCGCGGCGGTGCGCGCCTTGATCGTCGCTTCCTCGACCTCACCCTCGGCGACCTTGATCAGATCGGCCTGCGAACGCTCCGAAAGGCTGTTGATCAGCGCCTCGGACTGATCGACCAGCCGGGCATTGATCGCGCGCGCCTGATCGGGCGTGAAGGCGTGGACGCGGATGGTGAGTACCTGCGTTGTCGTGCCTTCCTCGACTTCGAGCCTGGTCTGGAAATAGCGGTAGAATTCCTCGTCGCTCTTGCCGAACAGGCCGAAGCGGTCGAACCAGAAAAGCTCCGGATTGGAGTAAGCTGTCTTGAGCTTACCGTCGCGATTGGCCTCGGAAATCGCGGCGCGCGATTGCAGATAGGCGATGACGGTGTTGTTGCCCTCGTTCGCGGCGCCGAACCCGGTCTGGTCAAGCGCGGCATCGAGCGGCGAGCGCGGTCCCTGCGACGGGTGCCGCACCACAATCCGCGATTCCGAGATGTACACATCCTCGGCCAGCAGGCCGTAATAGAGGATCGCGATCAGAACCGGGACGATCACGGCCAGCAGCGCCGGGCTTACGAGGGATTTCAGGCGAGCAATCACGCGGCAAGGACTCTTTCACTTGAGAGGCGGGCACTTGAGAGGCGGGTGGTTTCCGCCGGGGCTGCAATGAAACGCTCCACCACATGAAAATGGTCCGGCCAGCGTGGCGCGGCAAACCCGCTCGTCCGCCGCGGCTGGTCAGCAAGAGCGGCGAGCACGGCCTGCTCCCAGCCATCACGGTCAGCCGGATCGATCAGGCTGGCGGCACCTTGCCCGATTTCGCGGAAGACCGGAAGATCGCTGGCAATCACCGGCCTACCAGCCTGTAATGCCTCAACGAAAGGCAGGCCGAAACCCTCTGCGAAGCTCGGCATCAGCACGGCGCGGGTGTGGTGCATCAGGCTGGCGAGTTCGGTATCGCAGCAGGCGCTGCGATGTTCGACATGGGCGGCCAGCGCGGGATCGGCAGAAAGCGGCGCGAGCAGATCGCCGGTCATCGGCCCCGTCTGCCCGACGATCACCAACCGCGGCGTATCTGCCCCCAAGCGCGCGGCAAGGCGCTGCCACACGTCAAGCAACAGGCGGTGGTTCTTGCGCGGCTCGATCGTGCCAACGGTCAGGAAGAAGGGTGCCGGATCGGCCGGAGCGGGGGGCAGGGGGCTGGCGGCGAAATCCTCGCCCGCCAGCGGCGCTACCGCAAGCGGGGGCAGGGCCATCGAGCGCGCGGCGGCGAAGCCGGCCAGATCGCGCTCCACCGCGTGCGAGCCGAGGAAGATCCCCGCAGCATGCGCCAGCGCGCTTTCGACCCGCCCCTGATGGCGGCGCACCGCATGGGGCCGCGAGAACTCGGGATGCATCACCGGGATCAGATCGTGGAGAAAATAGAACGGGCGCACGCCGCGCTGGCGAATCCATGCATGGTGCACGGCGAGATCGAAATCGGTGTGGCCGATATTGAGATAGGCCCGCCCCGTCAGCTCGCCGCGCAACGGACGCGGGAGCAGCGCCGCGGAAAGCTGACGCGCAAGCCGCCGCCGCAGCGCAGGCGCATCCTCTTCGAGCAGCGCAAAGAGTTCAGCCGATTCGCTTGGCCCGAGGGCGCGGATCAACCCGCGATGCTGCACCACGGCCTGCGCGCGGTCGCGGAAATGGCGCAGATAGGCGAGGCACACCCGATCAATCCCGGTCGCCCGCCGGCCCGTCCAGCTGCGCGCGACCAGCCGCGTCACATCGAGCAGCACCGGCTCGGCAACACCGGCGCGCGGGGGTGCAGAAGGCCTAGACATGGCCCTGGCACCTCACAGGCGTGCGGCTGACAAATCGCCGGAAATCATGCGCAAACAACATATAGTCGGGCTTCCACATGCGGCGCGACAGTGCGACAGGACGCTGCCTTGTGGCAGGTCTACCCCTGTATACTCAAGCAGATATACCCCCGAAGCGGGTGCATCGGGGTGCTGACCTGATAGATGGCGTAGCGAAGGGCACAAGTAGGGGAAGCCCACGCAAAGCCGCCAGCCGTTGCGCTGATGCGATGACCTGCCGCGCCTCAGCCGTAGAACTCGGCCCTGAGGTGGTCGTCGAGCGCGGGGGCGGTGAAGACGAGGCTGGCCGGATCGATGCTGCCGGGCATGGCGGCATTCTCGCCGCGCAGGGCCGCGCGGCCCAAGGCATTGGCCTCGGCGGTGTCGACACTGTCCTGCATGGTTAGGGCTGCACTGCTCGGCGCGGTGAACCAGCCCGCATAGGTCTCCGGCCCGAAGCCGTTGGCGGTGAGGTAGTCGATCACTTCCTGCTGGCTCTGGTAGTTGGCGTAGCGGATGTTGCCATCGGCGTGCATCAAGGCGCGCAAGAAGGCAGTGCCGTCGGTCAGCGCGAAATAGACCTCGTGGATGCCATCATTGTTGTAATCATTCGCGCCCAGCACGCGGTTGATGTTCTCGATGGCGAGATCGTTGAGGAAGCGCCGCTGGCTGTCGAACGGGCTCCCTGCCTGCACGATCCCCGCCTCGACCAGCGGATCGACATAGATCCCCGCCACGCGCGTCTCGCCCGCCCAGCCGTGATCCGAGAAGTAGACGAGACCGTCAGGTGCAGTGCCGACGGTCGCAAAGCGGGCAATCGTGCGGTTGACGAGGATCTGGTCGACGTCCCCGTCACCGTTCACGTCCGCCTCGCCGATGCGCAGCCAGCCGCCGTCACCGCCCAGGACATTGCCGTCAAAGTCGCGGATCGCGTTCATCGCCGACTGGTACACCGCCGGATCGGCGCTCGCGAAGTTCACCGAAACCCCCGTGCCCGGGAGCAGGCGCAGGATCTGGTCATCGAACTGCAGGAACTCGACGGCGGTGAGCGTGTCGGTGCCGTCCGCACCGGTCACCTGGAACACCCCGGTCAACGTCTGAGTCACCGTGTAGGCCGAGCGCAGGCCTGAAACCACGGCGGTGTCGACGTTGCTGCCGCCATCGATCGCATCATCGCCCAGACCGCCGGTCAGCCGGTTGCCGCCAGCATTGCCGAAAATCTGGTTGGCCAGCGCATTGCCCGTGCCCGCTAGCGCATCAAAGCCAAGCAGGCGCAACACCTCGAAATTGTCGCGCAGGGTGTAATCGCGGTTGGTCTCGACTGTGTCGGTGCCCTCGCCCGCTTCCTCGATGATGTCGGTGGCGACATTGTCGATGCGATAGGTGTCGTTCCCCAGCCCGCCGCGCACGCTGCCATTCAGCACGCCGCCGACGCCGTCATAGAGGTCGTCGCCCTGCTCGAGCAGCACCACCCCGCGGATTTCGCCGCCGCCATTGTTGAACACCGCGTCATTGCCGAAGCCGAGCAGGATCGCGCCTTCGATCAACCCGGTGTTGCGGACGTGGTTGGTGACCTGTCCCGGGGGGCTGCCATCGGCCGAGAGGATCGCGATATCGGCGGAGATCACCCCACTGTTCTCGATCACCCGCGGCGGCGAGACCTCGGGGGTGGGCGTCTCGATCAGCAGCACGCCGACGCTGAAGAACGGCGAATCCGCGCTGTTGAGCACGAAGATCGTGCCCGAATTGACGAAACTGCCCCCGCCATACTGGCTCCAGCGCACGCCGACCGCCTCGATCTGGCCAAAGGCGGCGATATCGCCGGTGTTGAGGAAGCTGGCCCCAAAGCCCAGCTGGACCGCGAAGCCGCCATAGGCCCCGTCCGCGATCAGCGTACCGTTGTTGACGAACTGCCGGGTGGCGGTGGTGTCGAACCCGGTCACCACACCGAAGGCGCTACCGATCTGCGAGGTGACTTCGAAATAGCCGTCGTTGCGGAAGTGCACCGCCTGCTGCGGGGCATAGAAGCCATAGGCGAGGGTGGCGCCGAAGGAGATGATGCCCGAACCATCGTCAAAGTCGGCAGCGACGATGAAGCGCCCGGTCGAAGAGTTGACGAACCACGCATCCGCGCCGGGGCTGGAGCCGCGGCTCACCCCGAAGCCGATCGGCAGGCCGTAGCCCGGCCCATTGGCGATCGTGGCGATGCTGCCGTTGTTGATGAAGTCGGAATCGTCGACGGCGCGGTAGACGAAGCCATTGTTCGCGCCCCCCAATACCAGCCCGTCGGGCGTGGTGTTGACAAGCGAGAGCGACTCGCCCGTGCCGATGGTGGTGTTTTCGTAGATGTAACGCGGCACGCGCGGCGTGGCCTGCGGATCGAAGCCGGAGAAGTTCTCGGCGGTAAAGGCTGAGACCTGCGTGTTCTGGAAGGTCATCACCAGCTCTTCGCTGAAATCGCCGCTGACCGAGGGGATCAGGATCAGCTGAACATCATTGCCGGCCTGCCGCAGCTGGAAGATGCCAAGCTCGAACGGGCTGCCGCCAAGCCGCAACAAGTCGAGCAGCGAGCGATCGAACACGTCGAGACCAAAGCCCAGCAACCCGGCCAGATCGATCCGGTCGCCGGTCGCGCCGGTTTGGAAATCGGTGACCACCGAACCGTAGCTGTCAACGCCTTCCACGAACTGGATCACATCGCGCCCGGCGCCAAGCGTGATCCGGCCGAAATGGCCATCGGTGATCAACACATCGTCGCCTGCACCGAGATCGACTGAATACATGTTTGCCGCTCCGGACGGGTTGCCCGTTCCGAAAAAGGCATCGGTCACGGTGACCACGTCGTTGCCATCGCCCGCCAGCACACGGCCGGGAGCCTCGCCTCCGCCATCGGCGGTCAGGCCGAAGGACAGCGCGACTTCGATGCGATCGTTCCCGGTTCCGGCGTCGACATCATCGATCCCGCCGAAATCGTAAATCGTATCGTTACCGCCGCCGCCGAACACAGCATCGCGCCCACCGCCGCTGTCGATGGTGTCATCGCCTTCGTCCCCGCGCAGGGTGTCATCACCCACCCCGCCGCGAATGAAATCATTTCCGTCGCCGCCGTTGATCGTGTCGTTGCCAGCCTCGCCATAGAGCCGGTCATCGCCGCCGAGGCCGTTGATGGTGTCATTGCCCTCGCCGGCCCAGATGACGTCGAGATTGGCGGTGCCGCCCAAAGCCTCGTTCGCGGCGGTGCCAAGCAAGGTCGCGTGGTTGGGATCGAAGCCGAGGTTCTCGATGGTGAAGCTGGTCGCCACGGTGTTCTGGAACACCGCGAAGGTCGTGAACTGCTGGCTGTAGCCTTGCTCGGAGATCTGCAGGTGGGTGTCATTGCCGACCTGCACCAGCCGCATATGTTCCTGGATGAATGCCTCGAAATCGGGGTCGTCCTGGATGGACAGGTCGCTTTCGAAATAGAGGTTTCCGTCGAGCCGGTCGCCGTTCGCGCCGGTCTGGAAATCGGTGATGGTGATCGGGCCGATCCGGGTGCCGGCAAGGCCGCTCGGCAGCTCGATCACATCGCGTCCGGACCCCAGCGTGATCATTGTCCCGCCACTCGGCGCGGAGCGCAGGATCAGGCGGTCATCGCCCGTGCCGAGATCGATGTTGGCCGTAAATGTCTGGCCCGAGGACGTATTGAAGTTGAAATCGACCAGATCATTACCGGCATCGCCGCTGACCGTGAGCGTGTCGGCGGTGGGCGAAAAGCGGGTGGCGATGCGGATGATGTCGTTGCCGTTGCCGCCGCGCAGGATGTCGGACCCACCGGTGATCTCGGTGATGACGTCATTGCCGTCCCCGCCCTCGATCACATCATTTCCGAAAGAGCCAACCAACTCGTCATTGCCCGCAGTGCCCGCGCGGATCTGGAAGGACGAGGCCGTCCCGGTGGGGTTGTAACCGTTGAAATTAGCCGCGGTCAGGCTAGCCGCGGTGACGCCGACGAGCCGCACCAGGGTGAAGTGAAAGCCGTCGCCGCTGCCGCCGCCAGTGCCGTCATAATCGAGCCGCACCAGCGTGTCGGCCCCGTCCTGCTCGAGGAACAGGAACCCACCGGTAAAGGGATTGCTGACCCGGTCCCACGTCGGGACGATTCCGAGCGGCACCGCCACTTCGAGAATGTCGCCCGCATTGCCCACGACAAAATCGTTGATCGTCACCGCCATGCCAAGCTGCGGGGCGCGGCTGTCGATGATCACCCGGTCGCGTCCGGTGCCGAGCGTGATCTGCGCTGTCGGCAGCACGATGTTGAGCGCAGAGGTGGTGAGCTCGATTACATCATCGCCCGCGCCAAGATCGATCACCCCGTGCAGGGTGCGCTGATTGAACGGGGCGAAGTTGTCCCGGTCCAATTCGAGCCGGACATAGTCGTTGCCGTCTCCGGCGTTGATCGTCACGGTTTCGTTGCGCACCGTGTCGACCCCGGGCACGCCCGGGCGATAGATCAGGATGCGGTCATTGCCCGCCCCGCCCTCGATCAGATCATTGCCCCATTCGTCGGTGATGAGATCATCGCCCTCGCCGCCGCGCAGGATGTCGTTGCCCGCGCCGCCATCGATGATGTCGTTGCCGATGCCGCCCTCGATCGTGTCGGCGCGGAACCCGCCGGTGATCTCGTCGACACCCTCGCCGCCATTGATGGTCGCGCCCGTATCCGGGCCGAAAATCAGATCATTGCCCGTCGTCCCGCCCACGGTCTGCACCACCGGCGCGCCGCCCGCCAGATTAAGCCCGGCAAAGTTGGCGGCCGTCAGGCTGGAGGCTGTAACGTCCTGCAGGCGGATGATGGTGAAGGGCGCCACGACGTTGCTCTTCGACCCGTCATAGTCGAGCTGGATAAGGGTATCCGCTCCGTCCTGCACCAGGCGCAGGATGCCGTTGGCAAAGGGATTGCCCTCGGTAAAGGCGGCGAACACGCTGGGGCTGCTGAACAGCCCGCGCACCATCTCGCCGAGGTTGAGAATGTCGCCCGCGTCGCCTGCGGTGAAATCGGCCAGCGTCAGGATACCGAGGTTGTTCCTGACAGCGTCGCCAAATTCGTAGGTCAGCAGCACCGTGTCACGGCCCGCGCCAAGCCGGAAGACCGAATTGTCGGGGATCAGGCTGGTGATCCGCAGGATATCGTCACCCTCGCCCATATCGACCGTCAACGCGCCGCGCGTCAGGCGACCGACCGTGACGAAGTCATTGCCTGCCCCGCCCTCGATCAGATTGGTGCGCGCGGGGTTGCCGATGGTGCTGCCGGGCAGCGAGTAGATGTCGCTGAAGGTGATGCGGTCATTGCCGTTGCCGCCGCGGATGGTGTTGCTGCCGCCCTCGTCTACGATCACATCGTCGCCTTCACCGCCGTCGATGACGTCATCGCCGTAGGCATCAATGATGGTGTCGTTACCGCCGCTGCCATTGATGGTGTCATCGGCCTGGGTGCCGGTGATCACGTCGTTGCCGCTGGTGCCAGTGATGGTCGGCATTGCACTTCCCCCGGGGCCTGCCCGGACAAATGCTCCGCAGGCTGGCGCTGACATTTATGGGTTTTTCGGCAATTCGGGAAGGCAAAAAACGCTGCCCTATTGCTCCTGCATAGACTGCGACACCGTCTTGAAGATCGGTTTGGTGAGGTAGTTCCACACGGTCGTCTTGCCGGTGAGGATTTCCGCGGTGGTCGTCATCCCCGGTTGCAGGTCGATCGCCACGCTGCCGCCGTCCTGCTTCATGGTGGCGGTGTCGACTTCCAGATTGACGCGGTAATAGGCCTCGGTGGAACCGTCCTCGGCGGTTTCGACGATGGTGTCAGGGCTGATGAAAACCACCTTGCCATCGGCCGAGCCATAGACGGCATTGTCATAGGCATCGAAGTTCACCCGTGCGCGCTGGCCGCGTTTGACAAAGGCGATGTCGCGCGGGGAGACGCGGCTTTCGACGATCAGGCGCTGGCCGGCGGGCACGATCTGGAGCACTTCCTCGCCCGCGCGCACCACGCCGCCGATGGTGGTGATGCGCACATTCTTGACGATACCGTCGGTCGGCGCGGTCAGCCGTGATGCGGCAAGGCTATCCTCGGCCCGCGCCAACTGCTCGCGCGCGGCGGCGAGCTGTTCCTCGGTGCCGGTGAACTCGCCCTGCAACTCGCGGAAATACTGCGCGCGCAAGGCCGAGATGCGGCCCTCGGTCTCGACCACGCGCTGGCGCATGCCGATGATTTCGGAGCGCGCGACATCGCCGGTCGCCAGCAGCGGCTGGTTGAGATCGAGCTCCTGCTGCTGCAACCGCGCCAGATTGCGCAAGGTCGCAGTCTCGCCGTCGAAGCTGGCGCGGCGCTGGACGAACAGCTGGCGCTGGTTGGCAGTGAATTCGGGGAAGTCCTTGAGGCTTTCAGGGAACGTAAGCGGGCGTTGGTAAAGCTCGGCTGTGATGCGCGCCATGCGGCTTTCGAGCCCCGCCACCTTGAGCCGGGATTCGCGCACCGCGGCCTCCAGCTGCACCGTATCGAGCGCGATCAGCAGATCGCCCGCCTCCACCCGTGCGCCTTCGCGAACCGCGATCCGGGCAATCGCGCCGTCCTGCTCGCTCTGCACCACCTGCACCCGCGCAAACGGCACCACCCGCCCGGGCGCGCGCGCGACCTGATCGAGCTCGGCCCACAACGCCCAGCCGATGAAGCCGAGGATCGCAGCCGAAATCGCGATGATGATCAGGCCCGTGGGCCGCAACCAGCCCTTCACGCCTGCCCTCCCCTGTTGATCCGGGTGCTGACGAGCCCTTCACCGCCCGCGCGCGGAGCCGGGCCGGAAAGGTCGCGCAGCTTGCGCAGGAAGGCGTCGACCGGCTCGCTGCTGACAATCTGCCCGCGCGCCATCACCACCACCCTGTCAAACCGCTCGACCAGCGGCAGCTTGTGGGTCGCCATCACCAGAATGCTGTCCGGCCCGAGCCGCTCCTGCACGGCATCAAGCGCGGATTTCTCGCTGCCCGCATCGAGCGCGGCGGTCGGTTCGTCGAGCAGCCAGACGGTGGGCGCGGCGTGGATCAAGCGGTTCAAGGCCACCAGCGCGCGCTGCCCGCCCGAAAGCCCCGCGCCGCCTTCCTGCAGCTCGGCATCGAGCCCGCGGGTGCTGCCCGCAAACAGCCCGTCAAGCCCGGTCGCCCGCGCGACCTCGATCAGCGCATCGTCGCTCACGCCCGCCAACCCCATCGTCAGACTATCGCGCAAGGAGCCGCGCACCAGCCGCGCGCTTTGCGACAAGTAGCCGATATTGCGCCGCAGGGTCTCCTCGGCGATCTGCGACAATTCGAGCCCACCTAAAGTGATCGCGCCGGCATTGGGGGTGTAAAGCCCCGCCAGCAGCTTCAGCAGCGTCGATTTGCCCGCGCCGATGCCGCCCAGCACCACTACCTTCTCGCCCGGATTGATCTGGAGGCTCTGGATCGCCAGCACCTCTGGCCCGCCGCGATAGGCAAAGCGCGCCTCGTTCACGACCAGCGGCCCCGCCAGCTTGCCCGGGCGCAAGCCGCCTTGCGAAGCGGTCTTTTCAACCGGGTGAGCCAGCAGCTGATCCAGCCCCTTCAGCGACGAGCGGGCATAGCCCCATTGCACGATCAGATTGGGCAACTGCGCGATCAGCGGGCCGTTGATGCGCCCGACGATGATCGAGCACGCCAGCAGCGCGCCGGTGGTAATTTGCCCGGTCGCCGCGAGATAGGCGCCGAAGCACAGCACCGCTGTGTAGGTCGCCTGCTGCATGGTCGAAAACAGCGCGCCCGAGACCGCCGAGGCGCGCTTGACCGGGTAATCATAGTGCTGGATCTCGCCGATCAGCCGATTCCAGCGCGCCAGCATATGCCAGCCGCCAAGATTGGCCTTGAGCGTTTCGGAGGCGTCGAGCATCTCGACCAGCATCCCGTTCTTGCGCGTGCCGGTGACCTGCGCACGCTCGGCGCTCTTGCGGATAATGCGGGCGAACAGCACCGCCATCGCGATCGCAATCGGGAAGCTCACCACCGGCACCAATGCCAGCGGGCCGCCGATCCCCAGCACCACGAAGATGAACAGCACCGCAAACGGCAGATCGGTGATCACGAACAGCGAGCTGGCCGACATCACCTGGCGGATCTGCTCCTGCCCCTGGATTTGCGCCGCCATCGTCCCGATCCCGCCAGGCCGCGCATCGAGCCGGATCGCCTGCGCGCGGGCGAAGAAGAATTCCGAAACCTCGCGGTCGATACCCTGCGCCTCGGCCTCGATCAACACGCCGCGCAAGGCGCGCAGGGCGAGATCAAGCAGAAGCGCGAAGGTCACGCCGACAGTCAGCACGATCAGCGTGTCGAAACTCGCCAGCGGGATCACCCGGTCATACAGCTGCATGGCGTAAAGCGAGATCGCCAGCGCGAGGATATTGGCGAACACCGTGGCGAGGCCAGCCAGCACCAGCGGACTGCGGCGGCGGGCAATCGCGCGGGCAAAGATCTGGAACGCGGTGACCTCAGCCTCGCCCAGAGGATCGGCGAGCCGCAGGCGGAAAAACGCCTGCGCGCCTGCGTTGAAATCCACACGCGTGCCGTCGATCAGCGCGATCTCGTCCTCGCCAGCCCATTGCTGCGCGACCCGCCAGCCGAGCGCGTCATCATGGAGCAGCAGCGGAAATTCGTCAGGACGCGGGCGTCCGGCGATGGCTTGCGGCGCGTCCCAGCCGAGCGCGGCGCGCAAGGCCTCGAGCGCGCCTGCGCCTTCCGGCAGCGCATCCACATCGACATCGCGTGCCCAGCCGGGCGGCAGCGGCTGCCCGGCGGCATCGCCATAGCGTTCGATCGCTGCCAGAAGTTCGGTTCCCATCGCCCGCGCTCTTTGCCCTACAGCCCCGCCGGACGCCAGCGGCACGATAGCGCGAGGATACGCGTGGCATTGGCCGCCGCATTCACCCGCGCGTCGCTCTCGCCGATCCGCGCCGAGATGACCTCGCGCGCGGCGTTCATCACGTCGAGCCAGCTGCGCCGCCCGGCGACGAACTGGCGCTGGTAACTCCCCTGCAAGTCGGCCGCCGCAAGGGTGGCGTCAGTGCCGGCATCGGCCTGCGCGCGGTTGGAGCGTAGCGAGACATATTCATTGGCAAGCCGCGCGCGCAGTTCGCGGTCAATCCCGCCCATCTGCGCCATGGTCTGATCGACCCGCGCCTCGGCCCGGTCGATCGCGGAGAAGCGCGTCAGCCCGTTGCCGGTCTGCGCGCGCAGCACCAGCGCAGCGCGCGCGCCGGTCAGCTCGTTCTGCGAGAGTTGCAGCAGCAATTGCGGCAGCAGCGCGCCCTTGGCGCCGCGCACATCGGCCTGCGCGGCAGCAATCTCGCCGCGCAGCCGGGCAAGCGCGGGGGCGCAGGCGATCATCTCGTCAAAGGCAATGGGTTCGGGCGGCACGCCGTCATAGATCGCCGCCGTGGGCAGCTCGGGCGGCTGCGGCACCTCGCCTGCCAGCTCGCCCAGACGGACCAGCGCATTGGCCCCCGCCTCGCGCACGGCGGCCAGTTCAATCTCGAGCTGGGTGGTGCGTGAGCGGGCGAGCGTCAGATCGGCCATCGGCGAGACTTCCGCCGCCACCCGCCGCTCGATCGAGCCGACCAGCGTGCGGTGATCAGCGATGCCCGCTTCAAGCGCGATGGCGCGCTGCTCGGCCCGCACCACGCCGAACCACGCTTCGATGATCCCGCCAAGAATGCCCAGCCGCGCCTCGCGCAGCCCCTCGGCTCCGGCATCGCGGCGGCCGCGCGCAGCGTCGATCTGGCTGTTGACGGTCCCGCCCGCCCACAGCGGCTGTTCGAGCGCGACATTAACCGCAAAGCCATCGATGTCTGCCGCGTTCGATCCGCCGGTTGCCACCAGCGCCTCGGCCGAAAGGCTGGGATAGCGCAGCCACTTGGCGGCATCGAGATCGGCTTGGGAGACAGCCAGCGCGGCGCGGCTGGCGATCACCTGCGGATTGTCGTCGAGCGCGCGGTCAGCCAGCGTGCCCAGCGATGGCGGCACACCTGCCGGCAATGCAATCGGCTGCTCGCTCGGCGCAGGCTCGGCGACGGGGCCATAGGTATCGTCCTGCGCGCTGCCATTTGCTGTCGCCAGCATCGCCGCAAGCCCGCACGCAGCCAGCCGCCAGCGCGGCTTGCGCCGTGCTGCCATGTGCCGGGGTAAGTGCGTTAGTGCCGGAATGCCCATGCCCATTGCTGCTGGCGGCGCGATGGCCGTCGCGGCCGCGCTTGTCCTTGGGCGCAGCAATCGGCGCAGACGCTTGCGCAGACAAGCAAAAAATCGCCATCGGCACTTTCGGGCGCGCGGCAACGGCATTGCATCATGCGGGCAAGCCCAGCAATAGGAGGCGATGCGCACCGTTCTTGTCACCGGCTCGGCCGGGTTCATCGGCTTCCACCTCTCGCAATTGCTGCTGGAGGAGGGCTTCCGCGTGGTCGGCTATGACGGGATGACCGATTACTACGATGTGCGCATCAAGCAGCGCCGCCACCAGATGCTGCTGCAACACCCGCAGTTCTCTTGCACCGAAGGGATGCTGGAGGATTTCGAGACGCTGCACGCCCTCGCGCTGACGGAAAAGCCCGATGTGATCGTGCATTTGGCTGCGCAGGCGGGGGTGCGTTACAGCCTTGAGAACCCGCGCGCCTATATTGATGCCAATCTTATCGGCACCTTCAACGTGATGGAATGCGCGCGCGAGCTCGGGGTGGATCACCTGCTGATGGCCTCGACCTCGTCAGTCTATGGCGCGAACACGCAGATGCCTTTCGACGAAGGGCAGAAGGTGGACACGCCGCTCACCCTCTACGCCGCCACCAAGAAGGCGAACGAGGCGATGGCCCATTCCTACGCGCACCTGTGGGACTTGCCGGTGACGATGTTCCGCTTCTTCACGGTCTACGGTCCGTGGGGACGGCCCGATATGGCGCTATTCAAGTTCACCAAAGGCGTCCTCGAAGGCACCCCGATCGACATCTACAACGACGGCGAGATGTACCGCGACTTCACCTATGTCAGCGATCTGGTGCGCGGCATCCGCCTGCTGATCGACGCAGCACCAGTGCGGCCCGAAACGCCTGAAGACATCGCGCAAGGCGACAGCCTCTCGCCGGTCGCCCCGTATCGTGTGGTCAACATCGGCAATGGCGAAAAGGTGCGGCTGATAGATTTCGTCGAGGCGATTGAAGCAGAATGCGGACGGGAGGCGATCAAGAACTTCATGCCGATGCAGCAAGGCGACGTTCCGGCGACCTGGGCCGATACGTCGCTGCTGCAATCACTCACCGGCTACGCGCCGCAAACCCCGTTTCGCGAAGGCGTGGCGCGGTTTGTCGCTTGGTACCGCGATTATTACCGCGTTTAGGCCTTACTCGGGCTGATCGGCGGGTTTGTTCGGCGCAGGCAGCGCAGCTTCGCCCGGCAGTTCGCCCTGCCGTTCGCGCTCCAGCCGCTCCATGTATTCGCGCTCGATCATCTCGACCCGCTCTTGCTCGGCAGCAGCCTCGGTATCGATGGTCGAGAGCCGCTCGGCCCGCGCCTCTTCGATCAGCTTGCCGAAACGCACGCCGTCTTCCTCGGCGCGATCCTTGTAGGCGGCCTCGACGAATTTCTGGGTGCAGCCGGTGAACCCGCCCGCGCCTGCGGGTGAGCAGCTCATCGCGCCGAAATCGCCGACATAGCGGATTTCCTCGACCTGCCGCGCCCACGCCTTGTTCTCGGGAGAATCCGAATAACGCAGGCTGGAAGGGATGCGATAACGCTCGGCCTCGACGAGGATTTCGCAGATCACCACTTCGCCTTCCTTGGCCTGCGGGCATTCGTCCGCGCTGTAGGCGATCACCATGTTGATCTTCTCGTTCGCGCTCTGCGCCGATGCGGGCGCGGCAAAGCCGAGCGCCGCGGCGCCAGCGAGAATAACGGGAGCGAGCAGGTGCTTCATCGCGAATGATCCTTTGTCCGGCGCAGCGATGGTTCCGCCATGCCTTCAGGCAAGGCCGCTTGTCTAGACCGCTTGCGCTGAACCGATGGTGAAGGACTGCGCGGTCCCGCAGGTTGGTTAGCGAAAAATTGAGTCCTGTTAAGTTAGGCGCGCAGGCGATGGACGGGAATATCGCAGTCGTGGGGCTTGGCTATGTCGGCCTGCCAGTCGCCGTAGCGCTGGCCGAGCGGCTGACCGTGCGCGGGGTGAGCGTTACCGGCTTCGACATTTCCGCCAGCCGCATCGCAGCGCTGAAAGCCGGACACGATGCCACCCGCGAGATCGACAGCGCCCGGCTGACGTCATGCGGCCTTGCCGTCTCGGACGACCCTGCGGTGCTCGAAGGCGCGAGCCTCGTCATCGTTACCGTGCCGACCCCGATCACCGAGGAACGTCGCCCCGATCTCACCCCGCTCGAAAAGGCCTGCGCCACCATCGGCCCGCGCCTTTCTAAGGGCGCGCTGGTGGTGTTCGAATCAACCGTGTTTCCCGGTGTGACCGAGGATATCTGCGGCCCGTGGCTGGCGGCGCATTCGGGCCTGACGCAAGGCGTCGACTTCGCGCTCGGCTATAGTCCGGAGCGCATCAATCCGGGCGATCATGCCCACCGGCTCGAGACCATCACCAAGATCATCGCCGCCGACAGCGAGCCCGCGCTCGCCCGGATGCGTGCGGTTTACGGTGCGATTGTCGATGCGGGCCTGCACGAGGCGCCCTCGATCAAGGTCGCCGAAGCTGCCAAGGTGATCGAGAACACCCAGCGCGATCTCAACATCGCTCTGATGAACGAGATTGCGCTGATTTTCGACCGGATGGGCATCGCCACGCGCGATGTGCTGGCGGCGGCGGGGACCAAGTGGAACTTCCTGCCCTTCACCCCCGGGCTTGTCGGCGGGCACTGCATCGGGGTCGATCCCTTCTACCTCACGGCAGCAGCCGAAAAGCTGGGCTACCGGCCCGAGGTGATCCTCGCCGGGCGGCGCATCAATGACTCCATGGGGCAGGCGATCGCGCAGAAGCTGGTGAAGCTGCTGATCGGGCAAGGCATCTCGCCGTGCAGCGCGAAGGTCGGCGTGATGGGGCTGACCTTCAAGCAGGACGTGCCCGACATCCGCAATTCCAAGGTACCCGATATCCTTGCCGAACTGGCCGAATATGGGATCACCGCGCTGGTCAGCGATCCGCTCGCCGAACCGGAGGTCGCTGCGCATGAATACGGCATAACGCTGAGCGCGCCGGAGGAATTGGCGGAGCTTGACGCACTGGTGCTGGCGGTGAACCACGCGGAATACCTCGCCGATCCGGCGGCGCTGATCGCGAGAGTGCGCAAGGGCGGCGTGCTGGTCGACGTGAAAAGCGCGCTTAAGCGCGAAGGCCTGCCCGAAGAGCTGGTTTATTGGAGTCTTTGATAGCGAACGCGCCTCCGCGCGTTCGTCCTCTGCGCTATTTCAAGCCCTGCGGGCTTGAGCGCCTGCGGCTCGGCCGCGTGGCCTCGCGGTCGCTGCGCGACCGTTTCAGCGTCCCGCCTCAACCCTCTCGCTTAAATCCTTTCACTCACCTTGATCGCAATCCGGCAGCCCAGCCGGATGGCACCCGCGAGCAGCGGATAGGCGGGTGCACGCTCTGCGCCGTTGGCGAAAGCGGCATCGCGGTGTTCGCGCTCATCCTCGCGGAAGGCGGCGATCATTTCAGCGAGTTCGGGATCGGCGCCGCTGGCCTCAAGCTGTTCCAGCTGGTCGGAGTAATGCTTGTCGATCTCGGTTTCGACCGCCGCGGTGCAGGCCATCGCTGCTTCCGGCCCGAGCAGCGCGGTGCCTGCGCCCAGCGCATAGCCCGCCGCCGCCCAGAACGGGTGCAGCGCCGTCGGGCGCACCCCGCGCCGCGCCAGCAGCGCATCGAACTTGGCGCGGTGTTCGGCTTCCTGATCGGCCATGTGGCGGATCTCGGCCGAATGCGGCCCGCGATCGCCCATCACGGCAAGCTGGCCGGCATAGATGCGGGTCGCGCCGAATTCGCCGGCCTGATCGACCCGGATCATGCGGTGGAGTTCTTGCCTGTCCATTGTCGGCTCCTTCGCTGCGGTTCCTACTTCCTATACGCTGCGAGCGCCACCACGGCCGCACCTGCCGTGCAGGAAATCAGGAAATTGAAGCCCGCGAGCGAGACTCCGAACAAGGTCCACGGCGCCACATCGCAGCGGATCAGCGGGGCGGCGGTGACACTCATGACGTCGATGTTCGACGGCAGGGTGGAACAGCCGGTGATGCCTTCCCACCAGCCATATTCGACGCCTGCGTGAAACCCGCCGATCGCGCCCGAGACGATGATCGCGAGGCCTGCCAGCATGGTCCACATCCGCGCGGGCGGCACGAAGAAGGCCAGCAGCCCTAGCCCGAGCGCGGCGAAATGCGGGTAACGCTGCCACCAGCACATCTCGCACGGGGGCAGGCCGAAGCCATATTGCGCAACATAGGCCCCGCCGAGCAGCGCGGCCGGAACCAGCACGGCCAGCAGCCGCGCCTTGCCCAGACTATCCATCAATCAGACCCTCAGGGCTTGGCCGAACGCGGCGCCGGACGCAGCGCGACCGTGCTGCGGGTGGTGCGGCGCAGGGTTTCCATCGCGTAATGCATCTGGAAATCCTCGACCCCCTGATCCTTGAGCTGGGCGGCGGTCAGCTGGAAGCGCGGATCGGGGGACTTGTCGGCCTCCATTTCCTCGTCCTTGATGCCAATCTCGTTGATCAGGTGGCCGCGCAGATCGCTCTCGCGGGTCTGGTATTTGGTGCGCAAGGCCAGATCGGGATCGGACAGCTGCGGCACAGCGATGTCGGGCTTGATCCCGCCTTCCTGCACCGATTTGCCCGCCGGCGTGAAGTAACGCGCGGTGGTCAGCTTGAGCGCGGCATCGGGGCCGAGCGGCAGCAGCGACTGCACCGAACCCTTGCCGAAGCTGCGCTCGCCCATGATCAGCGCGCGGCGGTGATCCTGCAGCGCGCCCGCGACAATCTCGGACGCCGAGGCAGAACCTGCGTTGATCAGCACGATCATCGGCACGCCGTCGGCCATGTCGCCGCGATAGACCGTTTCGGCATCATAGAGCATCGTCTCGCCCCGGGCGCGGCCGCGTTGGCTGACGATCCGGCCCTCGGTCAGGAACAGGTCGGCGAGCGCTACCGATTCGTCGAGGCTGCCGCCGGGGTTGTTGCGCAGATCGAGCACCAGCCCGCTCACACGCCCGCCCGGTGCCTTTTTCCGGATTTCCTGCCAGGCGTTGTAGACATCCGAGCCTACATCGGCGGAGAATTCATTGACGGTAATCACCCCGATATTGCCGGCGGCGACTTCGTGGGTGACCGGCTCGAGCTCGATCACGCCGCGCGTCACATCGACTTCGATCGGCTCCTCGCGGCCCGGACGGAACACCGTCAGCCGGATCGAGCTGCCCGAAGGCCCGCGCATCTGCGCCACCGCATCATCGAGGCTGCCGCCATAGATCAGCTTGCCATCGAGGTGCGTGATGAAATCACCCGCCTTGATGCCCGCGCTATCGGCCGGGCTGCCGCGGAACGGCGAGACCACCTTGACCGCGCCATCCTCCATCACGACCGACAGGCCGAGACCCGAATAATTGCCGTCGATCATCGTCTCCAGACGTTGGAGATCGCCGCCGTCGAGATAGGCCGAATGCGGATCGAGCGCCGCCAGCATCCCGTCAATCGCGCCGCGGATCAGGACATCATCCTCGACCGGCTCGACATAGCTCGACTTCACGCGCTGGAAGACCGCGAACAGCTTGGCAAATTCAGGCCCGGCGCGGCCATCGACCTGCGCCATGGTGGCGGTGGTAGCGGGGATCAGGGCGACAGCGGTAACAAGTGCGGCGCTGCGCAAGAGAGCGGCGATTTTCATAGGGTCTGCAAGGCTCCTTTGGCGGCCGAGTGTATAGGCTTGCCGGGATTAACGCCAGATGTGAGCCATGCTCTGCCGGCGGGTGTATCGACGAGCGACATATGGGCGCCGACCTGTGCCGGGCACCTCGGAATTATCGCAGATATTGCAGAGGGTTGACGGGAACACCGTCACGCCGCAGCTCGAACGACACCGGCGCCGCGCGCCCGCCTGCCACCCCGATCGGGCTACCACCGATGACAGACTCGCCCACCGCGACATCGGCCCGCGCGAGGCCGGTAACGAGGCTAGTCCAGCCGCCGTCATGTTCGATGATGACGATTCGCCCGAACCCGCGATAGGAGCCGGCAAAGGCCACACGCCCGCGCGCCGGGGCGACCACCTGTGCGCCTCCAACCGGCGCAAGCACCAGCCCGGTGCTGGCAAGCCCGCTGTCGCGAAGCGCCCCGAAGCCGAGCAGCGTGCGCCCGTCGACCGGCAGCTGGAAGTCGCGCGGAGGCGCGCTCGGGCTGGCCGATGGGGCAGGCACGGCATCGGCGACGAGCGCGGCGGAGAGTTCATCCGGACGCAGCACCGGCCCGGGCAACGCCGCCAGTTCGCGGCGCAGGTTGGCGATATCATCGAGCCGCTCCACCAGCCCGTCGAGATCGCGCGCTTCCTCGGCCAGAGCCAGCGCTCGCTCGGCTTCGCGCGAGGCTGCACCGCGGGCGGTGCGCGAGGCGATGCGCTGCTTGCTTTCGAGCGCGGCGAGATCGGCGCGGCGCTGGCGCAGGGTCTGCTCGCTGTCACGCAAGGCGTCGAGCGCGCGGGCGGCATCGGCTTCGAGCGCGCGGCCGCGATCAAGCTCGGCGCGCAAGCCCGCAGTACGGGTGCGGATCTGCGGCACCGCGCTGTCGAGCACGGCGCGCACGTAAACAACCTCCTTGAGCGAGCCCGGCTGCAAGGCCGACAGCGCCAGCGGGCGGCGCGAAGCGGTCTGCAAAGCAGCGGCGAGGCGCGCGGTGGGTTCCTGTTTTTCAGCCAATCGGGCGGTGAGTGCAGCACGCTCGCCGCGCACGATCGCATGGCGCGCGCGGGCAACCTCGATATCGGCTTCGGCTTGCTGGATGCGGGCGGCGAGCGCGGCGGCCTCGCGGGCGGTGCGGGTGGCGGCTTCGGTGGCGGCTTCGGCGTCCTGCGTGAGGCGCGCGGCGCGGGTCTGGGCGCGGCGGCTTTCGCGCGCGGCGCGGGCCAGCTGCGCTTCGGCCTCATCAGGCTCAAGCAGCAGCGCCGAAGGTGCCGCACGGGTCGCAGGCAGCGCGGCCAGCAGCGCAGCACCGGCGGCAGCCATCGTGAGCAGAGCAAGCAGCACCGGACGGTTCATAGGGTCACCCTGCCCGATGATAGGGATGTCCGGCAAGGATTGTCGTGGCGCGGTAGAGCTGTTCCATCAGCATCGCGCGGGCGATCATGTGCGGCCAGGTGGCAGGGCCGAAGGCAAGCAGCAGGTCGGCAGCGGCGCGCTCGGCGTCGGAATGGCCATCCGCCGCGCCGATCAGGAAGCGGGTTTCGCGCACGCCTTCATCGCGCCAGCGCCCGAGCAGGGCGGCAAAATCCTCCGAAGCCATGGCCTTGCCGCGCTCGTCGAGCAGCACGGTGCGGCAGGGGGTGAGGGGCTCTGCCGCCTTACCCGCGCCGGTATCGGGCCATTCGGTCAGCTTGACCGGCCAGGTCATCCGCTTGGCATAGCGATCCACCAACTCGCCCTCAGGCGACCGTCCAATCTTCCCGCGCGCGATGATGTGCAATAGAATGACACGACCCCAGAGATGCAGAGCCAAACGGCCACGCAGTGGCCGCGAGGCCAAGCGGCCGAGCCGCAGGCGCTCAAGCCCGCAGGGCTTGAAACAGCGCCGAGGACGCTCGCCCGGAGGGGCGAGCGAAAATCAAATCAAGCCCTACCCTGCGTCGCTTCGCCGCCCTCGAACGACCACATGCGTTCAAGGTTGTAGAAGGTGCGCACTTCAGGGCGGAACAGGTGGACCACGACGTCGCCTGCGTCGATCAGCACCCAGTCGGCAGCCGGCAGGCCTTCGATCCGGGCGTTGCCGAAACCGGCCTTCTTGATCACTTCGGCGAGCTTCTGCGCCATCGAAGCGACCTGCCGCGTCGAACGACCGCTGGCGATCACCATGTGATCGGCAATCGAGCTTTTGCCCTCAAGCGGGATCGAGACGATTTCCTGCGCCTGATCATCGTCAAGCTGGGTCATCACGAGCTCGTGCAGCGCTGTCGTGCTCATGTCAGAGCGCGCCAGCGACTGGGCTGTGGTGGCTGCGGCTTGCGCCGGGCCAAGCGGGATTGATGCGACAAAGGCCTCGGTGGTCGGCAATCTTGTATCTCCAGAGTGTAGGGCGATGACGGCGGGCAACACGCAGCAACGCCCACGGGACAGACGAAACGCCAAGATAGCGCTTCATGCGTCCTCCCATGAACGGATGCTGCGGAATGTCAGCCGGTCGCGCAGCGGCGTATCGCGTTTCACGTTGTGCCGATCCTGTCCGAGCAAAGCCTCGGCCCACCCGGCATTGGCACGGCGGAGTGCCGTGGCCGAGCGGTAGTCCGGATCGAAACGCAATAACACCAGTGCCGGTGCGCTCCATTGCCCCCGTTTCCGAAAACTGGCGGCGGGCGTTCGATATCGCCTGAGCCAGGCCATGGCGGGGCTCGTCATGGCGGCTGCATCATAGCCCGGACGGGCGATAACCGCAATCGGCATTGTCCGGGCGATCCGCCGCCAGCCCTTCCACAGGTGGAATTGCGCCAGATTGTCGGCCCCCATCAGCCACACGAAACGCCGCTTGGGGTAGCGCCGGACGAGCTTGGTCAGCGTGTCGACGGTGTAGCGCGTGTCGAGATCAAGCTCGATCGCGCTCGGCAAAATCGGTGCGCGCCGGGCCTGCCGCTCGGCCGAGCGCAACCGCGCCTTGAGCGAGGCCATATCGTCCTGCGGCTTCAAGGGATTGCCGGGCGAAACCAGCCACCAGGTCTCGTCAAGCCCGAGCGCCTCGGCGGCAAACAGCGTGATGCGCCGATGCCCGCCATGCGCGGGATTGAAGCTGCCGCCGAGCAGCCCGGTCAATTGCGGACGTGAACGCAAGATCGTCAGGCCCTGATTCTCACGGGCGAATCTGGCCTGCGCCGCGCACCTGCCACTTGTAGGTCGTCAGCCCCTCGAGCGCGACCGGGCCGCGCGCGTGCAGCCGTCCGGTCGCAATGCCGATCTCCGCCCCCAGCCCGAACTCGCCCCCGTCGGCGAATTGCGAGGAGGCGTTGTGCATCACGATCGCGCTGTCGACCTCGCCAAGGAAGCGTTCGGCCACCGCGTCATCCGCTGTCACGATCACATCGGTATGCGCCGAAGAATGGCGCGCGATATGGGCGAGCGCATCCTCCAGCCCGTCGACCACCGCGACCGAGAGGATCGCATCGAGATACTCGGTGTCCCAATCATTGGCGCTGGCCGGGATCACGCGGGCATCGAGCGACTGGGCGCGCGCATTGCCGCGCACTTCGCAGCCCGCGTCGATCAGCGCGGTGACAAGGTCGCTCGCCTTGGGGAAGGTCGCGTCGATCAGCAGCGTCTCCATTGACCCGCAGACGCCGGTGCGGCGAAGCTTGGCGTTGAGCGCGATCCGCAGCGCCATTTCAGGGTCAGCGGCGGCGTGGACATAGGTGTGGCAGATGCCATCCAGATGCGCGAGCACCGGCACCCGGGCATCGGCCTGCACCCGCGCGACGAGGCTCTTGCCCCCGCGCGGCACGATCATGTCGATCAGGCCGCTGGCGGCGAGCATGGCGCCCACAGCCGCACGGTCCTGCGTCGGGATGAGCTGCACCGCCTCGGCCGGGACGCCGCCTGCCACCAGCCCTTCAATCAGCGCAGCGTGGATGGCGCGGTTGGAATGCACCGCTTCGCTCCCCCCGCGCAGCAACGCCGCATTGCCTGCGCGCACGCACAGCGCGGCGGCATCGGCGGTGACGTTGGGGCGGCTTTCGTAGATGATCCCAATGGTGCCGATCGGCACGCGGATGCGGGTAAAGGCGAGGCCGTTGGGCTGCGTGCTGCGGTCGATCACCTGTCCGACCGGGTCGGGCAGATCGGCCACCGCCGCCACGGCAGCGGCAATCCCTGCAAGCCGCGCTTCGTCGAGCGCCAGCCGGTCGAGCATCGCCTTGCTGAGCCCGCTGGCCGCGCCCGCCGCAAGGTCTTTCTCATTGGCAGCGAGGATCGCCGGGGCCGCCTTGCGTAGGGCATCTGCCGCAAGGTGCAGCGCGGCGGCGCGGGCGGCGCTCGGCATCGCAGCCAGCACGCGCTGGGCGCGCCGCGCCTCTTGGGCGAGCGCTGTCACCAACCTGGCGGCATCGCCGGTTTCAGCAGGGCCGGTTTCGGCAGGGATGGGCTGGATCGCAGTCTCGGTCATGGCGGCAGCCTTAGCAGCCGCGCCGCCGCCTGTCAGTCCCAGCCGCGAGCAGGACGGCACGAATCGGGAACGAATGGGGCGAGAAGGCGCAGTTTGCTGCAAGGGTGATGACCGCATCGCGCCCAATCGCGCCTTCTGGCACCGTTCGGCGCGATTCCCCTTCGATTCAACCCCCGCAGCAAAATGGCGATTCGACCCTAGGGAATTGCCCTGTTAGCGGCCGAGAGGTGGGGCATAGATAACAAAATCGGGGCCGCAATTGTCTGACAGGATTTCCGCGCACAAGTGGGGCGAACAGCTACGCCAGTGGTTCCCCGACCGCGAATTTTTCATGCGCGCCGATGGGCAAGTGCGCTTCATCAAGATTTCCTCGAAGCTCCAGATCCGCGCCGCTGCGGCGGTGCTGGCGGTGGTGCTGGTGTGGCTGGTGTCGCTCGCCGTGATGGCCTGGGGCCAATACCGCGCCGAGGCCGATCTTGCCTCCTTCGCTGAAAAGCAGGCCCGCGTGGCCAAGTCCGAAGAGCGGCTCAAGGCCTATGGCGGCAGCCTCGACAAGGTGGTCGATGACCTCGATCAGCGTCAGGATTTCCTCGAAGACATGGCGCGCATGCTGCCCGAGGATGTCGTCGCCGAAGGCGCCAAGGGCACCGTCACCGATTCCAGCGCCGAAGCCGCCAAGACGGTCGAAAAGGTCAGCCAGTTCATCCCGCAGGCGCGCGGTCTTGCCGAAATCGAGGCACGCCAGCTCGCGGTGGTCGAGCGCCTGACCCGTTTCGCCGATGCCCGCGCCCGCCGCGCCGAGGCCGCGATCCGCAAGCTCAATCTTGATCCCGGTGTCCTCAGCCGCGAAGCGCGCGAAGGCATGGGTGGTCCGTTCCAAGCCATTGCCGGTGCCGACGATATCGATCCACGCTTCGAACGCCTCGGCCTCAGCCTTGCGCGCATGGCGGTGCTCGAACGCGCGCTTGACGGAATTCCCTCGGTTGTCCCCGCCAGCGTGCGCAGCATCACCTCGGGCTTCGGCTATCGCCATGACCCCTTCAATGGCCGGGCAGCAATGCATTCGGGGATCGACTTCAAGGGCGCGATGGGTTCGCCGATCTTCGCCGCTGCCGAGGGCCGTGTGACCTTTGCCGGGCGCAAGGGCGGCTACGGCAATGCCGTCGAAGTCTCCCACGCCAATGGCATGCTGACCCGCTATGCCCACTTGTCGCGGATCGACGTGCGGCCCGGCCAGATGGTCGCCGCCGGCGCCACGCTCGGCGGGCTCGGCAGCACCGGCCGCTCTACGGGTCCGCACCTGCATTTCGAGGTCCGCATCAATGATCGCGCGGTCAATCCGCGTCCCTTCCTGGAGACTGCTCCCAATGTTCTCAAAGAAGCCCGCGCCAGCCGATCTGAGCGCGCCCCCGCCCCCTCGGCCCGCAAATAGGAGCAGCATGATGGCATCGGGTTCGACCTTTTCGGTGATTGGCGCAGATGTGGTGATCAAGGGCGATATCGCCGCCACCGCCGATCTGCATATCGACGGCACGATTGAAGGCGACATCAAGTGCGCCAGCCTTGTGCAGGGCGAAGCGAGCAGCATCAGCGGCGCTGTGACCGCTGAAAGCGCCCGCATGGCAGGCAAGGTCGCCGGATCGATCACCGCGCGCGAGCTGGTGATCCTCAAGAGCGCCCGGATCGAAGGCGATGTGCATTATGATGCGCTGACGATCGAACAGGGCGCGCAGGTCGATGGCCGCTTTGCCCCCAATGCCCGCCAGCCGATCAAGGCCGTGCCTTCGAGCATCGCCGCGGCGGAGTAAGCCCTACAGCACCTCGGCGCGCAGGGTCTTGCGGTCGAGCTTGCCGATGATGGTCTTGGGCAGGTCGCTGCGGATCACCACCTGATCGACGCGTTCATGCTTGCCGATCTTGGCGTTGAGCCAGGCCGCCAGCTCCTCAGGCGTGGCTGAAACGCCTTCCGCCAAGGTGACATAGGCGCGCGGCACTTCGCCGCGGTATTCCTCGGGAACGCCGATCACCAGCGCCTCCTTCACGGCCGGGTGCTCGAGGATCACGTCCTCGACCACGCTCGGGAACACTTTGAACCCGCCCACCGCGATCATGTCCTTGATGCGGTCGACGATCTCGAGGAACCCGTCAGCATCGATCCGCGCAACATCGCCGGTGCGCAGGTAGCGTTTGCCGTCCCGCTCCACGAAAGTCTCGGCGTCGGTTTCGGGCCGCTGCCAATAGCCGCGCATCACCTGCGGGCCGTGCACCGCGAGTTCGCCCGGCTCGCCTTCGGGGGCGAGGCGTTCGGGGTGTTCCTTGTCGAGCAGGATCACCTCGGTCCCCGGCACCAGCTGACCGATGGTGCCGCGCTTGCGGGTGCCGTCATAGGGATTGGCCGAGACCACGCCGGAACTTTCGGTTAGGCCATAGCCTTCGACCAGCCGGACGCCGGTTGCTTCCTCGAACCGCACATGGACCGGGCCGGGCATCGGCGCGCCGCCGGAAATGCAGACCTTGAGGCTGGAAAGATCGGTTTTCGCCAGATCGGGATGATCGAGCATCGCCTGAAACATCGTCGGCACGCCGGGAAAGCCGGTGCAGCGATATTTCTGGATCGTCTGGAGCACCTGTTTCGTCTCGAACCGCGGCACCATCGCGATCGACGCGCCGGTGACACAGGCGTGGTTGAGCAGCGCGGTGTTGGCAAAGACATGGAAGAACGGCAGCGCGCCCATGAAGACTTCGCTGCTGGCATTGCCGAAAGGATTGATCGCGGCGACCTGCTGCGCGTTAATGCTCAGCTGGTCATGCCCGAGCATCGCGCCCTTGGGCCGTCCGGTGGTGCCGCCGGTATATTGCAGCAGCGCGAGATCGGCGGGGGTAACGTCAACGGGGGCGAGCTTGCCCATGGGCGTCATCGCGGCCCAGCTTTTCACCGTGGGGCCATAGGCGACATCGGCGATTTGGCTGCGCTTCAAGAGCTTGAGCGCGAGCCCCTTCACCCACGGCAGCATGTCAGCAAGGCTGCCCACCACCAGCGTTTCGAGCGCCGATCCTTCGAGCACCTTGTGCGCGGTCTTGTAGAGTTCGGGCACATCCAGCGTCACCAGCACCCGCGTGCCGCTGTCGCCCACCTGCCAGTTCAACTCCTCGACCGAATAGAGCGGCGAGAAGTTTACCACCACCGCGCCCGCCATCATCGCGCCATAATATGCGGCGGCGTAGATCGGCACGTTGGGGAGGAACAGGCCGACGCGGTCGCCCTTGGCGATGCCCATTTCGGAAAGGCCAAGCGCGAAGGCGCGCGCCTGCTCGAAGATTTGCTTGTAGCTGTAGGTCCGCCCGAGGAAGTGCAGGAACGGCGCGTCGGGATTGGCACGCACGCTGCGTTCGAACATCGCCGGGAGGCTCATCGCCTCGAACCGGGTATCGAGCGGAGTGGGGTGGTGATAGGCGGCGCTACTGACAGTCATGTCAATAATATTGGCCGACAATCCGGCGGCGCACAAGTGAAACTCGCGGCGGCTTTGTCGGTTTTTGCCAAGCGGCACAGCGGGATGGCCGGAGCGCCTTTGAAGCGCCCCGGCCAACCGGAATCAGTTCGAGATGAACCCGCTTTCGGGGTCGATCTTTTCCTCGTTGGCTTCGGCAGCGCGGCGCGCGGCGAGCCAGGCTTCGGCTTCGGCTTCCTGCGCGGCTTCGGCGGCGGCCTTGTGGGTCGCATCGCGTTCGGCGCGCAGTTCGGCGATCAGGTTTTCGCGATCATTGCGCTCCGACTTGACCGGCGCATCGACGTCTTCGGTGATGCCGGCGCGCTTGGCGGCCTTGGCGACCATCGCGTCGAGTTCACGCTGCGAACACAGACCGAGCGTCACCGGATCCTTCGCCTGAATGTTCTGGATGTTCCAGTGCGAACGATCGCGAATCGCGCCGATGGTGTTGCGGGTGGTGCCGATCAGCTTGCCGATCTGCGCGTCCGAAACCTCGGGGTGGTTGCGCAAGATCCAGGCGATGCCATCGGGCTTGTCCTGCCGCTTCGATACCGGCGTGTAGCGCGGGCCCTTGGTGCGGGTCACTTCGACCGGGGCCTTGTGCATCTTGAGCGAATAGCTCGCGTCGGCCTGACCCAGTTCGATTTCGCCCTGCGTCAGCTCGCCCGAGTGCACCGGATCGCGCCCGGTATACTTGCTGCCGGCCAGATCGTCGGCCATCGCCTGCACTTCGAGAATGTGCAGACCGCAGAACTCGGCAATCTGCTCGAACGAGAGCGCGGTATTGTCCACCAGCCACGTCGCGGTGGCGTGCGGCATCAGCGGCTTGGGCTGATCCTTGGTAGCCATGGGAATCTCCGTTGAAAATAGAAGGGCCGCCCCTTTCGGAGCGGCCGCATTGCACGTCTCAATAGGCGAAGCCTTGCCAAACGGCAAGGAAAAGGGATTCAGAACGCAGGAAGCGCTGCGAGCGAGACCGCTTCCTCTTCCTCCAGCGCCACTAGGCCAGACAGAAACTGCCGCGTGGCCGCGTCCCACGAATAGCTGGCGCCATAGGCCGCACAGGCTCCTCGGTCGCAATAGCGTGCCGCGTCGATCGCGCGGGTGAGGTCTTCGGACATCGCGCCGACCTGTTCGGTGACGATATCGAGTGGCCCGGCCACCGGGAACGCCGCGACCGGCGTGCCGCAGGCGAGCGCTTCGATCATGACGAGCCCGAAGGTATCGGTGCGGCTCGGGAACACGAACACATCCGCCCCGGCATAACAGCCTGCGAGCTCGACCCCGGTCTTCTTGCCGAGGAACAGCGCCTGCGGAAATTTCGCCTGCAACGCGGCGCGCGCCGGGCCATCGCCCACCACCACCTTGGTGCCCGGGTAATCGCAGGCGAGAAACGCCTCGATGTTCTTCTCCACCGCGATCCGCCCGACATAAAGCAGGATCGGCCCCTGCAACCCGGCATATTCGGGCGGCGGCGGCGCATCGGGCGAGAAGCAGGTGAGATCGACGCCCCGGCTCCAATGGGTCAGCTGGGTCAACCCCTGTTCGCGCAGTTGCGCGCGGATCGTTTCGGTGGCGACCATGATGCGCTGCGCCGGACGGTGGAACCAGCGGATATAGGGCCAGAAGGCACTCGCCGGCAGACCGGTGCGGCGCGCGAGGTAATCGGGAAACTGGGTGTGATAGGCGGTGGTGAACGGCACCTTGCGCGCCAGACAATAGCGCCGGGCAGCCAGGCCGAGCGGGCCTTCGGTGGCGATATGCACCGCTTCGGGCGCAATCTTCGCCAGCCGCCGCCCGACCGCGCCCGGCGCTGTCAGCGCAAGGCGGATTTCGGGATAGGTCGGCGCGGGCATCGAGGGGTAGCCTTCGGGCGAGATCACCGTGACCTCGTGCCCCCATCCGCGCAGCACCTCGCAGGTGGTCGAGAGCGTGCGCACCACCCCATTGGTCTGCGGGTGCCACGCGTCGGTGACGATAGCGATAGATGCCGGGCCGTTAACCGGAGCGTGAACCGGCATTCCGGTGTCGGGCAGGATCGTGGTCAGACGGTTCACGCCGCCTCGCGCGCAGGGCTGCCGGCGGGAGTTTCGGGTGCCTCACCAGCGCCGCTTTCGGCTTGGCGGCGCTTGATCTCATCGGCCCAGTGGAGGATTTCCATCCGCCCGTCATGATGCTCGACCAGCGCGTTGCAGCCTTCGACCCAGTCGCCGTCGTTCCAGTATTCGACCGGCTTGCCATTATGTTCGAAGTTGCGGAATTCGGCGGTGTGGATGTGGCCGCACACCACCCCGTCAACCCCGCGCTCGCCAGCTGCCCGCGCGACGACCTCTTCATACTTGCCGATGAATTCGACCGCGTTCTTCACCTTGTGCTTGGCCGCCTTGCTCAGCGACCAATAGGGCTTGCCCATCCAGCGCCGCACGGTGTTGACCGTGACATTGAGCTTCATCATCAGGTGATAGGCATGATCGCCAACGAAGGCGAGCCAGCGGTGCGAGAGCATCACCGCGTCAAACTCGTCCCCGTGCAGCACCATCAGGCGCCGGCCATCGGCAGTATCGTGGAAGGCAGCGCGGCGGATCTCGATCCCGCCGAAGTTGAGGCCGGTGAACTGCCGGAACATCTCGTCATGGTTGCCGGGGATATAGACCACCCGCGTGCCGCGCCGGGCGCGCTTCATGATGCGCCAGACGATGTCGTTGTGCGCGGAGGGCCAGTAGAACTTCTTCTTCAGCCGCCAGCCATCGATGATGTCGCCGACCAGATACATGGTCTCGCTGTCGGTGTGGTCGAGGAAGTCGATCAGCAGCTCGGCATTGCAGCCCTTGGTGCCGAGGTGGACGTCGCTGATCCAGATCGTGCGGAAGCTCCGCCGTTCGACGCCTTCAGGCTCGGGCACGCGTGGCGCAGTCAGCGGAAAATTGGCCACATTATCGCTGATCAGGTCAGACAGATCGGATCCGGTCATGCATAATCCCTGAGTGTCATGTCTTGCTGAGACCACCCCATGACAGGGAATTGTTACAAGCGACTCTCAAACAAATGACGGTTTGGAGTCATTTTCCGTTAGTTCGACGTATGAAAAATGATTCAGTGGTGCGCTTGTTGACCAGAATATGACTGCTGGGCGACAAATCAAGCCGTTTGCCGCAAGGTGCGCCCGGTGTGGTTCAGGCCGGGTCGCCCGCCACTTCCAGCACGATCTTGCCGATATGCTCACCCGCTTCCATCCGCGCATGGGCGGCGGCGGCTTGGTGAAGCGGGAAGGTCATGTCCATCACCGGCGACAATTCCCCGTCGACGAACAGCGGCCAGGCATTGTCGGCGATCTCGTCGGCGAGCGCGGATTTGAAGCTGTCCGAACGCGGTCGCAGGGTCGATCCGGTCAGCGTCAGCCGCCGCATCATCACCACCGCCATATTGATGTCGGCCTTGGCCCCGCCCAGCACCGCGATGGTGACGTGGCGGCCATCTTCGGCAAGGCACTTGAGATTGCGTGCGACATAATCGCCCGAAACCATGTCGAGCACCACATTGACGCCCTTGCCGCCCGTCTGCGCCATCACGGCCTCGACATAATCGGTTTCGCGGTAGTTGATCGCAAGGTCAGCGCCGATCCGGGTGGCGGCATCGCATTTGGCCTTATCACCGCAGGTCACGATCACCTGCATCCCGAACGCTTTCGCCAGCATGATCGCCATCGTGCCGATGCCAGAGGTGCCGCCGTGGATCAGCACGGCCTCACCATCGCGCGCGAGGCCGCGCTCGAACAGATTGTGCCACACGGTGAACAGGGTTTCGGGCAGCGCAGCGGCCTCGGCCAGCAGCATTCCTTCGGGCACGGGCAGGCAATGCTGCCAATGCGCCGCGCAATATTCGGCATAGCCTCCGCCCGGGGTAAGCGCGGCAACAAACTGCCCGATCATCTCGCGCGGGACTTCGGTGCCGACTGCGACCACCTCGCCCGAGACTTCCAGCCCCAGCAAGGGCGAGGCGCCCGGCGGCGGCGGATAGGCGCCCGCGCGCTGCAGGCAATCGGGGCGATTGACCCCGGCATAGGCGACGCGGATCAACACATCATCGGGGCGCAGGCGCGGCAGGGGCGCGGTCTCGATCCGCAGCACCTCCGGCCCGCCGGGCGCATCGAAGCCGATTGCCTGCATGCTTTCAGGCAAGTCTGCTCCGCTCGCTCCGACCATCTTTCACCCCCTGCAAATAGCCGCATTAACCCTGTGGCTTGCCCAATCGCCGCGCAAATACCCGCCTTGCGGATTGACAGCAAGCCGCTTGGCTTGCGATGCTGCGCGGCAATGGAAGAACCCGATCTCCCGCGCCCCAGAGGGGACGCTGCGAGTCGTCTCGCAACCGAGGATCTCGGGCCCTATTCGCAGGCCGAGCTCGATATGCGCATCGCACAGCTCGAAGCCGAGATCGCCCGGGTCAGCGCGCACCGCAACAAAGCCGCCGCCCACCGCGCCGCGGCTGACGCGCTGTTTGCAAAGGGTGGCGGGTGACGGGCGGGAATTTTCCTTCCGCGCACACGCAAACGGATTCGCAATTTCCGCGGATCGCCCCATATAGTCCAACGCACCCTCTCGCCGCTCCCTTGCCCGGAGCCCCTCTCCCCCTCTCGTAGAGACCTCTCATGCCCAGCTTCGCACAGAACCTCGAACGGACACTGCACAACGCGCTCGGCAACGCCTCGGAGCGCAAGCACGAATATGCGACGCTGGAGCACCTGCTGCTCGCGTTGATCGATGACGAGGATGCTGCCGCCGTAATGGCCGCTTGCGGGGTCGATCTCGCCGAGCTTGGCGAGGTGGTGAAGCAGTATCTCGATCAGGAATATCAATCACTTAAGACCGACGACGGCGCCGATCCGCAGCCCACCGCGGGCTTCCAGCGGGTCATCCAGCGTGCGATCCTGCACGTCCAGTCCTCTGGCAAGGACACCGTCACCGGCGCCAATGTGCTGGTCGCGCTGTTTTCCGAGCGTGACAGCTACGCGGTCTATTTCCTCCAGCAGCAGGACATGAGCCGGCTGGATGCGGTGAGCTATATCAGCCACGGCATCGGCAAGGGCGGCCGCCAGATCGAAAGCAAGACTCCGCAAGGCGCGGACAAGGCCGACGAGCCGGCGCAGACCAAGGAGAGCGGCAACAAGAAGGAAACCGCGCTCGACCAGTTCACCGTCAACCTCAACACCAAGGCCGAAAACGGCAAGATCGATCCGCTGATCGGGCGCGGGCCGGAAGTTGACCGGACGATCCAGATCCTGTGCCGCCGTTCCAAGAACAACCCGCTCTATGTCGGCGATCCCGGCGTCGGGAAAACCGCGATTGCCGAAGGGCTCGCGCGCAAGATCGTCGAAGGCGATGTGCCCGAAGTGCTGTCCGAAGCGGTGATCTACTCGCTCGACATGGGCGCGCTGCTGGCGGGCACCCGCTATCGCGGCGATTTCGAGGAACGCCTGAAGCAGGTCGTCACCGAACTTGAAGCCATGCCGCACGCGGTGCTGTTCATCGACGAAATCCACACTGTGATCGGTGCGGGCGCAACCAGCGGCGGGGCGATGGACGCCTCGAACCTGTTGAAGCCCGCGCTGTCGAGCGGCGCGATCCGCTGTATCGGTTCGACCACCTACAAGGAATTCCGCAACCACTTCGAGAAGGACCGCGCCCTGCTGCGCCGGTTCCAGAAGATCGACGTGAACGAGCCCACCATCGAAGACACGATCAAGATCCTGAAGGGTCTGCGCAGCGCCTTCGAAGATCACCACAAGGTGAAATACACCCCCGATGCGATCAAGACCGCGGTCGAACTGTCGGCGCGTTACATCAATGATCGCAAACTGCCCGACAAGGCGATCGACGTGATCGACGAAGTTGGCGCGATGCAGATGCTGGTGCCGCCGAGCCGCCGCAAGAAGACCATCACCGCGCGCGAGATCGAACAGGTGATCGCGACGATGGCGCGCATCCCGGCCAAATCGGTCAGCAAGGACGACAAGAAGGCGCTCGAAACCCTCGAACGCGATCTGAAGCACCGGGTGTTTGGCCAGGACGAGGCGATCCACCGCCTCTCCACCGCAATGAAACTTGCGCGCGCGGGCCTGCGCGATCCGGACAAGCCGATTGGCAGCTTCCTGTTCTCCGGCCCCACCGGCGTCGGCAAGACCGAGGTTGCGCGCCAGTTGGCGAGCATCATGGGCATCGAACTGAAGCGCTTCGATATGTCGGAATATATGGAGCGCCACTCGGTCTCCCGCCTGATCGGCGCGCCTCCGGGCTATGTCGGCTATGATCAGGGCGGCTTGCTCACCGATGCGATCGACCAGAACCCGCATTGCGTGCTGCTGCTCGACGAGATCGAGAAGGCGCACCCCGATCTGTTCAACATCCTGCTGCAGGTGATGGATAACGGGCGCTTGACCGATCACCACGGCAAGACGGTCGATTTCCGCAACGTGGTGCTGATCATGACCACCAATGCGGGGGCTTCCGACATGGCGCGTCAGGGCATCGGGTTCGGCGATGTCAGCAAGGAAGATGCGGGCGACGAGGCGGTGAAGAAGATGTTCACCCCCGAATTCCGCAACCGGTTGGATGCGATCGTGCCGTTCAGCTACCTCGGCCGCCCGACCGTGGCCCGCGTGGTCGACAAGTTCATCCTCGAGCTTGAACTGCAGCTGGCCGAACAGAACGTCCACATCCAGTTCGACAGCGACGCGCGTGCGTGGCTGGCCGAAAAGGGCTACGACAAGCTCTATGGTGCGCGTCCGATGTCGCGGCTCATCCAGGAAAAGATCAAGCAGCCGCTCGCCGAAGAACTGCTGTTCGGCAAGCTGGCCGATGGCGGCGAAGTCCATGTCAGCATCAAGGACAACAAGCCGAGCTTCGAGATGACCCCGGCCCCGCCCAAGGTGAAGGCGGTGAAGAAGCCCGCCGCCAAGAAGAAGGTCGCAGCCAAAAAGCCCGCGCCCGAAGCCGACGAGAGCTGATTTCGGCCAATTCTGATGATCGGGCGCGGCCGGGGAAACCTGTCCGCGCCCGTTTCGTTTGAGCCTGTATGACCGCGCCCTTTTCCTGGATCCGGCCCGAGCCCTGGGGCATTCACATCGTCCCCGCCGACATGTGGGTCGATCCTTCGCGGGCCGTCCCGCGGGCGCTGGTTACCCATGGCCATGCCGATCACGCGCGCGGCGGGCACGGCGAGACCATCGCCACACCCGAAACGCTGGCGATCATGCAGTTGCGCTACAACACCAGCGCCGGCGCGGTGCCGGCGGGTTATGGCGAGAGCATTGCCATCGGCGGCGCGGTGCGAGCGACCTTCGTGCCAGCCGGACACGTGCTCGGCAGCGCGCAGATCCTGCTTGAACACGCGGGCGAGCGGGTGGTGATCACCGGCGATTACAAGCGCGCACCCGATCCCACCTGCGCGCCTTTCGCTGTCACCTCCTGCGACATCTTCATCACCGAGGCGACCTTCGGCTTGCCCGTCTTCACCCATCCGCCGATTGGTGAGGAAATCTGTAAGCTATTGAAATCGCTTCATGATAATCCCGACAGCTGCGTCCTCGTCGGAGCCTATGCGCTGGGCAAGGCGCAGCGGGTGATCGCCGAACTGCGCGCTGCTGGACACCATGACACCATCTGGCTGCACGGCGCGATGGAAGCCATGTGCCGCCTCTACGAAGAACACGGCGTGATGCTGGGGGACCTGCGGCTGGTCAGCGATGCGCCCTCAAAAGACGCGATGCGCGGTTCAATCGTAATCGCGCCGCCCGCCGCGCTATCCGATCGCTGGAGCCGCCGCCTGCCCGATCCCATCACCGCAATGGCGAGCGGCTGGATGCAGGTGCGCGGAAGGGCGCGCCAGCGCGGGGTCGAGCTGCCGCTGGTGATCTCGGATCACGCCGACTGGAACGCGCTGACCGCGACCATCCTCGAGGTGAACCCGCACGAAACCTGGATCACTCACGGCCGAGAGGAGGCGCTGCTGCGCTGGTGCGCGCTGAACCAGCGCCGCGCCCGCGCGCTGGCGCTGGTCGGCTACGAGGACGAGGATGATTGAGGGGCAGACATCCTCCCCTTCAAGGGGAGGGGAACCACGACCCGCAGGGTCGGGGTGGAGGGGCGAACGCCGCTCGCCCCTCCACCATCCTTCGGATGGTCCCCCTCCCCGTTTCGGGGAGGATTCGAAATTACTTGATCGCGGCGAGGTCGGCTTCGATCTTGCCCAGCACTTCGTCAGTGATGAGACCCTGCGAGAAGGGCGCGAGCGACTTCAGGCTGATCGCCTTGAACTGTTCGTAGGCCGGGTGCTGGTCGATGCCGGGCAGGTGCTTGGTGACGACAGCCTTGGCGCGCTCGTCGGCCATCAGCGCCTCGATCGGCGTGTCGACGGTGAAGGCTGCCGCGGTGGTGGTGGTGGTGGCGGCGCTGTCGTCGGCAAAGGCCGGGGCCGACAGAACGGCAACAGCAAGGCCGAGGGCGGCAAGCGGAGCAAACTTCATACAGGCGTATCCTTGATGGCGAGACAGGGCGGACGGGCGTCCGTTTCGCCCTCTAGCGCAATCATGTGGCTGCGCAATGAATGTGATGAGTGCCGCTGATGGAGGAATTCGCCGCCCTGCTCGATGCGCTGGTCTACACCACCAGCCGCAACCGCAAGCTGGCGCTGATCGCCGCCTATTTGCGCAGCGCCCCCGATCCCGATCGCGGCTGGGCGCTTGCCGGGCTGACCGATGGTCTCGATTTTCCCGCAGTCAAATCCTCCACCATCCGCAACCTGATGATGGAGCGGGTCGATCCCGTGTTGTGGACGCTGAGCCGCGATTTCGTCGGCGATACGGCAGAGACCGCGAGCCTGCTATGGCCAGTGCCCGATGGTGCCGCGCCGCAGGATGATCTGCCGCTCGCCGAGGTGGTCGAGCGTCTCGCCGCCCTGACCCGCGCCACCGCCCCCAAAGAATTGCCGCTGCTGCTGGACCGCATGGATGCGCGCGGGCGCTATGCCCTGATCAAGCTCGCCACCGGCGGAATGCGCGTCGGCGTATCGGCGCGGCTGGCGAAGCTCGCCTTTGCGCAAGCCTTCGATGTCGCGGTGGAAGAGGTCGAGGAATATTGGCACGCCCTCGCCCCGCCCTACACCGAACTGTTCGATTGGGCCGCGAAGGGCGCCCCCGTGCCTGATCTCGCCAATGTGCCGCGGTTCCGCCCCTTCATGCTCGCTCACCCGCTTGAAGACGGAGCGGTCAACCTCGCCGACTATGCCGCAGAGTGGAAATGGGACGGGATCCGCGTGCAATTGGTGCGGGCTGGCGGGGAAACGCGGGTCTATTCGCGCTCGGGCGATGATATTTCGGCGACGTTCCCCGAATTGCTCGGCGCTTTGCCAGTCGACGCAGTTCTCGATGGGGAATTGCTGGTACGCGGCACGGCCCAGGGCGGAGAAGCCGGGGGCGCGGCGAGTTTCAACGCGCTCCAGCAGCGGCTCGGGCGCAAGACCGTCTCGGGCAAGATGCTCAAGGAATATCCCGCCTTCGTGCGGCTTTATGATGTGCTGCTGCTCGAAGGGCAGGACTGGCGCGAACATCCGTGGAAGTCGCGCCGCGCGACTTTGGAAGGGCTGATGCCCCGCCTGCCCGCCAGCCATTTCGATCTCTCCGCGCTGGTCGAAGCCGAGGATTTCGCCCAGCTCGGCGCGATCCGCGATGCGGCGCGCGACGATGCCATCGAGGGGCTGATGCTCAAGCGCCGCGACAGCCCCTACGTCGCGGGGCGCAAGGTTGGCCAGTGGTACAAATGGAAACGCGATCCGCTGCTGGTGGATTGCGTGCTGATGTATGCCCAGCGCGGCAGCGGCAAACGCTCAAGCTTCTATTCGGACTACACCTTCGGCTGCTGGGCCGGTGATCCTGATGCGGGCGCGGAATTGCTTCCGGTGGGCAAGGCCTATTCGGGCTTCACCGATGCGGAACTGAAGCAGCTCGACAAATTCGTGCGCCAGAACACCGTGAACAAGTTCGGCCCGGTGCGCGAAGTGACCCGCGCACTGGTGTTCGAGGTCGCGTTCGACTCTGTCCACACCAGCAAGCGCCACAAATCGGGCCTCGCCATGCGCTTCCCCCGCATCCACCGCATCCGCTGGGACAAGCCCGCGCACGAGGCGGACAGGATTGAGGGTTTGAGGGCGTTGGTGAAGGATTGAACCCTTCTCGTCATTGCGAGCGTAGCCAAGCAATCCATGGACCAAGGTCGCACCAAGCGGAACCACTGGGCCATGGATTGCTTCGTCGCCTCCGGCTCCTCGCAATGACGCAAGCGGCCGTTGATAAAGGGCTGACCGGAGCGTAACTCCCCCGCAGACCAACGGGAGAAAAGAATGTCCTACGCCACCGCCGCGCTTGCCACCTATGCCAACATGCTCGGCACGCTCGACCATCTCGTCACCAAGGCGGCTGCGCATGAGAAGGGCGAGGCGCTGCTGCAGGCGCGGCTGGCCGAGGACATGTTCCCGCTCCACACCCAGATCCGCTTCACCCTCGACCAGGTGGTGACGGCCCTCAAGCGGCTCGGGAATCTGGAGCTTGCCTCCGACACGAGTGACATTGCCAGCTTTGCCGATGCCCGGACGCGGATCGCCGCCGCGCAGGCGCTGGTCGCCGGCACTGATCCTGCCAACTGGCCGGGCGCGGGCGATACCGTCGAATTCGACCTGCCCAACGGCATGGGCTTTGCGATGCAGGCCCACGAATATTGCCGCGACTGGGCGACGCCGCAGTTCTATTTCCACCTGATGGCGGCCTATGCGATCCTCCGCATGGAAGGCGTAGCGGTGGGCAAGATCGACTATGTCGGCCACATGATGAAATATCTGCGCCAGCCTGCGGGCTGAGGGCACAAGCGATGCACCGCTACGATCCAGACCGCCAGCGCCTCGCCTTCGGCCTTGCCGGGCTGGCGGGGCTCGTGGATGCGACCGGGTTTGTGGTGGCGGGGGGCTATTTCACCTCCTTCATGTCGGGCAACACGACGCGCATGGGGGTCGAGCTAGTCGAGCGCCCCGCGCTGGCGCTCGCGCCCTTGGGGCTGATCGGGTGCTTTCTGGCAGGCGTGGTAACTGGGGCGCTGATCGGGCGGCAATTCAAGGGGCGGCACAAACGCGTGCTGCTCGGTCTGGTCGCCGCGCTGCTTGCCGCCGGCGCCGCGATGTTGGTGGCGGGGCAGGCAATCCCCTTCCTTGCGCTTTCAGCCGCCGCGATGGGCCTCGCCAACAACATCTTCGCGCGCGATGGCGAGGTGACCGTCGGCGTGACCTACATGACCGGCGCGCTGGTGCGTTTCGGGCAGGGGATCGCGGCGCGGATAAGCGGACAATCGCTCCCCGCAACGCGCGGCTACGGTTTGTTGTGGAGCGCGCTGGCGCTGGGCGCGGCGAGCGGGGGCGGGTTGTGCCTGCTCGCGCCAACCGCCGCGGCGGGGACGGCCTGCGCGGTCGCGCTCATGTTGTGGGCCTACGCCTTCCGGGTCGAACGCTAATCCGGCGCAATCGCGAAGAGTTTCTGCCGCGCTGTCGCGCCGCGCAGCAGCGTAAGCCGCGAACGGGGAAGATCGAGCGCCTCGGCGAGCAACGCGATCACCGCATCATTCGCCGCGCCCTTGTCAGCCGGGGCTCGCACTTTCACCAGCACCGCATCATCGGTGAGCGTCACCGTTTCCTCGCGCGCGCCGGGTGTCACCTTGACGGCAAGACGCCCGCCGTCGTCGATCCGGGCGCGCAACAATGCGGCATCGGGTAGGGCAACGGGAGCCCGCGCCATTATCCCCCCGCACTACGCAAGCGCAGCGGCCACCGCTGCGGCATGGGCCTTGGCGTTCTCGGCATAATGCATCACGCCCACGCGCATTCCGGCGATGGCTGCATCGTTCAGCTCCTTCATGCGCACCGCCGGACGCCCCGCCCACAGCTCCCGCTCGCCCATCACCCTGCGTTCGGTCAGCATTGCCCCCGCCGCCAGCATCGCGTCGGAGCCGATCACGGCCTTGTTCATGACAATCGCGCCCAATCCGACAAACCCGCGATCATGAATCGTGCAGCCGTGGACCATCGCCATGTGGCCGATCAGCACATCATCGCCGATCACCAGCGGGCAGCCGTCAGGGTCACCCGGACGCGGCGGATCGCAGTGGAGCACGCTGCCGTCCTGGACATTGGTGCGCTCGCCGATGCGGATGCTGAACACGTCGGCGCGCAGCACACAGTTGTACCAGATCGAGGAGCCCGCCCCGATCACCACATCGCCGATGATGGTGCAGCCGGGCGCGATGAAGGCGGTTTCGTGGATTACCGGCGCCTTGCCGTGGATCGGGATGATGTTGACGCCCGGGCGCTCAAGGGGTCGGTGGGTCATTGCTGGCTCTCCCATTGGTCGCGGGTGATCGCGTATTGGATGATCGGATCGGGTTCGGCCGGATCGCGGAAATCGAGGTCGGCGCGGCGCTCCATCCCGAGCTTTTCCATCAGGCGCCAGCTGCCCACGTTGGCCTCGCAGGTCAAGGCGACGATCAGGGGTGAGGCGTGGGTAGCAAAGCCCCAATCCACCACCGCGCGCATCGCTTCATGGGCATAACCCATCCGCCAGCGATCCTCGCGCACCAGCCAGCCGATTTCGTGATCCGTGGGATTGGGGGCCAGCGGATGCGCGACCCGGCGTAGCCCGCAATGGCCGACCAATTCGCCGCTCGCGCGCTCTTCCATGATCATGAAGCCGAAGCCCTCGGCCGCGAAGCTTTCGCGCGAGGCGGCGTGCTTGCCCGCGATCACCTCGCGCGGCATCACCCCGCCCAGATGTCGCATCACCGCAGGGGTGTTGAGCAGCGCGAGATGCAGCTCAAGGTCGTCCTCGCGGATTTGCCGCAGCGCCAGCCGGGGGGTCTCGAGAACCGTCTCACCCATTCAGCAGGCGGGCGACATGCGCGGCGTGATAGGTGAGAATGCCGCTGCACCCCGCGCGCTTGAAGGCGATCAGCTTTTCCAGCACCAGCGCGTCGCGATCGCCGATCCCGGCGGCCTGCGCGGCCTCGATCATCGCGTATTCGCCGCTCACCTGATAGGCGAACACCGGCACGTCGAAGCGCTGTTTTACGCGGTAGATGATGTCGAGATAGGCGAGGCCCGGCTTCACCATCACGCTATCCGCGCCCTCGGCAATGTCGAGCGCCACTTCGCGCAGCGCTTCCTCGCCGTTGGCCGGGTCCATCTGGTAGGCCTTCTTGTCGCCCTTGAGTAGCCCGCCGGAACCCACTGCATCGCGGAACGGGCCGTAGAACGCGCTGGCATACTTGGCAGCGTAGCTCATGATCTGGACATTGGGATGCCCGTTCATCTCGAGCGCCATGCGGATCGCGTGGATGCGGCCGTCCATCATGTCCGACGGCGCAATGATATCCGCGCCCGCGTTCGCCTGATTGACCGCCTGATCGACCAGCACCGCCACCGTCTCGTCATTGACGACATAGCCTGCATCATTGACCAGCCCGTCCTGCCCATGGCTAGTATAGGGATCGAGCGCCACGTCGGTCAGCACGCCGATCGAATCCCCGCAGGCATCCTTGATCGCGCGGATCGCCTGGCACATCAGGTTGTCGGGGTTGTGCGCCTCGGACCCGTCATCCGAGCGCAATTCGCGCGGGGTGTTGGGGAACAGCGCCACCACCGGAATGCCGAGGTCCACCGCTTCCTTGGCGCGCGCCACAATTCCATCGACCGACCAGCGCGAAACGCCGGGCAGTGTGGCAATGGGTTCTTCTACGCCCTTTCCTGAAGTGACAAACAGCGGCCAGATCAGGTCGGCAGGGGTCAGCACGGTTTCGCGGTGGAGCGCGCGGCTCCAGCCGGTGGCACGGGTGCGACGCAGGCGAGTGTTGGGATAGCTTCCAGTCATGCCGCGAGACTTACGCGCAATCGCCAAGCCTCGACAAGTGCTGGTTACAAGGTGCTGCCCGGCTTGCCGCGTAGCGCCATATCGACCTTCTCGATCTCGCGCTCCGGCTCTTCGGTTTCGGTCGGCAGCGGGGCAAGATCCTCAAGCGCCTTGCCGACTTCGATTTCCTTCAAGCGCAGCAGTTGGCGGCGGAAATCGATCAGCTCGGTGCCATTCAATTCGGCGCGGTTGACGAAGGCAACGCTCGACGGATTGATCACCCGCCCACCGCGATACATCTCGTAATGGAGGTGCGGGCCGGTCGAAAGGCCGCTTGATCCGACATAGCCGATCACTTGGCCGCGCCGCACCTGCTGGCCGGGGCGGACGGCCATCGCGCTCATATGGCAATAGCGGGTCGACAGGTCGCCGCCATGCGCCAGCCGCACCGCGATCCCGCAACCGCCGGCGCGGCCCGCCGAGGTTACGCGGGCATCGGACACCGCGACAATCGGCGTGCCATAGCGCGCCTTGAAATCCATCCCGGCGTGCATCCGGCGATAGCCGAGGATCGGGTGACGGCGCATCCCGAAGCCCGAGGTGACCGCACCCGGCACTGGCGCCAGCAGCCCGCGGCGCTGTTCGCCCACGCCCGAGGCTTCGTAGAAGCGGTCGTCCTTGCCCCAGCGCATCAGCTGGGTGCGCGGCTTGCCGGCGCGATCGACCCCGGCATAAAGCAGTTTGCCCGCCTGGCGTTCGCCGGTGGCGGCGCGGCGATAGCTCACGATGATGTCGAATTCGTCGCTGGCGCGCACTTCGCGCTCCATATCGACCTGCGCGTCGATCGCCTTCAGGTATTCCTGCACCGCGCTCGCCGGGACGCCCGCCTGCCGCATCGAACGGTAGAGGCTTGATCCGACCGTGCCGCGCACCCGCAGCGGGGTTTCATCGACGCGGATGATGTTGCGCTTCAATGCCAGCGGGCCGTTGGGGATGATCGGAGTGCCATCCTCGGCGGTTTCGCCCACGCCGGGGCGGGTCAGTTCCAGCTCGAGATCGAACCGCGCGCGGAAGGCAAGGCTGTCGAGCGGGCGCGGCTGGCCCGGCGCAGGGCGGCGGCCCAGCAGCACATCCATCTGCGTGCCCGGCGTAATCTCGCCCAGCGCAACCGCCTGCCCGACCAGCGCCGAGGCGCGGTCAATATCGCTCGCCGAAACGCCCGCACGGCGCAGCATGGTGACAAAGCTGTCCCCCGGCGCGAGCGTGACGACCAGCTGGATCTGCGGCCGTTCGGGCGCGCTCTTGAGCGGAATCACCTGCGCGGTCGGCCCCATGCGGCGGCCCGAATCCGCACCCAGCGCCAGCGGCAGGATCATCTGGCTGCGCAATTCGCTGCGCACCTCATCGTCCTGCGGCATCGCGGGGCGGGCTTCGAGCGGCGTGAGATCGGGCCAGAACGCCAGCGCCAATGCGCCAAGGCCGACCATCGTGCCAAGCCCGCGGAACCAGCGGCGGCTGCCGATATCCTCGGCAAGATCGGGCGCGAGATCGAGCCCATCAAACCAGCGCGAGGCGGCGAGTTTCCATTCATCGTAACGCTCGCCCACCCCGCTGACGCGCGCAAGCACGCGGCGCTTGGCCTTCTGCGCCTTCGAGGGCGGGGCCATCTTCTTGGAATTGCGCAGGTAGGGCAGCAGGTCGCGCGCGGCTTCGGCATCGAATGCGGCGGGAGGCACGGGCACCAGCGCGCGCCCCTGCGCGGCCTCTTCCGGGCCGTCCTCTGCCCCGGGCAGATCATCGAGATTGCGTGCGTGATCCAACATCTTTGCCCCGAGAGCCGCACCGCTTGCGTGCAAGACTGGCCCGTCCTTGTCGCATTTCTTTGCCCGATCAAAGTAAATCCGGCGTTAACCAGCGATCAATTGTGTCCCGGGTGCGATAAGGCGTTACCCTTATGCGCCACAAGCGGTCGCCCGCAGCCTTGCTCCGTTTGGCCAAGCCTGCAACAACTCGCGCATTGTGACCGTCCCCCCGCATTCCCGCCCTGCTTCTGACCGTGATGAACGCGTGCGCGCGGTGCTCGGGCCGACCAACACCGGCAAGACCCACTTGGCGATCGAGCGGATGTGCGGCCATTCCAGCGGCATGATGGGCTTTCCGCTGCGCTTGCTGGCGCGCGAGGTCTATGACCGCGTTCGCGCAATCAAGGGTGACAAGCAGGTCGCGCTGATCACCGGCGAGGAGCGGATCGAGCCGCCCGAGGCGCGCTATTTCCTCTGCACCGCCGAAGCCATGCCGCGAACGGTGGGCGAACACGCCTTTGTCGCCATCGACGAGGCGCAACTGGGCGCGGATCCTGAACGCGGACATATCTTCACCGACCGGCTGATGCACGCACGCGGCCGCGAGGAGACGATGATCCTCGGCTCGGCCACGCTGGAGCCGATGGTCAAGGCGCTGATCCCCAAGGCCGAGATCACCAGCCGCCCGCGCTTTTCCACCCTCTCCCATGCCGGCGTGTGCAAGCTGTCACGTCTGCCCAAACGCTCCGCTGTGGTCGCCTTCTCGATCGAGCAGGTCTACGCCATGGCCGAGGCCCTGCGCCGGTTCAGAGGTGGCGCGGCGGTGGTGATGGGCGCATTGTCGCCCGAGACCCGCAACAAGCAGGTCGCGCTGTTCCAGTCAGGCGAGGTCGATTACATCGTCGCCACCGATGCGATCGGGATGGGCCTTAATCTCGATCTCGATCATGTGGCTTTCGCGGCGCTCAGCAAGTTCGATGGGCGGCGCAAGCGGCGGCTGACCCCGTCAGAGATGGCGCAGATCGCCGGACGCGCCGGACGGCACCAGCGCGATGGCACCTTCGGCACGCTGTCGGGCACCGGCAAGGGGGACGGAGAGCCGCTCGCCTTCACCGATGAGGAAGTCTACGCGATCGAGGAGCACAGGTTCGCCCCGCTCACGCACCTGTTCTGGCGCGATGCCGATCCGCGGTTTGATTCGCTGCCCGCCTTGATCGCCGATCTGGAAGCGCGGCCCAATCATGCGGTGCTGCGTGCCGCGCCCGAAGCGATCGACATGGCGGTGCTGCGCCGCCTGTCGGAGGATTCGATCGCGCAATCGGTTCGCGGAGCAGGAAGCGTGCGGCGCTTCTGGGAGGCCTGCTCGCTCCCCGACTTCCGCAATCTCGGGGTGGAACAGCACGCGCGTTTCGTGGCGCGGCTGTGGGAGGACTTGTGCCAGGGTTATCTCGGCGCAGATTTCGTCGCCGCGCGCATCGCCGAGCTTGACCGGATGCAAGGTGACATCGACACGCTGCAAGGGCGGATCGCGGCGATTCGCAGCTGGGCTTACATCTGCCAGCGGCCCGACTGGGTGCTGGCACGCGACGAAATGGCAGCGCGGGCACGCGCGGTCGAGGCGAAGCTTTCGGATGCGCTGCACGCGCGGCTGACCGAGCGCTTCGTCAACCGGAGGACGACACTCTTGATGAAATCGCTGGGGCAGGACGCATCTGCGCTGCCCGTGACACTCGAACCCGATGGCCACCTGACCGTTGAGGGCGAAAGCATCGGCCGGCTGGAGAGCTTCCGCTTCCATGTCGATCCGGCGGCGGGCGTGGCGGACCGGCGAATGCTGCTGGCAGCGGGCGAAAAGGCCCTGCCCGCGCTGCTGGCGAGCCGCGCCGAGTGGCTGCTGACGCAAGGGTTGGGCGAGCTGGAAATTTCCGGCGGCGCGATCCGCTGGCAAGGACGTGCGCTGGCAGACATCACCTTCCCCGGACACCCCTTCGGCGCGCCGAAGCTTGCCCTGACCCGCGATCTGGCACTGCTGACCGAAGCTTCGCGCGCGAGCCTCGAGGCGGGGCTTGCGGCCTGGCTCGACAAGCAGCTCGAACCGCTTGAACCCTTGCGCAAGCTGGCCGAAGCCGCGCGCGATCCCGAGGCCGGGTCGCAGGCGCGCGCGCTGATCATCACGCTGATCGAAGCGCGCGGGGTGATTTCGCGCGAGGAAGCCGGGCTCGAACACCTGCCCAAGGAAATGCGCCCCTATCTGCGCAAGCTCGGCGTGACCTTCGGCGCGCTCGACATTTTTGCCGCAAGCCTGCTCAAGCCTGCGCCGCGCCGCCTGCTGCACGCACTCGGCCTCGATCTGCGCCCGCTGCAGGAGGCGATGCTGCCGGTGCTGGCCGAGGGTGGTTGGGCCAAGGGTCGGCTGCCCGCCGGATACCGCTTTGCCGGGTCGCAGGCGATCCGGGTCGATCTGGCAGAGAAGATCCTGCGCGCCGCCTTCGATGCCCGTGCGGCGATGACAGCGGCGCATCCCAAGGAGCGCAATCGCGCCTTCGGGCTCGATCTGGCGCTCAGCGTGTCGATCGGGCTGGAGGCAGAGAATGCCCGCCGCCTGCTCGGCAGCGCGGGCTTCCGCTGTGACCGTGCGCGCGCTCTGCCCGAAGGCGCGCAAGGTGCGCCCGCACCCGATCGCTGGCACTGGCGTCCGCGCCGTCCCGGCGAGGCACAGGAAAAGCGCGGCGACAGGCGCCCCGGCGCTAAGGACGCCCGCCAGCCGAACCAGCGCGGCCCGCGCGAGGCCAAGCCTGCGGGTGAGCGCAAGCCCCGACCTGAACGAACTGGCAAACCCGATGCCAAGCACGAGCGGCGCCCGCAGCGCGAACCGCGTCCCCTGCCAAAGGTTGACACAGGCCCCGCCCGCGCCGGCGGGGCGTTCGACAAGCTGGCGGACCTGCTCAAGGGATGAGCGCAGGCGGGCAGGCCGATGCGCGCGGATCGGTCCGGATCGACCGGCTGCTCGTCTATCTCCGCCTTGCCCGCACCCGCTCCGCCGCCGATGCGCTGATCGCTGGCCATGCCCTGCGGCGCAACCGCAAGCACGTGCTGCGCGGGGCCGAACAGGCGCGGGTCGGCGATGTGCTGACGCTCGCGACCGGCGACGGAGTGCGGGTGATCGAGCTTCTCGCTATCCCGCAACGGCGCGAATCTCCCGCGCTGGCACGTTCCCATTATCGTGAGGTTGACGCTTTTAGTAAGGTTGACGGGGGAGGACTTGACCCTAAAGGGCAAATGACCATAGCAGCGTCGCCTCTCACCGCGGGCTTAAAGCCTGACGATCCCGAAGAAACGCATCTGAAAGAGCCGCAATGACTTACGTCGTCACCGAAGACTGCATCAAGTGCAAGTACACCGATTGCGTGGAAGTGTGCCCGGTCGATTGTTTCTACGAAGGCGAGAACATGCTGGTGATCAACCCCAGCGAATGCATCGATTGCGGCGTGTGCGAACCGGAATGTCCGGCCGAGGCGATCCTGCCCGATACCGAGGACGGCCTCGAAAAGTGGCTTGAGCTCAACACCCAGTATTCGGCGCAGTGGCCCAACATCACCAGCCAGAAGTCCCCGCCCGACGATGCCGACGAGCACAAGGGCGAAAAGGGCAAGTTCGAGAAGTATTTCAGCGAGCAGCCGGGCGAAGGCGATTAATCTCTAGTCTGAGCTTCTGCCTTATCGATCAGGACTCCGATATTCGGAAGCAACGCCGTGATCTCGTTATGGCGTTTCGACCCCGGGCTCTCGGCGGCCAAAACCTTCTGATACCAGGCCCGCGCCTCGCGAAGAAGTTCGGGACTGATGTCGACGGCGCCATCTTCCCGCTCGACGTAACCGCGCCGCAGATAACTTGAGGCGACCTGATAGGCCGCATCAAGCCGGCCATCCTCATAGGCTTTTGCGTACCATTCACCGGCAGTCGCATGGTTGACCGGCGTGCCATCGCCCTTGGTGTGAATCTGGCCAAGCAGGAAGGCGGCGTTGGCCTGGCGCTGCTCTGCGGCGCGCTCCAGCATGAATTTCGCGGTAACCGGATCGCGTTCCACGCCCTTTCCTGTCAGCAGGAAAGTGCCGTAGTCCGTCAGCGCATCCTTGTCGCCGAGAACCGCTGTCATGCGGCAGAGGCGGATGCCCTCAGCCGAGTCCTGCGCGCCCCCCTGCCCGAGCAGGAGCATTTTTCCATAGGCGCAGAACGACATTCTCCAGCCGGCTTGTGCCGCCTTGCGGTAAAGTTCGCGCGCCTTGGGATAATCCTGCGGGCGTCCGTCGCCGTTCCAATAGCAACTCGCCAGATTGTGAAGGCTGTCTGCGCGGCGGTCTCCGACCTGTTCGAAATAGTCGCAGGCCTTGGCCCTGTCTCGCGCGTACGAACCGAGGCCGAACATGTGGATCTCGCCCAGCAACTCCAGCGCTGAAACGTCGCCCTCGTTCGCGAGAGCTTCTAGCGCCGAGACCTTTTGCTGGTCAGTGTTTCCTTCGCGGGCCTGCATCGCTTCGCGTGCTTCCTGCGAGAAAGCGGCATCGTAAAATTGGTCAGGTGCCTCGCCGAGTTGCGACACCATCGCCATCAGGGCCATCGCGAACACAGCCGTTTGCCTCCATGTGCTATCGAGCAATGCGAGAATAAGCAGAGATTTAGCAGACTCGCAATTTTATTGCGGACGTGCTATATAATCCGCAGACCGTGTCGGTCCGGGCGATTGCCGGGGCGCGGCGCAGGCGTTGAAACCAGGAAGGCCACCCACCAGCAACCCCCTTCGGATGATCCGTTCCCGGCGCTTTGTCTCTCCCGAGACAGGGTCGCGCCGCCGGGATGATTGTCCCTCTCCCCTGCTGGTTGGCCCACAGAAAGGAACTTGCATGGCAAGCACCGCGAACGCATTCACCGTCGGCGATTATGTTGTCTACCCGAAGCACGGCGTAGGCCGGGTTATCGAGCTCCAGAGCGAGGAAATCGCCGGAATGCAGCTCGAACTCTATGTGCTGCGGTTCGAAAAGGAGCGCATGACGCTCCGCGTGCCGGTGGGTAAGGTCGAATCGATCGGGATGCGCAAGCTGTCTTCCGACAAGACGCTCAAGCAGGCGATGGAAACCCTCAAGGGCAAGCCCAAGGTCAAGCGCACCATGTGGTCGCGCCGTGCGCAGGAATATGAAGCCAAGATCAACTCGGGCGACCTCGTGTCGATCGCCGAAGTGACCCGCGATCTGTTCCGCCCCGAAGATCAGCCCGAGCAGTCCTATTCGGAACGCCAGATCTTCGAAGCGGCCTCCAGCCGCCTCGCCCGCGAACTCGCCGCCATGGAAGAGACTGACGAGCCGACCGCGCTCGGCAAGATTCTCGACGTGCTGCGCGAATACGCGCCGCAATATTACGATACCGCCGAAGAGGCGTAAGCCGCTCTCGCTGTCAGCGAACATCAAGGGCCGCCCTCGCCGGGGCGGCCCTTTTCGTTTGTGCGTTTTGCGCGTCTTGTGCGGGGCGGACGGGTGTATTATATCGGCAATACGCCAAAAGGCCCCCACAGGGAGAGATCGCATGTTCAAACCGTCCGCCACCCGCTTCGCCGCGCTCGCCGTCGCCGCCTCTGCCATCGCGTTGGCCGGGTGTGACGGCGCGGATGTCGAAATCAACGGCCAGAAGGGCGTGCCCCTGTCCGAGATCACAATCGCCGGCCCGCCGCCGTCCGAAGTGTTCCTCGCCTCGGGTGACAATGTGATCCTGACCGAGGGCGACACCTTCGCGATCACGGTGGAAGGCCCCGACACCGAAAGCCTCCGCTTTGTGCGTGACAATGAACTGATCGGCATCACCCGCGAGGATGGCTGGAACGGCGATAGCAAGGCGACCATCCGCATCACCATGCCCGCGCCGAAGGACCTGGTGATCGGCGGCACCGGCACGATCACCGCCCCGGTGCTGGCGAGCGAGGCCGATATCAATATCGGCGGCAGCGGCACGATCGAGTTCGGAAAGTTCGCCGGCCAGACACTCGGGATCAACATCGGCGGTAGCGGGACAGTCAAAGGTGCCGGCACTGCCAAGGAGCTCGATATCCTGATCGGTGGCAGCGGCGATGTCGTCATGCCGGGGCTCAAGGCCGATCAGGCCGAAGTGACGATTGGCGGGCGCGGCGATGTCGCCTTCGCCTCTGATGGCACGGTCGAGGCCAAGATCGCCGGATCGGGCGCGGTGAATGTGTCGGGCAATGCCAAATGCACGGTCGAAGCGTTCGGCTCTGGCACGCTCACCTGTTCGCCGACCAGCGCCGGCGCAGCGCCCGCGCTTCCGGCCGCCGCAGCATCGCCAGCGGCAACGGGTGTGCCGGTTGCGGCGAAGCCCGCAGAATAGGGTTTGCATTCGGGCAAGCCGTGGGTGACATAATGTCCCCATGCGCGCTTCCTCTCTTGCGGCCCTGGCCCTTGCCTCGCTCGCCCTGCAGGGCTGTCTTGCCCGTGCGGCGGTGGATGTTGTCACCCTGCCGGTGCGGGCGGTGAGCAAGGGCGTCGACCTTGCGACGGAAAGCCAGTCCGAAGCCGACGAAAAGCGCGGCCGCGAAATCCGCAAGCGCGAGGAACGCATCGGCGAACTCGAGCGTGAATACGACAAGGCCATGGAGCGTTGCGGCGACGGCGATGATGAAGCCTGCGATGCTGCCCAGACGCTGCGCGCCGAGCAGAAAGCGCTGATGGAGCGCGTGCCGGTGGAGCCGGACGACGATTAATCCGCCGGGGCCGCCGCTCGCCGCAACCGGTCATTGATCGCGCGGCCCACGCCTTCCTCGGGCACCGGGGCAACCGCAATGCGGGGATGCGCGGCGCGGGCGGCTTCGTGAAGGCAGGCATAGAGCCGCGCCGCCGCTTCGATGACGTCTCCGCTCGCTGACAGCGTGCAGTCACCCGCCACAGCGCCGAAGCCGATCAGGAATTCGTCTGCCTCAGCCCGCTCGGCATTGAGCCGCACCGGCTTGCCCGGCGCATAGTGGCTGGCGAGCTGGCCGGGGGCTTCGATTTTGCCATCCGCCTCCTGTACCCCGAGCGCGAGCGGGCCGGGGCGCAGTTCCTCGATGCTGCCGTCTGCGCGCACCGCAACAATGGTCGATTCCACGCCCGCACTGGTTGGCCCGCTATCGAGCACCATGTCGATCCGCCCGTCGAGCGAGGCGAGCACGTGCGCGGCGCTGGTGGGGCTGATGAACCCGCTGCGGTTGGCAGACGGCGCGGCCAGAGGGAAGTCCACGGCGGCCAGCAAGGCCTGCATCACCGGATGGGCCGGCGCACGCAAAGCGATGGTCGGCAAGCCCGCGCTCACCGCCGCAGCCAGCGGAGCATCCCCGCGGCGCGGCACCACCAGTGTGAGCGGGCCGGGCCAGTGGGCTGCCGCCAGCGCCAGCGCGGCGGGCGAGAGTTCGGCATAGCCCGCAGCCTGCTCCACTCCGGCCACATGGACAATCAGCGGGTTGAAATCCGGGCGGCCTTTCGCGGCGTAGATCTTCGCCACGGCCGCATCGCTATCAGCCCGCGCGGCGAGGCCGTAGACCGTCTCGGTTGGCACGGCGACAAGCCTGCCCGATTCGAGGATTCGCGCGGCTTTCGCGATCCCTGCGGCGTTGGCCAGCACCACTTCCGTAACGTTCTTGCCGCTCATGCCCCGGCGCTATATTCAAACCCCCGCCGTGCCAAGTGTGCGCGGCCAATACCCATCCAAAGGACGCCCCTCACGTGACCCCCTATACCCCGCCGACCGCCGACCAACTGCTCGCCATCCGTGTGAACGCGGGGATCGACGAGCTGGCGCAAAGCGAACGCTTCGCCCATGCCGAACCCGATCTGGTCGAAGCGATTGTCGAAGGCGTGGGGCAGTTTGCGGCAGGCGAATTCGCACCGCTCAATCGCATCGGCGATCTCGAAGGCGCGACGCTGGAGAACGGCGTGGTGCGCCTGCCCGACGGGTTTGATGCCGCTTACCGCGCCTATGTCGAACAAGGCTGGAACGCGATTGCCTCGCCGGTGGAACATGGCGGACAGGGCCTGCCCTTCACGCTGTCGTGCAACGTGCTCGAAAACCTCGGCGCGGCCAACATGGCCTTCACCCTGCTGCCGATGCTCTCGGTTGGCGCGATCGAGGCGCTCGAACATCACGGCAGCAAGGATCAGCAGGCGATGTATCTGCCCAAGCTGGTGAGCGGGCAGTGGTCGGGCACGATGAACCTTACCGAGCCGGGCGCGGGCAGCGATGTCGGCGCGCTGCGCTCCACCGCGGTTCCCATCGAAAGCGGGCCGCACGCGGGCAAGTATCTGATTACCGGACAGAAGATCTACATCACCTGGGGTGAGCATGACCTCGCTGACAACATCATCCATCTGGTGCTGGCACGCCTTCCGCAAGCGCCCGAAGGCTCGCGCGGGATCAGCCTGTTCGTGGTGCCCAAGTATCATGTGAACGCCGACGGCAGCCTCGGCCGGCACAACGACCTGCGCTGCGTCAGCTTGGAACACAAGCTCGGCATCAACGCCTCACCCACCTGCGTCATGTCCTATGGCGACAATGGCGAATGTATCGGCGAACTGGTCGGCCACCCCAACAAGGGCCTCGCGGCGATGTTCACGATGATGAACAACGCGCGCATTAATGTCGGCAACCAGGGCGTGCAGATCGGCGAGCGAGCGACGCAGCAGGCGCTCGCCTATGCACGCGACCGCATCCAGTCGGCCCGCGCGGGTTCGCCTGACAAGTCGCCGGTGGCGATCATCGAGCACCCCGATGTGCGCCGCATGATCCTGCGCATGAAGGCGCTGACCGAAGGCAGCCGCGCGCTGCTCTATTACTGCGCAGGCCAGGTCGATCGCGGCAATCTGGGCGATGCAGCGGCGAAGAACCGTGCGGAGATCATCGTGCCGCTGCTGAAGGCCTGGGGCACGGATATCGGCGTGGAAGTCGCCGGGCTCGGCATCCAGATCCACGGCGGGATGGGCTTTGTCGAAGAAACCGGCGCGGCGCAGCATTGGCGCGATTCGCGGATTGCCCCGATCTACGAAGGCACCAACGGCATTCAGGCCGCCGATCTCGTCACCCGCAAGCTCGGGCTGGAAGGCGGCGAGGCGATGTTGGCGCTGTTTGCCGACATTGCCCGCGACGCAGCAGGCGAACCCGCCCTCGCCAGTCTTGCGCAGGATTGCGCGGCCATCGCCCAATGGATGCGCGACGAAGCCAGCCTTGATGATCGCCTCGCGGGTAGCGTGCCGTTCTGCACCATGGCCGCCGTTTGCGTCGCCGGGTGGCAGCTGATGAAGCAGGCCGCTGCGGTGGCCGCAGGCGCAGCGCCCTCGCTCGCCGCGACCAAGCCGGTGACGGTGCGCTTCTTCCTCGATCGGATCGTGCCCGAAGCCGCAGGTCTGCGCGCCGGGGCAACCGCGGGCGCGGATGGGCTCTACTCCCTCACCGCCGAAGCACTGGTCGGCTGACATGACCGAATGGGGCGAGTTGGCACGGATCGCCGCCGCGCTCGAGCGGCTCGCGCCCGCGCCTCCGCCGCCGACCGATTGGCTCGCCCATCCCGCCTATGTGTGGGAAGGCGAGCGGGCGCGGGCTGTGCCGGTGCTGGATGCCCTCCCTTTGCAGACGCTCCACGGGATCGACGCGCAGAAGGCCGCGCTGCGGAACAACTGCGAGCGGCTTGCATCTGGCGCAGCGGCCCATGATGCGCTGCTGTGGGGGGCGCGCGGTATGGGCAAATCGGCGCTGGTGCGTGCTTGCGTCGCCGCGGTGCAGGCGGAGCACCCGGGCGCGCTGGCGCTGGTGCAGCTGGCGCCCGGCACGCTCCCGAGCTTCCCCGGGCTGATAGCCGAACTGGCCGCACAACCGCGCGCTTTCCTGCTGTTCATCGACGATCTCGGCTTCGGCGCGGATGGGCGGGGGGAAATGCTCGCGCTCAGGAGCCTGCTCGATGGCGGTGTTGCCCCGCGCCCGCCGCATATCCGCCTCGCGGTGACCGCCAACCGCCGCGCGATTGTCGAACGCGAGGACACATCGGCTGCGCTCCACGAACGCGACGAGCGTGACGATGCGCTGGCGCTGGCGGACCGGTTCGGGCTGACGCTGGCGTTCCACCCGGCGGACAAGGACACCTATCTCGCGATCCTCGCCAGCTACACCGCGCCGCTGGGGCTCGCCTTCGATGCCGAGGAGGCGATGGCCTTCGCGATCCAGCGCGGCAACCGTTCAGGCCGCACCGCGCTGCAATTCGCGACCGAGCTCGCCGGACGCGCCGGGAAGCGGTTCTAGTTGACCTTCTGCCCCGCCTGCTCGCGCAGGTAATCCTCCTCGAAGGCCTTGCGCGGATCCTTGAGTCCGCGGATCGGCGGCAGCTTCTCGCTCACCAGCCGGGCAATCCCTGGCGCCGGCGAGGCCGAGGGCGAACGCACTCGCCAGATGATCCCCGCCGTATCGTCCGACACCAGCAGTGCGCCATCCTGCGCCCATTCGACCCAGGTCGGCCGCCCGCGCGTGGTGCCGTCGGCTTTCAGGAAGTCTGTCAGCACCGGTACCGGCTTGCCCGCCGGATTGCCGAGCTTGTCGAACGCCACATAGACCACATCATAGCCCGAAGGCGGCTTGCGGTTCCACGATCCATGCCGCGCAACGAAGGCGCCGCTGGCAAACTTGTCGCCCATCATGTGGCCTTCCTTGGCGAACACCAGCCCGAGCGCGGCCACGTGCGGCCCCATCGCGTAGACCGGCTCGCGGGTATATTCCTGCATGAACTTGGGCATCGGCGCTTCGACCCGGCGATCGAAGTTGGTTTTGTAGTAGATCCACGGCCAGCCATATTGCGCGCCCACCGGCACATTGGTGAGATAGTCGGGCACCAGATCGGAACCGAGCATGTCGCGTTCGTTCACCGTGGTCCACAGCTCGCCGGTCCAGGGGCTGAAATCGAGCCCGTTGGGGTTGCGCAGGCCGACAGCGTATTGGCGCTGGCGCTTGGTCTCGAGATTGTACTCCCAGATCATCGCGCGGCCTTCCTCGGCCTCCATCCCGCGCTCGCCGATATTGCTGGCCGAGCCGACCGCGACGAACAGACTCGTGCCGTCGGGCGAAATCTCCATGTTGCGCATCCAGTGGTTGCCGCCTGCGGGCAGATCCATCAGCTTGCGCGGCGTTCCCGTCACTGCCTCACTGCCGAGCGTGTAGGGGAAGGCCAGCACGGCGTTGTGATTGGCGACATAGAGCGTGTCGTCCAGCCAGCTCATGCCCGAGGGCGAATCGAGTCCTTCTTCGAGGAGCACTTTGGTGGTTTCCGCCGAGCCATTCCCGTCCTCGTCGCGCAGCAGCACGATCTGGTTGGGGGATTCGCCCGCCGATCCTGCCTTTTCGAACAACATCGCGGCAATCCAGCCCTCGATCGTGGCCATGATCCCGCCGCCGCCATTGCCTTCCTGCTTGGGCGCGCGGGTGAGCGTTGCCAGCACATCGCCATTGGGCAGCGCGTAGAGGATGCGCGGATGCTCCAGCCCTTCGGCAAAGCGCACGACCTCCAGCCCCTCGGCAGGCGTGGGTGCCTCGCCCGCCTTCCAGCCCACCGGCTCGGCGATCTGAACGGTGGGGAAAGACTGCGGATCGCCTTCCTGCAGCACGGGTTCGGTGCCAGCGACCTCGTCAACCGAGAGCGCGGCGGTGTCCCCGCGCGTCAGGAAGTAGAAGCCGATGCCGATCAGCACGATTACGATGCCGAGAGCGATTGCGATTTTGCGGAAAAGAGCCATGTGGGGGGAGATAGAGCCGCTGCGCCCGTGCGGCAACACACAAGCTTTGAAGGCCGCACTGCCGATGTATGATTTCAAGCCCGCCGCCCCGCTCGCTGCAGAGGAGCTTTACCGCGAATTGCTCGGTGCGGCCGATGCGTTGACCGATGGCGAGCCCGATGCGGTGGCCAATATGGCCAACGTCGCCGCACTCTTGTGGGAATTCTTGCCCGATCTGAACTGGGCCGGATTCTACCGCGCCGCGTCCACCAAGGACGGTGCCGGCACCGAGCTGGTGCTCGGGCCGTTCGTCGGCCGCCCGGCCTGCATCCGCATTCCCTTCGGTGTGGGCGTGTGCGGTGCTGCGGCGCAAAGTCGCGCCGCGCAACTTGTCGCCGATGTCCACGCCTTCCCGGGCCACATCGCCTGCGACGCGGCGAGCGCGAGCGAGCTGGTGGTGCCGGTGCTGCGCGATGGCGCGGTGATCGCGGTGATCGATCTGGACAGCCCCACCCCCGCCCGCTTTACCGAGGCCGATCTGACGGGCGTTACCGCGCTGGCCGCCCTGCTCTCCGCGCGGATCTGACAGCGTCCCGCCCCTGACCTTCCCGAAACGGGACAGCGCCCACAGCCCGCTTGGGGGCGGAGCCAAGACGATGGTAAGCTTTTGCTAACCATCAGCCGTGCCCGGCTGCCTCAGGGGGAAATGTTCATGCCCAAGCTGCCGACCACCCTTTCACTCGCCGCGCTTGCGCTCGCTTTGCCTGCGCTGGCGAATGCGCAGAATTACAGTGACTTGCCGCCACTCGCTCCGATGAGCGAGGCCGAAGTCCGGTCGCTCCCGCCCGAATATCGCACCGCGCCGGCAACCGCGCGAACAGTGACCGAGACGACCGAGTCCACGATTGATGCCAACGGGGTGGAGACCATCACCCGCACCCGCCGCATCGATCTGCCCGCCACGCCGCAAGGCTATGCGCCCACCTATGCTCCGGCGAACTATGCGCCTGTGGTGTTCGAGCGCGAACAGTGGATCGATGAATGCCGCCGCCGCACCGCGGGCAAGGACAAGGATGATACTGGTGCGATTATCGGCGGCTTGCTCGGCGCGATTGCTGGCGGCTTTGCCGGTTACGAGATCGCTGGCGTGGGTGACCGCGTGCTCGGCACGGTGCTCGGCGTGGGCGGCGGCGGGCTGATCGGCGGATTGCTCGGCAGCCTGTTCGACGGCGATGACGACGAGGACCGCTACGACTGCGAAGCCGCGCTCGACACCTATCTCTCGCAATATGGCACACCCGCCGCCTATCCTGGCGCGCGCATCGCCAGCCGCGAGATCCCCTATCCGGCCTACCAGCCCGCCCCGGCCTATGGCTACGGCTACCCGGCTTACGGCTATGCCCCGCCGCAGATGGTGATGGTGCCGGTGCGTAGCGAGGTGCAGCAGCAGGTGGTCGTGCGCGAGACCGAGCGCTACGAGACTTATGCCGTCCCCGGCGCGGCGCGGATTATTCCGGCCCCGCGTCCCTCACCCAAGATGATCAAGGGCGGCAACTAAGGCGCGCAACGCTCCCTTTCGGGTGGGCGCTGCGAAAAGCCCCGCAAAAGTTGCGTAAGGCGACTTTTGCGGGGCTTTTGGTTTGTGAAGGGCGGATGGGAAGCTGTTAGAACTCGCCGCCGGTCAGCCGCTGGCACACCAGATCGAGCTGGTCGAGCGTGGTGTAGCGGATCGTGATCGTCCCCTTGCGCGGATCGACCTCGGGCTTGATCCGCACACCAAGCCCCAGAAATTCCTCGAGATGTTGCTGCACCGCGAGAATATCGGCGTTTTCGCCGCCCTCGGGGCGTGGCTGACGCGCAACCGGCGTGGCCACCGCGTCATTGGCCTTGCGGGTGAGCATCTCCATGTCGCGGACCGAAAGGCCTTCGGACACCGCAATCTCGGCCAGCTGCGCGGCATCCGGACGGCCAATCAGCGCGCGCACATGGCCGACGCTGAGCTTGCCCTGCTCCACATAGTCGAGCACCGCATCGGGCAGCGTGATCAGGCGCATCATGTTCGCAACATGGCTGCGCGATTTCTCGACCATCTTTGCGATGTCGACCTGGATCATCCCCTCCTCTTCGGAGAGACGGTGATAGGCGCGGGCTTCCTCGACCGGATTGAGATCCTCGCGCTGCAGGTTCTCGATCAGCGCGAGCGCCATCACCTCGCGTTCGGACAGCTCGCGCACCAGCGCGGGGATCTCGTGCAGCCGCGCCTTTTGCGCCGCGCGCCAGCGGCGTTCACCCGCCACCAGCTGATAGCCTTCGCCGTTGGGGTGTGGGCGGACAATGATCGGCTGAATCACACCGCGCGTGGCAATCGAGGCGGCGAGCTCTTCGAGCGCGGCCTCGTCGAAATGCTTGCGCGGATTGCCGGGCAACGGCTTGATCGCGGCGAGCGCCAGCATCCGCAACGCGGTTCCACCCGGTGCCGGTGCCTCGGTCGCCGGCTCATCGCGGCGCACCAAAGGCTCCTCGCGCCGGGTTTCACCCATCAGCGCGCCAAGCCCCTTGCCGAGACGCCGCGGTTTCTCTGCCGGACCACGCAAAGGTGTCGTCAATTCAAGCGGTTGGCTCATATCGTCGCTCATGCGGCCTGTCTTTCTGCGGGGAAGCGTCCGATCAATTCGCGGGCCAGCGCCATATAGGCGCGGCTGCCGGTGCAATGCTGATCATAGACCAGCGCGGGCAGCCCGTGGCTCGGCGCTTCGGAGAGGCGCACGTTGCGCGGGATCACGGTTTCGAACACCAGCTTGCCGAGACAATCGCGCACGTCGTCGGACACCTGATCGGTGAGGCGGTTGCGGCGATCGAACATCGTCAGCGCCACGCCGATGATGCCGAGCCGCGGATTGAAGCGCTGCTGCACCTGATCGACCGTCTGAAGCAGCTGGCTCAGCCCTTCGAGGGCAAAAAACTCGCATTGCAGCGGCACAAGCAGCGTATCAGCGGCGCACAAGGCGTTCAACGTCAGCAGCCCGAGCGACGGCGGGCAGTCGATAAAGGCAATGTCGTGCCCCTTGTGGTTCTCCAGCGCATTGCGCAGCCGCGCGGTCCGCTGATCGACAGATACGAGTTCAACCTCAGCGCCCGACAGATCAACCGTCGCGGGCACAATGTCGAGGCGCGGAATGCTGGTCGGGACAATCGCGCTGTCGAGCGCAATTTCGTCGATCAGCAGATCATAGCTCGAAACCTCGCGCGCCGACGCATGGACGCCCAGCCCGGTCGAGGCATTCCCCTGCGGATCGAGATCGATCAGCAGCGTGCGCCAGCCGGTGGCGGCCATCGCGGTGGCGATGTTGATCGCCGTGGTGGTCTTGCCCACTCCGCCCTTCTGGTTCGCGATCGCGATGGTCAGCATAGTGCCTGTATCCTCCCGCGCGCCGATTCCGATTGAATCCGCAGCGCTTTGCGCGTGTCAGGCCTTCACAATGATTCCTGCGTCGGGATCGGTCAAGGAATGTTTCACGTGAAACATTGCCCGAATCGAAGGCTTGAGCGCCTCCAATTCCTGCGCCGCCGAGCGTCCCTTGGGCAAGACGTAACGCGTGGCGCTTGTGGAGAAGGGTGCGGACAAAGCTAGAAGCTTGGGCAAAGGAGCAAAAGCACGGGCCGAAATCGCACGCGCCGCAAACGGCTCAACCCGTTCCAACCGCTGACCTTCGACGCGGCATTTGGCCAAATTCAGCGCGGCGATGGCGGATTCGAGGAATTCCGCCCGCCGGGCGCGCGATTCGACCAGCACCACCGGCATATTCGGGCACAGCGCAGCGATTACCAGCCCCGGAAAGCCCGGCCCACTGCCAAGATCAAGCCATGGCCCGCCCGCATTGGCACCCAATGTTTCACGTGAAACATTTTCGAGCAGCTGGGCGGAGTCGGCAATATGGCGCTGCCAGATATGCGCCTCGGTCGCCTTGGCGATGAGGTTCTGGCGCTGGTTCTCCGCGATGACCAGCGCAGCGAAGGCCTCCAGACGCGCCATGCCATCGGCGTCGGTCAGCCCGGCGACATAGGCGCGCGCTTCTTCCTCGGAGACAATCATGCGGCGCGCTGTCCGTTCGCCAGACGGCGGGCATGGACGAGCAATGCGGAAAGTGCCGCCGGAGTAACCCCCGTAACCCGGCCAGCCGCCGCCAACGTCCCGGGCGCTGCCGAGGTCAGGCGTTCCACCATCTCGTTCGAGAGTCCCGGCACTTCGGCATAGGGGAAGTCCGCCGCCAAGGTCAGCGCCTCACTCGCACGCAGATCGCGCAGTTCGGCGTCCTGCCGCGCGAGATAGGGCGCATAAGCGGCATCCTCGGCCATTTCCTCAGCGAGCAAGGGGTCAAGCGCTGTGGCCTCCCCCAGCCACGGCGCGAGCGCCTCGGGTGTCACGCCGTCGTAGCGCAGCCATTCTGCCAAGGGCTTTTCGCCATGATCGCGCCGGACCGGCAGGCCGAGATCAGCCAATTCGCGGGCATGGACCTTGTGCGAATGTTTCACGTGAAACATTGTGCGCAAGGTTTCGCGGCGCTCCCACCATTCGCGGCGCTCCTTGCCAATGCATCCGGCTTCAATGCCCAGCCCCGTCAGGCGCGTCGCAGCGTTGTTGGCCCGCAGGCGCAGGCGGTACTCGGCGCGCGCAGTGAGCATCCGGTAGGGCTCTGACACGCCCTGCAGCGTCAGATCATCGACCATCACCGCAATATAGGAATTCGCCCGGTCGAGCGCGGGTGCGGCTTTGCCGAGTGCGGCAGCTGCGGCTTCCAGCCCCGCAACCAGCCCCTGCGCAGCCGCCTCCTCGTAGCCGGTGGTGCCGTTGATCTGTCCGGCGCAGTAGAGCCCGGGAATGGCCCGCACCTGCAGATCCGGCGTCAGCGCGCGCGGGTCGATGTGATCATACTCCACCGCATAGCCCGGCTGCACGATCACCGCGGTTTCGCAGCCCGGCATGGTGCGCACCACGGTCTTCTGCACATCGGTGGGCAGCGAAGTGCTGATGCCGTTGGGATAGACCATGTGGGTATCCAGCCCCTCGGGCTCGAGAAACACCTGATGGCCCTCACGATCGCCGAAGCGATGGATCTTGTCCTCGATCGAGGGGCAATAGCGCGGCCCCGCCGCCGCAATCGCGCCCGAGAACAGCGGGGAGCGGTGGAGATTGGCGCGGATCGCGTCATGACCCGCCTGTGTGGTGCGGGTGATGGCGCAGAATACTTGCGGGTTCACACGGCGCGGGGTGAGCGCAGACATGGTCCAGGCCTCGCCATCCGAGGGCTGTTCTTCGAGCACCGCCCAGTTGATCGTGCGCCCATCCAGACGCGGCGGCGTGCCGGTCTTGAGCCGCGCCATCGGCAGGTCAGCACCGCGCAGCTGCTGGGCGAGCCGCTTCGCGGCGTTCTCGCCGATGCGCCCGCCTTCGTAACGCTCCTCGCCGCGGAACAGCACGCCGCCGAGGAAAGTGCCGGTGCAGAGCACGACGCGCGGTGCGCTGAGGATTGAGCCGTCCGCGAGCTCCAGACCGGCGACCCCGCCACCTTCCAGTACCAGAGCTGCGGCTTCACCCTGCACCAGCGTCAGATTGGCCTGCGCACGCACAATGGCCTGCACCGCCGCCTTGAACCGCACCCGGTCCGCCTGCACACGCGGGCCCCACACGGCACTGCCCTTGGAGCGGTTGAGCATCCGGTAATGGATCGCGCCGGCATCGGCAGCACGGCCGATCACCCCGTCCAGGGCATCGACTTCGCGCACCAGATGGCCCTTGCCCAGGCCACCAATCGCCGGATTGCAGCTCATCGCCCCTATGGCATTGAGGTCAAAGCTCACCAGCGCTGTGCGCGCGCCCATGCGGGCCGCGGCACAGGCGGCCTCAACCCCGGCGTGACCGCCGCCGATGACAAGGACATCGAAGGAATGCATGGCGCCGCAGATAGGGCTTGGCGTGCGCCTCGTCAAAGAGGATTCAGCCCCTTGCACAGCGCCAATGTTTCACGTGAAACATTTTGTGCTCGAGGTCTTACTTCCCGATGCAGAAGCGTCCGAACAGCGTGTCTAGCATATCCTCGGTGGTCGCGCGTCCGATCAGCCGGTCAAAGGCAAGGCGTGCGCGGCGCAGTTCTTCGGCGACCAGAAGCGGATCGAGAAGCCCGCGCGCAGCCGCTAGTGCGTCGGCAGCCTCACCCAGTCTTGCGTGTTGACGGGCGTTAAGCGTAGCCTGTCCGGGTTTTGGCAGGGCATCGCGGGCCAGTTCGACCAGCGCGTGCTTGAGCGCAGCGACCCCCTCGCCCGTCGTCGCAGAAAGGGTGAAACGAGCCGCCGCCTTGGGCACAAACCCCTCGCGATCAGCCTGCGCGGCAATTTCCCACGCGTCCAATGGCCCCTCGCCTTCCGGGCCGAGCCACAGCACCACATCGGCCCTCTCAAGCTCGCCGCGCGCGCGGTCGATGCCGATGGCTTCGACTTCGTCCGCGAGCGCGCCGTCCCGCAGGCCTGCCGTATCGACAAAGGTGAAGGGCACGCCCGCAATGGCGACCGCGCGCTCGATTACATCGCGCGTTGTCCCGGCAATCGGCGATGTGATCGCCGCCTCGCTCTCGATCAGCGCATTGAACAGCGTCGACTTGCCCGCATTGGGCGGCCCGGCGAGCACCACACGGAACCCCTCCCCCAACCGTTCGGAACGCGGGCGAGTGAGCCATGCGCCAATCTCGTCTGCCAACGCAGCAATGTTCCACGTGAAACATTCGGGGAGATCGGACGAGTCCTCCTCGTCCGAAAAGTCGAGCACACCTTCGACCTCGGCGGAGAGCACCAACACCTGTTCGCGCCATGCCTCCACCTGCCGCGACAACGCACCGCCGGCATTGGCGAGCGCGGCGGCGCGGGCGAGCTCGGTCTCGGCGGACAGTAGATCGGCAAGCCCCTCGGCCTCGGCGAGATCGATCCGGCCATTGGCAAAGGCGCGGCGGGTGAATTCACCCGGTTCTGCGCGGCGCAGGGCCGGAAGCGCCGCGAGCGCCCCCTCCACCGCGGCAATCACCGCGCGGCCGCCGTGGCAATGCAATTCTGCCAGATCCTCGCCTGTCGCGGTGTTTGGTCCGGGAAACCACAGCACCAGCGCCTCGTCGAGCAGAGCGCCGGCCTTATCGCGAAGCTTGGCCAGTGAAGCACGGCGCGGCTCCGGCACCCTGCCCGCCAGCGCGATCAGCGCCGCAGCGGCATCGGGCCCGGAGACGCGGATGACCCCGATGCCCGCCGGCGGCGCGCCGCTCGACAGCGCAAAAATGGTCGCAGCAGTAGTCATCAGCGCACTATTCGGACGGCTTTTGTCCTGACGCCGCCTTCATCCCGCTTTCGACAAAGCTCTGGAATAACTTCAGCCCCACCTGCCCCATCGGTGCCAGCGCCGAGGCGTATTGCTGCAACTGGTCGGGGTTCGAGACGCCCTGCATCGCCTTGGTGATGTTGTCGACATAGACATTGTTGGCCGCACTGACATCCGGCAGGCCCATGAAGCTACGGGCCTCTTCGGGCGTACAATCGACTTCAATGGTGATCTTCATGGGGCTCGGCTCCTCTCCCGCTCGCCCTACTCATTTGGGCTTGGCAGCCGTGCAAGGCAAGCGATAGACCACGCACAGCCCCTGAACCACCGGAGAGACACCCCATGAGCCTCAACGCCACTATCCCCACGCTGGAGGGCGACGCCGAGTTCGGCGCCTATATCGCGAGCCCCGCAGGCACGCCGCGCGGCGCGATCATCGTCATTCAGGAGATCTTCGGGGTGAACCCCGGCATCCGCCAGAAGTGCGACAAGCTCGCCGCCGAGGGTTGGCTGGCGGTTGCACCCGATCTGTTCTGGCGGCTCAAGCCGGGTATCGAACTTGATCCCGATGTGCAGCCCGAATTCACTCAGGCGCTTGATCTGTTTGGACAATTTGATCAGGATGCGGGCATCCGCGATATCGAGGCGACCATCCACCACATCCGCCGCACGCTCGGCGTCTCCAAGGTCGGCTGCGTCGGTTACTGCCTCGGCGGACGGCTCGCATACATGACCGCGGCCCGCACCGACATCAACGCCAGTGTCGGCTATTACGGGGTCGGCATTGACGGGCTGCTCGGCGAGAAGCACGCCATCGCCCACCCGCTGATGCTGCATATCCCCACCGCTGACGGCTTCGTCCCGTCCGAGACTCAGGCCGCGATGCACACCGCGCTTGATGATCACCCGCGCGTGACGCTGCACGACTACGAAGGGCTCGACCACGGCTTTGCCACCGAGACCGGCCTGCGCCGCCAGCAGGAAGCCGCCACGCTCGCCGACAGCCGCACCGCCGCCTTCTTTGCCGAGCATCTGGGATGAGCGATCATCCCGGCCTTGCGCGCTGGCACGCCTATATGGAGAGCGGCGGCGATCCGGCGCTGCTTTCTGCTTTGATTGCCGAGACTTGCGTGTTCCACTCGCCGGTGGTGCATACCCCGCAGGCGGGGAAGCCGGTGGTGATGGCCTACCTGCTGGCAGCAGCCAACGTGCTGGGGAACGACGCTTTCCACTATGTCCGCGAGCTGGTCGACGGGGACGAGGTCATGCTCGAATTCGTCACCGAGCTGGACGGGATCAGCGTCAACGGGGTTGATATCGTGCACTTCAACGCTGACGGACAAATCAGCGATTTCAAGGTGATGGTGCGACCATTGAAGGCAATCAACGCCGTGTGGCAGATGATGGGCGCGCAGCTGGCTGCAAGCAAGGGCTGAGCCCTGCGGCGCGGTCAGGCCCAGGTCAGGCCCAGCTCAGGCCGGGTGCAGCCGCAGCTGGTTCGCCCGCGCGTGATCGCAGCCGAAGAACGCCAGCACCGCCTCGTCCACCACTCTGGGCACCGCGCCATGCGCCTCGGCGCTGATCGCATTGAGCGCCTTTGCGATGTGCGAATCGTCGAAATAGCGCATCCGCCAATTGCCGAAGGTCGCCTCGGGCACGGTGCGCTCGTCGATCACTTCGACATTGGTGTGGCGCACGTCGCGGCGGATGGCATCGAAGGCGGCACACAGCTTCCAGGTCGGCCCTTCGAGCACCTGAAGGAAGCGGTGGTCCGAATGCAGCAGAAATCCGCTGAGCCCGCGCCGCTCATTGGCCTCGCGCGCATGATAGAGCAGCCGGAACAGTTCTGCCCGGTCCAGCTCCGGTGAAGCCACGCTTTGATAGATGATCCGCCGCATCCCGCTGTCCCTTAGATGAGGGTCGCAGGTTAGACTCGCAGAGCCATATCAGAGCCTAGCGCAGGCCCTCGGGATTTCCCCTAGAAGCTAGTTCAGAACCGCAAAATTGACGATCATCTTGCGCACTTCGGGATCGAGATCCTGCGGCAGATCGCGCTCGAGCATTTCGCGGCGGGCAGCGATGCTTTCAGCAATCAGCACGCGCTTCATCGCCCAATCGGGGCAAGCCCGCGCGGCAATCGCACGGCGATCGAGCACGGAGACTCCACTGTGGCGCTGGTCGGCGGTGATCTTGTCCATCAGGCCGGCCACTTCGCCTTCTTCGCCTTCGAGCAGCTGGAGGAAATTGCGGCCGTTGAACAGCAGCAGGCCGGTGATGCCCCGCGCGGGATTGTTGCGCGCGCTGGTCTCCAGAATCGCGTCCACTTCCTCGCGCGGCAGGGTCGGCGCGGTGCTGATATAGAGATACTGACTGAGCAAGCTTCCCGTCCCTTATGGCCTGACTGGCGGGCCGACCCCATGGCCCGCTGGCGTGCAATCCTACTGGTTCCCTATTGATTCATCGTGTCGAAGAAGTCGTCGTTGGTCTTCGAATCCTTCATCTTGTCGAGCAGGAATTCCATCGCATCTACGGTGCCCATCTGCATCAGGATGCGGCGCAGCACCCACATCTTGGAGAGACGATCCTTCTCCACCAGCAATTCTTCCTTGCGGGTGCCGGACTTGCCGACATCCAATGCGGGGAAGATGCGCTTGTCGGCGACCTTGCGATCGAGCACAATTTCGCTGTTACCGGTGCCCTTGAACTCTTCGAAGATCACTTCGTCCATGCGGCTGCCGGTGTCGATCAGCGCGGTGGCGATGATGGAGAGCGAGCCGCCTTCCTCGATATTGCGCGCAGCACCGAAGAAGCGCTTGGGCCGCTGGAGCGCGTTGGCATCCACACCGCCGGTCAGCACCTTGCCCGAGGACGGCACCACGGTGTTGTAGGCCCGGCCCAGACGGGTGATCGAATCGAGCAGGATCACCACGTCATGCTTGTGCTCGACGAGGCGCTTGGCCTTCTCGATCACCATTTCGGCGACTTGCACGTGGCGCTGTGCGGGTTCGTCGAAGGTCGAGGAGACAACCTCGCCCTTCACCGAACGCTGCATGTCGGTGACTTCCTCGGGGCGTTCGTCGACCAGCAGGACGATCAGGAACACTTCGGGGTGATTGTCGGTGATCGCCTTGGCAATGTTCTGCAACAGCACGGTTTTACCGGTGCGCGGCGGCGCGACGATCAGCGCGCGCTGGCCCTTGCCCTGCGGCGCGATGATGTCGATCACCCGCGCGCTCTTGTCCTTCACGGTGGGATCCAGACTGTCGAGCGTCAGCTTCGAATCCGGATAGAGCGGGGTGAGGTTGTCGAAATTGGTGCGCAGACGAACCGCGTCGGGATCGTCGAAATTGACCTTCGCAAGCGTGGTGAGCGCAAAATAGCGTTCGCCTTCGCGCGGGGCGCGGATTTCGCCTTCGACGGTGTCACCGGTGCGAAGGCCCCAGCGGCGGACCTGGTTGGGCGAGACATAGATATCGTCCGGGCCGGCGAGGTAGTTGGCCTCTGGCGAACGCAGGAAGCCGAAGCCATCCTGCAGCACCTCGATGGTGCCGATCCCCATGATCTTTTCTTCGTATTCCTCGTCCTCGGCCAGTTCGCGCAGGATGCTGAACAGCAGATCCTGACGACGCATGGTCGAGGCGCCTTCAACGCCCAGCTCTTCAGCCATCGCGACCAGTTCGGCCGGGGTTTTGCGCTTGAGGTCTTTCAGATGCATTTTGTGTATTCCAAAGGCAGGAGTGGCCGGTTGGTCAGTGCCTCTTGCTGGAAGAGGCGCCCCGTTGTTGTTCTGGGCCTGAATTTGGACATGCAGGCCGGTCGGGGCTGGGCTTGGAGAAAGCAGACCTGTGGGAGCGAAGAACCGCTCCCGACACCGGATAGGTGATAGCTGCGATAGAAGCGCCGGCGCGCCCGGTCAATTGTGTAAAGCAGCAGGCCCCGTCAGAACGGCTTGAGATAGACCAGCGCGACGATCAGGACGAGCAGCAGCCCGGGCAGTTCGCCGACCATGCGCAGGCGGGCTTCGGTCAGCGGACGCTCGCCGCGGGCCATCTTCTTGGTCTGCCCGACGAGCCAACCGTGAAAACCGGTCATCACCAGCACCAGTGTCACCTTGGCATGAAGCCAGCCGGCGCCGGAGAAATGCTCGCCGGCAATCGCCATGGTCAGCCCCAGCACCCAGACAATAATCATGCTGGGGGTGAGGATGATTTTGCGCAGCTTGCCCATCCGCTCCGCCCACTTGGCCTCGCCCGGCGAGCCAGGTGCATGATCGAGCATGTAGATGCACTGGCGCGGGAGCATGAACAGCCCCGCGAGCCAGAACACCATGAAGATCACATGGCCGATCTTGAGGAAGGGATAGATGAGCAGGAGGGTCGATTGCATGGCCTGATCCCTACCTTAGCCTCTCAGCGCCGCAAGCAATTCCTCGACATGGGCAATCGGCGTGTGCTGCCCGATCCCGTGGCCAAGGTTGAAGACGTGCGGCCGGTCTTCGAAGGCATCGATGATGGTGCGCAAGCGCTGCGCCATCGCCGGGCCGCCTGCTTCGAGCAGCAGCGGATCGAAATTGCCCTGTACCGGCATCCCTGAAGGAAGGCTGGCATGGGCCCAGGCCGGATCAAGCGTCTCGTCGAGGCCGACCGCGTCCACACCCGTTTCCCGCGCATAGGCAGGAAGCTTGGCCCCGGCACCCTTGGGGAAGCCGATGATGGGCGTATCGGGGTGCGTTTCTTTCAGCCTTGCCGTGATCGCAGCATTGGGCGCGACCACCCACTTTTCGAACTGGTCAGGCGCAAGGCTTCCGGCCCAGCTGTCGAACAATTGCACCGCTTCCGCCCCGGCATCGATCTGGCCGCGCAGATAGGTGACCGAAACATCGATAATGGCATCGATGATCGCCTGCATATGCGCCGGATCACGGTAAGCCAGCAGCCGCGCGGGGCCCTGATCCTTGGAACCTTCACCGGCGATCATGTAGGTCGCCACGGTCCACGGACTGCCCGCAAAGCCGAGCATGGTCACCTCGGGGCCGATCAGCTGGCGGGTGCGGCGCACGGTTTCATACACCGGCTCGAACCGCTCGAACGCCGGAGTGAAGCTGTCGAGCCCGACTTCAAGCAGCGTCGGCGACAGGTGCGGGCCTTCGCCGACGAGGAACTGCAAGCCCTGCCCCATCGCGTGCGGCACGATGAGGATATCGGAAAACAGGATCGCGCCGTCGAATCCGAACCGCCGGATCGGCTGCACGGTGATCTCGGCTGCGGCCTCGCTATCGTAAACCAGCTCGAGGAATCCGCCTTTCTCAGCCCGCAACTCGCGGTATTCCGGCAGATAACGCCCCGCCTGGCGCATGAGCCAAACAGGGGCGATGTCCTGACGGACACCCTTCAGCGTATCGAGCAATTTTCCGGGCATGGGGTTCCTTTAATCAAAACAATTCAAATTATAAAAGGATTGATGGAGTCTGTTGGCCCTGTGGAAAGCGGGAATTACCGGCCTTTGCCGGGTTACCCCCTACCTGCCCCCTGCCAATCACCCCCAAGCGAATCCGCACAAACTGGACGTCAAGCGGGCTTTATCCCCACTCTTCCCAGCCTGTCGACAACACTTGTCCCGTGTGGGCAAATACCCCGAGGAAAAGCCTGTCAGGGGGCATGAAAATTCGTCCCCAGCTTGTCGGGCAATTGCTCCCGTGGTTTATGCGGCATTCTGTCCACAGCCCGCGGGCAGCCCAGTGAGCGATCCCGAGCATGAGTCGACTGAACCTGCATCTTGTATCGGATTCGACCGGCGAGACGCTGGAAATGATCGCCAAGGCGGCGCTCGCACAGTTTGATGATCCCGATGTCAGCCGCCATTTCTGGCCGATGGTGCGCTCGCTCCAGCATCTTGACCGGATCGTGCCTGATCTCGCCGCGCATCCGGGGCTGGTGCTCTATACGCTGGTCAACCCGGACACGCGCAAGCGCCTGGAGGAGCATTGCCGCCATCTCGGCCTGCCCGCCGTGCCCGTGCTCGATCAGGTGACTGCGGCGCTTGAAGCGCAGCTCGGGCAGGAAGCCCACGGACGCCCGGGCCGTCAGCACATGATGGACGCCGACTATTTCAAGCGGGTTGACGCGATCCAGTACACCATCGCCCATGACGACGGCATCGGTTACGAGGAGTGGGAAGAGGCCGACATCGTGCTTGTCGGCGTGTCGCGCTCGTCCAAGACGCCGACCAGCATCTATCTCGCCAATCGCGGCTACAAGGTCGCCAATATTCCGCTGGTGGTGGAGAGCCCGCCGCCCAAGGTGCTTTACGGACTGCGTCATCCGCTGATCGTCGGCCTCACCACCAGCCCTGAACGGCTGGTGCAGATCCGCCGCAACCGTCTGTTGTCGCTCAATGAGGCGACCGAGACGGCCTATGTCGATAACGACAAGGTGAAGACCGAGCTGCAATTCGCGCGGCGGATGTATGCCGATAATGGCTGGCCGGTAATCGACGTCACCCGCCGCTCGATCGAGGAGACTGCGGCGGCGATCATCCGGCTGGCGCAGGAACGCGGGCGCAAACCGGCGAGCGAAGGCGGGGTGGGTCAGCCGATATGACGCTCATCCTCGCCAGCAAATCCGCTTCGCGCCGGGCGATGCTCGATGCAGCGGGCGTGGCCTACGAGAGCATTCCCGCCGATATTGACGAGCGCGCTGTGGAAGCAGGTCTTGCAGGCGCTGCACCGCCTGAGGTGGCCGAGGCCTTGGCCGTCGCCAAGGCGGCTGCCGTGGCCGCACTGTATCCCGGCGCGCTGGTGCTCGGCTCGGATTCGCTGGTGGTCGCCGCTGGCCGCCGGTTCGACAAGCCGCAAACCCGTGAGGAGGCGGGCGAACACCTGCGGTTCTTCTCGGGCCAGGTGATGGAACTCCACTCCGCCGCTGCGCTGGTGAAAGATGGCGGGTGCGAATGGAGCCACGCCAGCATCGCCCGGTTGCACGTGCGCGAACTCTCCGACGAATTCATCGCCGCCTACCTCGATAGGGAATGGCCCGAAATCAGCCACACCGTCGGCGCGTTCCGCATCGAAGGTCCGGGTGTGCAGCTGTTCGAGAGCATCGAGGGCGACCAATTCACCGTGCTCGGGATGCCGCTGCTGCCCTTGCTGGCTGCGCTGCGCGAGGAAGGGGTGTTGATCGCATGAAACCCTATGCCGAGGTGATCGGCGATCCGATTGCGCAGTCGAAGTCGCCCGCGATTCATGGCTTCTGGCTCGGCAAGCTCGGGATCGACGCCGAATACCGCGCGGCCCATGTGCGGGCAGATGATCTTGCCGACTACCTCTCCCAGCGCCGATCCGATCCGTTATGGCGCGGGTGCAACGTCACCATGCCGCACAAGCAGGCGGTGATGCCGCTGCTCGACCAGATCAATTCCCCCGCTGACACCATCGGCGCGGTCAACACGATCCTACCGCTTGGGGGCGGCGCGCTGGCGGGGACAAACACCGACGCCGCCGGATTCCTCGAGCCCTTGCGCGAGACCCTCGCTGAAACCCATTACTACCGCATGGCCCGCATCCTCGGCACCGGCGGCGCAGCGCGGGCGATCATCACTGCGCTGGCTGGCCACGGCTTTACGCTGGTGGTGGCCGGGCGCGATCCGGCCAAGGCGCGCGCGCTGCTCGATGAACTCGCGCCCAAAGGCGAGCATCACGCCATCGACCTCGCCCACTTCGCCGATCCGACGGATTTCGCCTTCGACGACCGCGAAGGCTGCTGCGATCTGGTGATCAACGCCTCCAGCCTCGGGATGAAAGGCCAACCTGCTCTACCCTTCGACTGGAGCCACGCGCCGCCGGGCAGCATCGCCTATGACATCGTCACCGCGCCGCTCGACACGGCTTTCTTGCAAGGCGCGCGCACCAAGGGCCTGCCGACCATCGACGGGCTTGCGATGCTGATCGGGCAGGCGGCGGTGGCGTTCGAGAAATTTTTCGGCCAACCCGCCCCGCGCGAGCATGATGCCGAACTGCGATCGATCCTCACCCGATGACCAGACCGAAAATCATCGGGCTCACCGGCTCAATCGGGATGGGCAAATCCACCGTCGCCGCGATGTTCGCCGAGGCTGGCATCCCGGTGTTCGATGCCGATGCCGAAGTTCGCGCGATGCAGGGACCGGGCGGCGAACTCGTCCCCGCGATCGAGGCGGCCTTTCCGGGATCCACCGGCCCGCAAGGGGTCGACCGCGACCGGCTCGGCCATCAGGTGTTTGCCGACAAACCCGCGCTCGCCCGCTTGGAAGCCATCGTCCACCCGGTGGTCGCGGCCAAGCGCGCGGCGTTTCTGGAACAGCACCACGACAAGCGCGCGGTGGTATTCGACATTCCATTATTGTTCGAAAAGGGCGGGCACGAGAATGTCGACCTGATCGTCGTCGTTTCCGCGTCCGAAGCCGTGCAACGCGCCCGCGTGCTCGCCCGCCCCGGCATGACGCCGCAGAAATTCGACCATATTTTCGGCCTGCAACTTCACGATACGGAGAAACGCGAGCGCGCCGACCATGTCATCGACACTGGCACCAGCCTCGAGGAAACCCGCGCGCAGGTCAGCGCCCTGATTGCTTCATTTTGATTGCAGGCAGCGCTTGCAAGTCCCGAAACATGGGCAGATAGTGACTCAAATGCGTGAGGTTATCTTCGACACCGAGACCACCGGGCTTGATCCCAAGACGGGGGACCGCATGGTGGAAATCGGCTGCATCGAGATGATCGGCCGGGTCGAAACCGGCCGCAGCTTCCACGCCTATTTCAATCCCGAACGCGAAATGCCGCCCGAGGCCGAGCGCGTGCATGGCCTCAGCGCCGCCTTCCTTTCGACCAAGCCGCGCTTTGCCGAAACGGTCGATGAATTGCTGGCATTTCTGGGCGATGCGCCGCTGGTGGCGCATAATGCCGGGTTCGATTTCGGCTTCCTCAACAACGAGCTCGAAAAGATTGGCCGCGCGCCGATCAGCCTTGACCGGATGGTCGATACCGTCGCCCTCGCCCGCAAGAAACACCCCGGTTCCAAGCTCAGCCTCGATGCGCTGTGCACCCGCTACGGCATCGATCGGAGCCACCGGGTGAAGCACGGCGCGCTGCTCGATGCCGAATTGCTCGCGCAGGTCTATGTCGAGCTGACCGGCGGGCGGCAGATCGGGCTCGGTCTGGTGGAGAGCGCCAGCGTTACTATCGAAACCAATGTGGTGCAGATCGCCGGCCCGGCCGTCGCCGCGCGCCCGGTGCGCCCGCCGCGACCACACGCGGCCTCGCCAGAGGAATTGCAACGCCACGGCGAATTCATCGCCGGAATCGAAAAGGCTATCTGGACGCGCTGAGGGGGCGGCGCGGCTGACGTAGATGCAAGTCGTATCTTGGACGGAGGGCTCACAGCTTATGGATATTCGGATTTCGGGCCATCAGGTCGATACGGGCACCGCCTTGCAGGAACACGCGGCTGATCGGCTCGGTTCGATCGTCGACAAATACTTCGATCAGGCGCTGTCCAGCCACGTCACCTTTGGCAAGGCGCCCGCGGGGGCCTTCACCTGCGATATCGTCACCCATGTAATGCAGGGACTGATCCTCAAGGCGCAAGGCTCCGCGCACAGCGCCCATGTCGCGCTCGATGATGCCGCCGCCAAGATCGACAAGCAGCTGCGCCGCTACAAGCGCCGCCTGACCGATCGCCACGAACAGGCCGATCACGCGCGCGGCGAGGAAGAGGCCGCCTACACCATCTTCGCGGTGGAGGAGGATGTCGAGGAAGAGGTCGCCGCCGATGCCCCGCTGGTGATCGCTGAGACCCGCGTCGACATTCCCACCGCCACCGTCGCCGATGCGGTGATGATGATGGATCTGCGGAACACCACGGCGCTGTTTTTCAAAAATGCTGGCACCGGCAGGCATAATATGGTTTACCGGCGTGCCGATGGTTCGATCGGATGGGTCGAACCGAGATAGGGCCCACGTCTGCCGTTTCGCACGGCATCACCAGCAGACAAAGGGCCCACGCGGCAGCAGCAGGAGGGCGCATCGCCCCGGTCGGCAGGGTTCCTCGCAGCCCTGACTTTCCGGACTTGCACTGGTCGCGGGTATTTTCATTCGGGATTCGCACATGATGGACGTCAACCTCGCTCTTTCACCGCAGGCGATTCTGTTCGATCGTATCGACAGCAAACCCAAGGTGCTGGCCACATTGGCCGGGCTGCTCGCGGCAGCCTACGGACTTGACCAGAGCGAGGTGCTCGAAAATCTCGAAGCGCGTGAGGCCTTGGGCAGCACCGGCTTCGGACGCGGCGTGGCGATCCCGCATTGCCGCAGCAAGGACATCCGCCGCCCCAGCCTGGCGCTGATCCGGCTCGAGGCGCCGATCGATTTTGCCGCGGCGGATTCGCTGCCCGTCACGCTGGTGTGCGGGCTGGTCTCGCCCGAGAATGCCGGGGCGACCCACCTGCACGCGCTCGCCGCGATCTCGCGGTTGACGCGCGATGAGGCGAAACTGCAGATGCTCGCCGATGCGCCGACGACCGAGGCGGCCTACACCCTGCTCACCACCCAGTTCGAGCAGGATGCCGCCTGACGGCACTGGCCAAAGTCCATGAACACAACCGATCACGCAGCCCCCACCGGGGCGGAGGGGCATTACCGCGCGCTGGAGCGGCTCTATGCCTCCGCGCCGGTCAACGCCAAGTTTGCCTCAACGCTGCACATCACCGGCGATGGCACATCGCGGCTGACCTTCACGGTTACGCCTGAGGATTACCACGCGGCGGGTGCAGCGCACGGAACGATCTATTTCAAGATGCTCGATGATGCGGCCTTCTATGCCGCGAACGCGCTGGTGACCGACCGTTTCCTGCTCACCACGAGCTTCAACCTGCACTTCAGCAAGCCGGTGCGCGCCGGCACCGTCACCGCCGAGGGCCGCTGGGTCAGCGGCCGCCGCCGCGTTTTCGTCGCAGAAGCGCGGCTGGTGGACGCCGAGGGCGAGGAGATCGGCCGCGGCACCGGCACCTTCATGCGCTCGCGCATCGCGCTCTCCAGCCTGCCGGGTTACGCGGCCCAACCGTGAGCCCCCTGAAATGCGCCCCCTGAAATGAGCCAGCGTCTGCCCGCGCATCTCGAGGTGAGTGCGATTTTGCGCCTCGCCGAATCGCAGGGCGGCTTTGCGACGGTGCTGGCCAAGGGCGAGCGTGATGCCGGAACGATCTTGTTGGTAACCCTGTATCGCGGTGCGGGTGCATCGCTTTACGAAAGAATGCCTGCACTCGATGGTTCGCGCACATTTGTTGCGACAAAAACCGAAAACGCTGAAAAACCACAGGAATTTTCTGAATATTTGGCGCGCAGGCGGCAGCAGGATCGCGATATCTGGCTAATCGAGGTGGATATCGCGGAACCCGAACGCTTCGTCGCGCAAATCGCCGCGTTAACTTGACCCTCGCGTCAACCCGGCTAACGGCTCGCCCACTTCCTAGCGCAGGCTGACGGGGCGGCATTTCGGTCGTTCGATCAGCACGCAGACGGGGAGCGGCCGGCAGGCTTCTTGAACCCCCCCACAATCCGCAATGATTTGGATAAGGTTCCCGCCTGCGTCGGAGCGCGCTCACCGCACGTTTTGTAGTTTCCATGGGTCGCAAGACTTTCTCGATTTCCGCGATTGCTGCAGTGGCAGTCGCAACAATGGTGATCCCCGGCGTCGATGGCGCTGCGGTGCTGGCCCAAGCGGCCAATGACCAGTTCAACGCAACCGAAGCGGCCGATCCGGCCCCGGCGGCGGAGCTGGTTCCCGAACCTCTCGAATACGTCGCCGAACCCGTGGTGCAGCCGCTTCCCGCTGCGCCCGAGCAGTCGGTGCTCACCGAAGCCGGTTCACTCACCGAGCTGGTCGGCATGATCGATAGCGCCGCGCCGATGAGCGACGAGCTGCGCTGCCTTGCCGGCGCGGTCTATTTTGAAGCCCGCGGCGAGCCGCTCGCCGGGCAGCTGGCGGTGGCGCAGGTGATCGTCAACCGCAGCGAAGATGGCCGCTTCCCGCGCTCTTATTGCGGTGTGGTGCGCCAGAAGGGGCAGTTCTCCTTCATGCGCGGCAGCGAGATGCCGCAGATCCGTGACCGTTCAGCCGCCTGGGAGCGCGCCGTGGCAATCGCCCAGATCGCGCACAAGGGCATGTGGGAATCCGAAGCCGGTGACGCGGTGTTCTTCCACGCCCGCTATGTCCGCCCCGGCTGGAGCCGCACCAAAACGCGTCTCGCCCAAATCGACACGCATATTTTTTATCGTTGATCCTCGCCGCACGCGCGGCACGCGCGAAACGCGGCGAGGATTATCGAGAAATCCGCGCCCACACAGGCGCGTGATCGCTCGCCTTTTCGCGCCCGCGGTGATCCTTGTCGACGCCGCAGGCTTCGAGCCGGTCGGCACATTCGGGCGAGAGCAGGATGTGATCGATCCGGAAGCCGTGATCGCGCTGCCACGCGCCCGCCTGATAATCCCAATAGGTCCACACCCCGCCGCGCGGATTGTGGGTGCGCAGCGCGTCGGTCCAGCCATCATTGAGGAGCTGGGCATAGGCGGCGCGCGATTCAGGCTGCATCAACGCGTCATCGGCCATCGCCTTGACCGCCCAGACATCGTCGTCTTCCGGGATGACGTTGAAATCGCCGAGCACCACGGCGGGCACTTCCTCGGCCCAGATTTCGGCCATGCGCGCGCGTAGCCGCTCCATCCACGCCAGCTTGTAAGTGAACTTCGGCCCCGGGTGCGGGTTGCCATTGGGCAGGTAGAGACAGGCGATGCGGACGCCCGAGACATCCGCCTCGAGATAGCGCGCCTGTTCCTCATCGCCTTCATTGGGGCCGGGGATGCCGAGCCCGCGCCGCACTTCGTTGAGGGTGTAGCCCGCCGCTGTGTCGACCAGGATCGCGACCCCGTTGAAGCTCTTCTGCCCGTGCCAGATCGCGCTGTATCCCAGCGCCTCGATCTCGGCGGCGGGGAAGCCTTCGTCTTGCGACTTGATCTCCTGCAGGCAGGCGACTGCTGGGCGCGTTTCGGCGAGCCATTCGAGCAGCCGCGGCAGACGCGCCTTGATGCCGTTGATGTTGAAGGTGGCGATTTTCATGGGGCTATCCCTAGCCGTTCGTGCTGAGCTTGTCGAAGCACTGCACTTTCTTCTGTCCAGCGTCCAAGCAAGTAGGACAGCCCTTCGACAAGCTCAGGGCGAACGGAGGTGGGCGGCTAAATCCCGAAGCTCGCGCCGCAGCCGCAGCCCGCGGCAGCCTGCGGGTTTTCGACCTTGAAGGCCGCCCCGCCCAGCGATTCGACGAAATCAACCGTGCTGCCCGCAATCAGATCGAGGCTGACCGGATCGACCACCAGCTGCACGCCGTCGGTTTCGCTTACCAGATCATCACCCTCAGGCGCATCGGCGAGATCGAACTTGTACTGGAAGCCCGAGCACCCGCCCCCTTCGACCGCAAGACGCAGGATCGCGGGGCGCGATTGCTTCTGCGCAATCAGCGCAATGCGCTTGGCGGCAGACGGGGTGAGGATCAGGGGTTCGGCGCTCATGGCTCTAATCTAGGGCGCGCAGGCGCGTTCCTCAAGCGCTCACACCGCCTGAATGTAGTTGCGCAGCGCCTCGGCCTCGTGCTGCACCTCGTCGATCTTGTGCTTCACGAGGTCACCGATCGATATGAAGGCGACCAGCTTGCCGTCCTCCACCACCGGAAAGTGGCGGAACCGGCGCCGGGTCATCAGCCCCAGTGCATCATCGATGTTGGTGCCGGGCTCGACCGTGACGGCGGGCGAGGTCATGATCTGCTCCACCGGCATATCGAGGCACGCCCCACCATGATCGGCCAAGCGGTAGATCACGTCGCGTTCGGACACGATGCCGACCACGCTGCCATCGCGCAGCACCGGCAGCGCGCCGATGCGCTTGCTGGCAAGGATGCCGACAACCTGCGAAACCGGGGTCGCGACGTCGCAGGCGATGATGTCCGCTGTGCCGCGCTGAGCGATGATTCTGGCAATGGTCATGGCCGACTCCCTCTCTCTCCGATGGAAGGTGCCATGTTTACCGGCAAAACGCGAATCCGGGAAAGCACGAGAGGTTGCATCCCAGGAATGCACCCTTGCAGCCTTTGCGCGTTGCCAAGCGCCGGGATGCGCGCCATGTCGCTGCCATGACCCGCAAATCGCCGCTCGATGACCCCGTGAACGCGGCCCACGCCTGGGCGCGCTATCGCCAGATCATGAAGCTGCTGCTGGCAGCAACAGTGCTGGTTGTGGCGGTGGCGATGGGGCTGTTATTTGCCTATAACGGCATGATTTCGGTGCATTTTTACATCGCCGTGGCGCTGGGCATCAGCCTCACCATGCTGCTCGGCGGCGGGCTGATGGGGCTGGTGTTCCTCAGCAACGGCACGGGCCACGACGAATCGGTCGACAACCAGATGCCCGGGCGCGACGAGTTCTGGTCGCCCAAGGATGATTAAGCGGGGTTGAGGCGGAAGTCTTTCACCGGCACGCCGCCGATCAGATGCTCCTGAATAATCCGCTCGAGCACCGCAGGGCTGCACGAGTGATACCACACCCCGTCGGGCCACACGACCGCGACCGGGCCTGCCGCGCAGATCTGGAAGCAATCCGCCTTGGTGCGCTGCACGCCCCCGCCCGCCCCGCGCGGACTATCCGCATCGCGCTGCGGGCCGACGAGGCCGAGCTCCTTCAGCCGCGATTTGAGATATTGCCAACTCTCCTCGCCCGCCGCGCGCGAGCAGCACTTTTCCTTGTCCGACAGCGCACAGATCATGATGTGCCGCGTGATCCCCGTCCCGCTTGCCGCATCGCCATAATGCTTGGCGAGCGAGACTTGCGCCGCGAGCAGTTCCTTCCGGCTCATTCGGGTGTCTCGTCTTTCGGCTTCAGCCAGCGATCAAGCCACGCGAACACCGTCTGGTGCCATTGCAGCGAGTTCTTGGCGCCGAGCACCCAGTGGTTCTCGTCCGGGAACACCAGCAATTGCGAGGGGATGCCGCGTTCCTGCAAGGCGGTGAAGCTTTGCAGGCCCTGCGTGTAGGGGACGCGGAAATCGAGCTCGCCGGTCACCACCAGCATCGGCGTTTTCCACTTGTCGACGTGGTTGGCGGGGTTCCACTTCTCGTAGGTTTCGCGTGCTTGGCTGTAGGTGCCGCCGAAATCCCAGCGCGGGAACCACAGTTCTTCGGTCGCATAGTAGAAACTGCGGGTGTCGAAGATCCCGTCGTGCTGGACGAGGCAATCGAAGCGGTCGGCCCATTGCCCCGCGATCCAGTTGACCATGTAGCCGCCATAGCTTGCCCCCATCGCGCAAGCGCGGTTGCCATCGATCTGGGTGTCGAGCGCGAGTGCGGCTTCAAGCCCTTTCCGCAGGTCTTCCAGTGGTTTGCCGCCCCAGTCGCGCTGGATCGCATCGGTGAAGGCCTGCCCGTATCCGGTGCTGCCGTGGAAATCTATCGAGATGACGGCGTAGCCCTGCGAGGCGGTGACGCGCGGGTTCCAGCGGTTTGACCAGCTGTCGTTGAAGCTGCCCTGCGGCCCGCCGTGGATGTAGAGCAGCGCCGGGATCGGCCCGGTCTGATCGGCAAGCCGGGTGATCTGGCCCCACACCCTGTCGCCATTGGCGCCTGTAAAGCTGAAGCGGCGGGTGACGATGCTCGCCATCTGCCCCATCCGGGTGGTGGCAATATCGGTCAGCGGACGCGCCTGACCCATCGCATCCGAGAGGTAGAGTTCGGCCGGATTGCCGAGCGAATCGCGCGTGAACAGCATCCGCCCGCCGGGCAGCGGCGTGACATTGGCGATATGCGCCTCGTTGCCCGCCATCAGATCGAGCCGCTCGACCTTTCCGGTGACAGGATCGATGCGGAAGGCGGGGGTATCGAGCACCTGCTGCGCGGTGGCGATCAGGTGCTTGCCATCGGCGCTCCATGCGAGGCTGCCGAAACTGAGATCGGTGTCCGCGGTGAGGATGCGGCTCTCACCCGTGGCAAGATCATTGATGCGCACTGCCAGCCGGTCAGCCTCATAGGTCGCCCGCTCCATCGCCAGCCATGCGAGATAGCGGCCATCGGGAGAAGGGGTGGGCGCGGTATCGGTAGCGTCGTTGTCGGTGAACAGCATCGGCGCATCGCCGCTGAGATCGGAGACATATATGTCGAGGTTGGTCGAGCCGGGCTCTGCGCCATCGGCCTTGCGGGCGACGAAGTAGGCGTATTTGCCATCGGGCGAAAAGGCGATGTCCTCGCTCCCGCCAAACGGCATGGTCGGGGTATCGGCGACGAGACCTGTGGCGGGATCGGTGCCGTCCAGCGGCACGCCATCGCTCTGAACCTGACCATCCGCGAGGCCGAACACGAATACGCGATTGGGCGTGCCGGGCGTCGCCCAGCGGTCCCAGTGGCGAACAAATCCGCCCGACCCATCATAGAGCCGTCCGGTGCCGGGGCCGGGCAGGTGCTGCGGCTTGGCATCGGCGCAGCCCAGCTTCGGGCAATTGCGGGGCACCTCGGCCCACAGCGCGATTTTTGCGCCATTGGGAGCCAGCTTGAACCCCGCAATCGAGGCATCGGGATAGCCCGCGACCAGTTGCGCCGTGCCAACGATGCCATCCGTGCCCAGCATCACGCGCCATACCCGCCCGCGCGCCTCTACGCCGTCGCTCTGGGGATGTTCGCTGCTGAGGAAATAGATCTGTCCGTCCGCGCCAAAGGCGGGCGAGGAGGCCTTGATCCCGAAGGTGAGCGCGATCGGTGCGCTCTCCGGCTTGGTCAGATCGAGCAGATAATAGCCTGTGCCGCGCGCGAGGCTCTCGGGACCGGTGGTGGTGACGCCGTAGATTGCCAGCGTCCCCGCACTGTTCACCGCCGGTGTGCCAAGGCGCGGCAGGGTGACGAGATCCTGCGCGCTCATCGGCGGCGCGGTCTTGGCCGCGAGCGGGGTGGCAATCAGGGCGAGGGCGGCGACAAGCGCGCCGGAAGCAACAAGGTTACGCATGGCGCGCAGGACTAGCCTGCCGCGCGCCGCCGCGCCAGTCGTCAGACCTTCTTGCCGACGATCCGCGCGATTTCGGCCTGCACCATCTGCTCCACCATCGCCGGCAGATTGGTTTCGAGCCATTCGGCCAGCATCGGGCGCAGCAGTTCGCGGGTCAGCCCTTCGAGCGACGTTTCACCCGAACGCACGATCTGCGGCTTGGCGCCCGGCTCGGCCAGCATCGCCAGCGCGGCGAGATTGTCCTGCATTGCGCTGCGCACCGTATCGTCGATCAGCGGCGATTCGTCGTCATGGACGAGCGGGAGCGCCGAAGTCTCCGCCTCGGGGGTGAATTCCATGTCGGACAGATCGAGCACTTCGTCCTCGTCACGCACCTGATGCGCGCGCGCGGCTTCGGGTGCGGGCATGGGGGTAGCCTCGACCGGCCGCTCGGGCGCGACATCGCGGCGGCGGCGGTTTTCCAAGGCCACGGCGCGATTATCGCGCGCGATCACCTTCTTGATCGATTCGAGAATTTCCTCGACCGAAGCTTCGTTCTCGTGCCCCATAATCCGCCCTCTTGGTGCCGCCCGTCTGTCCCGAATCGGCCAGAAGTCCCGAATCAGTACACTATTTTTCGCCGGGCAGCAGTTGCGGGCCGATTGTTGCGTCGGGCGCAGGAATGTCAACGGTTCTGGTGGAGCGGGCCTGCGCATCGGGATCGCGATCCCAGTCCCAGATCTTGTCGTGGACGCGCTCGAAATTGACGGCCGGATCATAGATCACCACGCCTTCATCGAGGTTCAGGTCGCGCGCTTCGGCGCGGCCCATCAGCGCCAACAGGTTGAAACCGGCGACATAGGCGTTGCGCCGCGCGGTCACCAATTGGGCGCGGGTCTGCACCAGTTCCTGTTCGGCATTGAGCACATCGAGAATCTGGCGGTTGCCGATCGAATTTTCCGCGCGCACGCCTTCGAGGCTGAGTTCGGCGGCTTCGACCGCGGCTTGCGCGCTCTTGATCACGGCGTTGGCGGCTTGCCAGTTCGAATAGGTCGAGCGGGTTTCGGCAATCACGCTGCGTTCGGCCGCGATCACGTCTTCCAAGGCGGCGGTCTCGCGTGCGCCGGCCTGACGCTGGCGCGCGGCGGGCTCGCCGCCCTGAAACAGCGGGATGGTGAGCCGCACCCCGGCATTGGCGGTTTTTTCGCTCTGCGCGAACTGGGCTGAGGTCGGGCCGCCCAGCGTGCCGAAGAAGTCGCTGTAATCGCCGTTCACGAAAACACTAACATTGGGCAGGCGGCCGCTGCCTGCGACCTTGGTATCGAACCCGGCAGCCTCGGCACGCTGCTTGGCGGCGATGAGATTGGGGTTGTTTTCGAGCGCGCTGACGATCGCCTCGCCCACGTTGTCGGGCAGGCCGGGCAGCGGCGGCGGTGCGTCGAGCTGGCCCGGCGCCGCGCCGACCAGCCGGATGTAGGTCTCGCGCGCGTTGATGAGATTGGCCTCGGCCTGCTGCAGATCACCCTCGGCCAGCGCGAGGCGCGAGCGCGACTGGGCGACATCGGTGATGGTCAGATCGCCGATCTGGAAGCGGTCACTGGTGGCTTCGAGGTTGGTGCGCAGCACGGCGACATTATTGGTGGCGAGTGCCGCCAGCGCCTCGGTGCGCAGCACGTCCATGTAGGCGGCAACGACCTGAGCGAAGATCGCGCTTTCGGTGTTGCGCAGATCGGCTTCGCCAGCTTCGACACGATCGCGTGCAGCGCGCACACTGTTGCGGATTGCACCGCCCGAATAGACCGGCACCAGCAGCTGCGCGTTGACGCCAAGGTTGCGCTCGGGCGCGGTGAAGGAGTTGGCCGATTGGCGGATGAATTCGATATGGGTCGCGGTGACGGTCGCCGAGGGCAGGCCCTGCGCGCGCTGGATTGTCACGCCTTCATCGGTGGCGCGCTGGTTGGCGCGCGCGGATTCGAGCGTCGGGTTGGTATTATAGGCCTGAGCCAGCGCCTCGCGCAGGTTGTCCGCCGCCGCCGGCGCACTAAGCGCCAGCAGGCTTGCCGATCCGGCCAGTAGCAGCGCGGTGGATGTGCGGTTCACGCGAAGGTCCAGCTCTTGGGTGCATCGAAGGCGTGGAGCACCGGAATGCCGAGATCCTCGACCGGCTGGAGCACGACATTGCCGCCGACCTTGCGGCCCGAGGCAAGCCGGGTCACCTGCCGCAGCACCACGCCGGAAACGATCCGGCCCTGATCGGCAAGGCGCGCTTCGAGAGCTTCGGGCAGCTGTTCGATTGCGCCGTCGATCACGATCAGCGAGAACGCACCCGCCGCCGTGCCAGCCGCTGCCTCGGCGGCACTCACTGTCACGAGTTCGTTTACCAGCGGGCGCAGCAGTTCGGCGAGGTAGCCGGTGCCGCCTTCGACCACCAGCACGCGATCATCACGCGCCGGCGCGGCTTCCATCAGCAGCTTGCCGTAGAACAGCGGCGCGGCCAGGTGGCCATCAGCGCCGAGGCTCACCGCGCGATCAATATAGGCAACCGACGCCTTGTCCGCAGGCAGGAAATCCTCACGCGGCACAGCGATCATGCGGGCGAGGACATACTCCTCGTTCACGCCGCTGGTGCGCAGCTGGCTGTCGATCATCGCGCGGCGGGCGGTGGTGGTGTCGATTTGGCGTTCACGTGTCATGGTCAGGTCGGTCATGCTTGCTCCGTGGGCTGTATTAAGTGCATAATACAGCCCGTCAACTCTTCCTTAGACGCGGCGGGGGCGCGTTCCAAGGTCTTTGCGGCTTTTGGCGCGCCCAAGGCGGTGGCGGCGCGGGGGTGACAATTTCGGGCTTTGACCTCGCCCGCCGCCGGTGCTTAGGGAAGCGCACAATGGAGCGGAATCGTTTTCGACACAGGCAGGGATGGGTTCGATGAGTGACATGGTGAGCAACGGGCAACCAAATGGCGGTGACGTGCGGATCGAGACCGATTCGCTCGGTGAAGTGGCGGTTCCGGCGCATGTCCATTGGGGCGCGCAGACGCAGCGTTCGATCGTCAACTTCCCGATCGGCGGGGAGCGTATGCCGCCGGCATTGGTGCGCGCACTTGGCATCCAGAAGCTGGCCGCCGCCCGCGCCAACATGAAGCTGGGCGTGCTCGATGCCAAATTGGGCGAGGCGATTGTCGCCGCCGCGCGCGAGGTGATCGATGGCACGCTGGCTGACCAGTTCCCGCTGGTGGTGTGGCAGACAGGCAGCGGCACCCAATCGAACATGAACGCCAACGAGGTGATCGCCAGCCGCGCCAATGAAATGCTCACCGGCCACAAGGGCGGCAAGTCGCCTGTCCACCCCAATGATCATTGCAACATGGGCCAGTCGTCGAACGACACCTTCCCCACTGCGATGCACATTGCCGCCGCGCACGAGGCAATCGCGCATCTGATCCCGGCGCTGAAAAAGCTCCACGGCGCGCTGGACGACAAGGCCAAGGCCTTTGCCGACATCGTCAAGATCGGCCGCACCCACTTGCAGGATGCGACCCCGATGACGCTGGGGCAGGAATTCTCAGGCTACGCCAAGCAGATTGAATACGGCATCGCCCGCGTCGAGGCGACGCTGCCGCGCGTGCTCGAGCTGGCGCAGGGCGGCACGGCCGTGGGCACCGGGATTAACGCCAAGGTCGGGTTCGACACCGCCTTTGCTGCCGAAGTCGCTGCCGAAACCGGCCATGCCTTCGTTACCGCGCCCAACAAGTTCGAAGCGCTCGCCGCGCATGATGCGATGGTCGAGATTTCGGGCGCTTTGAATGTGCTCGCGGTCAGCCTGATGAAGATCGCCAACGACATCCGCCTGCTCGGCTCCGGCCCGCGCTCGGGCCTCGGCGAACTTTCGCTGCCTGCCAACGAGCCGGGCTCCTCGATCATGCCGGGCAAGGTCAACCCGACCCAGTGCGAGGCGATGACGATGGTCTGCGCGCAGGTGATGGGCAACAATATGGCGGTGACCGTGGCCGGATCGCACGGGCATCTTGAACTCAACGTGTTCAAGCCAGTGATCATCTACAACGTGCTGCAGTCGATCAAACTGATCGGCGATGCGAGCCACGCCTTCACCGATAATTGCGTGGTCGGGATCGAGGCCAACGAAGACCGCATCAACCAGCTGCTCAATGAAAGCCTGATGCTGGTGACCGCGCTCAACCCGCATATCGGTTATGACAATGCGGCCAAGATCGCCAAGAAGGCGCACGCCGAGGGCACCACGCTGAAGGAATCGGCGCTGGCGCTCGGCCTGCTGACCGAAGAGCAATTCGCAGCCTGGGTGGTCCCGGCGGACATGATCAAGCCGCGGGATTGATTTGCGTTTGATTCTTGGGTTCGCTGGCGCGAACCGCAGACCTCCCGCCCCGCCTCCCCACCCGGCCACCATAACATAGTGGTACTATTGGTGGCCGGGTGGGGAGGCGGGGCGGGTGGTCTGCATCGCGCGCTAGCGCGATCAAATACAACATTCGTCGAGCCTGAACATCTGTTCATCATTCGACCAAGGCCCGAGTCCGCCCGACAATGCGCGGCTTCGCCAGTGGCGCATGGCGTGCGGGCGCGCTATCGCCCATCGGCATAATGGCGATTAACCTGACCCGTGATCCGGCGCCTGCCGGGCCTGAAGCGACCGTGCCGTTCCGCACCGTGCTGTTCTCGATGGTGGTGCTGTGGGCGACCTATTTCGTCCTCACCACGTTCCGTGCGCTGGTGATGGATTTCGATCTGCAGTTCGAGCTTGGCTGGCGGCGGCTGCTGGTGACGGCGTTCGGCGTCGCGCTGACGATCGTGCTGTGGTTGCTGCTGCGTCTGTTTGACAGCCGCCCGCTGTGGATCAAGATTTCCGCCGCGATCGTGCTGGCGATGCCGGTCGCGCTGGCAATCGGTCAGGTCAATGCGCTGGTGTTCAAGGACATGGAGGCCGTGCAGGAACAGGCCTACGCGCAGAAATACAACATCAACCTGCGGCGCGATGAAAGCGGGAACCTGCTGGTCGACGTGCCGGTTCGCCGCGTCAGCCCGGCCGCGCAGAGCGCCGAGGGCACCGAGGGCGAGCCGCCGCCTGCTGGTGCGGATGCGGCCGCCAAGCCTGAAGAGGTGGTCGAATCCGAAGCGGTGATCATCGCGCCTGCGGAAACCTACGCCGATTTCTGGCGCAAGCTGCTCGACGTCGCGCTCGGGCGCTATTTCCTCCTGCTGGCTTGGGCCTCGACCTATTATGCGCTGCTGGCCGGCGTGCAGGCGCGCAGCGCCGAGCGGCGCGAGCAGCAGTTCCGCTCCGCCGCCAAGGCCGCCGAGCTGCGATCCTTGCGCTATCAGGTGAACCCGCATTTCCTGTTCAACACGCTCAATTCCCTCTCCGCGCTGGTGATGACCGGCAAGGCCGAGCGGGCCGAGCGGATGATCCAGACCATAAGCCGGTTCTACCGCCACAGCCTCGCCAACGAGCCGACCGCCGATGTGAGCCTGCGCGATGAATTCGATCTGCAGCAGCTCTATCTCGATATTGAGGCGGTGCGCTTCCCCAAGCGGCTGGTGTGCGTGTTCGATCTGCCTGCCGATCTCGAAGAAGCGCGTGTGCCGGGGATGATCCTGCAGCCGCTGGTCGAAAACTCGGTCAAATACGCGATCTCGCCGGTCGCCCGGACGGTGACGATCACGCTCGCCGCGCGCGAGGAGTTTGACCGGCTGGTGATCACTGTCGGCGATGATGGCCCCGGCGTGCCGCAGGGCGCGCACCACGGTTTCGGCATCGGGCTTGCCAATGTGCGCGACCGGCTGGAAGCGCGCTTTGGCCCCGACATCGGCTTTACTTCCGCCCCGGTTCCGGGCGGTTATCGCACTGAAATCCGCATTCCTCTGACCAGATCGACGAGCCGCCATGATGGATAGCGACACCGAAACCACCGCCTTGCGCACCCTGATAGTTGATGACGAACCGCTCGCGGTCGAACGCGTGCAGGTCATCTGCGCCGAGATCCCGAGCGTGCAGGTGGTTGGCACCGCCAGCGATGGCGCCGCTGCGCTCCGGCTGGCCGACAAGCTCGAACCCGATCTGGTGCTGCTCGATATGACCATGCCCGAGCTCGACGGCCTCGGCGTGGCGCGCAAGCTCGCCGAGCAGGAACAGGCGCCGGTGGTGATCTTCGTTACCGCGCATGATCATTTTGCGGTCGAGGCTTTCGATTGCGATGCGGTGGACTATGTCCTCAAGCCGGTCGCGGCTGACCGGCTCGAACGGGCGATCGAACGCGCGCTTGCCCGCCGCGGGCAGCGCCGCCAGAAAACCAGCCGCTTCCTCGATGAATTGTGGGTGCCGCACCGCTCCGAACTGCTGCGCATTGCCGTGAACGAGGTCCACCAGATCGATGCCGAGCGCGATTATGTGCGCCTGCATGTCGGCGGCGAGGATGCGCAGCGCTCCTACCTGCTGCTCCAGACCATCGCCGGGCTGGAATCGCGGCTCGATCCCGAACAGTTCATCCGCATCCACCGCTCCACCATCCTGCGCCGCGATCATATCCGCGGGCTGCGCCACGACGGGCTCGGCGTGTGGTCGGTGGAATTGCAGAACGGCGAGGCGCTGCGCATTGGCCGCACCTATCTCGCCCGCGTCAAGGCGATGGCGGGCAGGTAAGGTTTGGGTTTTCGGGTTCGCTAACGCGAACCGCGGACCGCCCGCCCCGCCTCCCCACCCGGCCACCATAACATAGTGGTACTATTGGTGGCCGGGTGGGGAGGCGGGGCGGGCGGTCTGCGCCACCGCAGGTGGCCGCAAACAAGCGCAACAAAAAACGGCCCGAACCCCTGGGACTGGAGGGTTCGGGCCGTATGGGCTGCACCGCGGGGTTGGTGCGCCCGAGACGTTGCGCGGTTCAGCCGCCGCGCTGCCTGTCTCCGGTGATCGCCGCGACCTGCTGGCGTGCATCGGCGCGGGCTTTGACAAGGCAGTCGCGCTTTTCCTGAGTCAGGACGCGCGAGCCCGTGGTCGGCACGTCGGCGCGGCACACGGTGCGCGCAGCATAGCCAATCCGCCGGTCGAGCAATTTCTGGCCCGAAGCAGTGCCGAGGTTGATGTCGGAAAGGTTCACCCGGACCGACATCTTCTCGGCGTTCCCGGCCAGAACTGGGGTGGCGGTCGTACAGACAAGGCCCAGCGCCGCTGTGGCGAGTGCAAGATACTTCATGGTCATCCTCCATTGGCAGGAGGCCTGTGATCGGGCGGGGGATGCCGATCCGGGGGTAGCCAGGCGTGCTGCCGAATTGAGGAATAGGCCGTTTCGGCGGGCGCTTCAGCCGCAGGTCGATCAACCCGCTCCAAGCCTTCGACCGGCGCAGCAGGCGCCTGACCGACAGCGCGAAGCGGGCGACAAATGGCGGTTTCCAATCGACCGGCGTAGCGCCATAGTGGCCGCCATGGACTGGCCGACGATCCTGATTTTTGTGCTTGGGGTGATCAATTTCGCGCTCAACCGCGCCGTGTTCGACAGCCGTCACCCCTTGCTCGCGCGCCTGCCGCAGGCCAGCCGTCTGCTCGGTTCGCGCGCCGCGCTGGTGACCGAGTTTGCCATTCTGCTTATCGCGCTGATGCTGGCAGCCAATGGCTGGCCGGGGTTCGTGTGGGCCTATCTCGCCTATACCGCTGGCAACGGCGTTGCGGCGTGGCTGATCTCGGCGGGCAAGGTCTAGCCCGCGCATGACCACCCGCCTGTTCCATATCAGCGACGTGCACTTCGGCGTCGAAGACCGCGCCGCGCTCGATGCCGTCGCCCGCGCGGTGGCGGCGGAACGCCCCGACGTGCTGGTGTGCACCGGCGATCTCACCCAGCGCGCCAAGCATTCCGAATATGCCCGCGCGGCGGAATGGTTTGCCTCGCTGGGGGTGCCGGTGGTGCTCGAGCCGGGCAATCACGACATGCCCTATTACAACCCGTGGGAGCGCTTCACCGATCCCTTCCGGCGCTACAACCGGCTGCGCAGCGCGGTGCCGGGCGCCTTCGAATCGGCGGATGTGGTGCTGGTGCCGCTGTTGACGACTGTGCGCGCGCAGACCCGCTTTCCGTGGTCTGACGGGGTGATCAAGCCCGCCGCGCTGGCAGCGACACTGGCGCAGCTCGCCGCGCTCAAGGGTGATCCGCGCACTATTATCGTGACCGCGCATCACCCGCTGCTGGGCCCGCATAACGATGGCAAGAACCCGACCATCGGCGGCGATGCGGCCTTCGCCGCGCTGGCAGCGGCAGGTGTCCATGCGATCATGTCGGGCCATGTCCATGTCCCGTTTGACGAGGTCCGCACCCGGAACGGCAAGGGCGCGCGGATGATCGGGGCCGGCACGCTTTCGACGCGGCTGCGCCACGGCGCTCCGGCCTCGTGGCGGGTCATCACCTGCGAGCGCGGCGGCGTGATCGACAGCGAGCTGCGGCTCGTCGGCGCCAGCGCTCCGGTAACCTGAGACCCCCCAGCCTTAACCCTTTCCCGAGGGCGGCTGTTAAGACTTTATTGGTGAAACTGCCGCTGCAGACCGGCTTGCCCGGTCTTGCGCGAAATTGTCCCCTTTTCGCTACTCTCTCTTGGTCCGGAGGTACGAGGATGGATTTGTTGAAAGCGCTCACGCTCGGCGCGGTGCTGTCGGTGACGGTCGGCCTGATCGTGGGCTCGCAAGGCACAAGTGCCGGTCCCTTGGCGATCCAGTTGGTCTCGCTGGCTGATGCCAAGATCTACTGGTCGTGGCCGGTATTCCTGTCCGGCAGCGGTCTTGCTTTCGGTCTGATGCTGCTTCAGCGCTGACGCCCCTCAGCACTGGACGCAGAAAAGGGCGGCTCCCTTGCGGGGGCCGCCCTTTGTGTATCCGGTTGGATAGCTCTTAGCGCTTCGAGAACTGGAAGCTGCGGCGGGCCTTGGCCTTACCGTACTTCTTGCGCTCGACCACGCGGCTATCACGGGTGAGGAAGCCGGCCGCCTTGACGGTGACACGCAGCTCCGGCTCGTACTTGCTAAGCGCCTGGGCGATGCCGTGCTTCACAGCACCGGCCTGGCCCGACAGGCCGCCGCCGCGCACAGTGGCGACAACGTCATACTGGCCCGAACGATCGGTGATGGTGAAGGGCTGGTTGATCACCAGACGCAGCGTCGGACGCGCGAAGTAGGTTTCCTGATCGCGGCCGTTGATGGTGATCTTGCCGGTGCCGGGCTTGACCCACACGCGGGCAACCGCATCCTTGCGGCGACCGGTAGCATAGGCACGGCCCTGCTTGTCGAGCTCCTGCTGACGCAGCGGGGCAGACACGCGGGCGATTTCGACTGCATCACCCTGCGGGGCGTTGCCGGCGATGTCCTTCAGATCGGCGAGATCGGAAACGGTGGTGGTTTCGTCGGTCATTATGCGGTGACCTTGTTCTTGCGGTTCATGGAAGCGACGTCGAGCACCTGCGGCTTCTGGCCGTCATGCGGATGCTCGGTGCCGACGTAGAGGTGCAGCGCACGCATCTGATCACGGCCGAGCGGGCCGCGCGGGATCATCCGCTCGATTGCCTTTTCGAGCACGCGCTCGGGGAAACGACCGCCGAGCACCTTGGCCGGGGTGGTTTCCTTGATGCCGCCGGGGTGACCGGTGTGCTTGTAATAGACCTTGCCGCCCATCTTGTTGCCGGTGAACTTCACCTTCTCGACATTGATGATGATCACGTGATCACCGCAGTCGACGTGCGGGGTGAAGCTCGGCTTGTGCTTGCCGCGCAGGATGTTGGCAACGATCGCGGCGAGGCGACCGACAACGAGGCCGTCGGCATCGATGATGTGCCAGTTCTTTTCGACCTCGGCCGGCTTGATCGACCGGGTCTGCTTGCTGAGCGCCTTCATGGCTGTGGTGTCCTTGGTTCTTATCGGGCTGTCCGGACGGATCCGGAAGAATCGCCTGCCGATCAAGTGACCGGGCGGGCAAGTGGCGCGGCAAATGTCGATTGGGGGCGTCAAAGTCAAGCAAAAGCGCCGTTTTGCGATGCGGTAAAATAATACCGTATAGTTCTGGCGGTCCTGTTGCCGGTCAGGCGGGGCCGAGTGTCCACACCTCGCGCGAGCGGCGTTCGAGCTCTTCGATGCGGGTGATGATCTGGCGCTGGCCCTCGATCAGCCAGTCGCTGCCCGGCGCGGCGCGGGCGTCCCACAGCAGTTCGAACGTGCCGGTCAGCCCGCCGGGCAGGCTCACCGTTTCGACGCGGCGCTGTGGCGTGCCTGAAGGGACGAACAGATCGGGCGGCAGCGCGTCGAACTGCCCCGATCCGGCGCGGTGCACCTCGGCAAGATAGCGCCGCAGATTGTCGCGCTGCGCCGCGCTCTGGGGGCGGGCGGCAATCATCGCTTCGGCTGTGCGCAGCGCCGAACCCAGATCGGCCGGGGCCGAGCCGCTGGCCACTACCAGTCCCGCGTCGGACAGCATGATCGGGAACATCGCCGCCGTATCGCGCTGCTGTTCGATCTGCGCCAGTTGGGCAAGGCTGGGCGGGGCATCGACGCTCGCGCTTATTTGCGCGCCGGCAATCACGATCCCGCGCGCCTGCCGGGTAAAGCTCACCTCCCACGCGCGCCGCACTGTGATCGCCGCGCCGTCGCCCAGTTCGCGCACCAGTTCGCGCCCTAGCCGCATCGGCCCCTCGGGCAACGCCAGCGCGGCGCTCGCCATGGCCCGCAAGGGCGGCGCCAGCGCCAGCGTGCCGCCCGCTGCAAGCAGCCCGGCCAACAGCCTCCTGCGGGTCGTCCCGGCCATGCTATTCTTCCCCCTTCGCGTCACCGCAGCCGCTTCATTCGTCCGCCTGCGTTGCCCCCGCCAGCCATGCGATTGTCGCCGGCAAAGCCGCATCAGCGCGCCAACCGGCAATGGCCGGTGTATCATAGGGGTGCAACTTGCCCAACCGCTCGACTGCATTGCCGAGCAAAGTGGTGGTGGTCTTGAACAATACGCCTGTTTCCGAGGCGCTGCTGCGCTCGCCCTGCCACAGGAAATGGGATTCGACCTCGCCGACAATATTGGCGCAGGCGACCAGCTTTTCGTCGAGCAATTGGGCGGCGATCGCGCGGGCGGTGTCGCGGTCGGGGAAGGGGCACCAGATCAGCGCCGCTCCTTCGGCAGACCCAGCGGTCGCTTCCATCATGCGTCGGCCAAACGCCGTCGTGCCAGCCCGTCACTATGCATGGCGCGCACGGTGGCCACCACCGTCAGCGCGCCGACCAGCTGGTGCGCAGCGGCGATCCACAAGGACACCCCGCTCATCACCGTCGCGATGCCGAGCAGAACCATGGTGCCGAAAGCGGTATGCACTGCGATGCTGGCAAAACGATCGGTCTTGCGCACCCGCCGCGCCAGCCACACCAGAGCCGCTACTGCCACCCACGCCCACCAGCGATGCAGGAATTGCAGCAGGAAGGGGTCATGGGTCAGCGCCGAGCCGAACCCCTGCGACCAGTCGACCTCGGGGAAGAAGCGCCCGTTCATCAGCGGCCAATCATAGGCGGCATGGCCGGCATTCAGCCCGGCAACCCATGCACCCAGCAGCAATTGGATGAACAATACAACCGCCACCAGCGCCGCAAACGCCGTCATGGGCGCGGGCCGGGCCGAAGGATCGCGTGCCAGCTGATGCAGGTCACGCGTGGTCCATGCCAGACCGGCCAGCAGGAACAGCGCCGTCAGCAGATGGGCCGAGAGGCGGAAGTGGCTCACGTCGGTAAGATCGGTGTCCCCCACACCCGAGGACACCATGTACCACCCGAGCGCGCCCTGCCCGAGGATCAGGCCGAACATCGCCGCCAGCCGCCAGCCGTAACCCGCCGGAATCGCGCGTCGCAGAGCGAAGACGATCAGGGGGAGCAGATAGGCCAGCCCGATCACCCGCCCGAGGATGCGGTGGAACCATTCCCAAAAGAAGATGAACTTGAACGCCGCGAGGCTCATTCCGGCGGGGCCGCTTTCGTAACGGAATTCGGCGGTCGCCTGATACTTGGCGAATTCGGCCTGCCACGCTGCTTCGGTGAGCGGGGGCAGGATGCCGCTGACGACATTCCATTCCGTGATCGAGAGCCCGCTCTCCGTCAGCCGGGTGATCCCGCCGACCATGACGATGCCGATCACCAAAAGCGCGACAATCTCGAGCCAGCGCGCGATCGCGAGCGGCCGCGCCTTCCCGCGCGGCGATGCTGCGAACAGATTCGAGACAGAGGCGGAGGTGGCCATGACGCGGCATTCTTTGTGCCCGCCTCGCGCGATGCGCAAGCCGCTTTGCGCGCAAGCACCGGTGCGGGCGATGCAATCGCTGTGTTCACCTCTTGCAATATGATACAGTGTAACATACATGCGGCCTCAGATGGATAGTTCCGATCCCCTTTTTGCGAATCGCCCTACTGTGCGGCGCCGGCTTGATCAGCTCGGGATCGGGCTGGCCGGCCTTTGCGTGGTGCATTGCCTTGCCACGCTGGTGCTCGTCTCGGCACTGGGGCTGGGCGGGCATTTCCTGCTCGATCAGAACATTCACCGCGTCGGCTTGGCATTGGCGCTGGCGGTGGCGATGGTCGCGATTGGCTGGGGCCTGTGGCGGCATCGCCGTCCGCTGCCCTTCGCCATTGCGACCACGGGACTCGCACTCATGGCCTGGGCGCTGGCAGTGCCGCACGGGGCGAACGAATTCGTGCTGACCTTGCTCGGCGTTGCGCTGGTGTCCTTCGGGCATTTCCTCAACCTGCGCGCGGCGAACTGAATCCACCCCTCAAACTCGCGGTTGCAGCCTTGGCGCAACGCCCTATGTCTCGCGCCATGAGCACTCCCAAGAGCATTACCCTGAACGGTGCGCCGCATCGTTCCGCCGCCGCCACCATCGCCGATCTGGTGCGCGAGCTCGAACTCGCCCCCACAAAGGTCGCGGTCGAACGCAATGGCGAAATCGTCCCGCGCTCGACGCTGGAGGAGGCCCCGCTGGCCGAGGGCGACACGCTCGAGATCGTGCATTTCGTTGGCGGGGGCGATCATGCAGCCGATACGTGGACGGTTGCCGGGCGCACCTTCACCTCCCGTCTGATCGTGGGCACCGGCAAGTACAAGAGCTTCGAACAGAACGCGGCCGCTGTTGCCGCCAGCGGGGCGGAAATCGTCACGGTCGCGGTGCGGCGGGTCAATGTCAGCGATCCCAAGGCGCCGATGCTGACCGACTTCATCGACCCCAAGAAAATCACCTACCTGCCCAACACCGCCGGGTGCTTCACCGGCGAGGACGCGGTGCGCACCTTGCGGCTGGCGCGTGAGGCTGGCGGTTGGGATCTGGTCAAGCTCGAGGTGCTGGGCGAGGCGCGCACGCTTTACCCTGATATGCGCGAAACGCTGAAGGCGACCGAAGTGCTGGCCAAGGAGGGCTTCTTGCCCATGGTCTACTGCGCCGACGATCCGATTGCTGCCAAACAGCTTGAGGATGCAGGTGCGGTCGCGATCATGCCGCTGGGGGCGCCGATTGGATCGGGCCTTGGCATCCAGAACCGCGTGATGATCCGGCTGATCGTCGAAGGCGCAAAGGTGCCGGTGCTGGTCGATGCGGGCGTCGGCACGGCCTCGGACGCGGCGGTCGGCATGGAGCTGGGCTGTGACGGCATCCTGATGAACACCGCCATCGCCGAAGCCAAAGACCCGATCCGCATGGCCCGCGCGATGAAGCTGGCGGTCGAAGCCGGGCGCGAAGCCTATCTCGCGGGCAGAATGGCGCGGCGGATGTATGCCGACCCAAGCTCGCCGCTTGCGGGGTTGATCTAGAGTCTTTTGTTTCGCCTCAAGCGCCGGCGCGCGCGTCCGCGCGCTTGGCTTTCCTCCGGGGGCCCGGCCCTGCGGGCCACCCCTCCGGGCGGGCGGTCGCCCTTGCGGCCCGTCCGTTGGCGGGCCGGACTATTTTTCTACCTAACGCTTAATTAACCACAATAAGCGACAGTTCTCCTTGTCCGAAGGAGACCTGCGCCATGATGATGCCGATTGCCGAGATGCGCGAATTTGCGGGCTTTGCCCCCGCCGAGCAGCGCTACATCAAACGCAGCCTCGATATCGGCCTTGCGCGCACCGACGCCTTCCGGCGCTGGGGCCGCAGCGAGAGCGAGAACACCGCGATCCGCCGGCAATATGTCGCCTATCAGGACCTCAAGGCCCTGCGCGCGCTGATCCCGCTGGAAGGGACACCGAACGAAGTCGAACGTTTCCTGGGTAAACTGGTGCGTCTGGCCGCGCACGATCTTGAACAGGAGCGGCTGGCGAGCTTTTCAGCCTTCCGCTTCCTTTATGAACGCCTGCTCGGCGCCAAGGCGCGGGCCTATCTGCCTGCCGCCTTCTGCGCCGCCAGCGCGCTCCCGGCCATCCGCCCCGAGCGCCGCAAGCTGTTGCTGCAATCCCTGAGCGAAGCCGCCGCCACCGCGCCTGGCTGGTCAGAGCGCGAGCCGGGGTTCTACCCCGAATATGTCGATGATTTCGAGGCGGCGTGAAGTGGTGACAAAGGCTTAAGGGCTTGTAGTGTAACGCCGTCCCGTGTCAGAGCAGCTACCCATCACCTCACCCGCAGCGCAGGCAGCACCGATCGAGCCGTTCGATTGGCTGGGCCGCGTGCTTGCCAACTTCGCCACCGCAGAACGGGCCATCGGGCAACTGTGCATTGCACTCGACTTGCCGGTTGAAAAGGGGCCGCTGTCCAACCTGCAGAACCTCTGCAACAGGCTCGCGCGGAGCTCCGACAAGCGATCTCAAACCTTGCTGAAACGGATCGAACGGTGGCGTTCGTTCCGTCCGCTGCGACATCTGTTGGCCCATGCCTCGATCATTGTCGTTCACGATACCACCGGCAATCGGTTCTTTGTCACCCGCCACTTGCCGCTCGACCGCTATGACGTGACGCCTGACAAACTCTGGACCGAGGATGAATGCCGGGAACTGCTGAGGGTTGCGACCAATGACGGGCGATCCATCGCAGATCAGATCCGCAACCTGATGCAGAACAGCGTTGTGCTGGCTGAGCTGAAAAAGCCCGACCCCGGATCAAGTCCGGGGTGACGGAGCGCAGGGGGCGGTTGGCCCTAACCCCGATACAACCCGTCCACCCGCTCCTGATACCGCTCGCGGATCTTGTGGCGGCGGATTTTCATGCTCGGGGTCATTTCCTCGTTCTCGATGCTGAACGCCTCGTCCGCGAAGGCGAATTGCCTCACCTTTTCGATCACCGACAAGTCAGCATTGGTGCGGTCGACTGCGGCGCGCACGGCGTTCTTGAAGGCGGGCAGTTCCTGCAGCGCCTTCAGATCGAACTTCTCGCCATTGGCCCGCGCCCATTCGAGCGCCCATTCGGCATCGGGCACGATCAACCCGACGACATAGGGCCGCTTGTCCCCGCTCACCATCGCCTGCGCGATCTCGGGCTGGAGCGTCAGCATCCCTTCGACCTTTTGGGGCGCGATATTGTCGCCCTTGTCGTTGACGATCATGTCCTTCTTGCGGTCGGTGATCTTGATCCGGCCCTTGTGATCGAAATGGCCGATATCGCCGGTGTGGAGCCAGCCGTCCTTCAATGTCCGCGCGGTCTCGGCATCGTTGCGCCAATAGCCGTGCATCACCAATTCGCCGCGCACGAGGATCTCGCCATCCTCGGCGATGCGCACTTCGACATTGCGCAGCGGCGGGCCGACGGTGTCCATCTTGAGCCCGACCTTGGGCCGGTTGCAGCTGATAACCGGCCCGGCCTCGGTCTGGCCATAGCCTTGCAGCATGGTGAGGCCCATCGCGTCGAAGAAATTGCCGACTTCGGGGTTCAAGGGCGCGCCGCCCGATACCATCGCTTTGATCCGCCCGCCGAACTTGGCGCGGATCTTGGGGCGCAGCGCTTTCTCGACGAGGAAGTCCAGCGGCCGGTCGCGCAGGCGCTTCTTGCCCTCCTTGGAGTGCTCGGCGATCTTGAGCGCGCTATCCATCATGAAATTGGCGACTTTGCCCTGCTTTTCGACCTGCTTGATGATGCGCGTGCGCAGCACTTCGAACAGGCGTGGGACGACGACCATGATCGTCGGGCGCGTTTCCTCGATATTGCTGGCGAGCTTTTCGAGGCCTTCGGAATAGTAGATTTCCGCGCCCACGCCGATGGGGAGATATTGCCCGCCGCTGTGTTCATAGGCGTGGGAGAGCGGCAGGAACGACAGGAACCGTTCCTCGGTGAGCCCGAAATCATTGATCAGCACTTCGGCCGCGCCTGCCGCGTTGCACAGGATCGCGCCGTGGTGCTGCATCACGCCGCGCGGCGCGCCGCCGGTGCCGCTGGTGTAGATCAGGCAGGCGGTATCATCGCGCGTGATTTGCGCAATGCGCGCATCCACCGCCGCCCGCGCCGCGACAGCATCGCCGGTGACGAGTGTGCTCCAGGCGTGATATTCGAAGCTGCCGGTCTGCCGGGGCTTGAGCGCATCGATCCCGATCACGTGTTCCACCAGCCCGGTCTGCGCAATCGCGCCGACCAGCGGCACCAGCAGCTTCTCGTTCGAGACGAACACCGCGCGGGCGCCCGAATTGTCGAGGATATGCGCGTGATCGCGGCGGGTGTTGGTGGTGTAGGTCGGCACGGTGATGCAGCCAGCCGCCATGATCGCGAGGTCGGCAATGCACCATTCGGGGCGGTTTTCGGAGACGAGCGCGACCCGGTCGCCATCCTCCAGCCCCATGCCGCGCAAGGCTTGGGCGAGCAGAACGACGTGCTCTGCCGCCGAACGCCAGCTTTGCGTCACCCACTTGCCGCCGGTCTTGTGGCCTAGGAACGGGGCATCGCCCTTCTCGTCCGCGCGCTTCAGGAACAGCGCGACAAGGTTTGGCGCGCCGTCGATATCCTGCAGCAGCTGATCATCCGCCGGATTGACGATAGCGTGGGCGGCATGAGTCAAGTTGGGGGCATGCACTGGCAACGGCTCCTGATCCCTTCGCGCTTATATTTCGCAGGTTCAGGCGCGACCCGCGTGTGCAGGCCTGATTAGAGGCTCAGCGCCGTAGCGGCAAGCAGGGAGCGCTCGTTCCCCGCCTCCGGCTCAGGGCGTGACAACGCTGACGAGGCGCGGCTCGGTTGCCACTTCCCAAGTCCCGTCGGCGCGGCGGCCAAGGGCATTGGCCTTGATCGGTGCAGCGCCGGCGCGGATACCCTTGTGGCCGAGCGCTTCCAGATCGCCCTTCATCCCCACCAGCGCGGTGCCATCCTCGATCAGCACGGCGTCGCCGAAAGACATGGCAAAGGGCATGGCGAGCGCGTCCTGCGCGCCCATCCCGAAATCGAGCACGCCGATGATGGCGCGGGTGACGGTGACAGGGATGGTCGGGCCACCTGCGGCGCCGATTACCAGCACCACCTTGCCATTGGCGTCATAGACGATGGTCGGTGCCATCGAGGAGCGCGGCCGCTTGCCGCCCTCGACCCGGTTGGCGACCGGCTTGCCGTCCGCTTCGGGGGTGAGGGTGAAATCGGTGAGTTCGTTGTTGAGATAGAACCCGGCCCAGTGCAGCCCCGATCCGAAGGCGCCTTCGATGGTCGAGGTGTAGCTCACCGCATTGCCCGCGCTGTCGACGACCGAGAAATGGGTGGTGCCGTTCTCCGGCTCCTCCGGCCCGTCACCGCGCGCGAGCGGTGCGCCCGGCGGCACCCCGGCCTCGACCTTGGCGAGCGTGGTGGTGGGCGAAATCAGCGCCGAACGCGAGGCGAGATATGCGCGGTCCACCAGCCCTGCGACCGGCACCGAAACGAAATCGGCATCGCCCGAATAGAGCTCGCGATCGGCATAGGCGAGGCGCTGGCTCTCGATGAAGAGGTGCCAGAAGGCGGGGCTGTTCGGGCCAAGTGCGGTGAGGTCAAAGCGTTCGAGCTGGCCAAGCATCTGCGCCACCGCGATCCCGCCCGAGGACGGCGGCCCCATCCCGCACACGGTGTAGGCACGGTATGGCGCGCAGACGGCATCGCGGTCTTTGGCCACGTAAGTCGTCACATCGCCCGCCGTCATGCGCCCGTCCTGCGGGGTTTCGGCAGCGACATAAGTGGCAAGGGCTGCTGCGGCATCGGCGCCGTAGATGGCCTTGGGCCCGTCCTTGGCGAGCGCTTCGAAAGTGGCTGCCAGCATCGGAACCTTGACCGTCGTCCCGACCGGCAGCGGCTCGCCATCCGCGCCGAAGAACACCGCCTTGGCGGCAGCGGACTTGTCGGCGCGGCCCTTGTTGCCGCTGAGCGATTCGTACAGCCGCCGGTTCATCGTGAACCCGTCGCGGGCGAGCGCGATGGCGGGCTGGAACAGCGCCGCCCAGGGCAGCTTGCCGTCCTTGGCATGGGCCTTGGCAGCGAGCGCGACATTGCCCGGCACCCCGACGCTGAGGCCGGAGAACACGCGGGCATCGCGCCCCAGCACCTTGCCTTGGGCATCGAGGAAACGCGTCGGCGTGGCGGCGGCAGGTGCGGTTTCGCGCCCGTCGATGGTCGTGATCCCGCCGCTCTTGCCGTCAGCACGGACCATGAACCCGCCCCCGCCGATGCCCGAGCTTTGCGGTTCGACCACGGTCAGCGCCAGCATCACCGCAATCGCCGCGTCGGTGGCCGAGCCCCCTTGCGCGAGGATCGCCTCGCCCGCAGCCGTCGCGCGCGGATCGGCGCTGCTGACCGCGCCTGCAGTGACGGGGGCGGCGATTTGCGGGGCAGGATTGTCGGCGCAGGCCCCAAGGGCGAGCGTCAACGGGGCGATCAGAGCAAGAATGGAGCGCATTCGTGCGGTGCTATTCGCTTCCCACCGCTTCGGCAATGCTGGCGAAGCCATCGCGCTTCATCAGTGCATCGAGCCCGCGCACAATCCGCGCGCCAAGGCCGGGGCCTTCATAGACCATGGCGGAATAGAGCTGCACCAGCGAGGCGCCTGCGCGGATGCGTTCCCATGCGTGTTCGGCGGTGGCGATGCCGCCGACGCCGACCAGCGGGATTGCGCCGCCCGTCGCCTTGCGGAAATCGCGCAGGCGCTGGGTGGCAAGGACGCGCAAAGGCGCGCCCGAGAGCCCTCCCGTCTCGCCCGCGTGGTGCGACCTTAGCGCGGGGCGCGAAATCGTGGTGTTGGAGACGACCAGCGCGGCGAGCCCCTTGTCCAGCGCGATCCGGGCAATCGCGTCGATATCGGCGGGTTCGAGATCGGGCGCGACTTTGAGGAAGATCGGCGGCGGCGTGGTGCAGTCCGCCTCGCCCCGCGCAGCGATAACCGCATCGATCAGGCCGGTGAGCGCGCTTTCATCCTGCAAGGCGCGCAGGCCCGGGGTATTGGGGCTGGAGATATTGACGCACAGATAGCTGGCGACCGGCGCCATCACCCGCGCCATCACTGCATAATCGGCGATGCGATCGGCCGAGTCCTTGTTTGCGCCGATATTGACGCCGACGATCCCTCCACTTGGCCCCGGACGGCCCGCTCGCGCCTTGAGCCGCGCCAGCGCCGCCTCGGCCCCGCCATTGTTGAAGCCCATGCGGTTGATCACCGCCGCGTCCTCGACCAGCCGGAACAGGCGCGGTTTGGGATTGCCCGCCTGCGGCAACGGCGTGATCGAGCCGACCTCGGTAAAGCCGAAACCGAGCCCTAGCAGCGCGTCGGGCACCTCGGCGTCCTTGTCGAAGCCCGCGGCCACGCCCACCGGGTTGGCAAAGGTGAGGCCTGCCACCGTCGTCGCCAGCGCATTGGGCTGCGGCATCGGCCCGCGCAGCGGCAGCGCCTTCAATCCCCGGATCGCCAGGCGATGACCGGTCTCCGAATCGAGGGCGAACAGGGCGGGCTTGAGCAGGCGGAACAGCATGGTCCGGTCGCCTATGGCAGCTTGTGGCGGCTGTCGAGCGGGCAAGTGGCCATTTGCTCCGACGCGCCGCAGTTCCTGATTGCCGGCAACAGCTTGGCCGCCGCTCCCCCGAATTGGGGGCGACTGCTTGTCGCTTGCATACAATCCATCGTCTGATTCGCCCCATATAGCCCCTCGTGCGACCCGAAGGGCTCGGAGCAGCAATGCAATGAGTTCCTCAACTCAGATGGGCGGTGCTTCCAGTGGAAGTGCCGCCCCTTTTTTTTCGCGCCTTTCCCTTCTGACTGTCCCCCGGAACCCGGCCTTACGGTTGTCAGGATGTCCCTTGCGTGGCTAAGCCTGCATGATGCGGGCCGCGGCCTGCGCCATTCTGAAGGGATCTCCATGTCACTTGCCCGCCTGCTCGTCGCTCCGGTTTCCGCGCTGGCGCTGGCCGCCACGCTCGCTGCTCCTCTCGCCGCGCAGGAGGCACCCGCTACGCCCGCCGCGCCCGCGCCGGTCGCAGACCAGACCGCCGAAGCGGCTATCGATGCGCTGTTTGCCGACTATGACGCGGCCAGCCTCGCCCTGTCGCCCGAGGGCAAGGCCTATCGCGGCATCCGCGATGCGGACTATGGCAAGTGGAACGATCCCTCCGACGCAGCCGATGCGCGGCAGGACGCGCTGTTTGACGAGACCTTGGCGACAATGCAGGCGCGGTTCAATCTGGCGACCCTCGCCCCGCAGCAGGCGCTGTCCTACCGGCTGTTCGAACAGCTCGCCGCGCGCCGTGCCTCGCTGCGCCCCTACCGCGATTACGGCTATATCTTCGACCAGATGAACGGCGCGCAGAGCGATCTGCCGGCCTTCCTGATCAACACCCACCGGGTGGCGAACGTGGCCGAGGCCAAGGCCTATGTCTCGCGCATCGAAGGGCTCGGCCCGCTGATCGATGCGCTCACCGCGCAATCGCGCGAGCGGGCGGACAAGGGCGTGATGCCGCCCAAATGGGTCTACCCCTATGTGATTTCGGACATCGAGAACCTGCTTGGCCCGATCGACAAGAACCCGATCATCGAGGATCTTGGCAACAAGGTGGCCGACGAGAAGGCGAAGATCCCGCCCGCCGATCAGGTGATGTTGCTGGCCGACGGGGTTGGCGCATGGATGATGTCCGCCCGCCCCGCCTACCAGCGCCTGCTCGCCGAGATGCAGCGCCAGCAGGCCATTGCGCCGACCGATGATGGCATCTGGCGCCTGCCCGAGGGCGACAAATACTACGCTGCACTGCTGGCGAGCTACACCACCACCGATCTCACCGCTGACCAGATCCACGATCTCGGCCTCCGTGAGATTGATCGCATCCACGGCGAGATGCGTGCGATCATGGCCCAAGTCGGCTTTGCCGGCACCTTGCAGGAATTCTTCACCTTCACCCGCGACGATCCGCGTTTCTTCCACACCAGCCGCGAGGACTATCTCGCCGAGGCCGAGGGTCATCTGGCGCGGATGACGGCGAAACTGCCCGAATTCTTCGCCACGCTCCCCAAGGATCCGCTCGTGATCAAGCCGGTCGAGGCGTTCCGCGAAAAGAGCGCCGGCAAGGCCTTCTATCAGAGCCCTGCGCCCGATGGCTCGCGGCCGGGCACCTATTACGTCAACCTCTACAACCTGCGCGACATGAGCAAGAACGAGCTTGAGGCGCTGGCCTATCACGAAGGCCTGCCGGGGCATCACCTGCAACGCTCGGTCCAGGGCGCGCTCGGCGATCTGCCCGCGTTCCGGCGGTTCGGCGGGGTGACCGCCTATTCGGAAGGCTGGGGCCTCTATACCGAGGAACTGGGCAAGGACATGGGCTTCTATACCGATCCCTATTCCGATTTCGGGCGGCTGGGCATGGAGCTGTGGCGCGCGGCGCGGCTGGTGGTTGACACCGGCATCCACCACAAGCGCTGGAGCCGCGAGATGGCGATTGCCTATCTTGCCGAAAACACCCCTAATCCTTCTGGCGATATCGAGAAGGCGATCGAACGCTATATTGTCTATCCGGGCCAGGCGACGGCCTACATGATCGGCAAGCTCAAGATCATGGAACTGCGCGACAAGGCGCAGACAGAGCTGGGAACCGGATTTGATATCAGGGCGTTCCACGATGTGATCCTGACAAGTGGCCCGGTGCCCCTGTCAATCATGGAGGAGAATGTCGGGCAGTGGATCGCTGCCCGCCGCCAGCAATAAGGGTCGCACCTATAACGCAGGGGGCCGCGCAAGCGGGCAGGGTCGCGGTGAAGTTCAGTTTTGAAATTATTGCCCCGCCGGCGGATCTGGCGGGCTGGATCAACACTTTCTATGTGATCGAGACGCAGGACGAGCAGATCGACGAGATCGTGCCGGCCTATTCTGCGCAGATGGTCGTGGTGGTGCGCGGCAGTCTCGTCATGGCGCATGACGGGGCCGCGCCGCAGCGCGCCGAAGGGCTCGCGATCAATGCACCGCAGCTGAAGGCCGCGCCTTGCGTGCTGGAAGGGCCGACCTTGTTGATCGGCGCCTCGCTCACCCCGCTCGGGTGGCAAGCGCTCGCCAATCGGCCCGCCGATGCCGTGCATGACCAGTTGCTGCCTGCGGCCGGCATCCTCACCGAAGTCCAGATTGCCACGCTCGAGCACGCAGCGGCGCAATTTGCGGCCGGGCAGATGACTGCGAGCGCGGTCTGCGCGCAGATGGCCGAGGTGATTGCCGCAGCGCCATTTGCCTTGCGGCCCGATCATGTCGCCGTGATCGAGGCGATCACGCGCTGGCTCGGCAGCGGGTTCGACCCACCGCTGTCCGCGCTGTATGATGAGGTCGACCTGTCGGCGCGCCAATTGCAGCGACTGTCGCGGCGCTATCTTGGCGCTCCCCCAGCGCAGGCGCTCAAGCGCATTCGGGCGATCCGCGCGGCGATGCTGCTCGCCAATCCGGTTTTGTCCGATACCCTGCGCGACGACATGATGACCGGCTATTTCGATCAGGCGCACCTGATCCGCGATATCCGCCGCTACACCGGCCGCACGCCGACCCAGCTGCGCGCCAAGACGCTATCGGCTGGGCTACTCAATCCGAGTGGCCATGGCCAAGCGGCAAGCATCCTACGAGCGACCAAGCCGGTCGAGCCGGCCTCCGCGCCTTAGCGGTTGTATTCCGAGCGTTTCGGTCTTAATTGGAAATCGGAACGATTTTGTCCGAATTGAGAACCACTCGCAATGCGCCTGTCCAATCTGGCCGATTATGCCGTGATTACAATGTGTCAGGCTGCTGCCCATTGCGGTGACGGGCGCGTGAGCGCGGCGGAGCTGGCCGCCGAGTCGGGTCTTCCCGTGCCCACCGTGCAGAAGCTGGTGTCCAAACTCACCGCCGCCGGCCTGCTGCGTTCAGTACGCGGCGCGCATGGCGGTTTGCAGCTCGGACGGCCCGCAGCAGCGATCACCGTCGCGGATATCGTCGAGGCGGTGGAGGGCCGGATCGCGCTCACCGCCTGCGTCGATGATACCCCCTGCGATTTCGAGGCCGGGTGCAGCATGAAGCCGCATTGGCCGATCATCAATGACGCGCTGCGCGGCGCGCTGGCAGGCATCAACCTCGCCCAGCTGCGCAGCCCCCGGGCCCCGCGCCCCGTCAAAGTCGAGGAACACCTGGCATGAGCGAAGAGATCGAAGTGCAAGACCGTGAGGCGCGCGAAGCCGCGGCCAAGGTCGCCGATTACGAGCATGGCTGGTCGTCGGACATCGAAACCGAATTCGCGCCCAAGGGCCTCACCGAAGACACGGTGCGGTTCATCTCGGCCAAGAAGAACGAGCCCGAATGGATGCTCGAATGGCGGCTGAAGGCCTTCCGCCTGTGGCAGACCATGGAAGAGCCCGATTGGGCCAAGGTCGGCTATCCCAAGATCGACTATCAGGACGCCTATTACTACGCCGCGCCCAAGAAAAAGATCGAGCTGGACAGCCTCGAAGACCTCGATCCCGAGATCAAGCGCATCTACGACAAGCTCGGCATTCCGTTGGGCGAGCAGGAAGTGCTGGCAGGGGTGAAGGGCGCCAAGAAGGTCGCGGTGGATGCGGTGTTCGATTCGGTCAGCGTCGCCACCAGCTTCCGCGAGGAATTGCTGCGCGCAGGCGTGATCTTCCTCTCGATCTCCGAAGCGATCCGCGAATATCCCGAGCTGGTGAAGAAGTGGCTGGGCCGCATCGTGCCGGTGCGTGACAACTACTTCGCGGCGCTCAACTGCGCGGTCTTCTCCGACGGCACCTTCGTCTACGTGCCCGAAGGCGTGCGCTGCCCGATGGAGCTCAGCACCTATTTCCGCATCAACGCCGAAAACACCGGCCAGTTTGAGCGCACCCTGATCATTGCCGAAAAGGGCAGCTACGTCAGCTATCTCGAAGGCTGCACCGCGCCGATGCGCGATGAAAACCAGCTCCACGCCGCCGTGGTCGAACTGGTCGCGATGGACGATGCCGAGATCAAATATTCGACCGTGCAGAACTGGTATCCCGGCAATGCCGAGGGCGTGGGCGGGATCTACAACTTCGTCACCAAGCGCGCGCTGTGTCAGGGGGACCGTTCGAAGGTTTCGTGGACGCAGGTCGAAACCGGCTCTGCGGTAACGTGGAAATATCCCTCCTGCGTGCTCAATGGCGAGGATAGCGTAGGCGAGTTCTACTCGGTCGCGGTGACCAATAATCACCAGCAGGCCGACACCGGCACCAAGATGATCCACAACGGCAAGAACAGCCGCTCGACGATCATCTCCAAGGGCATTTCGGCGGGCAAATCGTCCAACACCTATCGCGGTCTCGTCCGCGTCGGCCCGACCGCGAGCGGCGTGCGCAACTTCACCCAGTGCGACAGCCTACTGCTCGGTGATCAATGCGGCGCGCACACCGTGCCCTATATCGAGGTGAAGAACCCCAGCGCACAGATCGAACACGAGGCGACCACGAGCAAGATCAGCGACGAACAGCTGTTCTACGCGATGCAGCGGGGCTTGGGCGAAGAGGAAGCCGTGGCGCTGATCGTCAACGGCTTTGCCAAGGACGTGCTGAAAGAGCTGCCGATGGAGTTTGCGGTCGAGGCGCAGAAACTGCTGGCGATTTCGCTTGAGGGGAGCGTGGGGTGAAGGTCGTTTATCGGGTCACCTACCCCAATGGCAAAATCTACATTGGGCAGGATGTGACGGACAGCATCAATTACTTCGGGAGTGCGTCGAGCGAATTGATCGCCCGTGATTTCACGCGAGAGGAGCGAATGAGCTTTACCGTTACGCGCGACATTCTCTGGGAGTCCGAAACGGCAACGAAAGACGAGGTGAATGCAGTGGAGCTTCGGGCGATACTAGAATTCAGCTCTCATGACCCAGCGATTGGCTACAATCGGTGGCCGAAATTCCAAACCACTGCGTCTGCTTTGGCTGCCGAAAGTGCTTTCAATGACCACCCGTAAAACCCTCGCTCTCAACCCCGAGGCCGCCTCTTCCGCCGAAGCCCCCGCGCTCAAGAAGAAGGGCCGCGGATGGGAGATTTCGGATTCGCGGCTCGATGCCCTGCACGAACAGGCGCGCGAGATGCGGCGGCATTCGTCCGAGGCGCACAAGGCGCTGGCCGAGAAGTTCAGCAAGGCCGATCTGGGCCGCTACACCTTCAAAAGGTTTGCGGTGGTCGGCTCGGCCATCGTCGATTTCAACTGCCACAACCTCGGCCTCGCGTTGTCGATCGATGAGCAGGGGCAGAACGATGCCCTCGCCAAGCGCCGCGACAAGAGCCTCGAAAGCGTCGGCATCAAGGTGATGCGGATCGCCGCCACCGACATTCTCACCGATATCGACGCGGTTCTGAAGCAACTCACGCAGGTGATGCGCGACCGGATCGAGGAGCGCAAAGCCGCCGCCCGCGCGCACAAGGCCGCCAATCCGAAGCAGACCTATTCGCGCCCCAAGCCCCCCGGTGCTGACCGTGACGGCGAGCGCGACGGTCCCCGCAAACCCGCATCCCGAAGCCCTTCAAAGCCCCGGAGCCCCCGCGCATGATCGCCGCCCTCCTTGCCCCCCTGCTTGCCCTGCAATCGGTCGGCCAGACCTTCGTTGAAATCAAGAACGACAACCCGGAAACATGGACCGTCGAATATCCGCGCCTGATCCAGCCACAGGTCGCCGATTATCGCCGCTGCCTGGCCGTCACGAACCGGATTATTGCGGGCAAGCCCGATTTTGAAGTTCAGCACTCTGCGGACCTGACGCGGTGCGCCCAGAGTCGCGCCAAGGCTGTAAGCGAGTCCAATGCCGCGCTTGTCGGGGCGAAGACGACGCTTAGCGCAGCCGAGGTCGAAGCATTGTTCGACACCATCGGGCGCATCCATATCGCGCGCGGGCGCGATCAGGACGACCAGTTGAGGAAGCGGATGGCCGCCTCGGCTGCCGCGAGCCAGACCTATGAAACCACCCGGCCCAAAGGGCTGGTGATCGAATTGCGCGACGCGAGCGTGGTCAAGGCCCGCACTGATGCGAGCGCGGCCGCCGCTGCGGCGCAGGACAAGGACAGCCAGTAATGCTCACCATCACCGATCTTCACGCCAGCGTTGGCGGCGCTGATAACCCTCGGCCAATCCTCAAGGGCCTGAGCCTGCACGTGCCCGCGGGCGAGATCCACGCGATCATGGGGCCGAACGGCGCGGGCAAATCGACGCTGGCGAACGTGCTCGGCGGCAAGCCGGGCTACGAAGTGACCGGCGGCAGCGTCGAGTTTCGCGGGCAGGATCTTCTGGCGCTCGACCCGCACGAGCGCGCGGCGGCGGGCCTGTTCCTCGGGTTCCAGTATCCGGTCGAGATCCCCGGCGTCTCCAATGTCCAGTTCCTGCGCGAGGCCTTGAACGCCCAGCGCAAGAGCCGCGGCGAAGAGCCACTGTCGGGCGGCGAATTCCTCAAGCTCGCCAAGGAGAAGGCCGGCTTGCTGAAAATGGACATGGAGATGCTCAAGCGGCAGGTGAATGTCGGCTTCTCCGGCGGCGAGAAGAAGCGCGCCGAGATGGTGCAGATGGGCATCCTCGATCCCGCCTTTGCGGTTCTGGACGAGACAGACTCGGGCCTCGATATCGACGCGCTGCGGATCGTCGGCGCGGGCATCAACGCCATCATGCGCTCGCCCGAAAAGGGCGTGCTGCTGATCACCCACTACCAGCGCCTGCTCGACGTGGTGCGGCCCGACAAGGTCAGCATTCTGGCCGATGGCCGCATCGTCGAGACCGGCGGTCCGGAACTTGCCCTGCGGCTCGAGGCCGAGGGTTATGATTCGGTGATGGCGTGACGCTGGCGACTCTCCCCACACGCCGCGATGAAGCGTGGCGCTATGCCGATATGGGCGCGCTGGCGCGGCTCGGCGTGGCGGCGCTGGATGTGTGGCAGGCGATCGATGTGGCCGCGGGCGAGAGCCTGACGCGCTGCATGGTGGTCGGCAGCGATGCGCCCGAAGTGCTGCGGATGCGGGTCAGCTTGGGCGAGGGCGCGCGCGCCGCGTTCTTCGTCACCAATCGCGGGGGTGATTACACCCGCGTCGAACTCGAAGTGCGCCTCGCCCGCGGCGCTCATTTTGAATTCGGCGGCGTCACCATCGGCGGCGGCGATGCGACCCGCGAATTCGTGACGCAGGTCGTCCATGCCGAACCCGAGGCGACCAGCAACCAGACCATCCGCGCGGTTCACTGGGACACCGGCACCGGCAATTTCCTCGGCGAAATCAAGGTTGCGCGCCATGCGCAGAAGACCGACGCGGCGCAGGATTTCAAGGGCCTGCTGCTCGAGGCCGGAGCCAGCGCCAATGCCGTCCCGCAGCTCGAAATCTTCGCCGACGATGTGAAATGCGCGCACGGCGCGACCGTCGGCGAACTCGATGAAGCCGCGCGCTTCTACATGATGGCGCGCGGGGTCGATCCGGCCACCGCGCAGCGGCTGCTGGTGCAGGCCTTCATCGGCGATGCCTTTGTATCGCTGCACGACGAGGCCGAGCGCGAAACGCTGCTCGATGCCGCGCTCGGCGCGTTGGAGGGGGCACGGCTGTGAACGCGCCTGTCACCATCACCCCGCTCGCTGACCTGCGCGCCGACTTCCCCGGCATGGTCACTGCTGAGGGCAAGCCGTGGCACTACCTCGACACCGCCGCCACCGCGCAGAAACCGCAGGCGGTGATCGACGCCATGGCGCGCGCGATGGGCGAAGATTACGCCACCGTCCACCGCGGGGTTTATGCCCGCTCGGCCGAAATGACGCTCGCTTACGAGGCGGCGCGGCGCAAGGTCGCGGCCTTCCTCGGCGGACACGAGGACGAGCTGGTGTTCACCCGCGGCGCGACCGAGGCGATCAACCTCGTCGCCCAGACCTGGGGCCGCACGAACCTCAAGGCCGGTGACCGCATCCTGCTCTCGCAGCTGGAGCACCATTCCAACATCGTGCCCTGGCAAATGGTCGCGGCCGAGGTTGGCGCACATATCGACGTCTGCCCGCTCACGCCCGACCACCAGATCGACCTCGACGCGGCACAAGCGATGCTGACCGAGGCGCACAAGCTGGTCGCTTTCTGCCATGTCTCCAACGTGGTCGGGTCTGTGCTCGATGCGCCGCGTGCGGCAGCCCTCGCACACAAGGTCGGCGCCAAGCTGCTGCTCGACGGGTGCCAGAGTGCACCGCACATGGCGGTCGATGTCGCCGCGCTGGGCTGCGACTTCTACGTCTTTTCCGCACACAAGCTCTACGGCCCGACCGGGATCGGTGCGCTGTGGGCGCGGGCGGACATCCTCGATGCCATGCCTCCTTATCAGGGCGGCGGCGCGATGATTGACCGTGTCACCTTCGCGCGCACCACCTATGCGCCCGCGCCGCAGCGGTTCGAGGCCGGCACGCCCGCGATCACCGAAGCCATCGCGCTCGCCGCCGCCGTCGATTACGTCACCGCCATCGGGGTCGAGCGCATCCACGCGCACGAAGCCGCGCTGGTCGCCCGCCTGCGCCGCGAGCTTGGCGCGATGAATGATGTGCGCCTGTTTGGCCCCGCCGACAGCGCGGGCATCGTCAGCTTTGCGGTGGGCGACATTCACCCGCATGACATCGGCACGATCCTCGACGAGAGCAATGTCGCGATCCGCGCAGGCCACCACTGCGCCCAGCCGCTGATGGATTATCTTGGCGTTCCCGCCACCGCGCGCGCCAGCTTCGGGGCCTATTCGACCGAAGCCGATATCGACGCGCTGATCTCCGGGATCGCCCGCACCCGCCGCATTTTTGGAAAAGGATGAGAGCGATGGATAGCTCGACAGATCATTCGGACATGACGACAGCCAAGCCGCCGCGCGCGCGGGTCGAGGATGCGGTCGATACCGAAGCCCCGCGCACCCGCGACTATCTCGACGGCTTCCTTGCCGCCAAGCCGCCCGAGGGCGCTACGGGCGGGCCGGGCAGTGATTTGCAGGCCGATGTGATCGCCGCCCTGCGCGAGATTTTCGATCCGGAAATTCCGGTCAACATCTATGATCTCGGCCTGATCTACGGGGTCGAGGTGGATGACAACCGCGACGCGACCGTCACCATGACGCTCACCACTCCGCATTGCCCGGTGGCCGAGACCATGCCGGGCGAAGTCGAGATGCGCGTCATGTCGGTGCCGGGGATCCGCGATGCCGAGGTGGTGCTGGTGTGGGAGCCCGCCTGGGGCCCGCACAAGATGAGCGATGAAGCGCGGCTCGAACTGGGAATGCTGTGATCGACGCTGCGGCCCTGACCATCGGTCTCGCCGACTACGTCGATCCGCGCGATGCGGCGGATGTGGTCGCGCTGCTCGATGCCTATGCGCGCGATCCCATGGGCGGCGGCGCTCCGTTGGACGAGGCCGTGAAGGCGCGGCTGGCGGGCGATCTGGCGGCCAATCCGCACGCCTTCTCCATGATTGCGCGGCTGGACGATGCCGCCGTCGGCCTCGCCAATTGCTTCATGGGCTATTCGACCTTCGCCGTTGCGCCGCTCGTCAATATCCACGATTTTGCGGTGGTACCGGGCCATCGCGGTGCCGGCATTGGCAAGGCCCTGCTCGCCGCAGTCGAGGCCGAGGCCTTGAAGCGCGGGGCCATCAAGGTCACATTGGAAGTGCTGAGCGGCAATCATCCGGCCAAGGCGCTCTACGCGGCGCACGGCTATGGCGATTACCAGCTTGATCCCGCCGCCGGACAGGCGCTGTTCTGGCAGAAGAGGCTGACATGACCGAGACGACCACAACCACACGCGCTGCCCCCAAGGCCGCCGTGATCCTCACGCCCTCCGCCGAGGCGCGGATCGCCGAGCTGATGGGCAAGGCCCCTGCCGATGCCATCGGGGTGAAGCTGTCGACCCCGCGGCGCGGCTGTTCGGGCCTCGCCTATTCCGTCGACTACGTCACGTCGGAAGCGAAGTTCGACGAGAAGATCGTGACGCCCGGCGGCACCTTCTACATCGACGGGGCGAGCGTGCTCTATCTCGTCGGCTCGGTGATGGACTGGCGCGAGGATGATTTCACTGCCGGCTTCGTGTTCGAGAACCCGAACGCCAAGGGCGCCTGTGGCTGCGGCGAAAGCTTCATGGTGTGAGGCGGCTCGCCTTTGCTGTGTTGGTGTGATAAGACACCTCCATGGCGAAGCGCAGCAAGGACCTCCCGCCCGAGCGGATTGCGGAAGCAAAGGCGCAGCGCGCGAGCGAATTGCAGGCCATTACTGACCGCCTCGCAGGCGAGTTGGCACGTCTCGAGGAACAACTTGCCGTCACGGACGATCAGAACGAGCGGATCATGATCAAGGCCGAGATTGTGCACTTCACGATGGCATTGCGGCAGCTGAACCGCGGTCCTAGCCCGCGCCGCCGCAAGCCGCCCGAAGCGGGTCTCCCCGTTCCCGCCATCTCGCCAAGCGGACCGCTGCCCAAGCAGGGTGGCGCAGCCGTCCCGCTCGAATTCGACAGCTAGGCGCTCACATCTCCGAAGCGAGCCTTGCGATCAACCGGCTTTCCAGATCATCGACTTCGCCATCGGCGTCGATCATGCCTTCGAGCCATGCGTTCTCGTAATCGGTGACCATTTCGCCCGCGTCCGCCAGCGCTTGGTAGTCGGGCCCGCTCTTCTTCTTGCCGAACACCTTGCCGAGGTGGTTCATGACGTGCGGGGCTTCCTTGGCGACCTGGCCCATGAAGCGGCCGACATTCGCCTGATTGTCGGCGATGAAGGCTTCCAGTTCCAGCTTGCGATCGTGGCTGACCTGCGCGTTCTGCAGCACGAAGCCCTTGAGATAATTGGCGATTCCATCGATGAACAGATCGTCCCACTCGGCTGCGTTTTCGTCGGCGAGGGTTTCGTCCTTCAGGCGGAACAGCATCTCGGCATCATAGCGCGTGACCGCGGCGGGGCCGTGGCCGCCGCTCGCCCAGATCACCCGGCGGATGATGCGGCATTCGGCTGCGCTGATGTGGGTGGCGCTGAGTTCGCCGCCGCAACGGGTCGGTCCGGTGCCGGTCAACACTTCGCGCTCGACCTGCGCGAGTACGTAGTTCTTCAGCCGGTCGGGGGTGTTTTCGGCGCGTTCGATGATCCGCACCATGGTTTCCAGCTCGACCATGCTTTCGGTGACGCCGTCATGGTCGATCTGGTCGATCAGCCACTGGGCTTCCTCGTCATTGCATTGCAGGCGCGGCGGCGTGCCGTTGAGCACGAATTCGCCGATCGCCTCGACGAAGAAGTCGCACCATTCGGGGCTGCGCTGCGTGAGCGTATTGTTGATCGCGAACAGCGCTTCGGCCTCGCCGCGGGTGATGATGCCATCGCCCCAGCCTTGGCGGCGGAGTGCAAGCAACTCTTCCGAATTCACCTGCCCGTCGGCAGCGGCAGCTTTCGCAAGCTCGATGAAATGCGTGGTCATGGCCCGGTCAAATCCTCTGTTTCGCCGGAGGACATGGCACAGACAGGCTTAAGACCGGGTTACCGACCGGCCTATCGGGCTTCGACCTCGCGGATGCAGGCGCCGCGATCGGCTGCCGCCCCGCCCTGTCGCAGCCGCGCCTCGACATGGGCGGCGACCGGATCGATCCCGGGGCGCAACGGATAGAGATAGATGTCGAGCACGCAGCTGGCTCCGGCGAATTGCAGTTTGCGCGCGTCACCTTCGGCAACATCAAGGCGCGGTGCGCCGAATCTCCGGGAGAGCGTTCCCGCATCCTGTCCGATCACGCCTTCAAGGCCTTGAGGGGCCATGACCTGCGGTACGCGCACCACGCCGGTGCGCACCGGCACGGGAGCGGCCGCAGGCTTGCTCCCGCCAGCGCAACCGGCCAGAGCGGTCGCCAGCAGGGCGCCCAGAAGAGTCCGCGTTGTCATCGCCTGCTTCATCGCGCCCCCTTACCGTTCCAGCCGTCGCAGCACCAGATGCGTTCCCGCCGCCGCACCCAATACCGGGCCGAGTAGGCCGAGAACCGGCACCAGCATCACCCCGGCAATCGCCGCGCCCAGCAGAAACCGCTCGCCCGCGCCGACCGGACTGGCGCGATCCTCGCCGGCAGAATGCCGCAGCCACGCCATGTCGGTGAGCTCGCGCCCCAGCAGCACCGCATTCACCGCCAGAAACACCAGCGCCGGACCGATCGCGGTGAATGCGAGCAGCGCCGCCAGTGGCAGCGCCAGCAGGTTGTATCCCAGCGCCCGCGCCAGCCCCCGCAGCGAATTGGCCAGATCGCGGCGGAAGGGCAGCGGCTGCGCCTGCGCCGCCAGCGCCGGATAGTGCCGCGCTTCGACCGCCGCGACGATTTCGTCGGCGAAGAACTGCAGCACCGCCATCGCCACCACCCGGAACAACAGCCACATCGCCACCGGCACCAGAACCGCTGCGGCCAGCCCGGCCCAGTCGCCGTCGTAGCCATAGCTTTCGATCAGCCGCGAGAGTCCGGCATAAAGCCCCGCCCCGGCCGCCGCGAACAGCGCCAGCGTGAGGCCGACGCTCTTGGCCACCACCGCAATCACGCGGCGGTCGGATAGCTGGCCAAGGGCCTTGGCAAGGGCGGCGGGAACAGCTGTCATCGTGCCTGAGCGATGCGGGGCGCGCCGAGCGAAGTCAACGCAAGGATGCCGCCGCGCACACAGATGCTTGGCGCAGGGCTCGAAGGCGGCTAGGCGGCGCGGCGAACCCTATCCAAGGAACCACCTGTGACCGCCACCAACCCGCCCCGTTACGATGTGATCGCCATCGGCAATGCCGTCGTCGACGTGATTGCCTCCTGCACCGAGGAGCTGATTGATGAGCTCCAGCTCAATCGCGGCGGCATGACTCTGATCGACGAGGCGCGGGCCGAGGAACTCTACGAAGCCATGCCGCCCGCGCGCGAGCTGTCGGGCGGCTCGGCAGCCAACACGCTGGCGGGGCTTGCCACGCTGGGCCTCGAATGCGCCTTTATCGGGCAGGTCGCCGATGACCAGCTCGGCAAGGTGTTCCGCCACGATATGCGCGCCACCGGGATCGACTTCGACACGCCGGCGCGGCCCACCAGTGACAAGGAAGCCGAACCGGCGACGGGCCGCGTGCTGATCTTCGTCACGCCCGATGGCGAGCGGACGATGAACACCTTCCTTGGCGCGGGCCAGTTCCTGCCCGCCGCCGCGCTCGACGAAGAGCTGATCGCCAGCGCCGCGATCCTCTATCTCGAAGGCTATCTGTGGGATCCTGAAGAGCCCCGCCGCGCGATGCGCCGCGCCATCGAAGTGGCGCGCAATGCCGGCCGCAAGATCGCCTTCACCGCATCCGAAAGCTTCGTGATCGCGCGTCACGGCGATGATTTCCGCGCCATGATCGCAGAGGGCATCATCGACATCCTGTTCGTCAACGAAGGCGAACTCGCGACGCTGACGGGCGAGGACGACTTCGAAGCGGGCCTCGCCGCTGTCGCGGGCAAGGTGCCGGTTCTGGTCGCCACCCGCAGCGAAAAGGGTGCGGTCGCGATTGCGCATGGAGAGCGCGCCGAAGTCGCCGCGGTGCCGGTTGCCAAGGTGGTCGACACCACTGGCGCAGGCGACCAGTTCGCCGCCGGGTTCCTGTCGGGCTACGTCAAGGGCGAGCCGCTGGCGCAGTGCCTGAAGCGCGGCGCAATCTGCGCATCCGAAGTGATCTCGCACTACGGCCCGCGACCGGAAGCGGACATGATCGCGTTGGTCGCCCAGCGGCTGTAAGCGTTCAGCTTGCCTCCCGTTTTTCTGACGTTGGAGACAGGTGAGACACTGTCCAGAAAGCGAAAACCGGCCGCTTTCGAAAGGTGCTGGGGGGCTGACGATGGGAAAGAGCGAATAGCCCCTCCTCACGGGGAGGGGAGTTCCGGCGTTGACCCTAACCCCCCGCCGCCCCTGTAGGAAAGCTCACTCGTCGGGCACGTATCCGGCCTTGCGCAGCCTCACCATATAGGCGGCGATCTGATCGATCTGCGGGCGGGTGAGGGTGAAGTCCATCATCTCGGGATAGTTGTGCGCGTCCTCGAGCCAGTCGGCGAGCGACTTTTCCGACAGCCCGTTGCGGTTGGCGATCGCGGCAAAGCTGGGCGAGGCCGGATTGGGCGAGAGGAACGGCGGCTCGACCGCATGGCACCCCCCGCAGGCCGCCTCGACGAACCCGGGTGCGCGGGTATCGGACGAGGGCGAGGTGCTCTTGCCCACCATCGGCGGCGGGTTCTCAGATCCCGGCGTCTGGCAGCCAGCGAGGGCGAGGGCGATCAAGGGCGCGGCGAACAGGGTGAGGCGTTGGGTCATACCACACCTATGCGCGCTTTTGGGCGCCGCGTCCTTGATTGTGATCAAATTTCGCCCGACTGCTCCCGAGCCACCTCGCGCCACCCAATATCTCTGCGGCAAAACCCGCTCGGGAAGCTGATCGCATCGACCGCATCATAGGCGAGGCGCTTTGCTTCGGTCACGTTGCGGCCCATCGCCGTGACCGCGAGCACGCGGCCCCCATTCGCCACCAGTGCGCCGTCCTTCAGCGTGGTTCCGGCGTGGAACACCTTGGCTCCCGTGCCTTCTGCGCCCTCCAGATCAATCATGCCGCCCTTTTCGGGCGTGCCGGGATAGCCCTTGGCGGCCATCACCACGGTTAGCGCGGTCTCCTCGCGCAGAGCAACTTGGGTCCCGGCGAGCTCTCCCTTGGCGCAGGCGAGCATGATGGGGACGAGGTCGCTCGCCAATCGCATCATCAGCACCTGGCATTCGGGATCGCCGAAGCGGGCGTTGTATTCGATCAGCTTCGGCCCCTCGGCGGTCAGCATCAGGCCAGCGAACAGCACGCCCGAATAGGGATTGCCCTCTGCCCGCATCGTCCGAACGGTTGGCTCGATGATCTCCGCCATCACCCGCGCCTGCAACTCCGGCGTCAGCACCGGAGCGGGGGAATAGGCGCCCATGCCGCCGGTGTTGGGGCCCACATCGCCGTCGCCCACGCGCTTGTGATCCTGCGCCGAGCCGAAGGGGATAATCGCGGTGCCATCGGTGAGCGCGAAGAAGCTTGCCTCCTCGCCTTCCATGAATTCCTCGATCACCACCTGCGCGCCCGCTGCTCCGAAGCCGCCGCCGAACATATCGGTGAGCGCGTCCTCGGCCTCGGCCAGCGTCTCGGCAATCACCACGCCCTTGCCTGCCGCCAGGCCATCGGCCTTGAGCACATAGGGCGCGGCAAAGCGGGCGAGCGCGGCGCGGGCTTCCTCCAGCGAGGCGGTGCGGACATATCCGGCGGTGGGGATGCCAGCGCGGGCGCAGAGGTCCTTTGTGAAGCCTTTCGACCCTTCCAATTGCGCGGCGGCCTGCGAGGGGCCGAACACCGGCACGCCCGCAGCGCGCAAGGCATCCGACAGCCCGTCCACCAGCGGCGCTTCAGGCCCGATCACCACGAGGTCGATTTCCTGCACCGCGCAGAACGCGATCACCGCGCCGTGGTCGGTCACGTCGAGCGCGACCAGCTCGGCCTCCTCGGCAATGCCGGGATTTCCGGGGGCAGCGTAGAGCCGGGTGCAAGCGGGGGATTGCGCCAGCTGCCACGCCAGCGCATGTTCGCGGCCTCCAGACCCCAGAAGCAGGATATTCATGGCCACTCCGCCCAACGACATTGACGATGCCGGGCTGGTAGCGCGCTCCCGCAGCGGGGACAACGCCGAGCCCCTTTCGATCACCGAGATTTCCGCGCTGCTGAAACGCACGGTCGAGGATCGCTTCGGCTTCGTGCGGCTGCGCGGCGAATTGTCGGGGGTGAAGCGCGCGGCTTCGGGGCATTTCTATTGCGCGCTGAAGGACGAAGGCGCGGTGATCGACGGGGTGATGTGGAAGGGCAATGCGGCGCGCATGAACTTCCGCGCCGAGGACGGGCTGGAGGTGATCGCCACCGGCAAGCTCACCACCTATCCCGGCCGCTCGAAATACCAGATCGTGATCGACAGCCTGGAACTGGCGGGCGAGGGCGCGCTGCTGGCGTTGCTGGAGAAGACCCGCGCACGGTTGGCGGCGGAAGGCCTGTTTGCGGAAGCGAAGAAGCGCCGCCTGCCCTATCTGCCGCAGGTCATCGGCGTGGTGACCTCGCCAACTGGCGCGGTGATCCGCGACATCCTGCACCGGTTGGCGGATCGCTTCCCGAGCCATGTGCTGGTCTGGCCGGTGCTGGTGCAGGGGCAGGGCGCAGCCGAGCAGGTGGCGGCTGCCGTGCGCGGGTTCAGCGCGATCCAACCCGGCGGCCCGATCCCGCGCCCTGACGTCGTGATCGTCGCGCGCGGGGGCGGGTCGATCGAGGACTTGTGGAGCTTCAACGAGGAAGTGGTGGTGCGCGCCATCGCCGAATGTTCGATCCCGGTGATCTCTGCCGTCGGGCATGAAACGGACACCACGCTCGCCGATTTCGCCGCTGACCGCCGCGCGCCGACACCCACGGCTGCGGCCGAGATGGCGGTGCCGGTGCGCGCCGACCTCGCGCTGACCCTCGCCGATTTCGCCGCCCGCCAGCGGCGCGCGGTCTATCGCCCGGTTGAACTGGGGCGCGAGCGGCTCGCTGCCCGCGTGCGGATGATGCCGCGGCCCGAGAACCTGCTGCACCCCCAAGCGCAGCGGCTCGACGAGCTGTCAGAGCGGCTGCGGCGCGGATTGGGCGAGCGTTCGGCGAAGGGCCGCGAGCGGCTGGCAGGCGCGGCGGCGCGGCTCTCACCCAGCTTGCTGGCCCGCTCGGCGACCGAAGCGCAGCGGCGGCTTGACCGTGCGCGCTTGTCGCCCGCGTTGATCGAGCGTCCCTTGGCAAATGGGGCTGACCGGCTGGCGGCGCTGACCCGGGTGATGAGCCAGCTCCACCCCGAAAAGCCGCTGGAGCGCGGCTATGCGATCATCCGCGATGCGGCGGGCAAGGCGCTGACGACCCGCGCCGAGGCGGCGGGCGAGGCAGCGCTTGTGCTGCAATTCCGCGACGGGACGCTCGATGCCGTGCCAGCCGATGGCGCCCCGACCCGATCGACTCCCGCACCAAAACCGCGCCCCGTCCCGAAGCCCGCTTCGCCCGGCCCCAAACAAGATGATTTGTTCGGTTAGCCGAGCGGTGCTATCGGAATCGCCATGCTGATGTCCTCCGCCGACAAGACCGCCAAGCTCTATTACGCTCCTTCCAGCTTCCGGGTGCTGCGCCCGGGCAGCCATGTGCTGTGCGCCGTGACGGGCGAGGCGATCCCGCTCGCCGAGCTGCGATACTGGAGCGCGGAGTATCAGGAGCCCTATGCCTCCTGCGAGATCGCCACGCGGCGCCTGCTCGGTCTCGCGTGATTTGGAGTGAAATGGGCCACATCACGGCTCGCAAATCACGCCGCAAATGCCCTCCCGCCTGATTGACGCGCCCAAAGCGCGGATGTTTCGCCTGTTGCTTCTTGCGCTGGTGGCCCTGGGTCTTGCCCCCGGCACCTTCCTGCGCACCCCGACCGGCCTGCGCAGCGATGTCGCCGTAGTGGCGACCGTTCCGGTAGCGAGCCGCACCGGCGTTTCCGGCGAACTGACACTGACCGGTGCGTGGGAGCTAACATCGGCGCATGGCTGGTTCGGCGGATTTTCCGCGCTGGTGGCCGCAGGCGAGGGGCAGCTGCTCGCGGGCAGCGATCGCGGCTGGCTGCTCGATCTCGACCTTTCAGGCCCCACCCCGCGCGCGGTTCCCGGCAGCTTCCGCTTCGTCGGCAAGCGCGACGGCGAGCGCAAGGAGGTGATCGACCTCGAATCGCTCGCCCGCGATCCGGCCACCGGTACGCTGTGGGGCGGGTTCGAGCGCGCCAATCTCGTCATGCGCTGGCAGGGCGATGGCACGCGCACGCTCCGCCGCCCCCCCGAAATCGCCAAGTGGAGCGGCAATAGCGGGCCGGAAACGTTGGCGCGCCTCGCGGACGGGCGTTTCGTGATGCTGGCCGAGGGGCCGGAGCGTGGCAGCGAGACTGTGCATGAGGCGCTACTGTTCGCGCGCGATCCCGCCGAGCCGGGCGCCCCGCTGTCTTTTCGCTTTGTGGCGCCGGCCGATTACGATCCGGTCGATGCGACGCAGGTGCCCGATGGCCGGGTGCTGATCCTGCTGCGGCGGGTGCGCTATGCGATCCCCGCGCAGTTCGACACCGCGATCGCGATCGCCGATCCGCGCGCGATCCGCGCCGGAGCCGTGTGGCAGGGGCGAATCATCCAGTGCCTTTCGGGCGACGTATTCGGCGACAATTTTGAAGGGATCGCCTTCGTGCCTGCGCCCGGCGATCCGGCGCGCGGTGCGGTGTGGCTGATCACCGACGACAATTTCTCGGTGTTCCAGCGCAACCTGCTGGTGAGATTGGATTGGGCGGGCTGAGCCCGCTGCAGACCACCCACCCCGCACACAACGAAAAAGCGCCCGGAAACCCGAGCGCTTGATCGTAACGCGGCTGCCCCGAAAGGCAGGCGAGGATTAGGCGGCGGCTTGCGCCTTGATCAGCTCACGCTTCACCTTCAGCGCGTTGGCCGAAAGCTTTTCGTCGCTGGTCTTGAGCAGCCAGTTGTCCAGACCGCCATTGTGCTCGACCGAGCGCAGGCCGTGGGTCGACACGCGGAACTTGAAGCCGCGATCCAGCTTTTCGCTCAGCAGCGTGACGTTCTGCAGGTTGGGCAGGAACACGCGCTTGGTCTTGTTGTTGGCGTGGCTGACATTGTTGCCGGTCATGCGGCCCTTGCCGGTCAGTTCGCAGATGCGAGCCATGGTATGTCTCTTCTCGTAAAGTTCGGGCCTAAGCACGGGCCTATGTAAGGAAAGCGGCGCGCATAACGGGGTGATGCCGAATCGTCAAGCAAGTTGCGCGCCGGTTGCATGGGCGATGCGCCCCGGCTAGCCCGGCACGATGACGAACTGGCCGCTCCCCCTGCCGATGCAACGCGCCTTGGACGCGGCGTGGGCGGCGGCTGCGATGGGCGAAGTGCCGATTGGCGCGGTGATCGTCAAGGATGGTGTGGTGATTGCCGAGGCGCATAACAGCCCCCGCAAGGATCACGATCCCACCGCCCACGCAGAAATTCTCGCGATTCGCAGCGCGGCGCAGGCGCTGGGCGACGAACGCCTGACCGGATGCGAGTTGTGGGTGACGCTCGAGCCCTGCGCGATGTGCGCAGGCGCGATTGCCCATGCCCGGATCGCGCTGCTCTATTACGCCGCAAGCGACCCCAAGGGCGGCGCGGTAGAGCACGGCGCGCGGGTGTTCGAGCAGGAGCAATGCCTCCACCGCCCCGAAGTCTACACCGGCATCGGCGAGGCCGAGGCGGCGGCGCTGCTCAAAGGGTTCTTCCGCGAGCGGCGCTGAGGGGCGGGTTTGGCCTGTTGCTGCGCCCATGCAATTTCTCGCATAACGAGCATCAGGCAGGCCGTGTCGCAAGTGCACACTTTGAAAATTTTTTGAATGCGGTCCTGTATTTATGGCAAGTGGGAACACGGCTTGGCGCCGCCCGCAGTTCGCTTTAAGACGATCAGGACTGGAACGGTGCGAGGGCCAAGGGGAGGCTTCTGCCGACAGGGGGAAATTGAATATGGTTTCGAGAAATTGGCGAGTCGCGGCGCGCGGATTTGTGACGGCGCTGGTGATTGCTGCCTTGCCGCTGCCGCTGCCGCTTGCCGCCTCGCGCGTTTCGCCGATGATTGTCGAGATGACGCCGACCGGGCGCGGATCGGTCGGGCGCGTCGAGCTGACCAATGATGCAAGCCGCGATATCGCCTACGAAGTGCAGATGATGCGCGGCGATATCTCGACAACAGGCGAGTTGACGCTGACGCCTGCCGATGAGCAATTTATTGTGTTCCCGCCGCAATCGCTGATCGAGGCAAACTCGCAGCAGGTGTTCCGCATTCAGTATGTCGGTGAAGAGGCGCTCGATAGCTCGCAGATCTATTATCTCGCGATTCGGCAAATCCCGGTGGCCTTCGAAGAGGGGCAGAACCAGGTGCAAGTGGTCGTCAATTACAACGTTCTGGTGAACGTTGTCCCTGACGGCACGCAGCCGCAACCGATTACCCGCGAGGCCCGCTATGTCGAACGGCCGAAACCCAGCGAAGACCTTGCCGAGGAGGCGACCCCAGAGACCGCAGCCCCCGAAAGCGATCCAGTCGAAAAGGGTATTCTGGTCGATCTCGGGAACGAAGGAACGCGCTACTACTTCGCGGGACGCGCCGATTGGGAAATCACTGCGCAAACCACCACCGGCCAGCCCTTCGCGATGAGCCTGGAGGCGCGCGAGGTTGCGAAATTTACCGGTGTGGGCGTGATTGGCCCGGGCAAGACGCGGCAGTTCTTCATTCCGACCGAACAGCCGCTCCAATCGGAATCGATCCGAATCAGCATCAAGCTCTGAGAAGCCCGGTGGCTAGGGTGGTATTCGGTTTGAGGGGGGGCGTCGGCGTGATTGCGCTGCTCTTGCCCGGAATTGCGCAGGCGCAGTCAAACGCTCAGCCGGCGCCGACACCGGCGATCGAGGAACGCCAAGTCACGCCCCGACCGCAGCGCGCCCTGTCTTTCACCGTCCCGCTGGTCTCGGCCAGCCGCGCCTATGGTGATGTCCTGATTGAAGTCAGGAACGGCACCGATGTCTTCATCGCGGCCGAAGATCTCGCGCGTGAGCTGGATCCGGTCCTCAATGATCAGGGGCGCGAAGCGCTGACGCAGGCCCTTGCCCAGAAAACAATGGTGCCGCTGGATGATCTGCGCCAAGCCGGATTTGATCTCGTGTTCAACTCCAACCGCTTGGAACTGGAAGTAGTCGGGCTAACCCCGCAGTTCCGACAGGTACAGTCGCTGATCCCGAGCCGCGACAGTGGTAAGCGACCCGAACTCGATCGGATTGAACCGGCGGGCTTCAGCACCTACCTGAATTTCATCGGCAATTTCAATTATTCAACCGAGCTTGGTAACGAAAATCCGGAGTTGTTTCTCACCGGCGCAACGCGCGTCGGCAATGTCGTTGCCGAATACGACGGCGCTTTTACCGATCAGTTCAGCAACTCCTACAAATTTTCCCGACGCAGCACCCGCTTTGTTTATGACGATCCCAAGTCGTTTCGGAGATACTCGGCTGGTGACTTGCGAGTTGAAACGCTTTCACTCCTCACCGTGCCGCAAATCGCCGGTTTAGGGGTGGAGAAGCGCCGCCGCATTTTTGAGCCTGGGCTTTCGGCCTTGCGAGTCAACGGGCGCCAGATTTTCCTCAACAACCGTTCAACCGTCGATGTGGTGGTCAATGGCGTGAATGTCGAAAGTCTGCAGCTCGATGCGGGCGCATATGATTTGTCGACCTTGCCGATCCAGCAAGGGTCGAACGATATCCAGCTGATCGTCACCGATTCCTTCGGGCAGAAGGAAGTCATCTCTTATGATTTCTTCTTCGAGAGCCTGCCGCTGGAGGCTGGCGATGAGGAATATTCGATCGGTGTCGGGGTGCTGGCCGACAATCTCGGTTTCGAGCCGAGCTACACCAGCGATCCGGTCGCGTCGGCGCTCTATCGCCGCTCGCTTTCGGAAAACCTGATCCTCGGCGGCGCCTTGCAGATCAGCGAGGATATTCAGGTGGTCGGGGCGAGTGTCATTTCGGTCCCGCAGTTCATTCCCGGGTTTTTCGATCTCGAACTGGCAGCGAGCACCGCGAGCGGACAGAACGGTTTTGCGGTAAGGGCCGGATACAGCTTTTCACAAGGCGGAGCCCTGACCGGGGCCAATCAGTTCGCGGTCAACATCAGCTACCAGAGCGAAGGCTTCACCAGCGTCAACAACCTGCTGCCGGTCAATTTCGATTTGCTGTCGCTGACGGCAACATACTCGCGCTCGTTCGGCCTCGATTCGGTGGGCACGATCGGCGTAAGCTACTTTACCGGCGGCAATCAGTCCGATGATTACGCCTTGTTCGCCGACTTCAGCCACCGCCTCAACGACAAGCTGCGGCTGACCGGAGGCCTCGAATATGGGCGCAGCACCGATACCCGCAGCGCATTCGGCGTGCGCGTCGGTGTTGCCCTTGCGCTTGGGCGGGGCGCGCGTGCCTCGGCCGATGTCCGCACCCGGTTCGACAATTTCAGGGCCAACCTGTCGGATGGTGCCGAAAACGAAGTGGGCTCGTTCGGTTATGACGTCGCGCTGTCGCAGTTTGGCGATGAAGTGCGCTCGGATGCGCAGCTCGAATACGTCGCCAACCGGTTCAACGCGCGCGCCGATCTGACCTCGCGCGGCGCATCATTCGGCAATATCACTCAGGAACAACGGATCCGCGTCCAAGTGGCGACCGCAGTGGCGTTTGCGGGCGGCCAGTTCGGGATCGGCCGACCGATCAACAGCGCCTTCCTGCTGGCCAAGCCGAACGACGCGATCGAAGGGCAGGACGTGATCACCGGCCGCGGTTTGAACAGCGGGAAGTATTACGCGCGCAGTGGGCCCTTCGGGTCGGCGCTGCAGGGCGATCTTGGCGCCTACACCGCGCAGAACGTCCAGTTCGATGCTGCCGACCCCGACAGCGGCTTCGATGTGGGTGACGGCACGGTGCTGCTCGAGCCGCCCTATCAAAGCGGCTATGCTGTGATTGTGGGCGAGACGAATTTCGTTACCGTGATCGGCACGCTGCGCGACGAAAATGGCGCAGTCGCGGTTGCCACAGGAGTGGTGCGCGATCTGCAGACAGGCGAAGTGCTCGAAGACTCGCCCTTCTTCACCAACGCGGCGGGCCGTTTCGGCGTCTTCGGGCTCGCACCGGGGCGGAGTTACGAAATCCGCCTTAGCGGTTCGGACAGGACATTCGTGCTAGACATCCCGAAGGACACCGATCCGATCATTCGCCTTGGACCGATCGCCTTGAAAGCCAAGGAATAGGAGCGCGTCATGAAGCTGCCCATGTTTGCCATGATTTCCGGCCTCGTGTTTTTATCTCCGGCTACGGCGCTGGCGCAGGAGGACTGCCAGCCGGAATTCGTCCAGGCCGCACAAACCCTGGTGGTCCGCGACATTATTGTCGGGCGCGATGATTTTGCGGTCGAGACCTTTCAGGTCAGAATTCGCAATGCCGGTGACAATGGCCCGTGCAGCGCTACCGTTCGGGTGGCGCGCCTGAGCACTTCGCCGACGCTCAACCCCACGCCCTTCACACTGCAATCGCGCGGACAGGCTCTGGCGATCCTGCCGAGTGAAACCTCACCGGGCACGGCGGCCAGCGATCTGCGGATTCCGCAGGTCACCGCCGGCCCCAACGGCTTCACCCTGCCGTTCCAGCTCGAGATTGCCAGCGGCTGGGGGACGGTTTCGGGGGCGCAGACCGAAGATCTGATCCTGCTGCTGGTGAATAGTGCCGGGCAGGTGGTCGATACCTTGCCGCTGACTATCCAGCTCAATATTCCGGCCGCCGCCGCGGTTCGCGTGGTCGGCGCGACCGGCACCGATCCGATCGCGCGGATCGACCTTGGCGAACTCGAGGCGAGCGAAACAACGCTGTCGGAACGCTTTGGAATCCGAGTGTGGAGCACATCGGCCTATTCGGTGCGGTTCGAATCCGAAAATCGCGGCGAACTGGTGCACACCGAGCAGCGCGGCCGGATCCCGTACGAGTTGCTGATGGATAGCCGCTCGGTCAGCCTCGTCGGAGGGATCGCCGCGCAGGTGCCGCGGGGAACCGATGCGCTGGGCGATTTCCACCCGCTGCGGCTGCAAGTGCGGCCCTTTTCGGCAAGGGCGGGCGCCTATGCCGACCGGGTGAAGGTCACCGTCACCGCCAGCTGAGGCTAGATTGCCACCACCGAAAAGGCGATTGCAAGTGGCTGATTGAGCGCGCTGGCGCTGATCGCCACCGATACGCGTTTGAGCTGCTGCCCGCTCCGGTTCGCCACTGTAGCCATGCCTGTGCTGTCGAGCGTGGTTGCGATTCCGCCATATTGCACCACGGCCTGCTCGCTCGCTTCGAGCGGCCGGTGGTTTGCGATGATCTGGAATCCGGTGCTGGTGTTGCAGAATTCCTGCACCGAACCGACCACCTGTCCGGCTTCGGACAGAGTGAACTGTTCCGCCGACACGTTGCACACTTCAGGGACAACGACACGGATGTCCATCGAACCCGACGCTTCGCGTGCCGCGAGCGAGCCGGCCGGCATCGCCAGCGCGAAGGCTCCCATCAATGGCAACAAAGCTTGGCGCAAGGTTGGTCTCCTGATTTCTCAGGCGATACTAACCTCGGGTGATTAATTTTCGGTCAAGCGGGCGAGCCGGGCAGCACGCAAGCGCCGGACGCAAAAAAGGGAGGAGCAACGCCCCTCCCTTTCCTGACTTCGAATCCGCGTTGCGGAAAATCAGATCGCCGCGACGGTGAAGGTCACGGTTTCGGTGTAGGTGCCAGCGACCGGACGCTTGTTGTTCACGTTCGGGGCTTCGTAGCCGATCACCAGCGCGTAATTGGCGTGGAATTCGCCGGTCGGCTGGCCGCCCGAAGCGATCGGACCCGGGGTCTGCACGCGCGGCTTGTACGAACCAAGTCCAGCGAAGTTGGTCGTGCGATCAGGGGTCAGCTTGATGTCGTAACGGATTTCGTTGGTGAACTGCGCGGTGTCGGTCACCGGTGAGGTGGTCAGCAGCCGGCGGTTCAGGGTGTTGACCGAGAAGGTCGCATCGGTGTTGCAGCTGATGTAGATCGACTGCGCGGTCGACGGCGCAGGGTTGTTCAGCAGCAGCGCGCCTTCGCCCGGATCTTCGTTGATCGACAGCGCGCCGAGGTTGATGTTGGTCGGGTTAGCCATGCTGCACTCGGGGGTGACAGTGGCGTTGATGTCAAAATCCTGGGTGTCGCTCGGGCCAGCAAGAGCCGACGTGCTGAACAGCGCAGCAGTGGCGCTCGCGATAATGATCTTCTTCATGATAATTCCCTTACCTTTAGACGAACCAGACGAATTATTGACCCCCCATTTGGAGGAGCCAACGGACTTTTGGTTTGCGACCAGCGATAACTGACGATTTATTTCGCCATTTTGTTTGCGGTGAAGATTTTTGCCCTCCCGCCCGAGCGGGGGTGGTGACCAAAATGGCCAACGAATCGTTCCCCCCCAACTCGTTAGCTATTAGTTAACAGCGTGTTTACCTCTTGCACAGGGCTCTTTTCCCAAACTACGTATTGGCCCCAAAATAGGACAGCCCGGGCTGTGCAGATTAGCGCTACGCGGTCGCACATGGCGCGCGGGTGTTCGATCAGGAGCAATGCCTGCACCGCCCCGAAGTCTACACCGGCATCGGCGAGGCCGAGGCGGCGGCGCTGCTCAAAGGGTTCTTCCGCGAGCGGCGTTGATATCCCGTTGGAGGCTCGCCCGAGCCGGAATCGCCAAGGGGCCAAGATGACGATGAAGACTGCTTTCGGCGCCGGCCTTGTTCTGGCGTTCATGCTGGCCGGCTGCGGCGGCGATGATGGTTCTGGCCCGCCCCCGGTGAGCGGGACGCCCACACCCACACCCACACCCACACCGACGCCAACGCCAACGCCGTCATCCTTCGTGGTCAGCACCAATATCAGTTATGGCGCGGGGCCGGTTGTCGGTGGATCGATCCCGTTGCTGCTCGATCTCTACCGCCCGCAGGTGGCCTGCGATGCGCCGCGTCCGACCGTGATCTTCGTCCATGGCGGCGGGTTTGTCGGCGGCACCCGCACCGGCGCCAATGTCGATGTGATCGCGAGCGAGCTGACCCGGCGCGGGATCAACCTGATCTCGATCGACTACCGTCTGCAAGGCGATAACCCCGTCATCTCGCCCGAGTTCGCCACGTTCGAGAGTGACTTCCGGGCGCTCAATACCACCGAGCCAGCCGAGCGGGCCACGGCCTTTACCGCCGCGGTCGAGGACGCGGTGCGCGCCATGCGCTGGGCTGATGCCAATGCGGCGACCTATTGTATTGATCCCCAGCGGTTCGGCCTGTGGGGCTCGTCAGCCGGGGCCTATACCGTGCTGCACGCGGCCTATGCGCTTGACGCCTACGCGATTCCCCGCCCGCCGGTGCGGGTTGTGGTCGATTACTGGGGCGGGCTGTTCCGCGACACCGATCTTGAAGCAGGCGAGCCGCCGCTGTTCGTGCTCCACGGCACCAATGATCCGACCGTGGCCTATACCGAAGCTGTCGAAATCACCGACCGGGCGCAGGCGATCGGCGTGCCATTCACCTTCTATACCAGCGTTGGCGGCGGGCACGGGTACGGACCGACCGGCTTTTTCGACGTGTTGGTGGACGGCCAATCCATCGGTGCCAAGACCGCAACCTTCGTCGACGCGCATATGCGTTCGGGCGGGCAGCCAGTCTATGAACGGCGCGATTTTCCGCGCTAGAGCAATTTCGGAAGCCTCCGCCCGATCTTCGCTCCGACGCGAAGGGGGTGCAGCGCACCGGGCGAAAGGTCTCTTCGCAACAGAGCCGTGCGTCACACGCTCCAATCGATCACGCCGCGCCCGTGTTCTTCCAGAAAGGCGTTGGCCTTGCTGAACGGGCGCGAGCCGAAAAAGCCGTTATGGGCCGAAAGCGGGCTGGGGTGGGCCGAGGTCAGCACCAGATGCGCTCCGCTGCGCCCCAACGCGGGAATGCGGCTCGCCTTCTTCTTCGCATGGCTGCCCCACAGGATGAAGACGGTCGGCACATCGCGCTGGGCCACGGCGGCGACAGCGGCATCGGTGATCGCATCCCAACCGCGCCCGGCATGGCTCCCCGCCAGCCCGGCCTCGACCGTCAGCGTGTTGTTGAGCAGCAGCACGCCCTGCCCGGCCCACTTGCCAAGGTTGCCGGTGGCGGGGCGGGGAAGGCCGCAATCGGCCTCCAGTTCCTTGTAGATGTTCACGAGGCTGGGCGGCACCTTCACCCCGTCCTGGACCGAGAAAGCGAGCCCATGCGCCTGGCCCGGCCCGTGATAGGGGTCCTGCCCGAGGATCACGCAGCGCACCTCCTCCAGCGGCGTAAGCGCCAGCGCAGCGAGACGCTGTCCGCGCGGGGGGTAGACCACCTTGCCCGCCGCTTCTTCCGCCGTCAGCCACCCGCCCAGCCGCCGCGCTTCGGGGCTGGCAAGCGCCGGTTCGAGCGCCGCGCGCCAGCTTTCGGGGATGGTCTCGGCTGCCATGCGCATATCGCTACACCCTGCGGCGGTATGCGTGCCACTCTGCCCTTCCCCTCTTTCCCCAATCGGCGTAGGGCTTGGGCCATGGCTGTACATTTTCACGAGGAAGACCTGCCCCCCGGCGCGCTCGCCGGGACAGGCGCGATTGCGATCGATACCGAGACCATGGGCCTCGTCACTGCGCGTGACCGGCTGTGCGTGGTGCAATTGTCCGATGGTTCGGGCACCGAACATCTGGTGCGCTTCAACCCGGGCAGCAGCTACGATGCACCCAACCTCAAGGCGCTGCTGGCCGACACTTCGCGGGTGAAGCTCTATCACTACGCGCGCTTCGATCTCGCGGCGCTGTATCACTATCTCGGGGTGATGGCGGGGCCGGTGTTCTGCACCAAGATCGCCAGCCGTCTGACCCGCACCTATACCGACCGGCATGGCCTCAAGAACCTCGTCGAGGAACTGCTGGGCGAGAACCTGTCGAAGCAGCAGCAGTCGAGCGATTGGGGCGGCCCTGTGCTGTCCGAAGCCCAGCGTGATTACGCTGCGAGCGATGTGCGCTACCTGCACCGCTTGCAGACCGAGTTGACGGTGCGGCTCGAGCGGGAAGGGCGGATGCATATCGCGCAGGCGTGTTTCGACTTCCTGCCCACCCGCGCGCTGCTCGATCTGGCCGGCTGGCCCGAAGCCGATATCTTCGCGCACGCCTAGCAGCGTATCGGAAGGATTGGGCGCGCGCCATGGTCAGCAGCCACACCGAGATGGAGACGAGCGAGGCGCGGATGCTGCGCGGCCGCCGCCAGCGCTTTGCCGCGCCCGGCGGCTCGCACGACCGGCTGGTCGGCTTTCTCGCCCGCGCGCTGCCGATGGCGGTGGGGGTGGTGGCCGCGCTGATGGTGATCACGCCGCTCTCCCCGCGCGGCGAGGTCAGCTTCCTGCTCGATCGCAACAAGGTGGCACTGATCGACGAGCGCCTCAGCGTCAACAATGCGATGTATCGCGGACGCGACAATCAGGGCCGCCCCTTCTCGCTGATGGCGGGCGAGGCGGTGCAGCGGTCCAGCATCGAAGGGCTGGTGCGGATGCAGGATCTGGTGGCGCAGATGGTGCTTTCCGATGGCCCTGCACGCCTGAGCGCTGGCGGCGGCACCTATGATATCGACGCCGAGACCGTGACCGTGGACGGCGCGGTGCGGCTGACTGCCAGCGACGGTTACACCATGACCGCGCGCGGGGTTTCGGTCGATTTGAAGTCGCGGGTGATGCGCGGTGATGCAGGCGTATCGGGCGAAGTCCCGGCCGGCACCTTCTCTGCCAATTCGATCCGCGCCGATCTGGGTGCGCGCACGCTGGTGCTTGACGGCGATGCGCGGCTGACCATGATTCCGGGCAAGCTGAGGATGCCGTGATGACAAAGCCGACCGCTCACCCCAATCTGCGCCGCACTGCCCTTGTCTGGGGCTGCGGCGGATTTGCGCTGACCGCCGCGCTGGCGGGCGGGATGGCGCTGCAGGCGCAGGGCATTTCCGGCCACGATTCCTCCGCGCCGGTGAACTATGCCGCCGACCGGATCGAGCTGCAGGACCGCGAGAACCGCGTGATCCTGTCAGGCAATGTGGTGATCGAACAGGCCGGGCTGACGGTGCGTTCCGCGCGCACGCTGGTCAATTTCGAGGACACCGGATCGCTCAGTATCCAGCGCATCACCGCCACCGGCGGGGTCGAAGTCACCCGCGGTGACGAGCGCGCGAGCGGCGACAATGCGATCTATGACTTCAACCGCCGGATCATCACCATGGCCGGCAATGTCCGGCTGCGGCGCGGCACTGATACGCTCAATGGCGGGCGGCTGGTGATCGATCTTGAAAGCGGCTTGTCGAGCGTTGACGGCAGCGCGGCAGGTAGCGCGGCCGGCAATGCTGCGGGCAAGGGCCGCGTCACGGGCAGCTTCGCCGTGCCCCAGCGCGACAAGAAGTAAGCCGTTCTAGTAAGCGTTATCGTGCTTCAGCACCATCACGGTGCGCAGCACGATCTCGATGTCGCGCAGCAATGACCAGTCGGCGATATATTCCAGATCGGATTGCAACCGGTCGGTGAGATCCTGCTCATGCTCGGTCGCGCCGCGATGGCCGCGCACCTGCGCCAGCCCGGTCAGCCCCGGCTTCAGGCAATGGCGCTGCCAGTATTTCCGATCGACTTCCCAGAAGAACTTGTTGTTCGCCTGACTGCCGATCGCGTGTGGGCGCGGGCCGACAATCGACATCTCGCCCTTGAGCACGTTGATGATCTGCGGCAGCTCGTCGATGCTGGTACGGCGGATAAAGGCGCCGATGCGGGTGACCCGTTCATCCTCGCGCCCGGTCGAGCGGCTGCCGTCGTGATCGAGCTTTTCCTCACGCATCGAGCGGAACTTGAGCATGTCGAAGAACTGGTTGCCGCGCCCCAGACGGCGCTGGACGAACAGCACCGGGCCGCCGTCCTCAAGCTTGATCGCCGCCGCCACCGCCAGCAGCAGCGGTGAGAGCACCAGCAGCGCTGCTGCCGCTACAGTCGTATCAAACGCGCGCTTGATGATCCGCGAACGCAGCCGCAGCGGGCCGATCGAGACGACCAGCGTGGTGCGGTCCAGATCGTCATAGCGATGCACGCCGACTGCACCGAGGCTGTGTGCCGGCTCGCTCACAATCTCGCCGTAAACCCCGGCAGATTTGAGCAGGAAGGCCCAGTCGTCGCGCCGTTCGCGCGGACAGCTGACCACGACGTGATCCTGATTGCGCAGCAGCTTGCCCAGCCGGTCAAGCATGAAGGGATCGTGGCTGCCGGGATCAAGCCCGTACTGCGCCGCCGAAACCGATACGGCATCGGGAAAGGGAAAGCTTGATCCGCCATCGTCGATCACCAGCCGGTTGGCGATCCGGCCGTTCCAGCGCCATTCGATCAGGCCCGCGATCAGGCGCCGCATCGCCGCCAGCAGCAGGATCGAGAACATCAGTCCGAGCGTCACCGCCGCGCGCGAGAAATCCTGGTTGGACTTGGTGTAAAAGGCGAGGAAGTTGATCAGCGCCGCCGAAATCACCACTGCGATGATGGCCTTGCGCGTGGCATACATCCAGTCGGTCAGCGCCTGCACGCCGTAGGAGCCGTTATACAGCGCGATGGTGTAATAGGCAGGCAGCATCGCCTGGGCGGCGAGCATCGAGCGCGGTTCGGCCCACGCCCCTTCCCAGATCAGGCTGGCAAGTGCGAAGGCGGCGTTGAACAGCAGGCCATCGGCCAGCAGAATCATCGCATAGGTGCGCAGCCGCCGCCGCTCGAGCGAAGGCACCAGCTTGGCGTCGACATTTTCGTGCCGGACCGATTCCAGAAGTTTCGGTGTGACCCGATTCATTCAAACATTCCCCCCCAGGGAGCGCTCCCCACGTGGCATTACCTATGTCACATTACATAGAAAAGCGCATTTTGTGCGACTGCGAAATGCGGCCTGTCACATAATGAGAACTGTCCGGCCCTCCCGGACCCTTCGCCGGCTACCGCCTGGCGGCGTAGCGCGCGATTTCCGCCAGCTCTTGCGCCAGCAGCAGTTCGGCCGCCTGGCTATTGGCCAGCAGCGTGCGGTGAAGCTGGGCCAACCGCGGGATCAGCCGGTCGAGTCGCGTGTCGCGGCGGGGATCCTGGGCACCGCGCTGGGCGGGCAGTCGCCAGCGCTCGAACTGGTTGCGGATGTCGCGCTTCTCCTTGAAGAAGATACCGAGCCGCATTTCCGCGCCCTTGTCGATCCGGTCGAACGAGCCGCGCGGGCCAAGATGCGCGGTGATCTGCGCCAATTGCGCCGCGCGCCGTTCCAGCGCCAGCGCGAGGCCGACCGGGTTCAGCCCCAGCTCGCGCATCCGCCGGATTTCGCCGCTGATCTTGCCAATCTCGCCGCCGAGCACTGCGTTGACCAGCGGGGCAAACCCGTCCTCCTCGGTCGAGGCACCGATCGCGGCGTGATTCTCGGGTGTGGCCGATTTGGGCGATTGCGGATCGGCATCGCAATAGAGCGCCAGCTTGCTGACTTCGGACTGCGCCAGCCGTACATCGAGCCCGGCGGCGCGCGCGATCCGCTCGGCCAGATCGCCGCCGAGCCTGAGGCCCGCCGCATCGGCCATGGCGCGCACGGCGCTCGCCACCACCGACAAATCGGGCGGATGGAACATTGCCACCAGCGCGTCTTTGCGCTTTTCCAGCAGCTTGGCAGTGCGCGACTTGTCGGTGGCGGACGTGGCGACCACCAGCACCGGCGCGGCTGTGCCTGCGCCCGCTTCGGCGGTTTCAATCAGGATCTGCAGCGCGTCATGCGCCTCGTCGCCGCTGGCGCGCACCCAGATATGGCGCTGCCCGCCGAAGAGCGAAGTCGAGCGGGCCTCGTCGCCCAGCTTGGCGGGATCGGCCCTGAGTTCAGCGCCGGACAGCTCGACCCGCTCGCCTGCATCGGGCAGCGCGGCCGCGACGCGGTTCGCGGCAGCGCTCGCGCCGGCTTCGTCCGGGCCGCAGAAGAAGAAGATGCCAAGCCGCTCGATCCCCGGCGGCAGGCCGCGCACGAAATCGCTGTTCTTGGCTTTCATCGGCCCGGGGATTGCGATGCGGCGGCACGGTTGCGCAGTGCCAGCGAGACCTGCGTCGCCATCTGTTCGGCCAGTTTCAAGGCGAGGTTTTCGAGCGCCTTCTGCTCGGCGGCGATGGTGGCATATTCGGAAGACACCACGTCGATCCCCGCGTCCGATCCGGCAGCCGCATCGAGCAGCACTTCGCCGCTGGCGATATCGATCAGCTGGTAACGCGCGCGCAGGATACGGCGTTCGCGGCTGATGGTGTCATCGTTGAGCACGCCCAGCGCCTCGAGCGAATCGTCGAGCCGCACGTCGAGCCGGTAGGCAGGCGTGGTATTGCCGGCCCCGTTCTTGGCGACACCGAGCCGGTCGATCAGCGCATTGCGCACCAGCCAGCCGCTCTGTCCGGCAATCGCGGGAACATCGACCGCCGCCAGCCCCTGCGCCACGCTTGCGCCGCCGCTGCCCGCATACATCGGCGAAAGGCCGCAGGCGGGAAGGGCGAACAGGGCCAGCAGGGCGAGAAGCTTGCGCATCAGGTGACGATATTCACCAATCGGTCGGGAACGACAATGACCTTGCGGATCGCCGCGCCGTCAATCGAGCGTTGCAGGTTGGCCGAGGCCATGGCCAGCGCCTCGAGCGTGTCCTTGTCGGCCCCCTTGGGTGCGGTGACGGTGTCGCGCAGCTTGCCCATGTGCTGGATCGCGATGGTGACCTCGTCATCGACCAGCAGTGCGGGATCGACCGCGGGCCAAGGGGCATCGGCGATCAGGCCTTCCCCCATCGCCGACCATGCTTCTTCGGCAAGGTGCGGCATCATCGGCGCGGCGAGATGCACCAGCGCCCGAATGGCAGCGCTGCGGCTGGCAGACGGCGCGGCCTTTTCGGTCGCGCCGGTTAGTTCGTAAATGCGCGCCACGGCCTTGTTGAAGCCGAGCGCCTCGATGTCGCTGGCGACGGCGGCGATGGTCTGGTGGGTCTTGCGGTCGAGAGCCTTGTCCTCGCCCGTCGCGCCTGCGTCATAGGCTGCATAAAGCCGCCACAACCGCTGCACAAACCGGGCACAACCTTCGATCCCCGCGTCCGACCACGGCAAATCGCGTTCGGGCGGGCTGTCCGACAGCATGAACCAGCGCACTGCATCCGCGCCGTGGCGGGCAATGATCGCATCGGGGTCGACGACGTTCTTCTTCGACTTCGACATCTTGATGACGCGGCCGACTTCGACCGGGGCCTTGTCGGCAAGCAGCGTTGCGCCGTCGGAAGCGCGGTCCACTTCTTCAGGCCCGAAGAACACCGGCACGCCGCGCGTTGCATCGATGCGGCTATAGGTCTCGTGCGTCACCATGCCTTGCGTGAACAGCGCCGCGAAGGGCTCGGCCACGGTGATCTGGCCCATATGCGCCAGCGCGCGGGTCCAGAACCGCGCGTAGAGCAGGTGCAGGATCGCGTGCTCGATGCCGCCGATATAGTGCTGCACCGGCATCCACTTGGCGACCTCTTTGGGGTCGAACGGACGGTCAGTGGGCTGGCTGGCAAAGCGCAGGAAATACCATGAGCTATCGACGAAGGTGTCGAGCGTATCGGTCTCGCGCCGCGCCGCTTTGCCGCATTGCGGGCATTGGGCGTGCTTCCAGGTTGGGTGACGCTCGAGCGGATTGCCGGGGATGTCGAAGCTGACATCCTCGGGCAGAGTGACGGGCAGCTGGTCCTTGGGCACCGGCACCACGCCGCAGGCATCGCAGTGGATGAAGGGGATCGGCGTGCCCCAGTAACGCTGGCGGCTCACACCCCAATCGCGCAGGCGCCACACGGTCCGCCCTTCGCCCCAGCCTCCGGCCTCAGCACGCGCGATGACCGCCTGCTTGGCGTCCTCGACACACATGCCATCGAGGAAATCGGAGTTGACGATCACCCCGTCGCCTGCCTCGGCCTCGCCCTTGAAGGGCTCGTCGGCGCGGGCCGGATCGCTGGCGACCACGCGCAGGATCGGCAGTTCGTATTTGGTGGCGAATTCGAAGTCGCGCTGGTCGTGCCCTGGCACGCCCATCACTGCGCCGGTGCCGTATTCCATCAGCACAAAGTTGGCGATGAACACCGGCAAGTCCGCTCCGGTGAACGGATGCTTCGCGGTTATGGGCGTGCGATAGCCCAGCTTTTCCGCGGTTTCGAGCGCGGCAGCCGTGGTCGCGCCCTTCTTGCACTGGTCGATGAACGCGGCGACCGCCGGATCGCCCGCCAACCCTTGGGCAATCGGGTGATCGGCTGCGATGGCGCAGAAACTTGCGCCGAAGATTGTGTCGGGGCGGGTGGTGTAGACGGGGAGCTTGCCGCCGTCGGACAGGTCGAAGCTGAACTCCAGCCCTTGCGACTTGCCGATCCAGTTCTCCTGCATCAGGCGAACCTTCTCGGGCCAGTCCTCCAGCTTGCCGAGGCCTTCGAGCAGATCATCGGCAAAGTCGGTGATCTTCAGGAACCACTGGTTGAGCTTGCGCTTCTCGACTTCGGCGCCCGAACGCCAGCCCTTGCCGTCGATCACCTGCTCGTTCGCCAGAACCGTCATGTCGACCGGGTCCCAGTTGACGGTCGATTCCTTGCGGTAGACCAGCCCGGCAGCAAACAGATCGAGGAACAGCGCCTGTTCGTGGCCGTAATATTCGGGGTCGCAGGTGGCGAATTCGCGCGTCCAGTCGAGCGCGAAGCCGATGCGCTGCAACTGCGCCTTCATCTGGGCGATATTCTGGCGCGTCCATCCGCCGGGGTGCACGCCCTTTTCCATCGCCGCGTTTTCGGCCGGCATCCCGAAGGCATCCCACCCCATCGGGTGCAGCACTTCAAACCCGCGCATCTTCTGATAGCGCGCCAGCACATCGCCCATCGTGTAATTGCGCACGTGGCCCATATGGATGCGCCCCGATGGATAGGGGAACATCTCGAGGATGTAGCTCTTGGGCTTGGGGCTGCCGGAATCGGCGGTGAACGTCCCGGCGTCCGTCCACGCACGCTGCCAGCGTTCATCGGCGACGGCAGGGTCGAAACGGGTCTCAGTCATGTAAAATTCTTTCCGAGTGGAGCGGAAACTCTAGGAAGCCAGCGCTTGGCGGCGCAGATCGCGCGCCTTGGTGAGGATGATGTCCTCAAGCTTCTGCACCGTGGCAGCCTGCACCGGCGCTTCGACCCAGTTGCCGCCTTCGGCGACCTGGCGGCTCGCCGCAACGCGCAGGGCATCGGCGCGCAGATCTTGATCGAGGATCGTCACCGTCAGCTTGACGCGCTCGTTCGGGTTGGCCGGGTTGGCATACCAGTCGGTCACGATCACGCCGCCATTGCTGTCGGCCTGCAGCAGCGGGGCAAAGCCCACCGTGTCGAGCGCGGCGCGCCACAGATAGGCGTTGACGCCGATGGTGTTGAGCTGGGCGGCCTGCAATTCGGTGCGCGGACGCTCGGAACCGCCGCAGGCAGAAAGCGCAACCAGCGCGGCGCCGGTGAGGGCGGCGGATAAGGCCCGCTGCAGGGTCGGGCGGAAGGGAGCGGAGTTGGCGCGTGTCACTGCCGGAAATTCCTCATCATCTGTCTTGCCCCCGCTCTATAACCCGCAAGCCCCGCGCGGCAAGCACCGATGCACGGATTGATTCGGGCAGGGCGCGCGCGGAAGGTTGGCGAAAGCTGCGCCGGCAAGCTTCGGGCAGGCCGACTTTACCCCGGCTGAACCGGCGTTTGTGTCAGCCTTATGACGAATCTGTGTGCGCGAAGCCACAGGTGGCGGCGGAATCCGGTTTGTGCGGCGGCAGGCCATTGCGTGCGGGACTCTCGCCCCTATCACATGATACTGTTCACACAGCGACTCAGGCAGGGTTAAGGTCGCGTATGGTCTGGCGGATGCCGGATCAGGATAGACGAGAGGGTAGAGGCACCACCATGGCACGCAAGGCCGACAACACAGCAAAGGCGCAGCGCAAGCTGACGTTGCTTGCGTTGTGCGGCGCGCTGGCACTGGGCTTGCCCTCTGCGGGCCTCGCGCTGGCAGGCAAATCGGCGCCTGCCGCTGCGGCCTCGTTCACCGCTTTGGGTCTCGATGTTTTCACCCCCGCTTCGGTTGATCCCGAACTGGCTGCCCGCGTGGTCGACAAGGCCCGCGCGCACGGCATCCGCTTCACGCCCGCCGGTTCGACTCAGGTCGGGGGCGAGCGCACGGTGACTGTCGCCGTGCGGATCGACAATCAGGAAGCCCGCGCGATCACAGTGCGCAAGGCGATTGAGGCGGTTCCGGGCCGCGGCCGCGGTCTCGGCGTGTCCGGGCTTGAAGCGAGCCGGTTCCAGCTTGGCACGGCGCGCGGTTACAAGAGCTTTGCCCGTCCGTTTGAGCTTCCCGCCGAAGTCCGCCGCATGGCGCTGCCCGATCTGGCGCAGTTCAAGCCGTCGGCCCCGCAGGCCGAGGACAAGCCGAGCCGGCTGCAGCCGCGCATCGAGCTTGAGGATCGCGAGATCGCAGGCCGTTCGCCCAACACGCTCGATGCTGTTGGCCAGCAGACCGTGGGCGTGGGCGGCAGCTTCAGCCTTTCGCCCAATCTCAACGTGATGGCGGGCGTGCGCTACTCCAAGGAGCGCGAGCGGATCGATCCGCTGACCAATTCGGTCAAGGACAGCCAGGCTGTCTACGTGGGCACCCAGATCAAGTTCTAGGCGGATCGCCATTGGCCAGCCGGCCCGCGCCCACTCTCCCGCATAGCTATTCCCCGCTTTCCCTGACGCTACGGCACAGCTAGGTTGCCCGTAACAAGCAGTGTGAAAAGGGGAGAATGCCATGGGCCGGGTAGCCATCGTTACCGGAGGAACACGCGGAATCGGCGAGGCGATCTGCAAGCGTCTCCAGCGGCAGGGCCACACGGTCATCGCCAATTACGCCGGCAATGATGAAAAGGCCCGTGCCTTCACCGCAGCCACCGGCATTCCCGCCTATCGCTGGGACGTGGGCGATCACGAAGCGACCATGGCCGGCTGCGCGCAGGTCGCCGCCGAACACGGCCCCATCGACATCGTCGTCAACAATGCCGGGATCACCCGCGACGGCACGCTGCACAAGATGAGCTTCGATGACTGGAACGATGTCATGCGCATCAATCTTGGCGGGTGCTTCAACATGGCCAAGGCGACCTTCCCCGGAATGCGCGAGCGCGGCTGGGGGCGGATCGTCAATATCGGCTCGATCAACGGGCAGGCAGGCCAGTACGGGCAGGTCAACTATGCCGCGGCTAAATCGGGCATCCACGGCTTCACCAAGGCGCTGGCGCAGGAAGGCGCGAAGTTCGGGGTGACCGTCAACGCGATCGCGCCGGGCTATATCGACACCGACATGGTCGCCGCCGTGCCCGCGCCAGTGCTGGAAAAGATCGTCGCCAAGATCCCGGTCGGGCGTTTGGGCATGGCCGAAGAAATCGCCCGCGGCGTGGCGTTCCTGACGAGCGAGAACGGCGGCTTCATGACCGGCTCGACCATGAGCATCAACGGCGGCCAACATATGTACTGATGCGGGCAGGCGAGCAGCGAAGCTGCGAACCGGTTCAGCCCGCATCGCGGCCAGCGGGGCGGCGGGGATAGCCCGCCGAACCCGTCTGACGTCAACCGGCGGCTTTGCCGTCGGCCCCCCTTGCGCTAATCCTCCCTCATGCGCCTCGCTCTCCTCACCGCCGCCCTCGTCCTTCTCGCCGTCCCCGCCGCGGCGGACGATTACGTCCTGCGCCTCGAATTCGAGACCGAGACCACCGGTGACGAAGGCAGCATCACCAGCTCGTCCAGCGGGCGACAAGCGATTGCCGAAAAGGTGATCGCCGCCACCGCGCAAGGCACCGAAGTCGAATACGCGCTGCCGTGGGATGACGAAGACATTCGCGGCAATGAAAAGTGGATGTTCCCTGTTCGCCTGATGGTCGCGCCTGATGGCAGCAAGACTATCCTCAACGAAGCCGAACTCGTTGCGCGCAATGCGGTCTGGCTCGCCGAGGCCGAATGGACCCGCGAGGTCTGTTCGCGCTGGGGGTTCAGCTGGACGGCCTATCAGGTCCGCTGCGATCCGGCCGCCGCGATCGAAGCGGTCGAGACCTATGGGATGCGCCCCGGCACGATTGCCGAAGGCCAGCCCTTCGCGCTTGAAGGCGCGCTCGGCCCGGTCACGCTCATGCGTAGCGGCGCACAGGACGGACGCATTGTGCTGACCGGCAGCGGCCCGGTCGACCCGGCCTTCATCCGCGAGCGTGAGGCGCGCGGCGCGCTGGTGGTGGCCGAAGTCAGCCGCGAAACGCTCACCCCTGAGGAGGCCGAGGCCCAGGCCGCTACGATCAGCGCGACCGGCACGCTCACCGTGACCTTTGAAATCGACGCAGACGGCATGGTGTGGAAGCGCGTCGACCGCTCCGAGATCACCCTTGCCGGTAGCGCCTTTAGTGACGGCATCAGCCGCGCCGTGCAGACCGTCACCCGCCTCCCCCGCGCCGATTGGGACCGTGCGCAAGCCGAAGAAGACGCGGAGCCATAAGGCCCCGCCCCCTCAATCGCCCCGGCTCATTCAAAGGTGATTCCCACCACCTTCCACGCGCCGTCCTCCCACGCCAGCGAGAGGCTTTCGGTCTGCTGGGTGCCGTTGGCATAGGCCGAGCGGAACTTGATCAGCCGGTAGCCTTCGGGCGGGGCGGGGACGAATTCATTGGCGACCAGATTGCGGGTGAGCACTTTGCCGAGCGGCGGGCGGACCCGCTGCGACACCTCGCTCCAGCGTTCGAGCGTGTTGAGCTGCCGGAACTGCGCACCGGTGGCAGCATAGCTTTCGGTCCAGCGCGCTTCGTCGACGAGCGTGAGGAAATCCTCGGCAGCACGGCCGGCCGCGGCTTCGGTTGGTTCGGCGGTGGTGGCTGCGCCGCTCGATAGCGATGCAGGCAGCACCGACAGCGGCGAGGCGGGGAGGAACAGCGCGGCAAGGATCAGCGACATGGCAAGCACTCCGGCAATTGTGAGAGCAAGGCTGCGTCCAAGGCCGAACCACGCCCACCGCTGGGGAGCGGATGGGGTGCCTTCTGCCGCTCCGGCCTGCGCGGCCGCATCCCCCAAAAGCTTGTCCACCAGCAATTCGGGGGCGTCTCTCTCCTCGGCCAGCAGTCGCCGCGCTGCCTCGCGGCTGCTGGTTACGCCCAGCTTGCGCCGCGCCTCGCGCAGCCGTTCGTTGACCGTATGGACCGAGAGCCCGAGCTCGCGCGCCGCCGATTTGGCATCATGGCCGCGCAGGATCAGCCGCAGGGTCTGCTTTTCCTTGTCCGAAAGGGCAGCGGCGGCGGAGCTCATGCACGCAGGGATAGGCTGCACCCCTGCCTCCTGCCACCCCGAATTTTTCGTATCTGCCGCCATGCGCCGATTGGTGAACACCGCGTAAGCCATGCCCTAGGTATTCAGGCGGAGGCCTGTTTTTCAGATACTTGCATGACGGGCGCCTATTGCCGGAGCAGGTTCAACGGCAATGGTATTAACGGCAATGGCGAAAATCCGGGCGGCAATGATCCGCACCCGCCTTCGGGCCGTGATCCGCTCCCGCAGCGCCAGCGTGCTGCCGATCATGGCCGCTGCGCTGATCCCCGCGATGGCGATGATCGGCGCCGGGATCGATTACGGCCGCGCCTATCTGGTCGCCTCCAAGCTGCAGGGCGCGGCGGATTCGGGCGCGCTGGCCGCGGTGCGGGCCAAGCAGATTTCCAGCAACACCGAGAGCGATGCGCAGGACGTGGGGATGGAATACGTCAACGCCAACTTCCCGCCCGATTATACGGGCGCGACGCTCGGCAGCCCGACCTTCACCGTGGTCGACGACGATGACGTCATCACCGCCACGGTGACCCTGCGCGCCGGGGTCGAGACTGCGCTGCTGCGGGTGATCGGGATCGACGTGCTCAATGTCAGCGTGACCGCGGTGGCCGAGGCTTCCGAGAAGCTGCCGACCTCGATCGAGGCGCTGCTGGTGCTCGACAATACCGGCTCGATGCAGGGCGCGCGCATGACCTCGCTCAAGACCGCGGCGAAGAACTTCATCGATACGATCTACGGCACGCGCGACACCCGCGATGGCTTTGCGGTCGGCATCCTGCCCTATAATACGATGGTCAATGTCGGACGGCTGGTGCGTGCGCGCGAGCCGGGCATGGTGGCCGAATATCCCGGCTATACCGATATGCCCGTCACCGATCCGGTCGGCTGGAAGGGCTGCGTGTTCGCCGATCAGACCATCCAGAACATCTCGGCCGATCGTTTCACGCTCGATTCGGGAGCCTATGATCTCACTGACAATATGCCGGGCGAGGGCGGGATGCCGGACCTCGAGCCGTTCGTCTATCCGCCGGTCTATGTCGACAGCTTCCAGGACATCAACAACCGCTACCTGATCCCCGCGAGCCGCCGCGACGATTTCTATTCGATCCCCACGGTGCGCACCGCGCTGGTGCGGATTCATGGTCAAAACATCTGCAAGGAACGCCTGTCCGGCGCCCCGCTCTCCTGCAATTTTCCCAATACGGTGATCGATTTCAACCGCCTGCCGGATCGCACCAAGTATGTGAGCCCGCGCGCCTACAGCCACAAGTCGGGCACGGGCACCGGGGCCTCGCCCAACAACCTGTGGGGCGCCTCGCCCAATTACCAGTGCCCGGCCGAGGCGCTGCCGATCTCCTATTCCGCCACCCGCAGCCAGCTGCGCAGCTATATCGACAACGAGAACGAGGCGCTGCTGCCCGGCACCGGCACGTTCCACAATCCGGCGATGACCTGGGCCTACCGCCTGATGCAGCGCGACGACATCTTCACCCGCACGCGGCCCGACAACATCCCGGTCAAGAAGATCGTGATCTTCATGACCGACGGCAATTTCGACAGCCGCGACGATGGTCGCCCGGTCAGCGGCAAGCCGCGCGTGCTCGACACCGCCTACACCGCCTACAAGACCTATGAAGACCGTCTGATCGTCAATTCGACCAACCGTGCAACCAAGATCGACCACCTTGCGCGCCGCTTTGCCAAGACCTGCGAGGCGATGAAGGCCGACGGGATCGAGATCTACACCATCGCCTTCGCGCTTGATGGCAGCGCGCAGGGCAATGCCACGCGCGAGATGTTCCGCACCTGCGCGACCGATCGCAACACCCACTTCTTCGAGGCGGCGTCGGGGGCCGATCTCAACAATGCCTTCGTCACCATCGCGGCCGAGCTGATCCGCCTGAGGCTTTCTCAATGACGGTTGGCTCAATGAGGGTTGGCTCAATGAGAGTTGGCGCAAAGTTCGCGCGTCGCCTGCTGCGCGATTGCGGCGGTGTGACGATCATCGAATTCGCGTTTGTCGCGCCGGTGATGATCGTGCTGCTCAGCGGGCTGCTCGAATTCGGCTATGTCGCCTTTGCCCGCTCGACGCTGGAAAGCGCGATCCTCGATGCCTCGCGCAGCGCGCGGGTGGCCGAGTGCCCGGGCGAGGCGGCGGCGTTGATCGAGCAAGAGGTGGTCGAACGCATGGCCATCGTCGCCAGCCATGATGATCAGCCGCCGGTGCTGACCGTGCAGTCCTATGGCAACGAATTCGGCAATGTCGGCAATCCCGAACCGTTCAACGATCTCGACGGCAGCGGCAGTTTCGAGCCGGGCGAGCCCTATACCGACATCAACGGCAATGCCCAATGGGACGAAGACATGGGCAAGACCGGGGATTTCGGCGGCTTTGGCGATGTCGTCGAATTCAGCGCCACCTTCAATGTCGTCTCGCTGCTGCCCTTTGTCGCCGCGCGGCTCAACGACAACGAGGGCTTCTACCCGATCCGCGCCGAGACCGTGGTGCGCAACGAGCCGTTCAAGGAAGTGGAATGCTGAGCGCGCTGGCACGCCGCCTGCGGGCGCTGGCGCGTGATGCGCGCGGGATCGCGATGGTCGAATTCGCCTATACCCTGCCGATATTCATCGGCTTCGGGCTGGTCGGGCTGGAGTTCACCAATGTCGTGCTGGCGCGTCAGAAGACCGAACGGATCGCGGCGACACTGGCCGATCTGGTCGCCGCCAACCAGGTGCCGCCCAACGAGCGCCAGATTGGCGACATGTTCGAAGCCGTTCCCGAGATCGCGCGTCCCTTCGGCTTTGCTGATGACGGGAACGTCGTGATCACCGCGGTGATCGGGCTGGAGGATCAGGCCGAGGGCGGCTTGCGCAACAAGGTCGCCTGGCAGCGTTGCCTGCGCAGCGGGTCACACCAGAGCGCTATCGGGCGGCAATGGAACGGCTCGATCGATATCATCGATGGCCCCTCGGTCGATTTGCCCGGCGGGCTCGAACTGGGGCAGAACCAGATGGTGATCGTGGCCGAAGTGTTCTTCCCCTACAGCCCCGTGATGGGCCAGTCGCTTGTCGATGGAATCCTGCCTGATAACAACGTCTTCACCGAAACCGCGACCTTCCGCACCCGCGGGCAGGCGATCATGAATGTCACCCCGGTTTCGGGCGTGGCGCAGCATGATTGCGGAGCCGGCTGACGCGCTGTGGCGGGACAAACTCTGGCGGGCCTGCTAGAACGGGCGCGATGGAGACGCTGCCGCCCTCGCCCTTTCACCCGCCGGTCAAACGCAGCCTCGCGATTGCCGGACACAAGACCTCGATCAGCCTCGAGCCCTTGTTCTGGGAGATGCTGCAGGCCGCCGCCGCTGCCGAAGGGCTCGCGGTCGCGGCGCTGGTGGCACGGATCGATGCCGAGCGGATCAAGTCCCCCACCCCCCCCGGCCTCGCCAGCGCAATCCGCGTGTGGCTGGTGGCGAGGGGTTAGAGCCTACTGCGCTGGATTGGAGCGCTTGCCCGCCTCGAGGATCGGCAAGCCGCCTTCGGTCGGAACATAAATGATCTGGCCCTCGGACTGCGACAGGTTTTCGATGTAGAGGTAGCGCAGGTAGCCCTCCGGCCCGCCAAGGCCGTTGGCCACGATGCGGTTGGCTTCGGCCACGCCCTTGGCGCGTTCGATTTCGGCAAGAGCAAGCAGCTTGGCGCTTTCGAGCTTGGCCTCGGCCTCGAGCGTGGCGATCTGACGATTCTGGCGTGCTTGTGCGAGCTCGGCCTCGCCCGCCGTCTCGGCGTTCCAGACCCGCATCGAATTATAGGCTGCGCAGGAACCCAGTCCGCCGCCCACCACGACGATCAGCAGGAACAGCAATCCAAGGGCCAAAGACCAGACGGAATTCGTTGCATTCATAAGGGTACGACTCCTTGTAAAATCAGATGATTACAACCCTCGCCAGATTTTCGCCACTGCGCTGTCCTTCGCGCCGAAGCGCGACGGGGTGCAGCGCGTGGGGCGGAAAGACTTGGCGTAGCACAGGCGGATTTCCTCGAGCCAGCCGCGCGGATTGAGCTTTACCCCGATGGCATTGGCCGGGATCGCCGGATTGGCATCGGCAAAGGCCGCGCGGATGCGGCCGGCGGTGAGCGGCTCCTCGCGGCTGATCCGGTCGTAATCGGGGATGCGCAGGCTCCGCCACAGGATGCTTGCCACCTTGAGGTAGGCGGCGGGGCGTTTGACCATGCAGCTGCCATGCTTGGCCCAGGCCCGCGCCACCAGCCGTTCGGACGGCATCATGCACATCGCGCCGCGCACGTCGGTGCGTGTGAGCGTTCCCCCGGGACCAGCTGATGTGGCGCACCACTGCGGCCAGCTTTGCCCGCTTTCAGGCCACAAGCCGTGGACGACGAGGCCGAAGCTGCCATTGCTCCCTGAACATTGCACCGCGTCCGCGCGGCTGGCTTTGCGCGGTTTGCAGAACTCGGGGCTCCAGCTCAGTGCCAGCGTATAGCCTGTCACCGGCAACTCGCGGCGAGGTCCGTCGGGCGTGATCTGCGGCACCGCGCGCACTTGCGGGGCACGGCATTGATAGGCCTGCGCGCTCGCAACCGAGGGCAGCGCGAGCAGCAGCGCGGAAACAAACGCGGCGCGGAGGCTATTCGAAAACCGCAGGATCGACCCCTCCCTTGTCCTTGAACCACCGATTGCTGGCGGACGTGAACAGGACGGCCACAGCCAGCAAGCCAAGCACCAGCGCCGCCAACCACGCGGTGTCGACCCGTCCGCCAGCGGCGATCAGGCGGATTCCTTCGGGCACATTGAGAAGTTTGCCGAGCGCCATCACTGTCACCAGCCAGCGCGCGAAGGGTGCGGCGAAGAGGTAGATCCACACGATCGGGATCAGCGCGATCGATAGCCGCGCACTCAGCATTACGATCACCGCATCGCGCGACCAGTCGATGCCGGGGGCATTGGACCGCAGCATTGCCTGATGCGCTGGAATGTCCCCCAACCCGTCGAGAAAAGCGATCAACGCCGCAGCAAGAAAGGCGGCGGCGAAAACATTGATGCTCGCCGGACGCGTGCGCGAAAGCGGGATCATACCGGCTTGAAATCCAGCCCGATGTCCGCCGCAGGCGCGCTCTGCGTCAGGCGCCCGACCGAGATGTAGTCCACCCCGCTCGCGGCCTTGGTGGCGATGGTATCGAGGTTCACCCCGCCGCTGGCCTCGGTCGGCACGCGGCCTGCGACCTGCTCAACGGCAGCGCGCAGGGCTTCGGGGTTCATATTGTCGAGCAGCAGGTGATGCGCGCCGGCCGCCAGCGCGGGTTCGATCTGGTCGAGGCTGTCGACCTCGCAGATGATCCGCGTCACCCCCGCCTCGCGCGCGCGGCGCACCGCCTCGCCGACGCTACCCGCGACCGCGACGTGGTTGTCCTTGATCATCGCCGCGTCCCACAGCCCCATGCGGTGGTTCTGCGCGCCGCCCTGGCGGGTGGCGTATTTCTCGAGGAAGCGGAGGCCCGGAATGGTCTTGCGGGTGTCGAGCAGGGTGCAGGCGGGGTTGCCCCCCTTTCCGCGCATCGCGGTGACATAGGCCTGCGTCATCGTCGCAATGCCGGAGAGGTGCTGCACGATGTTGAGCGCACTGCGCTCTGCCGTCAGTAACGCGCGGGCCTTGCCTGCAATGCGCATGAGGTCAGTGCCGGCGGGCACCTTGTCACCATCATGCACCAGCGCTTCGATGGTGCATTCGGGATCGCAATGCCGGAAAAACGCCTCGGCCAGCGGCAAGCCCGCGACGACGATGGCATCGCGGCTATCCATCACGCCCGAAAAGCGCGCCTCGGCGGGGATCACGCTTTCGGAGGTCACATCACGCCCGCCGCCGGGAAGGCCTTCGCCCAAATCCTCAGCCAACGTTTCGTGAATCAATTTGGCGAGGTCGAAACCGGGGAGGGTGAATTCGGACACCAATCAATCCTTCGTCATCGCGAGGGCCGAAGGCCCGCGGCGATCCATGGCCCGTGCCCTGATCCGGGAACGTAAGGTCATGGATTGCTTCGTCGCTACGCTCCTCGCAATGACGAAGGGGAAGGTCAATGCACGAAGCGCGCCACCACATCCCGATAGGACCGCGAAACCTTCACCTCCGAGCCGCTCTCCAGCACCAGGAAGCATTCGCCGTTGGTGTGCGGCTTCACCTGCCGCACCAGATCAAGGTTGACGATGGTCGAGCGGTGGACGCGCTGGAACTTGCGCGGATCGAGGCGGCGCTCGAGATCCTTCATCGTCTCGCGCAGCACCAGCGAATTGTCACCGGTGGAGATGATCATGTAATCGCCCGCGGCTTCGATATGCTCGATCGAGTCCACTTCGACGCGGAAAATCTGGCCGCGATCCTTGACGTTGATGAGCTTTTCGAAGCGGTCCGCGCTTTCGGTGCCGGGTGTGGCGGTGTCGACGAAATCGGCCGCGCGCTCGGGCGCGATTTCATTGAGCACGTCGAGCAATTGCTCGGCATCCTCGGCCGATTTCTTCTCGGCGAGGCGCTGGCGCACGCGTTCGATGGTGTCGGCCAGTTTCTGCTCGTCGACCGGCTTCATCAGGTAATTGACCGCATTGGCCTCGAAGGCGCGGATCGCGTGTTCTTCGTAAGCGGTGACGAAGACGAACAGCGGCGGTTCGATGTCCATCACGCCCTTGACCACCGAGAAGCCATCAAAGCCGGGCATCTGGATGTCGAGGAACACCAGATCGGGCTTTTCGGTCTTGATCTTGCGGATCGCTTCGCGGCCGTTGGCGCAGGTGTCGATGATCTCGACGTCCTCGAACGGTTCGAGCCGTAGCTGCAGGCCTTGAATGGCAAGCTTCTCGTCGTCGACGAGGATCGTTCTGATGGTCATGCGGGGGTTCCGGAGATTCGTTGCTGGGGATTGAGGGGAATGACCTTCGCGCCCGGGGAGGCGGCGGAGGCATTGCCCGACGGGGCAGGCATTCGGGGGGCCTGCAATTCGGGTTCTTCGGCACGGGTGAAGGGGATTTCGATCAGCACGGTAAAGCCGCCGCCCGGTTCCGAGCGGGTCTCGAACAGGTGGGTGTCGCCGTAAGCCTGCATCAGCCGGTTGCGGATATTGGCAAGGCCGACCCCGGTGGAAACCGGCTGGCCCGGCGTGTGCCCGGCGCGTGTTTCGGCGCGCGAGGCCGCAGCATCGAGCCGTTCGAACAGCAGCGGTTCGTCCACCCCCGGCCCGGTATCCTCGACCGTCAGCCGCAGCCGCCCGCCGATCACCCGCGCGGTGAGCGAGATGCGCGCGCCTTCTTCCTGCGGGCTGACGGCGTATTTGATCGCGTTTTCGACAAGCGGTTGCAGCAGCATCGACGGCAATTGCGCATCGAGCGCCGCGTCATCGATCTCGAAATGGGTGCGCAGGCGTTCTTCAAACCGCATCCGCTCGATATCGAGATAAAGCTGCAGCGTTTCGATCTCCTGCGCCAGCGTCACCTGACTGCCGGGCTCGGCAATCAGCGTGTGGCGCAGGAAGCCCGAAAGCCGCGTGAGCATCGCATTGGCCGGTTCGGTCTGCTTCAGCAGCACCAGCGTGCTGATCGAATTCAGGGTGTTGAACAGGAAGTGCGGATTGAGCTGGTAACGCAGCATGGCAAGCTGCGCCGCGGTGGCCTGTGCTTCCAACCGCTCCAGCCGGTCAGCCTGCCGCTCAACCGTGAGGAAGAAGTTGATCGCGTAATAGAGCGCGCTCCACCCGCCCAGCAGCGTGAGCGGCAGATAGAGCAGGCCGATCAGGCGCTGCACGAAGCTCGTCTCGCGGGCAGCGGCGTAATAGACCCCCTGCACCCAGGCATCGATCGAGGCGTGGACGATCACCGCCACAAACAGCACCAGCGCGGTCACCCCCCAGGTCACCAACGGCTGCTGATGGATCAGCTTGCGATAGATCACCGAGAGGATCAGGCTGATCGAAAAGCCGGTGATGGTGGTGACAAGGATCAGCGCCAGCAGATCGAACGGTTGCTGGTTGGCCAGCGCCGAGACGGCGCGCAGCAGGAAGGCCGCGCCCCAGCCCGCCAACTGGAGGTTCCAGAACGCGCGGTTCTTGCTCGCAAAGAACGGCGCCGGCTGGATCTGGAGCACTGCCATAATCCGGCGGGTCTAACTCATTTCGTCGCAAACGGCACGGCAATTTGCAGCCTTCACCGCTGGCGCGACACGGATCACCGCTTGGGCTGCGGCAAAAGTCCGCCTGCGGGGTCAATCTCGCGGCGGAAATGTGTGCGCCAGTCAGCGCGGGCTTCGCGCGCCATCAGGCCGGCAATGATCGGCACTTCGGCGGCCACGAATTCCTCGCGCTCGTCCCAGCCATCATGCTTGCGCACCATCAGCAGCCCGGCGTCGTGCTTCTTGCCCCACTGGCGCCAGAAACGCGCTGCCGCCGCCGGATCATAGCCGGCATTGGCGAGCAGCCACGGCATCAGGCGGTCAGCTTCGCGCTCGGTCCGGCGCACGTGGCGGCGGCTGCGCCCGTTGGCATCGAGCCAGGCATCATGCCCCAGCACATTATGCGCCAGTTCATGCGCGACCAGCGCGGCGAATTCGGGTTCGTCATAGGTGAAGGCGGGGAATTCGATCCCGATCACCACCCGCGCCCCGTCGGCCACGGCCTTGTCGCCTTCGCCCATCAGTTCGAACCGGGTGGCGCAGACCTCGACCGGCTGGAGCCGCGCTTCAGTGCCATCGGCAAAGCCGACCGCGATGCCGCCATGCTCGGTCAGCATCGCCTCGATGTGGTCATGCGCCCACACCAGCCGCTGCCAATCCATCTTGGCGCGCGCGGGCCAGGTGTTGGGATCCATGCGTTCGAGCAGCGTGATCTCGCGGTTGCGGGCAAAGGCGCCTGACAGCGCGGCAGGCGATCCGCGCGCAGCGGTCTGCACTGCGAAATCCTGTTTGAGGCCGAGCGCAGCGCGCGCGATGGCGGGCGCGCCGTAGCTTGCCATGTCCTGCAATTGCAGCCCGATCGAAGGCACCACCTTGGGGCAGAAGCCGACATTGCCGCGCGCCAATTGCCAGCCCACATCCTGCAACCGCTGGTCGGAATCCTGATAGCGGCCGATGGCGGCGCGTTCAGCGGCGTAGTCGATTGTCGCGGGAGTAGACTGGGCCATCAGCGGCGCGGCGAGCTGCAGCGCCCCCGCCCCCACCCACGCCCCAACCCACAGGCGGCGGATCATCCCGGCGTGCTTTCATCGAGCGCGGCCTTCAGGCGTTCGTAACCGATCGCTCCGCCAATCGGCTTGCGGCCCGCGATCCATGCCGGCGTGCCGGTGAAGCCCAGCGCACGCGCAAGTTCGAGATTATTGGCGATTTCGGCGGTGACTGCGTCCGAGGCGGCATCGGCATCGGCGCGGGCCAAGTCGAGCCCGGCGGCGGATGCGGCGGCGCGCACGTCGCCCAGCCGGAACATCGCATCATGGAAAGCGCGGTATTTACCCTGCAGCCCGGCGGCGAGCGCCATGCGCGAAGCCTCGTCGCTGCCCTCGAAGATCGGCCATTCGCGGACCACGACCTTCAGGTTCGGATCTTCGGCCACCAGCCGGTTCACATCCTTGAGGCTCGCTTCGCAATAGGGGCAGTTATAATCGGTGAACTCGACCAGCACCTTCGTGCCCGCCGGATTGCCGAGCACCACGCCGGGGAAGGGCTCGAACACGGCGTCGCCCATGTCAGCGAGGCGCTTTTCGGCCTCCTGCGCTTCGTAAGCCTCGACCATCTGCGGCAGCATATCGGGGTTATCGAGCAGGAAGCTGCGGGTGCGGTTGTCGGCGAGCCCGGAATAGGACCAGGTCGCCGCGCCGAGAAAGCCGAACACCAGCGCGGTGAGCGCGGTCAGCAGGGTTTGGCGCAGTGTTGAAGGGGGTGAGGACATGAAGGTTCCGTGGCAATCGGCGGGAGAGGCGATAACCTAGCGCTTGTCGCGCAGGCGTTCCAGTTCCGCGCGCGCTTCCAGCGCAACATCCTGTGCGCGCAGCCAGTCGGGCGAGCCATAGGGCAGGCTGGCTTCGGCGGCCTGCGCGTTCTGCAAGGCTTCGGGGAAGCGGCGGTTCATCACCAGCTGTTCGGCGCTGGCGAGGCGCGCGCGCGGAATATCCCCGCTGGCGGCATAGACCACGCCCAATTGATACCACGCGAAGGGATTGTAGCGATCCTTCGACACGGCCGCGCGCAGCACGCGCTCGGCCTCGGGATAGTTCGCCTGGTTCTCGGTCGCGATCAGGGCGTGGCCGAAAATGCCCGCAATCAGCGGGTGCGCGCGCGAAAGTTCGGTCGCGCGGCGCAGCGGATCGAGCGCTTCGATCGGCCGCCCGGATTCGAGCAGCACTTGCCCCTTCAGCTCGAGGAAATAGGGGTTCTCCGGCTCGGCCGCGAGCAGCGCGTCGGCCTCGGCTAGCGCCAGATCGACCCGCGCTTCCTTGTGATAGGCGTAGGCGCGGGCATAGCGCGCGGGGATGCTGGTGTCGCTCGGCGGGAAGAAGGTCAGCGTGCGGCGCGGATCGGCGAGATAGCCGTAGAGCTTGGCCTTGGCGCGCAGGAAGCGTTCCTGCAGTGCCGCATCATCGGGTGTTTCCCACGCGGGATCCTCGGCCAGCAGATTGCGCAAGGTCTGCACGCGGTCGCCCGAAAGCGGGTGGGTGCGGCCATAGGCGGCATCATCCGACTGGCTATAGCCGCGGCGGATCTCGAAATTGCGCAGCTTTTCGAAGAACGAGATCATGCCGCGCCCGGAAATACCCGCGCCCGAAAGATAGCGCGCCCCGGCCAGATCGGTCGAGGCTTCCTGATCGCGGTTATAGGACAGGAAGCTGCCGATCGCGGCCTGTTGGCCCGCCATGATCGCGCCCATCGCGGCATCGCCGGCACCAGCAAGCGCCGCCGCGACCCCGACCAGCAGCGAGAGGATGCTGATGCCGTTGGCGGCCTTGGTGCGTTCGCCGAAGCGGATCACGTGGCCCGCGGTAATGTGGCCGAGTTCGTGGGCGAGCACGCCCTGCACTTCGTTGGCCGTATCGGCGGCGTTGATCAGCCCGGCATGAACATAGATCGCCTGACCGCCAGCGACGAAGGCATTGATCGAGCCGTCATTGATCAGCACCAGCTCGACATTGCCGGGTTCCAGCTCGCTCGCCTCGACCAGCGGGGCGGCCATGTCATTGAGCAGCGCTTCAGTTTCGGCATCGCGCAGCACCGATTGCGCGGCCAGCGGCTGCGCAATGGCAGCCGCACAGGCCAGCAGCGCCAGCGTATGGGCGATTAGAGAGCGGGGGGAGCGCATTGGCACCACCCTACCGCGATTTCGCATGAACTCAAACTGAAGCGGGAGCGTTGATTTGCGTGCCACCTTCGGTGGTGTGCATCGCGCGCTAGCGCGATCGAAGATCAAACCGCTCAGCCCACCAGCTTCTTGGCGGCGCGTTCAAGTTGGGCGATGTCCTCGGGCAGTTCGCCCAGCAGTTCGGCACAGCCAATCTCGTCGCGGCGGATCAGCACCAGCGCGAATTCCGGTCCGGCACCGTCCAGCGCTTCGAGCGTGATCGCTTCCAAGGCGCGCAGCTTCTCGGCCAGCGCCTCGCGCACAGCGGCGGCATCTTCGACCGGCTTGCCCTGCTCCTCGCGGCGGAGGCGGCGTTCAGCCTTGACCACGGCCTTGAGACCGCCCTCGGTCTCGCCGAGGAAGTCCGCCAGCGCGCCCTGCGACAGCTGCAAGCGGTGGGCATGGCTCAGTGCGGCGGCATATTCGGTCAGGCGGGTCTTGTCGTAATCATGGCCGAACACGAGCTTGACGACCGGGGTCATCGGCGCGCGATCCTGCACCGTCAGCCCGCTTTCCGCGAGCAGTTGGGCATAATCCTCGGGCGCGGCCTGCGCAGCGAGCGAGAAGTCATAGGCGCGGCTGACGGCGGCATAGAGCGCGCTGCGGCTGCGATCTTCGGTGGCATCGGCGGCGTGCGCGAGTTCGCGCGCGGCGGCGAGCCAGTCGTAAAGCCCGGCGCCGGCCGGCAGCGGCTCGGCAACGATTTCGGGCGCGTCGGGCACGTCATTGGCAGGCGCGGGAGCGACGAAGCTATCGACATACGCGGGCACAAAAGCCGTCTCGAAGGGCGCATCGAATTCGGCATCGGCGGCCGGATCATAGGGCAGTTCGGCCGGATCGATCGCCTTCTTCGCTGGCGCCTCGATATAGTCGGCAAGGCTGGCAAAGCTGTAGCCGCTGTCGTCCTCGCCTTCGTCCTCGTCATACTCCTCGGCGTCATCGTCGAGCGCATAGGCGGAAAAATCGGGGAGCGAGACGTTGGCGTCGAAGGTTTCGTCAGCGTCACGGCCCTGATCGAAGGGCGCGACAGCGTCAAAAGTATCGTCCAAGGCGGCATCGGCGGCGAGGGTGGCGGGAGCAAACTCCTCCTCGGCCTCGTGCGCAGGGGTATCAGCCCAGTGGGCCACCGGATCGGCGGCGCGCAGCGGCGGCTCTTCGGGCAGTTCCAGCTCTTCACCCAGTTCGAGCGCCTGATCGATTTCGAGCAGGAGTTCATCGGCGGTCAGCTGGTCGGCCATCTCCTTCCAGTTGATCACGCCGTAGATGAAGTCGATCGTCTCGTCGTTGCTCGAATAGGGCAGCAGGATCCCGCGGTAGAGGATCTCGGACCCGCGCTGGTTGATGAATTCGGCCTCGAACCCGATCGGCGCCTGATTGGCGAGGATCTGCATGTAGTGATCGGTGATGCGGCTCAGCAGCGAGCGCGGCGGCACGTCCGAAAGGCGCGCGATCGCTTCGGCGCCGCCGCATTCCTGCGCGAGCCTTTCGCCGATGAATTGCACCACCGGGTTCTCGATCCCGGCGGTGAAGTCGAGCAGCACGCTGTAGGGCCCGAAATCGGGGCAGCTGGCCGGATCGAGATCATCAATCAGCGGGAACATCCGTTCGCCGAGCTGACTGGCCCAGTGATTATAGGCGCGCACCTGCATCCGGCGCTCGTCCTGGCCGATGGCTTCGGGCGGCAATTCGCGCGAGGATGCGGCTTGGGGGCGATTGTCCTCGGAGGCATCCCAGCCGTGATCCGACGCCAGTCCTGCCTGATCGGCAGGCTCGCCGGAATCAAATGGGCCGCGCAGAGTGTCCATGGCTATCTTTCCGCCCCTTGGTGAACGATTACCCGGCCGTTCTGGCGGCTTGTGGTAAACATCACGTTAAATCGGCGGCGGCTTGTTTGGCGTCGCGGGCCCCGGCAGGCCCTTGGCAAGGCTACATGAAATAGCGCATCTTGATGCTCAGCCGGCTGGTGCTCTCGCCTTGCGCAAACACCGCGTCGCGGAACTTGGGCGGGGCCATTTTGACCGGCGCATCGCGCGAAAAGCCGTAGCCTTCCTTGGGCATCATCCCCAAGGCGCGGTCGGCCTTGCCGTTATCGTTCTCGTCATGCAGCAGCGCGACCGCGTAATCACCCGGCTTCACACCGGGAAAGCGGATCACCACTGTCCCGGCGGCGGGAACGACCACGCGCAGCGCGGCGGGGTCCTTGTTGCACTTGGGAAAAACGTCCTCGCGTTTGGACATGCAGGCGCGCACCACGCCCTTGCTGGAGCGCAGATCGGTGACAGTGATCACCACATCGCCCGCCCACGCAGGGGCCGCGCCAAACGCGCCTGCCAAAGCCGCCGCAGCGAGCACCGGCGCCTTCACGAGACGATGGCCTCGCGCGAATGCCCGGCTTCCGCGACGATCCGCCGCGAGAGGCCTTTGTCGGTCCCGCACAGGCGATCCCAGACGCGGAAATAGAGGCCGAAGTTGCATTTGTATTCCTCATGGTGCCGCTCGTGATGGCTCGCCGTTATCAGCCAGTTTCCCAATGGGGAGTGAACAAGCCAGCGCGGGAACATCTCCCAGCCCATATGATTGGTCACCCCCATCACCGTGGCGATGGTGAGCACAAGGCCAAGCATGGCCACATGGATCGGCACAAGGAACACCAGCACCGGCACCACGATCGCGCCGGTCACGGCCTCGATCGGGTGGAAGCTCATCGCGGTCCACGCCGTCGGCGGGCGGCTGTCGTGGTGGACGGCATGGGCGAGGCGGAACCACTTGGGCTGATGCATCCAGCGGTGGCTCCAGTAAAAGCAGGTGTCCTGCACCGCGAGGTAGATCAGCACCGAAAGCGGGTGATACCACGCCGACAGCGCGGCCCAGTCGGCGGTGATCAGCGTCCAGTCATGGTGCCGCCAGCCCCACAGCACGATCCCGGCAGGCGCACCGTAGATCGCGGCCGAGAGCAACGACCAGCGGATCTCGCGCGCGATCTGCTTGCCGCGTCCGGCGTAGAGCCCGGGCCGCATCCGCGCTGTCGCCAGCGCAAACAGCCCGCTGGTGAGGACATAGCGCAGCGCGACGATGATCGTGACCGCCAGGCTGACGATCAGGAGGGCAAGCGGAACGGGCAGACCGGGGGGCAGCATTATGCCGCAGGATATGGCGCAATTCAGCGCGGGGGGACAGCCTCAATCGCTGCCCGTCCTTACGGCAGCGTATCAAGCGCCGCGCACAGCGGATCGCGCAGCGCGGTGTGCCGCCGCATTGCGATCCGCGCGAGGTGTTCCACCTGGGTCTTGCGCCGCGCTGCCGCCAGCGGGGCCAGCGCGGCCGGGCGCAGGATCTCGGCATCATAGCCGTCCGCCACGATCACCCCGCAGGTTTCGGGCATATAGGCTGCAATTTCGAGCGGCGCGCGATCGAGCCCCGGCGGCACGCCCCAGAAAAAGCGGTCGCAGAAATCGAGATAGTCGGGCCATTTGGCATCGCCGAGCAGATCGCCGCGCGCCACCTTGATCTCGACGATCAGCACCTGCCCGCGCGCATCGATCCCCATCAGATCGGCACGGCGACCATTGCGGATCGGCACTTCGGGCAGGCACCAGATGTCATTGCGGGCAAACAGCCGGGCAATCCCGCGCGCGACATCGGCGGCGCAAAGGGCGCTCGCCGCAGCAGACGAATCGCAGGCGGGAGATGGCTGGCTGCTCATACCCGCTGGCTGGAACAGAATGTGAACGCAGTCAAGGGCCGCTTGGTGAGCGGAGAGCGCCCGGTCAGGCGGTGGCAGGTTGCAGTGCGGCCAGCACGCTCGCCCGCGCGGCGTGGAATTCGCGCCACAGGGCCAGCGCCGGAGCGGCGGTGTCCTGACCGCGCGCTGTCAGCGTCGCCAGTGCAGCAAGGCCGGCACCCAGCATCGCCTCGATATCTGCCAAGCCCTGCGCGGCCAGCGTCAACTGCCAGTCGCGCGCGGTCTCGGCTAGCGAGGCCATGGGCGAAGGTGCGGCTTCGGGCGCGATTCCCGCCAGCGCGGCGAGCCCGGCGGCACGGGCATGCAGCCCCTCCCACTGCGCCGCGAGTGCCACACCCGCCACGGGAGCGGCGGGGGCGGAAAGAATCGGTTCGGGCGGAAGGCTGGCCATGGAGAGAGGCTAGGGTCCGCTCCTTGCCGATTGGTTAAGCCTGCCCCCGACACGCCGCCGGACACCCCGTGCCGGGCGGCACAATTGACTGGCGCGCCACCGGCAGTCTTGCTAAGCGCGCCGCCGCAAGCGATGATCGCTGGCACCGCATGGCACCATGCACCCGTAGCTCAGCTGGATAGAGCGCTGCCCTCCGAAGGCAGAGGTCACAGGTTCGAATCCTGTCGGGTGCGCCAGTGCGGGCTGCGGTTGCGGCCCTCCCTCTACCGACGCCCTTTCAGATGCCGCGCGGGGCGCGCGTGAGGCTGGCGCGTTCGATCAGCTCGAGCGTGAGGGGTAGCACAGCGGGCTCGGCCGCAGGGCTTTCGCCGCGCGCTTCCTTGCGGGCGATCAGCCGCTCGCAGGCGGCGGCGAACAGCGCGCCGGCAGGCTCGTGCAGCACGGCGACAGGCGGGCGGCTGGAGGCCAGCGCCGGATCATCGGCGAGCGCCACCAGCGACAGGTCGCGCGGCACCGCCAGTTTGAGCGTGGTCGCGACATGGAGCACGGCGAGCGCGGTCGCGGCGCTTTCGGTAATGATCGCGGTTGGCCGGATGGTCGGCATCAGCCAGGAGCGCGCCAGCTCCAGCGCCGCGCCCAGATCAAGTCCGGTCTCGACTACAAAGTGCCCGTGCGCGCGGCTCCCCTTGGCCGCCAGGACCCGGCGATAACCGGCAAGATTGAGCTGCGACACCGCCGGATCGGCGGCTCCGGCGATGAACCCGATCTGCCGGTGGCCCAGACCGGCCAGATGCTGCGCCGCTGCCTCGCCGGGATTGGCGGGAGTATGGCCGGCGATGGCGAGGCTTTCGCGCGCAATCCCGCGGCTCTCGACCAGCGCAACCAGATCGCGGCGACCATCAAGCGGCGGAAGCAGGATCACCCCGTCCGGCTCGGCAGCCCCGAGGGTTGCGGCAAGCTGCGCGGTTCCGGCGGCAGCGGAGAGGCCGGGGGCGAGCTGTTCGAACAGCAGGCGATAGCCCTGCGCATTGCAGGCGGCGGTCCCGGCAAGCAGCAGTTGGTCGAGCGGCAGGGCGATGCGGGTGTCAGGCGCGATGCCTTCGAACACCGCCAGCAGCAAGCGGCTGCGCCCGCCCGCCATGCTGCGCGCGGCAAGGCTCGGCACCCAGCCCAGCGCGGTGATCGCTTCCTCGACCCGCGCGCGGGCCTCGGGGCTGACGCGGGGGCTGTGATTGATGACGCGCGAGACGGTCTGCCGCGAAACGCAGGCCGCCTTGGCGACGTCTTCGATGGTGATGCCTCGCCCCACGGGCTGCGGTCCTCTGACTTTAAGCGGCTTGCACGTCCCGGCACACAGCGTGACCGCGACGGATTGCGAATTGATGGCAATGTGAGCGATCACGCAAGCAATTTCGTCCGGGAAGCCGCGAAGGCGCTGTACGGTTCAGCCGCGCGCAAGCTCTGCGGAACCAATGCCGTTCATCGTCGGCGCCGCCCGTCTGATCGAAACCGGCCTCAGATCGGGCCATTTGTTACAGTGCCGAGAAACATGACAGTAGAAAGTTAGGGGCCGGGCAACTATAGGATGGTTATGGCCACGCCGATCTATGAATTTGCGCATATCCCTCGGGTGGACGCTGCTGCTGCGGCGCGCACCCGTGCGGGCCGTGTGCGCGCGAGCGATCAGGCGCCGGTGGTCGGCGTGATCTACAATCCCCGCAGCCACCGCAATCTCGGCGCTGATTTCGATTGCGGCCTCTCACCCCATGTCCACATTGCCCAGCCCGGAGCGCGCGCACAATTGCCCGCAGCGCTGGCCGAATTGGCCGCGCGCGGGCTCGATCTGCTGGTGATCAATGGCGGCGATGGCACGGTGCGCGATGTGCTGACCTGCGGGCGTCCGATCTTTGGCGATGATTGGCCGGCAATTGCGGTGCTGCCCAAGGGCAAGACCAACGCGCTCACTGTCGATCTCGGGATTCCGGACAACTGGACCTTGCAGGACGCGATCAATGCGCTTGATCACGGCCAGCGCGTGTGGCGGCGTCCGATCGAGGTTGCGCCGCTGGGCGAGAGCGAGGCGGATACCGGCCATTCGCGCGTCGCGGGTTTCATTCTCGGCGCAGGGGCCTTCACCACGGCGACGCGTGCGGGGCAGAGCGCACACCGGCTGGGCGCGTTCAACAGCTTTGCAGTTGCTGTCACGGCGCTGTGGGCGCTGGCGCAATCGCTGTTCGCGGGCCGCGCGAACCCGTGGCGGCGCGGCGCGCGGATGCGGATTGGCCTGGGCGCGGGCGACGTGCCGATGGCGCATAGCGGCCTTGGCGATCCCGAGATGCGGCAGGTCCTGTTCGCCTCGACGCTTGAGCGCCTGCCTGCCGGCATCCGCCCCTTCGGCTTCCTGAAGAGCGGGCTGAAGCTTGTCGCGGTTGACCAGATTTCGCGCCGCACCACCGCGCTGATCCCGCTGGTGGTGGCGGGCAAGGTGCAGTCGCGCCTGCGCGAACGCGGCATCCACCAGCTCGCAGCCAGCCAGTTCACGCTGTCGATCGACGACCAGTTCATCCTCGACGGGGAAGCCTTTCCGGCGGGCGATTATCTGGTCGGACAGGGGCCGGAGCTCGCTTTCGTAAGCCCATGACCAGCGCCGCCGAGGCGCTGGGCGCACGCATTGCTGCGCAGCTGGCCGCGCCTGTTGATCAGGCGGTGGCGGAATTTGCCAGAGCGCTGGGCGAAGCCGCAGGCGCGCGGGCAGTGCTGTTCTACGGCTCGAACCTGCGCACCGGATCGCTCGAAGGCGTGCTCGATTTCTACGTGCTGCTGCCCGATACCGCCGAGGGCGAGGCGAAGATCTGGCCCACCGTCAGCTATCACGAGCGCCCGCACGAGGGCGAAACCCTGCGCGCCAAGGTCGCCACCATGCGGCTGGCCACCTTTGCAAAGGCTGCCGGGGGCGGTCTGACCGACACCACCATCTGGGCGCGCTTCGTCCAACCGAGCGCGCTGGTGTGGACCGCTGACGACAGCGCCGAGGGCGAAGTTATCGCCGCCATCGCCGCCGCCTGCACCACCGCTGCACGGCTGGCCGCCGCACTCGGCCCCGAGAGCGGTACCGCCGAGGATTACTGGCGCGCCTTGTTCCGCGCGACCTATGCGGCGGAATTCCGGGTCGAGAAGGGCGGGCGCGAGAATGATATCCTTGCCGTCAACGCCGCCCATTTCGCAGGGCTCATGCCGCTGGCGCTGGAGGCAGGCGGAATCCCGCCCCATCAGCATGGCGAACGGCTGGCGCCCGAACTGCCGCATTGGCAGCGCGGCGTCATCCTCAAGTGGTGGGCGCGCCGCCGCCGCCTCGGAAAGCCGCTCAATCTGCTGCGGCTGGTGAAGGCCAGCACCACTTTCGAAGGCGCGGCGCGCTATGCCGCGTGGAAGATCGAGCGGCACACCGGAATGCCGGTTGCCGTCACGCCATTTCGCGAACGCTTCCCGCTGCTGGCCGCGCCGCAGGTGCTTTATGACCTGTGGCGGCACCGCCGCCGCGCTTAATCCTGATACTTGATCTGGATCGCGATCCGGCTGACGCCTTCGCCTGCGCGGAACCGTGTCTGGCTCAGCGCGGGTGGGCGCGGGATGCCGAGGAAGCTCTTGATTTCGGGATTGTTCGACATCCCCGCGCCATCGACCGAGAAGTCCTTCTTGCGGTTGCCGTTGGCATCGTGCTGGACGACAATCGCATAGTCCCCTGCCGCCGGCAGCGGAACGCACACCGCCATCGTCCCTTTGCGCGGGGTCGTGTCGATGCGGTGGAGATAGCGGCGGCTCTTGAGCCAGTCGCCCTCGCGCGCCCGGTAGGTGCGCACGAACAGGTTGCCGCTGGCTGATTTGAGCCCGCTGATGTCGATCCGCACCGCCGGGCCCTTGCCGGACGCACACAGGCTCATGTCATTATCGATCTTGCCGCCAAGCGGCTGCGCGGCGACCGGGCTGGTCGCAGCGAGCCCGAGCGCGGCGAGCGCACCCAGCGGCAAAGAAGCGGAAAAGACGGCATTCATGGGCAGATCCAGTGTAAAAAAGGGAGAGGCCGGGGCGCAGCGCTCTATCGGGCTGCGGTATCTATCGCCCCGCATTTCGAGCGCTGCAATGGCAGGGCGCGGCTGAATTGCGGCTTAATCATCGCAAGACCCCCCGTTCAGCCCCGTTTTTCTGCCCGCCGCCGTGGAAAACGGCCCGCTCTGCCCTGTCCCCCGATTCGCGGCTCCCGTATTGCGGTTAACAACCGGGACAAGGGGCCTTGCGCCGCATCATGCCAGCACCGTTGATTTCGCCTTCCATCCTCTCTGCCGATTTCGCTCGGCTGGGAGAAGAAGTGCGCGCTGTCGACGCAGCCGGAGCGGACTGGATCCATATCGATGTGATGGACGGGCATTTCGTGCCGAACATCACCATCGGGCCGGATGTGGTGAAGGCGCTGCGCCCGCATACTGCCAAGACCTTCGATGTCCACCTGATGATCGCCCCGGTCGATCCCTATCTCGAGGCTTTCGCGGCGGCGGGCGCTGACATCATCACCGTCCATCCCGAAGCCGGGCCGCATATCCACCGCACGCTGCAGGCGATCCGCGCGCTCGGCAAGAAAGCGGGCGTGGTGATCAATCCCGGCACGCCGGTGGAAGTGCTCGATAACCTGATGGACATGGTCGACCTTGTTCTCGTCATGAGCGTCAACCCCGGGTTCGGCGGGCAGAGCTTCATTCCCTCGCAGCTGGCCAAAGTCGCCCGCATCCGCGCGATGATTGCGCGCGAAGGGCGCCCGATCCACCTTGAGGTTGATGGCGGGGTGAATGCCGAAACCGCGCGCCTGTGTGTCGAAGCTGGGGCCGATGTGCTGGTGGCAGGCTCGGCCACGTTCAAGGGCGGGCCGGATCACTACGCGGCCAATATCGCCGCATTGAAGGGGCAAAGCTGATGGCGACGCTGCTACGCACCCCCGCTGGCCGCCGTGCCGATGCGCTGGTGGAGCGGGTGGCGGAAACGCCGGTGCTGACACTGGCCGAAGGGCACGAGCCGCTGGTCGCCCACGATCGCCCCGCGCCCGCGCCCGAAGAGCCGGGCCGCGCGCTCGCCTTGAGCGATGTGATCGCCGCGCCCGCCGGCCCGGGCGAGGCGCTGCTGCGCTTCGCCTACCGGATCGGCATTCCCGGCCACGCGCTCAGCCAGCCGTTCCGCCGTCCGCAGGCGCCGCGGGTGCTGGCCACGGTGGAGAGCCCCAATCGCGGGGATCGCGCCGCTGGCACCGCGCTTCGCGCCGGACATTTCCTCGTTCACGGCGTCCGTCTGCCGATCGCGCAGATTGATTTTGCGGGCTCGGCACGTCCTGCGCCTGCGGTCGAGCGGGTGCTGCATTCTTTCAGCTGGCTGGCCGATCTTGCCGCCGCCGCGCCGCGCGCCGATGCCATTCCGCTGGCCGAGCGGATCACCGCATTGTGGCTCCATGCCCACCGCGAGCCCGGCAAGGGTCCGGCATGGGATATCGAGCACGCCGGGTTCCGGCTGGTCGCCTGGCTGGTTCACGCGCCGCTGGTGCTGGCGGGCAATGACAAAGGGCTGAAGTCGCGCCTGCTTGCCGCCATTGCCGAGACCGCAAGCTGGCTCGACAAGCGCGCGCCCCGCGAAGGGGCAGGCCTCGCGCAGGTGGCCGGCTGGGCCGGGGTCGTGGCGGCAGGACTGCTGCTGCCGCACGGCAAGCCGCGGCGGCTCTATGGCGAGGCTGGGCTGGTCAAGGCGCTGGGCGACATGGTGGGCGAGGATGGCGGCGTGCTGTCGCGCTGTCCGGCCGCCCAGATCGAGGCAATCCGGCTGCTGACCGATCTGATCGCCTGTTACGAGGCGGTGGACATCGCCCCGCCGCCCGCATTGCCCGTGATGCGCGAGCTCTTGGTGCCGCCTTTGCTGGCGCTGCGTCACGGTGACGGCGCGCTCGGCAATTGGCAGGGCCAGGGGGCCACTCCGGCTAACCGGGTCAACGCGGTGATCGCCGCCTCGGGCGTGCGCGCTCGTCCGCTTTCGGCGGTGCAGGGCTGGGGCTATCAGCGCATCAAGGCGGGTGACACGCTGGTGCAGTTTGACGCCGCGCCGCCGCCGCGCTCGCGCCATGTCCGCATGGGCTGTGCCTCCACGCTGGCCTTTGAACTGTCGGACGGCCCGGCGCGGGTGATCGTCAATTGCGGCGGTGCAGGCCTGACCGGCGGACAGCTGCCCGCGCGCATCGCGCAGGGCCTTCGCGCCAGTGCGGCTTTCTCGACGCTGGTGCTCGATAATGCCAATTCCACCGCGGTGCTGCTCCACGGCCAGCTCGGCAAGGGGGTCGAAACGGTCGAGCTTGAACGCCGCCAGATCGCCGGGCGCGGGCGTGAGGCGACCCGGATCGAGGCCGCGCATGATGGCTATGCCGCGCGCTTCGGCCTCACCCACCAACGCATCCTCACGCTAAGCGGCGACGGCACCGAACTGGCGGGCGAGGACATTCTTGTGCCCTCCTCGAAGAACGGCAAGCGCGGCAAGATCGCCTTTGCGATCCGCTTCCATCTGGGGCGCGGGGTCGAAGTGCAGCTTTCGGGCGACAAGCGCGGCGCGAGCCTGTTGCTTCCCGACGGTCGGCTCTGGCAATTCCGGCTCGGCGGCGATAGGGCGGGCGCCGGCGAGATCACCCTGTCTGCCGAGGACAGCCTGTGGGTCGACGGCGACGGCCGCCCGCATGCCACCGAGCAGCTGGTGATCGAGGGACTGGCATTGCGCAGCGGGGGTCAATTCTCCTGGCTGCTGAAGAAAACAGGATAGGCATTCCACATGAGCGAGCGGGCGATCACGCGGGCACTGCTGTCAGTGTCCGACAAGAGCGGTTTGGCTGAACTGGGCACCGCGCTGGCGGCACGCGGGATCGAGCTGGTCAGCACCGGCGGCACGGCCAAGGCCCTGCGCGATGCGGGCCTCGCCGTGAAGGACGTCTCCGAACTTACCGGCTTTCCCGAGATGATGGACGGGCGGGTCAAGACCCTGCACCCGACCGTTCACGGCGGCCTGCTGGCGCTGCGCGACAATCCCGAGCACGTTGCCGCAATGGAGGCGCATGGTATCGGGCCGATCGATCTCGTCGTGGTCAATCTCTACCCGTTCGAGGCGACCGTGGCCAAGGGTGCGGACCGCGCCGAGGTTATCGAGAATATCGACATCGGCGGGCCTTCGATGGTGCGCTCGGCGGCGAAGAACCATGGCTTCGTGACGATCCTCACCGATCCGGCTGATTACGCGACGCTGGTCGCGGAAATGGACGCCAACGACGGCGCGACGTCACAGGCGTTCCGCACGCGGATGGCCGGCAAGGCCTATGCCCGCACCGCGGCCTATGATTCCGCGATCGCCAGCTGGTTCGCCTTCTCGCCTGCCGCGAGTGACGAGCCGACGCTGTTTCCCGAGACTCTGCCGATGGCGTTCAAACGCGCTGATACGCTGCGCTATGGAGAGAACCCGCATCAGGCTGCCGCGATCTATGTGCCGCAGGTGGCGGGCACGCGCGGGGTGCCGCAGGCGGCGCAGCTGCAGGGCAAGGAACTGAGCTACAACAACCTCAACGATGCCGACGCCGCGCTGGAACTGGCGTCGGAATTCGCCGGGCAGGAGCCTGCGGTGGTTATCGTCAAGCACGCCAATCCTTGCGGCGTGGCGCAAAGCGCCAGCTTGCTTGAGGCGTGGGAAGCGGCGCTCGCCTGCGATTCGGTGTCGGCCTTCGGCGGGATCGTTGCGGTGAACACCGAACTCGACGCCGCGACCGCCGAGGCCATCTCCGCGATCTTCACCGAAGTGGTGATCGCGCCCAGCGTGAGCGCCGAGGCGCGCGAGATCTTCGCCAAGAAGAAGAACCTGCGCCTGCTTGAATGTGGGCAGCTCCCGAACCCGCGTCGCGGCGGGCTTGCGATGAAGACCATCGCGGGCGGGATGCTGATCCAGTCGCGCGATAATGGCGCGATTTCCGCTGACGATCTCAAGGTCGTCACCAAGCGTGCCCCCACCGATCAGGAACTCAAGGACTGCCTGTTCGCCTGGACGGTGGCGCGCCACGTCAAATCCAACGCGATCGTCTATGCCAAGGACGGGGCGACCGCCGGCATTGGCGCAGGCCAGATGAACCGCCGCGATTCGGCGCGGATTGCTGCGATCAAGGCGAAAGAAGCGGCCGAAACCTATGGCTGGGACGCAGCGCGCACTGTGGGCAGTGCAGTGGCGTCGGACGCCTTCTTCCCCTTCGCCGACGGGCTCATCTCCGCTGCCGAAGCGGGCGCGACCGCAGTGATCCAGCCGGGTGGATCGATCCGTGACGACGAAGTGATTGCGGCGGCTGACGAAGCCGGCCTCGCCATGGTGTTCACCGGGATGCGGCATTTCCGGCACTGATTTATGTAACGAAGGCGCGTCCGCGCCTTCGTCCTCGGTGCGTTTCTGGCGCTGCGCGCCAGAGCACCTGCGGTTCGCGCGCGTGCGCTCGCGGCCCTGCGGGCCGTTTAAGGGCATGTCTTTTTCGTTTGGTCGCTTGCCGGACACGCTCCGGCCTGTGGGGGGCTTTGGCGCAACTATTCTTCGTCGGTCTCGTAACTAGATCGCTCTGTGCGCCGTAACAGAGCCTGTCAGACGCGTTCATCCCGGCGCAATTCGGCTTCGGGCATGGCGGCGTGAGACACCAGAACACGAAAACGAGCCCCCTATGCGCCTCTTCTCCCCTGACCTGTTCCGCAATTTCTCGATCGGCTTCGTGCTTGGCGCGCTCCTTATTGCAGGGGCCAATGCCGAAAGCTGGGGCGGGGAGCTCTCCTCACCCGCGCAGGCCGCCGCCATGCCTGATCTGGTTGCGCCGACCGCCGTTTTTGTCGTCTCCGCCGAGGCCGCGCGCTGATGCGCCCGCTTGCTGCCATGGTGGCTGCCGCTGCGCTCGCGCTCTCGGCCTGTGCTGGCCCCGCAATCGCTGCCGAGGAACCGGTCAACACCCCCGCCGCCGCCCGCATCGCCAAGGAATCCAAAGGCCTCAAGACCGCGATTTTCGCGGGCGGGTGTTTCTGGGGCGTCGAAGGCGTGTTCAGCCATGTGAAGGGCGTGACGTCAGCCGTCTCGGGCTTCCATGGCGGCACCGCGGCGACCGCCAAGTATGACACCATAACGGCCGGCGGCACCGCGCACGCCGAATCCGTGAAGATCACCTATGACCCGTCCGTGGTGCGCTATGACGAATTGCTGCGGATCTTCTTTGCCGTGGTCGCCGATCCCACGCTCAAGAACCGGCAAGGTCCGGATGTCGGCTCGCATTATCGCAGCGCGATCGTGCCGATGAGCAAGGAACAGGCCGCTGTGGCGCAGGCCTATATCGCACAGCTCGGCAAGGCCGGTCTGTGGTCCAAGCCGATCGTCACCCGGATCGAGGCCTACAAGGCGTTCTATCCGGCCGAAAGCTACCATCAGGACTACATGGCGCTGAACCCGCGATCGGGATACATCGTCCGCTGGGATGCGCCCAAGGTCGCCGCATTGAAGTCGATGTTCCCGAACCATTATCGCGCCACGTTCCTGAGGGACGCGGGCTAACCTTCTTGCAGCTTTGCCAAGCGTTGGTTCCGCGCCTATATTCGCAGGTATGGGCCAACAACACGCACACCCCGCCTCTTCGGGGCACACGCACCACGAACATCGCGGCGAAAGCCTGATCGAAGCCGCTGCGCGCGCGCTCAGTGCCGCGGGCGAGCAGTGGACCACCATGCGCGAAACCGTGTTCGCCGAGCTTGCCCGGCACGAACGCCCGGTCTCCGCTTATGATATTGCCGACAACCTGTCCGCCGCGCGCGGCAAACGGGTCGCGCCCAATTCGGTCTACCGCATCCTCGATGTGTTCGTGGCCAACAACCTCGCGCTCAGGGTCGAGAGCGCCAATGCCTATCTCGCCAACACCCATCCGGGCTGCGCGCATGATTGCATCTTCCTCGTCTGCGACGAATGCGGCGAGACGGTCCATGTCGATGATGAAGAGGTGAGCCGCGCGGTTCGCGCCATCGCCGCCACCCGCCAGTTCAAGGCCGAACGCCCGGTGCTGGAGATCCGCGGGCTGTGCAAGGCCTGCGCCTGAGGTGAGACAAATTTGCGCGTGATCAACGCTGAATCGACAGGCTCGTTCCCAATGTGTAAAGCTGGTTGCTATGACACAACCGCCTTACACGCCTTTGCTGGATCTCGTTAACACCCCCGACGATCTGCGCCGCCTCAAGCCTGAACAACTTCGCCAACTCGCCGATGAACTGCGCACCGAGATGATCGATGCGGTCAGCACGTCGGGCGGGCACCTTGGCTCGGGGCTGGGCGTGGTCGAGCTGACCGTCGCGCTCCACTATGTGTTCAACACCCCGCAGGACAAGCTGGTGTGGGACGTGGGCCACCAGTGCTATCCGCACAAGATCATCACCGGCCGGCGCGACCGGATCCGCACCCTGCGTCAGGGCGGCGGCCTTTCGGGCTTCACCAAGCGTTCCGAGAGCGAATACGATCCCTTCGGTGCGGCGCACTCTTCCACGTCGATCTCGGCAGCGTTGGGCTTTGCCATCGCCAACAAGCTGCAGAACCGCCCCGGACGCGGCATCGCGGTGATCGGCGACGGTTCGATGAGCGCCGGGATGGCCTACGAGGCGATGAACAACGCCGCCGAAGCGGGCAACCGGCTGGTGGTGATCCTCAACGACAATGACATGTCGATTGCGCCGCCGGTGGGCGGGCTTTCGGCCTATCTCGCGCGTATGGTCTCCTCGAGCGAATATCTCGGCATCCGCAGCCTTGCGAGCCGCGCGATCCAGAAGATGAGCCGCCGCTTGCACGATGCGGTCGGCAAGGCCGAGGAATTCACCCGCGGCATGGTGACCGGCGGGACGCTGTTTGAAGAACTCGGCTTCTACTATGTCGGCCCGATTGACGGCCACAATCTCGATCACCTTCTGCCGGTGCTCGAGAACGTGCGCGACACCTCCGAAGGCCCGGTGCTGATCCATGTCGTCACCGAAAAGGGCAAGGGCTATGCGCCTGCCGAAAACTCGGCCGACAAGTATCACGGCGTGCCCAAGTTCAATGTCGTCACCGGCGAGAAGAGCAAGAGCGCGGCCGGCCCTCCGGCCTATCAGGACGTGTTCGGCCTGACGCTCGCCAAGCTGGCCGAAACCGATCCGCGCATCTGTGCGATCACCGCCGCAATGCCGTCTGGCACCGGGGTCGACAAGTTTGCCAAGGCGCACCCCACGCGCACCTTCGATGTCGGCATTGCCGAACAGCACGCCGTGACCTTCGCAGCCGGGATGGCGGCAGAGGGTATGCGGCCGTTTGCGGCGATCTATTCCACCTTCCTGCAGCGCGCTTACGATCAGGTGGTGCACGATGTGTGCATCCAGAACCTGCCGGTGCGCTTCGCGATTGACCGTGCGGGCCTGGTCGGCGCCGACGGGGCGACCCACGCTGGGTCCTTCGACGTCACCTATCTCGCCACCCTGCCCAACATGGTGGTGATGGCCGCCGCGGACGAGGCCGAGCTGGTCCACATGACCTACACCGCGGCCGAGTATGACGACGGCCCGATCGCCTTCCGCTACCCGCGCGGCGGTGGCACCGGCGTGCCGTTGCCCGAGGTTCCGCAGAAGCTCGAAATCGGCAAGGGCCGCGTGCTGCGCGAAGGCACCAAGGTTGCGATCCTCTCATTGGGCACCCGCCTCGCCGAAGCGCTCAAGGCTGCCGACCAGCTCGAGGCCAAGGGGCTTTCGACCACGGTGGCCGACCTGCGCTTCGTCAAGCCGCTCGACGAAGACCTGATCGCGCGCCTGATGCGCACCCACGAGGTGGTGATCACGGTTGAGGAAGGCTCGATCGGCGGCCTCGGCGCGCATGTGCTGACCTATGCCAGCGATCAGGGCCTGACCGACAACGGATTGAAGGTGCGCACGCTGCGCCTGCCCGATACCTTCATCGATCACGACGATCCGATGAAGCAGTATGACGAGGCCGGCCTCAACGCGCCGCAGATCGTGGACACGGTGCTGAAAGCGCTGAAGCACAACAGCACCGCAATCGAGGAAGCGCGGGCCTGATCTAGCGCGTCGCGGGGCTGCGCCGCGCGGTCAGCTGGATCTGCTCGGCGAGTTCTGGCGGCGGCAGGCCAGTGACGTTCGCCTGCGGTTCGCCCGGCGCGGCTTCGGTTGGCGGCAGTGGTTCTGCCACTGTCTCGCCCTTCAACGCCGCGATTTCGCGAGCGCGCTTGGCCAGATAGGTGTCGCGCCGCGCGGCGTAGGGATCGTCGGTCGCGCCGATTGCAGCGAGCTCCGCATCGACTTCGAGCCGCTGGTCGAGCCCGTTGACCACGAAATAGGTCGCGGCATAGGCGGGCTTGTTGAACGGCTTGCCCACCGCGAAGGGCAGCAGCGCCTGATCGAGCGTGCTGCCGATCAGGTCGCGCACCGTCGTCGCGCCTGTCACCGGCAGATAGAGATAGGCGCCCGGCCCGACGCCGTAATAGCCCATTGTGTTGGCAAAGCCGTTGCGGCGATAGGGGATGCCGATGCCCGGCTTGCCCGCAATGTCGATCAGCCCGCCGATCCCCAGCGTCGAATTGATCGCCAGCCGCCCGAGGCTGCCGAAGGCCTTGCCGACCTTGCCCTGCAGCAGGAAATTGAGCGCATTGCTCGGCTCGCCGAGGTTTTTGACGACATTGCCGAGGCCGTCCCGGATCGGCTCGGGCAGCCCGTCGCGATAGGCATAGGCCATTGGTTCGATCACCGCGTCATCAACCGCCTGGGTGATGCGATAGCTTGTGGCATTCAGTTTCTCGGCCGGATCGCCTGCGGGCGGGCCATATTCGCCTTCGACCACGATCTCGCCGCTGTCACCATCGCCGCTGTCTTCAGGCGGTGTCTCGCTCTCGTCAGGCGGGCCGCTTTGCGATGTATCCTGCAGCGACCATGTTATCGCCGCCACCTCCAGCCCATAGACGGGGGGTTGAGGCGGCACGCCCGGCACCGCGAGGGCGGCGCTCAGCAGCGGCTGGGAGACTGTCAAAAACGCAAGGTTGGGCATGGCGATCCTTTGTTCCCCTCTTGCGGGCCGGCGCCTATACAAAGGCTGAATTGATTGTCGCAAAAGTGCAAGGTCTTATGTCCCTGATCCAGATCACCCGCGAAGGCCCCGTCACCATCCTCACGCTCGACCGGGCGGAGAGCATGAACCCCTTGGGCGCGCCGGGCGACGGGGATGAGTTCGTGCGGGTCGCGAATGCGATCAACCGCGATATGGAATGCCGGGTGGTTATCCTGACGGGCGCGGGACGGGCCTTCAGCGCAGGCGGCGATATCAAGGCGATGCAGCACAAGACCGGCACCTTCGGCGGCACTGCGCCAGCGATTTCCGATGGATACCGCGACAATATCCACCTGATGCTGCGCGCGCTTTACGGGTTGCGCGTGCCGGTGATCGCGGCGGTCAACGGCCCGGCGATCGGGCTGGGCTGCGATGTCGCCTGCCTCGCCGATATCCGCATCGCTTCCGAGAATGCGAAGTTCGGGGTGACCTTCCTCAAGCTCGGGATCATTCCCGGCGATGGCGGGACGTGGATCCTGCCGCGCGTGATCGGGATGAGCCGCGCGGCGGAATTGTTCTACACCGGCGATGTGATTGACGCGGCCACCGCGAAGGACTGGGGGCTGGTCAGCCGGGTCGTCGCGCCTGATGCGCTGATGGACGAGGCGCGCGCGCTGGCGACCAAGATCGCGGCCATGCCGCCCCATTCACTGCGCCAGTCGAAGATGCTGCTGCGGCAGGGCCAGCAGGTGAGCTATGATTCGGCGCTGGAAATGGCGGCCAATACACAGGCGATGATGCACACCACCGCCGATCACGCCGAAGGGATCGCCGCGCTGATCGAGAAGCGCAGCGCTGTTTTCAAGGGCGAGTAGCTAGCCGATCCACTGCCACACGCCCGCCGGGATGCCTGCCATCCACAAGTGCAGCCAGCTGCCCGCGAGCCACAGCACCGTGCCGCCAAGTAGTGGCACCGCGCCCACGCTCAGCAGCTTGCCCCAGCGCGGCCAGTAGCTGGTCTTGCTTTCCCATTCTGCCCAGGCTGCGCCCATCAGCGCCTCCTTCTTGGCGTCCTGCAGCTTCGCGCCGACCAGCGCGAGTACGCCCATCGCGGCTGCCGTTACCAGTGTACGCAGGCTCCAGAACAGGATGATATGCGATGCCGCCCAGAGCCCGATGGCCCACATCATCGGGTGGCGCGTGACCATAAACACGCCCTTGGGCGCGGCCCGCGCCTGTGCGTCGGCCATTGGCGTTGGCAAAGCGGGATTGCCGATGAAGGAACCGGCCAGCAGGATCATGGCGGGCAGCGTCAGCGCGGTGGCGATGATCCAGCCGATCTCGCCTGAGCCCGGCAAATCGGCGGGCGGTGCGTCTTTGAAGGCAAGGGCGACCCAGCCGAGCGTGGCAAAACTGACAAGGCTGTACGCCGCGGTGAACCCGCCCGCCCCCAGCGCCTTCACAAGCGGCGCACGCAAGGGATGCGACATCGCAAAATGCGTGCCGACGAAAGCGACGTTCGCCGCGATCAGGATCCACAAAGTCTGGTTCATTGCCCGCCCCTCCCAAGGCCGCAGGTAAGGCTAGCCCTCGATCCCGATCAGTTCCACCTTGAAAACCAGCGTCGCGTTGGGCGGGATCGGTCCGCGCCCGACCGGGCCGTAGGCGAGGTCTGAAGGAATCGCGATCTCGATGGTCTCGCCCACACCCATCTGCGGGATGGCAAGCTGCCAGCCCTTGACCAGACGGCCAAGCGGGAAGGTGGCCGGCGTGCCGCGCGCATAGGAGCTGTCGAACACTGTCCCGTCGAGCAGCCGCCCTTCGTAATGGACCGTGACGGTGTCGGCGACGGTCGGCTTTCGCTCGGATGCCTGATACGTGATCCAGCGCCAGCGCACCCCGCCTTCGACGAAATGCCAGCCGTCTTCGGCGGTCAGGCCCAGCAGATAGATCTGCTGCTGCGCGTGCCACGCCGGGCTTTGCGCATCAGTCTGCGCATCGGCTGGCTTGTCCTGCGCCTGCGCGGGCTGAACGGCGCACAGCAAGGCGCACGTGAGCGCTGCGGCGAGCGATTTCGACTGCGGGCGCATTACCAGTCGTAGGCCTTGGGCAGATCGCTTTCGTCGAGATCGCGGTAACGATCCCTGAGGCCGCTCTGGTGGCTTTCGAGGCTCTGTTCGACCCCTGCGATGAACACCCGGGTCGGCACCGAGCCAACTTCGAGCGGATCGCCGTCCCACAGCACCATATCCCCGAATGCGCCGGCTTTGAGCACGCCTGCCTTGCCGCCCATGCCGCTGATCTCGGCCGGGACCGAACTGATCGCGGCAAAGGCCTTGCCCCAGTCCATTCCCGTTGCTCCCGGCACGCGGGTCAGCGCGACGAGATTGCCCGCCACCTGTTGCAAGCGGCGCGGGTTCTGCATGGTCTCGGCATTGATCGCGACCTTCACGCCAGCGCGCGCCAGCCGCCCGGCATTGCTTTGGGTCGCGCCCAGTTGTTCAAAGGCTTCGGGCAGATCATTGAGGCCATTGGCGATGACCGGAACGCCAGCAGCGGCGATGGCATCAGCCACCAGCCAGCCTTCGGACGCGCCGACCAGCACCAGATCGAGCTTGGGATATTCGTTCTTGAGCGCCAGCACGCCGCGGATATCCGAGGCACGTTCAACCGCGACATAAAGCTTCTGCGTGCCCGCCACCACCGGCACCAGCGCCTCGGCATCGAAGCGGCTCAAGAGCACTTCGTCATCCTTGACGATTTCGGTGGTCTCGGGAATGCCGGGCTTGCCGACCAGCGCCTGCGCCTCGCGCAGCGCATTGCGGAGCAGCGCATAGGCGGCCGGACGGCTGCCACCAGCAAGCCGCGCGCCGTTCTCGGTCAGATCGACCATCTGGAACGCGCGGGCCTGCACCACGGGCCTTGTGTCGCCATCCAGATCGATGATCGCGCCTTGGCCTGCAAAGATCGAACCGGTCGGCGCTGTGGTGGTCGCTGCGCGGGTAATCCCGGCAGCGCGGTGGACGAGGATGTGCTGCGAGACGGGGTTGATTGCGGTCGAAGCATCGAGCGCCGCGCTGAACGGCGAGGCAGCGGCGCGGACATCGTTCGACTGCTCGACCGCCGAGACATCTTCAAGGCCGAGCGTCGTCAGCGTGGCGAAGATGCCGGGCGTGACCCATGCCCCGCCTGCGTCGATTACCACATCGGTCGTGAAGGTTTGGCCAGGGGTGGGCTTGCCAGCAAACACCACCTTGCCGTCGTCGACGATCACAGTGCCGCCTTCGATCGGGGCGCCGCCATCGCCCAGCACCAGCCGGGCATTGGTGACGACCATGTCCTGCGCCAGTGCTGGGGAGGCGCTCAGCGCAGCCACGCTGACTCCGAGTGCAAAGCCAAGCTTGGGAAGACGCTTCATTTCACATCTCCTTCGCCCGGTTGGCCAAGCTCGAAATCGCTCACCGGTCGGCGTTTGGGATCATTCGCATCGAACAAGAGCGCGCCGTCGACCCACACCCGATCGGGCCGCGAATAGACGCTCAGCGGATCGCCATTCCACAGCACCACATCAGCCATCTTGCCCGGTTCGAGGCTGCCGGTCATGTCTTCGATGCCCATTGCCTTGGCGGCGTTGTAGGTGATCCACTGGATCGCGGTCGCATCGGAGATTTCGATCCCGAGCCGCAGGCCGGCTGCCTGCGCCTTGGCCGCTTCCTGGTTCAGGCGCTGGATATCGTTCTTGTCATCCGAATGGATCACGACACAGGCGCCCTCGCGCTGGAGGAAGGCTGCGTTTTCAAGGATGCCGTCGTAGCTTTCCATCTTGAAGCCGTACCAGTCGGCCCAGATCGCGCTGCATACATCGTTTTCGCGCAGCAGATCGCCGATCTTGTAGGCTTCGACCGCGTGGTGGAAGGCCGAAACCTTGTAGCCCATCTCCTTGGCCATATCCATGACGAGCGCCATCTCGTCGGCGCGGTAGCAGTGGTTGTGGACGAGGATTTCGCCCTTCAGCACGCCCACCAGCGTCTCCTTGCCGAGGTCGCGCTTGGCCCCTTTCTCGGAGGCTTGATCATTGGCGTAATCGATTGCCGAGAGCCACGTTTCGCGGTTGACCGCAAGGTTGCCCATGCGGGTCGAGGGCATCCGCCCGCGGCTGCCATAGACGCGCTTGGGGTTCTCGCCGCAGGCCATCTTGAAGCCATAGGGTGCGCCGGGGAATTTCATGCCCTGCGTGGTGCGCGCGGGCACGTTCTTGAGCGTGACCGAGCGCCCGCCCATCAGGTTGGCCGAGCCGGGGAGGATCTGCAGCGACGTGATCCCGCCATTGGCAAGCGCTCGGGCAAAGCCCGGGTCCTGCGGCCAGACCGAATGTTCGGCCCACACTTCGGGCGTGGTCGGGCTGGTTGCCTCGTTGCCATCGGAATTCGCCTCGACATCGGGCGAGGGGTAATCGCCAAGGTGCGAGTGGATGTCGATGATGCCGGGGGTGACGAACTTTCCGGTGCCGTCGAACACCGCAATGTCGGCCGGGATCGGGGTTTCCGGCCCGCCGACCGACACGATCTTGCCGCCCGACATGAACACCACGCCGTTCTGGATCACGCCGCCTTTGCCGTCAAAGACGGTCGCGCCGCGGATCGCGGTGGCGATATTGGGGTAGGGCTTGTAGGTCGAGGCGAACACCGTCTCGCCTGCCGGAGTGGCTTTGAAGGCGGGCGCTTCTGCGGCCTCATCCTTGTCCTTGTCGCGCTTTCTGTCCTTGCTGCGGCTCTGCGCATCGGCAACGCTTGCGCCCGCAACGAGCGCCAGCGCGCTCACGAGAGTCGCCAGCGCACCAAAGCGCGCCCGCATCGTCTTTTCCGGTATCATGACAGCCCCTAGCCGTTTCCCTGGCAGCGAATGTGACGGGGAAACGGCGGGGTGTCCATGCAGTTTGACGATTTTTATGTCCGCCCGGTTACTCGGCCGGGCGGGCGGCGACGGGGTAGGCCTCGTCCATGCCATCGGCGGCGGGCGTGGTATCGTCCTTGAGCGTGTCGAGGTGCATCAGCTTCTTGATCAGCGGGCTGATCACCAGCACGCCGACGCCGACCGCAATCGCGATCCAGCCGATCTGGTTGTAGACCTCCAGCACGACTTCCTTGCCAGCGCCCTCGCCCGAGGCCTTTTCCGAACCGGTCGCCGCAGCGATCAGGCCCGCAACGAAGTTACCGGTGGCCGAAGCGAAGAACCAGCTGCCCATGATGAGGCTGGCCATATGCGCAGGGGCGAGCCGGTTCATCGCCGACAGGCCGACAGGGCTGAGGCATAGCTCGCCGGTGGTGTGCAGCAGGTAGATCAGGAAGATGAACAGCACCGGGGTCATGTTGCCGGTGGCGGCCCCTGCGACCAGCACCAGGAAGCCTGCGCCCAACTGCATCAGAGCAAGGCCGAACTTCGCCGGTGCCGAAGGCTCCAGCCCGCGCCGCCCGAGCCACGTCCATAGCGTTGCGAACAGAGGGGCGAGTAGTACGATGTAGATCGCGTTGATCGACTGGAACACCGAAGCCGGCACCCCGCCGCGATCGACATAGCGATCGGTGTAGAGATTGAGGCTGGAGCCGGCCTGTTCGAACAGCGCCCAGAACAGGATCGAGCCGATGATCAGGAACATCGCGGCGAAGATCCGGTCACGGTCGTGCGGCTCGAGCTTCACGACGGCGGTGAACAGCACGTAGCCGACCAGAATCGCCCCGGCGATGCCGAGCAGGCTGCCGACCACCGACTGGTTCTGCACCATCCACCAGCACGCACCGACCGCCGCGACACCGACGGCATAGAGGCCCCATTCGGTGCTCTTGCCCAGCGCCTTCGGCGGCTCACCGCGGCCCAGCAGCAGTGGCTTGAACACCGTGAAGACGGTCAAGCCCAGCAGCATACCGAAGCCTGCCGCGCCAAAGCCATAGGCCCAGCCATAGGTCTCGCCCAGATAGCCGCACAGCAGCGAGCCGAGCGCCGCGCCAAGGTTAATTCCCATGTAGAAGATCGTATAGGCCCCGTCGCGGCGCACATCGGTGCGCGGGTAAAGCTGGCCGACGATCACCGAGATGTTCGCCTTCAGGAAGCCCGAGCCAACGATGATGAAGGCTAGCGCCAGCCAGAAGATGTTGAGGCTGGCCGCATCCTGCCCGCCATTGCCTTCAAAGCCCATCAGGAAGTGGCCGAAGGTCAGCAGCACCGCGCCGTAGGTTACGGCCTTGCGCTGACCCAGATACTTGTCGGCGAGATAGCCGCCCAGCACCGGCGTGATGTAAACCAGCGCGGTATAGGCGCCGTAGATCACGCCCGCCTGGCTATCGGAAAACAGCCAGTGCTTGGTCAGGTAGAAGATCAGCAGCGCGCGCATCCCGTAATAGGAAAAGCGCTCCCACATCTCAGCGAAGAACAGAACAAACAGACCCTTGGGGTGGCCGAGGAAAGTCCCGGCGCTGTCCCCGTGCGGAAGCTCAGCAGTGGCCATGTAAACGGATATCCCTAAAGCGCGCCTCTCTCAGGCGCGGTCCCATGGGCGCGCAACCTAGCGGCTCAATCGGGCATGTGAAGCTTTTGTTGCGTGTTTATTGGCGATCGTGCTGACGCACGACGCATACCGCCCGCCCGCCTCCCCACCCGGCCACCAATGATACCATCAGGCTATGGTGGCCGGGTTGGGCCAAAGAACAGCAACGCGGGGCGGGCGGTATGCGCCACCGAAGGTGGCCTAAAGAAATTGACCGCATGGCTGTATTATGGCACTGCACCACCTCGCAAGGGACACTGCCGCTCATGAACCCCAATCGCCCCAATCCCAACAGGCCCGTCTATCTCAAGCTGCGCGACCAGATCGCCGCGGCGATCATCGACGGGGATTATCCCGAAGGCGCGATGCTGCCCTCGGTGCGGGCGCTGGCGGCTGAGCAGGGGGCGAACCCGCTGACGGTGGCGAAAGCCTACCAGCAGTTCCAGAACGACGGCCTTGTCGAAGTGCAGCGCGGAGTCGGCATGTATGTCGTGCGCGGCGCGGCCGAACGCCTGCGCGCAGCCGAGCGGGAGGCGTTTTTACGCCAGGAATGGCCCGAAATCCGTAGCAGGATGGCACGCCTCGGCCTTGATCCTGCCGATCTGCCTTTAGACCGGGTGGTAACCGGCTGAAGTCTGCAGAATTCTGCATAAATGCTAATTGCGCAACCCCCCGATTTCTGACAATTTGTTCATCTGCGTATCTCACGGGATTGCATCGCGTGGGATACCCGGACTAAAGGGGGGCACCTCACGGGTCGGAGGTGAGTTGAGGAAACGACGGGGCAACCCGCATAGCGGCGTGATATGGCGGCCAGACCGTCCATGGGCGCCGGGAGATCGCTATGATCAGATCCGAATTGCTGCAGGAATTGCACAAGGATAATCCCGAACTGCGTGCCGAGGAAATCGAGCAGGTGGTGGATATCTTCTTTGACGAAATCGCCCAGCGACTGGCCGAAGGGGGCCGGGTCGAACTGCGTGGTTTCGGGGCCTTCTCCACCCGCGAACGGGAGGCCCGCAGCGGCCGCAACCCGCGCACGGGCGAGACGGTCGAGGTGCCTTCCAAGCGCGTGCCTTACTTCAAGGCCGGCAAGGAAATCCGCGAACGCCTGAACGACTAGGTTTTGCGAAGGCGCCTCCGCGCCTTCGTCCTCGGCGCTGTTTCAAGCCCTGCGGGCTTGAGCGCCTGCGGCTCGCGCGCGTGCGCTCGCGGCCCGTCCGTTGGCGTGCCGGACCGGTACTCAAGCGAGAGTGTGGCTATGAACCGGTTGCGCCAGCGACCGCAAGGCCGAACGGCCGCCCGCAGCGACGCGGCCGTTAGGCCGTGTGAGCGAGGATTTCGCATCGCGTAGGCGATGCGGAACACAAGCTACGCCGCCCGCACCAGATCGTCATCGGCGAGGCCGGGCACTGGCAGCCGCCGCTCGTGTTCGAGCGCGGCGAACACGGTGTCGACGAATTTCTCGATACCGGCGCTGCGCGACACATCGACCGGAAGAATCCCGAGCGCGCTGAATTCCTCGTGGTCTTCCGGCCCCGGCAGCGCGAGCACGCGCGCGATGTCGGGCAGGTGCTCCTGCACCAACGGGGTCAGCTCGCGCGATACCGCCACATTGCCGGTCGCCACCACCAGCACCCGCCGCCGCCCCATCGCCAACGCATCCCAGCTGCGCGGATCGCCGGGATTGGCGCTGTGCACCGGATAGCCATCGGCGAGCGCGAGCTGGAAGCGGTCGTGATCGGGCTCGAGCGCGAGGTAGCCGATGTCGTTATAGGCCAACGCATCGGCGACCGCGCGTCCGGCCGGGGTCAGCCCGATCAGCAGCACCGGCGCGTTATCGCCCGCCAGCTTGGCATCGGCGGGCCCCGCGCGCAGCCGCCCTGCCAGTTTGCGCCCGAGGTTCGAGACCGGCGGCGTGACGGCAAGGCTGATCGCAATCGCTGTGACCAGCGTGGAGACCAGCCGCGGCTCGACCAGCCCGGCCACCGCGGGCAGCGCCAGCAGCACCAGCGTGAATTCGCTCCCCTGCCCCAGCAGAAAACCGAGCTGGATCGAGCCCGGCACCGACCAGCGGTTGATCAGCGCCGCCGCCACGTTGAGTGCGCACTTGATCGCGATCAGGCCGATTGCCGCGAGCACGACCCACACCCAGTCCTGCACCAGCGCGGCCGGATCGATCGACAGGCCGACCGAGATGAAGAAGAAGCTCATGAACAGCCCGCGGAAGGCATCGATCTCGGTCTGCACCAAGATGCGGTAGCGCGAATCCGCCACCGCCATGCCGCCAAGGAACGCGCCGAGCGTCAGCGAAAGCCCTGCCATCCCTGTCGCCCAGCCCGCCGCCAGCGCGATGAACAGCGCGGTGGCGGTATAGACTTCGGTTGTGCCTGCGCGGGCGATCAGGCGGAACACCGGCTCGGTCAGGAACCGCGCGAACAGCACCGCAACGCCGAAGGCGGCAAGCGCCTTGGCTCCGGCAAATCCGAGCGCAGGCAGCAGCGCGCCGCCCTCGGCCAGCGCGCCTGCGCCCACCAGCAGCAGGATCGCGGCGATATCCTGGAAGATCAGGATCGCCTGCGCCGCGCGGCCAACCGGGCAATCCTCCTGATCGCGCTCGCGGATCAACCCGATCACCACCGCGGTCGAGGACAGGCCCAGCCCGAACCCGGCGATGATCGCAAAGGCGACCGGCAGGCCCAGTAACGCCAGCAGACCGGCAAAGGCGCCGCCTGCGACCAGCATCTGCAAGGCACCGAATCCGAAGATATTGCCCGCCTCGGCGCGGATCCGCCCGAGCGAGAAATGGAGACCGAGGTTGAACAGCAGGAACATCACGCCCGCTTCGGCCATCGCGGCCACCAGCGGCCCGCTGAAATCGGCCGCCGTGCCAAGGCTCGCCAACCCCAGCCCGAGCCCGATATAGCCAACGATCGGATTGAGCCGCAGTGCGCGGCTGGCCAGCGCCGCGCCGATGCCGAGGCCCAGCAGCGTGATCGCCGGCTGGATTGTGGCGACCACCGAATGCGCGCCGTCTATTGCCTCGCCTGCCATGCTGCGCCCCTGCTGCGAACCGTGTCAGCCAGATGGCCGCTCGCTGCGCTGCTGGCAAGGTCTGGCCTTTGGCAGGCCATCTGTGGCAAGGGCTTGGCCATGCGGGCGTGGCGGAATGGTAGACGCCGGGGACTTAAAATCCCCTGAGCTTTGCTCGTGCGGGTTCGAGTCCCGCCGCCCGTACATCCTGTCCGCTTACGTGGGGCCCATCAGAATCCACAGGGGCCCCATTATCTCGGGCTTAACCTGTGACAATTAAGCCCGGCCTTGGATTTATGGGACATTCGCGCCCGCCCGGCACTTCGTTAAAGGGGGGGCGGGCGGCGCCAGGGCAACACGGGCATGGACAAGGTGGCGAACATCGCAGAGCTGCCGGACGAGGCGGAACAGGACGGCGCCGAACAGCGCGCCGCGCCGCGCTTCACGCTGCTCATCCGCGCCGCCAAGCTGGTCTCCGCGCAGGGCGAGTTTGTCTGTGTGATCCGCGATGTATCCGAAAGCGGGGTCAGCGTCCGCCTGTTCCACGCTCTGCCGAGCTGCCAGCAATATGAACTGCATATGCCTGCCGGCGCAGTCTATCTGGTCGAGCGGGTGTGGAACCGTGAAAACGAGGCCGGTTTCGCCTTCGCGCAGGCCATCGACGTTGCCCGGATGATCAACGAATCCGGCGAATATCCCAAGCGCGGCCTCAGGCTGGGGCTGTGTTTCCCGGTGCGGGTGAGCACGCTCACCCAGACCAGCGAGGCCGTGGTGGAGAACCTCTCGCAGCAGGGCGCGCGGCTCGAATGCGCAGCGTTGCTGGCGATCGATCAGAACATCCGGATCGAGGCCCCCGATGCCGCGGGCGTGATGCGCGAAGTGCGCGCCAAGGTGCGCTGGCGGCGCGAGCAGCATTACGGCGTGGTGTTCGACGATACCTTCGCGCTCGGCGATTTCGCCCGGCTGGCCGCGCGCCTGCAGGCGCCCGCGCTGCTCGAAGGTTAAGCCGCGCGGCTCACGCGGGTACGAACTTCAGCGCGACACCGTTGATGCAGTGGCGCTTGCCGGTGGGTTTCGGCCCGTCTCCGAAGATATGGCCAAGATGCCCGCCGCAATCGGCGCAATGCACTTCGGTGCGGGGGTAGCCAATCAGCGTATCGGTCGAAGTGCCGACCGCGCCCTTGTCAATCGCCTGGTAGAAGCTCGGCCAGCCGGTGCCGCTGTTGTACTTGTGCGCCGAGGCATAGACCGGATTGGCGCAGCCCGCGCACACGAAGGTGCCTTTGCGCTTTTCCTTGTCGAGCGGAGAGGTGAAGGCGCGCTCCGTCCCCTGTTCGCGCAGCACATAGAACTGCTCGCGGGTGAGACGCTTTCGCCATTCGGCCTCGGTCTTGCCCTTGGGGAAGCTCTTGGCCTCGGCGGGCGCGGCGCCGCAGCCTGTCATGAAGGGCAAAACCGCGCCGATGCCCGCAGCAGCGAGCAGGGTGCGGCGGTGAAGCAAGGGCAGGCGCATCGGGAAAATCTCCGCTATCGTCGTTTCATATACGTCTGAAACGCACGCTAAGTTTCACCCCTGCTCCGGCCCCGCCTCAGAAGGTCGTGATTTCGACCTCGAGCTTGCGGAAGCCGTGGACGAAGTTCGCCCGCACCCGCTCGACATCGCCCGCGACGTGCACCCGCATCCGGCGCTTGTGCATTTCTTCGAGCAGCACCCGCAATTGCAGCTCGGCCAGCCGCGCACCGACGCAGCGGTGGATGCCATAGCCGAAGGCGAGGTGGCGCCGCGCATTATCGCGGGTGATGTCGAGCTTGTTGGGGTTGGCGAACACCTCTTCATCGCGGTTGGCGCTGATGTACCACAGCACCACCTTGTCACCCGCCTTGATGGTCTGCCCGAACACCTCGGTATCCTCGGTGCAGGTGCGGCGCATATGCGCGAGCGGCACCTGCATCCGCAGGATTTCCTGCACCGCGTTGGGGATGAGGTCGGGGTTTTCCTCGTAGAGCTTGCGCTGGTCGGGGAACTTGTCGAGCGCATGGATGATGCCGCTCATGGTGTTGCGGGTGGTGTCGTTCCCGCCGACGATCAGCAGCACCAGATTGCCCATGAATTCCTCAGGGCTCATCTGGTTCATCGCGGGCGAGTGGATCATCATCGAGATGAGATCATTGCCCGGCTCCTTGTCCATCGTCCGCTCGATCCAGAGCGTCTGGAAATAGGCCCCCATTTCCTGAAGGATGCCCCAGCGTATCTCGTCAAGCGAGCGCACAGCGCCCAGTTCGGTATCGCCCGCCCAGTCAGACCAGAAGGTCAGCAGGCGGCGGTCTTCCCAGGGGAAGCCGAACAGGATTGCCAGCATCCCGGTGGTCAGCTCGATCGAAACAGTATCGACCCAGTCGAAGGTCTCTCCGCGCGGGAGCGAATCGAGCAGCTCGCCAGTGCGGGCGCGGATTTCGGCTTCCATCTCGGTGATGGCGGTGGGGGTGAACTTGGGCGCGACGGTGCGGCGCTGGCCGGTGTGCTGCGGGCGGTCCATGGCGATGAACATCGGCAGTTCGCGGCGTTCGACATTGCTGGCGGCCAGTTCCTCGTCCGACAGGCGATTGAGGATGGTGATCCCGCCATGTTCCCAGCTCGAAGAGAAGGTTTCGGGCAGGGCCTCGATATGCTGGATCGCCTTGTGGCCGACCACCGCCCAATAGGGGCCGAACGGGCTTTCGGGAATCCAGTGGAGCTGACCGGCCTTGCGCATCTCGGCAAAGACCGGCTGCCAGGTGTCCTCGACATAGATGTCCGAGCGGCTGACATCCCACGGGTGCGAATGGCGCAGGCGTTCTTCGGGATGGGCGGCAAAGTGCGCTTTCAGCGCGTCATAGGAACTCGGCTCGCGGCGCACTTGGGGGCGCTGCACCGGCGTAGGGGGGGCGATGGTGGCCATGATACTCTCCCGTCAGGCAGCCTCTGGGTCTTATGAGATAGGGGGCCGCTCCGATCCGAGTCGCAATCTGCCTCAACTGACAGCAATGTCAATAGTCAGTTGCGAATGGAGACTTATTCGGCAGGTTCAACCGAGACCGGCGTGCGGCGGGCAAAGCGCGAGGTCTTCACCCGTCCGGCCCCGCCCGACTTCATCACCCGCTTGCGGAACAAGAGCGAGCCGCCCTTGACCAGCGCCAGCACCGCCAGCGCCTGCCATGCCAGCGCCAGCGCATGAGTCCACAGCTGCGGCTCCATCGCGGCGCGCGCCAGCATCGCAAAGGGCGAGGACAGCGGGAAGGCAATCGCGGCCATCTCCAGCCCGGAACCCGGCTGCTTGATGGTATAGGCGGCAAGGAAGAACACCATCAGCTGCATCATCGTGACTGGCATCGACAGCGTCTGCACTTCGCGCACGGTGTTCGCCATCGCGCCGATGGTGAGGAACAGCGCGCCCAGCAGCAGATAGGCCATCGCGAAGTAAATCACGCCCAGCGCGATGAACAGCGGCCAGCCGACGGCGGGCGCGGGCAGGCGGGCAATGTCGAAGCCGCTCGACGCGATGATCGCATCGCTGCCGATGGTCCACAGCCCGTAAGCCGCCAGCCCCCACACGCCGATCCCGACAAAGGAAACGCCGAGCATGGCGAACAGCTTGCCCATGAACACCGCGTCCATCGGGATCGCGGCGGCAAGGATTTCGATGATCTTGTTGGCCTTTTCCTCGACGAGATTGGACAGCACCATGCCTGCCAGCAGCATTGTCAGCAGGAAGAGCAGCATCTGCGCGATCTGAGCGGTCTGGATGCGGCTGGAACGTTCGGCGGCCGCGCTGGTGGTGACCACCGCGCTGGAAACCTTGGGGAAGGCCGTCGGCTCGGCTTCCATCGCGTGGCCCGCGAGCAGGCTGACGGGGCCTTGCCAGCGGCGCAATTGCCCCTCGGTGCCGACCAGTTCGGGCGCTGCCAGCGAGCCGGTGACGATCGCCGCATAATTGCCGCGCCGCGCCTCAAGGAACGTCTGCGCCTCGAAGGCCGGATCGCTCGCGGCCTCGGGCACTTCGCGCAAGCTTGGCAGCGCGCCGCCCAGTTGCGGGGCAAGCCGCTGGCCTGCGCCGAGCATCGCGGCGTTATCCTCGGCGCTCATGGCAAGCCCGATCTCGACACTCACCGCCTCGCGCTGCACCTCGCCGCCGATGGCGCCAGCAAGCCCGCCGACGAGCACCGGGAACAGCGGGCCCAAGAGGAAGAACAGAAAAGCGCGGCTGAACAGCACCGCGACAAAATCGCGCCGGGCGATTACCCAGGCGGCTTCGAGCGAGGAGAGGCGCGGGCGCAGGCTGGAGTCGGTCTGTCTCATGCGCGCTGCTCCTGATTATCGGCTTCCAGCTGGCGCGCAGCAGCCTCGCCCGCGATGGCGACGAAGGCATCATGCAGGCCAGCGCGCTCGATCGAGAGCGAGAGAATGCCCGCCTCGCCTTCGATCAATTGCCGCAGCAAGGGTTCAACCCCTGTCTCGGGGAGCGGGAACTGGAAGAAATCGCCGTTGCGGCGGGTGTCTTTCGGCAGGGCTGCGAGCCATGCGCCCTCGCGCGCCCGCGTCTCCAGCCGCACCTGCGCCGGGATCCGGTCGCGCGCGGCCTCGACACTTCCGGCGTAAGGCACCTTGCCGCCTGCAATGATCGCCACGCCTTCGCACAGACGTTCGGCATGGTGAATCACGTGAGTCGAGAAGATCACTGTCACGCCGTCATCGGCCAGCGCGCGGATCATCAGTTCAAGCTTGCCCTGATTGATCGCATCGAGGCCCGAAAACGGCTCGTCGAGCACCACCAGACGCGGGCGGTGCACCAGCGTGCCGAGCAGCTGGACGGTCTGCGCCATGCCTTTGGAAAGCTGGCGGATCTGGCGGTCTGCCGCATAGCCGAGCCCGTGGCGTTCGAGCAGTTCGGCGGCACGCTTGCGCCCTTCTTTCAGCGACAATCCGCGCAGCGCGCCCATGAAGGCAATCGCCTCGATGCACTTCATCGCCGGATAGAGCCCGCGCTCTTCGGGCAAGTAGCCGATCAGGCAGCCGATTTCGTGCGGGCGATCATTGCCGAACACGCGGCGCACGCCCTCGTCCGGGTCGATAATGCCGAGCAGCATCCGCAGGGTGGTGGTTTTCCCTGCGCCATTGGGGCCGAGAATGCCGTATATCGCGCCTTCGGGCACGGAGATATCCACCCCGTCCACGGCGCGCGTGCCGTCAAAGCTTTTCACCAGCCCGCGTGCCTCGATGGCAAGGGGGCGGGCATCGACGGGAATGGCGCTGAAGCCAGTCCCTTGATCGGAGCCGGTCTGCTTGCCCGACAGAATCTGTTCGCTTACCGCCATGTCCATGGCTTACGCGGTAAGGCCGCAGGATTAAACGGGAGCCTCTCCAAACATGGTAAATGCCCCGGCAACCTCTGATCTGGCGGCACGTATTGCTGCCGAGGCTGCCGGCCTGGGGTTTGCGGCTTGCGGATTTGCCAGCGCGGGCGAAGATCCGTTGCGCGCCGAGCGATTGGAGCAATGGCTGGGCGAGGACCACCATGGCAGCATGGAGTGGATGGCGGCGCGGCTCGATCATCGCCGCTCGCCGCAAGGCCTGTGGCCCGAAGCGCGCAGTGTCATCGCGCTGGGCATGAGCTACGCCCCGGCGCATGATCCGCTGGCGCTGGAAGGCTCGGCGCAACACGCGCGGATTTCGGTCTATGCACAGGGCAAGGACTATCATGACGTCGTCAAGAAGCGGCTGAAGACGCTCGCCCGCTGGCTGGTGGCCGAGCGGCCCGAGGCTGAGGTGAAGGTCTTCGTCGATACCGCACCGGTGATGGAAAAGCCGCTGGGCGAGGCGGCGGGGATCGGCTGGCAGGGCAAGCACACCAATCTCGTCAGCCCCACCCACGGCAGTTGGCTGTTCCTCGGCGCGATCTACACCACGCTTGATCTCGCGCCGGCCGAGCCGCACCGCGACCAGTGCGGAAGCTGCCGCGCCTGCCTTGATGCCTGCCCCACGGATGCCTTCCCCGCGCCCTACCAGCTGGATGCGCGGCGCTGCATTTCCTATCTCACCATCGAGCACAAAGGGCCGGTGCCGGAGGAGTTTAGGACAGCCCTCGGCGACCGCATATATGGCTGCGATGATTGCCTTGCGGTGTGCCCATGGAACAAGTTTGCATCCGAAGCGCAGGCGATCCGCGAATTTCTCCCGCGCGCGGAACTTGTCGCGCCGCGGCTGGCGGAACTGCTGGCGCTCGACGATGCGGGGTTCCGCGCGCTGTTTTCCGGCTCGCCGATCAAGCGGATCGGGCGTGACCGGTTTGTGCGCAACTGCCTCTATGCCGCAGGCAATAGCGGCAACCGCGCGCTGGCGGCGCAGGTTGACGCCTTGACGTCCGATCCCGATCCGGTGGTGGCCGAGGCGGCGGAGTGGGCGCTGGCGCGGCTCAGATAAGGTCTTTCAGCGGCACTTCAGGATCAGCCAGCAGCGCCGGATCGATCCGCTTCGCGCCGCTTTCCAGCAGCTTTCGGCCCTGCACATAGTCCTTCATCGTCCCCACGCAGTCGAAGGCGATCGGCACCCCGCCCTTCAGATAGACGACCGTGAACTTGCGGGTCTCGGGATCGCCGCGCAGCACTGTTGCATCGAAGCCGAGGCTGAGGCCTGCTGTCTGCAACTTGAGATCATACTGGTTCGACCAGAACCACGGCAGCGCGTGATAGGGTTCCTTCTCGCCCATGATCGCCTTGGCGACGGTGTTCGCCATGTCATGCGCGTTCTGGACCGATTCGAGCCTGATCACCGCGCCATCGGCAAAATCGTTGGCGTGGGCCGCGCAATCGCCGATGGCATAGATGTCATCGAGCGTGGTGCGGCAGCAGAAATCGACGTCAACCCCGTTGGAACCTGCCGCGCCCGCCGCGATCAGCGGGCCGACCGCCGGCACAATGCCGATGCCGACCACCACCATGTCGCAGGCCACTTCCTCGCCATTGTCGAGCCGGACGCCGGTGACCTTGCCCGCTTCCTCGCCAAGCACGGCGTGAACGCCCGTCGAAAGACGCACGTCGACGCCCTGACGGCGGTGTTCCTCGGCGTAGAAGGTGGAAAGCTCCTCGCCCGCCACGCGTGCAAGCAGACGCGGCAGCATCTCGACCAGCGTGACTGCGCAGCCGAGCTTCCTCAGTACCGCGGCAGCTTCAAGCCCGATATAGCCGCCGCCGATCACGACAGCGCGCTTCGCTCCGGCATCGAGCGCGGCCATCATCGCATCGGCATCGGACTTGTCGCGGACATAGAACACCTGCGGCAACACAGCGCCCGGCACCGGCAGGCGGCGCGGATCGCCCCCGCCTGACCAGATCAGCTTGCGATAGGTGACCTGGCCGCCGTCTGACAGCGTCACCCGGTGCGCGTGCGGATTAATGGACGTCACCGCCGCACCGAGCCGCAGGGTAATGTCCTTCTGCGCCCAGAAAGCCTCGGGCCGGATCATGATCCGCTCGAACCCCTTGTCGCCCGCGAGATATTCCTTCGACAGCGGCGGACGCTCGTAAGGCGGCACATTGTCCCGCCCGATCATCAGGATCGTGCCGTCATGCCCGTGCTGGCGCAGCGCAATCGCCGCCTGCGCCCCGCCATGGCCGGTGCCGACAATCACGACGTCGGCGTGGTCGATATTCGCTGTTGTCATGGCCCTGCTATGCCCCTCCGGCGGATTGCGGCCCTTGATGTGGCGCAAACTGCCGGAGGGTCAAGCTGGTGGTTTAATTACCCGCCTTAACGCTCCAGCAGATTACGCGCCTGGCTGGCGATCTGGGCGAGCATCGCCGGGCCAACCGGGGGGCGGGCCTGCGCGCGGGCGATCATGTTGCGGAACTGCGCGACACCTCCCGCATTGCGCGCCGCCCATTCGCCCACGCTGCCGCGCGGATCGTCCTTGCCGGCCTTGGTGCGCATCAACCGCCGCAGGAAATCGAGCCGCATCGCTTGGAAATCGCGCGCGAGGCCCGAGACCAGCAAGCGGTCCCACACATCCGATGGCGACATATGCGCAGCCACCCCTTGCGCCCAGTCGAGCCCCAGACGTCCGCCGACATCGGTGAAGGCGTGGGTCAACTGCTTGGCATCGATCCCGGTCTCGATCGCCAGTTTGGCCAGCCCCACCGCCCCGTCGAAATCGAACAGGTTGGCCACGCGCGCAGCGAGCGCCTCGGGCGCGCCGGCGGCGATGAAGCTGCTGCGCAGTTCCAGCGAGCGGGCGCGCGGTTCGGCGGCGAGCAATTCCTCGCGCCCTGCCGCCAGCAGCACCACACCCTGTTCCAGTTCGCCGATCATCGCCCCTGCCGCGACCTTGCCCGCAGCGGTGCGCAGCACGTCGCTCATGAGATTGCCGACCGCGGCGGCGAGCCGGTCGAACAGCGCCAGACGCGCGCTTTCCGCAATCGCGGCCGTATCCAGCTCGCGCCACAGGGCATCGAGCCCGAACAGGCGTTCAGCCACCACGAAGGCGCCCGCGACCTCGGCCAGCCCCACGCCTTCTTCCTCGGCGAGTTCAAAGGGGTGGACCATGCCGAGCCGGTTGACCATCCGGTTAGCAAGGCTGGTGGCAATCATCTCTCGCCGCAGCCGGTGGCTGCGGATCTGTGCGGCAAAAGGCTTGCGCATCGGCGTCGGGAAACGCGCCACCAGCATCGGTTCGAGCACCGGATCATCGGCCAGCGGGCTCGCCTCCAGCGCCTCCTGCAGCGCCAACTTGGCCGAGGACAGCAGCACCGCCAGTTCAGGGCGGGTCAGCCCCTGCCCGTCCGCCGCGCGCCGCAGCAGTGTTTCGCCATCGGCAAGACCCTCGGTCCGCCGGTCGAAATCGCTGACATCCTCGAGCCGCTCGATCAGCCGGACATAGGACGCGGTCGCCCCCGGCCCGCCGGTCTCGGCGACCGACAGTGCGAGCGCCTGCAAGCGGTTATCCTCGAGCACGATGGCGCCGACTTCGTCGGTCATCGCGGCGAGCAGCGTGTTGCGCTTCTTGGGCGTCAGCTTGCCTTCGCGCAGCGCGGCGGCGAGCGCGATCTTGATGTTGACCTCGTTGTCCGAGCAATCGACCCCGGCGGAATTGTCGATGAAGTCGGTGTTGATCCGGCCTCCGTTCAGCGAGAAGGCAATGCGCCCTGCCTGCGTGACGCCAAGGTTTGCGCCTTCGCCGATCGCCTTGGCGCGCACTTCGCCAGCATCGACGCGAAGGCCGTCATTGGCCGGATCGCCGACTTGCATATGGCTTTCGTGCGGCGCCTTCACATAGGTGCCGATTCCGCCGAACCACATCAGATCGACCCGCGCGCGCAAGATCGCGGTGATCAGCGCCTCGGGCTCGATTTCCTTGTCGGTGATATCGAGCAGGTCGCGGATCTGTTTGGTCAGCTTGATGCGCTTCAAGGAACGGCTGAACACGCCGCCACCCTTGGAGATGAGCGATGCGTTGTAATCCTCCCAGCTCGAACGTGGCAGTTCGAACAGGCGCTTGCGTTCTTTCCAGCTCGTCATCGGATCAGGGGTGGGATCGATGAAGATGTGGCGGTGATCGAAGGCGGCGACCAGTTTCAGCGCCTTGGACAGCAGCATCCCGTTGCCGAACACGTCGCCCGACATATCGCCACAGCCCGCGACGGTGATCGGGTCCTTCTGGACGTCGATCCTCATTTCGCGGAAGTGGCGCTGGACGCTCACCCATGCGCCGCGCGCGGTGATGCCCATCGCCTTATGGTCATAGCCGTTGGAGCCGCCGCTGGCGAAGGCATCATCCAGCCAGAAATCGCGCGATTGGGCGATACCGTTGGCGATGTCCGAGAAGGTCGCGGTGCCCTTGTCGGCGGCGACCACGAAATAGGGGTCTTCGCCGTCGAGCACCTGCACCGCATCAGGGTGAACCACGCGGCCTTCGACGATATTGTCGGTGACCGACAGCAGCGTGCGGATGAACACCTCGTAGCTCGCACGGCCCTCCGCGGCCCAGCCTTCACGATCGAGCGCGGGGGAGGGGAGCTGCTTGGGATAGAACCCGCCCTTCGCCCCCGTCGGCACGATCACCGCGTTCTTGACCCGCTGGGCCTTCATCAACCCGAGGATTTCGGTGCGGAAGTCATCGCGCCGGTCTGACCAGCGCAGGCCCCCGCGCGCCACCGCGCCAGCGCGCAGGTGGATGCCTTCCACGCGGCGCGAATAGACGAAGATCTCGCGCCACGGCACCGGCTTGGGCAGGCCGGGGACCAGCGTGGAGTCGATCTTGAACGCCAGCGCCTCGGCGGCGGCGGGCGCAAAGGCATTGGTGCGCAGCACGGCGTCGATCACTGCGCGGTAAAGCCGCAGCAGGCGGTCGTCATTGATCGCGGTGACTTTCGCCAGCCCGCGGGTGAAGGCGGCGGCGGCAGCATTGATGGCGTCCTCGCGGTCGCCCGCGAAGGCCGGATCGTGCCGCGCCGCAAACAGATCGATCATCGCTGCGGTCACCTGCGGCGCGCGGGCCAGCGCGTCGACCACGGTGTAGATGGTGTAGCTCACTCCCGTCTGGCGCAGATAGCGATAGATCGCGCGCAGCCAGTTCGCCTCGCGCGGGGCGAGGCCGGTGGCGGTCACAAGGCGGTTGAACGGATCATCCTCGGCCGCACCGTTGAGCACTTCGGCCAGCGCATCCTCGATGAGCGTCGCGCGGGCGAGCAGTGCCCCGGCGTCCATTCCGGCGGGCACGGTGAGAAGGAAATCGTGGATTGAACCGAGCGCCGGATCGGCGAGGAAGGTCGGCACCTCGGCGGTCACGCGGAAGCCGAAATTCTCCAGCGCGGGCACCGCATCGGACAGCGCCAGCCGCCGCCGTGCGCAATAGATCTTGAGCCGCAGGCTATCCGCGCCGTCGCTCGTCATGTGGTAAAGGCGGGTGGCGCGATCAGGGCGGGTCGCGGCGGCGCCATCCTCGCTCTCGGAGAGCGCCAGCGTGCGCAGCCGCCCGATGTCGCGCGCGGCTTCAGCCGGGCCATAGGCAAGGCGGTATCCGGTCGGGAAGGCGGGGGCATAGCGTGCGGCCAGCATTGCGGCGCGGCCATCATCATCGCCGGTCGCCAGATGCGTCTCGACCGCCTCGTTCCAGCCGCGCAGCAGATCGACCAGCTGGGCTTCGATGGCGGCGGGATCGGGCAGGGTCTCGCAGCCGCGCACGTCGATCAGGAAGCGCAGCAGCGCCAGCGTGCTGCCTTCGACTTCTAGGCTCCAGTCGAGCAGCGCGGCGCCGGGCGCGGCCAGCAACATCGCCTGCACCTGCAAGCGGACATCGGTGGAAAGCTGATCGCGCGGGAGCCATACGAAGGCGAAGACGTGGCGTTCGAGCGTCGCGGGAACCAGCACCAGTCGCGGGCGCGGACGGTCGATCAGCGCCATCTTGGTGGTGGCGAGTTCTGCCACCCGCTCGCGCCCGAAGGCGATCAAGAGATCATTGGGGAGCGAGGTAAAGGCGTGGACCAGCGCCTTGCCATTGTGCCCGGCCGGATCATAGCCGAGCTCGCCGGTCAGTTCGGCGAGCGTGCGCCGCAGCACCGGAACTTCGTGGGGGCGCGCGTTGAGCGCAGCGCTGGTCCAGAGCCCGGCGTGGAGCGAGAGCGCGGTAATCTTGCCGCCTTCGCGGTGCGGCACGATGAACAGATCGAGCGGGCTGGCGCGGTGGACGCGGGCCTGCACGTTGGACTTGATCACCAGCAGCGTGCGCGGATTGCCCTCGGCCTCGTGGCGGTCGAACCATTCGAAGGCGCGGGTCAGCGAAACTTCGGCCAGCAATTCGCGCGCCGATCCGCGGCAGATGCCGAGCACGGCATCCTCGCGTGCATCGCGATAGCGGGTGAGGTGGCCAAGCTGGGTCAGCATCCCGCCGCCGAGCCAGCCGAGCAGAGCGCCCGCTTCGGCATCGAGGTTCGCCGCGCGCGCGGCGTCTTCGGCCATCACGGCCTGCATCGCCGGCCACTCCGACACCGCCGCGCGGACATCGGCGAGCGTCACTTGCAGCGCTTCAGCAAGGTCGCGGCGCTGGCGGGCATCGACCCGCGGGGTTTCGACATAGATCAGCGATTCGCGCGCGCCGCCCGCTTTGCTGCCGGGCTTTTCCAGCATGGTGATCGCGCCTGCGCTGTCGCGGGCGACGTGGGCGACGGGGTGCAGCAGGCGGTCAATCGCGATGCCCTGCGCCGCGATCGTCGATGCGATCGAATCCACCAGGAACGGCATGTCGTCATTGACCAGCGCGATCCGCAAGCGGCGCTCGCCGGTGTCGGATTCGATCTGGATCAGCGATTCGCCCGGTTTCCGGGTGTGTGCGGCGGCCAGCAGGAACTGCGCAGCCTCCCCCAGAGCGGCTTTTTCAGCCGGGGGGTCGCCGGGCAGCAGCGAGGCCTCCAGGTGAAGGCGAAGGGTTTTGATCAGCGCGTTTTGCTGCGCTCCGGCGGCAGTCTTTGACCCCATAAACGGCTCCCGACATCCTGCGTTTCCGGCATCGTGTTGTGGTAATAATATTGTGCCGGATTGTTGTAATCGTGTTTGGCCGCGATAGGCCTTTCCGCCCGCCCTGCGCAAGCGTGATGATGACGTAAGGTCAGGCGGCGAGCGCTTTTTCACAGGCCTCCATGGTCATTTCGAGGCTGCGGATGCGGGCCTCCGAATCATAGGTCGCGCCGCACAAGAGAATCTCGTCCGCGCCGGTGCGTGCGGTAAAGGCGGCGATGCCGTCGCGCACCTGCGCCGGGGTTCCGACGGCGGCGGCCTGCCCCAGATGCGCGAGCATCGCCTGCGCGGAGGCGGGCAGTGTTTCGGTGTAGCTTTCCACTGGCGGCGGCAGCTTGCCGGGGCTGCCGCTGCGCAGGCGCACAAAGCTCTGCTGCTGGCTTGATGCGAGCAAGCGGGCTTCGGCCTCGGTATCGGCGGCGAACACGTTCATCGCGACCATCACGTGCGGGCGATCCAGCGCGTCCGACGGCTGGAAATCGCGGCGGTAGACGGCGAGCGCCGCATCGAGGTGATCGGGAGCGAAATGCGCGGCGAAGGCATAGGGCAGACCGAGCTTGGCCGCGAGGCTCGCGCCGAACAGGCTCGATCCCAGCATCCACAGCTCGACCTTCGCGCCGAGGCCCGGCGTGGCGGCGATCGGCAGATCATAATCGCCGGTCAGCAAGGCGCGCAGTTCGACGACATCCTGCGGGAAATATTCGGCAGCCTGATGCAGGTTCTTGCGCAGCGCGCGCTGCAATTCCGGCCCGGCCCCCGGCGCACGGCCCAGCCCGAGATCGATCCGTCCCGGGAACAGCGCGTCCAGCGTGCCGAACTGTTCGGCGATCTGGAACGGGGTGTGGTTGGGAAGCATGATTCCGCCCGATCCGATACGGATGCGGCTGGTGGCATTGCCGATATGCGCGAGCACGACCGATGTCGCTCCGCCCGCGATCCCGTCCATCGCGTGATGTTCGGCCACCCAGAACCGCTGGCACCCCAGCGCCTCGGCCGCGCGGGCGAGCTGGGTGGTCGCGGCAAAGGCCTCGCTGAGTGTGCCTCCCTCGCGGACGGGGACGAGATCGAGCACGGAAAACTGCGTCATGCGGGCGGTTCCTCTTGCGTCACCGGTGCGGCGGGGCCGAGCTGTTCTAGATAGCCCTTTGCGGTGGCCGCGGCGAGGCTTTCCGGCTGGAGGGCAATCACCGATTCCCAGCTGGCCCGCGCCGCCGCGTCGCGTCCGCCCAGCACCGCGATCACGCCGGCTTCTAGCCCGATATCGGGACTGGTGGGCGCGAGGCGTGCGGCCGTTTCGATCGCGGTCTGCGCCGGTTCGAGCTGGCCGAGCCGTCGCAGCAGCGTCGCCTTCAAGAGCCAGCCCTCGGCGCTCTCCGGCGCGAGCGTTGTTGCGGTTTCGAGCGCGGCGAGCGCTTCATCCCCGCGCTCCAGCGCTACCAGTGCGCGGGCGCGGTCCATCGCGGCGAGGGCTTGCAGCGGCGCCGAAGCGGCGGTGCGCGCCTCGCTCTCGGCCTCGCCCAGCAAGCCGAGCGCTCCGGCTGCATCGCCGCTGGCGAGCGCGGCATTGCCGGCCATCATGCCAAAGCGTGCGCGGGCGCGGGTCTCGTCAGCGGGCGTCTCCGCGCGCGCGGCGAGGAAGGCGCTGCGGGCATCGTCCCACAGGCCCAGCTCGCTTGCGGCCGTGCCGAGGCAGTGATTGGCGAGCACCCGGTCAGCCCCGCTGGTTGCGCCGCGGCGAATCTGCGCCATGGTGTGCGCGCGCGCCGGATCGGCGGCGATCTGATCAAGACAGGATTGCAGCCAGGCACTGGTAGGGTTGAGGATTTCCTGTTCGGTTTGCCCCTGTGCATCGCGCGCAGGCCGGTCGCGCACGAGATCATCGTTCGGCATCGCCCCGCCCAGCGGATCGGGGCCAACCTGAAGCAGCAGCGCAAGCAGCAGTGACACAGGCGGGTGTTCCTATTCGTAAAATCCGGCCACGATGGCCTTGAGGGCGTCAATGTCGCCGGGCCGCGACAGGCGGTGATCGCCGTCCTCTATCAAGGTTACCTGTACGTCGTCCGAACGCAATGCCGCCTTCAGTCTCAGGCTGATGTCCCATGGCACGTCGTCATCGGCCTTCCCGTGGAGCAGGCGGACCGGGCAGGTGATATCGATGCTGCTCTCGAGCCGCACATGGCATTCGGCATCGGCGAAAAAGCGCGCGTAGGTCGGGGTTGGCTCGGGGCCATAGGGGTTGGGCTCGTAGATTGTCTCGCCCGCCGCCAGTGTGCTGCGCTGCGCCTCGGTATAGCCCCAGCGGGTGAAATCGGGCGCAGGCGCGATGCCGATCAGGCCTGCGAGGCGGTGTTTCAGATGTTCGGCGACCAGCAGCATCAACCAACCGCCCATCGACGATCCGGCCAGCAGCACCGGCCCGGAAACATAGGACGCGATCAACGCCAGCACCTCGTCGCGCCAGCGGCTCAGCATCCCGTCGGCAAAGTCGCCCGCACTTTGCCCGCAGCCCGAATAATCGAGCAGCAAGCAGGCGCGGCCCTGTGCCTCAGCCTCGGTGAACAGCGCGGTCGCCTTGCTGCCCGACATATCGGACATATAGCCGGGCAGAAACACCAGACACGGCCCTGTTCCCGGAGTGAAGCGGAAGGCGATTCGGCGGCTATCATAAAGGGTGTGAAACATCACGTCGTTCATCCGCGCACCATGCCTTGCGCCAGGGGCCAAACGCAACCATTGTGACGCCTGCGACTGTCACAGCAGCGCAACCGGAGGGGGATAGACGCCAAGCCATGTTCAAAACCGACAGTGCCGCTCAGCCGGCCGCTTCGATGACGGCGCTCACCCGCCGCAACCTGTTCACGCTCGCTGGGGCGACGGCGGCAGTGGCTGCTACGCCGCTTGCCGCGCAAGGCTTTGGCAAGGGCTTCACCCACGGGGTCGCCAGCGGCGAACCGGCGACTGACAAGGTGATGCTGTGGACCCGCTATGTGTCCGATGCGCCTGCTTATCTCGCCTGGGAAATGAGCGAGAGCGAGGATTTTGCGCGGCTCGCCGCCGAGGGCAGCGCCGGCAATCCGGCCGGCCCCGACAGCGATTTCTGCACCAAGACCTGGGCTGACGGATTAATGCCCGGGCGCTGGTATTTCTACCGCTTCATCGCGCCCGATGGCACCAAGTCGCCGATCGGCCGCACCAAAACCCTGCCCGAAGCGGGCGCGCAGGCCTTCCGCATGGCGGTGTTCTCCTGCTCGAACTACGGCTTCGGCTGGTTCAACGCCTATGGCCACGCGGTCGAAGCCAATGACTGCGATCTCGCAGTGCATCTGGGCGATTACATCTACGAATATGGGGCAGATAACTATCCCAATCCCGGACAGGGTCTGGCCGAGCGCGTGCTCGCACCAACCACCGAAATCGTGGCGCTGACCGATTACCGCCTGCGCTACGCCACCTACCGCGCCGATCCCGATTGCCAGCGCCTGCATCAGGTGCTGCCGATGATCGCAGTGTGGGACGATCACGAAAGCGCCAATGACGCTTACGAGAATGGCGCGCAGAACCACCAGCCGGATACCGAAGGCGACTGGGCGACCCGCAAGGCCGCCGCCAAGCGCGCCTATCGCGAATGGATGCCGGTCTCCGACGAGCCCTACGCCGCCTATCAGGTCGGCGATCTGGCGACCTTGTTCCGGCTCGATACCCGCCTCGAAGGGCGCGACCAGCAGTTCAGCCTCGAAAAGGTGCTTGCCGGGCAGAAGGATCCGCAGGCGATCATGGCGGCGCTCGAAAAGTTCAAGACCGGCGACTGGGCCGATCCGGCGCGCGAATTGCTCGGCGCGGCGCAGGATAGCTGGCTGGCAGAGGGGCTGGCCGCCTCCACCGCCAGCGGCACGGCGTGGCAGGTGCTGGTGCAGCAGGTGCTGATCGGCAATCTCAAGAGCCCGCAATCGCTCGCCAACCAATTGGGCGATGGCTTGCCCGATTTCGTGCGCCAGCGGCTCACCGCGGCGAGCATGGCGAGCAAGGCCGGGCTGCCGCTCAACATGGATGCGTGGGACGGCTATCCCGCCGCGCGCGAACGCGTGTTCAAGGCGGCGCTCAAGGCCGATGCCAACCTCATCGTGCTGGCAGGCGACACTCATAATGGCTGGGCCTTCGATCTGGCGCATGAAGGCTCGGCGGTGGGCGTGGAGCTGGGCGTGTGTTCGGTCAGCTCGCCGGGGTTTGAAAACTACCTGTCCTTCATCAAGCCCGATGCACTGGCGGGCGCGCTGGTGGCAGAGAACGAGCAGCTCAAATGGGCCGATACGTCGCAGCGCGGCTATATGACCGTCGAGCTAACCCCGGCGCGCGCCACCACCGAATACCGCTTCACCGGCAGCGTGAAACAGCGTTCGACCAAGCTGGCGGGCACGAAGCGGATCACCACCGACAAGGGCTCGGGCAAGCTGGCGGTATAGGTTGCGGCTTCGGCGGGTAATGACATCGCAACCGCTTTGCGCTAGGGCATCTCCATGGCTCACCTGCTGACCACCACCTGCACCACCACCACCCGGACTATCCCGGGGCGGGGGCGCGTGGGTTAAGGCCAAGCGCTCGCCGCCCGGTTCGGGGCGGCGCGGTGTTCTCCCCTGACCGAATATCGCACAACACCGCTCTTCCGGTGCGCTTCACCTTGCCCTAAGGCGCGCCAAACCAGACGGAATTGAACGATGACCGAACTGCTCAAGATCAGCCTGCCCGATGGCTCGGTGCGCGAAGTGCCGCGCGGGTCGACGCCTGCCGATATCGCCGCCGCGATCGGCCCCGGCCTTGCCAAGGCCGCGCTGGCTGCACGCGTGGACGGCGAGTTGCGCGATCTCACCCGGCCCTTCGACGGTGACGCCAACCTCGCGCTGGTGACCGCGCGTGACGAAGCCGATGCGCTCGAACTCGCACGCCACGATTACGCTCACGTGCTGGCCGAAGCGGTGCAGGCGCTCTACCCCGGCACGCAGATCACCTTCGGCCCGGCGACCGACGACGGGTTCTATTACGATGTGATGGCGCCGGAAGATCGCGAGCCGTTCAGCATGGACGATCTGCCCGCGATCGAGGAACAGATGCGCGCCATCATCCGCGCCGACAAGCCGCTGACCCGCGAAGTGTGGAGCCGCGAGGCGCTGATCGCCAAGTGGGCCTCCGAAGGCGAAAGCTTCAAGGCCGAATGGGCCAAGGAACTGCCCGAGGGCGAGGAGCTGACGGTCTATTGGAGCGGCGCCCCAAACGAAAAAGACTCCTGGCTCGACATGTGCCGCGGCCCGCACCTGCCCTCGACCGGCAAGCTCGACCCCGAGGCCTTCAAGCTGATGCGCGTTGCCGGCGCTTACTGGCGCGGCGACCAGAACAATGCGCAGCTGACGCGCATCTACGGCACCGGCTGGCTCAACAAGAAGCAGCTGCAAGCCCACCTCACCCGCCTTGAGGAAGCCGCCAAGCGCGATCACCGCAAGCTGGGCCGCGAGATGGACCTGTTCCACTTGCAGGAAGAAGCCCACGGGAGCGTGTTCTGGCACCCCAAGGGCTATCGCATCTGGCGCGAGCTGGAAGCCTATATGCGCCGCAAGATGGACGGTTCTGGCTACCGCGAGATCAAGACCCCGCAGCTGATGGATGTGCGCCAATGGACCCAGTCGGGCCACTGGGGCAAATATGCGCAGAACATGTTCGCGGTCCCCGATATCGTCCCCGATGTCGACGAGGAAAGCGGCGCGGCGTCTCCCAAGGTGGCTGACGATGCCGAGTGGCTGGCGATCAAGCCGATGAACTGCCCGGCCCACGTGATGGTGTTCAAGCAGGGCATCACCTCCTACCGCGATCTGCCGATCCGGCTGGGCGAGATGGGCTGCTGCCACCGCAATGAGCCGCACGGCGCGCTCCACGGGCTGATGCGCGTGCGCCAGTTCACGCAGGACGATGCGCATATCTTCTGCACCGAGGCGCAAGTCGTGTCCGAAGTGCAGAGCTTCATCGCGCTGGCGGATTCGGTCTACCGCGACTTCGGCTTCACCTATGACATCAAGCTCGCGCTGCGCCCCGAAAAGCGCTTCGGCAGCGAGGTCGATTGGGACAAGGCCGAGCAGGAATTGCGCGATGCTCTGACGGCGAATGGCCTCGAATGGGAAGAGCTGCCGGGCGAAGGCGCGTTCTATGCGCCCAAGCTCGAATGGCACCTGACCGACGCGATCGGGCGCACCTGGCAGGTCGGCACGATCCAGTCGGATCGCGTGCTGCCCGAGCGTTTGGACGCAAACTACATCGGCGAGGATGGCGAGAAGCACCGCCCGGTGATGCTCCACCGCGCGATCTTCGGCTCCTATGAGCGTTTCATCGGCATCCTGATCGAACACTTCGCCGGACGCCTGCCCGCATGGCTCGCCCCGGTGCAGGCGGTGGTGGCGACGATTGTGTCGGACGCCGATGATTACGCGCATCAGGTTGCCGCGCAGCTGACCGCGGCGGGCATCCGGGTCGAATCCGACACGCGCAACGAGAAGATCAACTACAAGGTGCGCGAACACTCGCTGGCGAAAGTCCCGCAGCTCCTCGTGGTGGGCAAGCGCGAGGCCGAGGAAGGCACCGTGGCTGTCCGCACTTTGGGGGCGGAGCACCAGAAGGTGATGCCCCTCGCCGATGCGATCGCGCTGCTGAAGGGCGAGGGCACCCCGCCCGATCTCGTCGCCTGAGCGCAGGTGCGATGGCACTGATCGGCGGCTTTACCGCGCTACAGATATCCGTCGCCCTCGGCGCGGCGCTCGGTGCCAGCTTCGTGCGCGGGCTGACCGGGTTCGGCATGGCGATCCTGTTGGTGCCGGTGCTGGCGCTGGCGCTGCCGCCGGTCGCGGCGGTGGTGATGGGCAATTGTCTGTCGCTGCTGATCGGCCTCACCGAGCTTCCCCGGCTGGTGCGCGATTCGGAACGCAGCGCCTGGACGATCGCGGCGCTGGTGGTGCTGGCGACCCCGCTCGGCCTCGCCGCATTGGTGGCGACCGGCGCGGATGTCGCCCGGCTGGTGATTGCGCTGATCGCCTGCAGCGCCTTTGTCGCAATCCTGCTGCCGCGCCGCGCTGGCATAGTGCCGGGGCGGATGGTCACGGGCATGGTGGGGGTGGTGAGCGGGCTGATGACAGGCTACGCCGGAATGCCCGGCCCGCCAGTGGTGCCTTACTATGCCGGGCGCGAGTTGCCACGAGTCACGATCAAGGCCTCGATGCTGCTGATTTTCACCATCGCCGCCGCTGCCGGGCTGGCGGCGGCGGGATGGATGGGGTTGCTGCGCGCCGATCTGGCGCTGTTCGCATTGCTGCTGCTGCCGGTGGTTCTCATTGGCAACCGGCTGGGCCTTGCGGTTTCAGGGCGGATCAGCGACCGCATCTGGCGCACGGCGGTGGGCGTGGTGCTCGGCGTCGCGGCGCTGGGAGCGCTGGCACGGCTCTACTGATCAAGCCAGCGCGCCGCCAGCACCTTGCCGCCGTCAGGCTCGCGCAGCACCAGCGCATAGGCATCCGCGCCCGCGACTTTGAGCCGATCGGGCGCGATCACCAGACTGGCCTTGCCGCCTTGCCATGACTGGAGGCGCTGCTCGTCTTTCAGCACATTGGTGTAACTGACCGAGCGACCGCCATTTTCGCCGCGCCCAATGGCGACTGCGGCCTTGCGGCGTGCTGCCACCAGCACCAGTTCGGCAGGGCGCGGCGCGGTGCCGTCGATCCCGACAGCAAAGCCCTTGGCGCCGAGATCGCGCAAGCGGATCGCCGCACCGCTCTTGCCGCTGTGGCGGGCAATGCCGCCGCGCACTTCGTCCTCGCGCGAGCCGATCGCCCCGAAGCGGCCGTCAATCACCAGCTGCGGGGTATAGACCCCGTTCTGCCCTGCCAATCCGGCGCGGGCATAGGCCTGCTGCAGCGCGGTGTTGCCTTCGCGGGCGAGGGTGTCCTTCCAGCCGAGCCGGTCCCAATAGGTGACCGGGCGCGAGATCACGACGAGGCCGGGATCGGCGGCGAGCTTTTCGGCAAGCTTGTCTGCTGGCGGGCAGGAGGAGCAGCCCTGGCTGGTGAACAGCTCGAGCAGCACCGGCTCGCTTGCGGCCGGGGCCGAGGCGCGCGCGCTGCTTTCGGGAAGGAGCGTAACGCCAAGACCAGCGAGCGCGATGACGCTCGCGGCAAGGGCAAGGAAGGGCTTTGGCATGGGCACGAACTCCGGTGGGGACGCCGGTTGGTTCGTGGCAACAGCGGGGGAAGTTACGCTTTAGGAATCAGAACGGCAGCGGCTGGCGCGCAAGGATTAGCGCGGCGGCACAGCCCAGCACGATCAGCGAGCGTGCAAGCTCAAGCGGATCGACCCGGCCCGAGGCAGCGGTGAGCGGAGCGGCGAGAGCAATGGCGCGGTTCATGCCCCGCACAATCGCCCCAATTTCCTAACAGAAGGTTAAATGGCCGGCATCTGCTGGCTGGCGCAGTGGAAGCCCCCGCCGCCTGCCAGCACCGCTTCGCCCGGCAGGCCGATGGTGTCGCGATCAGCGAACAGCGCGGCAATCGCGGCAACACCGTCTGCGTCGTGGGGCGAGCCGAAGGTCGGCACTACCACCAGATGCGAGGTGATCGCGAAGTTCACATAGCTCGCCGGCTCCACCACCCCGTCGCGGGTCAGCAATCCGGGCGAGGGGATTCGGACCACCTCGACCCCGAAGGCTTCAGCGCGGGCTGCGGCATCGGCATAGATCGCCGCGTTGGGATCATCCTTGCCGGTGGCTTCGGGCACCACCAGTCGGTTCGGACCGACGAAGCGCGCGAGATTGTCGACGTGCCCGTCGGTATGGTCGTTGATCAACCCGTCCCCGAGCCACAGCACGCGGGTGAAGCCAAGCTGCGCGGCGAGTTCGGCCTCGATCTGGGCGCGGGTCATGTGCGGATTGCGGTTGCGGTTGAGGAGGCACTGCTCGGTGGTGGCGACCAGCCCGGTGCCGTCGCCATCGACTGCGCCGCCTTCGAGGATCATCGCGGTGCTGGTGACGGGCAATCCGGCATCGCGCGCCAGTTCCGCCCCGATGCTCTCGTCGCCCGGCATCAAATACTTGCCGCCCCAGCCGTTGAAGCCGAACCGCCGCGCGGTGCGCGTGCCATCGGCCTCGCGCACCACCAGCGGCCCGGTGTCACGCAGCCAGACATCGCCGTAGACCCGCCGCTCGAGCGTCACCTTGGCGCTGACCAGCGCCCGCGCGCGGGCTTCGTTGGCCTCGTCACGCACCAGCAGCCGCACCGCCTGACCGCTCTCCGCCACGGCAGAGGCGAAGGCCGCCATCTGCACCTGCGCGGGTTCGAGCCAGCCGGGCCATTCTTCCGCCAGATGCGGAAAGCCGATCCACAGCCAGTCCTGGGCTGCCCATTCGGGGGGCATCAACGCGGTCATGAGCGGATCAGCAGCCCTTGTCCGCCGCCTTGCAGCTTTCATCCCGCACGCCGCGGAATTCGTCGCCCTCGTTCCAGTTGGGCCAGCTGGTGCTGGTCGCCATCATCCGGCCCAAGCGGTAGTAAAGCTGCAGGTCAGCCATCACGCCCGACCAGTCCCACGCCTCGTTGAAGGCATCCTTGGGGCCGTGATAGCGGTTATCAGTGTAATCCTTAGCCACCGCCTCACCCGCGGCGCGACCTCCCTCGATCAGGTCCTGCCCGCCGTCGATATAGAGCATCGGCACGCCAAGCTTGGCAAAGGCGAAGTGGTCCGAGCGGTAGTAATAGCCCGCCTCGGGCTTGGGATCGGGGGTGACGGTGCGGCCATCGGCCTTCAGCGCGGCATCAAGGAACTGGTCGAGCGCCGACTTGCCGAAGCCCACGGCCGTCACGTCCTTGGCCGGGCCTGCCATCTGAAGCGCATCCATGTTGACCCCGCCCACCGTCTGCGCGAGCGGGAAGACCGGATTGGCGGCGTAGTAGTAAGCGCCGAGCAGACCGGATTCCTCGGCGGTCACCGCCAGGAACACCAGCGTGCGGCGCGGCGCGCCAGCCTTGCCGTGGGCTTCAGCCAGCGCGACCAGCGCGGCGGTGCCGGTGGCGTTGTCGACCGCGCCGTTGCAGATGTCGTCGCCATCGGGGGCAGGCGTGCAGCGCCCCAGGTGATCCCAGTGCGCGGTGTGCAGCACATATTCGTCCGGCGCCTCGGTCCCGGGCAGGATGCCGATGATATTGTGCGAGGTGAAGCTGCGCATCGTGCTGGCAAAGCTGGTCGAGGCCGCCATGCCGAGCGGCACCGGCTTGAAGCCCTTGGCCTGCGCCGCCTTGGTCAGCGCATCCAGATCCTGTCCGGCGGCCTTCAGCAGCTTGCGCGCCGCATCCTCGGTCACCCAACCGTTCATCAGGGTGCGCGGCGGCGGGGTGTCGCCATACTGGGGATAGGCCTGCGGGCCGGTCCACGAGCTTTCGACCACGTTCCAGCCGTAGCTGGCGGGCGCGGTCTGGTGGACGATCAGCGCCCCTGCCGCGCCTTGGCGGGCGGCCTCTTCATATTTGTAGGTCCAGCGCCCGTAATAGGTCATGGCCTTGCCGCCGAACGGGCCTTCGAGGCCTTCGGTCTGCCAGTCGGGATCATTGACGAGGATCACCACCGTCTTGCCCTTCACATCGAGCCCGGCGTAGTCGTTCCAGCCCTTTTCAGGGGCGTTGATGCCGTAGCCGACGAACACCAGCTCGCTGTCCTTGATCGCGGTCTTGGCATCTTCGCGGTAGGTCACGCCGACCCAGTCCTTGGCGAAGGCGAGCGACAGCGGCGCGCCTTTTCCGGCAATCGTCAGCGGGGCGTAATCCTTGCCGGTGATCTCCACCAGCGGGACATCCTGCACCCACGAGCCGTTGTTGCCGGGCTGGAGGCCTGCCGCCTTGAAGCGTTCGGTGAGCAGGGCGATGGTCTTTTCCTCGCCTGCGGTGCCGGGCATCCGGCCTTCGAATTCATCGCTGGAGAGCAGGCGCGTGACATCCTTGATGGTGCCTTCCGCAATGTCGCCCGCTTCGACTTCGGGGATGTCGAGCGCCGCGCTCGCTCCGCCCATGCCGGGCAGGCTGTCGCACGCGGCCAGCGCCAATGCGCTCGCCAGCACTGCGCCAAGGGCTGTCATCCGTTTCTTCATCGCACCTGTCCTTATGTCTGCCTTGCGCGCCTCAATTGCAGAGCGCGGGGCGGGGTGCAAGGTCGCCCTCACGCAGCGGAGCGATAGGGCAACCCGACAACCCTTGCGAGTGCCGCCGCGTGCCGTCAGAGAGGCGGGTGATGGGAGAGAACATCAACCCCGATTGGGACAGCGCCTTGGCCCGCGCCCGCGCCCACGCACCGTTTCTGGCGCGCGCGCTTGCACGTCAGCCGGATCTGGCCGCGTTGCTGGCAGCCGGAGAGGGCGAGGCGGCGCTTGGCTGGGCGCGGGCGCAAGGCGCGCATCCCGATCCCGAAGTGGCGCTGCGGCGCGAGCGGTTGGCGCTGGCAGCGGCGCTCGCGGTAGGGGATCTTGCCGGAGCCTTCCCGCTCGCGCGCGTGGTCGGCGAACTTACCGCTTTTGCCGACCGCGCGCTCGATCGCGCGATCCGCACCGCCATTGCTGAACGCACCGGCGAGGACAGCGCCGAAGGGTTCATCGCATTGGCGCTCGGCAAGCAGGGCGCGGGCGAGCTTAACTACTCGTCCGATATCGACCCGATCTTCCTCTATGATCGCGAGCGCCTGCCGCGCCGCGCCAGCGATGATCCGGGCGAGGCGGCGCAGCGTTATGCACGGCGGATTGTCAGCCTGCTCTCGGGCAACACCGACGAAGGCTATGCACTCAGGGTCGATCTGCGGCTTCGCCCGGCGAGCGAGATCAGCCCGCTATGCGTGCCGGTCGGCGCGGCGCTGGCGCATTATCAGGGGCAGGCGCTGGCGTGGGAGCGCGCTGCCTTCACCCGCGCGCGTGCAGCGGCGGGGGACATTGCCGCAGGCGAAGCCTTCCTCGCCAACATCCGGCCCTTCGTATGGCGCAGCCAGCTCGATTTCGGCGCGATCGAGGAAATCCGCGCGCTCACCCAGCGCATCCGTGACAGCCATGCAGGGCCGGTGACACCCGGGCCGCATTTCGATGTAAAGCGCGGGCGCGGTGGCATCCGCGAAATCGAATTCTACGCCCAGACCCACCAGCTGATCCACGGCGGACGCGATCTGTCGCTCAGGGTGCGCGGCACGCGCGCGGCGCTCGATGCGCTCGCGGCGGCTGGCTGGATCGCGTCCGAAGCTGCCGCCACGCTGGGCGAGACCTATGACCGGCTGCGCGCGGTCGAACACCGCCTGCAGATGGTTCACGATCGCCAGACCCACAGCCTGCCCGAAGGCGCTGCGCTCGATAATGTCGCGCAGCTTGACGGCCTGGCGGACGGCGCGGCGCTGGTGGCGGAGCTGACCGAGCTGACGGGCCGCAGTGCGCGCATCTACGAACAACTGATCGGTGCGCGCGAGGTGGCTCCTGCCCCTGCGGTGCAGGCGAGCGATCTGGCGCAGGAACTGGCCGCGCTCGGCTTCGAGGAGCCCGAGACGCTCGCCGAGCGTATCGAAAGCTGGCGCGACGGGCGCCATGCCGCGATCCGTTCTCCGCAAGCCGTGGCGGCGTGGGACCGGCTCGCTCCGGCGCTCATCCGGGCGATGGCGGCCAGCGATGATCCGATGCGCGCGATTACCCGCTGGGAGAGCATCCTCGAACGCGTGCCGTCGGCGATCACCACCTTCCGCCTGCTCGATGCGCGGCCAGACCTCACGCAGCGACTGGTCGCCGCGCTGACGCTCGCGCCGGTTCTGTCGGACGAGTTGGCGCGCAAGCCCGAACTGCTCGACACGCTGATCGATCGCGGCGCGCTCGAACTGCCGGGCGAGACGGCGGCGATCATGGCGCGGATGCGCGGCGCGGCGGTGCGCGACGATTACGAGGCGCTGCTCGATGCGATCCGCGTCATCACCGGCGAAATCCGCTTTGCGCTCGGCATCCAGCTGATCGAGGGGCTGGCCGATCCGCTCGACATTGCCCGCGCCCTGTCGCGCACCGCCGAAGCTGCGCTCACCCTCGCCGCCGATGCCACGGCGCAGGAATTTGCCGCCAAGCACGGCCGGATCGCGGGCAGCGAATTGCTGATCCTCGGGCTCGGGCGATTGGGCGGCGGGGCGCTGACCCATGCCTCCGATCTCGACATCGTCTATCTGTTCACCGGCGATTTTGCCGCGCAATCGGATGGCCCGCGACCGCTCGGCGGGACGATCTATTTCAACCGTCTCGCCAGCCGCGTCAGCGCTGCGCTGTCGGTGCCGACCGCGCAGGGCGCGCTCTACGAGGTCGACACAAGGCTGCGGCCGCAAGGTAATCAGGGGCCGCTAGCGGTGAGCTGCGAGGCTTTCGGCAAATACCAGCGCGAGGCGGCCTGGACGTGGGAGCACATGGCGCTGACCCGCGCGCGGGTGCTCTATGGCTCGGCCGAGGCGCGCGCCGAGCTGGAAGGGGTGCTCGCCGAAGTGATCCATGCCCCGCGCGACCGGACGGCGCTGCGCGATGCGGTGCTGTCGATGCGGGCCGAGATGGCGCGGCACAAGCAGCCCGGCGGCCCGATCGATGCCAAGCTGATCCGCGGCGGGCTGGTGGATCTGGAATTCCTCGTCCACTATCTGCAATTGAAGGGTGAGACCGCCGCTGGTGCCGCGCTGGCCGAAGCGCAGCCGGCCGCGCTCGATCCCGATCTTTCGGTGGCGCTCGTTGGGCTGGTCGCGGCGGGCCTGTTAGCTGCCGATCTGGCCCTGCCGCACGCCTTGATGAGCCGGATGCTGGTCGCCGGCCGCCTGCTTGCCCCCGATGGCCGCGAACCCCCGCCCAGCGGCGCGCGGGCGCTGGCGCGGGCCTGCGGGTTCGATAGCTACGCCGCGCTGCTCGACGCTTTCGGCGCGGCGCGGCTCAGCGTGGCGCAGGCGTGGAAACAAATCTTGGGCACGGACATTCTCGAAAGCGAACAGGAGACCGATTGATGACCACTTTCCCCGGCGTGGGCGACGCCATTCCCGATATTGCGATGGAAACCCCCGAGGGCGGGAGCGTGAAGCCCTCGGACTTTGCTGGCTCCAAGCTGGTGATCTTCTTCTATCCCAAGGACGACACCCCCGGCTGCACCACCGAGAACAAGGATTTCTCCGCGCTCAAGGCCGACTTCGACGCGGCGGGGACAAAGCTTCTCGGTGTGAGCAAGGATCCGGCCAAGAAGCACGCGAAGTTCATCGCCAAGCACGGCCTCACCGCGCCGCTGGCGAGCGATGCGGAAGAAGGCGGGCTGTCCGACGCGCTCGGCGTGTGGGCGGAAAAGCAGATGTACGGCAAGACCTACATGGGCATGGTCCGCGCGACCTATCTGGTGGGCGCCGATGGCAAGATCGCGCGCATCTGGGACAAGGTGAAGGTAGCCGGTCACGCCGAAGACGTGCTTGCAGCAGCCAAGGCGCTCTGAGCCGGGCCATGACGTCAGTTGCCCGCGCTATCCGCGCCGCTCTGCTCACGCCTGCCCCGCGCGCCAAGTGCTTTGCCGCGCGCGAGGTGGCGCGGGCGTGGCGCAAGGGGGCGCTGGATTGGCGGTTTGACGTCACTATGCCCGATACCCCGGCGTGGCCCGATGCGCCTGCGCTGCTGTCGCCCTCCCAGATGCCCAAGCGCCGCAGGGGCGGATCGGAAAGCGGGCGAATCGCGCTGTGGCATAGCCTCGCGCATATCGAATTCGTCGCGATCGACCTCGCGCTTGATATGGCGGGGCGATTCGGCGCGGAGATGGGCGAGGAGTTCGTTGGCGATTTTCTGGACGTTGCGGCCGACGAGGCGATGCATTTCGCGCTGCTCGCCCGCAAGCTCGAATCGCTCGGCAGCCATTATGGCGCGCTGCCGGCGCACGCGGGCCTGTGGGAGGCCGCGCACGCCACGCGGGGCGATGTCGCCGCGCGGCTGGCGGTGGTGCCGATGGTGCTCGAAGCGCGCGGTCTTGACGTCACACCGGCCACGCTTGAACGGGTCGCGGCGGCGGGCGATGCGCATGGCGCCAAAATTCTCACCCGCATTCTTGACGATGAAATTCGTCACGTCGCGTTTGGCACCAAGCACTTTTTGCGCTGCGCCGAAACGCAGCGGCAAGTGCCCGAATCCCTCTGGCAGACCCTCGTAAAACGGCACTTTAGGGGGGTGGTTAAGCCGCCGTTCAACGACTCAGCGCGTCTTGCAGCCGGTTTGTCGCGGGAATTTTACGCAGAGATTGCACATTAACGACTCACCCGGATAACCACGATCCAGCAGAAGCGCGCAGCAAGACGTGCTCAACCAAACGAGCGGCGGAAACGCCGAAATCGGGGATCGGGTCAGTTTATGAAGTTTGCCGCGCGATACATTTCGAAGCTTGCCGCACTGTGCTGTGCTGCGCTTCTGGTTTCCGCGGGCTCTGCCCCGGCCTTTGCCAACACCGCCAATTCCGCCACCACCACCAGCGCCGACGTGACCGCGCCGGTGCGCGGTGAGCAGATCGATCCGCTTGCCAGCGGGGACCAGCGCTTCAAGTCGCTGTTCAGCAGTTGGACCGCGATCGAGCGCACGAGCCCTCAGGCTGGCGGGCTGGCTGAAACCGCCTATTCCGCTCCCTTCACCCGGCCGACCGTTTCGGTGCCTTCGCGCATGCCGCTTGAAGGCGCCTCGCTGACCAGCGGTTACGGGATGCGCACCCACCCCGTGCTGGGCGGCCGCCGCCAGCACGCCGGTATCGATCTCGCCGCGCCGACCGGCACTCCGGTCTATGCGACCGCAGATGGCATCGTCGGCCGCGCCGATTGGTATTCGAGCTACGGCCTCTATGTCGCCATCGAACACGGCGCTTCGATGCAGACCCGCTTTGCCCACCTGTCGCGTCTCGCAGTGGCAGCGGGCGACAATGTGAAGAAGGGCGACCTCATTGGCTATGTCGGTTCGACCGGCCGTTCGACCGGCCCGCACCTCCATTATGAAGTCCGCATTGATGGGGTTGCAGTCAATCCGATTCCGTATATGGTAGAGAGCGAAGCACAGCTGGCCTATGCCCGCGATGCTCGCCTGACCGGCCAGGGTGGCGAATAAGGCACTCGCTCAAACGGCTCTGGCGAGGTAGCTTCACGAGATTGCCCGTGCAAACGGGCCGGACATTGGAGAGGGTGTCCGAACATGGCGGCGGGTTATCCCGCCGCCTTTTTTCTTGTCCGGCGGCCGCGCAATCTCCGGCTGAGGCTCGCCGCAATCGGTAGCATTTCCCATACCGTTTTTGCTTGCGGGCCGTCCCGGTCCCGCTAGATTTCCTCGCCAGAGAGCCAGCGCGTCCGCCTGCCGGAACGCCGCTGCATGGGAGAGAAATCATGTCGATGCATCCGATCGCGCACGCCGCGAGCCGCCCCGATCACCCCGCTGTCATCATGACCGGATCGGGCAAGCAGATCACCTATGGCGAAATGGAGGCGGAATCGAACCGCTTTGCCCATCTGCTGCGCGCGCACGGGATCGGCGCGGGCGATGCCTTTGCGGTGCTGCTGGAAAACCGCATCGAGTATTTCACGCTGATCTGGGGCTCGCAGCGCGCCGGCACGATGCTGGTGCCAATCTCATCACGCCTGACCGCGCCCGAGGCCGCCTACATCATCCGCGATGCGCAGGCGAAGCTGCTGATCACCAGTGGCTATTTCAGCGCCGTCCTCGGCGATATCCGCGCCGAGTGTCCGGGTCTTGAAGTCCTGATGATGGATTCAGGGGATGCCGAGGATTTCGCCGCTGCCCTTGCGGCCCAGCCCAGCACCCCGATCCCCGATCAGAGCGCCGGGTTCCTGATGCTCTATTCGAGCGGCACTACCGGACGGCCCAAGGGCATCCGCCCCGCCCCGCCCGAAGATCCCGACCCCGCCGCGCCTGTGCCGCTGCTCGGCCTTGCCACGATGGGCATGGGGATGCCGGCCGATGGCTCGATGATTTATCTCTCGCCCGCCCCGCTTTATCACGCCGCGCCGATCGGCTGGTGCTCGATCGTGCACCGTTTGGGCGGGACGGTGGTGATGATGGAGAAGTTCGATCCCGAAGAGGCCCTGAAGGCTATCGAGCGCTACAAGGTGACCGACAGCCAATGGGTGCCGACCCATTTCGTGCGCTTCCTCAAGCTCGATCCGGCCGTGCGTACGCGTTATGACCTCTCCAGCCACCAGCGCGCGATCCACGCGGCTGCGCCCTGCCCCGTCCCGATCAAGCGCGAAATGATCGAATGGTGGGGGCCGATCGTGAATGAATACTACGCCGGCAGCGAGATGATCGGGATGACGATGGTCAAGTCCGCGCACTGGCTCGCCAAGCCCGGCACGGTCGGCGTGGCGGTGCATGGCAAGGTCCATGTCTGCGGGCCGGAGGGCGAGGAACTCGGCCCCGATCAGGACGGCCTCATCTTCTTCGAGAACGTCAATCTGCCGACCTACCACAATGATCCGGCCAAAACCGCCGAGGCGATGCATCCCGAGGGCTGGATGACGCTCGGCGATATTGGACACCTCGACAAGGACGGGTTCCTGTTCCTGACCGACCGCAAGAGCCACATGATCATCTCGGGCGGCGTGAATATCTACCCGCAGGAGATCGAGAACCTGCTCGTCACCCATCCCAAGGTGATGGACGCCGCGGTGATCGGTGCGCCTTGTCCTGATCTGGGCGAAAAGGTCGTCGCGGTGGTGCAGCCGCGCAATATGGCCGATGCCGGCCCGGCGCTGGAGGCGGAACTGCGCGACTTCCTCGCCGCCAGCCTCTCCAAGATCAAGATGCCCAAGCTGTTCGACTTCCGCCCCGAGCTGCCACGCGAGGCCAATGGCAAGCTCTACAAGCGCGAGCTGCGCGACGAATATGCTGCCAAGGCTGCTGCAGCATGAGCGGCGAGGCTATCCTGCCGGGCGACATCGCGCGGCGGGTGATCGATCCCCACGCCTATGCCGAATGGGACGGGCTGCTCGATACCTTCGACGCCATCCGCGAGACGACGCCGGTGGCGAAGGTGCAGCCCGACACCCCCGGCCTGTTCGATCCCTTCTGGCTCGTCACCGGCTATGACGACGTGATGCGGATCTCGAAGGACAACGCCGCCTTCCTCAACAACCCGCGCCCGGTGGTGTTCAGCGTCAACCAGGCGATCGAATTCAGCCGCGCGGCGACGGGATCGAACATGCTGGTCGATTCGCTGGTGGTGTTCGACGCGCCGATCCATCCGAAATATCGCAAGCTGACGCAGGAATGGTTCATGCCGAGGAACCTTGCGCAGCTGGAAGGCGAGCTGCGCGCATTGGCGGCGCGGACGGTGGACCGGATGCTGGAGCGCTCGAAGGATCTGGGCGGCGAAGTGGACTTCGTGAAGGAAGTCTCCGGCCCCTATCCCTTGCGCGTGGTGATGCAGATCCTCGGCGTGCCGCCCGAGGACGAGTTCAGGATGCAGATGCTCACCCAGCAATTGTTCGGCGGGCAGGACAAGGATCTGTCGGGCTCCGGCATGGACCAGATGACGCCGGAACAGGTGGTGCAGATCGTTGCGGGCGCGGTAAAGACCTTCGAGGATTACTTCGCCGGAATCGCCGAGGATCGCCGCAAGCACCCGACCGATGATGTCGCGAGCGTGATCGCCAATGCGCTGGTCGATGGCCAGCCGCTTCCGCCGCGCGACATGGCGGGCTATTACATCATCGTCGCCACCGCCGGGCATGACACCACCAGCGCCAGCACGGCGGGCGCGATGCAAGCCTTGGCGAACGATCCCGAGCAATGGGCGCGGGTCAAGGCTGACCGATCATTGCTGCCCGGCATCGTCGAAGAAGCGATCCGCTGGACCAGCCCGGTGCAGCACTTCATGCGCACCGCCGCCGAGGATGTCGAACTGGGCGGGCAGCAGGTGAAGAAGGGCGACTGGCTGATGATCAACTACGTCGCTGCCAATCACGACCCGGCGCAATTCCCCGACCCGCGGCGGTTTGACGCCGCCCGCTCGCCCAACCGGCACCTCGCCTTCGGGGCAGGGGCACACCAGTGCCTCGGCCTGCATCTGGCGCGGCTGGAGATGAAGATCCTGTTCGAAGCTCTGCTCGAAAGGGTCGCGGCGGTGGAACCTGCGGGCGAGGCCAAGCGGGCGAGCAGCACCTTTGTGGGCGGGCTGAAGAATTTGCCGCTGCGGGTGACCCCGGCCTGACCCGTTGATGATTTCCCTGTTATCGCAGAGCGGTTTGGCTTAGCTCTCGCCGGATGAGGCTCGGCTGGGACGAAATCAAACGACGCGCCAAGGCGTTTAGCGAGGAATGGCAGCACGCTCATTACGAGAAGGGCGAGACGCAAACCTTCTACAACGAATTCTTCGAAATCTTCGGCATCAAGCGCAAGCAGGTGGCGATCTACGAACAGCGGGTAAAACTGCTGAAGCAAAAGCACGGCTTCATTGACCTGTTCTGGCCCGGCACGCTGCTGGTCGAACAGAAAAGCAGCAATCTGGATCTCGACAAGGCGCAAGGCCAAGCGCTCGACTATGTGCAAGGCATCCACCCGACAGACCAGCCGCGTTGGGTGCTAACCTGCGATTTCCAGCGCTGGCGCTTGCTCGATCTCGACACCGGAACGGAGCTGAAGTTTCACCTTCAGGACTTGCACAAGCACATCACGGCCTTCGATTTCATGCTGGGCCGCAAAGTCAGCTTCGAGACGCAGGCCAACGTCACGATCAAGGCCGCCGAACTCATGGGCAAGCTCCATGATGCGCTGGAGGAAACGGGCTACACCGGCCACGATCTGGAGCAATTGCTTGTCCGGCTGCTGTTCTGCTTGTTCGCGGACGACACCGGCATTTTCCAGCCGAAAGACATTTTCCTGCAACTGCTGGAGAACGACACCCGCCCCGATGGCAGCGACACGGGCCGCGTTCTCAATGATCTGTTCGACGTGCTCGATACGCCGGAAACCAGCCGCCAGAGCACGCTCCAGGCCGAATTGAACGCCTTCCCCTATGTGAATGGCCGCCTGTTCGCTGGCAGGCTGCGCACCCCGCATTTCACCGCCAAGATGCGCGAGCTACTGCTGGACGCGTGCCGCCATGACTGGTCCGGCGTTTCTCCCGCCATTTTCGGCTCGCTGTTCCAGTCCGTCATGGATGCCAAGGAACGCCGGGCGAAGGGCGCGCATTATACGACCGAAGCCAATATCCTGAAGGTTATCGGCCCGCTGTTTCTCGATGATCTGAAGGCGGAACTGGCAGCGATCATCGCGCGCCGCACGGGCCGCGAAAAGGCGCTGTCGGAATTCCAGCACAAGCTCGCGCGGCTCACGTTCTTCGATCCCGCCTGCGGCTGCGGTAATTTCCTTGTCATTGCCTATCGCGAAATCCGGCGGCTGGAACTGGAGGCGCTCAAAGCGCAATATGGCGACCAGCAGATTGACGCGGCGCTGCTGTCCCGCGTCACGGTCGACCAGTTCTACGGCATCGAATACGAGGAATTCCCGGCCCGCATTGCCGAGGTGGCCATGTGGATGATGGACCACATCGCCAACAACGAAATCAACGAGGCGTTCCGGCTCAACTATGCGCGCATCCCGCTCAAGGAGTCCGCCCACATTCTCCATGCCGATGCGCTGGAAACGGACTGGAGCACGCTGCTACCGCCGGACAAATGCAGCCACATCATGGGGAACCCACCATTCGTGGGTGCAAAGTATCAATCCGAAGCACAACGCGCGCAGGTGCGCCGAATAGCAGGGCTGGGGGGCAGCGGCGGCACGCTCGATTATGTCGCGGCGTGGTTCATAAAGGCCGGGCAGTTTGCCAAGGCCAATCCGCGCGTCCGCGTGGCATTCGTATCTACCAATTCGATCTGTCAGGGCGAGCAGGTGGCGCAACTCTGGCCAATCCTGTTCGACCGCTTCGGACTGGAAATTGCCTTCGCGCATCGCACATTCAGCTGGGGCAGCGAGGCGCGCGGCAAAGCCCATGTGCATGTCGTCATTGTCGGCTTGGCCCACCGCGACAACGAACCAGCCGAAAAGAGGCTATTCTCATATCCCGATATCAAGGGCGATCCGGTCGAAAGCCAGCATTCGGCGCTGACAGCATACCTGTTCGATGCACGGAGCGTAGCGAACAGGCACCTAGTCGTCTCATCGTCGAGCAAGCCGATTAATGGTGCGCCAGAACTGCGCTACGGCTCCCAGCCAATCGATGGCGGCCATCTGATTTTCGACGTTAACGAGCGGGCTGAATTCCTCTCACGCAATCCTGAATTCGAACCATTCGTCAGGCCATTCATTGGCTCCGTTGAATACATCAACGGGGGCAAGCGGTGGATTCTTGCCTTGCAGGAAGCTGGCCCTGAGCTCCGCCGAAATGCCGATTGCAAGGCTATACTGGCGAAGGTCCGTGAGTTCCGAGAGCAAAGCCAACGGCCTGTGACGCGCGAACTTGCAAAATCGCCTGCTGACTTTGCGTTCACCACCATTCCGAAGTCCGCATTCCTCGTAGTGCCTGAAGTTAGTTCGGAGCGCAGGCAATATGTGCCGATTGGCTGGTTGCAGCCCCCCACCATCCCAAGCAATCTTGTCAGAGCCGTCGAGAACGTGACGCCTTGGCACTTTGGAATTCTCACAAGCGCCATGCACATGGCTTGGCTGGGGCATGTCGGGGGACGCCTGAAAAGCGATTTTCGCTATTCTAACGCACTGGTCTACAACACCTTCCCATGGCCGGACGCATCCCCAGCCCAGCGCGTCAAGGTCGAGCAACTGGCGCAAGCCGTGCTCGATGCCCGCGCCGCGCATCCCACATCGAGCCTTGCCGATCTGTATGATCCCGACACCATGCCCGCCAATCTGCGCAAGGCCCACGCCGCGCTCGATACCGCCGTGGACCGGCTCTACCGCCCCGCCCCCTTCGCCAGCGACCGCGACCGCGTCGAACACCTGTTCGGGCGCTACGAGGCGCTGGTAAACCCGCTGGAGCGGCTGGGCGCGGCCAAAAACCGGCGCGTGGCGAAGAAGGCGAAGGGCTAGCGCCGCTGCGCCCCTCGGGCAAAACCGGCGCTTTCCTACCCCATCTGGCGCTGGCACGCTGGCGGACGTGATCCTGCTGCACGCGCCTTTTAAGTCCCCCTTGCGCGCCGCCAACTGGGGGGCAGGTTTTCTGTTCCTGGACAGTGTCTCATGTGTCTCCAACAGGAGACGCGCGGGCGCGAATCGGGCGGGGCTACTTCAGCAGATCGAGCGCGATTCGCCGCACTTCGGCGCCCATGTCGGGCCGCGCCAGCGCAATCGCCAGGGTCGCCTCGACAAACCCGACCTTGCTGCCGCAATCATAGCGCGCACCGTCAAACGTCACGGCGTGGAACGGCTGGGTGCCGATCATCTTCGCCATCGCATCGGTCAGCTGGATCTCGCCGCCCGCGCCCTTGCCCTGGTTTTCCAGCACCCGCATCACCTCGGGCTGGAGGATATAGCGGCCCGAGACGATCTTGTTCGAGGGGGCATCGGCTTGCTTCGGCTTCTCCACCAGCCCGCGCACTTCGGTCAGCGCGCCGACCTGTGCGCCCGGATCAATCACGCCGTAGCTGGACACCTGCGTCATCGGCACTTCGAGCACCGAGATCAGGTTGCCGCCCACCTCGTTATAGGCCTCGACCATCTGCTTCATGCAGCCCGTGCCGCCTTCGCGCGCGACCATCAGCTCGTCGGGCAGGAAGATCGCGAAGGGCTCATCGCCCACAATGGCGCGCGCGCACCAGATCGCATGGCCGAGGCCGAGCGGCACCTGCTGGCGCACCGCGATCACATCGCCGGGGGTCGCGCGGGTGCATTCGAGCACGGAGAGGTCCTTGCCGCGCTCGCTCATCGTCTGTTCGAGTTCGAAGGCGATGTCGAAATGCTCGACAATCCCGGTCTTGCCGCGTCCGGTGACGAAGATCATCTGCTCGATCCCCGCCTCGCGCGCCTCGTCTACGGCGTACTGGATCAGCGGGCGGTCCACCACCGGCAGCAGTTCCTTGGGCACCACCTTGGTCGCGGGGAGAAAGCGCGTGCCAAGCCCGGCGACGGGGAACACGGCCTTCTTGATCGGCCTAGGCTTAGTGGAGGGATGAGCAGTCATGCGAGCCTCGTTGCTGGATCGGGCGTCTATTCCCGTCCCGTGCCGCGCCCACCTGCGCTCGTCAATCGCACTGTTGGCGGCGCGCTGCGCCATGTTGCGCCAAAAGCACTTTTCGCTAAGGCTGACGGGATGGACAAACTCATCATTCGCGGCGGCAACCGCATTTCCGGCTCGATCCCCATTTCCGGGGCCAAGAACGCCGCGCTCACGCTCATTCCCTGCGCGCTGCTGACCGAGGAGCCGCTGACGCTGCGCAACCTGCCGCGGCTGGCGGATATTGACGGGTTCCAGCATCTGATGAACCAGTTCGGCGTCACCACCGTGATCCAGGGCACGCGCCCGGAGGATTTCGGCCGGGTGATGAGCCTTGAGGCGACGCGGATCACCTCCAACGTTGCCCCCTATGATCTGGTGCGCAAGATGCGCGCTTCGATCCTGGTGCTCGGCCCGATGCTGGCGCGCAGCGGCGAGGCGACTGTCTCGATGCCCGGCGGCTGCGCGATCGGCAACCGCCCGATCGACCTGCACCTCAAGGCGTTGGAAGCATTCGGGGCGAAGATCGAGCTGGCTGCCGGTTATGTGCGGGCGATCCAGCCCGATGGCGGGATGCCGGGCGGCGATTTCGACTTCCCGGTGGTGAGCGTTGGCGCGACCGAGAATGCGCTGATGGCCGCGGTGCTGGCAAACGGCACCAGCCGCTTGTTCAACGCCGCGCGCGAGCCGGAAATTGTCGACCTGTGTAATATGCTGGTGGCAATGGGGGCGGAGGTCGAAGGCATTGGCACTTCCACGCTCACCATCCACGGGGTCAAGCGTCTGCACGGCGCGACCTACCGCGTCATGCCGGACCGGATCGAGGCGGGCTCCTATGCCTGCGCGGCGGCGATCACCGGCGGCGAGGTGCGTTTGGAAGGCGCGCGCGCTGACGAGATGATGGCGACGATTCACGCCTTGCAGGCCATCGGCTGCGAAGTGACGTGGGATGCCAAGGGCATGAACGTCAAGGCTGACGGCCCGCTCAAGGCCACCAACCTCACCACCGCGCCCTATCCGGGCCTTGCCACCGACATGCAGGCGCAGCTGATGGCGCTATTGTGCAAGGCGGAAGGCACCAGCGTGCTCAAGGAAACGATCTTCGAGAACCGCTTCATGCACGTGCCCGAACTGGCGCGCATGGGGGCGGACATCACCACCGAAGGCCGCACTGCTATCGTCAAGGGTGTCGACCGCCTCACCGGCGCCGAAGTCATGGCGACCGACCTGCGCGCCTCGATGAGCCTCGTGATCGCCGCACTGGCCGCCGAAGGCGAGACGACCGTGCGGCGGCTGTATCACCTGGATCGCGGTTACGAGCGGTTGGAGGAAAAGCTCCAGCTGGTCGGCGCGGATATCGAGCGGGTGGACGACTGAGGCAGCCTGCCTCAGCCACCCATCTGGGCGGCAAGCTCCGTCAGGCTGGAGGCCGACCATTCCCACGTCTGCGCGTAATGCGCGTCAGGCGCGGGCGCGCCGCCATATTCGTCCGGGCGGTCGACATAGGCGGTGAGCAACCCGCAGGCGCGTGCGGCGGCGAGATCGCCGTGATGCGCGGCCACGAGGCATAGCTCGCCCGGCGCGATACCCAGCACTTCGGCTGTGCGCAGATAGGCTTGGCGGTCGGGCTTGTAGGCCCCGCTGACCTCCGCGCCGAGGATCGCGTCCCACGGCAAGCCAGCGCGCCGCGCCATGGCGAGCAGTAGCGCGACATTCCCGTTCGAGAGCGTGACAATCGGCAGGCGCGTCTTCAGCCGGCTCAGGCCCTCGACCGTGTCCGGCCATGGATCGAGACGGTGCCAGGCGCGGTTCCAGTCAGCCAGCAGCGCCTCGTCGAGGCCCGCCGGGTCGATATCGCGTTCGCGCAAGGCGGCTTCGAGCATCTCGCGGTGGAGCACATCGAGCACTGCGAAGGCGCGGCCCGATTTGCGCATCCCGATCATCGAAGCGATATATTGCGCCCGCCATGCATCGGCGAAGGCAGCAGCATCAACATCGCTTCGTCCGATTGCCGCGAGGAAGGCCGCGGACTCGCGCGAGACACTGGTGCGCCAGTCGACGACCGTGCCGAACACGTCAAAGGCGAGCGCCTTGGGAAGGGCCGGAGCGGACATGCCTCAGCGCGGCAGTTCGCTCACCCCCATCAGCGCTTCGTCGACACTGCGCGCGCATTGGCGGCCTTCGCGGATGGCCCAGACGACGAGGCTCTGCCCGCGCCGCATATCGCCACAGGCAAACACGCCCGGCTCGCTGGTGGCATAGCTTTCGGTATCGGCATCGACATTGCCGCGCGGGCTCAGCGCGACGCCCGCCTGTTCGAGCAGCCCGGCCTTCTTCGGCCCGACAAAGCCCATCGCGAGCAGGATCAGATCGGCGGGGATGGTGAACTCGCTGCCCGCCATTTCCTGCATCTGGCCGCCCTTCCACTCGACGCGCACGCATTCGAGCCCGGTGACCTTCTCGCCGTCGCCCAGCACGCGCTTGGCCAGAACCGCCCAGTCGCGCTCGACGCCTTCCTGATGGCTCGACGAGGTGCGCAGCTTCATCGGCCAATCGGGCCAGGTCAGCGCCTTGTCTTCTTTCTCAGGGGGCTTGGGCATGATTTCGAGCTGGGTGACGCTTTTCGCGCCCTGCCGGTTCGAGGTGCCGACACAGTCGCTCCCGGTATCGCCGCCGCCGAGCACTACCACGTGCTTGCCGGTGGCGGTGAGGCTGCCGCGCGGGGCAGCGCGAAGCTCGTCATCACCCGCGACGCGCTTGTTCTGCTGGGTCAGGAATTCCATCGCCATCCGCACGCCGGGCATTTCCGCGCCGGGGATCGCCAGCGGCCGCGCATCTTCCGCCCCGCCCGACAGCACCACTGCGTCGAAATTCTCGCGCAGGCTGGCAAAGGAAATATCGACGCCGACTTCCTTGGAGGTTTTGAACGTCACCCCCTCGGCTTCCATCTGCTGGCAGCGGCGGTTGATGAGTTGCTTTTCCATCTTGAAGTCGGGGATGCCGTAACGCAGCAAGCCGCCGACGCGGTCGGACTTCTCGAATACCGTCACCGAGTGGCCTGCGCGGGCTAGCTGCTGCGCGCAGGCGAGCCCGGCGGGGCCGGAGCCGACCACCGCGACCGACTTGCCGGTCTTGCTCTCGGGCAGTTTGGGCGTGATCCAGCCTTCTTTCCATCCGCGATCAACGATGGCGCATTCGATCGACTTGATGGTGACCGGCTGATCAATGATGTTGAGCGTGCAGGCCGCCTCGCACGGGGCGGGGCAGATGCGGCCGGTAAACTCGGGGAAGTTGTTGGTGGTGTGCAGCATATCGAGCGCACGCTTCCAGTCCGCCTCGTAGACGAGGTGGTTCCAGTCCGGGATCATGTTGTTCACCGGACAGCCGTTGTGGCAGTAGGGGATCCCGCAATTCATGCAGCGCGAGGCCTGCGCGCCCAACGTCGCATCATCCGGCTGGATGACGAATTCGCGGTAGTTCTTCAGCCGCTCTTTCGGATCGAGATAATCCCGCTCGCGGCGGTCCAGCTCGAGAAATCCGGTTTCCTTGCCCATGTGTCAGTCTCGTTCCTGAATCTCTATTCCGCTGCGACGCTTGCGGCTTCGTTGCGTTCCGCTTCGAGCCGCTTCAGCGCCGCGGCATAGTCGCGCGGCATCACCTTGACGAAGCGGGTCAGCGCCGCGTCCCAATCGGCCAGCAGCGCGCCTGCCAGCTTGCTGCCGGTGTGGAGCTGGTGCCGTTCGACCAGGATGCGCAGGCGCTCGGCATCGTGACGCAGCATGTCGCCCATGCCGAAGTCGTTCACCGAGCGCGGACGCTGGGCCGGGCGTCCGGTGCCTTCTTCGGCGTCGGGCCCGGGTGCGATCGGCAGCAGATCGACCTGCGCGTGATTGACGAGGGTGCAGAACGCACCATCGGGATCATAGACATAGGCGATCCCGCCGCTCATGCCTGCGGCAAAGTTGCGCCCGGTCTTGCCGAGCACCACCACCACGCCGCCGGTCATGTATTCGCAGCCGTGATCCCCGGTGCCTTCGACCACCGCAATCGCGCCCGAGTTGCGCACCGCGAAGCGCTCGCCCGCAACGCCGCCGAGATAGGCCTCACCCGCGATCGCGCCGTAGAGCACCGTGTTGCCGACGATGATGTTCTCGTTCGACGCGCGCGGCGCGGCGTCTGGCTGGCGCAGGATGATGCGACCCCCGGAGAGTCCTTTGCCGACATAGTCATTGGCATCGCCCACCAGATCGAGCGTCACCCCGTGGGCCAGCCACGCGCCGAAGCTCTGCCCGGCCACGCCCGTCAAGTTGATGCGGACGGTATCGGTCGGCAGGCCTTCATGGCCGTGTGCCTTGGCGATCTCGCCCGAGAGCATCGCGCCGACCGTGCGGTGGACGTTGCGGATCGGCAGCGCGATCTGCACCGGCTGCTTCGTGTCGATCGCGCTGCGGCAATCGGCGATCAGCTGGTTGTCGAGCGCGCCTTCGAGCCCGTGATCCTGCGTGCCGGTCTGGCGCAGCGAAGCGCCCGCCTTCAGCGGCACCTGATGCAGAATACGGCCCAGATCGATCCCGCGCGCCTTCCAGTGACGCTCCATCCGCCGCGTATCGAGCAGATCGACCCGCCCGACCATCTCGGCGACGGTGCGGATGCCCATCTCCGCCATGATCCCGCGCAGTTCCTCGGCGACGAAGAACATGTAGTTGACCACGTGTTCGGGCTGGCCGGTGAAGCGCGCGCGCAGCACCGGATCCTGTGTGGCGACGCCGACAGGGCAGGTATTGAGGTGGCACTTGCGCATCATGATGCAGCCCGCCGCAATCAGCGGCGCGGTGGCAAAGCCGAATTCGTCCGCGCCAAGCAGCGCGCCGATGGCGACATCGCGGCCCGTTCGCAGGCCGCCATCGACCTGCACCGCGATGCGGCTGCGCAGATCGTTGAGCAGCAGCGTCTGCTGGGTCTCGGCCAAGCCGATTTCCCACGGTGAGCCTGCATGGGTGAGCGAGGTCAGCGGCGATGCGCCCGTCCCGCCGTCATAGCCCGCGATGGTCACATGGTCTGCACGCGCCTTGGAGACGCCCGCAGCCACCGTGCCGACGCCGACCTCCGACACCAGCTTGACCGAAATGCGCGCCACCGGGTTCACATTCTTCAGATCGTGGATCAGCTGCGCGAGGTCTTCGATCGAATAGATGTCGTGGTGCGGCGGCGGGGAAATCAGGCCGACACCCGGGGTCGAATGCCGCACTGCGCCGATACGCTTGTCGACCTTGTGGCCGGGCAGCTGGCCGCCTTCGCCGGGCTTCGCGCCCTGCGCCATCTTGATCTGGATATCGTCGGAATTGACGAGATATTCGGTGGTTACGCCGAACCGGCCAGAGGCGACCTGCTTGATTCGGCTGCGCATCGAATCGCCGTTGTCCATCGGCTTGAAGCGGAACGGCTCCTCGCCGCCTTCGCCGGTGTTCGAGCGACCGCCGATGCGGTTCATCGCGATCGCCATGGTCGAATGCGCCTCGTGGCTGATCGAGCCGAGGCTCATCGCGCCCGTCGAGAAACGCTTCACGATCTCGGCGGCGGGTTCGACTTCCGCGAGCGGGATCGGCTTGTCAGCCTTCTTGAACTCCAGCAGCCCGCGGATCGTCAGCAGCCGCTCGGACTGCTCGTTGATGCTTTCGGCAAACTCGGCATAGTTCTTGGGATCATTGCCGCGCACCGCGTGCTGCAGCTGGGCGACGTTTTGCGGGGTCCAGGCGTGTTCCTCGCCACGCAGGCGATACTGGTAGATACCCCCGACATCGAGCATCCCGTCGTAGATCGGGTTGTCGCCGTAGGCCTGCCCGTGGCGGCGCAGCGCTTCCTCGGCGACTTCGGCAAGGCCGATGCCTTCGATGGTGGTAGCGGTGCCGGTGAAGAACTGTTGGGTGAAGGCAGACGAGAGCCCCACCGCATCGAAGATCTGCGCGCCGCAATAGGACTGGTAGGTCGAAATGCCCATCTTGGACATGACCTTGCGGATGCCCTTGCCCACGCCCTTGATGAAGTTGGCGCGCACCTTTTCAGGCGAAAGGTCCGCGTGGCGCTTGGCACGCAGGGCCTCGATCGTCTCGAACGCGAGATAGGGGTTGATCGCTTCCGCGCCGTAACCGGCCAGCACGCAGAAGTGATGCACTTCCCGCGCTTCACCAGTTTCGACCACCAGCCCGGTCTGCATCCGCAGGCCTTGGCGCACAAGGTGGTGATGCACGGCCGCAGTGGCGAGCAATGCGGGCATCGGCACACGCGCTTCGCTCTGCGCGCGGTCAGACAGGATCAGGATGTTGTGATCCTGCAGCACCGCTTCGGTTGCGGCCCAGCACATTTCCTTGATCGCCAGCGCGATCCCCTCGGCGCCAGTCGAGGCATCCCAGGTGATGTCGATCGTGGCGCAGCGGAACGCGCCGTCGAGCGCCTCTTGCACTGAACGGATCTTGGCGAGATCGGCGTTGGTGAGGATCGGCTGATCGACCTCAAGCCGCTTGTGCGTCCCGGCATCGCGGCCCAGCAGATTGGGGCGCGGGCCGATCATGCTGGTGAGGCTCATCACCAGTTCTTCGCGGATCGGATCGATCGGCGGGTTGGTCACCTGCGCGAAGTTCTGCTTGAAATAGTCGTAGAGAAGACGCGAGCGGTCCGACAGCACGGCGAGCGGCGTGTCGGTGCCCATCGAGCCGATCGGATCATCGCCATCGATCGCCATCGGCTCAAGGAAGCGGGTGACATCTTCCTGCGTGTAGCCGAACGCCTGCTGGCGCTGGAGCAGGGTGGTCTCCTCGGCCGGGATCGCCGCCAGTTCGGGGACGATGTCGGTGATGTCTTCCAGCTTGTACTGCGCCTGATGCAGCCATTCGGCATAGGGTTCGGCATTGGCGAGATCGGCCTTGAGCTCGTCATCCTCGATGATGCGGCCCTGTTCCAGATCGATCAGCAGCATCTTGCCGGGCTGCAGGCGCCACTTGCGCACGATGTCTTCCTCGGCGAACGGCAGCACGCCGCTTTCCGAAGCGAGGCAGACGATGTCGTCCTTGGTCACGCAGTAGCGCGCGGGCCGCAGCCCGTTGCGATCCAGCGTCGCGCCAATCTGGCGGCCATCGGTGAAGCACACCGCTGCCGGGCCATCCCACGGCTCCATCAGCGCGGCGTGATATTCGTAGAACGCGCGCCGGCCGGCATCCATCAGCGGATTGCCCGCCCAGGCTTCGGGGATCAGGATCATCATCGCATGGGCAAGGCTGTATCCGCCCGCGATCAGCAGTTCCAAGGCGTTGTCGAGGCAGGCCGTGTCCGACTGCCCGTGCGGGATGATCGGCCACATCTTGTCGAGATCGGAGCCGAGCAGCTCGCTTTCCATGGTGCGGCGGCGGGCGTTCATCCAGTTGACGTTGCCGCGCACCGTGTTGATCTCGCCATTGTGGGCGATGAACCGGAACGGGTGGGCAAGCCGCCAGCTAGGGAAGGTATTGGTGCTGAAGCGCTGGTGCACAAGGCCCAGCGCTGAGACGCATTCGGGATCGCGCAGATCGTCGTAGAAACTGTCCACCTGCGTCGCCAGCAGCAGACCCTTGTAAACCAGCGTGCGGGTCGAGAAGCTGGGGATGTAGGTTTCGGTCACATCGGGCAGGCCGTGCTTTTCGGCCAGTTGCGCGAGCGGGTTCTGCACCTGCTTGCGGATCGTCAGCAGCTTGCGTTCAAAGGCGTCCTGATCGGCGCAGTTCTCACCGCGCGCGATCACGGCCATCTGGATCACCGGCATCGAGGCGATCACCGCATCACCCAGACCGGTCAGCGTGGTCGGCACATCGCGCCAGCCGACAAACCGCTGGCCTTCCTTGGCGGTGAAAGTCTCCATCCGATCGCACACAAAGGCGCGGGCAGCGGGGTCTTGCGGGAGGAAGCACATTGCCACGCCATAATCGCCCGGCGCGGGCAGATCGTGGCCGTGGTCCGCGGCCCAGCGGCGGATCAGCGGATCGGGAATCTGGATGAGAATCCCCGCGCCGTCACCCAGCAGCGGATCAGCGCCAACCGCGCCGCGGTGATCGAGCTTTTCGAGAATCTCCAGCGCCTGACGCACGATGCCATGGCTTTTGGCGCCCTTGATATGCGCAACCATGCCGACGCCGCAGGCGTCATGTTCGTTGGCGGGGTCGTAGAGACCCTGGGAGGAGGGGTATCCCATGGCAAAAGTCCGATCTGTCAGATGCCGTCAGACGCGTTGTGGCGGTTACAGGCCGAACGGGCGTTTGGCGGCGATTATTCCGGGCAAGGGTCAGCGCAGGCGGCCTGCCTTGCCCGGTTTGCGCCCTCATGCCGACAGGAAGCGGTTTTGGCAATGGGTTTGCGCGAAGTATTATTTCTCGCAGACCTATTCAGACTATCAATAGATTGCGCCGCTTGCATCGAATGGACTAGCAGCTTGCAGGATTTGCGGGAATCACGCGCCGGCTCAGGCGGCCCCGCGCAGCTCCTGCAGACGACCCAGCGCAGCGCGCACCGGTTCGCTCTGGGTCTGGGCCTCGCTGTCGCGGCTGAGCGCGGCGAGCGCCCGCAGAGCCTCGGCCAGTGCGGCATCGCGCGCGGCGAGGCCGGCGGTGCCGTTCGGCGCGGACTGGTGTTCATGAAGCGCGGCCGCGAAACGTTCGACCATCTGGACGAGGCTGAGCTCGCTGGTCGGCACAGCGCGCAGGCGTTCGATCGCGCTCGGGCTGACCGGACGCGGCGCAGTGCGGCGCACGAGGGTTGCCGGTTCGGGCGCAGGAGCAGGAGCAGGTTCGGCCTCGGCGACGGAAGGCTCCACCGCCGCGACCGGCTCTTCGACCCACACCGCGTTGCGACCGGGAAGGGCTGCGAATGCTGCAAGATCGAGTGCCTGCGGAGCGACAGCCTCGGGCGCGGCGGTCTCCACCACAGCCAGCGCCACCGGAGCGGGCGCGGGTTCTGCTTCGGGCGCCGCTTCGGGTGCCACTTCCAGTTCAGGCCGGGGTTCGGCGATGGAGAACGGCATTGTCTCAACTGGCGCATCGAAGCTGGGGCTCCCCAACTCGCTGGCCGGATCAATAGTGCGCACGTGACGCACCGCCATGGCCGCGAGCGAGGGCGTATCCTTGTGGACGCGTGCCTTGCTGGCGAGCGCCATGCCGAACATGAGCATCATCCCGCCGGTCAGCAGCGCGGCGAGCCCGACGAGCACGAAGCGCGACAATTCATCAAACGCGCCAAGGCCGATATTGGCGGCGGCGGCGAGCACGGCTCCGGCGGGGAGCACGAAGGTTACCAACCCGCCCAGCAGAGCGCCCCAAATCGCGAGGATCGGCACGAACAGCGGGTGAGCCCGCAGCGTCCGGCGTGCGCGGCGCGTCACTCGGCCGCGTCGTTGCTGTTCCGCTTTGCTGTTCTGCCCGCGTGTCATGCGCCTGTTACCCCGCCTTGCGTTCCAGCCCGGTGGCGGCGTGGGTTACACCGCCCGCTTGGGCTTGATCTCGGGCTAGCAAGATATGGTAAACAGAATGATAATCCCGCGCATTGGCGGCCCAGTCGTGGCGGGTGCGGACATGGGCCTGGGCGCGGTCCTTCATCGCCTCCCAACCCGTGCGCGCATCGATCAGCTGGCCGAGCGCGGCGGCGCAGGCGGCCGGATCATCGGGCGCGAACAGCGTGCCGGTGTCGCCGTGGGTGATCAGTTCGCGGTGCCCGCCAACGCTGGAGGCAGCAACCAGCTTCCGCTGCGCCATGGCCTCGAGCGGCTTTAGCGGCGTGACCAGATCGGTGAGGCGCTGGGCTTTGCGGGGATAGGCGAGCACATCGATCAGCGAATAATAGCGCTCGACCTCGCTATGCGGCACGCGCCCGGTGAAGATCACCGCGTCAGGCTCGGGCAGGGCGGCGGCAGCAGCGCGCCACGCCGCGTCCATCGGCCCCGCACCAACCAGCAGCAGCCGCGCCCCGGGATGGGTGCGCCGCAGGATCGGCATGGACGCGATCAGATCATCGACGCCTTCGTAATCATAGAAGCTGCCGATATAGCCGATCACCGGCATATCCGGTGCAAGCCCAAGCTGCGCTGCCAGCGCATTGTCGCGCGCCACCGGCTCGCCGAACAGCGTCAGATCGACCCCGTTGGGCATGATCGCGATCCGTTCAGCTGCGATGCCGCGCGCGATGAGATCGTCGCGCAAGCCGTGGCAGATGGTGAACACCGCATCGGCAGCCCGCACCACCCGCGTTTCGAGCGCGCGGGTCAGGCGGTATTTGAGGCTGCCTTGGGTGCCGGTGAGATTGCCCACCGCGGCATCCTCCCAGAAGGCGCGGATCTCGTAGACGAAGGGCACCCCGAGCGCGCGCGCGGCGCGCTGGGCAGCCGCGCCGCATAGGGCGGGCGAATGGGCGTGGATGATGTCTGGCCGCCAGTCCTGCGCAAGGGCGTGGATCGCGGCATCGAGCGCGGAAATCTCGGCCAGTTCGCGAAATGGCGGCGGGCCGGACGGCGTGCCGGGCGTGCGGTGGAAGGTCAGCCCGTCGGCCTCCTCGGGCGAGGGTCTATCGGGCGCTTCCAGATTGTGGCGCTGGCCGGTGATGCCGCGCACCTCCAGCCCGAGGCCCTCCTGCGCCTTGAGGATCGCGCGGGTGCGGAAGGTGTAGCCGCTGTGGAGCGGCAGCGAATGATCGAGAACATGGAGCACGCGGGTCATGGCGCGCAGATCTAGCGCAGGCGTGCTTAACGCGCCGTCAACTGCCCGGGGGTAATGCTGCCGGTCCGCGCCGCTTTGGAGCCGCTTTGATGATCGACTATTTCGCGCTTGCCCTTGGCCATGGCCTGATGGCCATTGCGCTGCTGCGGCTTGTGCTGCGCGATGATCTGGATGGCGATCCGCTGCTCACGCGCCTGAAGGCCGATACGGCCGCCAACCGCATGGCGTCGAGCGCCGCCGGCCGCAACGCCGCCCGCCGCGCGCGCGATGACCGCGATGACGACGCAGTCATGACAGCGCCAGAAGAAGACGGGGAACCGGGGCAATAAATGCTCGATCTCGTCTTCCTTGCCTTTATCTTTTACGTCCTGCTGCTCGGGCTCAAGCGCCCGTTCCTGTGGGTGCTGCTCTATGTCTATATCGACATTCTGGCGCCCCAGCGGATCGGCTATTCGCTGATTTCCACCATGCCTGTCTCGCTGATTGCCTTTGCCGCAGCCTTTGGCGGGTGGCTGGTGCTGGATCGCAAGGAAGGTGCGCGGTTGACTGTGCGGCAGGGGCTGATGCTGGCGCTGCTGGCCTATTGCTGGTGGACCACAGGCAACGCCGATTTCCCCGCCGAAGCGGCGACAAAGTGGGACTGGGTGTGGAAGGCGCTGCTGTTCGCGATCTTCCTGCCCTTTACGCTGACCACCCGCGCGCGGATCGAGGCGCTGGGGCTGATGCTGGTGCTGGCGATTGCCACCATCGTCATCGGCACCGGCATGAAGACCGTGCTGGGCGGCGGCGGCTATCAGAACCTCAAGTTCTTCGTGAATGACAATAGCGGGGTCTATGAAAGCTCGACGCTGGCGACGGTCGCGATCGGGCTGATCCCGCTCATCTGGTGGTTCACCCGCCACGGCACGGTGTTCCGCCCGCACTGGCTGGTGACGGCCTTCGCTGTTGCGCTGACCTTCGCCTGCCTGATGGTGCCGATCGGCACCGAGGCGCGCACCGGGCTGCTGTGCATTGCCGCGCTCGGCGTGCTGCTGCTGCGCTATACCAACAAGCGGCTGATGTTCATTGCGGCCGCCGGCGCGCTCGGCCTCGTCGCACTGCCGTTTCTGCCGCAGAGTTACTACGACCGCATGGCCACGCTCGCGGCGCCGGGCGGCGATGAAAGCGCCTCGACCCGCGTGGCGGTGTGGGAATGGACGCTCGACTACGTTGCCGAAAAGCCGTTCGGCGGCGGGTTTGATGCCTATCGCTCGAACCGCTTTGCCTATGTCATGCCGGTCAAGCAGGTGAATGGGAACACCACCACGGTCGAATATCGCGAAGTGGTGGACAAGGGCCGCGCGTTCCATTCCTCGATCTTCGAACTGCTGGGCGAACAGGGCTGGCCGGGGCTGATGATCTGGCTGGCGCTGCACGGGCTCGGCTTATGGCAGATGGAGCGCATCACTCGCCGCTGGAAGAGCGCTGCGACCGAGGAGGAGGCGTGGATCGCGCCGTTTGCATCCGCCCTGCAGATGAGCGCACTGATCTATCTGGTCGGCGCGCTGTTCCAGGGGATCGGCTATCAGCCGGTGATGCTGATGCTGGTCGGCCTGCAGATCGGGCTTGCCAGTTACTGCGCGCGGATCGATTCGGCGCGCGCCGGGCACGAGCGCAGCGTCAAGCGGCGCGATGCGATCGATAGCAAGCTTGGCGGTGCCGTAGCGGCATAGAAGCGCGTGTTGCGCTGCCCCCGTTGATGCGCCATGAAGCGCCGCGATACGGGCGCGGCGGGCACGGGATTCCGCCGGCACCGACAAGCAGGAGGAAGCCGATGACCCCCAACGAAGTAGCCGCCAAGGTTGGCGAACATTTCGCCACCAGCGAATGGGTTGAGATGAGCCAGGAGCGCATCAACCAGTTTGCCGATGCGACCGGCGATCACCAGTTCATCCACGTCAACGAAGAGATGGCCAAGATGACCCCGTTCGGCGGGACCATCGCGCATGGTTTCCTCACTCTCTCGATGATCCCCTACCTCAGCGCCAACAGCGATATGCCGCGCGTTGACGGGATCAAGATGGCGGTCAACTACGGCGGCAACAAGACCCGCTTCATCGCCCCCGTCCGTTCGGGCAAGCGTATCCGCGGCGTCTGGAAGCTGCTCGAAATGGCCGAAAAGCGCCCCGGCCAGTGGCAGCAGACCGTCGAGATCACCATCGAGATCGAAGGCGAGGACAAGCCCGCCCTGATCTGCGAGTGGATGACGCTCTACTTCGTTTGAGCCCCCATCATTACGTCAACCCAGCGCAAGCTGGGGCCTAGGGCCGCAAGCGCCCTACCCGGCCGCCCGAGGTTCCAGCCTGCGCTGGGATGACGGCTGATCAATCAACAAGGATACCCCTCCCATGGCACGTGACGCCGTTATCGTTTCCACAGCCCGCACGCCGATCGGGCGCGCTTACAAGGGCGCTTTCAACGCCACCCCCGGCGCCACGCTCGGCGCGCTGAGCCTCGCCCCCGCCATTGAACGCGCAGGTATCGAAGCCGGCGCGATTGACGATGTGGTGTGGGGCGCGGTGCTCACGCAGGGCACGCAGGCAGGCAATATCGGCCGTCAGGTCGCCCTGCGCGCTGGTTGCCCCGTCACCGTTTCGGCTCAGACCATCGACCGCCAGTGCTCGTCGGGCCTGATGGCGATTGCCACCGCTGCCAAGCAGATCATCGTCGACAACATGGATATCGTCGTCGGCGGCGGGCAGGATTCGATCTCGATGGTGCAGACCCCCGAGATGCGCGTGGCGCCCGATCGCTCGCTGATCGCGATGCACAAGGACGTCTACATGCCGATGCTCGGCACGGCCGAGACGGTTGCCAAGCGTTACGGCATCAGCCGCGAGCGCCAAGACGAATATGCCTTCCAGTCGCAGATGCGCACGGCGGCGGCGCAGGCAGCGGGCTATCTCGACGCCGAAGTCGTCCCCGTGACCACCACCATGGCGGTGAAGGACAAGGAGACCGGCGAGACCAGCATGGTCGAATTCACCCTGACCAAGGATGAAGGCAACCGCCCCTCGACCACGCTCGAAGGCTTGCAGAGCCTCCAGCCGGTGATGGGCCCGGGGATGTGCATCACGGCGGGCAACGCCTCGCAGCTGTCGGATGGTTCCTCGGCCGCAGTGCTGATGGAAGCCAAGCTCGCCGAACAGAAGGGCCTCCAGCCGCTCGGCCGCTATGTCGGCATGGCAGTCGCCGGCACCGAGCCTGACGAGATGGGCATCGGCCCGGTCTTCGCGATCCCCAAGCTCTTGAAGCAGACCGGCCTCAAGATGGACGACATCGGGCTGTGGGAACTCAACGAAGCCTTCGCGGTGCAAGTGCTCTATTGCCGCGACACGCTCGGCATCGATAACGACATCCTCAACGTCAATGGCGGCTCGATCTCGATCGGCCACCCCTATGGCATGACCGGCGCGCGCTGCACCGGCCACGCGCTGATCGAAGGCAAGCGCCGCGGCGCGAAGTATGTCGTGGTCACCATGTGCATCGGCGGCGGCATGGGGGCGGCTGGTCTCTTTGAAGTGTTCTAAGAACCACCTCACCATCAGAACAATGGCGGCGCGGGAGGCAACTTCCGCGCCGCTTTCTTTGGGCCGATCATTGGCTTTGACGCGCGAGAGGCGGTAGGCTGCGCCGCGGGTCAAGGGAGAGGTCAGCCAATGGACCGGTTATTCACGCTTGTCGCATCGCGCACGGCCTTTGCGGCGGGGCAGCCTGCGGCCTTCATCGTCGCCGTGTTGATCATCGCGATCTGGGGCTTTACCGGGCCGCTGTTCGGCTGGTCGGACACCTGGCAGCTGGTGGTCAACACCGGCACCACGATCGCCACTTTCCTGATGGTGTTCCTGATCCAGAACTCGCAGAACCGCGATGCCGCCGCCATGCAGGCCAAGCTCGACGAGCTGATCCGCGCTGTCGCCCATGCGCGCAACGAATTCGTCGGCATCGAACATCTGACCGACCATGAGATCGAGGATATCCGCGCCGCGCTGGAGCAGTCGGTGGGCGCGGATGACGAAGGTCACTGGCGCCAGACCAGTATCCACCACCTGCTCAAGCGCCGCTAGGCCGGGGCAGGAACGCCGCGCTTGGACATTCTCGGCTTTGCCCTTGCGGTCTTGTTGATCGAGCTGACGCCCGGTCCGAATATGGCGTGGCTTTCGGGGCTGGCTGCAACCGAGGGACGGCGCGCCGGATTGTCGGCGGTGGCAGGGGTGGCGCTGGGCCTGCTCGTCAACGGCGTGCTCGCCGCGCTCGGGCTGGCGACGCTGCTCACCGCGCTGCCGCAAGTGTGGCAGGGCCTGCAATGGGCCGGCGCGCTGATGATGGTGTTCCTGGCGATCCAGACGTGGCGCAGCTCATCCCGCCCGCCGCGGCCGGTGCCGACCGAGAAGGTGAACCAGCGCGCCTTTGTCACCGGCCTGCTCATCAACCTGCTCAATCCCAAGGCCTATATCTTCTTCGTGGTGGTGGCCCCGCGATTTCTCCGGGGCGAGGTGCTGAGCCTTGCCAATGCGCTGCTATTTGCGCTGGTGAGCGCGGCGATTGCCACGCTGATCCACCTTGCGCTGGTGCTGGCGGGCGCGCGTGCGCATGGCTGGCTGTCCGATCCGCGCCGCACCTTGTGGGCGCGGCGAGGGTTTGCGGTGGTCATGCTGCTGGTCGCCGGATCCTTCCTGCTGGCCGATCTCGGCTAGGCGCGGGGCTCCCTCTCGACGATCTGCGCATAATGGCGTATTTTCCGCCCCCGAAGCGCAATCCAGAGGCTGACGCACGCCCCAAGCCAGAGGAACGATCCGGTGAAACAATCGCTCATCAATCTGCTGCCGCCCGCGACGCTCGCTGCGGTCGTGGCGTTCTGGGGTCTTGCGCCTGCAGCCTGGGTCGATGGGCCGTTGACCATCATCATCGTCGGCCTTGCGAGCCTTGCCTTTGTCCAGCTGATGGAACTGGTGTTCGAACGGCACGAAGGCTGGCGCATCAACGGGCGCGAGCTGGCGACCGACATCTTCTATGTCGCCTTCGGTTACGGGGTGATCGGCTTTGCCAGTGATGCGCTGATCAATTCGCCGCTGCGCGAGGTGAAGGAGGCTTGGGGCATCGCCACCCCGTGGCTCGCCGACAGTCCCTTCATCGTGCAGGTGCTGGTGGTGATGTTCGCCTTCGAATTCGGCCAATACTGGATGCATCGCGCGATGCACAACTGGACGCCGCTGTGGCTGACCCATGCGCCGCACCATCACATCACGCAGCTGAACGCGATGAAGGGCTTCATCGGCAATCCGATCGAGTTGTTCCTGATCAGCATCGGCGTGACCGCGCTGCTCGATGTCGATCTGAACGCGCTGTTCGCCGCAATCACCGGCGGCGGCGTGATCGCCACCTATGCCCACGCCAATGTCCGCGCCGATCCGCCGATCTGGTACGGCTATTTCTTCACCACCATCCGCAATCACAGCCTGCACCACACCGCGCTGAGCTATGAAGACACGCGCTGCAACTATGGCAACTCGGTGATTTTCTGGGACCGGGTGTTCGGCACCTATCGCGACGGCGAATCCGAAGTGGTCGGTCAGGATGATCGCAAGCGCCTGTCGATCAAGGAGCAGTGGCTGTTCCCGCTGCGCCCGTGGCTGGAAAAGCGCGAGACGGCCGAGAGCTGAGCGCAAAGCGGGCATTGCCGCCGCCGCGCTTCGGGGGCACAAGGCTGCAATGGGCGTAATCGAGATCATCGGCATTGCGGGCAGCGTCAGCCTGCTATCGGGCTGGCGGCTTTACCTCTGCATCCTTGCCACCGGCATCGCGATGCGGCTCGAACTGCTTCCCTTGCCCGAACATCTCGCCAGTCTTGCCGTGCTCGGCAATCCGTGGGTGCTGGGGATTGCCGCGGTGGGCGCGCTGGCCGAATTCTTTGCTGACAAGGTGATGTGGCTCGATAGCGCGTGGGATGCGGTGCACACCTTTGTGCGGCCCGTTGGCGGGGCGCTGCTTGCGCTTGCGATCATCGATCCGTCCGATCCTGCGACCCAGGTGATCGCCTTTCTGCTCGGCGGCGGGGCCAGCTTCCTTGCGCATGGCGGCAAGGCCAGCGCGCGCGCGGTGGTCAACACCTCGCCCGAACCGGTGAGCAACATCCTCGTCTCGAGCGCCGAGGATGTGGCGACGGTGGGGCTGTTGTGGGTGGTCTATGAATATCCGCTCGCCGCCGGCGCGGTGGCGGCGGTGTTGCTGGTGATCGTGATTGCACTGTTATGGGCCGCGCAGAAGATCATCAAGCGGGTGTTCTTCCGCAGACCCAAGCCGGATGGCTGATTCTGCGCCCGATCGCGGCGCAAGGGATTTCCTTTGGGCTTGCGGCGCGAGGCTGTTAAGGGCGCGCCCATGCTTACCATCGACGGTGTCACAGTGCGGCTTGGCGGCCGGGCCATTCTCGAACGCGCCAGCGCAACCGTGCCGGTGGGCGCGCGCGTCGGGCTGATCGGCCGCAACGGCGCGGGCAAGTCTACCTTGATGAAAGCGCTGATCGGCGAGATCGAGCCCGATGACGGCGAAATCAGCAAACCGGCCCGCGCGCGCATCGGCTATATCGCGCAGGAAGCGCCCAGCGGCTCGATGACGCCCGAAGAAGTGGTGCTCGCCGCCGCCACGGAACGCGCGGAACTGCTGGCAGAGCTCGAAACCTGCTCCGACATGGACCGCATGGGCGACGTCCACGAGCGGTTGCTCGCCATCGACGCCTATTCTGCCCCGGCGCGCGCGGCCAAGATCCTCAATGGCCTCGGCTTTGACGAGGAGATGCAACAGCGCCCGGTCGATAGCTTCTCGGGTGGCTGGAAGATGCGCATTGCCTTGGGCGCGCTGCTGTTTTCCGAGCCTGACATCCTGCTGCTCGACGAGCCGAGCAACCACCTGGACCTGGAAGCGACGCTGTGGCTGGAGAACTTCCTCAAATCCTACCCCGCCACGCTGGTTGTGATCAGCCATGAACGCGATCTGCTCAACAAGGTGGTCGATCACATCCTGCACCTGCAAGGCGGGCAGCTGACGCTCTATCCGGGCGGGTATGACGCCTTTGAGAAGCAGCGCGCCGAACGCGCCGCGCAGCTCGCCTCGGCCAAGGCCTCGCAGGATGCGCAGCGCGCGCGGCTGCAGGACTACGTCGCGCGCAACTCCGCTCGCGCCTCCACCGCCAAGCAGGCGCAATCGCGTGCCAAGATGCTCGCCAAGATGCAGCCCATCGCCGCGCTGATGGAAGACCCGACGCTGAGCTTCGACTTCCCCGATCCCGCCGAGATGAAATCGCCGATGATCACGCTGGAACAGGCTGCGGTCGGCTATGGCGAGGCGCCGCCGATCCTCAAGCGGCTGAATTTCCGGATCGAGGCTGACGACCGCATCGCGCTCTTGGGCCGCAACGGCAACGGCAAGACCACGCTGGCGCGCTTGCTCGCTTCGCAGCTTGCCCCGGCAGAGGGCGCGGTGAATGCGCCGGGAAAGCTCAAGGTCGGGTATTTCACCCAGTATCAGGTCGAGGAACTGGCGGGTGAGGACACGCCTGTCGATCTGATGACCCGCGCGATGGAAAAGCAAACCCAAGGCGCGGTGCGTGCGCAACTGGGCCGGTTCGGGTTTTCGGGCGCCAAGGCGCAGACGCGGGTTGAGAAGCTTTCGGGCGGGGAGCGTGCGCGGCTCGCGCTGGCGCTGATCACGCGCGATGCGCCCCACCTGCTGATCCTCGACGAGCCGACCAACCACTTGGATGTCGATGCGCGCGAGGCGCTGGTGCAGGCGCTCAATGCCTATACCGGCGCGGTGATCCTTATCAGCCACGATCGCCACATGGTCGAACTGACCGCCGACCGGCTGGTGCTGGTCGATGGCGGCACCGCGCGCGAATATGCCGGCAGCATGGATGATTATATCGACTTCATCCTCGGCCGGAAACCGAAGGGTGAGGCGCTTAAGGGTGCAGCCACGAAGGGCGGCGCGCGCGGGCCGAACACCATGGCCGAAGCCCGCTATGCGCAATCACAGCTGGAAAAGGCGGAGAAGGCGCTGGCCCGCCAGACCGCCGAGGTCGAGCGGCTTGACGCGCAGATCCTCGAACTCAGCGGCAAACCCGGTCATGATGCCGCCAAGATGCAAAGCCTGCTCGCCGCGCGCGCCAAAGCCGGCGATGCCTTGGACCAGGCGGAGCAGACGTGGCTCGCCGCAGGCGAGGCGTTGGAAGCCTTCGAACAGGCCTAGGCAGCCGCGCTGGCGCGCTGGCCTACCCAGTGTGCGTGGCGATCCATTCCTCGACCACCGGGGCGACCTTGGTGCGCCACCGGCTGCCGTTGAAGATGCCGTAATGGCCCGCGCCTTCGGCCATGTAATACCGCTTCTTTGCTTCGGGCAGGTTCGGGGTCAGCTTGAGCGCCGCCTTCGTCTGGCCGAGGCCGGAAATATCGTCTCGCTCGCCTTCGATGGCGAGGAGCGCGGTGTCAGTGATCTTGGTGATGTCGACCAGCTCGCCCTTGTGGCGGAACTCGCCCTTGGGGATCGAGTGTTTCTGGAACACCTCTTCCACCGTTTGCAGGTAGAATTCGGCAGTCATATCGCAGACCGAACGATATTCGTCGTAGAAGGTCTTGGTCGCCTGCGCGGAGGCATCATCGCCCACGGTGAGGTGTTTGAACATCTCGTAGTGGCTCATCATGTGGCTCGACAGGTTCATGCTCATGAAGGCGTTCAATTGCATGAAGCCGGGATAAACACGGCGGCCGGAACCGGGATACTTCATTGGCACCGTGGCAATCACGCTCTGGCGGAACCATTCGATCGGGCGCTGCATCGCCATGTTGTTGACCACGGTGGGGCATTCGCGCGTGTCGATCGGCCCGCCCATCATGGTGAGCGTGGCAGGGGTCGCGGGCGATTTGTGCAGGTTCAGCAGCGCGGTCGCGGCAAAGGCGGGGACGCTCGGCTGGCACACCGCCATCATGTGGATGCGCTGGCCGCCCGCTTCGGCGTGGATATATTCTGCAAATTCAATCAGGTATTCGATATACTCGTCGAGATCGAAATTGCCGGCCGATTGCGGCACCATCTTGGCGTCGGCCCAATCGGTTATGAAGACGTCACAGCTTTCAACCATCCGCTCGACTGTACCGCGCAGCAGCGTGGCGTAGTGCCCGCTCATCGGCGCGACGATCAGCAGGCGCGGGCGGTCTGAGGGCGTGCCTTCGACAGTGAAGTGCAGCAGATCGCCAAACGGGCGCTTGAGCGCGATGGTCTCGGTGACGGCGCGGGGCTTGCCGTCGATCTCCACCTCGGTGATGCCGAAGGCGGGCTTGCCGTAATGCGCGGTGGCGTGGGCGAACACGTCAAGCGCGCTCGCCGTCATCGGGCCCATGCCCATGTAACCGAAGGGATTGGCGGGATTGGACAGCAGGCCCGAACTGATCGAAGCGAGCGCGCTGGCGCTGTTCATCCAGCTGCGCTGCAGCTCGTAAGCGTGGTAGAGCATCAAATAACCTCAAGCGACGAACGGTCCGGCACCTCGTCCCGCGGGCACCTTGCCATGTCAGATGCGCCTTTGCCGGGCATTGTGCAATGCACAATATTGCGTGCTTCCCCCGTGCAGCAGGCCTCTGTTGCTTTTTGCACGTGAAATTCGCAGGCTTCGTGGCTAGAGCGGCGGCACGATGCATGGTGAGACCCCCGAAGAGACGCGCACAGCGCAACCCGTTGGCGAAGGGCCTGAGCCCCTGAACGCAGCGGTGGAGACACTCGCCCCGCGCGATGATGGGGCTGAGGATGAGGCCGAAGCCGCACCCAAATCGCGTTCGCTCGCCCCTTTGCGCATGGTGTTCGGCGCGGCGGTGCAATACCCGCGCGAGATCGGCTTTGCGCTGGCCGCGCTGCTGATCACCTCGGCGGCGACGCTGGCGATTCCCTACCGGTTCAAGGTGATCATCGACGAGGCGTTCGGCGGTTCGACCACGCCTGACGATATTGCCCATGCCTTCCAGTATCTGCTTATGATCGTGGTGATCCTCGGGATCGGCACCGCGCTGCGGTTCTACTTCGTCAGCTGGCTCGGCGAGCGGGTGGTGGCCGATATCCGATTGAAAGTGCAAGCGAACCTTCTGCGTCTTTCGCCCGGATTCTACGAGGTCAACAGCCCCAAGGAAATCTCCAGCCGGATGACAAGCGACACCGCGATCATCGAGAACGTGGTCGGCACCACGGTTTCGGTGGCGCTGCGCAATTCGCTCACCGCGATCGGCGGGATCGGGCTGCTGATCTTTCTCGCCCCGTCGCTGACGCTGGGCCTGCTGATCGGCATTCCGGTGGTGATTGCCCCGATCGTCTTTTTCGGACGCAAGATCCGTGCGGTCTCGCGCTCCAGTCAGGATCGGATCGCGGACGTTGGTGCCTACGTCACCGAAGTGCTTTCGGCGATGAAGATCGTGCAGAGCTTCGGGCAGGAAACACGCGAGAACGAGCGGTTTGCAGGCGTGGTCGAGGAAACCTTTGCCACCGCCCGCAAGCGCATCATCCTGCGCGCGGCGATGACATCGGTGGTGATCCTGCTGGTGTTCGGCGCGATCACTCTGGCGATGTGGCGCGGCGCGCTGGCGGTGAACGAAGGCACGATCACGCCGGGCGACATGGGCTTTTTCGTCTTCACCGGAATCCTTGTGGCCGGCGCGCTGGGTTCGCTGACTGAAGTGTACGGCGATCTGCTGCGCGGTGCAGGCGCGGCGAGCCGTTTGGCCGAACTGCTTGAGGCCAAGCCCGAAATTGCGCCGCCGGCGCGACCCGAACGCCTGCCCGAACCGGCGCGCGGCAGCCTGTCTTTCCGCAATGTCACTTTCCGCTATCCCGCGCGGCCCGAGACGGCGGCGCTCAAGGACTTCACCCTCGAGATCGAGCCGGGCGAGACCATCGCCATCGTCGGACCTTCGGGCGCGGGCAAGAGCACGATCTTCCAGCTGGTCGAGCGCTTCTACGATCCGCAGGGCGGCACCATCCGCCTCGATGGCGTGCCGCTGACCAGCGCCGATCCGGCCGACGTGCGTTCGCGCATTGCGCTGGTGCCGCAGGACGGGGTGCTGTTCAGCGCCAACGCCCGCGACAATCTGCGCTATGGCAAGTGGGACGCGACCGACGAAGACATCTGGGACGCGGCGCGCGCCGCCAATGCGGAAAGCTTCCTGCGCGCGCTTCCCCAAGGCCTCGACACCTATCTCGGTGAGGGCGGAACGCAGCTTTCGGGCGGCCAGCAACAGCGCGTTGCCATCGCCCGCGCGCTGCTGCGCGATGCGCCGATCCTGCTGCTGGACGAGGCGACCAGCGCGCTGGATGCCGAAAGCGAGCAGCTGGTCCAGCAGGCGCTCGAAAGCCTGATGCTAAACCGCACCACGCTGGTGATCGCCCACCGCCTCGCCACTGTGCGTGCGGCGGACCGGATCGTGGTGCTGGATGACGGCCGGATCGTCGAACAGGGCACGCACGAGGCGCTGTCGAAGGCGGGCGGGCTCTATGCGCGCCTCGCCCGGCTGCAATTCACCGCCGACGCTGCTTAGTCTGCTGCTTCGCTCGCGCGAACGGCATGCCACCCGCGCCTTTTCGACGAAACGCTAGGGCGACCGGACAAGCGGCAACCCTTTGCCGCGTGCGACGTTAGTGTGACGCTTGCAGGCATCCTGCCACAGCTTTTCGGGGACACCAGACATGATCCACAAAACCGCCCTTCTTGGCGCCAGCCTTGCGGCGCTCGCGCTTTCGGCGCCCGCCCTCGCCAACGATGACGCCCACGCCCACGAGGATGGCATCGAACTGCTGCTGGCCGAAGGCGAAGCCGCTGCCCCCGCGCTGCCGACCATGAGCTTTGGCAGCTGGGGCTTCGATCCGGCCCTGCTCGCCACCGACATCAAGCCGGGTGACGACTTCAACGCCTATGCCAACAAGCGCTGGATCGACGCCAATCCGCTGCCGCCCGAATTCAGCCGCATCGGCGCCTTCACCCTGCTCGGCGAAAAGAGCACCGCTGACGTCAAGGCACTGATGGACGAGCTCGCCGCCAAGGATCCGGCCAGCCTCTCGGCGGACGAACGGCGCATCATCACCGCTTACAACACCTATGCTGATACAAGCGCCATCGAAGCGGCCGGCCTTGCACCGGCCAAGCCCTATCTTGACCGGATCGCCGGGGCCAAGACGCTTGATGATCTGGCAATGTTGTGGGCCGAGCCGGGCTTTGCCAGCCCCGTGGGCGGCGGCGTCGGGGTCGATGCCAAGCAGCCTGATCGGCACATCGCCAATGTCGGCTTTGGCGGGCTCGGCCTGCCTGACCGCGACTACTATCTCGACACCACCGAAAAGGGCGCCGCGATCCAGGCCAAGTACAAGGCCTATGTCGCCTTCCTGCTCGGCGAGGCAGGCTATGCCGATCCTGCTGCGATGGCAGAGCAGGTCTATGCCTTCGAGGACGCCAATGCCCGCAAGGTGCAGTGGGACCGCGCGGTGCGCCGCAACCGCGATCTCACCTACAACCTGCTGACCGCCGATGAACTCGCCGCGATTGGCGGCAAGGTGCCGGTGACGGCAATGCTGGCAAAGATCGGGATCGCAAACAGCCCCGGCTTCGTCGTCGGCCTGATGCCGCCGACGCCTGAGGAGATTGCCGCACTCAAGCTGGACGAGGCAACGCTGGCGAAGATCGGCACCGGGCTCCCGGGTATGTTCGCGCTGCTCGGCGAGACCCCGGTCGAAACGCTCAAGGCGTGGATGGTCAAGGAGTTCCTCTCGGGCAACGCGGCGGTGCTGCCCAAGCGGTTTGACGATGCCAGCTTCGAATTCTTCGGCAAGACCCTGCGCGGCACCCCCGAACAGCGCCCGCGCTGGAAGCGCGCAATCGGCGAATCCGAAGGCCTGCTGGGCGAGCTGATCGGCAAGGCCTATGTCGCGCGCTATTTCCCGCCCGAGAACAAGGTCGCGATGGACGAGCTGGTGGCCAATCTGCGCATCGCGCTCGGCCAGTCGATCGACGAGATCAAGTGGATGGGTGAGGAGACCAAGGCCCAGGCGCACGCCAAGCTGGCGAGCTTCGATCCCAAGATCGGCTACCGCCCGAACTTGGAGACCTATGACGGTCTGGTCATCACGGCAGGCGATGCCATCGCCAACCGCATGGCCGCCGCCAAGTGGGGTCAGGCGGACAATGTCGCCAAGCTCGGCCAGCCGATTGACCGCACCGAATGGGGCATGCTGCCCCAGACCGTGAACGCCTATTACAACTCAGTGAAGAACGAGATCGTGTTCCCGGCTGGCATCCTGCAGCAGCCGTTCTTTGCGCTGACCAATGATATCGCAGTGAATTACGGCGCCATCGGCGGCGTGATCGGTCACGAAATGGGCCACGGCTTCGACGATCAGGGCTCCAAGTCGGATGCCAGCGGCGCATTGCGCAACTGGTGGACCGATGCCGACCGCGCGGCCTTCGACGGGCTCGGCAATGCACTGGTCGCGCAGTACAACAGCTTCTGCCCGCTCGATGCGGGGGCGACCTGTGTCAACGGGCGCCTGACGCTGGGCGAAAATATCGGCGATGTCGGCGGGCTTTCGATGGCCTACCGCGCCTACAAGCTCGCCACCAAGGGCAAGGACGTGCCGGTGATCGACGGCCTGACCGGTGATCAGCGCTTCTTCCTCGCCTGGGCGCAGGTGTGGCGTTCGACCCAGCGCGAGGAGAACTATCGCAACCGCCTGCGCACCGACAGCCACAGCCCCGAGGAATACCGGGTCAACGGCGTCGTGCGGAACCTCGACGAATGGTACGAAGCCTTCGGCGTGAAGCCCGGCGATGCGATGTACCTGCCGCCGGAAAAGCGCGTGCGCATCTGGTGAGGAATGATTGACATGGCCCGCGCTTCCGTGATGGAGCGCGGGTCATGAACGAAACACTCGCCGCGATCCTGCTCGGTATCCTTGAAGGGCTGACCGAGTTCCTGCCGGTCTCATCAACCGGGCACCTGATCCTTGCCACCGAACTGCTTGGCTTTGACCAGCGCGAGTGGGAGGTGTTCAACATCGCGATCCAGCCGGCCGCGATCCTGGCGATCGTGGTGCTCTACTGGCGCACCTTCCTCGATGTTGCCAAGGGCTTGTTCGGGCTGGAGAAGGGCGCGCTCAATTTCGTGCGCAATCTGCTGGTCGCGTTCTTTCCGGCGGTGCTGCTGGGCCTTGCCTTCGGCGATGTGATCGAAACCATGCTCGGCAATGCGGTGCTGGTGTGCTGGACGCTGATCATCGGCGGCGTGGCGATCCTGGCGATCGAACGCTGGGCCAATCCGCCCGCAACCGGGCCGGGTGTGGAAGGGGTCTCCTTGCGCACCTCTGTGCTGATCGGGCTGGTGCAATGCCTTGCGATGATCCCCGGCGTGAGCCGTTCGGGAGCGACGATCTTGGGGGCGATGGCCTTCGGGGTGGACCGCAAGACGGCCGCCGAATTCAGCTTCTTCCTCGCTGTCCCGACGCTGAGCGGGGCGACCGTCTACCAGCTGGCGAAGAATGGCGCGGCTCTCACGACCAACGATCTGCAGCTGATCGGGATCGGCTCGCTCGCCGGTTTCGTGGTGGCGCTGGTGGTGGTCAAGCTGTTCGTCGAGATCGTCACCCGGATCGGATTTGCGCCCTTTGGCTGGTATCGCATCGTGGTCGGGCTTGCCGGGCTGGCGTGGCTCAGCCTGCGATAGAATCGCAATTGCTGGAACCACCCGCCGTCCGACTTGTTTGAGAGTCAGTCCGGCGATGGCCGGTGCTGATGGAGACCGATTTCTCAATGGCGTTACTGGTGCTGATCGTGTTGGGGGCAACGCTGGGCTGGCTGGCCTCGATCCTCGCGCGCAGCGAAGCGCCGGGCGCGATTTTGCGTCAGATTGCGCTGGGCCTTGCCGTGTCGGTTGTCGCCGGAGAGCTTGCCAACGGCGGCACGATGATTGGCAGCCTGTCGTTCCTCGGCCTCGGCGTTGCGCTGGCATCGTGTCTTGTCGCGCTGGTGCTCTATCACGCCATCGCGCGGCGCCGGGTCAAGGCCTAGACCGGAACCGCCCCGCTGCCGCGTCCGCCGCGCAGGTGATATTCCTGCGTCCCCCGGTGCAGCACATTATCGACATCGATCACGGCTGAATTGGCATAGGTGAAGCCGGCGGGCAGGCTGCGATAGAGCCGGTCGAAATCGCGCTCCACCGTCTGGCGGTAGAGATCGGCAAAGCTCTCGATCACGAAATAGGTCGGCTGCAGATCGCTGATCACGTAATCGGTGCGCATCACCCGATCGACATTGAGCATGATGCGGTTGGGGCTCTCCGCCTCCACCGCAAAGCGCGCCTCGGCCGGGCCTGACAGAATCCCCGCGCCGTAAGCCCGCACGCCATCCGCCTCCTCGATCAGACCGAATTCGACCGTATACCAGTAGAGCGCGCCCAGCGCTTTGAGCCGGTTGTACCGCATCGCCTTCCACCCGGCGCGGCCATATTCCTGCATGTAATCGGCATAGGTCGGATCGGTCAGCATCGGGACATGGCCGAACACATCGTGGAACACGTCGGGCTCCTCGATGTAGTCGAAGGTTTCGCGGGTGCGGATGAAATTGCCCGCCGGAAAACGCCGGTTGGCCAAGTGCCAGAAGAACACGTGATCGGGGATCAGCATCGGCACCGGCACCACGCTCCACCCGGTGAGCGCGCCGAGTTCCTCGGACAGCGTGCCGAATTCGGGGATGCCGCCGCGCCCAAGATCGAGCTTTTCGAGCCCGCCCATGAAGGCCGAACACGCCCTTCCGGGAAGCACTTCCAACTGGCGGGCGAAGAGATCGTCCCACACGCCGTGATCTTCCGACGTGTAGGCGGTCTGCGCCGGCTCGAGCCAATCCTCGCCCACGTGTGCGGGCTTGGCCAGCGGCGCGGTAAAGACATCCGCCGCCATTTCCGGCAGAGTGGCAAAATCGGGCTGAAGGTCTGCAAGCGTGGCCATATCGTTGCAGATGATACTACCTTCGGGCGGCGAGGACAAACGGGGAGACGCGGGAATGGGGATGAAGCGCAAGGATTATGAAGAGGCGCTCGCGCCGCTGACGCTTGAACTGGTCAGCATGGCGCGCTGGGTCAAGGCGACAGGCGCGCGGATCGTGGTGCTGTTCGAGGGGCGCGACACTGCCGGCAAGGGCGGGGCGATCACCGCGGTGCGCGATGAACTGAACCCGCGCCAATGTCGCACTGTTGCCTTGTCGAAGCCGACCGAGGCGGAACTGACCCAGTGGTATTTCCAGCGATACGTCGCTCACCTGCCCAGCGCGGGCGAGATCGTGCTGTTCGACCGGTCATGGTATAACCGTGCGGGCGTCGAGAAGGTGATGGGCTACGCGAATCAGGCGCAGGTCGCAGCCTTCCTCAAGGCGGTGCCGCTGTTCGAGAAGCTGCTGGTGGATGACGGCATTCTGCTCTTCAAGTACTGGCTCGCCGCCGATCAGGAGAAACAGGAGGAGCGGCTGCGCGAGCGGCTGGAAGATCCGCTGAAGCGCTGGAAGCTCTCCCCCATCGACCTCGCCGCGCGGGAGAAATACGACGATTACACCAAGGCGCGCGAGGCCATGCTGAAGGCCACGCATACCGAACACGCCCCGTGGACCCTGGTCAATTTCAACGATCAGCGGCGCGGGCGGCTGACGCTGGTGCGCGACCTTTTGAGCCGGATCCCCGATACGCACAAGGAGCCGGAAGCGATCGATTTCCCTGATCTCGGACGGAAGCCGGCGAAGGAGAAGTATAAGGCGCTGAAGCCGATCGCGGATTATCCGGCGGACTAGACCGACGCGCTCGCTGCGGTCACCTGCCGGCCATCACCAGCGAAGGCGGCCAACTCATACCCCGCCTCGCTCTTGCGCATGACAAGATGGAGCGGCTCGCCCGCAATGGCAGGCGTTAGGCCGCGGAAGGCGAAGCTGCGCAACCGGTTCTCGCCCAGCTCGCTTGCGGCCAGTTGCAGCAGCAGGCTCGCCGTCAACGGGCCGTGGACGACAAGGCCGCGATAACGCTCGATCGCCTGCGCATAAGGCGCGTCATAATGGATGCGGTGGGTGTTGAAGGTCAGCGCGGAGTATCGGAACAGCAGGCGCGCATCGGGCGTCAGGCTGCTATGGGCGTCCCAACCAGCAGGATCGAACCGCGCCTCGCCTGGCGGCGGCGGGCTGAGCGGGGCATCGGCAGCTGCCGCCTCGCGGTAGACCAGCGTCTGGGTTTCGATCACTGCGACCGTGCCATTGGCTGTGGTTACGTGCTCGACATCGACGAAGGCGAGACGGCCCGAGCCGCCGTCCTTCTCGCTCACCGAGGCGACCCGGCTGGTGCGTTCGATCACCGCACCGATGGCGATGGGAGCGTTGAAGGCGATCTTGGACGAAGCCCACATCCGGCGCGGCATGGGGAAGGGCGGCAGAAAGCTGCGCGGGCCATCATCGCGCTGCGGGTGGCCGTCCTCGCCCAACTGCGCGGTGGGGGCCTGCGGTGTGCACAGCGCAAAGTGGATGCCCTGCGGCATGATCGGCGGGTGCGGGCGCGCCAGATCGAAGGTGGCGAGCCAGCGATGCGCCAGCCCCTCATCGAGGCGATCCGTGGCGCGGGTCTCGCGCCCGATCCAGGCCTCGAAACTCATACCGCGCGCTCGAACACCGCCGCTATCCCCTGACCGCCGCCGATGCACATCGTCTCGAGCCCGTAGCGCACTTGGCGCCGGTGCATTTCGTGTGCCATGTCGGCGAGGATGCGGCCCCCGGTTGCGCCGATCGGATGGCCGAGGCTGATGCCGGAGCCATTGACGTTGAGGATCTCGCGGCGGCTGTCGTCCTCCGACCAGCCCCAGCCCTTGAGCACCGCGAGCACCTGCGGGGCGAAGGCCTCGTTGAGTTCGACGAGGCCGATGTCATCCCAGCTGTAGCCCCGCCGCGCGAACAGGCGCTCCACCGCAGGCACAGGGCCGATGCCCATACGCGCCGGATCGCAGCCCGCTGCCGCCCAGCCACCGAACCACAGCAGCGGGGTGAGGCCCAGCTCCTCGAGCTTGTCCTCCGCCACCACAAGGCAGGCCGCCGCCGCATCATTCTGCTGGCTGGCATTGCCCGCGGTGACGATGGCTTCGGGGTCGCGTTTGATGTCGATGGCGGCGAGCTTGCCGAGGGTCTCCATCGAGGCATCGGTGCGGTAGCCTTCGTCGTGGTCGAAGATCACTGGGTCGCCCTTCCTCTGCGGGATCGCGACGGGGACGAGCTGCTCGGCAAACTTGCCATCTTCCCATGCCTTCGCGGCATTCTGGTGCGAGCGGACAGCGAAGGCATCCGCCGCCTCGCGCGAAATGCCGTAATCCTTGGCGAGATTCTCGGCGGTCTCGATCATTCCGGTGATGACGCCGAAACGCTCGACCGGCTGGCTCATCACCCGCCCGCGGCTGAGGCGGTCGTGCAGCACCATGTCGCCCATCCGCACGCCCCCGCGCGCGGCCAGCGTGTAGTGTTCGACGTTGGACATGGATTCGACGCCGCCTGCGACCACCACATCGGCCATGCCGGTCTCGACCATCATCGCCGCCGTCGCCACAGCCTGCACGCCCGAGCCACAGCGGCGATCAAGCTGGAAACCGGGTACTTCGATCGGGAGGCCCGCCGCCAGCCACGCCCAGTGGCCAATCGCAGGCGCCTCGCCATTGCCGTAGCCCTGGCTGAACACCACGTCGTCGACGCGCGCCGGATCAATGCCCGAACGTTCCATCAGCGCCTTGAGAATCACCGCGCCCAATTGGCCCGCGTTCATGCTGCTGAGGCCACCGAGGAACTTGCCCACCGGGGTGCGCAAGGGGGTGCAGATAGCGGCCCTGCGATTTTCTGGGCGTCTGGTCATGTCCTGTCCTTGTCCGAAAGAGCCACGGTGCCCGCGTCGACCAGCTTGCCGATTGCGCCTGATGAGAGGCCCAGCTTATCCGCCAGCACTTCCTCGGAATGCTCACCCAGATAAGGCGCAGGCCGGGGATCGCCGGCCTCGCGGCCCGGCAGATTGGCAAAGCTGCGGGTGGCGGGATAGGCGAAGCCCGAAGGGTTGGCGGGCGCGGGGCCGAACAACGGATTGTCCGCCACCAGCACAGGGTCGTTCGCCGCCTCGTGCGGGGTGCGGTAACGCTCGAAGGTGCAGCCTTCCGCCGCCATGCGCGCGGCGAGTGTGTCGTAGTCCAGCGCGTCTGCCGCCTGCTGGAACAGCGCAAACAGGCGGGCGCGGTGCTGGAAGCGGGGGGTGTCCCCATCGGCGAAGCGCACGCCGAGTTCGGCCTCCAGCGCGGCCATGCCCTCGCCGACCCCGAAGGCTTTGACCAGTCCGCTCCACTGCTTCGGCGTGAGCGCGGCGACCATGAAGCGCGTGCCGTCACGGCTGCGGAAATCGCGCCCGAATGCGCCCCAGATCGCATTGCCCAATCGCTCGCGGTCGCTGCCGCGATAGAGCATTTCCGCCATCGTCCCCGAATTGGCGAGCGTGCCGATCGCGACATCGCCCAACGGCACGCACACTTCGCTGCCTTCGCCCGTGCGGCTGCGGTGATGGAGCGCGGCGAGCATCGCAAAGGCGCTATAGGCCCCGGTGATGAAGTCCCACGCGGGCAGAACCTGGTTGACCGGGGGCGCGGTGGCCGGATCCCAATCCTCCGGCCCGCACATCAGCGGATAACCGGCAGCCGCGTTGACGGTGAAGTCCATCGCCTGGCGCCCATCGTGCCAGCCCATTATGCGCAGGGAGATCATATCCGCGCGCTTGGCCTGCATAGCCGCATGGCCGAGGAAACTCGCCTCGGGCAGATTGGTGATCAGCTGGCCCGTCTTGGCCGCCAGTTCCACGCACAGCTCGCGCCCCTCGCCCGATTGCAGATCGAGCGCGACGGACTTCTTGGCGCGGTTGAGGTTCTCCCACGAGAGCGAGCGGCCCTCGGTGGTGAGCATATAGCGGTTGTAATCGAGCCCGCCCGCCTTGTGATCGACGCGGATCACCTCCGCCCCCATCTGCGCGCAGTAAAGGCCCGCGGTGGGCGAAGCGACGAAGCTGGAAACCTCGATTATCGAGAGGTCGTTGAGAAGGTTATACATTCCCACTCCATTCGCGCAGCATGTGCTTGGCGATCTGGAGCTGGAGGATCTGCGTGGTGCCTTCGTAGATGCGGTAGATGCGCGCATCGCGGAAGAAGCGTTCGGCGTCGTATTCGGCGAGATACCCCGCGCCGCCGTAGATCTGCACCACCCGGTCCACCACCCGGCCGCACATCTCGCTGGCGAAGACCTTGAAGGCGGCGGCTTTGACGAGGATGTTCTCGCCCGCATCGGCGCGCGCGGTGACATCGCGCATCATGCTTTCGGCCGCGTAGATTTCGATCTCGCTATCGGCGAGCATCTGCTGGATCAGCTGGAAATTGGCGATCGGCTCGCCGAACGCCTTGCGCTCGTTGGCGTAGCGCAGCGCCGAGTCCAGCGCGCGGCGGGCATAGCCGGTGGCCGCCGCGCCGACCGAGATGCGGCCATTATCAAGGCTCTTCATCGCAAAGACGAAGCCCTTGCCGGTCTCGCCGCCCAGCAGCGCATCGCCCGGCACGCGCACATCATCGAGCATGATGTCCGAGATATGCGAGCCGCTCTGGCCCATCTTCTTGTCGGGCGATCCGGTCGAAACGCCCGGCGTGGTCATCGGCACGATGAAGGCCGAAACGTGGGCGTTCTTGGGCAGCGCTTCCTTGCTGGTGCGCGCCATGATCAGCGCGACATTGGCGTGGGGCGCGTTGGTGATGTAACGCTTCGTGCCGTTGAGGATCCAGCCATTGCCGTCCGGATCGGGGACAGCGGTGGTCTGAAGTCCGGCGGAATCGCTGCCCGATCCCGGCTCGGTCAGGCCGAAGCAAGCGATCTTGCCTTCGGCCAGCTGCGGGAACCACTCGGCGCGCTGGGCCTCGGTCGCGCCGTTCTTCAATGCGCTCGCAAACATTCCGACATTGATCGAGAAGATCGACCGGTAGGCCGGAGCGGCGTAGCTCATGATGTTCACGACACGGGCATATTGCGTCATGTTGAGGCCCGCGCCGCCATATTCTTCCGGCACCGAGAGGCCGAACAGCCCCATCTCGCGCATTTCGCCAAGGATTGCGTCCGGCACGCGGTCTTCGGCGATCACCTGCGGTTCGGCGGGGATCAGGCGCTCGCGAACGTAACGCTGGAGCTGCTCGGCGAACTGCTCGAAAATGTCCTCGTCCATGCCCGGATTGCGGGCGGGGGCCATCACGGATGCGGCATTCATGGTGGTCGTGGTCCTTGGCGGTCGGCTCTGCGCGGCAGGCAGAGCGCGGGTCTTCACGGGATCAGGCGCGGTTACTGGCGGGCCGGGCGGGCGCTGTCGCCTGTCATTTCGGCAGGGGCCGCGGTGCTCGGGGCGGCTTCCGGCGGCAGCGCTTCGGGTGGCAGCTCGCGCTCGTCGAGCATGGAGGCCGCCTCTTCGAGCGCCTTGGCCTCGCCTGCGCTCACCCCGCCCGGCGCGTCCGCCCCGCCGCTATCGCAGGCGGCGAGGAGCGCGGCGAGCGCGGCAAGCAGCGGCAGGCGCGGCACCGGGATGCGGCCTATTCGCTCGGCGTGTCGGCAGCGGCAGCAGCGGCTTCGGCCGCGACATCGGCAGCTGCATCTGCGGCGGTTTCTGCGGTCGCTTCGGCAGCGGCGTCGGTTTCCGGCGCGTCGGTGGCGTTCGCTTCAGGATCGGCGGCGGGCGCTTCGTTGACCGGCGCCAGCGCCGCATCGGCGGGCATTTCGACCGTATCGGCGCTCGCTTCGGTCGAGGCGTCATCGGCGCTGCCGCAGGCGGCCAGCAAAAGGGCGGCGGCGGTCAGGGCGGTCAGTGTGCTTAGGGGGGTGGCAATCTTGGTCATGGCGGGGTCTCTCCTCGGCGAGTGTTATATCTGGCCCTCAGAGCCATAAGCAAGCGAACGCGTCAACGCCAAGTGCCAAATGGGCACACCTTCGCCGCGAGCGGTGGTCGCAAGGCGCGCGCGTGGTATCATCAGCCCCATGATCCAGACCGCCCCGCTATCGCCTGCGCGCATCCCCGCTCGCTTCGCCGCCGTGTTCGCGGCGCTTGCTTTGCCGGTCGTCATGGCCAGCGCCCAGCCGGTGCCCGATGCCTTCACCGTGGTGGAAAGCGGCGCGCGCTTCGCCACCTTGCAGGACGCGATCAACGCCATCGGCAATGCCCGCGCCACGATCCGCATCGCGCCCGGCACCTATCGCCAATGCGCGGTGCAGGAGCAGGGCGTGATCATCTACGAGGCCGCCGAGCCCGGCAGCGTCATCTTCATGGGCCGCTCGTGCGAAGGCAAGGCGGCGCTGGTGCTGCGCGGCACCGGCGCGGAAGTGCGCGGGCTGACCTTCTCCAACCTGCGCGTCGCCGATGGCAACGGGGCGGGTATCCGGCTCGAAAAGGGCGCTCTCAACGTCGCATATGCGCGCTTCGAAAACAGCCAGCAGGGCATCCTGACGGCGGATGATCCTTCGGCCCGCATCTACATCACCCGCTCAACCTTCAGCGGGCTGGGCACCTGCGAGAACGACGCGGGCTGCGCCCATTCGCTCTATGTCGGCAATTACGGCTCGCTCACCGTGCGCGAAAGCCGGTTCGAGCGCGGCACCGGGGGCCATTACCTCAAGGCCCGCAGCGCCGAGGCGATCATCGAAGGCAACAGCTTCGACGACGCGAACGGGGCAGCCACCAATTACATGATCGATCTGCCGGCGGGCAGCGTGGGCCGGATCGCGGACAACTGGTTCGTGCAGGGGCGCGACAAGGAGAATTACTCGGCCTTCATCGCGCTGGGCGCCGAAGACCTGCTGCATTCTTCCGACGGGCTGGAAGTGGCAAACAACGAAGCCCGCTTCGTCCCCGGCCTGTCGCGCACCAGCGTATTCCTCGCTGACTGGACCGGCTCGCGCATCATGATGCAGGGCAACAAGCTCGCCGCCGGGCTCAAGCAGTACGAGCAGCGCTAGAGCGCTTTCCTACCCGCGCCCAAGCTGACAGGATCGCGGGGATGAAACGCCACGATCCCCGCCGCCGCCCGCCTTTGTTCAACCGCATGAGGGCAGCGGGAATTTCTGTTCCTGGACAGTGTCTCATGTGTCTCCAACAGGCAACAGGGGCGATGCCGGTCAGATCAGCAAATGCCCCGAACGGTCGCGCTTGGTGGCGAGATAGCGGGCGTTGTGCGGGTTTTCGGGGAGCTGGTGGGGGACGCGCTCGGTGACGGTGATCCCTGCCGCTGATAGCGCTTCGACCTTGGCCGGGTTGTTGGTGAGCAGCCGGATGGTGGTCGCTCCCAACAGTTCCAGCATCCGCGCCGCCAAGGGGAAATCGCGCGCTTCATCGGGCAGACCAAGCCGCTGGTTGGCCTCGACCGTATCGAAGCCTTGGTCCTGCAGGCGATAGGCGCGCAGCTTGTTGACGAGGCCGATCCCGCGCCCCTCCTGCCGCATATACAGCAGGACGCCCCACCCGCCGGAGTCGCGTGCCTCGTGCGCCATGGCGTGGAGCGCGGCGTCCAGTTGCGGGCCGCAGTCGCATTTGAGGCTGCCGAGGATGTCGCCGGTGAGGCATTCGGAATGGAGCCGGACGAGCGGCTGGCGGTCGCCCGATTGCGTGCCGATGATCAGCGCCACGTGTTCGCGCAAGTCAGCCGAAGAGCGGAAGGCGACGATCTCGGCGTCCTCGCAGGCCGAGACAGGCAGGCGCGCGCGGGTGACGATCTTGAGCGCGCCCGCAGCGGAATAGGCGGCAAGATCGGACGCCGCGACCGGCACCGCCTCGCCCGCCCCCTCGGGGTCGACCAGAAATGCCGGCAGGATCCCCGCAATCCGCGCCAGTTCCAGCGCAGCCGCCGCAGTCTCGGCCCAATCGAGGCTCACCGCCTTGAACGGGCCTTTCAGGGGATTGCCGAGATCGAGCGCCGGATCGGCAATCGGCAGGGCATCGCGCAAGCTGAAGTCCTCGCCGCCTGCGATCAGCACGGGGGCGTGGGGCACCGCAGCCTCGCGCTGGTTGGCGAGTTTCAGTGTCGCAGCGCGCGCGGCGGAGATCAGCATCCGCTGGGCGGTGGCTTCCTGCGCAATTGCGGTCTCTACCGGCAGCAGCGTGATGGTCCCTTGGGGCCCACGGTCAAACGCCAGCGGCCAGCCATGGCGCAGCGCGTCGACCGCCTGCGCGGCGCGGCGTGCAGGCGAAGGCGCGCTCAGATGTCGAACTCCGTGATCAGCGGCACGTGATCGGACGGCTGCTCCCACGCCCGCGCGCCTTCGAGCACGCGATGCGCCGTCGCCTGCTTGGCGAGTGCGGGCGAGGCCCACATGTGATCGAGGCGGCGGCCCTTGTCGTTCTCCTGCCAGGCCGGATTGCGATAGCTCCACCAGGAGTAGTAGCGCGCCGGGGCGGGGATGTGCTGGCGGCCAAGATCGACCCAGCCATGCGCATCGCGGAACTTGCCCAGCGTCTCGACCTCAACCGGCGTGTGGCTGACGACCTTGAGCAGCTGCTTGTGGCTCCACACATCGCTTTCCAGCGGGGCGATGTTGAAATCGCCAACGATCAGCGTGGGACGATCCAGCTTGTCCGCCCACTGGGTCATCCGCCCGAGGAAATCGAGCTTCTGCCCGAACTTGGGGTTCACCGCGCGGTCGGGCACATCGCCGCCTGCGGGGACATAGACGTTCTCGACCAGCACATCCTTGCCGAGCACCTCGACCCCGATGTGCCGCGCCTCGCCATTGTCCTGCCAGTCGTGGCGGGTGACTTCGCGGATGGGCACGCGGCTGACGGTGGCGACCCCGTGATAGCCCTTCTGCCCGCTCACCGCCTGATGGACATAGCCCAGCGCCGCCAGCGCCTCGGCCGGGAACAGGTGGCTTTCGCACTTGATTTCCTGCAGGCACAGGATGTCGGGCGCGGCCTCGGTGAGCAGCTTTTCGATCAGCCCCACCCGCAGGCGCGCCGAGTTGATGTTCCAGGTGGCAACAGAGATCATGCGCGCGGACTTAGGGAGCATTTCGGCAAGTTTCTACCTTTCACTTTATTGACGCAGAGCCACGCGATAGGGCGATGCAACCTCACCGGAGCTAACCCATGACCCGCACCCTGCTCGCCGCCCTGCTGTTCACGACGGCCGCTGTTCCCGCTTACGCCGAGGACGCGCCCGATCAGCCCAAGGCAAAGAACGTCATCCTGTTCATCGGTGATGGCATGGGCATCTCCACCATCACCGCCGCGCGCATCTATGAAGCGCAGAAGCGCGGGGAGACGGGTGAGGAGAACCAACTCAGCTTCGAAAAGTTCGAGAACGTCGCGCTGGTCAAGACCTACAACACCAACGCGCAGGTGCCCGACAGCGCAGGCACCGCGACCGCGATGCATTCGGGCGTGAAGACCCGCATCGGGGTGCTCGGCATCGGGCCGGACGCGGAAAAGGGCGTGTGCAAGGATGCGCTCGCCCACCCGCTGCCCTTGCTGGGCGAGGAAGTGAAGCAGCGCGGCCTCGCATTGGGGATCGTCACCACCACCCGGCTCACCCACGCCACGCCCGCCAGTGTTTTTTCGCGCTCGGCTGACCGTGACTGGGAGGCGGACACCAACATTCCCGCCGATCAGCAGCATGGCTGCAAGGATATCGCGTTGCAGCTGGTCGAAGGCCAGTTCGACGTCGCCATGGGCGGCGGCACGGCGATGTTCTACGGCAAGAACGGCGGCGGCCGGCGCGCCGATGCGTCAGCTGATCTGCCTGCCGCATGGGCGGCGAAGAACGGCGGCGTGGTGGTGAAGGATGCCGCCGCCATGTGGGCCGCGCCGATGGACAAGCCGGTGCTCGGGCTGTTCAACCCCTCTCACATGGCCTTCATGGCCGAACGCAAGCCCGACTCGGCCGAGCCCACGCTGACCGACATGACCGCGGTCGCGATAGCGCGGCTCAAGGCCGACCCCGATGGCTTCTACCTGATGGTCGAAGGCGGGCGGATCGATCACGCGCACCATGCAGGGCAGGCGGGCTTTGCGCTCGAAGAGGCGGCGGAGTTTGCGCGCGCGGTGCAATATGCGGTCGATCATACCGATCCCGCCGAGACGCTGATCATGGTCACCGCCGATCACAGCCACGTGTTCACGATCGCGGGCTATCCCAAGCGTGGGAACGACATTCTCGGGCTGGTGGTGCCGCCGGCCGGGCGCGGCGAGGATGGCGGCGATGGCACGTCTCCGGTGCTGGCAGGCGACGGCAAGCCCTACACCACCCTTGGCTATGCCAATGGGCCGGGCGCGGTGAGCGGCGAGCGGCCCTTGCCGCAAACCGGCATCGCGGCGCGTCAGCAATCGCTGGTGCCCACAGGCGCGGAAACCCACGGCGGCGAGGACGTCGCCCTGTTCGCCACCGGACCGGGAGCGACACGTGCGCGCGGGGTGATCGAGCAGAACCTGATCTACAGCATCATCCGCAAGGCGCTGGGCTGGGAATGAGCGTGAAGCGAGAGTGCTCCCTTCCCCTCGGGGAAGGGTTGGGGATGGGGGAGCGAGGCCGCAAGGTCTCGCGTCCCAGCTAACCCGGAGCCCCCACCCCCGACCCCTCCCCAAGGGGAGGGGAGTTTAAGGGGCGAACAATCGCAACGGCCGCCACCATCCCCAAACACACAAAAACCCTCGACCCGGGGGCGGTGGGTCGAGGGTTCCATTGAGCGTTCGTCACGCTTGTGCAAGGCGGGCTTCTTGCGAAGGGTGGGCAACAGGGGGGAAACCGCCCTTCGACCTGCCTTGTTGACAATATTTAGCCCGCCCTGCCTTTCACCTGCATGAACAGCGCGGGAATTCTGTCGCTTCCTTACAACCATTCGGCGCGCAGGCGTTCATCCCGGGCGACGGGCCGTGCGGCGCGGGTCCTTGAAGGTGAACGTGCTGTCGGCCACCGCCACGCCGTAGCGCTGATTCGACAATTGCACGCGGGTGCGGTGATTCTGCGCGTCGAGCGCGACCCAGTGGGTCAGCTGCCAGCCGCCGGGGGCCGAGGGCTTGCGCACGAAAATCAGGTTGATCATCCCGAATTCGGGCTTCTTGGGATCGCGCACTTCGACGCTGATGACATCGGGGTTGTTCGTCGGGATCAGCTTGCCAAAGCGCTTCACATCGCGCTCGGGATCGAACAGCGCGCCCAGCGGCGAGTTGCTGATCGGCCAGCGTTCGACCTGGTTGACCTCGTAATCGACCACGAACAGCGACTTGCCGTTGGAGATGACGAGGAAATCGGCATTCTTGCCGTAATCGAAGCGGATTTTGCCCGGGCGCTTGAGCGTCATCACGCCGGCGGCGACATTGCCGGCGCGGTCGGTCTGGGTGAAGTCGGCGCGCATGGTCGAGATCGCGCGCAGGGCGCCCACTGCTGCATCGAGCTGGCTGGCGGATTGCGCGGCAAGCGGCGCGGGCGCGAAGGCGGGGGCCATCACGGCGGGCAATGCCGGGGCAAGGCCAAGCGCCAGCGCTCCGGCACCAAGGCCGAGGAGAACGCTGCGGGCGGATATGTGGTTTTTGGTCATGCCGACGCGGTTAGGGACGCGGGCTTGAACTGTCGATGAATTATCGCGCCCCGATCTGAGGGGCGCGCAACAAGCCGATCTTACTTGATCTTGGCTTCCTTGAATTCAACGTGCTTGCGCGCCACGGGATCATACTTCCGGAAGCTCATCTTCTCGGTGATGTTGCGCGGGTTCTTCTTGGTCACATAGAAGAAGCCGGTGCCTTCGCTCGAGACGAGGCGGATCTTCACGGTGGTGGGCTTCGCCATGGCGGTTTCCTGTCAAACGATTGGCCCGCAAGACTAGCTGGCGCGGGCGTCAAAAAAGCAAACGCGGCGCACCCGGGAGGCCCGGCACACCGCACACGGTCGCGCCATTCGCCGATTCACGGGGAAAAGTCAAGGCGGGTTACCAGTCCGCGCCGCTCGGCTTTCCGCGTCCGGCCTTCACCGCGCCGCGCGCTTTCTTGACCTTCAGCCGCTCGGTCTTGCCAATGCGGTTGAGGCGGGTCTTGGCGCGGCGTTTGGGCTCGGTCTGGGCCTCTTCGAGCAGCGCGGTGAGCTTGACGCGGGCATCCTGACGGTTGGCCTCCTGCGTGCGGTGCGCCTTGGAGGTGATGATGAGATCACCGTTCCCCGCCAGCTTTGCTCCCGCCAGTGTCCGCAGCCGCGCATAGACCGGCGGCGCGAGGCGAAGGGCGTAGATGTTGACGCGCAGCTCGACTTCGGTGGCAACCTTGTTGGCGTTCTGCCCGCCCGGCCCCGAACCGGCGAGGAAGCTCTCGCTCGCCAGCCGCAGCGCGCGGCTCACCAGCGGTTCTGGCGTATCCTGATGGTCGGGCTCATCCATCCTTCGCCCCCAAGGCGAGGAAATCGGCGGGCAGGGCGGCGCGCGCTTCGATCGCGGGTTTGCCGGGGCGGGTGACCGTCAGGCTCTCGGCATGGAGCATCGTGCGCTTTGCGCCTGGCGCGTGGCCCGCGCCATAGACCGGATCGCCCAGCAAAGGCGCGCCAAGTCCTGCCAGCGCATGAACGCGCAGCTGGTGGGTGCGCCCCGTTTCGGGCCGGAAGCGGATCAGGCTGTGCGGGCCGAGTTCCTGCACCAATTCCCAGTGCGAGACGGCAGCCTTGCCTTTCTTCGCCGGGATCATCCGCCAGCCTTTCTCGGCCGAGCTGATCTTGGAGAGGGAAAGCTCGATCGTCCCCGATTCGCCCGGCGGATGCCCGGCGAGGATGGCGAGATAGGTTTTGCCCACCAGCCGGTCCTCGAACGCCTTGTTGAACCGGGCGAGCGCCTTGGGATTGCGCGCCAGCAGCAGGCAGCCCGAGGTGTCGGTATCAAGCCGGTGCACCGCCACCGGCGGACGCTGGAAGCCGAGCTTCAGCCGCTCGAGATGGTCTTCCAGACAGATCCCGCCCTTGCGCGGACGATCAACCGAGACGCCCGAGGGCTTGTCGATCACCAGCGCTTCGCCGTCTTCGTAAATGATTTTGATATCAGCCATGGCCCCCCCTAACCGTTCATGCGGGGCTAAACCAGCACTGCCCGCATCAGGCCGCGCAAGCCATTGCCGAGCCAGAAGCCGCCGGCCAGATCACCGAGGGTGAGCTCCGCCTCGCGCGCACGCCCTTCGGCGATCAGGTGATCGCGTAGCACGCCGGGCAGCAGCCCGAGATGGGCGGGCGGGGTCAGCAGCACGCCGTCCGGCCCGTCGGCGAACACGCTGGTGAAGCTGCCTTCGGTGACCAGCCCGTCAGCGCGCACCAGCACGGCTTCGGCCGCGCCAAAGCTCTGCGCGGCGGCGAGCGCCGCGTCATAGAAGCCCCGGTCCGAAGTCTTGTGCGCCAGCCGCCAGTCGCTGGGATCGAGCGGATTGGGCAGCGCGGCCACCTTCACCGGTTCGCTGAGCGGCGCGGGCAGCGGCCCGGTTTCCAGCGCGCTGGCTCCGCTGCGCGACACCAGCAGCCGGACGCGTGCGGGCGCATCAAGTTCGAAACACAGCGCCTGGATCTGGTTGCGCAGCGCATGGCGATCAAACGCAAAGCCGAGTGTCTCCGCGCTCGCCTTCATCCGCGCCAGATGGCCTTCGAGCAGGGCAATGCCGCTATCGGGATCGAACCGCATGGTCTCGATCAGATCGCATTGCGGCGCTGTCATCCCCGGCAAGGCGCGGCGCAGGAACCCGGCCTTGACCTCGCATTCGCGCCGTTCGGACATGGGCTCGCTATCCGCCACGATCGCCGAGCCGATGCCGAGCACCGCGCTGCCCTGCCCATTCTCGATCGGGGTCAGCCGCAGGGTGCGGATCGCGACATTGAAAGCGGCGTTCCCATCAGCATCGATCCGGCCAATCGCCCCGCAATAGGGCCCGCGCGCATCCCGCTCCACCTCGGCCAGCAGTTCCATCGCCCGGATCTTGGGCGCGCCGGTGATCGAGCCGCAGGGGAACAGCGCCCGCACCAGATCCATCGCGCCCTTACCGGGGCTGAGCCGCGCGCGCACGGTCGAGACCATCTGGTGCACCGTGGGGTAGCTTTCGACCGCGAAGGGCGCATCCACCACCACGCTGCCCGCCTCTGCCACACGCGCCAGATCATTGCGCATCAGATCGACGATCATCAGGTTTTCGGCGCGATCCTTGGCCGACGATGCGAGTTCCTCGGCCATTGCGGCATCGGCTGCCGGATCTGCGCCACGGGGACGCGTGCCCTTCATCGGCTTGACCTTGGCCTCGCTGCCATTCAGCGCCACGAAGAGCTCGGGCGAGAAGCTCAGGAGCCAGTGCGACCCGTCGAAAATCAGCCCGCCATAACCGGCGCGCGCCCCGTCGCGCAGGGCCGCATACAGCCCCACCGGATCGCCGCGATAGGAACCTGCCAGCGCATAGGTGAGGTTGGCCTGGTAGATGTCGCCCGCATGGATTGCCTCGCGCAAATGCTCGAAGGCGGCTGCGTAACCGCCGGGCGAAAGCTGCGGTTCCATCGGGCCGAGGGTGCCAGCCCCTTGCGCGCGCCCCGCCAACCAACCGGGCACGTCGTCCGCTGCAATCCGCACCGGCGCATCGAACAATCCGAGCCACACCAGCGGCCCCGCCGCGCCTGATCGTGCCGCCGCCTGTGCCGCGAGCTTCGGTTCGAGCGCGAGCCCCGCTTCATAAGCAATATAGCCCGCCAGCGACCCGCCCTGCGCCGCCTGCGCCTGCTCGGCAGCTGTGAGCACGGCTTCGACCTCGTCCGGACGGTGCGCCACGAACAGTGCGCGCGGGGCTTCGTAAAGCAGCGCATCGGCCGCCGTTTCCCCGGCGCGGGCATCATCGAGCAGGACGAATGGCGGCGATTGACCCATGCGCATCAGCCTTGGCCAAAAACCGCGCCGCTGTCGAGAACTTGACCGCCGCGCCCGCCCCCTGCACATCGGCAAAAAGGCCATCACGACAATCATGAAGACCAGGGGCGAGCAATGACGGACACGGCAAGCGACATCTATCTCGGCCTCGGCGCGGATGGTTCGCGCCAAGCGCTCGCGCTCAGCCGCTCGAACCGCCACGGGCTGATCGCGGGCGCGACCGGCACCGGCAAGACCGTGACCCTGCAAGGCATCGCCGAGAGCTTCTCGGCCGCCGGGGTGCCGGTGTTCGTGGCCGATGTGAAGGGCGATCTGTCGGGTATCGCCATGCCGGGCTCGCCCACGTTCAAGCACGCCGACAAGCTGGAAGGCCGCGCCAAGGAGCTCGGCCTTACCGACTATGCCTATTCGGACAATCCGGTGATCTTCTGGGATCTCTACGGCGAACAGGGCCACCCGATCCGCACCACGGTGTCCGAGATGGGACCGCTGCTGCTATCGCGGCTGCTCGACTTGAACGAGACGCAGGAAGGCGTGCTCCAGATCATCTTCCGCTATGCCGACGAAAACGGGTTGCTGCTGCTCGACTTTGCCGATCTCGCCGCGCTGCTGGCCTGGGCGAACGCCAATGCGGCTGAATTGTCAGGCAAATATGGCAATGTCACCAAGCCTTCGGTCGGATCGATCCAGCGGCAATTGCTGAGCTTCGAAGCGCAGGGGGCGGACAATTTCTTTGGCGAGCCGGCGTTGGAGATCGATGATTTTCTGAGGGTCGATGATCAGGGCCGCGGGTTCGTCAACGTGCTTGCCGCCGACAAGCTGATGCGCAGCCCCAAGCTTTACGCGACCTTCCTGTTATGGCTGCTGGCGGAACTGTTTGAATCGCTGCCCGAGGTCGGCGATCCCGAAAAGCCCAAGCTGGTGTTCTTCTTTGATGAGGCGCACCTGCTGTTCGATGACGCGCCCAAGGCGTTGCAGGACACCATCGAGCAGGTGGTCCGTTTGATCCGGTCGAAGGGCGTGGGGGTGTTCTTTGTCACCCAGAACCCGATCGACATTCCCGAGGAAGTCGCAGGCCAGCTGGGCAACCGCGTGCAGCACGCACTGCGGGCCTTCACCCCGCGTGATCAGCGGGCGATCAAGGCGGCGGCCGAAACCTTCCGGATCAATCCCAAGCTCGATGTCGAGACCGCGATCACCGAGTTGAAGGTCGGCGAGGCGCTCGTCTCGACGCTCGACGAGGACGGCGCGCCCACCATCGTCGAGCGTACGCTGATCAAGCCGCCGCGTTCGCGCCTCGGCCCGGTCAGCCCGAAGGAGCGGGCGATCATCCAGTCGATCAGCCCGATCGAGGGCAAGTATGACACCCGCGCCGACCGCGAGAGCGCGGCCGAAGTGCTCGCCGCCAAGGCCGCCGATGCCGCGGCCACCGCCGAGCAGGTCGAGGCAGACGGCGAGGAAACGGTGCGCGGTCAGGCGCGCAAGAGCCCGAGCCTGTGGGGCAAGGCGTTGTCACGCGGGGCGCAGGTTGCGCTGGGCGGCGCGGCCGGGGTGGCTGCGTCCAAGGTGCTGGGCAAGAAAAGCCGCGCCAATCCGGTTGCCTCGGGCGTCACCTCGGCAGCGGGATCGATCGCGACCGATCTTGCTGGCCCGATTGTCGGGCGGTTTGTGCGCAACCTGATTGGCGGGCTGATGCGCTGAGGCAATCCGCTGCGGGTCGCCGTCAGCCTTCGGCGGGCGCGACCATGCAGAAGGCGTTGAGCTTGTTGCCGTCCGGATCGCGGAAATAGCCGGCATAAAAGCCATCATCGCCGCGCGGGCCGGGTGCGCCTTCGCAGGTGCCGCCCTGCGCGATGGCGGTGGCATAGACCGCATCGACCACTTGCGGGCTTTCCACCTGAAAGGCGACCATCACCCCGTTGCCGACCGTGGCGGGCTGACCATCAAAGGGCACGGTAGCCGCGATCCCCGCCGCGCCGCCCCATTCGCCCCAAGCGATGAAGGCCTCGGTGTCCATCATCCGCCCGACCCCGAAATGCGCGGCCAGCGCATCATAGAACGCCGCCGCGCGCGGCAGATCATTGGTGCCCACAGTGACATAGCCGATCATCGATAATCCTCCCATCCGGCGCGACTCGCCCTGCGACTCGCTGATGTTGGAACATTATAGGAACATAAATGAGGCGGCAAGCGGGGCGATCTTGGGCTGGGGGACGGCCCGCCAACGGACGGGGCCGCAAGGGCGACTGCCCGCCCGCAGGCGCCTGGAGCCGGGCGTAGTCCGGCGGAAGATCAGCGCCGAGGACGTGCCCGCGGAGGCGGGCACGCAAACAAAAAAGCCAAGCCCCGTGTCGAGCACGGGGCGACGAGGCGCTCAAAGCGGCTCTGTCTCGCGCTCCAGCCATGTCAGGTCCTCGCCCGAAAGCTGCGGGGCGAGCAGGCTGCGCACCTTGGCATGATAGGCATCGACCCACGCGATCTCACTGTCCGTCAGCAGGCTCTTGTCGATCAGCATCCGGTCGATCGGCACGAAGGTCAGCGTCTCGAACCCGAGATACTTGCCTTCCGCCCCCGCGATCTGCCGCTCCTCGACCAGCACCAGGTTCTCGATCCGGATCCCGAACGCGCCCTGCTTGTAATAGCCCGGCTCGTTGGAGAGGATCATCCCTGCGAACAATTCCTGCCCCGTGCCCGCCTGCCCGCCGCTCGGCTTGGCGATGCGCTGCGGGCCTTCGTGGACTCCAAGGAAGCTGCCGACCCCGTGGCCGGTGCCATGAGCGTAATCGACGCCCGCTTCCCACAGGGCTTGCCGCGCCAACACATCAAGCTGGCCGCCGGCGGTGCCTTGCGGGAACACGGCGCGGTCGATCTGGATATGGCCCTTCAAAACGCGGGTGAAGCGATCGCGCATTTCCGCGCTCGGGTCCCCCGGGCCCACCCACACGGTGCGGGTGATGTCGGTCGTGCCGCCCGGATATTGACCGCCGGAGTCCACCAGATAGATCGAGGAGGGCGGGATCGGGATGTTGCTGTCCTCGTCCACCTTGTAATGCGGCAGCGCGGCGTGGCCGGCGGCGGCGGAGATGGTGTCGAACGACAGGTCGCGCAGGCCTGCATCTTCTTCGCGGAAGGCCTGAAGCCGGGCCGCGGCGGCGAGCTCGTCCACCCCGCCCTTCGGCCCTTCGATCTCCAGCCAGCGCAGGAACTTGGACACTGCCGCCCCGTCACGCGCCTGCGCGTCGCGGTGGCCCTGCTTTTCCGCCTCGTTCTTGATCGCCTTGGCAAGGATCGTCGGATCCTGCTTGAAGGTGAATTGCGCGCCTCCGCTGCGCAGTGCCTGCGCAATGCCGACCACCGCGAAATCGGGATCGAGCGCGATGGTCTTGCCCGCCAGTTCGCCCGTCAGCGCGCCTTCGAATGCGGCGCGTGTCCGGATCGTCACCGCATTGCCGAGGTGCCGTGTCAGTTCCGGCGTCACCTTTTCTGGCGCGATGAACAGTTCGGCGCTGCCGTCCTTATGGGCGATCACATAGGACAGCGCGACGGGGGTGTGCGCCACGTCGTTGCCCCGGATGTTGAGCAGCCACGCAATCGAATCGAGCGCCGGGATCACCACCGCATCATGGCCTTCTTTCGCCAGCCAATCGGCCACCGCGGCGCGCTTGTCGGCCGAGGAGCGCCCGGCGAGCGCATCGTCATGGATGATTGCGGCGGCGGGCGAGGGCGCGGGCTGATCGGCCCACACTGCATCGAGCGGATTGCTCTGCGCCGGCACCAGCGTGATGCCCTTGGGGTTCACCTGCTTTTCCAGCGCCTCGACGAAAGCCCAGGTGTGGAGCCAGGGATCATAGGCGATCTTGGCGCCCGCCTCGCAGACCTCGGCGAGCCAGCCCGCCAGCGTATCGGCCGGCACGCTCTTGTAATCGAACAGCTTGCCATCGACCTGCTCGCGCACCTGCACGGTGTAGCGACCGTCCACGAAGATCGCCGCGTGATCGAGCGTGACAGCGGCAAAACCCGCCGAACCACCGAAGCCGGTCAGCCAGCGAAGGCGCTGGGCATAATCGCCGACATATTCGCTCATATGTTCATCGGAGATGGGGATAATGAAGCCGCCCAGCCCGCGCCGCTTCAATTCCTCGCGCAGGGCAGCAAGGCGGGCTTCATGGGTTTGCATCAGCATGGCGTCGATCCTCGGGTGTCGGGGCGCGGGCTCTTGCCGCGCATCAATGTGTTGTTACAACCACCAACATAGGCCCAAACGCCTCGCCTTTCCACCCAGACCGATGATGGGGATATGCAATCAATGATGCTCCGGATCAGCGCGCTTGCTCTTGCCACAGCGCTTGCCGCCACCACCTTGGCCCCTGCCGCACTTCAGGCGAAAAACAATGAGGAACCTGCCCGCGTGACCACTTCCGCCGCTGCCACGACGCCTGCCACCGCCATCAAGCCCCCCGTCGCTGCCAAGCGTCCGCACAGCTACACCCACCACGGGATCACCATCGAAGACCCCTATGACTGGCTTTACGACAAGTCCTATCCGGTGGTGGATGACGAGGACGTGCTGGCCCATGTGAAGGCCGAGAACGCCTATTTCGAAGCGCATATGGCCGCCCAGGCGACCTTCACCGAAGCGCTGTTCACCGAGATGCGCGCACGCATCAAGGAGGACGACAGCACGGTGCCGCAGAAGGACGGCGACTACATCTACTGGAGCGAATTCGAGGAAGGCGCGCAGTATCGCAAGCATTGGCGCAAGCCCGCCGCTGGCGGCCCTGATGAATTGCTGATCGACGAGAACGAACTCGCCAAGGGCCTCGAATATTTCCGCTTGGGCGCGGCCTCGATCAGCCAGAACGGGCGCTATCTCGCCTATTCGACCGACACCAATGGTTCGGAACGCTACACCGCGCGGATCAAGGATTTGCAGACCGGCGAGCACCTGCCCGATGAGCTGACCAACTTGCGCGGCGATCTGGTGTGGGTCGCGAGTGATACCGCGCTGGTCTATGGCCCCTCGACCGAGGAATGGCGCACGCTCGAGGCCAAGCTGCACGTAATCGGCACCCCGGTGGAAAGCGACGTCACGCTCTACAAGGAGGAAGACCAGTCCTTCGGCGTCGGCACGGGCCTGACCGCGCAGGAAGACTGGCTGATCATCGCTACCGGCGACAACGAGACGAGCGAAGTGCGCCTTGTCCCCGCTGCGAACCCGACCGCCGTGCCGATTCTGGTGAAGGCGCGCCAGAAGGGCGTTGAATACAGCGTCGACGTCCGTGACGGCGAATTGTGGGTGTGGACCAATGACGATCACATCAACTTCCGCCTCGCCAAGGCGAAGCTGGAAACGCCGGGTGACTGGCAGACGGTGATCGGCGGGGCCGATGATTTCTATCTGACCGGATTCGACCTGTTCAAGGACTTCTTCGTGATCGAAGGCCGCGAGAACGGGCTCGATCAGATCGAACTGCGTTACTACGACGATCCGGGCCGCACGACCCCGATCCAGTTTCCCGAGGCCAGCTACACCGCGGGCCTTTCGAACAACCCCGAATACGACATGACCAAGCTGCGGCTGTCGTACCAGAGCATGGTCACGCCGAGCACTGTGTTCGATTATGATGTCGCCACCAGCGGGCTCGAAACATTGAAGACGCAGGAAATCCCGAGCGGCTATGACGCCAGCCTCTATGTCACCGAGCGGGTGAGTATCCCCGCGCGTGATGGGACGATGGTGCCGGTCAGCATCGTGATGCGTAAGGACCGCGCCGAGATCCTGAAGAAGGCGGGCATCGAAGGGCCGGGGCCGCTGCATCTCTATGCTTACGGTGCCTATGGCTATGCGATCCCGCCGGGCTTTTCGACCACGCGGCTCTCTCTGGTGGATCGCGGGTTCGCCTATGCCATCGCGCATATCCGCGGCGGCGATGATCTGGGTCGGCGCTGGTATCTGCAGGGCAAGCTGTTCGAGCGCACCAACACCTTCAACGATTTTGTCGATGCCGGGCGCGGCCTGATCGCCAAGGGCTACACCGCCGAAGGCATGGTCAGCGCCAGCGGCGGCTCGGCGGGCGGCGAGCTGATGGGCGCGATCATCAATCAGGACCCCAAGCAATATGGCGCGATCGTCGCGCACGTGCCCTTCGTCGATGTGCTGGGCACGATGCTCAACGAGAAGCTGCCGCTCACGCCGGGCGAATGGCAGGAATGGGGCAATCCGATCACTGACAAGGCGGCGTTTGCCTATATTTTGTCGTACTCGCCCTATGATCAGGTGGTAGCCAAGGATTACCCGCCGATGCTGGTGACAGCGGGCCTCAATGATCCGCGCGTGACCTATTGGGAACCGGCCAAGTGGGTCGCCAAGCTGCGCGAAGTGAAGACCGACGACAACCTGCTGCTGATGAAGACCAACATGGGCGCAGGCCACGGCGGGCAATCCGGGCGCTGGAACTCGCTGAAGGAGACGGCCGAGGAGTTTGCCTTCATCCTGTGGCAGATGGGGATGGCGCCGAAATAGTATTTCTCCCCTCCCGCTTGCGGGAGGGGTTGGGGGTGGGCATGAGACGCGCGATGGCCATTCAGTCCCACCCCCCGGCCCCCTCCCGCAAGCGGGAGGGGGAGAAGTGACCGCCCGCTTCACCCGCACCTACGTAGCCGCGCCCGGGCACATCGACGAGCTCGGCCACGTCAACAACACCGTCTGGGTGCAGTGGATCCAGGACATGGCCACCGCCCATTGGGATGCGGTTGCAAGGCCCGAGGATCGCGCGGCGTTCTTCTGGGTCGTGGTGCGGCACGAGATCGACTACCGCGGCAATGTCTCCGAGGGCGCGAGCGTCAACGCCGAGACATGGATCGAAGGCCCGGCGCAGGGCGCGAAATCGCTGCGGCGCGTGGAGTTCACCGACGCATCGGGCAAGCGCCTCGTCAGCGCGGCGACCAGCTGGGCGATGATCGATCGCGCTACCGGACGGCTGGCCCGCGTGCGGCCCGAAGTGCTCGAGCCGTTCTTGTAAGGCTCCTCGTCGCGCGCCAGCGCGAACGCAAACAAGCTAGGCGGCTTTCTCGCGCCGGCGGCCCACGGGCGGCTCGCTGAACACCGTCAGGCGCTCGTAGGCCAGCCGGTTGCGGCCCGAGGCCTTGGCTTCATACATCAGGGCATCGGCGCGGGCGTAGAACTCGGCGAATTGCATCGCATGGCGGCTGGCGTGCGACATCACGATCACCCCCATGCTGGCGGTCACCGGCAGCTCGAGCCCCGGCACCTCCTGCGCGATCCTGAGCGGGATCGCCTGCCGCAGCGCCTCGGCGCGCTCAAGCGAGCGCTCGCCCCGCAGCAGCACCACGAATTCCTCGCCGCCCAACCGCACCGCGATCGAATCCCGGTCATTGCCCGATCGGATCGCGCTTGCGCAGGCAATCAGCGCGGCATCGCCGACCTGGTGGCCATGCAAATCGTTGATCGCTTTGAACCGGTCGAGATCGACCAGCGCGAAGGTATCGAAGCCCTGGGCCAGCAACTCGTCGAAGCGCGCCTCGATCGCACGGCGGTTCATCAACCCGGTAAGCGAATCGCGGGTCGATATCTGTTCGAGCATCCGCGCCTCGGTCAGAGCGGCGTCGCGCTCGTTGCGGATCGCGAGGAAGCGGTCGGCAATCGCGAGGCTGATCAGCACCACCTCGATGCCGGTGGCCACGAACATCATCAGATCAAGGCTCGCGGGGCCCGTATAGAGCCCTAGCCCGCGCCCCAGCCGCTCGATCGAGGTGAGGATCAGCGGGAACCACGCGGCTGCGACAAACTTGGCCGAGCGGCTGCCGCGCGCAATGGCGTGCACCAGCGCGACGCTGACGATGATGGCGGCCGGCGTGATGGTGAGGAAATAGGCGAGATCGTCAAACGCCTGGGTGGCGTGGAACTGGAAGGCGAAGAACCCCGGCACCGTGATCGTCCAGCAGCCGGCCCAGAAGGTCAGCCGCCGCATCGCGCGCGACAAGGCCCCGCGTTCGAGAAATTCGCTCAGGAACAACAGCGCCGATCCGCAGCCGATCGCCCAGCATAGCGGCGCCATGATGGCCAGAAACGCCACCGGCAGGCTCGCGATCACTGCGATCACCCCGCCCGCGAACAGCACATAGCCCATCATCGCCACCACCATCACGGCGTGGAACACCACGAAGCGTTCGCGCAGCACGAGGTAGAAGCTGACATCGAACAACAGCGGCAGCACCAGCATCCCCAGCACCAGCGCCAGCAGCATCATTTCTTCAAGCGAGCGGGCGGCATCTTCGGGATAGACCGCCAACCCCGCCTCGGTCAGCAGCGGGATCGAATGGGGGCGCTCGATCCGCACCAGCACGGCTTCGGTTGCAGGGGTGATCGCGGGCAGCGGCAGGCGGAACACCGGGCCGGCAGAAAAGGCGCGCCCGTCGCTTTCGGCAAAGCTGAGACCGCGCAGGCGGCCGCCCGTATCGAGCGCATAGATGGTGATCGTCTTGTGGCGCGCGGTGCGGGTGAAGAAGTGCTGCGGCACGGCGCCTTCGCGCCAGCTTGCCGCTTCGAACCGCAGCCAGGCGACCGGCGCGTCGGCCTTCCAGCCGGCCCCGCTGCAATTCCAAGCGCGGGGCGCGATCATGGCTTCTGCGGTGCGGTCCACATCCGAGGTGGCATGGCAGCGCGCAGCGACAACCACGCCCTCGTGATCGTCGGCTGCAGCCGGCGCGGAAAGGCTCAGCGCCAACAGCGCCGCAGCGATCCAGAGCCAGAATGAGAGGGCCAAGCGAGCCATGACAAGGGCGTTACCACCAAAGCCCTTACTTTGCTGTTAAGCCAACCATCTCCATTTCGGAGGAATTATCGGGGCATCTCATGGGCTTGCGAGAAGTGCAACAAAGCCCGATGCATGAGGTTTCCGGCCCCGCTGACGCCAACGGCGCATCTGTCTTGGTGTTGTCATGCGCGCCAATTAGCGGGCTTCATCGGCCGTCATCTTTTCAGGAATCTCCATGCCCAAGTTTTCCTCCGCAATCACCCGTACCGGCGCCGCGCTCGCGCTTGCCGCGCTGGCTTTGACAGCCTGCGATGCGGGCGGCGGCGGGGCGCGCAGTTCGGTCCATGCGGTCGGCTCCTCCACGGTCTATCCCTTTGCCAAGCTGGTGGCGGAAAGCTTTGCCCGTTCGAACACCGACATGCGCTCGCCGCTGATCGAATCCACCGGCACCGGCAATGGCATCCAGCTGTTCTGCAAGGGTTTGGGCTCGAATACGCCGGACATGGTCAATGCCTCGCGCCGGATGAAGGACTCCGAATTCGACAGCTGCAAGGCCAACAAGGTCGACGAGATCATCGAATTGGAGGTCGGGCTCGACGGGATCGCCTTTGCCTCGGCGCAGGGCGGGATCATGCTCAATCTCTCGCCCGAGACGGTCTACAAGGCGCTCGCCGCCAGCCCCTTTGGCAAGCCGCAGACCGCCAAGACCTGGAAGGATGTCGATCCGGCGCTGCCGGCCGAGCCGATCCTCGTCTACGGCCCGCCGAGCACTTCGGGCACGCGCGATGCGCTGAAAGAGCTGGTGCTCGAAGCCGGCTGTGCGACGGATCCGGCGATGAAGGCGTTGAAGGACAGCGACGAGAACAAGTACAAGCAAGTCTGCACCGAAGTGCGCGATGACGGCGCCTATATTGATCAGGGCGAGCAGGATAATCTCATCGTCCAGAAGATCGAGGGCAACCCGCGCGCCGTCGGTATCTTCGGCTTCTCCTATCTCGAGGAAAACGCCGACAAGGTGCAGGGCCTGCCGATGAACGGCGTGGCGCCGACCTATGACAACATCGCCAGCTTCGCCTATCCCGGCGCCCGCCCGCTCTATGTCTATGTAAAGAAAGAGCACATGCGCGCGATCCCCGGTCTCTCGGCGTACCTTGACGAGTGGGTCAAGAGCTGGGGCAAGGACGGCCCGCTCGCCAAGATCGGGATGGTCGCGATGCCGCCCGAAGCGATGGCCACCAACGCGAAGAAGGTGAGCGAGCAGACGGTCCTCACCCGCGAGGAACTGGCCGCCAAGTAATCAGGTGATTGCCGCAGGCGGCGCGAAGGGTTAGCCTCGTCTGCATGAGCGCCCGCAAGATTGCGACATGGCATGAAGCCGGACTGATCGACGCTCCAACGCGTGATCGGCTGCTGGCCTACGAAACCGCCCACGCGCGCCCGCTGGCGCTGTGGGCGGTGTTCGGCATCGGCGCGCTGGCGATCGGGCTGGGGCTGGTGTCGGTGATCGCTGCCAATTGGGAGGATATTCCGGGCCAGCTGCGGCTCGGCGTGCACCTTGCGCTGATCGCAGGCGCGCTCGCGGCGTTGTTCCTGCGCGAAGACCGGCTGGCCGAGACGTCGCCCTGGGCGGTCGAGGCGCTGGTGTTCGTCACCGCCGCGCTGGGCCTCACCTTCTTCGGGCATCTCGGGCAAGTCTACCAGACATCATCGCCGCTGTGGCAACCGCTGGCCGTGTGGCTGGCGCTGTTTGCCCCGCTGCTGCTGCTATCGGGGCGCAGCTGGCCGACGGCGCTCGCTTTGATCGGCGGGGCGGTGTGGTGCGCGTGGGACTATGCCGCCTCTACAACCGGTTACGGCGGAATGCGCGATCCCTCCCTCGGCTGGCTGGTATGGATCGGCTTTGTGACCGCCCTGCCGGTGATGTTCGCGCCGCTCGCCGCTGCCTTGCGAGGCCGCAGCACCCGCCCCGATTTCTGGCGGCGGCTTGAACAACTCGCGCTCGCCTATGCCGTGGCTGGAGCCTCGCTGGCCTGCGCGCTCGCCAGCGCGCGCGGGTTTGGCAATAGCGGGATGACGAAGGAATGGGCGAGCTTGGCGACGAGCGGCGCAGTGGCCGTGACTGCGGGGATTGGCGTGGTGCTGGCGCGGCCGGGTGTCTCCGGGCGGATGGCGGGCGCGATCATCGCCGGGGCCGGGTTGGCCGGTGCGCTCGCCTACGGTGTCAATGACGTCGTTGTCGCCGCCGCCGCGCTGTTCATGGCGCTGTGGGTGGGGATCGCGGCTGCCGCACTGGTGGCGCAGTGGCGCGGGGTGTTCCAGCTGGCGGTCGGAGTGATTGCGCTCCGGCTCATCGTCCTCAGCTTCGAGCTGGCGGGCGATCTGCTCACCAGCGGGGCAGGGCTGATTGCCGCGGGCCTGATGATCCTCGGCGTGGCGTGGATCGCGGTGCGAGTGTCGAAGCGCTTTGCCCCGCACGATGCGGAGCCTGAGGCATGAGCCGCGCCCCCCAGAGCATCGCGCGCCTTGCCGCCATCCTGCTCCCGCTCGCTGGCCTTAGCGGCCTGTGGGTCGTGAGCGACCGCACTTATCAGCAAGGCACCGAATGGGAGGTGCCGATCGACGGCTTTGACCCGCGCGACTTTTTGCGCGGGCACTATGTCGAGTTCACCTATGACTGGCCCGGCGTCGAGGAATTCCGCGATGCCCCGCCGCAGATGCTGTGCCTTGAAGGCACCGCGCCGCAGTTGACCCGGGTGATCGCCTATGTCGATGCCGCCGCAGCCGAGCCTTGCGCCCATCCGGTGCGCGCCGATGCGAGCGGGGTCTATGGTTGGGAAGGGCTCGCGCGCGGGCGGCTCTATCTCGATCAGGACCGCGCACTGGCGATGCAGCAGGAATTGCAGGATGCCGATCAGCGCGGGATCGTGACGATCCGGCAGCGCGAGGACGGCAGCTTCACCGCGCTCCGCATCCGATTCCGCCCGCTCACCGCCGATGAACGCGCGATCCGCGACGCGCAGAACGCCGAGCCGCTGATGCCGCCGCCGGCGCCGCCGATCATGGTTGCGCCGCGCTAACGGAAATCCTCGCCCGTCGCGGCAATCCGGGCCTTGAGGCCGGCCTGGCAGATGTTCTGGATTTCGATCCCCGGGTGGGCATTGACCTCGATCACCAGCGGGCCATCGTTCACGTCAAGCACGATATCCGCCCCGCAATAGCCCAGACCCACGGCAGGCCCGCAGCGCGAGGCGAGTTCCAGCACGCGCTTCCAGCCCGGAATCTCGAACCCGATCAGGTTGACGCCGGTATCAGGGTGATGGGTGATCGGCGTGCCCTTCACCACCGCGCGGGTGATCTTGCCGCTTTCCATGTCGATCCCCGCCCCGATCGCGCGCTGGTGGAGGTTCGCCTTGCCGTCGCTCTCGATCGTCGGCAGCCGCACCATCGCCATCAGCGGGGTGTAGTGCAGGCTGATGACGCGCAGATCGGGCAGGCCTTCGGGCACGATCCGCGACAGCGCCGGATCGGCGATGATCAGCGGTTCGATCAGCGCCGCATCCTCGGTGCCGGATTCGCCCGAAAAGCCGCCATCGACCACTTTCTGGATGTGATGCATCACCATGTCCTCGGGCAGCGGCGTGCCCGATCCCTTGAACCACGTATTGCCCTCGCGCCGCACCGCCAGCAGGATGCCATCGCCCTGTGATCCGCGTGCGGGCTTGATCGCCCAGGCATCGGGCATATCGCGGCTGGGTTTGAATTCGCCGAGTTTCTGATGGTTGTCGATCACCGCGATGGTGCCGGTGCAGGCAATCCCGGCTGCCTCCAGCGCCACCTTGGCGGCGACCTTGTCGCGCGCGCGTTCGATCGCGCTGCGCGGGTTGTATTTCTGGATCAGCGCGTTGCGCATATTGATCCCGAGAATCTCGTCGATCCCGTCCAGCGGGGGCGGACGCAGCTTGCTGAGCGCGTCGTAATTGGCCGGTTTTCTTCGCAGCAGTCCGAACATCTCAAACATCCTCGGCCGAGCGGATAATCCAGGCATTGTGCTTGAGCGGCCTGCCCGAAACGTCAAAACGAGGCTCGAACTGAGCCTCCTTGTTGGGGGTGATCGGCTGCGGCACACGCCGGCGGCGCCCTGGTTCGAGGTCGGCGGGCGAATTGATCACCCACATTCCGCTGAGCGGTGGTGGCCCGGTTTCGCGCCGCTCCTCGAAGGTCTCCGGTTCCAGATCGAGCTCGTATTGATCGGGGTTGGCCGATAGCCGTGCCTTGCGGCGCCGTTCGAGCCAGATCGGGGCAAAGCGGTGGATTTCCGACAATCGCAAACCGCGATAGCGGCCGAGAATGGCGATGGCGACGGCGGTGAAGGCCGGCATCAGCAGCGGTGACCATTCGATCAACGCCAACGCAAAGTCCGACACCATCACGAATTCGATTACCACCGCCAGAATGAAGGTGTTGAGCGCCATCTTCGCGGCCGGCTTGGCGCCGTCCTTGCCCCATTGCTTCCACCACCGTTCGACACACAGCGCGCAGACGATCACGGGGAAGGCATCGACCTGCAGCTTGATGTCGAAGATCAGCTGCATTCCCACCAGCACCAATACGATCAGCGAGATCAGCACGCCCAGAAAGCCGACGCGGGTCATCCGCAGTTTGAGCAGGCTTGGCGTGACGATCATCCCGACAAGCACCGAGGAACACAGCACAATCGGCCCCATCACCGGCCCGATCTGCAGGAAGGCGACCGCGATCAGCATCGGCGTGAACAGGCCGAATGCCTTCAATCCGACGAAGCTGCGCGCCAGCACCACCAGGAATGCGCCCAGCGGCAGCACCATCAGCAGGTTCGACGGCTTGAGCCCCCAGATTGCCTGCGATGTCGCCACGCCTTCCAGCGAGGAAGGCAGCACGAAGAAGCTTTCGGTATTGGCGATGCCGAGCGCCACCAGCACCGCCAGCACAAGGCCGACGGTGATACCGACATAGAACGGACGGCGGACCTGAGGGGTCGCGCGTGCCCAGACCTGTCTGAACCGGAAGATCAGTTCAGAACGCATACCCGACCGAAAGCGTCAGACGGTAACCTTCGCGCTCGCGGACGGGTTCGTTGCTGCCGGAGAAAACATACTTGGCTTCCGCCTCGACCCGCCATTTGCCGGGCCACCACAGCACTTCGACTTCGGGCACCACCAGATTGTCGCGGCGGCGCTCGCCATTGACGGTGAGGCGGCCATCGAATTCGGTGCGAAGCACTTCGATTGCCGGGCGCACGCGCAGATCAGGCGCGACCGGGCGGGTATAGGCGACGCCTGCCGACTGGCGTTCATAGCCGCGGCGGGGATCATCCGACTGGATTGATTCCGCGCGAAGATCGAAGGCGAGATAGTGGTAGGCGCCGAACCGGCGGCGATATTGCGCATCGACGCGCGCGCCTTCGCCCTTGGTCTCGGGGAGCAGGCCGTTGTCATATTGGCGATCCCGCCAGGTGCCTTGCAGCCGCAGGCGGTGATTGCGCGTCGGCTCCCATGTCAGCCGCGCCGCGCCCTGCCATTCGTCGGTATCGCTGGATTCGACCGAGACGAAATCGTCGTAGTGGCGTGCCTGCAACTGAAGCTCCCAGCCCTTGGCAAGATCGGCCTCGGCGGTGGCGGTGAAGCGATCGCGGGCAATATCATCGCGGCCATCGCCGAGGCGGAACACCTCGATCCGGTCCGCCTCGACGCGCAGCCGCAGCCCTTTCTTTTCCAAGGCCAAACCGACTTGCCCGCGCAGGGAAATCGCCTCGCCATCGACGACGAGATCATCATCGCGGGTGGTGGTCTGGGCGCTGACGGTCTGCACTTCGATGCGCGCATCAGGGTTAAGCTGCCAGCCCTCATCCTGTGCCAGAGCAGGGCTGGCGGCGAACACGCCGAGCGCGCAGGCCAGCAGGCGATTGGTGACGTAAAGCAGGTATTTCATCGGTGAAGCCCCCGTAATTCCCCGTAGGAATAGGGGATGGGGTGTTTAGAAAATGCTAACCACGCCCCTCAACCATGATGCAGTCCGCCTGGGGTACAAAAAAGGGGCGGAAGGCCGCTGCCGGCCCTCCGCCCCGATCCTGTTGCAAACCGGCTGCGATCAGAAGCGTGCGGTCACTTCCACGCCGTAGAACTGCGGTTCGGCTGGGATGAAGGTCGGAACACCGAACGCCCCGCCGGTATTGCCCGCATCGAGCAGATAATCCTCGTCGAAGGCGTTACGGATGAAGCCGGCGATTTCATAGCGGTCTTCGCCGAAGCTGAGCCCCGCACGCGCGTTGACGATCGTCACCGCGTCCTGCGAGATCAGCGGATTGTTGGGCACCTCGAAGAAGATCTCGCTGCGATACGAAATGCTTGGCGTGGCAAAGAAGCGCATCCCGTTGCCGAACTCGTAATCGACCGTAAAGCCCCCGGCAGCCTGCACTTCCGGCTGCAGGCGGAAGCGCGCACCCGAGAAGGCGGGCGAGAAGGCGCCGTCTTCATCAATCCCGCCATCGATGTAGCCGACATTGCCGAAGATCTGGAACCAGTCGGCCAACTGGATCGCCAGTTCGGCTTCGACCCCGAGATTGCTGGCGCTGCCGGCGCTGGCGGTGACGAAGGCGCCGGTCGGATTGCCATTGGCATCGAGCTGCGCGACCGAGACCTGGAAGTCATCATACTTCTGGTAATAGACCCCGAGCGAACCCGACACCGCACCGCTGGCAAGCTTGATCCCGCCTTCGTAGTTCCACACGATTTCCTCGGCGATCGGAGTGACGTTGGCGACCACGTTCGCCCCGTCGCGGCGGGCGGCGACCTGCACCACCGGCGAGCGGCGGCCCTTCGACACGGTGGCGAATACGTTCACGTCATCGCTGATCCGGTAGAGCACGTTGAAGCGCGGCAGCACCGCCTGGAAGCTGTCCTCGGCTGTCAGGACGCGGCCATTGGTGTTAACCCCGCCGGGAACCAGCGGCGCCCCCGTCAGCACGCTGTTGGGAATAATCGAGAAGAAGCTGGACTGGCGATATTCGTCGAGAAACCGAACGCCGGCCGTCAGTTCGAGCGAGTCCGTAGCGATCCAGGTGGCGTCGGCGAACACCGAATACGCCTCGTTGCGGCCCTGATTTTCAAACAGCACCGCGCTGTAGGGGATGTTGGTGGCACCGAGCGAGGGCACGGAGCCATCAGGCGCGACGCACAGACGGCGCGGGTTGCTGAACAGCCCGCCGAGGCAGGTGAGGAACACCCCCTCTTCGGTCGCGAAGGGCACATTCTGCACGCCGTTCTCGATGAACAGGTTCCAGCCGGCGCTCGCGCGCAGCTTTTGCCCGGTGTAGGTGAAGCGGCCTTCGTGGCTGATCTGCCAGCCATCAGCGATTTCGGTGAATTCGAGGAACGGAGCGGCCGAGCCGTCGGCATCGAACACTTCGAGGCTATCGAATTCGCGGTAGCCGTTGACCGTGGTGAAGGTCCACTCGTCGGCGAACTGGTATTCAGCGGTGATGTTGAAGTCGTAGACTTCGCGGTTCAGGCCGAGCTGATCGTCGCCCAGCGCCGCCGCGCCCGCGGGGAAGCCGCCGAGGTTGGCATCGACAAAGGCATTGGCCGCACCGCCCGGCGCACCGAGGAAGGCCGGGAAGGTGCCCGAGATAAACGGAGTGCCGCCATTGCGCTGCTGATCATAGGTGGCGACCAGATCGAGCGTGAAATCGGCCGTCGGGGTGTAGCGCAGCGAGGCGCGCACGCCGAGCTGGTCTTGCGAATAGAGCTCTTCTTGCTGGTTGGGATTGAGGTTCTCGACATAACCATCGCGCGAACGCCATTCCGCTGCAACGCGTGCCGCCAGCACGTCCGAACCGATGTTGATGAAGCCGCCGAGCATGGTCTGTTCGTAATTGCCGTAGCTGCCGGAGATTTCGCCCGAGAAGCCTTCGCGCGGGCGGGCCGAGACGAGGCTGATCGCGCCGACTGCCGAGGCGGTGCCGAACAGGGTCGCCTGCGGGCCCTTGATCACTTCGACGCGTTCCAGATCGTAGATCGCCTGATACGAGCCGCGCGAACGCGAGATGTCGACACCGTTGTAATAGAGCGTGACGCGCGGGCCCTGCTGCGCCGAGCCCGAGTCCGAGGTGATCCCGCGGATCACGACGCCGGGGTTGTTGGCGCTTTGCTCCTGAATCAGCAGGCCGGGGACATAGCGCGACAGCTCGTCCAGATCGGTAACGCCCAGCTCCCGGATGCGCTCCCCGCTGGTGGCGGTGATGGTGATCGGCACGTCCTGCACGCGCTGTTCGATCTTCTGCGCGGTGACGATGATCTGGTTGCCGGAAGTCTTCTGCTCACCCTCGGGCGCGGCTTCGTCCTGCGCAAAGGCAGCCTGCGGAGCGGCGGCGAGAATGGTGGCGAGCGCGATCAGCGAAACGCGGTGAGTGGGGGTGCGGAGCATGTTGAGGCTTCCCTGTTGGTGGAGAGAGGCCTTGCCCGTGGCATCCATGCATGACGGCGCAGCGACGTCTGCGTGAAGCGCGCGTTACGTCTGATTTACAGTTTAAAGGCGTTGCCAAAATGCATCTTGTTTGAAAACCTAAAGCGGGTTTCCGTCACGATCGCGATAGATTTCGCGGCGGCCGACGTGGTTTGACGGGCCGACGAGACCGTCTTCCTCCATCCGCTCGATCCATTTGGCCGCGGTGTTATAGCCCACGCCCATCTGGCGCTGGAGCCAGCTTCCGCTTGCCTTCTGGTTCTCGATCACGATCTGGCAGGCTTGGCGATACTTGCGCTCTTCGGGGTTGTCCGAAGCGGTGAATTCGTCCTCGAAGCCGAAGCCGCCATCCTCGGGTTCCTCGGTGACGGCATCGACATATTCGGGCGCGCCCTGACCACGCCAGAAGTTGGCGACGGCTTCGACTTCCTCGTCCGAGACGAACGGGCCGTGGACGCGCACCATGGCGCCGGTGTTGGGCTTATAGAGCATGTCGCCCTTGCCCAGCAGCTGTTCGGCGCCCTGTTCGCCCAAGATCGTGCGGCTGTCGATCCGGCTGGTTACCTTGAAGCTGATGCGGGTCGGCAGGTTGGCCTTGATCACGCCGGTGATGACGTCGACCGACGGGCGCTGGGTGGCCATGATGAGGTGAATGCCCGCTGCGCGGCTCTTCTGGCTGAGACGCTGGATCAGAACTTCGATTTCCTTGCCGATGGTGACCATCAGGTCAGCCAGCTCGTCGACGATCAGCACGATCTGCGGCAGCGGCTGGTAATCCAGCTGTTCTTCTTCGAACAACTGCTCGCCGGTTTCGGGATCGAACCCGGTCTGCACGCGGCGGCCCAAGGGCTTGCCCTTGGCAATCGCGGCGGAGACCTTTTCGTTGAACGAATGGATGTTGCGCGAGCTGATCGCGCTCATCATCCGGTAGCGGCGCTCCATTTCCTCGACCGCCCATTTCAGCGCGCGCACCGACTTGTGCGGCTCGGTGACGACGGGCGAGAGCAGGTGCGGGATGTCGTCGTAGGTCTTGAGTTCGAGCACCTTGGGATCGATCAGGATCAGGCGCAATTCGGACGGCGTGAAGCGATAGAGCAGGCTCAGCAGAATCACGTTCAATCCGACCGACTTGCCCGATCCGGTCGTCCCCGCGACGAGCAAGTGCGGCATCGCGGCCAGATCGGCAATCACCGGCTCGCCCGCGATATCCTTGCCCAGAATGATCGGCAGGTTGCCCTTGGCATCGGCAAAATCGGCGCAGGCCGCCAGTTCCTTCAGCATCACCACCTGGCGATCCTGATTGGGCAATTCGATGCCCATCACGGTGCGCCCGGGGATCGGCGAGACGCGCGCGGAAATTGCGCTCATGTTGCGGGCGATGTCTTCGGCAAGGCCGATCACGCGGCTGGCCTTGATGCCGGGCGCAGGTTCAAGCTCGTACATGGTCACCACCGGGCCGGTGCGCACTGCGGTGATCTCGCCCTTCACATTGAAATCGTCGAGCACGTTTTCGAGCAGGCGGGCGTTGCGTTCCAATGCGACCTTGTCGAGCTTGGGCGCCTTGTCGACCGGCGGTTCGGCGAGCAGATCGAGGCTCGGCAGCTTGAAGGCGGCGAACATGTCGCCCTGCGCGGTTTTGGCCGGAGCGGCGCGCTTGGGCGGGGCAGAAGGGTCGCTGATTTCGGGCGCGCGGCGCGGGCGTTCGTCGATGACAGCAGCGGCAGCATCGCCCTTCATTGCGCGGCGCGGGCGCGGCGCGGGGGCCTCGTCGTCATCCTCGCCGGCAAAGGCCAGCGCGGGCGTTGTCTTGCGGCCCGGCAGCGGCAGACGGCGCATCAGGCCCGCGAGCGAGCCGCCCCCAAGAAATTCGGGAAGGCTCATCAGCGCCCGCCAGTCGATCGCGAAGATGCGGGTGAGCAGGCCGACGCCCACGGCAAGGCACACGAGCGCGGCGGCAAGGATCACCCAGCCCTGCGCCTCGGTCCCGAAGCGCGCGGCGACCGCCTCGATCGCGCCAGCGCCGAGCAGACCCGCGAGCCCGCCCGCCTGCGCCGGCAGGGTGCCGCCCGGCCCCTGGAAAGCGAGCGCGAGCACGCTTGAAAGCAGCGTGATGGCGATCAGCAGCAGTCCGGTGGGGAGCCACCACGGGGTGGTCTCGGGCGCGTCGCCGTTCTCGACATCGCGCCACAGCTTGCGCGCCGAAACATAGAGCAAAGGCAGCAGCAGCGCGCCGGGAATACCGAACACCAGCAGCACCATGTCCGCCACCCATGCGCCTGAAAGGCCCATCCAGTTGGCGACTTCGGCGGTGTCGGCCGCGGTCGATCCGCTGGGATCGGTCTGGGTGTAGCTTACCAGCGCCAGCGCGAGAAAGATCGTCGCGCCAAGCAGCGCGCCAGCGCCCACCATCTGCGCCAAGCGCCGCAGCGAACGACGCAAACCCGCGCGCCATTCAGCGTCGGTCTTGCTGACAGCAATCTTGCGGCCCGACGTGTTTCGGGGCGGAACGGCGCGGCTGGCCATGGCGGATCTCCTGAGCGGAACACATCATGAATCCTTGCGCGACGCCGGTCAAGCGAAGTGCGACGGGGCGTTTGCCTAACTCAACCCGTCGATGGCGGCCCAGCGCGGCCACTCAAGATCGCGCGCTCGCTCCGCGTTCATGCCGCCCAGGGCGATCACGGGCATTTGTGCCCTTCCGGCGATATCCCGGAAATCACGGATGCCGAGACAACCTCCACCGGGATGCGATCGGCTTGGAAATGCGGGCGAAAGGAACACGCCGTCTGCCTTGGCTCTGTTTGCCAGATATATCTCACGCGCATCGTGTGCGGTCGCTAGGCGCAGCAGGCCGGGCAGCTTGCCGAGCTTTGGCGGTGGCCCATATACGCCATCCGCGCCCCACGCCTCCGCCAGTTCGGCAGTGCCTGAAAGGATTACGAGGTGCCCGCCTGCGCGCGCGACCGCAGCGAGTGTGTCGAACCGAGCGCGGCGTGCCTTCTCTTTCAGGTGATAGTGTCTGAACACGAAGGCGTTTTCCCGCGGCAAAGTGGCGAGCGCCCATTCGAGCTTCGCGTCATTGCGTTCGTCACTAAGGAGCCAAAGGGCCGGGAGGGGATTGGCGCGCGTCACCCACCCGCTATAGAGCGCGCCCATGGACAATACATCCCTTGGGCAATCCTCCCGCCTCGCCGAAGTCCGCAGCAACATCGCCCGGGTGTGCAAGCCCGCACGGCGCGCGCCTGCCGATGTCACCCTGATCGCGGTCAGCAAGACCCATGACGCCGCTGCCATCCAGCCGCTGATCGATGCGGGCCAGCGCGTGTTCGGCGAGAACCGCGTGCAGGAGGCGCAGGGCAAGTGGCCGGAATTGCGCGCCGCCCATCCCGATATTGAGCTCCACCTGATCGGCCAGCTGCAATCGAACAAGGCGGAAGAGGCGGTGGCGCTGTTTGACGTGATCCACTCGCTCGACCGCCCGAGCCTGCTCACCGCGCTGGCACGTGCGATGGACAAGGCGGGGCGGCGCGTGCCGTGCTTCGTGCAGGTCAATATCGGCGACGAGCCGCAGAAGGGCGGCTGCCCGATTGCCGAGCTGCCCGCGTTTCTGGATGCGGTGCGCGCAAGCGGCGTTCCGCTCGCCGGACTGATGTGCATACCGCCGGCCGACACCGAAGCCGCGCCGTTCTTCGCCTTTCTGGCCAAGCTCGCGGCGGACAATGGCCTCACCGGCCTCAGCATGGGCATGAGCGGCGATTACGAGACCGCCGTGATGCTGGGCGCGACCCATGTGCGCGTCGGCACCGCGCTGTTCGGCAGCCGCGCATAACCCGCCTCAAATAGCAAAGCGGTAGGCGAAAAAGAAAGGGCGCCCCGTTGCCGGAGCGCCCCCATTTTCATCTGCGTTCTACTTAGAACTCGAACAACGCTTCCACGCCGACGTTCCGGCCGCGCATCAGCGGGCTGAACGTGCCGAGCTGCGGATCCGGCGCGAACGGTCGCCGCACACCGGTCGAGTTCGGGCCGCCGAAGGGCACCTGCGTGTCGCCACCTTCCTGCACTTCGTCGAGCAGGTTGCGGCCATAGACCGACAGCGACAGGCCATCGACCGGGGTTTCCCAGGTGATGTTGGCTTCGAGGTTCGACAATGCGTTGAGCCAGCCGAGGTTGTCGTCGGTGTAGGCGGCCTCGTCGCGATACTGGTAGTTCACGCGGGTGAGGAACTTGCTGCTGCCGACGTTGAGCTCGTGGATGAGGCCCATGCCCACCGTGATCGGCGGGACGCGCGGCAGGCTCAGCGCCAGATCGGTGTCGTTGATGACCCCGTCGCCCGAGATGTCGAACAGAACCCGGTCATACTCGGCATCGATGATCCCGATATTGGCAGTGAAGGCGAGCGATTCCGACACGCGCATGCGCGCTTCGGCTTCGAAGCCGGTGATCGTGGCATCGGCGGTGTTGAGGATGTTCTGCACCACGCCCGCGCCCGGATCGGCCAGGTTCACTTCGCGCTGCATGTTGCCGACCTTGGTGATGTAGGCGGCCGCATTGAACGTGAAGGCACCGTCAGCGGTCTGGAACTTGCCGCCGAGCTCGTAATTGTCGACCTTTTCTTCATCGAAGAACAGGTTGCCGGTTGCCGCAAAGGCGCGGTTGAACACGGCGACGTTGGTGATGCGGAAGTTGTAACCGCCCGAACGGTAGCCGCGGCTCCAGTGGCCATAGACCTGGCTGTCGCCGAATTCGTACTGGAGGCCGAGCTTGGGCGAGAGGTTGCGGAACCGCACGCGATCGGTGAAGCCGTTGGTCTCGGTCGCCGGGTTGAACGGAGTGGTGCCGGTCGGGCAGGTGCCCTGCAGCACCGAACACTGCGCGCGTGGCAGAACGTAGGTGACGCCCGCGTCCTTGGTTTCCTGGTTCCAGCGGATGCCCGCGATGACCGAGAGATTGTCGAACAGCTCGTACTGCGCATTCGCGAAGACGCCGATCACCTCGTGGTTCTGCGAACCGCCGCCGTAGAACACCGGGGGACGCAGGTTGACCGGAAGGTCGCGCCGCAGCTCGCGGTTTTCGGTGTAGGCGAGGTCCTGTTCGAACAAGAACCCGCCGAAGGTCAGATCGAGCCGGTCGGTCGAGATGGCGTAGCGCAATTCGTTCGAGAACTGCTCCTGCGCGGTTTCGGTGCTGGAGTGGAACAGGAACAGCGGGGTCGCATCGATATCGCCGCGGGTGGTGGCGTCATACTGGCGCCAGCCGAACACGTTGGTGAGCGTGCCTGCACCGATGTCGATTGTCGCGGTGAGCGAGCCGGTCCAGATCTCGTTGGAATAGCTGCCCGGTTCGTCGATCGCGAAATCGAAGCTGTTGCGATCGAAGAACGCGCGGTTCTGGGCCGAGGGGCCATCGCCTTCGCTCTCGAAATAGTCGAGCTTGCCGAGCAGGGTCAGGCCGCCGAGACGGGCTTCGAGTGCGCCGCGCAGGATCTTGGTTTCCGCACCGCCGTGGTTCGAACCGTCGAACAGGTTGGTGAAGTAGCCTTCGTCCTTGTTGTAATAGGCGCCGACCTTGAACAGCAGGGTGTCGGTGATGATCGGGCCCGACAGCACGCCGCTGACGGTGTAGTTGGGGCCGCCGCGGCCGCCATCCAATGCCGGGCCGTCGACCGCTGCGCGGAACTTGCCGCGGAAGTCTTCGGTGGGGTTGCCGGTGTTGATCACCACCGCGCCGCCGGTCACGTTGCGGCCGAACAGCACGCCCTGCGGGCCGCGCAGGATTTCGACAGAGTCGAGGTCGAACAGGTCGAACACTACGCCGCCGTTGATGCCGAGATAAACCCCGTCAACGAACACGCCGACAGTCGGGTCGATCGAGGGGATCGAGGAGTTGATGCCGAGGCCGCGCACGGTGAAATTGGCGGTGCCGCGGCTGGTGCCGACCTGATCAAGGCTGACAGTCGGGGCCTGGAACGAAAGGCCCGAGATGTCGCGGATCTTGTAGGCTTCGAGCGTGCCGGCGTTGAACGCGGTGACGGCCAGCGGCACGTCCTGCACATTCTCGGCGTCGCGGGTCTTGGTGCCGGTGACGAGGATCTCGTTAATCGCATCGAGCGTGCTGGTGGGTTCTTCCTGCACAGGCGCTTCGGCGTCCTGCGCGGCAGCGGCGACGGGGGTCAGTGCTGCGGTGCCCAGCATAAGGGCAAGCTTGCCGAGCCGGAGGGGGCTCCGCATGGGGGTTGCGGTGTTCATGTTATAACTCTCCCTGAGTTGAGGGCCGCCCCAATAGCAATGCGTCACGCAATTGCAACCTATCCTGCCGAGGCAGTTCGAACTCGGGCTGCCGAAACAAGCAATTGTATCTTCAGGTTTTTGCAATCATGCCTGTTCGAGCTGCTGCTGGCGGTGATCGCTGGCGGCCTCAAGCAGGCGGGCTTCGATTTCGGCCAGCCGCTCGGGTGTCTTGATCTTCGCGGCTGTCAGATCAGTCACATAGAAGGTGTCCGCCGCGGCCTCGCCATAGGCGGTGATATGCGCTGAATGGACGATCAGGTTGGCCTTGTAGAGCGCGTGCGCCAGCCGGTTGAGCAGCGCGGGCCGATCGCGCGCGGTCACTTCGATCACTGTGAAATTGTTCGAGGCATCGTTATCGAACCCGACCCGCGGGGCGACGTCGAAGGCCTTGGCGCGCGAATGGGCCAGCGGGCGCGCGGCGAGTTTGGGCACCAGTTCGACCTTGGCAAGCAGCGCGTCGCGGATGCCCTTGTGGATGCGCGCGATCTGCGCGTCCTCGCGGAACGGCTGGCCGAACTGATCCTGCACCAGGAAATTGTCGACCGCATAGCCGGAGCGGGCCGTGTGGATGCGCGCGTCGATGATGTTGGCGCCCGCCAGGTGGATGCCGCCCGCCATGCGGTAGAATAGCCCGGGATGGTCAGCCGCGATCACGCTGACACGGGTCGCGCCGCGGGTTTCGTCGGGCTCGCAATGGATCGACAGCTGCTCGCCTGCGGCCTGCGCGGCGTCATATTGGCGCAGGTTGCCGGCAATGATGTCTTCAGGCTCGGCGATCCAGTAGGCATCGCCCAGCAGCGCGCCGGCGGTATCGACCAGACGCTCCTGATCACCCAGCGCCCGCGCCACCGCGTCTTTCTTCGCCGCCACCCGCTGTTTGCGCCCGTGGCCCTTGTGGCCCAGCCGCAGCCGTTCCTCGGTGGCATCATAAAGCTCGCCCAGAAGCTGGCCCTTCCAGCTGTTCCACGTGCCGGGGCCAACCGCGCGGATATCGACCGCGGTGAGGATCGCGAGATTGCGCAGCCGCTCGAGGCTCTGCACTTCGCCGGCAAAATCCTCGATCGTCTTGGGATCGGTGAGATCGCGCTTCTGCGCGGTGCGGCTCATCAGCAAGTGGTGGAACACCAGCCAGGCGACGAGATCGGTCTCCTTCTCGTCCAGCCCGAAGCGCGGGCACAACCGGTGCGCCACATCGGCCCCGAGCACCGAGTGATCGCCCCCGCGCCCCTTGGCGATATCGTGCAGCAGCACCGCGACATAGAGCGCGCGGCGCGAGGCGAGGCGGGGAATCTCGCGGGTGGCGCGCGGGTGATCGGCCTTGAGCAGCCCGCGCTCGATCTGGCTCAGAAGGCCGATCGCGCGGATGGTATGCTCGTCGACCGTGTAGTGGTGATACATGTCGAACTGCATCTGCGCGTTGACCCGGCCGAAATCGGGCACGAAGCGGCCGAACACGCCCGCCTCGTTCATCCAGCGCAGCGCGGTTTCGGGATCCTTGCGGCCTGCCAGCAGATCGAGGAACAGCGCATTGGCGCGCTTGTCGCGGCGCATTTTGACATCGATCAGGCGCGCATCGCGGCCGACCTGGCGCATGGTTTCGGGGTGCACTTCCAGCCCCTCGGCCTCGGCCAGTTGGAACACCTCGACCAGCCGCACCGGATCGTCGCGGAACCAGTCGTCGCCCGGCGCGCGCAAACGGCCCCCTTCGACCATGTAGCCCTTGAACACGCGGGGCCGCTGGGTCCACCCGGCAAAGAACCCGCTGCGGGTGCGCTTGCGTGCAAATTCCTCGTCAAGGTGCGCGAGGAACACGCCGGTGAGGCTGCCGACGCGTTTCACCTGCAGGAAGTAGTATTGCATGAACCGTTCGACCGCGCTCTTGCCCGGTCGGTCGGCGAAGTTCATGCGCTCGGCCACCTGTCGCTGGAGATCGAAGGTCAGCCGGTCTTCGGCGCGGTCGGTGATGTTGTGCATGTGGCAGCGCACTGCCAGCAGGAACCCTTCGGCGCGGCGGAAGCTGCGATATTCCCCCGCTGTCAGCAGGCCCACGTCCACCAGTTCGGCAGCGCTCTGCACGCGGTGGACATATTTGCCGATCCAGTAGAGCGTCTGCAGATCGCGCAAGGCCCCCTTGCCGTCCTTGACGTTGGGCTCGACCACATAACGGCTATCGCCCATGCGCTTGTGCCGTGCATCGCGTTCGGCGAGCTTTTGCGTGAGGAACTGCCGCTCGCTCCCGCGCACCACCTCGTTCCAGAAGCGTTGGCGCAATTCCTCGTAAAGCGCCTGATCGCCCCACACCAGCCGCCCTTCGAGCAGCGCGGTGCGGATGGTGAGATCCTCGCGCGCGTGGCGCATGGTGTCGGCCACGGTGCGGCTCGAATGGCCGACCTTGAGGCCCAGATCCCACAGGAGATAGAGCATCGCCTCGATCACCTGTTCGCACCACGGCGAGCGTCGCATCGGGGTGATGAAGGCGATATCGATATCCGAATGCGGCGCCATCTCGGCGCGCCCGTAACCCCCCACCGCAAGGATCGCGAGCCGCTCTGCCTGCGTGCGATTGGGCACCGGATAGAGGTGGGTGGTCACATGATCATGGATCACCCGCAGCAGCTGATCGGTGAGGAAGGAATAGCCCCCCGTCACGTCATGCCCGGCTGATGGCGCCTCGGCCAGCCGCCGGGCCAGCTCGGCGCGCCCGCCATCGAGCGCGGCCCGCAGCGCCTTGACGATCGCGCCGCGCGCCGCCTCGCCGCCGGCCGTGTGCAGGTCAGCGACCTCCTCGGCCAGCACCCGGCGGTCGATGATCGCCCGCTGGCCGGGGACGCGGCGCGGGGGGGTCACGGGAGGCTCACGCCGCGACAGCCTCGCCGGTGTAGCGCGCCTTGACCGTGCGCTTGTCGATCTTCTGCGTGCCGAGCCGGGGCAGAGCCTCCTCGGTGATCCAGATCTGGTGTTCGAGCGGGACCTTGAACGGCGCGATGCGCTCCAGCAGGAAGGCGCGCAATTCGGCCGGAGTGATTGCCGGGTGGCCGTCCTTCATGCGGTAGACCGCTGCCGGCACCTCGCCGAACCGCTCGCACGGCAGGCCGAACACAGAACATTCGCCGACATCGTCATGCGCATAGATCGCGTCTTCGACCTCGATGCAGGAGATATTCTCCCCGCCGCGGATGATTATGTCCTTCTTGCGGTCGACGATGAACAGATAGCCGTCCTCGTCGAGGTAGCCGAGATCGCCGGTGCGGAAATAGCCGGTGTCGGTGAAGGCGGCCTTGGTCGCCTCGTCGTTCTTCCAGTAGCCGCGGAAATTGGCGACCGAACGGATGCACACTTCGCCGACCTGGCCCTGTGCGAGCACCTTGCCGGCATCATCGAGGATCGCCAGATCGACCAGGGGCTTGGAGGCGCGCCCGGTTGAACCCGGCTTGGCGAGGTAGTTCTCGTTGAAATTGCCGCAGCCCACCGCGTTGGTTTCGGTAAGGCCATAGCCGAGCAGCGGGAAGCTGCCGGGGAAGGCTTCCTTAATGCGGGTGACGTGTTCCACCGGACGCGGCGCACCGCCTGCGGCAAAGCTCTTGCACGCCGAAAGGTCGTAATTCGCGCGGTCGGGGTGGTTGGCGATTTCGTAGCTCATCAGCGGCACGCCGACGAAATAGGTCACCTTTTCTTCCGCCATCAGCCGGATCGCGAGGCCCGCGTCCCACTTGGGCATCAGCACCAGCTTGCGCGCGATCGCGAAGCTCTGGAGGAACAGCGGCACTTCGCCGGTGACATGGAACAGCGGCACGGCGACCAGCGCGCAGGGCTGCGCGGTCATCGGGCCGTCCACGCTTTCGACATGGACCTTGGCCATCGCGCTCTGGGCGATGTAGTTCATCACGCCGTTCACCACGCCGCGGTGATCCGACCATGCGCCCTTGGACTTGCCGGTCGAACCCGAGGTGTAGAGGATGGTGGCGATATCATCGGGGCCGATGCTGGCCAGCAGCGCCATCGCCGCGCTGGTGCCTTGCGGCAGCGCCCAGACATCGGCGAGGCCTTCAGCCGGCAGATTGCCGTGGGTGAACAACACGATCTTGGCCCCGTGCGCATGGCCTTCAAGCCGAGCGGCACGCGGTTCGTCGGCCAGCAGCAGCTTGCATTCGGCGAGCTCGATCCCGTAGGCCAGTTCCTCGCCAGACGAAAAACCGTTGAGCAGCGTCGCGCAGCCGCCGGCCATCAGGATGCCCATATAGGCGATCATCCAGTTGGCCGAATTGCGCGCGGCGATGCCGATCCGGTCACCCTTGACGATGTCATGTTCGCGCACGAGGCTTTCCGCCACGCAGGTCGCCGCGCCGTAAGCCTCGGCAAAGGTCAGGCGGATGTCGCCATCGACAATGAAGGGCAGATCGCGGTGCTCGTTGCAGAAATGCGCGAAGTAATGCGCCAGGCTCGGCGGTGCGCCGGCAAAGGCGGGCATTTCCACCCCGTCCCGCGTGAACGGCACCGTGGCGAAGGGCTGTCCTTCGGCGGTCAGCGCAGCGATGATGGCTTCAAGCGCATTGTCCAGCTGGGTGGGCATGCGGGTCCTTTCCTCTCTCATTATATGGAGGGCCAGCGCGCCTGTTGCACGTCCGGCCATCCGATCCCGGTATCCGTCAGCGGGTCTTACGCCCCTTCCCCTGCCTTGCGCGCTGTGCCAGAAGCACCTTCGCAACACGGCCAAATCAGGCCCGCCGATACGGCATATCATTGTCAATAAGGGGTTCGCTCCGTGCTGTCACTACTTGCCGCAAGCGGCGCTGCCGATCCGATCTACTGGGATCAGCTGGGCCTGCGTCCGGGCATCGAATTGGGCTTCTTTACGCTGCGCTTCTACTCGCTGGCCTACCTGCTCGGGGTGATCTTTGCCTATTGGCACACCTCCAAGATGCTGAAGCAGCCGGGCGCGCCGATGGCGCAGCGCCATGCGGACGATCTGTTTTTCTACTGCACGCTGGGCGTGATTCTCGGCGGCAGGCTCGGCTATGCCGCGTTCTACACCGGCGGCGAGACCGGCATTCCATCCGCCTTCACCGATTTTTCGGGCGATGGCTTCGTCTCGTGGAAACTGCTGCGGCTGTGGGATGGCGGGATGGCGTTCCACGGCGGGCTGATGGGCGTGACGGTGGCGATGGCTTACGTGGCCTGGCGCGACAAACTCAATTTCATCCGCGTGGTCGATTACGTCGCAGTCGGCGTGCCGATGGGGATGCTGCTCGGGCGGTTGGCGAATTTCGTCAATGGCGAGCTGTGGGGCCGGGCGACCGACGTGCCGTGGGCGATGGTGTTCCCCGGCGCTGATGATCTGCCGCGCCACCCGAGCCAGCTCTATCAGGCGGGGCTCGAAGGGCTGGCGATGCTGGTGATCATGTTGCTGCTGTTCTGGAAAACCCGCGCGCGCTATCGCCCCGGCCTGCTCGCCGGCGTGTTCACGCTGGGCATGGGGATTGCGCGCTTCGTTAACGAATTTTTCCGTGAGCCTGATCAACAACTGGCTGACTTTGCCGCCCGGACCGGGCTATCAATGGGCCAATGGCTGACCATACCGCTTATCCTGACTGGGTTGATTGTCGTGCTTTACGCGCTGCGGAAGAAGCCGCTGGCGAGCGGGGGCGTGCAGCCGGCCTGAGTGAAGCAGGCGTGTGGCGCAGCGCGCTCCGCCTGATTGATCCCGAGGACGACCCGCAAGCAGACGCTGCCGAGGCCGAAGCCGCTGCTGCCGCCGCTGCCAAGGCTCTGGCCGATGCACAGGCGCGCGCTGCGGCTGAGCGCGCGGCGCGCGAACAGGCCGCTGCCGAGGCCGCCGCCAACGCCCGCGCTGCCGCCGAAGCTGCCGAAGCCGAAGAACGCGCCCGCGCCGAGGCAGAGGCTCGCGCCGCTGCCGAAGCCAGAGCCCGCGCTGAAGCCGAGGCCCGGGAACGCGCCAAGGCCGAGGCCAAGGCCCGCGCCGAAGCTGAAGCGCAGGCCAAGGCCGAAGCGCTCGCCCGTGCCAAGGCCGAGGCCGAGGAACGCGCGCGGCTGGTCCGCGAGGAACGCGAACGCGCCAAGGCAGAAGCCGAAGCCCGCGCCGCAGCCGAACGCGAAGCCCGCGAGAAAGCTGCTGCCGAGGCCCGCGCCCGCCGCGAGGCCGAAGCTGCCGAGCGCGCGCGTCTCGCCGCCGAAGCCAAGGCCAAAGCGGAGGCCGAAGCCAAGGCGCGCCGCGAAGCCAAGGAAAAGGCTGAAGCCGAAGAACGCGCCCGCCGCGAAGCCGAAGCCCGTGCCAAGGCCGAGGAAAAGGCCCGCCGCGAGGCAGAAGCCAAGGCCAAGGCCGAAGCTGAAGCGCGCGCCAAGGCAGAAGCCGAAGCCAAGGCCAAAGCCGAAGCCGAGGAAAAGGCGCGCCGCGAAGCCGAGGCGAAGGCCCGCGCCGAAGCCGAAGCTGCGGCCCGCGCCAAGGCCGAGGAAGAGGCGCGCAAAAAGGCCGAAGCCGAAGCCAAGGCCCGCGCTGCCGCCGAAGCCAAGGCCAAGGCCGAAGCCGAGAAACAAGCCCGCGCCGAAGCGGCTGCTGCGGCCAAGGCTGCCGCCGAAGAGAAAGCCCGGCTCGAAGCCGAAGCAGCCGCCGCTGCCGCAAAGGCCAAGGCCGAAGCCGAGGAACAGGCGCGCATCGCCGCCGAAGAACAGGCCCGCCGCGACGCCGAAGCCGCCGCCGCCGAAGCTGCCGCCAAAGCCGAAGCGCAGGCCAAGAAAGAGGCCGAAGCCGCCGCCCGCGCCAAGATCGATCTGGGCAAAAGCTTCCGCCGGCTTATCAAGGAAACCGGCCCGATCAGCCTTGCCCACTACATCGCCGAGAGCAACGCGCGCTATTATGCCAGCCGCGATCCGCTCGGTGATCAGGGCGATTTCATCACCGCGCCCGAAGTCAGCCAGATGTTCGGCGAGCTGATCGGGCTGTGGTTTGCCGATCTGTGGGTGCGCATGGGCGCCCGCAAGCGCATCCACTATGTCGAGCTTGGCCCCGGACGCGGCACGCTGGCGCGCGACGCGCTGGCCACCGCGGCGCGCTATGACTTCGCTCCGCAGATCCACTTTGTCGAAACCTCGCCGACACTTCGGCAGTTGCAGCGCGAGGCCTTCCCCGGCTGCCACCACCACCACGATCTCTCGACCCTGCCCGATGATGCGCCACTGCTGATCATGGCGAACGAGTTCTTCGATGCCCTGCCGATCTACCAGCTGGTGCGATCGGCCGATGGCTGGTTTGAACGGATGGTCGGGCTGGAGGGCAAGGACTTCACTTTCGTCGCCGGCAAGGAGCGGATGGATCACCTCGTTCCGCCCAGCTGGCTGAGGGCCTCGCAAGGCGCGACGATCGAAACCAGCCCGGCAGCGGTGGCGGTGATGACCGAGATCGCCCAGCGCCTGCGCGAACAGGGCGGGGCGGCGCTGATCATCGATTATGGCCACCGCGAGCTGGCTTCGGGCACGACCTTGCAGGCCTTGAAGGCGCACAAGAAGGTCGATGTCTTCGCGCATCCCGGCGAGGCGGACATTACCGCGCACGTCGATTTCGAACTGCTCAGCCATGTCGCGCAGCAGCAGGGCGCGGACGTGATGGGGCTGCAGTTCCAGGGCGAATGGCTGCGCCAGATGGGGATCGACACCCGCACCGAGGCGCTGCAGCGGCGCAACCCGGCCGAGAAAGACAAGCTCAAGCGTCAGCGTGACCGGCTGGTCGAGGGCACGCAGATGGGCACCTTGTTCAAGGTGCTCGGGATTTGCGGGCGGCGCTGGCCCTATGGCGTGGGGTTTGATTGAGGATGGGAACGATGATGCGCAAAAGCCTGCTCGCGGCGGCTCTGGGTATGGCGGCATTGGCGGGCCCCGCGTGGGCGGCAGCCGAGCCGATCACTGGCCGCTGGGTGACGGGCGAGAAGGACGCGGTGGTCGCGATCGCGAAGTGCGGCAAGGCGCTGTGCGGGCGGATCGAAAAGTTCCTGATCATGCCGGCGGGCGGCAACGACCAGCGCGACGTCAACAATTCGGACGCCGCCAAGCGCACCCGCAAGCTGCTCGGCACGGCGATCCTCACCGGGCTTGTTGCGGACGGCAACGCATGGCGCGGCGACATCTACGATCCCAAGCGCGGCCGCAGCTTTACCGCCGAAGTGATCCGCAAGGGTGACGGGACGCTGGAGGTGAAAGGCTGCTTCGGGCCGATTTGCCAGACGCAGGTGTGGAAGAAGGAGAGTTGATTGCGGCACGCCGTCCGGCGTGCCATGTCCTCGCTCACACGCCCTTTGGGCGCGTCGCTGCGGGCGCGCACCTTTGTTGGCCCATCGCTGCGCTACTTGAGGCCCTTTGCCCTTGCGGTCGCTGAGCGACCGGTTCAGCTCTACTTGGGACGACGCAGGGTGGCCGCCAATTCCGCCGCCGCCGCCTTGGGGGTGAGCTTCTTGTCATCCTCGCGGTCGACCGCCAGGTTCGCTTCGCGCATCGCCTCGACGCTGATTGCGCCCAGCAGCGGCGCCAGCGCCTTGGCTACCCCGGCATCGCCGGCAATCCGGGGCGACAGCATCAGCAGCGCATCATAGCTCGGCAGTGCGCCCTCGGGATCGGTCAGCACCACCAGCTTGTCCGCCGCGATCCGCCCGTCGGAGGTATAGGCGCTGATCACATCGGCCTCGCCCGATTGCAGCGCGTTATACATGAAGGTCGGCGCGAAATTGCGGCTGCGGGCGAACCGCAGCCCATAGGCATCGCGCACCGCGATCCACTCGGGCCGCTCGAAAAACTCAGGATCGCCGCCGACGGTCAACTGCGGGGCGACGGCCACCAGATCGGTGAGCGAGGTCACGCCCAGCTCGCGCGCCCGGTCGCCGCGCATGGCGAAGGCATAGGCGTTTTCGAACCCCAGCCGCCCGAGCACTTTCACGCCGTTCTCGCGAGCTTCCCAGTCGCGGATCGTCGTGTACATCGCCTCGCGCCCGGGATTGTCGGTGCGCTTCAGGTAATTCGTCCAGATCGTGCCGGTGTAATCGACCGAGATGTCGATGCTGGATGATGCCACCGCCGAGTGCACCACCGCGCTGCCCAATCCGTCGCGATACTCCACGGCATAGCCCGCCGCCTCGAGCTGCGATCCGATCAGTTGGGCGAGGATATATTGCTCGGAGAACTGCTTGGAGGCGATGACGATGCGGCGCTCGTCGCTGCCCGAGCCTTGCGCCCACAGGGCGGCGAGGATGCCCAAGCCGACAACCGTCATCCCGCCAAAGGTCATCCAGCGCGAGCGTTTCGCGAGGCCGACCTCGATCACCCACAGCAGGTTGTCCGCCGCCAGCGCCAGCCCCGCGCTCGCCACGCATCCGGCCAGCACCAGCGCCCAGTTCTGCGTCTGCAGCCCGGCAAAAATCGGATCGCCGAGGCTCGGCTGGCCGATGGTGGTGGCGAGCGTCGCCGCGCCGATGGTCCACACGCTCGCGGTGCGGATCCCGGCCATGATGAAGGGGGCGGACAGCGGCGCCTCGACCAGCACCAGCTTCTGCCACTTGGTCATGCCGACGCCGTCCGCCGCCTCCAGCACGCCTTCGTCGAGATTGGCCTGCGCGGTGACGGCGTTCCTAAGGATCGGCAGCAGCGCATAGAGCGTCAACGCCATCAGCGCGGGCAGAAACCCGAGCGTCGGCAGCCCCTCGCCGAAGATGCTGCGCAAGCTGAGCAGCAGCGGGAAGAACAGCGCCAGCAAGGCGAGCGCGGGGATGGTCTGGACGAGGCTCGCCAGGCTCAACGCAAGGCGCGAGACGATGGCCGAACGCCCAGCCCACACCGCCATCGGCAGGGCGATCAGCATGGCAAGCCCGATCGCGCTGGCCGAGAGCACCACGTGCGCCGCCAGCTTGTCGCCGAGGCCGGGGAGGATGTCCCAGATGTCGTTCAAACCTCGCGCTCCATCGCGGCAAGGCGCTCGGCCTGTGTTCGAGGCACGGCGACCAGCCGCTGCGCGACTTCTCCGCCAGCGCCCGCCAGCAGCGCGCGCGGGGTCTCGTCCGCCACCAGCGCGCCCTTGTCCATCACCAGCACGCGATCTGCCAGAAGCAGCGCCTCGGCCATGTCGTGGGTCACCATCACGGTCGTCAGCCCGAGGCGCTCATGCAATTCGCGAACCTTGCGGCCCAGCGCGTCGCGGGTGACGGGATCAAGCGCGCCGAAGGGCTCGTCCATGATCAAGAGTTCGGGCTCCCCCGCCAGCGCGCGCGCCACGCCGACCCGCTGGCGCTGCCCGCCGGAGAGTTCATCAGGCATCCGGGTGGCGAGCCCGGGATCGAGCTCCACCAGCGCCAGCAATTCGGCAATCCGCTCGGGCGCCAGCTTGTCGCCGGTGAGGCGCGGGCCGATCGCGATATTCTCGGCCACCGAGAAATGCGGGAACAGTCCGATGCCCTGGAACACATAGCCCACGCGGCGGCGCAGGCGGGCGGGCTTGAGCGTGGTCACATCCTCGCCGCCAAACAGCACGCGGCCGCTCGTCGGCTCGACCAGCGTGTTGACCATCTTCAGCAGCGTCGATTTGCCCGAGCCCGAGGCGCCCACCAGTGCGACGAAACTGCCCGCTTCGATGGCGCAACTGACACCGGCCACCGCCACCGCATCGCCATAGGCGCGGGCCGCCCCGTCAAACACGAGCAGAGGTTGCGGGGTCGTCATACCCCCGTTCCCTAACCGCCAACGCCCGATTGTGCCAGCGCCAGCGATTGGCCTTTGCACGAGGCCTTGCTATGGGCGGAGCAGAACAATCATTACTCCCGCAGGACATAAAATGCGCGCCACCCCCGATTTCGATTTCCACCTTGGCGAAGCGGCCGAGATGATCCGCGACACCACCGCGCGCTTCGCCGACGAGCAGATCGCGCCCTTGGCCGAGCGCACCGACCGCGAAGACCGCTTCCCGCGCGAATTGTGGGAGCCGATGGGCGCGCTGGGGTTGCACGGCATCACGGTCGAAGAGGAATGGGGCGGGCTCGGGCTCGGTTACCTTGAGCACGTGATCGCGGTAGAGGAAGTCAGCCGCGCTTCGGCCAGCGTCGGCCTCAGCTACGGCGCGCATTCCAACCTCTGCCTCAACCAGATCCGCCGCTGGGGGGATGACGAGCAGAAGGCGAAATATCTCCCCAAGCTGATCTCGGGTGAGCACGTCGGGTCGCTGGCGATGTCGGAAGCCGGGGCGGGGTCGGACGTGGTCTCGATGAAGCTGAAGGCCGAAGCGGTTCAGGGTGGTTACGTCCTCAACGGCACCAAGTTCTGGATCACCAACGCGCCCGAGGCCGATACGCTGGTGGTCTATGCCAAGACCGATGGCCACGCCGGATCGCGCGGCATCACCGCCTTCCTGATCGAGAAGGGCGACGAGGGCTTCGCCATCGGCCAGAAGATCAGCAAGGTCGGCATGAAGGGCTCCCCCACCGCCGAGCTGGTATTCACCGATTGCTTCGTCCCCGAAGACCGCATCATGGGGCCGCTCAATGGCGGCGTCGGCGTGCTGATGAGCGGGCTCGATTACGAACGCGTGGTGCTTGCCGGATTGCAATTGGGCATCATGCAGGCGTGCCTCGACACGGTGATCCCCTATCTTCGGGAGCGCAAGCAGTTCGGCAAGCCGATCGGGAGCTTCCAGCTGATGCAGGCCAAGGTCGCCGACATGTATGTCGCCCTGCAATCGGCGCGCGCCTACACCTATGCGGTGGCCAAGGCGTGTGACGCAGGGCAGACGACGCGGTTTGATGCGGCGGGGGTGATTTTGCTGGCGTCGGAGAACGCCTTCAAGGTTGCGGCAGAAAGCGTGCAGGCGCTGGGCGGCGCGGGCTACACCACCGATTGGCCGGTCGAGCGGTATATGCGGGACGCCAAGCTGCTCGACATCGGCGCAGGCACGAACGAGATCCGCCGGATGCTGATCGGGCGCGAATTGATTGGAGCAGCAGGATGAGCACCGACGAAGACTACGTCTATGACGAGGCGAGCGGCGAGTGGATGCTGGCGTCCGAACTCGCGGCCAAGCAGGCGGCGGATGAGGTCGTGGAAGTGCGCGACGCCGTCGGGAATATCCTCGCCGACGGCGATGCGGTGACGCTGATCAAGGACCTCGAGGTCAAGGGCGCGGGCCAGACGCTCAAGCAAGGCACGCTGATCAAGTCGATCCGCCTCACCGGCGACGCGCAGGAGATCGACTGCAAATATCCCGGCATCAAGGGCCTGGTGCTGCGGGCCGAGTTTGTGCGCAAGCGCTAAGGACGACACCATGACCGCCCCCACCCTCACCACCAAGCTCGACCGCGAGAGCCCTGAGGCGAAGGCCCGCTTTGCGCACAACCACGCGCTTGCGCAGCAGCTTCGCGCTGCCGTGGCCGAAGCAGCGCTGGGCGGGCCGGAGAAGCATCGCGAGCGCCATGTGTCGCGCGGCAAGCTGCTACCGCGCGAGCGGGTCGAGCGCTTGCTTGATCCGGGCTCGCCCTTTCTCGAGATCGGCCAGCTCGCCGCGAACGGGATGTACGAGGGCGACGTCAACGGCGCTTCGATCATCTGCGGGGTGGGGCGCGTCTCGGGGCGGCAGTGCATGATCGTGTGCAACGATGCGACCGTGAAGGGCGGCACCTATTATCCGATGACGGTCAAGAAGCACCTGCGCGCGCAGGAGATCGCGCAGGAGAACCGCCTCCCGTGCATCTATCTGGTGGACTCCGGCGGGGCGAACCTCCCGCATCAGGCCGAGGTGTTTCCGGACCGTGATCACTTCGGGCGCATCTTCTTCAATCAGGCGAACATGAGCGCAGCTGGCATCCCGCAGATCGCCTGCGTGATGGGAAGCTGCACCGCGGGCGGCGCTTACGTGCCCGCCATGTCGGACGAGAGCGTGATCGTGCGGAACCAAGGCACCATTTTCCTCGCCGGCCCGCCGCTGGTGAAGGCCGCGACGGGCGAGGAAATCACTGCCGAGGATCTGGGCGGGGGCGATCTGCACGCGAAGAAGTCGGGCGTGGTCGATCACCTCGCGGAAAACGATGAACACGCGCTCACCATCGTGCGCGATATTGTCTCGCATCTTGGCGCGAACACGGGTGCGGCGGCGGATGTGGCGCTGAAAGACCCGCGCCCGCCCAAATACGACGCCGAAGACCTCTACGCCCTCATCCCCGAGGATGTGCGCGCGCCCTATGATGTGAAAGAGGTGATCGCACGTCTGGTCGACGGCTCCGAGTTCCACGAATTCAAGGCGCATTACGGCAGCACGCTGGTCTGCGGTTTCGCCCACATCTGGGGGATGCCGGTCGCGATCCTTGCCAACAACGGCGTGCTGTTCTCCGAAAGCGCACAGAAGGGCGCACATTTCATCGAGCTTGCGTGCCAGCGCCGTATCCCGCTGCTGTTCCTCCAGAACATCTCGGGCTTCATGGTCGGCGGGAAATACGAGGCGGAAGGCATCGCCAAGCATGGCGCAAAGCTCGTCACCGCCGTTGCCACCGCCACTGTGCCGAAAGTCACCGTGGTGATCGGCGGCAGCTTTGGCGCGGGCAATTACGGGATGTGCGGGCGGGCCTATAGCCCCCGCTTCATGTTCACCTGGCCCAATGCGCGCATCTCCGTGATGGGCGGGGAGCAGGCGGCATCCGTGCTCGCCACCGTCCACCGCGACGCCGACAAGTGGGACGAGCGCGAGGCCGAGGCCTTCAAGGCCCCGATCCGCCAGAAATACGAGGACGAAGGCAACCCCTACTACGCCACCGCGCGCCTGTGGGACGACGGGGTGGTCGATCCGGTGCAGACCCGCGACGTGCTGGGGCTGGCGCTGGCGGCGTGCCTCGAAGCGCCGATTGCCGAGCGGCCCGCGTTTGGCGTGTTCCGGATGTAATCAGGCTAAGGTCTGAAACCGATACGCCTCCCCCTTGCGTAACTCCCCCGATTGCGGGCAGTAACGCTGGAGAGAGAGGGGCCTCACATTGTCGCACGAACACACACGCAAGCCTACGCTGCTGTCACGCATCGTGCGCCGCATCATTCTGGCCATCTGGTATGCGCGCGGCTGGAAGATCGATTCCCCGCTGCCCAAGCACCTCAAGAAATATGTGCTGGCGGGCGCGCCGCATACCACCAACTGGGATTTCGTGTTCTTCACCGGCGCGACGCATGAAGAGGGTGTGAAGCCCAACTTCATGGGCAAGCACACGCTGTTTCAGGGCATCATGAAGAACTTCATGCTCGATATGGGCGGCATCCCGGTCGACCGCACGGCCAAGGCCAATGCCACCGAGCAGGTCGCCGCCGAATTCGCCCGCCGCGATGAACTCGCGCTGGTGATCGCCTGCGAAGGCACGCGCAAATCGGACGGCAAATGGCGTTCGGGCTTTTACCACATCGCCCGCGCGGCCAATGTCCCGATCGTCCCCGCCTTTGCCGATAACGCGCGCAAGATCGTCAGCTTTGGCGAGCCGATGATGCCGACCGGCAATTACGGCGAAGACCTGCTCAAGATCGCCGAATGGTTCCGCTCCAAGCTGCCCGATTACGAGCGCTTCAAGGTGCTGGAGCAGCAGGCGCGCGACATTATTGCCGGAAAGAACGATGTTTGAAGTCCTTGCCATGAATGCCGCGATTATCGTGGTGCTGGCGCTGATCCAGTGGGCGATCAGCGTAAAGATCAATGATGTGAGCTTCATCGACGCCTTCTGGGGCGCAGGGATGGGGCTGGTCGCGGTGATCAGCTGGGTGCTGGTGCCGGGCGGGCCGGGGCAGCTCGCCACGCTGATCATGGCAATGACCGCGGCCTGGGGCTTCCGCCTCGGCATCTATCTGTTCCTGCGCTGGCGGCGCGAGGGCGAAGACCGGCGCTACCGCCGGATGCTGAAGGAGCCGCGCGAGAAGGGGCAGTTCGCGCAATATGCGCTCACCCGCGTGTGGTTGATGCAGGCGGCGCTGCTGCTGATTGTCTCGAGCCCGGCGCAGGTCGGCATTCTCGCCAGCCCCGAGCCGGCCCCGATTTCGCCGCTGGCATGGACCGGGTTCGGCCTGTGGTGCCTTGGCGTGTTCTTCGAATGGGTGGGCGACTGGCAGCTGGCGCGGTTCCGGGCCAATCCGAAGAACAAGGGCTATGTGCTCGACACCGGGCTGTGGCGCTACACCCGTCATCCCAATTATTTCGGCGATTTCTGCGCGTGGTGGGGCATCTGGCTGACCACCGCGGCCGCCGGCTGGGACTATGCCGCAGCCACCGTGATCGGCCCGCTGTTCCTCACCTTCACGCTCACCAAATGGTCGGGCGTGACGCTGCTGGAGAAGGGGCTCCACCGCTCCAAGGGCAACAAATACGCGGTTTACGAGCGCAAGACTTCGGCGTTCTTCCCGCTTCCGCCCAGAGTGTAGGGCGCGTCTGGGGCGCCGCTTTTCGACCAACTGCGCTGTTGCACCGCACAAAAAGCACGGGCGCACCCTTTAAGCTTGCGTCCGCTTGCCCTATGTTGCGCGCAATCAAGGAGACGTGCGGACTCATGGCCCTCAACCCCACCTTGCGCGAGCAGGAACGCGAGCGGATCGCGCGCCATGTGCTCGATCTGGTCAAGGAGCGCGGATCGGAGATCCCGTGGACCATCGCGATGGCCGAAAGCGGGCTGACGCGGGCGCGGTTCGAGGCGCTGTTTGCCGATTACGACGATTTGTTCGATGCCGTCGCGCAGACCTGGCTCGCGCCGCACATGGCGGTGATGGAGGAAGTGCTCGCCTCGCACCTGCCGCCGCCGCGCAAGATGTACGAATTCTTCCGCCGCCGCTTCATTATCTCGCAAGGCCGCTTCCGCGAGGATCCGGAGCATTTCACCATCCTTTGCGAGATGGGCGCGGCCAATTTCGAGCGGGTGCGCTCCTATGTCGATCTGGCCGATCACTACCTGTGCGAGCTGATCGCCGAGGCGCAGGCCGAGGGTTTCTTTGCCGGGCTGGAGATCGACGAGGCGCTGTCGCTGATCAACCAGATGATTTCGAACTACACGCTGCCCGATGCGCTGATCTATCTCGGCGACAAGCTGTCCGAGCAGAAGCTGGCGCGGATCGTCGACACGATGTTCATCGGGTTGTCGGGTGAAGCCGGGGCAGATGCCTCGGGGGTCAATACGCTCAAGGTTGCGTCCTGAACGCACTTCAAGGCGCGCGTTTTCCTACGCAGTCATAATCTGGCAGTGTCGCGGGCATGACCAGCCGCGATCCCGTTGCAGCCCAGCCGCCTTTGCGACGGGACCGGGAGGGCGGGTTTTTGGTTCCTGGACAGTGTCTCATGTGTCTCCAACAGTCGCCCACCACGCCGCTGACGGATCCTCGTCCCCGCGCGCACCGCGTCTCTGCAAGCCGTCGAACAGCCCGCCGCTGGTCTGCATCGTGGAAGGCGATGTGCGGTTCCAGTCCATCACATAGAGCCGCTCGGCAATCCGCCAGCGCCCCTCCAGCTTCACCAGCCGGTCAAGATAGCGACCGCCGACCACGAGTTCGATCTCGCCCTCGGGCGCGGGGATGAGGTGGAGCGCAACGCAATTGGTCTCGGCCTTGGCGGTGTCGCCGGTGAGGCGCATCACGGTGTTGGTGATGTTGTGCTGGGTCAGGCGCATTGCGCCGAGGCCTGCCATCAGCCCGGCAATGGTCTCGGCAATCGGCGCCGCGCCGCTGCCGTAATCGAGGTGTGCGTCGGGCGTGAAGACGGCGGCGAGCTGCTCGGCATCGCAGCGGTCAATCCCGCGGCAATAGAGCGCAAGCGTTTCGGCGATGGCAAGCCGGTCGGCAACTTCGGTGATGTCCATGGAGGCCAGCGTATCGCGAAGCGCCAAGCGCCCCAACTGGCAGATGCTCTAGTCATTCTTGTTGTCGCATCGCTGGTAGCCGAAAACCGGTGCCCACTTTTCGGCGCGACGCTCTAGTCCCGGCGGAACTGCAGCACGTTGGCGGGCAGATTGGGGCGCGGCGGCTTCAACCGCTTTTCGGCGAGCGCGTATTTGAGCGCCCCGCCCACCATCACCGCCGAAACCAGCAGGATCGCAGCTGCCCACAGCCAGTGCGGCAGGCCTGTCACCGCTGCGATCTGGCCGGTGTCCGACAGGACTGCGCGCCCCTCGATCACGGCCTCGCGGGTGAACAGATAGTGGAAATCGCGCAGCATCGACATCGCGGCAAGAATGCCGAGGAATTGCAGCGTGAAGCGGGTGAAGGCGGGCTTGGCGCGCCATGCGATCAGCGCGAGGCTCGCGCCCACCAGCGGGAGCACCGCATAGCCGACCGGCGAGCGAACCCAGATGATCACGCTGGCAAGGATCGCGGCTGCCATCAGCCACAGCACCGGCCGCCACAGCTTCGGGTTGGCGCTGGCAAGGATCAGCAGTGCGCCGACGAGGCACGGGGCGAGTGGGCCGCCTGCGGCAATCGCGGCCTGCACCCACGGCGCGACATCGGGCGCAAGGCGGCTTTCGGCGACGCCCGATCCGCCGGCAAAGATCATCAGCTGGCGGAATTCCTGCCCGGTCGCCATCGCGGTGAGCCCGTGGCCCATCTCGTGAAACCATGTGGTGAGGATCACGAAGGGATAGATCAGGTAATTGCCGAGCGGCAGCGCGGGCAGCATCACCACCACCAGCCCTGCCAGCAGCAGCCGTCCGGCCTGTTCGGCCTGACTGCCCGGCCTGGTGAGCGATTGCATCGCTATCTAGTCCGCAGCAAGTTCGGGCGTGTGGCCCGAGGCGTCGACGCTGATCGGATCGATTTCCTCCGACGCGCGCGCATCCTCGTCGCGATATTCGCGCAGGATCGACCAGCTCGCGAGGAACAGCCCGGCCACCAGCGGCCCGAGCACGATGCCCGAAAAGCCGAGGAAGCTGATGCCGCCCAGCGTGGTCACCAGAATGATCCAGTCAGGAATGCCCGTATCGCGGCCCACCAGAATCGGGCGCAGGACATTGTCCGACGAGGAAATCACACCGAAGCCGAACACCAGCACGAAGATGCCCTGCCATGCCTCGCCCGCGATCAGCAGCCATATTCCGATCGGCGCATAGACCGCGCCTGCACCGATCACCGGCACCAGCGCGAACACGGTGGTCAGCACGCCGAACAGCAGCGCCGACTCCAGCCCGACGATGACAAAGCTGATCCCCGCGAGCACGCCCTGCACCAGCCCGACCACGCCCGAACCTTTGATCGTGGCGCGCACGATGCCGAGGAAGCGTTCGGCCAGCCGCTCGGAGATCGAGCGTTCGACCGGGATGGTGCGCAGCACCGTGCGCCCGATCCGCTCGCCATCACGCAGCAGGAAGAACACCACATAGAGCCCGACGCTGAAGGACAGCAGAAAGCCCAGCGCGCCGCTGCCGATCGAGACCGCCTGACTGGCGATCATCCCGGCGCTCTGGGCGAGCACTTCCTCGATCTTGTTCTGCAGATTGGCCATGTCGGCCCAGCCGGAGCGATCGATCGTCTCCTGCGCCATCTGCGGCAGCATGGCGTAGACCCGGTCAAAGGTGGTCGTCAGATCGAGCGGCTGTTGTTGCAGGGTGGAAACCAGCACGAGTGCTTCCTGCACCACCAGCGTCGCCAGCCATAAGGCGGGCACCAGCACGACAAAGAAGATCACCAGCAGCGATGCGCTGGCTGCGGCGTTGCGCCGCCCGCCCATCTTGCGCAGCATCCAGCGATAGAGCGGCTGGAACATGATTGCCGCCAGCGCCGCCCACAGCAGCGGCTGGGCAAAGGGCCACATGACCACTACCATCAGCAGGGTGACTACAGCCAGAATCAGCAGGAAGCTGGCGTGCTGCAATTCATCGGTGCGGTGCGGCTGTTGCGACATGGTTTCAGAGCCTAGACATCGAGATTGGCGACGTTGAGGGCATTATCCTGAATGAATTCGCGCCGCGGTTCCACCACGTCGCCCATCAGGCGAGTGAAGATCTCGTCGGTGACGTCGGCATCCTCGACTTTGACCTGCAGCAGCACCCGCGCCTCGGGATCGAGCGTGGTCTCCCACAGCTGTTCCGCGTTCATCTCGCCCAGGCCCTTGTAGCGGGCGATCGACAGACCCTTGCGCCCCGCAGCGAAGATCGCCTCGAGCAGCTGGGTCGGGCGGCTGATCGTGCCGTCCAGCGTGATGGCGGGCGCGGGCGCCTGCTCCTCCGCCTCGCCGGCGAGCGGATCGGTGGAGACCGCTTCGGGCTCGGGCTCTTCGGGGGCGGCATCGCCGCGCACCAGACTGACAGGCGCGCTATAGGTCTCGGCCTGTGCGGCGGCGAGGCCGTGGAGCTTGTGCGCCTCGGTGCTGGAGAGGAAGCGCGCGTCGATCTCGTGGACGTCGGTCACGCCGCGCCATGCGCGTTCGAACACCACGGTGCCATCGGCGCGCTGCGATGCGCTCCAGCGGGCTTCGCGGTCGCCAGCGCCCAATCGTCTGGCGGCCCGTTCCAGCGCGGCGGAGAGAGCCTCGCCCGCCAGCCCCGGTTCGAGCGCGCCAGTCAGCGCCATCTGCTCGACAATCCCGCTGTCATAGCGGCGCGGCACGAAGCCGAGCAGGCTCTTCAGACGCAGCGCCGCATCGACAATCGCCCGCAGATCAGGGCCGAAACGCGCGCCGCCGGCGGTTTCGAGCACACGCCCCTGCAGCCCGGCATCGACCAGATAGCGATCAAGCGCAGCCTGATCCTTGAGATAGACTTCGCTGCGTCCCTTGGCGACCTTGAACAGCGGCGGCTGGGCGATGAACAGGTGCCCGCCGCGGATGATGTCGGGCATCTGGCGGTGGAAGAAGGTGAGCAGCAGCGTGCGGATATGCGCGCCGTCGACATCGGCGTCGGTCATGATCACGATCTTGTGATAGCGCAGCTTTTCAAGGTTGAACTCGTCACGGATGCCGGTGCCCATCGCCTGGATCAGCGTGCCGACTTCCTTGGACGAGATGATCCGGTCAAACCGCGCACGCTCGACATTCAGGATCTTGCCCTTGAGCGGCAGGATCGCCTGCGTCTTGCGATCACGACCCTGCTTGGCCGAGCCGCCGGCGGAGTCGCCTTCGACGAGGAAGAGTTCGGACTTGGCCGGATCGCGTTCCTGACAATCCGCCAGCTTGCCGGGCAGGCTGGCGATGCTCATTGCGCCCTTGCGGCTCATTTCGCGCGCACGCCGGGCAGCTTCACGCGCGGCGGCGGCGTCGATCACCTTCTGGATGATCGCCTTGGCATCAGCCGGATTTTCCTCGAGCCATTCGCTCATCTTGTCGCTCATCAGCGATTCCAAGGGCGAGCGCACTTCGGAGCTGACCAGCTTGTCCTTGGTCTGGCTGGAGAACTTGGGGTCCGGCAATTTCACGCTAACGATGGCGGTGAGGCCTTCGCGCATATCCTCGCCCGAAAGACTGACCTTCTCCTTCTTCAGCGCCCCTGACCGCTCGGCGTAATTGTTGAGTGTGCGGGTCAGCGCGGCGCGGAAGGCCGCGAGGTGCGTGCCGCCGTCGCGCTGCGGGATGTTGTTGGTGAAGGCGAGCACGTTCTCGTAATAGGAGTCGTTCCATTCGAGCGCGACGTCGATGCCGATGCCGTCCTTTTCGGCCGAAACCGAGATCGGCTCGGCCACCAGCGGCTGCTTGTTGCGATCGAGATATTTGACGAAGGCGGCGATCCCGCCCTCGTAGTAGAGGTCGTGTTCGAGCACTTCCTCGTGGCGCAGATCGCGCAGCTTGATGCGCACGCCGGAGTTGAGGAAGGCCAGCTCGCGGTAGCGGTGTTCGAGCTTCTCGAAATCGTACTCGGTGACATTCTTGAAGGTGTCGTGGCTGGCCTTGAAGGTGACGCGGGTGCCCTTCTTGCCGGGAGGCGCATCGCCCTTGACGATCAGCGGCGCGACCGCATCGCCGTGAGCGAACCGCATCCAGTGCTCCTTGCCTTCGCGCCAGATGGTGAGCTCGAGCCATTCGCTCAAAGCGTTGACCACCGAGACGCCGACACCGTGGAGCCCGCCCGAGACCTTGTAGGCGTTGTCGTCCGAGGTGTTCTCGAACTTCCCGCCCGCGTGCAGCTGGGTCATGATGACTTCGGCCGCCGAGACGCCTTCTTCGGTGTGCATCCCGGTGGGAATGCCGCGCCCGTTATCTTCCACCGATACCGAGCCATCGGGGTTCAATTCGATCAGAACGAGGTCGCAATGGCCCGCCAGCGCCTCGTCGATCGCGTTATCCGAGACTTCGAACACCATGTGGTGCAGGCCCGATCCGTCGTCGGTATCGCCGATATACATCCCCGGACGCTTGCGCACGGCATCGAGGCCCTTGAGAACCTTGATCGAATCCGCGCCATATTCATTGGCGTTGGGCAGTTTGTCGGGGGTCGGATTGTTGGTGTCGTTCATGGCGATCATATAGGCGCTCGGGGCGGGAAACCCAACTGCGGGAGGCCCGCAAGGCGCGCTTTTCCACGGGTGACGAGGGCGCTTTGTCGAGCGGCTTAGAAGGCGCGCTAGAAGGCGGGGCGGAAATGCACCTTGCCGCGCCAGATTGTGGCATCGAAAGCCGCTGCCATGGCGCCGCGGGTCGCTTCGTCGAACTGGGTCACATGGCAGGCGGCCGCCTTCGAGGCCGCAGCAATATCGGCCGGCGTGTAGGCGATCCCGGCGGTAAGCAGCGCGGGGTCGGTCTCGGCCCAATCGGCGAGCGGCGGGAGCGCGGCGATGCTGCCGAGCGGGATGCCGACATAGAGCAGGCGCGGGCGATCACCGGCGGGCCGGGCTTGTGCGATCTGAGTGGCCATGGCGTGGGCGAGGCGGTGGTCGGCGTGGCCATAGCCGCCGTCCGGGCCCCAGGTCAGCACCAGATTGGCCTCCGCAACGTGGCCTACCAGCGACTTGGCTAGCGAGCCATCGCGCACATGATCGGCCAGCTTGCCATCGCTGAAGCCGAGATGGATTACCTCGGCCGCACCGAGCGCCTTGCCCGAGCACTCCGCCTCGGCGCGGCGGACCACACCAAGCGCTTCGCCCTTCGGCAGACCCGAGAAACCCGGCCCGGCGTCCCCCGGCGTCGCATAGACCAGCCGCACGCGGCTCCCTTGCCGCGCCAGTGCGGCGATAGCAGGGGCCATGGTCAATTCGTCGTCCGGATGCGCCAGCACGACCAGCACGCGCTGCGGCGGAGCAGGTTGCTCCTGCGCGCCCGCTGCCGGTGCGAGCGACAGCGCCGCGAGCGCGATCATGCCTGTAGTGCGGGTCATTGAGCCTCTCCTCGCCCGCCACCTTGGCACTTGTGCGAGCACTCGCGCAAATCCTTTGCGCCGCGCGCCGCCCCGATTATGCATGGCGCCCATGACTAACGACATGATGATGAGCCGCCTCGCGGAACCCTTCGGTTCTTTCCCCGATATCCTGATGGAATGGTCGCGGAACAAGGGCGATGATCTCGCCCTGGTGGACGAGAAGCGCGAGGTTTACTGGGCCGAACTGGTTGGGCTGGTCGAGCGGCTCGCGGCGCGGCTGGTCGAGACGGGGCTTCAGCGCGGGCAGTCCGTCGCGATCCTCGGCACCTCTTGTGTAGAATATGCGCTGGTGTTCCTCGCGGCGGTGCGTGCCGGCGGGGTGGCTGCCCCGCTCACCACCAGCGCAAGCCCCGAGCAGCTGGAAGGCATGGCCAAGGATTCAGGCGCGATCCATCTGTTTATCGATGCGGCCAAGGCGGCGGAACTCGGGACCGACTTCATGGCTGACCTGATCCGTGTGCCGCTGGAGAGCATCGACCAATGGATGGCTCCTCCGGGCAGCCGCGCGCCCGTCTTCGTGCCCGAGCCGAAGGACCCGTTCAACATCATCTATTCCAGCGGCACGACCGGCATCCCCAAGGGGATCGTCCATTCGCACCAGATGCGCTGGCGGCAGTTTGCTTCGACCGCGGTGAGTTACCTCGGGTCCGGTATCGACGTGCGCTCGCTCGCCTCGACCCCGCTCTATTCGAACACCACCATGGTTGCCTTCTTGCCCGTGCTGCTGGCAGGCGGCTGCGTGCGGGTGATGGGCAAGTTCGATTGCGCCAAGTGGCTCGCCTTTGCCCAAGCCGACCGCACCACCATCACCATGCTGGTGCCCGTGCAATATCAACGACTGATGGACTTTGCCGGGCTCGATGATTTTGACCTGACGAGCCTGAAACTCAAATACTGCACCTCCGCGCCCTTCTCTGCCGAGCTGAAGCGCGAGGTGCTGGCGCGGATGCCGGGCGGGCTGATCGAGATCTATTCGATGACCGAAGGCGGCGTGGTGTGCCTGCTTGCCTGCCACGAATTCCCCGACAAGCTCCACACCGTCGGCCGCCCTGCGCCGGGGAGCGAGTTGAAGGTGGTCGACGATGAAGACCGCGAAGTGCCCCCCGGCACCCCCGGCAACATGATCGGCCGCAGCCTCACCATGATGAGCGGCTACAAGAACCGCCCCGACAAGACTGCCGAAGCCCAGTGGATCGACCCGGCGACGGGCGAGGCGTGGATGCGGATGGGCGATATCGGGCGGGTGGACGCGGAAGGCTTCGTCGAACTGGTCGGCCGCGCCAAGGACATGATCATATCGGGCGGGTTCAACATCTATCCCAGCGATCTCGAGGCGGAATTGCTCAAGGAAGCGGGCGTGGCCGAGGCGGCGGTGGTTGGCCTGCCATCACGCAAGTGGGGGGAGAGCCCGGTCGGCTTCGTGGTGCTGAAAGACGGCGCGGGCGCGCCTGCGTCAATCATGGCGGCGGTGAACGCACGGCTCGGCAAGACCCAGCGCCTCGCCGCGCTCCACCCGATTGCCGAGATGCCCCGCAGCCATATCGGCAAGCTGCTCAAGAGCGATCTGCGCGAAGAAGCGGCGCGGCTTGGCGGCGTGGAATAAGCAAACGGCCCGGCTGCCGCTCCCCATGTAGGGGGGGCAACCGGGCCGTAAGGCGAAGCGCGCGAGGTTTGGGGGGAACGCGCGCTCCGGCAGGCCGGGGCTGCGATTACACGATACCCGAGGCGCAAGGCTTCAAACGATAAACGTGTTGAACCCGGTGCCGCTGATGGCGACGGCAAGTAGGAAGGCGATCGCCTTTTCGTGGATCATTTGCATGGTGGGTTTCCCTGTTCTGTTTTGGTTCGGGGCCCGGTGCAGCAAGGGAGAGGGGGGAGAGGTCTCGCCGCCCGGGCTTGCGCATCATATGGGTGAGTGCGCGTAATTTTCAAACCTTGCGGCGCACGAAAATATTTCAACATCCCAAGCGCAAATTGCAAGCCGCGGGTGTCTTGTGGGCGCAGTTGCAGCGCCGCTGGAGACGCGGCCACCAGTTTAAGGGGGGGAGATGGTGGCCGCGTCTCGCGTGCTGCTTGCCCGGCCGTTGCGGCGGGGCTCCCGGCCTTGTCAGAGCGGCCAGGGGGGCGGCCGTCTGCTCCGGGGTTGGCAGGCGGGCAGAAGAGCCGTGTTCGGCTTGGCTCTGCCGGGCAACGGCCCCGCATGGGGGATGCCGGGATGGAGAGAGAGGGGCCCGGGTGCGCGTCGCGTGGGGGCTATCTGGTGTTCGACGCTTTCGAATTCAAATGCGAAAATTCCAAGGTTGGTTGCATGAAACGCAACCTAATCTGACGCGTCAAACGCAAGCGGCCGCCGGATCGCTCCGACGGCCGCCCGTGTTTTCAAGGCTTTGCCCCGGATCAGTTGGCCGCGACAGCGCGTCCGGCGCGGGCTTCGGCAGCGGCGACGCGCTCGACTTCGGCCAGCGCTGCGACGCGGGCATCGGCAACGCACTTCTCGTCGACCACGGTGCGGCCGAAGGTGTAGCGCGCAGTGCCTTCAAGCTTGCAGGCCTGACGCAGTTTGGCATCGATGCGCGCTTCGAGGGCGGCACGGCCTTCGGTGCTGGTCACGTCAACATCACCGTAAGCGACGCGCAGGGTGACGGTTTCGGCAGCCAGCGGAGCGGCGGCGGCAAGAGCGATCAGGGGGAGGATGAAACGCATGGGAAATACTCCGGAATTGAGAGGGTGTCGTAGGAATGATGCCGTTGATCGACATTCAGTTGCTGTTTGAAACTCTGGTGCAGTGCACAAGATGAATGTGCAAATGCGAAATGCGCGAGAATGGTTCCAAAGATTGCAACGCAACTGCGGCATTTGTTCGGGAACCAGCGGAAATCATGCAGGAAATATTTTGCTGCACTGCAAAAACACCGATGTGGCCACAGCGATGCTGGACAGCGCCGAGCGCGCTCCGTAATCCGCGGCCATGAGCGCGCACTCCTCCGGCCCGGCGACGGGCGACTCCGCAGTCCCCGAAAGCATCCTGATCGTCGATTTCGGCAGTCAGGTGACCCAGCTGATCGCACGCCGCGTGCGCGAGGCGGGCGTCTATTCGGAGATCGCCCCCTTCACCCAGGCCGAAGCGGCGTTCCACCGGCTGAAGCCCAAGGGCATCATCCTGTCCGGATCACCCGCCAGCGTCCCCGATGATGGCAGCCCGCGCGCGCCGCAGGCGCTGTTCGATGCCGGGGTGCCGATCCTTGGCATCTGTTATGGCCAGCAGGTGATGAGCCACCAATTGGGCGGCGAAGTGCGCCCGGGCCACGAAACCGGAGAAGGCGGCGAGTTTGGCCGCGCGTTCCTCACCGTCACCGCCGAATGCGCGCTGTTCGACGGGCTGTGGCAGGTGGGCGATCGGCATCAGGTGTGGATGAGCCACGGCGACAAGGTGACGCAGTTCGCGCCCGGCTTCGAGATTGTCGCCACCTCCGACGGTGCGCCCTTCGCGGTGATCGCCGACGAGGCGCGCAAGTTTTACGGCACCCAGTTCCACCCCGAGGTGGTGCACACGCCCGACGGCGGCAAGCTGATCGCCAATTTCGTGCGCCATGTCTGCGGGCTGGCGGGCGACTGGACCATGGCCGAGTTCCGCAAGACCAAGATCGCCGAAATCCGCGCCCAGGTGGGCGACAAGCGCGTGATCTGCGGTCTTTCCGGCGGGGTCGATTCGGCGGTGGCCGCGGTGCTGATCCACGAAGCGATCGGTGACCAGCTGACCTGCGTCTTCGTCGATCACGGGTTGATGCGGATGAACGAGGCCGAACAGGTCGTCACCCTGTTCCGCGATCACTACAACATCCCGCTCGTCCACGTGGAGGCCGAAGAGCTGTTCCTGGGCGGGCTTGCAGGCCTCACCGACCCCGAGGCCAAGCGCAAGTTCATCGGCAAGACCTTCATCGATGTGTTCGAGACCGAGGCCAACAAGATCGGCGGCGCCGATTTCCTCGCGCAGGGCACGCTCTATCCGGACGTAATCGAGTCCGTCTCCTTCACCGGCGGGCCGAGCGTCACGATCAAGAGCCACCACAATGTCGGCGGCTTGCCCGAACGCATGAATATGCAGTTGGTCGAACCGCTGCGCGAGCTATTCAAGGACGAAGTGCGCGATCTCGGGCGCGAATTGGGCCTGCCCGATGCCTTCGTCGGCCGCCACCCCTTCCCCGGCCCGGGCCTCGCGATCCGCATCCCCGGCGAAGTCACCAAGGAACGCTGCGACATTCTGAGGAAGGCCGACGCGGTCTATCTCGAGGAAATCCGCAATGCCGGACTCTATGATGCAATCTGGCAGGCGTTTGCAGTGCTGCTGCCGGTGAAAACCGTGGGCGTGATGGGCGACGGGCGCACTTACGATTCGGTCTGCGCCCTGCGCGCGGTGACTTCGACCGACGGGATGACCGCCGACGTCTTCCCCTACGATGCCAGCTTCCTGACACGGGTCGCCACCCGCATCGTCAACGAGGTCAAGGGCATCAACCGCGTGGTCTATGACTATACGTCGAAGCCCCCCGGCACGATCGAGTGGGAATAGCCGGATACGGAATTCCCGTGTTACCCCTCCCCGGTCGTGATACGCTCCACCCCGCTCGGAGCTGGATCCGACGAGGGGGGATCATCGTGAAAAGCAGTTTTCAGACACGCGCATCGAAGGCGGGTCTTTTGGCGTCCGCGCTCGTTTTGGCCGCGACTTCGACAATCGTTCAGGCCAAGCCGCTTGACCGCGATGTCATTGATCGCGTGAGCAGCTCCGTGGATGCCGACACTGCCCGGCTGGAAGCGGTGTTCAAGGACCTTCACGCCCACCCCGAACTGCCGTTCACCGAAACACGCACGGCGGCGATCGTCGCCAAGGAATTGAAGGCGCTCGGTTTCGAGGTCACCACTGGGATCGGGGGGACCGGGGTTGTCGGGGTGATGCGGAATGGTCCGGGCAAAACCGTGTGGTACCGCGCCGACATGGATGCCAACGGGGTCGAGGAAATCACCGGCCTGCCCTACGCGCCCAAAGCCAAGCAGAAACAGCCCGATGGCAGCGAGGAATGGGCGATGCACGCCTGCGGGCATGATGCCCATGTCACCTGGCTGCTCGGCACAGCACGGGCCATGGCCAAGATGAAGGATGCATGGTCGGGGACGCTGGTGGTCTATGCCCAGCCTGCCGAGGAAGTCGGGCTCGGCGCGCAGGCGATGGTCAATGACGGGCTCCTGACCCGGGGTTTTCCCAAGCCTGATTATGGTTTTGGCGCACATACGGCGCCGGGCCCGGTCGGTGCGGTATCGAATTCCCCGGGCGTGCGGATGGCGGGGACCGACCAGCTGGACATCCACTTCACCGGTCTTGGCGGCCACGGCTCGACCCCGCAAATGACCATCGACCCGGTGGTCATGGCGGCGCAGGCGGTGCTAGGTTACCAGACGATCGTCAGCCGCAATCTCGATCCGCAAAGCGCAGGAGTGCTAACTGTCGGGGCGATCGAGGCTGGGCGCGATAATAATGTCATCCCGCAGACTGCGACGCTGAAACTCAACTTGCGCTGGTTCGACAATGCGGTGCGGGACATGATGATCACACGCATCGACGAGGTCAGCCGCGGGGTCGCCATCAGCGCCGGGGTTCCCGAGGACAAGCTGCCGACCCGCACGATGAAGGGCTCGGCCGTGCCGTTGGTGAACGACGCCGCGTTGGTCACCGCGATCGATCCTTCGCTGAAGCAGTTGCTGGGCGAGGCGATGGTGGTGAACAATTTCCCTGCGGTCACCGGCTCGGAAGATTTTCAGGAGGTCATGGTCGCCGCCAAGGTTCCCTATGTCTTCCTGCTGATCGGCGTTGCGCCGATGGAAGACTTCGCCGCCGCGGTGAAGGCGGGGCGGATGGCCCCCTATTCGAACCATAATCCCGATTTCTTTGTCGATCTTGGCGCGGTGTCGCTGGGCGCCAAGGTCAATACGGTTTCGGTGCTGTCACTGTTTACGATGTAGACGGTTTGCCAGCCAGAGTTCGGCGGCGCTGCGATGATCACACATGATCGCAAGCGCCCCCTTCCGCCTGCCCGCATAATCGAATATCGCTCCCAGCCGCTTTGGCTCCAAAAAAGGTATGTGTCCGTGATGCTGTCTTTCCGCCCATCCATCCGGCTTGGCGCGCTCGCCGCCGTTCTCGCCCTTGGCCTTGTCGCCTGCGCCGAGCAGGGGGCCGATGCGCCCAAGGATGCTGCGGCCGAAGCCGCGCCGGTGACCGAGGGCGCATGGACGCTCGATCCGGCTGGATCGCGGCTGGCCTATGTCAGCATCAAGGCGGGCGAGATTGCCGAGGCCAACCGTTTCGAGAAGCTCTCCGGCACCGTCGCCGCCGATGGCACGGCGAGCCTCGACATCGATCTGGCCTCGGTGAACACCGGGGTCGACATCCGCAACGAGCGAATGCGCGAGATATTCTTCCAGGTGGCCGAGAACCCCAAGGCGACGATCACCGCCAAGCTTGATCCCAAGGCCTTTGCGGGCCTCGCGGTGGGCCAGTCGCTCACCCGCCCGCTGAAGGCCACCGTGGCGATCAAGGGTATGGAGCAGCCGCTCGAGACCGAAGTGCTCGTCACCCGCGTTTCAGAGGGCCGTGTCACGGTGGTGCCCACCGCGCCGGTGATCATCACCACCGATATGTTCGGCCTGACCGACGAACTGGGCGAACTGCGCGCGCTGGCGCAATTGCCCTCGATCACCCCGGCGGTGCCGGTCACCTTCACGCTGGCCTTCACGCGGCAATAAGCGAAAATTTGCGCGCGGGCCTGACGCTACGGCGCGCGGATATGTGTTCCGATCCTCGCAAAAGCGTGCTTGCGCGGCACGCTGAAGTCGGCTTGTCTCCCGTCCAAACACAGCTTTGGACGGGAGACCACACGCCATGAAGACCGCGATCACCGAAATGTTCGGCATCCAGCACCCCATCATTCAGGGCGGGATGCATTATGTCGGGTTTGCCGAGATGGCTGCGGCGGTATCGAACGCGGGCGGGCTCGGGATCATCACCGGCCTCACGCAGGGCACGCCTGAGAAGCTCGCCAATGAAATCGCGCGCTGCAAGGACATGACCGACAAGCCCTTCGGCGTGAATCTGACGATCCTGCCGACGCTGACCCCGCCCGATTATCCCGGCCTTGTGAAGGCGGTGATCGATGGCGGGGTGAAGGTTGTGGAGACGGCCGGGCGCAACCCGGTCGATCTGCTGCCGCCCTTGAAGGACGCCGGGATCAAGGTGATCCACAAGTGCACGTCTGTGCGCCACTCGCTCAAGGCGCAGGACATCGGCTGCGACGCGGTGAGCGTCGACGGGTTCGAATGCGGCGGCCACCCGGGCGAGGACGATGTGCCCAACTTCATCCTGCTGCCGCGCGCGGCGGATGAACTCGAGATTCCCTTCGTCTCCAGCGGCGGCATGGCCGACGGGCGCAGTCTGGTCGCCAGCCTCGCCATGGGCGCGCAGGGGATGAACATGGGCACGCGCTTCATCGCGACCAAGGAAGCCCCGGTGCACGAAAACGTGAAGCAGGCGATTCTCGCCGCCTCCGAACTCGACACCCGCCTCGTGATGCGCCCGCTGCGCAACACCGAACGCGTGCTCAACAATGCCGCGGTCGAACGCCTGATCCTCAAGGAGAAGGAATTGGGCGATACCATCACCATTCAGGACATCCTGCCCGAAGTCGCGGGCGTCTATCCCAAGATCATGACCGAAGGCACGATGGATGCAGGCGCATGGAGCTGCGGCATGGTCGCCGGCCTGATCCACGATATCCCGACCTGTCAGGAGTTGATCGACCGGATCATGCTGCAGGCCGAGGAAATCATCGCCCGGATGCGGGCCATGGCCCGCGCGTGACCAACCGCACCTGACTCCCAGCCTAGGTATCCCACCGAATTACCCCACCGGGGCGGCTGCGGCATTATATCCGGAGTCGCGCCTTTGGGAAACTCGGGTGCGGCGATTCGCGATGCTGCACGCAGGCTTCGGGTGGCTGTCGGGTGGTTTGGCTCACGGAGAACATGATGGGATTGGTTGTTGATCCGGCCGCCTTGGGGGGGCTTGCCGGTCTTGTTGCTGTGGCCAGCTGGGCAGTCGGCAGAATGCAGAGCGGCGCTTTCGGGAAGCGCCAGGAGTCCGCGTTACGAGAATTTGCAGCGCTGCGGATGCCGCCGGAAGGCGCTCTGTCGCTCGAATCTGCTGTTGCCGATGCCGTCGGTACCGCCGTGCACCGCACTGCTGCAGGGGAGCCGTGCCAGCAGCGCGCGCTGGAAGAACGCCGCGCCTTGCTTGCCGATCCGGGAGCGCTTGCCGAACTTCATGCCGAAGCCAGCGCCATTCGCCGTGACGAGCGGGTGTTCGATCATGCCGCCTATGGCGACGCGCTGATCGCGGTGCCGCAGGCCGATTACGAGCGCGAGTGCCGCTATCTCGGGCGCAGCGGGCAGCCGACCTGCGCGGACGCGGCGCGCCACGCCTGCGATGCGAGCCGCGGTTGTTACGCCGTCGCTATCCGCGCTCCCGCCGCGATCCTGCCGGACTACGGCTAGAAACTGCGGGGCTCAGCCCTCGGCCGAGTCGTCGGCCTTGGCCTTGGTCTTGGTGTAGGGGATGAAATCCTCGAAAAACACCGCGCCGGTGAAGAAGCCCAGCACCCGATCAGTGGTGTTGAATACGTCGAGCCGGCAAAGCTCGCTTGCACTAAAGCGCCGCGATACCAGCGTGTCGCTGCCGTCAATATCGGCCGGATTGCTGGTGCGCTGGACATAAATCGTGTTGCCGCGGCCATAGACATAGGCGGTCTTGTCGATCGTCTCCATGCCGATGTTGGGGGTGGTGCGGATGCAGCGCTGCGGCTCGCCCGGCACGCGCCCTTCAAGCAGCTTGGCGAGGCGCTTTTCGCCCTTGGTCTGCGGCGCGGCTTCGGCGGTGGTCTCGGCGTCGGGCTGGCCTTCACTCTGCGCAAACGCGGGGGCGACGGCCGCGAGCGCAAGCGCTGCTGCGAGACTTGTGATTACAGGGCGGGACATGGCTGAGAAGGTGGACACAATCGATTCTCCGAATGCATTATCGCGCCCACGTGCCACAGCCAGCCTTAACCGGCGCTGAGCGAGCTCAGCTGCGCGGGCCTAGCTCGCACCGGCAGCAATATCGGGCAGGCCCGCCTGATCCGCGCCGTCAGCAGGCCCGCCGCGCAGCACGAAGCGGCGGTCGCAATAGCCGCAATCGACATAGCCATGCTCGTCGATCTGGAGATAAATGCGGGGGTGGCCGAGCGCGGCCGGACGATAGCCCGTGCCGCCGCGAATGGCGCTGGCCCCGTCGCAGCTCACGCGCGCACTATCGACCAGCAGGACTTCAGGAGGGGCAATGCTCATGGCCCCGCCGATACTCTGCCGCGCGCGTCAGTTCAATTGCCTTTGGCACCGCGCTTGCCTAGGGCAAACCCCATGTCCGCCGAACCCGCCATCCGCATCGACAACCTCGCCAAACGCTACGCCCCTGCCAAGGGCGCGAACGGCACGGTGAGCGAGGGCAAGCTGGCGCTGGGCGGGGTCAGCTTCGATGTGCCGCAAGGCGCGATCTTCGGGCTGCTCGGCCCCAATGGCGCTGGCAAATCGACGCTGATCAACATTCTGGCGGGCCTCGTCACCAAAACCAGCGGCACTGCGGAGATCTGGGGCTTCGATATCGATCGCAACCGCCGCAACGCCAGCCGCTCGATCGGGATCGTGCCGCAGGAGATCGTGTTCGATCCGTTCTTCACGCCGTTTGAGGTGCTGGAGAATCAGGCCGGGTTCTATGGCATCCCTGCCGCCCTGCGGCGCAGCGCGGAATTGCTCGAAGCGGTGCGGCTGGCCGACAAGCGCAACGCCTATGCCCGCACGCTGTCAGGCGGGATGAAGCGGCGGCTGCTGGTGGCCAAGGCGATGGTGCATTCGCCCCCCATTCTCGTGCTCGACGAGCCCACCGCCGGGGTCGATGTCGATTTGCGCCGCCAGCTGTGGGAGCTGGTGAGCGAATTGAACCGCGAAGGCGTCACTGTGGTGCTGACCACCCACTATCTCGAGGAAGCCGAGGAGCTGTGCGATCGCATCGCGATCATCAACCACGGCACGCTGATCGCCAACAAGCCGACCCGCGAGCTGGTCGACATGGCGCGCGAGAAGGTGGTCGCTGTCACCGCCGCCGCCGATCTTGCCGCGGCGCCCGCGCACCCGGCCTTTGTGCGGGCGAGCTGGGACGGCGCGCGCGGGGTTGAAGTCACCTATGACAAGGACAAGCTCAGCGCCGGACAGGTGCTCGCGATCCTGCAGGAGCAGGGCCTCACTATCGAGGATGTCACCACCCGCGAGGCCGATTTGGAAGACGTGTTCGTCCAGCTGACGGCGGGCGCAGGCGCCTAGGCTTCGGACTCTTCGCGCTTGCGCCACTTGTGGTGGGCGATCCGCACGATCGGATCGTGGCAATGGCGACAATGGCCGACATAGTGCTTGCCGTCCCATTTGACCTCGCGGCGCAGGGGCTGGTGCTTGTCCATCGCGCAGCCGATCAAAGACATGAAGGACATCGGGATTTCAGCGTCCTTGTTTTATTGGCGAACCGATTGGGCGGGTGTGCCGGCCGCTACACCGTCAGCGCAGCGAACATCCTTCACAACCGCCGAACGCACTATAGGCCATATTCCTTAAGTGGGTGTGACAAATCATCCGCTTGCCGCCGCGCGAATTGCACGCCATGGCGCGCAAATGGCGACGCAGGATGCAAACGGCCCGGCGCATGACGTTGTGATCATCGGCTCGGGTGCGGCCGGGCTGACGGCAGCGCTGGCGCTGGCCGAGACTCGGCGGGTGCTGGTGCTGGCCAAGGGCTCGCTCACGGGCGGATCGACCGCTTGGGCGCAGGGCGGGATCGCCGCCGTGCTCGATACGGGTGACACTTTCGAAAATCACGTGCGCGACACGATGGTGGCGGGCGCGGGGCTGAACGACCTTGCGACGGTCGAATTCGTGATCGAGCGCGCGCCCGCTTCGATCGACCGGCTGTGCGAATTGGGCGTGCCGTTCAACCGTGACGCCGATTCGCTCCACCTGACGCGCGAGGGCGGCCATTCGCACCGCCGGATCGTCCATGTCGATGATGCGACCGGCTGGGCGGTGCAGCAGGCGCTGGTCAACGCGGCCGAGGCCAATCCCAACATCACCCTGCTGCCGGGCCGAACCTGCATCGACCTCATCACCGATCGCCACCGCGAGCAATTCTCCGCTGCCGGCCGCGTCTGGGGCGTCTATGCGCTGGATGAAGCCACCGGGCGGGTCGAACGCCATGTCGCGCGCGCCACCGTGCTGGCGACCGGCGGGGCAGGGCGCGTCTACCAGTTCTCCACCGCCCCGCGCGGCGCGACGGGTGACGGGATCGCGATGGCATGGCGGGCGGGTGCGCGCGTCTCCAACATGGAGATGATGCAGTTCCACCCGACCTGCCTCTACCACCTCGACGTCAAGAACTTCCTCATCACCGAGGCGGTGCGCGGCGAGGGCGGGCACCTCATCAACCCGCGCACCGGCAAGCGCTTCATGACCTTCTACGATCCTGAACGCATGGAACTCGCCCCGCGCGATGTGGTCGCCCGCGCGATCGACGCCGAGATCAAGCGGTTTGGCCTCGATTACGTCCACCTCGACATCAGTCACCAGCCGGCCGAGTTCGTGCGCGGGCACTTCCCGATGATCTACGAGAAGTTGATGGGCCTCGGGATCGACATGACGAGCCAGCCGATCCCGGTCGTCCCGGCGCAGCACTACACCTGCGGCGGCGTGGTGGTGGACCTCGACGCGCGCACCGACATTCCCGGGCTGTGGGCGGCAGGCGAATGCACCGAAAGCGGGCTCCACGGCGCGAACCGGCTGGCGTCGAACAGCTTGCTCGAATGCTTCGTCTTCGGCGAGGCTGCAGCGCAGGACATCCTCGCGCGCTGGGACAGCCTCGAGGACGTCCCCGCGATCCTGCCATGGGACGAAAGCCGCGTCACCGACTCCGACGAGGAAGTCGTGATCAAGCAGAACTGGACCGAAATCCGCCGCTTCATGTGGAACTATGTCGGCATCGTGCGCACCACCAAGCGGTTGGAACGCGCCGCGAGCCGGATCGAACTGCTGACCCGCGAGATCGAGGATTACTACGGCGCCTTCCGGGTGACGACCGACCTCATCGAGCTGCGCAATCTGCTGCAATCGGCCGAACTGATCGTGAAGTCCGCGCTCCACCGCAAGGAGAGCCGAGGGCTGCACTATACGCTCGATTATCCCGAGCTGGCGGACGAGGCGAAGGATACGGTGCTGGTGCCGTGAAGTTAGGGAGATACCTCCACGTCCTTCTGACCAAATTCTTCGCTTGCCTCTGGTCGCTTGTCATTGGACTTACGATGATTGGCGAAGGTTTGGGGCGCCATTTCTGGCAACGACCTTTGACCGCCAGTGAGCTGGTTTTGTTCGCCCTGAGCATCCCCGGCGTCTGGTTGGGCTATCTGCTTACCCGCTGGTGGGCCGGGTTTCTGGATCAACGTGGCATCTGATGCCAGTCGCACGGAGACGCGTCCGTTAACCCATCATCCCGTTTACCCTGAGCTTGTCGAAGGGCTGCCTTTCTCTTTGACGCTGGGTTGGAAGAAAGTGCAGTGCTTCGACAAGCTCAGCACGAACGGAAGTTAGTGCAATTCTGGGAGTTCGGTTAGGGTTCATCTGATCGGCGCTAATGGCGCGCGGGACATTACTCAAAGGGCCGCTGCGATGAACAAACTCCTGCCGATTCTATGCCTCGCCGCGCTCGCAGCCCCCCTTGCCGCCCAAGACCCAGCCCCCACCGAAAGCTCCATCGTCGTCACCGCGCAGCGCTCGGGTGCGCCGATGTGGACGATTGATACGCCCAAGGGCACGATCATTCTCGTCGGCGAGATCCGGGCGATCCCCAAGACCACGCCGTGGCAGCCCGACCGATTGAAGGATGCGACCGCGCAGGCGAGCCGCGTGATCCTTGGCGCGCGGCCCAAGATTTCTCCCGGCGATGTCTTCCGCATCATGTTCAGCGGCAGCAAGTTCACCAAGCTGCCCGACAAGACCGTCGCCAGCGAATACCTCAGCCCCGCCCAATGGGCGCGGCTCGAGAAACTCGGAACCGCGCAGGAGGAGGATTACAGCCGCCAGAGCTTCCTCATCACCTCGTTCCAGCTCTTGCGCAAGGAACTGCGCTTCAACCGCGACACCGCCGATGATGCCTCCGACGTGGTGAAGTCCGCCGCTGAGAAGGCCGATGTCCCCATCACCCGCGCCGCCACTCTGCGCGGCGAGGATATCATCGACAATCTCGCCGAAGCGGAACCTGCCGCCCACATCCCCTGCCTGACTGCGGCGATGGACGCGGTCGAAGTCGGCCCCGATATCGTCGAACAGCGCGGCGCGGACTGGCGGCGCTATGATATTCCCGCGGTAATGGCGAACCCGCTCGAAACAGCGCTGGGCCAATGCTGGCCTTGGGCGGACGAGACTTTGGGCAGCGAATTGCGCACCATCTGGGTCGATCAGATCACCGAAGCCAGCAGCGCCAGCGGCGTCACGCTCGCAGTGGTGCCGCTAAGAGTGTTGGCGGAAAGCGGCGGGGTGCTTGACCAATTGGCGCTGCGCGGCTTCGATATCTCTGGCCCTGAATGGAAGTAATCCGCACGGGGCTCCCGAGAGAGGACGAGTGCACCCCATGCCCACCATCACCACGCCCAATACCAAGATCGACATTTTCTACGAGAACACCGCAGAGCGCGGGGGCAACCCTGATGCCGAGGTGATCCTGCTGGTGATGGGCCTCGGCGCGCAGATGACGCTGTGGCCGGACGAGTTGGTCGATGTGCTGGCGGGCGAGGGCTACCGCGTGATCCGCTACGATAACCGCGACATCGGCCTCAGCCAGAAGATGGAAGGCGCCCGCGCCCCGTCGCTGCCCGTGCAGGTGCTGCGCAAGAAGATCGGCTTTCCCGCGCGCGTTCCCTACACCCTCACCGACATGGCGCATGACGGGATCGGGGTGCTCGATGCACTCGGGATCGACAAGGCGCACGTGGTCGGCGCGTCGATGGGCGGGATGATCGTGCAGCTGATGGCGGTGCATCATCCTGACCGGCTCTTGTCGATGACCTCGATCATGTCGACCACCGGCAATCCCAAGCTCCCCCAGGCCGAAAAGCACGCGATGGAGGCGCTGATCGCCCCGATCACAAGCATGGAAGAAGAAAGCCTCGTCGCCCACGGGCTCAATATCGCGAAGAACATCGGCAGTCCGGGCTTTCCCTTCGATCCGGAAGCGCAGCGCGAGCGGGTGCTGAAGAACGTCCGCCGCAGCGTCTATCCCGCCGGCCCGCCGCGCCAGCTGGCCGCGATCATCGACGATGGCTGCCGCCGCGCGCGGCTCGCCAATGTCCGCGTACCGACGCTGGTGCTCCACGGCGAGGATGATCCACTGGTCAAGCTCGCAGCAGGCGAGGATACCGCGCGGCATATTGCGGGCGCGCGGCTGGTGACGATCCCCGGCTGGGGCCACGACATCCCGTTGCCACTGGTCGAACGGGTCGCCAGCGAAATTGTCAGCCACGCACGCGGGCGCTGAAGATTACTGTGCGGGCCTAGAGCAAAAACCTAGGTTCTATCCTTAGTCCCGCCGTAGCCACTTTCGCGATCATCTTGCGGCATCATGCAGGCCTTTCGTTCCAAAAGGCTTTGCAATGCTTATCAGGCAACAGGTTCAGCTCGGCAGTCGCATCATCATGGTGCTGATCGCGCTGGCGGTGGCAACCACCGCGGTGACGATTGCGCTGGTGCGCTTCGGCGGCCCGATGACCGAGGAGAACACGCTGCAGGACGTGCTGCTGGCCGACATCCTGCCGCCGCCCGCCTATAGCGTCGAGCCCTATCTGCTGACCTCGCTGATGGTGTCCGATCCAGGGCGGGCCGGGGAGCATCTCGAACGGCTGAACGTGACGCGCGAGGAGTTTCGCCAGCGCGAGACCTTCTGGAACGAGACGCCGGTGCCCGAAGAACTGCAAGGGCAGCTCGATGTCACCCTCGCCTCGGCCGATGCCTTCTGGCAGATCGTCGACGCCCGCTTCCTGCCGGCCATGAAGGCCGGGGACGCAGGCCGGATGCGGGCCATCCATGATGGTGAATTGGCGCGCGCCTACGCGGCCCAGCACGCCAATGTGTTGCGGCTGGTGGAAATGTCGAACGCCTATCGCGAGACGATGGTGGCGGAGAATTACCGGCTGACCGCCGCGCTGCTGGCGGTGGCGGGGGTGCTCACGCTGGCGCTGGTGGCCGCTGTCATCCACGCCGCGCGCACCATCCGCCGCCGCGCGATCGAGCCGATGGCGCAGATTTCCGGGGCGATGGAGGCGATGGCCGCGGGCGATATGGCGGTCGCGGTCGAAGGCGCCGAACGGACGGATGAAATCGGCGCGATGGCGCGAGCGCTCGAGACGTTCCGCGCGGCTGCCGTCGCGCAGCACGCTGCCGAACAGGATCAGCGCGCGATTGTCCGTTCGCTGGGCGAGGCGCTTGCGGCGCTGGCGCGCAAGGATCTCGAATATCGCTGCGGCGAGCGCTTTCCGGCCGGGTATGAAGTGCTGCGTGAGGATTTCAACACGGCGCTGGAATCGCTGTGTGATGCGATCGGCATGGTCCGCCTCGGCGCGACCAGCGTCACGCAGTCGATCGCCGAAATTCACGCAGCGACCGAGGATCTGGCCTCGCGCAACGAAGTGCAGGCATCACGCCTCGCCGAGACGGCGCAGGCGCTCAGCCAGGTGACCGGCGCCATCGCGCAAATCTCCGAAGATGCCCTGGCTATGCATGGCTCGATGGGCGAGGCCGATGCGCGCGCCCGCGACGGGCACGGCGTGGTGCAGCGGGCCATCGCGGCCATGACCGCCATCGAACGCTCGTCAAAGGAAATCGCGACGGTGATCGATGTGATCGATTCGATTGCCTTCCAGACCAACCTGCTCGCGCTCAATGCCGGAGTCGAGGCCGCGCGTGCGGGCGAGGCGGGCAAGGGTTTCGCGGTGGTCGCCACCGAGGTGCGCGGCCTTGCGCAGCGCTCAGCCGAGGCTGCCGAGCAGATCCGCAAACTTATCTCGGCCAGCGGCAGCGAGGTTTCCGAAGGGGTCCGGCTGGTCGGCGAAAGCGGCGTTACGCTCAACGCGATTGTCACTGGGATCGGGAGCATCGGCGAGCTGGCCGATTCCATCGCGCGTTCGGCGCAGCAGCAGTCGCAGCGGCTCAGCGCGGTTGATCGTGCTGTCGCGGCGATGGACCAGATGACCCAGGCGAATGCGGCAATGGTGGAGCAATGCTCGGCTTCGACCCGCGGGCTGGCTGATGAGGGGAAGGCGCTGATCGGGCAGGTTGCGGCCTTCCAGACGCGCGGCTCGGAACGCATCCGCGACCACGGGATTGGCCGGATCCAGCGCCGCGACAGTCTGGCGGCGCAGCAGGAACCTGCCTCAAGCGGTGGTTGGATCTCTCACGCAGCCTGATCGCCCGGGGATTCCCGTCTCTGCGGGCCGCCCCCAACCCCCCTTGCGAAACCTCGGGCGGCTGTTAGCCTCGCGGTGGTAACCAAGGGGGAGACAATCGATGCACCGGCGAATTCTTTATGGCTTGAGCGCCGCCGCGCTGCTTGCCTTCACCGCCATGCCGGCCAGCGCCGAGACCCCAGAGCGCGCGGCGATCGCCGCTACTGTCGAACAGCAGCATGACGCCACGATCAAGGCGCTGCGCGACTGGATCGCATTGCCCACCATTGCGGCTGAAAAGCGGGGCACGCCCGAAGGCGCGGAATATATGCGCCAGCTGGCGCTCGATGCCGGGTTCCAGATTGCCAAGGTCATCCCCACAGACGGCGTGCCGGGTGTGTTCGCCACGCTCGACGCCGGTGCGCCGACCACGCTTGGCATCTACTTCATGTATGATGTGAAGCAGTTCGAGCCGGCCGAATGGAATTCACCCCCGCTTGAAGGGCTGATGGCCGAGCGGCCGGGCGAAGGCACCGCGCTGGTCGGGCGCGGCGCGGTGAACCAGAAGGGCCCGGAAATGGCGCTCCTCGCCGCGATCAAGGCGATTCAGGCGAGCGGGCGCAAGTTGCCCGTCAATCTGGTGCTGGTGGCCGAGGGCGAGGAAGAGGTCGCCTCGACCAATTTCGCGCAGGTTGTCGCCGTGCCCGAAGTGCGCGGCGCGCTGGCCAAAAGCGTCGGCGTGTTCATCCCGTCGGCCCTCCAAAGCAAGGACGGCAGCGCTAACATTACGCTGGGGGCCAAGGGCGCGGTCGAATTCCAGCTGATCGTCGGCGGCGAGACGTCGGACAAATATCCCAAGACCGACATCCACTCGTCAAACCATGCGCGGATCGAAAGCCCGGCGTGGCGGCTGGTCAAGGCGCTGGGTACGCTGGTGGCCGATGATGGCCACACCCCGACGATCGACGGCTGGTTCGAAAACGTGCAGTCGCTCACCGCGCGGCAGAAGGAACTGATCGCGCAGAGCGTCAAGCCCGATGCCGAGGGCGGCGAGAAAGCGCTGCTCGGGGTCGGCCAGTGGATCGGGAACGAAGATTACGTCACCAGCCTCGAACGGTTCTATTCGCAGCCCACCGTCAACATTCAGGGGCTGGTGTCGGGCTATACCGGCCCGGGCGGCAAGACGGTGCTGCCGGGGCGGGCCGAGGCCAAGCTCGAATTCCGGCTGGTCCCGGCGATGACCAAGGACGAGGCGGTGAGCAAGCTGAAGGCGCATCTGGCCGCGCGCGGGTTCGATGATGTGCAGGTGATCATCTCGGGCGGCTATGGCCCCAACGAGACCGAGGAGAGCAGCCTGCTGGTGCAGGCCCAGAAGCGCCTGTTCGAGGATCTGGGGATTCCTTATTCGATTCGCCCACGCAATGCCGGCAGCTGGCCGGGCGTGGTGTTCAACGGCCCGCCGCTTAATCTGCCCGCCACCCAGTTCGGCCTTGGCCGCGGCGGCGGGGCCCATGCGCCCAACGAATGGTTCCTTATCGAAAGCAGCGATCCCAAGGTGTTTGGCCTCGACGCGGTGACGATGGCCTATGTCGATTATCTCTACGTGATCGCTGACGAGGCCCGCAAAGCGGCCAAGTGACCGGTTCCGGCGGCTGCCCGGGAGGGTCTCGGGCAGCCGCTGACGCACCCGTCACGCACCCGTCACGCGCCCATCGCGCAACAATCATGCGCTCGTCCGTGCAAAAGATTCACGGGTGGATTCGAATGATTCAATCACCATATTTTTCTTCACAGATTCAAATTGGGGCTTGCGGGGTCCGCGACTCAAGCTTGGTCCACGCGTCGCGGGTTCGTCACACTCCGCCAGCACCCCAAATATGGTAAGCAGGTGCTTAATACCCCGTTGACGGGACTCCCGCACTGATTCATCATCTAGTGGTTCGGCGCAAATCGGACCCCCAAGCCTTGGTGATTTTCCTCTCCCCCCGCAACAGGGGCTTAAGGGAAGGAGTCGCTGGCAACGGGGGCAACGGGGCGGGCCGGGAGGCGAGAATCAGCCAAGCCTGTGGAGCCCCTTGGGGACATCCTGTTGGCCAGTCTGTGGATCGTCCTGTATAGAACAGAATCAGAACGCGGGCCTTGTGCCGGGTTGTGATTCGGGGGACACAAGTGGGGCAAGCGATGGATTTCAAGGCAAGCGACGGCGTGACGAGTGACGCAGGGGCGAATGATTTGCTGAACGAAGTGGACGCGGGCGCAGCAGCGCCGGCAAAGGATGAAAAGGCCGTGACCATGACAAAGACCGATGCAGGGTCAGACGCGCTGATCGCCGCCAAGGCGGGCGAAGCGCTTGCCAATGCGATGGGCAGTGCCATGGCCGAAGCCGCCAAGGCCGACGCGGCCGACAGCAAAAAGGTCAACGACCGGCGCTTCACGATCGTCACCGACAACGCACGCGATGCGAACCTCACCGAGTTCGGCAAGGAAACGCTGACCGATCGCTATCTGTTGCCCGGCGAAAACTATCAGGATCTGTTCGCCCGCGTGGCCGATGCCTATGCCGATGATCAGGCCCACGCCCAGCGGCTGTATGACTACATCTCGAACCTGTGGTTCATGCCCGCGACCCCGGTGCTGTCGAACGGCGGCACCAATCGCGGGTTGCCGATTTCGTGCTACCTCAACTCGGTGTCGGACAGCCTCGAAGGCATCGTCGGCACCTGGAACGAGAACGTCTGGCTTGCGTCGAAGGGTGGCGGCATCGGCACCTATTGGGGCAATGTCCGCGGCATCGGCGAGCCGGTTGGCCTCAACGGCAAGACCAGCGGGATCATTCCCTTCGTGCGCGTGATGGACAGCCTGACGCTGGCGATCTCGCAAGGGTCGCTGCGGCGCGGCTCGGCGGCGTGCTATCTCGACGTCAGCCATCCGGAAATCGAGGAGTTCCTCGAAATCCGCAAGCCGAGCGGCGATTTCAACCGCAAGGCGCTCAACCTGCACCACGGCGTGCTGCTGACCGACGATTTCATGGAAGCCGTGCGCGACGGCGCCGAGTTCCAGCTCAAGAGCCCCAAGGACGGCTCGGTGCGTGCCACGGTGGATGCGCGCTCGCTGTTCCAGAAGCTGGTCGAAACCCGGCTGGCGACGGGTGAGCCCTATATCGTCTTCTCCGACACCGTGAACCGCATGATGCCCAAGCATCACCGCGATCTGGGCCTCAAGGTCTCGACCTCGAACCTGTGTTCGGAAATCACGCTGCCGACGGGCATCGACCACCTCGGCAATGATCGCACCGCGGTGTGCTGCCTGTCCTCGCTCAACCTCGAAATGTGGGACGCGTGGAACGGCGACAAGCAGTTCATCGAGGATGTCATGCGCTTCCTCGACAACGTGCTGCAGGACTATATCGACCGCGCGCCCGACGAAATGGCCCGCGCGAAGTATTCGGCCTCGCGCGAGCGTTCGGTCGGCCTCGGGGTGATGGGCTTCCACTCCTATCTCCAGATGAAGAGCGTCGGGTTCGAAAGCGCGATGGCCAAGGCGCTTAACCTCAAGATGTTCAAGCATATCCACGCCAAGGCCTGCGAAGCCTCGATGCTGTTGGCGCAGGAGCGCGGGCCGTGCCCCGATGCCGCCGACATGGGCGCGATGGAGCGGTTCAGCTGCAAGATGGCGATCGCGCCGACCGCGTCGATCAGCATCATCTGCGGCGGCACTTCGGCCTGCATCGAGCCGATCCCGGCGAACATCTACACCCACAAGACCCTGTCGGGCAGCTTCATCGTCAAGAACCCCTATCTGGAAAAGGTGCTCGACAAGAAGTCGAAGAACTCGACCAATGTCTGGAACTCGATCCTCGAGCGTGGCGGATCGGTGCAGCACCTCGATTTCCTCTCGGCCGAGGAAAAGGGCGTGTTCAAGACCAGCTTCGAGATCGACCAGCGCTGGCTGCTCGAATTCGCGGCGGACCGCACGCCCTTCATCGATCAGGCGCAGTCGCTGAACCTGTTCATCCCGGCCGATGTCGACAAGTGGGATCTGATGATGCTGCACTACCAGGCGTGGGAAAAGGGCATCAAGTCGCTCTACTACCTGCGCTCGAAGTCGGTGCAGCGCGCCGGTTTCGTCGGCGGGGTGGAGGCGGACAACACCTCGGAAGCTCCCAAGATCGAGCTCAATGCCGGCGATCAGACCGATTACGAGGAATGCCTGAGCTGCCAGTGAGGCTGGCGGCGAGGGCACAGCGATGCGCACCCGTGGCTCCCTTCGCGTTCCCACCCTGGCGACCGGTTCGTGCCGGACGTCGCGCGGAATGCAGTGGGACATCGCGCTGGCAGACCTGTCGGAAGGCGGCTGCCGGCTCGATGATCCCCGCGGGCGGCTGCGGCTGGGCGAGTTCGTCCGGCTCTACATCGCCGGCACCGGGCCGCACATGGCCGAAGTGGCATGGCGGCAGGGCGACCGGGTGGGCATCGAGTTTGTGCGGGCACTGCCGGCACGGGTGTTCCAGCGGCTCGCCGCGGCTGACTGGCACGGCGCGCAGGCTGCCTTCGAGGAAGACCGCAGCGCCATGCCGGTGCGGCGACTGATCTGATTATGGCCCGGCCCGGCCACAACCGGGCAAGAACAAGGGGGAAGTGATGAATTTGCCGTTCGGAATGGGGATATTCGGCCTCGTCGTGTGTGCCGTCTTCGCCTTCAACGCGATCCGCGAACTGCGCCGCAACGTCGAAGGCCATTCCCGCAACGCCGCGATGATCCACATCGCGATGGTCTCGATGTTCGTGCCTTTCTGCCTCTACGTGCTGATCGCCTACGCGCCCTGAGAAATTTCGCGGATGGCCGGTGAATCCGCCGCGCCATTCGCAACGTAACTGAATCGGCCTATATTGGCCCCATGAAGACATCCAACTGAAGGAATCCGCCGATGTCGCTGCTCGAAGCCCGCTCCACCTACAAGCCGTTCCAGTATCCCTGGGCCTATGATTTCTGGAAGCGCCAGCAGCAGATCCACTGGATGCCGGAGGAAGTGCCCTTGGGCGAGGATTGCCGCGACTGGGCGCAGAAGATCACCGAGAACGAGCGCAACCTGCTCACCCAGATCTTCCGCTTCTTCACCCAGGCCGATGTCGAGGTGCAGAACTGCTATCACGAAAACTACGGCCGGGTGTTCAAGCCGACCGAGGTGAAGATGATGCTTGCCGCCTTCTCCAACATGGAGACGGTGCACATCGCGGCCTATTCGCACCTGCTCGACACCATCGGCATGCCCGAGAGCGAATACAGCGCCTTCCTCGAATATGAGGAAATGAAGGACAAACACGACTTCCTCAACCAGTTCGGGGTCGACACCGACGAGGATATCGCCCGCACGCTCGCAGCTTTCGGCGGCTTCACCGAAGGGCTCCAGCTGTTCGCATCTTTCGCGATGCTGATGAACTTCCCGCGCTTCAACAAGATGAAGGGCATGGGCCAGATCGTCAGCTGGTCGGTGCGCGATGAATCGCTGCACTGCGAAGGCATCATCAAGCTGTTCCACACCTTCTGCGAGGAACGCCAGTGCCTCACCAAGGCGGTGAAGGAAGACCTGATCGACATCTGCCAGAAGACCGTGCGTCTGGAAGACAACTTCATCGATCTCGCCTTCGAAATGGGCCCGATCAACGGCATGAGCGCCAAGGAAATCAAGCGCTACATCCGCTACATCGCCGACTGGCGCCTGAAGCAGCTCGGCCTGCAGGAGATCTACATGATCGAGGATCACCCGCTCCCCTGGCTCGCCCCGCTGCTCAACGGCGTCGAGCACGCCAACTTCTTCGAAACCCGCGCGACCGAATATTCAAAGGGCGCCACCACCGGCGACTGGAACTCGGTGTGGTCGAGCTTCGACAGCCGCCAGAAGGCCAAGGCTGTGAACGAGGACACCGTTGAAGTGCCCGAGGTTGGATTGTTTGGGGCTGAGGCTGCGGAGTAGGGGATGATTAGTCCTGGCGACCTTGTTAGGCTAAAGTCTGGCGGCCCTATCATGACCGTTGGTTGGCTGCGCGATGATAAAGTGGGTTGCGAATGGTTCGACGAGAAGAACGAGCTGAAAAGCTCGATCTTCAGACATCAGCAATTGGAGCCCGTGGTTGATAAAATCGCCTAAAGGTTGGGCCGGCCTACTGGCAGTCTTATTGCTTCTGCACACCCTAATTGTGCTTATCAGTGGCGCTGGCTTTAACCCCCTCGGCATTTCATGGGATTTCTCCAATAATGGAGAGTTTGGTGATTCCTTTGGGCCAATAAGTGCCGTTATGGCATCCTTAGCCGCGCTAAGTGCTATTGCCACATTCAATGCTCAGTCGCGAGAATTGGACAGGATCAAGGAGCGCGAGCGCGAGTCGGACAAGAGGGCTGAAAAGGTTAGCTTTGAGCATGCCTTTTTCCAACTTCTTCAGCACCATCAAAAGAACGTGGCGGAAATTGACGTCGACGGGTCGGGAGGTAGAAAAACCGGTCAAGACGCGTTTCGCTCCATGCTATACTACTTCAGAAACAAGTCAGGTGATAGCGATTTCGATAAATGGCAAACCACCTATGAGCACTACCGTAATGATCTTGGACACTATTTCAGATTTCTATACCACCTTTGCAGGTATGTGGATCGCAGTCCGTTTGAAGATAAATACTTCTACATGCAAATTGTTCGCGCGACGTTGTCAGAATCAGAGCTCATACTGATTGGCTTGAATTGTGCGCATGGCGAAGGCCGTGAAAAATTCAAAGAAATTGTAGAAGAATATTCTTTAATGCATAATCTTTCCTTGGAAGGTCGAACGAAGCATAACTTCACGAGTATATTCGCGCTCACAGCTTTTGACCGTCCGCAAATAATTGTATAAATTTTTGTTGCTGTTAAGCATTCAGATTAAATTTTATGTTGGGGTGTAGATGTCCGACAAAAGTCGCTACCCCGTCCCCGCTGGCCTCGGCATCGAGCACGCCACTTACCTCCGCTGGCTACGGCGCAAGGCGGCGGCGCATTTGAAGCGGGATCGCAAGCGGTTCCCCGAACGCGACCTCAACGGCGAGATGTATCGCACTGACATTCACAAGGCGGTCTGGGAGCACGGCACGCATGATTTCTACACTGGCGAGAAACTCGACTGGAAGCTGGTCAGCACCTACGACAACGACGCGTCTAAGGCCGGCAAGACCGCCTACAAGCTCGGTTTCGCGCTCCTGCCCACCGTCGACCACGTGTTCGAGCCGGATAAGTCATGGCGCTTCGTCATCTGCGCGTGGCTAACCAATGATGCCAAGAACGACATGAGCCACGCCGAGTTCGTCGCCCTTTGTCATCGCGTCGTTGCACATCACAAAACAATGTCCCCGCCCCGGACTTGATCCGGGGCCCCGCTTCCTTCTGTGGCGGCTCAAAGAACTAGCGGGATCCCGGGTCAAGCCCGGGACGGCGGGAGGAACTGGGGGTGTGCAAATCTCGCCGCCCCAAACCCCGCTTTCCTACCACCCCCGCCTCCGCGTAGCATCGCGCCGCCATGCCCCTGCGCGAACTGTCCTCTTCCGCCTCAAACCGCACCGCTCCGCGCGCGCCGCGCCCCCTCGCGCACCTCCCCGGTTTTCTGTTCCTGGACAGTGTCTCATGTGTCTCCAACACGGGCGACGGTGCAGCCTCTTCCCCCCGCCCTTCGCCCGTGCCACACTCGCCGGCGGGGAGCAGGAGCGCACGGGCGCAAGCCTACGCGCATTGGGGGGAGACACATCATGCCGGGGCCATTGAACCGCCGCGCGCGCTCGCTTGAGGAAGCGGCGCTCAATATGGGGGCGCTGGTCGCCTCCGCGCCGCAGCAGCATTACCGCGCGCTCGCGCCGCGTGACGGGGATGTCTACCTCACCTCATGGGCCAAAAGCGGCACCACGCTGATGCAGCAGATGTTCCACCAGATCCGCATGGTGGCCGCCACCGGCGCAGGCGATATGGACTTCGACGATATTAGCCGCATGACCCCGTGGGAGGACACCGCGCTGCTGATCGATTTCGACATGAACACGCCCCAGCGCGCCGAGCCTCGCGGGTTCAAGTCGCACCGCGAATACGAGCGCCTGCCGGCCGGTGCGCGCTATGTCGTCACCGTGCGCGATCCCAAGGAGACCTACGTCTCGTTCCACCGCTTCTTCGATGGCTGGCATATCGAGGCGGGCAGCATCAGCATGGAGGCGTTCTGGCCGCTATGGCTGAACGGCGGGCCGGGCGGGTGCGACTATGCCACGCATCTGCTGAGCTGGTATGCCCGCCGCGATGCGCCCGATACGCTGCTGGCGAGCTATCGCTGGGCGGCGAAGAACCGTCCGGCGATGATCGCGCGGCTGGCGGCGTTCATGGGGCTGGAGCTGACGCCCGAGCAGGCGGCGCTGGTCGAGGCGATGACCACCCGCGACTTCATGTCCGCGCATGACGACCGCTTCGACGATGCGATGTTCTGCAAGGTGATGGAGGAGCGGATCGGGGTTCCGGCAGACGCCGATTCGACCAAGGTGCAGGAGGTCGCCAGCGATGCAGGCGTGCTGCCGGCGGTCGTGGCCGATCAGATCGATGCCATGTGGGCCGAGCGGATCGCGCCGGTGACGGGCCACGCGGATTTCGCGTCGCTCGCCGCTGCGATCGATCCGGCCTGAGCGCGTGTGCTACTCCCAGCCCCAGGCGGGCGGGGGCGGGGCGACCGGGCGGGTGAGGTCAAACTCGACGCGGAAATGCCGCTCGGCCGGTGCGCCGCCCGCGACGGTGCGGCGCAGTTGGTAGGCATAGGTGGCGCCTGCTGTGCCTGCCGGATCGACTTCGACGGTCCAGACATTGGTGAGCGAAGCGGTGAGGCCGGCGCGGGTGAAGGAGGCGATGCTCTCCGCGTCGACCGGGAAGGATTGGGCGCGCGGCGAGCCGGGGGTGGCCGTGTCGCCGCCATACATCGTCACCGCGTCGCTGGTGCCGTCCTCGTGGCGGTGATCGTGCTTCAGTCGCAACCCGCCCGCCCCGTTGCGGGTCACGAGCCAGGTGCGCGAACGGTCCCACGATCCGTCGGCGCGCTGGACATGGAACGGCACCGCGATGCTGGCAGCCGAGCAATCGCGCACCGCCATCACCATCGGCCGCCCGGCCAGATCGGCGTCGGCGGCATCGCTGGTCACCATGCGCCCGGCATAGGCCTTGCCGCAATGGCTCGATAGCGCAGCCCAGAACGCGTCCTGCGGATCGGCGGCAGGCGAGGCGGTGGTCGCGCAGCCGGCGAGCAGTAACCCGGCGAGTGCGGCGAAGCGGGGTGAGGTTAAGGTTGAGGTCATGCCGAACGCTCTAGCACAGTCTTGCGCCTGCGGTGAATTGACGCGGATCAAATACGCCCCGCCCCCGCCCTTCTAGGCTTGCCGCACACACCAAGGGAGATCACCATGTCCGCACATACCCCGCACGAATTGCACGACGAGTTTCCGCATGATGCCGAGGCGCTGCACCGCCTCAAAATCGGCAATGAGCACTTCGCCCGCCTGGCTGATCGGCATCACGAGGTGAACCGCGAAATCCACCGCATCACCGCCGAGATCGACGCGGCGAGCGACGAACGGCTCGAAGGATTGAAGCGCGAGCGCTTGCATCTGCTCGACGAGATTGCGGCGATGATCGAGCAGCAGGAGTCCGGCACCGCGCCGGCCTGAGATAGCTTATGCGGGCGGCGTAACAGGCGATGCGCTGCCCGCAACCCTTTGCTGCGGGCGCTGCCTAGCTGCGCGGCCTAACTGCGAGGCCTAACTGCGGGGCCTAACTGCGGGGGTTTCGCCGGCGATCCTCGCCTGTGCGGCGGTCGCTCTTGCGCCGGTCCGGCCCCTCGAAGGGTTGCTGCGACTTGCGCCGGTCTTCGCTGCGGCGTCCGTTATCTTCCGGGGTGCTGTCGGTGGTATCCTCTGCCATGCTCGCCTCCTTCGCCAGCAGAATATCATTAAGCCCTTAAAAAGGCTAATTTGCGGTGAATCCCCTCGCCAAGCCGCCTTGCACTGCGCGCGCAAGCCGTTAGGGGCGCGAGCAGCGGCGTGTGGCCGCGCGGCTGAGGACAAGAGACGCCTGTGACTGATACGATCCCCGGCACCGCAGCGGGCCCGCTGCCCGATCTTTCGAAAGCCGAAGTGCTGATCGAGGCGCTGCCCTATTTCCAACGCTATGCCGGGCGCACCTTCGTGGTGAAATATGGCGGCCATGCCATGGGCGATCCCGCCGCCGCGCGCGACTTTGCCGAGGACATCGTGCTGCTGAAGGCGGTCGGCATCAATCCGGTGGTGGTGCATGGCGGCGGCCCGCAGATCGGCCAGATGCTGGCGCGGCTGGGCGTGGAAAGCACCTTCGTCGATGGCCTGCGCGTCACCGACGAGGCGACCGCCAAGATCGCTGAGATGGTCCTGTCGGGCGCGATCAACAAGGAGCTCGTCGGCTGGATCGCAGCAGCCGGCGGCAAGGCGATCGGCATTTCGGGCAAGGATGGCGGACTGGTGACAGCGCGCAAGGTCAGCCGCACCACGCGCGATCCTGACAGCAATATCGAACAGGTGGTCGATCTCGGCTTTGTCGGCGAACCCGCAGAGGTCGATACCAGTGTGATCGATACGATGGTGGCGGCCGGAATGATCCCGGTGATCGCGCCCATTGCGCCGGGCGCGGACGGGGCGACCTATAACATCAACGCCGATACCATGGCGGGCGCGATTGCAGCGGCGCTGGGGGCAGCGCGCCTGTTCCTGCTGACCGATGTGGCAGGCGTGCTGGGGGCGGATGGCGAATTGCTCACCGATCTCACCCCCGCGGACATCGCAAAGCTGCGCGAAGACGGCGTGGTGCGCGGCGGCATGGTGCCCAAGCTCGAAACCTGCGTGGCCGCGGTGCAGGCCGGATGCGAGGCTGCGGTGGTGCTCGACGGGCGGGTGGGCCACGCGATGCTGCTCGAATTCTTCACGGCGCGCGGCGCGGGAACGCTGGTGCGCGCCTGAGGCGTTTTTGCCGGAACACAAATCTGGCGCGAGGCGTATTAACAGGCTAATACGCCTTTAAGGGACCTCACAGGGCAGCGCGGTGCGCTCGCCCGGCAAGGGATACGGATCGCAATGCAAGGACTACAGCTGCTCATCGAAATTATAGAACTGCTGACGAACGTACTCGTCATGCTTGTTATCATTCAATTCGTAATCGGACTTTTGTTCGCCTTTAACGTGGTCAGCTCTGGCAACGAGTTCCTCCGCCAAGTTTATGATGCCATTGATCGCCTTCTAAGCCCGGTGCTACGGCCGATCCGCAACATCATGCCCAACACAGGCGCGATTGATTTTTCCCCGCTTGCTCTGATTTTAGGGTTGCAGCTTTTGATGCTCGTTCTGACGTGGGCTCGAGACAACTTCTGATGGCCTCGGCTGCGCTGATTGACGGCAAGGGTTTTGCCGAGGGCTTGCGCGCGCGGGTCGGTGCGGGCGCGGCGGCGTTTGCCTATCAGGCCGGACGGCGACCGGGCCTTGCGGTGGTGCTGGTCGGCGATGATGCGGCGAGCCAGGTCTATGTCGGCGCCAAGGGCAAGGCGTGCGAAGCGGCGGGCATCGCCAGCTTCGAACACCGCCTGCCCGCCGATACCAGCGAGGCCGCGCTGCTCTCGCTGGTCGAACGGCTCAATCAGGACGAGGCGGTTGACGGGATCCTCGTACAGCTGCCGCTTCCCGGCCAGCTTGACGAACAGGCGATCATCGCCGCGATCAACCCCGACAAGGATGTCGACGGGTTTCATGTCATCAACGCCGGACGGCTGGCTGTGGGGCAGATGGGCTTCGTCCCCTGCACGCCGCTGGGCTGCATCATGCTGCTGAAAGACCACCTGGGCGATCTTTCGGGCCTCGATGCGGTCGTGATCGGCCGCTCGAACATTGTCGGCAAGCCGATGGCGCAGCTGCTCACCGATGCCAATGCCACCGTCACCATAGCGCATAGCCGCACGAAGAACCTCGCCGAGGTGGTGCGCCGCGCGGACATCGTGGTGGCCGCGGTGGGCCGCCCGGAAATGGTGCGGGCTGACTGGATCAAGCCGGGCGCGACCGTGATCGACGTCGGCATCAACCGCCTGCCGCCGGCCGAGGGCGCGGCCAAGGGCAAGCTGGTGGGCGATGTCGCTTTTGCCGAGGCGCTGGAGGTGGCCGGTGCGATCACCCCGGTGCCGGGCGGGGTGGGGCCGATGACCATCGCGGTGCTGCTGCGCAACACGCTGGTCGCCGCTCACCATCATGCCGGAATGCCCGCGCCGGAGGGGCTTTAATCTGACACCCGTTCGCCCTGAGCTTGTCGAAGGGCTGTCTTTCCTTCAAAGCCGCTGCCAGAAGAAGGGCAGGGCTTCGACAAGCTCAGCCTGAACGGAGAGTTGAATGCGGCTCTTGGCGCGTGCCCTCATCATTGCTGTTCCGCTGGTTCTCAGCGCCTGTGCCAGTCAGGGGCCCAAGGGTCCGCCGCGCGCCGTGATCAACCGCGCGCTGGCCACAGCGCCCGGGGCCGCGCAGCCAAGCACCATCGTCGCCGCCGAAATCGCCTTTGCCCGCGCCGCGCGCGAACAGGGGCAGTGGACCGCCTTCAAGAAGTTCGCCGCGCCCGGCGCCTTGCTCCATGGCGGCAACGGCCCGTTCCCGATCGAGCCGTGGCTCGCCACGCAAGCCGATCCTCCGGAAGCCGTGCAGTGGGAGCCGCGCGCGGTTGTGATCAGCTGCGATGGCGCACTGGCCGTGAGCCAGGGCCGCTATCGCGATCCCGACGGCAAGGTCGGCAATTTCGTCACGGTGTGGGAACGCCAGTCCAACGGCGAATACCGCTACGTGTTCGACGCGGGCGGCGATGACGTTCCGCAGCCCCCGCCGCGCAAGCCGGTGGAGGATGGCGATATCGTCGTGACCTCGATCGACGCGGTGCTGGGGATGGTCGCATCCTGCCCGCGCGGAGGCGCCGAGATTCCCCCGCCGCCCGCTATTCCGGTGGGCGAGGACGGCAAGACCGACGCGCGTCTTTCACGCGACGGCACGCTGCGCTGGCGCTGGGAACACCGCGCTGATGGCGCGCGCTATGCGATGGCTGAATATTTCTACGAGGGCCGCTGGCTCACCGCCTTCGAGCAGACCCTGATCCCGACGGCCGACGAGTAAGACCTGACCGCATGATTTTCACCGAACTGTTCCTGTCTGCCTTCATCACGCTGTTCGTGGTGATCGATCCGCCGGGCTGCGCGCCGATCTATGCCGGGCTGACCAAGGGCGCGAGCGCGCAGCAGGCGCGCAGCATGGCGCTGCGGGCGACGTGGATCGCCTCGATCATCCTGCTGATCTTCGCGCTGTTCGGGCAGGAACTGCTCGGCGCGCTGCATATCGAGCTGAACTCGTTCCGCATCGCGGGCGGGCTGATGCTGTTCTTCATCGCCTTTGACATGGTGTTTGAAAAGCGCACCCAGCGCCGCGAGGAACGCGCCGAGAAGATCGCCGCCACACCCGAGATCGAGGATGTCTCGGTGTTCCCGATGGCGATGCCGATGCTCGCCGGGCCGGGCGCGATCGCGGCGATCATGTTGCTGATGAACGAGGCCGAGGGCTGGCCCGAGATGATCGAGGTGCTCGCTGCGCTGGCCGCCGTGCTGCTGATCACCGCAGCCGCACTGGTCGCGGCCGGCCCGCTGATCCGGCTGCTGGGAGACAAGGTCGAGGCGGTCATCACCCGCCTGCTCGGTGTGCTGCTCGCAGCGCTCGCCGCGCAATATGTGATCGACGGGCTGAAGGGCAGCTTCGGGATCTGACCGACGCCCGCTATTGCAGCGTCGTGATTTCCTCGCTGCCATCGGTGCGGCCGTAGAACTGCATCAGCTGGACGAGCAATTCGCAGCGGTCGGTCAGGCTTTCCGCCTCCAGCAGCGCTTGCTTAGACGCCGGATCGAACGGCGCGATCTGCGAGACGCCGTTGATCAGCGAGCGATCATCGAGCCGTTCAACCGAACCCCAGTCGACGCTGTAGCCCTGTGCCTCTGCAAAGCGGCGCGCCTCGCGTTCGAAGCCGCCGCGCTGGGCGTGGGAGAGGGTTTCGTCCTCGTCCTCTTCGTAGATTTCGGCTTCGATCTGGCGGAAAGCGGTCGAGACATCGAGCTCGCGCACCAGCCGGAAACGGGCCGTGCCTTCGAGGATGAGATTGTAGCGCCCGTCATCCATCGCCTGCACTTCGCCGATCTTCCCGATGCAGCCGACCGAATAGAGCGGCGCGCCATCCTCGGGGCGCTGCGGCTGGATCATCGCGATCTGGCGATCCCGGATCAGCGCATCGCCCACCAGCGCGCGGTAACGCGGCTCGAAGATGTGGAGCGGCAGCTGCATCCCGGGAAACAGCACCGCGCCGGTCAGCGGAAAGATGGAAAGGCGGCGGGACATGGTTTTCGGGCTCATCCAAACAATACGCGCGAAAGACGCCGGCGGACGCCGACCACCCATTCATCTTCCAGACCGGTGGCCTCGAAGATCTTGAGCAGCTTGGCCCGCGCCGCGCCCTCGTTCCATTCGCGGTCCGCCGCGATCATGGTGAGCAGCGTGTCGGCAGCGACATCGCGCTCGCCTGCGGCAAAGGCGGCTTCGGCATAGGCCAGCTGCGCGTCCATATCCTCGGGCGCGGCTGCGGCAGCAGAGCGCAGGGCAGCGAGTTCGCTGTCATCGACCTTGATTGCCGCCAGTTCAAGCGCGCTGCGGGCAGGGGCAATTGCCGCGTCGGCGGCGAGGCGCGGATCGCTCTCGATCACTTCCATCACCTGCGCGGCCTGTTCGGTCTCGCCGAGCAGCACCAATGCGCGCACGAGCCCGGCATGGGCAGGCGCGTTGTCGGGCGCGAATTCGGTGATCTGGGCAAAGATGCTGGCAGCGCGCTGGGCATCACTGGCGGCGAGCGCCTCCTCGCCCATCTTCACGAACTGCGCCAGCTCCTCGGGCGAAGGGCCCTGCGGCGCACCGTCAGCTGCGCCGGCCCCGGCCTGCACCGGCAATTGCGCCAGCAGCTGGTCGAGCATCGTCTTCAGCTGCGATTCGCTGCGGGCATTGGTAAGGTCGGCGACCGGCTGGCCCTGGAACATGGCATAGACCGTTGGGATCGAGCGCACCTGGAACTGCGCGGCGATGAACTGTTCCTCATCGACATTGATCTTGGCCAGCACCACGCCCTTGTCGGCATATTCGGCCGCGACCTTTTCCAGCACCGGGGTGAGCGCCTTGCACGGCCCGCACCATTCCGCCCAGAAATCGAGAATCACGAGGCTGGTCTGCGACGGATCGACCACATCCTTGCGGAAGCGCTCGACCGCTTTTTGTTCGTCGATGCTCAGTCCCATGCTGGCCAAGGGGATGCTCCTGTGGTTGTGCGGTGTGCCGCTTTTTGGTGACCCCAATGTGGGGCATAATCGGCGGATGTGAAGCGCGCATTTCTGCTGGCGCGTGTTGCCTGCGCAATCAACCCCCGACAGCGCCAATTTTGCGCTTGCAGGTCTAGCAATTTAGCGCTTGCAGCGGGCTCGGGGCGCTGCTAATCGCGCCGCCTCTCCGGCAGATACCGCGTGCATTCGGGTTTCTGTCAGCGCCAGTGAGCGGGCGTAGCTCAGGGGTAGAGCACAACCTTGCCAAGGTTGGGGTCGAGGGTTCGAATCCCTTCGCCCGCTCCATTTTCCATACCACAGAACCGTTTGACAGCGCGGCGCGCCGCCCGCGCCGCGCGTTGACACATCTTGTCGCATTTGTGCCGCAACCCGCCCATCCGGCGCGCTTGCTGGCGGATTTCCCCTTGCATTTGGCGCATCGGCCGCTAGCTGGAGGATACGTTATTACATTCAAGCAACGGGAAAACCCATGATCAGTCGCACGATCTCTCTCGCGCCCTCGCGTCTTGCCCTTGCCACTGTGCTCGGCATCGCCGTCACGGCCAGCCCGGTGATGGCTCAGGGTGCCGCGCAGCCGCAGGCAACCGCGCCGGTCGAGGACGACTTGCACAATCGTCAGGCCGACGAACAAGGTAACATCATCGTCAGCGCCTCGGGCCTCAAGCAGCTCGACGTGCTGGCCGGCACCAGCGTGCTCGAAGCGCGCGACATCCAGCGCGACGGCGTGACCGGCCAGATCGGCGACTTGCTGACCAAACTGCCGGGCGTTTCGGCCACCAGCTTTGCCCCCGGCTCCTCGCGCCCCGTGCTGCGCGGCCAACAGGGCGAGCGTGTGCGCGTGCTGGTCGATGGCGTGGGCACCGCCGACGTTTCGAACACCTCGGTCGATCACGCCACCACGATCGAGCCGATCACGGTCGAGCGGATCGAAGTCCTGCGCGGCCCCGCAGTGCTGCTCTACGGCAGTCAGGCGATCGGCGGCGCGGTCAACGTGATCGACAAGCGCATCCCGGTGCGGATGCCCGACGAGAAGTTCCACCTCGATGCCTTCGGCGGCGTCGATAGCGCCAGCAATATGCGCACCGGCGCCGCCTCGCTCGATGTCGGGGTCGGTTCGAACCTCGTGGTCCACCTTGACGGTTCGTGGCGCCAGTCTGACGATATCGAGATCGGCGGGTTCCAGGTGGCCGACGCACTGCGCGCCGATCTGCTGGCCGATGCGGCCGAGGAAGAGGGCGAGGGCGCGCTGGAGGAAGCCGCAGAACTGCGCGAGGCGGCTGGCCAGCGCGGGACGGTCCCCAATAGCGCGGCCGAAAGCTGGACGATCAATGCCGGCCTCGGCCTGATCCTCGGCGAAAGCACCTTCGGCGCTTCGATCGGATATTACGATTCGAACTACGGCGTACCGACCCGTCCGGGCGCAGGCCACCACCACGGCGAGGAAGGCGCAGTCGCAATTGCCGGGGAGGAAGAGGGCGAGGAACTCGTCACCATCGGGCTTGAACAATGGCGCGCCGACTTCAAAGGCGACATTTACCTCGGCGAGGGCGCGTTCGAGCGGCTCAAGCTGCGGGTCGGCTATTCGGACTACACCCACACCGAATTCGAAGGCGACGAGATCGGCACAACCTTCGATTCGATCAGCGTGGAGGCGCGCGCCGAACTGGTGCAGAACTCTGCGGGCAAGCTGCGCGGCTCGACCGGTCTGCAATACACGCACCGCGATTTTCTGGCTGTCGGGGCTGAAGCCTATATCGCGCCGAACCTGACCGATCAGGTCGCGATCTTCAGCTTGCAGGAATTCGGCACCGGACCGTTCCAGATCGAAGCCGCCGCGCGTGCCGAATTCACCAAGGTGAAGGCCCAGACGCTCGGGATCGAGAATGATTACGACACGGTCTCGGGCGCGCTTGGCCTTGTTTATGAAGGGTTCGAGGGCGTCCGCATGGGCATCAACGGATCGCGCGTTGAACGTGCGCCGAGCGCCGAGGAGCTGTTCTCCAACGGCCCGCATATCGCAACGCAGGCCTTCGAGATCGGCGATCCGAACCTCGACACCGAAAGCGCCTGGGGTCTCGAAGCCTATGCGCGCGGCAACATTGGCGCAGGCACCTTCAGCCTCGCCGTGTTCAAGCAGTGGTTCAGCGACTATATCTTCCTCGAAGACACCGGCACCGAGGCCGATGATCTGCCTGTGTTCCAGTATCTCCAGCAGGATGCCGACTTCTTCGGGATCGAGGCCGAGCTATCCTACCCGGTGATCGATGCCGACGGTTTCCGCCTGCTGACCGATCTGCGCGCCTCCTATATCGAGGCCGAATTGGCCGATGGCACCGCCGTGCCGCGTATCCCGCCGCTCAGCCTGCTCGGTGCGTTGGAAGCGCAGACGGGGGCGTTCGACGTGCGCGGCGAAGTCCAGTGGTTCGGCAAGCAGGACGAGGTGACCAGCTTCGAGACACCGACAGGCAGCTTCACGCTGATCAATGCGCTGGTCGCGTGGCGGCCGCTCGCCGATAACCAGAACGTGACGGTGCAGTTGGCCGCCGACAACATCTTCGACGTCAATGGCCGCCGTCATGCCAGCTTCACCAAGGACTTTGTGCCGCTGATCGGCCGCAATTTCCGCGCGAGCGTGCGCCTCAGCTTCTGAGGCACCGCTTGGCGAGGGTCGCAAGAGGGGGCAGTCGGGATGACCGGCTGCCCCTTTTCGCGCCCGCTCAGGCCTCGACCGCGAAGGTCAGTTCGGCGTGCTCTTCAAGCCGCTTGACCAGATCTTCGCCGAGGAAGCTGCCCGGCGTGCCGATCCCGCCCGGCTTGGTGCAGGCGAGCAACCCGATGCCCGTCTCGCTCAGCATCCGGCAAGTTGAACCATAGCCCGGATCATACCGGCCCTTCACGCCGAATTGCAGGCGTCCGCCATCGGCCATGTCGGCAACGAACACGACATCGTAGAAGCCGTTCTCGCGCTCTTCCTTGGTCGGGCCTTCGCCGGGCTTGGGCGGCTTGGCACCGAACGGGTTCTTCATGAATTCCAGCGCCGCATTGGCCGCCGCCTTGCCCGCTTCGCCGGGGCTGGTCAGCATCATCTCGTCATACTTGAAGTCGGTGCCGTAAGGGTGGCCCAGCAGGAAGTTGGTGCGGTGCACGTTCTTGGTGTTGATCGGCGCCATCACGAAGGGTGCGGACCACTTGCCCAGATCATCCTCGTGGCTCGGGATCATGCCCGAAGGCTGATCCGGCCCTTCGAAGCCCGGGGTGAGCGCAAAGGGATTGCGCAGCACATTGATGACCGACATGTCCTTCGCCGCCGCCTTCATCGTCGCGCCAAGGCTGGCCGCGGTGCCGCCCGAGAAGGTGCCCTGCATCGCGCGGACGCGGCCTCGGATACGCGGGGCGGGCTTGCCGAACTTTGCGACGCAGGCCTTCTGCGTCATCATCACGCCGAGATCGAAGGGAATCGAATCGAAGCCCGACGAGAAGCAGATGCGCGCGCCGGATGCCACGGCGGCAGCCTGATGCTCGGCGATCTTCTCGGCCATCCACGCAGGCTCCCCGCACAGATCGGCATAGTCGGTGCCGGTGGCAACGCAGGCGGCAACCAGCTTGTCGCCATAGAGCTGATACGGGCCGACGGTCGTGAGGACGACGCGAGTGCGCTTGCACATGGCTTCGAGATCGGCGCTGTCATCGGCATTGGCGACAACGAGGGGCGTGCTCGCGGGCGCACCGATGGCATCGCGCACTTCCTCGAGCTTCGCGAGGCTGCGCCCGGCCATCGCCCATTTCGGTCCATCCGCGCGGGGGCCGTAGTGGTGCGCGAGATACTCGGCCACCAGCCGTCCGGTGTAGCCGGTCGCGCCGTAGATGATGATGTCGAATTCGCGGGAAGTGGTCATGCGCTCGCTCCGTAGTCGTCAGGCCCGTGCCGGCTTAGCGGCTTGGCAACCTCTTGGCCTTAACCTGCCCTGCAAGGAAAGGCCACGCAGGAGCACGGGCTGATGGATTTCTGGACGTCGCGCAAGGCGCAGGAGGACGAGAACGAGCCGACGTTCCTCCAGAAGGTGACCGATTTCGTGAAGGACGAGGCCAAGGACGAGGCGCTCTCCTCGGCGGTCGAGTTCCTCACCGATGGCTGGTTCACCTATGATGGCGGTGACGACGAGGACGAGGAGCCGCAGCGCAAGAAGAAGCCCGAGGACACCGGCACCTTCGAAGAACGCTTGCAGCGCAGTCTTGCCGAACTCCAGCAGCAAGCGGCTGCACAAGCGGCACCCGCTGCGCCGGTTGTCGCGTCACCGCTGCCTGCCGATGTGCCTGTCGCGCCGATCCAGAGTCCGGTGCCGCGCCAAGCCCTGCGCGCGCCCATGCGCGGCCCGGGCGGGTTCGGCCGCAAGGGCCTCTAGCCTCGGCCCTAAAGTCGGGGCAGCGTGACCCCGCGCTGGCCATGTTACAACTTGGACCAACCGAACAGCAAACGATCCTGATCTTCATCAGTCGATAGATGCGGAGCACCCAAAGCAAGCGCTGCATCAAGTAGCGCTTTGCAAGCACCGGACCAAGGCTCGATTAGGTAGGGCGTACCATCGTCCTCATAATCAAATGCACGGGGGCCATCCTCCAGCTCTGCCCGGTCAGACAAAGTCCGAAGGATCAGGGTCAGGCCACATCCGATAGGCGACCGTCCCGCTTCTGGCGGCCCGGCTGCAAGTGTTCCGTCGTAGCTTTCTGCGTTATCGTAATAAGCGAAGCGGCCTGCGATCCATCGGCGAAAGACCCGGTCATAGGCTGACGACGCTTCGGCGTGTCGCGCGGCTGACAATATTGCGGCTTGCTCGCGCTTCAGTTCGGCCGCTTTGGACAATACTTGCACAACACCTTGGCCATGATCGCCAAACAGGGCCGATGGGTCTATCCGCTCCAAAATCTCCACGGAGATACAGCGGACATACTTCGCATAGGCGTAGGGTTGGTCGCGCTTGGACGCAGCCTTGATGATCCTCGCCTTCCAGAGTTGTCCCGGCCATTTCGCAACAATGATTGAAGCGATTACTTCGTTAGTGACGATCCAGGGCGGTCCTTCTCCTTCGTTCGATACGACGCAGCCGGGTTGAGCACAACGAAGTGGCCCATCGTCGCCGTCTTGCACATAAATGTATCCGATCCTGCCATCGGCCCCGGCGCGCCCCAAGCGAAGCAACGACCTGAGACTCACAGCCGGGGCAGCGTCACCCCGCGCTGGCCCATATACTTGCCCGCGCGGTCTTTGTAGCTCGTCTCGCAGCGCTCATTGCCCTGCAGGAACAGGAACTGACACGCGCCTTCATTGGCGTAGATTTTCGCGGGCAGCGGCGTGGTGTTGCTGAATTCGAGCGTCACGTGGCCTTCCCAGCCCGGCTCCAGCGGGGTGACATTCACGATGATCCCGCAGCGCGCATAGGTGCTCTTGCCAAGGCAGATCACCAGCACATCTTCCGGCACGCGGAAATATTCGACCGTACGGGCGAGTGCAAAGCTGTTGGGCGGGATGATGCAGACGTCGGTCTCGCGGTCGACGAAGCTCTTCGGATCGAACTGTTTGGGATCGACCACCGAGCTATCGACATTGGTGAAGATCTTGAATTCGGGTGCGACCCGCGCGTCGTAGCCGTAGGACGAGAGCCCATAGGAGATCACCCCGTCGCGGCGCTGGGCCTCGACGAAGGGCTCGATCATGCCGTGCTGCTGCGCCTGAGCGCGGATCCATTTGTCGGAGAGAATCGCCATGCACGAGGGATTCCCGATGCGCGGGGTGAGGGCAAGGCGCGGCGCGGGAATATCCCCCTTTGCCTGCCGCTCCAGCGCCTACTTGCACTTCAATCGGATCACGTCCCACGCGAGGCGGGTCGGCTGGCCGCCGTTGCGGCGCACTTCCTCGTCGATGCATTGCTGGGTGAAAGAGCGGTTGTCGCCCAAGGCCCTGCTGCTCGCGAGCGACGCGAGTTCGAGCACATCCTGCAATTCCTGCGGCGTGAGCTCGCTGGTGAACAACCGGCCTTGCCGCAGCGCTTCGAGATTAGCGATGGCGCGCGCGAGGCGCTCCTGCCCCGGAGCGAACGGGATGATCGGGGTGCCGGGCGGCGCGGGGGCGGGGGCGGGGCTCGCGCGCACCACCGGAACCCCGACGCTCTGCGCCGCAACAGCTGGGCCTGCGATCATCGCTCCGGCCAGCAGCACTCCGAAAATTGCAAGCTTCCTCATCCGCCGGCTCCTGTTCCGAGGCACTTTATGCTGCGCCACGCGACCTGAACCGGCGCTTACCCCGCCGCCAGCAGGCTCGCGTTGCCCCCCGCAGCCGTCGTGTCGACGGTCATCACCCGTTCGGTGGCGAAGCGGGCGAGATAGTGCGGCCCGCCGGCCTTGGGACCGGTGCCCGACAGGCCCTCGCCGCCGAAGGGCTGGCTTTCCACCACCGCGCCGATCTGGTTGCGGTTGACGTAGAAATTGCCGACCCGCGCGCGGACTTGCACCAACCGCCGGGTCTCGGCTATACGGCTGTGCAAGCCTAGGGTGAGGCCATAGCCGGTCGCGTTGATGGCATCGACCACCTGTTCCAGCTCGCCCGCCTTGAACAGCGAGATGTGCAGCACCGGGCCAAAGTTTTCGCGCGCGAGGTCGGCGATGCCGGGGATCGCGATGATGGCCGGGGCGACGAAATGCCCGGCGGCGCAATCCTCCGGCAGCGGCAGGCGCGTAACGCCGAGACCCTTGGCGGTGCAATCGGCGATATGGGCCTCAAGCAGCCCCCTCGCCTCGGCGTCGATCACCGGGCCGACATCGGTGGCAAGCGCCGCCGGATCGCCGACCTTGAGCGCGGCGAACCCGCCATGGATCATGTCGAGCACGGTGCCAGCAATGTCTTCCTGCAGATAGAGCACGCGCAGCGCCGAGCAGCGCTGGCCGGCGCTCTGGAAAGCGCTCGCCAGCACATCGCGCACCACCTGTTCGGGCAGGGCGGAGCTATCGACGATCATCGCGTTCTGCCCGCCGGTCTCGGCGATCAGTGTGGCGATCGGCCCGTCACGATTGGCGAGCGCGCGGTTGATCGCGCGCGCCGTCTCGGTCGACCCCGTGAAGGCGACGCCCGCGAGGCGCAGGTCAGCGGTGATCAACTGGCCGACATTGCCCGCGCCGGGGAGCAGCTGGAAGGCCTCGGGCGGGATTCCTGCTTCGTGGCACAGCTTCACCGCCAGCGCGGCGATCAACGGGGTCTGTTCGGCAGGCTTGGCGATCACGGAATTGCCTGCCGCCAGCGCGGCAGCCGCCATGCCGATGAAGATCGCCAGCGGGAAGTTCCACGGGCTGATCGTGGCAAACACCCCGCGCCCGTGGAGCGAGAGGCTGTTTTCCTCGCCCGTCGGGCCGGGGAGGAGGGTGGGCTGGCCGAATTGCTGGCGCGCGCCTTGGGCGTAATAGCGCAGGAAATCGACCGCCTCGCGCAGTTCGAGCACGGAATCGAGCAACGTCTTGCCGGCCTCGCGCTGGCACAGGCTGAGGAATTCGTCGGCGTGGCGCTCGAACAGATCGGCAGCTTCTTCAAGCAGCAGCGCGCGCGCTTCGCCGCCAAGTGCGTCCCAGCCCGGCTGGATCGCGGCGGCGCGTGCGAAGGCGGCGTCAACCTCTTGCGGCGTCGCATCGCGGCGGGTGCCGATGATCGCGGCAGGATCATGCGGCGAGGTAATCGCCACGCTCTCGCCCGGCGCAGCATCGGGGAAGGTCGGCTCGGCGCGCCAGTGGACGCCTTCGAGTAGCCTCAACCGTGCCAGCAGGGGCTCGCGCACCAGCGGATCGGAAAGGTCGATCCCGGCGCTGTTCTTGCGGTCTGCAAACAGCGCGGTCGGCAGCGGGATCGCCGGATTGCGGCGGGGCGAGTGCGCGGCGAGTTCCGCCACCGGATCGCCGACCAGTTCTTCCGCCGGAATTCCTGCATCGCCCATGCGGTTCACGAAGCTGGTGTTCGCCCCGTTCTCCAGCAGGCGGCGCACCAGATAGGCGAGCAGTTCCTTGTGCCCGCCGACCGGCGCGTAGATCCGCACCGGGGTGCGCTGGTTGCCTTCGAGCGCGTGGAGCGCGTCGTAGACTTCCTCGCCCATGCCGTGGAGGCGTTGAAACTCGAACGAGCGACCCTCACTCATGCTCTTGATCGCGCTGATCGTGTAGGCGTTGTGGGTGGCGAAGGCCGGGCGCAGCACGTCGGCGTGTTCGAACAACCGCGCGGCGCAGGCAAGGTAGCTGACATCGGTCGCGACCTTGCGGGTGAATACCGGATAGTCGCTATATCCGCCCACCTGAGCGAGCTTCACTTCACTGTCCCAATACGCGCCCTTGACCAGCCGCACGAACAGCTTGCGGCCATGGCGGCGGGCGAGTTTGCCTGCCCAGTCGCACACCGCCACACCGCGCTTCTGATAGGCCTGAATGGCAAGGCCGAAGCCTTCCCAGCGGCTGCCATCGGGGCGGCGGAACAGGTCGTCATCGGCCACCAGTTCCTCGATGATATCGAGGCTGAGTTCGAGCCGCTCGGCCTCTTCGGCGTCGATGGTGAAGTGGATGTCGGCATCGCGCGCCTTCACCGCCAGCGCGCGGATCACCGGCACCATCGCCGCGCGGGCTTCGTCGGCGTTGAAGAAATTGTATCTGGGGTGCAGCGCCGACAGCTTGACCGAAATGCCCGGCGATCCGGCGACACCTGCACCCGCCTCGCGCGCCAGCCGGGTGAGCGCCGCTTCGTAGCTGAGGCGATATTTCTCGGCATCGGCAAAGGTCATCGCGGCTTCGCCCAGCATATCGAAGCTGTGGGTGATGCCGCGCGCGCGTTCGGGGGCGGCGCGCTTCAGCGCTTCGTCGATGGTGCGGCCGAACACGAATTGACCGCCGAGGATCTTCATCGCCTGACCCGTCGCGGTGCGGATCACCGGTTCGCCCAGCCGGTTCATCGCGCGCTTCAGCACCGAGCCCATGCCGCGCTGGCGGGCATCGGGCGGATCGAGCACTTCGCCGGTCAGCATCAGCGAGAAAGTCGCCGCGTTGACGAAGGTCGAGGCGCTTTCGCCCAAGTGCTCGCCCCAGTCGATGCTGCCGATCTTGTCCTTGATCAGCGCATCGGCAGTGGCGGCATCGGGCACGCGCAGCAGCGCCTCGGCAAGGCACATCAGCGCAATGCCTTCGTCGGTATCCAGCCCGTATTGCTGCAGGAACGCGTCGATCCCGCTGGCCTTCTTGCCCCGAGCACCTTCGATCAGATCGACCGCGAGCGCTGCCGCAGCCCCGTGGACACGCGCGGCCGGTGCGGCCTGTTCGAGCCGTTCGGCGATGCAGGCTTCTTCCTCCTGCCGATAGGCGCGGCGCAGGTCGGCGCGGTCGATGGGGGGAGCGGCGGAAAAGTCGGCCATCTGGTTTCACCTGAAACGATTCGGGGCAATGCCCGGCCCTCTGAACGCCATGAGGCTGCGCTTCAAGCGCGCTGTTTGCAACCATCGCTGCGCGAGCGCCTTGATTGGCGCGCGGGTGGCGGTTAGCCTGCGCACCTCAGGGGGGATCTATCCGATGCGCATGTTCTGCTTCCACTGCCGCGACGGGGAGGATGGCGGTCGCCTACGCGGAATTCACCGCCCGGCGCATCTCGAGTTCATCCACGCCAATGCCGATCATTTCGTGATCGTCGGCCCGCTGAAGCGCGCCGACGGGCTAATCATCGGATCATTGTTGATCGTGAAGGCGCCAGACGAAGCGGCGGCGCGCGAAGTACTCGCGGGCGATCCGTACCTCACCGGCGGGGTGTGGCAGTCGATCCGCGTCGACGAGTTTACGCCGCTGCTCGGCGACTGGGCCTAAGCTCTTACTCGCATAGCCCCGCAGCGCGCTCAGCGAGGCCTTTGAGGCCCTTGCACTTGGGCTTGCGCGGCTTGGCCTCCTCGGTCGATTGCGCATCACCGCTGCCCATGCCGCCCATCCCTTCCATGCCGGGGATCAGCATGGTCGAGGAACGGAAGCGCACCCGCGCGATCCATTCGGGATTCCATGGCTTCTTGGTGTCCGCCGGACGCGGGGGATAGGCGAAATCGGCTTGCGGGCCATAGGCCTGAAGGTTGACCATCAGCGCCTCGCCGCTGGCCTTGATGACTTCGGCGGGCACAATGCAGTCGCGCTGTTCGGGCGGCATGACGGTGCCTGCGGCGATCAGCTTGCGCACGCCTGCGGGCGAGATCCAGTCCCACAGCGGCCCGCCGAAAGCCTGCTGCTTTGACGAGGCCCACCACACCATCTCGGCTGGCGCGCCGCCGCGCCCGGTGTCCTTCGCGCCGATGGCCCAGGCGTAATAGCCGGTCGCCTTCTGGAGACCGGTCCACGCGAGCTTGCTGCCGCCAGCTGCAGTGTCGCTGGTGCTGGCCTGCAGCGCGGGCATGAAATCCTCGGCCAGCGTGAAGGCGATTTCCTTGGAGTAGTTGGCGGTAATCTTGTGCGCGCCCAGCAGCGAGCCGTTGGCGGGCACCGACTTGTTATCGCTGCTGTTCGGCCAGTTGGTATAGGTGCGGCTGTTGCCGACCGTCACCTGCCAGTCCTCGGGCAGATCGACCCCCTGCATCATCAGCCCCGGCGGCATCTGGCCTGCGGCGATCTTGGCGAAGTCGATCACCACCGGCTGGCCTTTGGGCGCGCGTTCGCCGCAGCCCCAGAACAACAGGAGCCGGCCAGTGGGGCGCTCAAAGCTGGATTGGCCCCCGATCTCGCCGCGTGGCGGCGGCAGCAGTTTGACCGAAGCGCCAAGCCCGGCGGCTTTGGGCATGGCGTGGACAGCCTCGGGCTTGGGCGCGGTGGTGCCTGCGCCGTGGTGCAGGGTCAGAGTCTTTGCCGCTTGGGGCGGGCCGCCGCGCATCATCCCCATCATCGCGCCAAGGCCCCCGCCGCCGCCGCCCATCATGGCGCCCATGCCGCTCATGGTGGCAGCGTCCATGGCATAGCGCACCGGGCCGGGCGCGGCGGATTGCGACAGGGCGGTGGCAGACAGGAGCGCTGCAGCCCCTCCCATCGAGCCAAGCAGGATCAGACCGGGCACAGACAGACGCATGGTGATTCTCCCTCCCCAAGGTGGGAAGAGAATATCACAATCTGCGCGGTGTTACCCGCTTTCGTGTGCCCGGTCTGCTGGCCTTACCGGCAGCGCGGATGGCGCTGGATGTCGACCACGCTGGAAACGCGGTTATCGGCCACGGCCATCTGCAGGCACTCGCGCGTGCGGACCGAATACCAGATCGAATAGTAGGTCCGGCCCGAGTTGGAGCTATCGACAGTCCGGAAACCGCGCTGGCGCAGTGTGTCCTCGGCTCGTTCGGGGCGGGCGCCGGTGAGATAGTTATAATTGCCGTTGCCCGAGCCGCCCCAGCCACCACCGGGATAGCCGCCGCCCGAGCCGTAATCGGGGTAATCGTCGCCATAGGACACGCGCAAATAGCGGTCGCGCGCCCAGCCTTTGGTGCGGCCGTTCAGCGTCGTGACCTCGCACCAGCTTTCGCCGTTGTAATTGTCGCAGCCGAAGTTGCGCATGAACTCGCCTTCGCGCACTTCGCCGCGCACCCGCGAGTTCTTGTCGGGGTTGCGGAAGATGCGCGCGCTGCCAGACTGGGTGTTGTAGACCTGCACCCGCTGCCAGTCCTGCTGGTATTGCTCGCGGTGCTTGTCCTTGTCCTTGCGCGAGAGCAGGATCGCGCCGATTGCCACCGCCCCGATGGCAGCCGCAGCGATCGCGCCGTCATTGCTGGACTTGTGGCCGCAGTCCTCGGACTTGGTGTCGTTGATCGTGACCACCCGGCCATTCATGACCTCCACAATCACGCAGTCCTTGCCGTTGCGGTCCCACCAATAGCTGTTGCTGGCATAGTCGTTCTTGTTGCCGCTGATGTATTCAAAGCCGCGCTGCCGCAGCTGGGTTTCGGCGCTGGCGCCCGAGACACCGATCAGATCGCGCAAGCTTTCGGCTTTCTTCGCCGCAATCGGTGCCGCCGCCATGGCCGCGACGGCCAGCGATGCTGCTGCACATTTGAACTTGGTGAACCGCATGAATTTTCCCCTCCCGATCAGGCCCGACTCCGCGCGCGCTATGGCAGACGATACCATCGATCTGCCCGGAGGCGAAAGCGCATGCGCAGCGGCCTAACCGAACAACCGTCCGGCCACCGCATCAAGCGTGGCCGTCACCGCTGGCATTAAATCTCCTCCCCGATCGTGCCGACCGTGTAACTTATCCCGATCGTTACCGCGGCCACGATCAAGGTTCTCAGGATCGTGCGCCAGACATCCATGCCGCCCGCCCGCGCGCCCGCCACCGACACCATCACGAGCGATACGATGACCGAGAACAGCACCAGCATCAGCTCGATCCGCAAGGGCACATACCACGCGATTAGAAGGGGCACCGCTGCGCCGCAGCCATAGGCGACTGCGGCGCCAGCGCCCGTAATCAGCTCCTCGCCGACAGATGTGAGCCGGACGATGCCGTGCTCCGCTTCGAGCGCGGCCTTGAGCGGCGACCGGATGAGCAATTCATCGGCCACTTCTGCGGCCAGTGCGGGCGCCAGACCCTTTTTCACGTAATAGGCGACCAGCCCGGCCCGTTCGGCCGCAGCCTCGCTCGCTCCCTCGGTCCGGTGGCTGGCGCGCTCGTCCGCGATGGCCTTGAGTTCCGCCGCCCGGCGGGTTGCCGTCTCGCTCCACTTGGCACCGCCTGCTGTCAGCATCCCGGCGACAATCGCGGCCTGGCCGGCCACCAGCAGCGTCTCTTCATCCGCACCGGCTCCGACAAAGCCGAGCAAGATCCCCGCAGTGCTGATGATCCCGTCCTGCGCACTTAGCGCCCATCCGCGCCGGCTGTCGCTATCGCCGAGATAGTCTCGAAGATCGCTCCAGACAGTGCGCCGTGCCATGGCTCGCTCCTGCCTGTCTGCGGCCTAGCCGAACAGGCGCCCAGCGACCGCGTCGAGCTTGGCCATCACCGCCGGATCGTGTTCGTCAGCCGAGGTGATCACCGCATCGTCAAGCGCGGTGTCGATCGGGGAGGGTTCGCGGGTCTTGGGCAGGGCAGCGATGAAATTGGCCACCATCGCCCGGGCAAGCGCGCCGTTGGCCTGCATCTGGCCGACCACCTGCGCGACATCGACAGCCTCGCCATCGCGCCAGCAATCATAGTCGGTCACCATGCCGACCAGCGCGTAAGGCAGTTCCGCCTCGCGCGCCAGTTTGGCTTCGGGCATTGCCGTCATGCCGATCACGTCTGCGCCCCACTGGCGATACATCCGGCTTTCGGCGCGGGTCGAGAATTGCGGGCCTTCCATCGCCAGATAGGTCGCGCCGACCGCGACCTTGCCCTTGGCCTTGGCGACCGCCTTGGCGGCCATGTCCGACAGGCGCGGGCACACCGGATCGGCCATCGAGACATGGGTGACGAAACCGCTGGTGTAGAAGGTGCTGGGGCGGTGGACAGTGCGATCGATGAATTGTTCGACGACGGCAAAGCGCCCCGGCTCCAGCTCTTCGCGCAGGGAGCCGACCGCCGAGATCGCGAGAATGTCGGTGCAGCCGGCCCGCTTAAGCGCATCGATATTGGCGCGCGAGTTGAGTTCGGTCGGGCTCACCGGATGCCCGCGTCCGTGGCGGGGCAGGAAGCGCACCTTCACTTCGCCGATGCGGCCGCACAGGATTTCGTCCGAAGGATCGCCCCACGGCGTGTCGATGGCGATCCACTGGGCTTCCTCGATGCCGTCGATGGCATAGAGGCCCGATCCGCCGATAATCCCGATGCACCATTCGCTGGCCATGCGCGCTGCCCTGTCCTTTGCTTGTGCCTTTGCTCGTGCGTGCCGGTGGCTTAGGTCAGGTCGAAGCGGGTCGGCAAGGCCTTGCGCACCAGCTTTTCCGCCGCCGCATAAGGAACAGCGATGATCTCGCGCGATTGCATCGCGGCAAAATGCGCGGCGAGACCGGGCCATTTGTCCAGCGGCGTCTCGGCCACCAAGGACACCTGCATCAGCACGCAGGCGACGGTGATGTCGGCAATCGACAGCGCCTCGCCGGCGAAGAATTCCCGCCCGCCAAGTCGCGCCTCGAGCACATCGAACACAGGCGGAAGCTGGTTGGCCCAGGCATTGCGTGCCTTGTCCAGATCGGGCTGCTCGCCCTTGCTCACGGCAAAGAAGATCGGACGGAAGATGCCGAGGCCGCCCGCCATCGCCAGCGAGGTATCGGCGAATTCCTCGATGAACAATGCCTCGCCCAGCGCCATCGCATCATCGGGATAAAGCGCGGGTGCGGGGTGCTTTTTCTCGATGAAAGCGCAGATCGCGGATGAATCGGGGATGGTGCCGGCCACGCCTTCCTCGGCCACCGAGCGATCGCGCAGCACGGGAATGCGCTTCATCGGCGAGATTGCGCGGAACGCGGGGGGCGGATCGAAAACGTTCACCGCCTCGATCTCGTAATCCACGCCTTTGGCGATGCAGACGCCCGCTACCTTGCGCACAAAGGGTGACACCGGACTGCCATAGATGACCAGATCGGGCCGGGAATCACTCATGCTCGCACTCCTCGAAACGCGTCGTGGCCGCCTCCATAGGGCCGCAGGCCGATAGCGCAATCGCTAGGCGATGAAGGTTAGCGCTCCCCTTACACGGGTGGTCACAGCAGCGATTGCGTTTTTGAATGCAACGCGCCAACTTGCGCGGGAGAGATACGACTCCCCCCAAGAGTCACAGGCACGAGAGAGGAATAATCATGGTCACCCAGTACAAGAACCTGATCGGCGGCAAGATGGTCACCACCGACCGTATGCTCGATGTGGTCAACCCGGCTACCGAGCAGGTGATCGGTCAGGTCCCCGCTTGCGGCCAGGCCGAGCTTGACCAGGCCGTCGCCGCCGCGCGCGCCGCGTTCAAGACCTGGAAGAATACCCCCATCGAAGAACGCCGCGCCGCGATCATGGCGATTTCGGGCGCGATCAAGGCCAATGCCGAGGAACTCTACCGCCTGCTGACAGCCGAGCAGGGCAAGCCGCACGATCAGGCCAAGGGCGAAATCTACGGCGCGGCCGGGATGAGCGCGGCGCAGTCCACGCTCAGCCTTGAAGACGAGATCAACGAGGATAGCGACACCCGCCTCAGCCGCACCCGCCGCGTGCCGGTGGGCGTGGTGGCGGGCATCGTGCCGTGGAACTTCCCGGTGATGATGGCGATCCAGAAGATCGCGCCCGCGATGCTTTCGGGCTGCACCATCGTGCTCAAGCCCTCGCCCTTCACGCCGCTCACCACGCTGCGAATTGCCGAACTGATCGCCGACAAGGTGCCCGCGGGCGTGGTCAACATCATCACCGGCGAGGATTCGCTCGGGCCGCTGATGACCTCGCACCCCGATATCGACAAGATCACCTTCACCGGATCGACCGCGACCGGCAAGAAGATCATGGAAGGTGCCAGCGCCGACCTCAAGCGCATCACGCTCGAACTCGGCGGCAATGACGCCTCGATCGTGTTGCCCGATGCCGATCCCAAAAAGGTCGCCGAACAACTGTTCTGGTCGAGCTTCTCCAACGCCGGACAAATCTGCGTCGCGGCCAAGCGCGTCTATATCCACGAGGATATCTATGACGAGCTTTCGGCAGCGATCGTCGAATATGCCAAGACCGTCACCGTGGGTGACGGCGCGCAGCAGGGCACCGGCGTCGGCCCGATCCAGAACAAGAAGCAATACGAGCGCGTGCTCGAACTGATCGAGGATGCCAAGGACAATGGCTACAAGTTCCTGCTGGGCGGCAATGCCGATCCTTCGTGCACCGGCTACTTCGTGCCGCTGACCATCCTCGACAACCCGCCCGAAGATGCGCGGATCGTCGCCGAGGAACAGTTTGGCCCGGTCATGCCGCTGATGAAGTTCTCGACCGAGGAAGAGGTCATCGCGCGCGCCAACAGCTCCGAATACGGCCTTGCCGGCGCGGTGTGGACCGGCAATCCGGAGAACGGCGTGAAGATCGCCGAGCAGCTCGAAACCGGGACGGTGTGGGTCAACGAATACCTCCACCTCTCGCCCTTCGCGCCGTTTGGCGGGCACAAGCAGTCGGGCTTCGGCGCCGAATACGGCAAGGAAGGCCTCAAGGAGTTCACCTATTCGCAGGTGATCACCGTGAAGAAGGACGCCGTCACCGCTTAAGCGCGTGGGGATTACCGCTGACGAACTGAGCGCCGGGCTGGCGCGGGTGTGTGCCCGCGCTGGCCTTGGCGTTTTGTCGGGCGAGCCGCAGCGGTTGACCGGCGGGGCGGTGATGGAAAGCTGGCGTTTTGCCGCTGGCGATTCCGCCTATGTGTTGCGCCGCGCGCCGAGCCTCGCCTTCATGGAGGGGCGGTCTTACGGGCATCGCGTCGAGGCGGCGCTGATCGAGGCGGCGCGTGCCAAGGGCGTGACCGCGCCGGAGGTGGTGGCGGTGCTGGAGGAGGCAGACGGGCTCGGCTCGGGCTTCATCATGCGCGCGCTTCCGGGGACGGCTGATCCCAAGGTGATTTTGGCGTGCGATGATCCGGACGGGTTGCTGCGCGAGGCGGCGCGGGACTTGGCGCGCATCCATCGCTTGCGGCAGGGCGATGTGCCTGCGGGCGTGCCGCTGATGGATTACCGCGCCGCCATCGCCGACCTCAAACAGCAGTTCATGGATGCGGGCGGCGACCGGCCGATCATCGCGCTCGGACTCAAGTGGCTGGAGGACAATTGCCCTTCGCAGGTGGAGCCGGTCCTCAACCATGGCGATTACCGGATGGGCAATCTGCTGGTGGAGGGCTCGAGCCTGACCGGCGTGCTCGATTGGGAGATCGCCCATTTCGGCGACCCTCACGAAGACCTCGCCTTCGGCTGCATGGCCGTGTGGCGCTTCGCTCGCTATGACCGCCCGGCCCTGGGGCTGGGGTCAATCGAGGATTACATCGCCGCTTACGAGGCCGAGGCAGGCGTGACAGTCGATCCTGCCCGCTTCCGTTTCTGGACGATTTACCGCACCGTGTGGTGGGCATTGGGCTGCCTCAAGATGGCCGCCCAGTGGCGCTCGGGCGCGGACCGGATGCTCGAGCGCGTGGTGATCTCGCGACGGACGAGCGAGCAGGAACTCGATCTGCTGTTGCTGCTCGAGGAGGATGCGCCGGAGGAAAAGCGTGGCTCGCAACTCATCCGCCTACCAGCGGATCAAGTCTATGCCCCGGCATCGAAAGGCGACGCGACACTTGGTGAAATCGCAGCGGCCGTTTCCGAATGGCTGGCGACAATCAAGGATCGCGTTGAGGGCCACGACAGGTTTCAATTGGCGGTGGCGCGCAATGCCTTGGGCATCGTTGCTCGCGATGACACTCAAGGTCGCTTCACAGACATTTACGGCGATGCAGATGACCGCGATGTCAGCCGCATGATTTTGGCAGGAGATCGCACGCTCGTAGACGGCGATATGCTTGATGCATTGAGAATAAGGGCGCTGGCCTCCGTCGAGGTGGATTCCCCCAAATACCCTTCGCTCGCCCATGCGCGCAAGAAATGGACCGGAGAGGAATAACCCATGGACTTTGCCATCCCCGCAGACCTGCAAGCCTATTTGGGCGAACTCGACGCCTTCATCGCCGCCGAGATCAAGCCGCTTGAGCAGCAGGACGACAACATCCGCTTCTTCGACCACCGCCGCGAACACGCGCGCACCGATTGGGAGCGCGGCGGCTTGCCCCGGCACGAGTGGGAGGAGCTTCTGAAAGAGGCCACCCGCCGCGCCGACAAGGCGGGCCATTGGCGCTTCTCCGCGCCCAAGCGCTATGGCGGGAAGGACGGCAGCAACCTGTGGATGGCGGTGATCCGCGAGCATTTTGCGCGGCAAGGTCTGGGCCTCCACAACGACTTGCAGAACGAACACTCCATCGTCGGCAACTTCCCCTTCGTCGCCATGTTCGACCAGTGGGGGACCGAGGAGCAGAAACAGGAATTCATCCTCGGCGGGTTCGAGCGCACGCGCCGCGTCGCCTTCGGCCTCACCGAGCCCGACCACGGCTCCGACGCCACACACATGGAGACGGTCGCGGTGCGCGAGACCCGCGACGGGGTCGACGGCTGGCGGATCGATGGCGCAAAGATGTGGATCACCGGGATGCACGTCGCCACCCACTGCGCGATGTTCGCGCGCACCGCGGGCAAGGCGGGGGACGCGAGCGGGATCACCTGCTTCCTTGTCCCCAACCCCATCGAGGGCCTCAAAATCGAGGAGTGGCTGTGGACCTTCAATATGCCCACCGATCACCCGCGCCTCAGCGTCACCAATGTCTGGGTGCCGGACTCAGCGATCCTCGGCGTCGAAGGCCGCGGCCTCGCGCTGGCCCAAAGCTTTGTCCACCAGAACCGCATCCGGCAGGCGGCGTCGAGCTGCGGCGCGGCGCTCTATTGCATTGATGAGAGCGTGAAATATGCGCGGGAACGCAAACCCTTCGGCGAGGAGCTTGCGCGCAATCAGGCGATCCAGTTCCCGCTGGTGGAGCTGGCGACGCAGGCCGAAATGCTGCGGCTCCTCATCTTCAAGACCGCGTGGGAGATGGACAATATGCTCCACGAAGAGATCGAGCGGACGATCAGCGACAAGGTCTCGATGTGCAATTACTGGGCGAACCGGCTGGTGTGCGAGGCGGCGGACCGCGCGATGCAGGTCCACGGCGGCATCGGCTATTCGCGCCACAAGCCCTTCGAACACATCTACCGCCACCACCGCCGCTACCGGATCACCGAGGGCAGCGAGGAGATCCAGATGCGCAAAGTGGGGGCGTATCTGTTCGGCTATCTCGGGCCGAAGCGGGGGCAGTTTTCGTGACCTTCGGGTGAAGGTGCTTTCGCAATCGACAAATGACATTTGTGACCGCTGGCAATATTCTTGCGCCCCGCTAGTCTCCCGCGCCAACAGAGGGAGACTTTCCATGCGCTATCTCGCCGCCGCCCTGCTCGCCGGGGCCGCCTGCATTGCCACCCCGGTTGTGGCCCAGACCAAGGGCAAAGCCGCTAAGGCCGACGACAGCTGGAGCGTCGAGGCGCCCAAGGGTGCCACGATCAAGCAGGTGCCGATCAAGACCGACGAAGGCACGTGGATGGATGTCGATGTGTCGCCCGACGGGCAGACGCTCGCCTTCACGCTGCTCGGCGATATCTACACCATGCCGATCACCGGCGGCACGCCCAAGCGCATTGCCGATGGCCTCGCCTGGGAAGTGCAGCCGCGCTTCTCGCCCGATGGCACCCGCATCGCCTTCACGAGCGATAGGGGCGGCGGGGACAATATCTGGGTGATGAACCTTGATGGCAGCGACAAGCGGCAGGTGACCAAGGAGGACTTCCGCCTCTTGAACCAGCCCACCTGGTCGCCCGACGGACGCTTCATTGCCGCCAAGAAGCATTTCACCACTGAGCGCAGCGCCGGGACGGGTGAAATCTGGATGTACCATGTCAGCGGCGGAGGCGGGGTGCAGGTGGTCGAGCGCGCCAACGAGCGGCTGCAAAAGGAGCTGGGCGAGCCGGTGTTCGCCCCCGATGGCAGCGCGATCTACTACACCCGCAACGTAACGCCGGGTAACGTGTTCGAATATGCGCAGGATTCCCAAAGCGGCATCTTTGCGATCGAGCGCCATGATCTGGCCACCGGAGACGTCAGCACGGCTGTCAGCGGCTATGGCGGCGCGGTGCGGCCCGCCCCTTCGCCCGACGGTAAGCAGATCGCCTTCGTCCGCCGCGACAAGGACCAGAGCCAGTTGTGGGTGAAAGACCTCGCCAGCGGACGCGAGGCGATGATTTACGGCACACTCGATCTCGATGTGCAGGAAACCTGGGCGGTCACCGGGGTCTATCCCAATATCGACTGGCTGCCCGACAGCAGCGGCATTGTCTTCTGGGCAGGCGGGAAGCTCAACCGCGTGAACCGCGACGGATCGGCCCATGCGGTGATCCCCTTCAGCGTCAACGACACCCGCGGCGTGGCGAGCGCGCCGCATCCGGTGATCGATGTCGCGCCCGACAGTTTCACCACCACCATGCCGCGCTTTGCCACGCTCTCGCCCGATGGCAGCCGCGTGGTGTTCGAGAGCCTCGGCAAGCTCCACAGCAAGTCCGCGCGGGGCAAGGACGCGCCCGCGCCGCTGACCGGTGATGCAGACGGCGCGATCGAGGCCTTCCCCACCTTCAGCCGCGATGGCAGCCAGCTGGCCTATGTGCGCTGGAGCGATGACAAGCTCGGCGAAATCATCATCGCCGACGGCATGGGCCAGAACCGCCGGGTGCTCACCGGGCCGGGTCATTTCGGCAACATCGCCTTCTCGCCCGATGGCACCACGATCGCCTTTGAAAAGCGCGAGGGCGGATACCTGACCTCCGCCGACTATTCCGAGAGCGCGGGGATTTACGTCATGTCGCTGGGTGGCGGCGAGCCGAAGCTCGTCACCCGCGACGGGGCGAACCCGCAATGGGGCGCTTCCTCCGACCGATTGTTCATGCTGGGCCGTGAAGGCGGCGGGCTGGCGCTGGTCTCGACCGATCTCAATGGCGAGGCCAAGCGCGTTCATGCCAAGGGCGATCTGGCCAATGATCTGCGGATCGCGCCTGACGGCCGCACGATTGCCTTCCGCCAGAATTACGAGGTCTTCGCCATGCCGCTGGTGCCGGGCGGCAAGCCGGTCGACGTCAGCGAAAAGGGCGGATCACTCCCCGTCACCAAGGTCAGCACCGGGGGCGCGGATTATCTCGGCTGGGCCAATGGCGGCGCAACCCTGTTCTGGTCGATCGGCCCGAGCCTGCAGAGCGCGAATGTGAGCGAGTTCTTCCCGGCCGCCCCCAAGGCGGACACCGACAAGACCGCCGCCTACACCCCGCCCACAACCGGCATTCCCCTGGGTGTGACGGTGCAGAAGGCCAAGCCTGTCGGCACAACGGTGATCACCGGCGCGCGGGTGCTGACCATGCGCGCAGGGCTCGGCGCGGATGATGCCGGCGTGATCGAAAACGGCATGATCGTGATCGAGGGCGACCGCATCACCGGCGTCCATGATGCGACGGTCGTCAAGATGGCCTTCCCCGAGGGCGCGCGCTTCATCGACGCCAGCGGCAAGACGATCATGCCCGGCCTTGTCGATGCCCACGCCCACGGACCTTACGGGATCGGCGACCTGATCCCGGAGCAGAACTGGGCCTTGCTGCAGGATCTGGCGATGGGCGTGACCACGGTGCACAACCCATCCTCGCAGGCGAGCACAGTGTTTGCCACGGCGGAACGCCAGCGCGCAGGGCTGACTCTCGGCCCGCGCATCTTCTCGACCGGCGAGATCATCTACGGCGCCAAGGCACCCGATGTTTACGCGCGGATCGACACCTATGACGATGCGCTCGCCCATGTGCGGCGGATCAAGGCGCAGGGCGGGATCTCGGTGAAGAACTACAACCAGCCGCGGCGCGAACAGCGCCAGATGGTTGCGCGCGCTGCTGCGGCCGAGAACATGCTGGTGGTGGCCGAGGGCGGATCGCTGTTCGGGATGGACATGAACCTTGTCGCCGATGGCAATTCGACGCTTGAGCACAATGTCCCCGTCGATGTTTTCTACGAGGATGTGCTGCAGTTCTTCGGCCAGTCGAGCACCAACTACACGCCGACGCTGGTGGTGACCTATGGCGGCCTGGCGGGCGATCCCTATTGGCGGCAGGCGATGGACGTGTTCGATCACCCGCTAATGATCCACACCCCGCCCAAGGCCTTGCTGGCCGAGACCGCGCGCCGCACCAAGGCGCCCGAATGGGCCTTCGTCGATGACAACAACGCCCGCGAGGCGAGGAAGCTCGCGCAGCGCGGCGTGAAGGTCAGCATCGGCGCGCATGGCCAGCAAGCCGGCATCGGCGCGCATTGGGAGCTGTGGAGTTTCGCGCGCGGCGGGATGAGCCCGGTCGAGGCGCTGAAGGCGGGCACGATCGCCTCGGCGCAGTCCTTGGGCATGGCCAAGGACATCGGCAGCATCGAGGTGGGCAAACTGGCGGACCTCGTGATCCTGTCCGACGATCCCAGCGTCGACATCGCCAATTCGGACAATATCGAACAGGTGATGCTCGGCGGGCGGCTGTATGACGCCAAGACGCTCAATGAGGTCGGCACCGGCACCGCCACGCGCCAGCCCTATTGGTGGGAAGCGAACGGCGGCAAGGGCGCTGGCGGTTCCGAAGCCGCGACCGAGGCGGGCCGCGGCCATGCCGACGGAGACGCGGGCTAGGGTCTAGCCCGCTCCATCCCCCTCCATCAGCGCGCGCAAATCCTTCAGGGCTTTTGCGCGCAGCTGGTGGACGCGGGGCACGCTGACTTCGAGCACGGCGGCGATTTCGGTGAGGTTCAGCTCCTCGACGAAGAACAGCTGGAGCACCAGCTTGAGCCGATCGGGCAGCTGGATCATCGCGCGCAGCAGCCGCTCGCGATCTTCCGCCGCGCACAGCGCCTCGAAGGGATCGGGGTCGTCGCTGGCAAAGGCGGTCGAGGTTTCGTCATATTCCTCGGCCATCGGGGTGAGCGTCACGGCGGCGCTTTCGATGGCGAGCAGTTCGGCATCGTCCACCTCCAGCAGGCGGGCGACCTCCGCGCGGCTCGGCTCGCGCCCTAACTGGCCGCGCAGCGTTTCGCAGGCGCGTTCATAGGCGCTGCGCTTGCGGCGCATGGTGCGGGTGTCGTGCGCGGTGCGGCGCACTTCATCCAGCATCGCGCCGCGCACCCGGATCTTGGCATAGGCGGCAAAGCCGTCCTCGGTCGGCCCGGTGTGGCGCTGGGCACATTCGGTAAGCGCGACAATGCCCGCCTGCACCAGATCCTCGATCTCCAGACCTTCGCGCCCACTGCCGTGGATGTGCCACGCGGCGCGGCGCACCAGCGGCAGGAAGCGCCGCACCCGGTCGGCAACCTCGGCGCGCGAGGGGGCATAGGGCTGGGTTGCAGCAAATGCGGCGTGATCATGCTTCATCAGGCAGGTTCCAGCGCAGGCGGCGCATTGAGTGCGGGCGGTTCGGTCGGGCTCATGTCACCCACCACGCCCACCACCGTGATCGGTTGGGTTGGCGGCAGTTCGGCAATCGACAGCACCAGGCAACGCGGCGCGCGCGAACGTAGCAATGCGGCGAGTGCGCGGCGCGCTGGCGGCTGGACGATGAGCGCAATGGCGCTGCCTTGCGCATCGGCGATGGCGTTGATCTCGCGCGTGATCATCGCGCCGCAATCAGGCTCGATCAGCGGCTGGCCGCTCGCCGGATCAACCATCCCGCCAAGGATTGCGCTTTCGAGGCCCGCGTCGAGCGTCGCCACCTTCAGCGGCTCACCCGGCGCGGCGATGCGCGCGATCAGCCGTGCGCCCAGATCAGCGCGCACGGCATCGATCACCGCGTCGAAATCGGCGGTTTTCTGGAGCGCCAGCGCCAGCGATGTGAACAGCGGCTGCGGGTGGGCGAGCCCGATCCCGTCAGCCACCAGCGCGCGCAGGGTGCGGGTCAGCGCAGGCAGGGTGAGCGGATCGGGGGTCACCGCCTCGACCAGCGCGGGCGCGCGGGCCTTGAGGCCGTCGACCCATTCGCGCACTTCATCGGGGCCGAGCAATTGGTGGGCCTCGGCCAGCAGCGCCTGATTGGCGTGGGTGGCGATGACGGTCGCGGGATCGACCACCAGGAAGCCCTCGGCAATCGCATGGTCGCGCGCGGCAGGGGCGATCCACAAGGCCGGGCAATCGAAGCTGGGATCGCGGGTCGCCTCCCCGGTCAATCCGTGTCCGGCTCGCACCTCGCCCGCGTCGATGGCGAGCAGCTTTCCGGGGCGCACTTGCCCGCGCGCAATGCTCACCCCGCCGAGCAGCACGGCATAGTCCTGCGCGCCCAGATCGAGCGAATCGCGGATCCGGAACTGTGGCAGCACAAAGCCGAGATCGCGCGAGAGCTGCTTGCGGATACCAGTGATGCGGGTGATCAGCGGGGCGCTCTGCGCTTCGTCGACGAGGCCGACGAGGCCATAGCCCAGCTCGATCGTCACCAGCGTCTGGTCCGACACATCGGCGAGCGCAATCGCATCGGGCGCGGGCTCCGCGGCGGGCGCGGGCGGCGGGGGCGGGGCGGCGGCATGGCGGCGCAGCTGCCACCACACCGCGCCCGCGATGGCGGCAGCGGGGAGGAAGATTGCTTGCGGCATGGCGGGGACAAGGCCCACCGCGCCAAGGATCAGCGCGACCGGCAGCCATCCGCGCGGATCGGCGAACTGACCGCCGATTTGCCCGGCCAGATCGCGCTGGTCGGATACGCGGGTAACAATCGCCGCGGCGGCGATGGAGAGCAGCAGCGCGGGCACCTGCGCCACCAGCGCATCGCCCACCGCCAGCGTGACATAGGCCTCGCCCGCCTCGGCGGCGCTGAGCCCGTGGCTGATCATCCCGAGCGCAAAACCGGCGACGATATTGACCCCGAGGATCAGCAACGCGGCAATCGCATCGCCCTTCACGAATTTGGAGGCACCATCCATCGAGCCGTAGAAATCGGCCTCGACCGTCACTTCGCGGCGGCGTTCGCGCGCGTCGTCGGCGGTGATCAGCCCTGCGGCGATATCCGCGTCGATTGCCATCTGCTTGCCGGGCAGCGCATCGAGCACGAAGCGCGCCGAGACTTCCGACACGCGGCCCGCGCCCTTGGTGATCACGATCATGTTGATGATCATGAGGATCGCGAAGACGAACAGGCCGACCGCGAAATTGCCGCCCACCAGAAAGGCGGCGAAGCTTTCGATCACGTGCCCTGCTGCCGCGCCGCCTTCGTGCCCATGAACCAGCACCACGCGGGTCGAGGCGACGTTGAGTGCGAGCCGCAGCAGGGTCGCAAACAGCAGCACCGAAGGGAAGGACGAGAAATCGAGCGGGCGGCGGGCGTTGAGCGACACCATCAGCACCGCAATCGAGATTGCGATGTTGAGCACGAAAAAGATGTCGAGCAGCAGCGCCGGGATCGGCAGCACCATCAGCGCCAGCAGCACAAAGATGCCGACCGGCAGCGCCATTGCGGCCGGGAGGGCGAGCAACCGTTGCAAGGGCGTCGGCAGCGCGGGGATCACAGCGGCGCTCACAGGCCGAATGCCCGCAGCTGGTCATAGGCGCGGCGCACCTGCGCGGGCGCGGCGCTGGCATCATGGCCGAAGGCTGCGCCGAGCACCTGCGACATCGGGATGCGCGGGGGTAGCGAAACCGCGGGCGTGGCCGCCGCGGTGAAGGTGGGCGCGGGGCCGGGGCCGAACACGGCTTCATCCGCGATCAGATAAGGCGAGGCCGCGTGCGAAGACGCGGCGGGGGCGTAATCGGCGCGGGCAAAGCGCACCGGCTGGCTGCTGCCAGCGCGGTCCAGCGCGCGTTCGAGCTTGTTGCCGAGCACATCCATCACGCCGGCAAGGCTGCGCGGGCTGCCATCGGGGGCGTAGAAGATCGCGCGGTTGGCCGCCGCGGGCCGGGCGAACAGGGCTGCGGCGCTCTGCGAAGGGTCTGTCTGCAGCTCGGCCAGGAACCGTCCGGCCCCGCCCGCGCCGAGGAAATGCGCGAGGTAAAGCTCGGCATGATCGGGCTGTCGGCCCAGGATCGGGGTGAGATGCGCTCGGTTATCCTCGGCAAGGCCTGCCGCCATCAGCGACGCGACCTGCGGATCGGAGCGCAGCGCCAGGATCGCCTCGCGCTGCGCCGGATCGGGGACAAACGCGTTGCCCGAGGCCGTGACGTCGATCTGCTCCGCCAGCGCGCCCATGCCGAAGCGGTGGCCGTGCTTCTTGACGGTATCGAGCCAGGTGCTTTCGATGAACTGGTACAGCCCGGTCGCGCTCGAAGTGCCGGCGCGCGCGTTGGGGTCCATCGCGGATTCCACTTCGGCCTGCGCGAGCAGATAACCGAAATCGACCGTGGTGGCCTCGGCCGCGCGGGCGATGGCGGCCTCGACCGGGGTGCCGGGCTGCGGGGTGAGGATCTGGCGGGTCGCGCTGCCACCGGAGCGCGCGGATTCATGCGCACGCGCGGCAGCCTCGAAACCGGCGCGGATCGAGCCTGTGGGCAGGAAGGACGATGACGATGGGCTCACGCAAACTCCGCCTGATCGGGCAACGCCGCAGGGTGCGCGACGCTTTCAGGCGGAGAGTTTGCAAACGCTGTGCCAGACCGGCCGCAGCGCGATTAGGTATGAATACCTACATCCGCGCAGGGGCGTAGGTGGCGCGCGGTAGATGGCCCAAACCGCGCCGACCCCCGCCCAGCGCTTCGATCCGCGCCGCGACATTGGCGGCGAGCAGATTGCGCACCCGGCGGTTGACCTCGTTCAATTGCCGCGCGGTTTCGGCCAGCACGCGGGTCTCGCCGTCGAGCGCGTCCGGGCCGATCGCCGCAATCGCATCGCACAGCGCTTCCTTTTCGCGCGCCGAGCCGATCAGACCGTCGGCATCGAGCGCGGCAAGCGCTTGCCGCTCGTCCTGCAGCACGGCAATCATCTGCCGCAAGCTGGCGGCCAGCGGAACCTCGCTCATGGTAATAGCAGCCATCGGGTTACTCCTTGGCCGGCAGCGCGAAGCTGACCTGTGCGGCGATCATGGCATCGACGATCTTGGTCGGCACCAGCGGGTAGGAACCATCCTTCAGCGCGGCGCGGATTTCCCGCACCCGCTGGGCGTTGACCGGCGCGCTTGCGGCGCTGGCGGCATCGCCGACCTCGACGCTGACACCGGGCGTGGGCGCGGCGCTGCTGCGCGGCGCGCCGGCGCGGGTCTCGATCTGCGCGCGCTCGCTGGTGGCAACCGCGCGGGCCGCGGCAATCCCTTGCAATTTGCTCAGTTCGACAGAGGGCATGGCATCAATCCTTGGGTGGGTATTCTGAGACGCAGAACGGCGACACGGAGGAGGCTTTAAGGGGGCTGTAAGGAATCTCTCAGCTGGCCGGGATCACTGCGAGGCCCGGGCGCTCGATCCGGGCGCGCAGGGCTTCGGCCTTGCGCGCGGTGCGCACGAAGATCCATTCGCCCACCGCGCCGTTTTCCATCGCCTCGCCGGTCTGCTGCACCGAAAAGCCGCGCCCGCGCACCATAATGGTGAGCGCATCGCCGCGCTTGATCGCAGGCGCGGCTGCGCGGCCTGCTCCCGTTGCCGCGCCGTCAACCGCAACGAAGATCCGCCAGCCTTGCGGGCCGGGACATTCGACCTGCACCGAGGTGCGCGCGGTGCCATACCAGCCTACCGCCAGCGGCATCGCGCAGGCAGCCAGCCGCAGCCGCCGGTCAGCCGGCAGACGCGGGCCGCCGGGCGCGCCGATATCGGCCCCGGTAAAGGCCACCACCGCACGATCGATCGCGGCCGGATCGGTAAAGCCGCCGCCATAGGCATTGGCGCTGGCGGGGCCATCGCATAGTGGCAGCAGCATCGTCAGCGCCAGCGGGGCGAGCCGCCAGCCTTCGGGCCAGGGGTTGGAAAGCTCCATCACACAAAACTCCTGCGGGGACGCGCAAACTCGCGCGCCGTTACGCAGCAACCCAGCAAGGGCCATGCCAAGCGCCCGCCGCACCAGCCTAAGGGGTTTTGCGGGGGAGGGGTGGCGCGCGATTTAAGCATGAGCGCGCCTAGAGCCTGCGACAAACATAACCACTAGCCTTCAGGGTCTCGCCATGTCGTTTGCCTCCCGCTTTCTCCCCCGCCCCGCCCGCTTTGCCGAAGCTGCCACTGTAGCACCGCTCGCCGCCAGCCGCGCCGAGGAGGCGCGCCGCGCGCTGCTGGTGCGGATCGCGGAGTTCATCGAACTGCATGATCTCGCCGTCACCGCCAGCAATCTTGCCACGATCTGCGGCGGGCTCTCGGGCTCGCACCCCGAACTGGCGCAGGCCTTCACCGCGCGCGAGATTGCGGGCGAGCCGATCGACCAGCGCTGGCTCGATACGCTCGCGCGGCTCGATCCCGACAGCCATTCGCGCATCGCCGGGCTCGAGGTGCTGATGGACAAGCTCGAATACTCGCTGATGCGCTTTGCCCAGACCGCGCGGTCCGCCCAGAGCGAGACCAGCGATCATCGCGGCGCGCTGGGCGCGCAGATCGAAGCGATGGCCGAAGTCGAGATCGCCCCGGCAGCCGCGGGCGAACTCGCACGGGTGCTTGATCTGTCGCGGGCGATGCTGGCGCGGATCGAGCAAGTCGAAACGGCGATGGCGCGCGGTCAGGAAGAAACCGACCGGCTGCGCGAAAGCCTCGCCAAGGCGCGGATGGAGGCCGATGTCGATCACCTGACCGGCCTGCCCAATCGCCGCGCTTTTGAACGGCGGCTGGTCTCCGCCTCGCTGGAGGCGCGGGCCAAGGGCGAAAAGCTCAGCCTTGCCTTCTGCGATGTCGACCGGTTCAAGCTGATCAATGATCGCCACGGCCACGAAGCGGGCGACCGCGTGCTGTGCGCCGTCGCCGCGACGCTTACTGAACACGGCGGCGATGCCTGCTTTGTCTCGCGCCACGGGGGCGAGGAATTCGTGGTGCTGTTCTACGGCATGGACAAGGACGCAGCGCGCGCCCGGCTCGATACGATCCGCCGCGCCCAGGCCGCCCGTCAGCTGATGAACCGCGACACTGGCCAGCCGTTTGGCAAGGTGACCTTCTCGGGCGGGGTCGCCGAAGTAACCGAGGATGCCGATACCCGCAGCGCGCTCGGCCGCGCTGACGCCGCGCTGTTCCGTGCCAAGGAAGCGGGCCGCAATCGCGTAGAGGTGGGCTAGGCCCGGCCTAGGGCCTATTCTGCCATCGTCAGCACGGGTTGCTCGTCATAGGCGAGGCTGGCGTAGAGATCGGTCTCGGCCCCGGCGGTGATGATGGTGCGCACCGGCACGCCGCTGCCCGCTGCGCCCGCCGCAAGGCTGCGCGCTGCATCCCACGCCGCTGCCTCGCCGCCGGGCCGATAGCGGGCAAACACCGTCAAAGTAGTGCGCGGATCGCGCGGCTGGCTGGCGAGCCATTCGGACAGGCTCGGCCCATCCGCCACCGGGCGGAACAGCGCCTGCGCCGCAGCGATTTCGGTGCGGGCCGGGACAGCACGGGTCTCCTCGCCGCGCGCGCCGCGATCCGCCAGCTTGCGACCGCTTTCGGCCTCGGCCGCGGGCAAGGCGGAGAGGGTGAGCAGGAACAGAATCAAGGCCAGATCGGCGAGGATCAGCTGCCATCCCTGGCCGTTGCCCTTCATCACGACACTCGCATCGCTCATGCCACACCCCGCAGGTGCGGGCGGCCATCACGCGGCGGGATTGCCGGGGCGGCGATCTGGTCAGCAAACCATTCGGCCAGCGCCTCGCGGCTTTGTTCGCGCGCCAGCCCGCGCCGCTCGATCGCGCTTGCCAGCGGAAAGCACAGCAGGTGCGCCAGCAGTGCGCCATAAAGCGAGGTGAGCACCGCGGTCGAGATCGCCGCCATGATCGTCACCGTGGTCGTCGCCGCAGCATCGGGCGTCAGCTGGGTAAAGCCGTAGAGCGTGCCGATCAGCCCGAACACCGGTGCGAGCTCGCCCGCCCATACGAACACCTGCGCGGCCGACACCCGCCGCGCCTCGTCCAGCGCGCGCTCGGCACGGCGGGTGCGGCGCAGCACCTCGATCGAGCCGTGGCGCAAATAGGTTTCGAGCATCATCCCGAGCGCGCGGTCGGGTGGCAGTGCGGGATCGGCGCGGTGCGGGCCGTCGCGGCGGATCGCGGTAATCGCCTGCGCCAGTGCCTTGCGATTGGCGTCGTCGTCGAAGTCGGGCTTGATCAGCGCGCCCGCCTCGCGCAGCGCCGCGCCGAAATTGTGCCAGCCGCAGCGCGCGACGCAGGCCAGAACGGTGCCCGCCATCACGATCAGGAAGGCACCCGGCTCGATCAGGGCGCTGAGATTGTTCGGCATAGCTGATCCCCTCGCTGGCCGCCTCGCATTGGCGGGCCATCGCAAGGCAGAACGGCCGCGCGCTGGGTGGTTTAAGCCTGCGACAAATCGGCAGGGCTTTGCCGCCCGGGCGGCAGATGGTGCGGCAAGCGCTTGCCGCTTGTGCCGTTGCGCCTCAGCGCGCCCCCGCCGTTGCGGCTGGCTTTGCGCAAACTGGCACGCTTCGTGCTGAACCCTTGCCGCACAGGCAGGCGCGCCGGTTTGCGGCCCGCTGCACCACCAAGGGGAGACCCGCATGAACGAGAGACTTTTCGGCATCCACGGCGCGGCGCTGACGCTGCGTTCGGAACGCATGGGCGTGATCGCCTCCAACATCGCCAATGCCGCGACCCCGGGCTACAAGGCGCGCGACATCGATTTCAATGCCGCGCTCGATGCCCGCCTTGCCAGCCAGCGCGGCGCAATTGGCGGCGGCGCTGAAGCCGGTCAGGTGTGGCGCACGCCGACCATGCCTTCGCTGGATGGCAACACGGTCGAGCTGAACCGCGAACAGGTCGCCTTTGCCGAAAACGCGGTGGCTTACTCGGCGACGCTCAGCTTCGTGACCGGCAAGGTCAACACCATCACCCGCGCGCTGAAGGGTGAATGACGATGCCTGAACGCGCGCCCATGACGCTGTTCTCGATGACCACCCGCGCGATGAGCGCGCAGATGGTGCGGATGAACGCGGCGACCTCGAACCTCGCCAATGCCGGCTCGGTCTCGACCACCGAAGAAGGCGCCTATCGCCCGATCCGCGCGGTGTTTGCGGTCGAACTCGATCGCGCCTCGGGCCTTGCCGGGGTGACCTCGAGCGGGCTGGTGCGCGCCGAGACAGCCGCCACAAAACGCTACGATCCCTCGCACCCGCTCGCCGACGCGGATGGCAATGTGTTCGAAGCCCCCGTCGATGAGACCGCCGAGATGGTCGAGATCATGGAAAGCGCGCGCCAGTACCAGAACCTGGTGCAGGCGCTCCAGACCGCCAAGCAGCTGATGCTCGAAACCCTGAGGAGCCAGTAAATGCCCGACACCACCACCATCAATCCCGGGACGCAGACCACGCTTGACCGGCTGAATACCCCCTCGCGCCTCACCGGCGGCGGGCTGTCCTCGCTCGACGGCGGCGATTTCCTGCGGCTGCTGACGACCCAGCTGACTTTTCAGGACCCGCTCGAACCGGCCGATAACGAAGCGATGCTGGCGCAGATGGCGCAGTTCTCCGCGCTGGCCGCGACCAGCGAAAGCGGGGCCACGCTTGAGGACATCTCGGCCAAGCTCGACCGCTTGATTGAAGCGCAAGAAGCCGCGCTGCGGCCTGCACCTGCACCTGCATCTGCTCCCACCCCAGTCCAGCCCTGACCTTCGTCACTAACCAGAGGATCACCCAACCATGTCTTTCTTCACGTCCCTCAGCGGTATGCGTAACGCCCAGACCGATCTCAGCGTCATCGCCCACAACATCGCCAACGCCGAAACCGTCGGCTTCAAGAAAAGCTCGGCGCAGTTTGCCGATCTGGTTGCCACCGGCTCGGCCACCGATCCGCGCCGCACCGCCGGGATCGGTTCGACCGTTTCGGCCATCACGCAGGATTTTGCCTTGGGTCCGCTCGAACAGACCGGCCGCAGCCTTGATCTGGCGATTGATGGCGACGGGTTCTTCGCGCTTGAAAACCCGATTTCGGGCGATCTGAGCTTCACCCGGAACGGCAATTTCCAGCTGCTTGCCAGCGGCGATCTTCAGGATGCGCTCGGCAATCGCCTGCAGGCCTTCCCGGTCGATGCGGCCGGCAACGCGACCTCGGCAGTGCCTGCCGGCGTGGTGGTGCCGCTGACCAATGGTGCAGGCTCGGCGCTCGCCAATATCACCATCGACAACCGCGGGATCGTCAACGCCGCCTATGCCGATGGCACCGCTGTCCCGGTCGGACAGGTGGCGCTCGCCACCTTTGCGGCGCCCACCGGCCTGCGGGCGATCGGCCAGACCAAGTGGCAGGCCTCGGGCGACTCCGGCCCGCCGAACTTCGGCAATCCGGGCATCGGCAATTACGGCGAGCTTATCAGCGGCGCGCTGGAACGCTCGAACGTCGATCTGGCCGAGGAAATGGTCTCGCTGCTCACCGCGCAGCGCAATTTCCAGGCCAATGCCCGCGCGATCGACACCGCGACGCAGATCTCAACCACCGTCATCAACCTGCGCCAGCAGTAAACCGTGGACCGGCTGATCTACACCGCCATGACCGCGATGAACGCGGCGATGGACCGGCAGCGGGTGGTGGCGAACAACCTCGCCAACGCCAGCACGCCGGGCTTTCGTCAGGAAATCTTCGCGGTCACTCCGGCCACATTGAAGGACGGCTCGCTGGAGGCCCGCGCCATGGCGCGCGGCAATGTGCGCGGCGCGGATATGACGGCGGCGCGTGTGGTGCCGACGGGCAATCCGCTCGACGTGGCGCTCGAAGGCGCAGCGCTGCTCGCCTACCAGTCGCCCGACCGGCAGGGGGAAATCTACTCCCGGCGCGGCGATCTCAAGGTGTCCGCCTCGGGCGTGATCGAGAATGGCGAGGGGCTGGCGGTGCTGGGCGAGGGCGGGACGCCGATTTCGGTGCCGCCGGGTTTCAGCATCGCCATCGCGGCGGACGGCACGATCCTCGCGCGTGATCCGGCCACGCCCAACGCGCCCGCCGAACCGCTCGACAAGCTGCGGCTGGTGAACCCGCAAGGCAGCCCGCTCGCCAAGGGGATCGATTCTTTCCTCAAGGTGCCGGGAGGCGGCGTGCTGCCGCCCGACCCGGCCGCCCGCCTCACCACCGGCGCGCTCGAAATGTCCAATGTCGAGACCGCCGACACGCTGGTGCAGATGATCGAGGCCCAGCGCGCCTTTGAACAGCGCGCCAAGATCATCGCCACCGCCGGCACGCTCGATGAAGCCTCCAGCGGCCTGATGGCGCTGCGCTGACCCTGTCCAAGGAGACCTGAACCATGCCCACCTCTGCCCTTCACGTCGCCCGCACCGGCCTCGAAGCCCAGGATGCGCGGATGCGCGTCATCGCCAACAATCTCGCCAATATCGGCACCACCGGATTCAAGCGCGACCGCGTGGATTTTGCCACACTCGCCTATCAGGAACAGCGCGTCGCAGGCCAGGCCTCGACCGGGCAGACGGCGTTCGCGGTCGGCCTCAATCTCGGGACCGGGGTGCAGATACAGGGCACCACGCGCATCCAGACCAACGGCACGCTCAACCCCACCGGCAATGCGCTCGACATCGCGCTTGATGGCGACGGCTTCTTCCAGGTCGAACTGCCGGGTGGCGGCCAGCCGGGCTATACCCGCGCAGGCAATTTCACCATTTCGAACGATGGCACGCTGATCACCAGTCAGGGCTATGCGTTGCAGCCGCCGGTGCAGATCCCGGCCGGCGCGCAGTCGATCACCATCGCGCCTGATGGCACGGTGAGCGCGATCGCCCCCGGCAATGCCGAGCCGACGCTGATCGGCCAGCTTTCGGTCGCCAGCTTCATCAACCCGGCGGGCCTGCGCGCGATCGGCGACAACTTCCTGGTTGAAACCGCCGCCTCCGGCCCCGCCGAAGTCGGCTTTGCGGGCGAGAACGGGCGCGGGCAGATCCGGCAGGGGATGCTCGAACAGTCGAACGTCAACGTGGTCGAGGAGCTGGTCGAGATGATCGAGGCCCAGCGCGCCTACGAGATCAATTCCAAGATGGTGAGCGCGGTGGACGAGATGCTCCAAAACGCGAACCAGACGCTGTGAGGCAGATGATGATGACGGGTCGTTTTGCGGTGCTTGCCGCGCCGCTGCTGCTTGGCGCGTGCGGCGGGCTGGGCGGGGCCGGGCCGCAGGCAGGCTTTGCCGCGCCGCCTCCGCCGGGCGCTGCGATGGTGGCGGCCGTGGCGGGCGATCCGTTGCTGGCCCCGCCACTCCAGCCGATGACGCCTGCGCCCTCCGCGGGCGCGATCTTTCAGGCGGGCAGCGGCTATTCGGGCCTTGTCACCGGCACCCGCGCCCGCGCGCTGGGCGATATGGTGACGATCATCCTCACCGAAAACACCACCACCACCAAGAGCACGCAGGGCCGCACGTTACGCGAAGGAAGCTTCGGTATCACGCCGCCGGCTGCCGGACCGCTCGATTTCCTCAACCCCGAGTCCCTTAAAGCTGCGGCCGAAGGGTCGTTCACAGGTGGAGGCAATGCTGCGCAGCAAAGCCGCCTGAACGGCGCGGTCGCGGTCACCATCGCGGCGATTTACCCCAACGGCACCGCCGAAGTGGTCGGAGAAAAGCAGATGATGTTCAGTCAGGGCGATGAATGGGTGCAGTTTGCCGGACGCATCCGCTTGGTCGATATCGACAGCGACAATCGCTTGGCCTCCTCGCTCGTGGCCAATGCCCGGATCATCTATTCGGGCAAGGGCGCGGTGCAGCAGGCGAGCCGTCCGGGCTGGCTGAGCCGCTTCTTCAACTTCATCTCGCCGTTCTGAGGAGAGCCATGATGTTGCGCATTCTCCCGCTGCTGCTCGCCCTCGTGGCAGCCTTTGCCCCCGCGCCTGCCATGGCCGAACGAATCCGCGATCTCGGCCAGTTCGAAGGCCTGCGCGCCAACCAGTTGACCGGTTACGGCGTGGTCGTGGGCCTGCAGGGCACGGGCGACAACAACCTCCAATATGTCACCGAGGCGATGCGCGGCGTTTCGGGCCGGCTCGGCCTGCAATTGCCGCCGGGTGTCAGCCCGATTTTGCGCAATGCCGCCGCCGTGATCGTCACCGCCGAACTGCCGCCCTTTGCCAAGCCGGGCCAGCGGATCGACATTACCGTTTCCACCCTTGGTCAGGCGCTGTCCTTGCGGGGCGGAGCGCTGATCATGACCCCGCTTTATGGCGCCGACGGGCAGATCTACGCGATGGCGCAGGGCAATGTCGCGGTCGGCGGGCTGGGGGTGACGGGGCGCGATGGCTCGCAGGTCACCGTCAATGTCACGACCGTGGGCCGGATTGCTGATGGCGCCAGCGTCGAGCGCGCGGTTGCCACCGGCTTCGATGCCTCTCCGACCTTGCGCTTCAACCTCCACGAGGCCGATTTCCTCACCGCCGCGCGCGTGCGCGATGCGATCAACGCGCGCTATCCCGGCATCGCCGCCATCGCCGACGGGGTGAGCATCGAGCTGGCCCTGCCGCAGGGCAATGATGTGCGATCGGCGGTGATGGCTGAGATCGAGATGCTGGCCGTCACGCCTGCACCGGTCGCCGCGCGGGTGATCGTCAACAGCCGCACCGGCACGGTGGTGATCAATGATGCGGTGCGATTGTCGCCCGCCGCCGTCAGCCACGGCAAGCTGGTGATCCGCATCGACGAGAACCCGGCGGTGGTGCAGCCCGCCCCCTTCAGCCGCGGCGAGACGGCGGTCGAGGAATCCTCCGACATCACCGTCGAGGAACGCTCCGACCGGGTCGCCTATATGCCCGGCGCAGCTTCGCTGTCCGAGATTGTCGATGCGCTCAATCTGCTCGGTGTGGGAGCATCCGATCTGGTGGTGATCCTCGAAAGCCTCAAGCAGGCAGGCGCGCTGCAAGCCGAAATGGTGGTGCTGTGATGGCGCCGCTCACCCCCCCGCTCACGCCCCTGCCTTTGCAAGCCTCTGGCCCGGCCGCGCGCAGCCCGGCACGCCCGGAGGCCTTGTCCCCCGAGCGTGCCGAGCTGCGCAAGGCCGCCGAGGGATTCGAGGCGATCATGATCCGCAAGATGCTCGCCAGCGCGCGCGCGGCCAGCTTTGCCGAGGAAACCCCGCTGACGGGCGGCGGGATGCAGCAGTTCCAGACCATGCGCGATGAACACTTTGCCGATCTGGCCGCGTCTTCGGGCGCCTTCGGGTTTGCCCGCAGTATCGAAGCGCAGCTTGCGCAACATCTGCCTGCGAAAGGTGAGCTCTGATGCCATCTGCAATCTTCACCATCGGCCGCACCGGGCTCACCGCGTCGCGCCTCAGCCTCGAGCTGACGGCGCAGAACATCGCCAATGCCGCCAACCCCGATTATTCGCGCCGCAACCTGACCCAGAACGAGCTGGTGATGACCGGCGCGATCGGGATCAGCGCTTCGGCGGATTCGCTGGGCGGCATCCGCCCCGGCGTGGTGGTGCGGGCCGAAAGCGCGCTGGTGCAGCGCCAGGCGCGCGACACCGCCTCGGGGCTGGCGGCGGCTGAATCCGAGTTTTTCGCCATGCGCGAGGCCGAAAGCGCGATCGAGACATCGGGGCTGTTCACCGGCCTTGTCGAATTCGAGGCCGCGCTGACCCGGCTTGAAGGCAACCCGCTGGAACCGGCGCTGCGGCTTTCGGCGCTGGAGAGCGCGCGCCAGATGGCGGGCAATTTCCGCATCGCCAACGGCACGCTCGGCAATGCCCGCAGTCTGGTGCAGGACGAATCCTCGGCCGAGGTTCTGGGCGTCAACGAACTCGCTGCCGAACTTGCCGAGGTGAACCGCGATCTCGTCGCCGCGCGCGAAGGCACCGCAGGGCGTGCAGCGCTGCTCGATGCCCGCGACAAGGCGCTGCGGGGCCTGTCCGAACAATTCGGTATTGCGACCGTGATCAACGACAACGGCACTGCCGATGTGACCATCGAAGGCACCCCGCCTGTGGCGCTGGTAACTGGCGGCACCGCCGCGAGCGTCAGCGTCAGCTTTGCCGCCGATGGCACCGCTACCTTCGCGGTTGGCGGCACATCGTTCGATCCTGCCAGCGGCGCAATGGCCGGGCGCGCCGCCGCGCTGGGCCAGATGGCGGGCCTCCAGACCGAGATCGACACCATTGCCGCCTCGGCCATCGCGATTGCCAATGCGGCGCAGGGTGCGGGCGTGGACGAAGCAGGCAACCCCGGCCAGCCGCTGTTTTCCGGCACCGGCGCGGGCGATATCGACGTTGCGCTGGCGTCCGCCACTGGGCTCGCCACCGCGCCTGCCGGATCGCCCGCCGGCAGCCGCGACACCGGCAATCTTGCTGCGCTGCTGGCCGCACTCGGCGCCGAAACCGGACCGGGCGCCGAAGCCGATGCGCTGCTGCTAAGCCTTTCCAGCCGGGTCGCCGCGCTTGATACGCGGCGCGAAGGGCTGAGCGTCGTCGCCGCCAGCGCCGAGGCCGAGCTGCTGCGTGAAACCGGCGTCGATCTCGACACCGAGGCCGCCAATCTGGTGCGCCTGCAACAGGCGTTCGAAGCCAACAGCCGGGTGATCCAGGTCGCCACCGAGCTGTTCGATACGCTGCTTGGCCTCAGGTAATCAGGAGCGCGACCCATGAGCTTCGTCAGCACCTCGACCGGATCTTTCTTCAACCGCTCGCTTGCCCAGATGGCCGATCTGCGCGGCCAGATTGAGCGCAGCCGCACCCAGATCGCCACCGGCCTCCGCTTCGAGCGCAGTTCGGATGATCCCGCCGCTGCCGCGCAGCTGCGCAGCGTTGCGCGGCGCGAGGCGCTGGCCGATGTCGAAGGCGATAATGCCGCGCGGCTCGGGCAGGATCTCGGCTCGGCATCGGACGAGCTGGAATCGGTCACCGCGCTGCTTCAGCGCGCGCGCGAGCTGGCGGTGCAGGCGGCCAATACGCCCACGGGGGCCGACGGGCGGCAGGCGATTGCCTTTGAGCTCGAACAGCTGACCGAGGAATTGTTCAGCCGCGCCAATGGCACCACGCTGACAGGCGAGCCGCTGTTTGCCGGCTTGTCGTCCGATCCTGCCTTCATCCGCGATGCGGCCGGCAATGTCACCTACACCGGCACGCCTTCGAGCGGCGCGGTGCCGGTTGCGCCGGGCACCGCGATCGAGCGCGGGCTGCCGGGCAGCGAGGTGTTTGAATTTGACCTTGGCGGCACGCCGACCAGCGCCTTTGCCGTGCTGGGCGGGCTGGTGGCGGCCCTGAGCGGCGGCTCGCCCGATCCGGCTGGAGCTGCCAATGCCGCGCTCGAAGGGATCGACGCCGCGCTCGACACGGTAAGCCGCGCGCAGACCATTTTCGGCACGCGCATGGCGTGGACCGAACAGGTGCAGCAGCAACAGGCCGACCGCGGCATCGCGCTGGCCGAGCGCCGCAGCCGCGTGGGCGACACCGATATCGCCGAGGCGATCGCACGGTTGCAGCAATCGCTCACCGCATTGGAAGCCAGCCAGGCCGCCTTCGCGCGGGTCAGCTCGCTTTCGCTGTTCGACGCGCTGCGCTGATCCGCGCGCCTGCAACGGAGTAGTTTCACGTGTTCGTAGCCATCGGGATTGTCGTGTTGCTGGCCATGGTGTTCGGCGGGTTCATGCTCGCCGGCGGCGCCATGGGGCCGGTGCTGGCGGCGTTGCCGCTGGAATTCATGATGATTGGCGGCGCAGCGGTGGGCGCGACCCTGATCGGCAACTCGATGCACGAGATCAAGCTGCTCGGCGGCGGGCTTGGCAAGGTGTTCAAGGGGCCGAAATATTCCGACGAGGACCATATCGACGCGATCGCGCTGACATCCAAGCTGATGAAACTGCTGCGTTCCGAAGGCGCGGTGGCGCTCGAAAGCCACGTCACCGAGCCCGGCTCCTCGACCATTTTCAGCGAATATCCGCGCCTGCAGGCCGATCCGGTGATCACCGCGATGATCTGCGATCCGCTGACGCTGATGGTGGTGTCCTCGGGCACGCTCGATACCCATGCCGTGGAGGAGGTGATCGACAATGCGATCAAGACCCAGCTCCATGAAATGGACGAGCCCCAGCACATGATCCAGAGCCTCGCCGACGCGCTGCCCGCCTTGGGGATCGTGGCGGCGGTGCTCGGCATCATCAAGACGATGGGCGCGATCAACGAACCGCCGGAGATTCTCGGCAAGATGATCGGTTCTGCGCTGGTGGGGACGTTCCTGGGCGTGCTGCTCGCCTATGGCTTTGCCGGCCCGCTGGGCGCGCGGCTGAAGCAGATCAACGCGCATGATCAGCAGATTTTCAACACCATCAAGCAGGTGATTATCGCCTCGCTCCACGGCTATCCGCAGCCGCTGGTGCTCGAAGCGGCGCGTTCCGGCTTGCCGCCTGCGCACCGCCCGAAGTTGACCGATCTGCTCGACATGATGCGGGGCAGGTAAGGTGGCTTTGTCCGATCCGACCCAGTCGGGCGAGGGCGCGGCGGCGGCGATCCCGGCGCCGATCATCGTCAAGAAGGTCACCATCATCGAAGGCGGCCACCACGGCGGGGCGTGGAAGGTCGCCTATGCCGACTTCGTGACCGCGATGATGGCGTTCTTCCTGCTGCTGTGGCTGCTCGGCGCGACCGAAGAAAAGCAGCGCAAGGGCATCGCTGACTATTTCGCCCCGACACTGGTCAAGATGCGTCAGGAAAGCGCGGGGTCTGATGGCTTGCTGGGGGGCAGCTCGATCACCGATGTGGACAATTACCCCAACGCGATGGGTCAGACGGGCACGCGCTCGATCACCATTCCGCGCGGCGTCACCGGCGGGCCGGTCGAAGGCGGCGGGCGCGGCGAAATGGACTCCGAAAAGCTCAAGGAGCTGCGCGACACAATCGAGAAGAAGCTCGTCCAGCGCCGCCAGCTCTCGCATCTGGCGCGGCAAGTGCGGGTGATGCGTGCGCCCGAGGGCATTCGCATCGATCTGGTCGATGATGCCGATTTTGCGATGTTCGAACTCGGCACCACGATCCTCACCAAGGAGGCCCGCGGGCTGCTGCAGGTGATGGCCGAGACGCTGAGGGAGGAAAGCGCGCCGCTGATCCTGCGCGGCCACACCGATTCGCTGCCGTGGCGCGGCGGGGTGACGGCGAATAACTGGTCGCTCTCCACCGGCCGCGCCGAGGCGACACGCCAGGCGCTGGTGCTGGGCGGGGTGGCGCAGCAGCGCATCGCCCGGATCGAGGGCGTGGCCGATACCGAACCGCTGGTGGCCGATGACGCGGCCGATCCGAGGAACCGCCGCATCTCGCTGCTGCTGCTCGACGGGCGCGGCGCACCGCGGGCGGAACGGGCGGGGCCGCAAGGTGCCAAGCCCCAAGGCAAGTCAGAGTCCTGAAACGCCAACCAAACGCAATCGGCGCGTTCTTCCCCCAAGCCCCAATTCCCGCTTCCGGGAAGCTGGCGCGCTTGGGTAAAGGGCTGCGGTTGGGCGGTTAGTTGCCGTTCGCTAGGTGTCCCGAACCCACGAGTCCTCAGCGATGTCGTTTTTCCAGCGGACTTCTAGAATCCAAATGTCCATAAAGCTGGGACAAAGGTGCCAGTGGCTAAGGCCAGTGTCCGTCCGCTCGTTCTCATCAGGACCAAGTAACTCGGCCAACTCTTCCCGTGTCTTGCCTTCAATGCCAATTCGCGTGCGGAGGTCTGCGAGCATCGCACACCGCGTGTTGTCCCAGTTATCTGCGGATTTCCAAACCTCAGAATTGAAGGGGCGCGGCACCGTTTCGGTATAAGCGCCACCGCCGATGAAGAGCATAGGCAGCAGTATAAATATCACGAGCATGAGACCGCATCCGGCCACGCGTGTCTTTTTGCTCATTCGGTAGGACATGAGGCTGAGGTATTGGAAACCGCTTACGTTCGATAGGGGGCGCTCGCCGAATATCGGCTTCTGGTCGGCAAGGTGCGAAAGCCGCCACGCCGCTATATCCGCAACGCCTTCGAGCTGCACCGGCCTCATCCATGAACACACAAAAGCCCGGAGCCTTTCGGCTCCGGGCTTCGTGGCCGCCTCGAGGGGATGGACGAGGGCGGCGCGGGGGGCGGTTGGCTTAACGCAGCAGAGACAGCACGTTCTGCTGCGACTGGTTGGCCTGCGCCAGCATCGCGGTCGAGGCCTGGCCGAGGATCTGGGCCTTGGCGAGCGCGGTGGTTTCGGCCGAATAGTCGGTGTCCATGATCCGCGAACGCGCGTCGGTCAGGTTGGTCGAGACGTTGGTGAGGTTGTTCACCGCCGACTGCAGACGGTTCTGGAACGCACCCAGATCAGCGCGCGCGGTGGTGACGGCACCGATCGCGGTGTCATAGTTGTCGAGCGTGGCCGTGGCGACCGCCGCCGGCGTAGCGCCGAAGGTCACGACACCGGCGAGATCGCCGCCCGTGACATCGAGTTCAGGCAGCGTCAGGTCGATGGCGTCGACCGTTTCAGCACCGGCCTGGATGGTGATGGTGTTGGTCGCGGTCGAGAACAGGTTGATGCCGTTGAAGGTGGTGTTGGAGACCACCGAGTTGATCTGCGAGGCGAGCGCGTCACGCTCCGAATCGATGTTGGCAAGGTCGGTCGTCGAATAGGTTTCGTTCGCACGCTGCACCGTCAGCTCGCGCATCCGCTGGAGCATGTTGGTCACTTCGTCGAGCGCGCCTTCAGCGGTCTGGGCCAGCGAAATGCCATCATTGGCGTTGCGGACGCCCTGCGCCATGCCGCGGATCTGCGAGGTGAAGGAGGCGGCAATTGCAAGGCCGGCGGCATCGTCGGCCGCGCTGTTGATGCGCTTGCCGCTCGACAGGCGCTCCATCGAGGTGCCGAGCATCTTGCCGGCCGAAACGCTGGCATTGGTGGCGCGCAGGGCCGAGATATTGGTGTTCACTACGTTCATTGTCGAAACTCCTGAATGGTCAGGCAGGACGAACAGGCCCGTCGCTGCTGCCCTAAGAGCGGCCACCCGGCGCAATGTTTAAGCACCCTTTTTTCAGGCGCTCGCGCTGCACCCTGCTGCCGCTGCGGCAAGCTACCGCCGCCGCTCGCGTGTGCGCGTATCAACCCTCAGTCCGCCCCCGATCCCCCCGCACGCCGCGCCGTTAGTAAGGGAAGCTACGGGGGCTTAAATTTGCATCATCTTCGACGTCCGCGCGGCAATTGGTTGCCACCAGACCAACAGGGGCAATCATGATCAGACCAGCATTAACACCGGCGATGAAGCCGGCGTTTCAGGAGGCGACAAGCCATCCGCCCATCGCGGCGGCGATGCAGGGCCATGATGCGCTGATCGCCATGACAGTGCCGCTGATGGGCGTTACCTGGCAGCGCGAACGGATCGTGCTGGGTGAAAGCATCCGCCCTGCGCTCGCCGCCGGGATGGCGCAGCACGGCATGACCGCGATCGATCTGGCCCACGCCGCCCAGCCGGTGCTGGGGCTGGTGAAAACCGGGGCCGGGCCGCAGCGGGTCACCCTCGCATATGATCCTGCCGCGCCTGAAGCTGCGCGTCCGGCGCTGCTGGCGGCTGCCGCGCAGGGCGGCTGGCCGATTGCCGGCGACACCCAGTCGATGGCGCTGCTGACGCTGGCCGAGCGGATTTCGGCGAGCGACATTCCCGTCCTGCTCGAAGGGCCGACCGGCACCGGCAAGGAAGTGCTGGCGCGCTTCGTCCACCGCCTATCGCCCCGCAGCAATGGCCCGTTTGTCGCGGTTAACTGCGCTGCCATGCCCGAAGCGATGCTCGAAGCCCTGCTGTTCGGCCACCGCAAGGGCGCGTTTACCGGCGCCTCGGACGCGGGCGAGGGCCTGTTCCGTGCGGCCGACAAGGGCACGCTGCTGCTCGACGAGATCGGCGAATTGCCGCTCGCCCTGCAGGCCAAGCTGCTGCGCGCGTTGCAGGAAGGCGAAGTGCTGCCGCTGGGCGCGACCCGCCCGATCAGCGTCGATGTGCGGATCATCGCGGCGACCAACCGGCATCTCGCTGCCGAGGCCGAGGCCGGGCGTTTCCGCGAGGATCTGTTCTATCGCCTCAATGTTTTCCCGCTGCGCATTCCGGCACTGCGTGACCGGCCGGGCGATATCGCCCCGCTCGCTTTCGGGATGCTGCTGCGCCACGGTGCGGCGGCGGGCCAGCCGGGCTGGATCGACAGCGCGGCGCTCGCCCTGCTGGAAAGCCATCCGTGGCCGGGCAATGTCCGCGAGCTCGAAAATGTCATCCGCCGCGCGCTGCTGCTGAGCGGCGAGGCGCGCGCGATCGGGGCCGATCACATCGTGTTCGATAGCGCGGTGCGGCCGGTGTCCGAAGGCCCTGCGCCGTTGGCGCTTCCCGGCGCGCGCACGCTGTCGGATGTCGCCTTTGCCTCCGAAGCGCAGGCGATCCTTGCCGCGCTTGCCAGCCATGCCGGAAACCGCAGCGCCACCGCGCGCGCCCTGGGAATTTCCGAGCGCACCTTGCGCTATCGCCTCGCCTCGATGCGTGCGAGTGGTCTGGTCGCGGGAGGCGCGGCATGAACGCAATCGGCTCGGGCCTCAGGGCCAGCTTCGGGATCGAGGATGTGATGGCGCTGCGCCAACAGGTCTTCGCCCGCAGCGCTGCCTTGCGCGAAGTGCGCGGCGCCAGCGACGCGCCCCTTGCGACGGGGGCGGCCAATGCGCCCGCTGCAGGCTTTGCCGACACGCTCTCCAATGCGCTGCAACAGGTCAATGCCGTGCAGCAGCGATCATCCGACATGCAGGTCGCCTATGAACGCGGCCAGGTGACCGATATCGCCGAAGTGATGCTGGCCCGGCAGGAAGCAGGCGTTGCCTTCGAGGCGACCTTGCAGGTGCGCAACAAGCTGCTCACCGCCTATCAAGACATCATGCGGATGGGGGGCTGAGTAGATGGCCGAGGCAAGCCTTCCCGCCGTCGCCGAACCGGCGGGCCTCCCCGCTGCGCCCCCGCAAGCCGGGTGGCGCACCCTGCTGCCCGAACCGGTGGCCGGCTTCATGGCGCAGCCTGCCCTGTCGCGCGCGCTGCCGATGCTCGCGGGCGTCGGCGCGCTGGCAGCGGCGGGCGCCTTGTGGATGACGCTCGCCTCCGGGCCGGACCGCGTGCTCTACACCAGCCTCACCGATGCCGAGCGCGCCAAGGTGGTCGAAACGCTCGAAGCGGGCGGGATCACCTATGCCATCGACAACCAGACCGGCGCGCTCTCCGTGGCCGAGGACGATGTCTACCGCGCCAAGATGATGGTCGCCAGTGACGCCGGGATTGCCGCGCCCGAAGGGGCCGAAGCGATGCTCGATGCGATGCCGCTGGGCACCTCGCGCACGCTGGAAGGCGAACGCCTGCGGCTGGCGCGCGAACGCGAATTGATGCTGACGATCCGCGAGATCGACGGGATCGAGAATGTGCGCGTCCACTTGGCCACGCCCGAAAGATCGGTGTTCGTGCGCGAGAACGCCGCGCCCTCGGCTTCGGTGATGGTGCGGCTGGTGGGTGGGCGCAGCCTCTCGCAATCGCAGGTCGAAGCGATCGTCAATCTCGTCGCCGCCTCGGTGCCGGGGATGAGCGCGGATGCGGTGCGGGTGGTCGATCAGAACGGCCGCCTGCTGTCCTCACCGCGCGAGGAAGCGCTGGATTCGCTGCTGCTCCAGCGCGAGTTTGAAGGCAAGCTTGCCGATCAGATCGACGCGCTGCTGCTGCCCTTGCTGGGCGAGGGCAACTATTCCGCGCAGGTGCAGGCGAGCCTCGACCAGAACGAGGTGACCACCGCGCGCGAGACCTACGAGAAGGAAGGCGTCGTCCGCAACGAGAGCGAGCGCAATGCCACCCGCACCGGCGCTGGCCCCGCAGGCGGCGTGCCGGGGGTCACCGCCAACACCCCGCCGCCGCAAGCCACGCTGGTCGACGGCCCGCCGCAGCCCGCGCCGCCAGCGACGGCCACCTCGACCGACACCGAAACCGCTTCGCAGCGCAGCTACGAATTGGGGCGCGAGGTTGCTGTCACCAGCACCCGCCCGGGCGGGCTGACCAAGCTTTCGGTTGCGGTCGCCGTGAGCGATGCCGCGCTCAAGAAAGCCGCGCCGATGACCGCCGCCCAATTGGAAGCGCTGGTGAGCGCGGCGGTGGGCGCCGATGCTGCGCGCGGCGATCAGGTCGAAGTGGTGGCGAGCAAGTTCGAGCCGACCGATCTCGAACCCCCTGCCTTCTATGAAGAGCCGTGGTTTGCGATGCTGGTGCGTTACGGCACGGCGCTGATCGCGGTGCTGCTGGTGCTGCTGCTGGCGGTGCGCCCGCTGATCGGCAAGCTGCGCGGGCGCGGCGAGGCGGCGGCGGCTTCTGCCGTCGATGGCGCTTCCGCGTTGGCGCTGACCGGCGATGATGACGCGGCTGCGGATGATAATGACAGCGTCACGGTGCTGCCCGGCGCGGCGGGCGGCGTCCCACTCGGCGATCTGCCCCGCCAGGTCGAACTCGCGCGCCGGCTTGCTGTGAGCCAGCCCGAACGTGCGGTCGAAGCCTTGCAGCGGATGCTGGCCGCCCCCGACGATACCGGCCCGGAGGCCAGCGCGACATGAGCCTCGAGACCGCCCTCGCCGATACTGAAAACTCCCCTGTGCCCGATCACCTGCTGAGCCGGATTGACCGCGCGGCGGTGTTCCTGATGTTGCTCGGCGACGACGAGGCGAGCGGGATTCTCGGCCGGCTCTCTCCTGCCGAACTGGAAAAGCTGGGCGCAGCCATGATGGCGCTGGGCGAGATCGATCAGCCGCGCATGGCCGAAGCGCTGGCCGATTTCGCCACCGAGGCGTCACGCGAATTGCTCCCTCAGCGCGGCCGCACTGACCGGGTGCGTGCGCTGCTCGACAAGGCGCTCGGTCCCGCCCGCGCCGACAGCATGATGCAGCGGATCGAGCCTGATGCGCGTCCGCGCTGTGTCGAGATGGCGCGCTGGCTGGTGCCGCCGGTGTTGGTGCGGCTGATCGAGGATGAACACCCGCAGGTGATCGCCGCGCTGCTGCTGCTGATCGAGCCGGAGCCTGCTGCCGAAGTGCTGGCCGCGCTGCCGCTCGAATTGCAGACCATGGTGGTGGAACGCGTGGCGCGCAGCGGGCCGATTTCCTCTGCCGCAATCGCCACGATCGATACACTGCTGACCCAGCGCATCACCGCCACCTTCGGCCCGGCGGCGCTGGCGCTGGGCGGCCCGCGCGAGGCGGCCAACCTTATCAACCTGGCCGCAGGCGATCTGCGCCAGACGGTGCTGCCCGCGATTGCCGAACGCGACGGGCCGCTGGCCGAACGCATCGAGGAGGAGCTGTTCACCTTCGAAATGCTGTTCGCGCTCGATCCGATGTCGATGGGCCGCCTGCTGCGCGATGTGGATTCGGAAAAGCTGGTCGATGCATTGAAGGGCCTCAAGGAGCCCGACCGCACGCCGTTCTTCGCCGCCATGTCGAGCCGCGCAGCCGACGGGGTCAAGGACGAGATCGAACTGCGCGGCCGCCTGTCGAAGGCCGATGTTGCCGCAGCGCAGAAGGCCATCGTCGAGATCGCACGCAGCCTCGCCGAAGCGGGCGAGATCGTGATCGGGAGCGGCAATGGCGAATTCGTCTGAGTGGCTGGGCGCGTTGGGCGCGCTCGCCGAAGCCCCGAATGCTGCACCCGGCTGGCTGGCGCTGCTGGGCGAGGAAGCGGATTTCCGCGAGACGCTGCCGTTTGGCGCATCCGCTCCGCTCGCCCCGCCCGCGCCTATGCCCGAACCCGACCCTGCGCCTGCCCCCTTAGCCGAGGATGCGCTGGCGCTTGCCTATGCCGATGGCGAGGCGGCGGGCCGTGCCACCGCGCTCGCCGAAGCGGCGCGCGATGCTGCCCGCCAGCGATCGCTGCGGCTTGCCTTTCGCAGCCTTGATGAAGCCGCGCGCGATGTGCTGGCGAGCGACTTGGCCGACACCGTGATCGCGCTGTGCGACGAGGTGTTGGGAGCCCGCGCGACAGACCGCGATGCCTTGCTTACCCGGTGCGCCGCCGCTGCCACGCGGATCGGCGGGGCGGCAGCGGCATTGCGGCTGCATCTCCACCCCTCGGACATCGAAGCCATTGGCGCAGAGGCGCTCGCCGATTGGACCGTGGTCGCCGATAGCGCGATTGAACCGGGCGGCGTGCTGCTCGAAGGGCCGGACGGCGCGGTGCGCGATGGCCCGGCCGATTGGCGCCGCGCGATTGCCGCAGCGGTGCGCGGATGATCGCCGAATTGCAGCTCGATCTGGCACGGATGCGCGCCGCACAGGTGGCGGGCGGCCCGGTGCTGACCGGACGGGTGGTCGCCTGCGATGGCGGCTTGATCGAGGTCGCGGGCCTGCCGCTGCCGATCGGCTCGCTCGGGTTGATCGAGAACGAGGCGGGCAGCGAGTGCCTTGCCGAAGTGATCGGCTTTCGCGCCGGGCATTCGCTGATGATGCTGCTCGGCGATACGATGCTGCTGCGTCCCCGCGCGAGTGTCCGCGCGCTGGGCAATCCGGGCGAGGTGCGCGTCGGCGAGGCGCTGCTGGGACGCGCGGTCGATGCGCTGGGCGATCCGATCGACGGCGGCCCGCGGCTCGATCTGCCACAAGTCTGGCCGCTGGCGGGGCAGCGCGAGGGCGCGCTGGAGCGGGCCAGCGTTGAACATCCGTTCGATTGCGGGGTGCGCGCGATCAATGCGTTGTGCGCGATGGGCGTCGGCCAAAGGCTCGGGATCATGGCGGGCTCTGGCGTTGGCAAATCGGTGCTGGTCGATACCATCGCGGGCCACGCGGTCGCCGATGTCACCGTGGTCGCGCTGATCGGCGAGCGCGCGCGCGAGGTGTCGGACTTTGTGAACCGCCATATGGCAGGCCACCGGCGAGGCGGGATCGTGGTGGTTGCCGTGCCCGCCGATCACGCGCCCAACCTGCGGCTGCGCGCGGCGCAATATGCCAGCTGCATCGCCGAATATTTCCGCGCGCAGGGCAAGCGCGTGCTGCTGATCCTCGACAGTCTCACCCGCGTCGCCCACGCCGCGCGCGAGCTGGCGCTGGTGCTGGGGGAACCGGGCGCGGCGCGGGGCTATCCGCCGAGCGCGCTCGCCGCAATCACGCGGCTGGTGGAGCGCGCGGGGAACTCTGCCCGCTCGGGCGGAGCAGTGACGGGGATATACACCGTGCTGGCTGACGGCGATGACGGAAACGACCCGGTGGTCGATACCGCGCGCGCGATCCTAGACGGCCACATCGTGCTCAGTCGCGAATTGGCGCAGCGCGGGCATTATCCGGCGATTGATGTCCCCGCTTCCCTGAGCCGGGTGATGGACGAGCTGGTGACGCCCGACATCGCCCGCGCCGCGCGCCGGTTGCGTGCGCTGATCGCCGCGCGCGAGACCAACCGCGATCTGGTGCTGATGGGGGCCTATCGCGCCGGCTCCGATCCGCTGCTCGACACCGCGCTGGCGTTGAGCGGGGCGATAGACGCCTTTCTCACGCAGGAGCGCGGGGCAGCCGAGCCGCTCGCGCTCAGCCACGCTGCGCTGACGGCCTTGATGGGGCAGACCGATGCGTGAGGCGCGGCGGCTGGCGCTGATCCAGCGGCAGACGCTGATCGCCGCTGTGGCGCGGCGACAGGCGCTGCGCGGTCTGGCCGAAGCGCTCGAAGCCGAGGCGCGCAGCCATGCCCTCGCCGAAAGAAGCCGCGCGCTGGTTGCCAGCAGCGCGCCGCAGCCGGGGACGACGGTGGGCGCGGCGCTGGCGGCGCGTGCGGGCTTTACTGCGGGACTGGTCCAGCTTGCCGGAACCGCCGCCGCAGCTGCGGGCGATGCCGCGCGGCAATCCGCATGGCAGGCCGAGAGCCTCGCCGCCGCCGAGACCCGCGCCAAGCGCCTCGCCGAACGTGAAGCTGAAGCGCGCAGCGCGCTCGAAACGCTCAAGCTGCGGCGCGAACAGGCGCGCTCGCTGCCGCTGGCACGCAAGTTGCAACGCTGAGCGGCACCCACTCCGACCAAGCCAGAGGATGACGCGATGATCTCTTTCCTGCCCGAACTTCCCGCTCCCCCGGCCGCGCCCGTCGGCGGCGCGCTGCCGCTTGCGGCGCAGGCTGACGCGGGCGGGATCGCGGGTGGAAGCGCGGGCGGGCCGCTCGATTTCGCCGGGCTGCTCGACGCTGCGATGCCTGCGGGGATGACGGTGGCGCCCGAGACTGCTCTGCCTGCCGCCGCGCTGCCGGGCCTGCCTGCTGAATTGCCGCTGCTGCCGCTCGCCCCCGGCCTGCGCGCCCTCACCGAAACGGTGCACGAAACGGTGGTGGCCCCGGTTCCGGAGGCGGTCCAACCCCCGGCAAGCGATCCCGCCACAAGCGGCACGATCCTGCCGGAGACCGGCGCGCCTTTGCCGCCTGTTGTGCCCGAGCCCGCATCTGCCAACGCGCCTGCCGAAATCTCGGATGATGACGCCGAGGAGGGCCCCGAGCCAATCATAGCGCCGCTGGCCGGGCCGCTGCCCGCGCCCGAAGCCGCGCCCGAAACGGTGCTCGCCGCCTTGCCGCTGCTTGCGCCGGAGCTGGCGCCCGCGCCGCTGCCAATCGCCCAGCCGCCTGCGCCGCCGCTCGCCGCGCCCGCGCCGCGCCAAGAGCGCGCTGCGGCTCCGCTTGCCGTGCGCGCCGCCGCTGCCTCGCGCACGCCGAGCCCCGCCGCGCCGCTGCCTGCTCCGACGTTGTCGCCAGCTAGCGAAGAGGCACCCTCCAGCGCCTCGTCCGCGCCGTCCGCGCTGTTGCCTGAGCCGGCCGAACCCGCGCCCTCTGCCGCCGCGCCGACCCAGCAAGCCGCCACCACCACCCCCACCGCCACACTCGCGCAAACCGCGCCTGCCCAGCCCGTTCCTGCCGAACGCCCCGAACCGCGCAGCCCCGCCGCCAATCAGGAAAGCACCATCGCCCAAGTCGGCGAGATCCGTGAGGCGCTGCGATCGGTGCGGCCCGAGATGACCTTGCGCCACGCCGAATTCGGTTTGGTATCGCTGCGCATCGAAGGTGCTGCCTCGCAAGACCCGCGCGCGGTGCTGGCGAGCCGCGATCCCGGCTTTATCCCCGCTGTGCAGGCCGCGCTGGCCGAGCGCGCAGTGGCCGCCGCCGCCGATACCGCGTCAACCGGTTCTGGCACCGGATCAGGCTCCGGATCAGGGTCCGATCAGCGCTCCTACGGGTTTTCCCAGGGGTCAGGCCAAGGCTCGTCTCAACCATACCTGGAGCAATCGGGACGGCGTGACGACGGGGCCTCGCAGCACCATCGCCAGCAGCAGCGCCGCGCCGATGAGGCCGCGCCCGCTGCCGGCGGTGATGCCGCCCCCGGTGACGCGCGCGAACACGGGCTGTTCGCCTGAACCGGCCAGACGGCAACAGGGAGTTGAAGTTTCATGTCCAAGGGCAAGGACAAATCCGACAAGGACGGCGAGGGCGGCGGCAAGTCCGGCAAGGGCGGGATGATCAAGATCATCCTTGGCGCGGTGCTGTTGCTCGGCCTTGGCGCGGGCGGGGCGTATGGCGCCTATGCCGCAGGCCTGTTCGGCGAGGCGGGCGGTCATGACGAGCCCGATGAGCCCAAGCTCGTGCTCAAGAACGAGGAAGACCCTTACGCCCTGCCCGGCGCGGAGAAGGAAAAGGATGCTGCCGCGCCGGTCTATGGCGAAGGCGGCAGCAAGTATCGCACCGCCTATTACAGCTTCGAGGAGAGCTTCACCTCCAACCTCGCGGACTCGCCCGGCCTCGTCCAGGTCGAACTGGCGGTCTCCACCCGCCGCGATGGGCGGGTGCTGCAATGGGTCAAGAACCACGAGCTGGCGATCCGCTCGGCGATCCTCGCGCAGCTCGCCTCCACCACCGAGGCCGAGGTCTATGATGTCGAGGGCAAGAAGCGCCTCGGCGAGCGGCTGACCAAGGCGGTCAATGCCGTGCTCGAGGAGAACGAGGGCTTCGGCGGGATCGATGCGGTGCATTTCCGGGGGTTCCTGGTCCAATGAGGATGACGCATGAATTCGCCGCTGCCCGCGCCGCCGCGCAGCATTGCCGCGAACTCACCACGCGCGGCCCCCGGCCCGAGGAACGCGCGGTGCTGCTGGCGGCATGGCGGCGCGATCTGGCGCGGCTGATGGCCGAGGAGCTTTCCGCCCTGCTTTCGGGTGACCGGCTGGAGGTGAGCGTGAGCGATCCGGAAAGCCTTGCCGGACACGCGGTGCTGGCGCGCATCGGCGCGGTCGCGGCCAATAGCCTGCTGCGGTGCGGGGGTTTGGGCGGCTCTGGCGCCGAAACCGTGCTGCTCGCCTTCGATTTCCCCACGGCCATTGCGCTGACCGACCGGAGCTTTGGCGGCGACGGCAAGCCGGTGGCGGGCGCGCCCGATCAGCTTCCGCGTTCGGCCGCGCTGCTGGTCGACGAGATTGCCGCGACCATCGCCCAGACCATCACCCGCGCCAGCATGGGCGACGGGGTTCCGCCTGCGGGCGCTGCGCTGACCGGTGAAGTGATCGTCCGCAGCGAAAGCGCCGCACGATTGAAGCCCTTCGAACCCGAGGGCGAGGCGCTGTTGTTCACAATCGTGATTGCCAATCGGCAGGGCTGCGAATGGCGCGCGCTGCTGGCGATTGCGGCAGAGCGGATGGAGCGGTTGTTGCCTGCCCCCGGCCGTCCGCATTCCGCAGGCGGGGGCGCCGCCAAGCGCGCGCCTGCCAGCACGCTGGCCGCGCCTTTCGCCGCGATCCCGCTGCCGCTCCACGTGGTGCTGGCCGAAATCGATCTTTCGCTCGTGCGGCTCCAGAGCCTTAGCCCCGGCGACTGTCTGCCGCTGGCGCTCGGCCGCCAGGTGCCGCTGATGCTGGGCGAAAAGCTGCTCGCGCATGGCAGCATCGGCACCTTTGAAGATCGCATGGCGATCCGCCTCACCCGTTTCCCCGCCCAAACTCCAGGAGTCGCATGATGACCGAGTTTCAGCCCGCACAATTGCACCGCTTCGGCGCGGTTGCGGTGCGCCTTTCGGTCGAGTTGGGCCGCACCGAAATGCCCCTGCGCGATGTGTTGATGCTGGGCGAAGGCAGCACGGTCGCGCTTGACCGGCTGACCGACGAATTGCTCGATGTCACCGCCAATGGCCGCGTGATCGCGCGCGGCGAGGTGGTGGCGGAAAAGGGCCGCTTTGCCCTGCGCATCGTCCACTTGGTGGGCGAAGACGGGCAGGACGTGCCGCCTGCGCCCCCGTCTGCCGCTGCTCACGCTGATCCGGCGGTGAGCGCGGCTGACGCCGGATAAGGGGCGCAGCGATGCTCGAATATCTCCTGCGCCTCGCGCTGCTGCTGCCGCTGCTCGGCGGGCTGATCTGGGGGAGCCTGTGGCTGACCCGGTATCTGCAAACCCGTCTCTCGGGCGCGCCGGGCGGCGCGGCGGGGCGGCATTTGCACCTCGTTGAAACCAGCCTGATCGCGCCGGGTGTCAAACTGGCCGTGGTGCGCTTTCACGAGCGCGAGATCCTGCTCGGGTTGTCGCGCCACGGAATGGTGCGCCTGAGCGAATCGCAGGTGCGTGAAGCGCCGGCGAGCGAAGCGGAGAGCGCGTGATGCAAGCCCGAGTGTTCTGGCGGGCGGCGCTACTGTGCCTTGCCGCGTTAACCATGTTCTTGGCGGTGCCCGATGGGGTATCCGCCGCCGCGCCCGCCGCCTCAGCCCCCAACCCCGTGGCGGCGGGCGCCGGCCCAAGCGTCGGGGGGGCGATCGAACGCGCGCTGGGCGATCAGGGCGCGGGGGATGATACGCCGCTGAGCCTCTCGCTCCAGCTGCTGGTGGTGATGGGGCTGCTGAGCATCCTGCCCGCGCTGGTGCTGATGATGACAAGCTTCCTGCGCATCCTGGTGGTGCTGGCGATCCTGCGACAGGCGCTGGGGCTGCAAGGATCGCCGCCGGGGCAGGTGCTGGCGGGGCTCGCGCTGTTTCTCTCGCTGTTCGTGATGGCCCCGACGCTCGAGCTGGTGAACGCCAATGCGATTGCGCCCTACGCCGCAGGCAGCATCGGCGCAGACGCCGCGATTGCGCAAGCGGGCGAGGCCTTCCACGCCTTCATGCTGCGCCAGACGCGCGAGGCGAACCTGATGATGTTCACCGACATTGCCGGTCTTGGGCAGGGCGGCGGCACCTTCGCCAGCGGCAAGGACGTGCCCTTCTCGATCCTGCTGCCCGCCTTCGTGACGAGCGAGCTCGAAACCGCATTCCAGATCGGCTTCATGATCTTCCTGCCCTTCCTGGTGATCGACCTCGTGGTGGCGAGCGTGCTGATGAGCCTTGGCATGATGATGCTGAGCCCCACCATCATCTCGCTGCCGTTCAAGCTGCTGCTGTTCGTGCTGGTCGATGGCTGGGCGCTCTTGATGGGCTCCCTCGCCCTCAGTTTTTCCTAGGGGGAGCTTCGCCTGATGCCCGAAGATGCCGCGCTGCTTTCGCTGGCGGACCAGACGCTATGGGTCACCGCGCTGATCGCCGGGCCAGTGCTGCTGGCGACGCTGGTGGTGGGCCTGGTGGTCGGGATCATCCAGGCCGCCACATCGGTCAACGAACAGACCTTGAGCTTCATCCCCAAGCTCGCGGTGACGGCGCTGGTGTTCGTGGTGCTGGGCGCGGCGATGATGGGGCTGCTCGCCGATTTCACGCGCGAGATCATGGCGCAGGTCGCCGATCTCTCGGCCTAGTCCGGTGAACGTCCTCGATCTCGGCTTCGGCAGCCTTGAGGCGCAGTTGTGGCAGATATTCTTCCTCTCGATCCGCTGCGGGGCGGCGCTGATGGCCGCGCCGATGGTCGGCGGCGCTGCCGTGCCCGCGCCGGTGCGCATCCTGCTGTCACTGGTGCTCGGCTTCTTCGTGGCAAGCTGGGTGCCTGTTGCGGCTGCGCCCGCCATGCTGAGCCTCGCCGCGGTGCTCGCCGTGCTGCACGAGGTCGCCATCGGAGTCGCGCTCGGCTTTGTGTTGCAATTGGCCTTTGCCATTCCGCTGATCGCGGCCGAGCAGATTTCGGGCACCATGGGCCTTGCCATCGCCACCTCGATTGATCCGGCCAGCGGCGCGCAGTCGGGCGCGCTCGGCACGTTCTTCGGCCTCGTCCTCAGCCTGCTGTTCTACGCCATCGGCGCGCATCTGTTGTGGTTTGAACTGCTGATCGAAAGCTACCGCCTGCTGCCTGCGGGACAATTCGCCTTCGGAGCGTGGCGGGCCGAGAGTGTCGTCATGTTCATGGGCTATGGCCTCGCCACCGCAGCGGCGATTGCGCTGCCAGTGGTGCTGGTGTTGCTGCTGGTGCAGGTGGTGACGGGCCTGATCGCGCGCTCGGCCCCCTCGCTCAATCTCTTCGCGCTCGGCCTTCCGGCAGGCGTGCTGGCGGGCATCGCGGCGCTGATCATCGCGCTGCCGGTGATGGAGGAGCAGTTCACCGGCGTGCTCGAGACCGCGCTCGACCAATCCGCGCTGCTGCTTGAAGCAGGCCCGCGCTGATGGCCGAGGAGAGCCCCGGCGAAAAGACCTTCGCCCCAACCGCCAAACGCCGCAAGGATGCCGCCAAGCGCGGCGATGTGCTGCGCTCCAAGGAGGTGGCGACGCTGGCCGCGACTGGCGGCGGCGCACTGGCCTTGCTGGGGCTGGGGCCGTGGCTGAATGACAGCATGGCGCGGGTCGCGCGCGCGGGCTTTCACTTCGATCGCGCCGCGCTTGATGGCTTTACCCCCGGTGCGGCCATCGCCGATGCCGCCATGGCGATCCTGCCGCCGATCATGGCGCTGGGGCTGATCGTGGCGGCGATCACCATCGTCTCGCAATTGCTGCTGGGCGAGGGGCGATTCAACGCGGGCAATGCGGGCTTCAAGGGATCGCGCATCAACCCGCTCTCTGGCCTCAAACGCATTCTCGGCTGGCAGGGGGTGATCGAGCTCGGCAAGGGCCTGATGAAACTCGCGCTGCTGGGGGCGATCGCGTGGTATTGGGCGGCGGCGAACCTGCCCGCACTGCTGGTGCTGGGGCGCAGTCCGCTCGAAGCGCAGGTCGGCATCGCCGCTGATGCGATAACCGGGCTGATTGGCGCGCTGCTCGCCGGGCTGCTGGTGATCGCCGCAATCGACTACCCCTTGCAGAAATTCCAGCGCGACAAGCGGCTGAAAATGAGCCTGCAGGATATGCGCGAGGAGCAGAAGGAATCCGAAGGCTCGCCCGAGATGAAATCCGCCCGCCGCCAGCGCCAGCGCGATCTGGCGCGCGGGGGCGTGGCCAAGGCGATGAAGGACGCGCAGTTTGTGATCGTCAACCCGCTGCACTTCGCGGTCGCGCTCACCTATGATCCCGCCCGCGCGCCTGCGCCGATTGTGCTGGCCAAGGGGCGCGGCGAAACCGCGCTGGCGATGCGCGAGATTGCGGGCGAGCAGGGCCTGCCGCTGCTCGAATATCCGCAGCTCGCCCGCGCGGTCTATTTCACCACCCGCGAAAACCAGATGGTGCGCGAGGAGCTGTATGTCGCGATTGCATCGCTGGTGGCCTTCGTGATGGCGCTGAAACGCGGCCAGCGCCCGCGCCGCCCGGTGGTGGCGGTGCCGCCCGAATTGCGGTTCGATGGCGATGGGAAGGTGGAAGCCTGATCCTCACCCAGCGGGGGAGGGGGACCAGACGAAGTCTGGTGGAGGGGCGAGCGAGGCAGCGGCGTGGGCCGCCCCTCCACCACCTTCGGTGGTTCCCCTCCCCTAAAGGGGAGGACGTTCGGCACGGCTTAAACTTGCCCCCCGATACCCGTTCTCCCAGGCATGGAAAACGCAGGCTCCTCGATCATCTCGGCACTTGGCGCTGGCAGCGGTGTCGACTTCATCAGCCTGGCTTCGGATATTGCCGCGGCCAGCTTTGCGGTGCAGCGCCAGACTGTCGAGACCCGCCGAACCGCGTTGGAGGCCCAGGTATCTGCCGCGGCGCAGCTGCGCAATGCGGTCACCGACATCGCCAGCGCGCTCGGCGAGCGCATCCGCATCGGGGACCTGGCGCCCCAGCCCCAACTTGCCAATGCCAGCGTCGCGCGCGTTAGCGTGCCTGCCGGCCTCAGCCCGCGCGGCAATTTCTCGCTTGAGGTGACCCAGCTGGCGCAAGGCCAGACGCTGGTCTCCAAGACCTACGCCAGCCGCGATGCGCTGGTGGGCGAGGGCACGCTCGCGGTCCGCTTCGGCACGGTCGACGGCAGCACCTTCGCCGAAGATGCCGCCAGCACCGCCTTGTCGATCAGCGTCGCTGCCGATGACACGCTGGCCACGCTGGCGACCAAGATCAACCAAGCGAGCGGCGGCGCGGTGAGCGCCTATGTCGCGACCGGCACCACCGGCGCGCAGCTGGTGCTCAAGGGCGCAGAAGGCGCGGCGAGCGGCTTCGTGCTCGAACCCGTCAGCGCGGCTGCCAGCCCCACTGCAGTCGCGGGCGATCTCAGCTACCTCGCCTGGGCCCCGGCCAGTGATGCAGGCGAATTGCGCGCCGCATCGCGCGATGCCGCCTTCGCGCTCGATACTGTGGCGATGACCAGCGCGACCAACCGCGTCAATGGCCTGCCGGGCGGCTTCACGCTCGATCTCACCGGCACCAACACCGGCGCGCCCACCAGCCTGACCTTCGCCAACAGCATCGATGCGATCACCGGCGTGATGGGCGATTTCGTCGCCGCGCTGAACGACATCGTGGCGCAGGTGAACGATCTGGCCGCACCGCTCGGTGGGGAGCTGGGCAATGATCCGGGCGCACGCGAATTGCGCCGCGATCTTGCCAGTCTGGCGGGCCAGATCGTGATGCCGGGCGCAGCCGACGGGGAGCCGCGCACGCTCGCCGATCTCGGCCTGGCGCTTAACCGCGATGGCACCTTCCAGCTGGATAGCGCGCGGCTCAACCGGGCGCTCGAAGCCAGCCCCGATGCGGTCGCGGCGATGTTCACCACCGGGCCGAGCGGCGTGTTCGCCACGGTCGACCGTTTCGCGCGCGAGAACAGCCTGATTGCCGATCCCGGCTCGCTTGGCGGATCGCTCAAGCGGTTCGAAACCCAGATCGCCAGCAGCGACGAACGCCTGACCCGCATCAGCGAGCAGCAGGACGCACTGCGTGAGCGGCTGACCCGCGAATTCGTCGCCTCCGAACGCCGCGTGGCCGCCTCGCAATCGACGCTGACCTTCCTGCGCGCGCAGGTGGCGGCGTGGTCGTCTGAAGACAATTAGGGGAGCAGACCATGATGATGCTGGCCCGCAATCCCGCCGCCGCCTATCGCCGGGTCGAGCTTGATGCCCGGATCGAGGCATCGAGCGCAGCCGACCTCACCCGCATCTGTCTAGAGGAGGCGGTGGGGGCGCTTATGCAGGCTTTGACCGCGCTTGAACGGGGCTTATCGCCCCCCCGCGAGCCGCTGGTGCGGGCGCAGACGATCATGGTGTGGCTGGCCGGATCGGTCGCTCCGGAGCATCCCTTGCACGCCAGTCTCAAGGCCTTCTATGGCGGGCTGGCGAGCCAGATCGCGGCCAATTTCCTACAGGCCGATGCGGACGCGATTGCCAGAATACGAAATGATATCAGGGATTTGCTTGAAGCGGCAAGCTAGTGTTTCACGTGAAACATTTAGCGAACATCGGTGCTATCCGATCCACTCCGCAATGATCCGCGCGGCATCCGCCGGGTCTTCGAAGGGGTGGAAGTGGGTGCGGTCGGGGCGGTGCAGGTCGGTGCCTTGCGGCAGGATTGATGCCAGCTCGGGCCAGGTCGGCGAGCTCTTGAAATCCTGCAAATCGGACTGCTGCGCGCGCACCACCAGCACCGGGATCGCCACCTGCTTGGCCGCTTCAAGGATCGCGCCATTGCTGCGGCTCGAGGCGTAGACGCTCGCTTCCATTTCGGGCGAACAGGCCAGTTCCATGCCTTCTCCCGAGAGCGCCGGAGCGAGGCCGAAGCGGCAGTAATCTTCGAAAACGCGAGGCGCGAACAGGTTATAGGGATCGCGGTCCTTGAACCGTTCCATCATCGCTTCGGGCGAGGCGAAATCGCGCTTGCGGCGGATCGCGGGGTGCGGATTGTCAGCCGTGTAGAGCGGATCGCCCGGTGCGTAGAATTCGGGCGCGAGGATCACCGGATCGAACAATATCAAGCGCTTGAAGGCGTCTGGATGATCGGCGGCCACCTGCAACAGCGTATGCGCCCCCATCGAATGGCCGATGCCGATGGCGCCGGAAATCCCGGCCTGATCAAGGAAGCCTGCGACATCGCTTGCCATGATCCGCCAGTCGTCGATCGGCCCGCCGCCTGATTGCCCATGGCCGCGCAGGTCGATCGCGTAGATGGCGCGATCAGGGAAGGCATCGACAATCGCGCCCCACACCCGCCCGTGAAAGCCGGTGGCATGGGCGAACACCAGCGGGGCGGCGCTGCCCTCGGCGGGCCATTCGTGCACCGCCAGATCGATGCCATTGACGGGGTGGAGGCGGGTAACGGGGGCAGGGCGCGGTGCGGTCATGCCAACCGCCCAACCGGAACGCTGCGCCCAAGTCAATCGCGCGCTTTTGGCAGGGGTTACTCCGCCGGAGCGGGCTGCACCACCTCCGGCTCGGCCTCACCCTGCTCGCGGGCAAAGCGCAGTGCCTCGGCAATCCGGTCGGGCGCGATCAGCCGCAGCGCCCCAAGGTAGAGCGCAATTCCGAGCAGCACCGCGCCTGCCAGCGTCGCCAGCGGCAGCATCGGCGGGATGATAGCCAGCGCCAGCGCCACCCCTGCTGCCATCATCAGCGCAGCCGCAAGCGGCGGGGCCAGCGCGCGCGCCAACCCGCTCCAGCTGAGCCCGATGATCCGGCCCGAGAGCGTCACTGTCGCGCTGGCCAGCACTGCCATCCCGCCAACCCAACCCCAGGCAAAGCCCACCACGCCCCACTGCGATCCGATCAGGAAAGCGCATGGCATCACCACGCTGCCCAACATCGTGATCCGCAGCGCGGCCAGCGGCACGCCGCGGGCATTGGTGGCAGGGGCAAACAGGATCTGCAGCGTCAGCATACTCATCGCCACCGCGAGGATCGGCAGCAGCGGCACGATCTCCAGCCACTTGTCGCCGAGCAGCACCGGCACTAGCACCGGCGCGATTACCGCGAGCCCGGCATAGGCGGGCAGCGCCACCATCATCACCAGCCGGATCGTGGCATAAAGCGGCTCTGGCCCGGTCACCTGCTGGCGCGAATAGGCGGCATAGGCGATTTCGTTGATCGGCGGCACGAACTTGGCGGCGAGCAGCTGCGCCAGAAACAATCCGGTGGAATAGACCCCGAGATCATGCGGATCGAGCACGCGCCCGGCAATCATCACATCGGCCTGGCTCTGCACGAACCAGAACAGCTGGGTCGCCGTCATGACGCCGCCGAAGCCCGCGATATGGCCTGCGCCGGCAAAGCGGAAGCTCGGGCGGATCGGCGCGCGCGCGGCCAGCGTCATGCCGGTCGCCTCGGTCACCATCATCGCCATTGGCGCGGCGACTAGCGTCCACACGCCCCAGCCCGAAAAGGCGCCGGTCAGCGCGGTCGCAGCGCCCGCCAGCGCGGCGGCGAGCCGCACCTGCGCCGGCCGGCGGAAATCCATCTTGCGGCTGAGCATCGCGTGCGGCAGCGCGCAGAACGGCACGCCGAGATAGAGCAGCGATTGCACCCGCAGCAGCTCGGCCACTTGCGGCTGATCGAACCACAGGGCGACCAGCGGCGCGGCAAGAAACTGCGCCAGCGCGAGGCCGCAATTGAGCAAGATCAGCATCCCCAGCGTCTGCCGCAGGCGCTCCTCGCTGACGTGCTCCTCGCGGATCAGCGCCGAGGCGAGGCCCCAGCCGTTCATCGTGCTGAGCAGCACCAGCATCACGCTCGCCATCGCGAACAGGCCGTAATCCTGCGGCGCGAGCAGGCGGATCACGATCAGCGTGGAACACCACGAGACGATCTGGGTGAACACCTGGCTGCCCGAACGCCACAGCACCGCGGTGCGCACTTGCGCGGCGAGCGAGGGCGTGGGTGCGAGGGGATCGGCCTCAGCCATGGGCACGCCCCGGCAGGCCGTGCCCGGCAGCGGTGCCGCGGCGCATCGGCCTTGCATCTTCGAGGGAGCAACCGCCCACCGCGACGCGCGTCAGGTGGTCGGCAGCATTCCTGCTCATGGTCATTGCACACCTGCCGTGCCCAAGGGGAGGGCAACTATCCTTGTCGCCATAGCGCCTCGGCGTAACCAGCCGGTTAACCAACCCTCGCGGCAAGGCCGGTGCTAGAACACCACCACCGAGCGGATCGACTTGCCTTCGTGCATCAGATCGAAGGCGGTGTTGATCTCTTCGAGGCCCATCACGTGGGTGATCATCGGGTCGATCTCGATCTTGCCGGTCATGTACATGTCGACGATCTTGGGCACATCGGTGCGGCCCTTGGCCCCGCCGAATGCCGTGCCGCGCCAGTTGCGTCCGGTGACGAGCTGGAACGGGCGGGTGGCGATTTCCTTGCCCGCTTCGGCGACGCCGATGATGATCGAGGTGCCCCAGCCGCGGTGGCAGGCTTCGAGCGCGGTGCGCATCACCTCGGTGTTGCCGGTGGCATCGAAGGTGTAATCCGCGCCGCCATCGGTCATGGCGACGATGGCTGCGACAGTCTCCTCGCGGCTCAACCCCTTGGAATTGAGGAAGTGGGTCATGCCGAAGCGCTTGCCCCATTCCTCGCGCGCCGGATTGATATCGACCCCGATGATGAGGTTCGCCCCCGCCAGCCGCGCGCCCTGAATGACGTTGAGCCCGATCCCGCCGAGCCCGAACACCACGACATTATCGCCGACCTGCACCTTGGCGGTGTTGGTCACTGCGCCGACCCCGGTGGTCACCCCGCAGCCGATATAGCAGGCGCTCTGGAACGGCGCGTCCTCGCGGATTTTGGCGACGGCGATTTCGGGCAGGACGGTGAAATTGCTGAAGGTCGAGCAGCCCATATAATGGAAGATCGGCTTGCCCTTGTAGCTGAAGCGCGTGGTGCCGTCGGGCATCAGGCCCTTGCCCTGTGTGGCGCGGATCGCGGTGCACAGGTTGGTCTTGCCGCTGAGGCACGACTTACACTGGCGGCATTCGGGGGTGTAGAGCGGGATCACGTGATCGCCCGGCTTTACCGAGGTGACGCCCGCGCCCACCTCGCGCACGATCCCTGCGCCTTCGTGGCCCAATACGCTGGGGAAGATGCCCTCGCTGTCGAACCCGTCGAGCGTGTAGGCGTCGGTGTGGCAGATGCCGGTCGCCATGATTTCGACCAGCACTTCGCCTGCCTTGGGGCCTTCAAGATCGAGCTCGACGATTTCGAGCGGCTTTTTGGCTTCAAAGGCAACGGCGGCGCGGGTCTTCATGGGGCATTTCTCCGAGTGTCAGCGGGGGCGCGGTACGGCTTCGTGATCGTAAGGGCAATGGCGGCAGGCCGATCCGCAGCACTTGCCGCGCTTCACGTGCGCGATGCGTGTGAACACTGTGTAGCCGGTCTCGGGATCGCGATAGGTTGCTTCCCCGCGCGCGCAGGCGGCTTCGTGCAGGGCGTGCCACGGGGGTAAGCTCATCGCGCGGCGCCATAGGGCGAAAGTGCTCTGGATGCCATGCATGAAACAAAATCACGCTGATGGGACGGATACCCGCTTGCGCCCCTGCCGGTTTTGCGCTCTCTCCTGCCGCCACCGATCTGTCACATCCTTCCGGAGAGCGCCCTTGCGTTTCGTGCTGTTTGTCGCCGCTTTGCTGTTTGCCATCCCTGCTTCTGCGCAGGGCGTGCAGCAGACCAAGGGGACCTTTGAAGACAAGTTCCGCCAGCTTGATGAAGTGCTGCCCGATGCCAACACCTATCGCAATGCGAGCGGTGCGCCGGGGCACGAATACTGGCAGCAAAAGGTCGATTACAAGATCACCGCCGAGCTCGACGAGACCAAGCGCCGGCTGACCGCGAAGGCGACGATCCGCTACACCAACAACTCGCCCGACGCGCTGCCGTGGCTGTGGTTGCAGCTGGATCAGAACATCTTCAAGCGCGATTCGATGGCCGAGCTGACCGATGCTTTCGGCGGCCCCGGACGGCGCGGGCCGAAGGTCAGCCTCGGCTCGTCCACCGAGCCGACCAAGCTGTCGATGGACGAGCTGCGCCGCCAGCAGGCGATGGCCGATAACGACTATGGCTATGATATCAGCGCGGTGACGATGCTGGACGGCGCAGCCCTGCCGCACACGATTGTCGGCACGCTGATGCGGGTCGATCTGCCCGCCCCGCTGGCCTCGGGCGAGTCCACCGAATTCGCGATCGAATGGGCGTTCAACATCGTCGAGGAAGACGCGGTCAACGCGCGTTCGGGCTACGAGCATTTCCCTGATGATCCGCGCAAGGGCGGGAACGACATCTTCCTGCTCGCGCAGTGGTTCCCGCGTATGGTGGTCTATTCGGACTACGAAGGCTGGCACAACAAGGAGTTCCTGGGGCGCGGCGAGTTCACGCTCGAATTCGGCGATTACGAGGTCGATCTGACGGTGCCGTCGGACCACATCATCGCTGCGACCGGGACGATCCAGAACCCGGACGCCGTGCTCACCGCAGCCCAGCGCCAGCGGCTGGAAGCGGCCAAGGATGCCGCTGCGCCGATGTTCATAGTCACCCCGCAGGAAGCCGCCGTTGCCGAAGCCGGCAACCCCAAGGGCACCAAGACGTGGAAGTTCGCCGCCACCAATGTGCGCGATTTCGCCTGGGCTTCCAGCCGCAAGTTCATGTGGGACGCGCAAGGCGTGAAGCAGCCCGGCGCTGAGAACGAAACCGTCCTCGCCATGAGCTTCTGGCCCAAGGAAGGCGGCGATCTGTGGAAGAAGTATTCGACCGCTGCGGTGGTGCACACGCTCAAGGTCTATTCGCGCTTCAGCTTCGATTATCCCTATCCCACCGCGCAGTCCGTCAACGGGCCGGTTGGCGGGATGGAATATCCGATGATCACCTTCAACGGCCCGCGCACCACCTTGAACAAGGATGGCACGCGCACCTATTCGCTGGCCGAGAAGATGTTCCTCGTGGGCGTGGTGATCCACGAGATCGGGCACATCTACTTCCCGATGACGGTGAACTCGGACGAGCGCCAGTGGACCTGGATGGACGAGGGGCTCAACTCCTTCCTCGATTCGGTCGCGGGCTTCGAATGGGATCCGAACATGCCGTGGACCCGCAGCGTGCCGCGTGATCTGGTGAGCTACATGGTCTCGAACCAGCAGGAACCGATCATGACCCAGTCGGATTCGGTCACCAACCTCGGCTCGAACGCCTATGGCAAGCCGTCGGCCGCCTATCACCTGCTGCGCGACACCATCATCGGGCGTGAACGCTTCGACTTTGCGCTGAAGGAATATGCCCGCCGCTGGAAGTTCAAGCGTCCGACGCCGGCCGATTTCTTCCGCACTATCGAGGAAGCCAGCGGCACCGATCTCGACTGGTTCTGGCGCGGGTGGTTCTACACCACCGATCACGTCGATATTTCGCTCGATTCGATCTACCGCCTGAAGGTCGATACCAAGGATCCCGACATCGACCTGCCGCGCCGCCGCGCCGAAAAGGAAGCCGAACCCGATCTGGTCGGCATTGGCCTCAACCGTGATCAGAAGCTGCCGATCTGGGTGCTGGAAAACCCGGGCGTGCGCGATTTCTACGACACCAACGACCAGTTCACTGTCACCCCCAAGGACCGCAAGGGTTATGCCAGCTTCCTTGAAGGGCTCGATCCGTGGGAGCGTCAGGTGTTCGACCGCGCGGTGAAGGAGGACGCGAATTACTACGTCCTCAACTTCAGCAACAAGGGCGGGCTGGTGATGCCGGTCATCCTCGGGCTCACCTTCAAGGATGGCTCCACCCAGAAGATGAATATCCCGGCTGAAATCTGGCGCCGCAACGCGCGCGATGTGGCCAAGCTGCTGGTGTTCCCCAAGGGCAAGGAGCTGGTGCAGGTGATGGTCGATCCCGATTGGGAAACCGGCGATGCCGACCTTGAAAACAACCACTATCCGCGCCGCATCATCCCGAGCCGGATCGAAGCCTTCAAGGACGAGGCCAGCAAGGACCGCGTCAGCCGCGACCTTATGGGCGAGGCGGCGGGGGCTGAGCCGGACAAGCGCAAGTGATCACGCGCCGCGCGGTTCTGGCAGGTGCGGCGGCGCTGGCGGCGGCCCTCGCCGTGCCAGCGGCCGCGCACCAGCAGAAGCGCGCGATCAGTACGATTACGGTCAATCCTCGCAGCGGGGCGATCGAGATCATGCACCAGGTGCCGGTGCATGATGCCGAACACGCGCTCAGGGTGCAGGGCGCAAAATCGGCCGACATCATCGGCAGCGCCGAGAGCCGCGAGGACTTCGCGCGCTATGTCGCCAAGCGGTTCGTGCTGGCGGTGGATGGCGCGGTTGCCAGTCCCGCCTATGTCGGCAGCGAGATCACCGGCGGCAGCCTGTGGGTCTATCAGGAACTACCCGCAGCCCGCCCCGGCACGCCGATCCGGGTCAATTCGCAGATCCTCACCGATGTCTGGGCGCTTCAGGAAAACCGCGTGAATATCGGCAGCGGCGCAGGCCTGACGACCCTGATCTTCACCGCTGGCACGCCCGCGCAGGACACGCTGCTCGCCAGTTGAGTTGCCCCTCCGGTCAGGCGCGGCGGCGCTGCGTTCCTGCGTATAGAGGCCCGCACAGATCCTCGATCAGCGCCGGACGACCATAGCGATAGCCCTGCACATGGGCACAGGCGATGGCGCGCAGGAAAGACTCCTGCTCCTCGGTCTCGACCCCTTCGACCACCACGCGCAAGCCCAGCCCGTGACCCATCTGCACGATGGCCTGAATGATGAGCCGCGACTGGTGATCCTCGGCGATCCCGGCGATGAAATCGCGGTCGATCTTGACCTCGTGGATCGGGAACTGGCGCAGGTGCGTGAGCGATGAAAAGCCGGTGCCGAAATCATCGAGGCAAATGGTGAAGCCGCAGGCATCGAGCATTGCCAGCGAGGCGTGCAGCTGGCCTCCGGCATCGAGCAGCATGGTCTCGGTCACCTCGATGGTGAAATTGGCCGGGGTAAGCGCGCTATCATCCACCACATCGATCAGGTGGCGCACGAAATCGTCCTTGCGCAGATCAGCCTCGGACAAATTGAGCCCGATCCGCGTGTCCGGCCCCAGCAGCGCAAGGATCGCGGGGCCATCGGCCATCACCTGATCAAGCATCGCGCGCGACACACGGCGCGACAGCTCGGGATCGAGCAGCGCGGAGAAGATCTCGCTGGCTGTGATCAGATTGCCGTCCTCGTCGCGCAGGCGCAGCAGCGCCTCGAGCGAGACGATCCGTCCACTGCCCAGCTCGACAATCGGTTGATAGGCGGCCACCGCGCGTCCGCCATTCAGCGCCGCGCGCAGGCGAGCGATGGCACGCTGGCGTTCGGTTTGCCGCGCTTCGATCTGCGCGTCCCAGCACACCACCCCGCCGCAGCCCTGTTCCTTGCCGCGATACAGCGCGAGATCGGCACGGCGCATGATCTCCTCGCCGCTGCCCGGCTGTTCGATCCGCGCCAGCCCGCAGGTCGCGCCGATGGTGAGCGCGCTGCTGCCGAGCGCCACGACCTCGTCCAGCTCGGCGACCAGTTCGCGCAGGAATGCGTTCGCGGCCTCGAGTGTCATCGCCGGCGGGAACAGCAGCGCAAATTCATCGCCGCCCCAGCGTGCGAGGAACATCCCGCGGCGGATGCGTTGGCGCAGGTGCTCCGCAATCGCCACCAGCACGCGGTCGCCGACCAGATGGCCGAGCGTGTCGTTGACGTCCTTGAACCCGTCGAGATCGATCAGCGCCACCATCACCGGCTCACTATCGGCCGTCCGCATTGCGGCCGCCAGCTTGCGGTCAAAACTGGCGCGGTTGAACAATCCGGTCAGCCGGTCATGCTCGGCCGCGCGCTTCAAGGCGGCATTGCGCAGATGTTCTTCGGTGCAATCATGGATGATCCCGGCAACGCTATCGGGCCGACCGTCGACATCAATCCGTTCGCCCACCACCCGGATGCGGCGGCGCTCGCCGTCGCGGCGGCGGATGCTGGTTTCAAAGCTGAAGGGCTTGCCGTGCGCGACGGTCTCCTCGAGCGCGTTGCTGACCATCGCCTGATCGTCGCTCTGGTAAAGCGCCACTGCCTGTTCGACGCTGACCGAGCGCCCCGGTTCGAGCCCGGTGATGGCATAGACCTGATCCGACCAGAACAGGCGCTGCGAGGTGAGATCGACCCGCCACGAGCCGACATTGGTGGCGCGTTCGGCCTGGCGGAAAATCTGCGAGGTCTGCTTGAGCGCGGCATTGGCGAGGCTGAGCTCGCGCGTGCGGACATTGAGCGCGATGCTCTGTTCGGCGAGTTCGGCGAGCATCGCCAGCGGGGCGATCTGGTCGCTGCAAAAGGCGTGGGGCTCGGGCGAGATGGCGCACAGCGCGCCCAGCAGGACGCCGCCCTCGCCGCGGATCGGCACGCCGAGATAGGAGCGGATGAACGGGGCGCCGGTAACCAGCGGATTGTCGCGGAAACGCAGATCGGCGCGGGCATCGGCCACCAGCAGCGGCCCCTCGCCAGTGATGCAAACCGCGCAGAAGGAGACATCGCGCGGTGTCTCGTCGAGTTCGATTCCGGTGCGCCCGAGGAACCACTGCCGCGCCTCCTCGACCACCGAAAGCAACGCGATCGGGCAGCCCAGCATGGTGCTCGCGAGCACAGTGATGCGCGAGAACAGCGCCCGATCCGCGCTAGTCTCGAGGCCCAGATTGCGGATCACATTATGGCGGCCGGGGTCATTCACGCCCGCCATATGGCCCTGCCAGGATTAAGAAATCGCAATGCCGCCGATAGGTAAGGAGAAGGGAATTGTGTGACGCGGCGGCTACCAGAACCAGCTTGGCTTTATGTTCGACGAGAGGCTGGCTCGGCAGGTGGTGCAGCGATGCTAAGTTCAGCGCGCGGCATCGGCGGGCCGGGCCAGTGCCACACGAGCGCGGAGAGGCCGAGCCATGCGGTGAACATCACCGCGTAGGGCCAGCGGCGCGGCCACAGACGGGCCACCAGCAGCGTCGCCGCCGCCGTGCCGGCCAGAGCGATCAGGGCCGCGCTTGCCACACGCGTGCCGGTGCCGGTAAGCACTGTCTGGATCGCCATATTGGCCCATTGTGCCGGCAGCAGAACCAGCAGCTCATCCGGCAACCTGCCCGGCAGAGCCGCGGCCGTGATCAGGACAGCCGCCTCGCCAGCGACCACAAATACGGCGACCCACCAGCCCTTGTTGGCGGCGCTGCGGGCAAACAGGGCGCCTCGCGCGGCAAAGCTGATGCTCGCGATGATAAAGGCGAAGCAGATGGCAAGCGGGTGCGGCAAGGGGGTCATACCCAGCGCACGCGCGAACGCGATGAGGCCTGCCCCGGTCAACAGGGCAAGAAGCACGCCGATCCACAGGCGCCCGCCAGCGGCCGCTCCGATCATGCCGGCACCCATCAGGCCCAACGCCAGTATGGGGCCGCCAACCAAGGCTAGGGGCGCGGGTGCATCCGCAAGCAGCAGCAAGGCCAGCGCGGGTGCTACGACCCCGGCCAAGCCCACGGTCACCCACGCCAGAAACGGCGAGGCCGGAGGCTGCGTGTGCGACAAGGGCTTCATAAGAAGGTCACTGGTTGAAGCGCCGGGCATTGTCGAGCCCGAACCATCGGCGGCGCTCAAGGCGAAGGAGAACGTCTTCGCCACTGCCACAAGCTGCCAGGCGATCACCTCGCCCGCTGGGCCAAGTCAGCGCGCGGGGCGGCCCAATCCGGCGCGGCCGAGCCGCCAGCGCAGCGTGTCGATCCGGTCCTGTCCGAAGAAGGGTTCGCCGCGGAACACCATGGTCGGCACGCCCCAATGCCCGGCGGCATCGAGGGCTTGCTGGTTGCGCTCGATTTCTTCGAGGTGATCGCCATCGGCGATGGCGGCGTCGAGCGCGGCGAGATCGAGCCCGGCCTCTGCCACCGCATCCTTGAGCAGGTCGCCTTGGTCCCACCCCCGGGTGCCGCCGAAGATGAGCGCGGCCACCCTGTCAGCGAGTTCCACGCCCCTGCCCCGACGATTGGCCTCCACCCCCAGCTTGGAGAGGCGGTAGATATAGGGCTGCTCCTTTGCGACCTCCATCGTGCGGAAATCCTGAACGATCGGATCGGGATCGGTTGGGAACACCACTGGCCGTCCCAGCATCTCGCCGCGGCGGATGCTGTCGCGCGCGATATACATCGGCGGCTTGCGGTTGGCGGGATCGAACAGCGCCTGCGGATTGCGAACCGCCAACGGCAGGACAACGCGCAGCTGCACGTCGACCGCGAAATCCTCCCGCAATTGCAGCAGGTCAGGCGTCACCAGCCGCGAATAGGGGCTGCGGAACGACCAGAACACGTCAACGGTCTCTGTCATGCTCTCGTCCTCTTTTGCATTCGCCCGCGCAGATGGCGCAGTGCCAGCCAGATCACCCCGCCGATCACCAGCAGGATTCCGCCCAGCACGCCATAGAGCCAGGGATAGTTGCTCAGCAGACGCGCGCCGATGTTGCGGACAACCTGAGCCCTGGAATCATAACCTTCCGGCATGGGCAGCGCGCCCACCCGCGCGGCATAGGCATCATATTCGGCGAGCATCCGCTGCATCATGACAGGCTCGCTGACGCTGAGATC